>Ga0209053_1000002_pt1 | contig 1038676 bp, 933 predicted proteins | sample EBPBio152010_DNA_FD_185864 | JGI IMG/M metagenome (GOLD analysis project Ga0209053, IMG submission 185864) | Wastewater treatment Type I Accumulibacter community from EBPR Bioreactor in Madison, WI, USA - Reactor 1_7/15/2010_ DNA (SPAdes)... | ecosystem: Engineered > Bioreactor > EBPR >... | reverse complement strand
TGGTCACCCATCGCTGCCGTGACGCTCAACCCGGAACGGGATGGCGTCGTGGCCGCGGTCACCACTACTAGCAAGAGTATGCCATTGGCAGCATGAACTCAGGCGACAACTGTCTTGACATCTACCGCCGACAGCAAGGCATCGAGAAACTCGTTGGAGCACTAGAAGCGGCGGGATTTGTGCGCGTCGATCAGCAGGGGCCTGGCACCGATTCGCAGCTTCGGCAAAAGGGATTGAATCTCATCCAGTTGACTCTGCCACTGGAGGAACTCGAAGCCGCGCTAGATGGCCTTATCGCCCGTCTCGAGATTCTGGAGAAGACAAGCGGCGCCTGCGGTAACGACGAGAAGAAGTTTTACGAATACGCCGGCTACTGGCACGATCTGAGAAAGCAGGCTGTCGTCTTGATCGACCATAGCTTTGCCCCATCAGAAGAACTGTTGGAGCGCCTCGGAAAACGCGTGGATTTTCTGAGTTCGGCCCCGCTGCCAGAGAGGAGCAAGTCACTTGTCGCCCAGATTCGAGAGAATCTCAACTCCCTGCGCTTTCTGCGCGCCTGTTTGCCGAACTACCAGTAACCGCCAGCCCATGCGTGCACCCCCCACACGGTTCGAAGAGGCGGTTGTCGTGGCTCAATGTGCCTCTCCTTGCTTCAGCGAACCAATACTTTTCCGAACTCGCACAAGCTGGCTTTTCCACGTTGCCTTATTTGGATCACCATTGACCAAGCTCTTTGGACTCGTTTGCGCATTCTCGAATGCTGTCACCCGCCCCCAATGTTCGACCACAAGTGACTTCTGGCGATGCGTGACATGCGCCACGGTACTCGACAAAGAAATCCTGGCCATGTTCAAGGGCTATCGGAAGTTCGTCAGTCAGGCCGGTTGACGCGTTCTGACTTCCACCGACCGACCTCCATCAAACCCGCGGTGATTCAGACGCTGGCCTGTGGAATCGGCGATTGTCGCAGGAGAATTTGATGTCCCGCGCGGCTCAGCCACACTCCCTACATATCTCCTATCCCGAGGATCTGCACGCCAGGACCGTGCAGCTTCTGGCTACGCTCGAGCATGCCGAAGACCCGACGGCGTACCGCTCTGAGCTAGGTGATCTGGTGGTAGAACTGACCAACAGCGGCATGGACTACTGCTTTCTCAAGCCACTCCTGCTGGCCAAGGTCGGCTTCGTCGTACAGCAGTCGGCCAATCTCGGGGTCGCCGGCGCCACCCGGATCATGGCGCCGATGATCCGCAACATCATTGCGCGGCTGGACAGGCGCCAGTTATTGGTCGTTGCCGACTATATCCGGCGCCTGATGGGTACGCGATGTCCTCGCTAGCAACCGCACATCGAGTCAGCCCACGAAACGGAAAAAATCGCACGCTAAGGGCAGCGGCCTGTAGGCGTCGGATGGCCGCTTCGGCCATTGCGACGGCAACTACCCTGGGAAAACGGTGGTCTGCCCCCGGTTGGCCCTTTCAGAACCGAGGCACCACGGTGACTCGAGATCGTGAGTCAGCCGCACGATTGGTGATGAAAGCCGCGGATGCGCATACGCTTTGTTGGAATGTATGCACCAGCTGCGTTTTCATGAGGTGCCGCCATGGCAACGCTGGCAGTCCGCAATTTGCACATGTTGACCCAGCCCCTTGACGGTCTCATGGGACTGTTCAGGGATCGAGTTCTGCCCTACAACACCGACGCAGTCCGGCGCCATGCCGAGCTGGCTGTCACAGCCGGGACCAGCGGGCGAGGATTCCGTACAGCTGACGGCCGTATCGCCGCGGTCGCAGCCTCGCGGCGGTTCACCGTGGCCGCACGGGACACGGCTCCCGACGAGGCCGCCCGCGTCGCGGTCATCAATCCGTGGCAAGCGAAGAGGTGCCCGGAGGCAGGCTGACGGCCAGACCGAACTCGCACGTGGCAGCAAGACCAGGACGTTCTCTGCGAAAACGGTCAAGGATTTGGCCAGCAGCGGCGACGGCATCCCAGCCCGAGGGCTTTCGCTGCGAAAGTCAGATCGCCCCCGCGTCCCGCAGCCGATCGATCGCCGCCCGATCCCACCCGAGTTCGCTCAGGATGGCGTCGGTGTGCTCCCCGAGCGCCGGCACGGCGTCCATGCGCGGGGTAAAGGAATCGACCTGGCCGGGTGGCCGCAGGGCCGGAATCGGGCCGGACGGCGTATCGACCTCGGTCCACCGCCCGCGCGCCTTGAGCTGCGGGTGCTCCCAGACCTCGTGCATGTCGTTCATGCGCGCGTTGGCGATCTGCGCCGCGTCGAGCCTGGCGATCAGTTGCTCGGAGCTGAGCTGCGCGAAGCGCTCTTCGATCAGCGTGCGCAGTTCGTCGCGCGCCTGCGTGCGCCGCGAGTTGGAAGAGAAGCGCGCATCGCTGGCCAGATCCGGGCGTTCGAGCACCTGTGCGCAGAAGACCTGCCACTCGCGCTCGTTCTGCAAGCCGAGCATCACCGTCTTGCCGTCGCCGGCGGTAAACGGGCCGTAGGGAAAGATCGTCGCGTGCGCGGCGCCGGCACGCGGCGGCGGCGTGGCGCCAGCGAAGGCGTAGTACAGCGGGTAGCTCATCCACTCGACCATGCTTTCGAGCATCGACACCTCGACATGGCAGCCACGCCCGCTCTTGCCGCGCTGCAGCAGCGCGGCGAGGATGTTGCTCTGCGCGTACATGCCGGCCGAGATGTCGGCGATCGAGCAGCCGGCCTTGGCCGGCGCGTCGGGCAGGCCGGTCACCGAGAGAAAGCCCGACTCGCTCTGGATCAGCAGGTCGTAGGCCTTCTTGTCGCGATACGGCCCGTCGCTGCCGTAGCCCGAGATGTCGCAGACGATCAGCCGCGGGTGCTTCCCGCGCAGCGCCTCGTACGCCAGGCCCAGGCGCGCCGCAGCGCCGGGCGCCAGATTCTGGACCAGCACGTCGGCGTGTTCGAGCAGTCGCGCCAGGATGACCTGCGCCTCGGCGTGCTTGACGTCGAGCGTCAGGCTCTCCTTCGAGCGGTTGGTCCACACGAAGTGCGACGCCAGTCCGCGCACGCGCTCGTCGTAGGCGCGTGCAAAGTCGCCGGTAAGCGGGCGTTCGACCTTGATCACGCGCGCACCGAGGTCGGCCAGCTGGCGGGTGCAGAACGGTGCGGCGATGGCGTGTTCGAGGGTGACCACGGTAATGCCGTCGAGCGGGCGCATGGCAGGCTTTCTAGAAAGAGCGCGGCAGCCCGAGCAGGTGCTCGGCGACGTAGGAAAAGATCAGGTTGGTCGAGATCGGGGCGACCTGATAGAGGCGCGTCTCGCGGAACTTGCGCTCGACGTCGTACTCGCTGGCGAAGCCGAAGCCGCCGTGCGTCTGCAGGCAGACGTTGGCTGCTTCCCACGACGCCTTGGCCGCCAGGTACTTGGCCATGTTCGCCTCGGCGCCGCAGGGCAACTGCGCGTCGAACAGCGCGCAGGCCTTGAAGCGCATCAGGTTGGCCGCCTCGACCTCGATGAAGGCGTCGGCAATCGGAAACTGCACGCCCTGGTTCTGGCCGATCGGCCGGTCGAAGACGACGCGGTCCTTCGCGTAGCGGCTGGCGCGATCGACAAACCAGTAGCCGTCGCCGATGCACTCGGCGGCGATCAGCGCGCGCTCGGCGTTGAGGCCTTCGAGGATGTACTTGAAGCCCTTGCCCTCCTCGCCGATCAGGTTCTCTTCCGGAATCTCCAGATTGTCGAAGAAGAGTTCGTTGGTCTCGTGATTGACCATGTTGGCAATCGGCTGCACGCGGAGGCCCTTGCCTATCGCCTGCCGCAGATCGACGATGAAGATCGACATCCCTTCGGATTTCTTCTGCACCTCGGCGAGCGGCGTCGTGCGCGCGAGCAGGACCATCAGGTCCGAGTGCTGGACGCGCGAGATCCACACCTTCTGGCCGTTGACCACGTAGCGGCCGTCCTTCCTCACCGCGCTGGTCTTGATGCGCGTGGTGTCGGTGCCGGCGCCCGGCTCGGTGACCGCCATCGACTGGATGCGCAGCTTGCCGGCGGCGATGTCGGGCAGGTACTTCGCCTTCTGTGCCGGGCTGCCGCTGCGCAGCAGCGTTCCCATGTTGTACATCTGGCCATGCACGGCGGCAGCGTTGCCACCGCTGCGATTGATTTCCTCCATGATCACGCTCGCCGCGGTCAGCCCCAGCCCCGATCCGCCGTACTCCTCGGGAATCATCGCCGCCAGCCAGCCGGCGCCGATCAGCGCAGCGACGAAAGCCTCGGGATAGCCGCGCTGCTCGTCGATCTTGCGGAAATAGGCGTCCGGGAATTGCCGGCACAGGTCGCGCACGGCGTCGCGGATGTCCTGGTGTTCGTCGCGGGTGTCGGGCATGGCGACCTCGTGGTTGCTTGGGCTAATGGCCGCCTGCAAGCGGCGGCCAGATTGTGCTTCAGACGCTGCCGCGGGGCAAGGCCGCCACCAGGCGACCACCAGGCAGCGCGCGCGAAAGCCCTGGGCCACCTGCGGCCCGCCCTCCCCCGACCCCTCTCTTCACGCGGCCAGTTTCGTTTGCCGGAAGCGCATCAGCCAGCCGATTGCCGGCAGCTTGGCACAGAGCTGCCCGGATTCCGACCGATGGCCGACCTGCGCTGGCGTGCGGGCCAGCCGCCAACGAAAAACCCCGCCGAGGCGGGGTCTTGCGGGGGATTGGCTGACCAGCGCTAGCCTTGCTTGCGCTTGCCCGCGGCGATGACGCCCAGCAGGCCGAGGCCGAGAAGGGCCAGCGATCCGGGCTCGGGTACGCCGTTGGGAGGGAAAACCTCTGCGGCCGTGCCCTGTACGCCCACGGTAAAACCGTTCCAGTACTCGTCCGAACTGCTTCTCCAGCTTACCGTGTCGAATGCGCCAAGGAAGCGCAGTGTGCCGTGCGGCTCACTTCCCCCGACGTTGTTGCTGTTGAGCTGGTACTCGAAGTTTCCCCCGCCGAGGTCGACGACGACCTTGCTGGCACCACCGCAACCCCAGTAGCCGCAGGCGTTGCCACCAACGCCGCCAAGACTGAGAAGCTCGAAATCCTGGTCGAAGGCATAACCATTGCCATTCAGGCTGACGAAAGCGAAAACCGGGTTGGCGACGGTCTGCGAGAAGCTCAGGGTCTGCGTGCCTGCCCGACTCAACGCGATGAGGTCGGAACCGGTCGGACGATTATCGACCGCTGTGCTGGTGTACGGCGAGGGGCCTGCTCCGTTGAATTGGTTGATCCAATAATCGCCACCCCCTCCCGTCTCATAGAACCCGATTCCTTGCGGATTGGTATAGGTCACCCCAATCGTTGCCGTGCCGGTGGTGATCGTCCCGGTACCCTGGAATCCCGACGTCACGGGGTTGGAGCCGATCCAGTCGGTCCAGTAGATCTGAGCGGCGCTGGCGCCGGCGCTGGCCAGGCCGAGCGTGATGGCCGCGGCCGCCACGACGGCTTTATTGATTCGCTTACCCTTCATTTCACCCTCCATATACAGATTGTCCATTGTGTCGCAAAAGCGCGGCCATCCCGAAACTGCACTCACTCCAAGCACAAAACGTGCCTAACAATCTTATTCCTTTTTAAACATTGCCTTGACGGAAGATAGTCGATCCAAAAAGCCCGCTACTGTAAAAAGCTCCGACACTTCGCAATGTCTGCCGATCTCGTCAAGGGGGGTGGGGGGGGGAATCGACGAACCAGCAAGCGTCGCCGAAGCACTCGGCGACGATCCGCAAGCGAATGCCCTGGGCTCCTGCGGCCCGCCCCCCCCCCGCTCCACCCCCTCAGGCGGCCAGTTTCCTTTGCAGGAAGCGCATCAGCCAGCCGATTGCCGGCAGCTTCGCGTAGAGCTCCTCGGCGGCGTCCCAGTAATCGCGATGCCAGACGACCTTGCCTTCGCCGTCAAACCTGAGGTGCGAGGCGCCATGGATCACCTGTGCCTGGCCCCGCGCTGGCATGCCGTTCAGCCGGAAGTGCATTTCCCAGACCAGCATCGCGCCGTTGTCGGCGACCACCCGCTCGCGCACGACGAAGCGCACTTCGCCGACCTGCCGGAACAGGTGCGCGAAGATGCGCTGGATCGCCGCCACGCCACGCACCTCGTTGAACGGATCCTTGAAGGCCGCGTCTTCGGCGTAGAACTCCGGAAAGCGTGCAACGCTCTCGGCACTCAGGCCTTCGTAGAACGCGCTCAGCGCGTCGACGGCCTCCGTAGGGCTCATGCTCGCCTCGTCATCGGTCAACGAAACGGCGGAGGAGCGGGAAATAGATCCGGTACGGCAGGTGGGCGAGCAACTTGACCACGCGCGTGAAGCGTTTCGGAAAGTGGATTTCGAACGCGCTGCCGGCGAAACCGTCGATCGTCTCCTGCGCTGCCTGCTCGGGGGTCAACAGCGCCGGCATCGCGAAATCGTTCTTCGCGGTGAGCGGGGTGGCGACGAAGCCCGGGTTGACCACCCGTACGCCGATCCCTTTCGCTTGCAGATCGAGGTAGAGCGCTTCGGCGAAATTGATCAGCGCCGCCTTGGTCGGGCCGTAGATCAGGGACTTCGGCAGTCCTCGATAACCGGCGACGCTGGCGACGAAGCCGATCTGGCCACCCCCCTGGCGCAGCAGTTGCGGCACCACGCAGGCAGCGAACGATACCGCCCCGGCGAAGTTGATGTCGATCATCTGCCGCGCCCGTTCCACATCGAGGTCCCAGGCGCGCATCGGCAGGTAATCGCCGGCGACGTAGAGCGCCACGTCGACGCCTCCCCACGCCAGCAGCAGCTTCTCCCAGGCGGCCTGCAGGCTGGCGTGGTCGGCGGCGTCGCAGGGCAGGACCAGCGCCCGCTCGGCATCGCCGGCCACTTCGGCGAGGCGGGCCGCATTGCGAGCCGAAAAAGCGACGCGGGCGCCACGCGCCAGCAACAGCCTGCCGAGCGCCGCGCCGATGCCGCTCGAGGCGCCGAGCAGCCAGACGCGCTTGCCGGACCAGTCTTCGATGGGTGGATTCATCGCTTCACCGCTTGGTGAAACCGAGCGTCACTTCGCCGAGCCGGAAGCCGAACTTGCGCATTTCTGAACGGTTGAGCATCACCTTGTCGTCGATCAGGAACATCCAGTCGTCGAAGTCCACGTTCCACACCCGGCCGTCGACCGGCAGCGCCAGCACGTAACGCCAGCGCAGCGCGTTGCCCGCGGCTTCGCCCTGCGCCTCGCCGACGACGTCGTCCGCGCGGCCGACGTAGTGCGACGCGTCGACCCGGGTGATGGTCCACACGCGACGGGAGGTCGTGCCGTCGGACCAGGAGAAGTGCTCATCGAGGGTACCGACGTCGACGCCGTCACGTTTTTCCCAACTGGCGTCGATGAGCACATGAAAACGCTTGATCACAGCGCCCGAACGATCCTGGAACATTCCCCAGCCGTCGATCGTTCCGTTGAAGTACCGGGCCAGATCGAGCACCGGCTGTTCGCCCCGGTAGCGCTCGACGGGAACGCCGGAGCAGCCGCCAAGACCAAGAACGCCGCAGGCAAGACACGCCAGCCACAGGGTTTTCATCAGCAGACCTCCAAAGTGTTTCGCCAGCGCCACGCCAGCAGTGCCGCGACCGTCTTGAAGAGCAAGGGAAGCAGGCAATAGACGGCGGCGAGACCGGTCGCCGTCGCGGCGACTCCCGGCCGGTAGCCGACCGACTCGAGCAGCGGCAAGGCCAGGCCGGCGGCGAGCGCCAAGTTGAGCTTGGCGACCAGATTCCACCAGCCGAAGTAGGCGCCTGCCTGCGCCGGCCTGGCGTCGGTGACCGCAAGGACCTCCCCGCCTCCCGGCCTGTCTTTCGCATCGCCAGCCCGCGCACGGTACTCCGCGATGTCGGCGAGCAAGGCAGCCGGCAGGGTCAGGTCGGCGCCAAGCGCCGCACCCGAAAGCAGGCAGACGACGGCGAAAGGCCCGACGTCACCAACGCCCAGACCCCAGGCCCAGGCGAAGGAGCCAATCGCCACCAGCATCGACGCGATCCAGCTGCGCACGCGGCCGTAGCGCCGCGCGAGCGTCACCCACAGGGGCAGGAAGGCGACTCCGCTGACGAAATACAGGGCCAGGAAAGCGCCACTCCAGGCTTCCGCCTGCAGCACATCGGCGACATAGAACAGGACCAGGGTCGCCGGCAAGGCGGCAGCGATGCCGTTGACCACGAATACCCCGAGCAGGCGGCGAAAGCGCTGGTCTGCCAGGACGCCGCGCAGGTCGCCGAGCAGACTGCCGCTGGCCGGCGTTCTGGCCAGCGCCTGCGGTGAACCCGACAACGTCCACACCGCCAGCACCAGGAGCAGCAGCGGGAAAATCTGCGCCAGGCCGGACAGGCCCTGCTCCAGGTCATTCGAGAGGAGACCGGGGAGTGCAGCGGCGAGGACGACGCCGAGGAGGCCGAAACCTTCACGACTGGCGGTCAGTCGCGTGCGCTCGCCGGCATCGCGGCCGAGTTCCGCTCCCCACGCCTGATACGCGACGCTGGCCAGCGAGAAACCGAAATAGGTGACCAGCATCGAGCCGAACAGCCACAGTGGCGCGGCGCTGGCGGGCGGGTGGAGCAAGGCCAGCATACCGAGTGCGAGACACGGCAGGGCGAGCAGGATCAGCCGCTGACGATTGGCCGTCCGGTCGCTCCAGCCGCCGAGCAGCGGATCGATGACCGCATCGACCAGCCGCGCCGCCAACAGCAGCCCGCCGAGCAGGCCCAGACTCATGCCGGCGGCGTCGGCGTAGAGGCGGGGCACATGCACATAGACCGGCAGTGCAGCCATCGCCAGGGGCAGACCCAGCGCGCCGTAGGCGAGGAGCTGCCGGCGCGGCAAGGACAGCGCTTGCGCTGCGTTCATGCTCAGGCTCACAGTGCGGGACGCTCGAGGAGCGCAGCGCGCAACCCCGGCTGGCTGCTGCGCGGGTCGAGCCAGATGGCGAAGAACAGGCGCGCGAAGTCGGCGTCGGCTATTTCGCCGTTCGGGCGACCACGGTGAAAGAAAGACGCTCCCCGCCCGGGGTAATGAACGCCGACGATGCTCTCGCCGTCCTTGACGTCGGGAAAGACGCGCCGCAAGTCGCCCTCCCAGCGCTGCAACTGCGTGTCGCTGGCGCCGAGCCGACGCATCTCGTCGAGGCTGGCCTGCACCAGGCGGTCACGCGCGATGTCGCGTCGGTAGTCGAGCTGCAGGGCCGTCGGCACGTTCGCCGGAAGATCGACGCCCGGCCGTGCCGCGACCCACAGGGTGGCACGGTAGAGCGTGAAGCCGAACCAGCTCATCTCGCCGCTGCCCCAGCGCGTCCACTCGGCCCCGCTCTGGCGCAGGGCATCGGGAACGGCCTGGGCGAAAGCGCTGGCGGCGAAGAGAACGGCTGCCATCAGCAGTCTCTTCATCGCGCGTGCGCCAGCTCGAACTGCATGACGTCGGTCGCGCCGCTGTTGAAACCGGCCTGGCAGTAGGCCAGATAAAAACGCCACAGGCGGCGGAAGCGCTCGTCGAAACCCTGCGCCTCGATCGCCGGCCAGTTCTGCTCGAAGTTCGCCGACCATTCGGCGAGCGTGCGCGAATAGTCGCGCCCGAAGGCGAAAGCGTCGGCAACTGCCAGGCCGGCACGCGCTGCCCGCTGGCCGAACACCGACGGGCTGGGCAGCATGCCGCCGGGAAAGACGTGCTGCTGAATGAAATCGGTGCCGCGACGATAGCGCGCGAACAGCTCGTCGGCGATGGTGATGCTCTGCACCACCGCCCGCCCGCCCGGCGCCAGCAGCTGCTGCAGGGCCTTGAAGTAGGTCGGCCACCAGCGTTCGCCGACCGCTTCGAACATCTCGATCGAGACGATATGGTCAAACGGCTGGTCGCACTGCCCGCCAAGCAGATCGCGATAGTCGCGCAACTCGATCTGCACCTGCTGCCCGACGCCGGCGAGCAGCATCCGCCGGCGAGCGAACTCGCACTGGGCCGGCGACAGCGTCAGTCCAACGACCTGCAGACCCGCCTCGCGTGCCGCGGTTTCCGCGAAAGCGCCCCAGCCGCAACCGATCTCCAGCACCCGCTGCCCGGGGCGGGCGTCGAGCCGATGCAGGATTCGCCGGTACTTGGCGCGCTGCGCAGCGGCCATCGACCGCGGTGCGTCGGTCGAGTAGAGCGCGCTCGAGTAGCTCATCGTCGGGTCCAGCCACTGGCCATAGAAATCATTGCCCAGGTCGTAGTGGGCCATGATGTTGCGGCGCGCGCCGCTGCGCGTGTTGGCATTCAGCAGGTGGCGCAGGCGAGCGCTCAGCAAGCCCCACCAATGGCCATAGACTGCGCGCGACAGCGCCTGACGGTTTTCGGCCAGCAGGGTCAGCAGCGCGGTGAGATCGGGGCTTTGCCAGTCACCGTCGATCCACGCCTCGGCGAAGCCGACGTCGCCGCGTTCGAGCACCTGGTCGAAGACCGACCACTCGGCGACCTCGAGGACGGCGGCGCGCTGGCCGGCGGCAGCCTGACCAAAACACGGACGGCCACCGTCGGGCAGGCGAACTTCCAGGCGTCCGTGCTCTATCCCTTCGAGCAGGGCCAGCACGGCCCTGGCGCTGCGCGGCAGTGTCTTGCGGCCAGACGCCGCGGGGAGGCTGAGGGTATTTTCCATCGTGTTCATCGGCTGGTCTCCTCGAGTGGAGGTTCGGGTTTGCTGAAAAAGGGAACGCGCTTGACCCACAACTTCAGCGCCTGCCAGTGAATGCGCAGGACGACCGCCAGGGTCATCAGGGGAAAGCGGACAAAGGCTTTCAGCAGCGGGCCGCTGGCCAGTGCTTCGGCCTGGCCGGAAATCGACGTGTGCAGCAGATCACCGGCTGCGTCACCATGATCGATGCGCGCCAGGCGCCATGCCGGGCGACCGTCTCGCCCGCCGCGCCAGTGAAAGCGGAAGCGGTAGTAGCCGGCAACGTCCATGAATGGCGAGACGTGGAACACCTTGCGCCGCTCTAGCGTCTCGCCGTCGCGGATCGGTCGACCGTCGGCGTGCGCGAGCAGGTAGTTGTGGCGCTCACCGAAGGTGTTATTGACTTCGGCAAGCACGGCCAGCAGATCGCCGGCACGGTCGTGACAGAACCACAGGCTGATCGGATTGAAGACGAAACCGAGGACACGCGGAAAACACTGCAGCCAGACCTCGCCGTCGGCCCTGATTCCTTCGCGCTGCAGCAGCTGGCGCACCCAGGGCAGCGGATGCGAGCCGTCGCGTGCACCGTGGTCGGCAAAATGGAAGCTGAAGAGGTTCCAGCGATTGACCGCGAACAGGGCGCTCGCCGATTGCTCGATGCGCGACAGCGGCAGCAGGCAGAAATAGACCGGATAGACGAAGCGGTTGGCCGCCGGCCGTACCCGGCGGTGCATCACCTGCCCGACGAAGAGGCGCGCCGGTGCCGCGTTCATGCCGCCAGTTCCTCGATCCGCGCGGCCGCCGGGCGACCCCGGAGAGCCGCGTCGACACCCTGCCACGGCGCGTGGCAGCCGAGGGCGTTGGCCACCTGCAACGCCGACTTGAGGCCGTCCTCGTGGAAGCCGTAGCCGTTCCAGGCGCCGCAGAACCACACCCCGTGCGCACCGGAAACCGCCGGCAACTCGCGCTGCGCGGCGATCGCCGCGCGGTCGAAAATCGGATGCTCGTAGTCGAACTCGGCGATCACGCGCTCGCGCGCCGGCTGCCGCTGCGGGTTCAGCGTCACCACGACTGGCGTGGCGAAGGGCAGCGGCTGCAGGCGATTGATCAGGTAGGAAACGCTGACCGGGTGCCGGTCGAGTTCCTGCCCGCCCGCGAGATAGTTCCACGCCGACCAGAGGGCCGGCGAGCGCGGCAGGAGCGCGGCGTCGCTGTGCAGCACGGCGCGATTCGGCGCATAGCGAATGGCGCCCAGCAAGCGGCGCTCGGCCAGCGTCGCCGCCTTGCCCAGAACGGCCAGCGCCTGATCGCTATGGCAGGCGAGAACCACCTGATCGTAGCGCTCGACAGCCGCGTCGGTGCGCACGATCAGACCCTGCGCAGGGCGACCCAGGGTTCGCTCGATGGCGCGCACCGGCGTTGCCAGGCGAACATCGTCGAGACACGCGGCAAGCTTGTTCACGTATTGCCGCCCGCCGCCACGCACCGTTCGCCACAACGGCCGGTCGAAGACCTGCAGCAGACCGTGGTTGCGGCAGAAGCGCACGAAGCTGGCGAGCGGATAATCGAGCATCTGCCCGGCCGGGCACGACCAGATCGCGGCGGCCATGGGCAGCAGGTACCACTCGGCGAAGGGACGCGAGTAGCCTCCTGCGGCGAGGAAGTCGCGCAGGCTCAGGCTGTCTTCGCCGTGCCTGTCGAGCCAGGCGACGCTCTCGCGGTTGAAGCGCACGATGTCGGAGAGCATTCGCCAGAAGTCGGGCCGCAGCAGATTCCGCTTCTGCCCGAAAACCGTCGCCAGGCTGCTTCCCGCCCACTCCAGACGGGGCTCGTCGAGGCTGACCGCAAACGACATTTCGCTTTCGACGCTGGCCACACCGAGATGGGCGAACATCGCGGTCAGGTTCGGATAGGTGCGCGTGTTGTAGACCAGGAAACCGGTATCGACCGGATGGCACACACCGTCCAGCGTCACATCGACGGTGTTGGTGTGCCCGCCGAGCGCGTCGCCCGCCTCGTAGAGCGTCACCTGATGCTTCTGCGCCAGAAGCCAGGCACTGGCCAGGCCCGAAATCCCCGAACCGACGACCGCGATACGCTGTGCACTACGCATATGATCTCCTTGCCGGTCAGGCGTGTTGAGGATTTTCGCCACAGATCTCGGCATAGGCCGAGTGGTTGTGGATCGATTCGAAGTTCTCCGACTTCACCGTCCATTGCGCGATCCGTGGCTCTTTCATCAGACGCAGCGCGATGTCGCGGACCAGGTCCTCGACGAACTTCGGATTGTCGTAGGCGCGCTCGGTCACCCATTTCTCGTCCGCTCGCTTGAGCAGTCCGAACACTTCGCACGAGGCTTCCTCCTCGGCCAGCCGCACCAGTTCCTCGGGCGACATGCCCGAACGCAGGCGAGCGCTGATCGTGATGTGCGAGCGCTGGTTGTGCGCGCCGTAGGCACTGATCTCCCGGGAACACGGGCAGAGGCTGGTCACCGGCGCAACGATCGCCAGGGTCAGCTCGCTGCGCTGCCCTGCGCGTTTCTCGGCGATCATGCGCACGTCGTAGTCGAGCAGGCTCTTGGCGGCCGACACCGGCGCCGCCTTGCTGATGAAGTAGGGGAAGGCCAGTTCGATCTCGCCGCTCTGCGCATCCAGGCGGAGGAGCATTTCGTCGAGCATGCGCAGCAGGCGGTTCACGTTCAGCGGCGCGCGCTTCTCCTCGAGCAGCTCGACGAAGCGCGACATGTGCGTTCCCTTGACCTCGGGCGGCAGACCGACCGACATCGACAGCCGGGCGACGGTGTTCTGCACCCTGCCGGCCGCGTCGAGCAGCGCCAGCGGGTAACGCAGGCCCCTGACGCCGACCTTGTGAATCGCCAGTTGCCGCTGATCGGCACTGGCCTGGATGTCGGGGAGAAAGAAGTATTCAGGTGCGTTCATGGCGTACTCTCCAGTGGCGAAAAAGCGAGTGCTCGATGGTCGCCGGCCGCAAGACCGCGCATCGAACTGACGGGCCTGAGTGTCCAGGACATATAAGCCAGGGCCCGTTAAGGTCAGCGATCGCGCCCGGCCGCTGGCTTGTTGCCGTCGGGAGCAGCCCATCAGCGACTCTCAGTCGCTCAGCGACGGCGTGCGCCGAATTTTCCGGCCGCGGTCGGCGCTTAAACGGACACCGCGAGAAGACTTTTTGTCCAGGACATAAATACATGTATTAAACTATATTGGCGCATCGTCGACGTGTCAAGGCTTTTTCGTCACTTTGTCCAGGACATACAGCGAACCGCCTCAGGAATGATGGTTCGCGAACCGACCTTGGCGCAGACCAGCCGAAGGTCCCCGACCAGGCTCGACCGGCCATGGACTTTGCCTGCGCTTTTACCACTCCGGGAACAGCAGAAGCCTCAGCACTGCGAACCGGAAAAATGTCCTGGACAATTTCAGACATCTAGGCTAACTTGCACGGCAGGCGGTTACGCCATGAGCGCCCTTCCTGCAACCACTTCCCGGCACGATATGAACAAGCTTCCAGTCATGAACATCGGCGCTGTCGAGCGCGACACCGGTCTCGGCAAGGACACCCTGCGCGTCTGGGAGCGCCGCTATGGCTTCCCGCAGCCGACTCGCGACGAGCACGGCGAACGCGCCTATCCTGCCGAGCAGGTCGATCGGCTACGCGTGATGAAGCGCCTGATCGACCAGGGCCTGCGCCCCGGTCGCCTGTGCGCCGCCAGCGAGGAAGAGTTTGCCGAGCTGAGCAAGGCCTGCGCAGCGCCGCCGCGCAACGACTCCGGGCAGCACGCAGCGGTGATCGGCCAGACGATCGCCCTGGTCAAGGCGAACGACGTTGCGGCGCTCCGCCAACTGCTCAACCAGGCGATGATGCGGCTCGGCCTGCAGCGTTTCGTCATCGACGTCGTCGCGCCGCTCAATGACGCCGTCGGCGAAGCCTGGATGAGCGGCGAGTTCGAGGTTTTCGAGGAGCACCTGTACAGCGAGCAGATCAGGTCGCTGTTGCGGCAGGCGATCGGCAACCTGCCGGCCGCTGGCGGCGCGCCGCGCATCCTGCTGACGACGCCGCCCGACGAACAACACGTGCTCGGCCTGCTGATGGTCGAGGCCCTGCTCGCACTCGAAGGCGCGACCTGCATTTCGCTGGGCACGCAAACGCCACTGGTCGACATCGAAATGGCCGCCCGCGCCCACCGGGCCGACATCGTCGCCATCTCGATTTCCGCTGCTTTCCCCGGACGACAGGTCGCTGCGCTGGTCAGCCAGTTGCGCCAGATGCTGCCCGCGGCAATCGACCTGTGGGTTGGCGGCACGGGTGCTCAACGCGCGACGCCGGAGACCGGCATCGTGCTGCTGCCGACCCTGCAGGCCGTGCTCGACGCGCTCGAGGCGTGGCGAAACGAGCCCGCTGGAACGCGCCATTCGTGATCGGACCTTCGGCCACCATCCGCTTCACCATCCGCCACCCACCCGTCGTCATTGCGAGGAGGCGTAGCCGACGCGGCAATCCAGAGGTTTGGCTTTTCGCGTGATCAATAGGTCAATGCGGCGGGAACGAGAGAGAGGATGGAACTGGATTGCCGCGTCGGCTGCGCCTCCTCGCAATGACGGGGGTGGGGGGGTGGGGCGGCGGGTGTAGTGCTGCATTCCTGGCGAGACTTTCGCCAACTCCGAAAGCCGCGCAAAAGCGACGGGCCGGCGGGAAGTCTCGAGTCTCAGCCGGCGTGCAGCACTACACCACGAGCAGGGGTTACTTGCCGGCGGCGCCTGCAGACGCCGGGGCTGGCGCTGCCGCCGGGGTGGCTGCCGGCGCTGCGGCCGGCGCTGACGCTTCGATAATCGCGATCTTGGCCTTGGCCTTGAGATCGTCGAGCAGTTTCGTCAGTTGCTGCTGCTGCAGGTGTTGCGCCAGATCGGCTTTGACTTGGTCGAAGGGAGGTGCTTGTACCGGCCGGGTGTCTTCCAGCAGGATGACGTGATAGCCAAACTGGGTGTGCACCGGCTCCTGCGTGAAGCTGCCCTTTTCCAGCTTGCTGGCGGCGCTGCCGAACTCCGGCACCATCGAGCCCGTGTCAAACCAGCCCAGCTCGCCGCCATTGGCCTTGGAGCCGGGATCCTTGCTTTTTTCCCTGGCCAGCTTTTCGAACGCTGCCGGATCTTTCTTCAGCCTGGCGATGATGTCCCTGGCTTCGGCCTCGGTCTCGACCAGGATATGGCGCGCCTTGTACTCGCTGCCGGCGGCCATTTCCTTCATGCGCTCGTATTCGGCTTTCAGCATTTCATCGCTGACCGGATGGGTCTTGATGAAGTCCTGGACATAGGCGTTGGCCAGGATCGACTGCCTGAGCATATCGAATTGGTCGCTGATCTCGGGCATCTTGTCCAGTCCCTTCTTCACCGCCTCCTCGGCGATCAGCATTTGCACGGTCAGATGCTCGATGATCCCCCTGCGCGTTTCGGGAGTGTCCGGTTGGCCGGTGCTGGCGCCCTGCTTGACGATCATGTCGACACGCGCCTTGGTGATGGCGGTGCCGTTCACGGTCGCCACGGCGTCTTCCTGCACCACCGGCGCGGCGGCTTCCTTCACTGCCGGTGCAGCGGCTTTTTGCTCGGAGTTGCAGGCGCCGAGGGCGAGCAGCGAAGCGGCGCTGGCGAGCAGGACGCGGGACTTGATGAATCTCATGGATGTTTCCTTGCAGTGAAAGTGGCGTCCGCTGGCGCCTGCGCCCGAACTGGGGCGCAGATTGCCAGCGCAACGAAGGGTTGAGGAACGAAACGGCGGTGCAGCGAGAAGGACTCAGTTGAGGTCCGGGTCCTTGAAGAATTTTGTCCCCGACACCGTGAGCGTGGCCGAAAGCCCGCTCTCGGTCAGTTGGTACAGGTAAACGCCGGGTGCCACCGACGCGGCGCCGGCAAACATGCTGCCCTGACCGCGGTCCATCGCCGCGAAGCTGGCCTGGCCGCCGAAGTCCCAGCCCTGGTCGATGAAGTTGCGCAGCGCCTGCTCGCTGGCGAAGACGAAGATCAGGCGGTTCTTGTTGACCCCGAAGCCCAGCCCGCCCTGCACCTGCGCCATCTGCATGAAGGTCTGGCGACCGGTCATTTGATTGACGACCATGCCCTTGCCGGTGGTGCCGCCGGCAAAGAAGAGCTTGATGCCGAAGGTGCTGAAAACGGCATAGCCCGCCGAGCGCTCGATCGCCCGATGCGCGCCCGGCGCAATCTCGTAGAGTGAGCTCAGCGCATCCTGCGACATCTCGCGAACCTGCTGCCGGCCCTGAATGATCTTTCCTTCGTTCGGTACGCCCGCGGGCAGGACGTTCTCGACGTCCTTCACGGGGTCCCAGGACCATTGCTCGGCGGCGAGCGGTGGCGAAGCGAGACAGATGGCTGCGGCGCAGACCAGCAGGCGGGTTTTCATGGTGTGTTCTCCTGAAGCATGGGTGTCGCGATACGAAGGAATAATGGCCTGTTCATCTGCCGTCTGCGGGGCGCCATTGCCGGCGAGTGGCGACGGCGAGCCGACTGACCGCCGACTGCCGTACGCTCAGCCGACCGCCGGGGCGGCGCTGAGGGCCGCCTGCAGCTTCGCTTCGTCCTGGTGCGACAGCGTCGTCTCGATGACCTTGCCGCCGGTGCCCTGCAGTGCTTCCAGCACCTTGTCGGGATTTGCCTGACGGACCAGGACGAAGAGTACCGAACTGCCGTTCTTGAACGTCGCCGCAAGATCCTTCAGGAAGTCCTCGTCGACGCCGGCGCCGGCCAGCGCACCCCTGATCGCGCCGCCGCGCGCGTCGCTCGCCATGGCGAGCACCGGGTCCATGACGATGGCCCCGACCAGCGTATTCCAGAAACCCTTGCGTCCTTCGACCACGGCGGCCGGCTTGTACATCTGCAGCAGGGTGACCTCGCCCTGGTCGTCCTTGACGGCAACAAGCGCCTCCGCGAGATCGACGAGGTGGTCCTGCTGCAGCTTGCGCAGCTTGGTGCGGACTTCTTCTGCCCGGAATTGATCATCGTAGGCAATTACCACGAGCTTGCTCATGAAACGTTCTCCTAGCTTGGTTGAGTGACAGTGATCGGGTGCGTGTTCCGACGGGTTCGCGACGGCGTGGCAATCGCCTGCATTACGACAGCGGCAAAGCGCCCTCTTCGGCCCGAAGGATATCATCCGCAGAGCCAATCGGCAGCAGGCTGGCCGTGGTCGCTGCGCCAGTTTCCGTCGCGGGCGCGCACGGCAGGCCCGATATCGGCGCTGCTGCCTCCGACAGGCACGGTCCGGCGGTCGCCATCGGCTACCGTCAGCTCCGCCGTGACGGTGGCCTTGCCGTAGAGAAACCATTTGTGGATGGTTTGATGGAGGGCGGGCCGCAGCCGGGTGATCGCGGCCCGCGTGCCTCACCGGCGAATCAGCCGGGTCACTTCACCAGTTCCACCTCGCTCGGCCGCCACTTCTGCGTGAAGAACGGTTCGAGGGGGCTGTACAGGCGCAGCATGGCGATAAATCCCTTGTTGGGCGTGGTCTGGATCCAGTTGCCGCGCTTGACCCCGCCGGGTTGCTTCGGGCCGAAGAACACGACGGTCGAACCATCGGCGCCCGCTTCGGCGGCCGGCGACGGATAGCTCTGGCTGCCGGCGCGCGGATAGCGTTGCGGCGTATCGAGCATCGAGCGCGTCATGGTGTCGTAGAGCGTGAACGACCAGAACTTGCCGGCCGGGATGCCCTTGGGCAAGGTCACCTTGTAGGTCTTGCCACCATCGAGATAGTTCTTGTCCGCGTCGACCATGGTCCAGACGTATTGCGAGCCAATGCCGGGCAGGCGCATGGCCATCGCCGGCGTGATGCCGGTGACGCCGTAGAAGAAGGCGCTGCGCGCGTCCAGCTGGCGGTAGCCGGTGGGCGGGAACGGCTTCACACCTTCCCGCGTGATTTCCGGAATCGGCGTCTCGAACTCGTAGCCACTCGCGAACAGCATGTTCACCCAGCCCGAGTCGGGATAGTGATACCAACTCGGATCGCGGGGATTCATGAACAAGCTGCGCGCCGTGGCGTTGGCGAGTGCGACCGCCTCGGTCATGATCTTCTTCATCCGCGCATCCGGGGCAAACGACTTGCCCTTGACGATGCCGATGGCGGCGATCGGCCCCATCAACTCGGGATCGAGCGAGGTCGCCGGCTCCTGCTGCACGACCTCGTTGAGGGATTCGAAGTAGCTGAAGTCGTTCGGCGGAAGAGTGTTCATCACCTTGCCGCTCCCGTCGTGGAACACGGTCGGCGGGGGCGGCGTGACTGGCCCAAGCTTCGCCTTGCCGGCCAGGAACTCGGCGATCGGAGTGCCCACACCGCCGGCCTGGTAGGGATAAATCCGGGTGTATTTCCTGATCGCAGCGGCGGCGGGCTTCGGATCGTTGTTCTCGAGAAACATGCGCCCGAACCACAAGACCCGCGTCGTCCGCGCGCGGGCGATGGCGAAGCCGCCGTCCGGCAAGGGACCGTCGTAACCGGGAGGCAGCACCAGGTACTTGCCGCCTTCGCCCCGATCGCTGCCGGGCAGTCCAAGGTCGATGACCCAACGGAACCAGTAGTCGTCAATGGTGCCGAGAAACTTGGGCGGCACTTCGAGCACCATCGGGCCCTTGGTCAGATCGAGGACGCCGATGGCGTAAACCGTGTCGGCGTTAGCCGTCAGGAAGAGCGACTTGGCATCCATCAACTGCGAGAAGACGATGACTTCGTTGTCCTTGACGCCAACGCTCAGCAGGCCTTTTCGAGCCGAGTGGATGCTGACGCCCGAGAGGGTGTTGAGAAATGCGCTGGTGGCGTGGATGAAGTCCAGGTTGTCGTAGACCTTGTCCAGGGTTTCCCTGCTCGGCGCGCCGTCCTTGAAGTCGAGCGTGCCGATGCGCGTCTCGACCTTGTCCGGCGTGACGAGGGACGGCGGGATGGCGGGCGACTGGGCCAGCGCCGTACCGACGGCGAAAGCGGTGCCGGCCAGTGTAGCCAGCAGACGGCAAGCTGCCTGCGTTTGTTTGCGTGGTGTCATCAAGTCTCTCTCTTTGTGGGTTAAGTCGAACGGCGCGATCACTTTACCAGCTCGATCTCGCTCGGCCGCCAGGTCTTGGCGAAGAAGGGCTCAAGCGGGCTGTACAGGCGCAGCGCCGGCATGAAGCCCTTGCCGGGCATGGTCTGGATCCAGTTGCCGCGCTTCACGCCGTCGGGCTGTGCGGGGGCGAAATATACCGTCGTCGAGCCATCAGCATTGGGCTCGGCGGCCGGCGAGGGGTAACTCTGGCTGCCGGCGCGCGGATAGCGTTGCGGCGTGTCGAGCATCGAGCGCGTCATGAAGTCGTACAAGGTGAACGACCAGAACTTCTCGGCCGGAATGTCCTTCGGCAAGGTCACCCGGTAGGTCTTGCCGCCATCGAAGTAGTTGTTGTCCTTGTCCACCATTGTCCACAGGTACTGCGAACCGATACCCGGCAGGCGCATGCTCATCGCCGGCGTGATTCCGGTGACGCCGTAGAAGAAAGCCGAGCGTGCATCAAGTGTGCGGTAGCCGGTGGCAGGGAAAGGCTTGACGCCTTCCTTGGTGATCAGCGGAATCGGCGTCTCGAACTCCGAACCGGTGACGAACAGCATGTTCTGCCAGCTGGAACCCGGGTAGTAGCTCCACGACGGGTCGCGCGGGCTCATGAACAGGCTGCGCGAGGTGGCGTTGGCCAGAGCCACCGCCTCGGTGAGGATCTTCTGCACGCGCGCATCGGGTGCGAAGGGCTTGCCCTTGACGATGCCGATCGCCGCGATCGAGCCCATCAGTTCGGGGTCGAGCGTGGTTGCCGGCTCGTTCTGAACGGTCTCGTTGAGGAGTTCGTAAAAGCTGTAGTCGCTTGGCGGAATGGTGTTCATCACCTTGCCGGTGCCTTCGTGGAAGACCATCGCCGGCGGCGCCGTGACGCGGCCGAGCCTGGCCTCGCCCGTGAGAAACTGGGCAATGCTGGTGCCGACACCACCGACTTCGTAGGGGTACATCCGGGTGTGCTTGCGGATCGACTCGACCGCCGGTTTCGGATCGTTGTTCTCGAGGAAGGCGCGGCCAAAGGCGGCAACGCGATTGGTCTTGGCGTGCACGACGAAGAAGCCGCCGAGCGGCAGCTGGCCCTTGTAGCCGGGCGGCACGATCAGATACTTGCCGCCCTGGCCGCGGTCGGGGCCAGGCGCGCCGAAATCGGTCACCCAGCGCCACCACATGTCGTCGATCACGCCCAGCGCACCGGGGGGCGCTTCGAAGACCATCGGCCCTTTCGTCAGGTCAATGAAGCCGAAGAAATAGACCGTGTCCGCATTGGCCGTCAGGAACAGCGACTTGGCGTCCATCAGCTCGGACCAGATCATCATCTCGTTGTCCTTGACGCCAGCGGCGAGCAGGCCCCTGTGCATCGCCGCCTGGTTCACCCCCTGGTAGGTGTTGACGAAGGCGTTGAAGGCGTGCGTGAACAACAGGTTGTCGTAGACCTTGTCCAGCGTCGCGGCGCTCGGCGCGCCGTCCTTGAAGTCGAGCGTACCGATACGGGTTTCGACCTTGTCCGGCGTGATCAGTGACGAAGGGATGGCGGCGGGTGGTTGCGCTGCCGAGACGGCAGTGGCCGTGGCGAGTGCCAGACTCATCGCGAGGAGGGGCATTGGTTTCATCGGTCGCTTTCTCTATAGAAATTTTTGGGGGGCGTGGAGCAGACATCGAACCGGCGATGGCCCTGACGATCTGCAGCCGCTGGCGAATCGCCAGCGCTGGGGGAAGGGTGAACTCGGCGTCGGCTCGATCACGGTGCAAGCGGCCACGTCGCTACGCGAGCGATCATAGCGACCGTGGCGCAGGCTGGCTACTGCCCTTTCGGGAAGGTCGACGGGTCTTCGTCGAAGAGGCCGGCTGCCTGGACCAGTCGCGTGAGCTCGGCCACCGATCGCACCTGCAGCTTGGTCGTGATCGCCGTGCGATGCAGTTTCACCGTGCGCTCGCCGATGTTCAGGGCACTGGCAATCTGCTTGTTGAGGCCGCCGCGCAGCACCTGCCGCAGCACCTCATGCTCGCGCGGCGACAGCGCGTCGAAGCGGGCGCGCAAGGCTCGCGAGTGCAGGCGCTGCTCGCGCTGGCGGGCATCACGCGCGAGCGCGCGCTCGACAGCCTGCAGCAGGTCAGCCTGCGGGGCGTCCTTGGTGAGAAAGTCCTCGGCGCCGTGGCGCATGGCGCGCACCGAGGTCGCAATGTCCCCCAGGCCGGTGAGAAAGATCACCGGCGGCGCGTGTGGCTCGCGCGCGAGCGCCCCCTGCAGGTCCATGCCGCTCAGGCCGGGCATGCGCAGGTCGGCGATCACGCAGCCCGGCCTATCGGTCATTTGGGCGAGGTAGAGCTCCGCCGAAGAATAGGTCTCCACCGCGTAGCCCGCCGCCCGCAGCAGCCGCGATGCCGATCTCAGGAAGGAAGCGTCGTCGTCGACCAGGGCCACCACAGCCAAGCCGGGGCTCACGACGGAGCCGCCTCGCCGGCGGTCGGCAATGTGAGGCGGAAGGTCGCTCCGGCGGGGAGATCGTTCTCTGCCCAGAGGCGACCGCCGTGCGCTTCGACGATGGTGCGAGAGATCGCCAGCCCGATCCCCATGCCGTCCACTTTAGTGGTGAAGAAGGGTTCGAAAATGGCGTCCAGTTTTTCCGGCGCGATACCGGGTCCGGTGTCGGCCACCGACACTTCGATTTCGTGTTCGCCACGATGCCGAGCGCGCAGGATGATGCGGCGCTCTGCGGGGTGCGCCTGGTCCACGGCATCCATGGCGTTGAGCACCAGGTTGAGCAGAACCTGCTGCAGGTGCACGCGGTCTCCCATCGCCTCGGGCAGAGCGGGCTCGATGTCGATCGCCAGGGGGATGCTGCGCGCCGCCGCGTCGGCGCGCGTCAGCGCAGCGGTCGTTGCACACAGATCGTCGATGGCCAGCGGGTGGCACGCCATGCTGCGGCGCTTGAGCAGCGTGCGCAGTCGCTCGATCACGTCGCGTGCGCGCTGGTCGTCGGCGCGGATGTCGGCGAGGATCGGCCGCAGCTCGCCGAGGTCCGGCGGGTCGTGCTGCAGGAAGAGCTCGGCCGCCTCGGCATTGCGCAGAATGGCGCCCAGTGGTTGGTACAACTCGTGCGTCAGCGCCGACGCCAGCTGCCCGAGCATCGAGACCCGGCTGGTGTGGGCGAGTTGACTCTGGAGTTCCTGCAGTTGCAGCTCCGAGCGCCGGCGCAACGAGATATCGAAGGCAATGCCGCGCAGCAGGCGCGGCGCACCGTTGCCATCGCGCTCGACCCGCCCGCGGCTGGCGATCCAGCGCGTCTCTCCGTCGACCGGCTGCAGCCGGTACTCGACTTCGAAATCACGGTCATTGGCGAGCGCGCTGTCGACGGCATGACGCAGGGTATCGCGGTCGTCGGGATGCACCGCGTCGATCAGTCGCGCCTGATCGAGACGCTCCGCGGGCGGGATGCCGAACAGGGCGTAGGCTTTGGCAGTCGCCCAGAACGCGTTCGTGCCGAGATCCCAGACCCACACGCCGAGACCTGCGGCGGCACTGGCCAGATCCAGGCGCCGCTCGCTTTCCTGCAACTGCCGACCCAAATGCGCTGCGGCGGAAACGTCGGCGGTGAGTTCGTAGGCCATGGCCAGCAGGATGATCAGGTAGGCCAGGCTGACGAGATAGGGCGTTTGCAGGACGCCGATCTCGATCAGCGCCGAATGGATGCCGGCGCCCAGAACCCAGACCACGACGCTGCCGCCGATGACGGCGGCCCGCCGGCGCTGGCCGCGCTGCGCCAGCTGGAGCGAGGCGTGCACCACGAACACGAGCAGCACCAGCACCCCCAGATAGGTGAGAGCGTTGAGGGGGTTCGGGACGCCCACGGCCACTTGGTAAGTCGCACCGCCGAAGGTCTCGACCGTCTGCAAGCCGGTCATTTCCAGGTAACCGAGGCTTGACCCGGGGAGAAAGTCGAAGAGCACGGCAGTGAAATAAATGGCCGGGCCGGCGATCGCCAGCCACCTGTTGCCACAGCGGAAATAGAGCCAGACGAAGCCGGCGAGCGTGGCGATGACGACGCCAGCCGCGACATCGAACCAGTTCAGCAGCGCCTGGAACTCGATCGGACCATCGGCGCGCATCATCGCCAGCTCGAGCCCACAGGCTGCTGCGGCGGCAAAGGCACTCGCTGCGAATACCAGGCGCGCGCGGTCCACAGGCCGGGTGAGCGCGATGCGCAGTTCGATCAAACCGAGCGTCAGGCAGGCTGCGGCGACCATCGGCCAGGCAATGGTGATCCAGTTCATGACCGTCCGGCAGGCAAGCCTGCGCGGCAACGGCCCCGGCGAACGGATTGCGCCGCAGCTGCGGCGTCAGGTGCGGCGTGGAGACCCCTTGACCACCGCGCGGATCGCGTCGAGCACCTCGCGGCCGGCGTCGCCCTTGTCGAAAAACGCGGCGCAACCCGCGGCCAGCGCCCGCCGGCGCCAACGTGGATCGTCGTAGGCAGTGATGAAAACCACCGGTGTTCCCGGCGCCACGGCATTCAGCTGCTCCTGCAGATCGAGCCCCGACATCCCGGGCAGCTGAATATCCAGCACCAGGCAGTCGAATTGCGGACGCATGGTGTCCGCGAGCAGCGCCTCGGCCGATGCATAGGTGACCGGCTGCATGCCCGACGCACGGAGCAGGCGCGCGAAGGAACGACGCAGTTCGTCATCGTCATCAACCACGGCCACGCAGCTGCGTGCGGAGTCTTGTTTCGCCATGGCCGTGCAGCGTAGCGCTTTGACGACGCCTCGCCTACTGCCCAATGGGGAAGCCCTGGAGAACGCTTGGCTGCCGTCGGCGACGGCAGAGGCAGAGGTGCTCCGCTGCTCATGCTGATTGGCTCGTGGCCGCCGGGCCGGCCGGCGTCGTGCCGTCGCTCTCGGCGACCGCCGCCTCGTCCCTGGCGGGCGGGTCCTCGTGCTCGGCGACGACCGCGTGGATGGAGCCGTAGATCGCCTGCTGGCCAAGGATCGCGGTGATTCCGTGGCGCTCGAATTGCGCGCACACGTCCGGGGCGAGGTTGGCAAATACCAGCCGGATGCCCTGCTCCGCGAGCAGCTTGCAGGTGTCACGCAGCATCGCTGCCGCCGAGAAATCCACGTCACCGATCGCCGCCGCTTCGACGCAGAGACAGCGCAAGGGCGACGGCCCGCGGGTCTTGGCCAGTTCGAGAACCTCGTCGGCGAACTGGCCGGCGTTGGCATAGTAGAGACTGTGGCTGAACCGATAGACGATCAGACCGGGCGCGATCTGCTGCGGAGCGCTCAGCGCCACCATCTGCCAGCCCTTCTTCCTCTTGTCCGCGGCGATCACGGAATTGGTGCCGCGGTAGCTTCGCCGCACGTGATCAAGCAGCGACAGGATCATCGCCAGAACGATGCCCTGCTCGACGCCGACGACGACGACCGTTGCCGCCGTCACCAGGGCGACCCAGAACTCGGCACGCGCTTCGACGAAGATCCGTGTCATGCCCTTGATGTCGATCATTTTCGCCGCCACCAGGAAAACGATCGCCGAAAGGACGGCGTCGGGCAAATGCGCCAGCGGGCCGGTGAGGAAGAGCAGGACCAGCAACACGATGGCGCTGGTGGTGATCTGTGAAATCTGGCTGCGGCCACCGCCGCCGGCGACCATCGCCGTGTTGGTCGGGCTGCCATTGACGATGAAGGTCCCGGACAGCCCGGCACCCAGGTTGGCCATGCCCAGACCGACCATGTCGACGTTCTCGTCGAAGCGATCGTTGTACTTGGCGGCGTAGGCACGCGAGGTCGCCGCGCTTTGCGAGAGAATGACCACGAAGCAGGCCAGCGCGATCGGCGCCAGCTTCCAGAGCAGCGGCCAGCTCCAGTCGACCTGTGGCAGACCGAGCGTCGGCAGACCGCTGGGTACCGCACCCAGCGTTGCCAGGTGGGCGTCGAGACCCAGCGCCCAACTGACGGCGATGGCGCCAAGGACGGCGACCAGGCCACCGGGAATCTTTTCCGACACCTTCTTGCCCCCGAGGATCACCGCCAGCACAGCCAGCGCCATCGCCAGCGCGTAGGGATTGGTCTGGCCAATCGATTGCGCGTCGTGCACGATCTGCGAGAGCGGATGGTTGCTGATCCGCGGCAGGCCCAGCAAGCCGGAGACCTCGAGCAGCGAGACCTGGACGCCGACGCCGGTAAGAAAGCCGGTGAGCACCGTGCGCGAGAGAAAATCGGCGAGGAAGCCCAGCCGCAGGACGCGTGCGGCGAACATGAACACCGCCGCCATCAGTGCCAGCAGGCTGCACAGCGCCAGCCACTCGTTGGATCCCCGCACGGCCATGCCGGCGAGCCCGGCGGCGACCACGGCCGCCGTTGCCGAATCGGCGTTGACCGACAGATGGCGCGACGAGCCGAAGATGGCAAACAGGCACATCGGGATGAGGATGGTGTACAAGCCGGTGATCACCGGCGTGCCGATGATCTTGGTGTAGCCCATCGTCCCCGGAATCGACAGCGCGGCGAGGGTGAAGCCGGCGATGATGTCGCGACCGACGCCGGCCCGGTCGATCGGCAGGATTCCCTGGAAGAGCGGTAGCCGGAAGCCCTCACTCGCTTTTGTCATCGCCGCCCTCCACCACTCGCCGCAAGCAACACCTTAGCCCTTGCCGTTCCGCTTCTCCTGCGCCGCGGCCGCCGCGTGATACTTGCGGCGCACGTCTTCGAGGTCCACCCGCGTCGGCGGCAGCTTGAGCTTCATCTCCTCCATGGTCTCGGCAATGATCTGCGAAGCCGCCAGGTTACGGAACCACTTGTGATTCGCCGGGATGACGTACCACGGCGCATGCGCGGTACTGGTCTTGACCAGAGCCTCTTCATACGCTTCGACGTACTGCGGCCACAGCTCGCGCTCCGAGTAGTCCGACTCGCTGATTTTCCAGTTGCGGGCGGGATCGTCGAGCCGTTGCTTGAAACGTTCGAGCTGTTCCTCGGGGCTGATGTGCAGGAAGAACTTGAGAATGCGCGTGCCGTTCTCGGTGAGCAGCTTTTCGAAGTCGTTGATCAGGGCGTAGCGTTTCGACCACACCGATTCGGGGACCAGCCCGTGCACGCGCACGACCAGAACATCCTCGTAGTGGGAACGGTTGAAAACGACCACTTCGCCGTTGCCCGGCGTTCGCTGGTGCGCACGCCACAGGAAATCGTGCGCCGCTTCGGCGGCGCTCGGCTGCTTGAAGCCGAACACCGACGTCCCCTGCGGATTCATGCCGCTGAACAGGTGGCGCACGACGCCGTCCTTGCCGGCAGCGTCAAGCGCCTGCAGCACGACGAGCAGCGACCGGTCGGCGTTGGCATAGAGCAGCGCCTGCAACTCGGCCATGCGAGTAACGTATTTGGTGATCTCCGGCTGCGCCGCTTCGTTCGAGGCGTGCCCGCCGCTCTGCGCCGGGTCGATCCTGGCCAGCTTGAGCTTCTTCCTGGGGTTGACGACAAATTCCTTGCGATAGTCCATGCCTTGGAGCTCCTTTCCCGGGTTGCATGCGTTGGCTGCTGGTGCGCTCGCCGGTGCCAGCTGGCTTGAATTTCGCGGCTGGCGGCAGAACACCGTCTTCGGCCGGAAGAATATCACCTGCGCCGCCACTCGCCGCGCCGGCTGCCGTTTTCCGCGTCGCCAACGTTCGCCGCAAAAAATGCCAGACGCCGCTCAGCGGCGGGTGCAATTGCCGCGCTTCTCGACCGGCAGAGAGCGACCGGGCGACGCAACGACGGTCAGTGGCAACGTGCTATATTGCCTGTCGCCAGACCGGCACGACCCGCAGCACAACTGGATGATCGACATGAAGACTGTTCATTACTTTCTCCTGGGGATTTTCGCCGCAGCGGCCGCCGCGGCGCAGCCAATCTACGAAACGCCCGGCAAGGACGGCCCCGTCTTCTCCGACCTGCCAAGCCAGGGGCGGGACCTGCCAAGCCCGGGGGCGACCGAGGTAACCTTGCCGCCGATCAACCTCAGCGACTCGCCGCCAGCGGCGCCGAAACCGCCCGCACAGACCCAGGCCGTCGCTGCCCATTACCAGTCGCTGGCGATCACCGAGCCGGCAAGCGGCGGAACGATCCACTCGAACACCGGCCAGATCCCGGTTCGGCTCGCCATCCAGCCGGCGCTGCGAGCCGATCAGGGTGACGCCATCGTCGTCAGTCTGGATGGTGGCGCGCTGCCCGGCACGTACACCACGTCGCAGTTCGAGATCAGCCCGGCGCAATGGCAGGCAGCTGCCACGGACAGTGTCGAGCATCAACTCCAGGTGTCGATAATGGACCGCTCGGGAGAGCTGCTGATCACATCCGCGCCGCAGAGTTTCTACGTCCACCGCGCAACGGCGGGCAGCCGGGCGAGGTAGACCGGCCTGTCGCCGCAACCAGGCAACACCGGCAATCCCGGCGTCGATGGCATTGCACTGTACTGGTTGCGAGTCCTGCTCCTGCTGGAGGGGTCTCCGGGCGGGTTTCGGCGCGGCGGCCAATATCTGTCAACATCTGTCAATTCGTGCTCTCGATATGCCTCCGGACTTGCCGCGAACGGTTATACTCGCGCACTTCGCGGCGCGCCGATGAGCGAACTCCGCCATCGTGAGCAGGCCGCTTCCGTGAGCCTTTTCCGGAAACCCCGATCGACAACGCGCAGAGCCCCATGGAATCCTTTGCCTCCCTGCTGAGCACCGGCAACCTGGTCGAGCTGTCGGCCACGACGGCAACCAGCTTCGTCTTGATCGCCGCCGCCGAAATCGGCGACAAGAGCCAGCTGGTGTGCATGACCCTGGCCTCCCGGCACCGGCCGGCACCGGTGATGCTCGGCGCACTGGCCGCCTTCGCCCTGCTCAATACGCTGGCGGTCGTCTTCGGGGTGGCCATTGCCAACTGGTTGCCGCCCTACGTCGTCGGCGCGATCGTCGCCATCCTGTTCGCCCTCTTTGGCGTCCATGCCTTGCGCGCCAAAGACGACGCAGACGATGAACAAGTCGAGGAGAAAAGCGGCCAGGGCATTTTCTTCACCACCTTCATCTTGCTGACGGTGGCCGAGTTCGGCGACAAGACGCAGCTCGCGGTGGTGGCCCTGAGCAGCACTCAGGTTCCGGCCGCGGTCTGGCTCGGCGCCACCGCGGCACTGGCCGCCACGTCGGCGCTGGGAATCGTCGCCGGTCGCACCCTCCTGCAAAGGATCCCGATCGCGCTGCTGCACCGGATCAGCGGTGCCTTTTTCCTGATCCTGGCGTTGGTCGCCGCCTGGCAGGCCTACGCGGCTTACCGCGGGACGTAGCAGCGGCGATTGCCCAAGCGCAGCGCCTGCCATCCGCGCGGCACCTGACCGGGCGGCCGCAACGGATGCGCGCCCGGCCCGGTCAACCGTAGCCGCCGTGCACCTTGCCGCGAAACACCCAGTACACGCCGACGGTGTAGACGGCGATCACCGGCAGGACCACCACGCCGCCATAGAACAGGAAGCGCAGCGAGGCGTCCGGCGCGGCGGCGTTGCCGACCGTGATGGCGTAGGGAACCATGTACGGCCAGAACATCACCCCCAGGGTCAGGAACGCCGCCACGAAAAACAGCGCGCTGAAAGCGAAGGGCCAGGCATCGCGCCTGACACGCGCACCCCATGCTGCCGCCAACAAGGCAAGCACGCCAAGCAACGGCAAGGCCCAGCCCCAGGAGCGGTCGGCCAGATGGCCCTGTGCCACGGCACCGGCATCGACCCCCAGAACGGTGGCAAAGGCGGTGGCGATGATCACGAAGACGATGGCCACCAGCCAGCCGATGCGCGCGTAGGCCCAGTCGCGCAGCGCGCCGTCACTCTTGAAGACGATCCAGCCGGCGCCGAGCAGGGCGTAACCGAACACCAGGCCGACGCCGGTGAGTACGGCGAACGGATGCAGCCAGTCAAACGAGCCGCCGGCGTACTGGCCGTCGACGACGCGGATGCCGCGCATCATCGCGCCCACCGCCGCACCCTGCACGAAGGCGACGACGATCGAACCGATGGAGAAACCCCAGTCCCACAGCCAGCGCAGGCGTTGGCTGCGGTAGCGGAACTCGAAGGCGACGCCGCGAAAAATCAGGCCGAACAGCAGGAGCAGCACCGGGATGTAGAAGGCGCTCAGGAACACCGCATAGACCGTCGGAAAAGTGGCGAAAAGCCCGGCGCCGACGACCACCAGCCAGGTCTCGTTGCCGTCCCAGAACGGGGCGATGGTGTTCATCATCGACGCGCGCCTGGCCTCGTCGGCAGTGGTACCGAAGAGAATGCCCACCCCCAGGTCGAAGCCGTCGAGGATGACATAGGCCATGATCGCCAGGGCGATCACCCCGGCCCAGAACAGCGCCAGGTTGCTGGGCGGAAGCTCGCTCATGGCGCTTGCCTCCCGCCGCGGCCGGTGGCGGTGTCGGGATGGCCGGCAAAGGCCAGCGGCCGGCGGCCGGTGGCTCCGCTGGCCGGCTTCGCCTCCGGCCCCGGGCCGTCGCGCAGCAGGCAGTAGATGTAGTGCAGCCCGAAGCTGAACACGACCGCATAGACCAGCACGTAGCCGGCCAGAGAGAAGGCCACGTCGCCGGTGCTCAGCGAGGGAGTGACCGCGTCGCTGGTGCGCAGCAAGCCATAGACCACCCAGGGCTGGCGGCCCACCTCGGCGGTGTACCAGCCGGTGAGCACGGCGATGAAACCGGTCGGAAACGACAGGTAGGTGCACCACAGGTACCAGCGCGTCGTCTCCAGCCGGCCGCGCCAGCGCAGGAAGTTGCCGAACCACGAGACGGCGAGCATCACCAGCCCCATGCCGACCATGATGCGAAAGGCGAAGAACGGGATCACCACTGGCGGGCGGTCTTCCTTGACGAACGATTCCAGCCCGACCTCGGCCGATGTCCAGTTGCCCGAGGCGATCATGCTGCCGAGCCGGGGTATGGTGATCGCGAACAGGTTGCGCTCGTTGGCCTCGTCGGGCCAGGCGATGAGCACCTCGCTGGCCGGCTGCTCGTTCTTCCAGCGCGCTTCGATGGCCGCAAACTTGGCCGGCTGGTGCTTGAGCACGTACAGCCCCGTCAGGTGACCGAAGAAGATCTGCACCGGGATCAGCAGCGCCACCAGGGCCAGCCCCCAATGCAGCATCACCCGGCCTTCGTCGCGGTGCACCTTGCGCAACAGGTACCAGGCGCCGGTGGCGGCGACGCACATCGCGCTGGTCAGGAAGGCGGCGAGCAGCATGTGCGGCCAGCGCACCATCTGCACCGGGCCGAGGACGATCTGCATCCAGTCGGCGGGGACGATCCTGCCGTCGATGATTTCATGGCCCAGCGGCACCTGCATCCAGCTGTTGTTGGCGAGAATCCAGAACGACGAGAACATGGTTCCCAGCGAGACCATGCAGCAGGCGAAGAAATAGAAACGCGGCGACACCCGCTCGCGCCCGAGCAGCATGACGCCGAAGAAAGTGGCTTCGAGCATGAAGGCGGTGAACGCCTCGTAGCCGAGCAGCGGGCCCTGGATCGAGCCGGTCTTCGCCGCCAGCACGCTCCAGTTGGTGCCGAACTGGAAGGCCATGACGATGCCGGTGACCACGCCCATGCCGAACGACACCGCGAAGACCTTGAGCCAGAAGTCGAAGACCCGCCGGTACAGCGCGTTGCCGGTGAACAGGCGTGCGCCTTCGATGGTCGCCAACCACGCTGCCAGCCCGATGGTGAAGGCCGGGAAGATGATATGGAAGCTGATGACGAACGCGAACTGGATTCGCGACAGGACAACCGGATCGAGTTCCATGGCGGTTCCCCTGCTAAAGGCCGGGACTTCCCTGCATGATGCCGCCGTCGGCGAAAATGGTCGTCGCCGTGACATAACTGGCGCCGTCGCCAGCGAGGAAGGCGACGACGCTGCCGATCTCGGACGGCTGCGCCATGCGGCCCAGGGGAATGGCGGCGTCGAGTTTCTTGAGCAGCGCGGGATCGTTCATCGTGGCGGTATTGATCGGCGTGGCGATGGCGCCCGGACCGACGCCGACGACGAGGATCCCATGCGGCGCGAGTTCGACACCCGCCGTGCGCGTGAGCATGCGCATGCCGCCCTTGGACAGGCAATAGGGCGTATTGCCGGGCATCGGCCAGTCTTCATGCACCGAGGTGATGTTGATGATGCGGCCACCCCCGCCCTGCTTGATCATCTGGCGCGCGGCCAGCTGGGTGCCGAAGAAGGCGCTCTTCAGGTTGATGGCCATGACTTTTTCGTATTGCTCCTCGCTGGTATCGAGAATCGACGTGCGCGTTTCCACGCCGGCGTTGTTGACCATGATGTCCACGCGACCAAAGGCATCGACGGCGGCGGCAATCAGCTTTTCCAGCTCAGCCACCTGGCTGACGTCGGCGTGCACGCCGATGGCCTGGTCGCCAAGGGCGCGAACCTCCCGTTCCAGCGCTTCGGCGGTCTCCGGATGGACGACGTAGTCGATGACGATGTTGGCGCCCTGGCGGGCCAGTTCGAGGACGATGGCCAGGCCGATGCCGCTGTTGCCGCCGGTGACAATGGCGACTTTTCCTTTCAGGTTCATGCTCGTTTTCCTTTTCCGATGGGAATCATGGTCTGCACAAAGGGTGGTCGGTTTTCGCGCTCGTCGCCGGGCGCGACGTTTCACGGCCCGCTCGGCCTGCGTTGCGGGCTGCGGACGACGAGAACGGCCAGCGCCGCCAGGCCCAGCGCGACCGCCGTCGTCGCGCCATAGATGACGTTCAAGTCGAGTCCGAGCCGGCCTTGCAGCGGTCCGACGCCGAAAGCCGCGATACCGTAACCCATCTGGTAGAAGGCGATCAGCCCGCCGGCCACCGAACTGGCCATGCCCGGCAGTTGCTGCTGGCCGAAGCTGATCGCCAGCGGCAGCAGCGCCGAGCAACCGAGACCGGCCAGCGCGAAAGTGGCAATGCCGAAGAGAGGGTCGCTCCTGGGCAGCAAAGCGGCGCCGATCAGCGCGCCCGCGACGACCCAGGGCAGCAGTTGGCAGCTTCGCCGTGGCGGGAGGAATCTCTCGATGGCCGCGAAGAGCATGCGTCCGCCGGTCACCGATCCCCAGAAGGCGGTCAGCGCGAGCGAGGCCATGGTCGCGCTCGCGCCAAGCTCACGGCTCATGTACAGCGACGCCCAGTTGGCGTTGATCGTTTCGCAGACCCCGTAGAGCAGCGCGAAGGCGGCGAAGAGCCAGAAGCGCGCCGGCAGGCCGCTGCTCATCGGTGCATCGTTCCCGCCGCCGATCGCCGGCGCGCCGGCACAGAATGTCAGGCGCCGACTGAAAAGCAGCAGCCCGACGAGGGCGACCGCGACGAGTAGCGGCAGGCCCCACCAGATTCCCAGCCCGACGAACAGGGCCACGAAGAGCGGCGCCAGCGCAGTGCCCAGCCCGAGCAGGGCGTTCAGTCCGAGCACCGCCCGGTCCACCCGTTGCGGGAAAAAGGCCGCGGCAAGCGTGTTCAGCGTCGGCACGGTGAACCCGAAGCCGACCCCCAGCGACGCCGTGGCGAGCAGTAGCAGCCCGTAGGCCAGGGTGTGCTGACGCATGACCAGGCTGCTGACGATGAGCAGCGCCATGGCCAGCAGGTTGGCGAGCAGGCCGAGCAGGTAGATGCGCTTCGCGCCGAGCCGGCGCGCCAGGCCGGCGCCGAGCAGCGAGGCGCCGATGGCGGTGATCGCCTGCGGCACGAACATGCCGCCGTACTCGGTACTCGACAGCCCGTAGCCGGCGGCGGCGGTGAACACCGCGCTGGCCGCCGGGAAGGTCACCAGGGCGACGCCCTGGGCGACGCCGGCCAGATAGACGGCAGCGATTTCGCTGCGCTGTGCCATCGCCACCCCTCTCAGCGCAGACGTTCGAGCAGGTGGTCGCCGACGCGCAGGGCATTGGCGATCGCCGTCAGCGAGGGGTTGACCGCGCCGATACTGGGGAAGAAGCTGGTGTCGACGACGTAGAGGTTGTCGACTTCGTGCGTCCTGCAGTTCACGTCGAGCACCGAACTGGCCGGGTCGCTGCCGAACCTGCAGGTACCCGCCTGATGCGCGACACCGGCGATCGGGATGTGTTTGCCGAAATAGAGATGGTTCGGGATCAGATGCGGGTGCATGTCCATGTCTTCGAGCATCGACTGCAGTTTCCGGCGCAGGCGAGCGAGGGGCTCGAGGTTGGTGAACTCGTAGTGCAGCTTGATCTCGCCGCGGGGATTCAGCGTCACACGGTTCTCTGGCAGCGCCAGGTCTTCGCTGGTCAGCCAGAAGTCCACCGCGTGCCTGGCCATCTGACCGAGCGTGAACCCCGGCGCCAACCTGGGCGCATCGTCCCTGAACATCGGCCCCTTGGATTTGCCGAGCATCTGGATGTTGCCGAGCGGGAACTCGTAGTCGGCTGCGCCGCGGTAGAAATCGTTGATGGTCAGCGTTTTCTGGAACTCGGTGCTGTTCTCGCGCCGGGACAGCGCAACCAGCGCAATGGCGTTGTGAAACATGTAATGGCGGCCGACCATGTCCGAGCCGTTGCCCAGACCACGCGGATGTTTCGTGTCCGCCGACATCAGCAGCAGCCGCGCCGAGTTGGCCGCGCCACAGGAAACGACGACCACCCGGGCGGTGAACTCTTCGCGCCCGCCGTTGCGGTCGACGATCACCCTGCTCACCTCGCGGCCGCTGGCACTGGTCTCCAGTCGCTGCACATGCGCGCCCGTGAGCAGCGTCACGTTCGGATATTGCAGGGCGGGACGAACGGCGATGACTTCGGCGTCGGCCTTGGCGTGCACCAGGCAGGGGTAGCCATCACAGGAATCACAACGGATGCAGCGGCTGTTCGCCCGGTCGGCCTCGTCGAGCAGGATCGCACTCGGCGCATACGACGGGTGATAACCGGCGCGGCGCAGACCCTCGGCGATTTCGGCGATGCGCGGCTCGTGGCTGACCGGCGGATGGGGATAGGGCGCGCTGGCCGGCGGATCGGTTGGATCGTCGCCGCGCTGGCCATGCACCTGATACAGCTGCTCGGCCTGCGTGTAATACGGTTCGAAGTCGCGGTAAGCGATCGGCCAATCGGCAGTCAGGCCGTCGGCCGTGCGGTGCGCGGTGAAATCGTGCTCACGCAGGCGGAAGAGCGCCGCGCCATACATCTTGGTCGCGCCACCGACGAAATAGTGAACGCCCGGCTGGAACGGCTTGTCGTCCCGGTCATGCCAGGTGTCGCGGGAAACGTAGCGATTCCTGACGAAGACCTCGTTGGCGTCCCAGTTCTGCTTTTCGCGCGGCAGATAGTCGCCACGTTCGAGGATCAGGATCCGTTTGCCCGACGGGGCGAGCTTGAGCGCCAGCGTGCCGCCGCCGGCGCCACTGCCGATGATGATGACGTCGTAGTCGTTGCTCATTGTCTTTCCTCGCTCGCTGGCGCCGGCCTTGCTGGCGCCCGGGCAAGCGGCAGTTCCTCGAACTGGCTGCTGCCGGGCTGCAGAAGTTTCGCGACCAGGCCGGTCCAGCCGGTCTGATGGGCGGCGCCCAGGCCACGACCATCGTCACCGTGAAAATACTCGTGAAACAGGATGCAGTCGCGAAAATGCGGGTCGGTCGCCAGCTTGGGATGCGTCTTGAGCACCGGCCGCTGGCCGTCTTCGCCCTTGAGGAACAGGCCCGTCAGGCGCTGGCTCAGTTCGTCGGCCACCTCCTTGAGGGTGAGGAACTTCCCCGATCCGGTCGGGCACTCGACCTTGAAATCGTCACCGTAGTAGTGGTGAAACTGCTGCAGCGACTCGATGATCAGGTAGTTGATCGGCATCCAGACCGGTCCACGCCAGTTCGAATTGCCGCCGAACAGACCGCTGCGCGACTCACCCGGCCAGTAGTCGACTTCGTAGCTCGCACCGCCGACATCGACGCGGAAGGGTTCGTTGTGGTGAATTTTCGAGAGCGCGCGCACCCCGTAGGGAGACAGGAAGCCGCTCTCGTCGAGCATCCGGCGCAGCAGGGCCTTGGTGCGGTGGCCGCGCAGCAGCGACAGCAGAACGCGATTGGCACAGCCCGGGACGTGCCAGTTCGAGATCAGCGCGGCCAGTTCGGGACGATGCTCGAGGTACCACTCCATGCGCGCCGAGAATTCGGGCAATTGCTCGACCAGTTCGAGGTCCGCCGGCTGCACGGCAAGCAGCGGAATCAGGCCGACGATGGAATGTACGCGCAAGGGGATGTTGCGTCCGTCGGGAAGGCTCAGGTGGTCGTAGTAGAACTGGTCGGCCTCGTCCCAGAGGCCGGGTGATTCGTCGCCAACGCCGTTGATCGCGCCGGCGATGGCCAGGAAGTGCTCGAAGAACTTGCTGGCGATGTCCTCATAGACGTGGTTGTGGACCGCCAGCTCGACCGCAATGCGCAGCAGGTTGAGGCAGAACATGGCCATCCAGCTGGTGCCGTCTGCCTGGTTGATGAAGCCGCCGGTCGGCAAGGGCTTGCTGCGGTCGAAGCAGCCGATGTTGTCGAGCCCGAGGAAGCCTCCCTGGAAAATGTTGCGTCCCTGTTCGTCCTTGCGGTTCACCCACCAGGTGAAGTTGAGCAGCAGCTTCTGGAAGACGCGTTCGAGAAAGACCAGGTCGCCGGGGTCGGACGGGTCGCCCTGCTCAGCCTCGCGGCGCTGGCGGCGGTCGATCTGGAAAACGCGAAAGGCCGCCCAGGCGTGCACCGGCGGATTGACGTCGCTGAACTCCCACTCGTACGCGGGTAGCTGACCGTTGGGATGCATGTACCACTCGCGGGTCAACAGGACCAACTGCGCCTTGGCGAACTCGGCGTCGATCACCGCCAGCGGCAGGCAGTGGAATGCGAGGTCCCAGGCGGCGAACCACGGATACTCCCACTTGTCCGGCATCGACAAGACCTCGGCGCTGGCGAAATGCTTCCAGTCGCAATTGCGGCCGTGTTTGCGCGCCGGCGGAGGCGTTGGCTGGCCGGGGTCGCCGGCAAGCCACTTCTCGACGTCGTAGTGGAAGAACTGCTTGCTCCAGACCATCCCGGCGAAGGCCTGGCGCTGGACCAGGCGCGCGTCGGGATCGCCGATCTCGCGCTGCAGGTCGGCATAGAAGCGATCGGCTTCGCCGCGCCGGAGCGCGAAGATGGCATCGAAGTCGGCGAAGGGCGGCGCGCGTTTCCCGCCTGTTGCGCTCGCCGTCAAGCGCAGCCGCACACGCACGCTGCCGCCCGCCGGCACGCTCAATGAGTAATGCGCGCCGGCCTTGGTTCCGGTCTGCGCGGGATTGACCGCCGCGGCCTTGCCCTCGACGACGTACTCGTGAAAGGCATCCTTGAAGAAACCCGTCGCTTCCGGCTGGTCAAAGTGGCGCCTGGCGTTGGTTTCGTTGTCGCAAAAAAGCAGTGTGGGTGCGCAATCGCCGTCGGCATCGCAGTCGAGGCGGAAGCTGCCCAGCTCCGGGTGTTCGATGCTGACGCCGCCGGCCGCTGCCGAAAGGGTGGGTTTCACGGTTCCCGCGCGCCACGACCAGGTGTTGCGGCAGCACAGTTGCGGCAGCAACGACAGCTTCGCCGCCTCGGCGCCGCGATTGTGCGCGGTCACCTGCATCAGGATGTCGTCGGTTGCGGCCTTTGCGTACTCGACGAACACGTCGAAGTAGGCGTCGGCGTCGAACAGGCCGGTGTCGAGCAACTCGAACTCCGCCTGCTCCGCGCTGCGCTGCCGGTTCTCGTGCAGCAGCCGGCGGTAAGGGAATTCTCCCTGCGGATATTTGTACAGCATTTTCAGGAAGGAATGCGTCGGCGTCGCATCGAGGTAGTAGTAGAGCTCCTTGACGTCCTCGCCGTGGTTTCCCTCGCTGTTGGTCAGCCCGAACAGCCTTTCCTTGAGCAGCGGGTCGCGGCCGTTCCACAGGGCCAGCGAGAGGCAGAGGTGTTGCCGGTCGTCGCTGAAACCGGCAATGCCGTCCTCGCCCCAGCGATAGGCACGGCTGCGCGCGTGCTCGTGCGGCAGGTAGCTCCAGGCGTTGCCGTCGGGACTGTAGTCCTCACGGACGGTGCCCCATTGCCGCTCGGAGACGTAGGGACCCCAGCGACGCCAGTCGGCGCGACCGGCCTTGTCGTCGGCCAGGCGCTGTTTTTCAGCGGCCATCGTGTCCACGCCTTGCTGCCGGCGAGGCGGGATGATGACCATTGCCGTGAACAGCATCTTTACGGCAGCGCAGGGCGTCCGGGTAAAGGCGCCGGCGCAGGGTTGGCACGCCGTGGCAGGCGGCATCCGGCAGATCCCTCCCGCCCGGGAAGTCCTTTTTGACCCGTACCACTGCTGCTCCTTTCGCTTCCATTGGGGGCGGCCGCCACAGCCGTCTGACAGCCGTGTTGGAGAAGAAGGTGACGAGCCGTGTCTGCAGGGGGCTTCCTTGCAGGCCTCGGGTGCTGACTCATGCCACGTCAGAGCCCGCCACTCCCGTGCCACCGGCTGCTAGCGCCGGACTGATTCTAGTCGATGCGCGCGACGGTGGCTGAAGTTTGGACGCCCCCGCTTGCGGCGGGTCGATCACAGCGCTACCGCCCTTCCCTGCTACCGCGTCAGCGCCATGAACAGCTCCGGCAGCCGTTCCGGCAGGCGCTCGATGTTGTCGATCACCGTATAGCGCCGACCGAAGATGTCACCGACGTAGTCGTCGGCCTGGCGGTCGAGGTTGATGCAGTAGCTGAAGATGCCCTGCTGATCGAGTTCCTCGACCGACTTGCGGGCGTCTTCGATGAGCAGGCGCTTGTCATGGACGTCGACGTCGGCGGGCTGGCCGTCGGTGAGCACGAGCAGCAGTTTCTTGTCCGCCTTCTGCGCCGCCAGGTAGTGCGCGGCGTGGCGCATGGCGGCGCCCATGCGCGTCGAGTAGCCGGCCTGCATCGCCGCCAGGCGGCCCTTGACGACGTCGCCCCAGCGCTCGCTGTAACCCTTGAGGTGCAGGTAACGGACGTCGTGGCGGCTGTCGGAGTGAAAACCGGCGATGGCGAAGGGGTCGCCGAGTTGCTCGATCGACCAGGCGAGCAGGGACACCGCTTCCTGGCTCAGCTCGAGAACGCTCTGCTCGCCGCCGCCGGCGCCGACCTTGACCTTGTCGGCGAGCGACTGCGAAAGGTCGAGCAGGACCAGAACGGCCAGGTTGCGGCCGTTCGTGCGGTGACTCATGTTGATGCGCGGATCCGGGCTGGCGCCGCCCTTGAAGTCGATCAGCGAGCGCAGGGCGACGTCGAGGTCGAGTTCGCTGCCGTCTTCCTGGTAGCGAATGCGCACCTTGTCCTGCGGTTTGAGGATGTCGAGCAGACGCTTCAGACGCCTGGCCAGCACGGCGTGTTTTTCGAGCAGACGGTCGATATCCCCGGCATCGCCCGCCGGGTGCAGCGATTCGTAGAGGCTGACCCAGTCCGGCCGGTAGCTCTGGCTCTGGTAGTCCCACTCCGGGTAATGGCGTGGCGGCAGGCGGTCGACGTCGGCAGCGACCGGCGTCGGACGCTGCTCGTCGAACATTTCCTCGTCGTCGCTGAGTTCGTGAAATCGCCACAGGTGGCGGTTGTCGTCGCGATAGCTGACTTCGGTATCGGCGAAATGGACGTCGGCCAACTGGTCGCTCTGGCGGCGGGTACGGGCGATGTAGGCCAGCGCCAGGTCGGCGATTTCCTCGCTGCTCGACTCGCCCCGCGCCATCGTCTCGTGAAAGTGACGCACGAACTTGAGCAGCTCGGCGTCCTGGTAAGCGTGTGCGGAATCGAGCAAGGCACGCGAGAGCATGCTCAGGCGATGGCGCAGACAGGAGCTGGTTTCCGGGTCGCAGGCGCCGGCGCGCGGCGCCGGGTGCAGGGCCAGAAATGTCCGCCGCAGGCCGGGGTAGGCGCGCATCACCAGCGTCTCGACGCGGCTGTCTTCGAAGACCTCGATCGCCATGCGCTGCATCGGGCTGCAGTTGTCGGCGAACAGCGGCGTGCTCCAGCGGCGATGGCCGGCGATGTGCGCCAGTGTGGCGCGGTAGCGGTCGATGCCGGAAACGCCGTGCGCATCGTCCAGCACGTCGGGCAGGCGGATTCCGGACGCGTCGTAATAGGGCAGCGATTTCTGGGGCTGGTCGAGGTGGCCAGGATACGGCACCAGTTGCGTGCTGTCGCCCCAAAGCCCGCGCAGGTAGAGGTCGAGCAGGCGTTCGTTGTCGACCAGCAGCGTGCCGTGCCGCTCGCGCTGCAGGACGGCGCGGCTGTCCGCCGACTGCAGGCTGAAGTAGTCGCGTTGCCGCTCGGGATGGTTGGGGTAGTTGCGGATACCGTAATCGACCCAGTTGCGCAGCCCGGCGATCGACAGCTGGTCGAGCAGCGTCGGCGCCTGGGCAAGGAAATCGGGCAGGCCGGGGCTGGCGAAAGTCTGGTGAATGCCGTGGATCGAACCGGTCGTGCGCTCGGAGAACTCCTGCGTCAGGTCCAGGTAGCGCTGCAGCTGCTGGCGCGAAGGCAAACGGCGGGCGACCGCGGCCAGCGACTGCAGGAAGGGCGTGATCGCCTTGGCATTCGGCGACTTGCACAGCGCATGCAGGCTGGCGGTGATCGCCGGCAGGGCCGCCTCGCCGACCAGCGCGGCGATTGGCGGCCACTCTTCGAGGAAAACCAGTACCGGCTCGACGCCACGGCCCATGCCGCCGAGGAAGCGCGCCGTGTCGAGATAGCCGTCGACACCCTCGGCCGAGAGTACCGCCAGCGCTTCGCGCATGCACTCCGCGAAGACGTCGGCGACCTGCGGGAAGCCGCAGGCGAGCTGTTCGCGGTAGCCGTGCAGGCGCTCTTCCCAGGCCGGGCCGGCAGTATTTTCGGGAGGGACCATGGCCTGGACCGGTGCCGGGCGACCGCGTTCAGGCGAAGGTGGCGTCGATGGCATGATCCAGGGTATCGCGAATGTCGCGGTCGTCGGTGATCGGGCGCACCAGCGCCATCCGGCAGGCATCGACCGGGGCGACCCCCCCCTTGATCAGCGTTGCGGCATAAACCAGCAGGCGCGTCGAAATCCCCTCGTCGAGGCCATGCCCCTTGAGGCGCCGGGCGGCGGCGCCGACGCTCACCAGTTGCCTGGCGGTGGCTTCGTCGATGCCGCTTTCGCTGACCACGATGGCGACTTCCAGAGCCGCGTCCGGGTAGTCGAACTCGAAAGCGGTGAAGCGCTGCTTGGTCGACTGCTTGAGGTCCTTCATCAGGCTCTGGTAGCCGGGGTTGTACGAGATCACCAGCTGGAAATCGGCGTGCGCCTGGATCAGCTCGCCCTTCTTGTCGAGCGGCAGCGTGCGTCGGTGGTCGGTCAGCGGATGGATGACGACGGTGGTGTCCTGGCGCGCTTCGACGACCTCGTCGAGGTAGCAGATGGCGCCGATACGCGCCGCGGTGGTCAGCGGCCCGTCGAGCCAGCGGGTGCCGTTGGCTTCGAGCAGGTAGCGCCCGACCAGATCGGACGCGGTCATGTCTTCGTTGCAGGCAACGGTGATCAAAGGGCGCGCGAGCTTCCAGGCCATGTATTCGATGAAGCGCGACTTGCCGCAGCCGGTCGGCCCCTTGACCATCACCGGCAGACGCGCCGCGTACGCCGCCTCGTAGAGCGCGACTTCGTTGCCCTGCGCCTGATAGAAAGGCTCTTCGCGAACCTTGAACTGCTCCTTGTCGGTCATTGCCTGTTCCTGTTCCCGTTGCGGTCTCGATCGCTGTTCGGAAGTCGTGTGTGCGGCGGCCAGCCCGCCGCTCAGCGATGCGCGCCGAGCTTGTCGCGCCACCCTGGATAGAGCGTGTCGGCGTCGCCCGGGAAGGACTCGAAGGCACGCGCAAACTCCTGGTGCTCGCGGGCCCATTCGATCGGGTCGGCACCGGCCTGCCAGCACTCGTAGGCCTGGCGCAGCGAAATGGCGCCGGCGGCGGGGCTGTCGATGTGGCCGTACGAACCGCCACCCGAGGTGTTGATGACATTGCCGTGGCCGAGGTTGGCGAAGAAGCCGGGCAGACGCAGGGCGTTCATGCCGCCGGAAATGATCGGCGTCGTCGGCTTCATGCCGTACCACTTCTGGAAATAGGCCGGGCCCTGGTACTCGTCGCGCTCGATGATGTAGGCGATCGCCCGGTCGTCGGCGGTGCCTTCCATCTTGCCGTAGCCCATGGTGCCGACGTGAATTCCCGAGGCCCCCTGCAGGCGCGCCATCTTGGCCAGAACGTAGGCGTCGTAACCGCGCTTCGAACTCGGCGAGGTGACCGCGCCGTGCCCGGCGCGGTGGTAGTGCAGGTACTGGTTGGGGTACTGCCGACGCGCGGTGGTGACCATGCCCGGACCGCCGACGTAGCCGTCGACCAGGAAAGCGACCTTGTCGGCGTCGGGCCCGAAGGTCTCGAGGATGTAGTCGGCACGGGCACACATTTCGTAGTGGTCGTCGGCGGTGATGTTGGCCGAGAAGAGCTTCGCCTGCCCGGTCTCGTCCTGCGCCCGTTTCATCGCGTCGACCACCAGCGGCATGACCTTCTTCATCGGCGCAAAGACCTGGTTGCCCTGCGGCTCGTCGTTCTTGATGAAATCGCCGCCGAGCCAGAACTGGTACGCGGCCTTGGCGAACGGTTCGGGGCGCAGGCCCAGCTTGGGCTTGATGATCGTCCCGGCAATATAGCCGCCGTCCTTGACCGGGCGGCCAAGTACCCGCCACATGTCGGAGATGTCCTTGGCCGGTCCGTCGAACAACTGCAGAGCGCGCTCGGGCACATAGAAGTCATAGATCTTGGCGTGCTCGATGTCGCCCATGCCCTGATTGTTGCCGATCACCAGGGTGAGGAAGGAAACGATCATCATCCGACCGTCGGTGACGTTGCGGTCAAAGAGGTCGAGCGGATAGGCGATACGCATCTCTTCGCTGGCTTCGTCGATCAGATAGACCAGGGCATCGACGCCGCGGGTGAAATCGTCGGTGGTACACACCTCGACGTTGGTCCCGGTGGACGACTCTGCGGCGAAATGCGCGGCAGCCTGCAGGTAGTCGTAGCCGGCCTTGGGCTTCATCCTGTAGGCCACCAGAATATGCTTGCCGCCACTGATCAGCTCGTCTTCCCTGAGGCTGAGGTCGGCGTAACGATTCGATTGGTCCATGCTTGTCTCCGTGTCGAGTAATGGTCAAGAAAGTGTTCGTGGGTGTTTCGTCCCGTAGGCCGGCTGCCCGTCAGTGGTTCATGTCGACCACCGCCTTGCGCTGCCAAAGGCGAAGCTGGGCAAGATCGACGCATTCCCCGGCCAGCGGCGCCCCCGCCAGGCGGCGCGCGGGCGCGCCAGGCTCGCCGAGATCGGAAAGCACGCTCAGCGCACCGGCGAAGTCGTCGTCTGCGCTATAGGCGTTGACGGTGATTACGGTCGGGATGCCGGCGGCCGTCGCCGCCCGCAGCCCGGGCAGCGAATCCTCGACCGCCAGGCAGGCTTGCGGGGGCAGGTTCATTTGCCGCAAGACCCAGTGATAGATATCCGGAGCGGGCTTCTTGTCGGCCACCACATCACCGGCGCCGATGACTTCGAAGAGCGACTCGGCCTGGTCGCCAAAGCGGGTGAGCAGCAGGCTGTGCAGGCTCGACGGCGTCGTTGTCGTGGCGATCGCCAGGCGCACACCCGCGCGGCGCAACTCGCCCAGCAGGCGCGCCACGCCAGGCCGCAAGGCGATGCGACCGGCGCCCACCAGCTGCGCGTAGATCTCGCTCTTCAAGCGATGCAACCCGGTCAGCCAGGCGTCACTCGCTGGCCGCTGCAGCCACTGCGGTGCGTGCTGTGCCGCGAAGTGACGGATGCGCTCCTTGCCACCGGTCACCGCGAGCAATTCGCCGTAGGTGGCGACCGACCACTCCCAGTCCAGGCCGGACTGTGCAAAAGCCCGGTTGAAGGCCACGCGGTGGCCGTCGCGCTCGCTATCGGCGAGCGTCCCGTCAACGTCGAAGATGACCGCCTGCAGGACGACCGATTGCCCAAGCGTCGCGCTGCAAGGGCGCGAGATCATTGTGCGTTCGGCCGGCTGGTCTGCGTGCATTCGGGTCACATGGCGTCGTTCGATAGCGACCAGTGTAGGCGGCACAATAGATAATTAAAAGTTAAACTTTTTGCCATTTATAGTTAGCTTTTGCTATTTAATAAACCACTACGCATGAGCCATCGCTGTCTGTAGTCACAAGCAGCCACCTCCTCGTGCGGCGTCACAAGGGAAGGTGGCAATGCCTGCTGTTTTGGCGGATAATTTGCCCATGCGACCCAACAACCCGCTTCTGATCGGCAAATTATCGTGCCTATTGCGTTTACCGCCCTGACCAACGTCATCCGCGCCCTTGCCATGGACGCGGTGCAACAAGCCAACTCCGGCCACCCAGGCATGCCAATGGGAATGGCTGAAATCGCCGAAGTGCTCTGGCGTCGCCATCTGCGCCACAACCCGGGTAATCCACACTGGCCGGACCGCGACCGTTTCGTCCTTTCGAACGGCCACGGCTCGATGCTGCTGTACACGCTGCTGCATCTCACCGGCTACGACGTCTCGATCGACGACCTGAAGAACTTCCGTCAGTTCCGCTCGAAGACGCCCGGGCACCCGGAAGTGGGACATACCCCGGGCGTCGAGACGACGACCGGTCCGCTCGGCCAGGGTCTGGCCAACGCGGTCGGCATGGCCATCGCCGAGAAGGTCATGGCCGCCGACTTCAATCGTCCCGGGCACGAGATCGTCAATCACTCGACCTACGTATTCCTCGGCGACGGCTGCCTGATGGAGGGCATTTCACACGAGGTCTGCTCGCTGGCGGGAACGCTCGGACTGGGCAAGCTGATCGCCCTCTACGACGACAACGGCATTTCCATCGACGGCCATGTCGAAGGCTGGTTCACCGATGACACGCCGCAACGCTTCGCCGCCTACGGCTGGCAGGTCATCGCCGCCGTCGACGGCCATGATGGCGAAGCGGTCGACCAGGCGCTGCGCGCGGCGCGTGCCGACGGCGACCGCCCGACGCTGATCTGCTGCAAGACACGCATCGGCGAGGGTTCGCCGAACAAGGTGGGCAGTCACGACGTCCATGGCGCGCCTCTGGGAAGCGACGAAGTTGCCGCGACCCGCGCGCATCTCGGCTGGCCGCACGCGCCCTTCGAAATTCCTGACGCCGTCTATTCGAGCTGGGACGGCCGCATGCGCGGTAACGTCTTCGAAAACAACTGGCAAGCGCGCTTCGCGACCTATCAGGCCGCGTTCCCGGAGTTGGCTGCCGAGTTCAGCCGCCGCACGAATGGCGAGCTGCCCGCCGACTGGAACGCGACTGCCGCGCAGGCGCTGGCCGAGGTCGCGGGCAAGGCGGAAAACATCGCCACCCGCAAGGCTTCGCAGAACGCCATCAGCGCCTTCGCGCCGCAGTTGCCAGAACTCATTGGCGGCTCGGCGGATCTGGCCGGATCGAACCTGACGCTGTGGAAGGGCTCGCAGGGCATCAGCCGCACCCAGGGCGGCAACTATGTCTATTACGGGGTGCGTGAGTTCGGCATGACGGCGATCGCCAATGGCCTCGCCCTGCACGGCGGCCTGATTCCGTACACCGCGACCTTCCTGGTCTTCTCGGACTACGCGCGCAACGCGATCCGCATGGCAGCACTGATGAGAGTGCGCCAGATCATGGTGTATACCCACGATTCGATCGGCCTGGGCGAAGACGGCCCGACGCACCAACCGGTCGAACACCTCGCCAGCCTGCGCCTGATTCCCAACGTTGACGTCTGGCGCCCGGCGGACGCCAGCGAAACGGCCGTGTCCTGGATCGCTGCTATCGAACGCAACGACGGGCCGACGATTCTGGCGCTCTCGCGACAGAATCTGCCGCCGGTGAGCAGTGGCGTCGCGCCCGAAGTGATTCGCCGCGGGGCCTACGTGCTGGCCGACTGCGCCAACCCACAGGCGCTGCTGATCGCCACCGGCTCGGAAGTCAAGCTGGCACTCGACGCACGCCAGGCGCTGGCCGACGAAGGTATCGCCGTGCGCGTCGTCTCGATGCCCTGCGCCGAGGTCTTCGATCGCCAGGAGGCGTCGTACCGGGAAGCAGTTTTGCCACGCGCGCTACCGCGAGTGGCGATCGAAGCAGGCGTCAGCAGTTTCTGGCGCAAGTACGTCGGACTCGACGGCGCCGTTATCGGCATCGATCGTTTTGGAGAGTCGGCACCGGCAGGCCAGGTGTTCGACTATTTCGGTTTCACGGTGACCAATGTGGTCACGACCGTGAAGACAGTGTTGTAATTTCTCAAGGAGACCGTTTCATGACAATCAAAGTAGGGATCAATGGCTTTGGCCGTATCGGACGGATGGTGTTTCGCGCTGCTGTGCAAGATTTCTCGGACGACATTGAAATCGTCGGCATCAACGACCTGCTCGAACCCGATTACCTGGCGTACATGCTCAAGTATGATTCCGTGCATCGTCGTTTCCAGGGCACCATTGCGGTCGAAGGCAACTCGCTCGTCGTCAATGGCAAGAAAGTCCGCCTGACCGCAGTCAAGGATCCGGCCGAGCTGAAGTGGAACGAAGTCGGTGCCGATATCGTTGTGGACGCGACCGGTCTCTTCCTGACCACCGAGTCCTGCCAGAAGCACATCGCCGCGGGCGCCAAGAAAGTCATCCAGAGCGCACCGAGCAAGGACGACACGCCGATGTTCGTGTTTGGCGTCAATGACAGCACCTATGCCGGTCAGACGATCATTTCGAACGCTTCCTGCACCACCAACTGCCTCGCCCCGGTGGCCAAGGTACTGAATGACAACTGGGGCATCAAGCGCGGCCTGATGACCACCGTTCATGCAGCCACCGCCACGCAGAAAACCGTTGATGGCCCGTCCAACAAGGACTGGCGCGGTGGTCGCGGCATCCTCGAGAACATCATTCCGTCCTCGACCGGTGCAGCCAAGGCCGTCGGCAAGGTCATTCCCGAGCTCAACAAGAAACTGACCGGCATGGCTTTCCGCGTGCCGACGTCGGACGTCTCGGTCGTCGACCTGACCGTCGAGTTGAACAAGGAAACCACCTACGAACAGATCTGCGCGGCGATGAAGGCTGCGTCGGAAGGCCCGATGAAGGGTGTTCTCGGCTACACCGACGAAAAAGTGGTGGCCACTGACTTCCGTGGCGAGAGCTGCACGTCGGTGTTCGACTCGGACGCCGGCATGGCGCTTGACGGCACCTTCGTCAAGGTCGTCTCCTGGTACGACAACGAGTGGGGTTACTCCTGCAAGGTGCTGGAGATGATCAAGGTAATGGCGCGCTAAAATGCCATTCAGGGGCGCTTTCGGGCGCCCCTCTCCTGACCCTCCTCACCGCCCTCCTTACCGCCCTCCCCGCGCCCTCCCCGGTTTCCTGAGGAAAAGCCCTTGACGACCTCGTGTTGGTCGCTCGGCAGGCACCTGTTGCCGCTGGACCGGGGCCGACAGCGCCCGCACTGAGCCCATCGCCACTCGCCATGCCGCCCCTCGACACGCGCTGCAACCCGTCGCCGCGAAAACGATCGCCAGGCGATCGCCAGGCAAGCACTCGCCCCCCTTTGCTGCGTTGCGCGTACACTGCACGGCAATCACGCAGCGGCGGATCTGACGCCTGCACTCAGCTCAAGTCGGATAGCCGTGACTCCGCTCTCATTCTCACCCACCCGAGAATCAGCACGCTCGGCAGGGACAACGCTCCCGGTTGAACGTGGCACGGCCAGGCACTGTCAGAGAAAACGGCTGACAAGTCGGCTCGTGCGTGCCCCGCCAACACGCCAAGAAAACCGCCCCAGATGGAAGCCTCGTCTGTACAACAAGAATAGGAACCCCATGCCCCGCGATACCAAGATCGTTGCCACCCTCGGGCCCGCGTCGTCGGACGCCGATGTGCTCGAACGCATGATCCGCGCCGGCGTCGACGTCGTGCGCCTCAATTTTTCCCATGGCAAACCGCAGGACCACATTGCCCGCGCGCAGCTGGTACGCGAGGCGGCGGCCCGGGTCGGACGCCCGGTAGGTATCCTCGCTGACCTGCAGGGTCCGAAAATCCGTGTCGGCAAGTTTGCCGACGGCAAGATCTGGCTCGATAAGGGCGCCCCCTTCATCCTCGACGCCAAGTGCGAACTGGGCAACGCCGACCGCGCCGGCCTGGACTACAAGGATCTGACGCGCGACGTCTCGGCGGGCAGCGTCCTCCTGCTCGACGACGGCCGCATCGTGCTTGACGTTCAGCGCGTGCTTGGCTCGGAAATCTTCACCATCGTTCGTCACGGCGGCGAACTGTCCGACAACAAGGGCATCAACCGCCAGGGAGGTGGCCTCTCCGCCGCCGCACTGACCGCCAAGGACATGGACGATATTCGTACCGCGGCCAGCATCGACGTTGATTTTGTCGCCATCTCGTTCCCCAAGAGCGCGGCCGACATGTACATGGCCAGGCAATTGATGCATGCCGCCGGCGGACACGCGCTGACCATCGCCAAGATCGAACGCGTCGAGGCGGTTGCCGCCCTCGAAGAGATCATCAGCGCCTCGGACGGGATCATGGTCGCCCGCGGCGACCTCGCCGTCGAGGTCGGCGACGCCGCCGTACCGGCGCTGCAGAAGCGCATGATTCGCATGGCGCGCGAGAGAAACAAGCTGGTGATTACGGCAACCCAGATGATGGAGTCGATGATCGTCTCGCCAGCGCCGACCCGTGCCGAAGTTTCCGACGTCGCCAACGCGGTTCTTGACGGCACCGACGCGGTGATGCTCTCGGCGGAAACGGCGGCCGGCCGCTTTCCGGTCGAAACCATCGAAGCGATGGCGCGGATCTGCCTGGAAGCAGAGAAGTCCGCCGAAGTGACTCTCGAACGCGAGTTCCTCAACCAGGTCTTCACGCGCATCGATCAGACCATTTCACTGGCCGCCATCTGGGCAGCGCATCACCTGAAAGTAAAGGCGATCGCCGCGCTCACCGAGTCCGGTTCGACGGCGCTCTGGATGAGCCGTCTGAACTGCGGCGTACCGGTCTACGCGCTGACCCCGCGCAGCGCAGCGTTGACCAAGATGAGCCTCTATCGGGCCGTCTTCCCGGTGCTGATGGACCAGCAACCGAGTAGCCGCGATGAGTTGCTGTACGAGGCCGAACAGTTGCTGATGAAGGAGAATCTGGTCGAAAAAGGCGATTTCATCGTGCTCACCGCTGGCGAGCCGATGGGCAACAGCGGCGGTACCAATACGCTGAAAATCGTTCGCGTGGGCGATCAGCAACCCGCTGCGAGCTGACGCCAACTAGTGCACTGTTGCACGCAGTAGGGAACATGAGAATGCTGGCGGCGACATGGTTTCAGGCGGGCTGTCCGGCGCGCTGAAAGTCGCGTCGGAAATGCAGCGCCACAGCAGCGTGCACGTCATTGCGAGGAGGCGTAGCCGGGATTTGGCGACGCGGGCAGCGCTATGGGCCGGGCGACGCAGAAAGCAGCGAGCGCCGACGACGCGCTCTTGGCAAGCGTGATGTGTCCTATAATCCCAACGCTCGACTGCCGCCGCTGCGATTTCCCCGCTCACATCACTCCCCTCCGGATCAGCCACGTGACCGATGCCCTCTTCGAATCGACGATCAAGAGCCTGCCGCTGCTCGGCCGCGGCAAGGTGCGCGACATCTATGCCGTCGGCGACGACAAGCTGCTGATCGTCACCAGCGATCGCCTCTCGGCCTTCGACGTCGTCCTCCCGGACCCGATTCCGGGCAAGGGCCAGCTGCTCACCCAGCTGGCCTGCTTCTGGTTCGAAAAACTCGCGGCCGTCGTTCCCAACCAGATGACCGGGATCGATCCTGAAACGGTAGTCGCCGCCGACGAGCGCGCGCAGGTGCATGGCCGCGCGCTGGTCGTCAAGCGCTTGCGGCCGTTGCCCATCGAAGCGGTGGTGCGCGGCTATCTGATCGGTTCGGGGTGGAAAGATTACCAGGCCAGCGGCGGCGTCTGCGGCATCCCGCTGCCACCGGGTTTGCGCCTCGCCAGCCGCCTGCCCGAGCCGATCTTCACGCCGGCGACAAAGGCTGCCCTTGGCGATCACGACGAGAACGTTTCGTTCGAGCGCGCGCAAGCCGACTGCGCACGCACGCTCGCCGACATCCTTCCCGCCAGCGGCAGGAGCGGCGCCGATATTGCCACGCAGGCACGCGACGTGGCCATCGCTCTGTACACCGCCGCCGCCGCGCACGCCGCTGCACGCGGCATCATCATCGCCGACACCAAGTTCGAGTTCGGCCTCGATGCCACCGGCACGCTGCACCTGATCGACGAAGTACTGACCCCCGACTCGTCACGTTTCTGGCCAGCCGACGCCTACCGTGAGGGAAGCAACCCCCCGTCCTACGACAAGCAGTACATCCGCGATTATCTGGAAACGCTGCCCTGGAACAAGCAGGCGCCTGGCCCGGCGCTGCCGCTGGCGGTGATCGCCGGAACACATGCCCGCTATGTCGAGGCCCTGCAGCGCCTCACCGGAGACAAACCTGTCGAGTGACCGCCGCGTGCGCGCGGCGCATGACAACCGGCCTACGCCCTTCAGCAAGGAGACCGCATGGGTCTAGAAGCCACGTCATCTGAGCGGCGCCGAGCGCCGTTGAACGTTCGCAGTGTCGCCATCGGCCAGCCCCTGATCTGGTTGGCCGCAGCCTGGCGCGACATGCGCGCCAATCCCGTCGCCAGCCTTTCGTATGGACTGCTGTTTGCCATCTTTGGCGACCTGATCACCATTTTTGCCTGGCGGCAGGGCCACCTGTTCATCGCCGCCACTTCCGGCTTCCTGCTGATTGCGCCGCTGCTCTGCGGCGGGCTGTACGAGATCAGCCGCCGCCGCCAGGCCGGTCAGTCTTCGACTTTTCTGATATCGCTGGCCGGCGGTCGCCGCAATGCGCGCGAGCTGGTCAAACTGGGACTGCTGCTGGCCATCGTCGGACTGTGCTGGGAACGCATTTCGACGCTGCTCTTCCTGCTCCTGGCACCCCATATCCCGCCCGATCTGCTGATCTTGCTCGCCGAGATGCCCAAGTTGCCGGAAAATCGCGATCTGATGATCATCTGGCTGCTGAGCGGTGGCAGTCTGGCTTTGCTCGTCTTCGCCGTCACCGTCGTCTCGGTGCCGCTGCTGCTCGATCGCCAGGTGGGCTTCATCACTGCGATGCGCACCAGCCTGCATGCGGTCGACGCCAACATACGCCTGATGGTCCTCTGGGCGGCCATTGTTGCAACGCTGACCGTCCTCGGTATTGCCACCCTGTTCTTTGGCTTGGTCGTTCTCATGCCCTTGATCGGGCACGCGTCGTGGCACGCTTATCGCGACCTTGTAGAATAGCGAGGTGCTGGCGAGCACCCTCCTCTGCAACCACGGAACCCCTGATGACTGCCTCCCCCCTGTGCGACAACCCTCTGCTTGACCTGTCCGGCCTGCCGCGCTTCGACGCCATTGTGCCGAGCGACGTGCAGCCGGCTATCGGCAAGCTTCTCGACGACTGCCGCGCGCTGATCGTGCGGCTGACCACGGAAGGCGCCACAACGACCTGGGACAGCTTCGCGGCAGCGTTGAGTGACGGCCTCGAACCGCTGTCGCGCGCCTGGGGAGTTGTCGGCCATCTGCACGCCGTCAATGACGTCCCCGAATGGCGCGAGGCGTATAACCGCATGCTCCCCGAAGTCTCGCGCTTCTATGCCGAACTCGGTCAGAACCTCAAGCTCTTCGCCGCTTACCAGGCAATCGCCGGAAGCGCTGAATACGCCAGGCTTTCGCCAACCCGGCAGCGCATCATCGACAACGAGATTCGCGATTTCCGGCTCGCCGGCGCGGAGCTGCGCGACGATCAGAAGCCGCGCTTCCAGGCGATTGCGGAGGAACTTTCGCAGCTTTCGGCCAAATTCTCGGAAAACCTGCTCGACGCCACCAACGCCTTTGCCGAACTGGTGAGCGACGAGGCCGAACTGGCCGGCCTGCCCGACGACGCCCGCCAGGCCGCGGCCGAGGCAGCCGAGAAGGATGGCCACGACGGCTGGAAATTCACGCTGCACATGCCTTCCTACCTGCCGGTGATGCAATACGCCGACAGTCGCCGTCTGCGGGCGGTGATGTACCGTGCCTACGCCACTCGCGCCGCCGAATTCGGGGCTGCCGAGTTGGACAATACGCCGCTGATCGGTCAGATTCTCCGGCTGCGCCGTGAAGAGGCGCAGATGCTCGGCTACGCCAGTTTCGCCGAAGTGTCGCTGGTGCCAAAAATGGCCGAGTCGGTGCCCCAGGTACTGGCCTTTCTGCGCGACATGGCGACCAAGGCCAGGCCCTTCGCCGAACGGGATATTGCCGACCTGCGCGCCTTCGCGCGTAGCGAGCTGCAACTTCAGGACCTCGAGCCCTGGGACGTCGGCTACGTTTCCGAAAAGCTCCTGCAAGAGCGGTACGCCTTCTCCGAGCAGGAAGTAAAGCAGTATTTCACCGAGGACAAGGTTCTCAGTGGCCTCTTCGAAGTCGTCGAAACGCTGTTCGGCGTCTGTCTCAAACGCGACAACGCGCCAGTCTGGCACGAGGACGTGCGCTTCTTCCGCATCGAAACGCCCGCCGGCGAACTGCTTGGCCAGTTCTACCTCGACCTTTACGCCCGTGAAACGAAGCGTGGCGGCGCCTGGATGGACGAAGCGATCACCCGTCGCCGACGGTCTTCCGCTGCCGCGGCGACCGACCCCATCCAGAAACCGGTGGCCTATCTCAACTGCAACTTCTCGCGCCCGATCGGTAACACGAATGGTCAGGCAAGGCCGGCGACCTTCACGCACGACGAAGTAATCACCCTCTTTCACGAGACCGGCCACGGCCTGCACCACCTGCTGACACGCGTCGACGAGCTGGCCGTTGCCGGCATCCACGGTGTCGAGTGGGACGCCGTCGAACTGCCATCGCAGTTCATGGAGAACTACTGCTGGGAGTGGAGCGTCGTGCAGGGGATGAGCAGCCATGTCGACACCGGCCACGCGCTGCCGCGCGCACTTTTCGACAAGATGCTGGCGGCCAGGAACTTCCAGAGCGGCATGCAGACGCTTCGCCAGATCGAGTTTTCGCTCTTCGACCTGCTCCTGCACAGCGACTTCGACCCGGCTGGAGAACGCAGCGTGCTCGACCTGCTCGGCGACGTGCGCCGCGAAGTCGCGGTTCTTGTCCCGCCCGAGTGGCACCGCTTCCCGAACAGCTTCTCGCACATCTTCGCCGGCGGTTACGGCGCCGGCTACTACAGCTACAAGTGGGCCGAAGTCCTCTCGGCCGACTGCTACGGCGCTTTCGAAGAGGCCGGCGACCCTTTCGACCAGAACACCGGACAACGCTTCCTGAGCAGCATTCTGTCGGTCGGCGGCAGTCGTCCGGCGATCGAGAACTTCCGCGCCTTCCGCGGTCGCGATCCGCAGGTCGACGCGCTGCTCAGGCACAGCGGCATGGTTTCGGTGTAAAGGAAGGTCACGCCCATGCACCCGACAACCGCCGTCCGCTTCGCCGCTATCGCCGCTTCCTTGCTGGCGGCCAGCGCGGTCAACGCGCAACAAACCTACCGCTGGATCGACGCGCGCAGCGGCGTCACCGTGATATCCGACCGGCCACCGCCGCCGGGAACGCCCGGGGTAACCGTCTCCGAGGGGGCCAACGCAGGCGAAGACGAGCAGCGACTTCCTTACGCCATACGCCAGGCGAGCGCCAGATTCCCCGTCGTCCTGTACACCAGCGCCGACTGTGGCGCCTGCCAGCAGGCGCGCGTGCTGCTCAATGGCCGCGGCGTTCCCTTCGTGGAAAAACTGCTCACCAGCCAGGACGAGCTGACGGCGCTTGGCCGGCAACTGGGCGGCGACGCCGTGCTGCCAAGCATCAGCGTCGGCCGGCAAAGCGCCACCGGCTTTACTGCCGCCACCTGGAACGAGCTGCTCGACTTTGCCGGCTATCCGGCCACCGCTCCCTACGGCTTCAAACCTGCCGGCCCGCCCCGCGAATGAAGATCGCCAGCTGGAACGTCAATTCGCTCAAGGTCCGGCTGCCGCAGTTGCTCGACTGGCTGGCGGCGCAGAAACCCGCTGTCGTCTGCCTGCAGGAAACCAAGCTCGACGACCCGTTCTTCCCGAAGGCGGAGCTCGAGGCCGCCGGCTATCACGTCGTTTTCTCCGGACAGAAGACGTACAACGGTGTCGCTCTACTGACTCGCGAGCCGCCGACGGATGTCGTTTTCGGCAACCCGCTCCATGCGGATCCGCAAAAACGCCTGCTGGCGGCAACGGTGAGTGGGATTTGTTTCATCTGCGCCTACGTGCCGAACGGCCAGGCAGTCGGCAGCGACAAGTACGCCTACAAGCTTGCCTGGCTCGATGCGCTGATCGACTGGATCGCCGCGCAGCTGGCCGAGAATCCACGCCTGGTCCTGGCCGGAGACTTCAACATTGCGCCCGACGACCGCGACGTGCACGATCCGGCAGCCTGGGCTGGACAGATCCTGTGCTCCGCAGCCGAGCGGGCGGCTTTCCAGCGCCTTCTGGACCTCGGCCTGCGGGACAGCTTTCGCCTCTTCGAGCAGCCGGAGAAGAGCTTTTCATGGTGGGATTACCGGATGCTCGGTTTCCAGAAGAACCGCGGGCTGCGCATCGACCACATCCTGCTGTCGACGGCGCTCGCCGGACGCTGTACGGGGGCCGAAATCAAGCGCGACCTGCGCAAGCTCGAACGACCGTCGGATCACGCGCCGGTGACCGCGGAACTGGCCGATTGATGGACAGCCCGCAACCTGGCAGTCTGCCGCCATCCCTGCTCGCACTCTATCCGGCACTGAGCTCGCTGCCGGCCGATCAACTCGCGGATCTCGGCCAGAAAATGACGCAGCGCGACCTGCCCGCCGGCACGAAACTGTTCAGCGAACGGCAGGACTGCCTGGGATTCCCGCTGATTCTTGCCGGCACGATCAAGGTCGTGAAGAGCACCGCCGGCGGCCGCGAGATGCTGCTCTACCGTGTCGAGCCGGGCGGCTCGTGCATCATCAGCTCGAGCTGCCTGCTCGGTCACACGCCTTATTCGGCGCGCGGCATTGCCGAGACGCCCCTGTCGCTGCTGCTCCTGCCGATTGCCGCGTTCGAGAAACTGCTCGCCGAAAACGGGCGCTTCCGCGACTTCGTCTTCCACCTGTTTGCCGAGCGCATAGCCGAGCTGATGCAACTGGTCGAAGAAGTGGCTTTCCACCGCCTCGACCAGCGCCTGGCAAAGCTGCTCGTGGCCAGGGGTGAAAGCATCCAAGTCACACACCAGGCGCTGGCCGAGGAACTCGGCAGCGTCCGCGAGATGGTCAGTCGTCTACTCAAGGGCTTCGCCGTGCAGGGACTGGTCAGGCTGGGCCGCGAACAGATCACGGTGATCGACGCGAGCGGGCTGCAGCAACTGGCGGACAGCCCTCGCTGATCGCCGCTGGCCCCCCGCTGGCGGCGCGGCATTGCCGCCGTGACCCCGTTGACCCTGTGACTCTGTGACTGCGGTTACATACAGCCAGGCTGCAGCGGCGTACTCTGGCGCCGTCACTCACCAACGCTCACGGAGCCAATCATGAAAACCAATGTCGGTGGAATCGACAAAATCCTGCGTATCGTCGTCGGCATCGCGCTGATCACGATGGCCGCCCTCGGGGTCGTCGGCGCCTGGGGCTGGATCGGCGTGGTACCGCTGCTGACCGGCCTGTTTGGTGTCTGTCCCGCCTACCTGCTGCTTGGAGCCAACACCTGTCCGGTCAAGAAAACCGGCTGAACGGCGAGCTGCCTGCGCGAACGGCGTCGCCGGACCGGCGACGCCGTTTTCACGTCAGGCTGTTGGCCAGGCGAACGTAATCGGCCACCGACAGCTCCTCAGCCCGACAAGTCGGTGAAACGCCGAGCGCCGCCAGCTGATCCTCGTCGACCATCCCCCGGAGACTGTTGCGCAGCATCTTGCGGCGCTGCCGGAAAGCGCTGGCGACGAGCGCCGAAAAGCGCACTTCGTCGCCCGCCAGCAGAGTTTCCGGCGAACGCGGAATCAGGCGCACCAGCGCCGAGTGCACCTTGGGCGGCGGATCGAACGCCTCTGGCGGCACGTCGAGCAGACGATCGATGACGAAACGGTACTGCAGCATCACCGTCAGCCTGCCGACATCGCCACTACCCGGCTCGGCGACCATGCGGTCGACGACCTCGCTTTGCAGCATGAAGTGCATGTCGCGCACGCAGGTGGAATAATCGGCGAGATGAAAAAGGAGTGGCGTCGAGATGTTGTACGGCAGATTGCCGACAATGCGCAGGTGAGCGCCCGCGCTGCTGGCCAGTCGACCGAAATCGAAGGCCAGCGCGTCACCCTCGTGCACCGTCAGTTTGTCCGCCGAATAGATCTTCCCGAGTCGGGCAACGATGTCGCGGTCGATCTCGACGACGTGCAGATGGTCAAGGCGCCGCAACAGGGGAGCGGTCAGGGCGGCCAACCCTGGGCCAATCTCGACCACCTTCTCGCCACGGCGTACGGCCAGCTGGTCGATGATCTCGTCGATGACCTGTTCATCGACGAGAAAATTCTGGCCAAAGCGCTTGCGCGCGACGTGCTTCCTCATGCCCTCGCTGGCCTGCTGCCAGCGGCGCGCGCCACCATTTCGATGGCCTGCTCGATGGCCACCAGCAGGCTGCCGGGATCGGCCCGTCCGCTGCCCGCCAGTTCAAGTGCGGTGCCATGATCGACCGAGGTACGGATGATCGGCAGGCCCAGCGTGACATTGATGCCGTGGCCAAAACTCGCGTACTTGAGCGCGGTAAGGCCCTGGTCGTGGTACATCGCGAGAACGCAGTCGCCGCGCTCGAGGACCGGCCGAGAGAACATCGTATCGGCCGGCAGCGGGCCGAGCAGGGTCATGCCTTCGGCCCGCAACCGCTCGAGCACCGGCGCGATCACCTCGATCTCCTCATGACCGAGGTAGCCCCCCTCGCCGGCGTGCGGATTGAGGCCGGCAACCAGAATCCGCGGGCGATCGATGCCGTACTTCGCGCTCATCTCGCGGTGCAGGATACGCAGGGTCTCCTCGACGGCCGTCTGGGTGACCGCCGCTGGCACGTCACGCAGCGGCAAATGCGTCGTCACCAGTGCCACCCGCAAGCCGCCGCCGGCGAGCATCATCACCACCCGTGGCGTTGCCGTCCGCTCGGCCAGGTACTCGGTATGCCCGCTGAAGGGAATGCCGGCATCGTTGATGACACCCTTGTGCACCGGGGCGGTGACCATGGCGGCAAATTCACCGCTCTGGCAGCCGCTCAGTGCTCGCTCCAGCAGTGCCAGCACGTAGCGGGAATTGGCCGGATCGAGGCGACCGGGGGTCGCCGCGGCGGCCAATGGCTGGTGAAGCACTTCCAGCGTGCCGGCTTGCGGCGGCAGACCGGCTTGCCAGTCACGGAGCTGGCCGGGAAAGTGCAGGGCCTCGGCGCGCTCGGCGAGCAGTGAGCGATCGGCAAGAACGACGATTCGTGCCGGGAAGCGAGCAGCCAGCGCGCAATCAGCCAGACGCAGGCAGATCTCGGGGCCGACGCCGGCCGGTTCGCCACTGCTGACGGCGATCACCGGCGCGCTCGACAGGGCGCTCAACGCTCCTCCAGACGAAGCTCCACGTAGGCGCGATCTCTCGTCTGGCGCAGCCAGTCCTGATAGGCCTCGTCACGCTTGCGCTCACGCAGCACCTGCCGTGCTGCAGCGCGTTGGCGATCACTCGATACATCCTGGACACGACGCTCGAGCACCTCGATCAGATGGAAGCCAAAGGGTGACTGCACCGGCTCGCTGAGCTCGCCCGGGGCCAGCGCATTCATCGCCCGCTCGAACTCCGGAACCGTGTCACCCTCGTAAATCCAGCCAAGATCACCACCCTTTGACGCCGAGCCATCCTGCGAGAAGAGCCTGGCCAGGTCGGCAAAGCTCTCGCCGTGCTTGATCCGTTGGCGCAGACTCTCCAGGGTGTGCCTGGCCTCGGGCTCCGAGACCACTTCGTTGACCTTGATCAGGATATGCCGTGCGTGCGTCTGCTGAACAGCCGGCAAGGCACCGCCACCCCGCTTGTCCAGCAATTTGATCAAGTGAAATCCATTCGAGCTGCGCAGAACCGGCGACACGTCGCCCACCTTGAGCGTCGTCGCCACTTCGGCGAACATGGTCGGCAGGCGGTTGAGCGAACGCCAGCCAAGATCGCCGCCACGCAGACCATCCGGGGCATCGGAATAAGCGGCAGCCAGTTGGGCAAAGTTCTCGCCTTTGCGCAGCCGTTCAACGATCTGGTCGGTCTTGGCGCGCAATTGTTGAATCTGCTCCGGGCTGGCCGACTCGGGAGCGCGCAGCAGGATATGCGCGATCTGATACTCCTCGCCGGCAGCCGGCCCGGATTCGCCCACGAGGTAGTTATCGATCTCGCCTTCGGAGACGAAAATCCGGCTGTCGACCTCGCGCTCACGCAAGCGTGCAATGGTCATCTCGGCACGAATCTCTTCGCGAAAGCTGGCAAAGGCAATACCGTCCTTTTCCAGGGCGACGCGAAACTGTGCGAGTGACAGTTTGTTGTTGGCAGCAATACGTTGCAAAGCCTGGTCAAGCTGTGCGTCGTCGACGCGCAGGCCGACCTCGCGGGCGAACTGCAACTGCACCTTGTCCATGACCAGACGCTCAAGCATCTGTTTTTCGAGCACATCCCGCGGCGGCAGGGTGGTCCCCTGGCGCTGCAGTTGACTCAGCGCAGAAGCGAGACGCGAGCGCAACTCGTGATGCGTTATCACTTCGTCATTGACGACGGCGACGATACGGTCGGCAGGCAGCGGCTGGCTGGAGGGCTGTGCAGCGCTTTGCGCCGCGGCCACTCCGACGAAAAAAAGGGATAGCAGCAGCGCGCGAAATAAAAGCATCATGGTCAACACCTACTGTTCGGCCAGAGCCGAATCCGTCTGCGGCTGATTGGCCACACCGTAGCCGGGAATCCGGCGCTGGAGGAGGCTGATCGGATTCGAGCCCAGGCGCGAGAAATCGCTCAGTTCAAGTTGCACGAAGGCTCGCGTCGTCGCGTCCGCCTCGGTGGTCTGCAGACGCTGCCCGACGACGCGCACCACCCAGCAGCCGGCGTTGTATTCCAGGCCGCCGATAATTTCGATCGGCTGGTTCTGCAGAAACGAATAGTTGTAGCGACCGACCGCCTGCCAGCGGCCATCGATCGGCCACTGCCCGGAAACGTCGACCTGCTTGATCGGCGTCACCGCCTGCGTGTTGTAACTGTACGACGCATTGAGCAGCTTGCCGGCCTCCGGGAAATAGCGCGCACCGAAGGAATAGCGTTGAAACTCCTGATCGTCCACGGTGTATTGCAGGGCGGCGTCGGCATAGACCCGCGGCAGGATCTGCCCGGTGAAGCCGGCCAGAAAATCCGACCTGTCCCACTGCCGAGTGGTCGCTCCCGGCAGCGCCACCTTGTCCTTGGTGAAATAGAGCCGCTGACCGACCATCCCGCGCATGATCTCATTACCGGAAGTCGGATTGATCAGGCGCGAGGAAAGGGCGGCGGTCAGCTGATTGGCGTTGTTGATGCGGTCCCAGCCGGAGAACTGGTTATCGGCAAAGATCTGCGCAAAATTGAAGTCGGCCAGCGCGGTATCGAAGATCGGAATATCGTCCTGATTCTCGTACGGTATGTTGAGGTAGTAAAGACGAGGCTCCAGGGTCTGCGTATAGTCGCGACCGAACCAGTTGCTGGGGCGCTCGAAAGTCATTCCCGAATCGACGCTGAAGATCGGCAGGTTGCGATTGATCGAAGTCGGGAGGATATTCGTCGAGCCTGGGTAATTCAGGGCATAGTGAGTGACATTGACGCCGACGCGCGGCGTGACATACCAGCCGGGGGTGGTGTAGGGCAGTGAAATCTGTGGTTGCATGACCGTCCGCTGCCCGTCGACGGTAGAGGAATCGGGACGGACAAAACTGGTGTACTGCCCGAAAAAGGCGCTGTCGGTCGACAACAAATCCGGCTGGCGCGCGTTTACGGTGATTTGCGGCAAGAGCTGATAGGGCGGAGTGACCGGGTTCTGCGGGTCCGGCTGCAGGGTCTGGAAGGTCTGCACGTTGGCCGTCGCATTCCACCATCCGCCACCACCGTAGCTAAGCAAGCCTTGCTGCAGAAGTTGCGTTTCGGAGGTCTTGGTGATCTCGCTCGACAGGTCGGTGTAGTAATCGCTGTCCGAGACCCGGTTGTAGTTGATCGCGCCCGAGAAACCGTTGGCGGCGACCTGAGAATGGGTCAAGGCCACACCCCAGCGATCGCGGTTCGCCACCCGATCATTCGGAAGATACTCGCCACGGACGTTGCCGAAGTAGGTTCCCCCGTACGCCGCGTTGAGGTAGCGAAAGTCGGTGCCGAGCAGCAGACCGCGCTTGGTGAGCAGGGTCGGCTCGAACGTGGCATCCATGTTCGGTGCAATGTTCCAATAGTAGGGCAGGGTGAATTCGAAACCGCTGTCGCTACTCGTTCCGTAGCTTGGCGTCAGAAAACCCGACTTGCGGTGATTGTTGAGCGAAAAGGATAACCACGGCGAGTAGAGAATCGGCACTCCGAGGAAGTGGACGGTGGCATCGTTGCCACTCCCCACCTCGTTGTCGTAGTCGAGCTTCAGGTCGGCGACGCTGAGAAACCAGTCGTCATTACCGGGCTTGCAGGTGGTGTAGGTCGCCGAACTCAGACGAATCTGGTTCTCGCCCTCGAAATCGATGCGCTGCGCCGTGCCGCGTGCTTCGGTCGGCTCGCCGTTTGCGTCCTGGTGATACTTGAGCTTGGTCTGCCCGGGCAGCAGGCCGAAGGACATGGGTGCCGCAAAACCGCCGCTGAATTCGCTGTCTGCTTCGGTTGGCGCCAGGCCGGAAGCGACGTCGCCGCGGGATTTCGCTCCTGCCGCAGAACGCGGCGGGCGCTTCACGAAATACGAAGCATCGTCGAAGAACCCAAAATGATCCTCGAGCCGCATACGCATCTTGGTCCCTGAGACGACGTCATCACGCTGCTGAAAGCGCGCGCTCCCGACCGCCTCGACCTCGTCTTCGACCGGCCAGTAGGTCAGTTGATCGGCCGTCAATACCTTGTCGGCCTGGCGCAACTCGGCGTCGTCCTGGGCAATGAGCTCCCGGTCAACGACGCCCGAAATCCTCTGCGCACTCAGGAAGGTTGCTTGCGACCCGGCCTCCGCCTCGGCGGGCGGCGTAGCGCTGGCCGGCGACGAGGGCGACGGCACGGCAGCCACCGCCCCGGCCGGCTTGACCGGCACCGGCGAGGGCGTGGAAATCACGCTCGGCGCCGCCTTGTCCACGCTCGGCGCCGCCTTTTCGGCTGGCGGCGGCACGGCGATTGTCGTGGCCGGCGACGCGGATAGCGTCGACGGGGCCACGGTCTCCGCGCCACGGGCACTGGCTTTCGGCGTCTCGGCGAGCGGTGCGGCCAGGCCTTGATCGGGCTGGCTGATCACCGGCTGCTCCGCGTCCCGCGCCAGCGCTTTCCCCGCCTGCACGTCGGGCCCGACGTTCGCAGCCGGCGAACTGACGCCTTCAGCCGACGGCTGCTCGCTGACCTCGACTGCAGCCTGGACTGGCTCTTCCGCGGTCGTCGGCGTTGGCACGGGTCGCGCTTCGATGACCGGAGTCACGACAGGCTTGCTCTCCGCAGGCGCAGCGTCTGCCTGCCCCTCAGGCGACCGCTTGACCGGGGCGGCGGGCACAATGGCCGGCAGGCCAAGCAACGCCGGATCGACGCGCAACGGTGGCGCCGGCTGCGCCTGCGCGACGCCGGGCAGGCTGGCGAGAAGCGTCGTGGCCACGGCGCAACGAAAGATCAAGGTCCGCGGCTTGCGCCGAAAGGGAAACGTCATGCCAAGGTTGTCAATAAAGAATGCCAGGAATTGTTGGGACCATTCCGATTGTTCGGACGCCGGGCTGTGGGTTTGGTCGTCTCTGCGGCGGCACTTCAAGCACTGCCCGGATGGTAGAATCGGTCGCATATTTTAGCACCATCGTTCAAGGAGAAGCGGCATGCCGCGTACCGCCCTGCTGCGCAACTGGCTCCGACAGGTCTTTGAGCCAACTTTCCCAGGCTGGGATGCGCGCCTCGAAGCGGCCTCGGCCGACGCCAGCTTCCGGCGTTACTTTCGCGTCGAGCTCCCCGATCGAACGACGCGCATCGTCATGGACGCGCCGCCGGAGAAAGAAGACTGCCGCCCCTTCATCAAGGTCGCCGCCCTCTTTCGCGAGGCCGAGGTGCATCTGCCCGCGGTGCTCGCCGCCGACCTCGAACAAGGCTTCCTGCTCCTCTCTGACCTCGGCAGCAGCACTTACCTGAGTGCCCTGCACGACCGGAGCACGGCGGCGCGACTGTACGCCGACGCCAACCGGGCACTGCTCGCCATTCAGCTCGCCAGTCGACCAGGTGTTCTTCCCGAATACGACGGTGACCTGCTCGGCCGCGAACTGGCCCTGTTCCCCGACTGGTACCTGCGCCGTCACCTCGGAGTGACCATCGACAAAGGCATGCAATCCACCCTGCAGACGGTGTTCGCAGCGATCCTGGCCAACAACCTGCGACAGCCAAGGGTCTACGTACATCGCGACTACCACTCGCGCAACCTGATGCTCGTCGGCGAGCCCGCGCCCGCTTTTCCGAGCAACCCCGGAATTCTCGATTTCCAGGATGCTGTTTACGGTCCGCTGACCTACGACCTCGTCTCGCTCTACCGTGACGCCTACATCGCTTGGCCGGAAGATCAGGAGCTCGATTTCGTGATCCGTTACTGGGAAGGCGCGCGCCAGGCCGGATTGCCGGTAGAGGCCGATTTCCACGACTTCTACCGCGACTACGAATGGATGGGTGTACAGCGCCAGCTCAAGGTGCTCGGCATCTTCGCGCGCCTGTGCCATCGCGACGGCAAGGAGAACTACCTCGCGGACATGCCGCGCGTGCTCGGCTATCTGCGGCGAAGCTGCGAGCGCTACAGAGAACTGCGGCCGCTGGCACGCCTGCTCGACGTGGTCGAGAAGCGGCCGGTCGACGTCGGCTACAGCTTCTGATGAAGGCCATGATTCTTGCCGCCGGGCGCGGCGAACGCCTGCGCCCGCTCACCGATACGACCCCCAAACCACTGCTGATGGCGGGCGGCAGGGCGCTGATCGCCTGGCATCTGCAGGGCCTGGCCAGGGCCGGTTGGCGCGAGGTGGTGATCAACCACGCCCATCTCGGCGAACAGATCGAGGCGGCACTGGGCAACGGCAGCGACTTCGGCCTGCACATCGCCTACTCACCCGAAGCCGGCGGAGCGCTGGAAACCGCCGGCGGCATCGCCAGCGCGCTGCCACTGCTTGGCGACGAACCCTTCCTGGTGGTCAACGGCGACATCTGGTGCGACTGGGATTTCTCGCGGGCCAGGCGCATCGCCAGCACCCTCGACCGCGAGCACGCCCATCTGCTGCTGGTCGACAACCCGCCACACCATCCTGGTGGCGACTTTTGCCTGGATGGCCAGATCGTGCGCGCAGCGACCGGAAACCGCACTGGCTCTCTGACCTACGCCGGCATTGGCGTCTTCCCGCCCGACTTCTTTGCCACCGTCGCGGCCGGCGTGAAAATGAAACTTCGCCCCCTGCTGGACGCGGCCATTGCCCGCGGTACGCTCACCGGCGAACGACACGGCGGTCGCTGGGTCGACGTCGGAACCCGCGAACGCCTCGCTGAACTCGACATGGAGCTTGCCTCAAGCAGATGAGTCTCAAACCCTACGCCAAGCGTCGCCAGCGGGTACTCGACAGCCTCGGGGACGGCGTCGCCGTCCTGGCCACGGCACCAGAGCGCCTGCGTAACCGCGACTCGCATTATCCCTACCGCTTCGACAGCTACTTCTGGTATCTGAGCGGCTTCCCCGAGCCCGATGCGGTGATCGTCCTGGTCGGCGGCGCGGAAGCGAAAGCGATCCTCTTCTGCCGCGAGAAGAACGAGGAGCGCGAAACCTGGGACGGTTTTCGCTACGGCCCCGACGCTGCCGCCGCCGCCTTCGGCTTTACTGAAGCGCATCCGATCGGCTGTCTCGACGAAATGCTGCCCACGTTGATCGCCAACCACGCGGCGCTGTGGCACTCGCTGGGTCACGACAGAGAATGGGACAGCCGCATCGGCAACGCGCTGAATGCCGTTCGTTCCCAGGGGCGCAGCGGCACGCGCGCGCCCGGTGAAATCCGCGACCTGCGTGGCCTGCTCGATCAGATGCGGCTGAGCAAGGACGCGCACGAAGTCCAGCTCATGCGCCACGCCGCCGACATCGCTTCGGCCGGCCACAGCCGCGCGATGCGCGCGTGCAGGCCGGGCATGGCCGAATACGAACTCGAAGCAGAGCTGAGCTACGAATTTCGCCGCCGCGGCGCCGACGGCCACGCCTACACGCCGATCGTCGCCGGTGGCGCCAACGCCTGCATCCTGCACTACGTCGACAACAACAAACTCCTGGCGGGCCAATCGCTGGTCCTGATCGACGCCGGCTGCGAGGTCGCCGGCTACGCCTCGGACATCACCCGCACCTTCCCGGTCGGCGGACGTTTCAGCGCCGAGCAACGCGAGGTCTATGAAATCGTCCTCGCGGCGCAGCAGGCGGCGATTGCCGCAGTACACCCCGGCGCCTCGTTCACCGACTACCACCAGGCGGCGCTGCGCGTCCTGACGCAGGGGCTGATCGATCTCAAGCTGCTCACCGGCAGCGTCGACGGCGCCGTCGAAAGCGAAGCCTACAAACCCTGGTACATGCACCGCACCGGCCACTGGCTGGGGCTCGACGTCCACGATGCCGGCGACTACAAGACCGGCACGGCCGACGACGACTGGGTCAAGCTGGCTGCGGGCATGACGCTGACCGTCGAACCGGGCCTCTACCTGCGCCCCGGCAGCGCCGTTCCGGAACACCTGCACGGCATTGGCGTGCGCATCGAGGACGACGTACTGGTCACCAGCGACGGCTGCCTGGTGTACACCAATGCACCGCGAACGGTTGCCGAAATCGAGGAGGTCATGCGCCATGAGTGAGCCGGCGAACGGCGCGGAGAGCACGAACGCAAGCTCTGTCGACGTCGCCATCGTCGGCGCCGGGCCAGTTGGCATGTCGCTGGCCTTGGCGCTGGCCGGCGGGCCGCAGAGCGTGCTCTTGCTCGACAGCCGCCCGCACGCGGCCTGGGCCCGCGACCCGCGCGCGCTGGCGCTGGCGCATGGCAGCCGCCAGCTGCTTGAACGTCTCGGCGCCTGGAAGGCAAGCGCGGCAACGGCGATCGAAAGCATCCACGTTTCGCAGCGCGGCGGTTTTGGTCGCACGCTAATCGATGCCAGCGAATACGGCATCGCCGCGCTCGGCTACGTGATGCGCTACCGCGATCTCGCCGCCACCCTCGACGCGCGCATCGACGCGACGCAGTGCTTGCACGACTGCACGCTGCTCGACATCACGACCGGCAACGACACGGCCGAGATTACGCTGGCGGCGCAGAACGGCGACCCCGCCGCGCCGCGACGAATCCGGGCCAGACTCGTTGTGCACGCCGAAGGTACGCCGGTCAGCGACCCCGACGTGCGCGTTTACGATTACCGGCAGCACGCCGTGGTCGCCGAAGTTCGCCCCGTTCCTGGTCACCAGCAGCGCGCCTGGGAACGTTTTACGCCCGATGGTCCGCTTGCCCTGCTGCCGCTGGGGCAGGACTACTCGCTGGTGTTTACCGTGCCACCGGAAAAGGCCGCCAACCTGCTCGCCCTCGACGAGGGTGACTTCCTCGCCGCGCTACGGGCGCAGTTCGGCAGCCGCCTCGCTTTCGTTGCCAGTGGTCCGCGCACCAGCTTTCCGTTGGCGCTGCGGGTCCGCGAGCAACTGGCTGGCCGACGCCAGGTGTGGATCGGCAACGCCGCGCAAAGCCTGCACCCGGTTTCCGGACAGGGCTTCAACCTCGGTTTGCGCGACGCCTGGGAACTCGCGGCGGTGCTGCTTGCCAACGCCAGCGGCGACGCGGGCAATGCCGCTGTCCTGGCCGCCTACGCGCGTTCTCGCCGCCTTGACCGCCAGGGCAGCATCGCCTTCACCGACGGCCTCGTGCGCGTCTTCGGCATAGACCTGGCGCCGCTACGGATCGCTCGTGGCGCAGGGCTGCTGGCACTCGACGTCTTGCCGCCGCTGCGCCACTTCGTCGCCAAACGAATGATCTGGGGGGCCCGCGCCTGGCCATGAACGGTCGACGCCAGGCTCTTGGCTGCGCTTAAGCGCAGCCAAGAGCGCCCGCAAAGCACGAAAATGTCGTCGCCGCAGTTCGCTTTTACAGGCGATTCCGCTAGACTTCGCCGATTCCCCAGTTCCAGCAAGAGCGCCCTCACGATCCCATGCCGCCAACCAACAAGACCCCACCACTGATCGAGTTCAAGGGAACCACCCTGCCCATCGTCACGGTCAGCCTGCGATCGCTGCAACTGGGCGAACTCGGCGAAGCCGCCAGCGCGCTGTTCGGCGACGATCCCTTTTTCGATGGCGAGGCTGCCGTGCTCGACTTGTCGCAGGCGGCTGCCGCCTCGTCGGCCAAATGGCAGTTCTTAAAGGAGCTCTTCAGGACCCACGGGCTGAACGTGATCGGTGTCCGGGGCGGCAGCGATGAGCTTCGCGAAAGCGCCCGCACGGCCGGCCTGCCGACCTACGCCGCCGTCGATCGTTCGCTACGCGCGGCGCCCCGTGCCGACGACGAGCGTACGGCGCCCGCCGCGCCGCCGCCAGCGCCGGAAGCAAAGTCGGAAGCTAAGCCCGAGCCAGCGCGGGAAGCAAAGCCCGAGCCCGCCGCCGCCAGCACTGGCGCAAGGTCGCCAACGCTGTTCCTCACTCGGCCCTTGCGTTCGGGGCAACAGATCTACGCACGTGGCGGCGACCTGGTCGTTCTCGCCGCGGTCAACTCCGGTGCCGAAGTCATCGCCGACGGCAACATCCACATCTACGCCCCCTTGCACGGTCGTGCACTGGCGGGCGCCAGCGGCGATACCGAGGCACGCATCTTCAGCACTCGCTTCGATGCCCAGCTGGTCTCGGTTGCCGGACTGTATCGGACTTTCGACAGTGGCGTACCGAGCGATCTGGCGGGCAAAGCGGTGCAGGTCAGGCTCGCTGAAAAAACTGGCGACAGCTCCGGTAAACTGGTTGTCGAGCCACTCAGGACAGAGTAGCAGCGACTCGGGCAGCGGCAATGGCACCGCAAGCGCTGCGCGGATCAGCAGAAAGCCCATTCTGCGGGTAGAATCTCGTCTTTAATCTGCGGAGAAACATCCGTGACACGTATTGTCGTCGTAACGTCGGGCAAGGGTGGAGTCGGCAAGACCACCACCAGCGCCAGCTTCGCATCAGGGCTCGCCCTGCGTGGTTACAAAACTGCCGTCATCGATTTTGACGTCGGTCTGCGCAACCTGGATCTGATCATGGGCTGCGAGCGCCGCGTGGTCTACGACCTGGTCAACGTTCTCAACGGAGAAGCAACGCTCACCCAGGCGCTGATTAAGGACAAGCACTGCGAGAACGGCAATCTCTTCGTCCTGCCGGCTTCACAGACTCGCGACAAGGACGCGCTCAGCGAAGAAGGGGTCGAGAAAGTCCTCAAGGAACTCGAACACATGGCCTTCGATTACGTCGTCTGCGATTCGCCGGCGGGCATCGAGCGCGGGGCGGTTCTGGCCCTGACCTTTGCCGACGAAGCGCTGGTGGTCAGCAACCCGGAAGTTTCCTCGGTACGCGACTCGGACCGCATTCTCGGCATCATCCAGGCCAAGTCACGCCGTGCCCTGAGCGGCGGCGAGCCGGTCAAGGAACATCTGCTGATCACCCGCTACTCGCCAAAACGCGTCGAAGAGGGGGAAATGCTCTCGTACAAGGATGTGCAGGAGATTCTGCGCGTGCCGATCATCGGCGTCATTCCCGAGTCTGAAGCGGTACTTCAGTCTTCGAACGCCGGCTCGCCTGCGATCCACCTCGCCAACAGCGATGTTGCCGGCGCCTACCTTGACGTGGTCGGCCGCTTCCTCGGCGAAACCATCCCCCTGCGTTACGTCGACTACGAGAAGCCCGGCCTGTTCAAGCGATTCTTCGGGGGTAAATAAGGATGTCCCTGTTCTCCCTGATCTTCGGCGGCAGCAAGCCCAAGACGGCGTCCATTGCCAAGGAACGCCTGCAACTGATCATTGCCCACGAACGCAATGAAAGTAACAACACGCCCGACTTCCTGCCGGCATTGCAGCAGGAGTTGATGGCGGTGATCTCGAAGTACGTCTCGGTGAACCCGGAAGATATCAAGGTATCGATCGAGAAGCAGGGAAACATGGAAGTACTCGAGGTGAACATCGTCATGCCGGACACGGCCAACAAGGCTCAGGACAGCGCCTGACGGCCAATTCGGGTGGCCGTCAGGGCGAGAAGCGCCGCGCACGCTGACGCCGCAGGAAGCAGGTAGCGACGGCTGAGCTCAAGGCCCAGTCCGGCGGCAGGCCTGCCGATGCCGTGACGCCATCGCCAAGGCGATCAATGTCGCCGGCACGCAAGATCGTCTGTTTTTCGGGCGCCAATCGCGGTAGAATCCCGGTCTTGCCTTGCGCCCCGGCACCGCACCGCCATGGAATTCCTCGGATTTACGCTTCGCAACAACCTGTTTGTCGCGCCGATGGCAGGTGTGACCGACCGGCCTTTCAGACAGCTCTGCAAGAGCCTTGGCGCCGGCCTCGCCGTCTCCGAGATGGTGACTTCGAACTCACTGCTCTACGGAAGCGCGAAAACCCGCCGCCGCGCCAATCACGATGGCGAAGTGGCGCCGATCTCGGTGCAGATCGCCGGCGCAGACCCGGCGATGATGGCCGATGCGGCGCGCTACAACGTCGACCGCGGAGCGCAGATCATCGATATCAACATGGGCTGCCCGGCCAAGAAGATCTGCAATGTGATGGCCGGCTCTGCCCTGCTCCGCGACGAGCCTCTGGTCGGCAAGATCCTGTCGGCGGTGGTCAAGGCGGTACCGCAGACGCCGGTGACGCTGAAGATCCGGACCGGCTGGGACACCGGCAACCGTAACGCCCTGAGCATTCTGAAAATTGCCGAGCAGTCCGGGATCCGGGCTCTGGCCATGCATGGCCGGACGCGCGCCTGTGGCTACAGCGGTCACGCCGAGTACGACACCATGCGCGCGGTGAAGGCCGAGGCCCGCATTCCGCTGATCGCCAACGGCGATATCGTCTCGCCGGAGACGGCAAAGTTCGTTCTCGAGAGCACCGGCGCTGACGCGCTGATGATCGGCCGCGCGGCCCAGGGTCGTCCCTGGCTGTTCCGCGAGATCGAGCACTTCCTGAACACCGGCACGCCTCTGATGCCGCCGCGGGTCAGCGAGATTCACCGCATCCTGCTCGCCCACCTTGAAGACCTCTACCTCTTCTACGGCACGGAAACTGGCGTGCGCGTCGCGCGCAAGCATATCTCGTGGTACACGAAGGGGCTGGTCGGATCGGCAGCCTTCCGCCACATGATGAACCAATTGCCGACGATCGCCCTGCAACGGCAAGCGGTCAACGACTTTTTCCTGGCGCTCGCCGAGCACAACGAGCACCTGCCCTACGTCAGCAGCGATCCGGCCACGCCGGCGCTGGCCAACGCCAATTGTGAGGATCTCGCCGCATGAAGCGACAACACGATGAGGATGAGGACATTGCAAGTTTCGTCCGCAAGGCGCTGGAAAACTATTTTCAGCACCTTGACGGCGAAAAGCCGGCACCGGTATACGAGATGGTGATCAAGAGCGTTGAACGCCCGATGCTCGAAGTCGTGCTCAAACAGGCCGGCGGCAACCAGACTTTCGCTGCCGAAATTCTCGGAATCAACCGCAACACCCTGCGCAAGAAGCTGGTCGATCACCGGCTCATCGCCTGAACCGACCTCTTGCTCCAATCCTCCCTACCCTGTCGCAAACCTGCCCACCATGAAAATACGCCAAGCCCTGATCAGCCTCTCCAACAAGAATCGTGCTCGCGAATTTGCCCAGGGCCTTGCCGCCTACGGCGTCAGACTGCTGTCGACCGGCGGCACGGCCAAAATGCTGCGCGATGCCGGGCTTGAGGTCACCGAGGTCGGCGATTACACGGGCTTCCCGGAAATGCTCGACGGCCGCGTGAAAACGCTGCATCCGAAGGTGCACGGCGGCATCCTCGCCCGCCGCGATCTGCCGGAACACCTGGCGACTATCGAGGAGCACGGCATTCCGGCGATCGATCTGGTTTGCGTCAACCTCTACCCTTTCCGCGAGACGATTGCCAAACCCGACGTCACGCTCGCCGAGGCCATCGAGAACATCGACATTGGCGGTCCAGCCATGGTCCGTTCGGCGGCCAAGAACTACGCCGGCGTGGCCGTGGTCACCGATCCCGAAGACTACCCGGCACTCCTCTCGGAAATGGCGAGCAACGGTGGCGGGCTGAGCGCAGCCACCCGCTTCGCCCTGGCCAAGAAAGCCTTCGTACATACCGCACGCTACGACGCGGCCATCGCCAACTGGCTGACCTCTCTTGACGAAAGCGAACAGGCAAAGCCCTTTCCCGAGCGGCTGCAGCTGGCTTTCGATCGCGGCGAGACGCTGCGTTACGGCGAGAACCCACACCAGCAGGCCGCCTTCTACCGTGATCCAGAGCCGGTCGCAGGCTCGATCGCCAACTACCGGCAGCTACAGGGCAAGGAGCTGTCGTACAACAACATCGCCGACGCGGACGCCGCCTGGGAATGCGTCAAGACCTTCGACACGCCCGCCTGCGTGATCGTCAAGCACGCCAATCCCTGCGGCGTCGCGATCAGCGCCGATCTGCTGTCGGCGTACGAAAAAGCCTTTCAGACCGACTCGACGTCGGCGTTTGGCGGCATCATTGCTTTCAACGGCACGGTAGACGCCGACGTCATCGTGGCCATGAATTCGCGCAAGCATTTCGTCGAGGTTCTTCTCGCTCCCGGGTTCACCGCCGCGGCCAGGGAACTGCTGTCCGGCAAGCAAAACCTGCGCGTCCTGGAACTGCCACTGGCCAAGGTCTACCACGACTTCGAGATGAAGCGCATCGGCGGCGGCCTGTTGCTGCAGACACCGGACCGATTCAACGTGCAGGCGTCCGACCTCAGGGTGGTCAGCGCCCTGGTGCCGAGCGCGTCGCAGATCGAGAACCTGCTTTTTGCCTACCGCGTCGCCAAGTTCGTCAAGTCCAATGCCATCGTCTTCTGTGGCCACGGCATGACCCTGGGCGTTGGCGCCGGCCAGATGAGCCGCGTCGACTCGACGCGAATTGCCGTAAGCAAGGCCCAGAACGCGTGTCTCGAACTGGCCGGTTCGGTGGTCGCCTCCGACGCTTTCTTCCCCTTCCGTGACGGCATCGACGTCCTCGCGGCGGCGGGCGCCAAGGCGGTCATCCAGCCGGGAGGGTCGATGCGCGACGAGGAGGTGATTGCCGCCGCCAACGAGCATGGACTGACGATGGTGTTCACCGGCGCCCGTCACTTCCGGCACTGATCGCGATGCGGCGGCAAAGACACGATGTGTGACGGGCTTTTTGAGCTGATCTAAATACCGGCGGAATTGTCGACGGCAATCGTTCTGCTGCGGACCAGCAGCATGCCGCCGCGGCCGCTCTCGGGGGAGAGGATTTTTATGAAGTTACTGGTCATCGGTTCGGGCGGTCGCGAACACGCACTCGCCTGGTGTCTGGCCAAGACGCCCGGCCTGCAGAAGGTCTTCGTCGCGCCTGGCAACGCCGGCACAGCTGCGGACCGGGCGCTGGAGAATGTGGCCATCACCGATCTCGACGCGCTCGCCGACTTCGCCGAAGAAGAAAAGGTGTCGCTGACCATCGTCGGCCCCGAAGCGCCGCTGGCGGCGGGCATAGTCAACCTTTTTCGCGCCCGCGGCCTGAAGATCTTCGGCCCGAGCAAGGAAGCCGCGCAACTTGAAAGCTCGAAGGACTTTGCCAAACGCTTCATGGCCAGGCACGGTATCCCGACGGCGCGCTTCGCAAGCTTCACCGACCGCGCTTCGGCGCACGCCTACGTAGACCAGCAGGGTGCGCCAATCGTCATCAAGGCCGATGGCCTCGCCGCCGGCAAGGGGGTGGTGGTGGCGATGACGCTCGTCGAGGCGCACGCTGCGCTCGACCGCATGCTGCCAGAGAATGGCGCGTGCGCACCGGAAGGTGGCACACCGACGCAGGTGGTCGTCGAGGAGTTCCTGGAGGGCGAGGAAGCCAGCTTCATCGTCCTGGTCGACGGCAAGGACGTCCTGCCGCTGGCGTCGAGTCAGGACCACAAGCGTATCGGCGACGGCGATACCGGCCCCAACACCGGCGGCATGGGCGCCTACTCGCCAGCGCTGGTGGTGACGCCTGAGGTGCACGCCCGGACGATGCGCGAAATCATCCTGCCGACGGTGCGCGGAATGGCCGCCGAGGGAATCCCCTACACCGGTTTCCTCTACGCCGGGCTGATGATCGGCAAGGACGGATCGGTCAAGACGGTTGAATTCAATTGCCGCCTCGGCGACCCGGAAGCGCAACCGATCCTGATGCGCCTGAAGTCGGACCTGTTCATGCTGCTCGACCACGCGGTCGCCGGCCGGCTCGACCAGGTCGAAGCGACCTGGGATCGGCGCGTCGCCCTGGGCGTCGTTCTCGCGGCCGCCAACTACCCCGGCGCCCCGCGCACGGGCGACGTGATCAGCGGCCTGCCGAAAGGCGGCGCAAGCAGCGAAGACAGTCATGTTTTCCACGCCGGGACCCGCGAACACGAGGGCCAGACGGTCACCGCCGGTGGCCGCGTACTCTGCGTCACGGCGCTCGGCGACAACGTCAAGCAGGCACAGAAGCGCGCCTACAATCTGATTATCGGAATTCACTTCGACGGTATGCAGTATCGCCACGACATCGGCCACCGCGCCGTGCCACGATGAGGAGTCAGAGCAGGCAGGGGATCTGGTGGGGGTCGGCCGGCAAAGCCTCGAAATGATCGACGCGGCACTCCTGAGGAGCTATTTCACCGGCTTGCAGACGCGCATCGTCGCGGCGCTTGCAGCAGTCGAGGGCGCCGACGGCAGGCAATTCCGCGCCGATAGCTGGCAAAAGGCAGCCGGTGAGCCGCTCGCCGGCAGTGGCTGCACGTGCATCATCGAGGGCGGTCGCGTCTTCGAGCGCGGTGGGGTGGCCTTCTCGCAGGTCAGCGGTTCCACGCTGCCCGCTTCGGCGACCGCAAAGCGGCCAGAACTGGCCGGTCGCGCCTTCGAAGCGATGGGCGTCTCGCTGGTGTTACACCCGCAAAACCCCTACTGCCCGACCGCGCACATGAACGTGCGCGCGCTGGTGGCGACCAGGAGCGATGCCGGACCGGTGTGGTGGTTCGGCGGTGGCATGGACCTGACCCCCTACTACCCATTCAGCGAAGACATCCGGCATTTTCACGCCACGTGCAAGCAGGCGCTGCTCCCTTTCGGGAAAGACGTCCATGCGCGCTACAAGAAATGGTGCGACGAGTACTTTTTCCTCAAACACCGCAATGAGCCACGTGGCGTCGGTGGCGTGTTCTTCGACGACCTGAGCGAGGGGGGGTTCGAGCGTTGCTTCGCGCTGACTCAGGCCGTCGGAGAAGCGTTTACCGAAGCCTACCTGCCGATCATCGACAAGCGCCAAGGAACGCCATACGGAGAACGCGAGCGCGACTTCCAGGCGTATCGGCGGGGGCGCTACGTCGAATTCAATCTGGTCTGGGATCGCGGAACGCTGTTTGGCCTGCAGTCGGGCGGACGAACCGAGTCGATCCTGATGTCGCTGCCACCGACGGTCAAATGGCGTTACGACTGGCGACCCGCGGCCGGCAGCCCGGAAGCAGAACTCTACGCGCTGCTCGAACCGCGAGAGTGGGTCTAAGCGGGCGAGAGACCGATAGACAGACCTAGCCGGGCAAACGAGGCACTGAGCGAGGAGAGCTTAGGCCAAGGCGAAGAAGCGGCGTAGGACGCAGGGCGACCTGCTCGGCGGCGGCCCGGTAGTGCGGCATGGCGTCATCCCAGCGTTCGGTCTGCTCGAAGAGGCGAGCCAACTCAAGCCTGACCGCGCGCTGATCGACCAGCGACAGTGAGGCCTCGAGGTAGATTTGGGCTTTACCCCACAAACGCTGGTGCAAACACAGGCGGCCCAAGGCGAGCAGCAGTTGTGCGTCGTCGGGATGCTGCGGCAGCCATTTCTCGGCGCGAGCAATACACGAAGTCAGGTCGCTACCCCGCACCTGGCCATACAGTTGCACCAGCTCCGAATCCCACTGCCCCTCGAGTTGTTTCTCGATCATGCGCTGCGCATCGTCGTAAACGCCGTGTTCAAGCAGAGCTTCGCAGGCGGTGTGCGTCAGCCTCAGGCTGCGCTCCTTGGCCGGTATGGCGCGCAGGTAGGCGAGCAATTGGCCCTCGTCGGCCTGCTGCTGCCGGCGGATGGTTTCCTGGTGCGCCTGAGTCTTGATTTCCTGCGCCAATTCAGGGGCCAAAGCTTCGCGCTTCTCGAGCAGGCGGGCCAGCCGCAACACCTCCGGCCAGTTGCCGCAACCCTGCTGCGCACGTAGTTCAAGGCGCAACGCGGCGATGTGCCGACCGGAAATGTTCTGCAGGGCGTGCAGCAAGCTCACCGCCTCGGCATAGTGCTCATGGTCGATGGCCATTTCGGCTTCCAGCATCAACCGGGCAGGATCCAGCCGCGCGTCGTTGACGCGGCCGAGCCACTCCTGCTCCTTCTCGGGTTCGCGAAGGCCATGCGCCGCCCGTGCGGCGAGCAGGGCTGCCACGCCCGGCGAGTGGCCAGCAGCGTGCGCCTCGCCGGCCTTCTTCAAAGCCTGCGTGAAACGCCCTTCGAAGAGCAGGCGAATGGCCTCATGAAGCGACGCCGCGGCCTTCTCGCGACGGCGCCGTGCCCGATAGTCACCAATACGGCCGGGCAGGGAGAGCGTCAGCCCAATTGTCCGCAGCAGCAGGTAGAGCAGGGCGAAGGAGGTAAAGAAGAGGAGAATCGCCAGACTGAGTGCGATCTCGATGCGATACGGCGGGACGATCAGCAGCAGGTAGCCGTCGTTGTACCTTGCTGCCAGCGAAATGCCGACAGCCGTGGCAGCAAGTGCCAGTAGCCAAAGTAGCCCTCTCACTGGCGCTCCTGACCGAGCTTGAAGGTCTTGACCGCCGACAGGCTTTCATTGAGCGTCGGCATCTCGATGTTGATCTCGGTGGCAACGAGTTGATCCAGATTGCTTTGCGCGGTCTGCAACGAGCTATCGCTGGTGTCAAAGTAGCGATCGATCCACGCCCGGGCATGCTTCAGCTCGTTCTGGAAAGTCCATTGATCGCGCGCCAGCAAAGCCAGGCGCGCGTTGAGAAGACGCAACTTGAGGTTTTCGCGCAAGAAGAACGCCTGGCCCGGCGCGAGCAAGGCCGGCTCATCGCGGTCAACGCGCTGGATCCGGATCAGCGACTTGACTTCGCCCCAGATCTCGCGACCCAATCGCTGCCACAACTCGGCGCTGACCAGTTGCTGCCAGAACTCGACGCTGCTTACCGAAGGCCATTCAGCGGCCGGCGGCGACGACGCTTCCGCCGCCGCACCGTCTGCGCTTTCTTTTGCGCCCTCGCCATTCGGCCGGGACCGCCCATCGACAGCAAGGGGAATCGTGTCGATGGCATTTATGACACTTTCCAGGCGCAAACTCATGGCCGCAACGTCGATCTGCGGCAAAGCACGCAGGCGATCGAGATCATTGCTCAAAACCTTGCGCAGGCTGACGAACTGTGGCCGGCTGCTCGCCGCCAGGCGGGCGTCGGCGGTTTGCAGGGCGAGCACGGCTGCCTGCACATTGCCCGCCAGCTGCAACTGCTGCGCGGCCAGGGTCACACTTTGCTCGACTTCGGCGAGCGCCCACTCATCCCGGTTGCGGGCGATATCCTGGTACAACTTCTCGAGCATCGCCTGCTGGCTCTGCGATTCGGCAATTTTCCCCTCAAGGGCCGCAAGGCGACCGAGGACGCCAGCCACCTGCTCGGTCGCGCCCTTGGATAGCGCACGGATTTCGGCGCCACTCGAATCGCTGTCGGCGAGGCGACGGGCCAACTCCTGTTGCGTATCGGCCAGCTTCTGCCGGGTTTCGAACCACTGCCAGCCGGCCAGCCCAAGGGCCACCAGCACCACCAGCAACCACGGACTGCGCCAGCCGGGTGGCTGCTGATCCGCCGCCGCCCGGCTTGCCGGCGGCTGGTCGCCTGTACCCTGCGCACTGGCAGGCGTTGGCTGACTGGCTGGCGATGGTGTCTGAGCAGCACTCTTTGCAGATGCCTGCACCTCGGCGCTTGGCGGACCCTCAACCGTCGTTGCTCGACTGTCCGGCAACGGCTCCTTGTCGACCGGCGACTCAGCTTCCGGGACCGGCTCGGCCTTCGCCGGGGAAACCATCTCCGGCCGCTGTTCGCCCGCGGGCAACGACTCGCTCTCGGGCTCTGCTCGAGAACCCGCCGACGGTTGCTCCTCTGGCGGCGGCTTGGCAGCCGTCTCTGCGGCCGCTTGTTCGGAAAGTGGAGACCTTGGGTCGATTTCTTCTTTCATCATGACCGCCAATTATATACGTTCAGAGCAGCAATGATCCCAGCATCTGCCGGTTCGGTCAGAATCACCCGCTGCAAACCAAGTTTCTGCGCCAAGTCGGCGATTCGCTGGTGTGGCACGAACACCGGAGTGGTACACAGAGACGCACGCGCGGAGGCGTCGAGCAGGTCGACAAGGTTCCGCAAACCCTCGCTGGAGGAGACGGTCAGGGCGTCGAGGCGGCCGTTGCGCCAGAGCGCTTCGAGCACGGCGGCACTAGCCGGCGACGAACGCTGGTAACAGCTCACGTAGTCGACCTGCGCCCCGCGCCCCCGCAAGCTGTCGGCAAGGAACTCACGGCCACCGTTGCCGCGAAAGATGACCACCCGTTGGCCGGCGACAGCGGGGCTCTGCAATGCCGGAAGTTCGAGCAGGGACTCTGAATCGAAGCGTTCGAGCGGAGCGAGCGGGTTCCTGATCCCGTACGCGAGCAGTAAGGAAAGGCTCCCCTGACCAATGGCGACCGCCTGCAAACCGGCCGGCCACTGGCGAGCCGCAAGGATTTCCGGGACACTGTGCTCGACGGCATTCGGGCTGATGAAGATCGCCAGCGAATAGCCGTCAAGGGCAGCGATTGCCAAGCGCAACTGCTCCGGGTCGTCAACTGGCGTTATCTCGAGTAACGGAAAAAGCAGCGGCTCGCCGCCGTGTTCGGCGATCCAGGCAGCCAGACGGGGCGCTTGCGCACGCGGCCGCGTGACGACGATTGTCTTGCCGCGTAATGCCTCGGTCATTGCCCTGCTGCAAGCTGGTCAAGTATGGCGCCTGCCCCCTGGTCGCGCAGCATCTGCGCCAGGGCACGGCCGACGGCCTCGTCGTCGTCTGGAGCGCCGCGCAACTCACCCGCAAGCAGCTGCCTGCCGTCTGGTAAAGCGACAAAGCCACGTAGCCAGAGCAAACCGCCCTCGAGCATCGCATGCGCAGCCAGAGGAAGCTGGCAGCTGCCGCCCAGGGCGCGTGAAAAGGCACGCTCCGCGCGCACGCATTGAGCCGCAGCCGGATCGTTGAGCGGAGCCACCAAGGCGATCAAATCAGCGCGCTGGGCTGGCACCTCGATACCGAGCACGCCCTGGCCCGGCGCCGGCAGGGACTGCTCGGGGGTCAACACGGACGCAATTCGACCGACCAGCCCAAGTCGAATCAGGCCCGCGGCAGCGAGGATTATGGCGTCGTACTCACCCGCATCAAGCTTCCGCAGACGCGTATCGAGGTTGCCGCGCAGGCTCCTGATGACCAGATCAGGGTAGCGAGCGCGCAGACTCGCCTCGCGGCGCAGGCTCGAGGTGCCGATCACCGCCTTGGCCGGCAGATCGTTGAGCCCGGCAAAGCGGTTGGAAACGAAGGCGTCGCACGGGTTCTCGCGCGACGTGATGGCGCCCAGGACAAAGCCCTCGGGCATGTCCATCGGCAGGTCCTTCATCGAATGCACCGCGATATCGGCCTGGCCGTTCTGCATCGCCACTTCGAGTTCCTTGATGAACAAACCCTTGCCGCCGATGGCCGCCAGCGGGCGATCGAGGATCTGGTCGCCACGGGTGGTCATGCCGAGGATCTCGATGTTGCGCTGTGGGTATAGTTCTGCGAGACGCCCGCGCACGTACTCCGCTTGCCACATGGCAAGGCGCGACTCGCGCGAGGCGATGACGATACGCGACTCATCTGGACGTGCAGAGCTCAAGGCAGGTCTCCGGTAAACGCGCTGCCAAGCTCGCCGGAAAACCGGCGCGCGAGGGCAGCATCACCCCAAAGGCATCTTGATCAGGAGGCGATTCTAACACGCTTGGCCAGCGCGCTTGCCCCGACAATGCAGTCGTTGAAATCGTCTTCTGCGTGCCCGCAGCGCCGGAAAGACCCGCCTGCGCTGGCTACCTACGCGGACCGTTACCCGGAAAGCGGGAATGAACATGTCATTTGAAGACTCACTCTCTCGAACGGCGCAGCTTAGCGCTCGACCGCCTGAAGGGTCGTCAGATAGGCCAGCACATCCTGGCTATCGCCGTCCTTCAGCCGGTACAAGGCTCCCGTCCTGGCACCTTCTTCGTCGTGCGGGCGATCCCCCTGAAGGTAGGCGTCGATCTGCTTTTGCAGGTAGTTCGTGTATTGGCCAACGAGCATCGGGAACATGCCGCGCCCCTGCGCCGTCTTGCCATGGCAGACGGCGCAGTTCTTCTGGTAGACCGCCTTCCCGTTTTCGATATCGCCGGCGGCACGCGGGATGATCATCACCTTCTCCATTGCCAGCAGGCGCGCCAGGGCGTCGTCGCTGTCCTTGAATTCCGGCGGCCGCGTCGGCAGCTCGATCTGCGCCAGGTAAGCAGCGACCAGCTTGATGTCCTGATCGTCGAGTTCGCGCTCCCGCGTATACGGATACATCGGCAAGTTGATCCGCACCTGACTCTGGAAGGCCAGTAGCTGCTGCTCGACGTATTTTGGCAACTGGCCGGCGATGCGTGGGTACTCGCCTTGCTTGCCGCCAGCGCCGAAGGGGCCATGGCAGGCCGCGCACGGACCGTAGATATCCTTGGCGCGATCGATGTCGAGCGCCGCAGCCGGCAGAACGAGGGCTCCCCCGAGCAGGAGGTAGAAAAGTTTTCTCAAGCCTTGAAAGTGCGTCATGACGACCTCGTGGGATGGCAGCCGGAATTATAGAAAAACCGTCACCGGCCACCTTGATGAGCGTCAAGAAGCGACTCCCGAGCTTGCTTCCAGGTGCCGCGGTTGTCGCTCAGGAACTCAGCTGGCGCGCGAAGGACTTGAGCAAGGACCACTGCCGGCGACTGACCGGCAGCCGATCGGGAACGTCGCGCAGGATCGCCTGCCACTGCGCGTCGGCGTCGTCGCCATCGCTACCCTTCTCGAAACCAGCAAGCGCGTTCCGCGCTGCCAACACGCTGCGATGCAGACGAATGAACTGCGTGCCGAACTCCTGTTCGAGATGGGTCAGCGACTCGTCAAGCAGGAACTCGCGATCACGGGTACGCGCCGTGACGTATTTCAAGTCGGCCCGCAAGTAAATGATGTCAGCCACCGCAATCAGCAACAGCCGGCCCCGTTCGTGGCAGGAAAGGTGGCTGCGCGCAGCCTGCGGCAGTTGCGCGAGCAACCCGGGCGGCACTCGTTTCCGGCGCACTTTCCGCAATGCCTCCAACAGGCGCCACGCACGCACCGGCTTCACCAGGTAGTCAATGGCGTTGAGCTCGAAGGCCTGCACCGCGTAGGCGTCGTAGGCGGTAACAAAGATCACCGCCGGCGGGTGTTCAAGCCGGGACAGGTGACGCGCCAGTTCAATCCCGTCCATTTTCGGCATGCGGATGTCAACCAGCGCCACATCAACCCGGCGGCCCTCGACGGCCGCCAGAGCACGCAGGCCGTTGTCGGCTTCGGCGACGATCTCGTTTGGCAGTTCCGGCGCGATATCGGACAACAGGTCACGCAGACGCGCCAGTGCCGGCGCCTCATCGTCGCAAACCAGCAGAGAAAGAGGGGAAGCTGTAGCGGGCACAGTCATCGCCCCTGCTCCCGGCACGGCAGAACGATGCGCACCCGGTACTCGTGCCGGCCGTCGGCCAGTGCTACAGCGTCGGTTTCGAGGCGCGCCTCAAGGTCATAGTAAAGCGCCAGGCGCTCGCGAATGTTGGCGAGCGCCATGTGGCTGCCGTGCTGATTATCGGCGCCGCCCGCGCAGGGATTGACGATATCGAGTTGCAGCGCGTCAGCGCGGCGGCCGATGCCGATGCGGATGCACCCGCGATCACCCAACGGCTCGATGCCGTGATAAACGGCGTTCTCCAGCAGTGGCTGCACCATCAGTGGCGGGACTTTCAGGTCGAGCGGCAGATCGGGCGCGATGTCCCATTCGACGTGCAGACGCTCGGCGAGACGCAGTTTTTCGAGATCCAGGTACTGCCGGCACAGGGCCAGCTCGTCAGCCAACGGCACCAGTTCGCGATGATCGCGCATCAGCGCGCGAAAAAGCTCGGCCAGTTCCTCAAGCGCCGTCTCGGCACGGCGCGGGTCGGCGCGAATCAGCGAGAGCACCGCATTCAGGGTGTTGAAGAGAAAATGCGGCCGGATGCGTGCGGTCAGCGCCTGTAGTCGCGCCTCGACCAGCGCCGGCGACAGGGCGCCGACGCGCAAGGCAAAGTAGGCAAGCATGAAGCCGGCCGCCAGCCCGGCAAGCAGGCCTGCCCTGAGCAGGCTCTGGCCACCAGCGTCGGCGAAGAGCAGGTGATTCCACAGCGCCGACAACGCCATCGCCGAAGTGACCGCCAGCAGCAACACCGTCAACCGCCCGATCCAGGCTGGCGCCCGCCGCAGGATATTGACAAGGATTGCCAGCAGCGCCAGATTGAAGAGCAGCAAGGGCTGCACCCAGGCGGCCATGTCGATGAAGTGCTGCACGCTGTCCTGCACCCCCTGGCTCTGCACCAGTGCGGCGCCCAGCGCCAGCAGGTTCACGCCGAGCAGGATTCGCAGCATGACACCGGAATTGCGGAAATCCGGTAGCGGCTGGCCGGCCAGGTTTTGCTTTATACTTGCCATTACTCGAATTGGCGCCTGTCCAAGTTTCTACGAGTGATTCTAGCCCAGGAACTCGTCCCCCATGAGCCAATCGGATTCTTCCCAATACACTTGGGCCGGCCGCTTTTCCGAGCCAATGTCCGACCTCGTCAAACGCTATACCGCGTCGGTAGACTTTGATCGCCGGATGTGGCGACAGGACATTCGCGCCTCGCTGGCGCACGCGACCATGCTCGCCAAGCAGGAAATCATCAGCGTCGCCGACCTCGCCGATATCGAACGTGGCATGGCGCAGGTGGTCGGCGAGATCGAGGATGGCACCTTTGTCTGGACGCTCGACCTCGAGGATGTCCACCTGAACATCGAGAAGCGCCTGACCGCCCTCGTTGGCGACGCCGGCAAGCGCCTTCATACCGGGCGCTCGCGAAACGACCAGGTCGCGACCGATATCCGCCTGTATCTGCGCGACGCGATTGATGACCTGCTTCCGCTGCTGCGTCAGTTCCAGACCAGCCTGCTCGACCTGGCCGAAAAGGAAGCCGCCACGCCGCTGCCCGGCTTCACCCATCTCCAGGTCGCCCAACCCGTCACTTTCGGCCATCACCTGCTCGCCTACTTCGAGATGATGCAGCGGGATGCCGAACGCCTTGCCGACTGCCGGCGCCGCACCAACCGTCTGCCACTGGGTGCGGCGGCGCTGGCCGGCACCACCTACCCGATCGACCGCCATTACGTCGCCGAGCTGCTGGGCTTCGAGGGGGTTTGCGCAAACTCGCTCGACGCAGTTTCAGATCGCGACTTCGCGATCGAATTCTGCGCCGTCTGCGCCATGCTGATGATGCATCTGTCGCGCCTGTCGGAAGAGCTGGTGCTGTGGATGAATCCGCGCTTCGGCTTCATCAGGATCGCCGACCGCTTCTGTACGGGTAGTTCGATCATGCCGCAGAAGAAAAACCCCGACGTCCCGGAACTGGCACGCGGCAAGACCGGCCGCGTGTACGGCGACCTGACGGCCTTGCTGACGCTGATGAAAGGCCAGCCGCTGGCTTACAACAAGGACAACCAGGAAGACAAGGAGCCGCTGTTCGACGCCATCGATACGGTAAGCGACACGCTGCGCATCTTTGCCGAAATGATTGCCGGCATCACCGTCAATCGCGAAAGGATGCACAGCGCCCTGGCCGAAGGTTTCGCCACCGCGACCGACCTGGCGGATTATCTGACCCGCAAGGGGCTGCCTTTCCGCGACGCACACGAAGCCGTCGGACTGGCAGTGCGTCGAGCGGAAGAACTGGACGTCGACCTGGCACAACTCCCGCTCGCCGAACTGCAACGCTTCTCACCGCTGCTTGGCGACGATGTCTTTGCGGTGCTTACCGTCGACGGCTCGCTGGCCGCCCGCAGGCACATCGGCGGCACCGCGCCGGAGCAGGTCCTGGCCGCAGTTTCCCGCGCCCGTCGCGGCTAGGCCCCCGCTGCAGGCACCCGGCCAGTGGAAAAGATCGGCAAATACGAACTGCTCCGCGAAATCGGCCATGGAGCAACGTCTACCGTCTACCTGGGGAGCGATGCGTTTACCCAGCGCGAAGTAGCGGTCAAGGTCGCGTTTCCCGGCATCCTGAAAGACCCGAAGCGGGGCAGGCTCTACACTCACCTATTCCTCAACGAAGCGGCACTGATCGGCAGACTGTCGCACCCGCACATCGTCCAGATCTATGACGCGGTCGTAGACGACCACCTCTGCTACATCGTCATGGAATACGTTGCCGGCGGCACGCTGGAAGCCGTCTGCACGCCCGACCGACGGTTGTCGATCGAACGCATCGTCGAGATCATTTTCAAGTGCACACGGGCGCTCGACTTCGCCTTTCGCGCAGGCATCATCCACCGCGACATCAAGCCGGCAAACATCCTGTTCACCTGCACCGACCCCACCGAAGGCGATATCAAGATCTCGGATTTCGGCGCGGCGATCATCGGCGCCCCCGACCGCACGCTGGTGCAGGGGATCGGTTCGCCCGCCTACATGTCGCCGCAACAGGTCAAGGAACAGGCGCTCGATCAGCAGACCGACATCTACTCGCTCGGTGTCGTCATGTATCAGTTGCTCACCGGTCAATTGCCTTTTCAGGCGCGTAACAGCTACGACATGATCTACCAGATCATCAACGCCGAAGCACGCCGACCTTCGACGCTGCGCCGGGAGATTCCGGCAGAGCTCGACGCCATCGTCGCGCGGGCGATGAGCAAACGACTCGATACTCGCTACGCCACCTGGCAGGAGTTCGCCCAAGATCTGGCGCAAGCCTTTCGCCAGCGGCGACCGAAGGCCTCGGCAGACGCGATGGCCGATCTGGAAAAATTCGATACCCTGCGCCGCTTCCCGTTCTTCGCAGATTTTTCCGATGTCGAGATATGGGAAGTGGTGGGCTTTTCGCAGTGGAGCCGCGCTTCACCCGGAACGCTGATCATTCGCGACGGCGACCTCGGTGACTTCTTCTGCGTCCTCGCCGACGGCGAATTGAAGGTGCTCAAGAATGGCCTGCTCCTGGACATGCTGACAGCCGGTGATTGCTTCGGTGAAATGGCCGTCATCGGCAAGTCGACCTGCAAACGCAGCGCCGACATTGTCGCGGTGACCGAAGCCAAGCTGGTACGAATTGACGCCTGCTCGTTGCGTTCTTCGTCGGAGGCTTGCCGAGGGCACTTCTACCAGTCATTTCTGGCGGTCCTCAGCGAGCGCTTGACATCAGCCAATACGCGCCTGGTCACCTTCTGACAGTATCCGCAGCGACCGCACAGCCGAGAGCAGTGGGTATCCGGCGTCACCCCGCCCCCCAGCCCGGCTATCGTCCATCAGTCACCAGCCGCGCGTCCATTGGCGCTGCGCAGACCGCGGATCGCGCAAGGTTTCCAGCCTGGCGACGGCTTGCCCGAAGACGCTCCGCCGCAGTATATTAGTGCTTTCTAATTAATGGAGCACGACGCAGATGAGCAAGTCATTTGACACGATCACGCACGATGTTTCGAAGGCACTCGGAACTCTGCGCCACGAAATTCCCGAGACGATTCAGGGCTTCAATGCGCTGGCCAAAGCGGCCCTCGCGCCAGGCGTGCTGTCGGCGCTGGATAAGGAACTGATCGCCCTGGCGATCGGCGTCTCGAGCCGCTGCGACGCCTGCATAGGGTTTCATGTGAAAGCGCTGATTCGCCTGGGTGTCAGTCGTGCGCAGCTGATGGAAACGCTCGCCGTCTGCACCTACATGGGTGGTGGCCCGACACTGATGTATGCCGCCGAGGCGGTCAGGGCGTACGAGGAATTGAGCGTCGGCAAGGCGACGCCGGCCAGCGCTTGAGAAAAGGCCCGCGCAGCGAGACGCACTGCGAGGGCCCGGCCGCAGAAGCACTTTGGCGATCAGAGCGGATCGACCAGGCCTTCAAGAAGTTTCTGCAACTCGCCGTCCTCGTACATCTCGCGCATGATGTCGCAGCCGCCGACAAACTCGCCGCGCACGTAAAGCTGAGGAATCGTTGGCCAGTTGGCGTAGGACTTGATACCGCTACGGATCTCCGGGTTCTCGAGTACGTTCACGCTCAGGAAGCTCGACACTCCGCAAGCCTTTAGGATTTGCACCGTTACCGACGAGAACCCGCATTGTGGCGCCTGCGGCGTCCCCTTCATGTAGAGGACCACGGGGTTGCTTGTTACCTGCTCTTTGATCAATTGCTGCGCATCCATCGTAAAACCTCTTAGTGACCACTCGTTATGAAAAACAATCAACAGAACAGTTTACCGGGTCGCGGCGTCCAGCGTCAATCGAGTCGCCCCCCACTGACGCGCTCAATTCCCGCCAGGTCACACCACGAACCAATCTCGACAAACCTCTGCTGGCCCAACAACTGCCGCACCGCAGCGGCCTGATTGTATCCGTGCTCGACCAGCAGCCAGCCAGCCGGCCGCAGATGCGTCACGGCTCCGCGGATGATCTCGCGAAGGCAGGCCAGACCGTCACCGCCGACCACGCCATCGGTCAGCGCGATGCGTGGTTCATAGGGCAGACCATCTCCCTGCAGGTGCGGGTCCGCATGCGCCACATAAGGCGGGTTGGCGACGATCAGATCGAAGCGGCTTTCGCCAAGCGGCGTGTACCAGTGACCGGCAAGAAAGCTCACTTCTACTGCGTGCCCTACCGCATTGCCGCTGGCTACGGCAAGCGCGGCCGGCGAAAGATCGACCGCCGTAACCAACGCCCCCGGGCATAGCCGCGCCAGAGTCACGGCCAGAACACCGGACCCGGTACCAAGATCCAGTATCCGAGCGTTTGGCAACGAGCCAAGTCGTTCGATCGCCAGGTCGACCAGTAGTTCCGTCTCCGGACGCGGAATCAGCACTGCCGGCGTAACGACAAACTCCCGCCCATAAAATTCTGCGCTGCCCAGAAGATAGGCCAGCGGCTCGCCGGACGCGCGCCGGCCAACCAGCGCATCGAATCGGCACAGCTGATCTGCCGAGAGTGTGCGTGTCGAGTGCGCAATCAGGTCGGCATGGGTACAGGTGGCCACCTGCTCGACAAGCAGGCGCGCATCAAGGCGATCGATACGCCGGCTCGCCGAGCGCCATGCAGCATTAAGCGTCATCGTCATTCGGATCGGCGCTCAGCCAAGACCCGGCGCAGAGCAGCGAGCAGGGTCAAGAGTGATCTCCGCCCTTCGTTGCGGGCAGTTCGCATCACTCGCTGTCGGCAAGCATCGCCAGCTGATCGGCTTGGTATTCGGCGGCAAGCGCAGCCAGCAATTCGTCAAGGTCGCCGTCCATGATTGCTTCGATCTTGTACAGGGTCAGATTGATGCGGTGGTCGGTGACTCGACCCTGCGGGAAGTTGTAGGTTCGAATTCGCTCCGAGCGGTCGCCACTGCCAATCAGGTCCCGCCGCGTCGATGCGATGTTCGCGTGCTGCTCGCGCTCCTGCACATCCCTAATGCGCGCCGCCAGGACCGACAGGGCCTGCGCCTTGTTCTTGTGTTGCGAGCGATCATCCTGGCATTCGACGACGATCCCCGTCGGCAGATGGGTAATCCGTACCGCCGAATCCGTCTTGTTGATGTGCTGTCCGCCCGCACCGGAAGCGCGGTAGGTGTCGACGCGAATTTCGGCCGGGTTGATGTGCACCTCCTCAAGCGCGTCGGCCTCGGGCATCACCGCCACCGTGCACGCCGAAGTGTGGATGCGACCCTGCGTTTCCGTGTCGGGAACCCGCTGCACGCGATGGGCCCCTGACTCAAACTTCAGTCGCGAGTAGACGCCGTTGCCGATGACTCGCGCAATTACCTCGCGGTAGCCGCCGAGGTCCGAAACACTGGCCGAAATGACTTCCACCTGCCACCGCTGGCGTTCAGCGTAGCGGGTGTACATGCGAAAGAGATTGCCGGCAAAAAGCGCCGATTCCTCACCGCCGGTACCCGCTCGCACCTCGAGAAAAACGTTGCGAGCATCGTTGGCATCCTTTGGCAGCAGCATTTTCTGCAGCTCCTTCTCGATCTGCGGCAAGCGCTCCCGAACGGCGACGACTTCTGCCGCCGCCAACTCCTTCATCTCCGGATCGGCGAGCATCTCTAGCGCCGACGACAGCTCGGACTCGGCATGTCGCCAGCTCTGGTAGAGAGCGACCACCGGGCCAAGTTCGGCGTACTCGCACGACAGCTTGCGGAACTCGTCCATGTCTTGCGTTGCTTCGCTGCTGGCCAAAATGCGGCCGAGTTCGTCGAGGCGACCGGTCAGCTGTTCGAGTTTGTCGCAAATGCTCTGGTTCATGGGGAAGTCGCTTAAAGCGCGCCGAGCGGCGCAAAATGATGCTGCCGCCTGGCGTCGGTTGCCGGAGGGGCTACTCGCCGAAGCGCGAATCCGGATGAAGGTGGAACAAGCGTCCGACCAGCGTCTGCAACTCGTCCTGGTCTGCACCGGCCTGGTTCAATGCTTGCGTCGGCGCATGCAGAAACTTGTTGGTCAGGCGATGCGAGAAGCGCTCGAGGACGCGGGCCGGGTCTTCACCTTTGGCCAGCAGCTTCAGCGCTTGCTCCATCTCGTGGCGACGCGCACGGTCGGCAGCATCGCGCAGTGACCGAATGAGCGGCACTGTACCACGCGTGGCAAGCCAGCGCAGGAAGCCCTCGACACGTTCGCTGATGATCGATTCCGCGTCCACCACCGCGGCCTGACGCGACTCGAGGCCCGATTCAACGACCTGCGCCAGGTCGTCGACGGTGTACAGGAACACGTCGTCCATTTCGCCGACCTCGACCTCGATATCGCGAGGAACGGCCAGGTCGACCATGAACATCGGGCGATGGCGGCGAACCTTGATCGCCCGCTCGACCATCCCCAGGCCAAGGATCGGCAGCGGGCTGGCGGTGCATGAGACGACAATGTCGAACTGTGACAAGCGCTCGCCGAGATCCTCCAGCCTGATCGCCGTTCCTCCCAGTCGATCGGCCAGCACCCGGCCGCGCTCAACCGTGCGGTTGGCGATGACCACCTGTTTCGGGTGCTGCGCCGAAAAATGCGTGGCGCACAGCTCGATCATTTCACCCGCACCGATAAAGAGGATTTTCTGCTCGGCGATACGTTCGAAAATTCGCTCCGCCAGGCGCACGGCGGCGGCGGCCATGGAGACCACATTGGCCCCAATCGCCGTCGTCGACCGCACCTCCTTGGCCACGGCAAAGGAGTGCTGGAAGAGCTTGTGCAGAGTCGTGCCAAGGGTTCCGGCCTCCTCGGCAACCCGTACCGCCTCCTTCATCTGACCGAGAATCTGCGGCTCGCCGAGAACCATCGAATCCAGCCCGCTGGCGACTCGAAAAGCATGCCGTACGGCGTCGCGCTCGGGATAGGTGTAGAGGTAGGGAACAATGTCATGACGCGCCAGGCGATGGTAATCGGCAAGCCACTGGGTTGCGACGTCGACTGCATCGGTAGCGAAGTACAGCTCGGTGCGGTTGCAGGTCGAGAGGATCGCTGCCTCGTGGACCGGTTTGCAGTGGGCCAGGTCAGCCAGTGCATGCGGCAGGCTTTCGGCATGAAACGCCAGCTGCTCGCGAACCGAGAGTGGTGCTGTGTGGTGGTTGATACCAATTGTGAACAGCGCCATGCTTGGGGGACGGTAGGCAGAGGGGTGGCAAGTCAGCAGGCGATTATAGCACCGCCGCCGAAAGCCTCCCGGCGCACGCAAGCGTGCTCGATCCGGCCAAACCCCGCGGCTCAGACAATCTCCGGGCCGGGCTTGCCGATGAAGTAGCCTTGCGCGTAGTCAACACCAAAGGCGCGCAACATGTTCAGCGCCCGTTCGTCTTCCACGAACTCGGCCACCGTCTTCTTGCCAAAGCCACGCGCGACCTCGGCGAGTGCGCGTACGAAGACCTGGTCATCCGGGCTATCGACCAGGGTGCGGACAAACGATCCGTCGATCTTGACGTAGTCGACAGGCAACTGCTTGACGTAGTTGAACGAAGAAAAGCCGACGCCAAAGTCATCGAGCGAAAACGCGCAACCGAGTTCCCGTACGGCGTTCATGAACGCTCGGGCCTTGGAAAAATCCGACACCGCCGCGGTCTCGGTAATCTCGAAGATGACATGGCTCGGCAACATCGCGCCACGCGCGAGCTCATCGCGAATGAACGAAAGCAGGCGCGGATCATTGATGCTGACGCCCGACAGGTTGATCGAGAACTTATAGTACTTTCCGGCAGCAAACAGGGCCAGCATCCGGCCAAAAACGTCATGGATCACATAGCGATCGATGTCGCGTATCAGGCCGCTGTTCTCGGCCACTTCCATGAACGCACCGGGCGGAATCGGCGAGCCATCTTCTCCCCGCATGCGTACCAGGGCCTCGTAGTGACTGACCTGCCGAGCGCGAATATCCAGGATCGGCTGGTAGTACACGATGAAACCGTGGTCGCCCAGCGAGCGATTGATCATCTCCTCCCAGTACAGGCGACTCTGCATCTTCTCCTGCACACCCTCACCCTCCGAATAGAGGTGCCAGCCGGCGCCGCCTTTCGACTTGGCCTGATACATGGCGATGTCGGCGTTGGCGAGAAGCTGCTTGACGTCCATCATGGACTCGGAAAAAACGACGATCCCGATGCTGGCGGAGACCCGATGGTTCGCTCCCAGGCCGGGGAACTTGATCTCGGCAAGTTGCCTGTTGATTTTCTCGGCCACCTGGATGGCACCGTCGCGATCACATTCGTGCAGCAAGATGCCCAGTTCATCACCACCCAGGCGGCCCAACAGATCGCTGCCCCGCGCCACACTGCCGACTTCGTCGGCGACCACCCGCAGGAGGGCATCACCTGCCTGGTGCCCGTTCAGATCGTTGACGTATTTGAACCCGTCGAGGTCGAGATAAAGCAGTGCTCCGTCATGCAAGGAACGGCGGGCGCTGGCCAGCGCCTGATCGAGCTCATGCTGGAAATGCTGTCGATTCACCAGACCCGTGAGCGGATCGTGCTCGGCGAGATAGCTGACATGCGACTCGGCACGCTTGCGTTCCGTGTGGTCGATGCCCACCGAGAGAATCATCACTGCATCGCGAGGCCCGGAAAGCCGGGAGTGGTTCCACGTAATCTCGTACAACTGGCCGTTGGCGCTCGCCATAATCGATTCCAGTTGCACGTGCTGACGTTCGCCGGCAACGATTTCCCGCACCGCCTGCTGAATCAACAGTTCCGAAGATCCGTCCGGGCACAGCAGTTCGGAAAAGCGCTTGCCCGGCAAATCCTCCTCGGCCCAACCCGAGAGCAACTGTCCGTAGCGATTCAGGGTAAGAATCTGGCCGTTGGCAGCCTGGGTCAGAATGATCACTTGCGCGGTGTCGAGCAGGTTCCTGCTGAAATCGCGCTCGACAGAAATCCGCTGCAGCATCCCCTGCATCTCGGCGGAATGGGCCGCGACGTCGCTCTCCAGCGTTTCCAGCCGATGCGACAGGGCAACCGCCGCCTCGTCCAGGCTGTCGATTTCGTCATCGACCAGTCGCCGAGTGCGCGGCGCAATTCTCGCCCGCGCCTCGGCGAAGGCGCTGCGCCCGAGCAGAGGAATGGCGCGCACTGCCTGGGTCATACGTTGCAAGGGCGCGTGCACCAGCAGCGCCAACAACACTAGCGAGAACAGTGAAGCCAGCAATTCGCCCTGCAGGCGGCTCCAGACCGATTTTCGAATATCGGCCAGCGCCTGGGTGAGATCGTCAACGACGACCAGCACGGCCGACGCCTGTCCCTCGACGCCGGGATCGAGCGCCAGAAACGACAACTCGAACTGCCGGCCATCGTACGCGAGCAGACGCCAGGCGCGCTCAGCACGCAGCGGCGGAAGATCCGTCAGCTGCTGCAGCAGGGGCAGGTTGCGCTCCACATTGCTCAACCCGATCACCTGCAGACCCAAGGCAGGCAGCGCGTTCTTGCCCACCGGGTCGGCGGCTGGAACGAGAACGCCGAGATCGGCACCGGACAAGCGGTGGAACGAGACCACCACGTCGGCCAGAGAACTGCCCAGGACCACCGCTCCGGCAACGCGACCAGCCGAGAGGATCGGCGCCGCGGCAAACTGCGTGCACACCTCCTCGCAGCGCGTCCAGTGCATCGCTCGTTCCTGCCCGATGACGGCGCGAACCTCGGCGTCCGGCTCCACCGCAGCGAGGGCATGGGTGCGCCAGGTGGCCAAGGGCGGACCGCTTTGCGCGTAGACCTGCAGCGAATCCAGCCCCAGGTCGAGTTGCAGGACCGACCAGTAGCTGTCGAAGTGCTGTCGCAGCAGGGCATTGCCTGCCTGCGTCTGGAAAAGGCCGACGCCGACGGAGTCGAGAGCCGCCAGCATGCCGGCCAGCGCCTGCAAACGGAGGCCGAAGTCGGTGCGCAGAGCAAGTGCCTGGCCCACCAGACGCTCTCTGGTCGCCGTCCGCTGCACCTCGAAGCGCGTCGTCAGGTCATGGAAGTGCAGCCACGACAGCGCCCCGTTGACCGACAGCATCACACCGCCGAGAGTCAACAGGATTTTCCACCTCAGGCTGAGGAAACGGGCGGCGCTACGCGCTTTCGCCGAAGGCGAACTGGCCAACATTTGCAGAGACTAGAAACGGAACGAACCGAGGAGCATGAAGCTGTCCCAGTAACGATGAAGATCCTGCGGGTTAGGATTGTCCTGAACCGCCAGAAAACCTGTTCCATCAACCTGATGCACCTCCGCGCGGAGCATGAACTGCGGAGTGACGTCGAAACGAACGCCGGCTGTCCAGTCTTTGGCGTAGCGCGTAAAACCGGGCATACGGGTGGCTGCGGCAAAGTCCTCGCCATTGCGATCACCCTTGTCCGCATAGTACACGTCGTAGCGCAGAAGAGCTTCCCACTTTGGTGCCAGACGGTAGGTGGCCTGCAGGTAGTAACTCTCGCCAAGCGCGTCGCCGTTGTAGAAGAACGGGCCAAAATCCTTCACCGAGATACGACGACTGGCGTACTCACCCGTCAGGCTCCAGTTCTCGGCGTTGTACTGCGCCGAGAAGATCAGGGGCGTGAGCCTGAAACGGCCAGCACCAAGGCGGTCGGCGTAGCCTGGCTTGTAACGCAGGTCGACATGCAGGGCGGTGAACCCGAGCCGATACTTGCCGCCCTGGCCTTCGTACAGCACCTGAAAATCCGGAGCCAGCTTCGCATCCAGATGGCCGGGTGGATTCACACCGACCAAGGCCACCGTCGCCGACTCGCTGTTCGTCTGTGGCTGGCCAAGCGCGAAACTGGCGGAAAGCGAACCAGCCTCGTCGTAGCGTTCCAGGTAGATCTCCGCACCATCGGCAGAAACCGTCAAGTTACGCGTTCTCTCGAAGTAGATCGATTGCGGCAGGATAATGCTCGGTCGGGTAAATGGAACATCGCGCGTCTTGTTGTACAAACCGTAGGCCGTCTTGATCCGCCCTACCCGCACGCCGCTCCGCCCGTCCTCACTCGACGCCGTGGTCCAGTCAAGCAGGCCGTAATCGAGGCGTACCTGGCCATCATCGGTGCCACCCGCTCGATGCGAAAGCAGCTGGCCAGACAGTTGAACGTCTGGTGTCAGTCGCCACGAAGCGTTCACCCCGACCTCGCTGAATTCATTGCTGATCTGGTCATCGCTCGGCCCGAAAAAGTTGTTGTTCGAGGTGTTCACCAGGGTCAGCGAAAAGAAACCATGCAACTGCAGATCGCCGTCCAGGAAATCGACCGCCCGCGCCAGTGTCGCCGATAGCAAGAGCATCGCTATCGCGGCAATGCCGAAGAGAGGCCTAGCGAACTTTGAGTACACGTACATTCTGATCAACCTCGCTCGCCTTGACGTAACCCATTGCGCCAGGCGTGGACGCCACCCGAGAGAGCATCTCCTTGGTCGAGCCGACCTGTTCGGGGTACTGTCCCTGACCCGAAAACACCTGTCGGTCCCAGGCCATTCGCAGTTGGTGGGGAAACACCTGCAGCACGCTCTTGCTGAAAATGGCGTGCTCGGGCGCGTCATCGCTCAAAACGAAAACCTTCACCGGCGTGTTGCTCGGCCATTTCTGCAGAAGCATGCCAAAGATGGCGCGCAGGGATGCTCGCGGGATGGCTTCCTCACTGGTCGCCTGGTGAGCGATGACCACCATCGCTGGCTCGACTGGCTGCGCCTGCGCTGCGGCGGCCATAAAGGCGACCGCCAGCACGCAGAGCAACTGCGTCCAGCGAACCCAACTCACGAATTTAATGATAAGAGTCTCTTCCATCACGGCGCATCCTACCAGACAAGATGCGCAAGAATTCGCGCTTCAGCGAACGCGAGGAGAGCGTTCCCACGTACGGCAGTCAGGGCGCGCAATTCATTCAGACTCCCCTGTCTCTGCCTGCCAGCCTAGCCGCGGAGCTGCGCGACCGCTGCCCTGAACGAGCGCGCGCCTCCGGGCAGGGCTGGGTATGATCGCAGAATGACGACGAATTGCTCGGCCAGCGAAAAAAAAGCCACGGCATGCCGTGGCTTTCGTCCGCTGCTGCAGGGTCACGCAGGCGTTGCTTTGCCTGATGCTGATGCGCTTTCCATCCAGCGCTTGATGCGGTTTGCATCACCGATACGCGTTTGCTTGCCAGATGAGTCAAGCAGCACGATCACCACCGGTCGGTCGGCGACACGCGCCTGCATAACCAGGCATTTTCCTGCTTCCTGAATGTAGCCTGTCTTCGACAGACCAATTTCCCAGGTCGGGCTCTTGACCAATTGATTGGTATTGCGATACTCGAGGTCGCGCCCCTTCACTTCCGCGGTGGCGCCCGGGGTCGTCGAAAACTCGCGAATTAGGGGGTAGCGATAGGCGGCAGCGACCATTCTCGCCAGGTCGTGTGCGGTAGACACGTTATTGCTGGTCAGGCCGGTCGGATCCTCGAAATGCGTCCTGCTCATTCCCAGCGCTGCCGCCTTGCGATTCATTGCCGCCACGAAGGCCGACAAGCCCCCGGGATAGTGACGGCCGAGGGCGTTCGCTGCACGATTCTCGGAGGACATCAGCGCCAGCAAGAGGGCCATTTCACGGGTGAGGACAGAGCCCACCTGCAAGCGTGACCGACTCCCCTTCAGGTAGTCGACATCCTCGTCGGTAATGGTAATCGGCGCTTGCAGGTTAGGCATCGAGTCAAGCACCACCATGGCCGTCATTACCTTGGTGATCGACGCGATGGGAACGACAATCCTGGCGTTCTTCTCGTAGAGAGCCTCACCCCCGTCCTGTGCGATCACCAGTGCCGAACCCGAGCGGACCGCCAGGTGCTCCTGGCCATGCCACAGGTCAACGGCGTTGGCCATCGACGGGTCCAAGGTCTTCTGCTTCTTAGCGATGCGCGAAGCACTGCTTTTTCCAATCGGCGCCGCCGAACTGGCCTTGGCGACACGGGTGGATTTGGCCTTCGACACCCGCGGCACGGCCTTGCCCTGCTGCGCAACTTTCTTGCTCGACGCCTTCTTGCTGACCGGTGCCGCTTTCGCTTTTTCCGCTGTCCGGGCTTTGCTCTTCTGCGCTTCGCTCTTGCTGCCGGCCTTGTCGGCCGCGTGCACGGCTTCCATCGAGGCCAATCCGGTACCCACGACCAGGGCCCCCCACAGCACTACTGCTCTCAGCATCATCCGCATCGCAAGCCTCCTGCATGAACCGATAATTGACGACAATTCTACTGCAGCCCACCACCCGCGAGCCAACAGCTGAAAAAATAAGGGGATAGATAGGCTATGTAATGTAGCACATCAATTATTCAGAGTTCAAGAACGGCGTTCAGCTGCTCCCTACCGAGCGTGGCGCCGCGCTGAGCAAGATCGCTCAGCGCGGCGCCACAGGACCTCTCGAACAGGATGCATCTGCTCAGACCAGCTCCGCGCCGGGTGCTCAGCGCTCGTTCATCAGCTTGTCGACAACAGTCAGAGCCGTCATGTTGACCAAGCGGCGAACGGTCGCTGTCGGCGTCAGAATATGCACCGGCTGGGCGGCGCCAAGCAGAATGGGCCCGATAGTGACGTTATTGCCCGAAGCGATCTTCAACAGGTTGAACGAGATGTTGGCGGCGTCGAGCGTCGGCATGATCAACAGGTTGGCCTGCCCTTTCAGGCGCGCGTCGCCCGGGAAAACTCGCTGGCGAATCTGATCGTCGATCGCCGCGTCGCCGTGCATCTCGCCCTCGACCTCGAGACGCGGGGCGCGCTCCCTCAGCAGGTGCAAGGTCTCACGCATTTTCAAGGCCGTTGGCGTGTTCTCCGAACCAAACGACGAATGCGACAGTAGCGCCACGCGCGGGGTGACGCCGAAACGGCGCACCTCGTCGGCAGCCAGCAGCGTCATGTCCACCAGCTGTTCGGCGGTTGGCTCGTAGTTGATATAGGTATCGGCGATGAACAGCGTGCGATCGGGCAGCAGCAGCACGCTCATGGCATACAGACTCTTGACTCCCGGCGCCAGACCAATGACATTCTCGACGTGCTCCCTGTGAACGCGGTGACGACCGAAGGTGCCGCAGATCAGGCCATCGGCATCGCCCTGGCGTACCATCAGCGCGCCGAAGAGCGAGGGGCGACGGCGCACCTCACGCCGGGCAAAATCGGCTGAAACGCCCTTGCGCTCCATCAGCCGTCGATATTCCTGCCAGTAAGCTTCGAAATGCTCGTCGAAAAAGTGACCGTGACCGGCGCAAATGACCTCGAAATCGATACCCGGACGTACGCGCAGATTCGCGGCCTCGAGCTTGCGGGCGATATCACCCGGATGACCGATGAGAATCGGCTTGGCGATACCTTCGTCGACAATCACCTGCACCGCGCGCAGCACGCGGTCGTCACCACCTTCGGCAAAGACGATGCGCCGTGGCGCCTGCTTGGCCTGCGAAAAAACCGGCTTCATGATCAGGCCGGAGTGATAAACGAACTCGTCAAGGCTGTCCTGGTACGCCTCCAGGTCCCTGATCGGTCTGGTGGCAACGCCCGAGGCCATCGCCGCCTCGGCAACTGCCGGCGCGATCTTGCTGATCAGGCGCGGATCGAAGGGGTTCGGAATCAAATACTCGGGGCCGAAGTTGGCAACCTTCTCGCCGTAGGCCCTGACCGCCACTTCCGACTGCTCGGCGCGCGCCAGTTCAGCGATCGCCTTGACCGCGGCCAGCTTCATCTCTTCGGTGATGGTCGTCGCGCCGACGTCGAGCGCACCACGAAAGATGAACGGGAAACAAAGGACATTGTTCACCTGGTTGGGATAATCCGAACGCCCGGTGGCCATGATCGCATCGCTACGCACCGCCTTGACGTCTTCCGGAAGGATCTCGGGGCTGGGGTTTGCCAGCGCCATGATCAACGGTGATGGCGCCATCTTGGCCACCATTTCCTGCTTCAGGACGCCACCGGCCGACAAGCCGAGGAAGACATCGGCACCCGCGATGACCTCGCCGAGCGTGCGCGCGTCAGTCTGCTTCGCGTAGCGCGCCTTGATCTCGTCCATGTCCTCGACGCGCCCCTCGTAGACCAGCCCCTTGATGTCGGTGACCCAGATGTTGGCCACCGGAATTCCGAGCATCACCAGTAGATCGAGGCAGGCCAGGGCCGCGGCGCCAGCGCCGGAGGTGACCAGTTTTACCTTGTCGAGGGCCTTCCCCTGCAGGTGCAGGCCATTGAGGATCGCCGCACCAACGACGATCGCCGTGCCGTGCTGGTCGTCGTGAAAGACCGGAATCTTCATCCGTTCGCGCAGCTTCCGCTCGACGTAGAAACACTCCGGCGCCTTGATGTCCTCCAGATTGATGCCGCCGAAGGTCGGCTCCAGGGAGGCGATGATCTCGACCAGCTTATCGGGATCGCGCTCTTCGACCTCGAGGTCGAAAACATCGATGTCGGCGAACTTCTTGAACAGCACGGCCTTGCCTTCCATCACCGGCTTGGCCGCCAGCGGGCCAATCGCACCAAGCCCAAGGACCGCGGTCCCGTTGGTGATCACGCCGACCAGGTTGGCGCGCGAGGTCAGGGTACTCGCTTCGGCCGGAAAGGCGACGATCTCCTCGCAGGCGGCGGCAACCCCCGGCGAATAAGCCATCGACAGGTCGTACTGGTTGGTCAACTGCTTGGTTGGCAGTATCGCCACCTTGCCCGGTTTTGGATTGCGGTGATAGAAGAGGGCGGCTGCACGCAGCTGGTCTTTTTCTTTGCTCATGCTCATTCTCCTGGCAGCATATGACAGGCCACAGCGGTTGCTGATAGCGGGCCAACTGTCGACCGACGACTTGTCCCGAAGTGCCCCACGCTGCCTTGCGGACAGCGCGGCGTGTAGCGAAGGGTCGCCAGTGCGTGTTGGACCTGTGGCATAATTACACAAACATTGACCATCTTGCAGCACCAACGCCGCGCATGCCGAACACCCCCGCTTGCACCGCGCTTGTTTTATCCAGCCGCGACCGACGCGTCGCCCCCGACTGAGCTGGACGGGTCCTCGTGGGCCCGGCTCCGTTGGACAGCTTCTGCGCGCGCCACGCCACGGTAAGTTCCGCTCCTCCACCTACTTTGAGAGTGATTACCATGAACCAGACTGTTTCCATCAATGCCCCGGACTACGTCAAACATGAACGCCTGAAGAAATGGGTTGCCGATATCGCAGCCCTCACCGAACCCGCCAATGTGGTCTGGGCAGACGGCTCTCAGGCCGAATACGACCGTCTCTGCGCCGAGTTGGTAGAAGCCGGCACCTTCATCAAGCTGAAGAAGCGCAAGAACTCGTTCCTGGCCTTTTCCGATCCATCCGACGTTGCCCGCGTCGAAGACCGCACCTACATCTGCTCGGAGAAAAAGGAAGACGCCGGCCCGACCAACAACTGGGAAGACCCGGCCAAGATGCGTGAAACGCTGAAGGGCGTCTTCAAGGGCTGCATGAAGGGCCGCACGATGTACGTGATCCCGTTCTCGATGGGTCCGGTTGGCTCGCCGATCGCCCAGATCGGCGTCGAGATCAGCGACAGCGCTTACGTCGTCGTCAACATGAAGATCATGACCCGCATGGGCAAGGCCGTATTCCCCGTCCTCGGCACCGACGGCACCTTCATTCCGTGTGTGCATTCGATCGGCGCACCCAAGGAACCTGGCCAGAAGGATCCGCGCTGGCCGTGCAACCCGACGACCAAATACATCGTCCATTATCCCGAAACGCGCGAAATCTGGTCCTACGGTTCGGGCTACGGCGGCAACGCGCTGCTCGGCAAGAAGTGCCTGGCCCTGCGCATTGCCTCGAACATGGCGCGTGATGACGGATGGATGGCCGAGCACATGCTGATCCTCGGCGTCCAATCGCCCGAGGGAAAGAAGCATTACGTCGCTGCTGCCTTCCCATCGGCCTGCGGGAAGACCAACTTCGCCATGCTCGTCCCGCCGGCCACGCTGAGCGGCTGGAAAGTCACCACCATCGGCGACGACATCGCCTGGATCAAGCCGCGCAAGGATGCCAACGGCGTCACCCGCCTCTACGCCATCAACCCGGAAGCGGGCTTCTTCGGCGTCGCCCCGGGCACCAACGACAAGACCAACTTCAACGCCATGGCCTCTCTGGCCGAGAACACCATCTTCACCAATGTCGCGCTGACCGACGATGGCGACGTGTGGTGGGAAGGCATGGGCCCGGCACCCGAGCACGCCATCGACTGGCAGGGTAACGACTGGACGCCAGCCATCGCCAAGGAGAAGGGCACCAAGGCCGCGCATCCAAACTCCCGCTTCACAGCTCCCGCCTCGCAGTGCCCGTGCATCGACGACCAGTGGGAGAGCACTGAAGGGGTCCCGATCTCGGCCTTCCTGTTCGGCGGCCGTCGCGCCTCGACCGTGCCGCTGGTCTGCGAGACCGTTGACTGGGATCACGGCGTCTATGCTGCCGCGACGCTGGGTTCGGAAACCACTGCCGCCGCCTTTGGCGCGCAGGGCGTCGTTCGCCGCGACCCGTTTGCCATGCTTCCGTTCTGTGGTTACAACATGGCCGACTATTACAGCCACTGGCTGAAGATGGGCAACGCCGCCGACACGCCGGTGCCGATCTTTATGGTCAACTGGTTCCGGATGAACGAAAAAGGCCAATTCGCGTGGCCCGGCTTTGGCGATAACGCGCGTGTCCTCAAGTGGATCATCGACCGCTGCGAAGGCAAGGTTTCAGCCCGCAAGACCACCCTCGGCTGGATGCCCAACTACGAGGACATCGACTGGTCCGGCAGCGACTTTTCCAAGGAGGAATTCGCCAACGTGACCAGCCTCGACAAGCAGGCCTGGAAGAGCGAGCTTGATGGCGTCAAGGAATGGTTCGGGAAGATGGGCGACAAGTTGCCGCCCAAGCTGGCGACCATCCGTGACGAACTCGAGAAGGGTTTCGCCGCCTGACCCGTGTTCTCGACCCGATCCGGGTCCTGGAAAGGCCGCCTGCGGGCGGCCTTTTTTTTGCCCTCGATCACCGCCAGTCGCTAGACTGTTTTCTTCGCCACCAACTGCTCCCGACGAATCATGCCGATCTTTCCCGCCAGCCGCCTTGCGCACATTGCGCCCTTCCACGTCATGGAACTTCTGACCCGCGCCAAAGCACTCGAAGCGGCCGGGCGCGACATCGTTCATATGGAAATCGGCGAACCCGATTTCCCGACGCCCGAGCCAATCGTCGCCGCCGCGCAGGCGCAGATTGCCAGCGGCCGCGTGTTCTACACGCCAGCCCTCGGACTTCCCGAATTGCGTGCGGCGATCGCCGGTTTCTATGCCACACGCTACGCCATCGACATCCCCGCATCACGCATCGTGGTCACTGCCGGAGCCTCCGGCGCCTTGCTGCTGACGATGGCCTGCCTCGCAGAAGCGGGCAGCGAATGGTTGCTCGCCGACCCGGGTTACCCGTGCAACCGCAACTTCGTGCGCAGCTTCGAAGGGCTACCGGTAAGCATCCCGGTGCGCGCCGAAAACAACTTCCAGCCAACGCTGGCCGAAGTGGAAGCGCATTGGACAGCACGTACGGCAGGTGCCTTGCTGGCCTCGCCGGCCAACCCCACCGGCACTCTGATCGATGACGCAACGCTGGCCGCCATCGCCAGCCTTGTCCGTCGGAAAGGCGGACAACTGGTCGTCGACGAGATCTACCACGGCCTGACCTACGAGCGTGCCGCGACGACGGCGTTGGCCTTCGGCGATGACATCTTTGTCGTGCAGAGCTTTTCCAAGTTCTTCAACATGACTGGCTGGCGACTCGGCTGGCTGGTCGTGCCCGAGCGCTACACGCGCGAAATCGAGAAGCTGGCGCAAAATCTGTTCATCTCGCCATCGACGCCGGCCCAGCACGCGGCACTGGCCGCATTCTCGCCTGCCACCCTCGCCATCCTCGAAACGCGCCGTCAGGAGTTCAAGCGCCGCCGTGACTTCCTGGCGCCAGCGCTGGAAAACCTCGGTTTCCGCCAGGCGGCCAAGCCCGAAGGCGCCTTCTACGTCTACGCCAATTGCAGCAAACTGACCGACAACAGCGATCGCTTTGCGCGCGACTTGCTCGAGGCGGCCGGGGTGGCGGTCACCCCCGGCCTCGACTTCGGTCGCAACGACCCAGAAAAATACTTGCGCTTCGCCTACACGGCCAGCGTCGAGCGCCTGACCGAAGCGGTCGACAGGATTCGCCGCTTTCTCGGCTGACCGATCGCGAAAACGGCCCTCACCTGCCGCGCTAGGCGGTCAGCGGCAAGCGCCCGGGAAGTCGCCGATTGACGCCAGGCGGCGCCAATCAAAGTGAGGACCCGGGTCTGTCTTTCGACCTGGCGCGATATCGCTGTGGCCAACGACGGCTTCGATCGGGTAGGCCGCGCACAAGGCCCTGATCAAGGCGCGAAGGCGACGGTACTGAACCGGCGCGAAGGGCAAGTCGTCGCAGCCCTCGAGTTCGATACCCAGAGAAAAGTCGTTGCACCGCTGACGCCCGTTCCAGCTCGACAGACCCGCGTGCCAGGCGCGTTGCGCGCAGGAAACAAACTGGATCAGCTCGCCGTCTCGACGGAGCAGGAAATGGGCCGAGACGCGCAGCGTGCTGATCTGCGCAAAATAGGGGTGAGCAAATGCGTCTAGGCAATTCCCGAACAGACGAATGATCCCGTCACCACCGAACTCTCCCGGCGGCAGGCTGATCGCATGGACGACGATCAGTGACACGGCCTCTCCTTCGGGACGCGCGTCCTGATTGGCCGATTCGCTTCGCCGCGCGCCTGGCAACCAGCCGTCAGCGCGCAGCTGGCGAGCGCTCGCGCAATGGCGCAAGCTCATTCCTCGATGCGCAGCCGCTCGATGCGATAGCGCAAGGAGCGGAAGCTCACACCAAGCAGCCTGGCCGCGGCGGTACGATTGAAAGCAGTCTTGCTCAAGGCCTCCAGAATCGCCTGCTTCTCGATGCGGTTGATGTAGTCGTCGAGTGTTTCACCGTCCCGACCGAGGCTGCCACCGACCGCGGTGGCGGGCGCCAGTTGCAGGTCGTCAACGAGGACCGCATTGCCGGAGCACAAGGCAGTGGCGCGTTCGAGAATATTTTCAAGTTCGCGGACATTGCCGGGAAAACTGTAATTCTCCAGCGCACGCAAGGCTTGCGGCTCCAGACGCGGCACTTGCCCGTCGCAGATGCGCGCCAGCAAGGCCGCCACCAACGGCGCCACATCTTCGTGACGTTCGCGCAGCGGCGGCATACGCAGTTCGATGACGTTCAGACGGTAGTAGAGGTCCTGGCGAAAGAGCCCCTCATCAACGCAGATCTTCAGGATCTGGTGGGTCGCCGATATGATGCGCACGTCGACCAACTCCTCGACGGCACTACCCACCTTGCGGACTTTCTTCTCCTGTACCGCGCGCAGCAGCTTTACCTGCATCGCCAAGGGCAAATCAGCAACCTCGTCGAGAAAGAGCGTCCCCCCTTTCGCCGCCTGAAAAAAACCTTCACGGTCGCTATCGGCGCCGGTAAACGCCCCCTTGCGATAGCCGAAGAACTCGCTCTCCATCAAGTTCTCGGGAATCGCGCCACAATTCACGGGAACGAAGGGCGCCGCATGCCGTGAACTCTGGTCGTGGATCAGGCGCGCAGCGAGTTCCTTTCCGGTTCCTGACTCGCCCGAGATATAGACCGGCGCTTGACTTCGTGCCAGCTTTTCGATCATCTGGCGAACCTGCTCGATGGCCCCCGACGCACCGATCAGCCGGCCGGTGGCGGCGACCAAACGCCCGTCATCCGAAACGCCGTCCCGCCGTGGCAAACTGAGCGCCGACTTGATCAGGCTGCGCAGCTGGTCCAGGGCGACCGGCTTGGCCAGATAATCAAAGGCACCCGCCTTCAGTGCAGCGACGGCGTTCTGGGCGCTGCCGAAAGCCGTGATCACCGCCACCGGCGTCTCGCCGTAATCCTCACCGATCAGCTTGACGATCTCCAGCCCGTCACCGTCGGGCAATCGCATGTCGGTAATGCACAACTGATAGGACTGCCGTTGGAGAAACCCCCGTGCCTCGGCGATACTTGCCGCACAGTCGGCGGACAAACCCATACGCGCCACCGTCAGGTCGAGAAGTTCACGAATGTCTGCCTCGTCATCGACCACCAGCACTCTCGCCAACTCGCCGCGCGGGCGACGCTCCGTCTTGGCTATTGACACCCTGTAGCCCTCCCCGACATACGAAAATCGGCACCCGGCCCGGCGCCATGAAGTTCGAGCAGCGCTCCGTTCGCCTCACATAATTCGCGTGCGATATAGAGACCCAGACCGGTACCGCGGTGATGCGTGGTGAAGAAGGGCTCGAAAATGTGTTCGCGCTGCTCGGCGGCAACCCCTTCGCCGTCGTCAATGACATGCAATTCGACCTGCGTGTCGGCCTTGCCATCGCACGCGACGACACAGACGCTGCCGGCAATGCGCTGCGAATGACGCAGCGCATTGCCGAGAAGATTTCCCAACACCTGATGAAAGTGTGAGCGATCGAAACAAAGAGCGGCCACGCCCGACAACTCGAGGTGCACGACATCGGCCGGCAACTTCTCCTTGACCAGATACTCCTCGATCAGCAACGGCAAAGTCTCGCGCAAGTTGATCACTTCCCGATAGGTGCGATCGCGGCGTCCGAGTTCGAGCACATCGCTGACGATACGCTCAAGTCTCTTGGTATTATCCAGCATGATGCGCAGCAAGCGTTCGTACATCTCGCCACGGCGTTCTTCACGCAGCAGTTCGCCGGCATGACTGATCGCCGACAGCGGGTTGCGGATTTCGTGCGCGATATTGGCCGTCAGGCGGCCGAGCGCGGCCAGCTTCAGTTGCTGAGCCTGTTCCTGCAAGCGACCGAGGTCTTCAAGAAACACCAGGACATCGCTTTCCGAACTCGCGGTCGGCGCAAACCTTGCTCGCAACTGCATGCCGCTCCCCGGAATGCGCACCAGCACCACCTCTTCGCCGCCGCTCCGACACCACTCGACGAAACCAAGCGCCAGTTCGGGCGAGTACTCGGCCAATAGATCTTCGCGACTGCTGTCGAGGGCCAGCAATTGCCTGGCGCGCGGGTTGCTCTGCCTGACCCGGCCATCACGGCGAAGGACCACCACACCATCCTGCATCTCCTCGATGACCCGCTGACTGATCACCGTCTGGTTCTTCAGGTCGACGCCACGCTGCAGCGCCAAGGCCTCATTGGCGATCACCCGGCGAGCCAGCAAGCGCGCCGATACCGCGACCGCGAAGAAGCCGGCACTGAACAGGCCGGCGTGAAAGAAGCCGGCCACGTCGACAGCGTCCTGCAAGGCGCGGTAGGAGTGCTCGAACAAGACCGCCAAGGTCGCCATCGCCGCGTAGAACAAGACCAGGCGCCCCTGCCCGACGAGACCGGCACCGGCCAGGGTCACCAGCAGCATCGAACCAAGACCGCTGCCCAGGCCGCCGCCGACATGGATCAACAGCGTCATGACCAGGACGTCGACCAGCACGCTGGCCGTCAACTGCATGGTGGCGTGCTGCCGATGACGATACGCCAAGATCACCGCCAGCGCCGTGCTCAACAGGTACGCGCTGGCCAGGCCCAGGTGCTGCAGACTCTGGTTCGGGCTGAGGAAGGGAAAAGCGGAGGGGTACAACAGCGCCGACGTGAAGAGCAGCGAGGCGACGACGAAGCGGTAGAGGTTGAAGTAGCGTAGTGACTTCCAGTGCGTCTCGGAGAAATGTTCAACGCCGAGGGTGGCGGTGGTCAAGATGGCACCTCAGGAATCGTCAGACGCACCAGCGTCGCGATGGGCAGCGCAGCAGTAGTAGCGGCCGTCGGCCAGAACACTCTCGCTCACTGGCTGATTAACCCCGCAACGCGTGCACTGCACCATGCGTTCGGCTTCGCGCTGGACAGTGGTGTGGTGGTTGGCAGCGCTGCCGCGTGACGACGTCCGCGACTTGCGCCAGAACCACCAGAGCACCCAAACCAGCCCGATTAGCAGTAGATATTTCGTCATCGAAAGAAAAACCCAGCACAGCGCGCAAGAATAGCAGAGGCGCTCGCAGACGGGGAACGACAAGCGACAAGACGCCAGGAAAAAGCCTCACCAGCAACGAGACCGGCAGGGGCGAAGCATTGCCACCAACCATGGCGCACGGAACGGACCTGGCAGTCACCGCGAAGATGGCTGCGACTGGTCACGAAGAGGATCCGAAGTTGATCAAACGATGCCGCGAAGGCCAGAAAGGCCGCGGTGAAACGGGTGGTCGGGGCGAGAGGATTCGAACCTCCGACTCCTGCGTCCCGAACGCAGTACTCTACCAGGCTGAGCTACGCCCCGACCGAGGCGACAACTGCGCTAATAATTTCTAGCGACAGCGAAGAGGCATAATTCTAGCAAGGAATCCTTGTATTGAGAAGCAGGCACAACGTCTAAAGCTGCTGCTGCAAGTTCAGCCTCGACCTTGGCTTTCTGTCTCGCGTAGTCGAGTGCACCGGTGGTACGAATGGCCGCCAGAACCTGCGGGAAATCGTCCCGGCCACCGTTCTCGATGGCCCGGCGTACGCAAGCCGCCTGTTCCAGATTGCCATTGCGCAGGACGAAAATCAGCGGTAGCGTCGGCTTGCCTTCAGCCAGATCATCGCCCAGATGTTTGCCGGTCTCGACTTCGGCGCCCGAGTAGTCGAGAACGTCGTCAATCAGCTGAAACGCCGTGCCCAGGTGGATGCCGTAAACGGCCATGGCCTTTTCGACCGCTGCGTCACCGCCACCGATGATCGCGCCCAGCTGCGCCGCCGCCTCGAACAACTTGGCAGTCTTGTAGCGGATGACCTGCAGGTAGCCCTGCTCATCGATGCTTGCGTCATGGCAGTTCATCAGCTGCAGCACTTCGCCCTCGGCGATGACGTTCGTCGCATCCGACAACACCCGCATGATGCGCATGTCGTCGACCACCACCATCATCTGGAAAGCTCGCGAGTACAGGAAATCGCCTACCAGCACACTGGCCGAATTGCCGAACATGGCATTGGCCGTCTCACGGCCGCGCCGCAAGTCCGAGCCATCGACGACATCATCATGAAGCAAGGTGGCCGTGTGGATGAATTCGATCACCGCCGCCAACTCGTGATGATGGGTGCCGCGGTAGCCCAAGGCCCCAGCCGACAGCAGTACCAGCGCCGGACGCAGCCGCTTGCCGCCGCTCTGCACGATGTACTCGGCAACTTGACGGACCAAAGCCACTTCGGAATGGAGGCGCTGGCGGATCACCGCGTCAACGGCCCTCATGTCCGCCCCGATCAGGCTGTACAACTGCTCCATTCTCACGAGAAGGCACCTTGGCACAAAAACCTCGGAATCTTAGGCGCCGGCCCGCCTTGCGTCAAGCGAGCGATGGCCCAAGTGATCGCAAACTCTTTGACGGAGCAGGAAGATTACGTATAATGCGCGGTTCTTCATCTCACTTTGTTCAGTTCCTTGGAGTCCAACATGTACGCGGTCATAAAAACCGGTGGCAAGCAGTATCGCGTTGTCAACGGCGAAAAATTGAAAATAGAACAGATACCGGCAGACGTTGGCGCAGAAATCACCTTCGACCAGGTGCTCATGGTTGGCGAAGGCGAAACGGTGGCCATTGGCACACCGTTCATCGCCAGCGCCTCGGTCAAGGTCACTGTGCTTTCGCAAGGTCGTCACGACAAGATCCGGATCTTCAAGTTTCGTCGGCGCAAGCATTCGCAGAAGCATCAGGGGCATCGCCAGAATTACACCGAAATCCGGGTTGACGCGATTGCCAATGGCGCGGCGCTCGACCCTTCAGCCTGATTTGAGAGGAGTCTGACTCATGGCACACAAGAAAGCTGGCGGCAGCGTACGCAACGGCCGCGATTCCGAAGCAAAACGGCTGGGCGTCAAGCGCTACGGCGGTCAATTGGTCCGCGCCGGCAACATCATCGTCCGCCAGCGTGGCACGGCCTTTCACCCTGGCGAGAACATGGGCCTGGGCAAGGATCACACGCTCTTTGCGCTGGTCGACGGCCACGTCCAGTTTGCCATCAAAGGCGCCCAGCGCCGGCGCACAGTAAGCATCGTTCCAACTGCCGACTGAACCACCGGTACGCTGGCTTGCGCAAGCAGCCAGCCCGGCGGTACCAAGCCCTATCGCTGGCGATAGGGCTTTTTGCTTGCATATCTGGAAAGACGGACAGAGCGGACAGACGCAGCCATGAAATTTATCGATGAGGCGAGAATTCTTGTCGCCGCTGGTGACGGCGGCAACGGCATCGCCTCGTTCCGACGCGACAAGTACGAGCCCGAGGGCGGCCCGGACGGCGGCGATGGCGGCAACGGCGGCAGCGTACATTTTGTCGCCGATCGCAACGTCAACACCCTGATCGAGTATCGCTATGCGCGCCGGCATCGCGCCCAGCGTGGCCAGAATGGCGGTTCCAGCGACTGCTACGGGAAGCGCGGCAAGGACCTGACGCTGCGCGTCCCGGTCGGCACCACCATCGCCGACGTCAACAGCAACGAACTCCTTGCCGACCTCGACGTCGACGGCAAGAAGGTGCTGCTCGCCAAAGGCGGACGAGGCGGCCTCGGCAACATCCATTTCAAGTCGAGCGTCAATCGCACGCCCCGTCAGTGCACGCGTGGAGAGGAAGGCGAGCAGCGCGAATTGCGCCTGGAACTGCGCTTGCTGGCCGACGTCGGTTTGCTCGGCCTGCCCAACGCCGGCAAGAGCACCTTCCTGCGCGCCGTCTCGGCAGCACGTCCCAAGGTCGCCGACTACCCGTTCACCACCCTGCAGCCACATCTCGGTGTGGTGCGGGTAGGCCACGACCAGAGCTTCGTCATCGCCGACATTCCCGGGCTGATCGACGGCGCGGCAGGGGGCGCTGGCCTTGGCATCCGCTTTCTCAAGCACCTCGCCCGAACCCGCCTGCTGCTGCACATTGTCGATCTGGCGCCGGTCGACCCCGCCGCCGATCCCGTACGCGACGTAGAAACGGTCGTTCGCGAACTCGAGAAGTACGATCCGGAACTCGCCACCCGGCCACGCTGGCTGGTCCTCAACAAGCTTGACCTGATCCCCGCGGACGAACGCGAGCAACGCATTGCGGACTTCCTGCAGGGCTGTCACGCGCAGGCGACGGGCATTCCGCATTTCCGCATCAGCGCGATCAGTGCCGAGGGTTGCCGCGAACTCACGCGCCAGTTGCAGGAGGCGTTGCAGAACCTGGTCGCCGCCGAAGCCGTCGACACGAGGAGCGCTACAGTCGCCCCCCCCTTCGCCGGCGACCTGTTCGCAGACCAGCAAGACGAAACCTGAAGATGGCCAGCAGCCGCATCGCCAACGCCCGCAGACTGGTCATCAAGGCCGGATCGGCGCTGATCACCAACAACGGCGAAGGCCTGGACCTTGGCGCCATCGACGAATGGGCGAGACAGATCGCCGAGTTGCGCCAGGCGGGCAAGCAGGTCATTCTCGTCTCCTCCGGTGCGATCGCCTGTGGCATGCAGCGTCTTGGCTGGCGCAAGCGCCCACACGCCGTGCACGAACTGCAGGCAGCGGCAGCCGTCGGCCAGATGGGATTGGCACAGGTCTACGAGCGAGCCTTTGCCCGGTACTCCTTGCACACGGCGCAGGTCCTGCTGACCCACGACGACCTCGCCGATCGCAAGCGCTACCTCAATGCGCGCTCGACCCTGAACACGCTGCTCCGCTTCGGCGTCGTGCCGATCGTCAACGAAAACGATACCGTGGTTACCGACGAGATCAAGTTTGGCGACAATGACACGCTTGGGGCACTGGTGGCGAACCTCGTCGAAGCCGACTGCCTGATCATTCTCACCGATCAGCAGGGCCTGTTCACCGCCGACCCGCGCAAGGATCGGGCAGCCAGCCTGATCAGTGAAGCACGTGCCGGGATCGCCGCTCTGGAGACCATGGCTGGGGGCGCGGGCACGCAGTTCGGCACCGGCGGCATGCTGACCAAGGTCATCGCCGCCAAGCGTGCCGCGCGCAGCGGCGCGCATACCGTCATCGCCAGTGGTCGCGAACACGACGTCATTCTGCGTCTGGCGCGCGGTGAGTCGCTGGGTACGCTGCTGGTGGCCGAAACGCAGCCGATCACGGCACGCAAGCAATGGCTCGCCGACCACCTGCAACTCAACGGCAAACTCGTTCTCGACAACGGCGCGATCAATGCCCTGCGCGAAGGGAAAAGCCTCCTGTCCATCGGTGTCGCCGCCGTGCGCGGTGAGTTCGAGCGCGGCGCAGCCGTCGCCTGCGTTTCGAATGAAGGCCGCGAGATCGCGCGCGGCCTGATCAACTACGGCAGCAGCGACGCGCGACGAATTGCGCGCCGCGCCAGCCAGGACATCGAAAGCATCCTCGGCTACGTCGAGGAGCCCGAGATCATCCACCGCGACAACCTCGTTCTCAGCTAGCACGGCCCGGCCGCCAGCGGCCCTCATATGGAGGCATTGCTGCACGCTGTGCAACACACCATCGGCACCCAGCGCAGCGCCAGCCCGGGCTTGGCCGTGAGGGCGCTGTGCTATGCTTGAGCCCTCCCGAGTGCCGCTCCGGCCCGGGCCTCCGACTCAGAGCAGACCTATGCGCGCCAAGCAAGAACGGCCCCTCCAGCCATGCGTTTCGGATAACTCGGCGGACGTTCGTTCGCGACGGCACCCCCACTTTCGCCATCGCAAGTGGTTCTCCGACCGCCTAGCGACTTCGGGTTGCGCCTGTTCGTCTGGCCCCCCTGCGTTCTGCGCAAGAAAGCCGCCCGAACCCGCGAAGTCCAGACGAGCTGGAACTGCGCGATGAACGCGGTCGACCTCTTTCGCGATCAGGCAAGCCGCGAGCAATTGGCCGCCAACGATCTGGCGGGCTTTGGCGCACTGTGGTCTCTGGATACCGACTGGCACGAGGCTCCCAATGAACGGCGCGGCGGCTGGAGCGGCGTCAGTCGGCACCTTTTGCGCGACGGCAGCGCCATCTTCCTCAAGCGACAGGACAACCATCTCTGCCGGACGTTGCGCCATCCGCTCCGCGGCATCCCGACCTTCTATCGCGAATACCGCAACATCCGGCGCCTAGACCAGCACCGGATCGGTACGCTCGAGGCCCTCTATTATGGCCACCGGCAGGAACCCGGTCACTGGCAGGCAATCCTCGTCACCCGCGCACTCGACAGCTTCAGCAGCCTCGACGAGTGGAATGTCGCGCATGCGGACAGCGGCCAGGGGCAGCGCCAATCGCTGATTACGGCCGTTGCCCAGGCCTGCGCGCGCCTGCATCATCACCGCCTGCAGCACAGCTGTCTGTACGGCAAACATATCTTTGTGCCGCGTGCGGCGAAGCTGGGCACCGCCTACCAGGAAAGCGACATCCGCTTCATCGACCTGGAAAAACTACGCCAGGGGATCAGCCGCGGGCGTGTCGGTGCGCACGATCTTGACCAGTTGATGCGCCATACCGAAGGCTGGAGTGCCGCCGAACGCAGCGCTTTCCACGCCGCGTACCGGCAACGGCGCGACGCCCTGAAGCGCTAGCTCGCCGTGCCGGGCTGGGGAAGCGCCGCTTCCCTGATCGGCAGGTTCAGCAACGCCGCCACCGCCGCCAGGGCAATGTCGGCATACCACATCCAGCTGTAGTCGCCGAACTGCGTCAGCGCAAGGCCACCAAGATAGGCGCCGAAAAAACCACCGACCTGGTGCGAGAGCAGAGTCATGCCGAACAGCGTTCCGAGGTAGCGCACGCCGAATAGCTTGCCGACGATCGCTGCCGTCGGGGGCACCGTGGCCAGCCAGGTGAAACCCAGTCCAGCGGCAAAAATGTAGAAGGTCAGGTCGGTCTTCGGTGCCAGCAGGTAGATGGCAATCATCGCCGCACGCGAGGCATACATCCAGAACAGGACGTACTTGCTGCGGTAGCGGCCGATGCAGGCACCCGCGTAGAGGCTACCGAAGATATTGGTCAGGCCGATGATTGCCAGTGCCCAGCTGGCGACCGACGACGGCAGGCCGCAAAGGGCGACTTCGCCCGGCAAGTGCGTCACCAGAAAGGCGATGTGGAAGCCACAGCTGAAGAAGCCGAGATTGAGCAGCTGGTAACTGCCATCGCCGACGGCGCCGCGCACGCTCTGCCACAAACCCGCTTCGCCGGCGGGCGCCGACGGCTTTTCAATCGGTCGCGACACCACCCGGACCAGCGGCGTCGCCGCCAGAGTCATCACCGCCAGTGACCACATCGCCCCCATCCAGCCGAACATCTGAATCAAGGCCTGCAGGAGGGGGGCAAAAACGAACTGCCCGAACGATCCGCCCGCATTGATTACCCCGGAAGCTGCCGCCCGCGCCGCTGGCGGCAGCCGCTGGCTCGAAGCCCCGATCAGAACCGAGAAGCTGCCGGCACCGGAGCCGATCGCCGAGAACAGGCCGAGCGACACGACCAGACCGGCGGTGCTGCTCATGAAGGGGGTAATCGCGCTGCCAAAAGCGAGGAGCAGCAGCCCGCCGAACAGCACCCGCCCCGGCCCGTAACGGTCAGCCACTGCGCCGGCGAGTGGCTGAATGGCGCCCCAGGTAAATTGCCCGACGGCCATCGCCAGACTGATCGAGACGACGCCCAGGCCAGTGCTGGTATTCAACGGCGAGAGGAAAAGCCCGAGCGATTGCCGGGCGCCCATGGTGACCATCAGGATGCCGGCAGCCGACAGGGTGACCGCCCACAAGGCAGGTTGATTGAGAGTGCGGAACATCGGGCGGCTCGCGATCTGGCGGACTGTCGTCCGGAAGCCCGGATTGTAGAACGAGTTGGCTCCCGTTCGGGTCGCCTTTGCCGACCCTGCCGGCAAGGGACGCGTCGACGGGCGAGGAGCGGGCTGGATCAGGACGGCAGCACGCAGTAAAACATGAAGGAGGAAGGAGGAAGCGAGGAAGCGAGGCCGGCGCGATCTGAAGCCCGCCCGAAAGAGCGCTCTTGCTGCCTACAGATTGCAGAAAAGCATGTCGAATTCGACTTCACTATCCGACTGACGGGGTCGATGATCGCTGTCGGGACGAGTGAAGCGGATATTCAGTGCGTACTTGTTGGCGCTGATTTCGGGAATGTAGGGATCGTCGAGCTTCAGGGAAATACGCACCATCTGCGAGCTGCTCCCACCGAGCATCATCTGGAAAGCACCATTGGCAGCCACGTGATGTTCGGGACGACCGCTCGCACGCAACAGACGTAGGACGATTGCCAGGGCGTCTCGCAGGGGCAGCATCGGCTGTAGCCAGCCAAGCAGCGCCTCACGCCGCGCGCCAGGCTCCTGGTGCCGCCAGTAGTGGTAGGACGGCAGATCGAACTGGCAGACCCCACCGGGAATGCTGGCCCGACTCTTGATACTCATCAGCCAGTCGTTGTCGCGCAGGTGCTGGCCGATCTTTCCAGTCATGGCGAGCAGCGCCGCCGACGCCTGCTCGACTTCCTGGAGGGCGGCGTTGAGCGCTTGTTCTGAGATTTCCGGGTTGTTGCGAAAAGCGAGCAGACTCTGGCGCTGACGTTCCAGCTCCTGAATCAAGTCCATTTTCAGGTCGGCACGGCCCGAGACATCGAGAATCTCGAACAGGGTCAGCAGCGCGACGTGGTGCTCATGCGAGCCGTCACGCTGCATGAAGCTGCCAACCTTCTGGAACAAATCCTCCAGACGCAACAGGGTGCGTATGCGTTCATTGAAAGGATATTCGTAGGTAATCACACTTCCGCCAGCGTCAGAAACGGGAATTTTCGATAATTCTGAAGCATTTGCAACAAAACCTCAACGCCCAGCATGAAGTTTGGCACTGGCCAGCTGCAGATAGCGCTGGTGCAGGACTTCGATCTGAGGACGCAAGGCGTCGAGTCCGCCATCGTTGTGCAACACGTCGTCGGCCGCCGCTCGCCGCTCGGCACGCGTCGCCTGTGCGGCCATGATCGCCTGCACGGCCTCGACGGCCAGGCCGTTGCGCGCCGTAACCCGGGAAATCTGCAGAGCTTCGGGGCAATCGACCACCAGCACCCGATCAGCGCGCCGACGATAGCTCGCCGTTTCGATCAGCAAGGGCACCACCAACATTACGTACGGGGCGTTCTCGGCGGCGGCACAGCACGCGTCGCTGCGCAGGCGAATCAGCGGATGCAGGATCGCTTCCAGCGTCTCCTTGGCGAGCGGATCGGCGAACACGAGACGGCGCATCGCAGTGCGATCGAGACCGCCGTCAGCACGCAGCACAGCGTCACCGAAGGCCGCCTCGATCGCCGGCATTGCCGCACCCTGCGGGCCACTCAGCTCATGGGCGATGGCGTCGGTATCGACCAGCGCCACGCCACGCGCCGCGAAGAGCTCAGCCACCGTACTCTTGCCACTGCCAATGCCTCCGGTCAAACCAACGACAAAACTCATTGCGTCACCTCAGCCGGCGCGGGACAGGGGGCAGCGCCGGCCTTCGGCAGCAGCGCGACAACCGCCCGCCGCAAGGCGTCCAGCTCGACCGCAGGACCATGGACTTCAAGCTCGGTAAGCGCCGCCTCACTCCGGCGCTCGCCGACGCGGGCCGAGCGCACCCCTCTGGCGCGCAGCGCTTCGAGGCGCGCCTTGGCGGCGTCCTCGTTGCGATAGGTTCCCAGCGAAATCGCCAGCGGGCTGGGGCCGCTGCTCGAAACGATGAAATAGTCCTTCACACCGAGCTCCTGCAACTCGACGACTTTCCGGTTGGCTTCCTCCCTGCTGGCCAGCGGCGGAATGAAAACCCAGTAACCAGTGATCTCGCCAACCGTATTGCGTTTCACCTTCAGCGCCGCAAATCGATCCGCCAGCAGACGCTCGACCTGGTCGGCATCGCCAGCGACCAGCTGGCTCCACCGCTGACAGCTTTCGACGGGCTTCTTGTCCCCCCCATTGTCGAGCACTTTCTCGGCGTCCGCTTTCTTGCTCGTTGGCCGGGGCGGTTCGCCACGCGAGACGATGCTCACACGCTCCGGCACGAGTTGCTGCGCAAGGCGCCGCGCGTCAGGGTTGTCCGACGCGCCCAGGTAACCCTGCGTCCACACGAACAACAGAAGGTTGGCGAGCAGGAGCAGGAAAACGGTGATTCGCATCGAAATGATCATCCGACCTTGGGCAGGTTTTCTAGCGAAGCACGTATGGCCTCCGCCGGATACTCGAAATCATCGAGTTCGCCGGCGAAATACCGGTCGTAGGCTGCCATGTCGAAATGCCCGTGACCCGTTAGATTGACAAGAATCGTTTTCGCCTCGCCACTGCGTTTGCAACGCAAAGCCTCGTCGATCGCCGCCCGCAGCGCGTGATTGGACTCGGGCGCCGGAATGATTCCCTCGGCACGAGAAAACATGACGCCGGCTTCAAAAGTGGCAAGCTGCGCGACCGCGACCGCCTCGATCAAGCCCTCGTGGTAGAGCTGCGAGACCAGCGGCGAGTCACCATGGTACCGCAATCCACCGGCATGAATCCCCGGGGGCATGAAGTCATGCCCGAGGGTGTACATCTTCATCAAGGGCGTAAAGCCCGAGGCATCGCCAAAGTCATAGGCGTAGGCGCCACGCGTCAAGGTCGGGCACGAGGTCGGCTCGACGGCGACCAGCCTGGTCGGTCGACCGTTCCGGCCACCGGCGGCGTTGTCGGCGATGAACGGAAATGCCAGCCCGGCGAACGACGAACCGCCACCACAGGGTGCAAAAATGACGTCCGGCCAGTCGGCGACCTTCTCGAACTGCTTCTTCGCTTCCTGACCAATGATCGTCTGATGCAGCGCCACGTGATTGAGCACCGAGCCGAGCGCGTAACTGGTATCCGCGCGCCCGGCGGCGTCTTCGACGGCCTCGGAAATGGCAATTCCGAGCGAGCCCTGGTTGTCTGGATCGCTCGCCAGCAGATCACGCCCAGTCTGTGTCATTGGCGATGGGCTAGCGAACACCTCGGCACCCCAGGTCTGCATCATCGAACGCCGGTAGGGCTTCTGCTGGAAGCTGACCTTGACCATGTAGACGCGTACGTCAAGGCCAAACATCTGGCCGGCAAAAGCCATCGAGCAACCCCACTGGCCAGCCCCGGTCTCGGTAGTGATCCGTTTTATCCCCGCCTGCTGGTTGTAAAAAGCCTGTGCTACGGCGGTGTTTGGCTTGTGCGAACCGGCGGGTGAAACACCCTCGTACTTGTAATAGATCCGCGCCGGCGTGGCGAGCAGCTCTTCGAGCCGCCGAGCGCGGATCAAGGGTGACGGACGCCACAGCCGGTAGACTTCGCGCACCGGCTCGGGGATCGGAATCCAGCGCTCACCCGACATTTCCTGCTCGATGATCGCCGCCGGAAATATCGCCCCCATCTGCTCCGGCGAAACCGGCTCGCCGTCCGCAGCGAGCGGCGGCAGCGGCGGCGTCGGCAGGTCGGCGACGACGTTGTACCAGTGCGTCGGAATTTCGGACTGATCGAGGGTAATGCGCAGCGATTCCACGAAACCTCCCGGCATTCTTCTTGTTGAGCGAATCCGCGGAGTATACCCCGGGACACCCCTACTGATCACCACCGCCGAATACGGAGCGGCGCCGCAAAAGGCACCGGAAGGTCGGTGTTACGGGCTGCGCAAGACCGCTCTCGCCTGAAAAACGAGGCGCTGGAATCTGTCACCGGCGGGTGTGCGCCCGTGCCGGCCACGGGCAAGGAGCGTTGGCCAAGCGGCACGGCATCACCCGCCGGCCGGCGCAAAGTTGGTACTGGTCCTGGTGACCACCCCGTCGTTGTTGAAATGGACGTTGAAGTACCAGGTCATCCCCGGCTCGACCTTGGTCTTCCAGTCCCACACCTTTTCCTGTTTCAGCGAGAAGTAAAGCTCGTGCGCCGGTCGACCGAGCAGGTAACGCACTTCGTCGCTGCTCATGCCCGGGCGAACCTTGGCGAAGTTTTCCTCGGTGAGCACCTGACGCACCTCGCGCAGCAACTTGTCGGGCCCGATGACCAGCATGTAGTTGACGACTCCCTCGGGCGTACGCGGATACTCCCAGATACGCGTGCCGTCGGCTTCTACCCACTCCAGAGTGGGTTCGCCCATCAGTTTGCGCACTTCATCGGCACTGCTGACGCCGGGTTTGAGTTTGCTCAGCCGGTCCGCATCGCAGGCCGAGAAGGCAAGTGCGGCCAGTCCGGAAAGCAGGAGACCGGCGAAGAGTTTCATCGACATGTTTTACCGCGCTCCACTGACTGCGACTAGAATCGGTTCCGCGAAGCCGCGAGTATAGACGACCCGACAGCAAGGAGCCCCTGTGAGCCCGATCGAACCCGCAGGTATTGCCCGCAAGGCAGCGCAGCCGGCGAGCAAATGCGGACGCCGTGCAGAGCTCGGGAACCGGCGACGGCGTCTATCGGCAGAAGCCATAGAAGGCACTGCATGTCGTCGCGAGGATCGCCCTTGAACGCTGGCCAGCGCGGCTATCCGCCCGCCGCCGTCGCCTGGAGCGTATGGGGGCTGGGCGCCCTCCTCTATCTGGTCGGCTTCTACCAGCGTGTCGCCCCGGCGGTGATGACCGACCAGCTGATGATCGACTTCTCGATCGGAGCGACCGAACTCGGCAATCTCTCGGCCTTTTATTTCTACTCGTACGTGGCGATGCAGATCCCGACCGGGATCCTTGCCGACCGCTGGGGGCCCCGCCGTCTGCTGAGCGCGGGCGCGTTCGTCGCGGCAATCGGCAGCGCGCTCTTTGCCAGCGCTCCCGATCTGTGGTGGGCAAACGGCGGACGTCTGCTGATCGGGGCCTCGGTCGCCGTTGCCTTCGTCTCGATGCTCAAGCTGGCCAGCCATTGGTTCGCGGCGCAGCAATTCGCCCTCGCCTCCGGACTGGCGCTGGTCTTTGGCGTCGTCGGCGGAGTGATTGCCGGCGTCCCTCTGCGCATGCTCATCGAAGCCTGGGGCTGGCGCTCGGTTATGGGCGTCTCGGCGGCGCTGACCGCACTGCTGGCCATCGCCATCTGGCTGCGCGTGCGCGACGACCCGGCCGACTGGGCTTACGAAAGCCACGCGCAGGCGGCGCACGGCAGCGGGCAGCACGGTTCGATCCTGCGCGGGATGGCCGAAGTGCTCTCCTACCGCAACACCTGGATTCTGCTGATTACGCCGATTGGCATTGCCGGATCGGTCCTCACCTTCGCCGGTCTGTGGGGCGTACCCTTTCTGCGCCAGGTGCATGGCCTCGATACCCGCACCGCGGCGGCGATCACGTCGCTGCTGCTGATCGCCTGGGCGGTCGGAGGACCGCTCCTCGGCACCCTGTCCCAGCGCATGGGCCGCCGCCGACCGCTCTATGTGTGGACGACCGCGGCGGCACTCGCCGGCTGGCTGGTGATCATCTACGCGCCGCTACCGATGTGGTTGTTGATCGTCACCCTGCTGTTCACCGGGCTGGTCTCCGGCAACCTGATCATCGGCTTCGCTTTCGCCAAGGAATCGGTGCCGGCGCGCCTGACGGGAACCGCTTCGGGGATCTGCAACATGGGGCCGCTGCTCGGCGGCATGTTGCTGCAGCCGGCCGTTGGCTGGCTGCTCGACGACAACTGGCTGGGAGCGACGGAGGGTGGCGCCCGGATTTATGATGCCACCGCGTATCAGACCGGCTTCAGCCTGATGGCCGGCTGCCTGGTGGTTTCGCTGTGCCTGATCCCGTTTGCCAAGGAAACCTACGCCAGGCAGACGCCCTGATTTCGCCGCGGCGCAGGCACTTCAATCTCTTGTGATGCGGCGGTACTGCACGGCTTCGGCAACATGCTGCGCCGCGACGGTCGAACTGCCGCTCAGGTCGGCAATGCTGCGGGCGACCTTGAGCAGGCGATGGTAGGCACGGGCGGAGAGATCGAAGCGACTGATCGCGTGTTTCAGAAGGGCCGCAGCGGCCGCTTCGGGCGCGCACCAATGGTCGATTTCCCGGGTCTCCAAGCGCGCGTTGGCCTTGCCCTGACGCCTGATCTGTGTTTCGCGCGCCAGCACGACGCGGGAACGCACCACCGCCGACGCCTCGCCATCAGCCGGCTGTTGCAGCGCTTCGGCGGGCAAGGCGGGAACCTCGATCTGCAAGTCGATGCGGTCGAGCAGGGGACCCGAGAGCCGACTCCGATAGCGCCGCACCTGCTCCGGCGTGCACCGGCAGCGGCCAGCCGGGTCGCCGTAATAGCCACAGGGGCAGGGATTCATCGCGGCGACCAGCTGAAACTGGGCTGGAAACTCCGCCTGTCGCGCGGCGCGCGAGATGTGGATGCGGCCGCTATCGAGCGGCTCGCGCAGCGCCTCGAGCACGCGCCGGTCGAACTCGGGGATTTCGTCGAGAAAGAGTACGCCCTGATGCGCCAGTGATATCTCGCCGGGACGCGGCACACTGCCGCCGCCGACCAGCGCCGCCGACGAAGCGGTGTGATGTGGCGCCCGATAGGGATGGCGGCGGAAGAACTCGGGGCGAAACTGCCCGGCCAGGGACAATACGGCCGCCGACTCCAGCGCCGCTGACAGGGTCATCGGCGGCAGCAAGCCCGGCAGGCGGCTGGCGAGCATCGACTTGCCGGTACCCGGCGGGCCGGCGAGCAGGATCGAATGCCCGCCCGCTGCGGCAATTTCGAGCGCGCGCTTGGCCTGCGCCTGACCACGCACATCGGCGAGATCGGGATAATCGTCGCCGCTGTCGTCCTCGCGGCTGTCGTCTGCGCGCAGGCATTCGGCCAAGGCACCCTGTCCGGTCAGGTGACCACAAACCTCGAGCAGGGTATTGGCGGCAAGGACCCGCACCTGGCGGGCGAGCGCAGCCTCGCGCGCACTGCTCGCCGGCAGAACGAAGCTTCGTCCCCGGCTGCCGGCGGCAAGGACCATTGCCAGGGCGCCACGGATCGGCCGCAGCTCGCCCGAGAGCGACAGCTCGCCGGCGAATTCATGGTCAGCCAGCGCGGAGGCGGGAATCTGGCCTGTCGCCGCCAGGATGCCGAGCGCAATCGGCAAGTCGAAGCGGCCCGATTCCTTGGGCAGGTCAGCCGGCGCGAGATTGACCGTGATCCGTTTGCTGGGAAAGCTGAAGCCCGAGTTCTGCAGCGCCGCCCGCACCCGATCGCGCGCCTCTTTGACCTCGGTATCGGGCAGGCCAACCAGCGTCACGCTCGGCAAGCCCCCCGCGAGATGCACTTCGACGGCCACTTCCGGGGCCGAAAGACCGTCCAGTCCGCGGCTGTGAACGATGGCCAGTGACATGGTCGCCGATCGTCAATGCGCGCCAGGGGCAGGGCGACGAAATGCAGTCAATCCGGTGGACCTGCCGCACCCCCGCTCAGGCCGACGGGTCCGGCGGGTTTTCAAGCCGCTCCAGGGACTCCAGGCGCAGCTCGAGCGCCTTCAGCTTCTCGCGGGTGCGCTGCAGGACCTGCGTCTGGATATCGAACTCCTCGCGGCTGACCAGATCGAGCTTGCTGAAGAAGCTGGCAAGTAGCGAACGGGCGTTTTTTTCGATATCGGCAGCGGGACTGGCGGCGATGATGCCTCCCAGCCGGGCGCCAAGTTCTTCGAGAATTCTGGGGTCGAGCATGGGAATCACCGGGACGCAGTTGGTTTCTGAGTGCGCCGAGTTTAGCACAGGCGCGTCGCGCAACCGCGAACGCACCATTACGGTGCATCTCCTTGCCGGCGCCGCTCTATCGCAGTGCAGCAACCAATTCAGGGTGCCGAAGAGATCCTTCATACCATTGATTAATCAACATAAAAAATCGTGGCACGGAAAATGCTTGTACCTTGGCAGCAGTTCGTTTATTCCGTTGTTCAGGGCTCAAGCATGAAAAATGGCGCGCTTTCAAGCTCGTTCCCGGCGGCGTACTGGCCAGCGGGTAAGGCACAGGCAGGTCCACCAGGGAAAGCGCCGCAATGCGGGTGAGCCGCACAGCTTCTAGACAACTTTTGTTTCGACCGGGGAGGCTCCGCCCTCCCCTGACATGGAGTGCAACATGAAACTGGTTACCGCCATCATCAAACCCTTCAAGCTTGACGAAGTGCGAGAAGCGCTGTCGGCGATCGGCGTGCAGGGCATTACGGTCACCGAAGTCAAAGGCTTCGGACGTCAAAAAGGCCACACCGAGCTCTATCGCGGCGCCGAGTACGTCGTCGATTTTCTGCCGAAAGTGAAAGTCGAAGCAGCGATCCGCGACGACCTCCTCGAGCAAACCATCGAGGCCATCGAGAAGTCGGCCAGCACCGGCAAGATCGGCGACGGCAAGATCTTCGTCTCGACCATTGAAGAAGTCATCCGCATCCGCACCGGTGAAACCGGTGAGGAAGCCCTGTGAGGAGCCTGCCATGATACGCATTTTCGCCATCCTCGCCCTGCTTGGAGCCGTCGGCATCGGCGCCCCGGCGTGGGCTGCCGAGACCCCGGCCGGGCTCAACGCGACGAGCGCTGCCATGACTCTGGCACAGGCTCCGTCAGCAACGGCAGAAGTCGCTGCCGCCACCGCCGCGGCCATTGCCGCCGCTGCGCCGGTGGCGACCCTCAGCAAGGCCGACAACGCATGGATCATGGTCTGCGCCGCGCTGGTCATCCTGATGTCGCTGCCCGGGCTGGCCCTCTTTTACGGTGGCCTGGTACGCACCAAGAACATGCTCTCGGTGCTGATGCAGGTGTTCGTGACCTTTGCGCTGATCAGCGTGCTCTGGGTGGTGTATGGCTACTCGCTGGCGTTCACGGAAGGAGGCAGCTTCTTCGGGGTGCTCGACAAGGTCTTCCTGAAAGGAATCACCGCCGATTCGCTTGGCGCCACCTTCTCCAAGGGCGTGTTCATCTCCGAGTTGACCTTCGTCATCTTCCAGGGTGCTTTCGCAGCGATCACTTGCTGCCTGATCGTCGGCGCCTTCGCCGAGCGCGCGAAGTTCGCAGCGATCCTAGTCTTCATGGTGATCTGGTTTACCCTCTCCTACGCACCGATGGCACACATGGTCTGGTACTGGGCAGGTCCCGATGCCTATGTCGATGCCGCTGCCGGCGAGGCGGCCGGGGCAACCGCCGGCTTCCTGTTCCAGAAAGGCGCGCTCGACTTCGCCGGCGGCACCGTGGTGCACATCAACGCGGCGGTTGCCGGCCTGGTCGGTGCATTCATGATCGGCAAGCGGATCGGCTACGGCCGCGAATCGATGGCCCCGCACAGCCTCACCTTCACCATGATCGGTGCCTCACTGCTGTGGTTCGGCTGGTTCGGCTTCAACGCCGGCTCGGCACTCGAAGCGAGCGGTGGATCGGCGCTGGCGATGGTCAACACCTGGTTGGCAACGGCCTGCGCGACAATGTCCTGGATGCTCGCCGAATGGATGATCAAGGGCAAGCCTTCGATGCTCGGTGCAGCTTCCGGAGCGGTCGCCGGGCTGGTGGCGATCACTCCGGCAGCCGGCTTCGTCGGTGTCATGGGCGCCATCGTCATCGGCCTGCTGGCCGGCGTGATCTGCCTGTGGGGTGTCAATGGTCTGAAGCATCTCCTCGGCGCCGACGATTCGCTCGACGTCTTTGGGGTCCATGGCGTCGGCGGCATTCTCGGCGCGATCCTGACGGGGGTCTTCGCAGCACCGTCACTGGGCGGCAGCGGCGTCTATGACTACGTCGCCAACGCTGTCGGCGAATACGACATGACCGCGCAAGTGATCAGCCAGCTGTGGGGCGTCGGCACGGTGATCGTCTGGTCCGGCGTCGTCTCAGTCGTGGCCTTCAAGCTTGTCGACCTGGTGATCGGCTTGCGGGTCCCGGAAGACGAAGAGCGCGAAGGCCTCGACATCACCTCACACGGCGAATCGGCCTACCACTACTGAGCCGATCGACCGTCAAGAACTCTCCCCTTCGGGCGCCCACGTGGCGCCCGTTTTTTTTGCGTGCGCAAGCTGCCCGTGGCGGGGAGGAAGACGCCTGCAGTTCGCATCCCCGGGATGGGGCAAGGGCAACCCCTCGATTCTTGGCGCAGAATCCCTTAATCTAGCCGGTCTTGCAACACATTCATCGACGACCCGGCTGCGCCCGGGATAACTTGAGCGGGGAAAAACGATGCCTTTTCTGAGCTGGCGAAACCAGTATCGCGTCGGGGTCGCCGACATCGACCAGGAGCATCGCTATCTTTTTGAGTTGATCAACGAATTCCACGACAGCCACCGCGGCGGCGCCGATGCGCAAGCTCTGGCGCAGATTCTCAACCGCCTGGTGCAATATGCCGAGGAGCATTTTCGCCACGAGGAGGAGAGCATGCGGGAAAGCGAGTATCCGCTACACGCCGAGCATTGCGCGCTGCACGAGGCGCTCTACATGACGCTCTTCCGTCTCTCGGAAGAACTCGCCGCGGGCTCGTTGCGGATCGACAGGGACACCCACCGCTTCCTCCGCAACTGGTTGGTCGAGCACATTCTCAAGCACGATCTGGCGTTTGGCGATTATTTCGCGCGTCGGGCAAAAGCGATGGCGAACGGAGAACAGGAAAGCCTTGGGGAAGCCGCCACGCAATGACCCGCCCGGGCACGGTCCCGCGGTGCGCGCCGGGCGCGGACCATCTGCCCGCCTTACCGCCAGCGCACGCCCCCCTGCGCTCTTCCACTCCTTGAACAGGAGCGTCGTCTGTGCCACATTTGCGGTCCTGGGCGCGCCTTTTCGGCGCAATTCCTAAGCGCGAGCACGGCATCGAAACACCACCCAGCAAGCCCACCAGGCACATGGAGAAAGCATGAAATACGTGATTTGGGTATTCTGGCCAGCGTTCATCGCGGCCGGAATTGCCGAAACGATCTTCTTTACGATGATCGACCCCGAGCAGTTGTACCTCTTCGGACAACGCGTCGAATGGTCGGTCACCGCCACCTACTCGACAGGTTTTCTGCTCTTCTGGCTGGTCTGCATCGGATCAAGCCTGATGACCTATCTGATGATGCCCCGAGACGCCAAGGAGGCGCTGATGAAAGCAGCCGGTGACCGCGACGATCTCGCCCGGCCGAAACGCCGGGAGCCGCGCAGCGTCGGCCGCTAGATCGAAGACAAGCCGCCGTCGAGGTCGTTCTGCAGGTCAACGACGGCTTCGAGGCCGACGGCAATGCGCAGCAGATCCTCGCTGACGCCTGCCGCGGCCCGCTGTTCGGGCGTGATTCGCCCGTGCGTTGTCGTCGCCGGATGCGTCAACGTCGTTTTCGTATCGCCGAGATTGGCGGTAATCGACAACAAACGGCAGCTATCGACCACCTTCCAGGCTTCCTGACGCGCCCCCTTGACGGTGAACGAGACGATCGCCCCACCGCTTTTCTGCTGCCTGCACGCCAGGTCGAACTGCGGATGCGAAGCCAGGCCCGGATAGTAGACACGTTCCACCCGAGGATGCCGCTCCAGCCACTGCGCGAGTTGCAGTGCCTTCGCCGACTGCGCGTGCATGCGAATCTGCAGCGTCTCAAGGCCTTTCAGCAGTACCCAGGCGTTGAACGCGGAAAGCGTCGGGCCGGCGGTGCGCAGGAACCTGAACACCTCATCGGTCAGTCTCCTCGGCCCGGCGACGGCGCCGCCGAGCACCCGACCCTGACCATCGAGATATTTGGTCGCCGAATGCAGTACCAGATCGGCACCGAGATCGAGCGGCCGCTGCAGAATCGGCGTGCAGAAGCAGTTATCGACCACCACCAGGACACCCCGGGCGTGCGCAATGCTGACCAGCGCAGCGATGTCGGCAATTGCCGTCAGCGGATTCGACGGTGTTTCCAGGAACAGGAGCCTGGTTTCTGGCCGCAGCGCCGCCTGCCAAGCGGCATTGTCGGTCTGGGCGACAAAGCTGGTCTGGATTCCGAAGCGCGGCATGATGCTGCCAAGCATCTGCTGCGTCGCGCCAAACAGCCCCGTCGAGGCAACGATGTGGTCGCCGCTGCTGCATAGCGCCATCACCAGCGAGAGAACGGCCGACATCCCCGAGGCGGTGGCGACGCAGGCCTCGGCGCCTTCGAGCGCGGCCAGACGCTCCTGAAAGGTCGTCACTGTCGGATTGGTAAAGCGCGAGTAGACGTTGCCTTCTTCCTCACCCGAAAAGCGGGCGGCTGCCTGGGCCGCGCTGTCAAAGACAAAACTAGAGGTCAGATACAGCGCCTCGCTGTGCTCGTTGAACTGGCTACGTTCCTGACCCGCGCGCACGGCCAGCGTCTCCAGCGAGTAGCTGCGCGGGGTGTCCCCTGAGGCCATCGATTCGCTTGCTTCCATTGGCTCCATCTTCAATCCACGGACATCAGGTTCAACTGCAACTGGTTGGACGACCAGAGTTCTTCCCGCGCCGCACCGTAGCCTTCGCGGGCCAGTTCGATGGCATTCAGATACTCCGGGCTGACGTCGCCGGTGATGTAGGAGCCATCAAAACACGACGTGTCAAAGCAGCACAGCGACGGTTTCAATTCCCTGATCGACGCCTTCAGCGCGTCGAGATCCTGGTAGACCAGTGCGTCGGCGCCGATTTCACGGGCGATCTCTTCGCCGGTGCGGCCGGTGGCAATCAGCTCGCCGCGCGTCGGCATGTCGATTCCATAGACGTTCGGGTAGCGCACCGGCGGTGACGCCGACGCGAAATAAACTTTCAGCGCCCCCGCAGCACGCGCCATTTCGACGATCTCGCGGCTGGTCGTGCCACGCACGATTGAATCGTCAACCAGCAACACGCGCTTGCCCTTGAACTCCTGGGCAACCGTATTGAGTTTCTGGCGAACCGAGCGTTTGCGTGTCGCCTGGCCCGGCATGATGAAGGTGCGACCAATGTAGCGGTTCTTGACGAAACCCTCGCGATAGGGAACGTTGATGCGCTGCGCGAGCTGCATCGCCGAGGGGCGACTCGAATCGGGAATCGGGATGACCACGTCGATCTCCTCGACCGGAATATGCTTCACCAGCTTGTCGGCCAGATGCTCGCCCATGTGCAGTCGCGCTTCATAGACCGAAACGCCGTCGATTACCGAGTCTGGACGCGCGAGGTAGACAAACTCGAAAATGCACGGGGCCAACGCCGAGTGGCGCGCGCACTGCCGTTGGTGCATGCGATGATCGAGGTCGATGAAGATCGCCTCGCCCGGATCGACGTCGCGCAGCACCTTGAATCCCAGGGTGTCGAGCGCCACCGACTCGGAAGCAAAAAGGTACTCGGTGCCTTCGGCCGTCTCGTTGATGCCCAAGACCAGCGGACGAATTCCGAAAGGGTCACGGAAAGCGAGCATGCCGTAACCGGCGATCATCGCCACCACGGCATAGGCGCCGCGGCAGCGACGATGAACCGCCGACACGGCACCAAAGATGATATCGAGATCGAGACGATAGCCCTTGGCGGTGGCCTGCAATTCGTGCGCCAGCGCGTTGAGCAGCACTTCCGAATCGGAGTGCGTATTGATGTGCCGCAGGTCCTGGCGGAACATCTCTTCCTTGAGCTCCTGGGTATTGGTCAGGTTGCCGTTGTGACCGAGGACGATCCCGAACGGCGAGTTCACATAGAAAGGTTGAGAGAGCGAGGAATCGAACGCCGATCCAGCCGTCGGGTAACGGCAATGCGCGATCCCCATGTTGCCCGGTAGAGCGCGCATGTTGCGCGTGCGAAAAACGTCGCGCACCAGCCCGGACCCCTTGTGCATGTGGAAGGCATCATCCTCGACAGTCGCAATGCCAGCCGCGTCCTGGCCGCGATGCTGGAGGACCATCAACCCATCATAAAGCAACTGGTTTACAGGTGACGTTGCGACAACTCCGAGGATCCCGCACATAGTGTTTTTCCTAGCCAAACCTGATTCGTTTAGTCACTTCTGATGGCAACCACGGCTTGCTCGCCAGTACTGCCGTTTCAAGCGGCGCCGAAAAGTACGCCTCGCTCCACCACTTCTCTTTGGGTAGCGACGTCATGCCGCCAACGGACACCAGAACCAGGACGATCAACAGGCCGCGAGCGGCGCCGAAGATGATTCCCAGCAGACGATCGGTCAAGGTCATTCCGAGCGCCTTGAGCAGGCTACGCACGGCCAGACGCAGCAGCGACATCACCACCAGTACGGCGACGAAGATGGTCACCCAGCCGGCGACCAGTCGCAGCGCCGGGTCAGCAATCGACGTAAACCCCTCGGCGACCATGGAGCCCCACCAGCGGGCGGCGAAAAATGCAAGCACCCACGCCACCAGGGCAATGATCTCGCCAACCACACCACGCCACATGCCGAGCACCAGGGAGACGCCAACGACAAACAACACTACGTAGTCGAAGACGGTCATGAGCGGCCGGCGACGACTCCGCCAACGCCAATCTTCTTCAGCTTGTCGAGGGCTTTCTCGGCCGCCTCGCGGTTGGGAAACGGACCGGCGCGCACGCGCGTTCGCTTGCCGGCTGGCGAATTGAGGATTTCGGTATAGGTGGCAACGCCGGCACGGTCGATCTTGGCGACCAGCTTCTTGACGTTGGCCGGGTCGGCGAAAGCGCCGACCAGGATGACGTACTGTCCGTCCGAGGAGACCGGCGGGGGCGGCGGAGGGGGCGGCGGCGGTTCGGGCTTCTTGACGATGGCCGGAGCGGGCGGCGGCACCGGTTTCTCGGCTTTTTTCGGCGGCGATTTCTCAACCGGCTTGGCCGCATGTTCCAGACGTTTTTCCTCCGCCTTCTCGGCGACCGCTGGCGCGTCGGCCGGCAGCGCAGCGACGTGCTCGTCGCTACCCGTCGCCACGGCCGCTGGCGGAGACGAGCGCGCCACCAGTTCGCCGGGGTCGAAGGGCTGTTGGTCCTGCCCCGGAATGCGGATCTGGATGTCCTGGACGGGCTGCTTCGGCTCTTCGTCCATGACCATTGGCAAGACCACCGCAGCCAGCCCGGCAATCGCCACCGCGCCAACGAGACGGCGACGCGCTTTCTTCTTGAGGTGTAATTGCGGGTCGGATGATTCAGTCATTTGCATCGTGGAATCCACTTGCGTCGCTTCGCTCAGCGACCGTTCTGCATGCTGCGCATGACGGCCGCGACCGTGTAGAACGATCCAAAGACGGCGATTCTATCATTTTCACCGGCCAGCTTGGCAGAACGCGCGAAGGCCTGTTCGGGTGACGACAGGCATTCGACCTCACCGCCCAAGCTGGCGGCAGTCACCACCTCCGCCAGGCTGGCAGCCGACGCACCACGTGGCCCGCCGAGATCAGCGAGCAGCCAGCGATCGATCCTGCCGGCCAACGGCGCCAGCGACCCGGCGATATCCTTGTCGGCAAGCATGCCGACAACGGCGAGGGTGCGCGCGAAGAAGCCCATTCCGGCCAGGTTGTCGACCAGTTCTCCGACCGCCTGCGGATTGTGGGCGACGTCGAGGACGATCGTCGGGCGGCCGGGCAGGACCTGAAAACGCCCGGGCAAGTCCAACTCGATCAGGCCTCGCCGCACGGCGCTCATGGAAACCGGCAGCCGCGTTTTGAGCCCCTCGACAGCGGCGAGCGCGGCGCAGGCATTGCGCAGTTGGCAGCGGCCACGCAAACCGGGATTGGCCAGGCCGCCCCGGCGCAGACCGCCCCGGCGCAGACCGCCCCGGCCCCAGAAGGTCCACTGTGCCGCGTCCCCGAAATGACCGAAGTCGCGGCCCAGCAGCTGTAAATCGGCGCCAACAGCGAGCGCCTGCGCAATCAGCGAAGCGGGTGGATCCGGATCGGCACAGAGCGCCGGCTTGCCAGCACGAAAAATGCCCGCCTTCTCGAAGCCGATGGATTCGCGTGTCGGACCCAGCCATTCGGTGTGATCCAGAGCAATGCTGGTAACCAGCGCGCAATCCGCATCGTAGGCATTGACCGCATCGAGCCGCCCGCCGAGGCCGACTTCGAGAATCAGGACCTCGACCGCCTGCGCAGCGAACACCTCCAGGGCGGCCAGCGTGCCGAACTCGAAGTAAGTGAGCGCGATGCCATGGCACGCCTTTCTCGCCTCCTCAACCTTGGCAAATGCTGCACAGAGCAGGGCATCGTCCACGGCTCGCCCATTGATTCGCACGCGCTCGTTGTAGTCGAGCAGATGTGGCGACGAATAGCAGCCGACGCGATAACCGGCAAAGGTATAGATCGCTTCGAGGTAGGCGCAAGTCGAGCCCTTGCCGTTGGTTCCGGCGACCGTAATCAGCGGACATGGCAACTGCTGGCGCAACGCCTCCTTGACCAGTTGGACACGTTCCAGCCCGAGCTCGATTCCTGCCTGCCCCTTGGGGTGAAGCCCTTCGAGATAGGCCAGCCAGTCGGTCACGGACGCCGGCGCGAAAGCCCCGGGAGATGCAGGCGACGCGCTGCCCGCGCGCCCGCTCACGGCGCCGTCCTCACTGCAGTGTGGGCCGCCTCAGCAACAGAGCCAGCAAGGCCGCTACCCGGTCCTTCATCTCGCGGCGGTCTACGATCATGTCGATGGCTCCCTTTTCAAGGAGGAATTCGGAGCGCTGAAAACCCTCCGGCAGGGTTTCGCGAACCGTCTGCTCGATAACCCGCGGTCCGGCAAAACCGATCAGCGCTCCCGGCTCGGCGATCACCACGTCGCCGATAAAGGCGAAGGACGCCGAGACGCCACCCATGGTCGGGTCGCTGAGAATCGAGATGAACGGCAGCTTGGCTTGCGCCAGCAGAGTCAGGACCGCCGTCACCTTGGCCATCTGCATGAGCGAGAAAAGCCCTTCCTGCATCCGTGCACCGCCCGACGCGGCGACACAGATGAAGGGCACGCGCTGCTCGACAGCCGCCTGCACTCCACGCACGAAACGCTCACCGAGCACCGACCCCATCGAACCGCCCATGAAGTCGAACTCGAAAACGGCCAGCACTACCGGCAGCCCTTTCATGGTTCCCTGCATGACCACCAGCGCCTCGGTCTCGCCGGTGCTGCTGGCCGCCTCCTGCAGACGCTCCGGATAACGGCGGCTGTCCTTGAAGTTCAGCGAATCGACCGGCAGCACGTCGTCACCGAACTCGAGGCGCCCCTCGCGATCGAGCAGGATATCGATCCGCGCCCGCGCGTTGACGCGCATATGGTGAGCGCACTTCGGGCAGACGTGACAGTTGCTGGCCAGATCGGTGGCATAGAGCACAGCCTCACAGCTTGGGCATTTGCTCCACAGACCCTCGGGCAACGCCGACTTGCGCGCCGAAGCTGCGCCGCTTCTCTTGATCTTCGGGGGTAGCAGCTTGCTCAACCAGCTCATGGCATTCCTCGCGACGGATTCGTTGCCGCGTCAATCGCCTGGCGCATTTCGGCGACCAGGGCGCGGACTTTGCTGCAGGCCTCGTCGGGTGACGAGTGTTCGAGTTCTTCGATGATTCGGCTACCAACCACGACGGCATCGGCGTGCTCGGCCACTGCGGCAGCCGTCGCCGCGTCGCGGATGCCGAAACCGACGCCCACCGGCACCCCGGTACGCGCCCGAATCTCCGGGATACGGGCTGCAACGGCGGCGACGTCGAGCGCGGCGGAGCCGGTCACTCCCTTCAACGACACGTAGTAGATGTAGCCACTGGCCAGAGCACCGACCTGCGCCATGCGCGCCTCGCTGGAAGTCGGCGCCAACAGGAAGATCGGATCGAGCGCATGCCGGTGCAGGGTCTGCGCAAAGTCAATCGCCTCCTCCGGCGGGTAGTCGACCACCAGAACCCCGTCTACTCCCGCGTCGAAAGAGGCCGCGGCGAAGGCCTCGACGCCCATCGACTCGATCGGATTGGCGTAGCCCATCAGAACGATCGGCGTGTCGTTGTCGTCAGCACGGAAATTGGCCACCATCTCGAGCACTTTTCGTAAGCTGACACCCTTGGCCAGAGCTCGCTCGGAAGCCCGCTGGATGGTTGGCCCATCGGCCATGGGATCGGAGAACGGCACGCCAAGTTCGATGATGTCAGCGCCGGCGAGGACCAGAGAATGCAGCAAGGGAACGGTCAGCACGGGATCCGGATCGCCGGCGGTGATGAACGGGATCAGCGCCTTGCGCCCCTGCGCCTGCAGGCGCTCGAATACAGCCTCGATTTTCGACATGGTCAGAGTTTGATGCCCGATTTATCGGCAACGGTGTGCATATCCTTGTCACCGCGACCGGAGAGGTTGACCAGCAGGATCTTGTCTTTGGGCAGCGTCGGCGCCAGCTTGCTGGCGTAGGCCAGGGCATGGCTCGATTCGAGCGCCGGGATGATGCCTTCGAGACGGCACAGGTCGTGAAAGGCCTTTAGCGCATCGGCGTCGTCGATGCTGACGTATTCGGCGCGGCCGCTATCTTTGAGCCAGGCGTGCTCGGGGCCGACTCCAGGGTAATCGAGGCCGGCCGAAATCGAATGGGTTTCGGTGATCTGACCATTCTCGTCCTGCAGGAGATAGGTGCGGTTGCCGTGCAGGACGCCCGGACGACCGGCGGTCAGCGAAGCGGCATGATGTCCGGTCGCGATCCCCGCGCCGGCCGCTTCGACGCCGATCAGACGCACCCCGGGAACCGGGATATAGGGATGGAAGATACCCATCGCGTTCGAGCCACCGCCGACGCAGGCGATCACCACATCCGGTTGGCGACCGCACTGCTCGAGCATCTGCGCAATCGACTCGCGGCCGATGACCGACTGGAAGTCGCGCACCATCATCGGATAGGGATGCGGGCCGGCAACCGTGCCGATGATGTAGAAAGTGTCGGAAACCTGTGCCACCCAGTCACGCATCGCTTCGTTGAGCGCGTCCTTGAGCGTTCGTGAACCACTATTGACTGGCACCACCGTCGCGCCGAGCAGCTTCATGCGGTAGACATTGGCCATCTGCCGCTGGATGTCGTCGGCCCCCATATACACCACGCATTCCATGCCATAGCGAGCCGCCACGGTCGCCGTCGCAACGCCGTGCTGGCCGGCGCCGGTTTCGGCAATGACGCGCCCCTTGTGCATGCGCCGGGCGAGCAGCGCCTGGCCAATGCAGTTGTTGATCTTGTGCGCCCCGGTGTGGTTGAGGTCTTCGCGCTTCAGATGGATCTGCGCACCGCCAAGCAGTTCTGACCAGCGCCGGGCGTGGTAGATGGGACTCGGACGGCCGACATAGTGGCGCAGCTCGTGGTCGAACTCGGCGACGAACTGCGGATCGCGTTGCGCGCTGGCGTAGGCCTCCTTCAGCTCGTCGAGCGCACCGATCAGGGTTTCTGCGACAAAAACACCGCCGTACTGGCCAAAATGGCCCGCAGCGTCGGGCAAATCATAAACATCAACGGCCATCAACAATCTCCTTGCGGCGGTTTGCGACAAAAACATCTGCAGCGTCTCGAACGTCCGGCCCGCCGCTGCACCGCCACAGGCATTCCCGGCCGGATGGCGTTCAGTGGCTGCGCTCGCGCCCGGCGCCAATCCGGCAGGTCCAGCGCAGCTGCGCTTGCGCTATCCGTCGCTGCTTTCCGATCCTGCCGCCCGCAGCGCGGCGACAAAGGCGCGGATCTTTTCGACATCCTTGATTCCCTTGCCTGCCTCGACGCCCGACGAGACATCAACTGCTGCCGGGCGCACACGGCGCACCGCTTCGCCGACATTGTCGGCATCCAGGCCACCGGAGAGGATCAGTGGCTTGCCCAGCGATTGGGGCACCAACGCCCAGTCGAAAATCTTGCCACCACCACCGTAGCCTTCGACAAAGGCGTCGAGAAGGATGGCTTGCGCCGAAGGGAAGCGAGCCGCGTATTGTACCAAATCCAGTCCGGGCCTGACGCGCGCCGCCTTGATGTACGGCCGATCGAACTGCCGGCAATACCCCTCGTCCTCGTCGCCGTGAAACTGCAACAGGTGGATCGGCAGCGCGGCCAGCGTTGCGCGTACCAGCGCCGGATCGGCATTGACGAAGAGTCCGACGATGGTGACGAATGGCGGCACGGCGTTGGCCAGCGCAGCCGCCGCCCGCAGGTCGACGTAGCGCGGACTTGGCGGAAAGAAAACCAGGCCCAGCGCGTCGGCACCCTCGCGCACGGCGCACAGCAGATCCTCGCGGCGAGTCAGCCCGCAAATCTTGAGGCGCGGAATCCTGGCCATGGCGGTCGCCCTGCTCATCTCCCTGCTCATCTCCCTGGCCCGACGGGAAGCAGCTGGGCCTCTTCGCCGAACGGCAGGCCCCAGTGCGGCGGGTACTTGACTGCGGCGAGATAGAGCCCGGCGGCAGCGAAGGTTGGCGCCGCCAGGCGGCGATCGCCGGCCGCCAGCAGTTCGCCAATCCACCCCGGTGGATGCTTGCCCTGACCGACGTGAACCAGACTTCCGACCAGGTTGCGCACCATGTGGTGAAGAAAGGCCGAGGCCTCGAAATCAAACACAAGGAGCTCGCCGACACGCGTGACCTCGGCCTTGTGCATGAGCTTGACGGGTGAGTGTGCCTGGCATTGCGCCGCCCGAAAAGCCGAGAAATCGTGCTCGCCGAGCAACAGCGCAGCGCCAGCCTGCAGCGCGCCCAGATCAAGCGGATGGTGGTACCAGCCAACGCGGCCGGGCCATAGCCCGGTGCGGTGCGCCCGGTTGAGGAGCAGATAGCGATAGTGTCGGGCATAGGCCGAGGCGCGCGCGTGGAAATCGTCGGCAACCGGCTGCGCCCAGCGCACGGCGACCGCTGGCGGCAGGAAGGTGTTGATTCCTCGCACCCAGGAGAACATCGGCCGCTCAAGGGGTGTGTCGAAATGCACCACCTGGCCCAAGGCATGCACGCCGGCGTCGGTACGCCCGGCACAGATCACCCGCACCGCCGTGCCAGCGAACTGCTGCAAGGCTTCCTGGAAGGCGTCCTGGACCGTACCGCCACCAGGCTGCTTCTGCCAGCCGCGATAAGCACTCCCGTCGTATTCGACGGCCAGGGCGATGCGCACGCGCTAAGCCTGGCGGAGAAGAAAGGCGCCGACGACACCGGCGACAAGCAGAATCAGCGCCGGGTCGGACCACGAAAAGGGCCGGTCAGCGAGTTCAAAGACCTCACCCTCTCCCCCCGTGTTCGGCGCCTTGAGCAGGATCCGCCAGTCGCGCGGACGCGGCAAGGTCTCGATGTGGCGCATCACCAAGAGGAGGCGCACGACGCTGCGGTCGGGGTCGACGCCACAGCGCCGCAGCGGCTGCAGCAGGCGATGAGTGGCGACCAGCAGTTCGGGCACAGGCATCCATTCCACAAGTACCGCCACCGCACTCAAGGCGAGCAGCAAGCGCCCGCCATGCGTCGCGGCGGCGAGCAAGCCCTCGCGAGTGGGGGCGAGAGCACCGCCCCAGGCAGGTTCGCCCGCCGCCCCCCAGGCGACGATGACGAACAGCGACAGGAACAGCCAGCGCGTCCGCCAGGCGAGGCGCAGCGCACGGCGAAGTGCTGCCGGGCCAAGAAACGGTAGGACAAGAAGAGCGGCGAGCAGTTGTTCGCCATCCAGGCACTGGCTCGCCAGCAGCAGCAACAGCCAGACGACCAGGCGGGTTGTGGGATGCACGGCGGACCAGCTTTCGTGTGGAGGGATCGACAGACCGCCAAGACCGGAATTCTCGTTCCGATGGCGGTCGACGTCTACTCGCGCAACTCGCCGAGGATGGCCAGCGCCGCTTCACGCTGCGCTGCGTCGCCATCCTTGATGACCTCTTGCAGGAGCTCGCGTGCGCCTTCGAGATCACCCATTTCCTGGTAGGCCTTGGCGAGGTCGATCTTGGTAGCCACCTCTTCGCTGGAGCTGATGTCGGCGTCGCTCGCCAAATCCATATCGGATGAAAACGCGAAATCGGCCGTGCTGTCGGCCTGCGTCGTCGAGAAATCCGGGTTGACCAGCGTGTCTTCCTGGTCGGCTTCGAAAACAGAGCCCGCGGAGCCAGCAGACTCGGCGGCTTCGGGCACGGCGGCGCCAGAGCGGCCGTCGCGATCGCTGTCTTCCAGGTCCAGGTTGATCGACGACATGTCGAACGACGGATGCTGCATTCCCTCGCCAAGGACGGTCGACTCGGTCAGCGTGACGTCAAACTCCAGCGCGTCAGCGTCAGCGTCCGCCACCGCATTGTCGGGCACCTCGGCGGGCTCAAGCGGCGGCACCTCCTGCGTCTCGGCGGTTCGGTCGACCGGTTCTTCGACGCCCAGATCGAACTCGAAGTCGAGACCCGCGCCGGGCTGCGAAGATGTCTCGCGCGCATCGGCCCCGATCAGCATCGTCTCCTCGGGCATTCCGAATTCCTCCACCGGGATTGGCGGAGAATCGGGTTCGGCATCGTCAAATTCGCTCTCGGACGACGCCGAGGCTCTTGGCAAGGATGTCGCAAAATCAAAATCAAGGGCAGCCCCCGGCGCGGGACTCGGGAACGAGAGCGTCGTCTCGAGAAAATCGTCGTCAGCGACGACTGGCGAATCTGGCGTCGCGTCGCCGGCCCCGAGATCGAAATCGAGGTCCGCCAGATCGCTCGCTGCGCTCGCCCCGGAGGCCGTCGGCGCAGCAGAACCCGCAGACTGAACAGGCGATTTCGCCTGCTCGGGCTCGGCGGGCCTGACCAAGGTATCTTCGTGCTCGGCCTCCGAAGCGGCTGCCGCTGGCCGGTCGTGTTTAACGATCAGCGTGTCTTCATACGACGGATCGACGGCCATCGTGTCGTGGCCGGGTCGCTCAATGGCGATGGTTTTCTCACTGGGGTCGACGCCACCGTCATCCACTGCTGCAGACTCGGACGCAGCCGGTGGCTGCTCGGCTTGCCCAGCCGAGCCGAACAGGGCGTTCTTGGGATCAAGCTGGAGGCCCATGGCGGCCGCTTTTTCCCAATCGCTGCCAAAACCGCCGGTGGCGTTGAACAGCTCCGTCGCCAGCGCATCGAACGGCTTGATATCCTTGCGGCTAAAGTAGATCTCGAGCAGCTTCAAGTGAATCGCATGCCGCTCGGGATCCTTCTGGCGAGCCTCCAGGAGGATCTCTTCGGCCTGCGCGTCCCGCCCATACGCCATATAGACGTCGGCCTCGGCAACCGGATCGACCTCGTCGGTGTCGATGCTGCCGGGACCGGCCTGGCTGAAATCGGTCTGTGCCATCGAGTGCGAGGTATCGACGCTCTGCCCGCCCGTACTGCGAAATACCGAGTTGGCCACCAGGCTGTTGTCGCCCTGCGGTGCAAGCGTGCTGAGCTGCGAATCGAGAGGACCCTCGCCCCCGCCCTGGCGACGCCGTCTGGCCAGCCAGTACGCGGCGAGCAGCGCGAGAATGCCACCGCCTGCGGCCATGAACGACGTACTCGTCAGCAAGTCGTCGAGGAAACTCGGCTCTTCGGGCGGCGGCAATACGATCTTTGGTTTCGGCGCCGCCGCCGGTTTTGGCGGTTCGACCGGCTTGGGCTCTTCCGCCTTGACTTCGGCCTTGGGCTCCTCGGGCTTTTGCTCCGCCTGGGCGAGCACTTCGCTCGGCCGGCTCTCGGCAGGCTGCGCCGGCGGCCTGTCCATCGACATCGCAGGTGCCGCTGCACTGGCAACGGGCGCCGCCGGGCTGGCGGCTGGCGCAACGATCGCGGCGGCCGGTGGCATCGGTGCGGGCTGGCCCGCCGCCTGCTTCTCCAGCTCAGCCAGGCTCTGACTCTTCAACTCGACCAGCCGTTGCAACTCGGCCACGTTCCTCTCGAGAGCCGCCAAACGCTCGTTGGCTTCCTTGAGCGCCTGCTCCTTGGCGATCAGATCCTCGTCGCTGCGCTTGCCGGTCGCCACCGGCTTGCCGCCGGGAAGCTCGCTCTTCGAGACCTTCAGTTGATCCTTGGGCTCTGCAAGAGGCGCCGCCGAATCCTGGACTTTAGTCGTGATCTTGCCTGACGCTTGCTGCCGCGCCTCCTCTTCGGCGGCCGGAGAATCAGCCGCCGTCGAGGCGAGTTTGCGACGGTAGGAACTCCAGTCCGACGACTGCGCAATCACCACCCGTCTGGCTTCGTCCTGCGAAATCGTGCTCAGACTGCCTTTATCCGGTATCGACAGAATCTTGCCGGCGCGCAGGCGATTCATGTTGCCGCGGTCGAACGCGTCCTCGTTGGCACGGAACAGGCCAACCAGCATCTGGTCGAGAGACACTCCCTCCGGCCGGGTTTCACGAGCGATCTTGCTCAGCGTTTCGCCGCGTTCGACCCGGCGCGTTCCGCCGCCAGCTGCTGACGGCTGCTCCGGAGGTGATGGGGCACGCGCCTGCACCATGGGCCGCGCCGGAGCAGCGCGCGCGGCTCCGGTCTCAGGCCCGCGCGCTTCACTCGCCGGCCTGGCCGGCGTCACTGGCCGGGCACCCAGAGCCGGGCCAGTGGAGGCACCTGCTCGGGCGGCAAACTCGGGAGGATCGAGCAGAAACGTGTAATCGCGAATCAAGCGCCCGGTTGGCCAATTGAGCTCTAGGAGCAGGTCGACGAACGGGTCGTTGATGGGCCGAGAGGAAGTCAGTTTGATGATCGAACGGCCGCTGGGATTCTTGGTGATCGCGAAACTGATCCCCAGCAGCGTCGAGGAGTAGTCGACGCCGGCCCGCTTGAACTCATCGGGAGCCGCCAGCTTGGCCTGCATTTCCGCAATCTCTTCGCGCGTCGCGAAGACCTCCACCTCGGCGCGCAAAGGCTGGCCGAGCGCCGAGAAGACGGTGATCTGGCCCAGCCCCGCGGCCTCGCTGGCCACAGGCACGGAGGCCAGCACCAGTGATGACGCCACCGCCCATACCGAGGTCCGCAATCTGAAATCCTTTGCTGTCTGACGTATTTTTCTGGCCACGGCGCCACCCTGAGCGTCGAAATCGGAATTATTAAAATAACATCATGGGGTTAGCCATGCAAGCTAAACTTGCTTCTGAATCACGGCCCGGACAAAGCCCCAAACCCGGCCTGTCACAAGTACTTTGTTTATTCAATTTCAATCAGTTATCGATCAGAACACGAAGCATGCGACGAAGCGGTTCAGCCGCCCCCCAGAGCAACTGGTCGCCGACCGTAAACGCACCAAGGTACTCCCCGCCCATCGCCAGCTTGTGCAGCCGCCCGACCGGGACCGACAAGCTGCCGGTCACCGCCGCCGGGGTCAACTCGCGCTCGCTGATTTCGCGTTCGTTGGCAACGACTTTCACCCACTCATTCCCCTGCGCGATGATCGCGTTGACTTCGTCGAGCGGGACATCGCGCTTGAGCTTGATGGTCAGTCCCTGCGAATGGCAACGCATGGCGCCGACACGTACGCAGAGCCCGTCAACCGGAATACTGCCCGGCGAACGAAACGGCGGGCGGCCGAGGATCTTGTTGCACTCGGCGCCGCCCTTCCATTCTTCCTTCGACTGCCCGTGTTCGACCGACGCATCGATCCACGGGATCACGCTACCGGCGAGCGCCGTGTGCCGGAAGTTGCTGGTCGGAAAATCCGCCGAGCGCATGGTTTCAGCAACCTTGCGATCGATGTCCAGAATCGCCGAAGCCGGATCGGCCAACTCGGACTTCACCGCATCGTGCAGCACGCCCATCTGCAGCAGAAGCTCGCGCATGTTCTGTGCGCCGGCCCCCGATGCCGCCTGGTAGGTCATCGCGCTGACCCACTCGACGAGGTCCTGCCGGAACAGTCCGCCGAGCCCCATCAGCATCAGCGAAACCGTGCAGTTGCCGCCGATCCAGTTTCGGCCACCGTTGGCCAGGGCAGCGTCGATAACCTCGCGGTTCACCGGATCGAGGATGATCACCGCATCGTCCTTCATGCGCAGCGTCGACGCGGCGTCGATCCAGTGACCATTCCAGCCAGCGGCGCGCAGGCGGGGGAAGACCTCCTTCGTGTAGTCACCGCCCTGGCAGGTGACGACAATGTCCATCTGCTTGAGGGAGTCGATCGACATCGCATCGTGCAGGCTGCCCGCTTCCCTGCCCGCGAGCAGCGGCGCCTTGCCGCCGACGGCGGAAGTCGAGAAGTAGAGCGGCTCGATGTGCTCGAAGTCGCCCTCTTCCACCATTCTTTGCATCAGCACCGAACCGACCATGCCGCGCCAACCGACCAGACCTACCTTGTTCATTTGTTCACCTCTGCCAGAAATCCCGTTGAATCGCTTCACTCAATTCACGCACTCGACTTGCAGCGCGGCGAGTACCGCGTCGCCCATCTCGCGGGTACCGACCTGCCGCATTCCGGGCTCATGGATGTCAGCCGTCCGGTAGCCCTGGCCCAGCACCTTCTTGACCGCGTTCTCGATACGCTGGGCAGCGTCATGACGCGCAAAAGTGTAACGCAACATCATCGCCGCCGAGAGGATCGTAGCCAGCGGATTGGCGATCCCCTGACCAGCAATATCCGGCGCCGATCCGTGACAGGGTTCGTACATGCCCTTGTTGTTGGCGTCCAGTGACGCCGAAGGCAACATGCCGATCGAACCGGTGAGCATCGCCGCCTCGTCGGAGAGAATGTCACCGAACATGTTGCCGGTGACGATGACGTCGAACTGCTTCGGATTGCGTACCAGCTGCATCGCCGCGTTGTCGACCAGCATGTGGCTGAGCACGACATCGGGATAGTCTGCCGCGGTCTCGATGGCCACGTCGCGCCACAGTTGCGTCGTTTCCAGGACGTTCATCTTGTCCACCGAGCACAGCCTGCCACTGCGCTTGCGCGCCGCCTCGAAAGCGACGCGCAGGATGCGGCGAATCTCGCTCTCGCTGTAGTGCATGGTGTTGAATCCAAAGCGTTCCTGACGGCCATCGACGTCGCGCGTCTCGATACCGCGCGGTTGACCGAAATAGATGTCGCCGGTCAGCTCGCGAACGATCAGGATGTCGAGACCGGCAACGACTTCGCTTTTCAGCGTCGAGGCGTTGGCCAGTTCCGGATAGAGGATCGCCGGGCGCAGGTTGGCGAACAGGCCGAGTTGCTGGCGGATGGCGAGCAGACCGCGCTCCGGGCGCAGCGCGCGCGGCAGCGCGTCCCATTGCGGGCCACCGACGGCACCGAGGAGCACCGCGTCGGCCGCCTGCGCCAGGCGCTGGGTGGCTTCCGGGTACGGATCACCGGTGGCATCGACGGCGCCACCGCCGAGCAGCGCTTCTTCCATCGTGCAGTCGAGGTCGAGCGCGCGCAGGACGCGCACCGCCTCAGCCATGATCTCCGGGCCAATCCCGTCTCCCGGGAGAAGACAAATCTTCATTTACACTTCCTCAGGCGAACAGCCAGGGCTGTTCGCTACGACGGCGCTCTTCAAAGGCCTTGATCAGCTCGGCGTGGCGCAAGGTCAATCCGATGTCGTCCCAGCCATTGAGCAGGCACTCCTTGCGGAAGGCATCGACGGCAAACGGCAAGACCTTGCCATCGGGGCACACCACCTGTTGCTGTTCGAGGTCGACGAGCAATCGACAAGCCGGCGCCGAGTCAACCAGCGCAAACAGGGCGTCGACGTCGCTTGCCGGCAGCACGATTGGCAGAATGCCGTTCTTGAAGCAGTTGTTGAAAAAGATGTCGGCGAAACTCTCGGCGATCACCGCCCGGAAGCCAAAGTCAAGCAGGGCCCAGGGCGCGTGCTCACGCGAACTTCCACAGCCGAAGTTCTTGCGCGTCAGCAGAATCTGCGCGCCCTGATAACGTGCTTGATTGAGGACGAAATCGGGCTTCAGCGGCCGCTGCGAATTGTCCTTGCCAGGCTCACCCACGTCCAGGTAGCGCCATTCGTCGAACAGGTTCGGACCGAAGCCCGAACGCTTGATCGACTTCAGGAACTGCTTGGGAATGATCGCGTCGGTGTCGACGTTGGCGCGGTCGAGTGGCGCCACCAAGCCTTCAAGACGAACGAACTTGTCCATTCTCTTCCTTGTCTGGCGCCCCTATTTGGCCGCCTTTTCAATCGCCTGCCCGCCCTTGGAGATATCCTTGCCAACGCCTTGCACGGTGTTGCAGGCAGTCAGCGAAAGCGCCACGGCAAGCGCGCCAAACAGCAATGTCAAGCGTTTCATCCCTTCTCCTTTGCGTCAGAGCAACTCGCGTACATCGCAAAAATGCCCGGCAATCGCCGCCGCCGCAGCCATCTCCGGGCTGACCAGATGGGTGCGACCACCGGCCCCCTGGCGACCCTCGAAGTTGCGGTTCGAAGTCGAAGCGCAGCGCTCGCCGGGCTCCAGGCGGTCGGCGTTCATCGCCAGGCACATCGAACATCCAGGCTCGCGCCACTCGAAACCGGCAGCGCGAAAGATCTCGTCGAGCCCTTCTTCCTCGGCCTGCCGCTTGACCAGCCCCGAACCGGGGACGACCAGCGCCAGACGGAGGCTGCCGGCCACCTTCTTGCCGCGCACGACAGCCGCGGCGGCACGCAGATCCTCGATCCGCGAATTGGTACACGAGCCAATGAAGACCTTGTCGAGGCGAATCTCCCGAATCGGCACATTGGCGCCAAGCCCCATGTAAACCAGCGCCCGCTCCATCCCCTCGCGCTTGACGGGATCGGGCTCCTGCGCCGGATCCGGCACACAGGCATCGATCGCCACCACCATTTCGGGAGACGTCCCCCAGGTCACCTGCGGCCGGATCGCCTCGGCGGACAACTCGATGACGCTGTCGAACTCGGCGCCGTCGTCGCTGCGCAGCGTCCGCCAGTGGACAACGGCACGCTCCCACAGCTCGCCCTGCGGCGCGAACGGACGGCCGCGCAGGTAGTCGATCGTCACTTCGTCAACCGCCACCATGCCCAGGCGCGCGCCCGCTTCGATGGCCATGTTGCAGAGCGTCATCCGCCCTTCCATCGACAGTCCGCGAATCGCGCTGCCGGCAAACTCGAGCGCATAACCGGTGCCACCGGCGGTACCGATACGGGCAATGATCGCCAGCGCGACGTCCTTGGCCGTCACCCCCTTGGCGAGCAAGCCATCGACGCGCAGCAGCATCGTCTTCGACTTCTTCTGCAGCAGGCACTGCGTCGCCAGGACGTGCTCGACCTCGGAAGTACCGATGCCGTGCGCCATGCACGCGAAGGCACCGTGCGTGCTGGTGTGCGAATCACCGCAGACGACGGTCATCCCGGGTAGCGTCGCACCGTTCTCGGGGCCAACCACGTGCACGATCCCCTGGCGCGGATCCTTGAACGGGAAAAAGGCCAGCGCACCGACTTCGCGGATATTGGCGTCCAGCGTCTCGACCTGCAGGCGTGCGATCGGATCCTCGATGCCGCGATCCCAGTGGTCGGTGGGCGTGTTGTGGTCCGCCGTAGCGACGATCGAAGACACCCGCCATGGCTTGCGGCCGGCCAGCTTCAAGCCCTCGAAGGCCTGCGGACTGGTCACCTCGTGCACCAGGTGGCGGTCGATATAGATCAGCGCGGTACCGTCGACCTGCTGATGGACGACGTGGTCCTGCCAAAGTTTTTCGTACAAGGTCTGCGGCATAGGTCGACGATCCGACGAAGTTCGGCCCCGGTGAGAGGCAATAGAGGGCAGGATTATGTCACAGCGCACCGGCCGCTGTCAGCGCCGGCTTGCACGCGCGGCCATCAGAGCCGCTTGCCGCACGAGCGATCAGCGCGCCTGGCGCGCCGCCAGGTAGAGCGGCTCCACGCGCTGCGCATAAACGCGCAGATCGGCGATCCGTGACCCATGCGACGGGTGCGTCGACAGCCACTGCGGCGGCTGTCCTCCCGAGACACGCCCCATCTTCTCCCACAGCGAGATCGCCGCACTCGGATCGTAGCCGGCTCGCGCCGCCAGCTCGACGCCCATGCGATCGGCCTCCTGCTCCATTTCCCGCGAATTTGGGCGCATGAAAGCCAGGTCGCCGACGCCGCCGATGACGCTCTGCCCGAGACCGGAATCGACGCCAAAATAGGCGCCGATCAAGGCCCCTCCGATGGCTGCCGCGACGTTCAGGCCTGCAGCCTGGCCAGCTTTCTCGCGCCCGTGCTCGCGCAGCGCGTGCGCGATTTCGTGGCCCATCACCCCGGCGAGTTCGTCGTCGGTGATCTGCAACTGCTCGATCAAGCCGGTATATACCGCGATCTTGCCGCCGGGCATGCACCAGGCGTTGAGCTCCTTGGAGCTGACCACATTGACCTCCCACTTCCAGCCGGGCGCATCGGGGCGAAAAGCGGCGGTCACCGGGATCAGCCGGCGAGCGATTGCCCGCACGCGCTCGGTCTGCTGCGCATCGCGATTGAGCAGTTTCTTGCTCTGCGCCGCGTGCATCGCTTCCTGGTAAGCCTTGGCGGCCGAGCGATCGACCTCGGCCGACGAAACCAGCATGGTCTGCTCGCGATCGACGCCAACCCTGCCGCCGCCGGTCGTTCGGGTCGTCGTACAGCCCGTAACGGCAACGGCAGCGAGCACCACAAGTGCGCCACGAGCGCAGGAAAGGACAGTCATTCTTTACCTCCAGAACCGTGTGCAAACCCGGCAATCGGCGCCGGGTGGCTGCCGCCGGGATCGTCGAGATCGCCGCTCTTCACGCCGACGGCGACGAAGAGCAGACCGAACAGCGCAAACGCCGAACTCATGGTGTAGGTGGGCCCGGCGCCCCAGGCGTCCCAGCTCCAGCCGCTCAGCAAACTGCCGAGCAGGCCTCCGGCGCCAAACGACAGGCTCGAGTACAGCGCCTGGCCACGCGCCTGACAGCGACCGGGAAACCAGCGATTGACGGCGGCGATCGCCGTCGCGTGGTAAGCACCGAAAGTCAGGCCATGCAGCAATTGCGCGACGACGATCAGCGGCACGCTTTCTACGCCCCAGCCGATCACCAGGAAGCGCGCGATAGCGGCCGCAAAACTGGCGAGAAGAATGGTACGCAGTCCAAAACGACGCAGCAAGCCGACCATGAAGAAGAAGACCACGATCTCGGCGAGAACGCCGAGCGACCACAGGCAGCCGACGGCGAACTTGCTGTAGTGATGGTCGGCGAGGTGAATCGAGTAGAAAACGTAGAAGGCGCCGTGCGCCGCCGACATGGCTAAACACGCGGCAAAGAGCGCTTTGACCCGCCGCTGGCGAAGGATTTCCCCGACCGGCACTTGCGCACCCGTCGCCCCATGCGACGGCGCCTCGGGAACCGCCAGGGCGTAGATCATAATCCCGGCCAGGGTCGCCGCGATCACCCACAGCAGCGCCGACAGCGGCAACTGGTCGAGCAGCGCACCGGTGCCCATCACAGCGACAATGAAACCGATCGAACCCCACAGGCGGATACGGCTGTAACGCGCCGGCTGCTCGCGCAGATGATCGAAGGTCAGCGTCTCGACCAGCGGCAGTGCGGCGCTCCAGAAAAAAGCCAGCAAGGCCATCGCCAGCAGCATCGCCTCGAAGCTGCGCACGACAAAAAAACTCGCGAAACCGATCAGGCTGACGACGCCGGCGAGGCGCACGATGCCCACCCGTTGCCCCATACGATCGGCCAGGGCGCCCCACAGATAGGGCGCGAACAGGCGCATCAGCTGCATCTGGGACATCAGCAAACCGATGTCCCAAGCGGAAAACGACAGCGACTGAAGGTAAAGCCCGAAATACGGAGAGAAAGCGCCGATGAAGGCGAAATAGAAGAAGTAGTAGCCGGAAAGACGCCAGTAGGGCAGAGCTTGCATCCGGCAATTCTACCGGATGGCGCAAGGGCGGCCGGCGGCCGCCGGCTCGGCAAGCGGTTGCGCGCTTGCCGAGCCGCTCAGCCGTTCAATCGCTGTTCTTGTAAGCGACCAGCATCCGGTACATCTGGTCCTTGAGCAGCAGGCGCTGTTTCTTCATCGTTTCGATGGTGAAGTCGTCGACCGGCAGGTCTTCCTCTTCGAGACGCTCGACCTCGCGCGTCAGTTGATGGTATTCGTCATACATCTCGCCGAACGGCTGGCTCGCGGCTTTCAGGGCGTGAATCGAATCCAGATACTCGGGGAAATCATGGTACAGGTCGTGATGCTCGATGTGCATGATCCTAGCCTCTCGCTGATCCCGGTCGGCCCGATGCGCGACCAGACCAAGCGATTATAACCAGAGCCACCGGCAAGCGTCACGCGGCCCCGCCATCGCTTGCCGCGCCGGGAATACGAGGCGTGCTGCAACGCACGTCGCCACACTGGGCGCGATGGCGCAAGGCATGGTCGATCAACACCAGCGCGAGCATCGCTTCGGCGATCGGAGTCGCTCGAATGCCGACGCAGGGGTCGTGCCGGCCATGCGTTTCGACGCTTGCCGCGTTGCCCGCGCGGTCTACGGAACGGCGTGGCAGGCGAATGCTCGACGTCGGCTTGATCGCCAGACTGACGACGATGTCCTGGCCCGTGGAAATGCCGCCGAGCACCCCGCCGGCGTGGTTGCTGAGGAAGCCCTGCGGCGTCATTTCGTCGCCATGCTCGCTGCCGCGCTGGGCAACGCTGGCAAAACCGGCGCCGATCTCGACGCCCTTGACCGCGTTGATGCTCATCATCGCGTAGGCGATCTCGGCATCCAGCCGGTCGTAGACCGGTTCGCCCCAGCCGGGCGGTACGCCATGGGCAGCGACGGTGATCTTCGCGCCCACCGAATCGCCCGCCTTGCGCAGTCGATCCATGTACTCCTCGAGCTCGGCAACGATCGTCGCGTTCGGCGCGAAGAACGGATTGCCGGCGATCGCCGCGGCATCCAGGAAGGGAATCTCGAGTGGCCCGAGCTGGCTCATCCAGCCGCTGATGCTGACCCCGTAGCGCTCGCCCAGCCACTTGCGGGCAATTGCCCCGGCGGCGACACGCACCGCCGTCTCGCGGGCCGACGAGCGACCGCCACCGCGATGATCGCGAAAACCGTACTTCTGCGTGTAGACGTAGTCGGCGTGCCCCGGGCGGAAGGTCTCGGCAATATTGCCGTAGTCCTTGCTGCGCTGATCCTGATTGCGGATCAGCAGGCCTATCGGCGTTCCCGTCGTGCGGCCCTCGAAAACGCCGGAGAGGATCTCGACCTGATCCGGCTCGCGCCGCTGCGTCACATGCCGCGAGGTTCCTGGCCGACGACGGTCGAGCTGGCACTGAATGTCGGCTTCCGAAATCGCCAGCCCGGGCGGGCAGCCATCAACGACGCAGCCGATCGCCGGACCGTGTGACTCACCGAACGAAGTCACGGTGAACAGCGTGCCAATCGTGTTGCCGGACATGGCTTTCTCTTGAGCGTTAGAATGGGCGCAAAGTCTACCATAGCGCTCAGCACGCTGATCCGAAGCCAGCCCGATGACCGACAAGCCTGCACGTCCCGGCAAACCGCTGCCGACGTCCACCCCGAAAACGCCCGCGCGGCAGCCACCCTCGCCGCCCGGGAACGCACTGCGCCAGGCGGACACACGCTGGCAGCGAACGGTCCGCTATGCCTGGGACAAGGGAGGGAGCAGGGGCGGCAGGTAGGCCGCGCGCCTGCCCGGTACGCGCGCCCGAGCCCGCTGCCGCCGGTCCTTTCAGCCAGCGTCGACGACAGGCGCCTGAGCCACGGTCACGGTCACGGCCACGCAGTGTCGCCGGAAGGCGCAAGAATCGGGTGGTCGGGGAGCGCTGCCGAGACGACAATCGAAGCCCATCCCCTACGAAAGGCTGTCATGACTGCTGCCAGCATCACCCGACTGTTCCTGCTCGCTGCGATCTGGGGCGCCTCTTTTCTGTTCATGCGCGTCAGCGTCCCCGCCTTCGGACCCGTCGCGCTGATCACCTTTCGCGTCGGCATTGCCGCGGTATTTCTCTGGCTGGTCGCCCGCGTCCTCAAGCAATCCCTGGAAATGGGTCGCAAGTGGAAGTACTTCCTGAGCATTGGCGTCCTCAACTCGGCGCTCCCCTTCCTTCTTTTCGCCTACGCGGCGCAATCGCTCCCGGCGTCGCTGCTGGCCATTCTCAACGCCACCTCGCCGCTCTTCGGAGCGGCGATCGGGACGCTCTGGCTGAGCGTTCCGCTGACCGGCGCCGTCGCCCTCGGTCTGGGCTGCGGCCTGGCCGGGGTCAGCGTCCTCGTTGGCCAGAACCTCGCGCTGGCCGGTAGTGCCGAGTGGCCAGCGGTCGCCGCCGGGCTGCTCGCGCCGCTCTCCTACAGCCTGGCGAGCATCTACACCAAGGCCCACCCCGGCCTGGCAACACCCTTCGCCAACGCCCACGGCAGCATGTGGATGGCCACGCTGGTACTGCTGCCGCTGTTTCTTCTTGCCCCGGTCCGGCATGCGCCGGACGGCGGCGACTGGGCAGCCGTGTCGCTACTGGCCATCGTCTGCACCGGTGCCGCCTACCTGCTCTACTTTCGCCTGATCGAAGACGTCGGCCCGACGCGCGCGCTTTCGGTGACCTTTCTGATTCCCGTCTTCGGCGTCCTCTGGGGTGCGCTGTTCCTCGACGAAGCGGTCGGCTGGCACACCCTGATCGGTGGCGCACTGATCCTCACCGGCATCGCGCTGACCGCCGGCCTGCTCGGCCCGCGCGGCCAAACGGCATGAACGAGCTCGCTGCCCGCTGTCGTGCCTACGACACGGTCGCCCGGGCGATTCGCTTCGTCAGGGAGCGCAGGCCCTGTCAGCCCACGCTGCAGGAGGTCGCCGCGCACGTCGGCCTGAGCCATTTTCATCTGCAGCGACTGTTCAGTGTCTGGGTCGGCATCTCGCCGAAGCGCTTCCTGCAATACCTGACCACCGAACACGCCCGCTCGCTGTTGCGTGGCGAGTACGACGTCCTCGCCGCAGCGCACGCGGCAGGGCTCTCCGGACCCGGCCGGCTCCATGATCTGATGGTCGCTTGCGACGCGGCGACACCGGGCGAGGTGCGCTCGCTGGGCGCAGGGCTGCTGATCACCTATGGCTTCGGACCGACGCCGTTCGGCTGGGTCATTGCCGGCACTACCCCGCGCGGGCTGTGCCATCTGCAGTTCGTGAACGCCAGTGACCATCTTGACGCCGACGACGCCAGCGACGCCGCACGGCAACTGCAAGCCGACTGGCAACACGCCCGGCTGGTCCGCGACGATGCGGCACTGGCCACGAGCATCGCCCGCGCCTTCGCTCGCAGCGGCCAGGGACAACCGCTCCACGTCCTGCTCAAGGGCACGAATTTCCAGCTCAAGGTGTGGCAGGCGCTGATCAACGTCGCCCCGGGGGAAGTGGTCTCGTACGGCGAACTGGCGGCGCGTATCGATCACCCGCGCGCGCAACGCGCGGTCGGTTCGGCGCTCGCACGCAACCGTATCGCGGTGCTGATTCCTTGCCATCGCGTCATTCGCGAGAATGGCGAGATCGGCAGCTATCGTTGGGGAGGCGACCGAAAACAGGCGTTGCTGGCCGTCGAAGCGGCGCGCACCGTCACCCATGCCTGCCCATGAACACTCGCCACCGGTCAGCGAACGACGCCCACGGCGAGCACCGTATTCTCTCGTCAACGGCAAATAATTTCACAGTCGAAACGCCGCTTGTCGTTAGAATCGGGACCTTCTCCATTGTCACTTCGCGCCAGAAAAATGACTGATGCAAGCCTGCTCGCCGAACTGATCAGCCACTCCGCCGCGCGCAATCCGGACGCCATCGCGCTCAGCTACGGCAAGCAGTCGATGAGCTACGGCGAGCTGCAACGGTCGATCGACGGCCTCGTCGCCGGCCTCGTCGGCCTCGGCCTGCAGCGCGGCGAGCGCATCGCGATCTACCTCGAAAAGCGCTTCGAAACGGTCGTCGCCAGTTTCGGCGCAACCGCCGCCGGTTGCGTCTTCGTGCCGCTCAATCCGCTGCTCAAGGCTGATCAGGTGGCCTACATCATGCGCGACTGCAATGTCCGCGCGCTGCTCACCTCCAGCGAACGCCTGTCACTGCTCGCCCCCGTGCTGCCGTCGTGCCACGACCTGCGCCACGTGCTGCTGACCGGCAGCGAGCCGCCGCCCGCCACTGACGGTCCGCTCGCCTACCTGCGCTGGGACGATCTGCTGCAGGCCGGCGGCCGGAGCGGTCACCGCGTGATCGACACCGACATGGCGGCGATCCTGTACACCTCGGGCAGCACCGGCAAGCCGAAAGGCGTCGTGCTCTCGCACCGCAATATGGTCGCCGGCGCCAAGAGCGTCGCCAGCTACCTCGAAAACACGGCCAACGACACTCTGTTGGCCGCACTGCCGCTCTCTTTCGATGCCGGCTTCAGCCAGCTGACCACCGCTTTCCACGCCGGTGCGCGCGTCGTCCTGCTCAACTACCTGCTACCGCGCGACGTGCTCAAGGCGCTGGCGCGCGAGCAGGTGACCGGACTGACCGCCGTACCGCCGCTCTATATTCAGCTCGCGGAACTTGAATGGCCGGCGGCGGTCGGCGAGCACCTGCGCTACTTCGCCAATACCGGCGGGCGCATGCCGCGCGAAACGCTGGCCAGCCTGCGCCGCCACCTCCCGGCCAGCAAACCGTATCTGATGTACGGCCTGACCGAAGCCTTTCGCTCGACCTACCTGCCGCCGGACGAAGTCGACCGGCGCCCCGATTCGATCGGCAAGGCGATCCCCAACGCCGAGATACTGGTGCTGCGCGAAGACGGCTCGCCGTGCGCCGCGCACGAACCCGGCGAGCTCGTGCACCGTGGCGCGCTGGTCGGCATGGGCTACTGGAACGATCACGAAAAGACGGCCGAACGCTACAAACCGCTGCCCGCCAACACGCCGGGTCGCGATGCCGGCCTGGTGCTCCCGGAAATTGCCGTCTTCTCGGGCGATACGGTGCGCAGCGACGAGGAAGGTTTTCTTTACTTCATCGGTCGTCGCGATGAAATGATGAAGACCTCGGGCTACCGGGTCAGCCCGACCGAAGTCGAAGAAGTCCTCTACGCGACCCGGTTGGTCGGTGAATGCGTCGCTTTCGGCGTCGACCACCCGACGCTCGGCCAGGCCATCCAGGTCATCGCCACGCCCGCCTCGGGCAGCGCTCTGGACAGCGCCGAACTGCTCGCCGAGTGCCGCCGCCGGATGCCCGCCTACATGGTACCGGCGGCGGTGACCGTGTATCCCGGGGCACTGCCGCGCAACCCCAACGGCAAGATCGATCGAAAATTGCTGGCTGGCGAGTTCGTCGCCAGCCAGGGCGATGCGACCGCGGCAGCGCAAGCAAAGGAGCACCCGTGAGCGAAGTGCAACGCAGCTTCCCCAGCCACGCAGCCATGGACCAGTTCCCGGTTGCCGACGGCGAACTCGTCGTCGGCGGCATGGCGCTGACCCGACTCGCCGCGCGCGTCGGACAAACCCCCTTCTACGCCTACGACCGCAGCCTGCTGACGCGGCGGGTTGGCGAGTTGCGCGCCGTCCTTCCGTCGGTGCTGAAACTGCACTATGCGATGAAAGCCAACCCGATGCCGGCGCTGGTCTGCCACATGGCAGGACTGGTCGACGGCATCGACGTCGCCTCTGCCGGCGAGTTGAAGGTCGCCCTCGACGCCGGCGCAAATCCGCGCGATATCAGCTTCGCCGGGCCGGGAAAACAAGGCGCGGAGTTGCGCCAGGCCGTCGCCGCCGGCATCCTGATCAACGTCGAATCGTTCCGTGAAGTCGCCGAACTGGCAGCCATAAGCGCACAGACGGGCAACAAGGCCCGCATCGCAGTTCGTGTGAACCCCGACTTCGAACTGAAGAGCTCGGGAATGAAGATGGGCGGCGGTGCCAAGCAGTTCGGCGTCGACGCCGAGCAGGTGCCGGCGCTGCTCACCGAGATCGGCCGCGCCGGGCTGTCCTTCGAGGGCTTCCACCTCTTTGCCGGCTCACAGAATCTCAAGCCGGAAGCGATCGTCGAGGCGCAGAGCAAAAGTTTCGACCTCGCCCTGCGCCTGGCCCGGGAAGCGCCCTCGCCGGTTCGTTTCCTCAACCTTGGTGGCGGCTTCGGCATTCCCTACTTCCCCGGGGAAAAGCACCTTGACCTGGCACCGATTGGCGCCGGGCTGGCGACGATCAGCGAACGCGCGGCGAAGGAACTCCCACAAGCCGAACTGGTCATTGAACTGGGGCGCTACCTGGTCGGCGAAGCGGGCATCTACGTCAGTCGCATCGTCGACCGCAAGATCTCGCGCGGCCACTGTTTCCTGGTCACTGACGGCGGTCTGCACCACCATCTGTCGGCGTCGGGCAATTTCGGCCAGGTCATCCGCAAGAACTACCCGGTCGCCATTGGCAACCGGATGGCGCCGAGCGAGCGTGAAATGGTTTCCGTCGTCGGCCCGCTGTGCACGCCGCTCGACCTGCTCGCCGACCGGATGGAACTGGCCGTCGCCGAAGCGGGGGATCTGGTGGTGATCTTTCAATCCGGCGCCTACGGCGCCAGCGCCAGTCCGCAGGCCTTTCTCGGCCATCCCGCCTGCCTCGAGACCATGGTTTGAGAGCAGCAGGGCTTGCCTGGCTGCAGACGACGACCTCGGTCGCTGCGCCGTTGATTGCGCCAGCAGGTGCGCAGCGGTACGCCCGGCAAGCTTCGCCGCCAGCCCCTTGCCCAGCCAACAATAAGAATCGATTCGACGCGCCATGAAACCAACTGCCACGGAACGTTCGCCGCTGCCACGCAGCCCGGTACTCGACTGGTCCAGCTTTTCGGGGAAGCCGAGGTCGGCGGGCGTCAGCAGCATCGATGACCTCAGACACTCGGTGACGACCACCAGCGGGCGCGCGGCCATCTATCACGCCCTGCTGCAACTGCGCCTGCCACCCGGAAGCCTGGTCCTGGCACCCAGCTACCACTGCCCGACGATGATCGCACCGGCAATCCTGGCCGGCCTTGAAGTCGGCTATTTTGCCATCCGTGCCGACGGACTACCCCACCTGAACAGCGTGGACGCGGCCACCGCAGGCAGGGCCAAGGCGATGATCGTTTCGCACTACTTCGGTCTGGCGCGATCGCTGGCAGAAGTCCGGCAGTGGTGTGACGAGCATCGCATCGCGCTCATCGAAGACTGCGCGCACTGCTACTTCGGCGACGCCGGCGAAAGGCCGGTGGGCACCTGGGGGGACTTCTCCACGGCCAGCCTGTCCAAGTTCTTTCCGGTTCCCGAAGGCGGCGTACTGGCCTCCGCCGGGCAAGCCCTCACCCCCCTGCCCCTTTCCGCCCCGGGCTTAAAGGCACAACTCAAGGGCTGCGTCGACGTCCTTGAGATCGCCGTCCGGCACGGGCGCCTTGCCGGCGTCAATCGCCTGCTGGCCAGCGTCTTCCGGCTCAAGAACACGCTCGGGAAGCACAAGGCGACGGGCGGCGGCAAAGAGACCTCGGCGCTGGTCCGAATGATGCAGAGCTGTGACATGGAACGTATCTCGCAGGCGCCATTATGGGCAACGCTGGCGCTGAAAGCGACCTTGCCGCGTGGTCCGATCATTGCGCGACGGCGGCAGAACTTTGCCATCTATGCCCGACACTTTGCCCAGGTACGCGGTGCGCGAGCGCTCCTTCCCCCGCCGGATGCCGACGCCGTACCCTACGTTTTCCCCTTGTGGGTCGAGGAGCCCGATCGCATCTACCACGCGCTGCGCGCACAGGAATTCCCGGTCTTTCGCTGGGACAACCTCTGGCCCGGGACACCACGGCTAGGCGATGACGTCGGCCCCGAATGGAGCCATCACGTCCTGCAGCTGCTGTGCCATCAGAACCTCGACGACAGCGATGTCACGAACACGGCGCTGGCGACCCTGAGCTTGCTGGCCAACCCGCAAGCCTAGACAAACGCTTTCGTCGCGTCGAACAACCACGGAAAGACGACCGACCATGTCAACATCTGCTTCTCTGCTCTGGCAGAATCTGCCCGCCGCCGCACTGCTGCAGAGCCCCGATCTTCAGGCTGATTGGAACCGCCTCAACGCCGCCCGCGGTGACCTGCCTTTTCTGACCGCGGAGGCGATGATCGCCGCGCTCGACAACTTCGCCGAGGGCCGGGAGAGACTGCTCGTCGGCCGGGACGCTTCGTCCATCGTCGCCCTGTTTCTCGTCGTGCCGACCGGGAAATACAAGTGGAGTACGTTTCAGGCGTCGCAGATCCCGCTCGGGGCCTGGGTGGCTGAAAGCCGGCTGCCCCTGCCGGACCTCGCCCGCAGCCTGAGCCGAGGGCCGCTTGGCTTTTGCCTCGCCCTGTCCGTCACCCAGATCGATCCACTGTTTGCGCCACGAGGCGACGACGGTGCGGACAGCGAGAACAGTGACTACATCGAAACCGGCTGGATCGACCTGCTCGGCAACTTCGACGACTACTGGAACCTACGCGGCAAGAACCTGCGCCAGAACATGCGCAAACAACGCAACAAGCTGGCCAACGAAGGCATCGTCGGGCACATGCGCGCGTGGACCTCGGCCGCCGATATCGACGGCGCCATCGAGCGCTACGGTGTATTGGAGAGTGCCGGCTGGAAGGCCGCTCAAGGCACGGCGATCCACCGCGACAACGCCCAGGGACGCTTCTATGGCGCGCTGCTGAATACCGCCGCCGCGCGCGGCGAGGCGGTGGTCTATGAGTATCTCTTCGACGATCGGGTCGTCGCCTCCAACCTCTGCCTGCGCCGCAAGGGGACGCTGGTCGTCCTCAAGACAACCTACGATGAGAGCATCCAGTCCTACTCACCGGCCTTCCTGCTGTGTCAGGACGAGATGGAACAGCTCTATGCGGAGAAGGCGATCGAGCGGCTGGAGTACTATGGTCGCCTGATGGACTGGCACACCAAGTGGACGGCAAACAAGCGCACCATCTACCATCTGACGCTCTACCGCTGGCCGCTGCTCAAGGCGTTTGCCGGATGGCGCCGTCGTCGCCGTGCAGGCGTCGCCGCCGCGAAACACGCTTAGCGCGCCTTGTACGCCGCGTCGCCGCCACGCGCGGTACCGACGCCGCCACTCTGCGTGCGGCCGGGCGAGAATCTGTGAGACGATGAGCGGCAAGGACGCGCACGGTCGCACGGCCGATCGTGGATAGAAGCGGCCTCGGCCGACAATCGAAAGCGAGCGCACCATGGACCTGAGTTTCGATGAGTTGTCCAAGCCCGTCCGCCACCTGCTCCTGGTCGACGACGAGGAAAGCATCCTGCGCTCCTTGCGGCGCATGCTGCGTCGCGACGGCTATGTCATTCATGTCGCCCTCGGCGGTGAGGAGGGGCTGGCCGTGCTGGAGAGGGAACCGGTCGGGGTAATCGTCACCGACCAGCGCATGCCGGGGATGACCGGCTCGCAGTTCCTGAGCAAGGTCAAGGAGAAGTATCCCGACACCATCCGCATCGTCCTCTCCGGATACACCGAGCTGAACTCGATCACCGACGCGATCAACAGCGGCGCCATCTACAAGTTCCTGACCAAGCCCTGGGATGACGAGCTTCTGCGCGAGCACCTTGCGGACGCCTTCGAGCACTACGAACTGAAGAACGAGAACGCCCGCGTTTCGACGCTGAACCGAGCCATCATCGACGCCATTCCCGACGCCCTGCTGCTCGTCGATGTGCGCCGGCGCGTCATCGTTGCCGCCAACTCCGCAGCCAGCACGCTGCTCGGCTACGCAGCGCCGGGATCGGCCGGGTCACCGGAGCTGGCCGGCACGGCGATCGGCGAAATCGAGCTCCTGCCGGTAGACCTGTGCTACTGGGACGAAATCGCTGACGGCACTTTCCGGCCGCTACACGGGCTTGAAACCGAATATCAGCATCGCGACGGGAGCCTGCTCCCGGTGCGCAAGTCGACCTCGAACGCCGCCGATGGCCAACACCCCTACGTGCTCGTGCTGGCGCATGACCTGCGCCACGAACGGACCATCGAGTCGTCACTGGAAAGACTGAACGCCGAGATGGCGTCGGTTCTCGAAGCAACATCGGAGGGTTTGCTGGTCCTCGATGCCGGACACCGGTTGGCGCGCATCAATCGCCGATTGAAAACCCTCTGGTCGCTGCCTGAAGACCTGCTCTCAGCCACCGGCGGCGAAGCCATCCTGCGCTGGATTGCGGCACAGGCGACGACACCGGTCGAGACGACGGCCGAGCTTTTCGCGCATTTCCTGGCCCCGACCGCTCGCCTCAGTGGCATTTTCGAGCGACAGAACGGGGAAAGCTGCCACTGGCACGCGTCCCCGCAACTACGCGATGACGAAGTGATTGGCCATATTTTCTGCTTCGCGGTCGCTCCGCCGTAGGTCCGCGAAGGGAGAATGAAGCCTCCCGACGACGCTAATCAGCGCGCGCCTCATCGCCAAAAAAGTACGCCACGCGCTTTCGCGGACTGAGATACTCGTGCACCGGCGGTGGCAGGTTGACGGCCCGCAAGGCTTTGCTGATGCTGATCTGCGGCAGCTCCTCAAGGTCGAGGATAAGCGCCTCTGCCTTCGGGATCTGCGGGTCGTAAACCAGGAGCATGGGCCGCAAGGGCCGCGCCGCGTTCACCGAGATGACCATCGCCGTCTCGCCGCTGGAAAGCTGCACGATGCTTCCGGGCGGGTACACGCCGAGAACGTGCACCAGCTTGGCGAGCATGGCGCCGTCAAACCAGTTCCGCTTCCTGGCGAACATCGTGGACAGCGCCTCGTAGGGAGTGACGACAGCCGCCGCCTGGGCCGGATTACAGAGATGGTCATAGTGATTGACAATGGCAATGACGCGCGCCACCGGGCCTATTTTCTCGCCCGCCAGGCGATTGGGGTAACCCGAGCCGTCCAGATGTTCGTGATGCTGGAGGATGGCGAGGGCCACCTCCTGTGGCAAGCCGCTGCGTAGCGCCAGCTTGGCGCCAGCCTCGCAATGCTGGCGCAGAAGCGCTTCTTCCGCCACCGTCAAGGCTTCGTTCTTGAGGCGCACCCGGGGCGCCAGGTCGGCCATGCCCACGTCGTGAAAAATGGCGGCCACCCCGATCGTCTGCAAGGCCCCTGCATCGAGCCCCATTGCCTTGCCGAGAATCAGCGCCAGGACCGCGACGTTGAGCGAGTGGTAATAGACCTCGTCGCCTATGCCCTTGTCACCGAGCAGATGAACCATCGTCGCACTGTTGCCGAGCAGCGATTCGGCAATTCCAGCAATCAGCGTGCCGATCTGTTCGATCGCCTTGCCGGGTTCGGAACGGAACTGCCGGGTCGCTTGACGAGCGCTGCGCGCGGCGGCTGCAGCCTCCTTTTCCGCGTTGGCAATGCTCGAACGCAGGACGCGATCGCGCTCGCTGCGCAGCTCCTGGTCGGTTCGCGTCATCCCCTCGGGCGCTGTTTCCGGGGTGGGCACCGGCGGCACTTGCGGCGGCTCGGCCTCGACTGGCAAGACGGGACCCTTGCCCCGCGCGGGATCGATCCTGATCCTGTCGAGGCCCAGACCGCGCAGGGTCGCCAACTGATCATCGCTTTGAATGAGGAAGCTGCTGAAGCTGAAGGGATGCTGGAGCCACGACAGGTCGAGGATCACGAACATGCCGATAGCAAGCTGCTCAGGTTCTACGAACACGCGCTCGTCCATATGAGATTGGCCCTCACCCCGATGGTACGAACCATACTCCCTCGGAGCCTGGCTGAGAAAACTATTGTCGATCGCGCGGCGCGAAGACCATCAGCCATTGGCAAGACAGAGTCGTCGCATGGTGCGGAGAGAGGGTCACGCGGGAGGTACAAAAAAGACCTCGCCAACGCGCTCAGCCGCGTCCGGAATGAGGTAGAGTACCGCGTTGAAGAACGCAACCAGACGGCCTTCTGCCGGAACGGGGCCGCATCGGCGCACAGTTTGCTCCGCCCTTCCTCGACCAGCGGGCCAAGGCCCAGGTGCTCAAGCGCGACGATGACCGAACAGACCTCGCCCACCCCCCCCCAGACACTGCTCCTGGTCGACGACGAACCTTCGATCCTCAGTGCCTTGCGGCGACTCTTCCGCCCCTGCGGCTATCGCATCCTGACCTCCGAAAGTGGCGCCGGAGGACTCGAACTGCTGGCCAAGGAAGACGTCGATCTGGTGATTTCCGACATGCGCATGCCGGAAATGGATGGCGCCCAGTTCCTGGAGCAGGTGCGTACCGGCTGGCCGCGCATCATCCGCATTCTCCTGACCGGCTACGCCGACATCACCTCGACCGTCAACGCCATCAACAAGGGCGAGATCTACCGCTACGTTTCCAAGCCCTGGGACGACCACGATATCGTGCTGATGGTGCGTGATGCTCTGCAAAGCCAGCGTCTGCGGAGTGAAAACGCGCGTCTGCTGGCCTTGACCCAGAACCAGAACGAAGAGCTCAAAGCGCTCAACAGCAGCCTCGAGGCGCGGGTCCAGGAACGCACCGCAGAACTTGAGCAGGTCAATGGCTTCCTCAACCTTGCCAACGACACGCTCAAGCAGAGTTTCCTGGTCTCGATCAAGGTCTTCTCGACACTCCTCGAACTGCGCGAGGGGTCGGCCGGCGGACACGCCCGCCGCGTCGCCGACCTGTCGCGCAAACTGGCCATCCAGTTGGAACTGGACGCCAAGGCGCAGCAGGATATCTTCATCGCCGGCCTCCTCCACGACATCGGCAAGATCGGCTTTTCCGACGCCATGTTCGCCAAGCCGGTCCCCAAATTGACTTCGGAAGAGTTGTCACGTTACCGCAAGCACAGTATCGCGGGGGCCAGCGCGCTGCTGCCACTCGCCGATCTGAAAAGCGCTGCGGACCTGATCCGCGCGCATCACGAGCGTTTCGACGGGCAGGGTTTTCCCGATGCCCTGCAGGGCCTTGGCATTCCGCTTGGCGCGCGCATCCTGGCCGTGGCCAACGACTACGATGGCTTGCAGATCGGCACGCTGTCGGAAAAGCGCTTCACTGCCGACGACGCCAGGATGCTGTTGGTCAAATCGCGAGGCAAACGCTATTGCCCGACGGTCGTCGACGCCCTGGTCGAACTTCTTGGCCGACCGCGGGACGAAGCCGGACAGGAGAAAGAGGTTCCGGTCGACCAGCTCAAGATCGGCATGGTCCTCGCCCGCGATCTACTCGCCCGTGACGGCGCCTTGCTGCTGGCTACCGACTACGTTCTCGACGCCACCCTGGTGCGCGAGATCCAGGCCTACGCCAAACGGGAAAGCCTGCCCCTGGTACTGCACGTCCGCAACCATAGCAAGCAGCGTTAGCTTCCGGGAGGAGCTTAGCAATGCCTCGTATCCTGATCGTCGACGACGAAGACAACATCCTCAAATCGTTGCGGCGCCTGCTGGCCATGACCCCATGTACGGCGGGCGGCAAGATATACCCGCTGATTGTGGATACCTGCGCTGACCCGCTCCAGGCCCTGGAAAACGCTTTCGGCACACCTTACGATCTGGTGCTTTCCGACTTCCGCATGCCGGGCATGGACGGCGTCGCCTTTCTCAAGGAGTTCCGCGAGCTGCAACCGAATGCCGCCCGCCTGATCCTGTCCGGCTACGCCGACCTCAATGGGCTGATCGCGGCGATCAACGAGGCAGGCATCCTGCGCTTCATCGCCAAGCCGTGGAACGACTACGAACTGGTGACGACGATCGCCCAGGCCCTGGCCTTGCAGGAGCTGCAGAACGAAACCCAGAAAATCGCCGACGAAGCGCGACTGCGCCAGGGCCGGCTCAGCCCGGAGGACTTCGAGCGTCAGCGCCTGGAAGCACTCGAACCGGGCATCACCCGCGTGCACTGGGGGCCGGACGGTTCGGTGATGCTCGACCCCGACGCGTTGAACAAGGATTGATGCTCCCGCTCGCTCGCCGGAACGCCCGCGGCCACGCGCCCGGGGATGGAAGTCTGCCTGTCTTTGCCGTGCCGCCGGGCGCGAGCCATTGCTCCCTGCCGCTGGCCACCACGAATGGCGGCGCAGGCGCTCGTCGCCGCTGCTTCCAAAAGTGCACAGGCGCGCGCGATTAGGGCGTATGGTGCGGGTTTCACGGTCGGCACGGTGCGAGCTGACGGATTTCAGTGCGCGGCGATGAGCCCAGTACGGCCGCCGCAAGCCTGGCGAAGGGGGCAATGAGGTTGCAGTGGGCGGATTGGTGAGCATTGCGGACCAGAATCGGTCATTTCTGGCCTTGCTGGCGGCGAGGGAAAGCGAGGATCTTGGCCTTGCGCTGAGCGCATTGCTAGGCTCTCCGGTGGCTGTGCAGGATCTCTCCGGAAGCGTGATTTTCGGCAGCCTCGACCTGCCTGCGCAGGGCCGCGTGACGCTGCGTCTCGCACAGCAGCCGATAGGCTATCTGCAAGCGCCACTGGCCGAGCCGGCGCTGTGCAACGCCGCCGCGCGACTGATCGAGACGCTTTTGCGCGCGCTCGCGCGTGGCCGGGCCGAAGCAGCCAGACCCACCGCCGACAAGCACGCGCGGCTTCAAGCAGAGTCGCCGCAAGACATCGCGCCGGAGGACTTGCAGGCGCAATACAAAGCGCTTTCCGAGCAGTTCGACGCCCGTGTCGCGGCCGAGGTGAAACTGAGCGACGAGCGGCAGCGCCAGTCCTATCAGGCTGAGCGCCTGGCGTCGGTGGGTGCCCTCGCTGCCGGCGTCGCGCACGAAATCAACAATCCGATCGCCTTCGTGCGCAGCAACCTGAGCACTGCCGAGACCTACCTCGTCAAGCTGGACGATCTCGCCACTGCGGTCAAGAACCTGCCGGGTGGCGAAGCGATCCTGGCCAGCACGGACACCGAGTTCACGCTCGAGGATTTCACTGCGCTGCTGCGCGACAGCATCGTCGGCGTCGATCGGGTGGCGCGCATCGTCAACGACCTCAAGGGCTTCTCGAACGTCGACAAGCCGCAGGAGGACGTCGTCGATATCAACGCCCTGCTCAGTACCGCGTGCAAAATGGCCGAAAAGAAGCTGCCGCCTGGCGCGACTCTGATCTGCGAGTTGGGGGAACTGAAACCTCTGCTGTGCCTTCCCGGCCATCTTTCGCAAGCCTTTCTCGCAGTACTCAGTAACGCCGCGCAAGCCATCGAAGGCAAGGGAAGCGAAGGTGAGCTGCACGTCTGCAGCCGCTTCGACGGCCGGCAGGTGATCATCGAGGTGCGCGACAACGGCGTCGGCATTGAAGAAAGCGCCCTGCCGCGCGTCTTCGATCCTTTCTATACCACCCGCGCAGTCGGCAAGGGAACGGGGCTGGGGCTGACGGTGGCGCGCGACATCGTGCGCGCCCACGGTGGCGAGATCGAGTTCGACAGCCTTCCGGCCACCGGGACGAAGGTCACCATGACCCTCCCGGATTGACCCAGCCACAGCCGTACAAGGCGAGAAAAAAAGCTTTCCGCATTCGCGGGCGAAGCGCCGCTGTCAGGGCCCGGATGGCGATCAAGTCACCGGGCGAGCAAAGCAAGCGACTATGACAAGGAGGGACGATGTCGGTTTCAGTTCTCGTCGTCGATGATTCGGCGATGGCCCGCAAGATGCTCATTCGAGCGCTACCGCCAGATTGGGACATCACCATTACGCAAGCCTCGAATGGCGCCGAAGCCCTCGCGCGTTACCGGCAGGGAGTGGTCGACGTCATGTTTCTGGACTTGACCATGCCGGAGATGGACGGCTACCAGGTCCTCGAAACTCTCCGCCGCGAAGACCTGAATTGTCTGGTCATTGTCGTCTCGGCGGACATCCAGGAAGCGGCCCAGGCGCGCGTCCGGGCGATGGGCGCCATCGCCTTCATCAAGAAACCGGTCGATGCCGAACGCATCAAGGCGGTACTCAAGGAATACGGGCTGCTGGTATGACTATCGAGTTCATCAGCGAGGAGCAGCGCGAGGCCTTGCAGGAAGTCGCCAATATCGGCATGGGCCAGGCCGGCGCATCGATCGCCAAGGTTCTCGGCGAGTTCGTCGAACTGTCGGTGCCGCAGATCAGCGCCGTGGGCGCAGCCGGGATACCTGCTGCCCTGGCCGCCCTGGCCGGCGACGGCATCGCTTCGGCCGTACGCCAGGCGTTCATTGGCGAGCTGCGTGGCGAGGCGATCGTCATCTTTGCCGAGCACTCGGCAGACGACCTCGCCGCGCTGCTCGCCTACGGCGACGCCCTGGATGCTCCGGCCAGCCGCGAGCTGCTGCTCGACATCAGCAACGTTCTCGTCGGCGCCTGCCTCGGCGGAATTGCCGAACTGCTGCGCACCACGATCGGTTTTTCGGCGCCCTCCCTGCTTGCCGACCAGGTGGCCAGCAGCCAACTGCTGCGGGCGGACGGGATTTCCGCGCGCTGCGCGCTGCTCGTCGAAGTGCGCTTTGGAATCGAGAAGCGCGTCTTCCGCTGCCACCTGGTAATGCTCATGCCGGACGACGCGGTTACCGCCCTGCGGCGGGCGCTTGACCGCTTTGTCGAGGAACTCTGATTTGGACACCGCTGCCGACCCCGGCAATTCCTGCGCGCTGCTCGCCTCGCTGGTCGAGCGCCTCGACGTGGGTATATTCGCCGTCGATCGTAGCGGCACGGTGGCGCTGTGGAACAGCTTCATGGCTCTCCACAGTGGCAAGTCGAGCACCGACATGCTCGGCCAGAACCTGTTTGCGATGTTTCCCGAATTGCCGCGGCCGTGGCTGGAGAAAAAGCTGGAAAGCGTCTTCGTCCTTGGCAACAACGCTTTTACCCTGTGGGACCTGCGGCCGTATCTGTTTCGCTTCGCGAACAACCGACCGATTACCGGCGGCCTTGCCGAGATGCGCCAGAACGTCACTTTTCTGCCCCTGCGACTGTCTGGCGGCGAGGTGTCGCTGGTCTGCGGCACGCTCTTTGATTACACCGATACCGCGATCGCGCAGGACAAACTGCACGATGCGATTGCCGCCTTGCACCGGGAAAAGGACGCCCAGGCCCAGCTCATCGCGAAGCTGGAAACCGCGCAGAACCAGCTCCTGCAATCCGAGAAGATGGCCTCGATCGGCCAGCTCGCTGCGGGTGTCGCGCATGAAATCAACAACCCGGTAGGCTTCGTCAATTCCAATCTGCAGACGCTCAAGAAGTACTGCCAGCAGATGTTGCAGCTGATCACCGTCTACCAGGGTGCCGAGACGCACATCGCCGATGTCGAATTGCGCCGGGAAATCAGCGCGCTGACGCAGGCCATGGATGTCGACTTCGTCCAGGAAGACCTGCCCGAGCTGATCAAGGAAAGCGAAGACGGACTGGTGCGCATCAAGAAGATCGTTGCAGACCTGAAGGACTTCTCGCACGTCGATCAAACGGACTGGCAGTATGCCGACCTCAATGCCGGACTTGACGCGACACTCAACGTGGTATGGAACGAAGTCAAGTACAAGGCCACCGTCGCCAAGAATTACGGCGTCCTGCCGCCTGTCGAGTGCCTCGCCGCCCAGCTCAATCAGGTGTTCATGAACCTGATCATCAACGCCGTGCAGGCGCTGGACGAAAGCAAGGGCATGGGCACGATCACGCTATCGACCGGTCATCAGGACGACTGGGTGTGGGTGGAAGTCCAGGACAACGGTCTTGGGATGAGCGAGGAAACGCGAAAGAGGCTCTTCGAACCCTTCTTCACGACCAAGCCGGTAGGCAAGGGGACAGGGCTCGGGATGTCCGTTTCGTACAATATTGTCCAGAAGCATCACGGTCGCATCGAGGTGGACTCCGTACCCGGCGAGGGCACGCGTTTCCGGGTCTGGGTACCGGTGAAACAGGCGCTGACGGTCGATTGAAGACAGCCAGGCAGAACAACGCCACCGGCAGCGCCGCGCGGACAGCGAAGGTGAAGCGCTGATGGCCTTCACCTGGGATCGCCACTTCGAGACGGGAGTTGCCATCGTTGATTCGCAGCATCGCGGGCTGGTCGCGCTGATCAACGAGGCGGCACCCTTTCTGACGGGTGGTGGATTGCCGGGGCGGGAACGCCTCCAAGCCCTGCTCGAACGTCTGGGCGACTACGCCAGCAGCCACTTCAGCTGCGAAGAAGGCGTGATGCGCTCGTCCGGCCTGCTGCCTGAATATATCGGCAAGCATTACGCCGACCATCGGGCCTTCGTCGAGCAGTTGCGCGAGTTTCGTGTGCAGATGGACGACGAGTTGCTGGCCACCGTGGGACCGAGTCTGCTGCGCTTTCTGAGCAGCTGGCTGACCTTCCATATCCTCGATGAAGACCAGCGCATGGCGCGCCAGATCCGCCTGATCGACGCCGGGCACGGACCCGAAAGCGCCTTCGCCGAGTCGGCCAAGGTTGCTCGCGACGATAAAGCGCGAGCCGCCCTGATCGCGGCCTTGATGGACCTTCATGCGGTCGTCGGCGAACGAAACAAGACGCTGCACGCGACCAACGAAAAACTGAAGGCATCGAGCCGGCAGCTGGCGCAGCTCAACCAGGAACTCGAAACGCGGGTAGCCGAACGGACAGCCGAACTGGCAGCGACGGTGGCGCAAATGGAGCGGACGAAGGGACAACTGCTGCAGTCCGAAAAGATGGCTGCGGTGGGCCAACTGGCCGCTGGCGTCGCGCACGAAATCAACAACCCGATCGGCTTCGTCAATTCCAACCTCGGTTCGCTCCGGGTGCACGTGCGCCAGCTGCTCGCGCTGATCGCGGCCTTCGACGAGCTGCGCCAGGCGACCCCCGAGAGCGATGTGCGTCGGCAGAGAATAGACACGGCTTGCGCGCAGGCCGACCTCGAGTATCTGCGGCAGGACATCGGCGACTTGATCGACGAATCGGCGCAGGGCCTGAGCCGGGTCAAGAAGATCGTCGAGAACCTGAAGGACTTCTCGCACGTCGACGCCGCCGAGTGGCAATCTGCCGACATCAACGCCGGCCTCGAGTCCACCATCAACGTCGCCTGGAACGAGCTCAAGTACAAGGCCACGGTGATCAGGAGCTACGGCCACTTGCCGCGGGTGCACTGCCTCCCGGCGCAGCTCAACCAGGTCTTTCTCAATCTGCTGGTCAACGCCGCACAGTCAATTGACGTCCACGGCACGATTACGCTGTCCACGGGTAGCGGCGAGGGTTTCGTGTGGATCGAGATCAGCGATACCGGCAGGGGCATGAGCGAGGAGGTTCAACGGCGGATCTTCGAGCCCTTCTACACCACCAAACCGGTCGGCCAGGGTACCGGCCTTGGGCTCTCGATTTCCTGGGAGATCATCGTCGAAAAGCACGCCGGGAAAATCGACGTCAGCAGCCAGCTGGAGCGCGGCACTCGTTTCCGTATCGAGCTTCCGCTGCTCGGCGGCCAATAAAAAACCGGCCCAGGGCCGGTTCTTCGTTTTCTGCAACTACTTGATTCTTTTGGTCGGGGCGCCGGGATTCGAACTCGGGACCCCTTGCACCCCATGCAAGTGCGCTACCAGGCTGCGCCACGCCCCGACAAGCTGCGCATTATAACCGAAATCGTCGTCAGCGCTCTTGAACGCGCAGCATTTCTGCAATGCTCAGCAGCTCGCTGCGCAGCACCTCATTGCTCATTGCCGTGCCGCCGCCGGGAGCCTGGGGATCGGCATCTTCGAGACGATTGCGGGCGCCACTGATCGTGAACCCCTGGCTATAGAGAAGCTCCCGGATGCGGCGCACCAGGAGAACTTCATGATGCTGATAGTAGCGGCGGTTGCCCCGCCGCTTGACGGGTTTGAGCTGCGAAAATTCCTGCTCCCAATAGCGCAACACATGCGGCTTGACGCCGCACAGCTCGCTGACCTCGCCAATCGTGAAGTAACGCTTGGCCGGTATGGGCGGCAATGGCTCATTGCCGTTGTCTCTAGGACTGGCTTCCATCATAAGCGTGCTCCACCTCGGCCTTCAGTTTCTGGCTGGCATGAAAAGTGACCACGCGTCGGGCGGTGATCGGGATTTCTTCGCCAGTTTTTGGATTGCGGCCCGGCCGCTGCGGTTTGTCGCGCAGCTGAAAATTGCCGAATCCGGAGAGTTTCACGCCGTCTCCGCGCTCCAACGCATTGCGAATCTCTTCGAAAAAAGCCTCGACCATGTCCTTGGCCTCGCGTTTGTTGAGGCCGACCTTCTCGAACAGAAAATCGGCGAGTTCTGCCTTGGTAAGCGTCATACCCTCCCTTTCTCAGACGCGCAGCTGCGCCGCGAATGTCTCTTGCAGATAGGCCATCAGGTGCTGCATGGCGGCGTCAACTTCGACTTCCTGCAAGGTTTTTCGAGTATCTTGCATCGTTATACGGAAGGCAAGGCTTTTCTTGCCAGCCTCGACTCCGCGCCCGACATAGACGTCGAAGAGATTGATTTCGCGGACGATTTCTGGACGCGTGGCGCTCATGCCGTCGATCAGAGGCTGCAGATCGAGTCTTTGATCGACGACAATAGCCATGTCGCGTATGACCACTGGTTGCCGCGAAACCTCGACGTGTTGCGCCCTTCCGGCCATGACCACAGCATCGAGATCGACTTCGAAAATGACCGGTGCCTGCGGCAGTTCGTATTTCTGCTGCCACTGCGGATGCAGCTCGCCGATGACGCCGATGGCCTTGCCGGCGACCAGCACAAGGGCGCTACGTCCGGGGTGCAGGGCCGGATGAGCGGTTTTCTCGAAGCTCGCCACCCGCGGGGCGAGCAAGCGCTCGAGATCGCCCTTGATGTCGAAGAAATCGACCGGGCGCGCCGCACAGCCCCACTGCTCGGGAAACGCCGTGCCATATGCCAGCGCAGTGAGTTTCCACGGCTGACGGAAGCCGGCGACGGGTTCGCCCGCTGCATCGCGGAAGAAACATCGCCCGGTCTCGAACAGGCGCGCGCGCGCCTGCCGGCGTTTGAGGTTGCCGGCCAGGTTGGCGAGCAGGCCGCCGATCAGCGTCGAACGCATGACGCTCAGCTGACTGGCAATCGGATTGGCGAGGCGAATCGGTTCGCCGTTGCCGGCAAAATCACGCTCCCAGGCCTCGTCGACGAAGGCGAAGTTGACCACTTCCTGATAGCCGCAGTCAGCGACGATCTGGCGCACACGCGCCAACGGCCGCGTCTGCTCGGTCTGCGGCAACATCGCCAGAAAGCCCGTTGGCACGACTGCCGGGATGTTCTCGTAGCCGTGCAGGCGGGCGAGTTCCTCGATCAGGTCTTCCTCGATCTCCACGTCGAAGCGGTAGCTCGGCGGGGTGACGACGAAGTCGTCAGCGTCCCGGCGAAAAGGCAGGGCGAGACGCGCAAAGAGTTCACCAATGCGCTCGTCGCCCAGTGCGATGCCGAGCACCTTGGCCACTCGCTCCGGACGCAGGCGAACCTCGGGGCGCTCGGGCAGGATCGCCAGAGCCTCGCTCACCGGCCCCGCCTGGCCGCCGCAGATATCGAGAACCAGGCGCGTGGCACGCTCGAGCGCGCGCCGCGTGCCGCCGAAATCGACACCCCGCTCGAAACGATGCGCGGCGTCGGACACAAAGCCGTAGCGACGGGCGCGACCGGCAATCGCCGTCGGGGCAAAAAAGGCCGCTTCGAGGAACAGCTCGCGGGTGTCCAGACTGATGCCGCTCTCCTCGCCGCCCATCACCCCGGCCATCGCCAACGGCCGCTGCTCGTCGGCGATCAGCAGCACGTCGTCCTGCAGCTCCACGGTCTGTTCGTTGAGCAGAGTGATTTTCTCGCCCGCACGCGCCATGCGCGCATGAATGGCGCCGTGCAGGCGGCTGTCGTCAAAGGCGTGCAGCGGCTGGCCGACTTCGAGCATGACGTAGTTGGTGATATCGACCAAGGCGGAGATCGGCCGTATCCCGCTGCGTTCGAGGCGACGGCTCATCCAGGTCGGCGTCGGCGCCGCGGCATCGACGCCGGCGATCACCCGCCCACAGTAGCGCGGGCAGGCTTCCGGCGCGTCGAGAACGAGGTCGCGCGCGCGGCTGATGGTGGCCTCGACTGCGTCGACCTGCGTCAGGCGGGCCGGCGTTCCGGTCAGCGCGGCGACCTCGCGGGCGACACCTTCCAGCGACAGGCAATCCGCCCGATTCGGTGTCAGCTTGAGGGTCAACAGGCGATCGTCGAGATCGAGATGGCGGCGGATATCCTCACCCACCAGCGCCTCGTCGCTCAGCAGCAGGAGGCCGGCAGCGTCTTCGGCGATGCCGAGTTCCTTGGCCGAGCAGAGCATCCCTGACGAGGCCACGCCACGCACCTTGGCGACCTTGATCGCGAAGCCTCCCGGAAGTTCGGCGCCGGGAAGGGCGCAGGGCACCTTGATCCCGGCCGCCGCGTTGGGCGCTCCGCAGACGATCTGCAGCGTCTCGCCCGATCCGACGTCGACGCGGCAGACATTGAGGCGCTCCGCGTCCGGGTGCTTTTCGACTGCGAGCACCTCGGCGACGAGCACCTTGTCGAAGGCCGGAGCGACGGTTTCCTCCTCCTCCACTTCGAGACCGGCCATGGTCAACAGATGCGAAAATTCGCCGCCCGAACAAGCGGGGTCGACGAAGCTGCGAAGCCAGGATTCTGAAAATTTCATGGACGGGCGAACTCAGGAGAAGGCATTGGCGATCAGGGCGATCAGGAGGGGGTCAGACGGGCGCTCAGGCGAACTGGCGCAGGAAGCGCAGGTCGCCATCGTAGAACAGGCGCAGGTCATTGACGCCATAACGCAACATCGTCAGCCGATCAGGCCCCATGCCAAAAGCAAATCCGATGTACTTCTCGGGATCGATACCGACGTGGCGCAAGACATTGGGATGGACCATGCCGCAACCGGCGATCTCCAGCCAGCGTCCCTTGAGCGCGCCGCTCATGAAAGCCATGTCGATCTCTGCCGACGGCTCGGTAAACGGGAAGAACGACGGACGGAAGCGAACCCGCAGGTCGTCGCTCTCGAAAAAGCGGCGCAGGAAGTCGCCGATGACGCCCTTCAGGTCGGCAAAGCTGACCCGCTCGCCGACCCACAGGCCCTCGACCTGATGGAACATCGGCGAATGGGTGGCATCGGAATCGACGCGATACACACGTCCCGGGGCGATCACGCGGATCTCCGGCATCGTTTCCGCGCCGGCATGCCTGGCGACATGCGCCTGCATGTAGCGGACCTGGATCGGGCTGGTATGCGTACGCAGGAGGACGTTTTCGGCGACCCCCCCGGACGAATCCTGCAGATAGAAGGTATCGTGCATCGAACGTGCGGGGTGATCCTCCGGCGTATTGAGCGCCGTGAAGTTCTGAAAATCGGCCTCGATCTCCGGGCCGTCGGCGACCTCGAAACCGATCGAGGCAAAGAGCGCCTCGATGCGCTCCAGCGTCCGCGTCACCGGGTGCAGGCCGCCACGCGACTGGCCGCGTCCGGGGAGCGTGACGTCCAGCGCCTCTTCAGCCAGTCGCGCTGCCAGCGCCAACTGGCGCAGCGCTTCGCGGCGCGCGTTGAGGGCCGCTTCGACAGCGTCCTTGGCGCGATTGATGCTCACCCCCACGCTCTTGCGCTGGTCTGCCGGAAGCGTGGCCAAGCCCTTCAGCAAGGCTGTAATCTGGCCGCTCTTGCCGAGATAGGTGGCTTTGATTTGCTCCAGCGCGTCGGGATCGTCGGTCGCCGCAAAGGCGGCCGACGCGGCGTGGACTATTTCATCGAAGTTATGCATGGTTCACCGAAAAAAAGGAGGCTGACGCCTCCTTTTTTGACACGGGTCTAGCTCAGGCGTCGAGCTGGGCCTTGGCCTGCACGGCCAGAGCAGCGAAAGCCGGCTTGTCGAAAACAGCCAGATCGGCGAGCACCTTGCGATCCACTTCGATCTGCGCCTTCTTGAGGCCATTCATGAAGGTACTGTACTTCATGCCCAGCTCTCTCGCCGCGGCGTTGATGCGCGCGATCCAGAGACTGCGAAACTGACGCTTGCGCTGGCGGCGGTCACGATAGGCATACTGACCGGCCTTCATCACCGCCTGCTTGGCAACGCGGTAGACGTTCTTGCGCCGGCCGCGATAACCCTTGGCCAGGGCGAGGATTTTCTTGTGACGCGCGTGCGCCGTTACACCACGTTTTACTCGGGGCATCTCTTATCTCCTCAAGCGTAAGGCAGCATGGAACGAACCATGGCCTTGTCAGATGCATGGACTTCCGTCATCCCGCGCAACTGGCGCTTGGTCTTGGTGTCCTTCTTGGTCAGGATGTGTCGCTTGAACGCCTGCGAGCGCTTGATGCGGCCGCTGGCACTGACCGTGAAGCGCTTTTTCGCTCCACTCTTGGTCTTCATCTTGGGCATTTCATGCTCCATTTATAGACATGCTGCCAGGTGTCTCCCGACGGGAGCGCTTTCAACCCGACCACACTTGTTTTTTGCTGCCAGGATCGGCAACAGGGGCTGCTTCTACATCGACAACTGTTTTCCCACTCTTACTTCTTCTTGCTCGGCGTCAGTACCATGACCATCTGCCGCCCTTCCATCTTCGGCATCTGCTCGACCACCGCCATTTCCTGAAGATCGGCCCTGATACGCTCGATCTGGCGCATGCCGATATCCTGATGCGCCATTTCCCGACCACGAAAGCGCAAAGTGACCTTGACCTTGTCCTCTTCCTCGAGGAAGCGCGTCATGTTGCGCAATTTGATCTGGTAGTCGTTCTCGTCGGTACCGGGGCGAAACTTGACCTCCTTGACCTGCACCTGTTTCTGCTTCTGTCGCTGCTCGTGCTGGCGCTTCTGCTCCTGGTACTTGAACTTGCCGAAATCGACGATTCGGCAAACCGGCGGTCGTGCCATCGGGGCGATCTCGACCAGATCAAGCCCCGCTTCCTCGGCCAGTGAAAGCGCCTCCCTGGAACTCATGACCCCCAATGCCTCGCCATCCTCCCCGATCAGCCGGATTTCTGGTGCATTGATCTCTTGGTTAACGCGTTGCGCCTTTTGCAGTGCGATGGTTCCGCTCCTTGTGTCGACAAAAGTTAAGCCGTACCACTTCGCGCGGCAACTTCATCGAGAAGTTGCCTGGTCAGAGCCTCGATCGACATTTGTCCGAGATCCCGACCTCCGCGTGTGCGCACGGCCACCAGGTTCGCTGCCACTTCCTTGTCGCCAACGACGATCTGGTAGGGCAGCTTGTTCAAGCTATGTTCTCGTATCTTATAGGTAATTTTTTCGTTGCGCAAATCCGCCTCGACCCTCAGGCCGGCAGTGCGCAGCGTCGCCGCCACCTGCTCGGCGTACTCGCCCTGCTTCTCTGAAATATTGATCACCACCGCCTGCGTCGGCGACAGCCACAGCGGCATTGCGCCAGCATAATGCTCGACGAGAATGCCGATGAAGCGTTCCAGCGAACCGAGGATCGCCCGGTGCAGCATCACCGGGACATGCCGATCGTTGTCCTCGCCGACGTAGTGTGCGTCAAGACGCTCGGGCAAGGCAAAATCAAGCTGCAGCGTGCCGCATTGCCAGACGCGGCCGAGGCAATCCTTGAGCGAGAACTCGATCTTCGGCCCGTAGAAAGCGCCCTCTCCGGGCTGCACCTCGTAGCTCAGGCCCTTGGCCTTCAGCGCCTCGGCGAGAGCGGCTTCGGCCCTGTCCCATTGCGCGTCGGTGCCGATACGCTTTTCCGGGCGGGTCGACAGCTTGACGATGATGTCGGTGAACCCGAAATCGGCATAGACCTTCTCCAAAAGGTCGATGAAGGCCTCGGTCTCCGGCAACACCTGCGCTTCCGTGCAGAAGATGTGCGCGTCATCCTGGACGAAGGCGCGTACGCGCATGATTCCGTGCAAAGCCCCCGACGGCTCGTTGCGGTGACACGAGCCGAACTCGGCCAGACGCAGAGGCAAGTCGCGGTAGCTGCGCAAACCCTGATTGAAGATCTGGATATGCCCAGGGCAATTCATCGGCTTGACCGCATAATCACGGTTCTCGGAGGCGGTGGTGAACATGTGCTCGGCGTAGTTCTCCCAATGCCCCGAGCGCTCCCACAGCGAGCGATCCATGATCATCGGCGTCTTCACTTCACGGTAGCCGTGACGATCGAGCAGACGGCGCATGTACTGCTCGACCTCCTGCCAGATCGTCCATCCCTTGGGGTGCCAGAAAACCATCCCCGGCGATTCTTCCTGCAGATGGAAAAGATCCAGTTGCCGACCGAGCTTGCGGTGATCGCGCTTCTCGGCTTCCTCGAGCATGTGCAGGTACGCCTGCTGATCCTCTTTCCTGGCCCACGCCGTCCCGTAGATGCGCTGCAACTGTTCGTTGCGATGATCGCCACGCCAGTAGGCACCGGCCAGCTTCATCAGCTTGAACACCTTCAGCTTGCCGGTAGACGGCACGTGCGGTCCGCGGCAAAGATCGACGAAATCGCCCTGGCGATAAAGCGACACCTCCTGCCCTTCCGGAATGGCCTCGATCAGCTCGGCCTTGTAGCGCTCGCCGAGCGACTGGAAGAAAGCCACGGCCGCGGCGCGCTCGCTGACTTCTCGCTGCACCGGGAGATCGCGTTTGGCGAGTTCGGCCATGCGCTCTTCGATAGCCGCCAGATCCTCGTTGGTAAACGGACGCTGATAGGCGAAATCGTAGTAGAAACCGCTTTCGATAACCGGCCCGATCGTCACCTGCGCCTCCGGAAAGAGTTCCTTCACGGCATGCGCCATCAGATGCGCGGCCGAATGCCGGATCACCTCCAGACCCTCGGGATCCTTCTCGGTGACGATGCCGAGCTGCACGTCGCTGGTGATCGAGAACGAAGTGTCGACCAGACGGCCATCGACCTTGCCGGCAAGTGCAGCGCGCGCGAGGCCAGCACCAATGCTCTGTGCGACCTCGGCAACCGTCACCGGCTGTGCGAACTCTCTTTGCGAACCGTCAGGCAGTGTGACAACCGGCATAAGGCAACCCCAGCAAGAAAATGGAAAAGCCAGAGGTCCGCTCTGGCTCCAAGACACTCAGCATTCGGCAGCGGCAAGCTCAAACGCGGCCCTCACCACGACAGCGCAGGCGCCAGCGGTCGACACTTCGGCAGCCAGGCCAAGCGAAACGGCCAGGCGGGGCCAGCGGCAGAATCCGCGAGGGCAGGATTTTAGCACAGCGGCCAGCGGCTGCGAAAAGCCGCGCACGCGACAGCGAAGGCGATGCTGCGCCGGGTGCGAAAAGGCGAGGCGGCGCAGCGCCCCGTCACGCCAGGCCACGGGAAGCGCTGTCGAGGTGCATCCAGTGCTCGATATCGCTGCGCAGGTCCGCCAGTTGCTCGGGTTCGATCAGACGGATAAGGTAGGCGCGGGCGCGCTCGCGTGCCGCCGAGCCGGTTCCCGGATGCAGCCGCCTGGCGGTAAGCAACCAGGTTTCGCCCATCGCCCCTCCGACGTGCCGGCGCAGGCTGTCGAGACGGTTGAGAATGGCCTGGCTGCCGCCTTCGGTGGTGATCTGCACGCCGGTCTTGCATTCGAGCACCAGGAGCTGGTTGCGCCACACCAGCGCGGCGTCGAGTTCGTTGCCGGCGCCTTCCTGGGCGCCCTCGGCGTCGATACGGACATTGGTTCCCCAGTGGCCATCGGGGATCAGGCCGTCCGCCTGCAGGCCGGCGAGCGTCAGCCAGACCCATTCCTCGAGCCAGCCACCACCGGCGTAGCGAGCCACCGTCTCGCTCGGGAAAGCGAAGCGGCAATCGCCGTCCCATTGCCAGATGCCGGCCTGCTCGAAGGCCCAGGCGAGTTGGTGGTGATTGGCGAAGAGCGGTCGTTCGGCGACGATTGCGCCCTGAAACGGACGCACGACCACCCCGTCCGGACGCCTCTTTGGCAGGACTTCGCGGGTCAGCCGGTTGACGTAGCCAAAGAAACCTCCCAGTTGCGGAGCCGAGCACGCCAGATGCTCGGTCAGAAAAGCGCGCGCGGCGGTGGCGCGGGCAAGATCGGCGCTCCAGGTCGGATCGGCGACGACACGGTAACCCTGCATCTGCAGCAGGTCGGCAAGCCGCAACATGTCCGGCGGCAGCTCCAGCGGCGCGCCACCGCCCAGAGGCTCGAGCAGATCGTGGTGGGTATCGCAGTACCAGGCGTCGCCCAGGCCGGCAAAGGCGCCGAGGAAGCCGAAGGACATCACCTTGGTCCCGCCGCTGGCGTTGAGATCGATCGGCCAGCCGGGAAACTCGCTGCCCAGCGACGCCGCCAGTTCGCGGGCGTAGCGGGTGATTCGCCCGAGGTCGTGGTCGGGCGTGTGACGAACGATACGCACCGCATCCTCCGCCCAGCCCGCTTCGCGCAGGACACGACTCACCTGCAACGCGCCGCGACACGCAGGCTCGGCATCGCTGGCGGCGATGATCACGCGGGCCGGCCGCAAGCGCAGCGCCGGCAGGCTGTTCTGCATGATCTGCTCGGAAGCCAGGCAGACGAGAATGCGTGGCTGGAACGGCATGGAGGACTTCCGTAGACGAGGGAAGCTGTCATTGTGCCCTTTCTGTCGGCAAATACGGCGTCACGGCGCGAGCTTGAGTCGAAATGGCGGCCGTGCGATGATCGCCGCGCCGCCGGCCCGAGCCCCGCCAGCTGCCGGGCCGAGGTGGCGGGCGACGCGCAGGCCTGGGGCCGCACCGATCAACTGTACGGACGACAGCACATGCTCTGGTTCATCCCCGGTCTCATCGCCCTTATTCTCGGCGCAGAACTGCTGGTACGTGGCGCTTCGAAGCTTGCCCTGTCGTTCGGCATCTCGCCGCTCGTCGTCGGCCTGACGGTCGTCGCCTTCGGCACCAGTTCGCCCGAACTCGCCGTCTCGGTACAGTCGGCGTGGTCTGGCCAGGTCGACATCGCGCTCGGTAACGTGGTCGGCAGCAACATCTTCAACGTGCTGTTCATCCTCGGCCTTTCGGCCCTGATCACGCCACTGCTCGTGCATCGCCAGCTGATCCGGCAGGAAGTACCGATGATGGTCGCCGTCTCGCTGCTGCTCTGGATGCTCGTCGCCGACGGCGGCATCAGCCGTGGCGATGGCCTGCTGCTGGTCGGACTGCTGCTCGCCTATACCTTCCTGATCATCCGCCAGAGCCGCCGGGAGAACGTCGCGCTCGCCGCGCCCGAGCCCGAGCCCGAGCCCGATTCCGGGACCAAGCCGGCCGACGACCGGGCCTGGGATGCTCACTGGCTGGCGCAGGCACTGCTCGTTGCCGTCGGCATGGGGCTGCTCGTGCTGGGCTCCAACTGGCTCGTCGAGGCGGCGGTGACCCTGGCGCGCCGGCTGGGAATGAGTGAGGTGGTCGTCGGACTGACCATCGTCGCCGCCGGCACTTCACTGCCGGAAGTGGCGACATCGATCATGGCGGCAGTGCGCGGCGAGCGCGACATTGCCGTCGGCAACGTCGTCGGCAGCAACACCTTCAATATCCTCGCCGTACTCGGCATCTCGGCGAGCGTCGCGCCGGGCGACCTCCTCGTCCCGGCGTCGCTGCTCGCCTTCGACCTGCCCGTCATGGTTGCCGTCGCGGTCGCCTGCCTGCCCATTTTCTTTACCGGCCACCTGATCGCACGCTGGGAGGGAGCGCTGTTCCTCGCTTACTACGCGGCCTATACGACCTACCTGGTGCTCGACGCCGCCGACCACGCCGCACAAAGCGGCTTCTCGCTGGTAATGAGCAGCTTCGCCCTGCCGCTCACCGCGATCACCTTGATCGTGCTCGCCTGGCGCCACTGGCACAGCCCGCGCGGCGCACCAGCTACGGGCCGATGATCCGGCAGCGCGGCGGCAACCCCCTCTCAAAGCCTTGGCAACCATGAAAACCAGACGAATTCATACCCTGCACCGACCGGCGGTCGGCCCGGCGCGTTCGCCGCGCCTCCTTTTCGTCCATGGCGGTTACGCCACGGCGGGCTGCTGGGACGCGTACTTTCTGCCCTATTTCAGCCGTCGCGGTTTCGATTGCCGAGCACTCGACCTGGCTGGCCATGGCGCCAGCGACGGTCGCGAGCGGCTCGACACGTTCGGACTCGACGACTACGTCGACGACGTCGTACAGGTCGCTCAGGGCATCGACCAGCCGCTCATCCTGATCGGCCATTCGATGGGCAGCGTCGTCGTCGAACGCGCCCTCGAACGGCAGCCGGCACAGGCTGCGGTCCTGATGGCGCCTGTGCCGCCCGGCGGCATTCTCGGCGCGACGATGAACATCGCCTTCGCCCAACCGGCGTTCTTCAGCGAACAGGCGCGTGCCACGCAGGGCGAGTACAGCGAGAAGACGTTGCGCACGATCCGCGACGTCTACTACTCACGCGAAACGAAGAGCGAGGATCTGATCCGCTTCGGCCGCCTGTTCCAGTCCGAGTCCAGGCGCGCAATCCTCGATCTGACGCTGTTGGCGATGCGCATCGGCGGACGGCGGCCGAAGTTGCCCGTTCTCGTCGTCGGCGGCGAAGCCGATGCCGTTTTCCAACCCAGCCTGCTGAACTTCACCGCCAGCCGCTGGCGTGCCGACGAGAGCGTCATTCCCGGCGCCGGCCATACCCTGATGCTCGACGCCCATTGGCAGGCAGCAGCCGCGAAAATCGCCGACTGGATCGACGCGCAGTCGTAGCCGCGCGGCGGCAGGCCACAAACGGTTCCGCCCGTGGCGCGGCTTCTGCGCCGGCTGATCCTGCCCGTCGATTGCTGCGCAGCGCTCTCGCCGTCAGCCAGCGGGCGGCGTCGGCTGGCAATCCTTGAGCCGCCGACGCTGTTCGGCGTCGAGCCGCCAGACGGTCCGTCTGGCATTGGCAAAGGCGATTGCCTCCGCGGGGAGGAAAGAGTAGCGCTGCGCCTGCGCCGTTTTCCCCCACAGCCACAATGAAGCTCCCGTGTAGGCGCACAATCGCGCCACGAACTCGCCGGGCAGAAGCAGCACTTCGCGCATTTTCGCGCTGTCGAACTGGCCGGCGTCGTAGAGCTCCTTGCGCCAGTTGTCGCGGGCCGCAATGGCCGCCGTATCCTGCCAGTCGCTGACCACCCAGACGTCTTTTTCCGGGCGCAGGTAGAACGGCAGGTCGTACTCGTACTCGTCGATCATCACCATCTGCTCGTCGGGGCTGTACAGGGGAGCCACCTGCCTGCTCAGGCTGCGCGTCGAGGTCGAATCGAAGACCGCCACCAGAGTAATGAACACGACGCACAGGACGCCGCCGCCGACCAGACTGGCGCCGAGATAGAGCGAAGCGTCGGCGCCTTGCTCGCGCAGCTCCGGCTTCGCCGCTCTCTCCGCCTGCCGCTTTTGCCGCCAGTCGAGAAACCCGTCGGCGATCAGGAAGGCCAGCGGCGGCAGCGCCGGGAGGATGTAGCCGACGAGTTTCGAATTCGGCAGCGAGAAGAAGACGAGAATTCCCAGCATCCACACCAGCATCAGGCTGCGAATCTCGACTTTCTCCGGGTCCACCAGGTATTTCCACGCGCAGGCGCGCCAGATCCACGGCGCCCACGGCAGCGTGCCGAGAAAAAGAACGGGAAGGTAGAACCAGAACGGTTGCGCGTTGCTGAAGCCGGTGTGCGCAAAGCGCTGAAAATGATGGTAGACAAAGAAGTAGTCCCAGAAACCGTGGTACGAAATCTGCATCCAGACGAACCAGGGTGCGGCGACGGCGACGAACAGGCCGATCATCGGTAGCGCCAGCAGCGCCGGGATCAGTCGGTAACGCCCGCGCAACAGCAGCCAGGCGAGCACGATCGCGCCGGGAAGGACAATACCGATCAAGCCCTTGGCGAGGACACCCAGGGCCGCAAAAACGTAGGCCGCGGCCAGTGCGGGTCGATACGAGCGGCCGCTGTCCAGGCGCAGAATGGCGTGCGCCGCGCAGACGATGGTCGCCGAAATCATCCCCGCGACGAGCATGTCGAGGTTGGCGTACTGGGCGCCGGCGAAGAACATCGGCTGGGTCACCAGCACCGCCGCAGCCAGCGTCGCCGGGCGCTCCCCGGCGTAGCGCCTGACGAAGAAAAACAGCCCGCCGACGGCCAGCAGGGCGCCGAAGACGGACGCCAGGCGGCCCGCCCATTCGTTGACCCCGAAAAGCTGCAGGGCCAGTCCGGTCAGCCAGTAGAACAGCGGCGGTTTGTGGAAATACGGCAGTCCGTCGAGCGTCGGCGTCAGCCAGTCACCACTCCTGAGCATCGCCCAGGCGACGCCGATGTAGCGCCCCTCGTCGGGCAACATCAGCGATCTGGCCCCGGCCAGCATCGCCAACCAGGCGGCGCAGACGAGAAGCACGAGCAGCGTGCTGCGCGTTTCGAGGAGGCGGGCGGCAACGGCGGAAAGAAAACGCTTCATTTATACTCGCTAAAGGGAGGACACCCGGCCAGCGCGGCAGGGCATCGAATGTGCAGGGCAAGGTGGCAGGCGCTCACTTTTTCGGCCGCCGGCGACGCGCCGTTTCGAGATGCTGGCAGAGCAGTTCGGCGCCATCCAGCAGACGCGGCGTGTGACGCTGGATGAGGTCGGGCGGGACGAAGAACAGATTGTCGCGCGCAACCGCCTCGATCGATGTCCAGCGCCGCCAGTCGTCGAGCCATTCGGGGCGCGAGTCACCCATGCCGCTGGCGACGATCGCTTCCGGATTGGCGGCAATGATCGCTTCGACGGTCACCGTCGGGGCCATCGTCTCGAGGCTGGCAAAAACGTTGTCGCCGCCACAAAGGCGGATGACGTCGGAGATGATCTGGCGGCGGCCGACGGTCATCAAGGGCTGCTTCCAGATCTGATAGAAGGTGGGCACCGGCGGCCGCTGGCCATAGCGTTTCTGCAGCGCCGCCAGGCGCTGGCGAAAGCTGGCGGCGGCCCGGTCGGCGACCGCGCTGCTGCCGGCCAGAACGCCAAGGCGCTCGATCTCGCTGGCCACGTCGTCGATACGATCCGGCTGCGAGACATAGACCGGGAAACCGAGCGCCCGCAAGCGGTCGAGATGGGCAGCAGCGTTACCGCTCTGCCAGCCGATGATCAGGTCCGGGCGCAACGCGATGACGCGTTCGAGGTCGATCTGCGCGTAACTGCCAACGCCGGCAATCGTCGCCGCCGCCGGCGGATAGTTGCTGTACTCGACGCTGCCGACGACACGCTCGCCGGCACCGGCGGCAAACAGCGTTTCGGTCAGATGCGGCGCCAGGCTGATGATTCGCCTGGCCGGCTGGGCCAGGCGCAGCCTGCTGCCGGCATCGTCGACCACTTCCACCGCCTGCCCCTCGGCGTGCACGAGACCCACCGCACCGAGCAGAAAGGCGGCAAGGGAGAAGCGGAACAGCGCAGCATACATATCAAGGACTCCAGGCGGACAGGGCGGCGGCCAGACGCAGCCATTCGCTCTCGCACCCAGGCAAACCGCAGCGCAGCAGCGCGTGCGCCGGAAAAACCCGGGTCAGAATGGCCCGGCGCGCCAGGTGTTCGAAAAGCGAGGCCGCGTGCGGTGTCGCCAGGCTGACGAACAGGGCCGTGCCGCTGACCTCGCCGAACGGCTGCAGCAGCGCCTGCAAGCGTGCCGCAGCAGCGGTCAGCTCATCGCGGGTGTGCATCTGCCAGCGACGATCGGCCAGAGCCTGGCTGGCGACGGCGCGGGCCGGCCCGGACAGCGGCCAGGGACCGATCGCTTCACGCAGCAGCGCCAGCTTGTCGTCGGCAGCGAAGACAAAGCCGACGCGCGCCCCGGCCAGGCCGAAGAACTTGCCAAGCGAGCGCAGGACGATCAGATTCGGCGCCTCGGCGCCACCCGCCACCGCGGCCAGGCAGTTCTCCGGTTCGGCATCGCCGAAGGCTTCGTCGACGACCAGCCAGCCGCCGCGCCGTTGCAGTTGCCGTGCCGCGGCGAGCAGATCGGCGGCCGGCAAACGCCGGCCGTTCGGATTGTTGGGGTTGCAGAGGACGATCATCGGCGTTGCGACAGCGAGAGCGCGGGCCAGCGAAACGTTCTCCAGGCGGCGCAACCTGTGGCCGGCGCGTTGCCAGGCCTGCGGATGTTCTTCGTAGATCGGCGTCATGCAGGCCACGGCCAGGGGGGCGAACAGCGCCGGCAGAAGCTGGATGGCCAGCTGCGAGCCGGGCAGCGCGAGCAGTCGCGCGCTGCCATAGTACGCGGCGGCGACGACGTCCAGGCCGTCGTCGTCCTCGGGCAGGCGTTGCCAGCAGCGCGCCTCGATCGCCGGTACCGGGTAGGCACGCGGGTTGATTCCCGTCGACAGGTCGAGCCAGTCAGCCAGCGTCCAGTGACCAAATTCCGCATACCGCCCTGCCGCGGCGCGCAGCCGGCCACCGTGCTCAAGCACGGACCAGGCCCCAGCAAACGAGCAGCGTCAACCACAGCACGAGGCTGCGACGCAACAGTGTCAGCGCCTGGGCAATATCCTCGGCGGCCGGCCGCCGGCCTTCGCCAAGCGGCGGGCGCTGCTCGATCCGGCCGTGATAGCAGGCCGGCCCGCCGAGCGCGAGACCCAGGCTGCCCGCGCCGGCGGCCATCACCGGGCCGGCGTTGGGACTTTTCCAGCTCGCCGCCTGCGCGTGCCAGCAGCGCAGCGCGCTGCGCGTACGGCCACAGAGCGCGTACGAGAGCGCGGTCAGGCGCGCGGGGACGTAGTTGAGCAGGTCGTCGAGACGTGCCGCCGCCCAGCCGAAATCGGCAAAGCGCGGGCTGCGGTAACCCCACATGGCGTCCAGCGTGTTGGCCAGACGAAAAAGCAAGGCGCCCGGGCCCCCGAGCAGGGCAAACCAGAACAGCGCCCCGAAAATGGCGTCGTTGCCGTTTTCCAGCGTCGACTCGACGCAAGCGCTGGCCACACCGGCAGCATCGAGGTCTTCGGTTTGTCGCGAAACCAGCCAGCCGACGTGCTCGCGTGCCTGCGCCAGATGGCCGCTCGCCAGATCGTCGGCAACGCGGCTGGCGTGCTCGCCGAGACTGCGACCGCCCAGCGCCAGGGTGAGCAGCAGCACGTGCAGCAGCCAGCCCGACAGGTCCTCCGGAATCAGCCCCAGCGCCAGAACGAACAGCGGCAGGACCAGCAGGGACCAGGCCAGCAGACCGCGCAGGCGGCGCCCGCCACCCCGGTTCGCGGCGCGCTCGAGCGCGTTGGCCACGGCGCCGAAGCCGACCAGCGGATGCCAGCACCGCGGCTCGCCGAGCAGTCGATCGAGCCCGGCAGCGGCGAGCGCAGCGAGCGGCAGAAAGAGCGCGGCCGGCACCTGATCGGCGAGGAATGCTGAGGAGGACACGGTCGGCATGAGAGAATCGCGGCAACGAAACCCCGGATTCTACGATGAACGACCGCCGCACCCCCAGCCTGATGGTGCAGGGCTGCACTTCCGACTCCGGCAAGACGACGCTGGTCGCTGCCCTGTGCCGCATCCTGCACCGCCGCGGGGTCCGTGTCGCGCCCTTCAAGCCGCAGAACATGGCCCTCAACTCGGCGGTCACCGTCGATGGCGGCGAGATCGGACGCGCGCAGGCGCTGCAAGCGCAGGCGGCAGGCGTGCCGACGCACTCCGACTTCAACCCCGTACTGCTCAAGCCGGCGACCGACACCAAGGCGCAGGTGATCATCCACGGCAAGGCCCTGACCGACCTCGATGCGCGCGACTACCACGCCTACAAGCCGCGCGCGATGCAGGCCGTGCTCGCCTCGTGGCAGCGTCTCGCTGCGCAATACGAGTGCCTGCTCGTCGAGGGCGCGGGCAGCCCGGCAGAGATCAACCTGCGTGACCGCGACATCGCCAACATGGGTTTCGCCGAAGCCGTCGATTGTCCGGTGATCCTGATCGCCGACATCGATCGCGGCGGCGTCTTCGCGCATCTGTGTGGCACCCTCGACCTGCTCTCGCCATCCGAACAGGCGCGCGTCAAGGGCTTCGTCATCAACCGCTTTCGCGGCGACATCGGCCTGCTCGAAAGCGGCCTGCGCTGGCTCGAGGAACGCACCGGCAAGCCGGTCCTCGGCGTCCTGCCGTATCTGCACGGCCTCTATCTCGACGCCGAAGACGCGCTGCCACGCGAGGCCCTGCGCAAGGAGGATGCGGCACTGCGCGTCGTCGCGCCGGTGTACCCGCGCATTGCGAACCACAACGACCTCGACCCGCTGCGCTTCCACCCGGAAGTCGATTTTCGCTTCGTCGGCCCCAACGAGACGGCGCCAGCCTGCGACCTGATCGTCCTGCCCGGGTCGAAGGCAGTCCAGTCCGACCTCGCCTGGCTGCGCGCGCAGGGTTGGGAGGAAGCGATCCGGCGTCATCTGCGCTACGGCGGCAAGGTGGTCGGCATCTGCGGCGGCCTGCAGATGCTCGGCCGCCAATTGCACGACCCGCTCGGACTCGAAGGCCGTCCAGGGAGCACGCCGGGACTTGGCTGGCTGGACTACGAAACGCGGCTGGCGAGCGAAAAAACGCTGCTCAACGTCAGCGGCGAACTGCTGCTCCCGGGGGCGGCGAGCGTCAGCGGTTACCGTATCCACATGGGGGTCACGCAGGGCGCAGCGCTGGCGACGCCGGCGCTGCGGCTCGCCGGCCAGCCGGACGGCGCGCTGTCGGCCGATGGCCAGATTCTGGCCACCTACTGCCATGGCCTGTTCGACTCGCCATCCGCACTGACCGCGCTGCTCACCTGGGCAGGCCACCGGCCCAGACACGAATTCGATTCCCGGCAGCGCCGGGAAGCCGACATCGATCGTCTCGCCGACGCCGTCGAAGCGCATCTCGACCTGCGCCAGCTGGCGGAGTGGCTGCCCGCGCAAGCGGTCGTTCCCCTGCCGCGCACGGGCCAGCCCGCCGTCCCTGGCGGCGCTCGATCCTAGTCGTCCGGATCTTCGCCGCGCACCAGGAGCAGCGACCGGCGCCCCTTGCGTACCAGGCGCTCGGCGACGCTGCCGACGAAGAAGCGCTCGATGCCGCGACGGCCGTGCGTTCCGACGATCAGCAAGTCGGCGTGCCATTCGGCCGCCGCTTCGATGAGCATGTCGGAAACGTGCATCTTCTCCGATTCGACGACCTTGATCTCGACGTCGACTCCGGCCGCGCGCACCTTTTCGGCAGCCTTGCCGAGAAAGCCTTCCGCGCCCATGCGCAGGCGCGCTTCGGTCTTGCCGACACTGTTCGGCAGCATCATCGCCACGTCACGCTGGGCGAGCACGGTTTCGTCAATCGCGTGGCAGATCGCCACCTGCGCGCCAACGCTCTTGGCCAGTTCGATCGCCGTTTCCAGCACCCTGTCGGTCATGAAACTCTGGTCCAGGGCGACCATGATTCGTTTGTACATTGCTCGCTGCTCCTCACTTGGAAGACGCGCCAGACAAGTTGTCTGACAACTGCAAGAATACCACTCATCACCCTGGTCGAGAACAGCGCGAACGTACGCCGCGCGCGACACCAAGCGCCGCGCAGGGCAGCACCGATCAGCGCAGGGTCAGCGGCAAACCGGCAACCACCAGCGTCACCCGATCACACACCGCCGCCACCCGCTGATTCAGCCGACCCTGCTCGTCGGCAAACAGTCGCGCCAGCGCCGCCATCGGCACGCCCCCCCAGCCGACCTCGTTGCTGACCAGAATGATCTGCCCCGGCAGTTGCGGCAGCGTCTCGATCAAGGCCGCCGTCGCGCCAGCGAGAAGCGGGCAGTCAACGCTCGCACCGGCCTCGACCTGGCGCGCGGCGGCGCCGGCAAAGAGCAGGTTCGACAGCCACAGCGTCAGGCAATCGACGAGCAGGCAGACGCCGGGCGCAGCGTGTCTGCGCAGGGCGCCCGCCAGGTCGATGGGCTCCTCGACCAGGCCCCAGTCGGCACTGCGGCGCTGGCGATGGTGAGCGATGCGCCGTGCCATTTCGCCGTCGAGCGCTTGCGCTGTCGCCAGGTAGACCACCTGCCGGCCGCCCTCGCTTGCCCGACGCTCGGCCAGGGCACTCTTGCCCGAACGGGCACCGCCAATGATCAGTTCTCGCATGCCGCCAAGATTAGCATGGCCAGGTAGCGGCTATACTCGGCCCTTTGCCGAGGCTCGCCCGACCATGCAATTCTCCATCCCGCCGACAGCCCCCTTCCCCGCACTGCAAGCGCGCATCGACGGCAAGACCAAACCCGCAGGCTCGCTCGGCCAGCTCGAGCGCCTGGCGCTGCAGATCGGCCAGGTGCAGCGATCGCTGGCGCCGACCCTCGGGCAGGCGCATCTGCTCGTCTTCGCCGGCGACCATGGCGCAGCCCGTGCCGGCATTTCGGCGTACCCGCAGGAAGTGACCTGGCAAATGGTCGAAAACTTCCTCGCCGGCGGCGCAGCAATCAATGTCTTCGCTCGCCAGAACGGCTTGCAGCTGCAGGTGATCGATGCCGGTGTCGCCCACGACTTCGGCGTCCGCGCCGGTCTGGTCGACGCCAAGATCGCCTTCGGCACGAACAACTTCATCGAGCAGGCGGCAATGAGCGACGACGACTGCCAGGCGGCCATGGCGCGTGGCGCAGCGATCGTCCGCCAGCATGCCGACCGGGGCTGCCGGGTGATCGCTTTCGGCGAAATGGGAATTGGCAACACCGCCGCCGCGGCGCTGCTCACGCATCAGCTCACCGGCACGCCTCTCGCCGACTGCGTCGGCCGCGGCACCGGCCTCGACAACGCCGGACTGGCGCGCAAACAGGCGCTGCTCGCGCAGGCGGCCGGGCGTGCCGCGCTGGCCCCCGATGCGCCAGCCCTGCGCGTGCTCGCAGAGTTCGGCGGCTTCGAAATCGCCATGATGAGCGGCGCCATGCTCGCCGCTGCCGAGCGCGGCATGCTGCTGCTGATCGACGGCTTCATCGTCACTTCGGCCCTGCTGGCCGCCGCCGCCATCGCCCCGGCGATTGGCGACTACTGCGTTTTTTGTCACCGCTCGGCCGAGCCCGGCCATCAGGCGCAGTTGCGCGCCCTGCACGGCGAACCGCTGCTCGATCTCGGACTGCGTCTTGGTGAGGGAACCGGTGCCGCGCTGGCCTGGCCGCTGGTCCGCGCCGCGGCGGCTTTCGTCAACGAAATGGCCAGCTTCGCGTCGGCCGGGGTCAGCGAGCAGCGCTGACCGGCGCGGAACCCGGCTCGAGTCGCTGCCCGGCGTCTTCAAACTCGGGGCGAATCTGACTCGCGTCGCGGTAGCGCGGCTGAATGTGCGCTTCCGGCGTTGGTGCCACGTCACGTGGCAGCGGCGAAAACACCACGGGCGGAGGGTTCGGCGCAAAACGCCCGCCGTAGTTGCGCTCGTAGCGCTCGAGGAAACGGCGCAGCTGCTCGTAATCCGCACAGTTCGGAATCAGGCAACGTCCCCACGCGTCGTAGGCAAGCGATGGCGGGAAGGCGGCGCCGTAAGGTGAGTACCAAGGCCCGACGATCAGCCCACCGCCAACGGCAAAATCCCGCGCAATGGCACTGAAGACAGTCAGGGCAAGAATTGCCGCAAGGAGTGAAGACGGGCGCATGCAGGGGAGTGTAGCACCTCGGCACGGCGGCTCCGACGTCAGACCGCCGCCTGTTCAGCCTGAAGCGTGACAATAGGCACGGACTCCCAGCCGTAAGTTTGTTAAACTTAACCCTATAAGAAGAACTGGTTTCCACCACCCTTTGGGCCCCCTTGCGGGGACTCAAATCACCGATCGGAGTCTTGCGTTCAATCATGAAATGCCCTAGCTGTAACGCCGAAGACGTCCGCCGTTCAAGACGTAGCGGCCCGAAGGAAGGAATGGCGCTGCGCTTCAGGAACGAAGCCCCGTTTCGTTGCCGCGCCTGCGGCTTGCGATTCGTTGCCAAGACCGAACCTGACGCTAGCGGCGGCGCCCGCGGCCCCGTGTCCTTCGCTGACTATCTCGGCATGAGGGGCTGGACAAGGCGGCTATTTACGGACCAGATGATTCTCGGTAGCCTGCTCGGACTGGTCCTGCTGCTGGTGACCGTCGTCTTCTTTGCCTTCGCTTTTGGCTGGATCGACCCGTTCTACCTGCATTCGACGAGCCACTGAACGTCCGGTAATCGCTGATCCCCGGCACCTTCGTCGGCACCCGCAGGCGGTGAGCCCGCACCTTCGCAAAACGTAGTGCGGCGCACCATGTTCTGCCTGCCAATGGTGGCAAGCGGTGTTAAAATAACGCCTTGGCCGATGTGCACTTCGGTCAACCATTTTTATTTTGGCGCGTTATATGCCCTTTCACCGTCGATAAGGAACCCCACCATGAATCGTTCACTACTGCTTGCCGCCCTGCTCGCCCTCGCCGTTACCGCCTGTGGCAAGAAAGAAGAAGCCAAGCCTGTCGCAGTTCCGGAGCCCACTCCTGCGGCCGCTCCTGCCGCCGCTCCTGCTCCTGCCGCCGCTCCGGCTGCCGAACCCGCTGCCGCTCCGGCCGCCGCTCCGGCCGCCGCTCCTGCTGCCGACGCTGCCGCCGCTCCTGCGGACGCCAGCAAGACGGCGACCGACGCGGCCATGGACAAGGCCAAGGAAGTTGGCGGCGCTGCCGTTCAGGGCGCTACCGATGCTGCCAAGGACGCAATGAAGAAGTAATTGTCGCGTCCCCGGAGAAGCACCAGAAAAGCCGGCGAAAGCCGGCTTTTTCTTGCCGGCGGCCTTCACCGCACGGCCCGTTCAGCTCAGCTGCCGCCAGGCGAAGCCACCCTCCTGGTCGGCGACGCCGATCCAGTCCTCGCTGCAACCGAGGACTGCGGCGAGAGCACTGACCGCCAGTTGCGGCCGATTGTTCTCCTCGCTGAGGTGGGCTGCGACCAGGTGTTGCAGGCGGCCACTGTCGATCTGGCGCAGGAGGCTCGCCGCCTGAGCGTTCTCCAGATGCCCGAATCGCCCGCCGATGCGCTGTTTGAGGGCGGCCGGATAGCGCGACGCGGCGAGCAGGGCCTGGTCATGGTTGCACTCGAGCACCAGTGCGTCGCAGGCGCGTAGCACTTCGACGACGTGCGGAGTAATCGAGCCGGTATCGGTGAGCACGCCCAGGCGATGCTGGCCGTCGCCAAACCGGTATTGCACCGGTTCGCGCGCGTCGTGAGGGACCGGGAAAGGCAGCACCTCGAGACCATCGATGGCAAACGCGCTGTGCCCGTCGATCAGACGACACTCGGGCAGGGACGCCGAGCCTCGCGAAGCGGCGGCATGGGTACCGTGGGTGAGATAGACGGCAAGCCGATGGCGACGGGCGAAGGAAAAAACACCGCCAAGGTGATCGCCATGCTCGTGGGTGACCAGGATCGCCGCCAGCTGCTCGGGAGCGGTGCCCAGCCGGGCCAGCCGGGCAGTCGCGACGCGCGTCGAAAAACCGCAATCGACCATCACCTTCGTCTCGCCGGCGTCGACAATCAGGGCGTTACCCCGACTGCCGCTGCCCAGCGACGCGAAACGCATCACTTCAACTGGTCGTAAAGCAGATTGAGAATTTTCTTTGCCGTCGGCGACTGGTCTACGCCCCCCTCGGGGCTCAGCACCTGGACAGCAGACCGGCTCCCTGCTTCCTTGATGAAAATACGGTACTGGATCTGCTGCTTCTCCGTCGGACTGGACTTGAACGGATTCAGCTTGGAGAAGAAGCCGTCCGCCGCCTTCTCGCCGTCCGTTTCGGGATCGACATAGCGAACAAAGTACAGGCCGCGGGAACGATCCCGATCGATGACCGTAAAGCCGACCCGATCGAGCGCCAGGCCGACTCGCCGCCAGGCACGATCGAAGGATTCATCGACGTCCAGCGTGCCCGCGCCGTCGGTGCCGCGCGACAGGGTCGCACGCTCGACCGGTTTTTCCTTGGCCGCCTGAATGGCTGCGGTGGCGCGCTTCTCGTCGCTGCCCAGGCGAATCATCAGCAGACGCAGCATCTCGGCCTCCAGCTCCGGATCGGCCGGGCGCGGCTGCCACTTGGTCTGGTCCTTGCCCTCGGAAATGAAGATCTCGTACATGCCGCGATGACTGATGAAGATGTCGGTCGTGCCGGGCGTGATGCCGGGCTCGAGACGGGTGCGGAACTTGTCCCTCTCGGCCGTCGAGTAAACGGAATCGATCACCTTGCCGAGGATGTTGCGGATGAAATCCTGCGATATCTTGGCGCGGTTTTCGGCCCAGTCGGTCTCCATCACACCGGCGTCGGGCAAGTCGAGCTTGATGACGAAACCGGATTCCTGCCAGAAGTCCTTGACCGGTCCCCAGAGCTTGTCGGGAGAACCCTTGACCACCAGCCAACGCTCGTTGCCGGCGCGTTCGATGCGCGCGTTGTCGACCTCCGGCAGGACGTCGCTCTTCTGTTGCGCCTGCGCCTGTGGCGAACGTTCGGCGCTGTACGCCGAGTAGGTCGCCGTGCCCTTGCCGCCACCGGTGTCGGGGATGGCATAACGATCATCGCGCGTCGGCGAGGTCAGGTCAGGCGGTATTTCGAGTGTCGGGACCTGGCTCTTGGACGCCGTCTTGTAGTCGATCTTCTTGGTCTCGAAGGTCGTGCCGCAGGCCAGCAGCAGCAGCGGCGCCAGGAGCAGGCCGAGCAGTCGAACGCGCACAACGATAGAAGGCATTTGGCAACCCCGCATCTAGACGAGTACGCCGGCCTGGCGCATGGCAACACGAACCCGCTCGTGACAATTCACCGATAGCGGCGTCAGCGGCAGCCGCAATCCGGCCTCGATCAGGCCCAGTTCCTGACACGCCCACTTGACCGGAATCGGGTTCGCCTCGCAGAACAACTGCTGGTGCAGCCCGAGCAGGCGCGCGTGCAGCGCGCGCGCGACGATGGCGTTGCCGGCCAGCGCCGCGGCGCACATCTCGTGCATCAAACGTGGCGCGACGTTGGCCACCACCGAGATGTCGCCCTGGGCGCCCATCAGGATCAGGGCACAGGCACTGGCGTCGTCGCCGCTATACACGGCAAAGCCCTCGGGCGCGCGGGCGATCAGGTCGGTCCCGCGCTCGATGTTGCCGGTGGCGTCCTTGATGCCGACGATATTCGGAATTTCGGCCAGGCGCAGCGCGGTGTCGTTGCCCAGATCGGCAACGGTGCGGCCCGGCACGTTGTACAGGATGACCGGGATATCGACGGCTTCGGCCACCGCCCGGAAGTGGCGATAGAGGCCTTCCTGCGTCGGCTTGTTGTAGTAAGGCACCACCGAAAGCGCCGCGTTGGCACCTGCCTGGTGGGCGAAACGGGTCAGCGCGACGGCTTCAGCGGTGGAATTGGCGCCGGTGCCGGCAATCACCGGGATGCGACCGGCGGCCTGGTCGACGGTCAGCCTTATCAGTTCGCAGTGTTCGTCGACATTGACCGTCGGCGACTCGCCGGTCGTCCCGACGATGACGATGGCGTCCGTCCCCTCGTGCACGTGGAAGTCGACCAGGCGGCGCAGGGCCGGCAAGTCGAGGCTGCCGTCGGCGTGCATGGGGGTGACGATCGCGACGATCGATCCAGTAATCATGGTCATGGGTGAGCGCCCGAGCAATAGCCGAAAGCATTCGGCCGTGGGAAATCAAGCTTCCAATTTTACCCGAAGGCAAGCGCCTTGGCCATGGGAATGGCCTCGGACCGGAGAATGCAAAGCACCGCTTGGCGGAAAAACCGCGTCAGAAATCAGCCAGCACCCGCAGGTGGGCGACCACGCTGCGCGCCAGCGCGGAGAGCGCGTAGCCGCCCTCGAGCATCGACACGATCCGCCGCTGTGCGCACTCGTCGGCGAGTTCGGTAAGCTGTCCGGTGACCCAGGCGTAGTCCTTTTCGAGCAGCCGCAAGCCGCCCATCTCGTCTTCGTAGTGGGCGTCGAAACCGGCCGAAATGAGGATCATCTCCGGCTGGAACTCGCGCAGGCGCGGCATCCACAGCTCGCTGACCACGTTCCGGAACTCCTCGCCGTCGGTGTCCCGGCTGAGCGGCACGTTGAGCATGTTCGACGCCGGCTTCTCGGTCCCGCTGTAGGGGTAGAAGGGATGCTGGAAAGTGCTCACCATCAGCACGCGCTGATCGCCCTTGAAGCAGTCCTCGGTGCCGTTGCCGTGGTGCACGTCGAAATCGATCACCGCCACCCGCGACAGCTTATGCGCTTCCAGCGCATGCGCCGCGGCAACGGCGATGTTGTTGAAGAAGCAGAAGCCCATCGCCGCCGCGCGCTCGGCATGGTGGCCGGGCGGACGGACCGCACAGAAAGCGTTCTGCACCTCGCCGGCCATCACCAGATCGACCGCCAGCACTCCCGCCCCGGCCGCACGCAGCGCCGCTTTCCAGGTATGCCGGTTCATGGCCGTGTCCGGGTCGAGGTGCACGATGCCGAGTTCGGGCGAGGCACGCTTGACACGTTCCAGATGCGCAGCCGAGTGCACCCGGCGAAGCTGTTCGAAGCTCGCCAGCGGCGCATCGTGGTAGGCAAAGTACGAATCCAGACCCTGCGCAATCATGTGATCGCTGATCGCGGTGAGGCGCTCCGGACACTCCGGATGATACGAACCCATGTCGTGCAACTGGCAATCTCGATGGCTGATGAATGCGGTACTGGTCACTGTTGCCTCTCTACCGCAATCGGGGCTGGCCACGGGCACCGGGATCTGCGGGAAATCAAGTTATCTGATGATGGTTTATTATCGTCGCAATTGCGCCGCCACGACAAGCCATGCGACCCCTCACGCGACAATCCCCGCTCGACGAAATCCTTGCCGCCGCCAACCAGGTCGTTCTCGGCAAGAGCCGGCAGACCCGCCTGGCCCTGTGCTGCCTGCTCGCCAGGGGGCACCTGCTTATCGAAGACCTGCCCGGCGTCGGCAAGACGACGCTGGCGCATACCCTGGCTCGCCTGCTCGGTTTCCAGTTCTCACGCGTCCAGTTCACCAGCGACATGCTGCCGGCGGACATCCTCGGCGTTTCGGTTTTCGACCGCGAGCGCGGCGACTTCCGCTTCCTGCCCGGCCCGGTCTTCGCGCAGGTCCTGCTCGCCGACGAAATCAACCGCGCGACGCCGAAGACGCAGAGCGCGCTGCTCGAAGCCATGGAAGAGGGACAGGTGACCACCGAGGGCGAAACGCGCCCCCTGCCGCAACCGTTCTTCGTCATCGCCACGCAGAACCCGTCGAACCAGATTGGCACCTTCCCCCTGCCCGAATCGCAACTCGATCGCTTCCTCATGCGCATCGAACTCGGCTACCCGGACCATGGCGCCGAACGCGCGCTGCTCGAAAGCGGCGGTCGTCGCGAGCAGTTGCCGACGCTGACTTCGCGCCTGAACGCCGGCGATTTTGCCGCCCTGCAAGCGCAGGCGGGTGCGGTGCACGCCTCGGCCGCCGTTCTCGACTACCTGCAGCAGTTGGTCGACGCGACGCGCCAGGACGCCCGCCTGGTGCACGGCCTGAGCCCGCGCGCCGCGCTGTCGCTGCTTGCGGCAGCGCGCGCCTGGGCGTTTACCGAAGGCCGCGAGATGGTCCTGCCCGAAGACGTGCAGGCGGTCCTGCCTTCGGTGGCGCGCCACCGGCTGCGCCTGCTCAGCGGCAACCACGCCAGCGCAGAAGACATCGCCGCGCTGATCCGCGCCGTGCCACTGCCCTGATGCCGGCGCTGGCCTCCCTGCAGCGCTGGCTGTTTCGCCTCGCGCGTGACGAGCAGCTACCGATCGTCCTCGGCCAGCGGCGCATCTTCATCGTCCCGACGCGCGCCGGCCTCCTCTTCGCCCTGGTCCTGGTGGTCATGCTCGTCGGGGCCATCAACTACAACCTGAGTCTCGGCCACGCGCTGATCTTTCTCCTCGCCGGCCTGGGCATCGTGGCCATGGTGCATACCTTTCACAACCTCTTTGGCCTGCGCCTGACCCCGGGGCGGGTGGCAGCGGTTTTCGCCGGCGATCTGGCGTACTTCCCGCTGCAGCTCGAGAACCCGCGCCGGCAGGCGCGCCGCGCGCTCGAGTTTTCCTTTGCCGGGCAACCCGCGAGCAGCGTCCACCTGCCGGCGCAGGGACGCGCTGCCGTCGCCGTCAGCTGCGCGACGCAGCGCCGTGGTCGCCTCGACCCGGGCCGGGTGACGCTGGCCACGCGCTATCCGCTCGGACTCTTTCGTGCCTGGAGCTATCCGCACCCGCACTGGTCGTGCGTGGTCTATCCGCAGCCCATCCGCACGCCGCTGCCGGCGCCCTCGCCGACCGCGCACGCCGATCGTCTGCACGGCGACAACGGCCAGGAAGACTTTGCCGGCTTGCGGCCACGTCAGATCAGCGACTCGACGCGGCACATTGCCTGGAAGGCGGTTGCCCGGCGCACGGACGAGCAGCCCCATCTGGTCAAGCAGTTCGCCGGCGGCGCCAGCGAAGAACTGTGGCTGGCCTGGTCGCTCACCCCGGCCGGGTGCGGCGCCGAAGAACGCCTGTCGATACTCACCGGCTGGGTCCTCGCCGCCGACGAGCAACAGGCGCGCTACGGCCTCGCCCTGCCTGGCGTCCGGATCGCCGCCGGGCAGGGCGACGCGCACCGGGCGAGCTGCCTGCAAGCCCTGGCGCTGTATGGCGAGAAAGCTGAAAACGATCGGCCGCGGTAGCGCTGCCGCGTGGTCCGGCGCCGCGCTCGAACACGGCGCCGTGCCCTGGCTGCTCGCCGTCGCCCTGGCCACCGCCGGGCCGCACTTCGCGCACCTGCCCTGGTGGCTGTCGCTGCTCGTCGGCGGCACGCTGCTGTGGCGCGCCTGGCTATGGCAACGACGTCGCCCGCTGCCGCCGCGCTGGACGCTGGCGCTGCTCGTCGTCGGCAGCATCGCGGCCATTGCCTGGCAATTCCGCACCCTGCTCGGCAAGGACGCGGGGGTCGCCCTGCTGGTCGTCTTCATGGCCCTCAAACCGATGGAAATGAGCAGCCGGCGAGACGCGCTGGTGGTCGTCATGCTCGGTTACTTTCTCCTCCTCACCCACTATCTGTATTCGCAGAGCATCCCCACCGGCGCCTGGCTGCTGGCCGCCATCGGCCTGCTTACCGGCGCCCTGATCCGGTTGCACGGTGGCCCCCAGCCGGTCGCCGCCGTGCTCCGCCATGCCGGCCTGCTGCTCGCCCAGGCGCTGCCCTTCATGCTCATTCTCTACCTCCTCTTCCCCCGCGTTTCCGGTCCGCTGTGGGGCTTGCCGCAGGACGCCTACTCCGGACTCAGCGGCCTCTCCGACGAAATGTCGCCGGGTTCGATCAGCGGCCTGATCGTCTCCGGGGCGATCGCCTTCCGCAGCCGCTTCGCCGGCGAAGCGCCGGAGAAAGCCGACCTCTACTGGCGCGGACCGGTGTTCGACGAGTACGACGGCCAGACCTGGCGCGCGCGCGCGCTGCCGGCCAGCGCGACCAGGCAGCCGCCGGTCGTCGAGGGCATCGGCGAGGCGCTTGCCTACAGCAGCATCGTCGAAGCGCACAACCAGCGCTGGCTGCTGGCCCTCGACGTCGCCACCCGACTGCCGCCCGAGAGCACGCTGGCGCCGACGCTGCAGGCCCTGGCGCGCGAACCGCTGCGCGTGCGTGCGCGCTTTTCCTTTGCCTCGGCGATCGCCTATCGGGCCAACGTGAACGAGGCGCCGGCCATCCTGCAGCAGGCGCTGGCCCTGCCGGACGGGATCAATCCGCGCACCCGCGCGCTGGCCCGCGAGTGGGCGGCGCGCCCACCCGAAAAGATCGCCGAAGCGGCGCTGGCGATGTTTCGCAACCAGGATTTCTACTACACGCTGCAGCCGCCACTGCTCGGCGCCAACGCCATGGACGAATTTCTCTTCACCACTCGCCGCGGCTTCTGCGAACACTACGCTTCGGCCTTCGTCTTCCTCATGCGCGCCGCCGGCGTTCCCGCACGGGTCGTCGCCGGCTACCAGGGCGGCGAGGTCAACCCGGTCGACGGCTATCTCGTCGTGCGCCAGTCCGACGCCCACGCGTGGGCCGAAATCTGGCTCTCCGGACAAGGCTGGGTACGCTTCGATCCGACCGCCGCGGTCGCCCCCTCGCGCATCGAGCGGGGAATCGTCGCCGCCCTGCCGCTGGGCGAGCCCCTGCCGATTCTCGTCCGTCTCGACAGCGACTGGCTGCGCCAGTTGCGCAACCGCTGGGAAGCCGCCAACAACAGCTGGAACCAGTGGGTCCTCGGTTACAATCCGCAACGCCAGCGCGAAGTGCTCTCGCGCCTCGGCTGGCGCGACCCCGACTGGCGCAGCATGAGCGCATCGCTGGCAGTCCTCTGTGGCATCGCCCTGCTCGTCGTCACGCTGTGGACACTGCCGCGCCGACTCGCCGTGGATCCCGTACAGCGCGCCTGGCTGAAATACTGCGCCGAGCTCAAACGCCGCGGAATCGCGCGCGCCGACTGGGAAGGGCCGCTCGCTTTCGCGCAACGGGTGGCGCGCGAAAGACCCGATCTTGCCGCCCTCACCGACGAAGCGGCGGGCTATTATGCCGAGCTGCGCTACGCGCGCGGCGACGGTCGGGACCATCAACTGCGCTGCCTGCAACAATGCGTGCACCGCCTGCCACCGCGAAGGAGAAAACGCTCTTGAAAAGAACACTCACCGGCCTGCTCTGCGCCCTGCTCACGGGTCTGCTCACCACCCTGCTGCCCGTCTCCGGGCACGCCCAGCAGGGCCCCCCGTTCAGCGAGCAGGCCGAGGTGCAGGCCTTCATCGTCACCATGCACGAGCAGCACGGCTTCGACATCAGCCACCTGACCAGCCAGTTCGCGGCCATTCACTCGAACGCCACCGTCCTGCGCCTGATCCGCCCGCCGGCCAGCCCCAGCAAGCAGCGTTCGTGGCAACGCTACCGCGCGCGCTTCGTCAACGGGCGCCGCGAAGCGGCCGGGCAGCGCTTCTGGGACGAGAACGGCGCGCTCCTGCAGCGCGCCGAAGCGATCTACGGCGTACCGGCCGAAATAATCGTCGCCATCATCGGTGTCGAAACCGAGTACGGACAGAACACCGGCAACTTCGGCGTTCTCGAAGCCCTCGCCTCGCTGGCGTTCGATTACCCGCCGCGCGCCGAATTCTTTCGCGGCGAGCTCGAACAATTTCTCCTCCTGGCGCGCGAAAACGGTGTCGATCCGCTCTCCATCCAGGGCTCCTACGCCGGCGCCATGGGCATCCCGCAGTTCATGCCCAGCAGCCAGCGGCGCTACGCGGTGGACTTCGACGGCGACAATCGCGTCGACCTGCGCAACAGCACCGCCGACGCGATCGGCAGCGTCGCCCGCTACCTGCAGCAGTACGGCTGGCAGAAGGGCGCGCCGGTGGCCGTGCCGGCGCGCGTCAACGGCGACCCCGCGGCACTCATCGCGGCCGGAATCAAACCCGTGCTGACGGTCAAGGAACTGCTCGCGCGCGGCGTCTTCAGTGCCGCCGACGATGACCCGCAGCGCGCGGCAGCGCTGATCGATCTCGAGACGCCGGGTCAGGCGACCGAATACTGGCTGGGCTTCGACAACTTCTACGTGATCACCCGCTACAACCGCTCGAGCTTCTACGCCATGTCGGTCTTCCAGCTCGCCGAAGTGCTCCGCGAAGTGCGCAACAACCGCCTGGCGGCGACGCGCTAGGGTGGCGTTGCACGCACGATGGAAGCTAGGAATTCCCGCGACGGCATGGTTTCAAGCCGCTGTCCGGCTGGCTGAAAGTCGCAGCGAAAAGCGGCGCCCCACCCGCCTGCACGTCATTGCGAGGAGGCGCAGCCGACGCGGCAATCCAGAGATCTTGTTTTTCGCCTGGCGGATGTGGCGTAGAGGCAGTTAGAGCATGGAACTGGATTGCCGCGTCGGCTGCGCCGCCTCGCAATGACAGGGGCTGGGGGATGCTTGTCCGCCTCCTCGCAGTGACGGGGACTGGGGAATGCCGGCCTGCGCTTTGGCGACGAGGACAGCCGTAAGGAGCGGGTGAAATCCAGCCGACCCGCGCGGTTCACGCTGCTCTCGGCGGCGCTGCGCGTCTCGTCAAGACGGTGCAACGCTAGAGGAGATTGTCGCGCGTCACGCCGCCGCGGCGGATGATGCGGCGCAACTGATCGAGCGCTTCGATCTGGATCTGGCGGACGCGTTCGCGGGTCAGGTTGAGATCGAGCGCGATTTCCTCGAGCGTGCTCGTCTCGCCACCGCCCAGGCCATAGCGGCGCAGGAGCACCTGCTGCTGCTTCTCGCCGAGCTGCCCGACCCAGGTGCGCAGCAGGTCGCCGATCTCGCTGCTCTGCAACAGCTCGTCAGGATCGACCAGGCTGTCGTCGGCGATCACCTCGCCGATGGTCCGGCCGGGGTCCACCTGCAGCGGCGCGTCAAGCGAAGCGATGCGCTCGTTGAGGGCAATCACCCGGCGCACGTCGTCGACCGGCCGGTCGATCAGGTGGGCAATCTGCTCAAGGCAGATTTCCCGCCCGTTCGCCGCTTCGAGGTGGCGAATGGCGCGCAGCACGACGTTGATTTCCTTGACCACATGCACCGGCAGGCGGATCGTCCGCGCCTGATTCATGATCGCCCGCCCGATGCCTTGGCGAATCCACCAGGTGGCGTAGGTCGAGAAGCGGAAGCCGCGGTCGGGGTCGAACTTCTCGATCGCGTGAATCAGCCCGAGATTCCCTTCCTCGATCAGGTCGAGCAGGGGCATGCCGCGGTTGAGGTAGTGCTTGGCGATGTTCACCACCAGGCGCAGGTTGTGCTCGATCATCTTCTGCCGCGCCGTGAATTCGCCGGCCCTGGCGCGACGCGCCCAGTCCGCCTCCTCGGCAGGCGAAAACAGCGGCTTGGCGCCGATCTCGTTCAGGTAGTGCTGGGTGACGTCATTGAGCAGTTCGGCTTCAGGCGACTGAAAGGCCTCTTCGGGCTCCGCCGCGGCGAAGGCCAGCCCTTCGGAAGCCGCGAACTCGGGCTCGTCGAGATAGTTCTCCAGGCGGTCCGCGTGATCCGAATCGGAATCGAAGGGCGCCGACATCGATGCTCAGCGTTGAGGCAGATGCTTCAGTGGATCGACCGGCTTGCCCTGCTGCCGGACCTCGAAGTGCAGCTTGACCTGGTCGGCGTCGGTGTTGCCCATTTCGGCGATCTTCTGCCCCTTGGCGACGCTCTGGCCTTCCTTCACCAGGATGCTCTGGTTATGCGCGTAGGCCGTCAGGTAGGTGCTGTCGTGCTTGACGATGACCAGTTTTCCGTAGCCGCGCAAGCCCGTCCCGCTATACACCACCTTGCCGCCACTGACGGCGAGCACCGGGTCGCCCGCCTTGCCGGAGATGTCGATGCCCTTGGCCCCGCCTTCGCTGAAGGTGCCGACCACCTTGCCGCTGGCCGGCCAGATCCAGTTGCTGTCCGCCCGCTCCGTGGCGTCCGGCCTGCTCTCTTCCCTGGCCGCTGCCGCTGGCGTCGGCGCCGCGCCGGCTGCCGCAGGCTGCTGGACCTGCGCGCGTGCCCGCGCCAGTGTCTGTTCGGAATAGGCTTCCTTGCCCACCTGCGGCTCACGCTTGAGCGTCTCGCCACCGCCGCCGAGGTTGCGCTGCTCGACCGCCGAGGGAGTGTCTATCGGGCGCACCACCGTCCCCTCGCTGGACGCTGAGGAAGCTGAGGACGCGGACGACGAAACCGACGCAGAAGCCGACGACGAAGATCCGGGCGGCCGCGTGCGCAGCGCCTGGCCGACAAGAATGTGGTTCGGATTCTCGATTCCGTTCCAGATCACCAGGCTGCGAAAATCCAGGCCATGCGCAGCGGCGATGGAATGTAGGGTATCGCCCTTCTTGACGACGTAGAGGTCCTTGCCGACGGCGGCGGTCGCGCCCGTGCTGACCGCCGCCGGCGGCTTGCTGGCACAACCGACGAGCAAGAGCACGGCGAGCACGGCCAGACACCCCGCGCGTCCCGGCACTGCCCCGTAGCCACAGAAAAAGCCCTGATCGTTCATTCGACTCCTGTCAATAGCGGAACGAAACGCACCGCCTCGAGACGGGTTTCGACAAAAGTCTCACCCTGCTTCTCGATCAGCGTCAGCTGCTGCGTCGCCACGCCCAGCGGCATGATCATGCGCCCGCCGGGTGCGAGTTGCTGCACCAGCGCAGCGGGGACGCGCGCCGCCGCCGCGGCGACGATGATGCTGTCAAAGGGCGCCGCTTCCGGCAGCCCCAGGCGACCGTCCGCGTGCTTCAAGCGCACCTTGAGCTGCTTGATCGCGCGCAGGTTGAGCTTGGCCTTGGCGAGCAGCGGGGCGATGCGCTCGACGGCAAAGACCTCGTCCGTCAACTGCGCCAGCACCGCCGCCTGATAGCCGCAGCCGGCGCCGATCTCCAGCGTCCTGCCGAGCCGGCGGCCGCCGGCACACAGCGCCTCGATCATCCGCGCCACCACATAGGGTTGCGAAATCGTCTGCGAAAAACCCAGCGGCAGTGCGGTGTCCTCGTAAGCCCGCGAAGCCAGCGCCTCTTCGACAAATACATGCCGCGGCACGGCGGCAATCGCCGCCAGCACGTCCTCGTCGTCGATTCCCTGCTCGCGCAGGCGCTCGATCATTCGCGCCCGCGTGCGCTGCGAAGTCATGCCCACCCCGGAAACGACGCGATTCATTCTACCAGCCAGCCGCGCACCAGCGACAACTGGGCATTGTGGGTCAGATCGACCTGCAGCGGCGTCAGCGACACCTGATTGTTCAGCACGGCGTGAAAATCGGTTCCCTCGCCGGCATCCTGCGCCTCGCCCGCGGCGCCCACCCAATAAACCGTCTCGTGGCGTGGCGACAGCGTGCGCACCACCGGCTCCGCCTTGTGCCGTTTGCCAAGGCGGGTGACGACCCGCTCGCGCAACTGCTCGTAGGGCACGTCGGGGACGTTGACGTTGAGCAGCACCGGCTCGCGCAGCGTCTGTTTCTGCAGCATGGCGACCAGCTCGAGGGCCACCCGTGCCGCGCTGTCGTAATGCTCGCCGGCCTTGCTGCACAGCGAAACCGCCAGCGCCGGAATGCCGAGCAGGAAGCCCTCGGTGGCTGCGGCGACGGTTCCCGAATAGATCGTGTCGTCGCCCATGTTGGCGCCAATATTGATTCCCGAGACGACCATGTCGGGCAACTCGTCGAACATGCCGGTGACCGCCAGATGCACACAGTCGGTCGGCGTCCCGTTGACGTAGTAGAAACCGTTCGCGGCGCGCTTCAGCGACAGGGGCCGATCGAGGGTCAGCGAGTTGCTCGCCCCGCTGCGGTCGCGTTCGGGAGCGACGACGGTGACCTGGGCGACGTCCGCCAGCACCCGCGCCAGGTGCTCGATCCCGGGTGCGAAGTAACCATCATCATTGCAGAGCAGGATCCGCATCATCAATCCACGAACACGGGCAAACGGACAAAAAAACCGGCAAGCTGCCGGCCTTCGCGAAATCGGCGGGACGCATGTCAATCGCCCGGGGCGCGCCATCGAGCACCGGGAAGTGGCTCGAAAACGCCTTTTCCGGCGCCATTCCGTGCCACCCGACCACCATCACGCCGACGCCCATTATAACCGCCCGCGCGTATCGCTGAAAACTGAGTTGGCACGCCGCGAACACGGGATTGCTGGCCCCCGAAACCCGCCTGGCCAGCACGTCATTGCGCGGAGGCGCCAGCCGGTGCGGCAAGTCAACCCGCCCGTCATTGCGAGGAGGCACCAGCCGGTGCGGCAGGTCAACCCGCCCGTCATTGCGAGAAGGCGCCAGTCGGTGCGGCAGGTCAACCCGCCCGTCATTGCGAGGAGGCGAAGCCGACGCGGCAATCCAGGGGTATTGCTTTACGCACCTTGCCCATGCGGACTGCGGCCGCAGTGACCGTCAGAGAATGGAACTGGATTGCCGCGTCGGCTAACGCCTCCTCGCAATGACGGCGTGGGGGTGGGGGGTGTGGGAATGCCCTACGTGTCGTGGCCCAAGGCCAGCTCAAACAGTGGCGGCGGCTTGCACGTATCCTCGCATGCTCGTTGGCGCCGCCGCGCCTTCGCAGCTGCCTGGCGTCACGGGGTCTCGTCGCCAGGAAGCGCGGGCGCGTCCGGCACCATTCCCAGGTAGCGCTCAAAGTCGCTGCGCTGGCCTTTGGCGGCTTCCGCCCTGAGAAAATCGAGCGTCATCAACGATGCCATTTTTTCTGATACCGCGCTGGCGATGAATTGGTTCACGGAAATCTCATCGCGCGCAGCGAGTTCCTTGACTTTCTGGTGCACAGAGTTGGGCAGACGAACAGTCAGCGCAGTCATGGTTTTCTCCTCAGCAGCTGCAAGAAATCGCCCGGCGTGATCGCTTGGATCTTCAATTCTGCCACGCGGCGAAAATCCTTCATGTTGTGCGTGACGATGTATTCACTACCGGACGATGCCGCACACTCGAGCACCATGTCATCGTCCGGGTCGCGCAGAAAAGGTCGCCACAAGAAATATACCTCCTGCAGGTGAGCGATCGTTGCCAGATAGCGCACGAAGCCCAGCGCAACGTCGGCGCTGGCGCCGGGTGGCAGGTGCTCGGCACGGGTCAGAACGGCCTGCCACTCGGTGTACAAGGCCACCGTCAGCGCGATCTCAAAGTCTCTACTCGGCAGCATCGAGAGCAGTTGGAAACTGGCGCCCTTGCGTGAACGAGCAGCAGCGACCAGGACAGAAGTGTCGAGAACCACACGCACAATGCTTGTATCGATAGGTTGGTATTACAGATGCAACCAAGTATCGCGCCCGTTGACGTTTTGCGCAAGAAGAAAACCCGGTGTGCTGTGCAGGCAGACGCGAGCGGTGCGGCAGGTCAACCCGCCCGTCATTGCGAGGAGGCGCCAGCCGACGCGGCAATCCAGACGTTTGGCTCTACGCGCATTGCCGATGCGGCAGCCGCCGAAATAGTCAGACGATGGAACTGGATTGCCGCGTCGGCTGCGCCTCCTCGCAATGACGGCGTGGGGGTAGGAGGCAACGCCTGTGCGTCTTCGTAATGACGGCGCGGGGGGTGGGAGGCAATCGGCTTCGCTCGCCGCGCGTTGCCGGCCGCCGGCCCGCGATCGCACAAACACCGCTTTTCTTGTCTCGACACCCTCAACTTTGCCGGCCGCCTGCCGCTAAGAGTCTTACACGGCGGCCAGGCAAAAAATCACTCAAGTTTTCCCGAGGCCCGTCGTAAGTAAAGTTGTCAGCGAACAAATCGCCACACAGGATGGACCGGCAAGAGCCTCGCCAGGCAGTCACCGGAAACTGAAGTCTGAAGTCTGAAGTCAATTTGACCGTGATAGGAGAAGCAAAATGCCCCAAGTCATCAACACCAACGTCGCGTCGCTCAACTCGCAGCGCAGCCTCAACATGTCGCAGACCTCACTGGCGACTTCCCTGCAACGCCTCTCGTCCGGCCTGCGCATCAACAGCGCCAAGGACGACGCCGCCGGCCTGGCCATCTCCGACCGGATGAATTCCCAGATCCGCGGCCTGAATCAGGCCACGCGCAACGCCAACGACGGCATCTCGCTGGCGCAAACGGCCGAAGGCGACCTCGAACAGATCAGCAACAACCTGCAGCGGATGCGCGAACTCGCCGTCCAGGCCGGCAACGCCACCAACTCGGCGTCCGACCGCCAGGCGCTGAACGCCGAAGTCCAGTCGCTGGCGTCGGAAATCGACCGCGTCGCGCAGAACTCGTCGTTCAACGGCACCAAGCTCCTCGACGGCTCCTTCGTCGCCCAGAACTTCCAGATCGGCGCCAACGGCACGGCCAACGACCGCCTCGCGATCACCTCGATCGGCAGCGCACGCACCACGGCCCTCGGCGGCACCGGCACCAGCTTCGCTGCGACCACCACCGGCACGGCGACGACCACCGCCCTGGCCGCCGGCGACCTGACGCTGAACGGCTTCCAGGTCGGCGCGTCTTCGCTCGGTACCGGCCCGGGCCAGAGTGCCGCCAGCGCGTTTTCGATTGCTGCGGCGATCAACGGCATCTCGTCCAACTCCGGTGTCACTGCCACCGCGAACAGCAACAACGTAGCTGGCGCCGCGGCGACACTCTTCACCGCCATCGCGGCTGACACATTCAGCATCAATGGCGTCAACGTCGGCGCTGTTGCCGCTGGCACAAGCGCAGCGGGCCAGGGTGCCAACGTGGCCGCGGCAATCAATGCAATAGGGACGCAAACCGGGGTCACGGCATCGGCGAATGCCACCACCGGTGCGCTGACACTGACGGCAGGCGACGGACGCGATATCAGCATTGGCCTGAACGGAATAGCAGCCTCTGCCGTTCTCGCGACCTCGGATCGGGCGGCTTTTCTCACTCAAACTGGTCTTTTAACCGCTAACGTCGGAACAAAGGCTGAGAGCGCCACTCCGGCAGCCGCGGTAGCGGTCGCCAATCACGGCACGATCACCTTGAGCAGCACCAGTTCGAACGGGATTGTTTGGGGCGGTGCCGCAGCGGCTTCGGCAGGCCTAGCCGCTTCCGGCACCCAAAGTGCGGCGGTTTCGTCAACGGTATCAAGCATCGCCAACGTGAATGTCCTCACCGCCAGCGCCGCCACCAGCGCCCTCTCGGCGATCGACGGCGCGCTGGCGACGGTCAGCGGCGCGCGCGTTTCGCTCGGTTCGTACCAGAACCGTTTTGCTTCGGTGGTTTCGAGCCTGCAAACGACGTCGGAGAACCTGTCGGCGTCACGCAGCCGCATCGTCGATGCCGACTTCGCGGCGGAAACGGCCAACCTGACGCGGGCGCAAATCCTGCAGCAGGCGGGTACGGCGATGCTCGCGCAGGCCAACTCGCTGCCGCAGAACGTGCTCTCGCTGTTGCGCGGCTAAGCGGAAGGGTTTGATTAGCGGTAACATCGGGGCGCGCTCGCGGCAACGTGATCGCGCCCCGGCGTCTCTTCACCAAGGAGTGTGAGATGAATATTCCACCGACAGTTTCCTCGCCAGCGCCGCAGGGCCACCAGGCGATCAGCTCGGCCGCCCGCGAAGCCAAGGCAACGGCCAGCGGCGGCAACACGGCGACGCCGGCCAGTCCGGCGCAGGCCCTGCAGCAGGTGCAGGCGCACTTGCAGGCGCAGGCACCGGTGCAGGCACCGCCGGACAGCGAAAAGCTCGAAAGCGCCATCCAGAGCGTTCGCGAGTTCGTCAAGCCGACGAACAGCAATCTCGAGTTCAGCGTGGACGGCGACACCGGTCAGCTGGTGGTCAAGATCATCGACCGCTCGACCAAGGAAGTGATCCGCCAGATGCCGTCGGAAGAAATGATGGCCATCGCCAAGACGCTGGACAGCATCAAGGGGCTGTTCGTCACGCAAACGGCCTGAACATCGCCCGCTCAGCCCCATGCAGCAAGCATGCCGGTAGCGGCGGCAGGAGAAGATCATGGCGCTTTCCTCACCGGGCCTGGGCTCGAACCTTGACGTAAACAGCATCATCAGCCAGTTGATGTCGCTGGAACAGCGGCCGCTGACCGCTCTGTCGCAGAAGGAAGCGAGCTACCAGGCCAAGATATCGGCGCTGGGTTCGCTGCAGGGATCGATCTCGGCGCTGCAGACGGCGGCGGGAACGCTGGTCCCGGCGACCGGAACGACGGCGACGCAGAAATTCACCGTTTTTGCGACCCGGCTCAGCGACTCGACCGTCGCCGCGGCGACCACTTCCTCGAGCGCCGTCGCCGGCACCTACACGCTCGAAGTGAACCAGCTGGCGCGGCAGCACAGCGTCGTCAGCGGCACCGGCGCAGCGACCCCCTTCTCGGGCGCCGGCGACACCCTGCCGGTCGGCGGAACGCTGACCCTGTCGCTCGACAGCCTGGCTGGCAGCAACCCGCACAAGAGCACCGAGATCACCATCGCCGACGGCGCCACGCCGGAGAACATCCGCGACGCGATCAACGGCGCCAACGCCGGCGTGTCGGCACTGGTGATCAACGGCGTCGCCGGCAAGCAACTGGTGCTGACCAGCAACGACCCCGGCAGCAACCAATTCATCAAGCTCGCGGGAATCGCCGGCCTGACCTACGATCCCGACGCAGCACCGGCGCCGAGCGATACCTTCGTGCAGTCGCAGGCGGCGCAGGGCTCGGCGTTCAAGCTCAACGGCATTGCCGTCGAAGGGGTCAACAACCAGGTCAGCACGGCCATCGACGGCATTACCCTGAACCTGCTCAGCGGCCCGGAAGCGCCGGAAACGGCACTGAGCACGACGCTGACCATCAGCAAGGACAACTCCAGCCTGACCACCGGCGTCAACGCGCTGGTCCGGGCGTTCAACGACTTCAGCACGACGGCCAGCGGTCTCGGCAATTACAATGCGGCCACCAAGAAGGCCGGCGCACTGAACGGCGACAGTACGCTGCGTACGGCGCAGAACAGCTTTCGCAACGTGCTCGGCAACATCCCCGCGACGCTCGCCGGCAGCGATCTGCAGCGCCTCTCGGACATCGGCGTCAGCATGCAGAAGAACGGCACGCTGAGCGTCGATTCGGCCAAGCTGAGCGCGGCGATCGGCGACGATCTCTCGGCCGTCGCCGATCTCGTGGCCGCCGTCGGCAGCGCTTTCAAGACCGCCGCCGACGGCCTGGTGAGCAGCAGCGGCCTGATCGCCGCGCGCCGCGACGGACTGAACAGCTCGATTGCCAGCCTCGGCAAGCAATCGGGAGTGATCAGCGACCGCCTGGCGGGAATCGAGGCACGCTACCGCAAGCAATTCACGGCCCTCGATACGCTGATCTCCGGGATGACCACGACGAGCAACTTCCTCTCGCAACAGCTCGCCAACCTGCCCACTTACTCTTTGAGGAACTAAGGATGTTCGGCCACGCAAGACATGCGATTTCCGCCTATCAGAAGGTCGGCGTCGACGCCGCCGTCGAGGTTGCCGACCCGCACCGGTTGATCCTGCTGCTCTTTTCGGGAGCGCAGGCGGCGATCGGCAACGCCCGTGCGGCGATGGAGGACAAACGCACCGCGGCCAAGGGCGAAGCGATCTCCAAAGCCATCGACATCATCGGCAACGGTCTCAAGGTCAGCCTCGACCTGGAACAGGGCGGCGAGATCGCCGCGCGCCTCGACGCGCTGTACGACTACCTGGTCCTGCGCCTGCTGCACGCCAACCTCGACAACGACCTGCCCGCGCTGGAGGAAGTCGCCGCCCTGCTCGAGGAGATTCACGGCGCCTGGCGCGAGATTTCGCCGAGCGCGACGCCACAGAAAGCCGCGCTGGCATGAGTGCCGGGCTGAGCGCGCTGGAGCAGCTGCTGGCCTACTCCGAGGCGATGCTTGGCGCCGCAGAAAGCAGGGACTGGCCGGCGCTGGCCAGGCACGAAGCCGATCGCCGTGCGCTCGCCGAACGCCTCTCCGACGCACTGAGCGCCGAACTGCCGGCAGACGAACAACAGCGCGCCCGGGCGCTGATCGAAAGCAGCCTGCGCTGCGACGCCTTGATCCAGCCACGGCTGGCGACGCGAATGAACGAGCTGCGCGTCCTGCTCCGCGCCGCGCCGCCGGGCGCAGAATGATCGTCCCCGAAGTCACCGCCCGCGTCCAGCCGAGCGCCGACCTCGCGCTGCGGCCGACGCTGCCGGCGCAGGAAATCACCGACAAGCTGCCCGGACTGGCGGCTGGCCAGCGCCTGCTGGCCGAAGTCCAGGCGCTGCTGCCCAACGGCACCTACCGCGCGCTCATCAACCAGCGCAGCGTCACCCTGGCGCTGCCCTTCGCCGCCAAGAGCGGCGACGCCATCGAACTGGAAGTTTCGGAAAGCAACGGCAAGCTGACCCTGGCGGTGATTGCCCGCGGCGGCGGCGAGGCCGGCAAGGGGGGCAACGAGTCGACGGCCACCCAGCTCAGTCGCACCGGGCAACTGATCGGCACGCTGCTGGCCGGCGCGCGTGACGGCAAGGCCGGCGCCTCGGCAGCGCTGCCGCTGAACGGCAATCAGGCGATTGCCGCCGGCCCGCCGAACAGCGGACCCGATCTCCTGCCGCTGCTCAAGCAGGCGATCGTGCAGAGCGGCATGTTCTACGAAGCGCATCAGGCGGAATGGGTCGAAGGCCGCTACAGCAAGGCGCAACTGCTGCAGGAACCGCAAGGCAGGCTGCCGCCGGCAACGACACCCGCGCAGCCGGGAGCGACGGCTCAACAGGGGCTGGCCACCGGCGCTGGCGAGGCGGCAAACCGCAGCGCCACGGCGGGCAGCCAGGCCGGCGCGGCCGCTCAGGCCTCGCCGGCGGCCCCGGCTGCGCAAGCGGTCGCGCCGCAGCTGCAGGCCATCGTTCAGCAGCAGCTCGAAGCTTTCGCGACGCAGAATTTTTCCTGGCAGGGGCAGGTCTGGCCCGGGCAGCAGCTGCGCTGGGAAATCGACAACGGCCACGACGGCCGGCAAGGCGATGGCGGCGGCGAAGAGAGTGGCGAAAAGTGGCAGACGCGGCTGCGCCTCTCCTTGCCCAGGCTGGGGGACGTCGATGCCCGCCTGCACATCCAGGGACAGCAGATCACGCTCAGCGTCATCGCCGGCAACGCCGAAACGCGCCAGCTCCTGAGCAGCGAGACGCTCAGCCTGCGCACTCAGCTGGACAAGGCCGGACTCGAGCTGGCGTCGCTCGGCGTCGCGGCCCCACGGAAAGCCGGGGAGCATGAGCAGAGCGCCGGATGACTCGCTGAAGAATGCCGTCGCGCTGACGTACAGCCAGACCGACGCTGCGCCACGCGTCGTCGCCAAGGGGCGCGGCCTGCTCGCCGAACAGATCATCGCCCGCGCCCACGAACACGGCGTCTATGTGCACGAGTCGGCTGAACTGGTCTCGCTGCTGATGCAGGTCGACCTCGACCAGCACATTCCCCCGCAGCTGTACCTGGCCGTCGCCGAACTGCTGGCCTGGCTCTATCAACTCGAAAACGGCGCAGCGGCGGCGCCACCACCGCTCTTTGCCGGCCCTGCCGAAGTTCCGGGCGAACCCTGACCGGGCAGCCATGGCCCTCTCCGACGGTGGAGGCGTCAGCCACCGCCTGCCCGGCACGCTCGATTGCACCGCGGGGCAGTGCGCCCGCTTACCCGGGCACCGCTTTTGCATTAAACTGCGCGCTCCAGGCGATTGCAGGAAGGCAGATGGAAAACACGGACGTTGAGGCGAAACCGGAAGAGGAAAACCGCGGTTTCGAAATCGAACAGGCCGAGGAATACAGCGAGTATCTGTTGCACTCGAAAGCGGAGATTGCCGCCGTGCTGCGCTCGCTGATCCAGCGCCGGGCGCTGGTCAGCGCCTATCTCGATCGCGGCCACGAGTTCCTGCTGACGTCGCTGCTCGAAGTCGACACGGGCAACGATGAACTGGTCCTCGACTGGGGCCGCGACGAGGGGGTCAACCGCCAGGCGCTGCAGGCCAGGCAGCTGATCGTCAGCGCGCTGGTGGACAAGGTGAAGGTGCAGTTCACCTTGAACCAGCTGGTCGAGACACTCAGCGACGGCCGCCCGGCTTTTCGCGCAGCGCTGCCGGACAAGGTGCTGCGCCTGCAGCGACGCGAGTATTTTCGCCTGTCGACACCGATCGCCAAGCCGGTCAAGTTCGTCGCCACGATCAAACGCGTCGACGGCAGCACGCTGGTCGCCGAGGCGTCGCTGCTGGATATCAGCGGTGGCGGTGTCGGCCTGATGGCGACGCCCAGTCTGGCCGCCCTGCTGCCCAGCGGCATGGCGCTCAACGAGTGCAAGATGACGCTTCCCGACGAGGGTCTGCTGGTCGCCAACCTGTGCGTGCGCAACAAGTTCGACGTGACGACACGCGGCGGCGCCCGCTACGTTCGCGTCGGCTGCGAATTCGTCGCCCTGCCGGGCGCCCGGACGAGTATGGTGCAGCGCTATATCACGCGCATCGAACGCGAGCGCAAGGCCCGCCTGAGCGGCATGGCCTAGGCGCGGCTTGCGTTATTGACCAGACGTTCGCAAAGCTCTTGCGGGCCGAGCTGGGGCAACGGGCAACCCGGCCCCCCTCCGGCACCGCTCCGGCCCCTCATCCGGCACCTCGCGCACCCACCCACCGTCATTGCGAGGAGGCGAAGCCGACGCGGCAATCCAGCTCCATCCTCTGACTACCTGTCCGCCACATCGGCCAGGCGAAAAACAAAACCTCTGGATTGCCACGTCGGCTGCGCCTCCCCGCAAAGACAGCGGGGTCGGGTGGCCTGAAGGCCCACCCAACCCCGCTCGCCAACGCCTGCAGACTAGAAGCCGATCGCCAGCAGCGTATAGGCGGTGACCAGAGTCGCCGCCAGGGCCCCACCGTAGCAGATCAGCTTGGCCACGATGCCGGCGTGAATTCCGATGTCGTGCAGACTGTGGAAGATGCGGTGGGCGGCGTGCCACAGGAAGAGCGAAATGATGGCGAAGATAAAGCCCTTGCCGACGATGTTCTGGGCAAAGGCGAGCATCTTGGCGTAGCTCATGGTATCGACCGGCAGGAGCATGCCGAGCGGAATGGCCAGGCCGGTGATGAATACCAGCATCGGGCCAAGCAGCGCCGAAAGCATGCCGCCGGCGCCGAACAACGCCCAGAAGATGGGTGCGTTGGAACGTTTCAGCGTCTTTTTCATCGTGCAATCCCCCATACCAGACCGAGCAGGGCAAGACAGGCGGTCGTCGCAACGGCCAGCCCGCCGCCGGTAATGGCCATGTCCGGAAGCCGCTTGCCGCCGACGATGACCGGCGGCATGGTACGCGGCATGATCTTGAACCAGGTGTAGGTGTGGTAGCTCACCGCGGCCAGCGCCAGCCAGTGGAAGGCGATGTACCAGGGATTCTTGAGGCCTTCGAGCCAGACGTTCCACGCCGCTTCGCCGCGCGAGAGATAGACCAGCCCGGTGAGCAGGATCAGCGCATAGGCGGCGACGAAGAGGGCGGTTCCCTCGTGGATCATGTACTCGACGAAGAACGGATTCTTCCGCCACCATCCGGCCATCGGACGAACATAGGGACGACGCTTGTTCACTTGGCACCCCCCTTCGGAGTAAGGAAACGCATGAAATAATCGGCCGCGCTATTGGTCTTGTTCTGGTTGACGGCGTTGGCCGGGTCGACGTGCTTCGGGCAGACCTCGGAGCAGTAACCGACCGCCGTGCAGTTGAACACCCCCTCTTCGGAGTTGACCAGTTCCATCCGCTCGCCCTTGCCAGCATCGCGCGAATCGATGTTGTAGCGGTGCAACAGGGCCATTGCAGCCGGTCCGATGAAGTCCGAATTGAGCCCGAACTGCGGGCAGGCGGCGTAGCACAGCATGCAGTTGATGCACGAGCTGAACTGCTCGTAGCTCGCCAGTTGCGCGGGCGTCTGCAGGTACTCGCCCTGCGCCAGCGTGCGCTCTTCCTTGGGGATGATGTACGGCTGGATGCTTTCGAGTTTCTCGATGAAGCCCTCCATGTTGATGACCAGATCCTTCTCGATCGGGAAATGCGCCAGCGCCTCGACACGCACCCGCGCCGGGTAGTAGTCGCGCAGGAAAGTCTCGCAGGAGAGGCTGGGTTCGCCGTTGATCATCATCCCGCAGCTGCCGCAAATCGCCATCCGGCACGACCAGCGGAAGCTCAATGAGCCGTCGAGATAGTCCTTGATGTACTGCACGCCCTGCAAGACCGACATGTCGTCGGTGAAGGGCACGTCGAAGACCTGCTTGGACGGCTCCTTGTCGGTCTCCGGGTTGTAGCGCAGCACCTCGATTTCGATGATTCTCTGATTTTCAGACATTGGATGCCTTCCTTTCCTGCTCTGCCTTTTCGCCCGCGGCGCCGTAGGCACGCGTTCCCGGCTGCGACTTGGTGATCTTGACCGCGCCGTAGTCGATGCGCGGCGCGCCGCCGGCGACGTAATGCGCCTGCGAGTGCTTGAGGAAGTTCTCGTCGTCGCGCTTCTCGAAGCCGTCGAGGCGTTGATGCGCGCCGCGCGACTCGCGGCGATTGATGGCCGAATAGGCCATGCTCTGCGCCACGTCGAGCTGGTACTCGAGTTCGATGGCCAGCAGCCACTCGGTATTCCAGACGCTCGACTTGTCCTCGACATTGACGTCCTTGAAGCGCTCCTTGAGTTCGTCGAGTTTGTCGCAGGTCGCCTGCATGGTCTCGGCGAGGCGATAGATGCCGCAGCCGTCCTCCATGGTCTGCGCCATTTCCTTGCGCAGGGTGGCGATGCGTTCGCTGCCGCCGGTTTTCGTCTTCAGCCCGACGAGGCGTTGTTCGACGGCCTGAGCCTGCTTGAGCAGACTGGCCGAATTGCCCGCCGCCGCCGCTTTCGCGAAACGCGCGGCTTCCTCGCCGGCGACCTTGCCAAAAACGCACAGCTCGGACAGCGAATTCGAGCCCAGGCGGTTGGCGCCATGAATGCCGACGCTGGAGCATTCACCCGCCGCGTAGAGGCCGGGCAGCGGCGAGGCACAGAGCCCGTCGACCATGATCCCGCCCATGGTGTAGTGCACCGCCGGTCGCACCGGGATCGGCGCGCGCGCCGGATCGACGCCGAGAAACTGCTCGGCCAACTCGTAGATCTGCGGCAGGCGCTCGCGCAGCTTGGCTTCGCCGAGGTGGCGCAAGTCAAGATGAACGACCGAGCCGTGCTGGCCTTCGATGGTGCGCCCCTTTTGCTGCTCGTACCAGAAGGCCTGGCTGAGGCGATCGCGCGGGCCAAGTTCCATGGCCTTGTTGCGCGGTGACGGCTCGGCCGGGCCGAGGCCGTAGTCCTGCAGGTAGCGATAGCCATCCTTGTTGACCAGGAATCCGCCTTCGCCGCGGCAGGCTTCGGTGAATAGCAGGCCGGTGCCCGGCATGCAGGTCGGGTGATACTGGACGAATTCCATGTCCCGCAGCGGTACGCCGTGGCGGTAGGCGAGAGCCATGCCGTCACCGGTCACGATGCCGCCGTTGGTGTTCTCGCGGAACACGCGGCCGGCGCCGCCGGTGGCGATGACCACCGATTTTCCTTCTACCAGCGCCATCTCGCCCGAGCCGATCTCGATCGTGACCACACCCTGGACGCGGCCGTCCTCGACCACCAGATCGACGCAGAAATGCTCGTCGAAGCGTTTGATCGACGGATACTTGATCGACGTCTGAAAGAGCGTATGCAACATGTGAAAACCGGTCTTGTCAGCGGCGAACCAGGTACGTTCGATCTTCATGCCGCCAAAGGCACGCACATTGACATGCCCGTCCGGGGTGCGACTCCAGGGGCAACCCCAATGCTCGAGCTGGGTCAATTCCTCGTTGCAGTGAGCGACGAAGTATTCGACCACGTCCTGCTCGCACAACCAGTCGCCACCACCGACCGTGTCGTTGAAATGGTACTCGAGGCTATCGGTGGGCAGTTTCACGCCTGCCGAGCCGCCTTCGGCGGCGACGGTGTGGCTGCGCATCGGATAGACCTTCGAGACCAGCGCGATCTTGAGGGCGGGATCAGACTCCGCCACGGCGATCGCGGCCCGCAGGCCAGCCCCGCCGCCGCCGACAATCACGACATCTGCCTTGTAACTCTCCATGCTTCATCCTTTCTCACGCCCGGCGTCGCCAGGCGCGACCAACATCCGAGGAGCCCAGGGGGAGAAAACTCCTCGCCCAGGGCCGGTTGATAATCCACGCGTCAGTTTGCCGAGCCTTTTTGCCGGTCGGCAACCGCGAGCGTCAACATCTGATACATACCACCGAAGAAGCGCTGATCGCCGACGGTACGAAAACGACCGTCCTTCGGCAACCAGGCGGAAACTTCCTCGCTAAACAAGTCATGGGCAAACGGCTCCAGCCGGTCGAGGACCGGTTTCCAGAGATAGCGCAGGGGGTTAACTCGGCTCAGCGGCGCGTAGTCGACGATGGTCAGCGTGCCACCCGGACGAATGACGCGCAACGCCTCGGCGAGCGTTTTTTCGCGCACCGCCTGCGGCTGTTCATGGAGCAAGAAGAAAAGCAAGGCGCGGTCGAAACTCGCGTCGGCGAAACCAAGCGCGGCAGAATCCATGCAATGCAGCTGGACGGGTGCATCCTTGGGCAGTTTCTTGGCCAGATTCTCGAGCTGGATGGGCAGGATGTCGGCGATTTCCAGCGATCCGCCCGACGCGACACAGTTGACCAGGCGCGGCGTCAGGTCACCGTAGGCACAGGCGATCTGCAGCGTACGGCCGGGCAGGTCGTGGCCGTAGTCGTGCAGAACGGCATTGCACAGGCGCTTGTAGTTACCCCAGAGAATCAGATTTACCAGCCACTGCCGCTCGAAGACATGTACCGCCCGCGGGTGGACGTAGGCCCACCAGTAATGCGCTTGCAGGTAGTGAGGAATATCAGGGAGGCTTTCTTTGACAGCCACGCACGTAGCCGCCGGTCGATCCAGATGATTTTTCATTATGTGAGGAAGCCAATGGTTGTTTTCTGCAAGGCCTGATTCAAGACCGGCAAGCCTGACCGAGGTTTGCGCATATTCGCTGCGCTGGCCAGACAAAAAAACCGGTCTGCTGTCCTGCTCATTCAGTATTCATTGGCCCGCTGCTCACTCTTTGGGAAAAATCGGAAGCCCCAAGCCGTCAGGCGGTAACGTACCCGATCGCTCCGCCAAACGCAACCGAGGCAGTACGGCGCCGGCGTTGGCAGACGTCGCGGCGGCCAGCTGGTCGCGATCGATGCCGCGCAGAGCGGCCAGCAAATCGGCGATCCGTGGCAGTTCGACGGGCGTATTCCGCGCCCCCGCCAGCCACTGCGGCGGCATGTCCGGCGCGTCGGTTTCGAGGACGATGGCCGCCAGCGGCAGCGACGCGGCGAGGCCACGGATACGGGTCGAGCCGGGGTAGGTCATGGCGCCGCCAAAACCGAGCTTGAAGCCCAGCTTGATGAATTCGTCCGCCTGCTGGCGACTGCCGTTGAATGCATGCGCGATACCGCCCCTGACCCTGATCCGGCGCAGTTGCCTGAGCACCCGGTCAACCGAACGGCGAACGTGCAGGAGCACGGGAAGATCGCTTTCGCGGGCAATCTTGAGTTGTTCGGCGAAAAAGTACTCCTGCCTGTCGATCGCCGGATCGGCGACAAACAGGTCGAGGCCGATCTCGCCGACGGCGACCGGCGGCGCCGCTCCGGCCGCCACGCGCGGCAACCACTCCTTCAGGCGCAGGAGGTCGGTTGCGCTGGCCTGTTGAACGTAGAGCGGATGAATGCCGTAGGCGGCGACACAGCCGGGGTATCGTGCGCAACAGGCGTGCACGGCGCTGAAGCTGGCGACATCGACCGCCGGGACGACGATCGCCGAAACGCCGGCGGCGCGAGCCGCGGCCGCGACGTCATCGCGATCGTCGGCGAATTCGGCTGCGGCGAGATGGCAGTGGGTATCAACCAGCATGGGTGGGCGACGGGCGGCTCAAAGGAAGCGAAAAGCCGGCTCGGGCTTGCGGCCACTGACGATATCGGCCAGCGCGGCGCCCGAGCCGCAAGCCATCGTCCAGCCGAGCGTGCCGTGGCCGGTGTTGAGATACAGATTGGCGATTGGCGAGCGTCCGATCAGCGGCACGTTGGACGGCGTCGCCGGGCGCAGGCCACACCAGAATTCGACTTCGCCGGCCGGTCGCAAGTCGGGGAAGAGTTCGCCGGCCCGGCGCATCAGGGCCGCGCAGCGCACGCCGTTGAGCTCGGTGTTGTAGCCATTGAACTCGGCGGTACCGGCGATACGCAGGCGTTGACCGAGGCGTGAAAAGACGATCTTGTGGCCATCGTCGGTGAGGCTGACGCTGGGCGCAACGCTATCCGCGGCGAGCGCCACGGTCGCCGAGTAACCCTTTGCCGGATAAACGGGCAGACGCAGGCCAAGGGGACGCAGCAGGAGCGGGGTGTAGCTGCCCAGCGCCGCGACGTAGGCGTCGGCCTGGAGCACCTCGCCGGCAACCCGTACGCCGGCAACGCGCCCGGCGTCGGCAAGCAGCTGCTCTATTCTGGCGCCGTAGCGAAAGACGACCCCCTGCGCCGCGCAACGGGTGGCGAGCTGTTGCGTGAAACGATGTGCGTCGCCGGATTCGTCGTCGCGGGTGTAGTCGCCGCCGACCAGGCGCTGCCTGGCGGCGGCCAGCGCCGGCTCGATGGCCAGGCACTCGTCGATGCTCACCGTGCGCCGCTCACAACCAAAGCTGCGCATCACGGCCGCCGCCTCGCAGGCGAGCCTGAAGTCGCGGTGATCGGTGTAGATATGCAGAATGCCACGTTCGAGATGGTCGTAGTCGAGCGCGGTTTCGGCGCGCAGGGCCTGCAGCTGGCGGCGGCTGTACAGGGCCAGGGTGACGATGTCGCGGATATTGGCCTGCGTGCGCCGTGCGGTGCACTCGCGCAGGAAGCGCAGACTCCACTCCAGCAAGGCCGCATCCCGACGCAAGCGAAAGAGCAGCGGGGCGTCCTCGCGGCGCATCCAGGCCAGCGCGCGCAGCGGCGCATGCGGGTTCGCCCAGGGCTCGGCGTGGGAGACCGAAATCTGGCCGCCGTTGGCAAAACTGGTTTCCAGTCCGGCCGCATCCTGACGCTCGAGTACCGTCACCTGATGCCCCGCCCTGGCCAGATACCAGGCGCTGGTGACGCCCACGACACCGGCGCCGAGGACGAGAACCTTCAAGCCGGGAACCGCCGCGCGAGAAGTCCGACGCGACGCTCGGCCGACCGGCCGGAACGCCACCGGGAAAAGCGCAGGCAGCTTGCCAGCTCAGGGCGCATGGCAGGCGGCTCCAGCGGGGAAAGGGAAGGACTGCTCAAGACTGCTGCTTCCGGATTCAGGCCGCAGGGAGCCCTTGCTCCCGCGAGATACGGACCACTTCCGGAATGCGGCGCAGGCTGCGCATCAGGCGCGCCAGCGAGGTGCGATCGGCGACCTGGACGGTGAAATGCAAGGTCGTGTACAGCCCGGAATCCTTCTCGTCCATATGCACGTTCAGGATATTGGTTCCGGAACTCGATATCTCGGTGGCAATCCTGCCCAGGGCGCCGAGGGTATTCTGCACGACGACCTGGACGCGGACGCTGAACAGCTGCCCGGCTTCCGGCTCCCAGTCGACGTCGATCCACTTCGCCGGCTTGGCACTGCGCGCCTTGCGGATCGCCGGACAATCATGGGTATGAATGACCAGCCCCTTGCCCTTCCAGATCGAACCGATGACCGGGTCACCGGGAATCGGCTGGCAGCACGGCGCAAACTGCACGGCCATGCCTTCGCTGCCACGAATGACCAGCGAAGTGCCCGGCGTTTCCTGGCCGGCCGGCAGCGCCGCATGCTCCTTGCTCAACAGGCGGCGCGCGACAACACCCGCCAGACGGAAACCGAGGCCAATGTCGGTGTAGACCTCCTTGACCAGCCGGTTTCCCGAATCGCGCAGGACACTCCTCCAGCGCGCTACCGGCACCTCGGCGGCACTGATGCCAAGCGCCCGCAACTCCTGTCCAAGCATCTTTTCCCCCAGCGCCGTCGATTCATCGACGTGCGCGGTTTTCAGGTAGTGGCGGATCTTGCTGCGCGCCCGGCCGGTCTTTACGTGCGTCAGCCACTCGGCACTCGGATGGGCATCGGCGGAGGTGACGATATCGACGCGATCGCCATTGGTCAGCTCGGTGGCCAAGGGCATCAGGTTGAAATTGATGCGCGCAAGAGCGCTGTGATTGCCGATATCGGTGTGCACCGCGTAGGCCAGGTCGACCGCCGTCGCGCCGCGCGGCAAGGGGATGATCTTCCCCTTCGGCGTGAACACGTAAATCTCGTGCGGGAAGAGGTCGACCTTGACGTGTTCGAGAAACTCCGAAGAATCAACGGCGGTGCTCTGCAATTCCAGCAAGGAGTGAAACCATTTGGTCGTTTTCTGCTGCAACTCCTCGCCGAGCGACTCGCTGTCCTTGTACAACCAGTGCGAAGCGATTCCTTCCTGCGCCACCTTGTCCATTGCCGCGGTACGAATCTGCACCTCAAACGGGGTCCCATGCGGACCGATCAAGGTGGTGTGCAGGGACTGGTAGCCGTTCGGCTTGGGGATCGCGATGTAGTCCTTGAACTTCCCCGGCACCGGCTTGTACAGCGCATGCAGCGAACCGAGGGCGAGATAGGTGGTCGGCACGTCCTTGACGACGACGCGGAATCCATAGACGTCGAGCACCTGGGAAAACGACAGGCGCTTGTCGAGCATCTTGCGATAGATCGAATAGAGGCTCTTCTCGCGGCCGAAAACTTCGGCCTCGATATTGGCCGCGCCGAGCTTGCCCTTGATGCCGTCGAGAATTCGCGACAGCAGCTCGCGCCGGTTGCCACGCGCCGCTTTCAGCGCCCGCCCGAGAACGCGCGCGCGCATCGGATAGATCAGCTGGAACGAAAGGTCCTGCAACTCGTTGAACAGCGTACTGAGACCAAGGCGACCGGCAATCGGGGCATAGATTTCCAGCGTCTCTCTGGCAATGCGACGGCGCTTCTCGGCGCGAACCGCTGCCATCGTCTGCAGGTTGTGGTGACGGTCGGCCAGTTTGATCAGCACCACGCGCAAGTCGCGCGCCATGGCCATGAGCATCTTGCGGAAGTTCTCCGCCTGGGCGTCTTCCTGAGACTGGAATTCGATCCTGTCGAGTTTCGAGAGGCCGTCGACCAGATCGGCGACCGGTTTGCCGAAGTGTTCGACGATCTCCGCCTTGCCGACCGCGGTATCCTCCATCACGTCGTGCAACAGCGCGGCAATCACGCCCTCGACATCGATTTTCCAGTCGGCAATCGCCCCGGCCACGGCCAGCGGATGGGTGATGTACGGTTCTCCCGACTTGCGAACCTGCCCGCGGTGCGCTTCCTCGCCAAACAGATAGGCCTTGCGAACCAGGTCGATTTCTTCCGGCGACAGGTAATTCAGGCTGTCGAGAAAAACGCGATATGCCGGATCGTCCTCGGGAGAGAGGATGTCCGCGGGTTCGTCAGCCACGGCCAGCTCAGCCGGAATCGTCGGAATGCCTGTGGCGGCCACTGGATCCACCGTCAAACACGGGAAAACCAGTCGGCGAGAGTCAGGCTTGACCGCGGTTGAGGACTTCCAGACCGACCTTGCCAGCGGCCAGCTCGCGCAGGGCGATCACCGTCGGCTTGTCGCGGCCGCCATCGACCAGCGGCGTTGCTCCGGCAGCCAGCTGACGAGCACGGTAGGTGGCGGCCAGGGTCATCTGAAACCGATTTGAAATGCGGTGCAAACAGTCGTCTACGGTCACTCGTGCCATACAGAAATCTCCCAATGGAATCAAAGCATTGTCGCGAACAGGATGGAATGGCGCTGACGCTGTGCGGGGCAGCGAAGACGCGTGGCGCGAACCACCGCCAAAAGGTCGTGCAGCGCTCGCTGCAGATCGTCATTGATAATAACATAGTCGAATTCGTCGACGTGGCGCATCTCTTCCCGGGCAGCAGCGACGCGGCGGGCAATCGTCTCGTCACTGTCGGTGGCGCGTTCGCGCAGGCGGCGACCGAGTTCGTCGATCGACGGCGGCACGATGAAGATGCCGCTGGCGGCCGGAAATTGGCGACGAACCTGTTGTGCACCCTGCCAGTCGATCTCCAGGAGCACGTCCTGCCCGGCCTGCAAGGCCACTTCGATGCCGCTTGCCGATGTGCCGTAATAGTTGCCATGCACCTGCGCCCACTCAAGGAAGTCATTATTGGCAATCTTGTCAAGAAAGTCCTGGACGCCGATGAAGTGGTATTCGAAACCATCGCGCTCACCCGCGCGCGGCGCCCGCGTGGTATGAGAAACTGACACCCGGATCCCCGGATCGTTCGCGAGCAAATGCCGCACCAGCGTCGTCTTGCCGGCGCCTGACGGCGCCGTGACGATATAGAGATGTCCGCACATGGTCTTGTCGGCCAGCGAATGTGAAGGCGCCATTGTACCCGCCACACGACTGCGGGCGCCGCGCAGGCAGCTTGCTCGACGGCATGGACTCGCCGGCCGGTACAGGGGAGAATCGAAGCCTTCCAGTTTTCACTTGGCGAGGAGCCACCCGATGTCCCGAAGCAAGTTCACGCCACGCGCCCTCATCGTGCTGGCTGCCGTGGCGACAGGCACTGCCTGCGCCGCCGAGATTCCGGTCAAGATTCTCGGCCCCGATGACCTGTCGTGCCGCGCGTGGACCGAGTCAAGAACCGACGCCGACGAGCGCGCGCTGTACGTCGCCTGGATACGCGGCGTGCTCACCGGCCATAACTACGCCCTCCGCAGCCAGCAGGTGTCGACGATGTCCAGCGGAACCATCGAGAAACACGTCACCCGCTACTGCAACGACAACCCGCGGAGCGACCTCAGCGATGCGGCCTTTCGCCTGAGCGATAAGTTTTCCGGTCGCAATGCCGCGATCACCAAATAGGAGAGCCGCGACGGCGGATCTCTTACGGGCCGTCGGCCCGCGCCGAGAGCAAGGCCGCACCGCCCTCGGGATCGGCGTCGCTACTGCTGGTTCTTGCCCTTGATGTTGCCGACGGTGCCGCCAAGAACGCCGCCGATGGCCGCCCCGGTCCAGCCGTTTCCGCCCGAGATGGCGGCAATTCCCGCCCCCGCAGCAGCCCCGATCGCCGCGCCACTGACCGTCCCCTGCTCGCGCGGCGTCATATTGGTACAACCGAGAACGGTCAATGTGGCAGCCGTCGCCAAAGCCAGTCCAGTTCTTTTCATTCCTCGCCTCCGTTATTTGTTCTTGTTCAGTCCGGGCACGACCATCTCGAACCAGATCGTCTCGACCACCGGGCGCTGCAGCTGATCGGGATGGGCCGCGTACCAGTTGTCAATGCTGGCCAGCGCCGTTTCCAGGGTATGACCCTTCATCCCCTTCACCACTTTCGGTGAAAAGTCACTCGCGCTCGCCTTCGGGTTATCCGCTTGATACGCTACGTCGACCTGAATGGCATTGGACAGGCCGACCAGATACGCCTTCTTGATCTCCGGAGACGACTTGGTCCAGTGCGTACCATCGACCAGCGGCACCTCCTCGGCGGCGCCAACCGTGCCGCAGGTCACCAGCAAGGCGGCGCACGCGGCGGATGCGACCTTTCTCAATTTCGAACGACCCAATTCTATAGGCATGATCTGTCCCTCCATGGCAGGAATCGCCAAACTATCACAGCTCGCTGGCGGTTTGAAGCAAAACGTTTTCCAGCGACGAGCCGATCGCCAAACCCCGGGCCATTCGCCAGCCCTCGCCGCTCACTCCAGATTCTGCACCTGCTCACGCATCTGTTCGATGAGCAACTTGAACTCGATGGCCAGCTGCGACAGCTCGGCAACCAGCGACTTGGAGCCGAAGGTATTGGCCTCACGAGTCAGCTCCTGCATCAGAAAATCCAGGCGTTTGCCGCTGACGCCGCCGGCTCCGAGAACGCGCTCAACCTCGTCCAGATGAGTCGCCAGGCGCGCCAGTTCCTCGGCCACATCGATACGCGCGGCGAAGACCGCCACCTCCTGTCGAATCCGGTCGTCGCTCACCGTGTCGAGTGCGTCGAGCAGGCGCTGGCGCAGTTTCTCGTTGAAGGCGGCCAGAGCAGCCGGAATCCGTGGCTCGATGTCGCGTAACAGAACGCGCATGCGAGCAACCTTTTCGAGGATCACCGCGGCCAGTTTCCCGCCCTCGCGCGCGCGACTGGCGACGAACTCGTCGAGCGCGTCGCAGGCCAGCGCCCGGCAAGCCGGGAGCATGGCCTCGCCATCCAGCGCGTCGTCGCCGAAAATGCCCGGCCAGCGCAGCACGTCGCTGACCGCCAGCGGAGCGGCAAGGGGCAGCACGGCGCGGACCTGCGCATCGAGCAGGGCGAGGCTTTCGAGCAGGTCGGCGTTCAGACTCGCCTGCTGCGCAGCGCTGGCGGTGGGAACAAAGCTGAGCCGACATTCCAGCTTGCCGCGCACCAGGCGCGCGCCGATCAGTTCGCGCAGCGCCGGTTCGGCAAGACGCAGCTCGTCGCTGACGCGAAAGTGATAGTCGAGGTAGCGCGAATTGACGCTCTTCAACTCGATTTGCAGGGCGCCGCCCTTGACGGCACACGCCGCCACGGCATAGCCGGTCATGCTGTAGATCATCGCAATCCTGATGTGTGGACGGAGGCAGGTCTGCAGCCGGCTTTACAGCCTACCCCGAAAGACCGGACAATGGCCGACACTCCGAATGATAGCTTTGACAGCGATGGTGCAACAAGCAAACCACCCCCTTCCTGCAGCGTTCCAACTTGATGAGTACTGCATCGAGCATCAGCTCTCACTGGGTGGCTTTTCGATCGTCTATGTGGCCACGGATGGAGAGGGCAAGCGCGTGGCCATCAAGGAGTACCTGCCCAATACGCTGGCCCTGCGCAGCGAAGGAAGAACGGCACCGATCATCGCCGAAGACCATCTCCCGGCTTTCCGCTACGGGATGAAGTGTTTCTTCGAAGAAGGGCGGGCGCTTGCCGGCCTGTCGCATCCGAACGTGATCCGCGTCCTGAACTTCTTTCGTGCCAACGACACCGTCTACATGGTCATGGAGTACGAGCAGGGCCGCACCCTGCAGGAGCTCATTCAGAAGCATCGGGCGGGGGTCACCGAGAACTTCATTCGCAATGTGTTCACCAAGATGCTCAACGGTCTGCGCGAGGTGCACTCGCACCGCTTGCTGCACCTGGACCTCAAGCCGTCGAACATCTACATGCGCAACAACCACATCCCGGTACTGATCGACTTTGGCGCGGCACGCCAGACGCTGGCCTGCGACACGCCAATGCTCAAGCCGATGTACACGCCCGGCTTCGCCTCGCCGGAGCACTACAGCCAGCGCGAACTGCTCGGCCCGTGGAGCGACATCTACAGCGTCGGCGCTTCGATGTATGCGTGCATTTCGGCGAGCACCCCGCAAGCGGCCGACAGCCGCCTCGACAAGGATCGCCTGGTACCGGCGATGGTGCGCTGGGAAGGTCAGTACTCGGACCAGCTGCTGGAAACGATCGACTGGTGCCTGTGCCTGAATCATCGCTACCGGCCGCAGAGCGTCTTCGCGCTGCAGAAGGCGCTCACCGAACCGGTCGTCGCGCCGCTGCCACAGCCTAAAGCAACCTGGCTCGACCAGATGGTCGGCAAACTGAAGAAATCCCGAAATCCATGAAATTCACGATCTACCAGGAGACCCGCACCGGCAAGCGCGCCAACAACGAAGACCGACTGGCGCACTGCTACTCGCGCGACAGCCTGCTGATGGTCGTTGCCGACGGCATGGGTGGTCACTACTTCGGTGAAGTGGCCGCGCAGATCGCCGTCCAGACGCTCTCCGAGTCCTTTCAGCGCCAGGGCACGACGCGCATTCGCGACCCGTTCCTCTTTCTGCAGACGGGCATGCTCAGCGCGCACAGCGCGATTCTCGACTTCGCCGGCACGCATCACCTCGAGGACTCGCCGCGCACCACCTGCGTCGCCTGCCTCGTGCAGAACAACGTCGCCTACTGGGCGCACTCGGGTGATTCTCGGCTCTACCTGCTGCGCAAGGGCAGAATCCTGACCCAGACCAAGGACCACTCGCGCGTGCGGCTGCTGCTCGAACAGGGCGCGATCAGCGAAGCAGAGGCGAGCACGCACCCGGACCGCAACAAGATCTACGGCTGCCTCGGCGGCCAGCAGACGCCGGAGATCGAGTTTTCCCGGAAGACGACGCTCGAAGCCGAAGACGTCCTCGTCCTGTGCACCGACGGCGCCTGGAGCGGCCTGCCTGGCGACACCATGGCCACGGCGCTGAAAACCAACGCTCTGATGCGCGCCGTGCCGACCTTGCTCGACCAGGCGGAAGTCAACGGCGGCCCGCACGCCGACAACCTGTCGATGATTGCCGTACGCTGGCAGGACACTTACGCGGACGAAAGCAGCGGCGGAAGCAGCGTGATTTCGACCCGATCCATGCCTCGCGACACGGTAACCACCCGCCTCGACGAGTTCGGGCGCAACCCGAGCCACAAGACCGAACTCAGCGATGAGGAGATCGAACTGGCCATCGAAGAGATCCGCTCGACGATCCAGAAGTACGCCAAATAGGAACCTGCATGCGCCCCAGTCACCGTCAAGCTTCGCAGCTGCGCAAGGTCAGCATTGCGCGCCGATTCACCCGCCACGCCGAAGGCTCGGTGTTGATCGAAATGGGCGACACGCGAGTGCTGTGCACGGCCAGTATCGAGGACTCCGTTCCCGCTTTTCTCCGTGGTGGCGGACAGGGCTGGGTCACCGCCGAATACGGCATGTTGCCGCGCTCGACACACACCCGCAGCGGCCGCGAAGCAGCCAAGGGCAAGCAGTCCGGTCGCACGCAGGAGATTCAGCGCCTGATCGGTCGTGCGCTGCGTGCGGTCACCGACCTCACGCTGCTCGGTGAACGCCAGATCACGCTCGATTGCGATGTCCTGCAGGCCGATGGCGGCACGCGCTGTGCGGCCATCACCGGCGCCTGGCTGGCGCTCAACGACGCCTGCGAACACTTGCTGAGCAAGGGGAAGGTGGCCAGCAACCCCTTGCGCGATCATGTCGCTGCGGTCTCCGTCGGTGTCTATAAGGGCCTGGCGGTGCTCGACCTCGACTACGCCGAGGACGCCAACTGCGATACCGACATGAACGTCGTGATGACCGGCAGCGGTGGCATCGTCGAAGTGCAGGGCACCGCCGAAGGCGAGCCGTTCACGCGCGCCCAGATGATCGAACTGCTCGACCTGGCCGACGCCGGCATCGGCCGCCTGATCGCCCACCAGAAAGCATCGCTGGCCCTATGAAATCATGAAACTCGTCCTCGCTTCCAACAACACCAAGAAACTGAAGGAACTCGACGCCATTCTCGCCCCACTGGGCTGGGAACTCGTTCCGCAGGGTCTGCTCGACGTTCCCGAAGTCGAGGAACCGCACTGCACCTTCGTCGAAAACGCCCTGGTCAAAGCGCGCCACGCAGCGCAGCTGACCGGTCTGCCGGCGCTGGCCGACGACTCCGGCCTGTGTGTCGAGGCCTTCGGCGGTGCGCCTGGCGTGTACTCGGCGCGCTACGCCGGCGAACCGCGATCGGACGCACGCAACAACGAAAAGCTGCTGGCCGAACTCGGCAACAGCCGCCAGCGCGCCGCTCACTATGTTGCGGTGATCGTTTTCGTCCGTCACGCCGACGACCCGCAACCGATCATTGCCGAGGGCGAGTGGCACGGCGAGATCCTCACGGCAGCCCGTGGCGAAAGCGGCTTCGGATACGATCCGCTGTTCTACGTCCGTGAACTCGACAAGAGCGCCGCCGAACTCGACGCCGCCGAAAAGAACCGCCGCTCGCACCGCGGCCAGGCGCTGGCCCGCCTCGTCGAGCGCCTGCTGGCACGGCGCTGATGCCCGAGCGGACGGGGCGCAGGATCATTCCGCTGGTCCCGGCCCGCAACGCTGCAGCGACAGGTCAGCGACAGATCGACTTTCGCAAGCCGCCGCCGCTGGCGCTCTACGTCCATGTTCCCTGGTGCGTACAGAAGTGCCCCTACTGCGACTTCAACTCGCATGCCGTAGCGGCACAGAAGGGCGATCGCCGAGTGCCGGCGATTCCCGAAGACGACTACGTCACGGCGTTGATCGCCGACCTCGAATCGGCCCTGCCGACGGTCTGGGGACGTCGGGTGGACAGTATATTCCTGGGTGGCGGCACGCCCAGCCTGCTCTCCGGCGAGGCCGTCGATCGGCTGCTCACTGCCCTGCGCAGCCGGCTGCCGCTGCTGCCCAACGGCGAAATCACCCTGGAGGCCAATCCGGACAGCGTCGAAGCCGGAAAATTCGCCGCCTTTCGCGCCGCTGGCGTGAACCGCCTGTCGATCGGCATCCAGAGCTTCAACCCGCGCCACCTCAAGGCGCTCGGCCGTGCCCACGACGATCGCCAAGCCAGGCAGGCGATCGAGATTGCCGCCCGACACTTCGACAATTTCAATATCGACCTGATTTACGGCCTGCCCGGGCAGACGCTGAGCGAAGCCCTGGCCGACCTCGATGTCGCCCTCGCCTTCGCCCCGCCGCACCTCTCGTGCTATCAGTTGACGATTGAAGCGAACACGGCCTTTGCCGCGCAGCCGCCGACCCTGCCCGCAGCCGACACCTGTGCCGACATGCAGGACGCCATCGAAGCCCGCCTGGCCGCCGCCGGCTACGCGCATTACGAAACCTCGGCCTTCGCCCGCAGCGGCCGGCAGTGCCAGCACAACCTCAACTACTGGCATTTCGGCGACTACCTCGGAATCGGCGCCGGCGCGCACGGCAAACTGACGCTGCACGACCGCGTCCTGCGCCAGATGCGCTGGAAACGTCCCGAGCAGTACCTGGCCAAAGTAGCGGCGGGAACGCCGATCCAGCAGGAGTTCGCCGTCGCCGCCGCCGACCTGCCGTTCGAGTTCATGATCAACGCCCTGCGCCTGATCCAGGGTTTCGACGAGCAGTTGTTCGAGTTGCGCACCTCCCTGCCGCTGCTCAGCATCGAGAACGAGCTGCGCCAGGCCGAGCGCGAGGGCCTGATCGAGCGACAGCCGCAACGCATCGCGCCGAGCGACCGTGGGCGCCGTTTCCTCAATCAGCTGCTCGAACGCTTTCTCGTCGACCGCGCTTGACGTGAACCGACCGCGCCACGCTGGCGCCGGCGACTACTGAATGCCTTCGACCGCCCGGTAGAGCTGCTCGCGAAGGTCGTCTGCCGGCTGCCCCTGCGCTTCGACGAGGCGAATCTGGCGCAGCAAATCGGCGACCTGAACCGCTGCCGCCCTTTGCGCCGGCGACTGCTTGACAGGACTCGCCGCCTTGCCTGCGCCGACCGCGGCCGGTTTCCCATCGACCATCAGTTGCGCACGCTCGGCACCCGGCTGCCCGCGCCGGGCGGTGATGACCATTGACGGGGGCATGTAGGGCCGCGGCATCGGTTTCTGGACTGCGGGCCTGGGGTGGGCACTCTGCAGGGCCTTGGCGGTCGCCAGGAGCTTCCTGTGCAGGTCCACGCTGGGCCGCCCTTCGGCTTCCGCCGCGCGAATTTCCTTCAGGATTTCGTCGATCTCGCGCGGAACGGCCGCCGAGCGCACGGCTTGGCCGAAACTTTCCTTCGGCGCCTTGACCGCAATCTCGAATTCCTCCGGCGACGAAATCATTTTCGCCAGGCGCAGATGGTCGTAACGCATGGCCATGGTCAGCGCGCTGTCGCCCCAGTCGTTCCTGGCTTGCGTATCGGCCCCTGCTTCGAGCAGCCGCCGGGCCAGATCGTCGCGGCCTTCGCGCGCGGCCAGGATGAGCGGCGTCGACAGATTCGGCGAAGCGGCGTTGACGTTGGCCCCACGCGCAATGAGTTCCTCGACCAGTTGCTGGTGGCCGTTGAACACCGCGTAATGCAGGGCCCCCCAGTTGTTTCCCTGGCGTTCGAGGGGCGCGCCATGATCCAGGAGCCAGCGCACCGCTTCGAGATGCCCGCCCCAGGCCGCCAGTTGCAGGGGCTGCTCGCCGTTGCGGTTGCTGCGCCGCGGGTCGGCGCCACGGGCGACGAACAGGGCCATCATCTCGACGTTGCCGTGCCAGGCGGCGACCATCAGGCCGCTACCCACCTGCGCGGCCTGGTACTCCGGGTCCAGCCCTTCGTCGAGCCAGCGGGTCACCGTGCGCAGGTCGCCACGCTCGATCGCGTAGCCAAAGGTAATTGGGTCCGGCGCCGGCGCCTGCGCGACGGCCGCTCCGGCCAGCAGCCAGCAGACCAGCAGCAGCCATCGGCGCGCCGTGCAGCCCAGGAAACGCTCGCCGTAGCTCATCCGCTTTCTCCCTCCCGACCGGGCAGCGTTCGCCGCCTCGATTGCATGTGTTCTGTTGCCCGCTTTTTGGTTCACAATGGCAGGCCCATGCCGTCCAGCCTGATTCTTGCCCTCGCCCTGTCGCTCGCGCTGCACGCCAGCCTCCTCCTTCCGCAAGCGTTCAAGCACGGCACGCCGCCACCACCGCCCGCACTGCAGGCCCGGCTACGCATGCCGGCCGAGCAACCGGAAGCGAGCGCCGAGCCGCTGTTGAAGGACACCGTGGCGAGCGCCGAGGAAGCGGTCAAGCCACCACCGCCGCCGAAAGTTGTCGTTCGGCGCAGCCAACCGGAGGCCAGGGCAGCCGCCAGACGGGACGTACAGGCGGCGCAACGAAAACTCTCGGAACATGTTTACTACCCGCCGGACGCCGTCGCCCGTGGCATCGAGGGTGAAGTCCGCCTGATCCTGACGGTGAGCGAAAGCGGACGCATCAGCGACGTTCATGTCGGCGTCAGCAGCGGCCACGCGATTCTCGACAACGCCGCCGTGCGCGCGGCATGGGCAATGGGCAGGGTAGACTGGGCGCATTCAGGCGAGTTGATCCTGCCGGTCATTTTCCGCCTCGAGTGACCGCGGCGGGACGTTCTCCGGCCGGCGCCGAAAAACCACATCCCAGACGCCGTGCCCAAGCCGCAGACCACGCTGTTCGAACTTGGTTTGCGGGCGATAGTCCGGGCGCGGCGCAAAGCCTGGCGCGGTGTTTTCGAGCAGCGCCTCGGACGACAGCACGGCGAGCATCTGCTCGGCGTAGTCCTGCCAATCGGTGGCGGTGTGCAGGTAGCCACCCGGGCGCAGGCGGCTGGCCAGCAGGCTGACCAGCGCCGGCTGCAGCAGGCGCCGCTTGTGGTGGCGCTTCTTCGGCCAGGGATCCGGAAAAAAGACGTGAACGCCGGCGAGCGTCGCGGGGGCGATCATTTCGCGCAGCACCTCGACGGCGTCGTGCTGGATGATGCGCTGGTTGGCCAGTCCCATCTCGGCAATCAGCTTGCACAGGCTGCCGACGCCCGGGGTATGCACTTCGATGCCCAGGTAATCCTGCTCGGGATGGCGGGCGGCAATCGCCGCCGAAGTCTCGCCCATGCCGAAACCGATTTCCAGGATCTGCGGCGCCGAACGTCCGAAGAGTGCGTCGAGATCGACGCGCTCGGCGACGTAGGGAACGCCGATGCTGCCCATCATCTGCTCGCGATAGCGCTGCTGGGCGGCGGAGACGCGCCCCTGGCGGCGCACGAAGCTGCGGATATGCCCGGGCCGATCGACGCTGCGCTCGGCCTGCTGATCGTCCACGCCTAGGAACCGATCAGACCGGTCGTCGGCGACGAGGGATCGGCCGAGTAGAACTTGCGCGCCATGCGCCCGGCGAGAAAGGCCTCGCGCCCGGCCTCGACCGCCTTCTTCATGGCGCTGGCCATCAGCAGTGGCTGGCGGGCGTGGGCGATGGCGGTATTCATCAGCACGCCGTCGCAGCCCAGCTCCATGGCGATCGCCGCATCCGAGGCGGTACCGACACCGGCGTCGACCAGCACCGGCACCCTGGCCCTGTCGATGATCAGGCGCAGATTCCAGGGATTGACGATGCCCATCCCCGAGCCGATCAGCGAAGCCAGTGGCATCACCGCGACGCAGCCGATGTCCTCGAGCATGGTCGCCTGGATGGGGTCGTCGGCGCAGTAGACCATCACCTCGAAGCCCTCCTTGACCAGCGTTTCCGCCGCCTTGAGCGTTTCCGGCATGTTCGGGAATAGGTTGCTCGGATCGCCCAGGACTTCCAGCTTGCACAGCGGATGACCGTCGAGCAGTTCGCGCGCCAGGCGCAGGGTGCGCACCGCGTCGGCAGCCGTATAGCAGCCGGCGGTGTTCGGCAGGATGGTGAACTGCGCCGGCGGCAGCACGTCGAGCAGGTTCGGCTCGCCGGCGTTCTGGCCGATGTTGGTGCGCCGGATGGCGACGGTGACGATCTCGGCGCCGGAGGCGTCGATGGCCGCTCGCGTTTCGCTGAAGTCCTTGTACTTGCCGGTGCCGACGAGCAGACGCGAACGATAGGTCTTGCCGGCAATCGTCAGGCTGTGGGGAGAAGCTTGCATGCGTCCTGTTCTTCCGAATGAGGCTAGCCACCGCCGACGGCAACGACGATCTCGATACGATCACCGTCAACCAGCGCCGTTTCGGCGTGCCGGCCGCGGGGAACGATGTCGCCGTTGCGTTCGACGGCGATCCGCTTGCCCGCGTGGTGCAGCGCGGCCACCAGTTCGGCGACCGTCAGCGGCGAGGGAAATTGGCGGCTTTCGCCGTTGATCACGAGTTCCATAGAGCGGCGATTTTATCACGCTGCAAGGCGATCGCCCGCTGGCCGCGCACAGCCGGCACCACCGCCGGACCAGCATGTGGCGCGCGACGATCAGCGCGCCTCGGGCGGGGAAGCGCTCGTCTTCGTGTGCAACTGCGAGGGGATAATGCGATTGACCAGATACAGCGGACGTCCCTTGACCTCGTTGAAGATCCGTCCGATGTACTCGCCGAGAACCCCCACCGAGATCAGCTGCACGCCGCCAAGGAACAGCACCACCACCAGCAGCGACGGGTAGCCGCGCACCGGGTCACCGTACATCAAGGTCTTCCAGATCACGAAGGCGGCGTACAACAGAGACAGGAAGGCGACCGAGAGCCCCAGGTAGCTGGCGATTTTCAGCGGCCCGATGGTGAACGAGGTGATTCCCTCGAGCGCCAGGTTCCACAGCTTCCAGTAACTCCATTTGGTGCTCCCGGCCAGGCGCGGACTGCGCCGATAGACGAGCGGCCGGGAGGGGAAGCCCACCCAGGCGAACAGCCCTTTCATGAAACGATGTTCCTCGCGCAGCCGCGACAGCTCGCGTACCACGCGCCGCGTCATCAGACGGAAATCGCCAGTGTCGCGCGGTATTTCCACGCGGCTGACGCTGCCGATCAGTCGATAGAAGAGGTGGGCCGTCGCCTTCTTCAGCCAGCTTTCCCCGTCGCGGTGGCTGCGCACGCCGTAAATGACGTCGTAGCCTTCGCGCCAGCCCCTGAGCATCTCCGGAATCAGCTCGGGGGGGTCCTGCAAGTCGGCATCGAGAACGATCACCACCTCGCCGCTGCTGTGGTCGAGGCCTGCACTGAGCGCGATCTCCTTGCCAAAGTTTCGCGACAGGTCAACCACCATCACCTGCGCATCGTCCGCCTGCAAGGCGTGCATCAGCGCCAGGGTATGGTCGGTGCTGCCATCATTGACCAGCACCAGTTCGTAGGGAGCACCGATGGCCCTGAGGACCTCGCTCACCCGCCGGTGAAACTCAGCGATTGCTTCCTGCTCGTTGTAAGCAGGCGCGACGATCGAAATACTGGGCAGGGCATCGTCCGCTCGCGGGCTGAGGCGCGGGTGTTCAGCCACCGCTGCGGGCGAAGGCTGGCAAATCTGTGGTTCTGCGATCATCGACGGCACCTGGCGAGGTTGGATGGAAAAGCAGTCCTTTTCGGCTGCTCGGCAAGCATCGGCCAGCGGCCGTCAGCCCTGAACCCGACCTCTCAAAGCCCGCCGAAAGTCCAGAAGCGGTTGGCCAGGAAGTTCCAGACCAGAACCAGGCCGGTCACGACAAGCTGCACCAGCAGATAATGAATGTCGAGTCGGGACAACAGGATAGCCATGAGCAGCGCGTTCAGCAACCAGCCCCCACCGGCGACAACAATGAATTTGGGCAGTGCCTCGCGATGCCGCTTGCGGCTGCGAAAAGTCCAGCGGTAGTTGAGCCCGTAATTGAGCAACGCTCCGCTCGCGGCGCCCAGGCTCGACGCCAGGACAGGGCCAAAGTCAAAGCACGAAACGAGCGCGTAGAGAACGACGAAATGGGCTGCCGTACCGAGCACACCGATCAGGGCAAAGGAAAGAAACTGCGCCAGCAGCCGCCGCGGCACCAAGGCTTCAATGGGGAAGCGGGGCGAAAAGCGCGGCAATGTCTTCGCTGCCGAACTTGGCGCGCACGCTGCTGTCTGCCGTGAGGATGCTCGCCGCAAGTGCCGCCTTGCGTTCCTGGAGGGCGAGGATCTTTTCCTCGATGCTGCCGGCGACGATCAACTTGTAGACGAACACCGGCTTGTCCTGCCCGAGACGATGGGCGCGATCGGTGGCCTGGTTCTCCACCGCCGGGTTCCACCAGGGATCGTAGTGGATCACGGTATCGGCAGCGGTCAGGTTGAGTCCGACCCCCCCGGTCTTCAGGCTGATCAGGAAAACCGGCACGTCACCGCCCTGAAAGCGGTCGATCTGCTCTTCGCGATCCCTGGTGTCGCCGGTGAGCAGAACGTAGCCAATGCCGGCCAGCTTGAGTTCCCTCTCAATCAACGCCAGCATGCTGGTGAACTGCGAGAAGAGCAGGATCCGCCTGCCCTCCTCGACCTGCTCCGGGAGCATGGTCATCAACAGATCGAGCTTCGCACGCTCCCTGACTTTCTGTGCCGCCTTGGCCTTGACCAGGCGCGGATCGCAGCAAACCTGGCGCAACTTGAGCAGCGCATCGAGAATGACGATCTGGCTGCGATTAAAACCCTTGCTGGCGATTTCGACACGCACCTTCTCGTCCATCGCCACGCGCACCGTTTCGTACAGATCGCGCTGGCTACCGGCGAGTTCGACCTTGCGCACGATGATCGTTTTGGGGGGCAGCTCGCGCGCCACCTCCTCTTTCTTGCGGCGCAGGATGAAGGGGCGCAGTCGGCGCGAGAGCAGCTCGCGACGTTGCCCGTCGTCCTGTTTTTCGATCGGCGTCCGCCAGTACCTGGTGAAGTTCTGGTTGCTGCCAAGAAAGCCTGGCAAGAGGAAATCGAACTGACTCCAGAGCTCGCCGAGGTGGTTTTCCAGGGGCGTTCCGGTCAGGCACAGGCGATGCCGGGTGGTGATCTTGCGCACCACCTCGGCGCCCTGACTGCGCGCGTTCTTGACCGTTTGCGCCTCGTCGAGAATCAGCAGGTGATAGCGGTGCTTGGTCAGCTGCCCGGCATCACGCCAAAGCAGGGGGTAGGTGGTCAGCACCACGTCGTGCTGCGCGATCTCGGCAAAGCGGCTCTTGCGTTCGGGTCCGTGCAGCGAGAGGATCGACAGGCCAGGCGCAAAACGTGCGGCTTCGTTCTTCCAGTTGAAAATCAACGAAGTCGGCAGAACGATCAAGGCCGGGCGATCGAGCCGCCCGCCTTCCTTTTCAAGCAGCAGGTGCGCCAGCGTCTGCGCGGTCTTGCCCAGGCCCATGTCGTCGGCAAGGATCCCGGAGAGGTTCTGGGCCCGCAGGAACTGCAGCCAGGCGACCCCTTCGGTCTGGTAGTGACGCAATTCGAGGCCGAGCCCGGCGGGTGGATCGATGTGCGCGATTCCCTGCGCGGCGCTCAGCTGGTCAGCCAGCGCCAGGACATCGCGTTGCCCCCGGAACTGCCAGCGACGGTCGTCGTTGAGCTCGGCCAGACGCGGCGCGTCGAAGCGTGACAGGCGCAGGGTCGTGCCACCGGAAAAGCCGTCGAAGAGGTCGATCAGCGTCGCCGCCAGCGGTTTCAAGCGCCAGGCCGGAGCGCGCACGCGCTGCCCGCTCGGCGTGACCAGCTCGATCATGTCGTCGTCGGCAATTTCCGCCAGCAGGCTGACATCCAGCCAGCGTGCGTCACGGCGAAAAAGGGTGGCCAGCAGTGGCGCCAGCGGCAGGCGCTCGCCTTCGACGAAGATTCCCATGTCGAGGTCGAACCAGCCATTCTCGGACTCGACGAGATCGGCATCCCAGGCCTCGACTTCGAGCTGACGATGGCGAAAATCATCGGCAAACTCGACCTGCCAGCCGGCACGTCGCAGACGCGGCAACTCGTCGTGCATGAATGGCGACCAGTGGCTTTCGAGCGCCAGACCGTAGGCGTTGTCCGGCGGCCGGCCGAAAGTCTGCAGCACGTAGCCGGGGACCTTCTCGAGACCGCAGGCAGCGGATTCGTCCATCAACTGCGCTTCGCGCGCGCGCTTACGCTCGATACGAACCATCTCGCCGCTCGCCAGGATCGAGAAATCGCGCGTATCGTCGGGTTTCACCTCGACATCGGCGTAGCGAAAGACCGGCAAGGCTACGTCGAAAGCGCCACCGCTGAAAGTGGCTGCGTATTCTCGCCAACTGCGGTTGCCGTGCGTGTTCAGCGTCTGCAGGCGAAGCACCGGAACGGGATCGGCAACGATGCTGCGCAGATTGACGCTCGCGGTTTCGGCAGCGCTCGGCAATTCGCGTGCCGGTTCGCTCAACGCCTCGCCGACCAGCGCGGCGGCGGTGGCCGAGAGGGGTGGCAAGGAGAACAGGCGAGCAACGACTGCCGGATTGCCATCGACCTGCAAGGGCCCGATCAGTCGCCTGTCGAGGTCGATGTACCAGGGTGCCGGCAAGGGGACGACCAGACAGCCCCCCGGCTCCGGAGTGAGCAGCGGCACCCGACGCCCCTGCTCGTTGATCCGCCAACTGAGCGCGGCTGGACGCGCCACGGCCAGCGTCAGGCTGGAAAAGTCGTCCCTGCGGCACAGACGGCCAGTCTCGGCCATCAGCCGCAGCACTTCGCTGCCATGCACGGGGCCGAGGCCAAAGGCGCGCAGGCCGGTATCGAACGAGCGCTCGCTCCACAGGAGGCCAAGAATCACCCGATCCTCGTCGCTGACGAAACGCGGCGGCTTGCTCAACGCACGATCCAGGCTCCACAACTCCTCGGCACTCTCCGGATCGCGGCCCTTGTTAACGGTCACCCCGAAACCGCGCGCGTCTGTCGTCCACTGCAGAAGATAGAAGAGGCGCTGGCGATTGGCGGCTGGACTGCGATCCTTCTTGCTGACCGCCATCGCCACCCGGCGCAACTCCTCGGTCCAGGAAAGAACTCCCAGTTCGACTCGCTCCACCGGCTCGTGAGTATCGCCAGGCTTATACATGGCGAAGGCCGCGACGGCAGGAAGCACTGCTGCACAGTCGGCAAGTAAATCGACGCTGCAAGAAACGACTCGGAAATGCTTTCAAAATCTGGACTCGCAACACAAGAGTCATCGGCTGTCCGCGGTTGCAGAGCGCCCAACGGCGCGTTTCTGGCACGAACGAGAACCAGCTAGGGTAGCACAACGGGGGCCCGGGTTGCGGCAAGAATGCGCGGCAAAGGGAGTTCGTCGCGACGCGTGACGACGCCTCGGTGCTTGCCGAGGGGCGCCAACTGCCGCGTGAACCGGGAACCGCGCCGCGGCCGACCCGAGCCGCGTCGTGGCGAGCCGGCAATCAATCGCGAAAATTGCCGTACTTGATCGGAAAATCGGTGATCGCCTTGGTGATCGTGGCGATGCAGGCCTGCAGTTCGTCGCGCTTGGCACCACTGACGCGCACCGCATCGCCCTGAATCGACGCCTGCACCTTGAGCTTCGAATCCTTGATCAGCTTGACGATCTTCTTCGCCAGCTCGGACTCGATGCCGATCTTGATCTTCAGCTCCTGTTTGACCTTGTTGCCCGAAACCTGTTGAACCGGCTGGGCATCCAGGCGTTTGGTGCTCTCTTTCTCCTTTTTCTCCATGGCGGGAAAGAGCAGATCCTTGATCTGGCCAAGCTGAAAATCCGAGTCGCCGTGCAGCGTGATCAGCTTGTCCTTCTCGTTCAACTCGACCTTGGCACTCGTCGCCTTGAAGTCGTAACGATTGTCGATGGCCCGCTTGGTGACGTCTACCGCGTTGTGCAGGGCCGCCATATCGGCTTCTGAAGAAAAATCAAATGAAGGCATGTGAAGTCCGTCCCAGTGGAGAGTGGTTTTGACAACAGAGGTCGTCGGCCGGGGTTCGCCGACCGACAAGGCTCGCCAGGGGTAGGCGTACGCCCGGCGCGACAGCCGCTGGCATTCTTGTCCTTGCCGCGCAGCCGGGCAAGGCACGGTTCAGATCGAGCCACGCCAATGGTAGCAAGAGGCTGCGGGTCGCGGAACCACGGCAACGGTCGACCGCGGCACGCCGCTGGCCGGCGTCAAACGTCGAAAGGCATCATCGGATGGCCACGGCAGACGGGCTCCATGAAGATAATGCCCCGATTCGGCTCGCCAAGCTCCCCCGCCGCGAAAACCTGCGCGAAGACCGCGTCCGCCTGCGGTGCTTCGACGAGCACCATGAGTACGTCCTGCTCGCTCCAGCGAAGGGTGCCGGGCTGCCGCCGACCGGTACCGCGCGCATGGTGATGGGTGACCGACAGCACGCCAGCTTCGTTCTCGAGCAGCTTCATCAGCTTCATGCCTTGGCCGCTGACGAGAATCGCCGTGATCAGCTTCTTCTCGACGCCGTAGCCGATGTGCGCCAGGACGCTCATCCGGCACGCTCGGTGTGCACGCCAAAGCGGGCCGCCACGTCATGCGGGACGTAAGTGGACATCTTGTCGAGTCGAGTCATCCACAGGATTCCCATACCCGGCGTGTCCATCTTTGCCGAAACGAAGATACGTTCGAACAAGGTGTCCGCCTGCTCCGACGGCACGACGATATAGATGATCTCCTTTTCGGTGTTCACCGTCAGGCCGAGGATGCCGAGACGCTTCTGGCGAACGCCAGTCCCGTGCGCATGGAAAACGGTCGCTCCCTGGGCACCGGCTTCAACCGCGACCTGGACCACCTGATCGGCGACCCCGCGCTGGACAATGACCGTGATCAACATCACATCGGTGAGGACAATCAACTCATTCTTATTGCTCATGCCTTATTGCTCCTTCTCTTGTGTCCGCGAGTCTTCATGTCGATCCACAGGCCAGTAGCCAGAACCGAGATGATCGGGCCAACCGAACACATGGCGAGGATGCCGAAGCCCTCGGCAGCACCCACCACCTCGCCGAGGCCGATGCCCAGGGCCAGCAACAGCGGCACGGTCACCGGTCCGGTGGTCACGCCGGCGCTGTCCCAGGCGAGGTTGACGATCTCTTCGCGCGAAACGGCGGTCAACGCCAGCGCAATCGTATAACCACCGAGCAGCAACATCCACACTGGCAAGTGAAACAGGATACGGGCAACCCCGAGGGCGGCGCCAACGCCGACTCCAATGGCAACGGCGTGGATCAGCATGCGCTTGCGGAACGCGCCGTCGGTGAGGTTCTCGACTGTCATGCCCATGGCGTTGAGCGCCGGCTCGGCGACGGTTGCGCCAAAACCGATGGCGAAAGCAAAGGTCAGGGTCATGGCAATTCCCAGGGCGAACGGATAGAGCGCCGGCGCGCCGGTGTCGCGGTGCGGCGAGAAGGCCCAGGGAACGTTGTTGCCGGCTTGCTCGCCGAGGGCCACCAGCCCCGCGGTCAGACCGAGATTGAAGAGCAACATGCCGGTCAGAGCCATGGCCACGCCATAGATAAAGATGTTGTGCTGGCGAATCTTCTGCCCGAGCAGGCGCGTCTGCACCAGTACCAGCAGCAAAACCAGCGGCACGATGGCCCGCAATGCACCAAGAATCTCGGCAAAAGGCGTTCGGTTGTACCATCCATCGACCGCCGGAGGCAGCACCGGCAGCATCGCTTCGGCGCCCAGCCCGGTGAGATAGATGGCCGTGCCGAGAACGGCAAGAATCGGGAAAATCGACGCCAGGGTGACGATCCCGAACCCCGACAGCGGGTTATCGCTACGCCCCGTAGAGGCGGCCACGCCGACGCCGACCGCGAGTACCAGCGGCACGGTTACCGGACCGGTGGTCACCGCGCCGCAGTCCCAGGCGAGGCCGATGATCGGCGCCAGCTCCGGCTGCTGGGCGCACCAGGCGGTCAGGCCGAGAGTCGGCGGCATGATCAGCAGGACCATGGTCTTGAGTTGCCAGCCGAACATTGTGCGCAGCATCCCCAGACTCACCGCCAGGCCAACGCCGCCGGCAACCGCCAGCACCAGCCAATGCGCATACGGGCCGAGCAGCTGGCGCAGCCACGGCGAACGCTCGGGAGAAATGGCGCTGGCGGCAGCCTGCAGCGCCCCGATCGCCGGCTCGGCAAAGGTTGCGGCGGCGCCCAGCAGCAGGCTAAAAGCGAGCAAGACCGTGGGGTGCGTCTTGCCCGGCATCTGAAAACCGACGTTCTCGGCGAAGGGCATCAAGCCGATCTTGACCCCTTCCATGAAGAACATCAGACCGACCATGACCGCCACGATACCCAGCGCGACGGACTCGGCGTCGAGCAGCGAGCTGCGTAAAGCAAGTGCCTGAAAACCGATCAGCATCAGCGCCAGCGGCAGGACTGCGCGCAGCTGTTCGCTGAAGCGGACAGAAACGTAAGGAGTCAGCAAACGATGCAGATCAATGGCCCGCAACGGCGGGCCCTTGGGCCGTAAGCGCTCGGCTTCCAGAAGCGCGGCGAAGCTGATCCGTCGTTTGTGGCGCTGTACAGCGCCAAGATAGACGCCGTAACGTAACTTGCGTTCTGCCAATGTCGTTCCTCCTGCGGCAATCTACCACAGAAGAATGAATCGTGTTCCAGCCCCGAAACGATTCGCTGCTATTAACTTTGATGCCGTCGTCGTGGCGGTGGCGAGATCGCCGCTCACTCTCGGGAAGCCTTCCCGCGGCCAAGCATAGCGCTCTGATAGATTTGCCTTTCTGCCTTTTCAGAGGACCGCCACGTACTCGACGAACAGACTTGGGCGGGTGGACATCGTCAATCGCGCCGCCAGGGAAAAGCGCGGACACCCGCTCTTTCCCCCACCCGGACAACAAATGCCCGATGCGGCTGCGTAGCAGCCATCCGCTGGCGGCGCTGCCGTCGTCCCGCGGTAGTCGTTTTGCACCGTGGAGCGTCGTCCGCTGTCCGAGGCGCGCACCGGCATGCCCATACCGGCCGCCAGGACATATACCCATCCCGATAGAAATACTCTATAGTGACCTCTACAGATCGCCTGGCGATCTTCCGCGCTGCCCACCGCACACGATCCCTTGTCTCGCCCCGGCTCGACAACACAAGCCACGGCACGCCGCGCTGGCGGTGCAGACCTGCATGGAAATGACTGGAATGGCCAACAGCACATCGACAAGCACCAACCGCGCTGCTTGGGACCATTCCAGCCACCCGGATTTCTTCAACTACTACGCGCGAAAAAGCCTGTCCTGCGAAACTCTCGAGCGCTTTACCCGCGTACGCGACAAGGCCCTCACGCTCCTCGCCCAAGCGAACGGCCCCGCACGCACGCTGGAAGTCGTCGATATCGGCTGCGGAGCCGGCACTCAGTGCCGCTTGTGGGCGCAGTCGGGACATCGTGTCCACGGCATAGACGTCAATGAGGCCTTGATCGAAGTTGCCGCGAGGCGGGCGCGGCAAGAGCAGTTTGACATCGCGTTCAAGGTCGGCTCGGCCACCGAGCTTCCCTACGATGATGGCTCGATGGACGTCAGCCTGCTCACGGAAATCCTGGAACACGTCACGGACTGGCGAACTTGCCTCATTGAAGCGGCGCGCGTGCTGAAGCCGGGGGGCCTGCTCTTCCTCAGTACGACCAACCGTCTGTGCCCGCTGCAGGAAGCGTTTTCCCTGCCCCTGTACAGCTGGTATCCGGGCGTCCTGAAACACCACTGCGAGCGCCTCGCCGTGAGCACACGACCGGAGATCGCCAACCACGCCACCTACCCGGCAGTGAATTGGTTCACGGCCTATTCGCTCGTTGCCTACCTGGAAAAGCACGGCTTTCGCTGCCTGGATCGCTTCGACATGATCGACAGCGAACAGCTTGGCGGTCTGAAAAAACTGCTGATCAATGGCGCACGAGCAATACCATCACTACGCTTTGCCGGGCACGTCCTCACCCCCGGCACCGTCATCGTCGCCCTCAAACAGGGCTGAAGCGCGAATCCCCCCTCAATGCGCGTCCCTGGCGACGCCGGCCTTGTCCGTGCACTGATAGTTCGTCGTACAGTTGCTGAGCGAGCAGACACTCTCCGTCTTGACAGCCAGTTGCTTGCGCCCCGCGCATAGGGCTTCGGCGCGGGCACGAACATCGGCAATGGCTTTTTCGGAGGTAGGGTGATCAAAGAGCAGGAAATTCGTGTCGTCGCCGTAGCTCAAGAGCAGATTTTCGGAACAAGCCGAGAACAGCAGGACAAGCAGCAGGGTGCCGCTGGTCATCGACTTGGCGAGCAGGGACTGGACGTTCAAGGCGCACTCCGGGAGAGGGTCTGGCGACAACCGCCGCGATGGAAGCACTATACACAAATCAGTTGCCGCGGGCCTGCTTGGGCGCGTGTCGACTTCCGTGCCTGCGGGCGGCCGGCCACGCGCGCTCTTGAGGTTCATGACGAAGCTCTCCATGACGGCGTTGTCCCCGCTCCCCGCCGCTGGCCTCGCGCTTCATGCTGACCGGCAACTGATACGGGACAGGCAGCCGGCGTCAGAACGGGATAGCCGCAGGGTGGGGATATCGAGAAGAGCCCCCGCTCGCTCGTCAGTGCGCTTCAGTATTTGACCGCCGACCCTTTCCAGGACTGCTGCCGCGGGCGCGCCCGAGCCATGGCCTGGGCGGCTGAACACCAGCCATCGCAGCCGTTGCGCCCCGGCCGACCGCGCAGCAGATTGAGCAGGCCCTTGCACTTGGCGTAGAAACCGAAAAAGCGGAGCACGAACGCTTTCTGCGCAGGGGTCGGCGGGTGGGTGCAGCACACCAGCTTGTCGTCGACCATGCCGCGGTCGGTCTGCGTTACCGCGCCCCAGGCCTTGACCCGAATGCGTGTGCCGACGGGCAGGCGCGGCCCGAGTACCAGGGCATCGAGTAGGTCGCCTTCCAGCCCGAGATAGTTGGGAACGGAGCCGTAGTTGAACGGACAGGGAAAAGGCGAAACGAAATCGATGCGGCCGATGGAGCCGCGTTTCAGAAAGCTGCCGCGTGGCACCTCGATCACGACGTCAAGTTCCAGTTCCGGCGGCTCGACGGCTGCGCTGCCGGCCTGCGCTGATGGGATATGTGCATTAGTCATCAAGCCATCGTAACTCAAGACACCCGCGCTTGGCCGCAGGGAAGCCGGGGCGATCGTCGCGAACGTCCCGGAAAGGCGTCCGCCGGTGCGCAGGGTGCAAGGAGCAAGCAACGGTGAAATAGTGCCTCCTGCGCGCAGCCTGCAATCGGTATACTGCTCCCCGTTGGCTGATTGACTTGACGCCAGCAGCGCGCGCCACGGCGCCTTGCCAGTTCGTCACCGACTTGAGCTGGCCTTTACATCAGGATCGCAAAATGACTACGACGCTCGGCCACTCGACGCTCGGCAACAGCTTGCCACGGCGCAAGGGGATCATCCTCGCCGGCGGCTCCGGCACCCGCCTCTACCCGGCGACCCTGGCGGTATCGAAGCAGATGTTGCCGATCTACGACAAGCCGATGATCTACTATCCGCTGACCACGCTGATGCTGGCCGGCATTCGCGATTTTCTGATCATCTCGACGCCGATCGATACGCCGCGCTTCCAGCAGTTGCTGGGCGATGGCCAGCAATGGGGATTGGACATCCAGTACGCGGTGCAGCCAAGCCCGGACGGGCTGGCGCAGGCATTCATCATCGGCGCCGATTTTGTCGGCAACGGACCTTCGGCGCTGGTGCTCGGCGACAACATTTTCTACGGGCACGAGATTGCCAACGATCTGCAGGCCGTGAATGCGCAGCAGCAGGGTGCAACGGTGTTTGCCTACCGCGTCCATGATCCCGAACGTTACGGCGTCGTCGAGTTCGACAAGGAGGGACGCGCCATCAGCCTGGAAGAGAAACCGGCCAGACCGAAATCGCACTACGCCGTCACCGGCTTGTATTTTTATGACGATCGGGTGGTCGACGTGGCGCGCAGTCTGAAGCCTTCGCCACGCGGCGAGCTCGAAATCACCGACGTCAACCGCCAGTACCTGGAATGGGGCGAGCTGGGCGTTTCGATCATGGGGCGTGGCCATGCCTGGCTGGATACGGGCACCCACGAGTCACTGCTCGAAGCCAGCATGTTCATTCAGACGATCGAAAAACGGCAGGGCCTGAAGATCGCCTGCCCGGAGGAGATCGCTTTCCACCAGGGCTGTATCACCGCCGAACAGCTGCAAGCACTGGCCGAACCGATGAAGAAGAACCTCTATGGGCAGTACCTGCTGGCGCTGCTGGACGAGTAAGGCCTGTTCCTGCCGCCGCCACTGGCAAGGTGACTGCTGCCCGCCACTCGCTCCCTTAACTTCCTGCGAGCGCATGACCGATGAAACTGATTTCCACCCGCCTGCCCGACGTGATGATCGTCGAACCCAAGGTTTTCGGCGACGCTCGCGGCTTCTTCCTGGAGAGCTGGAACGGCAAGGCTTTCGCTGCCCTGGGACTGAACCTGAATTTTGTCCAGGATAACCATTCCCGCTCGCGCAAGGGCGTGTTACGCGGGCTGCATTATCAGCTTCTGCAACCACAGGGGAAGCTGGTACGGGTCACCAGCGGCGCGGTCTTCGACGTCGCCGTCGATCTGCGCCGCTCTTCGCCGCACTTCGGCCGCTGGGAGGGAGTCGAGCTTTCCGACGAGAATCAACGCATGTTGTGGGTTCCACCCGGCTTCGCGCACGGCTTCCTGGTGCTTTCGGAAACGGCTGATTTTCTCTACAAGACGACCGAGTATTACGCGCCGGAACACGAGCGCTGTGTGCTGTGGAACGACCCGGAAATCGGCGTCGACTGGCCCCTGGATGAGGCGCCATGCCTGTCCGCCAAGGACCAGTTGGGGACGCCGCTCAGGCTCGCCGAGGCCTATTCCTGAAGATGCGCCGCGCCCGGACATACACCAGCGCAGCGACCAGCGCTGCGCGCCGAGCCTCATCCTGTGCCCCGACCGGCAAGACCTCAGAATTCGAAAACCTGATTGTTCTGCAACATCGTCGGCCGCAAGTGGCCGGCACAGGCCTGAATCTCGGCCATGGTCAGTTCGGCCTGGCCGGGCTTGAGATGGCTGATATGGATCTCTGCAGTGATCGCCAGCTTGCGCAGTTCGCCGGCGAGCATACTCGGGCAAAGGTGTTTCGAAATCTCGGCCAGCCGCTGTTCCCGATTGGCGAAGGCCGTTTCGATCAACAGATAGCGTAGATTGGCAATGCCGTTGACCACCGGCCAGAACGAGTCATTGACGGTCGTATCGCCGGTAAACACCAGACTTCCAGACCCCGAGTCGAGCTGATAACCAACCGCTGGAACGGTATGCTCGGCGGGCAACGCGGTGATCGTTCGCTCGCCGAGGCGGACAGAGTGGCCAATCTCGATCGTCTGGTACTGCATGACCGGGTGCTCGCGACTCGGAATGACACTGAAATCAGGCCAGATGGCCCAGTTGAAAATATGCTTGGCAATGATGGCCAGGGTGGCTGCCGTCGCATAGACGATCAGTGGCTTCGCGCGCAGGTCGCTGACCGAATCGATCAGCAATGGCAGCGAAGCAATGTGATCGAGATGCGAATGGGTCAGAAAGACATGGTCGATGCAGGCCAGCTGTGAACGCGACAGATCGGCGACCCCGGTTCCTGCATCGACCAGGATGTCATCGTCGACGAGCATTGACGTCGTCCGCAGGTGGCGCCCGCCAATTCCGCCACTACAGCCCAGCACCCTGACTTTCATGATCGCTCCGCCGCACCCTCCGTTCTTGGGACCTGCTGCCTGCTGCCGTTGCGCCGGCGCCCAGAGGCTCCGCGCAGGCAGCAATGATCGCCCATCAGACTTTGATGGAGAAATGCATTTTCACACCGGCAAGTTCGATCACATCATGGTCCGCCAGAGGATGGGCCTGCGCGCCAATGGTCTTTCCGTTCACCGTCGGAAAGCTGGCGCCCTCAACGTGCGTCAGGAAGTAACCGTTCGGCTTCCTGGCGATCACTGCCACCTGCAAGCCAGGCTTGCCAAGCGTGGTCAGCGTCTTGGTCAGCAACAGTTGTCGGCCAGCGTTGGCGCCATTGAGCAACTGGATGGCCGCGCCAGAAGGGGCCGCGCTGGCCACTGCGGCAACCGACCTGTGCCCTGCTGCAGCGACCATGGGATCGCCCAGAGTGGCTACATCGGGGAGCGGCCCGGACTGAAACAACATGCTTTTGTCGTAGTCTGCCGTATCGCCCTGGGTTACCGGCGCGGCGAGGTATTTCATCTTGTACTTGCCCAGTTCGATCACATCACCGTCCTTGAGGAAATGCTTCTTGACCGACTGGCCGTTGACCAGCGTACCGTTGGTACTGTTCAGGTCCTCGAGGAAGGAATCATTGAGTATGGTCACCACTGCTGCATGTTCACCGCTGATCGCCATGTTGTCGATCTGGATGTCGTTATGCGCCTTGCGGCCAATACTCATGCGCTCCTTGAGCAGCGGGATCTCCTTGAGTACCAGACCATCCATGCTGAGTATGAGCTTTGCCATCGCCTTTTTCGTCCTTATCTAAACAATGACAAGAGTTTCGACCAGCGCCCGGGAGGCGCGGGGAACTCCCGCAAGACCTTGACCACCACCACCGAGATGTTGTCGTCTCCACCGTTGTCGTTGGCGAGCTGTATCAACTGCATTGCCGCAAGGTCAAGGTTGGCGCCGAACATCTCCAGCAGGTGTTGAATCTCGGCTGTTTCCAGCAAGTCGTAGAGGCCATCCGAGCAGAGCAGGTAAACGTCACCCGGGTGAACCACGTGGGTGTGCACCTCTGCCTCTACCTGCGGATCGACGCCGACGGCACGGGTCACCAGATTGCGATTGACCGAGTAGCGCGCCTCTTCGGCCGAGATTTGGCCACAGTCGAGTTGTTCCTGCAACAAGGAGTGGTCGCGCGTCAAAGCCACGAACTCGTCACCCCGCAAGCGATAGAGACGCGAATCACCGATATGCGCGACGACCATCCGATCGTCGCAAAAGACGGCAGCGACAAGCGTGGTGCCCATGCCGCCGAAGCGCGACTGATCCTCGGCCGCACGATAGATCGCCGAGTTGACCGCGGCGATCTGTTCAACCAGCGCTCGCTGCGCAAACAATTGCCCGCTACCCTGGTCGATGGTATGTGCGGCACAGGTCTTGAATGCTCGTTGCAGGCCACTCGACAGGAGCGTCGTCGCCATGTTGCTGGCGACTTCGCCTGCCTGATAGCCACCCATGCCGTCGGCCAGAATGGCCAGGCCCCGATCGGCGTCGACGAAGACCGAATCCTCGTTCTGTCCCCGCACCAGTCCGGGGTCGGTACGCATGACCATTGCCAGCGCGCCCAAGAGACTGTTCGTCACCTCTTCTCCACCAAACTGGTCGGCCAGCCAGGGCGGCTACCCTTCACTTCGCCCGCCTCCTGCGGCTCGCCGGCGAGCGGGCATTCGCTGCGCGCCGCGCGCCGGCGCGTACGGTGCCGCCAACGCTGCGACCGCTCAGAAACGCCCTCAGGCAGACATTGTGCCAACACTAGCCGCCATAAGGCAATTCGAGACCCAGGCCACGCTCACGTGCCAGAGCCTCGAGGCGCACGGCGAGCGCCAGGTCCTGGACGGCCATGCCCTGTGACTCGAAGAGCGTGATCTCGTCTGCCGTCGAACGCCCCGCATGGCGGCCGCAGATCACGTCGCCGAGCTCGATCAGGGAGCGCGCCTGCAGGCGCCCTTTCTCGAGCAAGGGCAACAGGTCGCCGGCTTCGCAAAGCGCCGTCTGAACGCTGTCGACGACGATCGCCGAGCAGCGTTTCAGAACGTCTTCGCCGATTTCGCGGCGGATCAGCGAATTGGAGCCGGCGCCATTGACGTGCGTGCCCGGCGATAGCCACTCGGCGGCGAACAGCGGCGCAGAGGCGGTGGTGACCGTACTGACGATATCGCTGCCGCGCACCACCTCTTCCGGCGACGCTGCGGCCACGATTTCGATACCCAGCCGTTCTGCCAGCCGTGTGCAGAATGCCGCCAGCCGATCGGCACGCCGCGCGTACACTTTCACGCGCCGTAGTGGTCGCACGGCAGCAATCGCTTCGATATGCCCTTCGGCTTGCCAGCCGGCACCAAAGACACCCGCGACCTGCGCATCGGCTCTGGCCAGCCAGCGGGTGGCGACGCCGGAGGCGGCCCCGGTACGCATCATGCCCAGGCGGTCGGCCTCGATCACCGCCTGCAGGCGGCCCGTCGACGCTTGGAAGAGGTGTACCAGGAAGCGCACGCCGGAGCGGTTGCTGGTATAGGCCTTGTAGCCAATGGCGTCCAGCTGCGGCAAGGCACCCTGCAGGATATGCAGCGTCGTCTGCGGCAGGCGCGTTCGCTGCCGTGGCACGTCGCAGGCCGCCGTGGTCGAAAGCTGGCGATGTGCTGCCTCGACCGCCTCCAGCGCCAGCGGCATGGTCAACAGCTGCTCAACATCCTTTTCACTCAGAAACAGTGCCATTTTCTTCTCGCACTCGTAACACTTGTCGTTTGACGATGCGCAGGCATTGTCCTGCTTGCACGATGACCCACACGGCAAACCTGCATCGTCGATTCTACCGGGAAATGGCCTCGCCCAATCGGCGCACGGCGCTTGCCCACAAAAAAGGGCAGACCGCGGTCTGCCCTTCTTGCCTGGACTTCAGCCAAACGGCTGCGCCTAGATCAGTTTCTTGATCAGTTTGCCCATTTCCGACGGATCGCGCGTCACCGTGAAACCACACTCTTCCATGATCGCCAGCTTGGCATCGGCAGTGTCTGCGCCGCCGGAGATCAGCGCGCCGGCATGACCCATGCGCTTGCCGGCCGGAGCGGTAACGCCAGCAATGAAGCCGACGATGGGCTTCTTCATGTTGGCCTTGCACCACATCGCGGCGTCAGCTTCGTCGGGGCCGCCGATTTCGCCAATCATGATCACGGCATCGGTATCGGGATCGTCGTTGAACAAGCGCATGATGTCGATGTGCTTGAGACCATTGATCGGATCGCCGCCTGTACCGACGGCCGTCGACTGACCAAGACCAATTTCGGTCAACTGGCCAACGGCTTCGTAGGTCAAGGTGCCGGAACGTGAAACGACGCCGATGCGGCCCTTGCGATGGATGTGACCTGGCATGATCCCGATCTTGACTTCATCCGGGGTAATCAGGCCGGGGCAGTTCGGGCCAAGCAACAGGGTCTTCTTGCCGCCGGCGGCTTCGCGCTTTTTCATCCGGTTGCGCACGACGAGCATGTCACGAACCGGAATACCCTCGGTAATACAGACCACCAGGTCGAGGTCGGCTTCGACGGCTTCCCAGATTGCAGCGGCGGCACCTGGCGGCGGTACGTAGATCACCGAAACAGTGGCGCCGGTCTCGGCAGCAGCGTCCTTTACCGAGCCAAAGATTGGGATGCCCAGCAGGCTCTCGCCGGCCTTCTTGGGGTTGACGCCGGCAACGAAGCAGTACTTGCCGTTAGCGTATTCCTGGCACTTCTCGGTGTGAAACTGCCCGGTCTTGCCGGTCATGCCCTGGGTGATGATTTTGGTGTCTTTGTTGATCAGAATCGACATGTTGGCTCCTTACTTGACCGCAGCAACGATCTTGGTGGCGGCGTCAGCCATTGAATCCGCAGTGATGATCGGCAATCCGGAATCGCTCAGGATCTTCTTGCCGATATCTTCGTTGGTCCCCTTCATGCGCACCACCAGCGGGACGGAGAGATGCGTTTCCCTGGCTGCCGCGACGACGCCGGTGGCGATCGTGTCGCAACGCATGATGCCGCCAAAAATGTTAACCAGAATGCCCTTGACCTTGGGATTCTTGAGCATGATCTGGAAGGCCGAGGTGACTTTGTCGGTGGTTGCACCGCCGCCGACGTCGAGGAAATTGGCAGGCTCGGCACCGAAGTACTTGATGGTGTCCATGGTCGCCATCGCCAGGCCGGCACCATTCACCAGGCAGCCGATGTTGCCATCGAGCGAAATGTAGGAAAGGTCGTGCTTGGACGCTTCGAGCTCGTCAGGATCCTCTTCGTCGAGGTCGCGGAAAGCCACGATCTCGGGCTGACGATAAAGGGCGTTGGAGTCGAAGTTGAACTTGGCGTCGATCGCCTTGATGTTGCCATCGCCTTCGAGAATCAGCGGGTTGATCTCGGCCAGCGAAGCGTCGGTTTCCATGTAGCACTTGAAAAGCCCCTGCAGCGCGGCGACCGCGCTGTCGACCGACGCGGCGGGAACGCCGATGCCGGTGGCCAGTTCGGCCGCTTGCTTGGCGCTCAAACCTTCCTCGGGGTCGACGAAGACCTTGAGGATTTTCTCCGGCGTATCGTGGGCGACCTTCTCGATATCCATGCCGCCTTCGGAAGAGGCCATCATCGCCACGGTCTGGGTGGTGCGATCGGTCAGCGCAGCAACGTAGTACTCCTTGCGGATGTCGGCACCCTCTTCGATCAGCAAGCGACGGACCTTCTGGCCGACCGGCCCGGTCTGGTGCGTCACCAACTGCATGCCGAGGATCTGGCCGGCAAATTCGCGGACTTCGTCCAGCGACTTGGCGACCTTGACACCTCCGCCTTTGCCACGGCCGCCTGCGTGGATCTGGGCCTTGACGACCCAGAGATTGCCTCCCAGGGATTCGGCTGCCTTGACCGCTTCATCGACGGATTGGCAGAAGACCCCGCGCGGAACGGCAACGCCGAATTTCTTCAGGAGTTGCTTACCCTGATATTCGTGAATTTTCATGCGCTTTCCTTGCTTGAGTTAAGGTTGCGAAGTGTAACGAACGGTAACGAATGTAACGAACCGCAGGCAGAACGTCCTACCCGGGCTTCTGGCCACGGTACCAGCGCGGGTAATAGCGCTGAACCGCGTCCGAATGCGACTCCAGCGCGTGGCAACGATCAAGCTGATAGGGCTTATGCCCATTATCGTCGTTGTCATGTACGTCACTGGCGAAGGTCTGCAGCGCGGCAGTCGGCAGAAAGGTCACCAGCTCGCTGACATGCGAGCAACCGCGCGTGCTACGAAACAGATTCTTGACTGCCGTACGGAAACCATGAAAAAGATTGAGCCCGATCAGCTGCGTGTAATCCGGGGCAATCCGATCGCAGTAGCCGACATACGGCATGGCATCGACGCAGGCAGCCGCATCCAGGATGTTCATCTGCGCATCAATGGTCACCCGCACCCACATGTCGTGTACCGCTTCGCCCTGCTTGCGCAGACCCGACGACAGGGGATAGTCGTGATCCTTGACGTCCCGTAGGCGCGCCTCGATGTCCCAGCAGCCGTCATTGCGCTTGTAGCCCTCGAGCTGAACGCTGCGGACGTGCATGCGGGTGCGTTCGGCGGTGGGGGGGGGCAGCGGCATCGAGGATCCTGAGGGGATTTGCGAGCCCATCAAGGCTTCGCAGCTGGCAAGCAATTCTACACCAAAACCCTTCAACGGTCTCCGCGAAATTCATAATTATGGCCGCCAAGACGCCGCATTGACCCGCCTGCCCGGCACTCACCGCACGCGCCGGCGCAGGCGCTGTCCCCGCTCGCGACGAGCGGAAGCGCCTGCCGCAAACGCGTCAGGAGGCCAGCAGCCGCCTGGCTTCTGCCAGACCGGCAGAAAGCATGGCCAGGTCCTGAGGGACGTTGCTCTTGAGCTCGTCAATCACGGCACCGGCCTGGTCGGTCGCCGGCAGGGAGCCGCCCAACACCTGCTGCAAGAGCTGCTGGCGAAGACTGGTCAACTCGGCGGAGAGCTGAGCGCGTGCCCGTGCCTGCCAGCGGTTGCCCGCCGGAAGCCGGTTGATGGCCGTGCCGAGCCAGTCGAGGTCAAGCTGCTCCGCCAGTTCGCCAAGCGCGCCGGCAACCTGACTCAAGGGGTAAGCGCAGGCGCGGGCAAGATTCACCAGCTCGAATGCGGCGACGATCTGCGCACGCGCTTCGAGCAGTTGCGCGACCCCCTGCGCACCACTGCCGCCGGCACGAATGCGCTCCATGGCGTCGACCACCGCCGGGCGGTACTCGGCGATCATGTCGCCGATCGATGCACCGCCGACATGCTGCGTGACCAGCAGCCGAGTCGCCGCCCCGGTCATCGTCCGCAGGTCGACCATCAGCGCCATCTGGGTAGCCGCGTCGACCACCAGATCCATGGATTCGACGTCTCGCCATAGCGCTTCAGCGTCGAGCACGCTGCTGGCTGCGTACCAGGCGCCGGCCACCTCCGCCGGCGAAGCACCGGTCTCGTCGCTGACTTCCATGACAAAAATCGTCCCCATCCGGTTAACCAGGCGATTGACCAGTTGCGTGGTGATGATGTCGCGCTTCAAGGGGTGCGTCGGCAGCAATTCGCTGCACGGTCCGAGCACGGCCGCCGGGAAGTAGTTCACCAGCAACTCGTAGACGTCTTTGCTGTCGGGCAACTCCGAAGCCAGGATGGCTTCCTTCAGCGTGATCTTGGCGTAGGCCAGGAGTACCGAGAGTTCCGGCGCACTGAGACCCCGTCCCTGCTGCGCGCGCTCGGCCAGGCGCTTGTCATCGGGCAGCGCCTCGATGGCGCGTCGCAAAGCGCCTTTGGCCTCCAGATTGCGAATGAAACGGCCATGCGCTTCGATCAATTCACGCCCGGCCGCTGCTTCAAGCGCAATGGCCTGCGTCTGCTGATAGTTGTCGGCCAGGACCAGGCGCCCGACCTCGTCGGTCATCGACGCAAGCAGCGCGTCGCGCTGCTTGCCGGTCACGTCACCACGGCTGATCAGCCCGGCGAGCAGGATCTTGATGTTGACCTCGTGGTCGGAGCAGTCCACGCCGGCCGAGTTGTCGATGGCGTCGGTGAATATGCGGCCACCGTGCAACGCAAACTCGATACGGCCGGGCTGGGTCAGCCCGAGGTTGCCGCCTTCACCGATCACCCGCGCCTGCAGTTGACTGGCGTCGACCCGGAGAATGTCGTTGCCCCGGTCGTTGGCTTCTTGATGACTTTCGCTACTGGCTTTGACGTAGGTCCCGATACCGCCGTTGTAGAGCAAATCGACCGGCGCCTGCAGAATGATCTTGATCAGCTCGTGCGGAGGCAACTGGATGGCTGCGGTCCCCAGCCACGAACGTACCTCGGGCGACAGCGGGATGGTCTTGGCGCTGCGCGACCAGACGCCACCACCGGCGGAAATCAAGGCCGCGTCGTAGTCCGCCCACGACGAGCGCGGCAGCGCGAAAAGACGTTGCCGCTCTGCGTAGCTGGTCGCCGGGTCGGGGTTCGGGTCGAGGAACAGGTGGCGGTGATCGAAAGCGGCAATCAGCTTGATCTGCGGCGAGAGCAACATGCCATTGCCAAATACGTCCCCGGACATGTCGCCAACGCCAACGACGGTGAATGGCTGCGTTTGCGTATCCAGCCCCAGCTCGCGGAAATGCCGCTTGACCGCTTCCCAGGCGCCGCGGGCGGTGATGCCCATTTTCTTGTGGTCGTAACCCACCGACCCACCTGAGGCAAATGCATCGCCGAGCCAGAAACCGTACTCGATGGCGATCCCGTTGGCGATGTCGGAGAAGGTGGCTGTCCCCTTGTCGGCGGCAACCACCAGGTAGGCATCGTCGCCGTCACGACGGCGTACGCCGCGTGGCGGAACGACCTGGCCATCGACCAGGTTGTCGGTCAGATCGAGCAGACCGCGGATGAAAGTCGAGTAGCAGGCGATCCCTTCGGCCTGGAAGGCTTCGCGGTCCGTGGCCGGTGGCGGGCGCTTGCAGACGAAGCCGCCCTTCGAACCCAGCGGAACGATCACTGCGTTCTTCACCATCTGGGCCTTGACCAGACCGAGTACCTCGGTACGGAAGTCCTCCATCCGGTCGGACCAGCGCAGACCGCCACGCGCCACGCGTGCGCCACGCAGGTGCACGCCTTCGACGCGATCGCTATAGACGAAGATTTCGTACAGCGGCGCAGGCTCGGGCAGGAACGGAATATCGCGCGACGAAAGCTTCATGGCCAGGTAGTCGCGGGCTTTGCCGTCGCCGGCCGCCTGATAGGCGTTGGTGCGCAGAGTCGCCTCGATGACCGTCTGCATGGCCGCAAGGATGCGATCGTCGTTGGGATTGCTGACCTGCAGCAGAGCCGCGCTCAGCTCGTCGGAAATGGCTTTGGCACGCGCATCGTCGGCGCTTGGCGAGAACAAGGCTTCGAAGAGGTCGACCAGACCGCGCGTAATGCTCGAGTGCGTCGCCAGACATTGCTCGATGTAGGCCTGGCTGAAAGGCAATCCAGCTTGCCGCAGGTAGCGGCGGTAGGCGCGCAGGATGCCGATCTGGCGGCCATTGAGACCCGCGAGCAGGACCAAGCGGTTGAAGCCGTCATTCTCGGCCTCGTCGCGAAGCAGGCTTTCGAGCAGGTCGACGAAGGCCCGCCGCGTACCGTCGTCGTCGAGCGCAGCCGGGTCAGGCAACTGGACGGCAAAGTCGGCGACGTGCAGATCGCTCTGTGGCAGGTTGAACGGCTGCTCCGAAAGCACCGTCAGGCCCAGATTCTCGAGAATCGGCAGGATCGCCGAAAGCGGTCGCGGGCGACCACGGCGGAACAGTTTTACGTGCTGGTGTGAGCCATCGTCTCCTTGCGCAGCGCTGAGCTTCACTTCCACCCGCCCACTGCTTTCGGCCGCCTCCAGACGTTCGAGGTCGGACACCGCCGAGGCGGGCGTGACACGCTCCTGATAAAACTGTGGTAATTCTGAAGCGTAGCGACGCAAGAGAGCGTTACCGCGCTCCTCACCGTAATGCCCGATGAGATTGTGCTTCAGTTCGTCGGCCCAGCCACGAACGATGCGCGCAACCTGTCTTTCGATGGCCTCGGCATCGTAGTCGTAGGTCGTGCCAACCGGAGTGTGAACAATGAAGTGGATACGCGCCAGCCGCGATTCGCCGAGCATGATGAAGAAATCGACATTCTCGGCAGCAAGCGTTTCGTTGAGCAGCGCTGAAATTCGCTTGCGCAGGCGGGTGTCGAAATGATCGCGCGGCATGTAGACCATCACCGAGACGTAGCGCCCCCATGCATCGTTGCGCATGAAGACCCGCACCTGCTCGCGTTCGTGCAGAGAAACAATGCCACGCGCAATGGCCATCAGGTCGTCCTGCGCGATCTCGATCAACTCATCGCGCGGATAGGTTTCGAGAACATTGAGCAGGGTCTTGTCGCGGTGACTGCGCGGGATGAAGCCGATGGCTTCCCTGACCGCCGTTATCTTGCGCCGCAGGATGGGAATGTCGGTGGCCGCCACGTGATAGACGTGCGCCGTGTACAGGCCGACCAGCGCGCGCAGGCCGACGACGTTGCCGGCGGCGCCATAGCGCTTGACGCCGATGAAGTCGAGGTAGGCCGAGCGATGAACGGTCGAGCGCGCGTCGGTCTTGACCAGAATCAGCGGCGACGGATCTCTGCCCAACTCGGCGACGGCCCCCTGAAATCCCGCCAGGCAATGACCAAATCCCGGGTGATCGTCGTGACGGAGGATGCCGCGCCCGCTCTCATCGACACGAGCAAGCGCACTGCCTTGCGCGTTTACGACGTAATCGGCATAGCCGAGAAAGACAAAATTATTGACGCCGATCCAGCGCAGATAGGCCCCCGCTTCATCACTCTCTGGACCTGGTACGGCGATCATCTCGTCGTACGCTTGTTGCATGCAGCTCTGTATGGCTGCGACGTCTTCGACTGCAGCACGCACATCGACGAGGACGCCGGCAATCTCCTGACGCAGTTGCTCAAGCAGTGCGGCGTCGCCGACACGGTCGATCTCGAGGTGAATCCACGACTCGGGCTGACTGCCCGTGGCGCCGCGTGCCAAGGTGCGTTGCAGGTGGCCCTCGGTATTCCTCTCGGTGGCCAGCAGAGGATGCAGCAAGCGATGGATGACCAGGCCATGGCGGTAGACGACCATGGTGATCGAATCGACCAGGAACGGCATGTCGTCGGTCACGACATCGATTACGGTATGCGGAGAATGCCAGCCGTGCCGGTCGAAATCCGGAGTGTACAGAGCGACGGCAGCTTGTCCCGGCGGTCGCACGTCGCCCAGGCGAAAATGCTGGACGGCCGCGCCGAGAAGTTCTTCCGGGCTGGCGTCACTGGCGTCGCTGAGCTCGCCATCGGCGAAGTAGCATTCGAGATACTCGTCCACGCGCGCGGGCAGATTCTGTTGCTCGGCTATTTCGCGCAGGTTGCGCCGCAGATTGACGGTGGATTCATTGGTCATTGCCATGCCGCTCTCCTGTTTTCTTTATCGATCCAAGGGTACTCAGCTCGGCTCGACCGGACTTCGGCCAAGGCAAGCCATGCCTGAACTGCAAGTCGGACCGCGCTCTCCTCGCACCTCTGCGACGCGGCAGGCACTGCTCCCGCAGGCAAGGGCCCGGCCCAGCCACAAGCCAATTGACAAACCATCGGGGAAGCATCCAGGCACCAGACTAGGGCATTCTGGCGCTATCGGGCAAGCCCCAGCCCCTGCGCGGCAGGAAGCGCCGTGCTGATCAAGTGGATCGAGGCACGACGCCAGCCGAGCGTCGGACGAGCGGCTCGTCGACGTCGGTGTCTGGCTGCGCGGGGAAACGGCGACCGAGACGAGGCGCCACCTGGCCATGCCGCGCAGGAATCGGTGGCACTCGCCGCCGCTGGCTGCCCAACGACGCACCGGGTTGCCCGGCTTCGATCGGCCGCTTTCTCTGGCGCAGGGGCCTGACAGAGCGCCTGCCGCCCTGCCCGCAGGCCACAACAAGTCGAGTGCGGGATCAGTACTCCCAGAAGATGCGCTGCAGCTCCTTGCTGTCCTGCGTCTGGGTCAAGGCCACCGAGGCGAGAATCTTTGCCTTCTGCGGATTGAGGTCGTGCGCCACCACCCAGTCGTACTTGTCGTCGGGCTGTTCGGCGTTACGCAGCACGAAGCCGCCCGCATTGACGTGCGAGGAACGGATGATCTGGATGCCCTGTCCGCGTAGTTCCTGCAGCGCCGGCACAACGGCCTTGGCAACCGAGCCATTGCCGGTCCCGGCATGGACGATCGCCTTGGCGCCTTTCTCTGCCAGGGCGCGGTAGGCGGTATCGGACACGTTGCCCGCTCCATACGCGATGCCCACGGAGGGCAGAACGTCGATCTTCTCGATATCGAATTCCGAGTTCATGGTATGCCGCTTGACCGGCAGACGGAACCAGTAGTTCTTGCCTTCGACGACCATGCCCAGGGGACCCCACGGACTCTTGAATGCCTCGGTCTTGAGGTTGACCACTTTGGCGACGTCCCGGCCACTGTTGATCTCGTCGTTCATGGTCACCAGCACTCCCTTGCCGCGCGCGTCCTTGCTGGCTGCCACGCTGACCGCGTTGTACAGGTTCAGAGTGCCGTCTGCCGACATGGCTGTGCCGGGTCGCATCGAGCCAACCAGAACGATTGGCTTCTCGGTGTGCACCACCAGGGTCAGAAAGTAGGCGGTCTCTTCGAGCGTGTCGGTGCCGTGCGTAATGACCACCCCATCGACGTCACTCTGCTTGACGAGCGCTGCCACGCGTTTGCCAAGAGTCAGCAGATGGTCGTTGGTGAAGCTCTCCGAAGCAATCTGGAAAACCTGTTCGCCGCGCACGTTGGCAATCGTCTGCAGCTGCGGAATGGCGGCGATGAGCTTGTCCACCGGCACCTTCGCCGCCTGGTAAGTAGCGCTGTTGGTGACATCGGCACCGGCACCGGCAATGGTGCCGCCAGTGGCGAGGATCACGACATTCGGCTTCTCGGCCGCCAGCGACGCGGCGCTGAGCACGAGCAACGAGGCGACTGCTACCAGCCAGCGGGTAAGCACTCTGTTCAACATCGGCTTCTCCTTCAATTGCGATTCCGAAGGCCGTGCGGCCCCCGGGTGATGCACCCTTACTCGAACGCTTTGTCGTTTGGCGACTTGTACATGGCCTTGACGGCGGCCGAGAGCGGGAAGTTGAGGTTCAAGCCTTTTGGCGGAATCGGTTGCTGAAACCACTTGTCGTAGATCTTCGTGGCTTCGCCGGACTTCATCACCTTGGCCAGCGCCGTGTCGACGACCTTCTTGAACGCCGGGTCACCCTTGCGCATCATGCAGCCGTAGGCCTCGAGCGACTGTGGCGTACCGACTACGGCCCAATCACCGACCCGCTTGGCTTTCGCCATTTCGCCGTAAAGCAGCGCGTCATCCATCATGAAAGCGACGGCACGCCCGGTTTGCAGGGTCAGGAATGCCTCGCCGTGGTCCTTGGCGCTGATGATGCTCATGTTCATCTTCTTCTCTTTGTTCATCTTGCGCAAAAGGCGCTCCGAAGTGGTTCCGGCAGTGGTCACCACGTTCCGGCCGGCCAGATCGGGGAAATCCGTGATGCCCGAGTCGACCTTGGTCAGCAGACGGGTCTCGACGACAAAGATGCTGTTGGAGAAACTGACCAGCTTCTGGCGTTCGGCGTTGTTGGTTGTCGACCCGCATTCGAGGTCGACCGATCCCTCCTCGATCAGTTCAATGCGATTGGACGAGGCGATCGGCACCAGCTTGATATCGAGCTTCGCCATTTTCAGCTCGACCTTGATCGCCTCAACCACCTTGAGCGCCAAGTCCTGCGAATAGCCAATGACCTGCTGCTTTTCATCGTAGTAGGAGAAAGGAATCGATGACTCGCGATGCCCCAGCGTGATTACGCCCGTATCCTTGATCTTCTTCAGCGTGCCGGTCAGTTCCTTCGCCAGAACCGGCGCGGACAGCAGTGCGGCGGCCAGTGTGGCAGCGAACAAAAAGCACCTTGTATGGCTAATCACTTCCTTGTCTCCTTCCTCTTTGACGGGATTAACAGTAGGTCGGGGCTATGCCCGACGAAGCATTGTGGCACGGCTTCAATCCGGATCCAAGGAATGATCAATGCATGAAATGAACGCAGACGAGGATCGGGAAGGGAAGCAAATACCCTGCCGTCGACCGCATCGAGCTACCCGAACATCCCATGTCGTTGGACCGGAAAGAACCCGTACAATTCCGGTCACGCCCTGCGAAGAGGAAAAAACAGCCAATGAAGCCGGCCACGATCCATTACGCCATCCGCGCGAGCAATCCGGAAGCACACCTCTTCGAAGTGCGGTGCACCGTTTCAACAGCCAATCCGGCCGGGCAGCGCTTTGCTCTTCCCGCCTGGATCCCCGGCAGCTACCTGATTCGTGACTTCGCGCGTCACATCGTCTCCATACGGGCCGAGTCGGCCGGCAAGGCGGTCACCCTCACCAAGATCGACAAGCACACCTGGCAGGCCATTCCGACAGGCGAAAAGCGCTCCTCACTGACGGTCAGCTGTGAGGTCTACGCCTGGGATCTCTCCGTGCGCGGCGCGCACCTCGACCAAACGCATGCCTTCTTCAACGGCAGCAGCGTCTTCCTGCGCGCCGTCGGTCACGAGCATCTGCCCTGCCTGGTCGATATCCAGCGGCCGCTTGGCAAGCGCTATCACAACTGGCGCGTGGCAACCGCGCTGTCGCCGGCCGAAGGCGAGCGAGGCACGGCCCACCGCCACGGCTTCGGCACCTACCGGGCCGCCAGTTATGCCGAACTGATCGACCACCCGGTGGAGCTGGGCGACTTCACGCTGGCCGCTTTCAGCGCTTGCGGAGTGCCCCACGAAGTGGTTATTAGCGGTCGCCATGACTGCGATCTGGCACGTCTCACCGGCGACCTGGAGCGCCTTTGCGCATGGCAGATTCGCTTTTTCGGCGAGCCCGCGCCAATGCCCTCCTACCTGTTTCTCGTCACCGCCGTCGCGGACGGCTACGGCGGCCTCGAGCACCGCGCCTCGACGGCGCTGCTCTGTGCCCGCAACGATCTCCCCTACGCGGGGATGAAAGGCACGCCCGAGCGCTACGTGGCTTTCCTGGGTCTGTGCAGCCACGAGTATTTTCACAGCTGGAACATCAAGCGCATCCGCCCGGACGCATTCACTGCCGGCAATCTCGACGCCGAGAACTACACCACCCTGCTCTGGGCCTTCGAAGGCTTCACCTCGTACTATGACGACCTGGCTCTCCTGCGCTGCGGTTTGATCGACCAGAAGGAGTGGCTGCGATTGGTCGCCCGCACGATCGGCAAGGTGCGCCGCGATCCAGGCCGAAAGCGCCAGACACTGGCCGAGTCGAGCTTCGACGCGTGGACCAAGTACTACCGGCCCGACGAGAACACGCCCAACGCTGTGGTCAGCTACTATGCCAAGGGCGCCCTGGTCGCCCTTGCTCTGGACCTCACCCTGCGTGCCGGCACCAACGGCCGGGTTTCGCTCGACGACGTCATGCGTGCCCTCTGGCTGCGGCACGGCGAACGTGCTGGACACGACGGCGTAGGCGTCGGCGACGACGACATTCGACTGCTCGCCGAGGAGCTTTCCGGGCTCGAACTGGAGCCGTTTTTCGCAGCAGCAATCCATGGCACAGCCGAGCTTGCGCTGGCACCACTGCTGAAACCTTTTGGCATCCGGCTGCGGCGCCAGAAAACGTCGATGACGCCGACACTGGGCGCAAAAACCAGCACTGATGGTAACGAAGTACGCCTGGCGACCGTCTACCAGGACAGTCCTGCGCAAGCTGCCGGCCTCTCGGCCGGCGACCTCCTGGTCGCCATCGACGGTCTGCGGGTTACGCCGGATTCGCTCGAGCCCCTGTTGTGCCGGCGGCATGCAGGAGAAACCATCCGCGTACATGCTTTCCGACGCGACGAGCTGATGGACTTCACGGTGCAACTCGGTTCGCCAGCCAGCGACAAGCACAAGCTGGTCTTGAAAAAAAAGCGCAATACCCTGCGCGACGGCTGGCTGCAGGATGCTGCAAAGTGCTGACCCCCCACGCATGGAACATTGCTCGTCGCTTGCCGCGCGCCTCGACAATGGCGGTCGGCGCACTCACCCTGCCCGGCCCCAAGGCGTCCCGCTTGCGCCCGGCCAGCCTCCTTAAACCCTTGTTTGTCCCCCTCGCCGACGATGACCCAACTCACTGACCTCCGAAAAAGCTACGAGCGTGCCGAACTCAGCGAGGACGCGTCGCTCGCCGACCCTTTCGAGCAGTTTTCGAAATGGCTCGCCGAGGCAATCGCTGCCCAGGTACCCGAGCCGAATGCGATGACCCTGGCCACGGTCGACAGCAGCATGCGCCCGTCCACCCGGGTGGTTCTGATCAAGGGCTTCGACGCTCAGGGCATCACCTGGTTTACCAACTACGAAAGCCGCAAGGGCCGCGAGCTGGCCACCAATCCCTGGGCGGCGCTGCAGTTCCACTGGGTCGAACTGGAACGGGTGGTGCGTATCGAAGGCCGGGTCGACAAGGTCGCTGAAGCTGAGAGCGACGCCTACTTTGCCAGCCGCCCGCTCGATTCAAGAATCGGCGCCTGGGCCAGCCCACAGAGTCAGGTCATTCCCAGCCGTGCGCTACTCGTCGCCAACGCCGCTCGCTACGGCACCCGCTTTCTTCTCCACCCGCCGCGCCCGCCGCACTGGGGCGGCTACCGCCTGCAACCGGATTGCTGGGAATTCTGGCAGGGGCGCAAGAGCCGTTTGCACGACCGCTTGCGCTACCAACTCGACGCCGATCGGCGATGGACTCGCGAGCGACTCGCCCCGTAAACGCCTGCCGCATCGAGGCCCCCCATCCCTTCTCGACACCTCCTTCTGGCGTCGCGGCAAACATTCCATCCACTCAGCGCGGTCCTAATCCGGGCGTGGCGCGACCTGCTCCCAGGAGCCGGGGCACTGCGTCACTGCCGGGAAGTAGCCAGCGTTTTCCCGGCAGTAGTACCAATAGCCGGGCTCCAGAGCTTCGCCGCTGCCGTACTCGCGCGCGCCGCTTCTTTCGCCCCTCTCCACGTACACGACCGGCGGTGGCACGGCAACGACCGGCGGATAGAGGGGCTGCGGATAGTACACCGGAGGCCCCCACGGACCTCCCCAACCCACCGGACCGCCAAAATAGACGCCGACGCTCGGGGCCGGGTAACCCCATCTCGGCCCGTAATAGCCGCCGCGCCGCCCGTAAGCGCCCCCCACAACCACCGCGCCGGATACCGGATAGTAAGCAGCAGGGGCACCGCGGTCGGCCAAAACGGTGTTCGGTTGAACCAGGGCCAGCAGGAGCAACGCTCCGATCAAGCTTTTCATGGACGGATCTCCAAGGTGATATTCTCCAGAGCGATCGCCTGCGGTCGCAGAATTGCGGGCCGATCAAGTGGCGACAGCTTGCTCGCAACAAATGCGCCGCCAGATGCGTGACGATGATCCCCTACTAACGCAGCCAGCGCGGCTACGCTGACACGCCCCAGCAGCCGACCGGAGATCAGCGAGAGGTCGGCGACAATGCACGCGCGCAGACCTTCGCGAGAAGGCAGTTGGCAACTGCCGCTGGTTCCGGCTCGCGCCGTTCACCCCTACGCACCTGACGACGGTCCAACGATGTCTTCGACAATGGCGACCGCCGCCGTACAACGCCACTTGATTTCCAGATCATAGAGGCGAAAGCCGTAATGCCGTAACGGATCGTCCGCGTATGCCGGGCGCGGATCCTGTGCCAAAACCTCGCGCAACAGGTCCGCCAGATCAGGCCAGCGCCGCTCATGGAGCGGCAGCTGCGCAGCCGCCTGCGCACTGAATTCGACGGCCAGCTGCCGCGGCGGGCCGGCAACGAAGCCAGCGCGTGCGGCCGGCTGGCTTTCGGCAAACGGAAGGTACGGTTTGATATCGAGAACGGGAGTCCCGTCGAGCAGGTCAACGCCGCCGAAAGTGAGCAGCACGCCGGCGCGCGTATCGATCGCCAGCAACTCGACCAGCGACAGGCCCAGGGGGTTGGGGCGAAATGGGCTACGGCTGGCGAAAACACCGACCCGCGCGTTGCCGCCAAGGCGCGGTGGGCGGACCGTCGGGCTCCACTGATCTGCGCTACGGTGGAAAACGAAACTGAGCCAGACGTGCGAGAACTCGTCCAGGCCACGCACCGCCTCTTCTCGATCATACGGTCGCAGCAGGCGCAACTGGCCGTGGGCATGCGGCGCCAGTTGCCCCTGCCGGGGGATGCCGAAGCGATCGCGAAACGGCGTCGCCAGAAATCCGATCGGCGAAAAGCTGACCTCAGACACCGATGTGCTCCGCGTCGGCCGCAGCACAGAACAGCAATCGTCGATGACCGGCAGCCGTTGGGCTGGCGCTGGCCACCGGCAACTAGCCCTCGACCAGCGCCAGCGCGTGCCGGGCCATGGCCTGCACGACGCTGTCGGCTTCGCCCACCGCAGCGCCCAACTCAAACTGCGCCTGCGGATGGCAACGCCGCAACTCGTCGAGCAACAGGGGCACGTCGCGTTTCAGATGTCCGCCACGGGCAATGAACATCGGCAGCACGACGATCCGTTCGAAGCCCTCGCCGAGGAGCAACTCGGCGCATTCGCGCAACTCGGGCGTCATGAACTCCAGGAAGGCGAGTTCGACGCGCCGATCCGGAGCCTGTTCGCGCACAAACGCGCAGACGCGGCGCATTGGCTCGGCCCAATCGGGATCACGAGCGCCATGGGCAAAAAGGATCAGGGCTGTCTTGGGCATGGCGAGCTTTTCTCAAGGATGGCGAGCGTCTTTCACGCTCGGTGGATACCGGCGAGGACGGCAATTTCCCGCGCGTGATCGACGACATGATCGGCACCCCACTTCTCTATCGGATCGCCATCACCGAGATAGCCGTAGCGCACCGCCACGGTGACCATGCCGGCAGCGCGACCGGCCTGGATATCACGCAGATCGTCACCAACGTAGAGGCAACGCGCCGGATGCCTGGCAAGCAGGGAACACGCCAGCCGCATCGGGTGCGCTGCCGGCTTGGCACGTCGCGCCGAATCACCGCTGACGACACAGGCTGCGCGCTTGGCGAAGCCAAGCCGGGCCAGCAGCGGCAGGGTGAAGCGCTGCGCTTTGTTGGTGACGATACCCCACAGCGAACGGCGCCCCTCAAGGACGTCGAGGAGTTGCTCAATTCCGGGAAACAGCCGTGTTTCGACACAGATGTCCTGACTGTAGTAGCGCAGGAAGCGATCGTAGAATTGCGCGTAGCCGGCATCGCTCGGCTGCATGTCGAGCCCACCCTTGAGCATGCCCCGTACGCCCTGCGACGTCAAAGGGCGGAGCTGCTCTGGCGACACCCGCGGCAGTCCCAGATCGGCGCGCAATCGGTTGAGGGCGGCAGCCAGATCGGGGGCGGTATCGGCAAAGGTGCCGTCGAGGTCGAAGAGTACTGTGTCAAACATTCTTTATGCTATGCAGAAGGTAATTCACGTCCGTGTCGTGACCGAGAGCGTAGTGCTGCGTGAAGGGGTTGTAAGTCATCCCGCGCAGCTCATCGGGATCGAGGCCGACGTTTCGCAGCCAACGCGAAAGCTCTGATGGTTTTATGAATCGCGCATAGTCGTGAGTGCCTTTCGGCAACATCTGCAGCACATATTCGGCGCCAATCACCGCAAACAGGTAGGCTTTCGGATTGCGGTTGATGGTCGAGAAGAAAACGTGCCCGCCGGGTTTGGCCAGGGCCGCGCAGGCGGCAACGGTACTGGCCGGATCGGGAACATGCTCGAGCATTTCCATACACGTCACCACGTCATACCGGCTGCCCTGCTCGGCGGCAAGTTCTTCGGCGGAAACCTGCCGATAGTCGACCTGGCGACCGCTTTCGAGTAAATGCAATCGGGCCACACTCAGCGCCTTTTCGGAGAGGTCGATGCCGGTCACCGTCGCCCCTCTCTCACACATGGCTTCCGAAAGCAGGCCTCCGCCGCAACCGACGTCAAGCACGCTCTTGCCAGCCAGTTGGCAGTGACGGTCGATCCACTCAAGGCGCAAGGGGTTGATGTCGTGCAAGGGCTTGAAGTCGCTGCCCGGGTCCCACCAGCGATGGGCAAGCTGGCTGAATTTCTCGAGTTCCTTCTGGTCGGCGTTGATCATCATGAAGCGGTTTCCATGGCGAGAGGCGGGAAGCAGGCGAGAGTGGGCCACCGTACCGGCGTGCACCGGTGAGTATGCCAGGCGGCAGGCACCAACGAAAAAGCCCTGCCGAAGCAGGGCTTCTCCCGTAAAACTACCGGATTACTTGGTGCCGATGAGTTCGATATCGACACGACGGTCAGGCTGCAGGCACTCGATGACTTTCGCGCTCTTGCCACCCGGGCACTGACCAGGCTTGGTCACCGGCTGCTTCTCGCCCTTGCCTTCGGTGTAGACGCGGTTGGCCTCGACACCCTTGCTCACCAGATAGGCCTTGACCGACGCGGCACGCCGCTCGGACAGTTTCTGGTTATAGGCATCGGAGCCAATACGGTCCGTGTGACCGACGGCGATGATCACTTCCAGCTTGATCTGCTTGGACATGGCGACGACTTCGTCGAGCTTCGCCTTGCCGGCCGGACGCAGCGTGGCCTTGTTGAAATCAAACAGCGCGTCGGCAGCGACGGTCACCTTGTCACCGGACGGCTTGGCCGTCGCAGCAGCAGCCTTGGCCATCGGCGGCTCGCAGACTTCCTTCGGCAGCAGATCCTTGTCGCACTTGCAACCAGCCGGGTCCTTGGCCGCGCCCGCAGGAGTCCAGAAACCGGTCCGCCAGCAGAGGCCGGCGCCGCTCATCGCGACTTCGCCGCGGGAGTCAATCACATACACGCGATCCAGGGGAATCGAAGTTTGTGCCTGAGCCAGCGAGGCGCCGAAGCCGAGAGCGGCGGCGAACGCAGCCACGATGGTGCTTGTTCTTGCAATTCTTTTCATCTAGGTTTCCCTCGTTAATTGAAGGCTGCGGAGCGGGTCCGCATGGCCTGTTATGCCTCGTTGTTCACTGAACTCGTCACGGACGGATTTTATTCTGCCACAAGAGCGCCAGCTTTATCAATCCGGTTTCGTTGCTTTCAATCAGTTGGCCGTTTTCGACAAGCATGCGACCAGCGACCCACACCGCAGAAACATGCTCTCGGGCTACAGCGTAGGTGAGGTGTGAAACCGGCTCATAGCAGGGGGCAAGGGCAAACTCGTCGAGCGCGACGGCGCACAGATCGGCCGCCTTGCCGGGAGTGATCGAGCCGATCCGTGCCTCGAGACCCAGGGCTCGGGCGCCACCGAGGGTCGCCATGTGCAGTACCTGATGGGCCTTGATCGCGTCGGCACGGCCACTCTGCGCCTTGGCAAGCAATGCGGCCAGCCGCATCTCCTGTAGCAGGTCGAGCCGGTTGTTGCTGGCCGCACCGTCAGTACCCAGACCAATATTGATTCCCTTTGCCGCCAGCTCGGCAAGCGGGGCAATGCCGCTGGCAAGTTTGAGGTTGGAGCTGGGGCAATGCGCGATGGAACAGCCCTGCTGGGCGAGCAGTTCGATTTCGTGCGCGTCGAGGTGCACCGCGTGTACGGCAATCAGTGCCGGGCTCAACATTCCCAGGCGACGGAGGCGCTCGATCGGGCGTATCCCGAAACGCTGCACGCTCTCTTCGATTTCCTGGATGGTTTCATGCAGATGTACGTGTATCGGCAATTCGACCTGCTCGGCAAGCGTCAGCACCCGGGAAAAGCCCCCGTCGCCTACTGTGTACGGCGCATGTGGCGCCAGGCAGAAGGACAGCAGCGGCTCTTCGAGCCGCTGGTCGCGGGCGGCGAGCCCCTTGGCCAGATAGTCGTCGGCGTCGGTCGCGTAGCTACTCGGAAAGTCGACGGTGATCAGACCGATTGCGGCGCGCATGCCCGACGCCAGCGCCGCGTCCGCCGCGGCGCCGGGGAAGAAGTACATGTCATTGAAACAGGTGATGCCACCGCGCAACATTTCGGCGCAGGCGAGCAAGGTTCCGTCATAGACGAACTGCTCCGAGACGTGCTGCGCCTCGGCTGGCCAGACGTGCCGCTGCAACCATTCCATGAGCGGCAGGTCGTCGGCAAGACCGCGCAGAAGGGTCATCGCCGCGTGGGTATGCAAATTGACCAGCCCCGGAATGAGGACGTGCTGCTCCAGCCGCTTGTGGCTCCTTGCCGAAAAGCAGCTCGCCGCCTCGCTCTGGGGAACGACGGCCACGATGCGGCCATCGTTGATCACTACAGCGTGACTTTCAAGAACCACACCAGCGGGGTCGACCGGAACTATCCAGCGCGCCTCGATGAGCAGATCGACAACTTCCATGGGCATGATCCCTGCGTAATCAGGAATGTGCTGGCTGAAAAAAAACCCCGCCGGAGCGGGGTTTTCTTACGCCTTCTCTGAATTACTTGGTGCCGATGAGTTCGATATCGACACGACGGTCAGGCTGCAAGCACTCGATGACTTTCGCGCTCTTGCCACCCGGGCACTGACCAGGCTGGGTCACCGGCTGCTTCTCGCCCTTGCCTTCGGTGTAGACGCGGTTGGCTTCGACACCCTTGCTCACCAGATAGGCCTTGACCGACGCGGCACGCCGCTCGGACAGTTTCTGGTTATAGGCATCGGAGCCAATACGGTCCGTGTGACCGACGGCGATGATCACTTCCAGCTTGATCTGCTTGGACATGGCGACGACTTCGTCGAGCTTCGCCTTGCCGGCCGGACGCAGCGTGGCCTTGTTGAAATCAAACAGCGCGTCGGCAGCGACGGTCACCTTGTCACCGGACGGCTTGGCCGTCGCAGCAGCAGCCTTGGCCATCGGCGGCTCGCAGACTTCCTTCGGCAGCAGGTCCTTGTCACACTTGCAACCAGCCGGGTCCTTGGCCGCAGCTGCAGGCGTCCAGAAGCCGGTCCGCCAGCAGAGGCCGGCGCCGCTCATCGCGACTTCACCGCGTGAGTCGATCACATAAACGCGATCAGCCGCGGTTTGCGCTTGTGCGGCGCCAACTGCAGCAAAAAGGCCGATTGAGGCCAGCAGGGTAGTAATGATTTTCGATTTCAAGATATTCCTCCTCGATTAATCTCTGTTAGGTCCGAATGCGTGTCACGCGATGCGATTTTTGCGCAGTCGGCGGATTTAAGCATACAAACTTCGGCGGCTTCAAGCATTGGTTTGGCATTGTGTTGCATTTATACAACGATTGCCCGTTCGCGGCACTCCGCTGCGTGCGTCGAGACGCTGCCACGCCCGCCCCCGCACCCCGTGCTGACAAGCTGCCCACCGCCGCCTGAGGGAATTCGCCAAGCGCGTGTCGGCCCCGTGCGGACCGGGATGGTCAACAATCGGGAATATGCGAGAATCAAGCGAGCATGAGGCGCCCTGAGGTCCACTTCCTCGGAGGCGGGATCTGGCCAACCAGTCCGGGTACCGGAAAGGAGACGACAATGCACTCAGGCAGCCTGGAATCAGTCGCTTCCGTGGTGCGCGAGGCGAAGGAAATCGTTGTTTTCTCAGGGGCAGGTCTGTCCGCCGACAGTGGCATTCCAACCTTTCGCGACGGCGCAACCGGACTGTGGAACAAGGTCGATCCTGATGAGGTCGCCAGCATTGAGGGTTTCCTGCGCAATCCGGAACGCGTATGGAACTGGCTGCTGCAATTGAAAAGGCTGGTCGACGAACGACAGCCGAACGCCGGCCACCAAGCCCTCGCCCGGCTGCAGGAAATCTGTCGGGCAAAACAACTGACGGTCATTACGCAGAACATCGACGGCTACCATAGCCGCGCCGGGAACGCGCCAGTGCTCGAAGTTCACGGCACCATACACCGCCTCCGCTGCCAGCAGCGTTGCGGCTTCTCGGCCGACTGGGAGCAAAGCGCCGCCGAACCTTTTCGCTGCCCCCGCTGCGGTGCGCCGGTGCGCCCGGATCTGGTGTTGTTCGGAGAAATGCTCGACGAGGAGGTCTTTGCGGCTGCCGAAACGTGCAGCATGACCGCCGACCTGTTCTTTTGTGTTGGCACCTCGTTCACCGTCCAACCGGCCGCGCTGCTGCCGGTGTGGGCCAAACGGGCCGGGGCGACGGTGGTGGAGGTCAACCCGCACCCGACATCGCTTTCAGCCCTCGCGGATTACTCGATCCGCAGCGGCGCTTCGGAGTTCTTCACTGCTCTGAGTGCGAAACTCGCAGCACGGCAGGCGTGAAGCGCCCGATTACGCCAAGACACCTGCGCTGCGGGGACGATGTCGGCGACGCCGACTGATCGGCTATAATTTCGCCGTTTTGCTGCCTTGCCCTGACCGGCTCGCGCAGCTCACTTCACTTCACTTCAGCCATCGAGTCGCGAGTCGTATTCATTGTTCTTACCGCTTCCCCGCGCGCCGCTGCCCAAAGTCGGCGAAAGGCTTCAGCTTCCCTCCTTTGCAGGCTCAGCCGACGCGCTGCTGATCGCCCAGGCGGCAACCGCCGCGAGCGCCGGGCAGCGCATGCTCGCCGTGCTCACGGCCGATGCCACCGACGCGCAGCGCCTGCTCGCGGAAATTGCCTGGTTTGCTCCAGATCTGTGCATCCGCCTGTTGCCGGACTGGGAAACGCTGCCTTACGACAGTTTTTCGCCGCATCACGACCTGGTTTCCGAGCGTCTGGCGACACTCTACGCGGTCATGCGTGGCGATTGCGACGTGCTGCTGGTTCCTGCGGCAACGGCGGCCTATCGCCTGGCGCCGCCGGCGTATCTGGCCGCCTATACCTTTTTTCTGAAGCAGGGCGAGCCACTCGACGCCGTTCCGTTCCGAGCGCAGCTGACCCTGGCCGGCTACGCGCACGTCACCCAGGTCGTGGCGCCGGGTGAATACTCGATCCGCGGCGGCATCGTCGACCTCTTCCCGATGGGCTCGCAACTGCCTTACCGGCTGGATCTCTTCGACGACGAGATCGAAAGCATCAAGACCTTCGACGTCGATAGTCAGCGCACCCTCTACCCGGTCCCGGAAGTTCGCCTGCTACCCGCACGCGAGTTCCCTCTCGACGAGAAGGGCCGCGCGCGCTTCCGCCAACGTTTCCGGGAGATTTTCGAAGGCGACCCCGGCAAGTCGCGGATTTACAAGGATGTCTCGAACGGCGTCGCGGCGGCCGGCATCGAATACTGGCTGCCGCTGTTCTTTGAAGAGACGGCAAGCCTTTTCGACTACCTGCCCAAAGAGACCGTTCTCGTCCTCCACAACGACGTAGCGGCGGCGATCCGTGCCTTCTGGCGCGAGGCACAATCGCGCTACGACATGCTCTCCGGCGACCGCAGCCACCCCCTGCTGCAGCCGGCTGAACTGTTCCTCGCCGAGGAGCCGTTTTTCGTCGCCGCGAAATCGTACGCCCGCGTGAACCTCGCCGCCGGCAACGACGGCCCCGCACAAAACCTGCCGCCGCTGGCCGTTGACCGCCGCGCCCAGGACCCGCTGCACGTCCTGAAGGGCTTCATCGACGACTTCCCGGGCCGCGTCCTGCTGCTCGCCGAAACCGCCGGACGCCGCGAAACGCTGAGCGAACTGTTCGCCGACTACGGGCTGGCGCCGACCGCGGGTGGCGACTTTGCCACGTTCCTGGCCGCCGACAGCAAGCTCGCTCTGGCGGTCGCGCCGCTGCACGACGGTTTCCAGCTCGCGCAACTGGCGATCATCACCGAAGCCGAGCTTTACGCCGACAGTCCCTCGCGCCGCTCCCGGCACGCGGCGCAGCGCAAGGCAACGGTCGACAACTGGTTGCGCGACCTCACCGAGCTGAAGGTCGGTTCGCCGGTTGTCCATGAGCAGCATGGCATCGCCCGCTACCGGGGTCTGATTCACCTCGACCTCGGTGAAGGCGAGATGGAATTTCTCGAACTGCACTACGCCGGCGACGCCAAACTCTACGTCCCGGTGTCACAACTGCACGTCATCTCGCGTTACTCGGGTGCCGATCCCGACGCCGCGCCGCTGCACACACTCGGCTCGCAACAATGGGAAAAAGCGAAACGGCGCGCGGCGCTGCAGGCCCGCGATACGGCTGCCGAGCTGCTCGCACTCTACGCTCTGCGCGCCGCACGCCAGGGGCACCCTTGCGAGTTCAAGGCGCACGACCACGACGCCTTCGCCGACGGCTTCGGTTTTGAAGAGACTGCCGATCAGGCGACGGCGATCGAGGCGGTGATCGAAGACATGAAATCCGGCCGGCCGATGGATCGCCTGGTCTGCGGCGACGTCGGTTTCGGCAAGACAGAGGTCGCCTTGCGCGCCGTCTTCTGCGCAGTCGCTGGCGGTCGGCAGGCGGCCATCCTTTGCCCGACGACCCTGCTCTGCGAACAGCATTTCCAGACTTTCAACGACCGCTTCGCCGACTGGCCGGTAAGAATTGCCGAGTTGTCCCGCTTCAAGACCAACGCCGAGGTAGCGCAGGCGCTGCGCGAACTGGCCGACGGCAAGCTCGACATCGTCATCGGGACGCATCGCCTGTTGCAAAAAGACGTCAAGTTCAGCCGTCTCGGACTGGTGGTCATCGACGAGGAGCACCGCTTCGGCGTCCGCCAGAAAGAAGCGCTGAAAGCGCTGCGCGCCGAAGTCGACGTACTGACACTCACCGCGACACCGATCCCGCGCACGCTGTCAATGTCGCTCGAAGGCCTGCGCGACTTCTCGGTCATCGCCACGGCGCCACAGAAGCGCCTGGCGATCAAGACCTTCGTCACCCGCTTCTCCGACGGCATCATCCGCGAAGCGCTGCTGCGCGAATTCAAACGCGGCGGACAAGTGTATTTCCTGCACAACGAAGTCAACACCATCGAGAACATGCGCAGCAAGCTCGAAAAACTGTTGCCCGAAGCACGCATCGTCGTCGGCCACGGCCAGATGAAAGAGCGTGAGCTGGAGCGGGTAATGCGCGACTTCACGCAACAACGCGTCAACGTCCTGCTGTGCACGACGATCATCGAAACCGGCATCGACAACCCGCATGCCAACACCATCGTCATCAATCGTGCCGACAAGTTCGGCCTGGCGCAGTTGCATCAGCTGCGCGGTCGCGTCGGCCGCTCGCACCACCAGGCCTACGCCTATCTGCTGACCCACGACGACGCGGCACTCAACAAGCAGGCCAGGCAGCGCCTGGAAGCGATCCAGATGATGGATGAACTGGGTGCCGGCTTCTACCTCGCCATGCACGACCTCGAAATTCGCGGTGCCGGCGAGGTCCTCGGCGACAGCCAGTCCGGGGAGATGCAGGAAGTCGGCTTCAACATGTTCACCGAGATGCTCAACCGCGCTGTCGCGGCGCTCAAACAGGGCAAGGAACCGGACCTGCTACAGCCGCTGGCGATCGCCACCGAGATCAACCTGCATACCCCGGCGCTGCTGCCCAACGACTACGCGCCCGACGTCCACCAGCGGCTGGCGCTCTACAAGCGTCTGGCCAACTGCACCACCGGCGACGACATCGCCGACCTGCAGGAAGAGCTGGTCGATCGTTTCGGCGCGCTGCCGCCACAGGCCCGCGCGCTTCTCGACAGCCACCGGCTGCGCCTGCTGTGCAAGCCTCTCGGGGTGAGCAAGCTCGACGCCACGGCCGAACAGATCATCGTGCAATTCGACGCCGAACCGCCAATCGACCCGCTGCGCATCATCAATCTGATTCAGAGAGACCGCAACTACCGTCTGTCCGGACCCGACAAACTGCTCCTCAAACGCCAGTGCGCAACGCTTTCCGACCGCGTCGCCGCGGTCAAGGACCTGATTCATCAACTAAGCTGTCTGCCAAAACCATGACCCATTTCGCCATCGAAAACATCAACGTCAGCGCCTTCGACGCCATGCCTTCCCCCGAAGAAATCCACGCCCGCCTGCCGCTTTCGCCAGCCGCCGCAAGCCTGGTGATGAACGGCCGCGAGGTCCTGCGCAATATTCTCGACCGCCGGGACCGCCGCTTGTTTGTCGTCGTCGGACCGTGCTCGATCCATGACCCGATCGCCGGTCTCGATTACGCGCGCCGCCTGAAGACGCTCGCCGACGAAGTCAGCGAAACGCTGTACCTGGTCATGCGCGTCTACTTCGAAAAGCCGCGCACCACCACCGGCTGGAAAGGCTACATCAATGACCCGGACATGGACGATTCTTTCCGCGTCGATCAGGGCATGCAACTGGCGCGCGAGTTCCTGCTCGAGCTCGCCGAAATCGGCCTGCCGGCCGGAACCGAGGCTCTCGACCCGATCTCGCCGCAGTACCTGGGCGATCTGATCGCCTGGACGGCCATCGGCGCGCGCACGACCGAGTCGCAGACGCACCGTGAAATTTCGTCGGGGCTATCGACCCCGGTCGGTTTCAAGAACGGCACCAACGGCGACGTCGCCATCGCCATCAACGCCATCCTTTCCGCCTCGCGGCCGCACAGTTTCCTGGGCATCAACGGCCAGGGGCGCACGTCGATCGTTCGCACACGGGGCAATCGTTACGGCCACCTGGTACTGCGTGGCGGCGACGGCCGACCGAACTACGACACGGTCAGCGTGCAGATGGCCGAGCAGGCGCTGGGCAAGGCCGGTTTGCCGCGCAATATCGTGATCGACTGCTCGCACGCCAACAGCTACAAGAAGCCCGAGCTGCAGCCGCTGGTGATGGCCGACGTGGTCAACCAGGTACGCCTGGGCAACCAGTCGCTGGTCGGCATGATGGTCGAATCGAACCTCGTCGCCGGCAACCAGGCGATCCCCGAAGACCTGTCACAGCTGAAGTACGGCTGCTCGGTCACCGACGCCTGCGTCGACTGGGAGAGCACCGAAAAGATGATTCGCGACGCGGCCCGATTGCTGCACGAGGTGCTGCCGACGCGCACCGGCTGAATGCGCCAACTCCGCCGACAACAAGCGGGCGCCCTCCCTTACACGGGCGCGCTACCAGGTTCCTCTTTCGCGGCAGCGACCTGGCGCTCGAAGTCCTGGGTCGCTTGCTTGACGGAAACGTAGAAGTCCGCGCCGCCGATTTCCTCGGATAGACCAACCTTGGCGAGTTCCTCCCGGAACGGCCTCGGCGCGTCGGCGATCTTGACGTCAATACCCCTGGCGACCAGTTCGCGATGCAGCTCCGCAAAGCGCTGCCCTGCCGTGACATCCATGTCGTGGATCGCCTGGGCGTCGATGACCAGCCATTTGACCGGCGGCTGCGCCTCGTCGACCAGCGTCCGCAGGCGGTTCACGACGTGCCTGGCGTTGGCGAAGATCAGCGGCGCATAGAGCCGGTAGACGAGCAGGCCCGGAACGCTCTCCGCTTCCTCGTCCTCAAGACAGTCGTGGAACTTGCCGTCGCTGCGCAGGCGGCGCAGCACCGCGTCATCGGGACGCGAAACCTCGACCAGCACGGCGACCAGCGACAGCAGCAGACCGAGAATGATCCCGGGCACGACACCGGCCAGCAGGATCGCAGCCGTGACGCCCAGGGCAATGCCGGCCTCGACCCGGTCGATCTTGTACAAGCCCTTCAGGGACGCCACTTCCAGCATGCCGATGGCGGTGACGATGAGGATCGCACCGAGGGCGACTTTCGGCAGCAGGGCGATGAGACCGGTGAGGAAGAACAGGAACAAGAGCAGGCCGAGGGCCAGAATCACCTGCGCGAGCTGTGTCCTGCCACCGGCGGAATCGACGATCGAGGTACGCGACTGACTGGCCGAAACGGGAAAGCCCTGCCAAAGCCCGGCCAGTATGTTCGCCGAGCCCAGAGCGACCAACTCGCGGTTCGGACGCACCTCGTAGCCGTTCTTCTCGGCAAAGGTCTGCGCCAGAAGAATGCCGTCTGAAAACGCCAGGAAGGCAATCGCCACGGCAGCCGGCGCGAGTGCCGCGAGATCTGCCCAGCGGATCGAGGGAATCGTCAGATGCGGAAATCCCGACGGCACCTCACCGACCAGAGCGATGCCGTAGCTGCCCAAGTCAAGAGCGAAAGTGGCTGTGATCGCCACCGCGCAGACCGCCAGCGCACCAGGTACGCGTGGCAGCCAGCGCGCCAGCGCAACCAGCAGAGCAACCAGCAGCACGCCGAAAAAGAAAGTCGCCAGATGCGTCTCGGGCAACTTCTGGAATACCGTATTAACAATGTGGAAGAATTCTTCGCCCTCGGTCTTGATGCCGAACATCTTCCCGAGCTGCGTGGCAATCAGAACCAGCGAAGCACCGTTCAGGTAACCGATCAGCACCGGCCGGGACAGCAGATCGGCAATGACGCCGAGCTTCAGTCGCGCGGCGAGGAGCAGCACGACACCCGACAGGAGACTGAGCACCGCCGCGAGAACGACGATGCGCGCCGGATCCCCGCCCGACAACGGCAGGATTGCCGAACCAGCGAGCAGACCGATCGCCGCATCTGGCCCGGCGATAACGTGCCGCGAACTTGAAAACAGGGCGTAGCCGATGGCCGCTGCCAGCGCCGCGTACAAGCCGGTGATCGCCGGCAGGTGTACCAGCTCGGCATAGGCGATCACCGACGGAATCGAGACGATGCACGCCGAAAGGCCGGCGATCGAGTCCTTGCCGAGCCATGCAAGTCGATAGTCCCGCAGCGTCGCGAGCAAGGGCAATCCAGATCCCAGTAACGCAGATAGAGCGCCAGCTTTCATGTATGAGGCTCCCGAAGGAAGAGGTGTAACGACAATATACCGTGATTCGTCCGCGATCCGGCAAGTGTCAGTCGCGCGCAGAGCGGCGCGGAACGTCGTGCGAGAAGAAGGCCGCCGACCATCCGGCGATCAGGCGGGGCAAGCACGCCGCAGTTTGAAATGACGATGGGGGCCGAAGCCCCCACCGATAGCCATTCTGTTTATTGGACGGCTATGTCCTCAGCAGGCCTTAAGCGGCCATTGCGAAACGCTCATCATTGGCGTTTGTGGTTTTGCGCGGATTACGTCCGTCGCCTCTCGGGCCGCCTGCTCGCCATCTGTCACCCTGTCGAAACCGGTGCACCCCCGCAGTGGTGGAGGTGGCGGGAATCGAACCCGCGTCCAGAACGCTTCCGGTTTGCCGGAATTACGACCATGGAAAGCATTATGGGTGCAGCGCAGCTGGAATACAAGGTCCCATGACCGGTGGCAGACGAGCGCCAAGCTGCAGCCGAGCGCAGAACTGTACACTGCAAAGAAGCCAGCGTGCCGGCGTTCGATCCAACCCGCTAGACCTGCATGTTCATGACGTCCTGATACGCAGAGACGAGCTTGTTGCGCACCTGAATCATCTCCTGGAAGGAAAGGCTGGCCGTTTGCAGCGCGATCATGACTTCGTGCAGGTTCTCGGTGCTGTTGCCGGCGGCAAAATTTGCCGCCATGGCCTCCGCCTGCTGCTGCGTCTGACTGACCTGGGCGATCGAATTCTGCAACACCTGCGCGAAGTCGGCCCCCGTTGCCAGGCTCTGCGCCTCGGCAACACGACCGCCAGCGGTTGCTGACGTCGCCTTCAAGACGCTCAACACTTGCTCGATACCCTTGCTGTCCATTCTCTTCTCCGTTCACTGCCTAACCTATTAAAGCAAAAATCCCGCCAGCTCAACGGCCAGGCTGAGCAGACCTTCAAGCCTTCAGAAAACCGTCGAGACGATACTGTCGCAACTTGTGGCGCAAGGTCCGCTCCGACATCCCCAGGCGCTGCCCGGCAAGGGTTCGGGAGCCGCCGACCGACGCCAGTGTCGCCAGTATATGCTCTCGCTCCACTTCGCTCATCTTGTTGGCTTTCCGGGGCTGCGCCGGGGACGCGACGGTGGTCATTGCCGGCGCAGCCGGTTCTGGTCGCCGCGCGGCGCTCGGCGCCAGCGGTGCCGCTGCCGCCAGATGCAGGGCCTCGAGTTCGACGATGTCGCCGGGGGCCAGAATGACCGCCCGCTGCATGACGTTCTCCAGCTCACGGACATTGCCCGGCCAGGGATGCTGACGCAGCGCCGCATCCGCAGCGGCAGACAGGCGGAGAGCGGGGCGACCGGCGCGAGCGCCGTGATCGGCAAGAAAATGACGCGCCAGCGGAGCAATATCCTCGCCTCGTTGCCGCAGCGCCGGAATGAGCAGGGGAAAGACGTTCAGGCGGTAGAACAGGTCCTCACGAAAGTGACCCCTGGCCACGGCGTCGGCCATGTCGCGATTGGAAGTGGCGATGACGCGGATATCGAGGACCACCGGCTGCTTGCCGCCGACGCGCTCCACTTCGCGCTCCTGCAAGACCCGCAACAGCTTGGCTTGCAGTCCGAGCGGCATTTCGGTGATCTCGTCGAGCAGCAGACTGCCGTTCTGCGCCTGCTCGAATTTGCCGGCCTGTGCGCGCTGCGCGCCGCTGAAGGCGCCCTTTTCGTAACCAAACAGGGTGGCCTCGAGCAGACTGTCCGGAATGGCCGCGCAATTGATGGCCACGAACGGGCCCTTGCTGCGCGCCGAGTGCTGGTGAATGAAGCGCGCCACGACCTCCTTGCCAACGCCGCTTTCGCCGGTCAGCAGGACCGTGCTGTCACTCTGTGCGACCCGCCGGGCAAGTGCAAAAAGGTTGACACTCAGCGGATCGATGGCGATCGCCCGCGCGTCATCGTGGACTTCCGGCAGACGATAGCGCTGCACGTGTTCGAGCAGAGCCTTCGGCTCGAACGGCTTGAGCAGAAAGTCGCAGGCACCCGCGCGCATGGCTTCGACGGCGCGGTCGACGTCGGCGAAAGCGGTCATCAGCACCACCGGCAGGTAGGGATGGCGAATGCGGATCTCCTTGAGCAAGGTGATGCCATCGATGGGCAGCATTCGCACATCGCTGACCACCAGCGCGACGGTGCGTTCGGCGAGGAGCTGCAGGGCCTCGTTCCCGCCGCCGGCGGAGACGACCGCCTGGCCAGCCAGTTCGAGGGTATCGCACACCGCCTCGCGCAGGGCGGCGTCGTCTTCGACCACCAGTATCGGCAGACCGGGCCGCATGGGCTGTGGCCCTCAGACCGCCCGCTCGGCCGCCAGAGCGACCGGCAGCATGATCACGAATTCCGAGCCTTCGCCCGGCACCGAGTGCACTGTCATCGCCCCACCGTGCGCGCGTACGACGCCCAGCGCAATGGCCAGACCAAGTCCGGTTCCCTGCCCGCTGGTGGTAAAGAAAGGCTCGAATACGCGCGCCTGGATTTCGGGGGCAATGCCGGCACCCGTATCGCGCACGGCAATGCGTAGCTGGGCGTCGACCAGATCGGCGCCAATGGTGACGACTGGACGTCTGCCACCTTCCCCGACGGTCGTACAGGCCTGCAGAGCGTTCTCGAGCAGATTCACCAGGGCGCCGACCAGCGCCTTGCGGCTGCCGGTGACAATGATGCCGGCAGCGTCGCCTAGCACCCGGAAAGCAATCCCCCCCTCCAGGAACAGGGGCTCAACGGTCTGCGCAGCTTCGGCGAGCAGCTGGCTGGCCGGCGTCGAATCGCGACCGATGCTTTCGCCACGGGCAAAGAGCAGCACTTCCTGGATCAGGCGCTCGAGGCGCTTCAGCTGGGCAGTCGTCTTGTCCGCGAAACGAAGCCGCGCAGAGTCGGCAAGCCCCGGCTGCGCCAGGTTGGCGCTGTAGAGCAAGGCCGTCGCCAGCGGCGTACGCAACTGATGGGCCAGCGAAGCGGCCATCTCGCCCATGGCCACGAGGCGCTGGTTACGTTCCAGTTCCGCCTTGAGAGCGTGCGCTGCGGTGACGTCGTGGATGAGCAGAATTCGCCCGCCGGCAGAATCAAGGGGGCTCTCGACGATCGCCAGACGGCGCGCGCCAAGCTGCCACTCGTCGGGCGCCTCGGCGGCAACCAGACTGGCCTGAGCCAGCGTCGGCCAGGCTTCGCCGATCATCGCCTGGGCAAACATTTCGGTGGCCGCCGGATTGGCTTCGCTGACCCGAGCCGCGCTGTCGAGCACCACGACGCCAGCCGGCAAGGCCTTGAGCAACAGCGACAGGCGTTCGGAAAGCGCTTCCTTCTCTTCGTATTGCCGACGCAGCTCGCCATTGGCAAGCGCCAGTTCAGCGGCCAGGGATTCGACACGGCCCTGCAATCCCTGGTACGACTGGGTCAGCGCCAGCGAAACCTGGTTGAAGGCGTCGAATGCCCGTTGCAGTTCCTGCGCCTTGAGTTCAGGGCCCGGCGTTTGTACGACTTGCTTCATCCGATGGAAAGTCCCGTGCATTTAACAGCTACAATAGCAGAGTAATTGTCATCATTTTTCGCTTTTCGCCTGCGCCAACGCAGGCTTTCACCGTATCGGGCGCATGGCTGCAGCCGGAACCGAAACCACCGAGATAGCAGGCGCGGGCAAACCGCTGGATCGCGCTCGCGAGGCGCTGGCGCGCTTGAGCGACAAGCAGAAAGTGGTGCTGATAGTCTCGATTGCCGCGATTTTTGCGCTGCTCGTCGTCGCCGGCACCTGGCTCAGGCAAAGCGAGTTCAAGGTACTTTTCTCCAATATCTCCGAGCGCGACGGCGGCGCAATCATCGCTGCGCTCGAGCAGATGAACATCCCCTACCAGTTCAGCAACTCGGGCAGTGCGATCCTGGTCCCCGAGAGCAGGGTGCACGATGTCCGCCTGCGCCTAGCGTCGCAGGGACTGCCACGCGGTGGCGCCGTCGGCTTCGAGTTGATGGAAGCGCAGAAGTTCGGCGTCAGCCAGTTTGCCGAACAGGTCAATTATCAACGTGGCCTGGAAGGAGAGCTAGCGCGGACCATCCAGTCGATCGCCGCCGTGCAGGCGGCACGCGTACACCTGGCGATCCCGAAGCCAAGCGTCTTCATGCGCGAGGAGCAAAGGCCATCGGCGTCGGTCATGCTCAATCTCTATCCGGGACGCACGCTCGATCCGACCCAGGTCGCCGGCATCCAGAATCTGGTCGCCGCCAGCGTCCCGCAATTGACGCCGGCCAGCGTCACCCTGCTCGACCAGAGCGGCGCCTTGCTGTCGAGAAAGAAGAACGCTCTCCTGGAAGCCGGTCTCGACCCAACGCAGGCGAGCTACATTCATCAGGTCGAGGCGAGCATCATCAAGCGCGTCGAGGACATCCTGGCACCGATTGTCGGCCCCGACAATGCACGCGTCCAGATAGCCGCCGACATCGACTTCTCGCAAAGCGAGCAGACTGCCGAAACGCATCGCCCCAACACCACCCCGCCCGATATCAGTATTCGCAGCCAGCAGACCGCTGAAACCGCGAGCACCAACCCGAGCGCGCAAGGAGTTCCCGGTGCCCTCAGCAATCAGCCGCCGGTACCGCCGACGGCCCCGTTGACCCAACCCGCCGTGGCAGGCGCCGGCCCCGCCGCCCCGGGCCAGCCTCCGGTCCCCGGACAGATCAACGCCGCCGGGGTGCAGGCGGTCATCGCAGGCGTCGGACAGCCACTGAGCACGAGCAAGAACGCGACGATCAACTACGAGGTGGACAAGACCATCCGCCACACCAAGAACGCCGTCGGAACAATCAGGCGCCTCTCCGGCGCGGTGGTGGTCAATCAGCGGCAGGAAATCGACAAGGACGGCAAGAGTGTCAGCAAGCCGCTGTCCGACGCCGAGATCAAACAGATCAGCGACCTCGTCAAGGAAGCGATGGGCTTCAACAAGGATCGTGGCGACACCATTTCAGTGGCCAATGCGCCATTCACCACCCTCGAGAAAGAGGACGGCCTGCCGCTGTGGCGAGACCAGGAAATGCTTTCGCTGGTCAAGGACCTGCTCAAGTACGGAGCGCTTGCCGGCATCCTCGCCTATCTCCTGCTCGGCGTCGTTCGGCCTCTATTGAAGACCATTCTGCAACCGGGAGCGGCCAGCGAAGGCAGCGTCGGCGGCACCATCGACCTCCTTGCTGGCGACGAAGGCGAAGGCGAGGGCGAGGAGCAGGCGCCGACAGCCGCCAAGCTGCTCGAGCAGCAACTTGCCAAGGCGCGTGAGCTGGCGCAGCAAGATCCACGGGCGGTGGCCAACATCATCAGGGCATGGACCGGCACCAATGCCAGCTGACGACGGCATCGAGAAAAGCGCCATTCTGCTGATCGCGCTTGGCGAAGACTATGCGGTCGAGGTGCTCAAGCACCTGGGGCCCAAGGAAGTGCAGAAGCTGGGGCACGCCATGGCCGCACTGAAATCGGTACCGCGCGCGCGCGTCGGCGAAGTGCTCGCCGAGTTCCAGACCACTGCCGAGGAGTCTGCCGCAGTCAACTACGATACGGATGCCTACGTTCGCTCGGTCCTCACCAAGGCCCTCGGTGACGACAAGGCGTCCAACCTGATTTCCCGTATCCTCCAGCCGGGCGATACCAACGGTATCGAAGGCCTGAAGTGGATGGATGCGCCAACCGTCGCCGACCTGATCAAGAACGAGCATCCGCAGATCATCGCCACGATTCTCGTCCACCTCGCCCATGACCATGCGAGCGACATTCTCAACCAGTTCCCCGAGCGCCTGCGCAACGACGTGGTCTTGCGCATCGCGACACTCGAAGGTATCCAGCCCGAAGCCCTGAAGGAGTTGAACGACGTCATGCTGCGCCTTCTTTCCGGTTCCGCGAGCGTCAAACAGTCGGCGATGGGCGGCGTGCGCGCGGTTGCCGAAATCCTCAACTTCATGGGTACCGCCAACGAGTCTTCGGTGGTTGACTCGATCCGCGAGTACGACCCCGATCTGGCACAGAAGATCCTCGACGAGATGTTCGTCTTCGAGAACCTCATGGATCTGGACGATCGGGCGATCCAGCTCCTGCTGCGCGAAATCCAGTCGGAATCGCTGATCCTGGCAATGAAGGGAGCCACCGAATCGCTGCGCGAAAAGATCTTCAAGAACATGTCGCAACGCGCCGCCGAAATGCTTCGCGAAGACCTCGACTCGCGCGGGCCGGTGCGGCTTTCCGAAGTCGAAAGCGAGCAAAAGGAGATTCTCAAAATTGTCCGCCGCCTGGCAGACGAAGGGCAGATCGTGCTTGGCGGCGCCGGCGGCGAGGAAATGCTCTGAGTAAGCCAGGCGCATGAGCAACTGGATCCCCAAGGAGAAACTGACCGCCTACCAGCGCTGGGAGGTTGCCGCTTTCGACGAGCAGCAAGAGGCCGGCGCAGCCCCGCCTCCCGACCGCCCGCCTGCTGAGCAACCACCTGCCGAGCAACCGCCTGCCGACGCCACGCCGGCCGAAGAAGCGGCTGCCGAAGTCGCGGATAGCCGCGGCGACGAAGTGCCGGCAGAGCCGCCGCTGGTCCTGCCGACCGCCGAAGACATCGAGCGCATGCATCAGGAAGCGCACGAGGAAGGCTATGCCGCCGGCTATCAGGAGGGCATCGCTGCGGCAAAATCCTCGGCGGACGCCCTGGCAACCCTGATGGACAACCTGCAGCAGGCCATGAGCGGTATTGATCAGGGTGTCGCCGATCAATTGCTGACCCTGGCAATGGAGGTCGCCAACCAGGTCTTGCGGCAAAGTCTGCGCGTACAGCCGGAGTTGCTGCTGGCAGTGGTCAGGGAGGCCGTGGGCACCCTGCACCCGCTTCACGGACAGCCCCTGCTGTTCGTTCACCCCGACGACGCTGCGCTGGTACGCGAGCATCTGGGCGATCAACTGCCGCACATCAACTGGCGAATCGTCGAGGATGGCGCGCTGACGCCTGGTGGCTGCCGCGTCGAACTCGGGGCCAGCGAAGTCGACGCGACGCTGGAAACGCGCTGGCGGCGTGTCGTCGAAGGCATCGGCATCAGCCAGGACTGGCTCGATGGCAAGGAGCCCGAGGCAAAGGCCAAGCCAAGATGAGCGAGCACGCGGACAATCGGCACCTCGCTGACTGGCGGCGCTTTCTCGATGGCTGCGGACAAGCGGCCCATCAGGTCAATTCGCTGCTTCCCAGTGGCCACCTGACACGCATCAACGGCCTGGTAATGGAGGCATCGGGGTTGCGCCTGCCGCTCGGCAGCTCTTGCCGCATCATGCCGCTGGGCGGCTCGCCAATCGAAGCCGAGGTCGTCGGTTTCAACGGTGAGCGGCTCTTCCTGATGCCCTCGGAAGACGTCTATGGCCTGCCCCCGGGAGCCCGGGTCGTCGCTCTCGAAGCGCCGCAGCAGCCACCGCGCATCGGTCAGCCACCGCCGGCACGGCGGCGCTCGATTGACCGCGCAAAGCTGGTCCCGGTCGGCGAATCACTCCTCGGTCGTGTCCTCGATGGCGCCGGCCGCCCACTCGACAAGTTGGGCCCGCTGGAGGCCAGCTCGCTGCGGCCGCTGCAAAGCCGACCGGTCAACCCGATGTCCAGAGCGCCGATCGAGCGCCCGCTCGATGTCGGGGTACGCGCCATCAACGCCCTGCTCTGCGTCGGCCGTGGCCAGCGCATGGGCCTGTTCGCCGGCTCGGGGGTCGGCAAGAGCGTCCTGCTTGGCATGATGGCTCGCTATACCGAAGCTGACGTCATTGTCGTTGGACTGATCGGCGAGCGTGGTCGGGAAGTCAAGGAGTTCATCGAGCAGATTCTGGGTGAGGAAGGCCTGCGCCGGTCGGTAGTCGTCGCCGCACCGGCCGACGTCAGCCCGCTGATGCGCCTGCAAGGCGCTGCCTACGCAACCAGCATCGCCGAGTACTTCCGTGACCGGGGCCAGCATGTCCTGCTGATCATGGACTCACTGACGCGCTACGCCATGGCCCAACGCGAGATTGCGCTGGCCATCGGCGAGCCGCCGGTCACCCGCGGTTACCCACCGTCGGTTTTCGCTCGCCTGCCACAGCTCGTCGAGCGTGCCGGCAACGGTGCCGACGGCAGCGGTTCGATCACCGGTTTCTACACCGTGCTCGCCGAAGGCGACGACCAGCAGGATCCGATCGCCGATTCGGCGCGCGCGATTCTTGACGGTCACATCGTGCTCTCGAGGACGCTGGCCGACGCCGGCCACTACCCGGCAATCGATATCGAACAGTCGATCTCACGCGCGATGGTCAACCTGGTCAGCCCCGCGCACCTCGATCACATCCGCCGTTTCAAGAGCCTCTTTTCACGCTACCAGCGCTCCCGCGACCTGATCAGCGTCGGCGCCTACGCTGCCGGCTCCGACCTGCAACTCGACCAGGCCATCGCCATCTATCCAGCATTCGAAGTACTGCTGCAACAGAATCTCGCCGAGCGCGCCGACTTCGACACCAGCATCGCAAATCTGCAGTCCTTGTTCGCCGTCAACCCCTGATTGAGGGTAGTCAGCCATACTTCCGACTCCGACCCTTCGCTGAACCGAGTCCAACGTGCCGAAACCATTCTCCCTGCAAGCCGTTCTCGACCTGATGCAGAATCGCAGCGACGAAGCGACGCAACGTCTGGCGCGCCTGATTGCCACGGAACGCGATGCGCAGGGCAAGCTCGACATGCTCGAACAGTATCGCGATGACTACAGCGAGCGCTTTCGCAGAGCCGTGCAGGAGGGACTGCGGCAGCCCGAATGGCGCAACTATCAGGAATTCCTGTGCCGGCTCGACCAAGCCATCAGCGAGCAGTTGCAGGCGGTCCGCCGGCAACAAGCGCACACGGCCGCGGGGCAGGCGGCATGGCAGCAGCAGCGGACCCGACTGCAAGCCTTTGACGCCCTCTTTGAACGCCATCGCGCCAGCGAAGCAAAGCTGGAAGGGCGCCAGGAGCAGAAGGAACAGGACGAGTTTGCCGCGCGCCGGAAGTACGACCGACAGGACGACCATTAAGCGCGGCTGCTGGAACATGGAACGATACTTGCTTGAATATCGGCAGCACTCGCCGAAAGGGATCGTTCATGAGCATTGCAATCGTTTCAAGCTTCGTCCAGGCAACCGCCCTGGAAGCGTCCGCCGAAGGTGGCGCCAGCGGCCCGACCGCTGTTGATGACGCTGGCGGCGGACTCGACTTTGCAAGCATTCTGCTGGCTCTGCCCGTCAGTGCCGTGCCGCGCCCCCTGGAGAGCGGAAACGCTGCCGCGGCTGGCGACATGGCGTCACTCGCGGCAGCCGATCCTGCTTCGGCAGGCCTGCAATTCCTCGCCGTGCTCGGCCTGAATCAGCCAAACGCGCTGCCTCCGGCCAGCCATCCTGCGGGCGGCTCGGACAGTGGCGAGATCGCCCCGCTGAGCGTCTCCTTGCAGACTCGCAGCGCAGCGCTGCTCGCCTCGGCGGCGACAAGCTCGGCAAGTGATGCCGCGCAATGGCCCTACCCCGGCAGCGACGAGCGCGGGGCGTCAGCGTCTACCACCTTGAGCAGCGACGGCAAAGCGGCAAAATTTGCCGTCGGCGACTTGCTCGCGCAGGCTCTTGCGCAAGGCGAGGCGAAGCGGGCGGAGCAAGCGCTGTCGCCGGCCAGCAACCTGGCCACTCTCGGGCCCGCGAGCCAGGCGCATAACGGCAGCGCAGGCATCGTCCAGGACACGTCCATGGGCCTGCAGACAGCGCTACGCGACCCCTCGTGGGCCACCGATTTCGGTCAGAAACTGTTGTGGTTCGCAGGTAACGACAAGCAGCTTGCGCAACTGACGCTCAATCCGCCGCAATTGGGAACGGTGGAAATCACCCTGAAGATCGACAAGGACAGCGCCAACGCACACTTTGTCTCGGCCAACGCCGAGGTTCGCGGGGCCATTGAGACGGCCCTGCCGCGCCTGCGCGAAATGTTCGCCAGTGCCGGAATCGACCTCGGGCAGGTCAGCGTTGGCGGCGAATCCTTCCGCCAACAGAGCGACGGCCAACGCCAGCCCGCGGGGTCGCCCCGCCCGATGGCTGATACCGCTATACTTGGCAACGATTCGCGCGGCGACCTGGTGGGTCAAAGCATCGTCACGCACCGTGGCAGCGCACTGGTCGACATTTTCGCCTAGCGAGGCTGGCGCCAGACCTGCGTGAAGCACGTCGACACGGGAGCTGAAAACCACCACCGGGCGAACCAACCAGGGAGAGAGTTGCTGAATGGCCAAGGATGCAAAAGCCGAAGCGGACGGCGCAGTCGCCGCGCCAGTGAAAAGCAGGAAAAAGCTGCTCATCGTCATCATCGCCGTGCTGGTCCTGGTGCTCGGGATCGGCGGCGCAGGCGCCTACTTTCTCTTGAAGCCAGCCAGCGAATATGACGAGGAGTACGCCGACGCCCCCCGTGAACGGGCCAAGCCGGCCAAGAGGAAGAAGGCAGACCACAACGCGCCGCCGGTCTATGTCGCCCTCGACGCATTCACGGTCAATCTCGTACCCGAGAACGGCGACCAGTATCTGCAATTGATTCTTTCGGTCGAGGTTGAGGATCAGCAGGTCGACGAACAACTCAAGCAGTACATGCCCAAACTGCGTAACGACCTGACACTGCTGCTATCCAGCAAGAAGGCCTCGGACTTGATTACCACCGACGGCAAGAAAAGCCTTGCCAACGAAATCAAGGAGCGGATAAACAGCGTCCTCGACCCCGCCGGCAGGGGGAAAAACAATGACTGGCCGGTCAAGGAAGTGCTATTCACGTCATTCATCATCCAGTGAGCCGCGATGAGCGCCGATTTCCTCTCGCAGGATGAAGTCGACGCCCTGCTCAAGGGCGTCAGCGGCGAAGCCGACGAACCGGAAGAAGCGGAAGATCTTGGCGCTGGTCCACGCCCCTACAATCTCGGGACGCAGGAACGAATCGTTCGCGGGCGCATGCCGACGCTCGAACTGGTCAATGAACGCTTCGCCCGTTACCTGCGCATCGGCCTCTTCAATTACATGCATCGCAGCGCCGAAATATCGGTGGGCTCGATACGGGTGCAGAAATACAGCGAGTTCACGCGCAATCTCGTGGTGCCGACCAACCTCAACCTGGTTGCCGCCAAGTCGCTGCGCGGCACGGCACTGTTCGTCTTCGACCCCAGCCTGGTCTTCCTGGTCGTCGACAACATGTTCGGCGGCGATGGCCGTTTCCATACGCGGGTCGAGGGAAGGGATTTCACAGCCACCGAACAACGGATCATCAAGGGCCTGTTGACGGTCGTATTTACCGAGTATTCGCGCTCCTGGAAACCGGTTTACGACATGACTTTCGAATACATCCGCTCGGAGATGAATTCACAGTTCGCCAATATTGCCACCCCGTCCGAGATCGTCATCTCGACGAGCTTTTCGCTGGAATTCGGCGGTTCGAGTGCAGACATGCATATCTGTTTTCCCTACTCGATGATTGAACCGATTCGCGATCTGCTGTACAGCACCCTGCAAAGCGATCAACTGTCGACCGACCGACGCTGGATCATCATGTTGCGCAAGCAATTGAAGAATGCCGAGGTGGAAATCACGGCCAAGCTGGCCACGACGAGCGTCGCTCTGCGCCAGATTCTGGAGATGAAAGTCGGCGACGTCATTCCTATCGACATTCCCGACAAGATCATCGCCCTGGTCGACGACGTCCCGGTGATGGAATGCCGCTACGGGCAACAGGATGGCCAATACGCGCTCAAGGTCGAACGCTTCATGGCCAGCGATCACCAGGAAGCCCCTGCCGGAGGAAGTAATGGATAAGGACGCAAAGGACGAATTCGACCTGCCAGATGACGCGGACGCCGGCGCTGCCGACGACAGCACGGCTGACGACGACTGGGCAGCGGCAATGGCCGAGCAGGCGCAGGCTGACCCAACGCCCAACGCCAGCGCCAGCGCCAGCGAGAAGGCTGCCAACATCTTCCCGAGTTTCGACGAACCCGGGAACAAGGCCTCGCTGATGAACGAGCTGGACATGATTCTGGACATCCCGGTGCAGATCGCCGTCGAACTCGGGCGCACCAAGATCACGATCAAGAACCTCCTGCAGCTGGCGCATGGCTCAGTCGTCGAACTCGACGCCATGGCCGGCGAACCGATGAGCGTTTATGTCAACGGCACGCTTATCGCGCAGGGCGAGGTGGTCGTGGTCAACGACAAATTCGGGATTCGGCTGACGGATATCGTCACGCCCTCCGAACGGGCTCGCCAGATCGGACGCTGAGCGTCCTTGCGCCCTCCTCAAGCCATAGCCCTCTCGGACGGGCGTTTGCGCTTCGCCACGCTTGCTTTAAGATAGCGCCCAGCATCCAAAGCTGGCCGACCCTCTTGCTTCGACACCTCAAGCCCCTCGCCGAACACCCGACGCACAATGCGTGCTGGCTTCTCTGCGCGCTGTCTTCGAGCGGCGCACTCGCCCAGACGGCGCTCCCGGACCCACCCGGTCTTTCGCTGGCGACGATGCTGCAAACGGTTTTCGGGCTGGCGGCGGTCATCGCCGTTCTCTTTCTCGCCGCGTACTTCCTGCGTCGACTCAACGGCGGTCGTGGTTTCGGCAGCAACGGGCCGCTGCGCGTCGTTGGCGGGCTGATGATCGGCACCCGGGAGCGCATCGTTCTCGTCGAGATTGGCGATACCTGGCTCGTTGTCGGCCTGGTGCCTGGCCAGATCCGCACCTTGCACACGCTACCGAAGGGCGAGCTGCCAGCGGCCGGCGACGGCGATAAGCCATTTTCGCAATGGCTGAAGCAGGTCGCCGAGCGCAAGCATGAAGGCCGCTAGACTCAGCCGCTGCGGCACCCTGCTCGCCCTGCTGGCTTTACTCACGCCACTGGCGGCCTGGGCGCAAGCCGGAGGCCTGCCGGCGCTGACCAGCACGCCGGGTGCCGGTGGCAGCCAGACCTACACGCTGTCGATCCAGACGCTGCTGACGCTCACCGCGCTGACCTTCATTCCGGCGGCTCTGCTGATGATGACCAGCTTCACCCGGATCATCATCGTCCTGTCGCTGCTCAGGCACGCCCTCGGCACGCAGACCTCGCCGCCCAATCAGGTGCTCCTTGGACTGGCACTTTTCCTGACCTTCTTCATCATGTCGCCAGTGCTCGACAGCGTCTACAGCGAAGCCTATCAACCGCTGTCGGAAAACAGAATCACCTACCAGCAGGCGATCGAACGCGGCGCCGTGCCGCTGCGCAAGTTCATGCTCAAGCAGACGCGCGAATCGGACATCGCGCTCTTCGCGCGCATGGCGAACGCGCCCCGCTTCCAGTCTTCCGACGACATTCCGATGCGTTTGCTGGTCCCGGCCTTCGTCACCAGCGAACTGAAAACAGCGTTCCAGATTGGCTTCATCATCTTCATCCCCTTCCTCATCGTCGACATGGTCGTCGCCAGCGTGCTGATGTCGATGGGCATGATGATGATGTCACCGGTAATGATCGCCCTGCCCTTCAAGCTGATGCTCTTCGTGCTCGTCGATGGCTGGCATCTGATCCTTGGCTCGCTGGTCGCCAGTTTCGCCACATGACGCCCGAACTGGTCATGGACATCGGGCGCCAGGCGGTCGAGATGACCTTGCTGCTGGCGGCGCCCCTTCTCCTGGCGGCGCTGCTGATCGGCCTGATCGTCAGTATCTTTCAGGCGGCGACGCAGATCAACGAGCAGACGCTGTCGTTCATTCCCAAGCTCGTCGGCGTATTCCTGATCCTTCTCCTGGCCGGCCCGTGGATGCTGGGACTGATGGTCGACTACGTGCGCCGACTGTTCGAGAGCATTCCTCTACTGGTCGGCTGAAGCGGCAATGATCAGCCTGACGTCGGCCGAGATCAATGCCTGGATCGTTGCCTTTTTCTTTCCGCTGGCGCGCATCCTCGCCGTCCTGGTCAGCGCACCGCCGTTCAACAACCCGGCCTTGAACGTACGCATCCGGCTGATCCTCGGCCTGGCGGTCACCCTCGCCATCTCGCCCGCGCTGCCACCGATGCCGGCGATCGATCCGGCGTCGGCTGCGGGTCTGCTGATCCTCGCGCAACAAATGCTCATCGGTTTTGCCATGGGTTTCGCCGTGCGCCTCGTGCTCGGCGCGGTCGACCTGGCTGGCAGCATGATCAGCCTGCAGATGGGTCTCGGCTTCGCCAGTTCCTACGACCCGCTGACCGCCGGTCAGACGGGGGTCGTTTCGGAGTTCCTCGGGCTGCTGGCACTGCTGGTTTTCATGGCCATCAACGGTCACCTGATGGTCATCGCCACTTTGACGCACAGCTTCACCGCCGTTCCCGTCGGCGCGGCACTGCCCGATGCCGGCAGCTGGTGGCAGCTGGCGCGTTCCGGGGCCATGATCTTCTCCTCGGGACTCCTCCTCGCGCTGCCCATTCTTGTCGCCCTGCTGATCACCAACCTGGCCCTGGCCATCCTCAGCCGCGCCGCGCCGCAACTCAACCTGATCGTGATCGGCTTCCCGCTGACCATCACCCTCGGTTTCGCCGGATTGATGTTCGGTTTGTCGTATTTGAGCCAACCCCTGCAGCAGCTTTTCGAATATGGCCTGCAGTCGATGCTCGGCAATTTCTCGCCCGCCGGCGGCTAGGGCTGCTTGTCGACAGGGGGGCTATGGACCAGCTGGAAAGTGCCTTCCGCGTAGCGATGCGTAAAAGGCGTGCTCGATTCGACCCCCTCGGAGTAATCCAGGATACGGTAGTCCAGGAAACCGCGTTTACGCTGCAACTGCAACGCTCGCCGTTTGAGAATCAACCCCGACTCGCCGTCGCCGCCGGTGCGGAAACTCTTGGCGCGCATCGATAGCAGGTAGGTATCGCTGCCCACCATCCGCTCCTCGATGGTCCAGTTCGGAGCCAGCGGATCGTAGACCACATAGGCAATGATCGCGGCGGCAGCCGCCATCCCCAGATTCGCCACCGGCCCGGTGTACTCGGACGCGGCATAGCCGACGGCGCCGACCAGGGCCACCGCCTTGCCCGGCTCGACGCTGACCGTCGGATCGGGCGACTGCGCGAAGCGGCTGTCCGGCGGGCTGTTCTCGGCGCGCGCCGGCGGCTGCCGGTCGACCGTGCCGCAAGCGGTCAACAGGGCCACCAGAACAAGCGCGACAGGGATCAGACGGCGCGTAATCATCGCTCAGAGATAGCTGAACAGACTCAGTCCGCTGATGGTCACGAAAGACCTTTGCGCGGCCTCGAGGCTCATCTGCTGGCGGGTAAAGTCGGAGAGCGCCTTGGCGTAGTCCAGATCCTGAAGGTCCGACAAGCTTTGCTCATACAGAATATCGACCGCGGTCGAGCTGCTGCTGAGGCCATCCAGCGCCTGCAGGCGGGCGCCCACCGACGCCTGGAGACGACCCACATTGGCCTGCGCCTGGTCGAGATTGATCAGATGTCCGGCCAGCTTGCCGGTGAATTCGGTGCGCGCTTCACTCGAACCCAGCGGTGAGCGCAGCAGGCCGATCAGCTCCTGCATCGTCGCGAAGACGCTCTTGTTGGCGCTCGGGGTAACGCTGAAGCTGTCGCCGTCGGCCGGCAGGCCGTTGATCACCACCTGCGCACCGAAGTCGGTCACCGGCGCGACACTGGCCGACAGCGGAATGGCCTGTCCAGCGGTGAATGGCAACAGATCGCTGACCGGCCTGGCCGGTAGGGCAGGGTCCGGCGAAACCGCCGTCGACACGTCGAACAACTGGTAGTGGCTGACCCCGGCAACGGCCGAGAACCTGATTTCCAGCACCTGATTGCTGCTTCCCTGCCAGAAATCCGAATTCAAGGCGCGTTGCCACTTCTGCGGGTCGAGCACCGAACCACCGTCGATCACCCCGGCACCCTGGTTGGCCAGCGTGCCGCCGCCACCTCCGCCCGCGGCGGTCACGAAGCTGCCGTTGCCTTCGCGGATATTCATGAACAGATCGCTGCCGGCGACGCTGCTCGCCATCTGCTGCGTCGGGCCGACCTGCATCAGACGTTCGCCGTTGTCACCGAAGTAGCTGACCGAAGCCGGTGCCGCCGACGATGTCGCCGCGCTGAGCACGAATGGCGTCGTCGCCCCCTGGTGGCCGGCAAAGAGATAATCGCCCTCGGCGTTCTGGCTGTTGGCTATTCCCAGCAGCTCCTCGAAGCGCGCCTCGAGTTCGCTGGCCACGGCCCTCCGATCACTGTCGCTGAGCACCGTGTTGCCGGCCTGAATGACACGATCGCGGACGCTCTGCAGGAGTTCGGTGACCGCAGCCAGCCGACTGTCGACCAGTCCCAGGCGATCGGCGGCGGCACCCTGGTTGCGCGCGTGTTGCGCGGCGACCTCCCGGGTCTGCGTCACGGTCAGCGCACGCGCCGCACCGATCGGGTCGTCTGCCGGGGTGAGGATTCGTCGGCCGCTGGAGATCTGCTCCTGCAGCTTGAGCATCTGGGTCTGATTGCGCTCCATGCCGCGCACGCCTGCATCATAAAGCTGATTGGTACTGATCCGCATCTGCGTCTCCCTAACGTCCCAGTTCGAGAATCGTATCGAACAAGGCGGCGCCAATCTGAAAGGCCCTCGCCGAAGCCTGGTAGGCCTGCTGATAACGAATGAGATTCGCCGCTTCCTCGTCGAGATTGACCGCCGAGAGCGAGTCGCGACTCGCCTGTGCCTGCGCCAACAGGTTCTGTTGCGCGTCCGAGCTGACCTGCAACTGGCGTGTCCGGTTACCGGTTTCGCTGACCAGGCGCGCGTAGGCGTCCTGATAGGATGCCGTCTGCCCGGACATCGTCCGCTGCGTCTGCAACTGAGCCAGCGTCAGCGCGTTGCGCCCATCGGCCGTGGCCCCGGTGTTGACCTCAATCGAAAACCGATCGCCGTTGTTCGGCAGACCGGTCATCACGAAACTGAACCCCGCCGGCGGACTGGCGGCGACCGAACCGACCACGGTGACGGTCGCGCCGCTGGTGTAAGCGATGCCCGGGTTGAGCGCGGTGATGGTCACCGCTGTAGCGCCATCGATCGAGACGCGCGTATTGACCGGGAAACCCAGCAATTCGCCGGCATTGTATTGCAGGCTGATCGGCAGTGCGGCAAAGGCGCCCTGATAACCGGGTCCGGCCTCACCCGAGGTGACCGTGGCAGTGCCCGTATTGGCCGTCCCGGCCGACGCGCGCAGTGGTCCCGCGGCGGCGATCAGGCGCGCATCGGCGACCAGCGCCGGATTCACCGTGATGCCGCGGGCGGCGCCGCGTGTCGGCTGAATCAGGTAGCTTGAACCCGCCGGCAACGTGCCCGTTGAGGCGAGGACGAAACCCTGCGGATCGCTGCTCAGCTCGGCATTCACCGCTGCCAGGTCGGCGCCGGACCACTGCCTGCTGTCCGCAAGGCGAGTCAGCGTAAGAGCGCCGCCGGCGTCGGCTCGCAGGCGGTAGTCGCTGTTCCCCAGGTCGGTGTAGAAATTGCCGTTGAACGGCGTTGTGGGGTCAAAGCTGGCACTGACCAGGGGGCTGCCCGACGGATTCCTGGTGTTGCTGACCACCGCCGGCTGCGCCAGCGAAAAGAACTGCGGCGTAAAACTGGTCGGCGGCGTCGAGGCGAGCAGCGACTGACCAAAAAAGTCCTGCCCGAGAGCATGTTGCGCATTGAAGGTCAGCGCCAACGAAGCTGCGTTGCTGCCCAGATCGTTGCTCGCCCGGTCGAGAGACTCGCGACGGAAAGCCAGCAGGCCGCTGAGACTGCCACCGCTGACCAGCGACTCGGGCATCTCCTGGATCCCGGTCGCCGTACGCAGGCCGACCACCAGTCGTGAGGGATCGTCAGCCGCCGAGGTCGTCGTCATGCCGATCAGCTGCGTGCCGACAACCAGTTGCTGGCCGCTGCCGACGAAAACGTTGTAGCTGCCATCGGCATTGGTCGTCGTTCGCGTACGGATCAGCTGATTCAGTTCGAGCACCATCCGGTCGCGCGTATCGAGCAAGTCGTTCGGCGGTTGGCCGGTCGACGCTTCGGCGACCGAAATGCGACCGTTCAGCAAGGCGATCTGTTCGCCGTAGGAATTGACACTGGCGACGGCAGCGGTGATCTCGCTGTTGATACCGTCGTACATCTGCGCCAGTTGATCGCTCAGCGACTGATAGCGGGCGCTCAGGGACTGCGCCGCCGAGACCATTGCCTGGCGGCTGGGCAGGTCCGAAGGATTGCCGGCGAGCTGCTGGACGCTGCCAAAGAAGGCCTGCAGCACCGGCGACAGTCCGGTGCCCGGATCGGCGAGCAGGTTGTCGATCTGGCTGATTTGCGCGTGGTAGGTCGCGAGTTCGCCGGCGCTGCTCTGCGAACGATCGACCTGATCGCTCAGGAAACGGCTGTACATGCGCTCGACGGTGGCCACGTGCGCACCCTGGCCAATAAAGCCGGCGCCGGTCAGCAAGGCGGGATTGCTCCCCTGAATGGTCCGCTGCCGCGAGAAGCCCGGCGTGTTGGCGTTGGCGATATTGTGTTCGGTGGTCAGCAGACCGTACTGCGCCACGTTCAGGCCGGTAACCGCGGTACTGATGATTCCTGAGCCCATGAGGCGAACTCCTGTTGGATTATTCCGTTAACGGCAGCGCAGCGCGAATGTTTAGCCGGCGCCCGCGCACCCTGTCGAGCCCCTAGCCGGCCAGCGCCTGGCGCAGAGTGCTGCCGCCAATGATCCGCGCCAGCTTGTCAGCGTACATCGGGTCGGTCGCGTAGCCAGCCTGCTGCAATGAACGGGCGAACTGCACGCCATCCTGCTGTCCGACCACGCCCGCGTAACGTGGCTTGCTGGCGAGCAGCCTGGCGTAGTCGCGAAACGCCTCGGCGTACGAAGCATAGGCGCGGAACGTCGCGCGCTCGGACTGCGCCACGCCATTGACGAACTCCGTCGTATCGACCTCGACGGTCGCTCCCGACCAGTTGCGCCCGGCCTTGATGCCGAAGACATTGAAACTCGGCGAACCGTCGGCATTGCGGATCTCGTGCCTTCCCCAGCCACTTTCCAGCGCCGAGTGGGCGACCAGGAAACGTGCCGGCACACCGGTGGCCGCCGCTGCTTCCTGAGCGTGCGGCCAGACGCGCTCGACGAAATCGCGCGGCGCCGATGGCGATCCGGCGGCCAGCGTCGCCGCGCTGCTGCCCGCCTTGACCCCGGGAAGCAGGCCAGCGCGCTGGCGAGCGCCAAGCAGATAGCTTGCCTCACTTGCCGGCGACAGGGAAGCCAACGACTGCTGCAAGGCGTCGAGGGCTCCACTGCCGGCGTCGGCCTTGGCCGCCTGCCCCGATTGCTGCTCGATCAAACCGGCGAGCCCCATGGGCATCTGGCTGGCCAGGTTCAACGCCATCTGCTGATCGCCAATGGCGGTAAAGAAACGGCTTTGCTGGCTATCGAGCAGGCCACTGCTGGCCGTCGCATCGCGCATGCTTTTCAGCAGCAACTGCAGGAGCATGCCCTCGAACTGCTGCGCCACCTGCTTCAGGCCTCCTTGCGGGTCCTGATTGAGCTTGGCGCGCAGATCGGCGGCGGCGGCCGGATCGACAACCAGGCGGGTGTTGGCAAGGTCGATTGATTTCATGGGCGAAAAATGGCGGTTGGTGGGCGTCTCGAACGCCGACTCAGATGATCTCGAGCTCGGCGCGCAAGGCGCCGGCCGCTTTCATGGACTGCAGGATGGAGAGCAGATCCTGTGGCCCGGCCCCGAGCGCATTGATCGCCTTGACGACCTCGGCGAGATTGACCCCGGCCTTCACCTGCATCAACGATCCGCCCCCCTGCTTGATGTCGATTTCGCTCTGCGTCGTGGTGACCGTCTGTCCGGCAGCCAGCGCGTTCGGCTGACTCACCTTCTGTTCGGTGTTGATGACCACCGAAAGGCTGCCGTGCGCGACCGCGCAGGACTCGATGGTCACCGTCTGGTTCATCACCACCGAGCCCGTACGCGGGTTGATGATCACCTTGGCAATACCTTTGCTCGGACGCACTTCCAGGCTCTCCAGTCGCCCCAGGAAGGCCACCCGGCTGTTCGCATCTTCGGGGGCGATCACCTGCACCCGCCTGCCGTCGAGCGCCTGTGCGGTCCCCGGACCGATCTCCCGGTTGATCACGTCGACCACGCGCTGGGTGGTACTGAAGTCGGTCGTGCGCATCTCGTAATGAACGAAGGGGCCCTGCCCGAGCGCGGTCGGAACCTCGCGCTCGACGGTTGCGCCACCGACCACACGCCCGGCAAGCAGGTGATTGACCGCCACCTTGCTGCCACCCGCCGACGCGCCGGCGCCGCCGACCAGCAGGTTGCCTTGGGCCTGCGCGTAGATCTGACCGTCGGCGCCCTTCAGCGGAGTCATCACCAGCGTCCCGCCGCGCAGGCTCTTGGCGTTACCCATCGACGACACGGTGATGTCGATGGCCTGCCCGATGCGGGCAAATGGCGGCAGATTGGCGGTCACCATCACCGCCGCAACGTTCTTCAGCTGCAAGGATTGCGTCGTCGGCAAAGTGGTGCCGAGCTGGGCGAGCATGTTGATGATGCTCTGGGTGGTGAAAGGCGTCTGCGTGGTCTGGTCGCCGCTGCCGTCCAGGCCAACCACCAGCCCGTAGCCAACCAACTGGTTGTTGCGCACCCCCTGCACCGAGGCAAGGTCCTTGATCCGTTCTGCGGCCACCGGAAGACTCAGCAGGGCAAGGACGAGAAAACCGGCAAGAGCGGCAAAAACCGCCGGACGACGCTGGATTTTGCCGGTTTTCCTGGCGATGATCGGGGCCACTTTCTCTTCTCCTAGAATGGCAGGACGGTAAGGAAGAATCGTGCCAGCCAACCCATCACCTGCGCTTCGCTGATCGTCCCGCTCTCCTTGTACTCGATTCGCGCATCGGCGATCTGCGACGAGGGGATGGTATTGGCGGCGTTGACGAAATACGGATTGACGATACCGGAAAGCCGGATGTATTCCTGTCCCTGACCAATGGCCACCTGCTTCTCGCCCGAAACCAGCAGATTGCCGTTCGGCAGGACTTCGATGACGGTCACCGTAATCGTCCCGGTAAACACGTTGTTGGCCGCCGCATCGCCCTTGCCGGCAGCGACATTGCTGCTGTTCGCGCTCAGCTCCATGCCCTGAAACGACTTGCCGGGCAGGCCGACGATCGGGCCGGCGGCGGCGCTGATACTGCCGGTCTTGCTGACGTTGGTGTTGGACTTGGTCGCCGCCGTGGTGTTCTCGGTGATCGTCACCGTGATCGTGTCGCCGACGTAACGCGCGCGGCGATCTTCGAACAGTGTTCGTGACGACCCGGCCTGATAGATGCTGCCGGTCGCCGCCAGATTGGCCGCCAGCGCATCGGTACGGTGCTGCGGACGCGCCGTCATCGGCTGATGGATATTGGTCGGCGGCACGGTGGTGCAGGCGGCCATCAGCAGCGCCACGGGGATCAGCAGCAGCGTCTTCTTGTCCACCCGGCCCATGCTCATCGCCCGCCTCCTACAACTGCGTCAGACGCGCCAGCATCTGATCCGAGGTCGACACCACTTTCGAGTTCAGTTCGTAGGCCCGCTGGGTCTGGATCATCAGTACCAGTTCCTGCGCGACATTGACGTTGGACGCCTCGACGTAGTTCTGCACCACCACCCCCGAGCCGTTGTTTCCCGGGGTATTGGGCGTTGGCGTCCCGCTCGACGCGGTCTCCAGGTAGAGGTTGTCGCCAACGCTCTGCAGCCCGCCATTGTTGATGAAAGTGGCCACCTGTATGGTGCCGATCTGCACCGTCGCCGGAGTCCCCGGCTGGGTGATGCTGACCACACCATCGGTGCCGATGGTCAGGGTCAGGGCGTTCTCGGGGATGGTGATCGCCGGCTGCAGCGGATAGCCGCTGGTGGTGACGATCTGCCCCTGATTGTCCTTCTGAAAGGAACCGTCGCGCGTATAGGCCGTTGTCCCGTCGGGCAGCAGGACCTGGAAGAAGCCCGCCCCGTCGATGGCCATGTCCAGACTGTTTCCGGTTTGCTGCAGAGCGCCCTGGGTGAAGATTCGCCCCGTCGAGACGGGCGTCACGCCGAGACCGATCTGCAGACCATCCGGGATCTGCGTCGTCTGCGACGACTGCGCCCCCGGCTGACGCAACGTCTGGTAGAGCAGGTCGGCAAAAATTCCGCGCGCCTGCTTGAAACCATTGGTGCTGACGTTGGCCAGGTTGTTGGCGATGACGTCAATCTGCACCTGTTGGGCATTGAGGCCGGTACTGGCGGTCCACAGCGAACGGATCATGCTTGTCCTATCAGCGGTTCATGGAGAGAAGCTGGCTGGCCGTCCGCGCATTGGCGTCGGCCGTCTGCAACATCTTGATCTGCATCTCGAACTGGCGAGCGAGACTGATCATCCTGACCATCGCGTCAACCGAGTTGACGTTGCTTCCCTCGAGTGCCTCCGGCGCCAGCTTGACGTTTTCGTCGGCCAGAGCATCGATGCCGTTGCGCGTCCGGAAGAGTCCGTCGTCGCCGCGCACCAGATCGCTTTCCGGCGGATTGACCAGCTTGATCCGGCCGACCACGTTGACCCCGTTGATGGCCCCGGCACCCACACGCGGAATGCTCGACACCGTCCCGTCGGTGGCGATGGCGATGTTGTTGTCGGGCGGCAGCGAGATCGCTCCGCCTTCGCCCGCGACATTGAAGCCGCTGGTCGTTTGCAGCACGCCGTTGGCGTCGGTCCTGAGATTGCCGGCACGGGTGTAGGCCTCACGACCGTCGGCAGCCTGCACGGCGATCCAGCCATTACCGTCTACCGCGACATCGAGCGGCCGACCGGTGACCGTGATCGGCCCCTGCTCGAAGGCGTCGGCCACCGAGGCGTCGGCGGCAAAGGCCCTGGTCGGGGCCCCTTCGCCGAGCACCGGCACGGCGCGAAAGCGATGCTCCATTGCCCGATAGCCGATGGTCGTTGCATTGGCCAGGTTCTGGGCGACGCCCGCCTGCTGCAGGAAGACCTGCTTGGCCCCGCTCATCGCAGTGTAGATCAGGCGATCCATGGCGCTTTCGCAATCCGTCGCTCAGCGTCGGCCATCAGCGCAGATTGACCAGCGTCTGCATGATCTGATCCTGGGTCTTGATGGTTTGCGCATTCGCCTGGTAGTTGCGCTGCGCAGTGATCATCTCGACCAGGGCCTTGGTCAGATCGACGTTCGAATCCTCGACTGCCGCCGCCTGGATGACCGCGCGACTGCCCGACCCCGGCGTTCCGATCAGCTCCGGCCCGGAAATCGAGGTCAGGCTCCACTGGTTGTTGCCCAGGCTCAGGAGCCCGTTGGGATTGGCAAAGCTGGCCAGCACCACCTGCCCCATGCTGCGCGTCTGGCCATTGCTGTAGCGCCCCTGGACGATGCCATCGGCGTTGACCCCCACGCCGACCAGGCTGCCCGACGTGAAGCCTCCCTGCGTCAGGCGGTCGACGTTCGAGCCGTTGCCGTACTGGGTGGTGCCGGTGAAATCCATATCCCCCGGTGACCACGGCGATACGGCACCGGTGGTCAGGGCCCACGACGGCAGCGTATGCACCGCCGACGCCGGCTCGAGGGCACCGGAAGTACTGAAGATCAGGTTTCCGCCCGGGACGACTTGCGGGTCCGCGCCGTCGAGCGTGGCGTGCACGGTCCACTGCCCCGGATCCCCCGCTGCCGCCGGCGTATTGAGCACGTAGAAGGTGGTCAGGTTGTGCACCACGCCGAGGGTGTCGAAAACGGTCAGCGCGGTCGAGAAATTGTAGGTTTCGGGGTCGGTGAAATCGAACGGCGTGACCGCCGGAACCGAGTCGCGGGAGTCGAGATTGAGCACCGCGCGCAGCTCGCCGGCGAGCGGGTCGCTGGTCGCCCGCGGGGCGATCTGGCCCGCTGAAATCTGCAGCTCGACGGGGTTGGAAGGCGTGATCGCACCGCTGGCGGCGACCGGATAACCGGTCAGGCGAAGGCGCAGATCGTTGATCATATAGCCTTCATTGTCGATGTGAAACTGGCCATTACGGGTATAGCTGATCGCCCCTTCCTGGCTCATGCGGAAGAAACCGCCGCCGTTGAGTGCGAGGTCGAGTGGATTGTTGGTGGTCGTCAGATTGCCCTGGGTAAACTGCTGCTGAACCGCCCCGACGCCGACGCCGATACCGATCTTGGCGCCGGTGCCAAAGCCGAGGGAAGCGGCGTACACGTCCGCAAAGTTCGTGCCGCCGCTCTTGAAGCCCACGGTGCTGGCGTTGGCGATGTTGTTGCCGATCACGTCGAGCGACGACGACGCCGCGTTCAGACCGCTCAAACCTTGTTGAAAACTCATTCCTGCCCCCTACACCTAGAGAATTTGCTGAACCTTGTCGAAAGCGACCCGCCCCAGCGCACCGAGGTCGAGCTGATAACCACCCTGCCCTCTAACCAAAGCATTTACCGTGCCAATCTGTAGAGCCTCGGCGGCCACCGTTTCATTGCCGCGCACGGCGTTCACCGCGAAGCGGTAACGGCCGGCTGGCGCCTGCGTACCCTGCGCCGTCATGCCGTCCCAGACGAAGGCGAAGCTGCCGGCGTCGCGGGCGCCGAGGCGCTCGCTCTGGATGACGTTGTCGCCGGCGCCAAGAATCGTCAGCGTCACGTCGTCGGCCGGCCCGGCGAGATTGACCCCGCCGCGCGCCTGACCGTCGACCAGCGCCAGCCCGGACCCCCCGACCAGAACGCTCTTGCCGATCAGCGCGGCGGCCTGCACGGCCTGCCCGTCGTTGTAGGTACCGAGCAGGGTCTCGAGGGTCGCGTTCAGCCTTTCGATGCCGGTCACCGTGTTGATCTGCGAAATCTGGGTGGTTACCGCCGCGTTGTCGAGCGGGTTGAGCGGGTCCTGGTTCTTCAACTGCGTCACCAGCAGCTTGAGAAAACGATTCTGGACGTCCTCGCTCGTCGACACGAGTCCGCTGCTGCCGGTCCTGGCCTGGGTGTTGAGCGAAGCCAGGATGTCACTGCTAGAAGTGCTCGATTGCACGGTGGCCATTTCTTTTCTCTCCGGAGCCGCGTCGCGACTACTGGCCAAGCGCCAGCGTCTTGAGCAGCAGTTGTTTGGCGGTGTTCATGACCTCGACGTTGGTCTGATAGGAACGCGAGGCGGAAATCATGTTGGTCATCTCGTCAACGACGCTGACGTTGGGCATGGTCACGTAGCCGCGCTCGTCGGCGGCGGGATTGCGCGGGTCATAGAGCAGGCGGCCGGGAGTGCTGTCCTCGACCACCTGCGTGACCCGTACGCCCTGTGCCGCCGCACTGCCCATCGGCGTCGCCGCGAACACCACCTGCTTGGCGCGATAGGGCTTGCCGTCGGACCCGACCACGCTGTCGGCGTTGGCCAGATTGCTGGCGACCACGTTGAGGCGCATCGCCTGTGCGGTCAGCGCGCTACCGGCCACCTTGAAGGTATTGAAAATGCTCATTCCTATTGTCCCTGGATCGCCGAGCGCAGGGTATTGATGCGACCGGAAAGAAAAGTCAGGCCCGCCTCGTAGAAAAACGCATTCTCGGCAAACTGCGCGCGCTCGACGTCCATGTCGACGGTATTGCCGTCGGCACTGGCCTGCGTCGGCTGGCGATAGAGCAGGCGCAAGGGATCGGCGGCTTCTCTGCCCTGCGCATGGCGCGGCGAAGTGGTCGCCAGGGGCAGGCTGGCCTGACCACGGCCGCTGACCGCCTGCTGCAGGGTGGTCGCGAAATCGAAGTCCCGCGCCAGATAGTGCGGCGTATCGGCGTTGGCGATATTGCCGGCGAGCACCTGCTGCCGTTCGCTGCGCAGGGTCAATGCCTGCAGCTGGAACGAGAGCGCCCCCTGGATCTTGCTGACCATCACCGTGTCACTCCCTTCGCTGTTCTCACGAACAGTCGACAAGCAATAGCCGTGCCAATTGCCTCGCGACCAGCGGACGGCAGGATCGCCTTCGCGCCGGCGCAGCGGCCAAGCGGCATTTGCCGGATCGTCGGCAAATTTTGCCGCCCGCACCGGCAGGCACGCGCAGCCGGCCCGCTTCGCGAGCCGCCCGGAATCAGGCAGAATGGCGGCATGCCTAACTCTGACCGCGTCAAGCATTCCGCCAGCCTGGCGAAACTGCTGCTCGTTGTTGTCGCTGCGGCAAGCAGCGGCGTCGCCGCGCAGACCTCACTGGGCGCGGCTGTGGACAACTACCTGCGCGTCCAGACGCAGGGCCTGCCGGGAAAGGTGACCTACAGCGTCGGTCGTCTCGACCAGCACGCGCAGGAGGCGTCGTGCAGTGCTTACGAGCCCTTCCTGCCGCAAGGCAGTCGACTCTGGGGAAGGACCACTGTCGGCGTACGCTGCCTGGCCCCCGAGGTATGGACGATCTACGTGCCGGTGCAGATCAGCATCGCCGGAAGCTACCTGGTCACCGCGCGGCAGCTCAATCGCGGCCAGGTGATCAGCGCCGGGGACGTTTTCGCGCAGAGCGGCGACCTCGGCTCGCTGCCGGCCAGCGTCGTCACCGACCTGGCACAGGCGATCGGAAAAACGGTCAAGAACGGCGTCGCGGCTGGCCAGCCCCTGCGCAACGACCTGCTCACCGCCCCCTGGGCGGTGCAGCAGGGACAAAGCGTCAAGTTGCAGTCGACCGGCGCCGGCTTCTCCGTGAGCAACGAGGGAAAGGCCCTCAACAACGCCAGCGACGGCCAGATCGCCCAGGTGCGCACCGCCTCCGGGCAGGTGGTCAGCGGTGTTGCCCGTCCCGGCGGCGTCGTTGAAGTGACCTATTGAGCTATCTGCAGGATGTTGCTGAAAATAATGTTAAAGTTTTGTCGTTCTGCGCCGATAGATGAATTGAGAACAACCGCTCAAGGGGCAACACCGTGAAGATCGACAGCACCAGCACGACGGCCAGCACCACGGTCAGCAATGACACCCGTAATCGCGGCAGCGTCAGCAAAGCGACCAGCAGCGCGGCAGCCGAAGTCCATCTCAGTGAATTGGCGACGCATCTGCATTCGTCCGGGGACGCCCCGGCCTTCGATGCCACGCGTGTTGCCGAAATCAAGCAGGCCATCGCCGAGGGCCGGTTCACGATCAACGCCGAAGCCGTTGCCGACCGCCTGATCGAGTCGGCCAGCGAACTGATCAGTTCGCAACGGCAAGGCTGACCAGCGCCAGGCCAATGGCTGAAAGCCCCGTGCCAGCCGAGCTTGCACAGACCGTAGACAGCGAGATCGCTGCAGCGCAATGCTTTCTCGCCTTCCTCGAGCGCGAGCAGCAGATGCTGGTCAAGGGTGAAGTGGACGACCTGCTCGATCTGGTGCGCCAGAAGAACAAGGTCGCTGCCGAACTGGCAACGCTCGCCGCGAGACGCAGTCGTCTGCTCGCCGCCAGCGGCGTAGCCAGCGATGGCGCCGGCATTGCTGCCTGGTTTGCCGCGCACCCCGAGGAAACAGGTACCCGTGACGCCTGGTCGTCGTTGCTCGCCGTCGCCACGCAGGCACGCGAACTGAATCGGGTGAACGGCGAACTGATCCAGGAACGCCTGCAGAGCAATGCGCAGGCACTCGAAGCGCTCCTCGGAAGCAACGCCGCGGCCGGCAATCTGTATGGTCCGGACGGACAAAGCGCGCCGCCCAGCACCCGGCGCATCAGCGACAGTGCCTGAAAGCCGCGAACCTGCCTAGCGCGCAGGCAGCGGCGGCACCCGCGCGCTTGCTGCTGCCGCTGGCGCCGGATCGGCGGCGGCCTCGCCGGCCTCGCCCTGCCCCTGTAGATTGACCTCGGTACCTTTTTCGGGAATCGCCGAGTCGATCAGAATCGATACCCGACGATTGCGTGCCCGCCCGTCCGCCAGTGCATTCGGCTCGACCGGACGCGTATCGGCGTAGCCAATCGCCGTCAGGCGTGGCGGCGCAATTCCGGCGGCCGCGAACAAACGTAGAACGGTGGTCGCGCGCACTGCCGAAAGCTCCCAGTTCGAAGGGAACTGCGCGTTGCTGATCGGCACATCGTCGGTGTGTCCCTCGATGGTAATCGGGAAATCGGTTCCGACCAGCACCGCGGCCACGGCCTCCATGGCTCGGGCCAAAGGCGGCTGAATCAGGGCCTGGCCTGGCGAGAACAGGATGCTGTCGTTGATTTCTATGGTCACTCCGCGACTCGTTTCAAGGACCCGCACCTTCCCCTGTTCGACCAGTGGCGCCATCACCTCGAGGATGTCCTTGGCAATACTGCGCATGCTCTCGCGCTGCTTCTGGCGGACCGCCTCCTGCGTCTTGCTGGCCAGATTGGGCTTGCTCACCGGCGCCGGTGTCGGCAGGATCGCCGCCAGCTGGCCGACGCTGTTGACCGGCACATTGCGAAAGGCGCTGACCATCGAATCGCTGAGGATTCGGTACTTGCCCTCGTTCACCGACGAGAGTGCGTACATCACGACGAAGAAAGCAAAGAGAAGGGTAATGAAATCGGCGTACGAAACGAGCCAGCGCTCGTGGTTCTCGTGCTCTTCGACGTGCTTTCGACGGGCCATCGATCAGAAGATGTAGCCGCGCAGGCGGCTTTCGATGATGCGGGGATTGTCGCCATTGGCGATGCAGACGAGGCCGTCGACGATCATTTCGCGCTGGGTGAGCAGGCGATTGATGTGCGCCTTCAACTTGTTGGCCATCGGCAGATAGACCAGATTGGCCAGGCCAACGCCATAGATCGTCGCCACGAAGGCGACGGCGATGCCGGCGCCCAGCTTCGACGGGTCGGAGAGATTCTCCATCACGTGAATCAGGCCCATCACCGCGCCGAGGATGCCGATGGTCGGCGAATAGCCGCCCGCCGCCTCCCAGATTCTTGCCGAGAGCTTCATTTCCTGTTCGAAGGTGCTGATCTCCACTTCCATGACCTCGCGCAGGCGCTCCGGCTCGGCGCCATCGACGAGCAGCTGCAGTCCCTTGCGCGTAAACTCGTCCGGCAGTTCGTTGACCACCGCATCGAGGGCCAGCAGACCTTCGCGCCGGGAGATCTGGCTCCAGCTCGAAATCTGCTCGATCAATTTCTGCGGATCCGAAACGGGCGGCCGAAAGACCCATTTCGCCATGCGTATGCCGCGCATGAATGTCGCGTACGGACTCTGCAGCATGACCGCGCCCAGCGTACCGCCAACGACGATCAGCAGCGCCGTCGGCTGCGACAGGGAACCCACGTGACCCCCCTCGAGAATCTGCCCACCGACGATCGCCAGCACGCCGATCAGCAAGCCGAGTACGCTGGTCCTATCCATTCTTTCTGGCTCTCTTCCGCTTCGTGGCTGCAGCTCCCGCCAGGCGCGTGCGCAGCCTCATCACCGCCTGGCTGTGCAGCTGGCAGACGCGTGATTCGCTGACCCCCATCACTTCCCCGATTTCGCGCAGATTGAGATCCTGTTCGTAGTAGAGAGCCATCATCAGCTTTTCACGCTCGGGCAGGTCGGCAATGGCTTGCACCAGGGCCTGACGGACACCTTCCTCCTCGAAAAGCTGCGCCGGATCGCTGCTCTCTTCAACCCGATGTCGCTCCAGAAAGTCCTCGCCATCCTCGCTGACGAGGTCTTCGAGATAGACCAGCTGGTGTCCGCGAGCGTCCTGCAACATCGTCTGATAATCGGCCAGCGTCATTCCCAGCGAGTCGGCAAGCTCCTTTTCGCTTGGCGCACGTCCCGTCTCCTGTTCCAGCTGCGTGATGGCCGCCTCGATGAGACGACAGCTGCGGCGCAGGCTGCGCGGCAACCAGTCGTTCTCGCGCAGGCTGTCGAGCATCGCGCCACGTACCCGCTGCGCCGCATAGGCTTCGAACTGCGCTCCCACGCCGGCCTCGAAACGGCCAATCGCGTCGAGCAGGCCGAGCATGCCGTTCTGCACCAGGTCGTCGAGCAGAACGCTGGCCGGCAGGCGCGCGACCAGATGGCAAGCGATGCGCTTGACCATTGGCGCGAAGCGCTGGACCAGCTGCTCCTTGTTGATCTGACCAGCAGCGTTATACATGCATTCCGGGAGGGCGCTATCAGGCGTAGATAGCTGTGGGGTCTAGACGTTGGCTCAAGTGTAGCAGTTGTTGCACGAAATGTTCGAGGCCGCGGACATCGACGTCGCCGTTCGGCCAGTTGAGCAGAGCACTGGCCAGGCTTTGATAGGCCCGCGCCGAGGGGGCATCCGGAAACAGCCCGGCGACCGGCTGGCAAAGCCTCGAAGCCTGCCGCAGAGACTCGTCGAGCGGTACGTGACCGGCATAGTCGAGGCGGGCAAGCTGGCGGCTGTGGGCGACCTCGGCGATGTTGTCGTACACCGCCTGCGCGTCGCTCGCTGCCCGCGCCTTGCTCACCAGGATGCGAAAGTTCTTGCGCGAGTAACCCAGGCTGACTTTCTTGATCAGCGCATAGGCGTCGGTGATCGCAGCGCCATTCGGCGAGACGACGATCACCGTATCGTGCGCCGCAAGGCCAAGTGGCGAGAAACCGAGCGGATGGTCAAGCGAGGCATCGACGAGAACGACGTCGGCAGGCCGGCCGATGTGGCCAAGGCTGTCGACCAGGATGCGCTGTTCGGCAGCGCTCAGGCTGGCGAGCCGTTTGACCACCTTGGCGGCGGGCAGAACGCGCACTCCTGGCGCCACCGAAAGGATTACCTCGGCGAGCGACTTTTCCCGATGCACGACCTGCTGCAGATCGTGCCGCACCGGGACGCCGTAGTAAGCGGCAACGCTGTCGTCCGTATTCTCATCGACGACCAGGACTTCCTTGCCCTGGCGCGCCAGGCAAGCCGCCAGATTGGCCACCGCAATGCTCTTGCCAACGCCGACGCCACCCGCGGCAAAGGTGACGATGCGCAGCCGCGGGCGGCTGAAGAGGCGCCGCAGCCCGGCCGCCTGGTCGCCGCGAAGATTAACCACGCTGCGTTCCTCCGGCAGAGACGATGCTGGCTGCATTGGCCGCGTTGGCCGCCGCACTGGCCATCATCAGCCCGGGCTCGAGGCCGGCCAGACGGTGTGGCGAGGTCTCCGGCAGGTCCCGGAACGCACGGTGCACCAGATAAGGGCGATTGGGCAGGTGCAGGTCTTCCGGCACTCGCTGCCCGTTCGAGACGTAGTACAGGCGCAGGCGATGACGGATGATGACATCAAGCGACGACGCCAGACTCGCCGCTTCGTCGACCTTCGTGAGGATGCAACCGGCGAGATTCTGCAGGCCGTTGTACGCCCTGATCACGTCATCGAGCGTATCCCCACGGCTGGTCGCCGAGAGCAGCAACAGCGACTTGACGTCGTTGTCACCGAACATCGCCACCTGCTCGCTGACCAGGCGATCGCGCTGGCTCATGCCCATGGTATCGATGAGCACCATGTGCGTGTGCTGCAGATCCTGCAGCGTCGCGCGCAGGTCAGCGGCGTCCCTGGCGAGATGAACCGACACGCCGAGAATCCGCCCATAGATGCGCAGCTGTTCGTGCGCGCCGATCCGATAGCCGTCGGTGGTCACCAGCGCCAGCTTCCTGGCGCCATGACGGAGGACGCAACGGGCGGCGAGTTTGGCGGTCGTGGTCGTCTTGCCGACACCGGTCGGCCCGACCAGCGCATAGATGCCGCCACGGTCGACGATGTCGCTCTCACTGTCGGTGGTCAACAGGCCACGATCGGCTCCCCCCTTTACCCACCCCAGCGCCTGCCCGGCGTCGAGGTCGCGCGGCAGATCGACAAGCAGGTCGCGGGCGAACTGCGGCGAAAAGCCGGCGTCGAGCAGCTGGCGGAGGACTTCGGTCTTCACCGGCTCGGCGCGCGCCGACTCGCCCCAGGCCAGACCGGCCAGGTGCTGCTCGACGATTTTCCGCAACGAGCGAATCTCGTCCATGACCGCCGCCGGAACGACTTCGGCCGCCGTCGGCGGTGTATTCTGCGGCGCCGGTCGCGGCAGATCGAGCTGCGGCTTGGCGCGCACCGTCAATGGCGGCGACGGACGCAGCGGCGGCTGGCCGGCGCGCGCCCTCTCCACCGCCCTCTCCGGCGCTCGCCGGGCGGGCGCTGCCGGCATCGGTGCGGCGGGCGCCGGGCGCCCAACAGCCGCTTCGGACGACGGACCCGGGGCAGCGTCCCGGCGCCGTGGCGCTGGCTCGCGCTCTGCCGTCGGAACGATCATCTCCATGTCACGGGCGGCAACCGCCATGATCTCGACGCCTCCGGGAATTCCACGATTGGAGAGAATGATCGCGTCCGGCCCGAGGGTCTCCTTGACCTTGCGCAAAGCGTCACGCGCGGTCGCGGCGATGAATTTCCTGACGTTCATACCCTGCCTCCAATAATCGAGGTGACTCTGATGATTCTGTTTTCAGGCACTTCGCCGTGCGCCAGCACCTTCAGCTGCGGGATGCTCCGCCGGAGAAAGCGGGACAGGAGCGTACGAAGATTTCCCGGGACCAGCAGAACGGTCGGCAATCCCACCTCTTCCTGCCGCTGCGCCGCAGCGACCGCCTCGCGCAGCAGCGTATCGGCCAGACCCGGTTCGATACTGGCGCCGTCGCCGCCACCGGCAACCGCCTGGAGAAGAATCCGCTCGAGCTGGGGATCGAGCGACATGACCTGCATTTCAGCGCCGCCCGGGAACAGCTCCTGGGCAATCGAACGACCCAGGGCGATACGCACCTGCGCGGTGAGCACCTCGGCGTCCTGCGAGCGCGGCGCAACTTCGGCCAGGGTTTCGATGATCGTGCGCATGTCGCGCAGAGACACGCCCTCTTCGAGCAGGTTGCGCAAGACCTTCTGGAAGACACCGATGGTCAGCAGCTTGGGCACCACGTCCTCGACCAGCTTGGGCATTTCCTTGGCCAGGTGATCGAGCAGCGCCTGCGTTTCCTGGCGCCCGAGAAGCTCGGCGGCGTGCGACAGAATCAGCTGATTGAGATGCGTCGCGGTGACCGTGCTGGCATCGACGACGGTGTATCCGTAGGCCTGCGCCTGCTCCCGCAAGGCAGGCTCGATCCACACCGCCGGCAGGCCGTAGGCGGGATCCTTGGTCGCCGTTCCCGGCACCTGGCCAGCGACGCGACCGGGATTGATGGCCAGAAGATTCCCGGGAAACGCTTCTCCAGCGCCAATCTCGACGCCCTTGAGCAGGATCTTGTAGGCATTCGGTTTCAGTTCCAGGTTGTCGCGTATGTGCACCGGGGAAACGAGGAAGCCCACTTCCTGAGCGAATTTCTTGCGAATGCCACGGATACGACGCAGCAATTCGCCGTCCTGTGACTTGTCGACCAGCGGAATCAGGCGATAGCCGACCTCCAGGCCAAGAATGTCGAGCGCCGTGACGTCGGCCCAACTCGCCTCCTGAGCTTCCCTTGCGGGTAGCGGTGCAGCAGCGACCGGTAGTGGTGCGACGGCACGCTCGCCCCTCTCCAGGCGCCAGCCGATGGCTGCCAGAATGACGGCCAGCAGCAGAAAAACGAAGTTCGGCATACCCGGGATCAGGCCCAGCAAACCGATGATTCCGGCGGTCAGGAAAATCAGCCTGGGATTCGTGAACAGCTGCGCGATGAACTGCTGCGAAACGTCCTGGCCGTCACCGACGCGGGTCACCACCATGCCCGCGGCAATGGAGATGATCAGCGCCGGGATCTGCGCCACCAGACCGTCGCCGATAGTCAGCAAGGTATAGGTCTTGGCCGCCGCCGCGATGTCCATGTCGTGCTGCAGGACGCCGACGAAGAGCCCGCCGACGACGTTGATCAACATGATCAGGATGCCGGCCACGGCGTCGCCGCGAACGAACTTCGAGGCACCGTCCATGGACCCGAAGAAGTCCGCTTCTTCGGCGATCGTTGCGCGTCGCTTGCGCGCCTCGTCCTCGCCGATCAGTCCGGCATTGAGGTCGGCATCGATGGCCATCTGCTTGCCGGGCATGGCGTCCAGCGTGAAGCGTGCCGCCACTTCGGCGACGCGACCGGCGCCCTTGGTGATGACCACGAAGTTGATGATCACCAGAATCGTGAACACCACCAGGCCGACGGCGTAGTTGCCGCCGACCAGGAAATGCCCGAAGGCTTCGATGACCTGTCCGGCGGCCCCTGGCCCGGTATGCCCTTCGAGCAGCACGACGCGTGTCGAGGCGACGTTGAGTGACAGACGCAGGAGGGTGGTGACCAGCAGCACGGTCGGGAAGACGGAGAAGTCCAGCGGTTTCATCACGCTCATGGCAACGAGCATGACGATCACCGAAATGGCGATATTGAAGGTGAAAAAGAGATCCAGCGCAAAAGGCGGCAGTGGCAAGACCATCATCGCCAGAATCGCCAGGATCAGCAGCGGACCCGCCAGCTGCCGTTGCGCGAAACGGGCAAAGAGATCCTGCACCGCGATGACCCCGGCGTTAGCCATGCAGGGCCTCCGGGACGAGTTCGGCCGGGACGACGATTTCCTGCGGCGGCAGCGGGTAGACGCCACCCTCCGCGCGCCAGCTGCTCAGCTGATAGACGTAGGCCAGCACCTCGGCGACGGCCGCATAAAGGGCGGCGGGAATCTCCTCGTCGAGTTCGGCGTGACGATAAAGCGCCCGCGCCAGGGGCGCAGCCTCGACCATCGGCACCGCGTTCTCGACGCCTATCGCGCGGATTTTGAGCGCCACCTCGCCCATTCCCTTGGCCAGCAGTTTCGGCGCCCGCATGCCGGCCTTGTAGGCCAGCGCCACCGCGAAGTGACTCGGGTTGGTGACGATCACGTCGGCGGCAGGCACAGCCGACATCATTCGCTTGCGGGCGGCCTCGCGCTGCAGCTGGCGAATTCGGCTCTTGACTTCAGGGTTGCCTTCCAGTTCCTTGCCTTCCTTCTTGACCTCCTGACGAGTCATCTTGAGCTTGTCGTGGTACTGCCAGATCTGGAAGGGAACGTCGACGGCGACGATCAACAGCATGGCCGAAACGATGGCCAGAAAACTGAAGCTGAGCAGGTGTCCGGCGCTGGCCAGGGAGACCTCGATCGATTGCGCGAACATGGCCAGCAGCTGGCCACTCTCGCTCCACAGGACGAGCACGGCAACGCCGCCGACCAGCGACGACTTGACCACCGCCTTGACCAGCTCGACCAGGCCGTTCCATGACAGCACGCGGCCCAGGCCCTTGAGCAGATTGAGGCGGCTGAGGTCGGGTTGCAGCGCCTTCGGCGAGAAGTTCCAGCTGCCGAGAAAAAACGGCGACAGCAGCGCGGCGACGATCAGCGCCGCGAACATCGGCGCGAAGGACAACAAGGCGTCGAGCGAGATATCCGCCAGGCGAACCAGCATCAGCGTCGGCTCGGTGGCCAGACCGTGGTCGAGCACCAGACCGCGGCGGAAAAAACCGGCAACACGCTCGACCATCCACGGCCCCATCAGCCAGAAGCCCGCCGCGCCGACCATCAGAACGAGGAAGGTGCCGATCTCGCGCGAGCGCGGAACCTGCCCCTCCTCACGCGCCTGCTCAAGGCGCCGTGCCGATGCCGCTTCGGTTTTTTCGAGGTCGCTTTCCTCTGCCATATCGAGTTCCCAGTGTACTCGTGGCTATTATAGGAAAAAACATTAATAAATAAAGAGGTATGAGGTTTTATTTAGACCGTTTCTCGGATAGTAGCGCGCCTGCAACAATTGTTGCGGACGCGCAAAAAAAACAGGGGGCCGTAGCCCCCCGAAAAAATGCCTGCTGGTACAGGGTTTTATGCAAGAAATTCGAGCGCCCTGGTCGGTGCGCCACGCGCATCGCGGTCGTTATGGGCCGACAGATCGCTGAGTAGTTCCTTCATGTCCAGGATCAACACGATCTGCCCGTTCGACAGTGTCGTCACGCCGGCCACTCCGCGCGGACGGAAATCGTCAAGCGCCTTGATCACCGCATCGTCACGGCCGGCAAAATTGTCGACCGCCAGAATGAAGCTGCGCTCTGCCGTCTGCATCAGGACCCCATACTCGGGGCGCGCAAGCTGCGGCCAGCCGAGCAGGCGTGACAGCGCGATCACCGGCAGGATCTCGCCGCGGACGACAAGCGTTTCCTTGCCGCCCACTTCCTGCATTCTCTCGTGGTCGATGGGGAGAATCTCCCTGACCATGGATAGCGGCAGGGCGAACGGTTGATCACCGAGCAGGACCAGGAGCACCGGCAGAATGGCCAGGGTCAGGGGCAGCGAGATGCTGAACACCGACCCCTTGCCAAGCTCGGAGCGAATCTCGATCGAGCCGTTGAGTTTCTGGATGTTGGTCTTGACCACGTCCATTCCGACGCCCCGGCCCGATACCGCCGAAGCCTGCGCCATGGTCGAAAAGCCGGGCAGAAAGATCAGGTTCAGGCTCTGCCGATCGTCCAGCGTATTGGCTTCTTCTTCGCCGATGATGTTCTTTTCGATCGCCTTGGCGCGGATTTTCTCCGGGCTCATGCCGCGTCCGTCGTCGGCAATGATCAGCACGATGTGATCGCCCTCCTGGCGCGCTTCGAGGCGAACGACGCTCTTCACCGGCTTGCCGGCGGCCTGCCGCTGCTCGGCCGTCTCGACGCCGTGATCGACGGCGTTGCGAATCAGGTGGACCAGCGGATCGGCCAGGTCCTCGATCATCGTCTTGTCGACTTCGGTCTCTTCACCGACCAGTTCCAGCTCGACATCCTTGCCCAGCTGCCGTGCCAGGTCACGGGCAATGCGCGGGTATTTCTGGAACAGGCGGCCAATCGGCTGCATGCGCGTCTTCATCACCGAGTTCTGCAAATCGGAGACCAGCAGATCGAGCTGACTGACCGCCTGGTCGAGCGCCTGCAGCGTATCGGCATCGGTTCTGCCGGCGATGATGTCGGCGCGCAGGCTGGTCAGCCGGTTCTTGGTCAGGCCGATCTCTCCCGACAGGTTGAGTACCTGGTCGAGGCGCGCCGTATCGACACGAATGGTGGTCTCGCGAACGGCGGCTCTTTCGTCGGCCCGGCGGCCGGCCGGGGCAGCACTGGCGATCGCTCCTGGCCTGTCTGCCGCGCGGCGGCCTTGCGGCGAAAAGTGTGGCTGCAGCCTGGCCGCGTCCACGGCGTTCGCTGGCGGCGGCACCGACGGTACCGACCGCACTGGCGCCGCGGCGGCGGCTGGCGGCGGCGTGGCAAGCGACGCGCCAGGCGGCGTCACGGCAAGGGGCAGATCCTGCGGGCCGACCAAGGCCTCGTAGAGCAGCTGCCAGTCGGGGCCCGCCGGCGCTTCCCGGGCGGGAACGGGCGCCGCAGGCGCAACCGGCGCGGCGACCTTCCCTGCCAGTGCGGCGCGCAGACTGCCGCTGACTGCCGCCGGCACCGGGTCGGGTTGCCTTCCCTGGGCGATCTCGCCAAACATGTTGCGAACCCCCTGTGTCGCGGCCATGATCGTATCCAGCAGCTCCGGGGTCAGCGTCTGCTCGCCGTTTCTCAGCTTGTCGAAAAGATTCTCGGTCAAGTGGCATAGCTTTACCAGCTCGCCGGCGTTGAGAAAACCGGCGCCGCCCTTGATGGTGTGAAAGCCGCGGAATATGTCGTTCAGCAAACGGCTGTCGCCGGGAGTCCTTTCAAGATCGACGAGCTTGTTGTCCACATCCGACAGCAGGTCACCGGCTTCCTGCAGGAAGTCCTGCAACAGATCTTCCATCCCGGCAAAATCACTCATCTCGTGTCTCCTAGAAGCCCAGGCTGCCGAGCAGATCGTCGACCTGTTGCTGCGTGGCCACCACGTCACTTCGCCCTTCGGCGTTGATCACCGGTCCGTTGAGCAGACTCATCACCGATTCGGTGCGTCGCTCGCCAGGCATGGTTTCGATCAACACGCCCACCAGTTGCGCTTCCAGCTCCTGCGCCACGGCAATGGTCTTCTTGATCACCTGTCCGGTCAGATCCTGGAAGTCCTGCGCCATCATGATTTCCAGCAACTGCGCCCTGGTCGCTTCGGTTTTCTGCGGCAAACCCTGCTTCAGGAAGGCACGCGTTTCTTCGGCCAGCTGCTTGAACGCATCGACACTCATCTGGTTGGCATACAGCGCATCCCACTTCGCGGCCAGGGCTGTCGAACTCGCCTCGAGTTGCTCCTGCAGAGGATTGGCGATGTCGGTCGCATTCAATACCCGACAAGCCGCCTTTTCGGTAAGCGTGGCGACGTAGTTGAGACGCTCCCTGGTGTCGGGGATGGCGGCGGCGGCGCTGCCGAGGAGTTCGTGATAGCCGAGTTCGCCGAGCGTATCGTGCAGCTGCCTGGCCATCTGGCCAACGCGGCGAAAGACCTTGTCGTTACCGCCGCTCGCCTGGTCATCGTCGGCCGTCGGCTCGCCGGCGGCCGGAGCTTGCGCAGCGACGACCGCTTCGAACAGTGCCTGCAAGTCGTCGCTATCGTCTTCCTCGCCTTCGACCTCCCGCAGTTGCTGCAGCAGCGACGCCTTGGCAGCCGCTGCGTCAGTCGGGGCGGCTCCCGAGGCGATGCTGTCGAACAGCGCTTCGAGTTCTCTCGAGTCCCCCGAACCATTGGAGTCGGTCATCTCAGCCACCCATCTTGTCAAAAATCTTCTGCAACTTCTCGGCCAGTGTTGCGGCGGTGAAGGGCTTGACGATGTAGCCACTGGCCCCCGCTTGTGCCGCGGCGATGATGTTTTCCTTCTTCGCTTCGGCGGTGATCATCATCACCGGCAAGTGCTTCAGCGTCGGTGAGCTGCGAATCGCCTGCAGCAGTTGCAGGCCGTCCATGTTCGGCATGTTCCAGTCGGTCACCACAAACTCGATGCCGCCGGCCTGCAGCATCTGGAGGGCGATCGCGCCGTCCTCGGCCTCGTCGACGTTGGAGAAGCCCAGCTCCTTGAGAAGATTTCGGACGATTCGCCGCATCGTCGAGAAATCGTCCACCACCAGAATTCTCATTTTTGGGTCAGCCATTCTCTACTCCTGATTCTTCTTCTAACGTTCGAGCAAGGGGCGCAGGGTGTCGGCAAGGATTTCAGCGTCGAACTTGGCCACGTAGGCGTCGACGCCCACCGCCTTGCCCATCGCATGATTGGCCTGCGACGACAGCGACGAGTGCATCACGACCGGGATGCCTGCGAAGCGTTCATCGCCCTTGATGTTCTTGGTCAGCACGTAACCGTCCATCTCGGGCATTTCGGCATCGACCAGGATCAGGCGAATCTCGTCGCGCACGGCGGCGCCGATCTGGCTGGCGTGCGCGGCAATGGCCTGCAAGCGGCTCCAGGCTTCGGCACCGTTGGTGGCGTGCTTGTGCTTGACGCCCAGCCGGTCGAGGACCTCGACGATCTTGCGCCGGGCGACAATCGAATCGTCGGCGAAGAATATTCCCACATCGTCGCCGACATTGGCGCGCCGGATATCGACGATCAGCGCCTCGCCAAAGGCGTTGGCGAGGATCTGCTCGACGTCGAGAATCGACACCAGCTTGCCATCGTCGAGTTCGGTGATCGCCGTGATCAATCCCTGGTTGGTCGACAGGACGCTTTCCGGTGCCTTCACTTTCTCCCAGTCGACGCGGATGATGCGATCGACCTCGTGCACCAGGAAGCCAAGGGTGCGCTTCGAATACTCGGCGACCATCATCGTCCTGCCGTGCTCCGGCGATTGCTCCCTGGGTTCGAGGAAGGAAATCAGGGATAGCACCGGAATGACATTGCCACGCAGGGAAATCAGCCCCTCGACGCCGCGTGGCATGTTCGGGGTCCGGGTGATGTGCGGGGTTCGCCCGACTTCGCGGACCTTGAAGACGTTGATGCCGAAGGTCTCGCGCGTCCCCAGGGAGAAGAGGAGGATCTCCATCTTGTTGGAACCGGCGACCAGCGTCCTCGCGTCCACCCCCTCGAGGTGGCCCTTTCTTTCTGCCAAATCCATCATCTATGATCGCTCCAGAGGTCGCCTGACGAGGTCCACTACGCGGTCAACTGCAGCGTCGGGAGGTCGCCCAGCAACCTGCGCGCCAGCGTCTCCGAGAGGCGCTGCGGTTCGAACTTGGGCACGTATTCATCGACGCCGACCGACTTGCCGAGTTGCTGGTTGGACATCCCCGACAATGAAGAATGCATGATCACCGGCACGCCCGCGAAGCGTGCGTCGGACTTGATCTTCTTGGTCAGAATGTAGCCGTCCATCTCGGGCATCTCGATATCGGTCAACACCAGACTGATCAGCTCGCTCACTTTCTGACCGGCCGTCTGCGCCGACCTGGCCACTTTCTCGAGTTCGTCCCAGGCTTCGCGACCATTGATCGCGGCCACGTACTTGACACCCATCGCCTGCAGCGTGCGCTCGATCTGCCTGCGCGCCACCGCTGAATCGTCGGCAAAAAAGACCGTCAATTGCGGATTGTCGAGCGGCTTGATATTGCGATAGACGCTCTCGTCGTCGTAGCGGGTGGTTTCGGAAAGAATCTTCTCGACGTCCATGAGCATCACCAGGCGACCGTCGGACAACTCGGTGACCGCGGTCACCAGGCCACCGAGTTCGGCGAGCAGCATCGCCGGCGGTACGCGCATCTGACCCCAGTCGAGACGAAGAATGGTATCCACCGCCTCGACGAGAAATCCCTGCGTATGGCCTGCATATTCGGTGACGATCATGATCGAGCGCGGCGTCTGCGTATCCACCCGCGCGTAGCGGGCCAGATCGACCACCGGCACCAGTGCCCCGCGCAGGCTGACCATCCCCTCGACCGCTGCCGGCATGTCCGGTGCCGCCGTAATCGGCGGCGTACGCATCACCTCGCGGACCTTGAAGACATTGATGCCGAAGGTTTCCCGGCGCCCGGTACGCGCGTCCGTCCCGAGCGAGAACAACAGGATCTCCAGCTTGTTGGTCCCGGCCAGCTTGGTGCGCGCATCGATGTTCTTCAGCAGATCCGACATGGTTCTCTTCCCTCGCGTGACGACGGACACAAGCCCGGCCACAAACATCTTAAATCAATCGCCGCCGCCTCGTCATGCGCGGCCAGGGGCCAGCGGCAGCCGCCTGCCACCTCAGACCTCGGTCTTGTAGCCGATGCGGAACCCGCCCCAATGTCGGCCCTTGACGTAGATCGGCGCCGAGATGTCGTGCATTACTTCACCCGTGTCGCGACGATAGGTTTGCAGCAGGAAGGCTTGCTCGTGCGCCCCGCAGCGCTTGCCCACCGGATCGTCGAACAGGCGCTTGCTGCGGCTATTCACGAAATCGATCTTTTCGTTGCCGGTCAATGGCTGCGAGAATTTCCGGTTGTGGGTCGGCACGTAGGCGTTGCGGTCGATGCAGATCGCGTACACCGCCGACTTGCACTGCTCGAGCAGGGCCTCCTGCACGGCAGGCAGGTTCTGATCGGTAAAGTCGTCGAAGCGCGTCTTGAACTTCTGCGGCCGCGTGTTGGCAATCGGCTGGTAGCGGTCGTCGAAAAGATCGTCGATCTTGATCTTTCCCGCATCGACCGCCCTGTCGAAGACCCGGGCAACGCCGAGCGCCGCCTGCCTGACGATGGCCGGCATTCTGGCGTGCGTGGCCAAGGCCTCGTCGCCGGCCGGGCCGAGCCTGAAGACGTTGCTGATTTCGCGCAGATTCTCGGCCAGACATTCGACATGATCGACGGCGACCAGCGTCTCGGCGGCGACCGCGTTGTTGGCGTCGGCCATGTCCTTGATCCGCCGTACATGGTCGGCGATGCTCTGCCCGGTACGACTCTGCTGAGCCACGGCGGCGGCAATCGAATCCACCTTCTCCATCGTTGCCCGGGCGCCGCTGTTGATGCTCTCCAGCGACTGCGCCGCCTGCTGCGCCAGCTCGGCGCCATTGCGCGCCTGCCCGCTACCGGCTTCGATGCTCGCGATCGCACTCTGCGTCTCGCCCTGAATCGCCGCAATCATCTGGCTGATTTCGCCAGTGGCTTTTGATGTTCGTTCGGCGAGCTTGCGCACCTCGTCGGCGACGACCGCGAATCCACGTCCCTGATCACCCGCGCGAGCCGCCTCGATCGCCGCATTGAGCGCCAGCAGATTGGTCTGGTCGGCGATCTCGCGAATCGTCTGCACAATGCCGCTGATCGCCTTCGAACGCTCACCGAGCGCGCAAACGACCCGCGCCGACTCGGTGACCGAAGCGGCGATCTGCTCCATTTCGGCCGAAGCGCGGTGTACGATCCTCATTCCTTCGCTCGACAGGCGGCTCGAAGTCTCCGAAATCTCGGCCGTTTCGCTCGCGCTCCGACTGACCTGGCTCATGTTCTCGGTCAGCTCGCCCATCGCGCCGGTGGTCGCCAGGGCCGCGTCACGTTGCTGGTTGGAACCCGACGCGACACGATTGGCGTCGCCCATCAGCTGCTTGGAAGCGCTGACCACTTCGACCGAATTGAACAGGACCTTGCCGACGATGGTCGCAAAGCTGCCGATCAGGCGATTGAAGTCCTCGGCGACGCCGGCGATTTCATCCCGGCCCTCGACCGCTGCGCGTCGGGTCAGGTCGCCGTCGCCATACATCCCGGCGATCACCGCACGCAGTGCGTTCAGGCGGCCGACCAGACTCTTCTCGAGGAGCACGCCGAGCAGCGCCGTGAACACGGCGAGCACTCCGAAAGTCGCCAGCCACGCGTTCACGTCGCCACCGAGAACAGCGTTCGCCAACCAGGCTGCCAGGGCTGCCGCCGCCACCTGAAGCAGCATCACGGCGCGAATCTTCCACGCAACTCCACCCATATCTTGCTCCTCCTGGTTATTGGCGATCGTCTCGCTATTACGGTACCTACGACACAACTTGCGCGTTCTTTAGCCGGCCAGGCGAAAAACCTCCGCCAGGCCGGTCCACGGCGGCAGACTCGATCACCCGGCGAGCGGTTCGTGGATGGCCACGGGCGCCGTGCGCCCGCGCACGGTCACCCGGTCCAGCTCGCGGCACGGCCAGTCGCCCAAAGCCCGACGAGTCGCCTCACCGATGATCACGCCGGCGCCGTAATCACCCGACAGTGCCTGCAGACGTGAGGCCAGATTGACCGCGTCGCCGAGCACCGTATAGGCGCGCCGATGGCGCGACCCCATGTCGCCGACAACCATGCTGCCGCTATTGATGCCGATGCCGATGCGCAACGCAGGCCAGCCGCGCGCGGCAAACTCCTGATTCACGAGCGGCAGCGCTGCCTGCATGGCCAGGCCGGCGGCGACGGCATGCTGCGCGTGCTGAGCGTCGGCGACCGGCGCACCCCAGAAGGCCACGACCGCATCGCCGATGTACTTGTCGAGCGTCCCGCGATGGGCACGGATGACGTCGGTCATCGCCGACAGGTAGTCGTTCATCAACTGCGCCAGTTCGCCCGGCGGCAGCGTTTCGGCAAGGGTGGTGAACCCGCGCACGTCGGCAAACAGGACGCTCAGCTCGGCGCTGCGCCCGGCCATGCTGTAGTGCTGCGGGTCGCGGCTCATCTCCTCGACCAGCTCCGGCGGAACATACTGGCCAAAGAGCTGCGCCAGGCGTCGTTTGCCGCGCTGTTCGAGGAAATAGCCGACGAAGAGCTGCAGCGTGAACAAGCCGGCGACGAGCAACAGAAGCGCGGCGATCGGCAGGAGCAGTTGCGCGAACGCCCAGGCGGCCAGGTTGATGAGCAAAACCAGCAGCAGCGTGGCCATGGTCAGGCCGCCGGCCCAGAGCGGCGAAAGCCGCGGCAGCGCGAAGAGCAGGCCGCCGCCGACGATGAGCAGCAAAGCGGCAGCGACGACAGGCGTCCAGGCGGGTGACTGCAGCAGGCGGTCGTCGAGCAGCGCCGAGAGCAGATTGGCGTGCGCCTCGACACCCGGGTAGGCCTCGCCGAGCGGGGTGACGCGCTGGTCGAAGAGCCCCGGGGCGGTCGTCCCGAGCAGGACGACACGACCGCGCAGGCGATCGGCGGGCAGGCGGGCGGCGAGCACGTCGGCGGCCGAATAGTAGGGAAAACTCCCCTCGGCACCGCGAAAGGGCAGCAGCACGCCGGCCTGGCCGTCGGTCACGATGCGCAGGCTGCGGCGAGCGCCGAGCAGTGTCAGCGCCTCGATCACCGGCCGATCTTCGCCGCCCGCCGACGGCCACGGTGGCTGGTCGGCAAATTGCAGCTTTAGCGTGGCGTTGCCCAGCAAGGCCTGCGCCATGGCCAGCGACAGCGCCGGATAGACCTGCCCCTGGTAGTTCGCCAGCAGCCAGGCGCGCCGCGTCACGCCGTCGCCAGCCACCGGCGCGTTGAGGAATCCGGCCCCCATGGCGGCCTGCTGGAGAAGCGGCAGGTTGCCCCCGTAGCCCGTCCACCGGCTGAGCGACGCGACAGCTGCCGGAGCAAGGTCGGCGAGCACCGGCGCCGGCAGCGCGCCACTGCTGGCCGCAGCCGCGCCGCTGGACAGATGAAAACCGAGAATCACTGCATGGCGACGAATGACGTCGGCGAGACGGGCGTCGTAATCGAGCGTCGGTCGCAAGCCCTCCAGCGCCGCGACAAAGCCGCCATTGCCGCGCAGGGGGCCGCTCGCCAGCGCCTGCAGCGAAGCCAGCCCGGAACTTTCGTCCGGCTCGGCCAGGATCACGTCCATGCCCAGCAGCAAGGCGCCGTAGTCGGCGAAAATCCGCTCGACCAGATCGGCCAGCCGCGCCCGGTTCCACGGCCAGCGCCCCAACTCGGCCAGCGAAGCCTCGTCGATATCGACAATGGCGATCCTTTCGTCGACGGGCGCCTGCGCGAAGAAGCGCACACGAGCGTCGTAGAGGACCGCTTCCAGCCGGGAAACGGGCGCAATCTCGACATAGTGCAGGCTGTTCCCCAGCAGGACGCCGAGCAGCAGGAGACCCGGCAGGTAGCGCAGGGGGAAGGGCGTCAGCGCACGCCGGAATTCGCCCGGCCGCCTAGCGAAGCTTGATTTCAACACGGCGGTTGCGTGCTTCGGCGACCTCGTCGGCGGTCACCACCGCCGGCGCACGCTCGCCGCGCCCAACCACCGCAATCGCCGCTGGCGCGATGCCGGCGCTGACCAGCAGGTCACGCACCAGGGCAGCGCGTTGCAGCGACAGCCGGTCGTTGGCGTCGACCGCGCCGACCCGGTCGGTGTGTCCGATGACCACCGCCTCACCCGCGGGCAGCGTCGCCAGCTCGCTGCGAATGCCCGCCAGCAGGGCTCTCGATGCCGGCGTCAGCCGGCTCGTCCCGGCGTCGAAATGGACGACGAACAGGCGCGGCCGTGCCGGCTGCATGGCGAGCAGCGCACCGTAATCATCGCGCACCATTCCCGCGCTGGTCTTCTGCATGCTCACCCTGCCGCCAGCGACCCGGGCGTCGGCATAGGCCTCGCTGAGCACTTTTTCTTCCTGGCCAGTGCTGACCAGCACGGCGCCACTGCGGCCATCCGGCCCCGGCAACAGGACGACACGATCGGAGATCGGCGCACACCCGGAGAGGCTGAGCAACAAGGCCAGTCCGCAAAGGCGTCCCGCTATCCTCATTCGCCTTCTCCACGCGTTTCGATGATGAACTCGGTGCCCCTGACGCCGAGCACCACGTTCGGTGTCTTGAAACGCACCTTCTCCGGTGCCTGCCTGGCGATCAGGCCGCTCACCACGCTCAGCGTCCCCTTGAACAGGGTGGCCAGCAGGCTGCCCTCCTCGGTGGTGGTATTGAACTCGAACTCGTTGATCAGCAGCGTGCTGTTCGGCCCGGCGGTGAGCAAGGTATCGTCGGCCAGGGTGACGCCGACCGAACCGTCACCGGCGGTGCGAATGCGGTCGCCGACGAAGACCGGGCTGCCAACCTGCAGCGCCTGTGTCCGGCCAGCGTGGTCGATCGTTACGCCGCCCGCGCTGCGCTTGACCGTGCCGGCTGGCGGGATGACTTCCGCCGCGCCAGCGCTGGCCAGCGGCAGCAGCAAGGCGGCCGCGAGGGCCAGCCAGGAGGGACGGCGGGCTACCCGCCGGGCACAGGTCCTCGCGCGCGCCACCATCAACGCGCGCGGTAGAGCAGCGTCGGATGAACGTCCTGCAACACCTTCTGCATTCCCCGCCGGGTCCTCACGTTGAGGATGATCGGCGAGCGCGTATTGGCGGCTATCTTGCCGCCCTCGGCCTCGTTGCGGTAGACGATCAGCGCCACGGTCGCGTCATCGCCGCCATCGAGACCGAGCAAGGCGCAGTCGGCGTCGGAGAGTTCGATCTCGTATTCCAGATCCAGCGTCTGCGGCGGCACGATCGGAAAACTCAAATCAGGGTCGTCGAGCGACTGCAGCCAGAAGACCGTCGCCTTGCCTTCCTCGTGAAAAATCTTGAAGCGCGTGCAGTCGGCAAAACCGGCCAGCCCCTCGGCAAAAGTGAATACGGTGTCCGGGTCGACGGGTACATCCTTCAGCCCGAAGCGTTCGAGATCGATTTTCATGAGGTCCCCCTGAGCGGCTGCTGCAGCGCGCAGCCAAGAGCAGCAATTTAACCCCATTCGCCGGGCAGCGGCAATTCGATCGGCGCCTCCGGCAGATCCCGCGGCCACCGTCGCCTTGCCATCCTTGAGTTCTGCCGGCCGATTCTGCATAGTGCGCGTCTTTCCCGCCAGCCAAGCCCAGCCGATCACCGATGCCACCAACAACCACCGAACAACGTATTGCTGCAAAGATCGCCGAAGAAATCGGCTGCCGCCCACAGCAGGTCCAGGCCACCGCCGCGCTGCTTGACGAAGGCGCGACCGTACCCTTCATCGCCCGCTACCGCAAGGAGGTGACCGGCGGTCTCGACGACATCCAGTTGCGCCTGCTCGACGAGCGCCTGGTCTATTTGCGCGAGCTCGAAGAGCGACGCCGCGCGGTCCTCGCGTCGATCGAGGAACAGGGCAAGCTGAGCCCGGCGCTGAGCGCCGAGATCAACGCCGCCGAAACCAAGCAACGCCTCGAAGACCTCTATCTGCCGTACAAGCCGAAGCGGCGCAGCAAGGCGCAGATCGCCCGCGAAGCCGGCCTCGAAGCGCTCGCCGACGCCCTGTTTGCCGACCCGACGCTGTCCCCCGAAAGCGAAGCCGAGCGCTATATCAACGCCGAGGCCGGCTTCGCCGACGTCAGGAGCGTCCTCGACGGCGCGCGCCAGATCCTGATGGAGCGTTTCTCCGAAGACGCCGCGCTGCTCGGCGAACTGCGCAGCCACCTCGAAGCGCACGGCGTGCTGCGGGCCAGTGTCGTCGCCGGCAAGGAGAACGAAGCGGCCAAGTTCCGCGACTATTTCACCTACTCGGAAGCAATCCTGGCGATCCCCTCGCATCGCGCGCTGGCGCTCTTGCGCGGCCGCAACGAGGGAATGCTGCAACTGGCGCTGGTCCTCGACAGCGAAGAGCAGGACAAGGCCAGCGCCAGCCACCCCTGCGAAGCGCGCATCGCCGGGCGCTTCGCCATCGTCGACCGCGGCCGCCCGGCCGACAGGTGGCTCGCCGACAGCGTGCGCTGGACCTGGCGCGTCAAGGTCTCGCTGCATCTCGAACTGGAACTGATGAACGCCCTGCGCGAGCGCGCCGAAGCCGAGGCGATCCGCGTTTTCGGCGCCAACCTGCACGACCTGCTGCTCGCCGCACCGGCCGGAAGGCACGCCACCATGGGCCTAGACCCCGGCCTGCGCACCGGCGTCAAGGTCGCCGTCGTCGACGCCACCGGCAAGCTGCTCGAAACGGCCACCCTCTACCCGCACGAACCGCGCCGCGACTGGGACGGCGCGCTGCACCAGCTGGCCCTGCTGGCCGGCAAACACCGGGTCGACCTGATCAGTATCGGCAACGGCACGGCTTCGCGCGAAACCGACCGCCTCGCCGGCGAGCTGATCGGCCGCCACCCCGAGCTGCGCCTGCGCAAGATCGTCGTTTCCGAGGCCGGCGCTTCGGTCTATTCGGCGTCCGAATACGCCTCGCGCGAGTTCCCGGACGTCGACGTCAGCCTGCGCGGCGCGGTCTCGATCGCCCGCCGCCTGCAGGACCCGCTCGCCGAACTGGTCAAGATCGACCCCAAGTCGATAGGCGTCGGCCAGTACCAGCACGACGTCAGCCAGACCCGCCTGGCGAAGACGCTCGACGCCGTCGTCGAGGACTGCGTCAATGCCGTCGGCGTCGACGTCAACACGGCGTCGGTGCCGCTGCTGACGCGCGTCTCCGGATTGAGCGCGACGCTGGCGGCGAACATCGTCGCCCATCGCGACCGGCACGGCGCCTTCGCCAACCGCCAGGCGCTCCGCGAAGTTCCGCGGCTCGGCGACAAGACCTTCGAGCTCGCCGCCGGCTTCCTGCGCATCAACGACAGCGACAATCCGCTCGACGGTTCGGCGGTACACCCGGAGGCCTACCCGCTCGTCGAGCGCATTCTCGCCGACATCAAAAAGGGAATCCGCGAGTGCATCGGCGACAGCCGCCTGCTCCAGGCGCTGGTCGCGGAGAAATACACCGACGACAGGTTCGGCCTGCCGACCGTCCGCGACATCCTCAGGGAACTCGAAAAGCCCGGCCGCGACCCGCGCCCGGAATTCAGGACCGCCGCTTTCAGGGAAGGCGTCGAGAGCGTCAAGGACCTGCAACCGGGGATGATCCTCGAAGGCGTGGTCACCAACGTCGCCAACTTCGGCGCCTTCGTCGACGTCGGCGTCCATCAGGACGGCCTGGTGCATATCTCGGCGATCGCCAACAGGTTCGTCAAGGATCCGCGCAGCGTCGTCAAGGCCGGCGACGTGGTCAAGGTCAAGGTGCTCGAGGTGGACCTGCCGCGTCAGCGCATCGCGCTGAGCATGCGCCTGGCAGACGACCTTCCCGGCAGCGCGAAAGGTGGCGCAGGCTCGGCGTCGGCACCGGCGCCAGTCACCGCCCGGGCCCGCCAACGCCAGCAAAACCAGCCCGAACCGGGCGGCGCGATGGCCAGCGCCTTTGCCCGCCTGAAGCGCTGAACGCGCGACCATTAACGGCACCCTCCACATCGGATCGCACCATGTTCCAGGCCATCATTTTCGACCTCGACGGCACGCTGATCGATTCACGCGCCGCCATCCTCGACGCTTTCGGCAAGGCGCTGGCGGAAAAAGGCCTAGCGCCGCGGATTGCCCTCGCGGCGGTACGCATCGGCCCCCCGCTCACCGAGACCTTGCGCGAGCTGACCGGCAGCAGCGACGAGGCGCTCCTCGATTCGCTCGCCGAGCACTTCAAGGCGCACTACGACAGCACTGGCTACCGGGCCAGCGAAGTCTTCGCCGGCATCCCCGAGTTGCTCGCAGCGCTGACGGCAAGCGGCGCGCGCTGCTTTCTCGCCACCAACAAGCGCATCGCACCGACGCGCCTGATCGTGCAGTACCTGCAATGGGAGCCGTACTTCGCAGGGATCTACGCGCTCGATCGCGAAACGCCGCGCCTGCCCGACAAGAGCAGCATGCTCGGTCGGCTCCTCGCCGAGCAGGCGCTGGACGCCAAGAACTGCATCTATGTCGGGGACACGCCGGAGGACGAGGCCGCAGCGCGCGCCAACGGGCTGCCCTTTGCGGCCGTGAGCTGGGGCTACGGCGAGTTCCCGAACACAGACACCCTTCGCTTCAGCAGCGCGCACGAACTCGGCAGCTTCCTCGGCCAGGGAAAGAACGCGCGATGATCCGCGTCTTCACCCCCGCCTGAAACGCGGCACGACCGCACTATAATCGGCAGCAGCCCGATGCCAACCACGCCACGCCCGCCGACGCCATGACCAAGACCACCCGACAAAGCACCGCCAAAGGCCGCAAGGCGGCCCCCCGCAGCACGAGCGAGCCGCGCCTCTCGCGCCAGCGCAAACCGGCGGACCTGCCGACCGACGCCTGGCAAAGGGGCTTGCGCCGCCAGTTCGGCCGCGAGCAGGCTTTCGCTTTCGAGAATCTGGGCGACGATCCGGTGTTTTCCGATTTCGCCGTCTTCAACCCCGAGAGCCGGCGCCGCTACCGGGTCGTCATCCGCGGCGCGCAGCCCGGCGACAACCGCTGCTCGTGCCCCGATTTCGCGACCAACGACCTCGGCACCTGCAAGCACATCGAATTCACCCTCGCCCGGATCACCGCCGATGCGGCGGGCAAGCGCACGCTCGAACAGGGTTTCCGCGAATCGTTCAGCGAGCTGTTTCTCGACTACGCCGGCCAGCGACGCGTCCGCCTGCGCCTCGGCGCCGGCTTTCCTGCCGAGCTGCAGGCGCAGGCAAGTACCCTCTTCGACGCCGGCAGTGGCTGGCAGCTGTCGGCGCAGCGCTTTGCCGACCTCCCCGCCTTCATCGATCAGGTACGCAGCAGCGGTCACGACCTGCGCTGCCAGGACGATGCACTGGCCTATGTCGCCGAGGTTCGTGATGGCGAAGCGCGCCGCAAGGCACTCACCCTGATCTATCCCACCGGCGCCGACGCCCCCGCACTGCAGACCCTGCTCAAGGTCGGGCTCTATCCCTACCAGCGCGAAGGCGCCCTCTTCGCCGCGCGTGCCGGACGCGCGTTGATCGGCGACGAGATGGGCCTCGGCAAGACCGTGCAGGCCATCGCGGCGATGGAGATTTTCGCGCGCCACTTCGCTGCCGAGCGCGTGCTGGTGGTCTGCCCGACTTCGCTCAAGCACCAGTGGGAACGCGAAATCGCCCGCTTCAGCGAACGCCAGGCGACGGTCATCGGCGGCCTGCGCGCGGTCCGCGAGGCGCGCTACGCGCAGGACGACTTCTGCAAGATCACCAACTACGAAACCCTGGGCCGCGACCTCGACCTGATCCAGGCCTGGGCGCCGGACCTGGTGATCGTCGACGAGGCGCAGCGCATCAAGAACTGGAACACCATCGCCGCGCGCGCGCTGAAGCGGGTCGACAGCCCCTACGCCCTGGTACTCACCGGCACGCCGCTGGAAAACCGCCTCGAGGAGCTGATCTCGATCGTCCAGTTCGTCGACCAGCATCGCCTCGGCCCGACCTGGCGCCTGCTCGACGAGCACCAGGAGCGCGACGAACGCGGCCGCGTCGTCGGCTACCGCAAGCTGCAACAGATTGGCGAGACGCTGGCCCCGATCATGTTGCGGCGACGCAAGGCGGCGGTCCTCGAACAACTGCCCGAGCGCGTCGACAACACCCTGTTCGTGCCGATGACCCCGCAGCAGGCCGACCATCACGAGGAAAACCGCGCCCAGGTGGCGCGCATCGTGCACCGCTGGCGGCACACGGGCTTTCTCTCCGAGAAGGACCAGCTGCGCATGCGCTGCGCGCTGCAGAACATGCGCATGTCGTGCAACAGCACCTTCCTGATCGACCACGAAACGGACCATGGCTACAAGGCCGACGAACTGGCCACGCTGCTCGACGACATCCTCGACGACCCGCAAGCCAAGGTCGTCGTCTTCAGCCAGTGGCTGCGTACGCACGAGCTGATCGTCCGCCGCCTCGACGAGCGTGGCTGGCAACACGTGCTCTTCCACGGCGGCGTTCCCGGCGACAAGCGCGGCGCGCTGATCGACCGCTTCAACAACGATCCCGACTGCCGCGTCTTTCTCAGTACCGACGCCGGCGGCGTCGGCCTCAACCTGCAACACGCCGCGGCGGTGATCGTGAACATGGACCTGCCGTGGAATCCGGCGGTACTCGAACAGCGCATCGGTCGCGTGCACCGCCTCGGCCAGACGCGCGGCGTGCAGGTGATCAACTTCGTTGCCCGCGGAACGATCGAGGAAGGCATGCTCTCGGTGCTGGCCTTCAAGCAATCGCTGTTTGCCGGCGTCCTCGACGGCGGCGAAAGCGAAGTCGTCCTGCAGGGAACGCGGCTGTCGAAGTTCATGGAGGCGGTCGAAAAAGCCACCGGCGCCGTCGAAGGCCAGGCCGCCAGCGAAGACGACGGCCAGGATACGCCGCCGCTCGCGGCGATCAACGCCGCGGATGGCGACGACGAGGACGACGCGGGTAGCGGCGGTGCAGCCGACGAGTCCGATAAACGTGCCGGCGACGCACTGGCAATCGACGAAGCGGCAATAACCAGCGAGGCCGAGACCGCACCCGCCGCCGACCGCACTGCGCCGACCAATGAATCCAATGAATCCAATGAACCCAATGAACCGGCGACCGCAGCCACGGCCGAAGCAGTGCCCGGAGGTTCCGATCCTTGGGCACCACTCTTCGCCGCCGGCGCGCAACTACTCGGCGAACTCGCCGCCGCATCGAAAGGCGAAGGTGAGTCAGCGCTGGTGAAAACCGATCCCGCCAGCGGCGAGCGCTATCTCAGGTTGCCGGTGCCCGACCGGCAGACCATACAACGCCTTGCCGAGGGCCTGCTGGGTCTGCTCGGCAATCGCAAATAGAACCTATCTCCTAGCTGCCAAGGTACAAGCACAGCACCAAGCAAGCCTCAGAGCAGCGAGTGGCCAACGACCCATGCCCTGCGTACGGTCACGGCAGGGATGAGTGACGATGGACTCACGTCGCCCGGGTCCCGTCACCCCAGACGACGATCGTCTGCATCGAGCGTTGGAGCAGGCAAGGCGACCTTCTCCTCGGCAGGCTACTTCTTCTCCTCGTGGTACTCGTCATCGACGTTGACGCCCCAGATGTCGTCCTTACAGCACGAGCCAGACAAGATCGCTTCGACAGCCAAGCGGGCCGTGAGCATGGAATGGTCCTGATTGTTGTACCGGTGCATGCCGTTTCGCCCGACCAGAAACAGATTTTCGATCGTATCCGTGTGCCGGCGCAGCACCTCAAATTGATCGTAGGTGCCGAAGTATGCAGGGTAGGCCTTGGGCACTCGAACGACATTGAAATCGAGCGCATCCGCAGCGTCGATCAGGTCGATTCTCGCGAGTTCGTCTACCGCAAAGCGCCCCATCTCCTCATCGCTTAGGCACCAGAGTTCGTCACCTTCCTGACAGAAATACTCCAGGCCAAGCCAAATCGTATCGGCGTCTCGCACCATGGCCGGACTCCAGTTATTGAACAGCTGCAGCCGACCCAGTTTGACGTCTGGCTCTTGGATGTAGATCCACGTATCCGGCACCAGGTTGCCTTTGTGACCGCGCAGACTTCCTCTGGTCGGCCGCAGCTTTTTAACCAGCACCCCCACGGTGATAAAGTCACGGTAGCAGAGTCCCGCCGCCACCTCCCGCACCACTTCTGGTGCCGGCGGCGAAAGGCCCAGCACCATGTCCCTGACAGGCATCGTGGAAATCACGAAGTCACAGCGATACTCCACGCCCTGTCCCTGCTTGTCCTCCGCGACCACGGCAACGATCCGCCCGGATTCCTCACGCAGTTCCTTTACCCTCACTCCATGGTGAATCCCGCCGCCCCCAGCGCGAACCATTTCGGCCACGACCTGCCACATCTGACCCGGACCGAACTTCGGATACAGGAAGCGCTCGATCAGACTGGTATTAACACCCTTTTGAGCGACACCGTTGCCCGACCCGCGAACCAACTTGCGCAAGGAATGGCTGATCGCCTTTACGACCGAGAGGCCCTTTATACGTTGCGCCCCCCACTCCGGACTGATTTCCCGGCAAGGAACACCCCATACCTTCTCCGTATAGTCCTTGAAAAATGTGCTGTAAAGCTCTTTCCCGAAACGATTGACGAAGAAATCTTCCAGGTTCCGTTCTGGCTTGCGCTGGAAGACGGATGAAAAAGTGTAACTGCAACCGATTTTAAGCAAGCGCATAAAACCAAGATTGCGCATTGTATTTGCACTAAGCGAAATCGGGTAGTCGAAAAACTTGCGAAGGAAATAAATACGCGACAACCTCGGCCTGATCAGCAAATGCCGATCGGCTGCCGGTATCACGCTCAATCCATCGGCCGTCTTGTCAGGAGCCACCGGGAGAATTTCTCGCCACCAACTCATCACCCAATCCGACTTCGAGAAGAACCGGTGGCCACCAATATCCATGCGGTTCCCGTTGTGATTGATGGTGCGGGAAATACCTCCGACGTCATCAAGCGACTCGACGACGATCGGCGTGTAATCGGTCGAGCGACGCAGGAGCTCAAGAGCAGCGGTAAGGCCAGCCGGCCCGGCACCAATGATAAGTACGGTTTTGCTCATAGTATCGATATTTGTGGAGAGACTGGTTGTGGAAGAACACGACGATTGGCCAGTAAAAGCCCCTGCGCAAGAAAATGCTCCCACCCGCAGGAATACGATCCAACAATACTGGCAGAAGGCAAAGGCTTCAACAGTGACAAAGTCTACCTGCACCTCGCAAATGATTCAGAGCCAAAGGCCGATCCCTGTCTGAGCGAAGTGTGGTGAAGGCATGGCCGCCAACCCCGCTGGACAAGCGCTACGGAATTAAGCGAGAACAAATATAATAGCAACCGCAAGCGGAGGAAATTCAAACTTTAACAAACAGTCTTGAAAGAGGAAGCTTCGCCCGCACAATTGCATGCCTCATGGCGAGTCCAGCTGCGCTTTTTTTCTTTCCGAAAACAACCATAACCGCCTGAGAAAGAAATTGAAGAACAATATGAAGACTGCGGCTCCCGCCTTGGACACCAGGTAGTAAAATCCAAGAAACTCGGTAAACAAGAAGATCAGCAGATTGTTGAGCAGCAGGCCCGCGACGCCGATCAGCGAAAATATCACGAACTCGTGCGCCAGATTCTGCAGGGCTCGATAATCAAAAACCACCGCGACACACAATATATAATTTGTCGCCAACCCTAACACAAATGCGATAGAGGCAGAAGAAATATAATGAAAACCAACTTTTTCTGTTAACAGGAAAAGCGCTGCGATATCAACGCCGAAAGCCAGCCCACCGACGCATACATATTGGGCAAATTGCCGCATGATTGGCGTTATGGGCATCACGTCAATGGCCAGGGGACGGGAGATCTGGGAAGGAACGCAGATATTCGCAGGCGTAGAGATAGTATTCACCGTATGAAGAAAGCAGGCGTACCGTCATCATCGGGGTCGCCCCCGCCACCTGCTGCGATAGTACGACGAAATCCAGGATCGGATCCTGACAGACATGAACGATACCATTGAGGGTGGGCAACAACTCCGGCGCCTCACTGCTCGCCCTGCTCACCCAATCAAAGCGTGAATCCGGCAATCCAAGGATCTCCAACCGTGCCAGGCGGCGATCGGCCTCGATCGCCGTCTGTCGCGAAAATATCACGCCGGCAGCTTGCTGAGACGATGCATAGCTTCCGCGGTGGAGAACAAACCAGAGGTTTTTAAGACCCGAGCCCCAGTAGGTCAAATGGTGTGGCTGAATAATTTTGGCCAGTTCCGCGTGCCCGACTTCGCGGAGCTCGTCTTCTGCCGCTTGCAAGCGGCTGGTTCGGTGCCAATAGCCAACAAAAAAGGTTAGAGAGATACTGAACAGCAGCAACAACATCAGCCGGACACTGCTTGAGTCACGACGCTGGAGGAACCACCAAGTGCCCAACATAGCGAGCGGGAAGACGAACCAACCCGTGTCGTGTGCAACGAGGAAAACACGGTAGACAATTTCATGGTTCGATAGACTTGGTGAGTTGAAGTCAATCGGAAACCAAGAGAGCCAGACCGCCCAAAAGACGTTCTCGCCTACCACTATAAAAATAGCAAACCAGGCTAGCCGAAAAAGCCAGGGTGGCAATTGCGGATCAATCCGAAATCGATAGCGGGCTATAACTAGGGCAGACAAGAGGACCGCGCAACCGAGCCTTGTGGCGTCAAGAGTGAATGCACAGACGGCTAAGGCGCCAAGGAGGAGGCGACTGTAAGGCGAGACCGACCACATGTCCTTCAACAAGCTCATTCCAGCTGCTAAAGCGAGTATTTTTGTCAACCACAAAACGCGCCAAGGCTGCATTTGGATCAAGAGCACGCTCGGCCAAAAGACCACTAGGAGCGCCAGACCCATGCCAACCATTAATACTCCGAAAGCAGACCACCATAAGGCGCGGCGCTCTCCGACCGAGACAAGCGCAGCAGTGCCAAGCAGCAGAGCAAAAAAAATGGGTTCGAGGCGTTCTTCCCATGTCCAGTGGTCGAGAAACACAAAAGGGCTGCGTTCTATCGAGAGGCTTAACCACAAGGGATCCATTGCCTTCGTCAAATACACGAACGGACGAATCTCCAGCGCATCAAGTATCGCCCATCCGGCAAGGCCAACCGCGAAAGCAAGCAGCTGTTGGCGACCGTGAAATCCGAAAAAAAAGACGAAGACTACGGCGGGAAACGCGATCACCGGATGCATGGCAACGGCGAACGCCAGACTGACTATCGCCACGATTCGGTAGCCGCGCAAAATGCAGGCAACGGCCAGGAGAGCCGGGGGCTCGGCCCAGATACGCGCGGTAACGAAGGTTTCGCCGTACGAGAAAATACCCATGGATCCATAGGTTGCTGGGAGCACGGCGAGAAGGATCAGCGCCTGCCAGAAGGCGAGCCCGCTGAGGATTCCCCGCAACAAGAAAGCGGCGGCTGCGACCCAGGCCAAGTGCGCCATCCCGAGTAGTGCCATGGACGCAATTGGCAGCCCAAGTTCCTGAATCGCAAGCGAATAAATCCCGGTAAATGCCGTAAAGCTATCCTGCGATCCGTAGGCGAAGAATAGGTCCTGTGCAAACGGAAGGGGATCCCGCCGAAAGATCGCCTGCCCCGCGTACAGCACACCGTCATGCCATATCCCCTGGTAGCGATGAAAGGCGAGCCAGCTTACCGCGACCAGTAGCGCGAGTACCACGGAGTCGATGTACCGACCTGCCGCAGATCGAATGAGCGAGAGAAAGATGCTCTCAGCGCCGCGATGCAAAGATCGAGAGGTCAATGGGCTACTCGCTCGCAGGCGCTGCTGCATTGGCGTTCACTGGCAGGCTTGGCGGCGACCCGCGCTGACCGCACATCGCTGGAAACCGCTGGGCAGCCGTGGCAAATCCGACGCCTTCGTGAGCAAGATGAGGGTGCCCGCGGGCAAGGTCCGTGAACAAAGGCACGCATCGTCTGGGGCAAGTCCAAAGCCTCCTTTATTGTGACCTGCCGACACGAAAACGGCCTTCCTAGCCACTTTTTTCATCAGCCGACGCGATTGTCCGGAAAAAAGCGGTCTCGAGCGAAACACTGGCTTCGACCTTCTGCAGGACGCCGCCACAGGCGAGAACCTTGGCGATCAGCGCGGGCAACTCGGCCGCGCGGGCGTGCCCCCCATACAAACCCGGCCGCAGTTCGACACAGTGCGCTATCGGCGTACCGCCCCGATAGCGCAGCAGGTACCGGTCGGCCTGGTCGGCGACGAGTTCCTGTGGCGAACGTATGGTAAGCAACTGCCCGCGGTGGATCAGCCCGAAGCGGTCGGCAATCCGCTCGACGTCGTGCAGCACGTGCGACGAAAAGAACAGCGTGCCACCCTGGGCACGGTATTCATCGAGAATATCGACGACCTCCTTTCGCCCGACCGGATCAAGACCGGAAAGCGGCTCATCCAGAATCAATAGTCTTGGCTGGATGGCCAAGGCATGTGCCAACGCCGTTCGCTGCAACATGCCTTTGGAGAAGCCGCGCAAGCGGCTGTCGGCAACCGCCGCGAGATCGAAACGCTCCAGCCAGTGCAGGCAGTGCTTGCGTTCGTCGCTGAAACGAAGCCCGTGCAGGCGCAAGCCCATCAACAGGACTTCATAGGGGCTGAGGAAATCCTGCAGACTGGGGTTCTCGGGAACGAATCCCAGCCCGCGGCGGGCCTCCGGCTCGCGCACGTCGCGGCCGAAGATGCTCGCGCTGCCCGCGCTTGGCCGCAGCGCGCCGACCAGAATCTTGATCAGCGTGCTCTTGCCGGCTCCGTTGGGGCCGATGAAACCGAAGGTCTCACCGGCCGCTATGCTCAGCGAGATCCCCTTCAGCGCCTCCCGCGCGGGCTTGCGCCAGGCGCCGGCATAGCTCTTGCGGATGGCATCGACAGCAATGGCCTGACTCACGGCGCACTCCCCGACGCGGCGGCGCCCTGTTCAACAAGCTCGGCCTTGCCCTCCTTGTCGATGCCATAGGGCACGGCAAAGGGGTCGGCCGGAATCGCCGCCAGCAGCGACTGGTCCACCAGCTGCTGCAGGCGGCTTGGCGGCTTGCCCGTCCGTTCGCGGAAACGCGCGATGGCGCGATCGAGCAACAACAGGTTCTCGAGCCGCACCGCCCGCTTCTCGAGGAAACGGGCAAAGGCCTTGTGCCGGGTTTCCCTGGCCATGGCCCGATGCAGGCGGATCGAGAATTCCCTGTCCTCTCCCTTGCTCACCCACAGCGCGGCGACCTGCTGCAGCTGGAGCTGCTCCATCTCGTCCCTGGTGCTGCGCGCGGCGATACGCATCCACTTGGCGGCCTCGACCGGATTCTTCAGGAAGTGCAGCTCGTTGAAAGCGTAGTAGAACGGTGGGCCGGAATCGAAGGGGCGGGCTGCCGTCGCCAGGCCGAGGATATACTGCGCGGCAGCCACCTCGCCGGCCCACGGCAGGATGGCCGCGGCAATGTAATAGTTGTCCTCCTGCGCGGGGTTGAGCCACGCGGCGTCCGACTGGACGATGCCGAGGATGCGGTAGTTCTCGGCACTCATCGTTGCCGTCGACACCACCAGGGCGCGGAACACGGCCAGGTTGGCGGCAAGGAAGCGGTCGCCGGCCGCCATCACAACCTGCACGAAGCGGGGCATGGCCACTTCCATCTCGGGCGAGACGGGCGGCCGCGGACGCGCGTAGAGCGCGGGCACCAGCAGCGTGTAGGCGAGCACGCCGAGAAGCGCCAGCAGGAGTCCGAAGTGGGCACGCAGGCGGTTCATGTCAGGAAAACTCGCGCCGCGAGAAGGCATGGATGGCCAGCCCGATCATCAGCATGGCGTAGGCGATGGCCATCGCCGCCGCCAGTCCCATGGTCTGGAGGTCGGGAAGCAGGCCGTACATCGGCCACGCCCGCCAGTCGAGCCGGGAGAGGTCGGGCAACAGCCAGCGGATGACGTCGAGCAGGGGGCCATAGCGGGCGGCGAGTTCAACCTGCCCGTCGGCGCCGCGGGACACGAAATCGAAGACCGCGCCCAGGGCCCGGCCGCCAATGGCGAAAACCGCGCCGAGCGCCAGCGGCAACATGGTCACCGTCGACAGCGTCGCGATCCACAGCGTGAAAGCGGCGACGACGGCGATGTCGAGCCATACCCCGAAAACGGCGACCCAGAAGGGCAGGCCGAGCTGGACGCGAAACTGCTGGTCGTAGTTGGCGCCGGACATCATCACCGCGATCCACAGCAGCAGCCCGAGGATCAGCGCGGCGACGCCGGCCAGCGCCAGGACACCGCAGTAGCGTCCGATCAGATACGCCGAGCGGTGCGTTGGATAGCTCAGGGTGAGGACCACCGAACGCTGTTCGATCTCGCGCCCGACAAGGTCCTGGACGAGGGTGATGGTGAACAGCACGAGACTGACGCGCAGGCCGGAGAGGCCGACGTCGAGCGCCACCGTCAAGGGCTGCCGGGGGGAAAACGACGCCGACAGATAGGCCACGCCCACCAGCGCCACGCCGAGCAGGAGCACGGCAAAAAACACCCGATTACGAAAACCGGAGCGCCACGAAGACAGGAAGAACTGCAGCATTTGCAGGCCCAACAAACGAAAGGCGCGCAAAAAAGCGCGCCTCTTTCTTGATTTTGACGAGGGACAGCTGCGCCGTTAAGTACCGCTACCAGCCGCCGCCGTGTTGGCAACGCCCCTGGCGGTCACCGCCTCGGCAGCCGTGCAACCGCCCGGGATAGCGCAGTCACCGTTCTTGGCGACCGCGCCGCCGTTGGTGTGACCGCCAAAATTGGTCTTGCCCTTGACCGAGTTGGCGCCGACGGCGTACCACGCGCCAGAGGTGCCGTCCTCGCCGGCGACATTCGTATTCGCCGAGCACTTGGCGGCGATCGGCCGCGTCATGTAGTGCGTACCCGCCGTTCCGTTCGGGATCGGCGCGCCCGCGGCGGCGGCCGTGTTACCAGTGGTCAAGGGACAAATGACCGTGGCGATCGCGAACGCGGAACCGCTGCCAAGCAAGCCCGCAATCAGGGCAGTAGAAGCAAGAATCTTTTTCATGAGACCTCCAAGAGAGCGTGAATGAGTCAATCCGGGGACGAGGCAACGACGGCTGCCGTGAGAATATTCCGGGCATCCGACTGCGCAGCCTTGTCTTCGCCCTTGCGGGTGTAATCCGAGAACTGCGGGATGGCGATGGCGGCGAGAATACCGATGATCGCGACGACGATCATCAGCTCGATCAAGGTAAAGCCTTTTTGCAGCTTCTTCATGGTGGGAACTCCTTCGAGTGAGTGCAACGGACAATCCGTTGATATAAGCAGTATCAAGTTCCATGCCAGGGCCGGAAAAGCCCGCAAAAGCGTGAATTTCCGCACACGGCGGCGACGAACCCGGTCACGTTGCGTCACTCGACTGACGCAAATTGTCACAATCTCCCGCTCGGCACGAGTTCAGCGCGCGAACTCGCCGGCGCGCCTCAGCTGCCGGCGACGCGCCCGGGCGCCGAGCGCGGCAGGGTCAGCGTGAAGCGGGTGCCGTGTCCGGGCGGGCTATCGACGGCGATGCTGCCGCCGAGTACGGCAGTCACCAGGTTGTAGGCGATGTACAGCCCGAGGCCGCTGCCGCCCTGGCCGAGACCGGTCGTGAAGAAGGGTTCGAAGACCCGGTTGAGCGCCTCGGCGGGAATTCCCCGGCCGTTGTCGACGTAGCACAGAACGACCTGATCCGGCGCGACGGTATGCGCCATGATTTCGATGCGCCCCTCGTCGATGCCGGCGAAACCGTGCGCCAGCGAGTTTCCGACGAGGTTGGCGATGACCTGTTCGAGCGGACCCGGGTAGCTGTCCATTTCCAGGTAGGCGGGGATTTCCAGGTCGATGCGGTGACGCGTGTGCTTGAAACCGGGACGCAGGGTGACGAGCATCGCCGCGACGGTCTTGCGCAGGTCGAACGAGCGCCGGCGGGCGCTGCTCTGATCCACCGCCACCTCCTTGAACTGGCCGATCAGTTCGGCGGCGCGGGCCGTATTGCGTTCGAGCAGGTCCACCGCCTCCAGACCGCGGCTGAGCAATCCGTCCACCTGCGAGCGACGCAGGCGGCCGCTGGCAATGGCCTCCGAGAACTCGCGAAACTGCTCGCCGAGGACGCCGGCGACGACGCGCGCGTTGCCCAGCGGCGTGTTCAGTTCGTGCGCCACGCCGGCGACCAGGTGACCCAGCGCGGCGAGTTTTTCCGTCTGCACGAGTTGGGCCATTGCCTGGCGCAACTCGGCGGTTCGTTCGGCGACCAGTTCCTCGAGGTGTTCGCGATACTGGCGTAGCTCCTCGTCGACTCGCCGATGCTCGGTAATGTCGGAACCGACGCTGAACACCTCGACGACCTGGCCGTGTGCGTCGGCCACCGCCCGGTTGGTCCACGAAACCCAGACCCGCTCACCGCCACGGCGCATGTTCTCGTTGATATTGCGCTCGAAGCTCTCCGGGTTGCGGCAGATGTCTTGCATCTGCGCGCGCAGATCCTGGCCACCGCTGGCAAACTCCGGAACGATGGTCCCGATCACGTGCTGGCCGAACAGTTCGTCTTCCGAATAGCCGAAGAACTTCAGACCGAAGTCGTTGATGAAGTTGATCTGCCCCGCGGGGCTCCAGCGCAGGATGATGCTGTTGGCGTTTTCGACCAGTTCGCGATATTGCACCTCGCTCTCCAGCAACGCCTGCTCGGCGCGTCTGCGGTCGGTGACATCCTCGGCGAGAACGACTTGCGCCGGACGCCCCTGATAGGTGATCGCATGGGCGACGATTTCGACATCGATGATCGTTCCGTCCCGGGTGACGTGTTTCCACACCCCCGCAGCGTCGCCCATCTCGTCGACCGAGACGATATCCTCGGGCAGAATCGGGGTGTCGTCGGCAAGGTTTATGTCGCTCACCGTGAGGCCCAGGAATTGCTCGCGGGAATAACCGTACTTGCGCACGGCGGCATCATTGACGGTCATGAAGGCGAGCGTGTCCAGGTCATAGACCCACATCGGATGCGGATTGCTGTCGAAGAGCAGCCGGTAGCGCGCCTCGCTCTCGCGCAGCGCCTGTTCGACGTTCCTGCTTTCGCTGACGTCGATGACCACGCCCAGGTAATGGGTGACCTGCCCGGCAGCGTTGCGTTCGACGGCGGTCCGGTCGTCAACCCAGCGCGTCGTCCCGTCCCTGCAGACGACGCGGTACTCCTGCCGAAAGCGGTCGGCGCCCTGTTCCGTGAATGCCTGCACCTCGGCGCCGACGCGTTGCAGGTCGTCGGGGTGGATCAGCGCGGCGAAGCGAATCGATCCATCGAGCAGCTCTGCCGACGAATAGCCGAGCTGGCTGACGTTGTCGGAAACGAATACGGCCGGCCAACCCTCGTCGGCACGCCAGCGGAAGAGCATCGCCGGGCTGTGCTCGACGACCAGATTGGCTTGCTGCAGCTGCTCCTCGACGCGCAGACGGTCGCTCATCGCGCGCTCGCGCTCACGCTGACGAATGGCCGCCGACATACGATCGAGGTGCGTCGCCAGGCTGTCCAGTTCCTTGACCTGCGCCACTGGCCAGGGGCGCTCGTAGTCGCCGCCGGCGATCGCCTGCGCTTGCGCCGCGTAGCTACCGACGCGCCGGGCAAGGCCGCGGGCGGCGATCCAGGTCGCACCGACGGCCAGCAGCAGCGCCGCCAACAGCCCGGCGGCCAGCGCCCGGAAAGTGCTCATGAACGGCTCGAGGGCCTCGCTTCGCTCTTGCACGACGAGCACCGACCAGCCGAGTTGCGCAACGCCGGCCAGGGTGCCAATGAAACGCTCGCCGTCGGCCACGAACTCCCGTGTCGCGGGAAGCCCCGGCTGCCCGTCGCTGACGCCCGGCAGCGGAGCGAACTCGCGCAGCCGGGCGCCAGAACCGGGTTGTGCGCCGGCGACGAACTGCCCGCGGCGGTCGACAATCATCGTCGCCATTCCGGCGGCATTTGGCAGACGGGCGAGAAGCTCGCCCAGCCGATCGATCGACACTTCGCCGAGCAAGATCGCATCGCCGAGCGGAATGGCGAGGACCGCTGCCGCGCGGTCACCGGTAGACGCGCTGGGCACCTCCGACCACGCGGCGGCGCCACGCGCGCGCGCCGCGCGCATGACCGCGTTGAGCGCTGGATCGGTGCTCGACAGGTGTCGCCGCTGTCCGCCCTGCCCGTCTGCAAGTCCAACGGCGTGCACCACGTCATCCGCGTCGGCGACGTAGATCGCCGTGAATACGTCGCCGTCGGCCAGGTGTGCGCCCAGGACATCCGGCCACGACGAAGGCGAAGGCGAAGACGAAGACGAAGACGAAGACGAAGAAGACGACGACGGCGGCGGCTGCCCGTCCTGCCGGCGAAGGTGGGCGGCAATCGTCGACAGTTCACGCTCGGCGCCAAGCAGGTGCAGCTCGACTTGGCCGGAAATGGCGCCGGCAAGCACCTGCTGACGATTGTCGATATCCACCCGTGCCTGCGGCAGATAGACGACCAGCAGGAGCGCGCCAACCAGCAGCAGTGGCAGCACGCCGGCGAGGACGAAGCGCGCAGCCAGCCACAGCCAGAGCGGCCGCCCCGACGCGCCGGCCCGGGCAGAAAGCGAGGCCGGGGGGGGGTCAGGGCGCAAGCGACGCACCTCGCGTGACGCAACGCGGCGGCGGCGTCGAGACTGCGCGCGCCGAGTCTTGGCGCAGCGGTTCGATCGGGAGACTCATGGGGTGGAAGTCGTGCGCGCGGCAAGCGGACGACGGTTCACAAAGGAAGACAGTCTAACGCCATCGACGGAAAGCTGCCCAGCCGCGCGCTCGCCAGCCACCCCAGGCGCTGCGGCGAAACTCCGCGGCGAGCGGCCTGGAGTAGAATCGGACGCTTGTCGTGCGCGGAAAATGCACCATGCAGTCGCTCTGGATGATCGTCGCCAGCCTCCTCTTCGCGTCCATGGGGGTCTGCGTCAAGCTGGTCGCAGAAAGCCATTCGGCGGTCGAAATCGTCTTCTACCGCAGTTTTCTCGCCCTCTTGCCGATGCTCGCCCTGGCCCGGCTGCGCGGCGTTTCGCTGCACACGCCGCATTGGCGCTGGCAGCTCGGCCGCAGCGCCTTCGGCTTCGCGGCGGTGGTGACCTACTTTTCGGCGATCGGCCTGCTGCCACTGGCCACCGCAGTGACCCTCAACTACACCTCGGCGATCTTCCTCGCCGGCTATCTGGCGCTCGCCGGACTGCGCATGACGTCAGGAATCGTCGCCGCCCTGCTTCTCGGACTGAGCGGGGTCGCCCTGCTCCTCAAGCCGACGCTGCACGCCGAGCAGTTGCTCGGCGGCCTGCTCGGGCTGCTCTCCGGCGCACTCGCCGCGATGGCCTACTTCAGCGTCCGCGAACTCGGCGCGCGCGGCGAGCCGGAAACGCGCACCGTCTTCTATTTCACGCTGCTCTCGTCGCTCGCCGCCGGGCTGTGGCTGCTGTTCTCGGAACGGCACGCGGTCGACATGCGCAGCGGCGCGCTGCTGCTCGGTGTCGCCGCCTTTGCCACCGCCGCGCAGCTGGCCATGACGCGCGCCTACGCCACGGAGAGGACGCTGACCGCCGCAGCCCTGGCCTACAGCACGGTGGTTTTTGCCAGCCTCTTCGGGATCATCCTCTGGAACGAGACGCACGACGGCTGGTCCTGGCTGGCGATCACGCTGATCGTCGTCTCGGGACTGGCGGCGACGCGGCGACCGCTCGCCCGCTGAACCGGTCGCCAACCAGGAGAGCCTCGCCGCGCTCAGAACAGCTTCAATCCATGCAGCAGGACGGCGGCAATCGACAGCGGGGCGACGAAACGAACGAGAACGAAGAGCACGCTCACCAGCCGCGTGTTGCGCAGCGCGCCGTCGTTGCTCAGTTGCCGCGCCATCTCCGGCAGGCCATAGACCCAGCCGACGAAGAGACAGACCATGATCCCGCCGAGCGGCAGGAGGATATTGGAACTGAGGAAGTCGAAGAGGTCGAAGGGATTCATGGCAAAGACCTTGAGGTCGCTGGTCAGGCTTGACGACAGGGCGGCCGGGACGCCGAGGGCGGCAACTGCGGCGATGGTGCCCAACGAGGCGCGCTTGCGACCCAGCCCGAAACGTTCCGAGAGAATGGCCACCGGCACCTCGAGCAGCGAGAGCATGGCGCCGACGCTGGCGATCGCCGTCAGGATGAAGAAGAGCGTCATGAACAGCGTTCCGCCGGGCATGGCGGTAAACACGGCGGGAATGGTCATGAAGACCAGCGATGGCCCGGCAGCGGGTTCGAAGCCGAAGGCAAACACCGCCGGAAAGATGGCCATGCCGGCGAGCAGCGATACCGAGAGATCGGCAAACATGACCCGCGTCGCGGTCAGCGGGATGTTCTGATTGTCGCGAAAATAGCTGCCGTAGGTGAGCATGCAGCCCATGCCGATCGAGAGTTTGAAGAAGGCCAGGCCAAGCGCGGTGAGGACGACGGCCGGGGTGATCTTCGCCAGATCCGGGCTGAACAGGAAACTCAGCCCGGCGCTCGCGCCCGGCAGCGTCAGGCTGCGCGCGCAAAGCACGAGCAGCAGGATGAAGAGCAGTGGCATCAACCTGCGGGTCACCGCCTCGATGCCCCTGGCAACGCCGAACATGATGATGCTGCCGGTCACCGCCAGCACCACCCACTGCCAGAGCAGCGAACTCAGCGGATTGGCCACCAGCTCGGCGAACACGGCACCGGCCACCTGCCGATCGGTGGTGGCGATCTGCCCGGCCATGGCCTTGAAGACGTAGGCGTAGACCCAGCCGGCGACTTCGGAATAGAAGGCGAGAATCAGCAGCGCCGCCGCGAAACCCATCCAGCCGATGCTCTTCCACCACCACTGGCGGCGCGGCGCGACGCGATCGAAAGCGCTCACCGCGTTGGCCCGCGCCGCTCGTCCGAGCATGGTCTCGACGATCATCACCGGCAGGCCGACGAGCAGCGTCGCCAGCAGATAGACGAGGAGAAAACCGGCACCGCCGTTGGCGCCGGTCAGCGAAGGAAATTTCCAGATGTTGCCGAGTCCGACGGCCGAGCCGAGCGTCGCCACGAGGACGCCGAAGGAGCTGGTGAAACCGTCGCGGGAAGTTTGATTCATCGTCTCTCCGAGTGCTTTCTGATGCTGAATGTTCATGCACGTGAGCGCTCACCGGAGGCGCGCATGGCCCGCTCCGACGGTCGACGTGCAAGGGGAAAATGGGGCCGCCGGGGCGATGCCCCTTGCCGGCCATTCGTTTCTGAGCCCTGCGCAGGCGGTTCCCGGACTTAGAGCATGTTCTCCAGAAACGCCCGCGTGCGCGGATGTTCGGGAGCGGCAAAGAGCTCCTTCGCCGGACGCGCTTCGACGATTTCGCCGCCGTCCATGAAAACGACGCGGCTGGCCACCTCGCGGGCAAAGGCCATCTCGTGCGTCACCACCAGCATCGTCATCCGCTCTTCGGCCAGCTCGCGGATGGTGCGCAGGACTTCACCGGTGAGTTCCGGGTCGAGCGCCGAAGTCGGCTCGTCGAAGAGCATGATGTCCGGCTCCATGGCCAGCGCCCGGGCAATCGCCACGCGCTGCTTCTGGCCCCCCGAAAGCCGCGCCGGATAGCTGTCGCGCTTGTCGAGCAGGCCGACCTTGCGCAACAGCGCTTCGGCCTTGGGCAGGACCTCCTGGCGGCGCAATCCCTTGACGGTCAACGGCGCCTCGACGATGTTCTCGAGCACGGTCAGATGCGGAAACAGATTGAAGTGCTGAAAGACCATGCCCATCCTGCGGCAGATGCGCCGCAGCCCGGCGTCGGCGACGTAGCGGCAATGCCCCTTTTCGTCCGCACCGACCAGCGTTTCGCCTTCGATGTCGATGTGCCCGCGATCGATCGTTTCGAGATGGTTGAGGCAGCGCAGAAAGGTGCTCTTGCCGGACCCCGAGGGGCCGATGATCGCCAGCACCTCGCCCTTGCCGACGTCCAGCGAAACGCCGCGCAGCACTTCCACCGCAGCGAAGCGCTTGTGCACGTCGAGCGCGTGGATCATCGGGCTATTCATCGTACACCGCGTACTTCCTTTCCAGACGCTGGAAGGCGAGCGTCAGCACCAGCGTCATCACCAGGTAGAAAGCCGCGGCGACGATGAAAGGGGTGGTCGTGAAGTCGCGCTGCACGATGCCGCGCGCAGCGCGCAGCAGGTCGTTCATGGCCAGCACGTAAATCAGCGAGGTGTCCTTGACCAGGGTGATCGTCTCGTTGCTCAGCGGCGGCAGGATGCGCTTGAAGACCTGCGGCAGGACGATGCGGCGCATGGTCTGCGGGTAGCTCAGACCGAGCACGCGCGCACCTTCGTACTGGCCGCGGTCGATCGACTGGATGCCGGCGCGAAAGATCTCGGCGAAATACGCCGCGTAGTTGAGCACGAAAGCGACGATCGCCGCCGTGAAGTCGGGCAGGCGAATTCCGATCAGCGGCACGAAAGGCAGGGCGAAGTAGATGAACAGCATCTGCAGCATCAACGGCGTGCCACGCATCAGCCAGATGTAGCCGTTGACCAGAGCGCTGACGACGACGAAACGCGAAACGCGCAACAAGGCCAGCAACAGGCCGAGCGGCACCGCCAGAACGAAGGTGATGATGAACACCTGCAGGGTCACCCCCGTTCCTTCGAGCAGGGGACCCATTATTTCGATTACATAGTTCATGCGCTATTTCTCAACACCCGCTGGGGGGCAGATAGCGAGGTGTCGAGGTGTCGCATTCTTGGCAAGACTTTCAGCAAGCCCCTCTTCGCTCCACCTGGCGGCAATCCGGCGCCACTCTCCCGCGACGCTTCCGCCGCATCGACAACGCCCGGGGTAAAACCTCTGGATTGCCGCGTCGGCTTCGCCTCCTCGCAATGACGTGCGGATTCGCCGTGGCGCCGCGACCGCCCGGCGGCACGGCCGGGTTCCGTTCGCAGCGGGAACCGCCGGGCTATTTCTTGACGATGTCCTTGCCGAACCATTTGTTCGAAATCGCAGCGGCGGAACCATCGCCCTTCATTTCGTCCATCGCCTTCTGCAGCCTGGCCATCAGCTCGGTATCGTCCTTGCGCGTCCCCACGCCGTAGTCCTCGGTGCCGAAGTTTTCCTCGAGCACGCGATACTCACCGGGTTTCTTGGCCGTGTAGTAACGCCCGACGACCTCGTCGACCACCAGCGCGTCGAGTCGACCAATGCTGAGATCCATCAGCGCCGTCACGTTGTCGCCGAACTTCTTGAGTTCCTTCAGCGATTTGGCGGTCGCGCCATCCTTCTCGATGGCCTCGATCGCGCTGCTGCCGTCCTGCACGCCGACCACCTTGCCGGCCAGGTCGGCCTTGCTGTTCACCGCCGACTTGTCGGTGACGATGATGATCTGCCGGTTTTCGAGGTACGGCGTGGTGAACAGGATCTTTTCCTTGCGCGCGTCGGTGATCGTCAGGCCGTTCCACAGCACGTCCACCCGCTTGCTGCTCAACTCGGCTTCCTTGGCATTCCAGTCGATCGGTTTGAACGTCACCTCGGCGCCAAGGCGCTTGCCGGCCTCGGTCGCCAGATCGATGTCGAAGCCGACCAGCGTGTTGCTCTCGTCACGAAAGCCCATCGGCGGGAAATTGTCGTCCAGTCCGACGACGATCGCGGCCACCGGGGCCGGGGCCGGCGCCGCTGCGGCGCTGGCCGCAGGCGCTTCCTTCTTGCCGCACGCCGCGAGCAGGGCTGCGGCAAGAATAGCGACGATCACCAGCGAGGTCTGTTTCTTCATGTCTCTTCTCTAGCTATGCGTTGAAAGGGCGGCATGATAACAGGCTCTGACGCCAGCGCCGCCTGCGCTGCGCGTCGCTGCCGAAGCCCCGGCCACGCCCCTGGCGTGCGGCGGCGTCGGCAGTTCAATTCCGCTCGTGGTCGCGGCGATAGCGCTCGAAGGCGCCGCGCACGGTTTCACGCAGTTCGGCGTCGTCCCAGGGCTTGGTCATGAAACGGTAGATCTCGCCGTGATTCACGGCGTCGGTGACCGACTGCAGATCGGTATATCCGGAGAGGATCATGCGCACCGTATCCGGAAACAGCGCCCTGGCACGGGCGATGAACTCGCTGCCCGACATCGCCGGCATGCGCTGGTCGGTGATGATCACGCCGACGCGGTGGCGGGCGAGGATCTCCAGCCCCTCGATGCCACTGCTCGCCGTGAAGATGCGGTAGCGGTCGGCGCGCAACAGCCGGCGCAGCGCGTTGGTGATGTTCGCCTCGTCATCGACCAGCAGCAGCGTCCGCGACGCCTCATCCTCCTCATCCGCGGCGCCGGCCGCGGCAAAGTTCAGGCAGCGCGCCTCGCGCAGGAGGACCTCGAAATCGTAGCCCGGCAGGGGCTGGCTGAAGTAGAAACCCTGCATCTCGTCACAGCCCCGTTCGCGCAGGAACTTCAGCTGCGCCTCGCTCTCGACGCCCTCGGCGATGACCTTCACTCCCAGGCTCTTGGCCATGGCGATGACGGCCAGCGCGACGGCCGCAGCGGTCCGGTCGCCGAGAATGTCACGCACGAAGCAGCGGTCGATCTTGATGCGGTCGACGGTGATGCGCAACAGATGGGCGAGCGACGAAAAGCCGGTACCGAAGTCGTCCATCGCCGTCGTCACGCCGGCGGCACGAATCCTTTTCAGGATCGCCGTCACCCGTCCGATGTCCTGCAAGGCGAGGCTTTCGGTCAGTTCGACTTCCAGCGCGCCGCTGCCCAGCCCGGCGCGATCGATTGCCGCAGCCAGCTGTTCGGCCAGGTCGTCACTCTCGAACTGTCGCGCCGACAGGTTGACCGCCAGCCGCGGTGGCGTCAGGCCGGCGTCCCGCCAGGCACGCGACTGCTGGCAGGCGGTTTCGATCACCCACTGGCCGATCGGCACGATCAGGCCGCTGTCCTCGGCAAGGGTAATGAAGTCCTCGGGCGAAATCATCCCGCGCAGCGGATGCCGCCAGCGCAGCAGGGCTTCAGCGCCAACGATTTCGCCGCTGATCAGATCGACCTGCGGCTGGTAGTGGAGCTCGAACTCGCCACGCTCGAGCGCTCGCCCGAGGTCGGCTTCGATGGCCAACTGCCCGGCAACGCGCTCGTTCATCTCGGCCTGGTAGAAGTGGAAGGCGCCGCGACCCCTGGCCTTGGCGCGATGCATCGCCGCGTCGGCGTTCTTGAGCAGCGTCTCCGCATCGCAACCGTCACGCGGGAAGAGACTGGCGCCGACGCTGCAGGTGATCGCCAGTTCGTGGCCGTCGATTTCCACAGGCCGGGCAACGCTCTCCAGGATGCGCGCGATGACCCGCGCCACTTCACCGTCGCCGAGCGGATCGGCAAGGATCAGCACGAACTCGTCGCCGCCAAGGCGGGCGACGGTATCCCCTTCGCGCACGCTGTCGGCGAGCCGCCCGGCGACGATACGCAGCAACTCGTCGCCATGGCCGTGCCCGAGGCTGTTGTTGACCCGCTTGAACTGGTCGATATCGACCGCCAGCAGGGCCAGCTTGGCATCGTGGCGTTCGGCGTAGGCGATCGCCTGCTGCCCGCGGTCGCGCAGCAGGTTGCGGTTGGCCAGGCCGGTCAGCGAATCGTGGTTGGTCTGGTGTTCGAGTTCCTCTTCGTAACGGCGGCGCTCACTGATATCGTGGAAGACGCTGACGAAGTGTCCGAGCGTACCGTCCGGCGAACAGACCGGCGCCACGTTCAGTTCGGCCCACAGCGGCGAACCGTCCTTGCGACGACAGCGCAGCGTCACCTGCGTGCCGCGCCGCTCGCGCAGCGCCTGACGCAACTCGTTGAGCTCCAATTGATCGAGTTCGCCGGCGAGCAGAAAACGGCCGCTGCTGCCGAGCACTTCGTCGGCGCCATAGCCGGTGATCGCTTCGAAACCGGGATTGACGTAGGTGATCGGGTGAGCGGGGTCGAGGGCATCGGTGATCATGACACCGTTGGCCGACGCTTCGACGGCGCGCTTGAGCAACAACATGCCGGCTTCGGCGCGCTGCGCGAAGATTCCGTAGGCGAGGTCGTCGGCGAGCTCTTCGAGCACCTCACAGGCGTCGTCGTCGAAGCCCTGTGGATCGGGCGTCAGCAGGTTGAGCACACCGATCGACACGCCGCGTCCGACCAGCGGCAGAGCGATTGCGGCGCACTGGCCGCGGTCGGCGAGGCCGCTGCTCCAGTGCTCGGGGGCATTAGCCAAAACGAACAGGCAGGTCAGCGCCTGCCCCTGCTCCAGGGCAGGCAGCGCCAGCTGCTGGCGAAAGCCGCTGCGCCAGAGATCGCCATCCAGTGACGCCAGGGAAGAGGCGGCGACCAGCGCGGCCGGTTCCGCCGCCAGTCGAGCCTCGCCGCTACTGCGATCCACCAGGTCGACCCACACCGCGGAATAGCCGCCCTGGCGGTGCAGGCGATCAACGATGCCACCGATCATCTCGCTCTCGCTACCGGCGCGCACCAGCGCCGCGTTGCAATCGTGGATCAGACGCAGCGTGGCGTTCAGCCGACGCAGCGCCAGCGACTGGCGGTCGCGCTCGCTGACGTCGCGGACGGCGCAGGTGATAATCCTTCCCGACGCCTCGTCGATGTGGCTCAGGCTGATCTCGACGGGGAACAGGCTGCCATCGCAGCGCTGGCCCTGGAGATGCGCAACGCGCATGCTGCCCGGTCGCGGCTGCGCGTCGAAGCGGGCGCGGTGACCACGGTGCGCCGCACGCTTGGCTTCGGGAACCAGCAGGTCGATGCAAAGTCCGTTCAGGGCGCCGGGACGATAGCCGAACATCCGCTCGGCGCTGGTATTGGCGAGCAGGATGCTGCCGGCCGAATCGACCAGAAACAGAGCGTCAGCGGCGGTTTCGAGTACGCCACGGTAGCGCGCCTCGGCGGCCGCCAGGGCAGTCAGAGTGCGCGGTTCCTGGCCGGCGTCCGGCGGCCTGTCGAGATCTTCGGGTGAGACCGGAAGGACGTCGGCCTTCATGCGCAGAGCTCCGCCAGCACGCGCGGCAATTCAGGAACCAGATTGGCCTTGCAGACGTAGGCGTCGACGCCGATCGCTGCGGCCGCCGCCCGATACTCCGGCGTCGAGTGCAGGGAAACGACCAGCAACTTGATGTCCGCGTCCACCTCGCGGATGCACTTTGCCGTCTCGAGACCGTTCAGGCCGGGCATCGCGATATCGAGAATGACGACATCCGGGCGCTCGCTGCCCAGGACCTGCAGCGCTTCCTCGCCGGAGCCGACGCTGGCGGCTATTTCGAAACCCAGCCCGCGCAGCATGCGCGCCAGCAACTTGCGGAACTCGGGACAATCATCGACCAACAGCACCCGGACCACACTCATGACCATCACCCTTTCGTCTGAACATGGGCTGAGTCTGGTGGAAGCGGCGGCCTGGCGCCATCGGGGGATCCCCTAGCGGCGACCGGAAAAATCCCGCCCGGCGCCGGGGCGCTCAGCGTCCGGCACGCCTATTCGGCGGCGGAAACAAGTCCGTTGCGGATCGCATAGCGGGTCAGCCCCGCCACATCGTGAATGTTCAGCCGCTCCATGATCTGGGCACGGTGCGACTCGACGGTCTTGGCGCTGATGCCGAGGTCGAAAGCGATTTCCTTGGCCCCGCGACCGGCGGCGATACGGCACAGGATCTCGCTTTGACGCGGCGTCAGGGCGTCGGCGGCGGGTGGTCCGCCTTTGCCGCGGGAAAGGTAGCCGTCGACGACCTGTCGCGAGACGCTCGGCGACAGCCAGGTTTCACCGCGCATCACCGCGCGCAGCGCGAGTTCGAGCTCGACCGGCGCGGCGTCCTTGATCAGGTAGCCGACAGCGCCGACCTGCAGCGCCTCCCTGACGTACTCGGCGTCGGCGTGCATCGACAGCACGATCACCCGCACGGCCGGATAGAGGCGATGGATCTCGGCGCTCGCCACCAGTCCGCCCATGCCCTTCATGGCGATGTCGATGAGCAACAAATCGGGCAGGCACTCGCCGACGCGAGCGATGGCCGTGGCGCCATCGTCGGCTTCACCGACCACTTCGACGCCGCTGAAGGCGCCGAGGAGCGAACGGATGCCGGCACGCACCAGCTGGTGATCGTCGGCGAGAACGACGCGTATACGGTCGTTCATCAGGTCGCTCCGGGCAGTGGCAGCGTCACACGCACCTCGCTGCCGGCGCGCTGCGCGGGCTGCGAGCGCACCTCGAGCCGGCCGCCGGCAAGAGTGGCGCGCTCCTGCATCGAGAGCAGGCCGAGGCTCGTGCCACGCGCCGCGCCGGCAAATGCCGCCGCGGCGTCAAAGCCACGGCCATCGTCACGCAGGGAGAGGATCAGCGCGCCTTGCGCATAGCGCAACTCGAGCACCACCGCAGTCGCGCCGGCATGGCGGATGACGTTGTTCAGCGCCTCCTGGGCAATGCGGAAGCAGGTGATGGCAATATCCTCCGGCGGCGACGGCAGGCCGTCGTCGGCGATGAAGCTGGCCCGGATTCCGGCATGGCGGCAGGTATTGCCGAGGTGTGCGCGCAGCGCCGGCACCAGGCCGAGGTCGTCGAGCTGCGGCGGGCGCAGCTCGACCGACAGGGCGCGTACGCGCTGCAGGGTCCGGTCGGCAATATCGGCAGCCTCGTGGATTTCGTCCTGCTCGCCGCCGGCAGACCAGCGGCGCATGCCCAGGAGCACGATCTTGATCATCGTCAGGTTCTGCCCGATATCGTCGTGCAGGTCGCGGGCCAGACGCCGCCGCTCGTCTTCCTGCACGCCGATGAGCCGAGCCGAGACCTCGTGCAGACGCGCGAGAGCGCTGCGCAAGTCGGCCTCGGCGCGCCGCCGGTGCTCGTCGGCGCTGAATTTTTCGAGGGCGAACGATATGTCGCTGGCCAACTCGGCGAGCAGCTCGATCAACTCCTCGTCAAAGTAACCGACTTCGCCGGCGTAGAGGCTGAAGACGCCGACCACGGCGCCAGCGCGCCGGAGCGGAAACGCCGCCGAGGCGGCGATTCCCGCCGCCCGCGCGCGTTCCTGCCAGGGGCCGGTGCGCGGGTCACTGACGAAGTCATTGCAGATCGCCGGCCGACCAGCGCGCATGGCGGCACCGTCCGGGCCATGCCCCTGCTCATGCTGGGCGTCGATCGAAATGCGCAGGCCGCGCAGGTATTCGCCGGCGATGCCCGAATCGGCGACGACGCCGATCCAGCCATCGGCGTCGAGCAGGCCGATCCAGGCACCGTCGACGTCGCCGTGGCGAACGACGATCCGGCAGGCGTCGACGAGCAGCGTCCCGGCAGACTCGGCGTGCATGATCGCCTGATTGGTCTGCGCCACGGCGTTGAAGAAACCGCTCAGCCGCCGCAGGCGCCGTTCCGCCTCCTTGCGTTCGCTGATGTCGCGGGCGATGGCAAAGACGCCAACCGTCTCGTCGGCGAGCTGCAGGCAGCCCTTGGTCGTCAGATAGGTGCGCTCGCCGCCGTCGGCAGCGCGGAGGATTTCCTCGCAGGTCTCGGTCACCGCCGCCGACATCAGACGCTGGTCGTCGGCGCGCCGGCGCGCCGCCGTCTCGGCGGGAAAGAGATCCGCGTCGCCACGGCCGAGAATGTCCTTGCGCTGTCGCCCGAGCAAGCGCTCGAACGCGCGGTTGCAGAGGAGGTAGCGACCATCGGCAGCCTTGGCGAAGATGCAGTCGGTCGAACCCTCGACCAGCGCCGAGAGCGTCGCCGCCAGCTCGTCGATGCGCCGCTCCTGGCGCTCGGCTTCGACACGCAGCAAGGCCTCGTGCTGGTGCCGCTGCAGCGCCAGCTCGATCGCCAATTGCAGCTCGCGATCGTTACAGGGTTTGATCAGGTAGGCATGCGGCGCAGTGATGCGCGCGCGCGCGAAGCGCTCCTCGTCCGCATAGGCGGTCAGATAGAGCAGCGGCACGCGCTGCTCGTCGAGGATCACCCGCGCTGCATCGATGCCATCGACGCCGCCGGGCAGGACAATGTCCATCAATACCAGGTCAGGCCGTTCACGCGCCGCCACGGCCACCGCCTCTTCGCCGGAGGCCACCGGCCCGGCAATCACGTAACCCAGCGCGGCGAGCCGCAGCGCCAGCGCCCGGGAAACGAGGGGGTCGTCCTCGACGACCAGAATGCGTTTGCCCGCCGGCATGCTGGTGTTCATTTCCTGGCTCCCGAGAGTGCGGCGGCCGGCGCCGTAAGGGCAGGCGGCGAGCTGCCCGTCGCCACCGTCAGTGTGGTCAGAAGGCGATCGAACTCCAGCCTGGCGCTGTCCACGCGCGCTGCCGGATCGGCGTCCAGCTGCCGCGCCAGTTTCTCGATCGCGAGCGCCGTGGCGCCAAGGACGGGGTGACCGAAGGTTCCCGCCGCCCCGGCGAGGCTATGCGCGACGGCGCACAGTTCGCGCAGCGCCGCCTCGTCGCTCTCGTCCCAGACCTCCCGGCCCTCCCAGTCCTTCCCGAGCGCCGTCAACGCAGCCTCGACCTGGCGCAGTCGCGCCGGCAGCGAGCGCTGGAACTCCTCGCCAAGCTCGGCCAGTTGCGCCGCCAGCTGGGCGGCGGCAGCGGCGGGCAGTTCAGCCATCGCGAGCCTCCCAGAGCGCGCGCACCTGACCGGCCAGGGCCATCGGATCGAAGGGCTTGGTGATCACGCCCAGGGCACCCTCGGCCTGGAGCGCGGCGATCTCGCCGGGCAGCGCTCGCGCGGTCATGAAGATCGCCGGCACGGCCTCGGTTTCGGACAGCGCGCGCAAGGCGCGCAAGGTCGCCGGCCCGTCCATGCCCGGCATCATGACGTCGAGCAACAGCAGATCAGGGGCGAATTCGCGCACGCGCAGCAGCGCCTCGTCGCCGGAGGAAGCGACCTCGACCGCAAAGCCGCCAACCGCTTCGAGCGCCAGCTTGGCGACCGTGCGGATGTCGACCTCGTCCTCGACGTACAGAATCCGTTGCAGGCTAGCACTCATCATCGTTCTCCTTCTCGTTCTTCGTCACGTCTCCGTCTGCCAACCGAGCACGCCGGCCCGGTTCAGCACGCGCCGCCGACCGCGTCAACCCGTGCACGATCTGCACCAGCCGTTCGTTGGAGGTACGCGACTTGACCAGGCTGGCGGCGACCGCCTGCTGCGCAGCGAGCGGCGTCTCGGCGTCGCTGGCGGAAAAGACGACCACCGGCGGCGGCTGCGCCAGACCCTGGATCAGCGGCAGCAGGTCGAGCCCGGACCCGTCGGGCAGGCCAAGGTCGAGGATCACGACATCGAAGGTGCGCGTGGCCAGCTCGGCCTTGGCAGTGGACAGCGTACGCGCCTCGATGATTTCTGCTCGAGATCCGAACTGGGCGGCGACGATGTGCACCAGATCGACATCGTCCTCGACGTGCAGGATGCGCGTCGGTTGCGACGCTGGCCCGCGGATGGCGCGCTTGAGCGCGGCCGAGAGTCGCTGCGCGTCGACCGGCTTTTCGAGCCAGTCGACCACCGCCAGCGCGCCGCCGAGCCCCGGGGTCAGCACATCCGGCGACCCCGACACGACGACCACCGGCACCTCGAACCCCCCCTTGGCCGCGCGCAGGCGGGTCAGCAGATCGACGCCCGTCTCATCGGGCAGGCCGATCTCCAGGGTCATCGCCGCGTACTGACGGCTGGCGAGCAGCTCGCGAGCCATCGCTGCGCTCGCTGCATGGTCGACCTGATAGCCGGCACGCTGCAACAAGTTCGCCAGAAGCTGCGCGACGTCGGCATCGTCCTCGCAAACGAGCACCCGTGGCGCGTCGGCGCTCGCCTCGCCGCCATTAGCCGGTACCGTACCCGACAGCGACGCGACCTCCGGCAACTCGAACCAGAAGCAGGCGCCGTGACCGGGCTCGCTGCTGAAACCGATCTCGCCGCCCATGCGCTCGACCAGCGCGCGCGAGATCGACAGGCCGAGACCCGAACCGCCCTTGGCCCGCGTCGTCGATCCGTCGGCCTGGGAGAACTTGTCGAAAATTCGCGCACGAAACTCCTCCGGGATCCCCGGGCCACGATCGACGACTTCGATGCGCAGGCGATCGCCGCGGCGGTGCAGCGAGACATCGACCGTCGCGCCGGGCGGCGAGAACTTGGCGGCGTTGGAGAGCAGATTGGCGAGCACCTGCAGAAGGCGATCGGCGTCGATGTGCGCGCTGCCCTCGGCGAGGCGGGCGACGATGGCCAGCTTGACGTCGTGTTGCACGGCAAAGCCCTGGTTGGCCGCGACCGCCTGCTCGATCAAGGGCAGCAGCGGCTGCGTCGCAAACTGGAAGCTCATCCGGCCCGAAGCGATCCTTTCCACGTCGAGAATATCGTTGATCAGGTCGACCAGCCGATCGCAGTTGGTCGCCGCGATTCCGATCAGCGCTTTCGCCTGCGGCGGCAACTCGCCGGCGATTCCGCCCTCGAGCAGACCGAGGGAGCCGCGAATCGACGTCAGCGGCGTACGCAACTCATGGCTGACCGTGGACACGAACTCGTTCTTGAGCTGCTCCATCTTCTTGCGCTCGGAGATGTCGCGCACCAGCCCGATGAAACGCCGACGGTCGTTCACGGTCACCTCGGTGACCGCCAGTTCCATCGGAAAACAACTGCCGTCGGAACGCTTGCCGACGACTTCGCGGCCGATGCCGATGATCTTGCGCACCCCGGTTCGCCGATAGGCACTGAGGTAGCCGTCATGCTCGCCGGCGTAGGGCGCGGGCATCAGCATCTTGACGTTGCGCCCGAGCACCTCCTCCGTGCGGTAGCGGAACAGGCTCTCGGCGGCCAGGTTGAAGCTTTCGACAAGACCTTGCTCGTCGATGGTAATGATCGCATCGAGCGTGTTGTCGAGCACCGCGCGCGCGCGTGCCTCGGATTCGCGCAGCTCGTGGGTCATGGCGTCGGCCAGCGTGAGCGCGCGCGCCCGCGACCCGGCAAACGACTGCAGGAGCGCGAAAACGAGGGCGCTGATCAGCGCACCGCCGGCGAGTACGGCAGTGGCGGTGCGTTTGACCGCCGCCGGCGCGTCGACGGCGTCGATGCGCAGTCGCCACTGTCGGTCGGCGAAGTCGAATAGCTTGTCGCTGCTGTAGGGCGCCGGCGACGAGCGGCTCTCCGACGGCATCAGGCGCAGGAGGGGCTGCGCGTCGGCGACGGCACCGCCGGCCGCGCCAACCAGGCCAACGTCATCGATCCTCAGGTCGAGACGCTCGGCATCCTCGCCGAACACGCCACGCGCCAGATCCCCCATCCGGAAGGCGGCATAGACGACGCCGACAAACGCCGCCCACCGCTCTTCGATGGTCAGCAGCGAGGCCCCGTTGCGATAGATCGGCAGGAGCAGCAGGAAGCTGCTCTGACGCCCGGTCTCCTGGACCAGGGTGATTGGCGCGGTTGCAGCGGCTGCACCACTCGCGCGCGCCCGCTCGGCGGCGCTCCGACGCTCGCTTTCGCTGAGTAGATCGAGGCCGAAAGCAGCTTCGTTGCCCTGCGGCGGCTCGGTGTAATCGATGACCAGGTACTCCGGCCGCTCGCCTGGCGGGCGAATCGCAAACGTCGGATAGCCCTCGGCGAGCAGCCGCCGATCGGAACGAACCGCTGTGATGAAGGCCTCGCGTTCCGCAAGTGGCACCCGGCGCGCGAAACCGACGACCTGGACGCCGGGAAGGTCCTGCTTGAGTTCGAGCCGTACGACATAGCGATGGAACTCGCCACGGTCGACCTCCTCGGAGCCCGCGAAGAAGCCCTGCAGACCACGCAGGACACCTTCGTAGGCATCGAGTCGTTCCTTGAGCTGGAGGGCGCGGATCGCCGCCGCCTGCTGGAATTCGTGCCTGGCCTCGCTTTCGGCAACGCCGGCGGCCCATTGCGCCGCCCAGACGGTAAGCGCCAGACCAGCGAAGAGCGAAAGCACTGCGCTGCGTTGAATGCTGAACACTGCCATCAATGCCCTCCGCCGCTTGCCGATCAATCGCCGCACGGCGACACCGCCGGCCCGACGCACAGCCCCCTCCCGGGTGGCAATCATTCAATAACCGCGTCACCAGTATAGGTGTGACAGTGAACCACGGTCAATCAAGGTCCTGGCACGCCGCGCGGCGCCTCCCCCGGCAATCGTCGTCTGCCGCCACCTGATCGATCGGCAGCTTGTTCGAGTGCCGCCTTGCGCGCACACTGGCGGCCTTCAAGGGAGCCCGCGCATGGCACTGAAAGCGACCATTTTCAAAGCTGAACTCACCATCTCCGACACCGATCGCGGCTACTACGCGACGCACGCCCTGACCATCGCCCGCCACCCCTCCGAAACCGACGAACGCATGATGGTGCGCCTCCTGGCGTTCGCCCTGAACGCCAGCGACAGCCTGCAGTTCACCACCGGGCTGTCCACCGAAGGCGAACCCGATCTCTGGCAGAGATCAGCGACCAACGAAATTGACCTGTGGATCGACGTCGGCCTGCCCGACGAAAGACATCTGCGCAAGGCCTGCGGCCGCGCGCGGCAAGTGGTCGTCTATGCCTATGGTGGCAGCAAGGCAGGCCTCTGGTGGGCCAGGGTCGGCCAGGCGCTCGAGCGCTTCGACAACCTCAGCGTCTTCGCGCTGACGCGCGCCACGACCGGCGAACTTGCCGCTCTCAGCCAACGCGGGATGAGCATCACCTGCATGGTCGGCGACGGCGGCGTCTGGCTGAGCGATGGCGGCAACAACGTCAGCGTCGAGCCGGCAGCGTGGATGAATTCCCGCCCTGGGAAGCAGGCATCAGCAAACGGGCGCTGAGCGCGCCGCGGCGCTCAGTGCGGCGGGAAGCGTCCGGCGAGGCGCATGTTATAGATCATTTCGGCCGCTTCGATGCAGCGCGCGTTGCCGGTCGCCAGCAGGTCGGCATAGGTCAGTGCCAGTGGTACCGTGGCAGCGGCCTCGTCGCCGGCGAGCAGCGACGCGCCCCAGAAGGGCTTGCGCAACTCGACCAGGTGCTCGTACGCCGCCGGACCGGCGGCTTCGATCCCCTGCTCGGCAAGCAGGCGCGCAGGCAGCTTGTCACCGTAGAGGGTCAGCACGCCGGGTGTCCGCCCATTCGGCATCAGCTCGCCCAGGAGCAGGGCGGCCGCCGCCTCACCACCCCAGCGCGCATGCGCGGGGTTCAGTGACCATGCACGCCAGTCGTCGAAGTGCCGTGCGAGATAGCGGTCGCTGAGCGTCTTGCCGCGCAGGCCGAGCGCATACCCCTGCGCCCACTCGTCGAGCAGACGCTTGCTGGCGACAAGGCAACGCTGTTTGCCGGTGACCACCAGGGCGCCGTGCTGCTGCAGGTCGGCGACGACCGCCGGCAACGAGCCAAGGGCGACGTCGGCAGCAGCGGCAATGCTGCGATACGGCGCCGTGGCCAACTGCGGATCGCAGAGCAAGGCGAAGAGCACCTTCAGCCGGGCAATGGGGAAGCGGCGGCTGGCTCGCGCGGCGAAGTCCCTGGAGCGCAGCTTGCGCCCGCTGACAAAGACAAAAAGGCCACCACCCTCGAGGTAGGCGTTGCCCGCGCCATCGGCGAATGGCTGCCCCTGTTCACGCAATCGATCGGCCAGTGCCGCCGTCACGCAGGGGGTGAGCAACAGTGGCGAAGGCCGGCCGCCGCCGCTCGCGTGGCGTAGTTGCGCCAGCACGGCGCCGAGGGACTCGGGCGTCAGCCGGCCCTTGACCAGGGCCATGAAGTCATGGCCGCTCCTCCCCTTGCTGATCGTCAGGCAAGTCGCCGACCCTTGCCGCTCGTCGCCGGCCGGGCTATGCACCTCGACCGTCAAGCCATGCCCGCGCAGCGCTTGTACGACGGTGTCGAGAAGGGTCTCCTGCTCGTACTCGCTCATTCCCGGCCACCACCGCAAGTCATGAACAAGTCGCGATTATGAACGCGGAGCCGCCAGCGTTCAATATTCCCGCTTGTTCATGACTGGCAGTGCGCACAGACCTCAGGCTCCGACCTGCCGCGAACAAAGAGGCAGCGGGCTTTCCGGGTGGCGGTCGAGGAGTGGCGAGCCACGAAGCCGCTGCCAGATTCCGTGCACGGGAGCGAGCAACAGCCGCTGCCACGGCTTCGCCGCCGGCTCGAAGCGAACGCGCCCCTTGCCAATGGCCTCGAGCAGGGCGAGTCCGCTGCCGCGCACCAGATGGCTCTCGCCGGCGGCGAGCAGGATATCGCCGGCTTCACCTTCGACGGTCAGCCAGACCCGGCCTGCGGTGCAGATGACGCGCACGCCTCTGGCCGACATCAGCCTGATCGGTGCGTTGTGAGCGAGATACAACTCGCTGTTGTACAAATCGAAGTCCATGGCCAGCTCCCGTGTTTCTGTTCCGATGCGACACAGTGTAGGCCGGCCGGCCTTGATAATACAGTTACAAAAAGGCAAAATTGTGACCAGCACAATTTTCTACCTTGCAAACTGTACCGATCGAGATCAGCAACAACTGTATTGGTGGAGCCGATGGAACACGAACTTCTGCGCTACGAACGACTGGCCGAGGATCTGAGCAGCATCATCGCCGGCGGCAATCTGCGCCCTGGCGAACGCCTGCCGTCGGTACGGCGCCTGTCGCGCGAGCGGCAGCTGTCGGTGTCGACGGTACTGCAGGCACTGCATCAGCTCGAAGACCGCGGGCTCGTCGAGGCTCGACCGCAATCCGGCTATTTCGTCCGCCATGCACCCGCGCCACACGAGCAGCCGAACGCACGCTCGACCCCCGAAGAAGCCGTCCCGGTAGATGTCAGCCAGCGCCTGATACGCGTGCTGCAGACGGGCGGCAGGCCGGGCGTGGCGCCGCTGGGCGCCGCCCTGCCCGCGTCCACCCTGCTGCCCCTGGGGGCGCTGCAGCGACTCTACGGCAGCGTCGCGCGGCGGCACCCGCGGCTGCTCGAAGGCGCCAGCCACATCAACATGGATGAAGCGGCGCTGACCCGTCAGCTGGTGCTGCGCTCGGTCGGCTGGGCCGGACCGCTGGCGGCCAACGAGTTCGTCATCACCAACTCGTGCACCGAAGCACTGGGACTGTGCCTGCGCGCGGTGACCCAGCGCGGAGACACGGTGGTCGTCGAGTCGCCGACCTACCACCTGATGCTCCAGTTGCTGGAAACGCTGGGCCTGAAAGCGCTGGAGATCCCGACCGATCCGCGCACCGGCCTGTCGATCGAGGCGCTCGATGTGGCCACCCGCGACGGCCAGGTAAGCGCCTGCCTGCTGGTCCCCAACGCCAGCAACCCGCTCGGAAGCATGATGCCCGACGAGCACAAGCGCCGACTGGCGAAGCTGACAGCCGAACGCGGCGTGGCGGTGATCGAAGACGACATCTACGGCGACCTGTACTTTGGCAGCAAGCCGCCGCGCCCGATCAAGGCTTTCGACAAAGCCGGCAACGTGCTCCTCTGCTCGTCGTTTTCCAAGTCTCTGTCACCCGCCCTGCGCCTCGGTTTCGTCGCCGCCGGCCGCTATCGGCGACAGGTCGCGCTGCACAAGACGGTGAGTAGCGGCGGCACCAACCCGATCACCCAGCTGGTCGTCGCCGAGTACCTCGAATCGGGTTCCTACGATCGACACCTGCGTAGCCTGCGCCGCATCTACGAGCGCCAGGTCGACGCCATGCGCGCGGCGGTGGCCAGGCATTTCCCGCCGGCAACGCGGATGACGCAGCCGCTCGGCGGTTTCGTGCTGTGGGTCGAACTGCCCGACCAGGTCGATACCACCGCCCTCTACGACCGCGCCATTGCTGCCGGCGTCGCCTATGTGCCCGGCGAACTGTTCTCGGCCAGCGGCATGTACCGCAACTGCCTGCGTCTCAACTGCGGCAACCCGCATACGCCGGCGATCGAGGACGCCGTTCGCCGCCTCGGCGAGTTACTGGCGTCGTGAGGCCACCCGCAAACGCGTTACCGCTCGACAAGGAAGTCGGGGAGTGCCGAATGACCTGCCCAGCGACGGCACCGCCACGCGCGGCGCGGCCCTGAGTGGCCGGCGGCAGATACCGGAGACCCAGCGACAACGGCACCTTCCGCGAGCACAAGCGCGACCGGATAAGGGCCGCAACCCGCCCGCGTCGAGTGGTCGCGAGGGCTCACGTCCGGAAGCATTCGCGTGCTCGCCTTTGTCATAGGAGTGGGCTAGAATCACGCATGCCTCTGATTGAACTCAGCCTGCTTCTTCTTCTGGCCATCGCCGTCGGCGGTGCGCTCGTCCATTGGACACCGCTGCCGTTGCCGATCCTGCTGGTGGTCGTCGGCGTGGTGGCGTCGTTCCTGCCCGGACTGGGCAGCGTCGAAGTCGATCCGGAGCTGTTCCTGCTCCTGTTCATCCCGCCGATTCTCTTTGCCGATGCCTGGGTCTTGCCGCGTCGCGACTTCGTGCATACGCTCAAGCCGGTGCTGCTGCTGGCGCTGGGCTTGGTCGTTCTGACCGTCGTCGTCGTCGGCTACGCGATGCACTGGCTGATCCCGGCGATGCCACTGGCCGTGGCCTTCACGCTCGGGGCGATCGTTTCGCCGACCGACGCCGTGGCCACCGTGGCGACCACCCAGTTGCTGCCCCTGCCCGCGCGCATCGTGCATATCGTCAATGCCGAAAGCCTGCTCAACGACGCGTCGGGACTGGTCGCTTTCAAACTCGCCGTCGCCGCGGCAGCGACCGGGCTGTTCTCGTCGACGGCGGTCGCCGGCAACTTCGTACACCTCGCCGGCGGCGGCATCATCATCGGCATCGCCGTCGAGTGGGTCGGGCGCGAATTGCGCCAGCGGCTGATTCGTCTGCACGCTGGCGACCCGGTGCTGCAGACGCTGCTGACGATATTGATACCCTACGGGGCCTACCTTGCCGCCGAGGCGCTGCACGTTTCCGGAATCCTGGCGGTGGTGGCCGCCGGACTGTGGGCCAGCGGCCAGGAAGTGAAAGGCCTGACCGCCGACGCCCGCCAGCACGCGCGCGAGGTCTGGCGGATGCTGTCCTACGTTCTCAACGGCGCCGTGTTCGTTCTCCTCGGGCTGCAGTTGCGCCGCATGCTGAGCGGCGTCGATGACTTCGCGCCCCTCGATCTGGTGCTCTATGCCCTGGTTCTGTGGGCGCTGTTGATGGTGCTGCGCATCGCCTGGGTGTGGACCTCTGCGCACCTGCGCTTTCGTCTGCGCTGGGGGTGGACCGGCAGCACGACGGGGCCCGACCCGAAACGCCTGCTGCTCGTCAGCTGGGCGGCGGTGCGCGGCTCGATCACGCTGGCCACGGCGCTATCGGTGCCAGCCGTGGTGGCCGCCGGAACGCCCTTTCCCGAACGCGACCTGGTCGTCTTTCTGGCGGCGGCAACGATCATCCTGACCCTGGCGTTCAACGGCGTGCCGCTTCCCTGGCTGATCCGCAAGCTCGCTCTGAACAGCGACGAAGACAGCCCCAACGAGGAACGCACCGCCCGCGCCGAAATCGCGCGCGCGGCGCTCGCTGCCGTCGCCGACGTCGCCAGCGACCTCACCGACCGCGAGGATATTGCCTTCGTCGAGCAGCTCCTCAGCCGCTACCGGGGCAAGCTCGAGCTGCACGAGGGAGACCCCGGGCACGCTTCGCTGCGCGCGACGCACATCGCCCTGCGCCGACGCCTGCGCCTGGCGGCGATCGCTGCCGAACGGCAGCGCCTGCGCCAATTGCGCGAGACCAACGTGATCAACGACGAAACCCAGCGCATCATCGAAGCGGAACTCGACGAACGCGAACTGGTGTCGATGATCAGCGTCGACCGCGGCTAGCCAGAGGCAGCCCCGAACAAGCCGTTCAGACGGCGAACTGCAGCGCCGCCAGCCGCGCGTAGAGTCCGCCGCGCTCGATCAGTTCGAGGTGCGTGCCGGCGTCGATCACCTGCCCGTGATCGAGGACGATGATCCGGTCGGCGCGTTGCACGGTGGCCAGGCGGTGGGCGATGACGATCGTCGTCCGCCCGCTCATCGCCGCTTCCAGCGCTGCCTGCACGACGCGCTCGCTTGCCGCGTCAAGGCTGCTCGTCGCTTCGTCGAGCAGGAGCAGCGGCGCATTCTTCAAGATGGCACGCGCGATGGCGATCCTTTGCCGCTGACCGCCCGACAGGCGAACGCCGCGTTCGCCGACGAAGGTGGCGTAGCCCTCGGGCAGTCGCTGCACGAATTCGTCGACGAAGGCGGCGGCTGCGGCAGCCCGGGTTTCGTCGTCGCTGGCCTGCGGCCGACCGTAGCGAATATTCTCGGCGACGCTGCCCGAGAAGATCACCGCTTCCTGCGCCACCACCGCGATGCGCCGGCGCAGTTCGTCCAGGCGCACGCAGCGCAGGTCGATGCCGTCGATGCGGATGGCGCCCTCGCTGACGTCGTAGAAACGCTGCAGCAACTGGAAGACGGTCGTCTTGCCGGCGCCGGACGGACCCACCAGGGCCACCGTCTGGCCGGCCGCTATGCTCAGATCGAGGCCCTGCAGAACGGGCTGTCCCGGCCGCGATGGATAGGCGAAGCGCAGCTCTTCGAAAGTGACGCACAGTCCGCCGGCGGGCGCTGGCAACGCGACCGGCGCCACCGGCTCGGCAATCGGCGAACGCAGGCTGAGCAGTTCCATCAGCCGCTCGGTCGCCCCCGAGGCGCGCAGCAGATCTCCCCAGACCTCGGCGAGCACCGCCACGCTGCCGGCGACAAGCATCACGTAGAGCGCCGTCTGACTCAGCTGACCGGCGCTCATCTGGCCGGCGAGTACAGCCTGAACGCCACCGTACAAGCCGTAGAGCAGCGAGCCGAAAACGCCGATGATGACAAAGGCGGTGAATGCCGAACGCATCGCGGTACGCCGGATCGAGGTCACGAAGGCCTTCTCGTTGGCGGCCGAGAAGCGCGCCGCTTCGGCCTCCTCCTGGGTGTAGCTCTGGACCATCGAAATGGCGTTGAGAATCTCGCCGGCAATGCCACTGGTATCGGCAATGCGGTCCTGACTGGCACGCGACAGTTTGCGCACGCGCCGGCCGATGAGCACCGCCGGGAGCACGAAGAGCACGATGATCCCGGCGACGGTGAGCATCAGCCGCGGCGTCGTGCTGACGAGCATGGTCAGGCCGCCGGCCAGGAGCACGACGTTGCGCAGCCCCATGCTGATACTCGAACCGACGGCGCTGTGAATCACCGTCGTGTCGGTGGTCAGGCGCGAGAGCACTTCGCCCGATTTCAGCGTCTCGAAAAATTGCGGGCTCTGCCGCAGCACGTGCGCATAGACGGCCTGGCGCAGGTCGGTGGTTACCCGTTCGCCGATCCAGCTGACCATGTAGTAGCGCGCCGCGGTGGCGACGCCGAGCACCACGGCCACCGCGAACAGCCACAGGAAATGCTCGCCAATCGCCGCCAGGCGTTGGCCAGGCTCGCTGCCGGGTGGCGCCGCCAAGCCGCCGTCGACCAGCAGCTTCACGGCAAACGGCAGGGTCAGTGTCGCCGCGGCCGCCAGCAGCAGGAGCAGCAGGGCGAGAGCGATCTGCCGACCATACGGTGCCACGTAGGGCAGCAGCGCGCGTAGCGGCCGCAGCCTCGGCCCTGGCGCAGGCTGCGCGCCGTCTGGAGTGGCCGCGGAGCGCTCGCCGGAGGCGTCCGGCTTCAGCCGAGCATCCCGCGCAGAACTCCCCAGGCGCCGCCCAGCCCGAGCGCAGCGAAGCAGAGCATCGACAGTCCGAAGCCCGCGCCGCGCGTCTTCGGGTCGCGCGCGTAGGCCAGCGCATACCAGACCCGGGCCAGCCACCAGGCGCTGCCGAGCAGGGTTGCCCAGAACTCAGACGTGTTCACGGCAAAGACCCACAGTACGGGGAGAAAGGCGACCGTATTCTCGAGCGTGTTCATCTGAATACGATAGGCGATCTCGAACTGCGGGTGACCACTGGTCGCCGGCGCCTTGATGGCGAACTTGATCCGGCAGCGACCGACGTAGGCAGTGCAGGCGAAGAGCAGCAGCGAGCAGGCGAGCGTAAGGAGGCTGGCTCCGGGGTAGGTGGTCATGGCTTTTTTCCATCAGCAGCAGTGCGACGCACACTATACCCCGTGAGCATCGTTCCCGGGCCGCTCGCGGCCCTGCGCAAGCTGATTCCGCGACCAATGGCATTCGCTTTCGCGTAAACTGCGTCACGTTACGCTAGGTGAATTGGCCTGAAAATGGCGGCTTCCCGCCTTGCCCGGCCAGCGCAGCATTGGACCTTGCGCCGTCTGGGCGAGCGTTCTGGCAAAAATCAGACGCACCTGGAGGCATTTATCACTGACTCCTCATGTACTCCGACGACAGCATACCCACGGACCCAATGAGCATGAAAACCAAGCATCTCCTTCGCCACGCCGTGACGGCACTGCTACTGCTGGCAAGCTTTGCCGCACTGCCCGCGGAGCAGGAGCAAGCCGAGAACGATTGGCAAATCGACAACGCGACGGTTACCGAGGTGCCGTTTTTCAGGCAACTGATCGACGGCCAGTGGTTTGAGCGCAGGCCGCGCAACCGAGGGACTTTCCTTGAAGTACGCGCCACGCTCAAGGTCGCGGGTGACGGATCGTTCGGACCAAGCAGCCTGGCAACTGCCGGCCTCCTGGCCGGAGCCGGCGACGTGCCGATAGGCGCAGAGTTGCTGGCTGTCGGCGTGGTCAGGACGAATTGCCTCTACCTGCGGGCCCCGATTGGCGCGGGCAACGAGACCTTCGCCAAGCTCGGCGCCGGCAACGAAATCGCCATTCTGCGCGAGAGCGATGCCAATGGCCCCCTGTTTCTCAGAACGCGTGCCCCCAGTCTCGAACTGTGCATGGTGTTCGAGTTGCCGGATACGCCGCCGTCACCATTGCGCTGGCGCTTCGCGGAACGGACGATTCCGCTCGCCGCCGGCACAAGATCCCCTGCCGAATCCGAAGCGGCGGCCAGCGACCCGCTCGATTCCGCCGCATCACTCGCGTCTTCGCCGTCAGTGCCGCCGCTCTGGCGACGGGCGATTTCCTCGCCTCTGCTGTGGACCGCGCTGGTCCTGGCTGCGCTGGCCCTGGTCGGCGGCGTCGCCTTGCAACGGCTATGGCGCCGCCACCGCCTGGCAAACGGCAGCGGCAGCCACGCGGACAGCTCGTCGGCGCTGGACATCCCGCGGGTAGGTGCGGCACACCAGCCCACACGCTTCGCCAGCGTCGAACCCGAAGCGGGCGCCGGCCACCTGCAGTTCCATGACGCCATGGCGGCACTCCGACTGGGCGACTGGGAGCGGGCGAACGCCGTTTTCGGCGAGGCTATCGCGGTCGGGCTGACGCCCACCTTCGAAGCGGGCGCGTGGAGTCTGCGCGGCGAGGCGATGCTCAATGACGGCGACCTCGTCGGGGCAGCGACCTGCTTCCTGCGCGCGCTGAGCTCTCCCGGCGTGACGGTCGAGGCGGCCCTTCCCGCGGCCAGCCAGCTGGCCGCCATCTACCGGCAGCTCCGCCTGCGGCGGGATGCCGTGAAGATGGAGGATGTGCGCGCCCGGATCAACCCCTTCGCCGGCGATCTCGGTCCGCAGCGACTGGAGTTGATCGCCAGCCTGGCCAGGGAGCTCAAACACAAGAAGCGCACCAGGATGCTCGCCCGCCTCATTCCCTGAACTCGCCACCGCGGCCAGGCCGAGCCAGGCCTGGCCGACGCTTGCCGGCAGCGCCACGCGGGCGGAATACGGGCACGCGCGTTTATGGGTAGAATGTGCCCTTGCCAAGCCATCATTCAGGGAGTTCCGTGTTCGATCCGCTGCGCAGCCAGCTACGCATCCTCCTGCTCGCCGGCGCGCTGCTTTTCGGCAGCAGCGGTTGTGACATGGTCAAGGAGAAACTGGGGCTGGAAGAACCTGTCGCCAAGGCTGCCCGGCTCGCTGCCGAGGGACAGGCGGTCGGAGGCGGCTGCCGCCAGTCGGGGCGCGCCATCGAGGATTGCTACTCGATCTATTCCTGGCTGCCAAAGGCCGCCATCTATCAGGGTTGGCGCGACATGGACAGCTACATGCGCGAGAACAAGCTGGATACCGTCGAGCCGCAACTGCCACCGCCACAGCCTCCCGGTGCCAGGAAGAAGAGAAGGCCGCCCGCAACCGATGCTGGCGACGAAGCGAAAGCCGCAGCGAGCGACAAGGGCGATGCCGACCTCGGCAGCGAGCGGCAGTCCGGCAGTCCCCGTTGAGCGCCGGCTGCCGCCGCGTCAGGGCGCGGGATTGGTGTAGCGCAGGTGAAGCTCGTTGATCTCGGCCAGCAACGGTGCCGACAGGTGCACCGCCAGGGCGCCGAGATTCTCGTCGAGCTGCGCGATGCTCGTCGCACCGATGATCGTGCTGGCCGAAAACCAGCGTGAGTAAACGAACGCCAGCGCCAGCTGGCTCGGCGTCAGCCCGTGCCGGCGGGCGAGGTCGGCATAGGCAGCGACCGCCGGCACGACGTTGAACTTTGTGTAGCGCTGACCGAAACCGGCGAACCGCGTGATCCGGCCTGCCGCGTTCGCGTCGACCAGATACTTCCCTGAAAGCGTGCCAAAGGCGAGCGGCGAGTACGGCAGCAGGCCGATGTTTTCCCGCTGGCAGACCTCGGCCAGCCCGCTCTCATAAACCCGGTTGAGCAGGCTGTACGCATTCTGCAGCGAGACCGGCCGTGGCAAATCGTGCTCACGCGCCAGGCGGACGAACTCCATGACTCCCCAGGGGTGCTCGTTGGACAGACCGAAGTAGCGAATCTTGCCTTCCCGCACCAGCGTCGCCAGCGCCTGCAAGGTCTCCAGAATCGGCGTCGACTCGTGCTCCTTGGCGGGATCGTACTGCCACTGGCCGAACATCGGCTGATTGCGCGCCGGCCAGTGCAACTGGTAGAGATCGACGTAATCGGTGCGCAAACGGCGCAACGAAGCTTCGACCCCGGCACGCAGGCTGGCCAGGTCGAATGCCAACTCGCCGCCACGGATCCAGTTCAGGCCGCGCGACGGTCCGGCGGCCTTGCTGGCAACGATCACCTGCTGCCGCGACTGGCCGGCCAGCCAGTTGCCGACGATCTCTTCGGTCCGGCCATAAGTGGCGGCCCGCGGGGGCACCGGATACATTTCGGCGGTATCGATGAAGTTGACCCCGGCAGCAAAGGCGCGGTCGAGCTGCGCATGCGCTTCGCGCTCGCTGTTCTGCTCGCCGAAGGTCATTGTCCCGAGACAGATCTCGGACACCTGCAGAGCACTGTTGCCAAGCTGCCTGTTGTTCATGCTTCCTCCCTTTGCGGTGCACCCATCGCCAGGACGACGAGGTCAACGCCGCGAGCACCAGACCTCGGTCATCCTCATCTATAATCCCGCCATAAAAGCTGCGCCATTCGCGGTCGGGGCGCGCCGGATACGATACACTCAATCGCCACCGCCCACTGACTTCCACCGGAACAGCGACCGAACAGCCCAGCGATATATGCCAGATCAGCACCAGCCGCCTCCGCCAACGCCTGCAAACGACTATCGTGCGCAGGTTCTGCTCGCCAGCAGGAACCTGTTTCAGCAGCGGCTCAGAAAACTGGTCAGTGAAGCAGGCGGCAACATCTCGGCGAGCCTGGACGCCTTCAGCCGCGAAGTCGGCGACGCCCACGATGTGCTGGCATCGGCCAACCCGCTTGATGGGTTCGATCAGGTTGCAAGCCTGACCGCCTCGCGTCTGACGCTGATGGGCGACGATGACCTCGAAGTGGGAATTCGGCTACGTGAAATCGCCACCCACCTGCGTGATGCCGGCGGCCGCGAGCTATGGCGCAGCCGTTCGCTCTACCTGACCTTGCTGGATCGCACGACGATGGGACCGGATAACAATCCGGTGGGCCCGGAAGCCATTTGCGAAGGCCTCGCGGCGCTCTGTGCGCAGCACGACGGCAGCATCGAGCAGACCTTCGCCATGCTCGACCGGGTCGAGGATCTCCTGTGCCAGGGGTTGCCGGCGCTGTATGCCGAGATCAACGAGCTGCTGACGAAACTGGGCGTCGAGCCGGCGCAGGCGCACTACACGGCCAACGTCGCGTCGCCGGCCAGGCCGGCTGGCGGACAAGCGGCAAGCGCCGGCACGCAGCCCGCCACGAATGCGCTGCTGCTGCTCCAGGACGTGCTGCGCCACCGCAGCGGCCTGCTGCAAGCGGGAGCTGGCGGCCACTTCGTCGCCGCCGATGGCCAGGCAGAGGCGGCGAATCCCTTGCTCGACGACGCCGCCGCGGCGTACATGCTGAAGGACCTGCTCGAACGGCTGACGGCCCTCGAACTGCGCTCGGCATCGTCCCCCGCCGCCGGCCACGACGAATCGTCGCCGTCCGCGCCGCGCCCTCTGAAATCGAGCGATCTCGACGTACCGCTGGGCAGGACCGAGGCCCTCACGCTCGACACCATGGCGCTGATCTTCGAAGCCATTTTCGAATCCGCGGACATCCCCGACGCGGTCAAGGGAATTATCGGGCGCCTGCAGATTCCCCTCCTGAAGCAGGCCATCGTCGATCCGACCCTATTTGCCAACAACCAGCATCCGGCCCGCCTGCTGATCAATCGCATGGCCCGCGCGGCCGTCGGGCTTCCCCCGAATACGGGCGTGGATCATCCGCTGTGCAAGCGGATCGCCGCCATCGCCAGTGCGCTCCGCGACCCGCGCGAGGAAAGCGGCGATGGACTTGGCAAGGCACTCGCCGAACTCGACGCGCTGGTCAACGAAGGTGACCAGGCGGTGCGCGCGGCCGCTGCCGGCCATATCCGGCTGGTCGTCGAGCATGAACAGGCCATCGCCGCCCAGCAGGCAGCCGAGACATGGCTGCGCGCCAGCCTGGCGCGCACACGCTCACCGGAAATCGCCGCCTTTCTCGAACGTTACTGGGTGCGCGTGATGGCCGCGGCGGCCCAGGCGGGTGGCACCGAGGGTGCACGCTGGCAACAGGACAGCGCGACGGGAGGAGAGCTGATCTGGAGCGTGCAGCCGAAGCAGACCAACGAGGAACGCAAGCACCTTGCCGGCATGGCCTCGTCACTGATCAAGCGCATTGGCGGCGGGCTCGATGGAATCGGGATTTCCAGCGCCGAAAGGCTTCCTTTCCTCAACCGCCTGTTCGACCTGCAAACCGCGGCGCTGCGCGGCCAGGCGCAGGAAAAGGTCACGCCCGCAGGGCTGCCGCTGGAGCGGCGAAGCCAGGGCAGACCGGCGAGCGGCCCGGCCGCCAAGGGTGGGACGTGCGCACTCGGAAGCGGCGAGTTGCAGGTTCACTACCTCGCCCACGCGGACGACGAGGCCACGGCCCGCGCCGCCGCCAGCAGTGGCTGGCAGGTCGGCGACTGGCTGCGCTTCGCGCTGCCCGATCGGGAGCAGGAGCCACTTTGTGGTCTGTGCTGCTGGCAGAGTCCGTCGTCGCACACGGTGCTCCTTTTCAACCCCGTCTGGGGCTACGCCGTCGCCCTACCGAGCGCGCTGCTCGAGCAGCAGGTGCGCGCAGGCCGCGCGCAGGTCGTCTCCGGGATGGCCACCTTCGACAGCGCTGCCGAACGCGCCCTGCGTCTTCTCGACTGACCGAGCGCCGCGCCGGGCAACCCGGCCAGTCCTTCGCTCCCCGCCGTCGCCTCTGGGCCCGCCGCAGATCAATGTATAATCTCGTTTTTTCCGTGTTCGAGCGTTGACTGACTTGACTGATCCGAAGGCTTCACCCATCCGCTTCACTGACCTCGGCCTCGCGCCCGAGTTGCTGCGCGCCATTGCCGACCAGGGCTACAGCGAGCCAACGCCGATCCAGGCGCAGGCGATTCCCGTCGTTCTCGCCGGACGAGACCTGATGGGCGGCGCCCAAACGGGAACCGGCAAGACCGCCGCTTTCACCCTGCCCCTGCTGCAGCGCATTCTCCCCTTCGCCAGCCCGAGTCCTTCGCCTGCCCGCCACCCGGTGCGCGTGCTGATGCTGGCACCGACGCGCGAACTGGCGATCCAGGTCCATGAATCGGTGCAGACCTACAGCAGGCACGTACCGATCAGGAGTTGCTGCGTTTACGGCGGCGTCGACATCAAGGCGCAGATCGCCGAAATTCGCTGCGGCGTCGAAGTACTGGTCGCCACGCCCGGCCGCCTGCTCGATCTCGTCGAGCAGAAGTGCCTGCACTTCAACAGCGTCCAGGCGCTGGTCCTCGACGAAGCCGACCGCATGCTTGACATGGGCTTCATCCCCGATGTCACCCGCATCATCAACATGTTGCCGCAGCAACGCCAGAGCCTGCTCTTCTCGGCGACTTTTTCGGAAGAGATCAAGAAGCTGGCCGACAAGATGCTCAAGTCGCCGGAGCTGATCGAGGTCGCCAAGCGCAACACCGTCTCCGAGACCATCACTCACCGCGTCCATCCTGTGGCCAGCGAAGCCAAACGTGCGCTGCTGGTAAAGCTTCTGCGCTCGTCGGATTTCAACCAGGTTCTGGTCTTCACGCGCACCAAGGTGGAAACCAACCGTCTCGCGCGCGAGTTGCAGCGCGCCGGAATTGCCGCCGACTCGATCCACGGCGACAAGAGCCAACTGGAACGTCTGAAGGCGCTGGAAGCGTTCAAGGACGGTTCTGTGCTGGTCCTGGTGGCGACCGACGTCGCCGCCCGCGGACTCGATATCGACGAGTTGCCGCACGTGATCAACTTCGAACTGCCGCGAACGCCGGAAGACTACATCCACCGCATTGGCCGCACGGGCCGTGCCGGCAAGGCCGGCACGGCGATTTCGCTGGTCTCGGCCAGTGAAGTGCCGTATCTGGTCGATATTGAAAAACTGATCAAGATCAAGGTCGAGCAGGTGATCATCGCCGGCTTCGAACCGGAATACGACTACACCTACCCGCCCGGCGACAAGCATCGTCATCGCCGCAATCCTGCCGCACCCGCACCTGCGCCGGCTTCACCAGAGGCCGCGCGCAGCGAGCGAGCAAGCGCGCCGCGCAAGGGCGTCGGCAAGCCCGGCACCGGCCGACGCCCGAGCCATATCGCGGCCGACGGTTTCGACTTCAGCAAGCCCTACGAAAGCGCCGAACCGCGTCCGGTCGCCGCAGCCGTCGATGGCGAGGCCGCGAAGGCATTGGGCCGCGTCGAGCATCCGCACAAACGACGCCGTGCGGTGGCCGCGCTACTGGGCGGACTCGGGCGCGAGTGAAACCCTGCCGCCAGGCACGGCAGGCGGCACTTCGACCAATTTAAGAATGGCCAGCGAGATGTTGTCGCCGTCGCCGTTGCCCATCGCTCGGGCACGGCCAATCAGCAATTCGGACGCATCCCGCGCCGACGACGCGCCGTCAATCACCCACGCCAGTTCCTGGTCGGTGAAATAGCCCCACAGGCCGTCGGAGCAGAGCAGGAAGGTGTCGCCGCCCTGCAGATCGTCGGCTTCGCCGAAAGCGATCTTGGGGGCATCGACGCCCCCCAGAGAAGTCAGCAGAATGTTCCGGTGGGGGTGGACGAGCGCCTGTTCAGGGGTCACCCTTCCCTGCACCACCAGCTGTGCGACGTAGGAGTGATCAGTGCTGCGAAAGACCAGGCTGTCGCCGCGAAAACGGTAGAAGCGGCTGTCGCCGCAGTGCGCCCAGCTGACCTTTCCCGGTTGCAGCAGCAGCATGACTGCCGTGCTGTGCGGATCTTTCTCGTTGATGAAGCGCGACGCCTTGATCAGCATATGCGCTTCGTTGATACTCGATTCGAGCAGTACGCGCGCCGATTCGGAACGTGCGGAAAAACGCTCGAGATTGTCGCGTGCCGTGTGCACCACCTGCTGCGCGGCGAGCACACCCCCGGTATGCCCACCCATCCCGTCGGCGACGACTGCCAACACCACGCCACCCCCACGCGGATGCGGCAGGATCGCTACGCGGTCCTGCTGCTCGCGGCGGTCACCCTGATGCTGGGCCACGCAGGCATCGATTGAAATTGCCATTGACTCGGACTTCCCGTACGGTCACACGCGACGCCATCGTTGGCCGGAGTGTCTGACGAGGCATGCACAGACCGGCACAGGAAACGAAGGTCGGCCTTGTTGTTCTAGAAATTCACCCGTCGAAGTTCGCTCGGGCGAGGCAAGTGACTGCTGTGCTCTGGATGGCGCTCGATATATACGCGGTGGGCAGCAACCACCAGGGTATGCACCTCGTCACTGCTCAGCGCCGGAAAGTTTTCGCGCAGGACACGATAGGCCAGCAGCTCGAGCGACTGTCCGGCCCAGCCCTGTTGCGGATCAAAAAATGGCTCGATCATCACGAAGGCCACGTCGAACGCCGTCCGCAAGTCGAGCTGGCGCCGCCTCTCCGGCTCGGCTGCCGCCGTTGGTTCCAGCCCTTCGCTCAAGTCATTGCCCTTCCCGTCTGCTCCTGTCTTCCGCTTCGCGAGCCCGCAGCACGCGCCGTTGCACTTTGCCGGTGGTGGTCATCGGCAGCGCTGCGACGAATTCTATCGCTTTCGGCGTCTCGTAGGGAGCCAGATGCTGCCGCACCTGCCGCTGCAGTTCGTCGACCAGCGTCGGCGATCCCATGACCCCCGGCTGCAGGACGACGAAGGCCTTGACCAGAGTTCCCCGCAGCGCATCCGGGATACCGATGACCGCGCAATTGGCAACCGCCGCGTGCTTGAGCAGGCAGTTCTCGATTTCGGCCGGGCCAATGCGATAGCCGCCGCTGTTGAAGACATCGTCGGCGCGTCCCTGGTACCACAGGTCGCCCGCTTCGTCGATTTTCGCCAGATCGCCGGTCAACCCCCAGCCGTCGCCGACAAACTTCTCCGCCGTCGCCTGCGGATTCTGCCAATAGCCGAGCATGATCACCGGATCGGCCTCGCCGTTGCACTGGCGATGCACGGCGACCTCGCCGAGTTCGCCCGCCGGCAGGACATGGCCCTGCGCATCGACGACGGCCACGCGGTGCCCCGGATAAGCGCGGCCCATGGCGCCGGGCCTGGCTGGCCAGCGCGACGCGCAATTGCCGACGACGTAGTTCATTTCGGTCTGCCCGAACATCTCGTTGATCGTCACCCCGAGCTTTTCCCTGGCCCAGTGGAAGACCGCTTCGCCGACCGGCTCGCCGGCACTCATGAGGCTGCGCAGATCGAGATCGTAATGCGCTCGCGGCTCGGGAACGGCCTTCATCATCATCTTCAACGCGGTGGGAAAAAGGAAGCTGTTGCGAATGCCGTACTTTTCGATCAACGCAAACGCCTTGCCGGCGTCGAAACGGCCTTTGTAAGCGAGCAGGGGCATTCCGAAGTGCCAGGTCGGCAAGAGCACGTCCCACAGACCGCCGGTCCACGCCCAGTCGGCCGGCGACCAGAACATGTCGCCCGGCTGCGGGAAGAAGTCGTGCGAGCAGGCGTAACCGCTGAGGTTGCCGAGTAGCGTCCGGTGCGCCATCAGCGCGCCCTTCGGCTTGCCGGTGGTGCCGCTGGTGTAGATGATCATTGCCGGGTCGTCGGCGGCGGTAAGCATTGGCGTGTAGCGCGGAGACGCGTGCTCGAGCACCTCTGCCCACGGCTTTACGCCGTTGCCGAGCGCCGCACCAACGCCGATCACGTGCCGCAACTGCGGCAGGCGGTCGCGCAGGGCGAGCAATTTCGGCAGCGAGTCGGCATCGACGATGGCCACGTGCGCACCCGAGTCGCCAAGCCGGTATTCGAGGGCGTCCGGCCCGAACAGATGCGACAGCGGAACCGCCAGCGCGCCCATCTGGTAAATGGCGACATGGGCGATCGCCGTTTCCGGGCATTGCGGCAGGACGATGGCGACGCGATCACCGGCCAGCGTGCCGAGTGCGGCGAGGACGTTGGCCAGCCGGTTGGCCTGGCCTTGAATGTCCCAGAAGGTGTGCGCCGAAGTGAAGCCGCTTTCATCCTCGTAGTACAGCGCAAAGCGACTGCGCTCGGCAGCCCAGCGGCCACAGACATCGACCGCGATATTGAAGGCCTGCGGAACCTGCCAGCGAAAGTTCTCGCAAAGCGCCGCGTAGCCGCCGCTCAGACTATTGATTTCCATGGCTTCCCCGTTTCGGCAGAACCGGCCGCTGTCCGAGCGACCGTTTCAGGCGCCGACGTTCAAACGCTCGTCGATGAGCTCGATCCAGTGCCGCACCGGCACCTTGCTGCCACTTTGCAGATGCGTCTGACAGCCGATATTGGCGGTCACCAGGAGCGCCGGCGAAGCGGCGTTCATCGCCGCCAGCTTGTTGTCGCGCAACTGCCCGGCGAGCACCGGCTGACTGATCGAATAGGTCCCCGCCGAGCCGCAGCACAGGTGCGGATCGGCGACCGGCGCAAGGCGATAGCCGGCCGCCGTGAGCAGGGCCTCGACGACGCCGCGGATTTTTTGCGCGTGTTGCAGCGTACAGGGCGAGTGGAAGGCGACGCGCTCGCCGCTATCGGCACCGGCCTGGCGCAGCAGGGCGGCCAGCGGCTCCTGCTCGGCGGCCAGGACTTCGCAAGCATCGCGCGTCATGGCGGCGATCCGGGCGGCCTTGTCGGCGTAGGCCGGATCGTCTTTCAGCAGCTTGCCGTACTCGCGCACGTGCTCGCCACAACCCGAGGCGGTCATCACGAAACCCTCGACACGACCGCTCTCGACGTCCGGCCACCAGGCGTCGATCACCTGCCGCATGTCGTCGAGCGCCTTCTCCTGCGCGTGCAGGTGGTAGCGCAGCGCACCGCAGCAGTTGGCCGCCGGCGCCTCGATCAACTCGATCCCCAGGCGGTCGAGAACGCGCGCCGTCGCGGCGTTGGTGTTCGGCGTCAGGATCGGCTGCACGCAACCGGCCAGGGCAATCATCCGCCGCTTGTGCCCGGCGCGCCGCGGCCACGGCCGGGCAGCCCCGCCCGCCGCCAGCGGAACCTTTTCGGCCAGCGCCGCGGGCAGCAAGGGGCGCATCAGCTGGCCGATGGCCACCGCCGGCCCGAAGATCCAGCGCCGCGGCAAGGCTTCGCAGAGCAGGAAGCGGGTCGCGCGCACGACCAGCGGCCGTGGCACGCGCTCTTCCATGACCTCGCGGCCGATTTCGAGCAGGCGGTGATAGCGAACGCCCGACGGGCAGGTTGTCTCGCAAGCGCGGCAACTCAGGCAGCGATCGAGATGAAGCTGTGTCGTTTGGCTGACCGCCTGCCCTTCGAGCATCTCTTTGATCAGATAGATCCGCCCGCGCGGCCCGTCGAGCTCGTCGCCGAGCAACTGGAAGGTCGGGCAGGTCGCGGTACAGAATCCGCAGTGTACGCAGGTGCGCAGAATCGCGTCGGCCTCGCGCCCGGCCGGCGTGTCCTTGATGAAATCGGCAAGATTGGTTTGCATGGTCAGCGCACTCTCATAGTCCCGGATACATCCGGCCGCGGTTGAAAACGCCTTGCGGATCGAAGGCGCGCTTGAGCTGGCGATGAATCCGCAGCAGCGGCGCCGGCAGCGGCTGGAAAACGCCTTCCGAAGCCTTCAGGGCATGGTCAGCGCGAAACAGCGTCGCATGCCCACCGGCCCTGGCCGCCGCAACCCGGATCGCCCGTCCGTCGCCCTCGCGCAACCAGCGTTGTGCGCCGCCCCACTCGATCAGCGTCGAGCCGGGAAGCGGCTGCGGCGGCGCGACAGACGGTAACGACAAGCGCCACAGGGGCGCTTCACCGGCAAAGAAGGCGTAGGTCTGCTCGCGCAGCGACTCCCAGAACGCTGTCGCCAGGCCAGCGGCCAGTTCCTCACCGCCGAGGTGTCGCTGCGCGGCGGCGACCGCAGCGGCGGCTCCGGAAAGACGCAGCGTCAGCACGCCCTGGTGCCAGGCCGACGCCGAAATCGGCAACGGCCGGCCACCCCAGGCGTTGAGCTTGCCCAGCGCCGCCGCCTCGTCGATGGAAAAACGCAGGCTCTTCTCGGCAACGGGTAGCGGCAGCACCTTGAGCGATACCTCGAGCACGACGCCGAGCGTGCCGAGGCTGCCGGCGAACAGGCGGGCGACGTCGTAGCCGGCGACGTTCTTCATCACCTGCCCGCCGAAGGAGAGCACTTCGCCAGAACCATTCAGAACCTTGACGCCAAGAACGTAATCGCGCAGCGCGCCGACGGCCTGCCGACGAGGTCCGGAGAGGCCAGCGGCGAACATCCCGCCAACGGTCGCCGAGGCGCCGAAGTGCGGCGGCTCGAAGGGCAGCCACTGCCCTTTTTCGGCAAGCGCCGCCGCCAGTTCGCGCAGCGGCGTACCGGCGCGCGCGGTGACCACCAGCTCGGTCGGTTCGTAGGCCACGATGCCACGGTGGCCGCTGACTTCGAGGACTTCGCCCTGCTCCGGGCAGGCGTAGAAGGCCTTGCTGCCACCGCCACGAATGGCCAGGCTGCGGCCGGCACTTGCCGCGTCGGCGACGCGACCGATCCAGTTTTCGATCAATCCTTCCATCACGACCTCGGTGAAGTGGCGCTGCCGACGCGGGCCAGGGTGTACTCGCGGCAGCGGGCGAGCGTCGGAACGCCCTTGCCGGGGTTGAGCAGCCCGTGCTCGTCGAAGGCCTCTTTGAGACGGTGAAAGGCGGCGATTTCGGCCAGACTGAACTGCTCGGCCATGACGTCGACCTTTTCGATACCGACGCCGTGCTCGCCGGTGATCGTGCCGCCGAACTTCACCGACAGTTCGAGGATCGCGGCGCCGAAGGCCAGCGCTCGATCGAGTTCGCCCGGCTGGTTGGCGTCGTACATGATCAGCGGATGCAGGTTGCCGTCGCCGGCGTGAAAAACGTTGGCACAACGCAAGGCATATTTCTCCGACAGGCGGTTGATGGCGTCGAGCATCTCGGCCAGACGCTTGCGCGGAATCGTCCCGTCCATGCACAGGTAGTCGGGCGTCATCCGCCCGACCGCCGGAAACGCCGCCTTGCGCCCGGCCCAGAAGCGCAGGCGCTCGGCTTCATCCTGCGAAACGCGAATCCCCGAGGCGCCGCTTTGCTCGAGAACCGCCGTCATCCGGCCGATCTCTTCGGCAACCTCTTCGGGAGTCCCGTCCGACTCGCAGAGCAGAATTGCCGCGGCGTCCATGTCGTAACCCGCGTTGACGTAGGGTTCGACGGCGTGGATCGCCTTCCGGTCCATCATTTCCAGCCCGGCCGGGATGATGCCGGCGGCAATGATGCCGGCGACCGCGTCGCCCGCCTGCCGCACGTCGCCAAACGACGCAATCACCACCTGCGCCAGTTCCGGCTTCGGCGTCAGCCTGACGGTCACCTCGGTGATCACCGCCAGCAGGCCCTCGGAGCCGTTCATCAGCGCCAGCAGGTCGTAGCCGGGGGCGTCGAGTGCGGCATTGCCGAACTCGACGATCTCGCCGTCGATCGTCAGCCCGCGCACGCGCATGACGTTGTGCACGGTCAGGCCATACTTCAGGCAATGCACGCCACCGGCGTTCTCGGCAACGTTGCCGCCAATCGTGCACGCGATCTGCGACGACGGATCGGGCGCGTAGTAGAGCGCGTACGGCGCAGCCGCTTCGGAGACCGACAGATTGCGCACGCCGGGCTGGACGACCGCCGTACGCGACACGGGATCGACGCTGATGATCTTCTTGAGCTTGGCCAGCGAGACGACCACCCCGTCCCGGTGCGGCGTCGCCCCGCCGGAAAGGCCGGTCGCGGCCCCACGCGCCACCACCGGCACCTTCAAGGCATGACAGACCTTGACGATCGCCTGCACCTGCGCCTCGTCGGCCGGCAGGGCAACGATCAACGGCAGCTGCCGATAGGCGGTGAGGCCGTCACACTCGTAAGGGCGCATCTCTTCTTCCTCGACCAGCAGCGCCTGCTCTGGCAGTACCGCGCGCAGGCTGGCGATCAAGGCCTGCCGGTCAACCGTGAAACGCCGATCGGCGACGCTACTCTCGATGCTCATCTGCAGTCCTCGCAGCAAGAAGGGAACAAAGGTGCCGAGGCCACGGCGCTCACGCAGAGGGCAGGCCTCATCGGCGCTCGGCGGCTCGCCCGCTGACCAGATCGTCGGCCAACACGATACCGACGCGCCGGGCAGCGCAACGTACGTGTTCGTGGGAATGACGGCGCGCGCGTGCGGGCTCGCCGGCGGCGACCGCCGCGAAAATCAGGCGGTGCTCGGCCTGCGCCTCCTCCGGCAAGGCGCCATTGCGACCCGGCATGGTCCAGGCCAGGCGACGCGACTCGGAGAAATGCCGGCCAAGGAATTCCACCAGGCGACGCGTATAGCTGTTGTGGGTGGCGGCGGCGATCGCCAGGTGAAAATCGTCGTCGGCTTCGGAACCATCGCTGCCGCTGGCCAGCGCGTCGTCCATGGCGTGCAGGAAGCACTCGATGGCGACAATGTCGGCGGGCAGGCGACGACGGGCGGCAAGTTCGGCAATCGAGCTTTCGATCATCGCCCGCAACTCGAAGATTTCCCGCAATTCGACCAGCGCCGGGCCGTCTCCCTGCCAGAACCTGAAATTCAGGCTTTTCGGCACCAGGGCGACGAAAGCGCCCGCGCCCTGCCGCGTCTCGACGCGACCGTCGGCCTTGAGGCGTGCCACCGCCTCACGAATCACGGCACGGCTGACGCCGAAGGTTTCGGCCAGCGCTTTCTCGACCGGCAACTGCTCACCCGGCTTGATCTCGCCGCGCGCGATCTGCCCTTCAAGGGCAATCGACACTTCCTCGCTGAGACGCGGCCGGCGGACAATTCTCTTCGTCTCGATGCGCTTTAGTTCATTGGTGAGCATGGCAATCCAGTTGTCTGACAACTTCGCAGCAGCATACTACAAGCGGCGGCCGATGCAACGCCTGCGGCTGCCGGCAGGACCCCCGCACATTGACCGCACGCTCGGCAACAGGCGCCGAGCTTGGCCGGCGTACCCTCCGAGTTGCGGGGCGGCTCGACCGTTGCGGCCATTCTGCTACAATCGCCCGCTCGCTGCGCCCGTGCCTGGCCCCTCTGCAAGCCACCGCTGGCGGAGGCCAACGAACCATCGAGGTAACCGAATGTCCGCCATCGTTCATCATCTGAATCGCGTCTTGCCCGGACTGATGCCTCTGGTCAGGTATCGTGCCGCCGACTGGCCACACGATATTCGCGCCGGCCTGTCGGTGGCCGCGGTGGCCATCCCGATCGCCATCGCCTACGCGCAACTGGCCGGTTTCAGCCCGTCGACCGGCCTCTATGCCTCGATCCTGCCGATGGTCGTGTACGCCTTCGCCGGCACCTCGCGGCAGCTGATCATCGGCCCCGACGCGGCGACCTGCGCGATGCTCGCGGCGGTGATCGCGCCACTGGCTGCGGGCAACAGCGGCCATTACCTCTCGTACAGCATCGCGCTCACCCTGCTCACCGGCATCTTCTGCCTGTCGGCAAGCTTTCTTCGCCTTGGCGGCCTGGCCGATTTCCTCGCCCGACCGATCATCATCGGTCTGCTCAACGGCGTCTCGCTGTCGATCATGATCGGTCAGGTGGGCAAGGTTCTCGGCAGCAAGCCGGAGGCCACGCGCTTCTTCAAACAGCTGATGGAAATCCCGCATCTGGTGATCACCGCCCACTGGCCGACAGTCGTCCTGTCAATCTGCTGCGCCGCAGTGATGTTCTTCCTGCCGCGCTACACGAAAGTCATTCCAGCGTCTCTGGTGACCATGGCCCTTGCCGGCCTGGCGGCGTTCGCGTTCGGGCTCGACAACTTCGGCGTCGCGCTGATCGGCCCGGTGGCCGCCGGCTTGCCGGATCTGGTCATCCCGGAGTTGCACCTCGACGTCGTCGGCGAGCTGGCTGCCTCGGCGGCCGGACTGGCCCTGGTGTTGTTTACCAGCGGCATGCTCACCGCGCGCAGCTTCGCCGAGCGCAACGGCTACGACATCGACGTGGACCGCGAATTCGCTGCCTTCGGCCTGGCCAACATTGTCTCGGCGCTGTCGCAAGGCTTTGCCGTCACCGGCGCCGATTCGCGCACCGCGGTCAGCGACGCCAACGGCGGTCGCACGCAGATGGTCAGCATCGTCGCCGCGCTGGCGATTTCCCTGCTCCTGCTGGTCGGAACGGGATCGCTGGCGTGGTTGCCGATACCCGCTCTGGGGGTCGTCCTGCTCTTCGCCTCGTGGCACCTGCTCGACTTCCAGGTCTTCAAGCGCTACCAGTTGATCGAGCGCTCGGCGGTGCTCCTCGGCGTGATCACCATGCTCGGCGTACTTGCTTTCGGGGCGATCAAGGCCATCATGCTGGCCGTGACCCTGGCCCTGCTGATGTTCATCCGTCGCGTCGCGCGCCCGGACTGCGAGGAACTGGTCAATGTGCGCGGCCGGGCGGGGCTCTACAACCACAAGCTGTTTCCCGACGCGGCGACGATCGACGGCCTGCTGCTGCTGCGCTTCTGTGGCCCGCTGGTCTTCTTCAATGCCAATCATTTCCGTGCCGAAGTGCATCGCGCGATCGCCCGCCAGCGGGTACCCGTCGAACGTGTGGTCCTCGACATGATCGCCATGACCGACGTCGACATCACCGGCATCGACACCCTGGGGCGACTCGATAGCGAACTGGCGGCGAAGGGCATCACGCTGGTTCTGGCGGGAAGGCAGGTCGAATTCGAGCAATGGCTGAAGGCCACCAAACACCCCGACGAGGCACTGCAGCAGCGCGCGTTCCCGACCATGCGCCAGGCCGTTCGCCATTGGCGCGGGCGCGATGGCAGCCGCGTCGTCGCCGACGAGGCTGAAGACACCGGCGGGGTAACGGCGGGCGGGGAAGAGAGCGAGTCGGCAGGCGAGCCGCCGGTCGTGCCGAGCACGCGATAAGCGGCCGGCAGTCGCCACGCCGGCCGCTTATCGCGGACGGCGGCCGAGCGGTGGGTCAGCCGGCCTTCTCGTTTTCCAGGGCCTTCGCCGTGATGTGTTCGTAAAGCTCCATCAGCCGTGCGGCCAGCGCGTGATACTCCGGATGCCTCTCCACCATCGGCTTGAGGTCCTGCGTGTCGGCGAAAACGCGCTCGAGAAAGGCGATGTCCATGTCGTCAAGCCGCGCCCCCGCATCGACCTTGTCTTTCAGGTCGATGGCACGAGGCAGACGTTCCTTTTCCAGACGTTCCAGCACCACTTCCGCCAGACCCCGATCTTCCGCTTCCTGATTCATCGCTTCCTCCTTCTCCGGTGGTGGCGCCAATGCGGCCACTGTCGCGGTGGATAATGCCAGCTCAGGCGAACACAAGGCAAGCGCTGGCACGCGCCATCGCCAAGCACGGCCAGAAGGACGCGGCCCGTCGCCGGGAAGTGCCTCGCCGGTACCGACACGGATCACACGCCGTTACACAACAGGGACAGAGCTCCAACAGATCGTCGGCGGGCGATTCGGTACTCTTCGTCCTGTCGCTGCCGCGCTCCCCTCCCCCTCCCCGCGCGGCAGTGATCGCAGCACCCGGCCCGCCCAGACTCTCCCTCTGTGCGGGCCGTTCCCTTTCTGGCAAGCTGTGCGGCAATTGAGCTGCCGGGCCAGCGACGGCGACGTCGCCGGGCCGCGCACGCAATCCGACGCAGCTCCTGCAAAAGTCGTGGAGTGATGATGATGAACCGATGGACTAGCACAGCGGCGTGCCTGCTGTCTTCACTGGTACTGGCCTTCGCACCGGCGGGCGCCGCCGCCCGACAAGCAACGGCAGCAACACTGCCGGCGGGGGTCGAAAAGCTGAGTACCGTCGAAGGGATCAGCGAGTATCGCCTGACCAACGGCCTGCGCTTCATCCTCTTTCCGGACACCGCCAAACCGACGGCTACGGTCAATGTGACCTATCTCGTCGGTTCGCACGACGAGAACTACGGCGAGACCGGCATGGCCCACCTGCTCGAACACCTGATCTTCAAGGGATCGAAGAACTTTCCCGATCCAACCAGGGAGTTCAAGGCGCGCGGTTTCCAGATCAACGGCACGACCTGGCTCGACCGAACCAACTACTATGTCACCTTCCCGGCCAGCGACGATAACCTCAAATGGGCGCTTGGCTGGAGCGCCGACGCGATGGTCAACTCGTTCATCGCCAGGAAGGATCTCGATAGCGAGATGAGCGTCGTGCGCAACGAGTTCGAGATGGGGGAAAACAGTCCGAGCCGGGTAATGATGAAGCGCCTGCAATCGCTTCTCTTCGACTGGCACAACTACGGCAACAACACCATCGGCGCGCGCAGCGACATCGAGAACGTTCGCATCGAGAACCTGCAGACCTTCTATCGGAACTTCTATCAGCCCGACAACGCGGTCCTGACGGTGGCCGGAAAATTCGACGAACAACAGGCGATGAAATGGATTGTCGCCAGCTTCGGCAAGCTGGCAAAGCCGACCCGCACGCTGGCCAAGCAATGGACCGTCGAGCCGACGGCGGACGGCGAGCGCGAGTTCGTCGTCCGCCGCAAGGGTGAGGTGCAACTGCTGACCCTGGCCTATCGCACGCCATCCAGCCTGCACGCCGACTCCGAAGCAGTGAGCATGGCCGGCGAGATTCTTGGCGACACGCCGAATGGTCGCCTCTACCAGGCGCTGGTTCAGCCGGGCCTGGCGGCGCAGGTTTTCGCCTATACCATCGATGCCCGTGAGCCCGGTTTCGTGGTTTTCGGCGCGCTGGTCAACAAGGGCGAATCGCTGGACCGCGTCCGCGAAAAGATGATCGAAGCCATCGAAGGCGGCTTCGCTCGCCAGCCGGCGACTGAGAGCGAGCTCGGCCGCGCCGTCGAACAGGCGCGCACCGCCTACGAGCGCGCGCTGGCCAACCCGGAGGTATTCGCCGTCATGCTTTCGGAGTACATCGCGCTCGGTGACTGGCGACTGTTCTTCTACTCCCGTGACCAGCTCGACCAGATCAGGCCGGCGCAGGTCGATGCGGCCGCCGCGAAGTACTTCGTGCGTGACAATCGCGTGCTTGGCAGCTTCATCCCCGAGGATTCGCCGCAGCGCGCCGAGATCCCAGCGGCGCCAACTGCGGCAAAGCTGCTGGCCAACTACAAGGCCAGCGAAAAGGGCGACGCCGGCGAGGCCTTCGACGCTTCGCACGAGAACATCAACCAACGCTCGCGACGGCCGAGCGTCGGCGAGCTGCAAGTGGCGCTGCTGGCGAAAAAGAATCGTGGCCAGACGGTCAACGTGGCGATGAGCTTCCGCTGGGGCGATGAAGACACGCTGCGCAATCGCGACATGGCGGGCGCACTGACCATGGCCATGCTCAGCCGCGGCAGCGAGCAACTGACCCGCCAGCAAATCGCCGACGAGTTCACCCGCCTGAAAATCCGCGGTGGCCTGACGCAATTCGAGACCAGACGCGACGAGCTACCCGAAGCGCTCAGGCTGGCCGCGCAGCTGCTCAGACAACCGAGCTTCCCGGCGAGCGAGTTCGACGAGCTGAAGCGGCAGACGCTGACCGCACTGAAAGCTCAGCTCGACGATCCGCAGATGCTCTCCAGTGACGCACTGGCCGCTCATTTCAACACCTACCCGCCTGGCGACCCGCGCTACCACGCGCAACTCGCCGAGCGTATCGAACAGCTGCAGGCGACGACGCTCGCCGATGTCGTCGCCTATCACCGCGAGCTGATGGGCACTGCCCGCGGTGAGATCGCCATCGTCGGCGACTTCGATGAAGCGGCGATCACCGCGGAACTCAGGCAGCTCTTTCCGGATTACGTCTCGCGATCACCCTACGCCCGCGTCGATCGGGAGTTTCGGGAAGTGGCGGCGCAGCGCATCGCCATCGACACCCCCGACAAGGAAAACGGCTACGTGCGCGCGCGTCTCGATCTGCCGCTGCGCTTCGACGACGAAGACGCACCGGCGCTCTACGTGGCGAACAATATATTTGGCGGCAGCAGCGGACTGTCAAGCCGGCTGATGGATCGCCTGCGCCAGAAAGACGGCCTCAGCTACAGCGCGGGCTCGTCGCTGTCGATGGGAATGCGGGAGAATCTGTCGACCTGGTCCTTTGCCGCCATGGCCGCGCCACAGAACCTGGCTCGCGCCGAGCAGGCCTTCCTCGAGGAGCTGACTCGCGCCCGCCGCGACGGCTTCACGGCCGACGAGGTCGCCGAGGCGAAGAAGGGAATCCTCGAAGCACGCGCGGTCGCTCGCTCGCAGGACAGCGCGGTCGCTGCACGCTGGATTTCGCTGCTCGACCTCGGCCATGACTGGCTGTACTCGAAGGACTTCGAGGCACGGGTGATGGCGCTGACCCCGGAGCAGGTCAACACCGCCTTCCGCAAGTACATCGACCCCGGGCAGCTGACGCTGGTCGTCGCCGGCGACGCCCGCAAGGGAAAGGAAAACTGACGCCGGCGACCGCGGCTCACCGGGCCAGGCGGCCAAGATGGCGGCGCCTTGCGAACCCGCTGACTATTTTTTCAGACTGTCACGAATCTCGCGCAGGAGCAGCACCTCCTCCGGTGGCGCGGCGGGGGCTGCCGGCGGCTCGTTGCGCTTCAGGCGATTCACCTGCTTGATCATCATGAATATGATCAAGGCAAGAATGACGAAGTTGACCAGAATGGTCAGGAAATTGCCGTAGGCGAAGACGGGAACCTGTGCCTTCCGCAGCGCGTCCAGCGTCGTCGCGACGCCTTCCGGCACCGTGCCCAGGACCAGGAACATGCCCGAAAAATCGAGCTTGCCGCCCATGATGAGGGCCACCACCGGCATGATCAGATCGGCGACGACGGATTCGACGATCTTGCCGAAGGCACCGCCGATGATCACGCCGACGGCGAGATCCATGACGTTGCCCTTCATCGCGAACTCTTTGAACTCCTGCATCATGCTCATCATTTCTCCTTGGTCTTGGGCCAGGAAAGTGTATCGTGTGGCCACTGTGGGGTCATCGCGAAACGCCTGTCAAATCGCGCGCAGTCTTTCCCCGGCGGCGGCCAGCGTCGCCTCCTGCTTGGCGAAACAGAAACGGACGACGCGCTCGTCGTGACCGTCGTGATTGAATACGGACACCGGAATCACCGCCACCCCCACCTCGCGGGTCAGCCAGCGGGCAAACTCCTGGTCGGGGAGGTCGGAAATGGCGCCGTAACGCGCCAGTTGGAAGTAGGTGCCGCGACAGGGCAGCAGCTCGAAGCGCGAAGCGCCGAGCTGGCGGCGAAAGAAGTCGCGCTTCCCTTCGTAGAACGCGGCCAGGCCGAGATGCCGCGAGGCGTCGCGCATGTACTCGGCAATCCCCAGCTGGCAGGGCGTGTTGACCGTAAACACGTTGAACTGATGGACCTTGCGAAACTCGCGCATCAGTTCGCGAGGACCCAACACGTAGCCGATCTTCCAGCCGGTGATGTGATAGGTCTTGCCGAAAGACGACACGACGATGCTGCGCGCGGCCAGTTCGGGATGTGCGGCGACGCTCTCGTGCCGGGCGCCGTCGAAAACGATGTGTTCATAGACCTCGTCGGCCAGGAGCACGATGTTCGTATCGCGCGTCAGTTCGGCCAGGGCCGCGAGATCGTCGGCGTCGAACAGGCTGCCGGTGGGGTTGTGCGGCGAATTGATGATGATCATCCGCGTGCGCGGGCTGAGCAGCGAACGGACCTGCTCCCAGTCCGGCCGGTAGTCCGGGAAGCGCAGCGCCGCGTAAACGGCCTTCCCGCCAACCGTTTCGATCGCCGGCACGTAGCTGTCGTAGACCGGCTCGAAGACGATCACCTCGTCGCCGCCGCGTACGAAGGCGGCGATCGCCGTGAAGATCGCCTGCGTGGCACCGGCGGTCACCGTGATTTCGTCTTCGGCGTCGCAGTCGGCGCCATAGAGCGCCGCGACCTTGTCGGCGATCGCCGTGCGCAGTTCGGCCACGCCCGCCATTGGCGGATACTGGTTGCGCCCCGCGCTCATCGCCTGCAGGGTGGCGTCGAAAAGCGCCGCTTCGGCCTGAAAATCGGGAAACCCCTGCGACAGGTTGATCGCGCCGCAGTCGGCGGCGAGCTTCGACATCACCGTGAAGATGGTGGTCCCGACCCAGGGAAGTTTCGAGTCGATGGCGACTGGGGACTGGCGCATGGCGATCCGCGACAGCCGCGGCGGAGAGTGAGCAAGGGCGTAGTTTAGGGGCCCCACGGCGATCAAACAAGGCACCGCCGCTGCAGGCCGGCGAGCCATCGGGCGGGCGGTCGCCGCCAGCCGCGCTGGTCGTTGGCAAGGCGATCTGCTAGCATTTGCCGGTCGCCGTTTTCATCGTCATTCCCCGGCAACCACCATGGCCACCGCGAATACCCTCTGGCGCAGCCTTGCCGCCACGGCTCTCGTCCTCGTGCTGAGCACCGGCCACGCCCGCGCAGCGGAAGCACCGCCGCCTCTGCCGGCGCTGGGCGCCGAATTGAGCGGCCTGACCGTCTCCGGCATCTCGTCGGGGGCGTTCATGGCGGTGCAGTTTCAGGTCGCGCACGCGCAGCTGGTCAGCGGCGCCGGCGTAATCGCGGGCGGCCCGTATTACTGTGCCGAAGGATCGATCCGGCGAGCGCTCACCCAGTGCATGGCGCCCTCGTGGTGGGCAGCGCTGCCGTCGCTGGACGAACTGCGCGCCAGGGCTGAAGCAATTGCCGGCGCGGGCCGCATAGATCCTCTGGAGCACCTGAGCGACGACCGCGTGTGGCTGTTCTCAGGCGGCAGGGACAGCATCGTTGACACCACGGTGATGGAGCGGCTGGCCGCTTTCTATGGCCAGTGGATAGCCCCGTCGGCGATTCGCTTCGTCAAGCTGCCGGAGGCCGGGCACGCCATGATTTCGATCGTCGCCCCGGCAGCCAATCCCTGCGGCAGCGAGCAATCGCCGTTCATCAACCGCTGCGGCGACTTCGACGCCGCCGGCGAGATGCTCGGCTATCTGCTGGGCCGACTACGGCCGGCGGCATCGACCCTCAGCGGCGAAATGCTGCGCTTCGATCAGGGCGCCTTCGTCGCCGGCAAAGCGATCGACGCCGGACTGGCAGACGCCGCTTACGCTTTCGTGCCGCAGGCCTGCCACAGCAATGCCTGCAGGGTGCATGTCGTCTTCCATGGCTGTCGTCAGAGCACGGCGCAGATCGGCCGCCGCTTCGTCGATGGCGCCGGCTACAACCGCTGGGCGGACAGCAATCGCATCATCGTCCTCTATCCGCAGGTGGAACCGCGCTATGGCCTGGCGCTCGGATCCTGGCAGTGGCTGAACAATCCCTTCGGCTGCTGGGACTGGTGGGGCTATTCGGGCAGCGACTACGCCACCCAGGGTGGCGTGCAGATCAAGGCCGTGCGCGCCATGCTCGAAAGACTGGCGGCGCCCCGCCAGCCACAGGCCGACCCCGCGGCACGCCAGCCCTGAGCGCGCAGCGCGCCGCCGGCCCGGATCAGGGGGGAGGAATGCGCAGCATCTGGCCGGGATAGATCCTGTCCGGGTGACCGAGCATTGGCTTGTTGGCCTCGAAGATGAGCATGTACTTGTTCGGATTGTCGTAGTGCAGCTTCGAGATCTTCGACAGATTGTCGCCGGCGACCACGGTGTAGAAGAGGGCTTCCGGCGCGCTCTGGTCGACCGAAAGCATGTCGTTGACCCGGGCGACGCCGCTGACGTTGCCACAGCACAGGAGGACTTTCTCCTTGCTGGTCTGATCAGCGGCGACACCGAAAACGGTCGCCGCCCCACTGCCACCGTCAAAGGTCACGGTCAGCCCGGTTACCGTCAAGCCCTGCGCGTTGACGTAAGCCTCAATGGCATCGCCAGCGACACGGTTCATCTGGTCCAGTTTGGCTTTGGCCGCATCGTCGTTGGGCGCATTGGTCACCGCATCCGACGCGACTTGTGCATCCTGGGAGCGAAAAAGCTTCTCGCCTGCTTCCTTGACGAAATCGAAAAGGCCCATGCTGATTCCTCCGGTTGAGCGACGCCCGGTGGCGCCGGAAAGTGACTTGGCGGTGGTTTGACGACGGTCGGCAAACGGCAGCGAGTCTAGCACTTTCTCCCGCCTTGGCAAGCCAGCGGCAGCGCCCCCCCACGGCACAACGCCCGGCGGGCCGGGCGTTGCCTTGTTGCGCGCAAACCGTAGGCTCAACCGTAACGGCCTTCGATATAGTCGGAGGTCTCCTTGTGTAGCGGTGTCACGAACATTTGCTCGGTAAGCGCATGCTCGACCACCTTGCCCATCAACATGAAGATGCATTCCTCGCTGGCACGACGGGCCTGCGCCATGTTGTGGGTGACGATGAGTATTGTGTACTGGCCGCGCAGTTCCCAGAGCAACTCCTCGACCGCTTCGGTACCCTTCGGATCGAGGGCCGAACAGGGCTCGTCCATCAGCAACAGCTTCGGCTTCACGGGTAGCAGACGAGCGATACACAGCTTCTGCTGCTCTTCCAGCGACAGCTCGGTCGCCTTGCGCTTGAGTCGATCCTTGACCTTGTCCCACAGCAACACGGTGCGCAGGGACTCCTCGACGATTTCGTCCGCAGTGCCCTGGTGTACGTCACCGCCGCCCTTGGCGTGCAGACGGTGACTGAAAAGAATATTGTCGCGAATCGAAATGGGCAGCGGATTGGGACGCTGGAAAACCATCCCCACCTGCTTGCGCACCTGGATCAGTTCGACGCCCGGGTCGTAGATATTCTGGCCCATGACGTCGATACTGCCCTCGATGCGCACGTAGCCGAGACGCTCGTTGATGCGGTTGACGCTGCGCAGATAGGTACTCTTGCCACATCCCGAGGGCCCGATCATCGAGGTGATCATGCCCTGGCGGACGCGCAGGTCCACGTCGTACAGAGCCTGGAAAGTTCCGTACCAGAGGTTCAGTTTTTTGGTATCGATCGCGTATTCTGGAACTGGCTGCTGCAGAGCAGCGGCTTGGACGGCGGTCATCTCGTTATGTCCTTCGTTGGCATTCAAGTCAATTCAGTGGCAAGCGGCGTCGCCTGGCGCGAAAGCCGGCGCCCGGCCGCCGTCGGCAACAGGGCGCCAGCTAGGCAGCCGGGCTCAGCCGAATCGTCCCTCTACGTAGTCGCGGGTGCGCCGATCCTTCACCTCACCGGTGAACAGATCCTCGGTCACGCCGACCTCGACGCACTCGCCATTCAGGAAGAACGCCGTGCGGTCGGCCAGGCGCCGCGCCTGCTGCACCAGGTTGGTGACCAGGATGATGGTCACCTCCCGGCGCAGCTCCTTGAGCACATCTTCGATGCGCATCGTGGTCACCGGGTCGACGGCGATCGAGAACTCGTCGAGCATCAACAGATCGGGCTCCTGCGACAAGGCCCGGGCGATCGTCAGGCGCTGCTGCTGGCCGCCGGAAAGCAGGCTGCCAAGCGCATGCAGACGATCCTTGACCTCGTCCCAGAGGGCCGCTCGCGTCAGACAGCGCTGCACGATCACGTCCAGCTCGGCCTTGTTCTTGATCCCCCGCAGGCGCGGCGACAGGGCAACGTTCTCATAGACCGTCATCGGCAGGCCGACCGGCAGCGGAAAGACGACACCGATGCGACTGCGCAGCGCATAGACGTTTTTCAGGTGGCGGGTATCGAGTCCGTTGAAGCGGATTTCGCCGGCCACGTGCATTCCCGTGTTGAAGACGTCCATGCGGTTGACCGCCTTGAGGAACGAGGTCTTGCCGGCGTTGGCGGGGCCAATGATGCCGAAGATCTCGTGCTCGCGAATCTCCAGGTTGACGTCCTTCAACGCCGCTGCCTTGCCGTAACTGATGGTCAGGTCCTTGACCGCCAGCTTGATCCGCGGCGCCGCGGAAGCGGCGCCGTCCTGACCGGCAAGCTCCACTCGTTCGAGAGCGCTTTGACTTACCATTTCTTCTTCCCCCTGAGCCACATGCGAAACGCGATCGACGCGCTGTTCATCAGCAACACCAGTCCGATGAGGACCAGAGCGACGCCGAACGGGACCTCCTCGGCGATGCCCGGAACCTGGGTCGCGGCGACGAACAGGTGCAGCGACAAGGCCATGGTCTGGTCAAACACGCTTTGCGGCAGGAAGGGCGTGAAGAACACCGCGCCGGTGAACATGATCGGTGCGGTCTCGCCGGCGGTGCGCGAAACCTCGAGGATCACGCCGGTCAGGATGCCGGTGATCGAGTTCGGCAGCACCACCTTGCGGATGGTCTGCCAGCGCGTCGCTCCCATGTTCCAGCAGGCCTCGCGAAACGCCAGCGGCACCGACTGCAGCGATTCTCGGGTGGCGACGATGACCACGGGCATGGTCATCACCGCCAGCGTCATGCTCGCTGCCAGAATGCTCGTCCCGAACTTGAAGAAGATGACGAAGGCGCCGAGCCCGAACAGGGCATGCACGATCGACGGCACGCCGGCGAGGTTGATGATCGCCAGATTGATCACCCGCGTGAACCAGTTGTCGCCGGCGTACTCGCTGAGGTAGATGGCTGCGAAGATGCCGATCGGAACCGACAGCAAGAGGGCGACCATCACCAGCCAGACGGTGCCCAGCAGCGCTGGCAGCACGCCGCCGGTACGCATGCCGTCGGTCGGCGCGGTAAACAGAAACTCCCAGGAGATCGCCCCGCCGCCCTTGTGGATCAGGGTTCCGAGAATGATCAGTACCGGCGCAATCAACATCAGGGTCATCAAACCGAAGAGCATTCGATAGAGGCTCTGGACCCTGGCATTGCGGTGATTCAGGCTGCTCGCCTGGAACATGGCTGCGTTGGCAGTTGTCATTTTCTATCCCTTGCGAATTCCGCGCACGATCAGATCGGCGGTCAGGTTGACGGTGAAGGTGACCAGGAAGAGCAGAATGCCGATGGTGAACAGCGCCTGATAGTGCTCGCCGCCCACCACCGTTTCACCCAGCTCCGCGGCGATGGTGGCGGTCAGCGCGCGCACCGAGTCGAAGACGCTGTCGGGGATATTGACCGCGTGTCCGGTGGCCATCAGAACGGCCATCGTCTCCCCGAAACCACGTCCGACACCGAGCAGAACGCCACCGAGCAGGCCGTTCTTGGCCGCCGGCAGGACCACCTTGTAGGTCACCTGCCAGCGCGTCGCGCCCATCGCCTCGGCGGCTTCGCGGTAGCGATCGGGAACCGCCTTGAGCGCATCCTCGGCGATCGAGGTCATGATCGGCGCGGCCATCAAACCAAGGATGATGCCCGCGTTGAGCACGCACAGACCCACCGGCACGTCGAACCACTTGATGATCAATGGATTCATGATCACGAGGCCGATGAAACCCCAGACCACCGACGGAATCGCCGCCAGCAGTTCGACCAGCACTTTCAGCGTTTCGCGCGTCTTGCCGCTGGCAAACTCGGCGATGTAGATCGCCGCGCCGAGCGAAAAAGGCACGGCGACCAGCATCGCCAGACCGGTGACGCTGGCGGTCCCGGCCATCAACGCCAGGATCCCGTATTCGGGGTCGTCGGCGTCGCTCGGGAACCAGTACGGCGTGAGAAAGAACTCGCGGACGTTCATGTGGTGGAAGATGAAGCCGACACCTTCCTTGAAGACGAAGATGAAGATTCCCAGGACGAAGACGATCGCCGAGATGCCGCAGAGGAACACAAGGCCCTGAACCGCCTTGTCTACGTACCAGTCAGAATCGCGACGATCGAACGCGCCCGCCCCCCCGGCAGCCACAGCGGCGCCGGGTACAGTGTTGCTGTTGGCCATGTCAGTCGGCCTCCTCGCCCCGCAGGGTGGTCATCAGGTTGCTCACCTGCACGGCGATCTCGCGAGTCAGCGCCTCGTAGCGCTCGCGCTGCTGTTCGCCGGGAAGTTCGGCCGCAACCAGACCGCCGACGTCCCATTCCAGCGCCGCGGTGTGGAACGGTATGTTGTCGACGTAGGACCTGACCGGACCCTGCAGGCTGACGATGACGTGAAAATCGGCAAGATCGCGAAGGCTCAGGTTGATCGCTCTTGGCTGATGGCGGGCCAGATCGACGCCGCTCTCCTGCAGCAGGCTGACCACCTCCGGCGCCGTCGTACCGGCCTGGCGACCGAGGCTACGGAATTCGCCCCCCTCGGGGAAATTCTTGCGGGCGACGGTCTCGGCAATCGGACCGAGGACGCTGTTGTCCTCGTCGAGGAAGAGGATGCGAAAGACCTTGCTCGCCTTGGTCTGCCCGGTGACCGCGAATACCGTTTCCTCGCAGATGTTCTTGGCCTGGTCGGAAACGCGCTCGAGCGAATTGAAAACGCCCAGGTAGGCGAAGAGATCCTCGATGCTGAAGTTTTCCCCTTCGGTGACCAGATCGGCGAAGACAACGTCGAAGGTCCGCTCGACCTGATCGGCCATGATCATCGTCGCCTTGGCCTTCTCGGCGTTGCCGTCGATGAAGGCGCAAACCGCCTGCTTGAACATCTGCCGTGACTCGCCGGCAAGCAGTTCGACCTCGCGCTTGATCAGCGCGTCAGGCCGCTTGGCCAGATGCACCGACTCGCGGGCGATGGTCACCGCGTAGTCGCCGACGCGTTCGAGCGCGACATTGGCGTGAATCATCGCCGTCATCAGGCGCAGATGCCCGGCGCTTGGCAGATGGACGCCGATGAAGGCGTGGCACATCTTGTCCAGCTTGCGGTTTTCGGCGTTGATCCGCTGATCGCCCAGGACAGTTGTGTAGGCCAGTTTGTCGTCTCCGGTGAGCAGCGCGCGCACCGCCGTACCGAGGGCCTCGTCGACGCGCTTGGCCAGCAGGGTCGCTTGTTGTTTGATTCGGGACAGGTCTCTCTCGAGACGTTCTTCATAATGACTCATCGGTTGCGGCTCCCCACAGCGCTAACGGACAACAGGTTGCAGAACGGGCACGGGAACTGCAGCGTCCGCGTGCCCGGCATCGAGAACGACTTACTTGCAGGTGACTTTCTTGATCGGCGCGTAGCCTTCCTTGGCCACGATGCACTGGCCGACGTCGCTCTTGATCCAGTCCATGTACTTCTTGGTATCGGCCTTCGGCTGACCATCGGTGTACATGAACAGCGGACGGGCGATCGGGTAGGTGCCGTCGAAAGCGGTATCCTCGGTCGGCTTGACGCAGGGCTTGCCTTTCTCGGGTGCGATGCACAACGCCTTCAGGTGGTCGGTGGCGTAGGCCAGGCCGCTGTAGCCGATCGCGCAAGGCGTCTTCTCGACCAGGTCGGCAACGTCCTTCGAGCCGTGCATGTCCAGCGTTCCCTGGCGGAACTTGCCCTTCTCACCGAGAACGGCCTCCTGGAAGTAGGCGTAGGTTCCCGAGTTGTTCTGCCGGCTGACGACGACGATCTCGTCCTTGCAACCCGGAATGGTGATTCCCAGATCGCTCCACTTGGTCGCTCCGCCGCCGCGTCCGTAGATCTTGGCCAGGTCGGTGATGGTCATCGAATCGCCGGGGAAGTTCTTGTGTACGAAGATGGCCAGCGCATCGTAGCCAACGACGTGCTCGACCGGATCGTGGCCCTTGGCCTTGGCCTCGGCGATTTCCTTGTCTTTCATCTTGCGGCTGGAATTGGCGATGTCCACGGTGCCGTTGATCATCGCTGCAATACCGGTGCCCGAACCGCCGCCGGAAACGGCAACGGCCACATTCGGATTGATCTTGCCGTATTGCTCGGCCCACGACTGGGCAACGTTGACCAGGGTATCGGATCCCTTGTTCTGGATCTCGGTGCGTGCGGAAACAGCGCCGGAAGCAAGGGCGCCGGCGACGGCAAGACTGACGCTCAACAACATCGATTTCGAAGTCATTTGGGATTCTCCAAGGGTGGGAAATTTTTTGAAGTCTCTAGATGCAGATCAAAGACTTCAGTGCGACGGAAAGCATTTGAGGGACAAAGACTATCAGAAAAATTTTGTCTGACAAGCCCCACAGGTGCAGGAAATAATAATAAAAATTGGCCTGACCAATAACCGGCGCAAGTTTTTTCGACAAGCCCGCAAGAACATGCCAAACGCGTACTTCAAAAACTTCAAGGAAAGCACAACAGCTCAGAGTTGTTATTCAACATGCTGTTTTTGCGCATGTTTCTTATTGCCGACCGATGCTTTATGCATGTTTATTGGCCGGCAACTGCTGCGCCCAGGAATCTTAAGCCGATTAACAGGATCTCTCGATGAAATGCCATGGCCAGAGAACTTCTGGCTAAACGTTTTCAACCGCGATGGTGGCGTAAAACCCGCAATAACTGCCAGAGTTAATCGTCACTACATAATATTAATTGTTTTTTATCATCGAGTTGCACGGCGTTTTCGGAAGTCTTCCGCAGGCGTGCAATCCTTCGCCGGTTTTCCAAGGATCATGACATTGGAACGTTCTCGGGGAGGCGCCGGAAGGGCCGGGTTTCCGGCCTTCATTTCCATACTTCCAGAATTCCGGTTCATGCGTTCAACATGCACTGGGGCGGATTGCGGGCGCGTTCTCAGGACGCGAACGCGCGGGGAAGGTCGGCGATCCGGTCGGCAAGCGAAGGGTACGGCGAAGACGGGCGCGAGCCGTCTGCACAGCCGGCGAGACGCTGCGGAGTCGGGTGGAACTACGCGGGCAAATCCGCGGCGAGCGAGCCGCCGCGCTTACTTGCTGAGCAGCCGCATCCCCCGCTCCAGCCCGTCGAGCGTCAGCGGGAACATGCGCCCGCCCATCAGGTTGTGGATCAGCGACGTCGATTGACGGTACTGCCAGGCGTGCTCGGACTCGGGGTTGAGCCAGATCGCGTGCGGCCAGGTGTCGGTCAGCCGGCGCAGCCAGGTGGCGCCCGGCTCGGCGTTGTTGTATTCGACGCTGCCCCAGGGCTGCAGAATCTCGTAGGGGCTCATCGCTGCGTCGCCGACGAAGATCAGCTTGTAGTCGTTGCCGTACCGGTGCAGCACGTCGTGGGTGTCGATACGCTCGCTGTGGCGGCGGCGATTGTCCTTCCACAGGTATTCGTAGACGCAGTTGTGGAAGTAGTAGTACTCGAGGTGCTTGAATTCGCTGTGGCAGGCCGAGAACAGCTCCTCGCAGACGCGGATGTGATCGTCCATCGAGCCACCGATATCGAGAAACAGCAGCACCTTGACGGCGTTGTGGCGCTCGGGCCGCAGGCGCAGATCGAGCCAGCCGGCGTTGCGCGCGGTGCCGGCGATGGTGCCTTCGAGGTCCAGTTCCTCGGCCGCGCCCTGGCGGGCAAAACGGCGCAGCCGGCGCAGGGCGACCTTGATGTTGCGTGTGCCCAGTTCGACGCTGTCGTCGAGGTTGCGATACTCGCGTTTCTCCCAGACCTTGACCGCCGAGCGGTTCTCGCTCTTGCCGCCGACGCGGATCCCTTCGGGATGGGTGCCGCCGTGCCCGAAGGGCGAAGTGCCACCGCTGCCTATCCACTTGCTGCCGCCGGAGTGACGTTCCTTCTGTTCGGCGAGCCGCTTCTTGAAAGTCTCCATCAGCTTGTCCCAGCCGAGTTTTTCGAGCTTGGCGCGTTCGGCGTCGGTGAGGTGTTTCTTCACCGCCTGCCGCAGCCAGTCTTCGGGGATCAGTGCTTCCATGCCGGGCAGTGCTTCGACGCCCTTGAAGTACTCGCCGAAGGCGCGGTCGAACTTGTCGAAGTGCGTCTCGTCCTTGACCAGAATCGCGCGCGAGAGGACGTAGAAGTCGTCGAGGCTGTGCTCGATGACGTGCTGCTGCAGGGCTTCGAGCAAGGCCAGGAACTCCTTGATCGACACCGGCAGCCGGTTCTCTTTGAGATGCAGGAAGAAATCGATCAGCATGGTGGCTATCGTTCAGCCGAAGCGGCTGTCAGCGCTCAGCGATTCTGGCGGGCCATGAAGATCAGCCGTTCGAAGAGGTGGACGTCCTGCTCGTTCTTCAGCAGCGCCCCGTGCAGCGGCGGGATGGCGCTCTTGTTGTCCTTGCTGCGCAGCGCTTCCGGCGGGATGTCCTCGGCGAGCAGCAGCTTGAGCCAGTCGAGCAGTTCCGACGTCGACGGCTTCTTCTTCAGACCGGGGATCTCGCGCAGATCGAAGAACACTTCCAGCGCCTCGCGCAGCAGGGCCGGCTTCAGTCCCGGGAAATGGACGTCGACGATCTGCTTCATCGTCTCCCGGTCGGGGAACTTGATGTAGTGGAAGAAACAGCGGCGCAGAAAAGCGTCGGGCAGTTCCTTTTCGTTATTCGAGGTGATGAACACCGCCGGCCGGTGACGCGCACGAACGTTCTGGCGCGTCTCGTAGACGAAGAACTCCATGCGGTCGAGTTCGCGCAGCAGGTCGTTGGGAAACTCGATGTCCGCCTTGTCGATCTCGTCGATCAGCACCACCGACGGCGTCTCGCATTCGAAGGCCTGCCAGAGCACGCCCTTCAGAATGTAGCTGCCGATGTCGGCGACCTTGGCCTCACCGAGCTGCGAATCGCGCAGGCGGGAAACGGCGTCGTATTCGTACAACCCCTGCTGCGCCTTGGTCGTCGACTTGATGTGCCACTGGAAGAGTGGCCGCCCGAGCGCGGCGGCAACCTCTTCGGCCAGCATCGTCTTGCCAGTACCCGGCTCACCCTTGATCAGCAGCGGTCGCTGCAGGGTGACGGCGGCATTGACCGCCAGCGTCAGGTCACCGGTCGTGACGTATTTGTCGGAGCCGGAAAAGCGCATGGGGAATCTTCCTCTCGAAGCGACCCGTCGATTCTACGCGCAAAGTCCGCACGCCGGGTTCGCTGCGGCACCCTGCTGCGCCTCAGGCGCCGGCGGCACGCCGCACGCAGTCGAGGTAGGCGACACCGTCGATGGCGCTGCCGTCGCGCTGCGAGCGCCACAGCGCCTCGCCGAGGCACTCGAGGATGGCGTGCTCGGCGTCATGGACTTCGAGCCGCCCGCGCAGCGCCTGGTAAGCGGCACGTATGCCCGGCGGCTGATCGATGCTGATCTGCTCGGCGACGGCGAGGTGCAGCGAGAGGTGCAGGAAGGGATTCATCTGCCCGTTCTCGGGCGCGAACTCCTGCTCGACCGCCCGCTCGGGATTTTCGAGCAGCGCATGATATTCCGGGTGCTCGACGATCAGGTCGGCGGCCGTGACTTCGGCGCCCTCGAGGATGGCGCGATCGAGATGCTTGCGCCAGGCGGCGCAGAAAAACTGCCGTACCTGCTCACGACTGGGATTGAACACTGGACCTCCGGGGAGAGTTGCTGATCAGGGCGGTGACCACGGCATTGTGCAGCGAACGATTGCCGCCCGCTGCGCAGGCCGCGATTTGCCCGGTTCCGTAAACGCCCAACAGCGGCAGACCGGGAAACGCCCGGCGCAGGCAGTCAAGCTCAGGTTCATGGGCGCCATGAAAGTACGGACCGCGACCGATGCACGAGAAAACCAGGCCGGCAACCGGTTCTGCCACAACGGCGGCCAGTTGCTCGACGCTGCGACGCATGTCGTCCTCGGCCGACTGTGGCCGGCGAATCGCCCAGGCCAGCCTTTGCCCCGGCCTCGTCCCTTCGGCCAGGGTCAGCGAGCGATCCGCCGCGTTGGCCGAGAGAATGGCGATCGAATGCCGGCCAGCGGCACTGAATGCGTCCCGGTTGGCGCCACTCTCCTCGTCGATCAGCAGCGCAGACAGTGCGGCCAGCGGCGGCGGCCCCTGCTCGCGCAGGTCGGCTGGCAGGGCACCGAGCAGGCTGTCGAGCGCGCTTTCACCCCCCAGCGAGAGCAGATCGTAAGCGCGACTGCGCTCTATCCGCCGCGGCTCGGCGAGCAGGCTCCAGCCGCTCGATACGCCGATGTCGACCCGCGCTCCGTGCACGCGCACGCTACAGCTTGCCGCCAGACGGCTGTGCTGCCAGACGGTGGGCGCGCTGCCGCCAGTGCTGCCAGCGAAGCTGCCGCCGAAGCGGCGCTTCGTCGCGTCCCCCCAGGGATACGGAAAACTGCCCCCGGCATAGCTCATGAATGCTTCCCGATGCGCTTCGCCCGCTGGCGCGCCGCCTTCGCGATGATCCAGCGACAGACCGCCGGCGAAGACCATGACGGCTGCCGCAGGTCGATCGATCACCCAGCCGTGCTCGCTGAAGACACCGGCGGCGATGCCACCGGCGACCTCGGTGCACTGGGCGGCCCGGGCCACGGCGCTGACCGTCTGCTGCGCGCAGCGGGAGAAGTCCGGAGTGAGGAAGAGCAGCACCCCCGTGGCATGGCTGGCGCCGCTCCTGGCGAGCGCCTTCGCGAGCGCCTCTTCGGCCAGCGCGGGCAGCGCATCGTTGCCCGAGACCAGCGCGCTGGCGACGCTCATGGCCGCTGCGCTGCGCAAGGATCGGCCTTCCCGGACCACGCGCACAGGTCGGCGATCGCGCAGCGCCAGCATTCCGGCTTGCGCGCCTTGCACACGTAGCGCCCGTGCAGGATCAGCCAGTGATGCGCCGATTGGCGAAACTCGGCGGGAACGCGCTTGAGAAGCTCGTGCTCGACCGCCAGCGGCGTCTTGCCGGGCGCCAGTCCGCTGCGGTTGGCAACGCGGAAGATGTGCGTGTCCACGGCGATCGTCGCTTCGCCAAAGGCGGTATTGAGGACCACGTTGGCCGTCTTGCGACCGACTCCCGGCAAGGCTTCGAGCGCCGCCCTCGAGGGCGGCACTTCGCCGCCGTAGAGCTCGACCAGTTGCCGACAGGTGGCGATGACGTTGCGCGCCTTGCTCGGGTAAAGACCGATGCGGTTGATGTACGCGGCCAGACCCTCCTCGCCCAGGGCCAGCATCGCCGCTGGCGTCGGCGCATCGGCGAAGAGCCGGCGGGTGGCCAGGTTGACGCTCTTGTCGGTGGCCTGCGCCGACAGGATGACGGCCACCAGCAACTGGAAGGTCGTCGCGTACTCGAGCTCGGTGGTCGGCTCGGGATTGGCCGCGCGTAAGCGCTCGAAGAGCTCCTGCCGCTGCTGGCTGTTCATCGGCAAACCTGGAGCGGGAGAAATCCGGCGCTGCTCAGACACCGTCAGCGACGGGCAGCGGCGACCGATGGTCGGACCCGGCATCGGGCTTGCGCGCCGCGGCGCGCGCTTCGGCCCAGTTCTTCCAGGCGATCAGCAAGCCAAGAAGAATGAAAGCACCCGGCGGCAGAACGGCGAGCAGGAAGCCCGGGTAGTCGGCAGGCAGCAGTTGCAGCCCGTGGACGCCGGGAAAGACCATGTCGATTCCCGCAAACAGCGTGCCACCGCCGATCAGCTCGCGCAAGCCGCCGAGCAGGGCCAGGGTCCACAGCAAACCGATACCCATGAAAACACCGTCAAGCAGCGATTGGAGAGGGGGATTCTTGTTGGCAAAAGCTTCGACCCGCGCGAGGACGATGCAGTTGGTGACGATCAGCGGGATGAAGATGCCAAGGACCAGGTACAGCTCGTGAAAGTAGGCGTTGAAGATCAGGTCGACGACGGTCACCAGTGCGGCCACGACGAGGATGAAGACCGGAATGCGAATCTCGTGCGGAATCAGGTTGCGCAGCGATGCGACGGCAACGTTGGCCACCGCCATGACGATGATCGTCGCCAGGGAAAGCATCACCCCATTGACCAGCGTCGTGGTCACTGCCAGCAGCGGACACAGACCAAGCAGCTGTATGAGGCTGGCGTTCTGGTGCCAGACGCCGTTGTCCAGGATCTGGCGGAATTGTTCGCGATCGATCACTTGCTTTCTCCTTGGCTGGCTGCGGGGAGCGTGGGGAAGAACTGCTGGCGGTTGTCGGCGACGTATTGCAGCGCCTTGTGCACCGCCTTGATCACCGCGCGCGGCGTGACCGTCGCACCGGCGAGCGAGTCGAAACGGCCATGGTCTTTCCTGACCGCCCATTCGCCCTCGGCAACGCTGGCCAGCGAGAGACCGTTGAACTGGCTGATCCACGGCCTTTTCTTGTCCTTGTCCTTGCGCGGGTCGATGTAGTCGCCCAGCCCGGGCGTCTCCTTGTGCTGCGTGACGCGAACGCCAAGCAGGCTGCCATCGGCAGCCACCGCCAGCAACAGGCGAATCCTGCCGGAATAGCCGTCAGGGGCGACGGCTTCGAAAACCAGCGCACTGGCGCTGCCGTTCCTGCGCGCCAGATAGGCGGTCGACGGCTCGTCGAGCCCGAGACCGGCGCTTGCCGGCAACTGCCGCTGGTCGTTGAGCAGGTCGTTGTCGTAAAGCTCGCGCGGCAGGACTTCGCCGATCAGTTTCATTTTCTCGGCCGCCGCCGCGGCTTCGATGGCCGGCTCGGTGGACCTGAAAACCGCCGCCAGCAGAGCGGTGAAGACGACGACAAAGACGAACAGGACGATGGCCGTGCGCACGGCCATCGCTGCGGCGCCGATCGTCTTGAGCGGCGGCGTCATGGCTCGTCCTTGAGACCGAAGATCGGCGGCTGCGAATACATGTCGATCAGCGGCACACAGAGATTCAGCAGCAGCACCGCAAAAGCGATGCCGTCGGGAAAACCGCCGAAGACGCGGATGATGTACGCCAGCAGGCCGGCAAGCAGGCCAAAGATCAGCTTGCCTTTCGGCGTCGTGCAGCCAGAAACCGGGTCGGTGACGATGAAGAAGGCGCCGAGCAGCGCGCCACCCGAAAAAAGATGAAAAACCGGGTTGGCGAACTGTTGCGGATTCCACCCCCAGAGCAGCAGCGCCAGCGAGCTCAAGCCGGCAATGAAGCCGAACGGTGCGTGCCAGCTGATCAGCTTGCGCTGCCACAACCACAGGCCACCGAGCAGATAGGCGCTGGCCACCCACTCCCAGCCACGGCCGGCGAAATTTCCGAAAACATCCTGCGTGGCCAGCAATGTAGGCACATCGACGCTGCCATTGGAGAGCTTCAACGCGGTCTTCAGCGCATCGAGCGGCGTCGCGCCGCTCATCACGTCGACACGCGGTGCCAGACCGGCAATCATCTTCAGCTGCTCGGCGAAACCGAGTTGCAGGCCGAGCGTCGGCCATTGCGACATCAGCGCCGGAAGCGAGACGATGCAGGCGGCAAAGGCAAGCATCGCCGGGTTGAACGGGTTCTGGCCCAGGCCCCCGTAGAGATGTTTGCCAACGATGACGGCAAACAGCGTGCCAACGACGATCAACCACCACGGAGCCAGCGGCGGGAAGCTCAGCGCGATCAGCCAGGCGGTGACGATGGCACTGCCGTCGCTCAGGAACAGGGCCAGGGGCTTGCGCCGCAGGCCGAGCACCAGGGCCTCGCCGGCGAGCGCCGCCAGGGTCGCCAGCCCCAGCTGCACGACGATACCCGGACCGATCAGCCAGACGTAGGCGGCAATGCCGGGCAGCAGTGCGAGCAGCACCTGCACCATGACCCGGCGAACGCTGGTGCCTTGCTGCAGCAGATAAGGGGGCGTGCTGAAATCGCTCATCCGGCCGTTCGCCCAGGTTTCTCGACGGGTGTCGACGTGGCCTGCCCGGCACTCGCCGCCTCCAGCTCCGCCGCGTCTTCTGCCTGCAGCGCCGCCCTCCTCGCGTCGACCGCAGCGAGCTGGCGCTTCTGCTCAGAAGTCAGTTGCTCGGTATTGCGCGGTTGCACCGCCGCGCGCTGGGCGCGCGCACGTTCCATCGCCGCGACGATGGTCGCCTTCTTGATCGCTTCGGCGTCGGGCGCGGGAGTTTCAGGGGCCGCAGAGGCGTCGGGCGCGGAAGCTTCAGGGGCGACAGAGGCGACGGGCGCAGACGCGTCGCCGGATTGCGCCGACGGCGCGGCGACCGCCGGCAGCGCGTCGGCTTCGGACCCGCTGGCGAGCGGTGGCTTCGCCGCCGCCGCGGCAGGACCTTGAGCGGCGGCCGGCAGCTCGCCCGCTGCCGCCAACCGCGCCTGCTTCTCGGCCGCGCGCGCGGCAGCGCCTTTGGCCAGGCGTGCCGCTTTTTCGGCCTGTTCGCGTTCCTCGCGCGCGTTGCGCAGCTCGAAGCGCGCCTTGGCGGCGTCGGCGCCCTTCTTTTCCCGCTCGCGCGACCAGATCTCGCTCTTGGCGAAACGAAAATACTGCACCAGGGGAATGTGCGACGGGCAAACGTAGCTGCAGCAGCCACACTCGATACAGTCGAAGACGTGGTACTCCTGCGTCTTGCCGAAGTTGCGCGCGCGTGCGAACCAGTACAACTCGAACGGTTGCAGCTCGTGCGGACAGACTTCGGCGCAGGCGCCGCAACGGATGCACGGCATCTCCGGCGGACTCGCCGGGAACATCGTCGGCGATGCGGCGATGATGCAGTTGGTCGCCTTGACCACCGGCGCATCGAGGCTCGGCAGGGCAAAGCCCATCATCGGCCCGCCCATCAGGTAGCGGTCGGTATCGGCTTTCGGCCGGCCGAGCGCGACCAGCTCGCGCAGCGGCGTACCGAGCCGCACTTCCCAGTTGCGCGGCTGTTCGAGATTGCCGGTCAGGGTGACGATGCGCGAGATCACCGGCTCGCCGAAAGCCAGGGCGCGATACGCCGAGTAGACCGTGCCGACGTTGAAGCACTGCACGCCCAGTTCGGTCGAGCGCTTGCTCGCCGGGACCTCCTTGCCGGTCAGGACGCGAATCAGCTGCTTGGCGCCGCCGGCCGGGTAGCGAGTCGGGACAGCGATCACTTCATGGTCTTCACCGACCTCCTGCACCGCTCGTTGCATGGCGGCGACGGCTTCCGGCTTGTTGTCTTCGATACCGATCAGTACCCGCTGCGCGGCGAGCAGGTCGCGAAAGATGGCCGTTCCGCGAACGATCTCCTCGGCACGCTCGCGCATCAGGACATCGTCGCAGCTCATGTAGGGCTCGCACTCGGCGCCGTTGATGACCAGCTCTTCCACGGCCACGCCTGCGGCAGCGGTGAGCTTGGCGTGACTGGGAAAGACGGCACCGCCGAGACCGACGACACCGGCGTCACGCAGCGCTTCGCGCACCTGCTCGGGAGGCAGACTGCGGTGATCGAGCGGCGTGCGCGCAATCCACTCGTCGCGGCCGTCGGGCTCGATGACCACGGTCAGCGTCGGCAGGCCCGAGGGATGAGCAGCCATATGCTGCTCGATGGCCAGCACGGTACCGGAAGTCGACGCGTGCGCGGCCGCCGACAGCCAGCCGTCGGCGCCGCCAATGACCTGTCCCTTGCGCACCTGCTCACCGACTTCGACGAGCGGCAGTGGCTCGCCGCCGATGCTCTGATGCAGCGGCACGTAGAGGCGCGACGGCAGCGGCGCCAGGGCGATCGGTTCCTGCACCGAAGGCGTCTTGTGCGTCTGCGGCTTGACGCCGCCCTTGAAGTTGAAGAGTCGCTGCAGCATTCCGCTCGCCTCAGGCGGCACGCTTGGCTGGCTTGATTTCGATCACCGGGTATTTCCACTTCCAGTTGTCGAGATTTTCGCTGATCGGCCGCATTTCGATGCATTCGACCGGGCACGGTTTGACGCACAGCTCGCAACCCGTGCACAAGGGTTCGACGACCGTGTGCATCTGCTTGGCGGCGCCAACGATGGCGTCGACCGGGCAGGCCTGGATACACAGGGTGCAGCCGATGCACGTTTCCTCGATGATGATCGCCACCTGCTTCGGCTTCTCTTCGGCCTCCAGCGGTTTGACTTCACGGCCGAGCAGATCGGCGAGTTTGCGCACGCCATCCATGCCGCCTGGCGGACAAAGGTTGATGTCGGCTTCACCTGCCGAAATTGCCGTGGCGTAGGGTTTGCAGCCCGGGTAGCCGCACTGCCCGCACTGGGTCTGCGGCAGGATCGCGTCTATCTTTTCGACCAGCGGGTCGCCCTCGACCTTGAACTTGATCGACGCATAACCGAGCGCCGCGCCGAGGACGATGGCCCCGAGCGCCATGACCGCCAGGGTGATGATCATTGGCTGGCGACTCTCACGGGTAGCGGTCCAGTCCGGCGAAGCCCATGAAGGCGAGGCTCATCAGCCCGGCGGTGATCATGGCGATCGCGTTGCCCCGAAAGTAGGCAGGCACGTCGGCGCCTTCGACCCGTTCGCGAATGCCGGCAAAGAGCACCAGTACGAGCGAGAAACCGATGGCGCTGCCGGCACCGAAGAGCAGCGATTCGACGAAGTCGTTCTTGTTGGCGATGTTCAGCAGCGGCACTCCGAGAACGGCGCAATTGGTGGTGATCAGCGGCAAATAGATACCGAGCACCTGATGCAGCAGCGGACTGGTTTTCTGGATGACCATCTCGGTGAGTTGGACGACCGCGGCGATGGTGATGATGAACGACAGCGTGCGCAGGTATTCGAGATCAAAGGGCATCAACAGGTAATGGTCGATGATATAGCTGGCACCGGTGCCGACGGTGAGCACGAAGGTCGTCGCCGCACCCATGCCGAAAGCCGTCTCCAGTTTCCTGGAAACGCCCATGAATGGGCAAAGGCCGAGAATTTTCACCAGCACGACGTTGTTGACGAGAACCGCGCCGATGATGATGAACAGGTAGTGGGTCATGGTGAGCGTAGGCTGTTGGCAGCGCAGTCCGGGGCGCAGCGATTATCCCGTGTCGAATGCGAGCGTTCAACCACCTTGTCAGTAGCGCCTTCCGGGCTCAGGCCGTGCCCGGCATGTGCAGCGTGCGCTGGCTGGCGATGGCGGCGGCGGCCTCGGCCACCAGTTCCGGGCCGCGGTAGATAAAACCGGTGTAGAACTGAACCAGGCTGGCACCGGCGGCGATCTTGGCCGCCGCATCGCTCCCGCTCATGATCCCGCCGACACCGATGATCGGCACTTCGCCGCCCAGCGCTGCCGCCAGCTTGGCAAGCACCGCCGTCGACCGGGCAAGCACCGGCGCACCGGAAAGTCCGCCGGCCTGCTCGGCATTGGGCAGCCCCTCGACGCCGGTTCGCGAGAGCGTGGTATTGGTGGCGATGACGCCGTCCATGTGGTGTTGACGCAGCAAGGCGGCAATCGCCCGGACCTGCTCGTCTTCGAGGTCCGGGGCGATCTTCAGCGCCAGCGGCACATATTTGCCGTGACGGTCGGCAAGCCTGGCCTGCGCCGCCTTCAGGCTGCCGAGCAAGGCGTCGAGCGCGTCGTCGCGCTGCAGCTCGCGCAGGTTGCGCGTATTCGGACTGGAAATATTCACCGCCACGTAGCTCGCCGCCGGGTAGACGCGGTCAAGGCAAAGCAGATAATCGTCGGCCGCTTTCTCCATCGGAGTATCGAAGTTCTTGCCGATATTGATCCCGAGAATACCGCCCTGGCGGGCGAAGCTGGCGGCGGCGATATTGCTCAGCAGCTTTTCGACGCCGTCGTTGTTGAAGCCCATGCGGTTGATGATCGCCTGTCTTTCCGGGATGCGGAACAGGCGAGGCCTGGGATTTCCCGGCTGCGCACGCGGCGTCACCGTGCCCACCTCGATAAAACCGAAGCCCTGTGCAGCCAGGGCGTCGACATGCTCGCCGTTCTTGTCCAGACCAGCCGCCAGACCGACCGGGTTGGGAAAATCCAGTCCCATCACCTGCACCGGGTCGGGAGCCACCGGGCGGGCGAGCAGCGACGCCATACCGGCGGCCTTGATCAGGTCGATGCCCGCCATTCCGACACCATGTGCGGTCTCGGCGTCGAGCGCGAAAAAGAACTTGCGAAGCAGTGGATAAATCATTGGCGCATTTTACCGCATCGCAGCATGCGGCGGCTGCAGCACGCTAGCGCTCGGCGTTGATTCGGCTCGCCCAGCAAAAGGCGCCCAACTGGGCCATGGCGTGGCACGCCGGACTGATCCCCAGGCCCGCCAGGAGTGTCTGCGCCTTCTCCAGCTCACCGGCCTCGCCGGCAACGATGGCCGCCAGCAGCGTACCCAGCGTACCCTGCCGCGACGACAGCGCCTGCCCGACCTCTGCCGACAGCGGCAGCTCGCCGAGAATTTCGCTCATCGGCAGCTTGAGCAGGATATCGAGCAAGGAAAAGATGCCGGTCATGAAAGCGGCGTCGCCGCCGTCGGCAAGCTCGCCCGTCGCGGCCAGACCCAGGGAGAGCAGCTCCATCTGACGGCCGCGTTCAGCGGCCAGTTGCAGCAGGGGGTTCGGCCGGTTGGCGTGGGTCAGTTGATCGGCGTAAATGAGCAGTTGCAACCAGCGTTGCAACTGGCGGCGGCCGAGCAAGGCAATCGCCTGATGGAAACTGCTGATGCGCGTCTTGGCGCCAACGGCGACCGAATTGACCAGACGCAGCAGGTTGTACGCCAGCCGCGCCTCCTGACGGAAAACCTCTTCGATCTCGGCCGTATCGGCATCCTGAATGACCAGCGTCAACAACTTGAGGACCTTCAACCGCGCCAGGTCCGGCTGGCCACCTGCGTGCGGGTCGACAACGGTCACGAATCTGCTGTCGGCAAGCTCGAAGTTCTTTTCCGCCAGCCACTCGAAGGAATCCAGGGAAGCGACGCCTGCCGCGATCCTGCCCAGGCGTTGGCGCTGGAGGGCGCTCCAGTCGAGCGCAGTGAGTTCGTAGCGCGCCATCGCCGCGTCGATTTGCAGGTAATCGAAAGGGGCGCCTGCAAGGCGCTCGATCAGTTGGCGACGGTCAAGCCGTACACCGAGGTGACGCCCCTGCTGGCGCAGGTTCTGGCACAGAGCGAGGCCTGGTGCATCTTCCAGGACTCTCGCCGGGAGCACGAATATGGCTTGGTCGGGCTCGAATTTGTCGATAAACTCGCTCTCCGGCAGCCATTCCGGTTCGATTGACACGACCAGAGGCGTGCTCTTTGCCGGAGCCGCCGCACCGGCATCGACGAAGCGCGCCGCCAACTCGCTGGCGGCAAGCAGGCTCGGGTCGGCGAAACAGCACTCCAGCGCAGCCCAACGCTTGTCAGCGGCGAGCAGGGGGCGCAAAAACGAATACAGTTCAGGCATGATCCTGGTTCTTTTTCGATTGTTCTTGGGTTTATGCCGGCTTCTGCTGGCCTTGGTCGAAGGCCTGTGGTCGACAATCGCTGCCGCCGCTCACAGCCAGGTACAGAACTCATGGCGATGGCCGTGAAACCTGAGCGTCAAATCATCGCCTTCTAGCAAGGGTAACGACATGGCAGGCAGTTTCTTTAGCGTCTACCGCCTGGCAACGGCACTCATCCTGCTCTGCGTGCTGCAGTCGACGGCGCTCGAGGCGCGCGATTTGCGCCTGGCGACGACGACCAGCACCGACAATTCAGGTCTCCTGCGGGCCATCCTGCCGCCGTTCGAACGGCAGCAGGGAATCAAGGTGCATGTCATTTCGGTGGGCACCGGCAAGGCTCTCAAGCTGGCCGAGAACGGCGATGTCGACGTCGTCCTCGTTCATGACCGCCAGGCCGAGGAGGCCTTTGTCGCCGCCGGCCACGGCAGCGAACGGCACGACGTGATGTACAACGACTTCGTCCTCGTCGGCCCGAAAAGCGATCCCGCCGGGGTGCGCGGCGGTGGCGACGTGCTCGCCGCACTGCGGCAGATTGCGGCGACGCAGGCGCGCTTCGTCTCGCGCGGCGACGATTCCGGGACCGAGCGCATGGAGCGCAGCTACTGGCGGGAACTGGCCATCGCCGCCCAGGGAAAGCCATGGTACGTCGCGGCGGGTCTCGGCATGGGCGAGGTGCTGACCATGGCTGGCGAGATGCACGCCTACACCCTGTCCGATCGCGCCACCTACGCGACCTACCAGGCGCGGACGGGGCTGGAAATCCTGGTCCAGGGTGACCCGCGCATGTTCAACCCCTATGGCATCATGGCCGTCAGCCGCAGCAAGTATCCGGACATCAACTTCAGTGGTGCGCTGGCGCTGATCGACTGGTTGACCAGCGCCAGCGGGCGCGCGGCAATCAGCGCTTTCAGGCCCAACGGAGAACAGTTGTTCTTCGTGACGCCGGCCGGCAAGAAGTAGCGGCTGCTCTTTGGGCTTGCTCGACGCCACGCACGCCGCACTACGACTGCTGCTCTCCGGAGATGCGGAGCTGTGGACGATCGTCGGCGTCTCCCTGTCGGTGACCCTGCGTGCCATGCTCGTCGCCATGCCGGTGGGCATTGGCTGCGGCTATCTGTTGGCCACGCTTCGCTTCCCGGGGCGGCGTGCGCTGATCGTCGTCATCCAGGGACTGCTGGCCTCGCCAACGGTGGTTGTCGGCCTGCTGCTCTACCTGCTGCTTTCGCGCCAGGGCGTCTTCGGACAATTGCACCTGTTGTTCACCCAGACGGCGATGGTCATCGGCCAGGTGCTCATCGCCCTGCCCGTACTCATCGCCTTCTCGCTGTCGGCGATTCAGGGCGCCGACCCGCGCGCACGCGAGACCGCCGTGGCGCTCGGTGCGTCGGGCGCACGTGTCGCCTGGACGCTGCTCGTCGAAGTGCGCTTCGCGCTGATGGCGGCGGTCTGCAATGCCTTCGGTCGCGTGGTTTCGGAAATTGGCTGCTCTTTGATGGTCGGCGGCAATATTGCCGGCGTGACCCGCAACATTCCGACGGCGATCGCCCTGGAAACCAGCAAGGGCGACTTTGCGCAGGGAATTGCCCTGGGCATCGTGCTCCTGGTCGTCGCCCTCGGCGTCAATTTCTCGTTCGCTTTCTTTCAGGGGGAATCGCGACGATGAGCCTGCTGGCAGTGGCCGGGCTGGCCAAGTCTTTCGCCGACCGGCGCTTGCTGGCGATCGAAACGTTGAGCCTCAGCGCCGGCGAGCGCTACGTGCTGACTGGCGAAAACGGCAGCGGCAAGTCGACCTTGCTGCGCATCCTGGCCGGCATCGACGCGCCGGACGGCGGCAGCGGCCACTTCCGCGAGCACCGTTTCGACTGGCACCCGTATCCGGACTGGCTGCGGCGGGAAGTGATCTACGTCCATCAGCAGCCCTATCTGTTTCATACCAGCGTCGCCGAGAACATCGCCTACGGCTTGCGCGCGCGCGGCATCGAGGCCAGCGAGCGTGAACGCCTGGTCAGGGCAGCCATCGCCTGGGCACGTCTGGGCCATCTGCTGCGCACACCGCCGCAGAAGCTGTCGGGGGGGGAAAGACAACGCGTGGCGCTGGCACGGGCCTGGGTACTGGCGCCGAAGGTGCTCTTGCTCGACGAACCCACGGCCAACCTCGACGCCGAATCGCGCCAGCAGACGATCGATCTGGTGCACGGCTTCTGCGGTCCCGAAAGCACCGCCGTCGTCGCCTGCCATGATCGCGACATGATTGCGCTGGCCAACCGGCGTCGGCTGCATCTGGTCGACGGCGAGATTCGCCACGACAGCGAAGCTGCGCCCTGAGCGTGGAGCAAGGAGCGCGTGCCGGTCGGGGCGAAGCGAGCGGCGCTACGCCGAGCCGATCACCCGCCGCGGTTGAACGCTGCCCTGGCCATCGACCTCGCCGAGACCGAGGAGCCGACCATTCACGTACACGCGACATTTTCCGGGCGCAGCTACGCTGCTGCCCACCGGATTACCGTGCGCGAAGCGCGCCGCGGCGTCGTCGTCGAGAGTAACCACGGGCAGACTCTGCAGCAGGGTGTCCGGGGGCAGTAGCCAGCGCTCGCGCCCGTCTTCGGCCAGCGCCGCCAACTGATCGAGGGTCACGGCCTCGGCGACCACCAGGGCGCCAACGGCGACGCGGCGGAGCGCGGTCAAGTGCGCGCCGCAGGCGAGCGATCGCCCCAGGTCCTCGGCCAGGCTGCGGATATAGGTGCCCTTGCTGCAGGCGACCCGCAGACGACAACGAGCGCCGGAAAAGTCCAGCAGGCGCAGCTCGTGGACCGTCACCTGGCGTGCCTCGCGCTCGACTTCAATTCCCTGGCGGGCGAGCTCGTACAGCGGTTTGCCATCGCGCTTCAATGCCGAGTACATCGGCGGAACCTGGCGAATCGGCCCGCGCAAGCCGACCAGAGCGAGCTCGAGCTCGCCGCGGCCGAAAGCGACCGGGCGACGCTCGATGACGCTGCCGTCGGCGTCACCGGTATCCGTCGTGACGCCAAAGAGGAGATCGGCTTCGTAGGTCTTGTCGGCGGCGAGCAGGTCGACCGCGAACTTGGTCGCGGCGCCGAAACAAAGGGGCAGCAGGCCGCTGGCGAGGGGGTCGAGGGTGCCGGTGTGGCCTCCCTTGGCCGCTGAAAACAGGCGTCGGGCAGCTTGCAGCGCCGAGTTCGAAGTCATCCCCGGCGACTTGTCGAGGAGCAAGACGCCATCGACGCGCTGCCAGCTCTTGCGGGTAGTCAAGCCTGATCGGGAGGATCGGTTTGATCCGAAATGGCCGCCGCCTCGCTGATCAGCTTGGACATCTTCTCGCCGCGTTCCAGCGACTCGTCGAAGATGAAATGCAGCTGCGGCGTGCTGTGGATGCTGATCCGCTTGCCCAACTCGCCGCGCAGGAAACCCGACGCGTTCTGCAAACCGAGCACAACCGAGTCCAGCTGCTCACCAGCGGCCAGGCTGCTGAAGTACACCTTGGCATGCGCGTAGTCGGCACTGATATGCACCTCGGTCAGGCTGACCATGCCCACGCGCGGGTCGCGCAGCTCGGTGCGGATGACCTCGGCGAGCTCGCGGCGGATCTGCTCGCAGATCCGGTCCCGGCGCAAAAACCCCTTGTTGGCAGGCATTTACAGCTTCCGAGCGACTTCCGTGACGTCGTAGGCTTCGAGCTGGTCACCCTCTTCGTAGGCGTTGTAGTTCTTCAGCGACAGACCGCATTCGAAGCCGGAACGCACTTCCTTGGCGTCATCCTTGAAGCGCTTCAGGCCATCGAGCTCGCCGTCCCAGACGACGATATGGTTGCGCAGCAGGCGCACACGCGAGTTGCGCCTGATCACGCCTTCGAGAACGTAGCAACCGGCAATGGTGCCGATACGCGTGGCCCGGAAGACCTGCCTGATCTCGACCAGACCGGTAATGTCTTCGCGCTTCTCCGGCGAGAGCATGCCGGAGAGCGCGTTCTTCACCTCGTCCACCGCATCGTAGATGATGTTGTAGTAGCGGATATCGACACCGGCGTGCTCGGCTGCCTTGCGCGCACCGGCGTCGGCACGGGTATTGAAACCGATGATCACCGCATTCGACGCCTGCGCCAGGTGCACGTCCGATTCGCTGATCGCACCGACGGCGGCATGGATCACGTTGACCTTGACTTCACTGGTGGACAGCTTCTGCAGCGACTGCACCAGCGCTTCCTGCGAACCCTGCACGTCGGCCTTGATGATCAACGGCAGCACCTTGGCTTCGGCAGTGGTCATGGTCTCGAGAATATTCTCCAGATTGGCCGCCTGCTTGGTCGCCAGTTTGACGTCACGGTACTTGCCCTGACGGAACAGCGCGATCTCGCGCACCTTGCGTTCGTCAGCCAGCACAACCGCCTCTTGCCCGGCCGCGGGAACGTCGGAAAGACCCAGGATTTCGACCGGGATCGACGGTCCCGCCTCCTTGATGACCTTGCCGTTCTCATCCAGCATGGCGCGCACCCGACCAAAAACCTGGCCTGCCAGCAGCACGTCGCCCTGTCGCAGCGTTCCCGACAAAACCAGCATCGTCGCCACCGGACCGCGGCCCTTGTCGATGCGCGCCTCGATGATCAAACCCTTGGCCGCCGACTCCCTCGGCGCCTTGAGTTCTAGCATGTCGGCCTGCAGCAGGACGTTCTCGAGCAATTCGTCGATACCCGCCCCGGTCTTCGCCGAAACCAGGATGAACGGCACGTCGCCACCGTACTCTTCGGGAACGACCTCTTCGGCCACCAGTTCCTGTTTCACGCGTTCGGGTTGTGCGCCGGGCTTGTCGATCTTGTTCACGGCGACCACCAGCGGGACACCGGCGGCCTTGGCGTGGTGAATCGCCTCGCGCGTCTGCGGCATGACGCCGTCGTCAGCGGCAACGACCAGGATTACCAGGTCGGTCGCCTTGGCGCCGCGGGCACGCATGGCCGTAAAGGCTTCGTGACCAGGGGTGTCGAGGAAGGTCACCATGCCACGCTCGGTTTCAACGTGGTAGGCACCAATGTGCTGGGTGATGCCACCCGCTTCGCCACTGGCCACACGCGTACGACGAATGTGGTCGAGGAGCGAGGTCTTGCCGTGGTCGACGTGGCCCATGACAGTCACCACCGGCGCGCGCGGTTCGAGCGGCGCATCCTTGTGGTCGGCGGCATCCACGTCAAGGAGGAAGGCGTCCGGATCGTCGAGCTTGGCGGCAAACGCCTTGTGGCCCATCTCCTCGACGATAATCATCGCCGTTTCCTGATCGAGCACCTGATTGATGGTCACCATCGAACCCATCTTCATCAGCGCCTTGATCACCTCGGTGGCCTTGACGGCCATCTTGTGGGCCAGGTCGGCAACGGAAATGGTCTCCGGGACAGAGACCTCGTGAATGACCGGGTCGAGCGGTGCCTGGAAGGAATGCTCCTCGTCGACCCCGCTGCCGCGCCCGCCGCGCTTGCCATGCTTGTTGTCGCGCCAGCCACTGGCCCCCGTTGCGCCACGCGTGCGCAGCCCCGCCCGCTTGTTGGCGCCTTCGTTCTTCCACTGGCCCTTCTTGTCGACGGCTTTCTTGTCGGGCGTTTTCTTGTCGGTGCTGGCAGGCTTTCCCGCCGGCTTGTGCAAGGTCTTGTCTTCCGCCGGTCGCTCGCTGGCGGTCTGCGCGGCGACCTGCTTGGCAACACCTGCAGCCTTGGCCGCGACGGCCTTGGCTTCAGCGTCCTGCTTCGCCCGCGCCAGATCGACAACGCGCTGCTGCTTGTTCTTGAACTCGGCTTCCTGCAGCGCACGCAGCTCGGCGTTGCGCCGTTCTTCCTCGGCGCGCAGCTTCTGCTGCTCCTCGCCGATGATCGATGCCCGCGTCACCACTTTTCTGCCACCCGCTTCGGCCTTGACTTTCTTGCCGGCCGGCTTGGCCTTTTCACTGCTGACGGGTTCGGATGTCGTGTCGACCGGCGCCTCGGCCGGCGTCTCGACGACCGTTTCTGCGGCGGCCACCTCGGCCACCGGCTCGGGCGCTTTTTCGACCACCGGCTCGGGCTCTTTTTCGACCACCGGCTCGACAGCCACTTCCGCGACCGTGGTCTCAGGCAGCGGCTCGAAGACCGGCTCGAAGACCGGAGCAGGCACCGGCGCGGTAACTGCCTCGACCATCACCTCCTCGCCCGCGGCGGGGATTGCCGGCTGCGCCGCAACCCCGGGTCGCGCCTCGACCGGATCACGTTTGACCAGCACCCGCTTCTTGCGCACCTCGACCTGGACCGTGTGCGATTTTCCGTGCGAATCATGCGACCGGATCTCGCTGGTCTCTTTGCGCGTCAGGGTAATCTTGGTCTTGGCGTCACCGCCATGCGAGCGCCGCAGGTACTCCAGAAGCCTGGATTTGTCCTGCTCGGAAAGCAACTCACCGGCCTCGCTCTTGGCCACGCCGGCACGGCGCAGCTGCTCGAGCAGGACACCCTCCGCCATCTTCAGTTGGGTAGCAAATTGGGCAACACTTGTTTGCGCCATATGAATTCCTTTTTCCCGCTTACTCGAACCAGTGCGCACGCGCCGTGGTGATCAGTTGTTTAGCCCGTTGGGTATCCATGCCGGTCAGTTCGGTCAGTTCGTCGACCGCAAGATCGGCGAGATCGTCGCGCGTCTTGATACCACTTCCCGCCAGTTTCCCGGCCAGGGACTTGTCCATCCCCTCAAGGCCCAGCATGTCCTCGGCGACATCCTCGATCTTCTCTTCGGTGGCGATGGCCTCGGTGAGCAGGACGTTGCGCGCACGCTCGCGCAGTTCCTGAACGGTTGCCTCGTCGAAGGACTCGATCTCGAGCATCTCGTGGACCGGCACATAAGCGACTTCCTCGAGCGTCGAGAACCCTTCCTCGATCAGGATATTGGCCACTTCCTCGTCGACATCGAGCCTTTCCATGAACAGCACACGGATCGCCGCAGCCTCGGCCTCGACCAAGGTTTGCGACTCTTCTTCGGTCATCAGGTTGATCGTCCAACCGGTCATTTCCGAAGCAAGGCGGACATTCTGACCGCCACGACCAATGGCTATCGCCAGGTTCTGCTCGTCGACCACCACGTCCATGCAATGCTTCTCTTCATCGACGATGATCGAACTGACTTCCGCCGGCGCCAGGGCCCCAACGACGAACTGGGCCGGATCCGGCGACCAGAGGACGATATCGACACGTTCGCCGGCCAGCTCGTTGGTCACCGCGGTGACCCGCATACCACGCATGCCGACGCAGGTGCCGATCGGATCGATGCGCTGGTCGTTGGACTTGACCGCGATCTTGGCACGCATGCCGGGGTCACGCGCAGCGGCCTTGATTTCGAGCAGGCCGTCATCGACTTCCGGCACTTCCAGGGCGAACAACTTGACGATGAACTCCGGCGCCGTGCGCGAGAGTATCAGCTGCGGCCCGCGGGCGGCACGATCGATACGCAGCAGAAAGGCCTTGACCCGGTCACCGACGCGCAGATTCTCGCGCGGGATCATCTGGTCGCGCGGCAGCAGGGCTTCGATCTTGCCCGTCTCGATGATCGCGTTGCCCCGTTCCATGCGCTTGATGGTCCCGATCACCAAGTGCTCCTTGCGCCCCAGGAAATCGTTGAGAATCTGTTCGCGCTCGGCGTCGCGGATTTTCTGCAGAATCACCTGTTTGGCAGCTTGGGCGCCGATCCGACCGAAATCGATCGGCTCCAGCGCCTCTTCCAGAAAATCCCCCACTTCGACCTCGGGATCCTGACCCTGCGCTTCCGACAAGGGAATCTGTTGTTCCTCGTCAAGAAAGTCATGATCGGCAACGACCTCCCAGCGGCGGAAGGTTTCGAAATCGCCGGTTTCGCGGTCGACCACCACGCGAACGTTGGCATCGTCGTGGATGCGCTTCTTGGTAGCCGACGCCAGCGCCAGTTCGAGCGCGCCGAAGACGATGTCCCTGGTGACGTTCTTTTCACGCGCCAGGACATCTACCAGCAGCAAGATTTCGCGGCTCATTTGCTCATTTCCTCCTAAACCAGCCTGTCAGTCGATTTTGCCCGGTCGAAGTTGGGCACCAGACGCGCCTTGTCGACGCTCATCAGGTCGAACACCACCTCGCCCGAATCGATCTGCAAGCGCACCTTGCCTTCGCGCACACCCTGCAGGACACCTTTGAAGTTCCGTTGACCGTTCACCGGCAAGCGCAGCTTGACCGTGATCTCCGACCCCGCGAAACGCTCGAAATCAGCCTCCTTCTTCAAGGGCCTGTCGATTCCCGGCGAGGAAACCTCGAGTTGATCGTAATCGAAGTTCTCGACCATCAACACCCGCGACAATTGATTGCTGACCAGCGCACAGTCTTCAACATCGACGCCGCGCGGCTTGTCCGGCTTGTCGATGAAAACACGCAGCACACGGCCACGCGGACTGCGCTCGACATCGACCAACTCGTAGCCGAGGCCGGACACCGTTTTCTCAAGAACTTCGTGCACATCCATGGCTGCAAATAAAAAATGGGCGAAACGCCCATCCCCGAAAAATTGTGCCCACAAGGGGCGACCGGAAAACCGTTGGATTATAACGAAAATAGTGGCTGACGTAAATCGGCCTGCGCGCTTGCAGAGCTTGCTCAGCGCTCGCGGCTGCGCCGCGGCGGGCGATCGGCTTCCGGGTTCTCCATGTCGAAGCCCGCCAGCAAGCGTTTCACTTCGGCGTCGGCCAGCTCCAGAACCTGACCCCGCTTCAAGCTCGGCGGCAGCGCGATCGGGCCGTAGCGCACACGCATCAGGCGACTGACGACGCCGCCGACGGCTTCGAACATTCGCCGCACCTCACGATTCCGGCCCTCGAAGAGCGAGACGCGGTACCAGCGGTTGGCGCCTTCGCCGCCGGCCTCCTGAAAGCTGGCAAACTGCGCCGGCCCGTCGTCGAGATCGATGCCTTCGAGCAGGCGCTGGCGTGACTCGTCCGAGATTTCGCCGAGGATGCGCACGGCGTACTCGCGCACCAACTGATAGCGCGGGTGCATGAGCCGGTTGGCGAGCTCACCCGAGGTGGTCAGCAGCAGCAGACCACTGGTGTTGAAGTCAAGCCGGCCGACCGCCACCCAGCGTCCGGCCGAGAGGCGGGGCATCGAGGTGAATACGGTCGGGCGATGATCGGGGTCATTGCGTGAAACGATCTCGCCTTCGGGCTTGTGATAGAGGATCACCCGCGGCAGACGGTTGGAAAAGCGCAGATTGACCAGCTTGCCGTTGACCTTCACCCGGTCCCCGGGGCTGACTGATTGGCCGATGTGCGCCGGCTGGCCATTGACGTTGATCCGCCCGGCAGCAATCAGCTCTTCCATCTCCCGCCGCGAACCGACGCCGCTCTGCGCCAGCGCCTTGTGCAGGCGTTCAGGCTTGCTCGGAAGGTCATGATGCCGGCCACGTTTCGACGCATCAGCTGCCGGGCTCGGCGCCGGGCGGGGACGAGCCCGGCCCTCCTCGCCAGCAGGCTGTGGCAACTCGTCAGCGGACGGACGTCGCCGGACGGAACCGGCGGCAGCCGGGCGTGGCGAACGGGAAGGGGCGGCAGGCAATCTGCGCTTGCTATTGGCCATCAGCGAGGTCCAGGGTTGAATTGATCTGTTGCAGAGGCGGCAACTCGGCAAGACTGCGCAAGCCGAGGTCGTCGAGAAACTTACGGGTGGTCGCCAGCAGTCCGGGCCGCCCCGGCGTGTCGCGATGACCCACGACATCGACCCAGCCGCGCTCCTCGAGCAGCCGGATGACCTGCGTGGCGACGGTCACCCCGCGAATATCCTCGATGTCGCCACGCGTCACCGGCTGACGATAGGCGATGATGGCCAGCGTTTCGAGGACTGCGCGCGAGTAGCGCGGCGGCTTTTCCGGATTCAGTCGCTCCAGATAGGGCATGAACTCGGCGCGCGTACGAAAGCGCCAGCCACTCGCCACCGGCAGCAGCTCCAGTGCTCGCATGCTCCATTCGCTGCGCAGCTCGTCGAGCAGCACGCGCAGGACCTCGGCACTGATCTGGTCGTCGAAGACCTTGCGCAGTTCGAGAACGGACAAGGGAACGCGGGTGCTCAGGAGCACCGCCTCGAGAACGCGCTTGAGGTCGTCGGGAGCACCCACCGGCGCTTCGTCACGCGGTGGTTTGTCGAGATTCGCTGCGCTCATCGCTCAACCTGAGGTAAATAGGCTCGAAAACTTCCACCTGCGTCATTTCGACGAGGTGCTCGCGGGCCAGTTCGAGCAGCGCCAGAAAGTGCACCACCAGCACCGGCGCGCCCTGCTGGGGGTCGAAGAGCTCGCCGAACTCGACAAAGCCGCCGGCGTCGCGCAGATGACGCAGGATCAGCGTCATGTGCTCGCGCACCGACAACTCCTCGCGCTGCACCATATGATGCGTGTGCAGCCTGGCCTGGCGGAGGATGCCCAGCCAGGCATTCTGCAAATCCAGCACGCTGACCTCGGGCAGGCGGCGCAGCAGCGTCTTCTCGACCCACACCTCGACCCACTCGAAATCACGCTCGGCCTGCGGCAGTTCGTTGATCCCGTAAGCGGCCAGTTTCATCTGCTCGTATTCGATCAGGCGGCGCACCAGTTCGGCGCGCGGGTCCTCGGCGTCGTCGCCAGCGTCGACCTTCGGGCGCGGCAAGAGCATGCGCGACTTGATCTCGATCAGCATCGCCGCCATCACCAGATAATCGGCCGCCAACTCGAGGTTCTGCGAGCGCATCGCCTCGACGTAGACCAGATATTGCTCGGTCAGCGGCGCCATCGGAATGTCGAGAACGTTCACGTTGGCCTTGCGGATCAGGTAGAGCAGCAGGTCGAGCGGCCCCTCGAAGGCATCGAGCATCACCGCCATCGCGTCGGGCGGGATGTACAGGTCGAGCGGCAGCTGCGTCAGCGGCTGGCCGTAGATCCGCGCCAGCGGACTTGCCGCCGTCGCCGGAGGCGGCGCTTCTGCCGCGGCCAGGGTCGCGCTATCGCTCATTTCCGTCATCCTCGGAGCAGTGCTCAGCCGTAGTTCAGCCCCATCGCGTCACGCACGTCGCGCATCGTCTCGCGAGCGAGCTGGCGCGCCTTGCGGTTACCTTCGGCGACGATTTCCTGCACCAGGCGCGGGTCGTCCAGATACGGTTGGGCACGCTCGTGCATCGGCGCCTGCTCGACGAGAATGGCGTCGATCACCGGCTGCTTGCAGTCGAGGCAGCCGATGCCTGCGCTGCGACACCCCTGCTGCACCCACTCCTGACACGCGTCGTCCGAATACACCTGATGCAGTTGCCAGACCGGACACCTGTCGGGATCGCCCGGGTCGTCGCGGCGAACGCGCGCCGGGTCGGTCGGCATGCGCCGCAGCTTGTGCGTCACCGAAGCGGCATCCTCGCGCAGGGTGATCGTGTTACCGTAGGATTTCGACATTTTCTGCCCGTCGAGCCCGGGCATCCGTGACGCGGCGGTGAGCAGGGCGCCGGGCTCGACGAGAATCATCTTGCCGGTGCCTTCGAGATAGCCGCACAGCCGCTCGCGGTCAGCGTGCGCCAGGCCGGGAACTTCGTCGAGCAGCGCGTGCGCTCGCTCGATGGCCGTCCGGTCACCGTTCTGCTGAAAGTGGGTGCGCAGCTGCGTGTACGAGCGGGCGCGCTTTGAGCCCAGCTTCCTGACCGCCTCCCTGGCCTTGTCCTCGAAGCCCGCCTCGCGTCCGTAGAGGTGATTGAAGCGCCGTGCCAGCTCGCGCGAGAACTCGATGTGCGGCACCTGGTCTTCGCCCACCGGCACCTTGTCAGCGCGATAGATCAGGATGTCGGCCGACTGCAGCAGCGGATAGCCGAGAAAACCGTAGGTCGACAAATCCTTGCTCTCGAGCTTTTCCTGCTGGTCCTTGTACGTTGGCACACGTTCCAGCCAGCCGAGCGGGGTCATCATCGACAGCAGGAGATGCAACTCGGCGTGCTCGGGAACCTGTGACTGGATGAACAGCGTCGCCCGTTGCGGATCGACGCCCGCCGCCAGCCAGTCGATGACCATGTCCCACGACGCAGCGACGATTCCCTGCGGGTCGTCGTACTGGGTGGTCAGCGCGTGCCAGTCGGCGACGAAGAACAGGCAGGGATGCTTCTGCTGCAGCTCGACCCAGTTCTTGAGTACGCCGTGGTAGTGGCCAAGGTGCAGGCTGCCGGTCGGGCGCATGCCGGAGAGGACTCGTTCTGCGTACATGTTCGCGCTCCGGACGCTCAGGCGGAAAACTGAAATAGGAAGAAAATCATTCCCATCACCGCGCTCATCACCGGCATCAGGAGCTTGCCCAGAATGCCGGTGAACAGGAGCAGCAGCAGGATCGGGAAACCGAAGCGCTCGAGCTGCGCAAAGCGCCAGGCGGCTTTTGGCGGCAGCAGGCTGACCGCGATCCGGCCGCCGTCGAGCGGTGGCAGCGGAAAGAGATTGAGGACCATCAAGGCCAGGTTGACCAGGATGCCGACCTCGGCCATGCGCGCCATCGGCACGCTGAAAAAATTGATCGGCAGGGTCACTGCCAGCTTCATCAGCGTCGCCCAGACGAGAAGCATGACGAAATTGGCTGCCGGACCGGCCGCGGCGACCCACAGCATGTCCTGCTTGGGATGTCGCAAGCGACCGAAATTGACCGGTACCGGCTTGGCCCAGCCGAAAAGAATGCCGCCCGCGCCCAAGCCCTTTGACAGCAGCAGGATGATGATCGGCACCAGGATCGTTCCCACCGGGTCGATATGCTTGAGCGGGTTGGCGGTGATCCGACCCTCCTGCCAGGCCGTCGGATCGCCGAAATAGCGTGCCGCGTAGCCGTGCGCCGCCTCGTGCAGGGTGATCGCCAGGATCACCGGCAGGGCGGCGATGGCGATGGTCTGGATCATCTCTTGCATATGCGCTTCCTCAATCGAGACCGAGGGGCGCCAGGGGGCCCAGTCCGGCACGGACCAGCGTCGGCAGCGCGCCGGTCAGATCGACGACCGTCGTCGGCTCGATGCCGCAATTGCCGCAGTCGAGAATCAGTTCGAGCTGGCTGTCGAGCCGGTCCTGAATCTCCCAGCCTTCGGTCAGCGGCCCCTCGTCGCCGGCAACGATCAGCGTCGACGTCAGCAGCGGTTCGTCCAGCGCTGCGAGCAAGGCCAGGGTCACGGCATGCGCCGGCACGCGCAGGCCGATCGTCTTCCTTTTCGGGTGCAGGACGCGCCGCGGCAACTCGCGGGTCCCCTCGAGAATGAAGGTGTAGCTGCCCGGCGTCGTCGCCTTGAGCAAACGATAGGTGGCATTGTCGACGCGCGCGAACTGACCGATCTGCGACAGGTCGCGACACATCAGGGTCAGCAGATGGCGCTCATCGACGCCACGGATGGCGCGAATTCGCTCGACCGCCGCCTTGTCGCCGAGATGGCAACCGAGGGCGTAGCTGGAGTCGGTGGGCAAGGCAATGACGCCACCCTGGCGAATGATCTCCGCTGCGCGCTGCAGCAGCCTCGCTTGCGGATTGTCGGGATGAATCGAAACGTGCTGTGCCATTACCCTCTCCCCGGCTCAGAACGCTGCCCAGACGGGCTTCAGCCCATCCGGCAAGGCGGCCAGCTGCCCCAGATCAAAATAACTCTCGCCGGGCCCGTGGAAATCGGAGCCACGCGAGGCCAGAAAGTCGTACTCCCTGGCGTAGCGCGCGAAGATATCGACGTGCTCCTGCGTGTGGCTGCCCGATACCACCTCGATCGCCTCGCCGCCAAGATCCTTGAACTCGGCGAGAAAGCGACGCATTTCCACCCGCGACAGCTTGTAGCGCCCGGGGTGCGCCACCGCCACCAGCCCTCCGGCAGCGTGCACCCACGCCAGCGAGTCGGCCAGCGTCGCCCAGCGGTGATCGACATAGCCCGGCCGACCGGGAACGAGGTACGACTCGAAGACGCTGCGCAGATCCTTGGCCACCCCGCTGTCGACCAGAAAGCGGCCGAAATGCGCACGACTGATCAGGCTGGGGTTGGCCGCGTAGCGCATCGCTCCGTCGAAAGCGCCTTCGATACCGACTTTCTCGAGCTCGGCCGACATCCGTTGCGCGCGCTCGACGCGCCCCGAGCGAATACTCGCCAGACCGGCATTGAGCGCCTGATCGCTGCGGTCGAACGCGTAGCCAAGCATATGTATCTGCAGACCCTGCCACTCGATCGAAATCTCGACGCCATTGACGAAACCCATTCCCGCCGCTGTCGCCGCCGCTTGTACCGCGGACAGGCCGTCAAGCGAATCGTGGTCGGTCAGCGCCAGAAGGTCGACGCCGTTGGCGGCCGCCCGCGTGGCGACGTCGGCCGCAGCCAGAAGGCCGTCGGAGCAGGTGGAATGACAATGAAGATCGCAGTTGAACACGGTAGCGGATGGCGCTGGGCAGCGGAAAATCGTAGACCGCGCATCATAGCACAGGCGCCGGATGACGCCCCGCCCCGCCAGCTCGCCTTGTCGATCGACCAGCCCGACCGCCATCGCGGCCGGAAGCGACCAGACGCCGGTACGATGCGCGCTTCTACCGCGTCGGCGCCGATGCGCATCTGGCGAACATCATCATGGTCAATCTGGCGACGGAGGTATCTACCGACGAAATCGACCCACTAAACGAGATTCGGCGCGGATGCTTTTGCCACTATCCCTTTCCATACACCCTCTATACTGACCTCCCGAGCCGAAGTTCGGGAGAGAAAGGTGCTGCCAGTTTCCCGGCGCGCTGCCTGAGAGGACCGATTTACCCCCAGGCACTTCGCCGCAATCGCCGTCGCCCAGCCGCTACCGATGCCTGTCGATCACTACGAAAACTTCCCTGTTGCTTCGCTCCTGCTACCCCGGCGCCTGCGCCGGCCGATCGAGGCCATCTATCGTTTTGCGCGCGGCGCCGACGACATTGCCGACGAAGGTGACGCCAGCGACGCGGCGCGCCTGCAAGGCCTCGCCGATTATGGCGAGGAAATCGAACGCATCGAACGTGGTGAAGCGCCGGTTCGGCCAGAGTTCAACGAATTGGCCAGGGTCATCGCCGAGTGGCGCCTGCCGACGCAGCTGTTTCGCGACCTGCTCGACGCCTTTGCGCAGGATGTGGTCGTCAAGCGCTACGCGGACTACCCGCAGTTGCTCGACTACTGCCGGCGCTCGGCGAATCCGGTCGGTCGCCTGCTGCTGCACCTCGTCGGGCGCGCCAGCGACGAGAATCTGCATCGCTCGGATTGCATCTGCACGGCGCTGCAACTGATCAATTTCTGGCAGGACGTGGCCATCGACTGGCAGAAGGGCCGCATCTACCTGCCGCAGAGCGACCGCGAACGCTTTGCTGTCTGCGAAAGCCAGATCGCCGCCGGAAACTGCAGCGCCGAATGGACTGCGCTGCTGGCCTTCGAGATCGAGCGCACGCGCGACTTGATGCGCGCCGGCGAGGCGCTGGTGCACCAGCTGCCGGGCCGTATGGGCTGGGAAATCCGCTTTACGGTGCAGGGCGGTCTGCGCATCCTGGAAAGGATCGCGCATTCCCGCGGCGACGTTTTCCGGCAGCGTCCGCAACTGGGCGCGACCGATTACCTGTTCATCGCCGGCCGCGCCCTGTTCATGTAACTGCTGCAAGCGGGGCAAGTCATGTGAAAATTGCTGCCCTGTGCACTCCCAGAGATTGCGAATGAGCCCCGACGAATACTGCCAACAGAAAGCCGCCCGTAGCGGCTCCAGCTTCTACTACAGCTTCCTCTTCCTGCCGCCGCCCAAGCGCCGCGCGATCACCGCGCTCTATGCTTTCTGCCGCGAGGTTGACGATGTCGTCGACGAGTGCCATGACGCGCAGATCGCCGCGACCAAGCTGGCCTGGTGGCGGCAGGAATTGAGCAGCGTCTATGGCGGCAAACCACAGCATCCGGTAAGCCAGGCGCTGCAATCGGCCTGCGCCGAATTCAACCTGCCCGAAGAGCAGCTGCAGGAAATCATCGACGGCATGGAAATGGATCTGCAGCAGTCGCGCTACCTCGACTTCAAGGCGCTGTCGCTGTATTGCTACCGGGTCGCCAGCGTTGTCGGCCTGCTCGCCGCCGAAATCTTCGGCTACCAGGACCGCAGGACGCAGAAGTACGCGCACGATCTTGGCGTCGCTTTCCAGCTCACGAACATCATTCGCGACGTTGGCGAAGACGCGCGCATGGGACGCATCTACCTGCCGATCGACGAACTGCAGCGCTTCGAAGTGACCGCCGCCGACATCCTCAACGCGCGCCATGGCGACAAGTTCCAGCGCCTGATGGCATTCCAGGTCGAGCGCGCCGAGAGCTACTACGCACAAGCCATCGACGCCCTGCCGGCCAGCGATCGGCGCACGCAACGCCCGGGCCTGGTGATGGCGGCGATCTACCGCACCCTGCTCGACGAGATCAAACGCGACGGCTACCAGGTCCTCACGCAGCGCACCTCGCTGACCCCGATACGCAAGCTGTGGATCGCCTGGCGGACCTGGGTGCGGGGATGAAAGCAGCAATCGTCGGTGGCGGCTGGGCAGGTCTGTCCGCCGCCGTCGAGCTGTCCCGAGCAGGCGTCCAGGTCACCGTCTTCGAAGCCGCCAGGCAGGTCGGCGGCCGGGCCCGCAGCGTCGAGGCGCGCGGACGGCGCCTCGACAACGGCCAGCACATTCTCATCGGCGCCTACCGCGAAACCTTGCGCCTGATGACGGCGGTCGGCGTCGACCCCGAGCGACTGCTCAAGCGCCTGCCACTCGAAGTGAATTTCCCGGACGGCAAGGGCAGCCACTTCCGGATGCGCCTGCCGCGGCTGCCAGCGCCCCTGCACCTCGCCTTCGGCCTGCTCGGTGCGCGCGGCGTCAGCGTCGCCGAGAAGTTCAGCGCGGTGCGCTTCATGCGATTTCTGCAGGACGCTCGCTACTGCCTCGACGCCGACTGCACGGTCAGCACGCTGCTCGATCGCCACCGGCAGCGCGGCAAGCTGCGCACCTGTCTGTGGGAGTCACTTTGTCTGGCCGCGCTGAACACCTCGCCGAAACAGGCATCGGCGCAGATTTTCGTCAATACGCTGCGCGACAGCCTCGGCGGCGGTCGCGCAGCAACCGACCTGCTCTTGCCGGCAGCCGACCTCGATCGCCTGTTCCCGGCCGCCGCGGCAAGCTTCATCGCCGCGCACGGCGGGAAAATCCGCTGCGCGACGCGGGTCGAGACCATCGACGACGGTTTCCAGGTCGCTGGCGAGCGCTTCGACGGCGTTCTTCTCGCCGTCGGCCCGCAGCACGCGGCGACCTTGCTTGCCCGGCAGCAGGCAACGGCCGAGACAGCACAGTTACTCGCCGGCTACCACTTCGAGCCCATCGCCACCGTCTATTGCGGCTATGCCCCGCAGCTACGCCTGCCTTTCCCCATGCTCGGCCTGGCGGCGCGTGGCCGCGGCGAGATCGGGCAGTGGGCCTTTGATCGCGGAGCGCTGTGCGGCACGCCGGGAGTGATCGCCTTCGTGCTCAGCGGCCATGGCGCCTGGGAGGAACTCGACAGGCAGGAGCTGGTTGCGCAGCTCGACGCGGAACTCGCATCGGCGCTGCACACCCGGCTGCCGGTGATCGCATGGCAACAGGTGATCCGCGAACAGCGCGCGACTTTCTCGTGCCGCCCGGGCTTGCGCCGGCCGGCCGCGCGCACCGCGCGCAGTGGTCTGTGGCTGGCCGGCGACTACGTCTGCGCCGAGTATCCGGCGACCCTCGAGGCGGCCGTGCGCAGCGGTCTTGCCGCTGCCCGCGGCATGCTGCTCGAGAAGCGCGGCTGAGCGCGCCGTCAGCCGGGAGCTTTCCAGCCGTCGATGCGCGTTCGTGAGCACTCGACGCTGGCCGCCGAGAAGAGGTCGGGGTGGCGGACGACGACCTCTTCGAAGGCGTAGTCCTCAAGGCCCAGTTCGCACAAAGCCGGATAACCGGTGACGTCCGGGTCGCGATTCACGGTGCGCTCGACGGCGCCGATGATGCCGTGGCGCTTTATCAGCTGCCAGGTGCGCAGGTCCCGTGTGGCCTTGCCATTCCTGGCCGAGAGCACGCCTTCGTAGGCATAAACCGCCTCCAGGCATTGACGCTCCGGTTCGCTGCCGGCGCCGTACTTCTGCGCACGCAGTTCGAGCGCGCGCTTGCGCGCCGCTACCGCCAGATCGGGGCGCCCGCGTTCGAGAACATTTCTCTCGAACATGGCGCACTCTTCGGGCGTCTTGAGGTTTGCTACTCGTTCGACCATCAGCGACATAAGATTCCTAAGCTGTTGAACTACGGTGATTACTGCCAGCGCGGAAGAAAATGGGGCATCTCCCTCCTCGGCGCCTCGTTTCTCGCCCAGCCGGCTACGACCGGTGCCGCCACTCGGCGCCGACCTCTTCCAGCTGCCCGGCGTCCATGCGCAGACGACGCCGACAACGCGCGGCGATCTCCTCGTCATGGGTGACCAGAATCAGCGTCGTCGCGCTTTCGGCATTGATGGCGAACATCAGTTCGATCACCTGATGGCCGGTCACCGCGTCGAGATTGCCGGTCGGCTCGTCGGCAAGCACGAGCCTCGGCCCCGGCGCAAAAGCACGGGCCAGAGCCACGCGCTGCTGCTCGCCACCCGAGAGATGCTTCGGATAATGCTTCAGGCGATGCGCCAGCCCAACTCGCTGCAGCCAGCGCTCGGCCTCGCTGCGAGCGTTGGCAGCGCCCGCCAGTTCAAGCGGCAACATGACGTTTTCGATCGCCGTCAGCGACGGCAGGAGCTGAAAGGTCTGAAAGACGAAACCCAGCAGCCGACCTCGCAACACGGCCCGCGCATCCTCATCCAGCGCCCCCAGATTCTCGCCCGCCAGAATCACCGCGCCGCTACTCGGCTGGTCGAGACCCGCCATCAGACCAAGCAGGGTTGACTTGCCCGAACCCGAGGCGCCGACAATGGCCACCGTTTCGCCCGCCGCGACGGCGAACGAAATCTCGTGCAGAATGGTCAACGGCTGGCCACCGCTGTCGACACGCTTGGCCAGATCGCGAACCTCAATCACCATTGCTGCTGCCTCTCCTACCACGCCACCATGCTCCGTTTCCCGATATGTCACTCCCTGTTGCTCGCCGGACTGCTGTTGCTTGCCCCCGCTGCCTTGGCGGCACGCACCATACTGGTCTTCGGTGATTCGCTGTCAGCGGGCTACGGCATCCGCCAGGATGCGTCCTGGCCAGCCTTGCTGGCCAGACGCCTGCAGGAGAAGAAGCTCGATTATAGCGTCGTCAATGCCAGCATCTCCGGAGAAACGTCCGCCGGCGGCCGCGCGCGCATCGGCGCGGCACTGAACAGGTACTCGCCACAGGTGGTCATCGTTGCCCTCGGCGCCAACGACGGCCTGCGTGGACTGCCGGTGGCGCAGCTGCGTGAGAACCTCAGCGCCATCGTCGCCAGCGCTCAGCAACACAAGGCGCAGGTCCTGCTCGTCGGGCAACGCGTACCGCCCAACTATGGCGCCTACGCGACTGAATTCCACAACACTTTCGCCGCCGTGGCCCGGGCCCGCAAGGCCGCACTGGTGGACTTCCTGCTCGAGGGGGTGGCGACCAGAGCACAGCTCTTTCAGGCCGACAATCTGCATCCTACCGCTGCCGCACAACCCCTGCTGCTCGACAATGTCTGGCGCGGATTGGCGCCACTGCTAGAATAACGGGTTGTCTCAGCCACAGGACTTGCGCAGCATGCAGGCAAGCGTATGAAACGCGATATCGCGACCGTCGAACAGCTCGGCGAACTCTCTTCGTTTGACCAGATCATCGACGTCCGTTCGCCGGGCGAGTTTGCCGAGGACCACATTCCGGGGTCGATCAACTGTCCGGTACTCGACAACCAGCAGCGGATCGAAATCGGCACCCTCTACAAGCAGGCGTCGCCCTTCGAGGCCAAGAAGCTTGGCGCGGCCTACGTGTCCACGAACATCGCCAGGCATCTGCAGGCACAGTTTCTCGACCGCCCGAAGAACTGGCGCCCGCTGATCGTCTGCTGGCGCGGCGGTCAGCGCAGCGGCGCCATGACCTACGTCTTCCGGCGTGTCGGCTGGGACGCGCAGCAGCTGGAAGGCGGCTACAAGGCCTATCGCCGACTGGTCGTCGAGCAACTCGCCGAGGTACCCCGGCAGCTGCAGTTCAAGGTCCTCTGCGGCGCCACCGGCAGTGCCAAGAGCCGCATTCTGCAAGCCATCGGGCGGCGCGGGGAACAGGTGCTCGACCTCGAGGAGCTCGCCTGCCACAAGGGCTCGGTGCTCGGCGTCCTGCCCGACTCGGGGCAGCCGTCACAGAAGATGTTCGAGTCGCAATTGCTGACCACGCTGCGCTCGCTCGACGCCAGTCGCCCGGTCTACGTCGAAGCCGAGAGCCGCAAGATCGGTTCGCTGCAAGTACCGGCAGCACTGATCGAAACCATGCGTGCCGGCGAATGCTTCAATATCGAAGCGTCTTTCGCCGCTCGCGTCGATTTTCTCTTGCGCGACTACGACTATTTCCTGCTCGCACCCGAGCGACTGACCGCCTGCCTGCACCCATTGCGCAACCAGCAAAGCACGGAAACCCTCCAACGCTGGCAAGGCTACGTGCGCGACGCGCGGTGGCGAGAACTGGTGAGCGAACTGCTTGAACTGCACTACGATCCGCTCTACAGTCGCTCGCAGACGCGAAACTACGGCGGATTCGCAGCCCCGGCGCGCTTCACCAGCGACGACCTGACGCCCAGCGGCATCGAAGCGCTGGCCCTGAGAGTCAGTGGCGAGTAGTGGTTCCGCGGTCGCGTGGTCACCTGGTCCATGGTCGCGCGCGCGACGGGTTCGCTGCGCCAAGCGCCAGGTCGGCGTCAGAGCAAGGCAGCAAGCGCCCCGCGGCAGGCGCAAAGGCGCTGCAGCATCGCCGGCCTGGGAGAGGCGACCTGGCCTTCTTCGAAAGCCACCACCCGCCAGCCACGCTGCGCCATCCAGGCGAGCATCTCCTGCGAGCGCAGCAGGAAATCGGGATTCGACGGCTTGCCGTAGCGCTCATTGCCGACCATGAAGGTTTCGTAGATCAGGACCCCGGGTTCGGCGAGACAGGCCAGGAGCTCGTCGATGCGCGGGCGAAACAGATAATTGGTGACCACGATGCCCGCGAACAGACGACCGCGATAGGGCCAGCGGCCGTCTTCAAGATCGGCCTGGAGCAGCGTCACGCGCTCGCTACCGTGCAGCGAAGCGAGCGCCTGCGAACTGCGATCGACTGCCTCGACGCGGTAACCGAGCCCGGCCAGCAAGCGCGCATGGCGGCCACTCCCGCAGGCCAGGTCGAGGACCTCGCCGGGCTCGGGAATCAGCTGCGCAAAGCGCCGTACCCAGGGCGACGCGGGCGATTCTTCGGGCGAAGCTGCCATGCGGAGCCTTCCTTCCATTATCATTCGGCAAAACTCTCGGAGAGCACAGCATGGCACAGGAGCAAGCAGCCGTGGTCGTCAGCGAGAACGGCCTGGGACCCTACCAGCAGACGGTTCGCCTCGGCAGACACACGCTGATCGCCGACGAGCCGGTGGCGATGGGCGGCGAGGACGCCGGCCCGGAACCGATGGACTTCCTGCTCGCCGGCCTCGGCGCCTGCACCTCGGTGACCCTGCGCATGTATGCCAAGCGCAAGCATTGGCCACTGGCCGCGGTCAGCGTCGCGCTGACGCACGACAAGCTCGAGCTTGACGGCGGCCGTGGCAAGGTCGATCGCATCAGCCGCGTGATCACGCTGGCCGGCGAACTGACCGCGGAGCAGCGCGAGCGGCTGCTGGCCATCGCCAACAAGTGCCCGATGCACCGCACACTGCAATCCGACACGCGCATCGACAGCCGGCTCGACGTCGGCGCGGTAACCGCAGCCGCCTAGGCATGTCCGTCTGCTTGGCTGCTCGGGAAACACCGGTTGCGGGCCGCTCGGCGATGCCCGCAGCGCCGCGCACCGGTGCCTGCCCAGGGGTCGCTCGCGGGGTGATTAATGTCACACTGCGGCGTCATCAAGCGCGTCATATCTAGAGACTTGACAGGGCATCTGTGATAAATTGATGCAGTGCAACATCCACCCGTACCGCGCCTCTCAAACACGAGGTGAAAGTCCCCATGCTAGCAGCCTGTCGGACTTTCGCGGTGCCGTAAGCCGTACATGATAAAATCATACTTTGTTCGAGCTACCGAGTCGTCACATGGCCCACTTCATTATCGCTGACCGCAAGACCGACTATCTACTCCCGCCGTCGCTGGACGATTGGCTGAACCAGGATCACCTGGCCCGATTCATTGTTGACGTGATCGACCAGCTTGATCTTTCCAAACTCATTCAGCAGTACGCCGGGCGCGGATCGAAAGCCTATCATCCGGCGACCCTGCTGGGGATCCTGGTGTATGGCTACGCTACGGGTGTCTTCTCCAGCCGCCGGCTGGAACAGGCAACCTACGACTCGGTGGCCTTCCGCTTCATCGCCGCCAATCTTCATCCCGATCACGACAGTCTGGCGGCCTTCCGCCGACGTTTCCTTGACGAACTGAGCGACCTGTTTCTACAGATTCTCGAAATGGCCAAGGAAATGAAGGTGCTCAAGGTGGGTAACATCTGTCTCGATGGGACGAAGATGGAGGCCAATGCCTCACGGCACAGTGCGCTGTCACACGGGTATATCGAAAAGCTGGAAGTTCAGCTCAAGGCCGAGGTTCAGGAATTGCTGGCACTGGCGGAAAAAGCTGATCAGGCCGACCTTCCGACGGGTGTCGACCTGCCCGAGGAGCTGAAGCGTCGGGAAGATCGCTTGGCAGCCATGGCCGCCGCCAAGGCCACGATTGCTGCTCGGGCCAAGGAGCGCTATCAGCGGGAGAAGGCCGAGTACGACGAGAAGGTCGCCCGCCGCGCCGCCAAGGAAGAGGCGACCGGCAAGAAGCTGGGCGGCAAGCCACCCAAGCCCCCCGAGCCTGGCGCAAGGGCCAGTGATCAGGTCAACCTCACGGACGAAGAGTCGCGCATCATGCCGGTGGCCGGTGGCGGCTTCAAACAAGCGTACAACGCCCAGGCGGCGGCTGATGCGGCAACGATGCTGGTCGTCGCCACCGGGGTCTCGCAGGCGCCCAACGATAAAGAGCAGGTCGAGCCGATGCTGGCCACCCTCAAGGCGCAGGTCGACGTGCTCGGCACCGTGGAATGCCTGATCGCCGACAGCGGTTACTGCAGCGAGAAGAACATCAAGGCGTGTGAAGCGGCCGGCATCGATCCCCTGATCGCTGTCGCGCGCGACGAGCACCACCCGGGCTGGCGGGAGCGCCACAGCGAACCGGCCCTATTGCCTGACAACGCCACGCCAACACAGGCCATGTCCCATCGGCTGAAGACCAAGGCAGGACGAGCGCACTACGCGCTACGCAAGCAGACCATCGAACCGGTGTTCGGGATCATCAAGTCGGTGATGGGATTTCGCCGCTTCTCTCTGCGCGGTTTGAAGAAGGTCACCGGTGAGTGGACGCTGGTTTGCATGGCATGGAATTTGAAGCGCCTGGCCGTATTGCGTCCACAGTAGGGAAAAGGAGGGGGAAACCCTCGGAAAAGCCAGAAAATCAAGGAAATCCGGCTTTTTTGTTCCGCATAGTGAAATTCGCGGACTTGGCCGGAATCAAGTCCGACAGGCTGCTAGAACATCACTACCTCACCACCCTGTTTGAACCCAAGTCTGTCGCGGTCATCGGCGCTTCGGAGCGAGAGAACTCGGTCGGCAACGTGCTCTTCAGGAACATCCTCGATTCTGGCTACAAGGGTCGTCTCTACCCGATCAACAAGGGGCACGACAGCGTCCAGGGCGTACCGGCCTACAAGTCCATCGAGGAGATCAGCGCTCGCGTCGAACTGGCGATCGTCGTCACCAGGCCGCAGACCGTGCCGAAGATCATCGAGCAATGCGGTCGCAGCGGCGTCAAGAACGCCATCGTCATCTCGTCCGGCTTTGCCGAAGCGGGTCACTCGGGCGCTGCGCTCGAACGCAAGATGATGGAAATCGCACGCAGCTACGGCGTTCGCCTGCTGGGCCCCAACTGCCTGGGGATCATTCGCCCCGACCTCGGACTCAATGCCACCTTTGCCAGCGTGCACGCGCACGTCGGCAATCTGGCGCTGGTCGCGCAGTCGGGCGCCATCTGCTCGGCGGTTCTCGACTGGGCGGCAAGCAACCGCATCGGCTTTTCCAGCGTCATCTCGCTGGGTGGCACCGCCGACGTCGATTTCGGTGAAATCCTCGACTACCTGATCTACGACAACCGCAGCCACTACATCCTGCTCTACGTCGAAGGCATTCGCGACGCCCGCCGCTTCATGAGCGCGCTACGCTCGGCGGCGCGCATCAAGCCGATTGTCCTGCTCAAGGCCGGTCGCCACGCCGGCGGGCTGGCCGCCGTCGAAACGCACTCCGGCATGGCCGGCGGTTCGGACATCGTCTTCGATGCGGCGGTGCGCCGTGCCGGCGTGGTGCGCGTAAAAAACATCGGGCAGCTGTTCTACGCCGCCAAAGCACTGGCCTCGAAATTCCGTCCGCAAGGCAAGCGTCTGGCGATCATCACCAACGGTGGCGGACCGGGAGCCATGGCCGCCGACCGCGCCGGCGACCTCGAAATCCCCCTCGCCGAGTTGTCGCCAAGCACCATGCAAGCGCTCAATGCGGCGATGCCGGGAACCTGGTCGCAAAGAAATCCGGTGGACATCGAGGGGGATGCGACACCCAAGCGCTATCACGATGCGATTCTCGCCGTTGCCGAGGACAGCGAAGTCGACGGCGTTCTGGTCATGCTCTCACCGCAGGCAATGACCGACCCGATGGAAGTCGCCAAGGCGGTGATCGAGGTGGACCTGCTGACCGCCAAGCCGATTCTCACCTGCTGGATGGGCGAGGAACAGGTCGGTGAATCGCGCAGCATGCTGGAAGAGGCCGGCATCCCGTCCTTCCGGATGCCCGAAACCGCCATCGAACTGTACTACCACATCTCGACCTACTACTGGAACCAGAAGCTGCTCTTGCAGACACCGGCCCCCCTTTCCAAGCACGCCCGCCCGGAAACCGAAGGGTCCAAGATGTTGATCGACGCGGTATTGCACGAGCGCCGCAAGATCCTCTCGGAAATGGAATCGAAGGCGATCCTGCGCGCCTTCCGCATTCCCGTTGCGCAGACCATGGTCGCGCACACACCGACCGAATCGCTGCTGCTCGCCGAACAGATTGGCTTCCCTATCGCCATGAAGATCGATTCGCCGGACATCGTGCACAAGAGCGAGGTCGGCGGCGTGCGGCTGAACATCACCAACGCGCCGGCGGTTCGCAATGCCTACCACGACATCATCGAGACGATCAAGAAGCGGCACCCGACGGCACGCATCAATGGCGTATCGATCGAACCCTACCTGGCGCGCCCGAACGGCCGCGAGCTGATGATCGGCGTATCGCGCGATCCGATCTTTGGTCCGATCATCACCTTCGGCGCCGGCGGCGCCGAAGTCGAGGTGTTCAGCGACCGGGCCGTCGCCTTGCCGCCGCTCAACCGCTTCCTGGCCCGCGACCTGATCGCGTCGACGCGCGCTTCGAAGCTGCTCGGCGAGTTCCGCAACATGCCGCCGATCAACCTCGAAGCGCTCGAAGACGTGCTGCTGCACGTCTCGCAAATGATCTGCGAACTGCCATCACTGCACGAACTCGACCTGAACCCGTTGATCGTCGACGAGAACGGTGCCATCGCGGCGGACGCGCGCATCGTCATCGACTATGCGGCACCGTCGGGCGACCGCTATTCGCACATGGCGATCCACCCCTACCCGGTGCATCTGATCCAGGAATGGGAACTGCCCGATGGCCGCGTGGTAACCATTCGCCCGATCCGCCCGGAAGACGCCGAGCGCGAAAAGGAGTTCGTCATCTCGATGTCCGACGAAAGCAAGTACTACCGTTTCATGGACACCATTCGCGAGCTGACGCAGACCATGCTCGTGCGTTTCACGCAGATCGACTACGACCGCGAAATGGCTCTGGTCGCGACGATCCTCGACGCAGAAGGCAAGGAAGTCCAGATCGGCGTTGCCCGCTACGTCACCAACCCGGACGGCGAATCGGTCGAGTTTGCCCTGGCAATCGCCGACGACTGGCAAAAACACGGCGTTGGACGCAAGCTGATGAGTGCACTGATCGCCTGCGCGCGGGCCAAAGGCTACCGCACCGTCGTCGGCGACGTGCTGTCGATGAACTCCAAGATGTTCAGTCTGATGAGCAAGCTTGGTTTCACCATCCACCCGCATCCGGACGACCCGGCGGTCAAGCGCGTCATCAAGCCCCTCGCCAGCTAGAATGGCGGCGCCGTGGCCGGGCCATGGCGCCGCCCTGCCCAGTCTCCAGATCGAGCCGGAACAAGGCAAGAAGCGACCGCGCCCTGCGCGGGCCGGTCACTGCTTGCGCCGACTCCCTGAAGACGCTTACTGCTGTTCGAAATTCACGTCGTAGGGATAGGGCCGCGGCGGGTCGCCGGCTTCCCGGTACGCCTTCTGCTCGTCGAGATCGGTCTTCCTGTCCCAGAAGATCGCCCGCCCGCGACGTTGGTCTTCAAGCCACTCGGGATGCTTGGCCATCATCTCGCGCATGAACTTGGTGTGCTCGGATTCGTACAAGGCCATCTGGCCTACTCCCCATAAAAAACAGCTGTGATCAGCGACATCGTCGACCACCGCATTATACGCTTGCCGCGCTCAGGCGCTCCCTCGCCGTTCCAGGTGGCGAACCCAGAACAGCTCGTGCCGGCGAACAGCCTTGCGGAAGAATTCGTTCTCTCCGCTGGCAGGCCACTGGCGCGCGGCGAGCAGTTTCTGGATCGTCCGCCGCAGGCGCTTCTTGCAGGGCAGAGTGCCCTGCAGGTCGTGCTGCATGGCCAAGGCCATGGCCTTGTCGATCTGTACTGCCGGGCTCAGGCAGGGGCTCCACAGCGCGTCGGGCGGCAACGGCGCCAGCGCCGGTGGCAGGGCGACTCCCTGCCCGGCCGGGCCCATCGGCCAGCGGTCGTTGTCGTGCAGGTGATTGGCATAGAGGAGACCAATTTCCGGCTTCCAGCACGAGCACTCGACCGCTTGCAGCAGAGCCTGCGTACCGGCTATGTGGTCGGCGTGCGGATCGAGCTCGGGGTGCGGCATGACGACCACTTCGGGGCGAAAGTGCTCGAGCAACGCCACCAGGTCGGCGAGCAGGTTCTTTCCGGACGGCAAACCGTCGGCGTCCGCTGGCAGGGGAAGCGGGTTGTGCGCTCGCGCCTGGCGCACGTCTGCGCCACCGGACTCGCGTGAAGCAAACGATTGCTCGGGTTCGGCGAGCATCGCCGGCAACTGCAGGCAGTAGTAGCCCAACTGCACGCAGCAGCTCTGCGCAACGCCACCCCAGAGCGGCACGGCGAGGCTGTCCCAGGTCCGCAGACGCCCCTTCAGGCACGCCGCGGCGGCGCTATCCAGGCCCAGGGACCGATACCGATCCGCCTCGATCTCGCCCTGCGTGAGGGTCACGATGGTCACCCCACCGTTTTCGCGCGAGCGGGCGAACCCTGCAGCACGGCTGTACAGGCCATAGGCCGCCAGCTCGGCGTCGTCGGCGTGTGGCGCGATGAGCATCATGCGCCGCCGGGAGTAGTCGGGGTTGTCCAGCACGTGCAGGAGGGCGGTCGGCGGCAGGCGGCAGAAGCGGCCACTGATCGACAGCTCATTCCTGGCCAGGGCCGCCGCCTGCCCGGAGAGGTTCAGATAGCGTCGCCCGTTGACAGCGCGCTCGAAGTCCTGCCGGTCGTCGCCGAGAACGACGTGGGGGTCCAGACAGTGGCCAAGCAGGGTGCTCTGCAAATGCAGCTCGAGAATCAGCGTTTCGCCAGCCGCCAGCGGTGCGCTCAACTGCACCCGCCCGGCGATCAGCGAGACCGTCTGCTGCGCCGTTTCGGCCGGGAAGTGGTATTGGTAGTCGTCCTGCGGCGAATAGAAGAGGTGGTCGGCAAACCAGGCCTCGTGCGCCACCCAGCCAGGCAGCAACAATACCGGCGGCAACCACCAGGCGACGAAGACCCCGAGCGCGGCGAGCAGCAGCAGCGCGACCAGCAGGAGGAAGCGCTTGCGCTGGCGGTGTCGCTTCAGCAATTGCTGTTTTCTTGAACTCATGGGTGCTCTCGGACGGTGGCCCCGCTCGCCAGGCGAGGCATGTTCATGACTACGCTCTTTCGTGCACTCTATATTCGATACGCCGGCACCCGGTGGCACCAGCGATCCTTGTACTCGCGATCGGCACGGCCAAAGGAAAAGCGCAAGGGCTTGCCGAGCGCGCGCGCCTCTGCCCAGGCGCTCTGCGTATTGATGAAACTGAGCACGCTTCCCGGGCTGAAATCACGCGTTGCGGGATCGACACCGCCATTGATGTACTCCAGAGAAATCCACGCCGGGGCTTCGACGCGATAGAGAATCTGAACGGCGATCGGCTGCTCGTGACGCAACAGGACGGCGCCGGTCATGAACTCGCGCAGGAGCGTGAACACCTCCGCCAGATGCTCGTGGCCCCTGGCCGCAAAACCCCAGCGACGCTGAAAGAGATCGGCATACATGGCGGCCTGCTCGCACGGCGAAAACTCGCTCATCTGGCGTACCTGCCCGCCGGCCTCTTCGAGCAGGCGAAGCTCACGCCGCTGGTTGTAGCGAAACTTCTTCGAGTAGTCCTCGGGCGCACGCGCCAGCGCCAGGCCTTCCGGCTGCGCCTTGAGTTCGCCGATCCGTCCGGCGTTGAGCTCCGACACGTAACGCATGTGCTGGCGCACCGGCACGCAGGCGTGTGCGGCAATCGGCAGGATCACCTCGGCGTTGCCCAGATCAAACAGGTCGCGCTGGCCGCGCTGTTTCAACACCGCCTTCGACAGCGCCAAGTGGCGCCCCCAGCAGGGAATCGCCGCCACCAAATCTTCGCCGGAAGGGCAGCCTAGGTAGCGCACCCGGATTCCCGCCAGCGCCGAGAGTCGCTCGACGACTGCCGGATGGGTGAACACGCTGCCGCCGAAGCGCTGCCACGCGGTGGCATACGCCGCGGCATCGATTTCGCTCCAGCCGCGCTCGCGCCAGACTCGCAGCCGATTCAACATGCGTCGGCGGAGCGTGTGCAGAGGCGGGTCATGACGGCGGGAATCCTCGCTGTTCGCTGCGCCCGGAGGGATCTCCGGGTGCTCGTGGTGGGTGGTCGTTGAACGGCACAAGCGTGCCACTGCCACGGGCGCAAGGATAAACCAATTACCGCGCCGTTTGCCCTGCGTTCGGGATCAGCGCAGGCCATGGCTGGCGCGGTATACTTGCCAACCTCGAGCGCCCCCGGCGCGGCGGCAGGATTGCGCATGGCCAGCAGCAGCCAATCAACATGGAGGACCACGACGATGTCGGCTGAATCGCGCCGCGTGCTGCAGCTCTGCCACAGCTATGGCGCGCCGTTCACGGATGTCGCCTGCCAGTGGGCCAGGCTATTCGCGGGCCAGGGCTGGACGATGACGACCGTATACCTCACCGGCGAACCGGACAGCGAAGTGGTGCGCAACTCCGGCGGCGACGAAGTGCTGTTTCTCGGCTTCGACTCGCGACAGGTGCGCGGACTGAAGCTGGCGGCCATCTGGAAATTGCGCAAGCTGCAGCAGACGCACGCCTTCTCGCTGGCCATTGCCCACCGCTTCAAGCCGATCTACGCCTGCTGCCTGGCGCTGGACATCCCGGTCATCGGCGTGCATCACGCCTTTGGCGACTACCAGCGCCTGGGAAGGCGCCTGCTTGCCCGCGCCTTCGCCAAGCGGCTGGCATTGCTCGGGGTCTCCAATGCAGTGCGCGACGACATTCGCGCGTGCCTGCCGCGCTGGCCCGCAGGGCGCATCCAGACCCAATACAACCACGTCGAACTGGCGGCCTTGCAAGCTCGCCAGCTTGCCAGGAACGAGGCGCGGCGCGCACTCGATCTGCCGCCCGACGCCTACGTCTTCGGCAATGTCGGCCGCTTGCACCCGGACAAGGACCAGGCGACACTGATCCGCGCCTTTGCCCGCCTGCCGCCTGCCGGCGCACTGCTGGCAATTGCCGGGCGCGGTCGCCTGGACGAATCGCTGCAGACCCTGGCCGCCGAGCTGGGCGTCGCTGACCGTGTCCGCTTTCTCGGCCAGGTGCCGGCCATGGACCGCTACTTCCGCGCCTTCGACAGCTTCGTTCTGAGCTCGGATCACGAGCCCTTCGGAATGGTGCTTCTGGAGGCCATGGCCGCCGGGATTGCGGTGCTAAGCACCGATTGTGGCGGCGCCCGCGAAGTGGTCGCGGCCAGCGAGTGGCGCTTTGCTCTCGGCGACGTCGAGAGCCTGTGCAAGTGCATGCTCGCCGTCAGGGCCTTGCACGAGCCTGCCCGGACGGAGCTCGTTGCCGCACAACTGGCACATCTTGAGGCCCACTTCTCGCTGGCCGCCGCACGCCGCCAGTTCTGGGCGCAGCCCTGCCTGCACAGCGGGAGCGAATGCCATTCAGGGGTCTGAACTCCGCCGGTAACGCGGCTGTTCAGCGAGTTCTCCAACTGACCAACCTCGCGCCCGTCAGTCAGTCAGTCGACCGCCTGGCGCAGCGCGCGTTGGCGCGCATAAGCCAAGATGGCCTCGACCTGCTCGCTACAGAGCAAGCGGCTAAGCTTGCGCACTTCCTGCTCGGGCCAATCCCACCAGGCAGCCTCCAGCAACGCTTGCCGCGTCGCCTCAGGAAAGCGCCAGCGAATATGCCGTGCCGGGTTGCCCGCCACCACGGAGTACGGCGCTACGTTTTCGCTAACCACCGCACCGGCAGCGACCACAGCGCCATGCCCCACGCTTACCCCGGACAGGATGACCGCGTTGCTGCACAACCAGACGTCGCTACCAATAAGTACATCGCCTCGACTTACCGCGTATCCCTGAATATCGGCCGCCTCTGGTATCATCGCCGGAAACGGATAGGTGGTAACCCACTCGGTACGATGGTGGCCACCCAGGAAGATCTCTACCGTCTCGGCAATCGACGTGTAGCTGCCCAACTTGAGGATCGTGCCTTCCTTCCAGTCATGCACGATGGGAACACCGTAGGTGCCTACGCCAATCTGATACTGCGGATAGCGCCGACGAAATCTCGCGGGTCCCCGATAGAACTTGGATAAATTGCGGATTGTTTTCTTCGCGCGTCGCTCCAGGAATCTTGCCCAGAAGCCCATATCGCTTCAGCCCCTTTCTAGAGGTGAAAGGTAAAGCCTCATCAGGCCTCGCCACGTCTTCTTCGACCAGCGTTTGAAGGGAATCTGCGCCAACAATTCACGGGCCAAGCCACGGTCACGATTGGAGCACTTGAGAAACATCGAGTTGAGAAAGCGGTAGCGAACCCAATCGTACTGCGGATGTTCGCGAAACAAGGCATAGGTCTTGAGAATGCTCTCGATCATGAAACGGTGATTCTTGTACGAGTTGCTGGCATGCTTGCGATAACGCGCAAGCACCTCCCCCAGGCAATCAATGTAGTAGCCAGCATGGGTGATCTTCAACTCGATCAACAGATCTTCCAGGCGGATTTCAGGATCGAAACCACCGACTTTCGCCAAGGCCTCCTTGCGGAACATCAAAGTTGGCGCCGGAGGATAGGGTTTACGCTCCATGAATACATCTTCGAAATCGAGGCGACGGAAGGGCACGTGCCGACGCTGCCGCTTCTCCGGAAACAATTCGCCAGCCGCATCTATCAGTTCAATGTTACCCGCACAAATGCCAACATCCGGTTTGTCCTGCATATAGGCGACCTGCCTGGCCAGACGCTCGGTGAGCATGATGTCATCCGAACTGAATGGCACTATCAGACTGCCCTTAGCTCGCTTGATGGCGGCGTTCAGAGTATGGGTCAAGCCCTGGTTCTGTTGCTCCTTGAAGTCGAACCCATGCTCGGCCTGCAAGCGGCGGATGCGCTCGACACTGTCATCCGTGGATCCATCATCGATAACCAGCAGCTCCACATGCGGATGGGTCTGATTCAGAATGCTGTGGATGCAAGCCTCGATATAGGGCCCATGGTTGTAAGACGAAATGATCACGGTGACCAGCTCTTGATGTTGATTCATGGGGATGTTCTCGTTTCTTTCAGCGCCTCGTCGATGAGGCGCAGATACTTCTGACGAAAGGCTTCGATATCGTGGTTGGCGCATAGGTAGGCGTAGGCCTGCTCGCCCCTTTCCTTAAGCTGTTGATCACTCAGCCGAAGGTAGTCAGCCAATGCGGCAGTCAACGCATCAACGTCTGCTGGCGGCACGGCAAGGCCACCGGCCCCTTGTATCAACGGCAGCATCGCGGGCACGTTGGAAGCAACCACTGGCAGGTGCCCGCTCATACCTTCGAGCAAGGCCAGCCCCAGACCTTCGGCCAACGAGGGCATGGTCCAGATATCGAAAGCACGAACATACTGTAAGGCGTTCTCGCGAAAGCCCAGCAGATGAACCCTCCCCTGCAAACCGAGCCTGTCGACCTCAGCACGCAAGCGAGGCTCCTCTCGCCCTTTCCCAATGATCGCCAACTGCACCTGCGGATGAACATCCTTCAGCCGGGCGAAAGCCCGGAGCAGGTAGACATGCCCCTTGATCGGCACCAGACGGCCAAACGTACCCAGCAGACGCACCTGCAAGTCGACCCCCAACAAGCGACGCGCCTCATCGCGGGAAAACTGCAGACTCTCGGCCTGGGCGATATCGATGGCATTGGTGATGGCCAGGGTATTCTGCGCGCTAAAACCGCAATTGCATTCGAGCAAGTATTGCCTGACGGCCGGCGAAACGCCGACGAAGCGCCAAGCATGGTCAATCAGATACTTGACCTGAAACCGCCGGTAATAACGCTCGTACTCACCAAAGCCATGTGCAATACCGATGCACAATGGCACTTTCAGCCAGCGGTTCAACTGTAAAAGCATGTTGACCGGCTTGAAGCGGTTGCAGATCACCACGTCGAACCGTTGCGCACGGCAAAAACGATACAGCTGCCACATGGCCTGCAAGCGCAATCCCTTGAGTTGCTTGTCGGAAAACTCGAAATAAACCGAGCGGCCTGCCCGGCTCACTGGCTCGCCTTGCTGCGGCTTGCCACGCAGAAACGCGGCTACCACCTCGTAGCGCTCAGCTGGCAGTGCCTTGACGATTTGCTCTGCGAGGTCGGCGAAGTCATGCTCTTTTACGTTGTAGTCCGGCTGCAGCTGCAAGACCTTTATTCTCTTAGTCATCATTGATCACGCTCGAAGCCTTGCTCACTGATCGACCACGACGAGCTGCCAGCAAACCCGGAAGTGGACTGCAATTGATAGGCCTGAAGCTTTTCCCATTGGTGCCTCTTCCAGACGATAAAGTGGAAATAGGGGAACTCGCGAGCACCATTCACATCGTTCGTCAACTTGCCATCCGTCCAGAACCAACGACGTGGAAAGTTACGATGGCCGTCGACCCAGTCAATGCGAGCATATGGCGTACTATAGGCCTCAACAAATTCGCTGCACCGGTACCACGGGTTGAACACGGTACCGATCAGCCGCTGCAGAAATGCGGGTAGATTCTTGTTTCGCAGGAAGATCCGCGTAAACGCTCCCTCATCCAGCGCATGATGTTCCTGATCGCAGAAACGCCTTTGCCAATCTGGGATCCGCTTGAAGACCTCACGCATGCGCAGGGTATTCCGAATCAGGCACAGGTGACCGGATACGCGCCGAGCGTGAGTCGAGTACAGATCGTAGCCTTGCAGGCGCTCATCCGTGAAGTAGGCACGTAGATCGCCGTAGACCACATCAATATCACCGAAACCCCAAAAATGGTACGCCCGCAGCTCATCCTCGTGGATGAGCCCCAAGGCCGGGCGAATATCACAGAGTTTATAGGCTTTGGTCGGCGAAAAATCGATGCTCAACTTCGTCGAGACCTTGCGGCAATAGTCATTGAGGCTTATCTGAACCACGCGCACGTTTTCCGGACAATGGTCCAGCGGTTGACAGTCGGTATATAGGAGCCAATCGACGCTCGGATTGAACCTGCAACTCTGCAGAAAAAAGGGCATCCAGAAAGGCCATTGACCAAAATACGGCATCACTAGACAGATGCTTGATGACTCGCTCATGAACATCCTTCAGGGGCAACCGAAAAAATTAGCGATAGCGTTTCTCTCTCCCGCACCGGCAGTTGGCGGACAACCGAACGCCGGCGCCCAGCTGAGCCGTTCATGCCGAAGCTGAAGGTGCCCTACGGCAACCCCCGACGTTCTCGAACGGCGGGCACCGGGAACAGACACAGCCTTCCGCAATTAATAGCGACGCCGTACGACGCCCGGCGAACGATTGCCAGTGCGGTTTCTGAAGAGCCAGCTCAACAGGCAGCATCCGGAAAAAATGGTAGCATTGAACCCCCTAGCAGACGAAAGACCGCGAGAAATTCAGATGTATTTTCAGGCACCAGTTCGTTCACAACAAGCCTTCTCTTTCATCTGCAACTGGCTACTCCCGCTCGGTTACTTGAGCTTGCTGGTAGGCTTAGCAGCCCTGCCTGATCGTAGCCTTTACCACAAGCTTTTCTACGCTCTGGTCGGACTTCCCGCCCTGATCGCGCTGCTGTTGAAGCCAGGAACGCTCCGGGTGTTGCTACGCGAGCCGATCATCCTTCTTTTTCTGGCTTTCTCCGCCTGGTCGCTGCTCAGCGTCACTTGGTCAGATACCGACAGCTCGGTCTTCGACCTGCTGAAAAGGCCCCTCTACATCTTCATGCTGTTCTCCGCCTGCGCCCTGCTAAGCCTTCAGGCCAGCAAACGGCTAGAGCAGACCACATTACTTGGCGCACTACTGATGCTTCCGCTGACAGTCTACTCGCTGAGCGCGTTCGCCCTTGCCTGGACCCCCGGCATGAGAATGATCGGCTCAGGAGCATTGGACAATCCCCTGCTGAGCTCACATATTTTCGGTTTTTTTGGCACTCTTTGGCTCGCTTTAAGCATGACCCTGCCGCGACACCAGTCCTGGGTGACGATCGCTCCAGCCTTGGTTTCCGTAGGCGCTCTGATGGCGACCGGCTCGCGCACGCCGCTGGTCGCCATGTCATTGGCCTGTGTCTGGCTGACTGTCGTCTGCTGGAACAGACGTTCGATCGTGCTGATCGCAACAGGCACGGCAGGCTTGGTGGCGTTGCTCCTGCTGTATCCCGATGCACTGCTTGAACGCGGCACTTCCAGCCGAATCGACATCTGGCAGATCGCACTGGGCAAGATTCTCCAGCAGCCGTGGCTAGGCTTTGGCTTCCAGGCCTCGCTGGTGATCGACATCGCGGGCTTTCCAATTCCCTTCAGTGAACCTCACAGTTTTGCGCTTGGCGTGCTGTACTACACGGGCATCGTCGGACTGACCATCTGGCTGGCCATGCACGCGCTGGCGCTCAGCCATTGCTGGCGCAATCGAAACGCGCTACTTTTCGTCATTGCCGGTAGCCTACTGATCTATGGTCTTGGCGCCGGACTTACGGAAGGCGGAGGTATCCTGAGCCGGCCGAAAGAGCACTGGTTCTTGACGTGGATCCCGCTGGCGCTTATCGCTGCCTTGAACATCGCCGCTCACCAGGCTCAGGAGACACCGCTGCGATAAACGGTTCTTCTGACCACCGGTTGTGCTCGCCGGCCGATGCTTCGCACGCGGCGCATAGGAATGCACTGGGCGTAGGCGCCGGTAACGCTCAGGCAGCCGTCACGGCGGCCACGTCGAGCGCCGGATAGTCGACGTAGCCCTTCGCTCCGCCCTTGTAGATCGTCGTCGAGTTCCAGGGTGCCAACGGCGCCCCGATGCGCAGGCGATCGACGAGATCCGGGTTGGCGATGAAGTGCTTGCCGAAGGCAATCAGATCGCCGCGACCGGCACGCAGCGCCGCTTCCGCACGCTCGCGGTCGAAGCCTCCGCAAAGAATCATCGTCCCCGGGAAGCAGGCGCGCAGGTGCGGCAGCAGATCGCCCTGCCGATCGTGGATCCAGCTCCCTTCCTGGTCGTAGACGTGCAGGTGAGCGATGCGCAGGAGCTTCAGCCGCGTCGCCAGGTAGCCATAGCTGACCAGCGGATCGGGATCAGGCTGCATCTCGTGCGCGCTCCCCAGTGGCGAGATGCGTACGCCGACACGCGCGCTGCCAATCGCCGCGGCAACGGCCTGCACGGTCTCCAGGAGAAAGCGCCAGCGATTGGACAGCGAACCGCCATACTCGTCGGCACGGTCGTTGACGTAGGGGCAGCGGAACTGATCGAACAAATAGCCGTTTGCGGCGTGAATCTCGACGCCGTCGAAGCCCGCGGCGACGGCATTGCGCGCTGCGCGGACGAAATCGGTGACGATCAGCCGCACCTCCTCGGTCGTCAGCCCGCGCGGCGCATCGCAGGGCACCATCACCGGCTCGGCGCCGCCGTTTAGGATCGGCACCCGATCACTGTGCAGACCGATTCCGGTCGGCCCCACCGGCGGTGAGCGATCCGCGCGCAGGCTGCTATGGCCGACGCGGCCGACGTGCCAGAGCTGCAGATAGATGCGGCCCCCGGCATGGTGCACGTCTTTGGTCACCTTGCGCCAGCCGGCGACCTGCGCGCCGCTATAGATGCCGGGCGTGCGCGCACAACCGCGTGCCTGCGGCGAGACCGGCGTTCCCTCGGCAATAATCAGGCCGGCCGAGGCGCGCTGTGCGTAGTATCTGGCGGTCATCGCCGGCGGCGCGAGTTGCCAGTCTGTAGCGCGGTTACGGTTCATTGGCGCCATGACGACGCGGTTTGGCAGCAGCTTGCCGCCGAGCGAATGACGAGAAAACAGTTTCTTGAACATTGTTTGCCTACCTCCTTGATGGCTGGGCACACCAGAAATCGAGCAATTTCCGTGCCCGAGAACCATCAGCTTTCGTATATGTTGGTCAGGGTGATGCACCGCCAGCGGTTCGACACTGCGGCGGGCGTACGATCCTCGTGACGATCACCGCTTGCGCGGCCCGCCCGGAATCCGCGACCGCCGCAGCGAACACTGGCGACGCTGGTAGCGCTCACCGGACAGCAAAGGCATCATAGAGCGCGAAAGGTTTCGCATTTGTGGCAGCGGCACCCGCCTCTGCAATTTGCGACCTTCCTTCGAGAGCGCGGTCTGACCCCCAACTGACAAGAAAGTTTCGTCAGCGCCGACGCTTCCAGGACAATTTCCGACCGCAACCCTGTTGGCCGCCCGCTATCTACCCTCGTTCTTCGGATCCCGGCTGAGCAGTTTTTCGACCGCCGATGCTGCCGGTTCAGCGCGATAGAGGATCGCGTCGACGGCCTGCGTGATGGGCATCTCTATCGCCAGCTGGCTCGCCAGGCGCGCAACTTCTCGCGTCGTGCTGACGCCCTCGGCAACGTGGCCGAGATCACGAAGGATCTGTGACAGCGTCTTGCCAGCGGCCAGTTCCAGACCGACACGCCGATTCCGTGACAGGTCGCCGGTGCAGGTAAGGATCAGATCGCCGATCCCGGCCAGCCCCATGAAAGTCTGCGCCTGTCCACCGAGAGCGACACCAAAGCGCGCTATCTCGGCGAGCCCACGCGTAATCAGCGCGGCGCGCGCGTTGAGCCCAAGGCCAAGGCCATCGCAAACGCCGGTGGCAATGGCCATGATGTTCTTCACCGCGCCGCCGACTTCAACACCGGGCAAATCGTCGTTGGCATAGATGCGAAAGCGCGGGCTATGCAGGGCCAGCGCCGTCTGTTGGCCAAATGCAGCGTCGCTGGCCGCCAGCGTCACCGCAGTCGGCAGGCCGCGCGCCACCTCGTCGGCGAAGCTCGGCCCCGACAAGGCAGCACACAAGCGCTGCGCACCCAGCTCTTCCGCGACAATCTGGTGCGGCAGCTTGCCCGTTTCGGCCTCCAGACCCTTGCACGCCCAGATCAGCGGGCTGGCAACCGCGGCATCACGCAGGCGGCAAAGCGTCGGCCGCAGGCCGGCAAGCGGAGTCGCGATCACCAACAGATCGGCGTCGGCTACGGCAGTCGCGAAATCGTCGCCGATGCGCAAGGCCTCGGGAAGACGGCAGCCCGGCAGGTAGCGCGGGTTTTCGCGCCTGTCGCGCAGGGAACGCAGCACTTCCGGCTCGCGCGCCCACAGCGTGACCGTGTGCCGATCGCAGAAAGTGGCGGCCAGCGCGCTACCCCAGGCGCCGGCGCCCAGCACCGTCAACTTCATGTATTCAAAGATTCACAGGCCCCAGATCTGGTCGGCGCGGACGTAGCCCGACTGTCCATCGCGGTGGCGGACCTTTACCCAGCCACCGGGAGCGACTTCGAGGTAATCGAGGGCGACATTCCTCTCGGCTTCGAAGACCAGCGCAGCGGCATCGTCGGCGCCTTTCCGGACCTGCGCACGCGCGGCGACAACGACCACGGAGTGCCGCAAGCCGAGATACTTGCTCTCCAGCCAGGCCATGGCGCCGTCCGAATCCCGCACCTTTGCCCAGCCTTCGAGGTGGACGACCAACTCGACCGGTGTATCGCGCTTGATGACGAAAAGCTTATTGCCCCGCGGGGAAGGCGCATCGTAGAGCACGGTCGCCGTGTCGACCGTGCGAAACTCGACCGCCAACGCCGGTACAGCCGAACCAGCCGCGAGCAACACGCTCAGCCACCGCTTCATTGGCAAGGCCTCTTTTCTTGGCCGCCCCAGCTTACTGGATGGTCGCTTCGCCAGGCTCCTCGGTCGGCGCGTCCTTTGCCGCTTCGGCCTGCTGCTGTTGGAGGCGAGACATGTAAAGCGCTTCAAAATTCACGGGTTGCAGCATTACTGGTGCAAAACCAGCACGGATCACGGCGTCGGAAACGACTTCGCGAGCATAGGGGTAGAGAATATTGGGGCAGGCAATCGACAATACGGCATCCATGTTCTCGCTTGGCACGTGCTGAACGCGGAAGATACCCGCCTGACCGACCTCGACGAGGAAAACGGTCTTCTCTTCTATCTTCGAGGTCACCGTGGCCGTCAAGGCGACCTCGAAGAGCCCTTCGCCGATACCCTGCGCCTTGGTCTGCAACTGGATGTTGATCGCTGGCGTCTCGCGCTCGAGATAAATCTGCGGCGCATTGGGCACTTCGACCGAGAGATCCTTGACGTAGATCTTCTCGATGGAAAAAACGGGGTTCGGGGTTTCTTGTTCGCTCATGGTGTTTTTCGGCCTGTAGTTGGGGGTGGGGAAAAATGCTCGCGGGAAAGTAGCGGGAACTGGCGGGAAGGGCGCGGTCACTCGGCGAGGGTGTTCACCCGGGTTCACCCGCCAGCAAGGGTAACAACTTGCCCGCCTGATCAAAAGCAAGGAGATCGTCGAAACCGCCGACGTGCATCTCACCGATATAGATTTGCGGGACGGTACGTCTGGCGGTCTTCTCGAGCATCTCGCTACGGCGCTCGGGATCGAGGTCGATGCGAATCTTGTCGATCATGACCACGCCGCGGGCAAGCAACAGTTGCTCGGCCCGGATGCAGAAGGGGCAAACGCCGGTGGAGTACATCAGCACCCGCGGCGACTGGGTCATTTCCGCGACCCCTTCTTCAAGGGCAGACCGGCCTCGGCCCACGCGCCGACGCCGCCCTCGAGGGAGTGCAGCCTGGAGAAACCGAGCTTGGCCAGCTTGGAGCAGGCGGCGGATGAACGCATGCCGGATTGACAGATCAGAATCAAGGGATTGTCCTTGAATGACGCCAGCTCCTCGGCCCGCTCGTCGAGCGACCCGACAGGAATGTTGATTGCGTCGGCCGGGTGTCCGGCAACGTATTCGCTCGCTTCACGGATGTCCAGCAACTGCGCATTCTCGCGGTTGATCAATATCGTTGCCTGGGCGGTGGTCAGCGATCGCGAGCCACCGGGGCGGCGCACCGAAAGCACGAGCAGCAGCGTGCCGCTGACCACGGCGACGGCCACCAGGAGAAGATTCTGCTGTATGAATTCCAATCGAAACTCCAGAAATTGACACGAAAAATGGCTAGAACGTGGCACAAACATGGCGAAAAAACGGGGCCACACCAGGAACGAGGCCCGACCCCACTCGCCGGCAAGGACGGGTCGGGCAGCGACAACGCGCCGCTAATCGCCGCAGAACACCTCGCGCATCATGCCAATCAACTGCAGCGTGCGCGCGTCGCCGACCCGATAGTAAACTCGGTTGGCGTCCTTGCGCGCGAGCAGAACTCCCTTTTCGCGCAGGATTGCAAGATGCTGGGAGATATTGCTTTGCGAAGTCCCGACAGCGTCGACGATCTCTTGCACACAGGCATCCTGGTCACCGATCACACACAGAATCTTAAGGCGCAAGGGATGCGAGATCGATTTGAGCGCCCGTGCGGCTTGTTCGATATGCTCCTGCTTGTCGATGATGCTGGTCCGGATAGGCACGTTACGCCAGACTCGCCGTTTATCATATAATCCGCGATTATAGAACAAAACCACCCGCCAAGGGATGCCGCACACGCCTTGGACGCGCTCGCCGGGTTCCCGCTTACCAGCGGCGATGCCGGCCACGTGACCTCACCACCTCGCGACCATCTCGGCCTCCCGGCCCTCTCTCGTCAACTCACGTTTAAGCCAGGCGTGCGCCGCTCATTGACCAACACATCCGCAAGCCCTTTCGACGACGCAACGCCGACCCGCACGGCAGCCAAGGCTGGCGTCGCGGCAAGGCTTCCGGGGAAGCGCCAGGACGCGCTCCTGCCCGCAGCAGCCGCGCGTTCGGCCCGCCGCGCACTCGCACGCAGACTGGCCATTGCCGTGCTCGCCAGCGCCTTTCTCACACCGGCTTTCGCCGCCGACGGCAACAAGGAGCGGCCGGACTCCGCCGCCAGCTCGCCAGGCGACGTCGCCGAAAAGCAGGGGAACCTGAAATCCTTGCGCACCCAGATCGAAGCGCTGCGCCGGGAGATGGTCGCTGCGGAAGGTTCACGCAAGGAATCGGCGGATCAACTCAAGGACGCCGAACGCGCAATTTCATCGACGCAGCGCGACCTTCACCAGCTCAAGGAGCAGATCGCCACGCTACAGGGCAAGCTCAAAGACCTCGATGGCCAAGCCAAGGCGCTCGAGCAAGGGCTGACCCTGCAGCAGCAACAGCTCGAAAAACTGCTCTACAGGCAGTACCTGCGTGGCAATCCGGATGCGCTGCAGCTGTTTCTCAACGGTGACGACCCCCACCAGCTGGCGCGCGACCTGCACTACCTCGAAGCGATTGGACGGGCACGCAGCCAGCTTCTCCTGGAGATCGACACCAACCTGCAGCGGCAAAAGGCCTTGGCCGCCGACGCCCGCGAGCAGGCGGCGCAACTCGCCGCCGCGGAGGACAAGCAGCGCGAGGAACATGCCAAGCTGCTCGCCCAGCGCGCGCAACGCCAGGCGACGCTGGACGGACTGTCTGAACAGATCACCACGCAGAGACGTGAAATCGGCAAGCTGCAACGGGACGAGACACGCCTGACCAACCTCATCGAGCGCTTGTCGAAAATCATCGCCGCCAAGGCTGCCGAAGCACGCCGGGAAGCGCAGCGCCGGGAAGCCGAGAGGCGGGAAGCCGAGAGGCGGGAAGCCGAGAGGCGGGAAGCCGAGCGGCAGGAAGCCGAGCGCCAGGCAAGCGAGCGCCAGGCGGCGGCGCAACGGCAACGGGCCCTGGCACAGCAGGAAATCGTCCGCCAGGAGGCACAGCGCGCAGCCCGCCAGCACAAGCCGGCAGCGCCCGATGCCGGGGCCGGCAGAGAGCCGCCGGAAAGCGAGCCTCTCCGCCCCGAAATCCGCCGCGAAATCCGCCGCGAAGCACCGCCGGCAGCGCCGCCGGCAGCGCGCCCGGAAACGCCGCGCGCAAACCCGCCGGCCGACGCTTTCGTCGGCAACCTGGCGAAAATGAAGGGTTCCCTGCGCCTGCCAACCAAGGGGTCGGTAAGCAATCGCTTTGGTAGCGCGCGCCAGGAAGGAAGCACCTGGAAGGGGCTGTTCATCCGTGCCGGCACCGGCAGCGACGTGCGCAGCATCGCCGCTGGCCGCGTCGTCTTTGCCGAATGGATGCGCGGGTTCGGAAATCTGCTCATCGTCGACCACGGTAGCGACTACCTGTCGGTGTACGCCAACAACGATTCACTGCTGAAACAGGTCGGTGACGATGTCCGCGGTGGCGAAAGCATTGCCACGGTCGGCAACACCGGTGGCAACCCGGAATCCGGTTTATACTTCGAAATCCGCCACGATGGGAAACCGCTTGACCCGCTGGCGTGGGTCAACAGCAAATAGGGCGCGCACGGAGTGAAAGAAATGGGCAAGTGGAAACAGGCCGGGCTGGTTTGCGCCGGAGTTCTTGGTGGCATTCTGATCAGCCTGCAGTTTTCGGCGCTGGCCGAAAAGGAGACACGTACAAGCCTGCCCATAGAAGAGTTGCGCACCTTCGCCGAAGTGTTCAATGCCATCAAGAAGGGCTATGTCGAACCTGTCGGCGACAAGACGCTGATCACCCACGCGATCAGCGGCATGCTCTCCAACCTGGACCCGCACTCGACCTACCTTGATGCCGACGCATTCAAGGACCTGCAGGTCGGAACGCAAGGCGAGTTCGGAGGCATCGGTATCGAAGTCGGCATGGAAGACGGACTGGTCAAGGTGGTGTCGCCGATCGAGGACACTCCCGCCGATCGTGCCGGCGTCAAGCCTGGAGACCTGATTTTCAAGATCGACGACACGCTGGTCAAGGGTCTGACGCTGACCGAAGCCGTCAAGCGCATGCGCGGCAAGCCGAAGTCGCAGATCAGATTGTCGATTCTGCGCAAGGGCGAGGCGAAACCGATCGACGTCACACTGACCCGCGAAGTGATCAAGGTGCAAAGCGTCAAGTCGAAGCTGGTCGAAGACGGCTTCGGCTACCTGCGCATCACCTCGTTCCAGGAGAATACTGGCGCAGCGGTGGTCAAGCACCTCAACGACCTGTCCAAGCCTGGGCCGCTCAAGGGGCTGGTGCTCGATCTGCGCAACGATCCGGGCGGCTTGCTGAACAGTGCCGTTGGCGTCTCGGCCGCGTTCCTGCCGCCGGATTCCTTGATTACCTCGACCGATGGGCGCGCACCCGACGCCAAGCACGAGTTTCACGCGTCGCCGGCGGACTATCTGCGCGGCAGCCGGGAAGATTACATCAAGCGCCTGCCGGCCGAAGCGCGCACCGTCCCGATGGTCGTGCTGGTCAATGGCGGCTCGGCTTCGGCGTCCGAAATCGTCGCCGGTGCGCTGCAGGATTACAAGCGTGCCGTCGTCCTCGGCACGACGACCTTCGGCAAAGGCTCGGTGCAGACCGTTCTGCCGCTCCCCGGCAATACCGCCATCAAGCTGACGACGGCACGCTATTTCACGCCTCTGGGGCGCTCGATCCAGGCCAAAGGCATCGATCCGGACATCGTCGTCGAGGAGACGGCCAACGGCGGCTCGACGCAGCGTTTGCGCGAAGCCAACCTCGACCACCACCTTGAGAACAATAGCGAAGCGGACAGTGAGACCGCGGTCAAGGAAGCACCGGCCAAACCGTCAAGCAGCAGGGCACTGCCACCCGCCCAGCCGAAGCCCAGCGGACCGAAGGACAACAAGGACGAAGGCGACGAGGCGGCCGAACTGCCGAGCCGCGAACTGGCTTCGAAAACGGACTACCAGCTGACCCAGGCGCTGAATATTCTCAAGGGCATGCAGATCATCCGCAACAAGCCCTGAACCCCCCTCTCTCCAGGGAAGGAACGTGAAACGACCGGCGGCGACAACGCACAAGACAGCACCGATCCGCAAGCAGCGGAATATCCTGTTTGCCAAGTTTCCTCCGCATCAAGTGCCTGAGGCATCCGAATTCCTCGGCCGGATCGAGCAACTGGAGGTCGAGCGGCGCGAACAGGAGCGCGCCGTCGGCGTCGCCTACGACCTTCACCAGCACTCGCTGGAAGAGCTCGAAGGCTCGCTCGAGGACAATGGCTACCACCTCGACAACACCTTGATGAGCAAGATGATGCGGGCGCTGATCTACTACGTCGAGGAAACACAGCTGCATAACCTCGAGGCGCCGCAGCGGCCACTGAAACGCTCGCAGTCGGAAGCCTACACGCACGCCTGGGAACGTCACCCGCATGGCGACCACGACGACACGCCGCCGGAGTGGCGCGAGTACAAGTAAGCCCGGCATGCAGGGCATTCGCAACATCTGCCGCAGGTGCAGGAAAAGGCCAGGGCCAGCCCGATGAACGACGAGCAATTGCTTCGCTATAGCCGCCATATCCTGCTCGACGAAATCGGCATTGAAGGGCAGCAGCGCCTGGTCAACGCCAAGGCACTGATCGTCGGTGCCGGCGGCCTGGGTTCTCCGGCCGCTCTCTATCTCGCCGCGGCCGGCGTCGGCCGGATCACCCTCGCCGACGGCGATCAGGTTGACCTCACCAATCTGCAGCGCCAGATTCTCCACACGCAGGAGCGCATCGGCCAGCCCAAGGCCCTGTCAGGAAAGATGGCGCTGGCGCATATCAATCCCGAAGTACGCGTCGAAGCAATCAACAGCCGTCTCGCTGGCGATGCTCTGGCTGCTCTGATCGCCGACGCCGACGTGGTGCTCGATTGCTGCGACAATTTCGCCACCCGCCACGCCGTCAATCGGCAATGCGTCCGCCAGCGCACGCCACTGGTTTCCGGCGCTGCGATCCGTTTTGCCGGCCAGCTCGCGGTATTCGACAGCCGGCGCGCGGGCACGCCGTGCTATAGCTGCCTGTTCCCGGAAGCAGACGATGTCGAGGAGGAGCGCTGCGCGGTGATGGGGGTATTCGCACCGCTCACCGGCATCATCGGCGCCATGCAGGCAGCCGAAGCGCTGAAGCTGATCGCCGGCGCCGGCGAAGTCGTCCTTGGCCGCCTGTGGCTGCTCGACGGTTTGTCGATGGACTGGCGCAGTGTGAACTTCGGCCAGGACACGCAGTGTCCGGTCTGCGCGTCAGGCGACGTCAAGCGAAGCGTGCCAGCAGGCGCAAGTCCGGCCCCACGGGACGCAGGTCGCGGATGAGCAAGCTGCGTTTGCCGGCCAGGGACTCCAGCGCGGGCAGATCGAACATGCCACGTGCCGCGTCGCCCAGCAGGCAGGGCGCCAGATAGAGCAGCAGTTCATCGACCAGACCGGCGCCGAGGAGCGAACCGCTGAGGCGAAAACCCGCTTCAGCGTGAACTTCGTTGATTCCGCGGCGGGCGAGTTCGGCGAACAGCGCGCGCAGGTCGACCTGCCCGTCCGCCCCAGGCAGCAGCAGCACCTCGGCGCCGGCTTCCCGGAAAGCGGCGACCCGCGAGGTGTCGGGGCTGGCGGCAGCGAGCAGAACGCGAGCACCGCGCAACAGTCGGGCGCCAAGCGGCAGTTCAAGCCGGCTATCAACGACGACTTTCAGGGGCTGGCGGGAATCGCTGGCCAGCCCGGCCACCCCACGCACATCGAGCTGCGGGTCGTCGTGCCGGACAGTACCGATGCCGGTCAAAATGGCGCAGGCACGCGCGCGCCAGCGATGCCCATCCTGGCGGGCGTCGGCACCGGTCAGCCACTGGCTGGCGCCGTTGCGCAATGCCGTCTTGCCGTCGAGACTGGCGGCGACCTTCAGGCGCAGCCAGGGCCGCGAGCGAGTCATGCGGGCGACGAAACCGATATTGAGCTCGCCGGCCTCGACAGCGAGCAAGCCCTCCTCGGCAAGCACTCCGGCCGCGCGCAGGCGGGCGAGCCCCTGCCCGGCGACGAGCGGATTGGGATCGGGCATGGCGACGACGACGCGGCGCACTCCCGCCGCCAGCAGCGCGTCGGCGCAGGGCGGCGTCCGACCCTGATGACTGCACGGCTCGAGCGTCACGTAAACGCTTGCCCCGCGCGCACGTTCAGCCGCCGCGCGCAGGGCATGTACTTCGGCGTGCTGCCCGCCGGCGCGCAGATGCCAGCCTTCGCCGACGATCTTTCCCGCATTGACGATGACGCAACCGACACGCGGATTGGGGGTGGTGGTATACAGACCCAACTCGGCCAGGCGCAACGCCCGCGCCATCATCTCGTGGTCGAACGCGCTGAAGCCCTGCGCCATCAGCGACCGAGTTTCTGCGGCGAGCGGGAGACCTCGCGAATCAGCTTGGAGAACTCGTCTACGTCCTCGAAATTGCGATAGACCGACGCAAAGCGGACGTAGGCCACCTTGTCGAGTTTTTTCAACTCGAGCATGACCATCTCGCCGACCTTCTCCGAAGCCAGTTCGCGCTCACCTAGGGCCAGCAGCTTGCCCTCGATACGGGCAATCGCCGCCTCGACCGCCTCGGTGCCGACCGGGCGCTTGCGCAGCGCCAGGCGGAGACTGGCGGCCAGCTTCTCGGCGTCGAAGTTGACCCGCGAGCCATTCTTCTTGATCACCTGCGGCATGCGCAGTTCGGCACGCTCGTAAGTCGTGAACCGCTTGTCGCATTTCAGGCAACGCCGACGACGGCGGACCAGGTCGCCATCGTCATTGATACGGGTGTCGGCGACGGTCGTTTCGACGGCGCCGCAGAACGGGCATTTCATCCCGCCGGCCCGCCATAGACGGGGAATTTCCTGCACAGCGCCGCACCATCGGCGCGCACTCTGGCGAGGACCTTTTCGTCGCCGGGGGCATCGAGAACGTCGGCGATCAGGTGCCCGACCACTTCCGATTCGATCTCGGTGAAGCCACGCGTGGTCATCGCCGGCGAACCGATACGAATCCCGGAGGTCACGAAGGGCTTCTGCGGATCATTGGGGATGGCGTTCTTGTTGACCGTGATGTGTGCGGCGCCCAGCGCGGCCTCGGCTTCCTTGCCGGTGATGCTCTTGGCCCGCAAATCAACCAGGAAGACGTGCGATTCGGTACGCCCCGAAACGATGCGCATGCCGCGCTCTTCCGACAACACGCGCGAGAGAACCCGGGCGTTGGCCAGCACCTGCTCCTGGTACTTGGCGAAGCTCGGCTTCAGCGCCTCCTTGAAAGCCACCGCCTTGGCCGCGATCACGTGCATCAGCGGCCCACCCTGCAGACCCGGAAAGACCGCCGAGTTGATCGCTTTTTCGTGCTCGGCCTTCATCAGGATGATGCCGCCACGCGGCCCGCGCAGCGTCTTGTGCGTCGTCGAGGTCACCACATCGGCGTGCGGAACCGGGTTCGGGTAGCAATCGGCGGCAATCAGACCGGCGTAATGCGCCATGTCAACCATGAAAATCGCGCCCACCTCCTTGGCTACCCGTGCGAAGCGCTCGAAATCGATGCGCAGCGAGTACGCCGAGGCACCGGCGATGAGGATCCGCGGCTTGTGCTCGCGGGCCAGCGCTTCCATTTTCGCGTAATCGATGGCTTCATGCTGGTCGAGACCGTAGGCCACGACGTTGAACCACTTGCCGGACATGTTCAGCGGCATGCCATGCGTCAGGTGCCCTCCTTCGGCGAGGCTCATTCCCATGATCGTGTCACCCGGCTTGGCAAAAGCCATCAGGACTGCCTGATTGGCCTGCGACCCGGAATTCGCCTGGACATTGGCCGCCTCGGCGGAAAACAGTTTCTTGAGGCGATCGATGGCCAGCTGCTCGGCGACATCGACATGCTCGCAGCCGCCGTAGTAACGCTTGCCCGGATAGCCTTCAGCGTACTTGTTGGTCAATTGCGAGCCTTGCGCGGCCATCACCGCGTGGCTGACATAGTTCTCCGAAGCGATCAGCTCGATATGTTCTTCCTGGCGCCGATTTTCGTTTTCGATCGCCTGCCAGATCTCGGGATCCACTTTCGCCAGTGTGTCGTTAGCCGAAAACATCGTGCGCCTCTCAAGCCTTGAAAAAGAAAGGGATTATAGCATGCAGCGCGTACCGGACCGCGGCCCCTGCCGGCTACAGATCGCCAGCGGGCAGCGGCGCCGGTTGCGCCTGCCGCGGAGCGCACAAGCAAGCCCGCACGCAGCCGACGACTGCCGTTCAGTCGGCGCTCCCGGGAAAAATTGCCGGCCGAAAATCAACCGCGGCGCACGGGAAAAATACGCTGGCGGTAGTTGATCGACAGGGCGCCGAGCAAAGGATGCGCGCGCAGGCGCTCGGCGAATTCGCGTTCTGCGGTGCTGACCAGGGTCGGGTCGGAGAGAATCTCGCAAGGCAGAAAGATTTCGGCCTCGACACGGCCGTTGAGATAGTGCAGAACCACTCGCTGCGGTTTCGGCAGCGTCGCCAGCACCGGCGCCAGGAAGCCCATCAACTCGCTGCGGTCCGGCATGTTCTGGCTCTTGCTATCGTGATCGACGTCGTCTTCGACGTCGACATGCACCAGCACGTCGGACACTGTGGGATGGCTGTCGAGCACCCGCTTGCGTGTCGCCTCGGCGATGCGATGCCCCTCCGAAACGCTGATCCGAGGATTGACGCAGACATGCGCGTCGACCAGCGAGCGATGCGCCATGCGGCGGGTGCGCAATTCGTGCAGGCTGCCCACACCCTGAGTGTCGATGATCACCTGGCGAATACTATCCACCTCGTCGACCGACAGCCCGGTGTCGATCAGTTCCTGCAGCGCTTCCCAGGAAAACACCACCCCCATGCGCACGATCATGAAACCGACGATCACCGCGGCCACCGAATCGGCGAAGACGAAGCCCATCAGATTGCCGCCGATCCCCACTGCCACCACCAGCGACGAGGCAGCGTCCGAGCGAGCGTGCCAGGCGTTGGCGACCAGCATCGGCGAGCGCAGGCTTTCACCGACGTGCAACATGTAGCGAAACAAAGCCTCTTTGGCGACCAGCGCAAGCAGCGCCGTCCACAGCGCCAACGGCGCAACCGGCGGCAGGCTACCCAGGTCCTGCAACTTCATGCCGGCGCTCCAGATGATGGCGCCGCCAGTCGCTGCCAGAATCGCCCCCAGGGCAAATGACGCCGCTGTTTCGATGCGCGCGTGACCGTAAGGGTGACTCTCATCGGCCGGGTCCTTGCTGTGATGAGCAGCGAAGAGCACGAGGAAGTCGCAGACGAGATCGGACAGCGAATGCATGCCATCGGCGATCAGCGCCTGCGAGTTGGCGATGATGCCAGCGACAACCTGCGCCGCGGTCAGCAGCACGTTGACCGCGACGCTGATCCAGGTGCAGCGCTGCGTCATCGCGTGCCGTCCTGGGTCGTCGAAGGAAATTTCCGGGGCGGCGTTACCGGTGCTCATGGGCGGGGTCACTTCTCGAAGAGGGGTGCTGATTATTCTATCGCCGCCTTGGCGGTCGCAGCAGCAGGCTCCCGGCAGCACGGCAAGCATCGGTGCCGGGAGCCGTTGGGCGCAACGAGTGGCGAACCGCCCACGGGATGGCCTGCCCTCACACCAGGGCAGGGATCATGCTTTGACCAGCTGAAGCGTGTCTTAAGCCGGCATCGTCAATTCCCGGCAGCTTGCGGACAGAGGCGGCGAAGCGGATTCTTGCGTGCCTGCGGACCGGCGGGACGGGGCCACGCCTCGCCAGCAGTCTTTGCCGCGACTCGCCAAGCACCGGCCAAGAAAACGAATGCACCGCCTCACGACCGCCAGCCGGCTCATGTTGCGCCGACTCAGCGCCCCAGCGAATTGACCACCTGCGAGAAGGTGTGCGCGACCTCGTCGGGTTGCGACGCGCCCCCCATCTGACGCTCGATCTGCGCCAGGAAGAACGCCCCGCAAAGGACATGGTTATCGCTCTCGTCGTGCTCCACTACCAGGCAGCTCGACGTCCCCAGTTCCTTGAGCGTAGCCAGGACGTGGCCGACCTTGGCCTCGGCAAGGTCCTTGAGGTGCACCACCTCGGCATCGTCGTGCTTGTTGATCATCACATTGCCGACCACCAGCTCGCGCGGGCGAATTCCCATCGCGTGCGCTGTTGCCAGCGGCCGGTGCCCTTTGCTACTGGCCTCGGTGACGATTCCCAGCAACTGCCGCTGCTCGTCACCAACCAGCAGGTAGTGCACATTGCACAGGGTCATCAATCGGTTGGCCTCGTCGAGCGCAGCATCGCGGGCAATCGTAACCGGCGCAAAGCGACGAAAGTCGGTCATCACCGCCAGGGCCGGAGAATGAGCGTCAACCCGGGCGCCCACGGCAGCCTTCGGCAGGTAACACGGAACGCCTCTCCTGAGCTTGGTCCAGAGCAGAGGCTTGAAGTGACTATCTGGCATCTCGTGACTCCTCACATTGGCTGACGGTAGGAGGATTAAAGCACCTGCCTTTCCCGATTGACAAGCGCAATTCGGCCACTTCTGCCGCGTTCGGCCGGTGGCCGCCGCGACAGGCGCAGCGGCCGCGACGCTTTGGCGACGCGCGGCGCGGGCTGCCAGGACGAGCCACTGGCAAGAACGCCCGCCAGTCGCAGTCGCCACTCAGCACGCCCGCGTCACGGCGCCAGTGGAAGCCAGAATTGCGTCTACCCCCTCTTGAAGGTAGTATCCATGCCGCACGCCTTATGATTGCGTTGATCCTGTCATCCTGCGTTTGCGGCGCTGCAATCCCGGTTGCTCACGATTGGCTCTCCAATGCTCGCCATTTCTGGCAGTGGCAGCGCTTCGCCGCTGCTGCCGGACTGGAGCCCTTATACTAACTTCGCAGCTTCCTTTACCGTTCCCAGAATGATTCCCGGCCTACTCAAAAAGATTTTCGGCAGCCGCAACGATCGGCTGATCAAGCAGTACTCGCGGGTTGTCCGCAAGATCAACGCGCTGGAGGAAGGTATCAGCGCGTTGTCCGATGAAGATCTGCGCGGCAGAACGGTCGAGTTCAAGGAACGAGTCGCCAGCGGCGAGACGCTCGACGCGCTCCTCCCGGAGGCGTTTGCGGTCGTACGCGAGGCCGGCAAACGAGCCCTCGGCATGCGGCACTTCGACGTGCAGTTGATCGGCGGCATGGTCCTGCACGACGGCAAGATCGCCGAAATGCGGACCGGCGAAGGCAAGACCCTGGTCGCGACCCTGCCCGCCTACCTCAATGCCCTGGCCGGCAAGGGCGTCCATATCGTCACCGTGAACGACTATCTGGCCAACCGTGACGCCGAATGGATGGGACGCCTGCATCGCTTTCTCGGCCTGTCGGTCGGCGTCAACCTGTCGCAGATGGCGCACGACGACAAACAGGCCGCCTACGCTGCGGACATCACCTACGGCACCAACAACGAGTTCGGCTTCGACTACCTGCGCGACAACATGGTCTACTCGACCGCCGAACGGGTACAGCGCAAGCTCAGCTTCGCCATCGTCGACGAAGTCGACTCGATCCTCATCGACGAAGCGCGCACCCCGCTGATCATCTCCGGACAGGCCGAGGACCACACCGATCTCTACGTGCGGATGAACAAGGTCGCCCCCTTGCTCACGCGCTGCCAGGAAGAAAACGGTCCCGGCGACTACTGGGTCGACGAAAAGGGCCATCAGATTCTGATGACCGAGGCCGGCCACGAGAATGCCGAAAGGGTTCTCGAGGAAGCCGGGCTGCTCCCCGGCAACGGCAGCCTGTACGACGCCAGCAACATACTCCTGATCCATCACCTCTATGCCTCCCTGCGCGCCCACAACCTGTTCCTCAAGGATCAGCAATATGTGGTGCAGAACGGCGAAGTGGTGATCGTCGACGAGTTCACCGGTCGGCTGATGAGCGGTCGCCGCTGGTCCGAAGGCCTGCACCAGGCGGTCGAGGCCAAGGAAGGCGTGAAGATCCAGAACGAGAATCAGACACTGGCGTCGATCACCTTCCAGAACTACTTCCGGATGTACAGCAAGCTGTCGGGGATGACCGGTACGGCGGATACCGAAGCCTACGAGTTCCAACAGATCTACGGCCTCGAAACCGTGGTCATCCCGCCCAACAAGCCGATGCGCCGGACCGACAACAACGATCAAGTGTTCCGGACGGCACAGGAAAAACACGCGGCCATCGTCGCCGACATCCGTGGCTGTCGCGAGCGTGGGCAGCCGGTACTGGTCGGCACGACGTCGATCGAGAATTCGGAACTGCTCTCGGCGCTGCTCGACCACGAGAAGCTACCGCACCAGGTACTCAACGCCAAGCAACACGCACGCGAGGCGGACATCGTCATCCAGGCCGGCCGCCCGGGGGTCATCACCATCGCCACCAACATGGCCGGGCGTGGAACCGACATCGTTCTCGGCGGCAGCATCGAAAAGCAGACCAGCCTGGTCCGCGACGACGAAACGCTGCCGGCCGAAGAACGCGATCGGCGCATCGCCGAAATCCGCAGTGAGTGGCAGGTGCTGCACGACCAGGTCGTGGCCTCCGGCGGCCTGCACATCATCGGCTCGGAACGGCACGAATCGCGGCGCATCGACAATCAGCTGCGCGGCCGTTCCGGCCGCCAGGGTGACCCCGGCTCGTCACGTTTCTATCTGGCGCTCGACGATTCGCTGCTGCGCATTTTTGCCGGCGATCGCCTGAAGGCGATCATGGAGCGACTGAAGATGCCTGAAGGCGAGCCGATCGAACATCCGCTCGTCTCGCGCTCGCTGGAATCGGCGCAGCGCAAGGTCGAAGCGCGCAACTTCGACATTCGCAAACAGCTGCTCGAGTACGACGACGTCTCCAACGACCAGCGCAAGGTCATTTACGCGCAACGCAACGAACTGCTCGAAAGCGAAGACATCTCGGAAACGGTCACCGCGATGCGCGCCGCCGTGTTGCACGAGACTTTCCGGGTGCACGTACCGGCCGACAGCGTCGAAGAGCAATGGGACCTGCCCGGGCTGGAAAACACCCTGGCCGCCGACCTGCAACTGCCGCTGCCGATCGTCGCCTGGTCGACCGACGAGCCGAATCTGCGCGACGAAGAGATACTGGGGCGGATCGTCGACAACGCGACCGCGAGCTACTCGGCCAAGGTCGATCTGGTCGGCGCCGAGATGTTTCACCAGTTCGAGCGCAACGTCATGCTGCAAAGCCTGGACACGCACTGGCGCGAGCACCTGGCGGCACTCGATCACCTGCGCCAGGGAATTCACCTGCGTGGCTATGCGCAGAAGAACCCCAAGCAGGAGTACAAGCGCGAGGCCTTCGAGCTTTTCGAGCGCCTGCTGGACAGCGTGCGTGCCGATGTAACACGCTTGTTGATGACCGTTCAGGTACGCCCGCAGGACGTCGAGGAAACCGCACCGCATGCCGAAGTGCAGAATGTACAGTATCAGCACATGGGCTACGACGACGCACTGCGCAGCGACGACCAGGCAGCTCCGGCAGAGGCCATGGCGCCACTGCCGGCGGGGCCGAAGGTCGGTCGTAACGACCCCTGCCCCTGTGGATCGGGCAAGAAGTACAAGTTCTGTCACGGCAAGTTGTCGTAAGCGCCGCTGCCGCCACGCGCACCACCGGGGGTTGCCACCTGCGCAGGCGCCAGCTGCCGAAGCTGTAACCTGCCAGGCGCCCCCCACTGCCGGCCACGCTGGCGCAGCCCTTCCCCGTTCGCGAGGTTGCAATGCCCGTCAATTATCGTACCCCTGCCGCCGCAGATCTCTTGCCGGTTGCCGGCGTTCGTCTCGGCGTCGCCGCGGCGGCCATCCGCAAGCAGGACCGGAACGACCTCACCGTTCTCGCCCTCGACCCCGGCTGTCGTGTCGCTGGCGTGTTTACCGCCAACCGCTTCTGCGCCGCACCGGTACACGTCTGCCGCCGCCATCTGCAACTCGGCAGCGACGTGCGCGCACTGGTCATCAATACCGGCATCGCCAACGCCGGGACCGGCGAGCAAGGCTGGCAGGCAGCCGCTGAAAGCTGCGCTGCGCTGGGTCTGCTACTGGGCATCGCCGACCGCCAGGTGCTCCCCTTTTCGACCGGAGTGATCCTCGAGCCTCTGCCCGTCGATCGCCTGATCGCCGGTCTGCCAGACTGCGTCGCCGACCTGCGTGCCGATAATTGGCATGCCGCGGCGCACGCGATCATGACGACCGACACCGTCGCCAAGGCCGCCTCGCGGCGCCTCGAGATTGACGGCAGAAGCGTCACCATCACCGGCATCAGCAAGGGCGCCGGAATGATCCGCCCGAACATGGCGACCATGCTCGGATTTATCGCCACCGACGCCGGCGTCGCGGCGCCGCTGCTGCAGCAACTGCTGCGCGAAGCGGCCGACGAATCGTTCAACTGCATCAGCGTCGACGGCGATACGTCGACCAACGACTCGCTGATCCTGATCGCCACCGGCCAGGCGGGTATCGAATGCAGCGACGCCGGCTCACCCGCCTACGCGCAACTGCGCGAAGCGGTGACCGCCGTCGCCATGGAGCTGGCGCAGGCGATCATCCGCGACGGGGAAGGGGCCAGCAAATTCATCACCGTCGCCGTCGAAGGCGGCCGCGACCGTCAGGAATGCAAGCGCGTGGGCTACGCCGTCGCCCATTCGCCGCTGGTCAAGACCGCCTTTTTTGCTTCCGATCCCAATCTGGGCCGCATCCTGGCGGCGATCGGCTACGCCGACGTCGATGCCCTCGACGTCAATCGCCTCAGGGTATGGCTGGCGGGCGGCGGCCGCGAGATTCTGGTCGCCGAAAACGGCGGCCGGGCCGCTTCCTATAGCGAGAGCGACGGCGCGCGCATCATGCGCGCGGACGAAATCACCGTCCGCGTCGAGCTTGAACGCGGCCCGGCCCGAGCGGCGGTCTATACCTGCGACCTCTCCTACGACTATGTCAAGATCAACGCCGACTACCGCAGCTAGCGCCTCTTTGCGGAACGACTGGCGATGAAGCCCGGACGGAATGATCCCTGTCCCTGCGGCAGTGGCAGGAAGTACAAGAACTGCTGCCTCGGCCAAGGTGCCGCCGAACCGGCCCAGCGTCACCAGCTCACCTTGCCGCCCGACGCGGTCGACGCGCGCCAGCTGGTGGCCATGTTCCAGGCAGGCCGCCATGCCGAACTGGAATCGTGGCTGCACCTTCTCGTGCGACAATCGCCGCAATCGGGATTTCTCTGGGGGCTCCTTGGTGCCACCCTGCAGGCGCAAGGCAAGGATGGCGTGCCCGCCCTGCAGCGCGCAACGACGCTCGCACCCGGAGATTTCGATGCCCAGACTGCGCTCGGGAGAGCTTTCATCGAACGCGGGCTTTTCGACGCGGCGGCCACCAGCTTCGAGCGCGCCGCGCTGATTCAGCCGGGGAACGCGGGCGCCCAGTTCGCGCTTGGCGATTCCTTGCGACTGTCAGGAAGGTTTGCCGAGGCGGAGGCCTGCCTGCGCGGAGTCCTGCGCAGCGCGCCGGATTCGGCCGAACTGCTGGTCTGTCTCGCGGATACGCTGGGCGAACTGGGGCGGTTGGACGAAGCTGAAGCCTTCTCTCGTCGGGCAGCACAGCGCGCGCCGGAATATCCTGCGGCCCACTTCTGCCTGGGCAACATCCTGTGCAAGAGCGGGCGGCTGGAAGAAGCCGGGAACTGTTTTGCAGCCGCGCTGCAGCGCGCTCCGGACTACGTCCCCGCCCTCGACAATCTTGGCAACGTGCTGCAGGAACTCGGGAGCCTGGTCAAGGCCGAGGAATGCTATCGTCGAGCCCTGCAATTGGCTCCTGGCTACGTGAATGCGTGCACCAATCTGGCACGACTTCTCGTCGACCAGACCCGTTTCGCCGAGGCGGAGCGCTGCTATCGGGATGCCCTGAAGGCGCAGCCGGCGAACGCCGAAATACTTGAACGGCTCGGCGGCGTCCTGGTGGAACTCGGACGCGCGAAGGAAGCCGAAAGCTGCTACCTTCAGGCACTCGATGCGCAACCTGATCGTGCCACGACGCGGCTGGCTCTGGCGACCGCCGCCCTGCCGGTAATCGTGCACACCAGCGCAGAAGCTGCCGCCGTACCGAACACTTTCGCTGCCGCACTCGCTACGCTTTCCGACTGGCTGCACGCCGACCCCGGTCGGCAGATACGTGCCGCCGACCTGGCCGGCGCGCAGCAACCGTTCTTCCTCGCCTACCGCGATGGCAATCACGTCGATCTGCTATCGCGCTACGGCGACCTGGTCGCTGAATGCCTGCCCCCGCGGGAGCGTGCACCGCGCCCGCATCGCGACAGAACCCGGCTGTTGGTGGTATCGCATCACGTGCGCCGGCATTCGGTATGGGATATCGTCCTGCGCGGCCTGTTGCTGCACCTGGATCGTACGCGTTTCGAGGTGCTCATCTATCACCTGGGCAATGCCGAGGACGAAGAAACGGCCTTTGCCCGCACGCAGGTCGATGGCTGGCGTGACCGGCACACGATTGGCGAGGCCAGCGGCTGGCTGGCCGCCGCTGGCCAAGACTGCCCGGACGTGATTTTCTACCCGGAAATCGGCATGTCGTCGATCGCCTACTTCCTTGCCGCACATCGGCTCGCGCCGCTGCAGGTGGCCAGCTGGGGGCACCCGATCACCACCGGCCTGGCCAGCATCGATCTGTTTCTTTCTGGCGACCTGCTCGAGCCCGCGAATGCCGATACCCACTACCGGGAGCGCTTGATCCGCTTGCCGGGCACCGGCTGCTGCACCGCTTCGCTGCCGATCGCGGCCGAGCCCATTCCGGAGGTGGAGGCCGCCCTGCACGGTCTGAATGGTCGCCGCTTCCTGATCGCCCAACGGAGCATCAAGCTCGACCCTGTCGACGATGATCTCTATGCGCAGATAGCCGTCACAGCCGCATCGAGTGTCTTCATTCTGCTGCGCGATCCGGTTTGCCCCTGGGCGACCGACCAGGTCATGGCGCGCCTCGAATCGGTGTTCCGCAAGCGCGGCCTCGATCCGACGCGACACCTGCTGTTGATTCCCTGGCTCTCGCCCGGGAAGTTTCTTGCCTTGCTCGATCTCTGCGACGTCTTTCTCGACTGCCCGGCTTTTTCCGGATACACCACGGCCTGGCAGGCACTGCATCGCGGCCTGCCGATCGTCACCCGCGAAGGGCGCCACATGCGCCAGCGTCTTGCTTCCGGATTGCTGCGCAAGGCCGGCCTGGCCGACAACATCGCGTCGTCGACAGCCGACTACATCCGCATTGCCACACGGCTGGCCGGGGAGTGCCGCGACGCAGGTCGCCGAACGGCACTGCGCGCAGCGGTTCTCGCTGCCGCGCCAGCTGTGGACGATGACGTCAGTGTCGTCAGATCATTTGAAAGCTGCCTGCTGGCTGAACTGGACGTCGCCCGCCGCGCCGAAGTCACGGGTGCCCGACACGCTTCAGACTGACCAACCTGAACCAGCCAGCCGCCTGGTCGCCGGCCAGGACCGGTTGCGGAGTTGCCGCCAGCAGTTCCTCGAAAACCCCATCGCGTCGCGGCGGCAAGCATCAGATCGTCGCACGGCGAGAGCAGCGTGTAGCTGCAAGGGAAATGCGTCAGTGCAGGACGCGCGGCACGGCCAGGGTGAACTCGTGGATTTCCGCTTCGAACTGCTTGCCGTCTACGGCCGTCATCTGGTAACTGCCACGCATCGTGCCCACCGGCGTATCGAGCTGGCAGCCGCTGCTGTATTCGAACTTCTCGCCCGGCTGCAGCAGCGGCTGGCGGCCGACGACGCCCAGGCCACGCACCTCCTGCACCTCACCGGCGGCATCGGTAATGATCCAGTGCCGGGAAATCAGCTGCGCCGGCACGGTGCCGACGTTCTCGATGGTGATCGTATAGGCAAAGACATAGCTGTCGTTGGCGGGGTCCGATTGCTCGGCGATATATTGCGGGACCGCGCTGACTGCGACCTCGTATTTCTTGCTTTCGGCCATGTTTGCTCGATGTCGGGACGATCAGAAACGGCATTGCACACCAAAGTGCGCACGCTGACAAGCCCGCCGCGACCCGGCAACGGCGCGCCGGGCCGAAGGAAGGCGTTTCACGGTAGAATGAGAACTCGCTTTTTCACCGGGTTGCCTGTTCATGCACGTCATAGCGCCGAGTATTCTTTCCGCCGATTTCGCCAGGCTTGGCGATGAGGTGATCAACGTCCTCGCCGCCGGCGCCGACTGGATTCACTTCGATGTCATGGACAACCACTACGTTCCCAACCTGACCATCGGCCCCCTGGTCTGTGCCGCGATCCGCCCGCTGACAAAGGCGCCGATCGACGTGCACCTGATGGTCAAGCCCGTCGACCGGATCATTCCCGACTTCGCCAAGGCCGGCGCCAACATCATCACCTTTCACCCCGAAGCTTCCGAGCACGTCGACCGTTCGCTGGCGCTGATCCGTGAATGCGGCTGCCAGGCAGGCCTGGTGTTCAATCCAGCGACGCCGCTGGACTACCTGGACTACGTCATGGACAAGCTCGATATCGTCCTGCTGATGAGCGTCAACCCGGGCTTTGGCGGACAGACGTTCATCCCCTCGACGCTGGCCAAACTGCGCGCTGCGCGCGCCCGCATCGACGCCTACCAAGGCGAGAGCGGGCGCCGCATCCGGCTCGAGGTCGATGGCGGGGTGAAGGTGGACAACATTGCCGCGATCGCCGCGGCCGGCGCCGACGCTTTTGTCGCCGGTTCGGCCGTCTTCGGCGCCGGCCGCGACAGCGACGCCAATCGCTACGACACGGTGATCGCGGCGCTGCGCGCCCAACTGGCCGGCGCATGATGGCGCCGTCACTCGCCGTGCGTGCCGTGCTCTTCGATCTCGACGGTACGCTGATCGACACCGTCCTCGACCTGCACGCCGCAGCCGACGCCATGCTCGGCGACCTCGGCCGCCCGGAAATTCCCGTGGCGGCGATTCGCAGCTACGTCGGGCGCGGCATCCCCAATCTGGTCAAGCGCGTTCTCGCTGGCAGCATGATTGCCGCCGACGACCCCGCACCGCCGCCCAAGGAAGCGCTGGACAGTTTCCGGCACCACTACGCGGTGGCCAACGGACGCCATGCCGTCCTTTTCCCCGGCGTGCGCGAAGGCCTCGAAGCCTTCCAGTCCCTGGGCCTGCCGCTCGGGGTGATTACCAACAAGGCGGAAGCTTTCTCGCTGCCATTGCTCGAACATGTCGGTCTGGCGCCATTTTTTCAGGTGGTGGTCAGCGGCGACGTTCTGCCCCGCCCGAAACCCGACCCGATGCCTCTGGTCTGGGCCAGCGGCCGCCTTGGCGCCTCGCCCGCCGACGTGCTGATGATCGGCGATTCGGTGCACGATTTTCACGCCGGGCGGGCCGCCGGCTGCCACGTTTTTCTCGTCCCCTACGGCTACAACGAAGGGCGCGAAGTCCGCGACCTCGCTTGCGATGCTATAGTCTCGACCCTCGCCGAAGCGGCCCGGCGCGTCAGTCACGCATGAGCACACACGACCACAAGCTGCACGCGCCGCCTGTCCGCCGGGCGGGGGCCTGGCCCTGGCGTCACTGACGTCCGTAGGCAGACCAGCCGCCTCGTCGCGCCGCCCGGCCGCGCCGTGCAGGCGCCCGGCGCACCTCTGTTCCAGCCGAGTTTTCTTGTGGAGTTCCGATGACTGCAGCGTATTTCAATCGGCTGGCCGCCGAAGGCTACAACCGTATCCCGGTGACCCTGGAGACCTTCGCCGATCTCGACACCCCGTTGTCGATCTACCTGAAACTGGCCAATCAGCCCTACACCTACCTGCTTGAATCGGTTCAGGGGGGCGAGCGCTTCGGCCGTTACTCGATCATCGGCCTGGCCAGTCCGACGCGCATCGTCGTCAACGCGCATCAGGTATTGGTACTCAATGGCAATCGCATCGCCGAACGCGAGGACGACACCAACCCGCTCGACTTCATTGCCAAGTACATGCAGCGCTTCCGCGCGGCGCCGACGACGGGCCTGCCACGCTTCTGCGGTGGCCTGGTCGGCTGCTTCGGCTACGATACCGTGCGCTACATCGAGACCCGCCTGACGCGCTCGCAGAAGCCCGACGACCTCGGCATTCCGGATATCGTGCTCCTGCTCTCCGAGGAGATTGCCGTGGTCGACAACGTCTCGGGCAAGCTGACTCTGGTGGTCTACGCCGAGCCAGGCGTTCCCGGCGCCTACCAGAAGGCGCAGGCGAGACTGCGGGAGCTGCTCGCCAGACTGCGCGAACCGGTGCGCATTCCCGCTGAAAAGCCGCAGCCCTCGCAGCCGGCGACGTCGATGTTCGGTGAAGCCCAGTTCAAGAAGGCGGTGGTCAAGGCCAAGCGCTACATCACCGAAGGCGACATCATGCAGGTCGTCCTTTCGCAGCGCATGAGCAAGCCCTTCAGCGCCAGCCCGATGGCCCTGTATCGTTCGCTGCGCTCGCTCAATCCGTCGCCGTACATGTTCTATTTCGACTTCGAGGACTTCCACGTCGTCGGTGCCTCACCGGAGATTCTCGTTCGCCTCGAGGGCGACACGGTGACCGTGCGGCCAATCGCCGGCACCCGCCGGCGCGGCGTGTCCTTCGACGAGGACCAGGCGCTCGCCGACGAGTTGCTGGCCGACGAGAAGGAACGCGCCGAACACGTCCAGCTCCTCGACCTCGGCCGCAACGACGCCGGCCGCGTCGCGCGCGTCGGCAGCATCAAGCTCACCGAGAACATGATCGTCGAGCGCTACTCCCATGTCATGCACATTGTCTCGAATGTGGAAGCCCGGCTGCGCCCCGAGCTGAACGCCTTCGACGTTCTCAAGGCCACCTTCCCGGCGGGAACGGTCTCCGGCGCGGCCAAGGTGCGAGCCATGGAAATCATCGACGAGCTGGAGCCGGTCAAGCGCGGCATCTACGCCGGCGCGGTCGGCCACATGGGCTTCAACGGCGACATGGACCTGGCCATCGCCATCCGCACGGCCGTCGTCAAGGATGGCCAGCTGCACGTCCAGGCCGGTGCCGGCATCGTCGCCGATTCGGACCCGGCCTCGGAATGGCAGGAGACCCAGAACAAGGCTCTGGCAGTGCTGCGCGCCGCAGAACTCGCCGAGCACGGCCTCGACACGCGCCTGTGAGCCACCGACCGCCGTCCGCAATGACGACGGGGGCTGGGGAGTGCTTGCCCGGACTTGGCGACGATGGCCGCGCCATGGAGCGGGCGAAAGCCCGCCGGCGCAGGGGCTTCAGGCGGCTGTCAGGGTCGCTGCAGGTTTCATCGAGAACGCAGCACGGCACCAGAGGCCATACGACCTACTCGTGCGGCCAGTAGAAATAAAGCTCCCGCCGACGGCCTTCGCCAACACTGGCCGCCTTGCTGAGCACCCCGCCATTGTAGTCGGCGTCGACGCGGTATCGCCCTGGGCGCAGGCTGACGTAGAACAGCGGTCCCGGTGAATGCGCCACCAGCACGGTCTGCCCCGCCGCATCCTGAATGCGCACCTTGACATCGGCAAGGTAGGCACCGCTGCCCTGCTCCGCAAAAACGAGTTGCAGGTTGTACTCGTTGCGCATCGCCTCGACCTCGATCGGGTCATCGTCACCAATGCCGCCGCTGGCATACGGCACCTCGGCAACGGCCGCGTGGATGACCCCCAGAGTCAGCAGGCCTGCGCCGAGAAAGCTCGCCGAAAAACGGTAAAATCGTTGCATCTCTGATCTCCCTCCAAATGTGCCTGGTCGACCATGCAGCCTACCTGCACCGCCGCCTCGCTTGCCGCCGACATGCGGCCGGCACGCCCACCCAGGTGGCCACCGTCAGGGAAAACCGCTGTGCAAGCGACCGGCAGCCGAAGCCTCCATATCAGGCTTGAGCACCGGTTCCGGCATCGCATTACGCACCGCATCGTCGACGCTGTCGAGAAAGACGAACTGCAGTTTTTCTTTCGCCGCCGCTGGCACCTCATCGAGATCGCGGCGGTTGCGTGCCGGTAGCAGGACGCGCTCGATTCCCGCACGCATCGCTGCCAACACCTTGTCCTTGATGCCACCGACCGGCAACACCAGTCCGCGCAGGCTGATCTCGCCGGTCATCGCCGTATCGCCGCGCACCGGCAGATCGGAGAACAACGAGGCCAGCGCGATGAACATCGCCACCCCCGCGCTCGGACCGTCCTTCGGGATCGCACCGGCCGGCACATGCACATGCACGTCTGATCTCGCGAAGCGGGCGGCCTGGATTCCGAGGCCCGCAGCGCGCGTCTTGACGAGCGTCAGCGCCGCCTGCGCCGATTCCTTCATCACCTCGCCCAGCTGCCCGGTAAGGATCAACTTGCCGTCGCCGGCGGTACGGCTGGCTTCGATGAACAGGATGTCGCCACCGGCAGGCGTCCACGCCAGGCCGGTAGCCACGCCTGGCAGCCCGGCACGCAGGGCGATCTCGTTGTCGTAGCGAACCGGCCCGAGAATGCCGGCCAGCTCGCTGCCGTCGACCTGCATCGTGTGCATCGTTCCCTCGGCAATACTCACCGCCGCACGCCGACAAACCGCGCCAATCTGCCGTTCGAGCGAGCGCACGCCGGCTTCGCGGGTGTAGTCGCGGATGATCGCCAGCAACGCTGCGTCGGAGAAATCGATCTGTCCGTCCTTGAGGCCATTCTGCTCGATCTGGCGCCCGACCAGGTAGCGGCGCGCGATCTCCAGCTTTTCCTCCTGCGTATAGCCAGGAAGTTCGATCACTTCCATGCGGTCACGCAAGGGCCCCGGGACATTGTCGAGGACGTTGGCGGTGGTGATGAACAGCATTCGCGAAAGGTCATACGGCAACGCCAGGTAATTGTCGCGGAAAGTGTTGTTCTGTTCCGGATCAAGCACCTCGAGAAGCGCCGCCGACGGGTCGCCCTGAATGCCGCTTCCGAGCTTGTCTATTTCGTCGAGCATCATCACGCAGCCTCGCGATCCGGCCTTGCGGATGGCCTGAATGATGTTGCCCGGCAAGGCGCCGATGTAGGTACGGCGATGGCCGCGAATTTCGGCCTCGTCATGGACGCCGCCGAGCGAGGCACGCACGAACTTGCGCCCGAGCGCGCGGGCAATCGATTGCCCGAGAGACGTCTTGCCGACACCCGGTGGACCGACGAAGCAAAGAATCGGCCCATGACCACTCGGATTGAGCTTGCGCACGGCAAGAAATTCGACGATGCGCTTCTTGACCTGCTCCAGTCCAAAGTGGTCGGCCTCGAGAACCCGCCGCGCTTCGGCTATTTCGATGCGATCCGGCTCGGGCTCCCTCCAGGGCAGCTCGACGAGCCAGTCCAGATAGGCGCGGATCATCGAGTATTCGGCCGCGCCGTCGGACATGTGCTGCAGGCGTTTCAGCTCCTTGTTCGCCTGGTCCGCCACCTCCTCGGGCATCTGCGCCTCGTCGATCGCCTTGCGTAGCGCCTCGATCTCCATGGCATTGCCGGCGTCGCCCTCGCCAAGTTCTTTCTGGATCGATTTCAGCTGCTCGCGCAACAGGTACTCGCGCTGGTGGTGATCCATGCTGGCCCTGGTGCGCTCGTCGATCTCGCGTGACAGGCGAAGCACTTCCAGGCGCCGGAGCAGGCAATCGAGGACCGCATCGAGACGTTGCCCAAGGTCCACGGTCTCCAGTATCTTCTGCCGGTCGGCAGTCTTGATCTCGGTGACGCTGGCGACCAGGTCCGCCAGCGCGCCTGGCTGACTTATGTTCTGCACCGCATGCAGCAACTCCTGCGAGACCTGCGGCATGAAGTGCAGAACTTCCAGTGCCCGTTCGCGCAAGCGAATCAAGCGCGCCTCGATCTCGCGCTCGTTCGCTTCGGACTCGTCGATGCGCACGACTCGCGCCACCGGGAAGGGATATCCGGGCAGGTACTCGCTGACGCGAAATCGCTGCTCGCCTTGACAGACGATGACGTGCGAGTTGTCAGGGAGAGTGACGTAGCGCAGAACGCTGGCGACCGTCCCAACCGTGCACAGATCGTCCGGACCGGGCACCTCGACCTCGGCGTTGCGCTGCAGCAGAATGCCGACCTGGCTCTCGCTCTTGACCGCCTGCTGCGCCGCCAGTATTGCCTGCTCGCGGTTGATGGTCAGCGGCAGGATCATGCCCGGGAAGAGCACGGCATTGCGTATCGGCACAATGACCAGGGCATCGGCGGGGATGACCAGCACGCCACCGCCTGGCGAGGGTCGATCGCGCTCCAGCTGCGCCCTTTCGCTTGACATGGTCTTATCCTTGCATGAATTTACGGAGGACCAGCACGAGAAAACCGTTTTCCAGAAGCTGCTCATGCATGCTGAAACTTCCCGGGGGCAGCGCGATCCGCCGCTCGAAACGGCCATAGGGGATTTCAAGGCGGTGGATGGCACCTCTCTGGCAAGCCGGCGGCATGGGTCGCTCTCCACGCACGAGCAGGCCCGCCTCGTCGAGGGCCACTTCCACCTGCCGGGCATCGACTCCCGGCAACGCGACCAGCAGCGTAAGCTCGTCGCCGTCTTGATAGAGATCGACGGACGGTTCCCAGCACGGCGCCGAGCCCAGAATTTTCAGCGCAAAACTCTGGCGTTGCAGGCGCTCGGCGCCCTGCAGGAGATCGAGCGCCTCGGCCCACACCCAGAAGTCCCGACTACCGGATCTCATAGCGTGCATCCCTTTTCAAGGAAGATTCGTGCTTAACTTGCATCGACCCCAAGAGTATAGCGTGCCCACCTGAGCGCTTCACGCGTCATGGCGGCGGCGGTTGGCGATCATTCGCGCCAGCCTGAACTTGAGGTGACCGAGCGCACGCGCGATAATCCCGGCTTTACCGGTGCCGTCGGCGCCGACCGCCCTTCCGAGAACGCGAGACAAGCGGCGATCAACGGCTGGTAGCGGCCATCAACAGGCGGCATGGCAGGCGCCCGCCTGTTCAGTCACGAGGATAGGCTCTGCATGCTCTTGATGATCGACAACTACGACTCCTTTACCTACAACCTCGTGCAGTATTTTGGCGAGTTGGGGCAGGAAGTCAGGGTATTCCGCAACGATGCCATTTCGCTCGCCGAGATCGCGCGCCTAGACCCGGCCCTGCTGGTCATTTCCCCCGGCCCGTGCACGCCGGCACAGGCGGGAATCTCGCTGGCCGCGATTCGTGAGTTTGCCGGCAGGATTCCACTGCTTGGCGTCTGCCTCGGTCACCAGGCCATCGGCGAGGCCTTCGGCGGCCGCGTGGTGCACGCGCACAGGTTGATGCATGGCAAGGTATCGCCCGTCGAGCACTGCGACCAGGGCGTTTTTCGCGGCCTGCCGAATCCGCTGACCTGCACGCGCTACCACTCGCTGGCGGTCGAGCGCCACTCCCTGCCCGACTGCCTGGAGATTACCGCCTGGACCGACGACGGCGAGATCATGGGCTTGCGCCACCGTACCCTGGCTGTCGAAGGCGTTCAATTCCATCCCGAATCGATCCTCACCGAACGCGGCCACGACCTGTTGAAGAACTTCCTCGAGGAGCACCGCAAATGAAAGCACAGGAGGCCCTGGCGCGAGTCGTCGAACACCGCGAGATCTTTCACGACGAAATGGTCTCCCTGATGCGCCAGATCATGGGTGGCGAAGTGACGCCGGTAATGATTGCGGCGATCATCACCGGCCTGCGCGTGAAGAAGGAAACCATCGGCGAGATCTCGGCAGCGGCGCAGGTGATGCGGGAATTGTCGACCAAGGTAACGGTCAGCGACCGTGCGCACCTGGTCGATACCTGCGGCACCGGCGGCGACGGCGCGCAGACCTTCAACATTTCGACGGCCGCGATGTTCGTCGCCGCGGCGGCCGGAGCCCGGGTAGCCAAGCACGGTGGCCGCTCGGTGTCATCGCAGTCGGGCAGCGCCGACGTTCTCGAGGCGCTTGGCGTGAATATCAACCTCACCCCGGAACAGGTCGGACAGTGCATCGACGAGGTCGGCATCGGCTTCATGTTCGCCCCCAATCACCACAGTGCGATGAAGCACGCGGCGCCGGTTCGCCGCGAGCTGGGGGTGCGTACGCTGTTCAATATCCTCGGCCCGCTGACCAACCCGGCCGGCGCGGAAAGTCAGGTTCTCGGCGTTTTTCATCCCGACCTGGTGGGAATCCAGGTGCGCGTCCTGCAGCGACTCGGCAGCTCGCGCGCGCTGACCGTTTTCGGCCGCGAAGGTCTCGACGAAATCTCGATCGCCGGCGAAACGCTGGTCGGCGAACTGAAGGACGGCCGCATCGACGAGTACACCGTCCACCCCGGGCAGTTCAATCTGCCGCTGCACGATCCCGCCGCCCTGCGCGTGGCCAACGTCGAGGAATCGAAGGCGATGTTGCTGGCCACCCTGCAGAACAAGAGCAGTGCGGCGCGTGACATCGTCGCCCTCAACGCCGGCGCGAGCATCTACGTCAGCGGTCTTGGCGATACGCTTGCCGACGGCGTCGAGCGGGCCTTCGAAGCCATCGCCTCGGGCGCTGCCCTCGCCAGGCTCGACGAGTTCGTCGCGTTCACGCGCGACTTCTCGGCTTGATCAGCCGCTTGGCGAAGGAGACAAGGCATGGCCATCCCGCAAACTGAAAAGCCCTTCGATGCTGCCGCCTACCTGGCCTGGGAAGAAGTGCAGGCAGAGCGGCACGAATACGTCGCGGGCGAGGTCTTTGCCATGGTCGGCGTGCGCCAGTCGCAGAATGTCGCCACACTGAACCTTGCCAGCACCCTGCGCCAAGCCCTCAAAGGCACGCCATGTCGCGTCTTCGTCGAATCGGTCAAGGCCCGCGTCGAAGCTGCGAATTGCTTCTTCTATCCCGACGTACTCGTCACCTGCGACCCGCGCGACCGCTTGACGCCCGACTACGTCAGTCATCCCGTGCTGGTCGCCGAAGTCCTCTCCGAGTCGACCGCGGCCTTCGACCGCGGCGGCAAGTTCGCCGCCTATCGCAAGCTCGACAGCCTGCAGGACTACGTCCTGATCGACCTGAGCACACAACGAGTAGAAGTCTTCCGTCGCGACCTCGAGAATCACTGGGTTCTCCATGACTACGGCCTGGGCGAGGACGTCGAACTCGCCTCCCTGACAGTGCGGGTGCCGGTTGACCAGATATTCGAAGACCCTGCAGAACAAGCCGCACTGCCTTCCGCAGAAGCAGCGCCACGATGAGCGACATCCTCAAGCGCATTCTTGCCGTCAAGCACGACGAAGTCGCGACTGCGCAAGCGGCCACCCCCCTGATCGAGCTACGTGCCGCCGCCGAAAGGCAGCCGGCGGCACGCGACTTTGTCGGCAGCATCCGCGCCAGGATCGCGGCCACGCAGCCGGCGGTGATCGCCGAAATCAAGAAGGCCAGCCCGTCCCGCGGCGTTCTGCGTGCCGATTTCCACCCCGCCGAGATCGCTGCCAGCTATCAGCGCCACGGCGCGGCGTGTCTGTCGGTACTCACCGACAGCCCGTTTTTCCAGGGCTCGCCCGCCTATCTGCAGGCGGCGCGTTCAGCCTGCGCCCTGCCCGTATTGCGCAAGGACTTCCTGGTCGACGCCTATCAGGTCTTCGAAGCACGCGCCATGGGCGCAGATGCGATCCTGCTCATCGCCGCGGCGCTCGATCTGCCGAGCATGCTTGACTTCGAGGCCGTCGCCGCCAGCCTCGGGATGGGCGTGCTCGTCGAAGTGCACAATGGCCACGAACTCGAGCTCGCCCTGCAACTCGTCACGCCGCTGATCGGCATCAACAATCGCAACCTGCGCAGCTTCGAGGTCAGCCTGCAGACGACCCTCGAGCTACTGCCCTTCATCCCGGAAGATCGCATTGTCGTCACCGAAAGCGGCATCCTCGCCGCCCACGACGTCGCTCTGATGCGCGACCACGGCGTCAATGCCTTTCTTGTCGGCGAAGCCTTCATGCGCGCCGGCGAACCCGGCGAAGCGCTCGCGGCCCTGTTTGCCTGACCTCGCCCGATCGACCGCTGGTCGACCCGAACCGGCCTGCGCAGGAAATTGGCAGGCTTGTTGCAAAAACCCAACACTCTCGTCGCAACAAGCCACTAAAGCCCTCGGGAAACTTGCCGCGCTTGGCGGCGTTTGCCACAATCACTTCAACTTCTCGTCTTTACCGAGAGGCCCAGTTTGATGAAGCACCAGTTGGATTCATTGATCGCAAACATAGAGGAGATTCACCATGCAAAAGAAACTTATCGCACTGGCCGTTGCCAGCATGGCCTCGGGCGCTGCTCTTGCCCAGACCAACGTCACCGTTTACGGTATCGCTGACGCCGGCTACGTTTATAGCTCGGGCAGCGCGGGCAAGGACGACTTCCAGAACGGCGACAAGATCGGCGGCAACAACACCTTCAGCGGCATCCAGTCCGGCCTGCTGAGCGTTTCGCGTATTGGCTTCAGGGGCGAGGAAGCCCTCGGCAACGGCCTCAAGGCGGTCTTTACCCTCGAATACTCGCTCGGCATCGACGTCAACGGTGGTATCGGCAGCGGTACCGGGAGTTCTCTGAATTCCCGTCAGCAGTTCGTCGGCCTGCAAAGCGACAAGCTCGGTACTGTCGCCCTGGGCCGTCAATATGCTCCCGGCTATCAGGCCACGATCAATAACGACGCCTTTGCCGGCGCCCCCTTCTCACCGACTGCCTTCCTGACCGCTAACGCAGCCAACACCATCAATCCGGGCAGCAACGCCCGCTGGAATAACGCTGCAACCTACACTTCGCCGAACTGGAGCGGCTTCACCGCCAAGGCCAACTACAGTTTTGGTGAACGCGCCGTAAATGGTATGTTCAACAGCAAGGACACCAGCACCACCGACAACGGCATGTTCGGCATTGGTGGCAACTATTCCAATGGGCCACTGAACATCGACCTGGTTTACCAGACGCGTCAGAAAGTCTATGGTTCATACGGTTCCGTTCCAGCTTTTGGTGCGAACTTCTCCGGCACCGGTGACGGAAAAGACATTAACGAGTACTACATCGGCGGCTCCTATGACTTTAAGGTCGTCAAGGTCATGGGTTCGTGGCAGCAACAGAACGACAAGAACCCGCTCACCAATACCACGTATGGCAATCTCGACAACACGATCTGGACAGTTGGCGCAGTCGTCCCGGTCATGGCCGCGAGCAACATCCTCTTCAGCTACGGCAATCTGGGCTGGGATATGGGCCGCGCTCCCGATGGCGAGAAGCTGTTGAACAACAACAGCCAATCGGCCGCCCTCGGTTGGACGACAGCCATGTCCAAGCGCACCACCCTGTACGCTGGTTACGTCTGGACCTCCAACGACAACTACAGCAGCGCAAGCGGGCCAGCGGCCGGCGTCGGCGCGGTGAACGAAGACAACAACACCTTCCTGGCTGGTGTGCGTCACACCTTCTGATTCCACCGGATCAGCTAGTATGTAAAACGGGCGCTACGGCGCCCGTTTTTTTTGCGTTCATCAGCCAATCCACTAGCCCTGCGTAGCGTATAGAGCCCCCGCCACTATCGCCCGTGCCGGTGACCACAGCGCCGCGACCCCACTCGGCCACCCACCCCGGGGATGTAATTCACATGGCATCGCCATGCGCCGCCCGCAAAGAGGGCTGTGGCAGAAACACAACAATTACTCCTTTCTGCACCAATCGACGTTTGTCGCGCCTGCCCACCTCCCTACAGTTTGCCAAACTCTGTCCAGCCATTTCGCAGCGCTGCCTCAGTCACAGCAGGTCATTTCGGCGCAAAGCGAACAGTCCAATTGATGAAAAACGACACCGGAGATTACTGATATGCAAAAGAGACTCATCGCGCTGGCCGTTGCCAGCCTGGCTTCAGGCGCTGCGCTTGCCCAGACCAACGTCACCATCTACGGCGTCGTCGATGCCGGTTACGTTTACAGTTCGGGTAGCGCCGGTCCCGGCATGGGGACGAATACCTTCAGCGGCATCGCCTCGGGAATCGCCGCCGGTCCGCGCCTCGGCTTCAAGGGCGAAGAAGCACTCGGTAACGGCCTCAAGGCGGTATTCACGCTCGAGTACGCGCTGAACATCGACGGTAACTACGGCATCGGTAACAACGGCGCCGACGGGTCTCTCAACGCCCGTCAGCAGTTCGTCGGCCTCTCCAGCGACAAGCTCGGTACCGTCGCCCTTGGCCGCCAGTACTCGCCTGGCTTCAACGCAGCCGCCCGCAACGACGCTCTCGACGCAACCGACATGGCAATTCAGTCGAGCCTCAGCGCGCTTTCCAATAGCACCATCACGCCGAACAGCCCGGCGCGCTTCGACAACTCGATCACCTACACCAGCGCCACCTACTCGGGCTTTACCGGTAGCGCGATCTACGGTTTCGGTGAAGCAGGCGTCACCAACTCCACCAGCGACAACGGTAAATTTGGTCTCGGCGGCAACTACGCCAACGGTCCAGTGAACGTCGACCTGGTCTACCAGAGCCGTCAAAAGGTAGTCACGACCATTGGCGACGGCACCGTCCCCGTCATTACGGGCAATGGCAAGGACGTCAACGAGTGGTATGTCGGCGGCAATTATGACTTCAAGGTGGTGAAAGCCTTCGCCAGCTACCAGGCACTGAACAACAAGAACGCAACCAGCGGCGAGGTCAATGACAGCAACCTGTGGACGCTTGGCGTGTCTGCACCCGTCGGCCCCGGTACGCTCGCTCTGAGCTACGGCAAACTGTCGCTCGACAAGAAGAACGCGTCGGATGGTGATTCTTGGGGCGCAGGCACCATGTATACCTACCCGCTGTCGAAGCGCACCGCTGTATACGCCGCCTACAGCTACTTCAGCAACGATAACAACTCGCTAGCCAGCCAAGCCATAATCGTGCCAGGAGGCGTTGGTGCCATCGGCGAAAGCAACTACACGGTCGGTGGCGGCCTCGTGCATAGCTTCTGACTTGCCGTCTCTTGATGGCAGAAAAAACGGGCGCCTGGCGCCCGTTTTTTCTCGCCCGCCGGATTCTGGATTATCGCGACGGGCAAAAAAGCCACACCTCGACCGACGGGCGCTTGCTTCCCTTGGTCTGCCCCTGTACAATCCTCGCCTTTCGCTGCAACCAACCGCTTTCATAGGAACGAATATTCATGGCCAATAGCGCACAAGCTCGCAAAAGAGCCCGCCAAGGCGTCAAGCAACGCATCCACAACGCCGGCCTGCGCTCGACGCTGCGGACCGCCGTGAAGCGCGTTCAGAAGGCGATCGTGGCAGGCGACAAAGCTGCTGCCCAGAGCATTTTTCAGGAATCAGTCGCGGTGATTGATCGTATCGCCGACAAGAACATCATTCACAAGAACAAGGCCGCTCGCCAGAAGAGCCGCCTCTCGGCCCAGATCAAGGTTCTCGGCGCGTAAGCCGGACCGGGCTCGAGACGCAGCGACAGCGGCACCTCAGGGTGCCGCTTTTTTTTCGCCCTGCGAGCAGCGATGAGCGCTCCGGCAGGGCCTGCGGGAGCGCCGAACCGCCCCACGGCAGCCGAGGCACGACCCTGGTCGGATAGCAGGGTATAATTCCGCTGAAGATCGCATATTAGATCGTGCTAATATAGCTACATTGATGAGGAATGCCATGACAGCGGTGAAGATGGATATGGAACAGGCTCGCTTCAACATGATCGAGCAGCAAATCCGCCCCTGGGAGGTGCTCGATCCGGAAGTGCTGGCGGTTCTTGACGCGGTGAAGCGCGAGCAATTCGTACCGGCCGCCTACCAGATGCTGGCCTTTGCCGACATCGAGCTGCCGATCGGCAATGGCCAGACCATGCTGCAGCCCAAGATCGAGGCGCGCATTCTTCAGGAAGTGGCGGTCAGGAACACCGACATCGTGCTCGAGGTCGGTACCGGGAGCGGCCATATGGCCGCCCTTCTGGCGACCAAGGCCGAGTATGTCTATAGCGTCGAGATCGATCCGCTTCTCGCCGACACCGCCAGGGCCAACCTGGAGCAGGCAGGGGTGGCCAACGTCAGCGTTGAAACCGGCGACGCGTCCGAAGCCTGGCCGACGCAGGGACCGTACGACGTGATCGTCATCTCCGGCTCCTTGCCCGAGTTGCCCGAAGCCTTCCTGCAGCAACTGAAGATCGGTGGCCGTCTGGCGGCGTTCATCGGCGAGCGGCCGGTGATGCAGGCCCGCCTGACGACGCGCACCGACGAGAAAGCCTTCAACACGATCAATCTTTTCGAAACCATCGTCGCGCCCCTGCGCACGGCAAAGCCGCGCCAGCGCTTCGTTTTCTGACGCTTCCGAGACCAGATGCAGCAGCTCTCGGCGACCCAGTTGAAGGAATGGTTGACGGCAAGCACTCCTGCGAGCGGCAGTGGCGGGTCGCCAGCACGTCGGCCACCGCTGCTGCTCGATGTCCGCGAGCCCTGGGAGTTCGAGCTTTGCCACCTTGCCGATTCCCTCCTCCTGCCCATGCAGAGCGTGCCGGCGCGCATCGACGAGCTCGAGCGCGATGCCGACATCGTCGTCATCTGCCATCACGGCGTTCGTAGCCGGCAGGTTGGCGGCTTTCTCGAGCGGCAGGGCTTCACTTCGATCTACAACCTCAGCGGCGGTGTCGACGCGTGGGCGAATGACGTCGATCCGGCGATGCACAAATATTGAAAGCGAGTTCGAAAAACATGTCCGTGAAACCCGGCGCCCGGAAATTTGGCCCCCGGAAGTTTGGCCCCCGGAAGTTTGCCCTCCTCCTGGCCGCACTTTTCTCTGCAGCTCCCGCGTTCGCCGCCGACCTGCTGCAGGTCTATCGTGATGCCCTGACCTACGATGCACAGTACGCTGCCGCGCGCGCCAGCGCTGCTGCCGGGCGCGAAAAGGAGCCGCAAGCGCTGGCCGGATTGCTGCCGACGATTGCGGCGACCGGCAACACCTTCTGGAACGACACCACCTACAAGGTCAAGCTTAGCCCCCTCAGCGACTCGTATCGGAACAAGTACAACAGCAACGGTTACGGGGTCAGCCTGACGCAGCCGCTGTTCCGCTGGCAGAATTTCGTTCAGTACGACCAGTCGAAGCTGCTGGTCATGCAGAGCGAAGCCACTTTCGCCCAGGCGGGGCAGGATCTGATCCTGCGCGTCGCGCAGGCCTACTTCGACGTCCTCTTCGCGGTCGAGAACCTGCGCGCCGTGCAGGCCAACAAGACAGCGATCGCGCAGCAACTTGCGCAGGCGAAGAAGAACTTCGAGGTCGGCATCGCCACGGTGACCGACACCTACGAATCACAGTCGCGCTACGACCTGGCCACCGCGCAGGAAGTTGCTGCCGACAGCGAACTGGCGGTAAAGCGCTATGCGCTGAGCGTGCTCACCGGCAAGGACGTCGGCGAGCTGAATCGGCTCAAGCCGAAGGCCGTGATGCAGCCGCCACAACCGGCAAACATGGAACAATGGGTCAACGCTGCCGAGAACGACAGCTTCGTCGTCCAGGCGCAGCAGGCGGCCAGCGAAGCGGCGGCCAAGGCCGTCGAGGTGAGCAAGGCGGGGCACTACCCTACGCTGGACATGGTCGCCAACGTCAACCAGAACAACGGTCCCGGCCAGTTTGGTGTCGGCTCGATCGACAACACCACCCGCCAGGTGGGTCTGCAGCTCAATATCCCCATCTTTCAGGGCGGCTCGGTCAACTCGAAGACCCGCGAAGCGATCGCCAGGCGCGACGCCGAACAGGCTGCGCTCGACAATGCCAGGCGCAGCGCGACGCTCACCGCACGCCAATCCTACCTGGGGGTGGTCAACGGCCTCGCCGGCGTCCAGGCGCTGGAAGCCGCGCTGGTTTCCGGCCTCAGCTCGCTGGAATCGAACCGGCTTGGTTACGAGGTCGGCGTACGCATCAACATCGACGTCCTCAACGCCGAGAATCAGGTCTATGTCACCCGCCGCGACCTGGCCAAGGCGCGTTTCGACACCCTGCTCGCCCAGCTCCGCCTGAAAGCCGCCGTCGGCGCGCTCGGCGAAGCCGACCTGGAGAAGGTCAACAGCCTTTTCGAGGCCCCGTAAGCGTCTCGATCAGCGCCATCGTCCGCGCCGTGGCGCCGCGATGCGCCTGACTGAACGCCGTCGCCGCGGCGCGCATGGTCAGCAGCTCCTCCGGCTGGGCAAAGAGTTCGCCGGCCACCAGCGCCGCCTGGCCGGCGTCGACGATTCGCCGCGCGGCGCCGCAGGCCACGGCATCGTCGCTGGCCTGGGCGAAGTTGAAGCTGTGCGGACCCAAGAGCAGCGGACAGCCACAGGCCGCCGCCTCGATCAGGTTCTGTCCGCCAAACGGCAGCACCGTCCCGCCCATCAGGGCCAGATCCGCCAGGGCGTAGTAGGCGGCCATTTCACCCATGCTGTCGCCCAGCCAGACGCGGGTCTCGCTGCCTGGCAGCTGTGCTGAGCTTCGCCGGCGGAAAGCCAGTTTGCGGGCGGCAAGCAGCGCGGCGACCTCGGCAAAACGCTGCGGGTGACGAGGGACGACGACCAGCAAGAGGTCGGCAACGCCCACTGCTGCCAGGGCGTCGAGGAGCAGCGCTTCCTCCCCTTCGCGGCTGCTGGCCAACAACCACACCGGCCGCTGGCCGACTGCCTGCCGCCACTGCGCGCCAAGCTGCAGCTTGTCCGCCGGCGGCGTGACGTCGAATTTCAGATTTCCGCTGACGCTCGGCTGGCGAGCACCCAGGTGCTGCAGGCGTTCGCCGTCGGCCTTCGTTTGCGCGGCGACCGCACTCAGCGACGCCAGCGTCGGTCCGATCAGGCGGCTCAGCCGCTGGTAGCCGCGCAAGGAGCGCGCCGATAAGCGCGCGTTGATCAGCGCCATCGGCACGCGCCGCCGGCGCGCCGCGTCGATCAGGTTTGGCCACAGCTCGGTTTCCATCAGCAGCCCGACGCGCGGCCGGAAATGATCGAGAAAGCGCCCGCAGGCGTCCGGCAAGTCGTACGGCAGGTAGGCCTGTTGCAGCCGCCCGGGATGTGTCGCCAGCAACTCGCTGCCGGTTTCCCGGCCGGTCGGCGTCATATGGGTGAGCAGCAGGTCATGGTCCGGATAGGCAGCCAGCAGCGCGTCGATCAGCGGTGCGGCGGCGCGCGTCTCACCCACCGAAACGGCGTGCAGCCAGAGCAGCGGCCGCTGCCGGGCCGCCAGCGGCGGATAGAAGCCATGGCGCTCGCCAAGATGCTGCACATACGCCGGCTGGCGGCGGGCGCGCCAGAGCAGCCGCAGCCAGACCAGCGGCAGCGCAAGGTAGAAGAGCAGCGAATAGGCGAGAAGGGCCAGACGCGCCATCAACGCAGCGCCTGCTCGGCGACCCTCAGCACCTCGGCGGCCGACGGCGGCGCGCCGCTACGACCGAGGTTGCGCACGAAACCGCTGCCGTAGACGCCGGTCAAGGCCGGATCGGTAGCGACGTAGAGGGCAATCACCGGCACGCCCAGGGCAGCCGCAAGGTGCGCCAGGCCGGTATCGACACCGATCGTCAGGGCTGCCCGCGCGATCAGGGCGGCGACCTGCGGCAGCGACAGGGGCGGCGGCACGATGGCCCCGTCCAGGGCGGCGGCGATACGCTCGGCCCGCTGCCGCTCGAGCGCACTGCCGGCCGGAAAAACCGGCGTCAGCCCGCGCTCCAGCAAGGCGCGACCAAGCACGCACCAGTTCGCCTCGTCCCACAGCTTGTCGTCGCGACTGGTCGCCGTCAGCAGGATGACCGCCCGACCCCGCGCAGGACCAGCGCCGTCGATGGCCGGTGCCGAAATACCGTAGTCGAGCACCAGGTCGACCGGATAGTCGAAAGCGGCTGCGGCCAGCCAGCGGTTGCGTTCGACCGCGTGCACGTTGCGCGGGATGACAAAGGTTTCATCGTAGAAGCGCGCTGCAAGCGGCTCACGCGCCGATTCGGCGGCGTAGCCGTAGTGCCTGCCGCTTGCCTGGCGCGCAATCAGCGCGCTTTTCAGCAAGCCTTGGGTGTCGAGTACGGCGTCGTAAGCCCGGGAAGCGATGCGGGCGCGAAAAGCGCGCACGTCGCGCCAGGTCGCCAGCCGCGCGAGGTTCTTTCGCCAGCGCCTGATGGCCACCGGGATGACCTCGTCGACCGCCGGATGCAGCCGCGCAATGTCGGCGAACGCTTCCTCGACGCACCAGTCGATCGACGCGTCGGGGAAGCTATGGCGCAGATCACTGACGACTGGCAAGTTGTGGATTACATCACCGAGCGACGAGGTTTTTACCAATAGGATGCGCATCGGTGGGCCAGTTCAGGAGAAGAGGGGCGGCAAGCGGGAAGAGCGCATTATAGAAGATGGCGCACGCCGCCAGCCGCGTTGCCGGCCGCCCCTGTCGGCCAGCGCTTGCCGGCGCTCGCCATACACTCCTCGCCACCGCCTGCGAGGGGCAAAACGCGGCAGCGCTATAATGCCGCCTCCCGAATCCCTTGGCGGCAAGCCTGCAGCAATTGGAGACGCTGAAAATGAACACCTCTGTGATCCGCCCGGTAATCCTCTGTGGAGGCTCGGGAACCCGTCTGTGGCCGCTGTCACGAACGCACTACCCGAAGCAGTTTCTCCGCCTGGTCGACGACTTCTCGCTGCTGCAGAACACCGTGCGCCGCCTCGACGGTATCGCCGGACTCGGCGGCGCGATTGCCGTCGCCAACGAGAACCATCGCTTCCTGGTCGCCGAGCAGTTCTTCGAGATCGGCCAGAAGGCCGACATCCTCCTCGAACCGGCCGCCCGCAACACCGCACCGGCCGTCGCCGCGGCCGCCGTGCACGCCATCGGTACCGGCACGCAGCAGGACCCGCCACTGCTCCTGGTGCTGCCATCGGACCATGTCATCGCCAACGTGGCCGCCTTTCAGGAGGCGGTCAGGGCAGCGATTCCACACGCCGACGCTGGCGCCCTGGTCACTTTTGGCGTCGTCCCTGACCGTGCCGAAACAGGTTACGGCTACATCCGTCGCGGCGAGGCCGTGGCCGGCGGCTATGCGCTCGATCGCTTCGTCGAGAAGCCCGACGGCGAAACCGCGCAGCGCTACCTCGATTCCGGCGACTACTTCTGGAACAGCGGCATGTTCCTCTTCCGCGCCGACACCTACCTCGACGCCCTCGAGCGCTACGCGCCGCAAATCCGCGAGTGTGTCACGGCGGCTGTCGCCAGCGACCGCTGCGACCTCGACTTCGTGCGCCTCGATCACGCCGCTTTCGTCGCCAGTCCGTCGAAGTCGATCGACTACGCGGTGATGGAAAAGACCGACCGTGGCGTCGTCATTCCACTCGATGTCGGCTGGAACGACATCGGCGCCTGGGACGCAATGGCGGCGCTGGGCCAGGCCGACGACAACGGCAACACCCAGCGCGGTGACGTGCTGAGTATCGACACCCGCAATTCGATTCTCCTCTCCGAAGGACAGTTGCTGGCCACCGTCGGGGTCAGCGAACTGATCGTCGTCGCCACGCCGGACGCCGTACTCGTCGCCGACAAGTCGAAAGCGCAGGAAGTCAAGGCGGTGGTCGAGGAGCTGAAGCGCTCGGCGCGCAGCGAAACCGAACTCAGGCACATCGTTCACCGCCCCTGGGGCAGCTACGAAGGGCTGGCGCATGCGCCGCGCTATCAGGTCAAGCGTATCCTGGTGAAAGCCGGCGCCAGCCTCAGTCTGCAGAAGCATCATCACCGTGCCGAGCACTGGGTGGTCGTCAAGGGAACGGCGCTGATCGTGCGCGGCGACGAAACCCTGTTGCTGTCCGAAAACCAATCGACCTATATCCCGCTCGGCGTCGTCCATCGCCTGGAAAACCCGGGCAAGATCGACCTCGAGATGATCGAGGTCCAGTCCGGCAGCTATCTCGGCGAGGATGACATCGTCCGTCTGCAGGACAGCTACGGTCGCTGACGCGAAAGCGGTAGGCCGCGCGTCCCGGCTGGCCGGGCTGTACCCGCTGCCGGCGCCCGACTGCGCCGACACCGCTCCTCCCGTCCATTCTCCCTCCCTCTGAAAGGACCTGTACATGATTCTGGTCACCGGCGGCGCCGGCTTCATCGGCGCAAACTTCGTCCTCGACTGGCTGGCACAAAGCGACGAGGCGCTGATCAACCTCGACAAGCTCACCTACGCCGGCAATCGCGAGAACCTCGCGACGCTGGCCGGCGACCCGCGGCACATCTTCGTGCACGGTGACATCGGCGACAGCCAGCTCACCGCCAGCCTCCTGGCGCAATACCAGCCGCGCGCGATCGTGAACTTCGCCGCCGAGTCACACGTCGATCGCTCGATCCATGGTCCCGAGGACTTCATCCAGACCAACATCGTCGGCAGCTTCCACCTTCTCGAAGCGACGCGCGCCTATTGGGGCACACTGGCCGACCCGGCCAGGCAGGGCTTCCGCTTCCTGCACGTGTCGACCGACGAAGTCTATGGCTCATTGCGCAGCGACGAAGCGGCTTTCAGCGAGACGCACGCCTACGAGCCGAACAGCCCGTACTCGGCAAGCAAGGCGGCCAGCGACCATCTCGTGCGCGCCTACCACCACACCTACGGGCTGCCGGTGCTGACCACCAACTGCTCGAACAACTACGGTCCCTACCATTTCCCGGAAAAGCTGATCCCGCTGATGATCGTCAACGCCCTCGCCGGAAAAGCCCTGCCGGTTTATGGCGACGGCCAGCAGATCCGCGACTGGCTGTACGTCAAGGATCACTGCACGGCCATCCGCCGCGTGCTCGAAGCGGGTCGCCCGGGCGAAACCTACAACGTCGGCGGCTGGAACGAGCAACCCAACCTCGACATCGTGCACACCGTCTGCCAACTGCTCGACGAACTTCATCCGCGCGCTGACGGCCGGCCCTATCGCGAACAGATCACCACGGTCGCCGACCGCCCGGGTCACGACCGCCGCTACGCCATCGACGCGCGCAAGATCGAAAACGAGCTCGGCTGGAAGCCGGCGGAAACCTTCGCCACCGGCATTCGCAAGACCGTGCTCTGGTACCTTGAAAACCAGCAATGGGTGCACAACGTACAGTCCGGAAGCTACCGCGACTGGGTCGAAAAGAATTACGGCGAACGCGAGAAATGAGAATCCTGCTCTTTGGCAAGCGCGGACAGGTCGGCTGGGAATTGCAGCGCAGCCTGGCGCCGCTCGGGACGATCGTCGCCCTCGATCGCGAAGGTGATGGTCAGCTGTGCGGCGACTTCACCAAGCTCGACGGCCTGGCGGCCTGCGTGCGCGCAGTCGCTCCGGACGTCATCGTCAATGCCGCCGCGCACACGGCGGTGGACAAGGCCGAAGCGGAACCCGCGCTGGCCCGAACGCTCAACGCGCTGGCGCCCGGCGTGCTCGCCGAGGAAGCCAGCCGCCTCGGCGCCTGGCTGGTGCACTACTCGACCGACTACGTCTTTGACGGCAGCGGCGAGAGGCCCTGGCAGGAAAACGACGCAACCGCCCCACTGAGCGTTTACGGACAAAGCAAGCTCGCCGGCGAACAGGCGGTCGCCGCTTGCGGCAAACACCTGATCTTTCGCACCAGCTGGGTCTACGCCGCGCGCGGCAACAACTTTGCCCGCACCATGCTGCGCCTGGCCGGCGAACGCGACCGGCTGCAGGTCATCGCCGACCAGATAGGCGCGCCGACCGGCGCCGAACTGCTCGCCGACGTCACCGCGCAGGCGCTGCGCAGCGTCCGGCGACAGCCGCAGCTGGCCGGACTCTATCATCTCGCGGCGGCTGGCGAGACCAGCTGGCACGGCTACGCGCGACACGTCGTCGATTTCGCCCGCCAGGCCGGCGAGAGCATCCGCGTCGCCCCGTCGGCCATCGAGGCGGTGCCGAGCAGCGCCTACCCCCTGCCCGCGCCGCGACCGCTGAACTCGCGCCTGGACACACGCAAGCTGCAGACGGCGTTCGATCTGTGCCTGCCCGATTGGCGGGTCGGCGTCGACCGCATGCTGGCCGAAGTCCTCGAAAAGTAGGAGCGCATCACCGCCATCGCCAGAGGGCCGACGCGGTGCGGCACCCGATTCGTGGGATGATAGGTGGCTTTGGCACAGTTGGTCGTTGACCTGAAGGGAGTCTGCCTTGCTCTGGTGGCTCGCATACATTGCACTTGGCCTGTTCACCGGCTTCTTCGCCGGCATGCTCGGCATCGGCGGCGGACTGGTGATGGTCCCGACACTGACCATGATGTTCGCCGCGCAGGCTGGATTTCCGCCCAACGAGGTCCTCCATCTGGCGCTCGGCACGTCGATGGCCACGATCCTGTTTACTTCGCTGGCCAGCCTGCGCGCCCACCACCAGCACGGCGCCGTGCTCTGGAAAATCGTCTTCCAGATCACCCCGGGGATTCTGCTCGGCACGCTGCTTGGCACCTTCTTCGCCGGCAGCGTGCCGTCGAGGCCTCTGGCCCTCTTCTTCACCGTTTTCGTCTGCCTGGTCGCTGCGCAGATGATCCTCAACCTGAAGCCGAAAGCGGCGCGCGAGCTGCCCGGCTTCGGCGGTGTCTTCGCCGTCGGCAGCGGCATTGGCGCGGTCTCGGCGCTGGTCGCCATCGGCGGCGGCTCGCTCACCGTCCCTTTCCTGACCTGGTGCAATGTCCGTGTCCAGCATGCCATCGGGACATCCGCGGCAATCGGGTTTCCGATCGCCTTTGGCGGTTCGCTGGGTTACATCTTCAACGGCTGGGGGCACGCCGATCTGCCACCGTGGAGCCTCGGCTACGTCCACCTGCCGGCTTTCGCCTGGCTGGTGCCGTCGAGCATGCTGATTGCGCCACTCGGCGCGAGACTCGCCCACCGCCTGCCGGTAGCCACCCTGAAGCGCCTTTTCGCCGGCATCCTGATCGTCCTTGCCGGGAAGATGATGTGGGGTCTGTTCGCCTGATGGCGGCGATCAGCGGCCGGTGAATTGCGGCTTGCGCTTTTCCATGAACGCCGCCAGGCCTTCACGATAATCGTCGCTATCGAGAAAAGCGAACGAGGCGCGCAATTCCTCGTCGCTCAGCGGACCACCCTGCTGCAACCGGCGTAACCACTGCTTGTGCCAGCGCGCAACCAGAGGCGCACCGGCGCAAATTCGGCGCGCGCTGGTGTAAGCCTCGTCAACGACGTCGGCATCGGCGACGACGCGGGTGACGAGGCCTTTGGCCAGCGCCTCGGTCGCGCCGAGAATGCGGCCTTCGAGCAGGATTTCGAGCAGGCATGCCGGTCCAGCCAGACGGAGCAGACTCGCCATTTCGGCGGGATACATGGAAAAACCGAGCCTGTTGATCGGTGCGCCGAAACGCGACGACTGCGCGCAGATGCGCAGGTCGCACTGCGCGGCAATCTCCAGCCCGCCACCGATACACGCCCCCTGCAGCAACGCGATCGTCGGCTGACGACAGTCGGCCAAAGCCTGCAAGGCGGCTCCCGCTTGCGCGTGGTAGGCCATCGCCCGGTCCACCGTGTCTCGCCGGCTGAGAAACTCTTCGATGTCGCCCCCAGCGGCGAAAGCCTGATCCCCATCGCCGCGGACGATGACGCAGCGCAGCTGATCGTCGCCCGACAGTTCGGCGACGATCTCGGCCAGGCTCTGCCACATGGCGAAGTCGATGGCGTTGAGCTTGCCCGGGTTCGAGAGGGTGACCGTGGCCACATTTTCCGCGCGCGTGCACAGAACACGCCCGCTCATGTCGCCAGTTCTTGAGCGACGTGGCTCCTGGCCAGCGCCTGGCGTCCGGCCAGAATGTGATCGTGCATCGCCGCTTGCGCGCCCGCCGCGTCGCCGGCCTTGATCGCCGCCAGGATGGCCGCGTGTTCGACGAGCGACTGCTGCAGGCGACCGTCGATGCTCAGTGAAAACAGGCGCGTCAGTTTGAGCACCTTGCGCAGGTCCTGGATCACCTGGCGCAACCTGCGGTTGCCGGACATTTCCTGGATCTGGTAGTGAAACGCCTGGTTGGCCTCGAAAAACCGCGCGATCTCGTTGCTCTCGGCGAACTGCTCCAGTTGCCCGTGCAGCGCATCTAGCCTGGCCAGGTCCTCGGGCTGTGCACGCGTCGTCGCTTCGAGGGCGCAACGGCCTTCGAGCATGGCCATCAAGGGGAAGATGTCATCGAGATCCTGCTCGGAAACCTCGGTCACAAAGCAGCCACGGCGTGGGCGCAGCGTCACCAGACCTTCGGAGGCCAGCACCTTCAGCGCTTCGCGCAGCGGCGTCCGGCTGATCCCGTAATCGAGCGCCAGCGCCTGCTCGTCGATTCTTGCCCCGGGGAGCAACTCATGCGCAAAGATTCTCTGCCGTAGTCGTTCAGCGACTTCCTGATAGAGGGCAGTCTGGGCGATTTGACTCGGATCCATCGATCTCTTTAATGCCGATTCGTTCAGGGTCTCAGGCGAGACCTTGCTTTCATAATTATGGATACAGTATTATTCGTCGGGCGGGGTGTCAAGCGTTACAGGCATCTGTCAGCCGTTGTGGCTCTCCTGGTCGGTATAATTCTTAGAGTCGTCGGGGGCGAGAGCCCCACCCCATTCCTCTGATTCCGTGAAAGGTTCCGTCATGTCCAACGAGAACAACGCTGCAGCCGCTGATTCGTCAAACCTCGATGCCTGGAAAAAGGCAGCCGCCAAGGCGCTGCGCGGCGCCGACCTTGAAACACTGAACTGGGTCACTCCTGAAGGAGTGGTCGTCAAGCCGCTGTATACCCGCAAGGATCTGGAAGGCCTGCCCTACACCGACACGCTGCCGGGCCTCGCCCCCTTCGTTCGCGGCCCGCAGGCCACGATGTATACCGGCCGGCCATGGACCATTCGCCAGTACGCCGGCTTCTCCACCGCCGAAGCGTCGAACGCCTTCTACCGCAAGGCGCTCGCCGGCGGTGGCCAGGGCGTCTCGGTGGCCTTCGACCTGGCCACCCACCGTGGCTACGACTCCGACCATCCGCGCGTCACCGGTGACGTCGGCAAGGCTGGCGTGGCAATCGACTCGGTCGAAGACATGAAGATTCTCTTCGACGGCATCCCGCTCGAGAAGATCTCGGTATCGATGACCATGAACGGTGCCGTCCTGCCGATTCTTGCCGGCTACATCGTCGCCGCCGAAGAACAGGGCGTGCCGCAGGACAAGCTCTCGGGGACCATCCAGAACGACATCCTCAAGGAGTTCATGGTCCGCAACACGTACATTTACCCGCCGCAGCCGTCGATGAAGATCATCTCCGACATCATCGGCTACACCGCCCAGCACATGCCGAAGTTCAACTCGATCTCGATTTCGGGTTACCACATGCAGGAAGCCGGTGCGACGCAGGCGCTCGAGCTGGCGTTCACCATTGCCGACGGTCGCGACTACGTGCGCACGGCGATCGCCTCCGGCCTGGACGTCGACGCCTTTGCCGGCCGACTTTCGTTCTTCTTTGCCATCGGCATGAACTTCTACCTGGAAGTGGCCAAGCTGCGCGCCGCGCGCCTGCTGTGGTGGAGAGCGATGCAGGAGTTCGAGCCGAAGAATCCCAAGTCAAGCATGTTGCGTACGCACTGCCAGACCTCGGGCTGGTCGCTGACCGAACAGGACCCCTACAACAACGTCGTGCGTACGACCATCGAGGCCATGGCCGCCGTTTTTGGCGGCACGCAGTCGCTGCACACCAACGCCCTTGACGAGGCGATCGCCCTGCCCACCGAGTTCTCGTCGCGCATTGCCCGCAACACGCAGCTGGTCATCCAGGAAGAGACGCACATCACCAACGTCATCGACCCGTGGGCCGGCTCGTACATGATGGAGAAACTGACCCAGGACCTCGCCGACGAGGCCTGGAAGATCATCGAAGAAGTCGACAGCATGGGCGGCATGACGCACGCCGTCGAATCGGGCTGGGCGAAGATGAAGATCGAGGGCTGCGCAGCCGACAAGCAGGCGCGCATCGACTCCGGCAAGGACGTCATCGTCGGCGTCAACAAGTACAAGCTGGCCAAGGAAGATGCGCTCGAAATCCGCGACATCGACAACAACGCCGTGCGCGACTCGCAGATCGCCCGCCTCAAGAGCGTCCGCGCCAACCGCGATAGCGAGAAGGTCAATGCAGCGCTCGCCGACCTGACGCGCTGCGCCGAGACCAAGGAAGGCAACCTGCTCGACTTTGCGGTCAAGGCGATGCGCCTGCGCGCTTCGGTCGGCGAGGTTTCCGACGCCCTGGAAAAGATCTACGGACGTTTCCGCGCCACGCAGCAGACCGTCTCTGGCGTCTATGGCGCGGTCGTCGAAGGCATCGCCAGCTGGGAAGCGCTGAAGGGCGAGATCGCCAAGTTCAATGACGACGAAGGCCGGCGGCCGCGCATCATGGTCGCCAAACTCGGTCAGGATGGCCACGACCGTGGCGCCAAGGTGGTGGCTACCGCGTTTGCCGACCTCGGCTTCGACATCGACGTCGGCCCCCTCTTCCAGACCCCGGAAGAAGCGGCGCGGCTGGCCATCGAAAACGACGTCCATGCGGTCGGTGTATCGTCGCTCGCCGCCGGACACAAGACGCTGTTGCCGGCGCTGGTCCAGGCACTCAAGGATCAGGGCGCCGACGACATCATCGTCTTTGCCGGCGGGGTGATCCCGGCGCAGGACTATGACTTCCTGTACAAGTCGGGCGCCAAGGCCATCTTCGGACCGGGAACGCGTATCGAAGATTCGGCGATGACCATCCTCAGCGAGATCCGCAAAGCCCGCGCTTCCGCCTGAACCGGCCCACCCACTGCTGTCAGTCATGGATATGACCCACTCTTCAACCGCTAGTATGGCCACGGCTGACCAGCATCTCGTCGACGGCGTCCTCGCGCGCCGTCGACGAGCGTTGGCGAAAGCCATCACGCTCGTCGAGTCGACGCGCAATGATCATCAGCGTCGTGCGCGACAGGTGCTCACCGCGTTGCTCCCGCATACCGGACGAACCATCCGCGTCGGCATCTCGGGCGCACCGGGCGCCGGCAAGTCCACCTTTATCGAATCGCTCGGCCTGTACCTGATCGACGCCGGCAAGCGCGTCGCCGTGCTCGCCGTCGACCCGTCGTCGTCGGTTTCGGGCGGCTCGATTCTCGGCGACAAGACGCGCATGGAGCTGCTCTGCCAGCGCGACGAAGCGTTCATCCGCCCCAGCCCCTCGTCGGGTTCGCTGGGCGGGGTTGCCGACAAGACGCGCGAAGCGATGCTCCTTTGCGAAGCCGGCGGCTTCGACGTGATCATCGTCGAGACCGTCGGTGTCGGCCAATCCGAAACCACGGTCGCCGGCATGGTCGATGCATTCGTCCTGCTGCAGCTGCCGAGTCAGGGCGATGACCTGCAGGCCATCAAGAAGGGGATTGTCGAGATTGCCGACCTGATCGTCTTCAACAAGGCCGACATCGACGAACGCGCCGCCGCCGCCGCACGCAGTCAGATGCGCGCCGCGCTGACCATGCTGCGCAGCGCCAGCCCCAACTGGCGGCCGCCGGTGCTGACGTGCAGCGCGCTGGGCAAGCGCGGCATCGTCGAGTTCTGGGCCGAAATCGAGCGCTACCAGCGCCTGATGAGCGAAAGCGGCGAATTCGAACAAAAGCGCCGCCGCCAGGCGGTGGACTGGATGTGGAGCCTGATCGATTCCGGTCTGCGCCGCTACTTCCGCTCGCACCCGAAAGTCCGCGCCGCTCTGCCCGATCTCTTGAGTGACGTCGCCGAGGGGCGGACGACACCCGGCGCGGCAGCGTCACGGCTGCTGACGCAGATGAAGGAATGATTTCTCGAGTCGGACCAGGATAGTCCGACTTGCACGCGTAGTTCTGATGTTTGAGTAGTTCTGATTGACCCGACCGTTAGGGAGTAAACCTTATGCACGACATCATTCGCCAGCTTGCAGAAAAGCGTGCGGCGGCGCGTCTGGGTGGTGGCCAGAAACGCATCGACAGCCAGCACAGCAAGGGCAAACTGTCCGCCCGCGAGCGTATCGAGCTGTTGCTCGACAGTGGCTCTTTCGAAGAATGGGACATGTTCAAGGAGCACCGATGTCACGACTTCGGCATGGCCGACCAGTCGGTTCCCGGCGACGGTGTAGTGATTGGCTGCGGAACCATCAACGGTCGTCTGATGTTCGTGTTTTCGCAGGACTTCACGGTCTTCGGCGGCTCGCTGTCCGAAGCGCACGCCGAAAAGATCTGCAAGGTGATGGACCACGCGATCAAGGTTGGCGCGCCGGTCATCGGTCTCAACGACTCGGGTGGGGCGCGCATTCAGGAAGGGGTCGCTTCGCTGGCCGGCTACGCCGACGTCTTTCAGCGTAACGTTCTCGCCTCCGGCGTCGTTCCGCAGATTTCGCTGATCATGGGGCCCTGTGCCGGCGGCGCCGTTTATAGCCCGTCGATGACCGACTTCATTTTCATGGTCAAGGACTCGTCTTACATGTTCGTCACCGGCCCGGAAGTGGTCAAGACGGTGACCCATGAAGACGTCACCGCTGAAGAACTGGGCGGCGCCGTCACCCATACCAGCAAGTCCGGCGTCGCCGATCTGGCTTTCGAAAACGACGTCGAAGCGTTGATGATGATGCGCCGCTTCATCAGTTTCCTGCCATCGAACAACCGCCAGAAGCCGCCGCGCCTGCCCTCGCAGGATTCCGCCGACCGCCTCGACTACTCGCTCGACACGCTGGTCCCGGACAACACCAACAAGCCGTACAACATCAAGGAACTGATCATCAAGGTCGCCGATGACGGTGATTTCTTCGAGCTGCAGCGCGAATACGCCAAGAACATCGTCATCGGCTTCGCACGCATGGATGGCTCGACCGTCGGTATCGTCGCCAACCAGCCGCTGATCCTGGCCGGCTGCCTGGACATCAAGAGCTCGATCAAGGCCGCCCGCTTCGTCCGCTACTGCGACGCTTTCAACATCCCGGTGGTGACCTTCGTCGACGTCCCCGGCTTCATGCCCGGCACCGCCCAGGAATACGGCGGCATCATCAAGCACGGCGCCAAGCTGCTCTACGCCTACGCCGAGTGCACGGTGCCGAAAATCACCGTCATCACCCGCAAGGCCTACGGCGGCGCCTACGACGTGATGGCTTCCAAGCACCTGCGCGGCGACGTCAACTTCGCCTGGCCGTCGGCCGAGATCGCGGTCATGGGCCCGAAAGGCGCGGTCGAAATCATTTTCCGCGAGGAGAAGAACGACCCCGCCAAGCTCGCCGCGCGCGAAGCCGAATACAAGGAAAAGTTCGCCAACCCCTTCGTCGCCGGAGCACGCGGCTTCATCGACGACGTGATCATGCCGCACGAAACCCGCAAGCGGATTTGCCGCTCGCTGGCCATGCTGCGCGACAAGAAACTGGAAAACCCGTGGCGCAAGCACGGCAACATTCCGCTTTGATCCACGGGGAGAAATAGAGATGTTCAAGAAAATACTGATCGCCAACCGCGGCGAAATTGCCTGCCGGGTCATGAAGACCGCCAAGCAGATGGGTATCCAGACAGTCGCCGTGTATTCCGAAGCCGACAAGGACTCGATGCACGTGCTGATGGCCGACGAAGCAGTGTGTATCGGCCCGGCGCCTTCCAAGGAGTCGTATCTGGTCATCGACAAGATCATCGACGCCTGCAAGCAGACGGGCGCCGAGGCCGTGCACCCCGGCTATGGATTCCTCTCCGAGAACGAGGAATTCTCACGCCGCCTCGAAGACAACGGCATCACCTTCATCGGCCCGAAGCACTACTCGGTGGCCGCGATGGGCGACAAGATCGCCTCGAAAAAGCTGGCCCTGGAAGCCAAGGTCAACACCATTCCCGGTCACAATGCGGCCATCGAGGACGCCGCCGAAGCCGTTGGCATCGCCCAGAAGATCGGTTATCCGGTAATGATCAAGGCCTCGGCTGGCGGGGGTGGCAAGGGCCTGCGCGTTGCCTATAACGACAAGGAGGCGTCGGAAGGCTTCGACGCCTGCCGCAACGAGGCGCGCAACAGCTTCGGCGACGATCGCGTGTTCATCGAGAAGTTCGTCGACGGACCGCACCATATCGAAATCCAGGTCATCGCCGACTCTTTCGGCAACACCGTCTACCTGCTCGAACGCGAGTGCTCGATTCAGCGCCGGCACCAGAAAGTCATCGAGGAAGCCCCGTCGCCGTTCATCGACGACAGCATCCGCAAGGCCATGGGCGAGCAGGCCGTGGCACTGGCCAAGGCGGTGAAGTACCAGAGCGCGGGCACCGTCGAGTTCGTCGTCGGCTCCGACAAGTCGTTCTACTTCCTGGAAATGAACACCCGTCTGCAGGTCGAGCACCCGGTCACCGAAATGATCACCGGCGTCGATCTTGTCGAGTTGATGATCCGCGTCGCCGCCGGCGAGAAGCTGCCTTTCGTGCAGGAAGACATCAAGCCCAACGGCTGGGCGATCGAGTGCCGGATCAACGCCGAGGACCCCTTCCGCGGCTTCCTGCCCTCGATCGGTCGCCTGGTCAAGTATCGGCCGCCGGAGAGCGTCGACGGACAGGTACGTGTCGATACCGGTGTCTTCGAGGGCGGCGAGATATCGATGTACTACGACTCGATGATCGCCAAGCTGATCTGCCACGGGGCGACCCGCGAACAGGCCATCGGGCGCATGCGCGACGCGCTGAACGCCTTCGTGATTCGCGGCATTGGCTCGAACATCCCTTTCCAGGCGGCGCTGATGCAGAATCCGCGTTTTCTTTCCGGGATCTTCACCACCGCGTTCATCAGCGAAGAGTTTCCGAACGGCTTCGTCGCCGCCGACGTGGTGCACGACGATCCGGGCCTGCTCGCCGCCGTCGCCGCCTTCGGCCGTCGCCGCTACATCGACCGGGCAGTTCAGGTCAGCGGCCAGATGCCGGGGCACGAGCGCAAGGTTGGCAGTGGCTGGGTGGTGCAGATGGAGGGCAAGGACTACCCGGTGGTGGTCACCTCCATTCCTGGCGGTTACTCGGTGACCTACGGCGCGGATCGCTACGACCTCGTTTCCGACTGGAAATTCGGCGAACTGGTTTTCCGCGGCACCTGTAACGGCACGCCACTGTGCCTGCAACTCGAACGTATCGGCCTGCTCTACCGCGTCGTCCACTTCGGCAAGCAGGTCAAGGCGACGGTAATGACCGCCAATGCCGCCCGCATGCTGGCCCTGATGCCCAAGAAGGTGCCGCCGGATCTCTCCAAGTTCCTGCTCTCACCGATGCCCGGCCTGCTGCGTGAAGTCTCGGTCAAGGCCGGCGAGCAGGTCGCTGCCGGCGAAAAACTCGCCGTCATCGAAGCGATGAAGATGGAGAACGTGCTCAAGGCCGAACGCGATTGCAAGGTCAAGAAAATCGTTGCCACCGCCGGCGAAAGCCTGTCGGTCGATCAGGTGATCATCGAGTTCGAATAGGTCTGAGCCGGCGGCAGTTCGCCAACCTTCGAAGCCCGCCTCCCGGCGGGCTTCTTTCGTTGCGCTGCGCGCATTCTTCACCACCGCGCCTCGCCCACGGTGGTCCGTAGAGGCGCGTGGCGTCAAGCCCTGCTGGCGGAAAATGGATTGCCGGCGCCGGCCGTGATCCGGCTGCACGCTTCTCCGCGGTCGACCGCCCAGAGTCGACGGGCAGGCTCGCGCGCGCTGCGAACGAGCCAGGCGCCGCCAGAAAGGCGCAGTGCAGCCTCATCGGGTAGGCCGTTCGTGCCGATCGTCGTCGCGCGCGAGGTGTACCTTGATAAGGTGCTGCAGGACGGCCATCAGGGCCGCGCTGGTGATACCGAACATCAATACACCGTTGGCCGCCTCCAGTGCCCCCAGCAACTTCCACCGCTCGCCCATGACCACGTCGCCATAACCAAGCGAAGTGTAGTTCACCGCCGAATGGTAGACGGCCTGGTAAAAGGCGTCGAACTCTCCGAGGGCTATGAAGATGCCTCCCCAGAGAGCGATCTGCAGCAGGTTCCCGGCCATCATGATGATCATTACCACCAGCAGCGGCCTGACGCCGGCCAGGACGCCATGCCGCGTCAGCTTGTGGGCGGACTGACGCATGTAGTAGCGGACACTCCAGAAGGTCACCGTCGCCTGCAACACCAGGCACACCAGCATCGTCGGCAAACCGATCGCCATATTCATCCAGATCATGCCCATTCCCCCTGATCAGCCGCCATTGAAAAACAAGGCCCGCGATCGCGCGGCGCGCCAGCGTTCGAGCGCCCAGACCATCGCCCAGGCGTACAGCGAAACCCCGATGAAGAGTCCGACGCGCACCGCTGACGCCTGCAGGACGGCGCTGCCGTTGGCGCTGTCCTCTACTGCCGGCCCGATCAGGATTATCGTCGTCACCAGCGCGTTGCTCCAGAAAGACGGCGAAAGCGCGCTCGGCACGACGCGGTAGAGGCGGGCGCCGACCCACAGGGCGGCACCTGTCATCCACAGCACCAGCATCCACAGGTTCGCCCACAGCGACAGGCCGACCCAAACGGCCAGCGCGATACCGGCCGCGGCCAGCGTCGATCCCACCAGTTCCAGGCCGGCCCTGCGCGTGTCGGTCGAACCCGCCTGCTGGCCCAACTGGGCGCTTTTAATGATCGTCGCCAAATACGACGACGGGTCGGTCAGCGCCAGAACGAACGCTGGCAGAACGACCAGCGTGCCGCGCAGCGCAATCCAGTTCGCCGTCTCGCGGTCAGCCACTGGCGGCGGCTTCTTTGCGGCTGGGCGCGGCGGATCAGGGAAAAACGCGTACGAGACGCCGCCGACCAGGCTGCCGAGGGCGACACCGAGCGCCAGCGCCACGGCGATGGCGGTCACCAGAGCCTGCTCGGCGACACCGGCGACCGGGATCATCGTGAAAGCGACCACGAGCACCATGGTCAGCGGATTGCCGGTGCGGATGCCGACGAAGAACAGACCGTAGAGGATGACGCCGGTCAGCAGAACGCCGGCCAGCGCGTAGTTTTCGAGCAGCGGCACCATCAGCACGCCCACCGAAACGAGTGCCGCAAGCACGGCGGCGATCGCCAACCCCCTGGCCGGCGGCAGCGGCGGACCCGGTTTGGACAGAACCATGACGGCCAGCAGGCAGACGACGTAGGGCAGCGGAAGCGCCGCGCCGTAGGCGACCAGCACGGCGAGGCCGAGGCCGACCGCCAGCCGCAACACCGCCTTGTCTGCCGGGGCAATCATCGGCGCTTCAGTAGAGGTAGGAGAGCAGGCTCATCAGCCGAATGTAGGCCGCGCCGAGCCGGTTCATGATGACGTTGTCACCGCTGTAGACCATCACCTCGGCCTCCCCGCCGGGGCGAACCCGGCCCAGCCGTGCCGCTTCGTCGGCGTCGAACTCGATCGCCACCGGGAAGCGCTGCGCCTGGCGCAGCCAGTCGCGGCTGTTCTCGATCGTCGGCAGCGTCCCCGTAGGCGCCTGCTGGCCCGAGCTGACGCCGCCGCCGACACTACGGACGCGGCCCTTGAGCACCTCGCCGGGGAGCACGTCGAGCACGATCGCCACCGCGTCGCCGGGATCGATGTTGCCGAGATTGTTCTCGGTCATGTCGGCACTGATCCACAGGTCGTGGTTGGCGATCAGGGTCATCGCCGGCGCACCTGCCTGGGCGAAATGGCCGACATCCGTGCGCAGGTCGGTGACCGTGCCGCGGGCCGGGGCGAGCACTTTCGTGCGCGCCAGGTCGAGTTCGGCCTTTTCAACCGCCGAGCGTGCGCTGCGCAACTGGGCGTTGCCGTCGCCGGTCTCTCCGAGCGCTTCCTGGGCCTTGCGCAGCTCCGCTTCGGCGGCCTTTGCCCGACTGCGTGCCTCGACCCCTGTCGCCTGTGCGACTTCGAGTCGGCGCACCGATATCGCGCCCGGGTCTTCGGCGTAGAGCGCCTCGTGCCGTGCGGCATCCTTTTCCGCCTTGACTTGATTGGCCTGCGCCGCCTGCAGCGAGGCGCGCGCCGCGTCCACCCCCGCCACCGCGGCATTGACCGAACTGCGCACCGATTCCAGGTCCGAGCGGCTGCGCTGCAACGCGATCCGGTATTGCTCCGGATCGATGTCGAACAGCGGCTGGCCGGGCTGCACCTCGTCGTTGTTCCGCACATGCACCGCCAGCACCTTGCCTGCCACCTCGGCGGCGACAGGCACGACGAAGGCCTGCACGCGCGCCTGCGTGGTATGCGGCGTCAGGCGGTCGGCGACGAAGTACCAGAGCAGGCTGCCGACGATCAGCGCCAGCACGACGCTCGCGCCGACCCGCGTCGCCTTGCCCGGTTGCGCTTCGGCGTCGGTCGCGGGCGACGGGTCCTGGCTGGGCGATTCGTCTGTCATCGTTCTTCCCTCTCCGGTGTGATCTGCGGCGGGGCGGCATCGGGTGGCGGCAGCGGCGCCGCCAGCAGGTCGTGCCAGTCGCTGCGCTCGGCCATCGTCCCGCGCGTCGCGTCATCGACCAGTGGCCGGCTGCGTGCCTGCTGCCAGCCACCGCCCATCGCCTTGTATAGCGTGACCAGACTCTGTGCGACATTGCCCATGGCGTTGATCTGCCGCTCCTGCTGGCTGAACAGCGCGCGCTGCGAATCGAGGACGCGCTCGAAGCCGGCCATTCCCTCGCGGTACTGGAGAGTGGCAATATCGAGCGAGCGCCGCGCCGCCTTGACCGCCTCCTCGAGCAGGGGCACCTGGTCGCGGTTGGCGACGAAGCCGGCCGCGGCGTCATCGACTTCGCGCGCCGCCGCGAGCACCGTTCCCTGGTACTGCTCGTAGAGTGCCTGGAAGCGAGCGTCCTGGACCAGCACCTCGTTGCTCAGGCGGCCGTGGTCGAAAACGTTCCACAGCAGGCTCGGGCCTATTCCCCAGGCGAGCGTGCGCGGCGCGCCGGACAGCGACGTCGCCGAAACACCGAGCGATCCCACGAGCGCGAGCGACGGGTAGAGGTCGGCGACGCTGACGCCGATCAACGCCGACTGCGCCGCCAGTTGCATCTCCGCTGCGCGCACGTCAGGGCGGCGGCGCAGCATCCCGGCCGGCATGTCGGCGACGACGGCGATCCCGGCCTGCGGGATGCGTTCCCGGCCCTCCGCCATTTCCGGCAGTGGGCCCGGCGGGCGGGCGAGCAGCACGGAGAGTGCGTTTTGCGTCTGGCGCAGGCTGCCCTCCAGTTGCGGGATCGAGGCAAGCGTGCTCAGGTACTGCGACTTCGCCTGCTGCACGTCGAGTTCGGAATCGTTTCCGTGCTTGAACAGCCGCTCGGTGATCTCCAGGCTGCGCTTCTGCAGCGCGGCGTTCTCGCGTGCGATCGTCAGGCGCAACTCGAGGGTGCGGATCGCGGCGTAGTATGAGGCCGTCTGTGCTGCCACCAGAACCTGTAGGTCGTCATACTGGGCGATGCTGGCGAAGTAGGCGGCATCGGCCGCTTCGATGCCGCGCCGGAATCTCCCCCAGAAATCGATTTCCCAGCCAACGCCGACACCGATGCTGTACGCCGTCAGCACGGTGTCCGGCCCGCTGCTCGCCTCGGTTCCAGTGCGCAGCACGGTGCCGGTCACCTGCTGCTGTTGTGGATAGAGAAGGCTACCGGCGATAGCCAGTTGCGCGCGCGCCTCGAGGATGCGCATGCCGGCTGTGCGCGCGCTCGGGTTGGCGCGCTGCGCCTCGGCGACGAGCGCGTCAAGCACTGGGTCGTCGAAATTGCGCCACCATTCATCGCCCGCCGCACGCGGACGCTCGCGCTTTTCCGCCGTCAGCGTCGCCAGCGAACCGCCCGACCAGCCGGCCAGCGCCGGCACCTCGGGCCGCTTGAAGTCGGGCCCGACCGCTGCGCAGCCGCCGAGCAACAGCGCGGCGGCAAGGGCGGGCAGGCGCGGACCGGTCGTGCCGGCGAAGCACCGCCGCATCGGCTCAGGCGGCGGTGGGGGATGAGTCGTTGGCGGCGGCGTGTGGCCGTGTCCGTTCCGGGTTGTCTGCCACCCAGCGCATGAAGATCTGGTAGCCCAGCGCCAGCAGCGTCGCGCCGATGAACATGCCGAGGATACCGGTCGTCGCCATGCCACCGAGCGCGCCGATCAGGATCACCGGCATCGGCGCATCGACGCCACGGCCGAGCATCAGCGGTTTGAGAACGTTGTCGGCCATGCCGCCGACGAACAACAGTACGGAGTAGGCGGCGGCAGCGACCGTACCGTAGTCACCGCTCGCCCAGATCCAGCCGATCACCGGCAGCGTGACGAGCAGCGCCGGCAACTGCGCGATGCCGAGCACAAGGATGACCACGGCCAGCACGCCGGCGAACGGGACGCCGGCGACCATCAGCGAGACGCCGATGATCAGCGCCTGAATACAGGCGATGCCGATGACGCCCGAGGCGACGGCACGCACCGTCGCGGTCGACAGCGCGGTGAACTCCTTGCCGCGGGCCAGCCCGGCGATACGTTCGAAGATCTCCAGCATCGCCTTTGCACCCGCTTCGCCCCAGGCCATCATGATGCCGGCGATGATGAACGAGAAGATGAACATCAGCAGGCTACCACCGAGGCCGGCGACCATGCCCAGCGCCTTGGTCGCCAGTTCGCCGATCTTGGGCTGCATGGTCTTGACCAGTGCCGGCAGGTCAGCGTGCGCCTGCGACCAGAGCGCATGCGCCTTCTCGCCCACCAACGGCCAGGACGCCACCCTGTCGGACGGCGCCGGTACCTGGAGCGTGTTGTCGCGCACGCTGTGGACCAGGCCTTGGACCGAGTCGCCGAACTGGCTGGCCAGCATGACCGTCGGCGTGATGATGACGGCGACAGCGAGCAGCACGATCAGCGTCGACGCGAGCCCCTGCTTGCCGCCGATTCGGGCGGCGAGCATCTGGTGCAGCGGGTAGATCGTGATCGCCAGGATAAGCGCCCACAGCATCATCGTCATGAATGGCGAGACGATCTTGTAGCACAGCAATACCAGCGCCAGCACCAGGGCGGCACGGATGAAGACGTCGAGCAGGCGACGTGACAGACGGTCTTCCAGTTCGTGGTCGGGTTCGCGGGGGGCGGTCATCGGGGGTTTCCTTCTATGCGGCGGTGAACGGGACCGGCAACGCTGATGGCGGCACACCACCCCATGTGGTGGCGGCGTGAATGTAGCACACCGCGGCGCCGCGAGCAGCCGTCAATGGCCGATCCCGTGCCGGCATGCATCACCACTTGCAGAAGAGCCCTCCCGTATGGCACCCGTGCGCACGAAGTGACGAAACGCCAGCTGGACGCGACGGCCTTGTTGCATTGGCGTATTCGAAGAGAGACCGGACTGCTCGGCGACATGCCGGAAACGCGGGGAAAATCCGGGCCCGACGAACCTCTTGCGCAGGTAGACGGTCGAAGTGCGTTCCGCCGCTGGCGGGCGCTACCGCTCGCCCGCCAGCCCCGGCAGATTGTGCTCCATCAGCGCGAAGAAGCGCTCGTAGAAACGCCCGGCGGGAATCGTTTCACTGGCTACCTTGACCAGCGAGTCACCGGACGCCGTGAGCGGGATCGACAGCGAGCCGATCGCCGCAAGGCCGACGCTCGCCGAGTTCGGGTTCTTCTTGAGCGTGTAACGGTCCTGCACCGCGCTCACGTACGCCGTCGCCAGCTTGCCGCCCGTGCCCACCGGGGCGCAGACGACGTTGAAGACGATCTGCACATGCACCTCGCCCTCGGGCTGAAAGCTCTTGCTGCCGCTGACGAAATCGGGCACCTGCGTGGTCAGCCGGTAGCCCTGGCTGAGCAGCGCGCGGCGTGCCGCTTCGCAGGTTTTTTCGACGCTGGCGTCGAAAAGACGCGAGAAGGTCTCGTCGGGTTCGAAACCTTCCTTCTGGTAGACGGCAATACGGCTCGGCTCAGTCGTGCAGGCGGCCAGCAGCGCGAGCAACACCATCGCGGCCAGTCTTTGGCGAACCCGGGATGGACGGCGGCACTTTTCCAGCCCGGGTAGTTGTTGCGAGGATTTCCTGCAAGTAGGCATCGCCATTCTCCGGTCGGCGGTAGTGCAAACAGCAGATTATTCCAAAGCAATTCGGCGCCAGACTGCCGGCACATGGCGATGAACAGTACGCGCTGCGCGCAATTCGACCTCCTGCAAACCCCGCTCCCGCCATGATAGCCGACGCGCCACTGGATTCTCGCCCCACCGTCTCAGGCACGCGTTCGATAGGGCTCCTCGAAGTCCAGGAAGTCGTGCTCGGCCAGCGCATCGGTGGTCCAGGCGACGACAGCGGGGAGCGCCTGCACCTGCTCGACATAATCGTCGATCACCGGCGGAAGCGGTACGCCGTAGGTCACCAGCCGCTTGACCACCGGTGCGAAGAAGGCATCCGCGATGGTGAACCCGCCGAACAGCAGCGGACCACCATGTGCAGCCAGCAGTTCGCTCCACATTTGCACGAGTCGATCGACATCGCCTTGCACGTCCGCCTGCTCACGCAGAATGCGCTGCCCCACCTCGGGCAGGCCGGCCTCGATATTCATCGGGAAGTGGCTGCGCAAGGCGCCGAAACCGGCGTGCATCTCGGCACAGACACTGCGGGCGCGGGCGCGCGCCTGCCGATCGGCGGGCCACAGCTGCCGATCGGGATACTTCTCGGCGACGTACTCGGCGATCGCCAGCGTGTCCCAGACGGCAAAACCTTCATCCACCAGCACCGGGACGCGTCCGGCCGGACTGTGAAGGGCGAGTTCGGTCTTGAAGCGGGAGTCGGGCGTGAAGGAATCGAAGCGAAGCATCACTTCTTCGAACGGAATCTCCGCCTGGCGCAGCAGCACCCACGGGCGCATCGACCAGGACGAGTAGTTCTTGTTGCCGATAAAGAGCTGCATGGACATGGGTAAGATCCTTTCATTGACATGACGATCATGAACGGCAGCCGACACCGGGGGCCAAGCGCGCCTTGCTCAGTGATGAAATCCCGACGCCTCGGCGGCGCTCATTGGCGTCGGCAGCCGGTGTTTGCCAAAGTAATCGATGGCCCGCTGGATGTCCTCCACCAGGAGCGTCGCCAGATCGCGGCTGACGCCGTGGCGAACAAGGATGCGCTGGATCACCAGATCCTGACGATTGGCCGGCAGCGCGTACGCGGGCACCTGCCAGCCACGACTGCGCAGGCGATCGGCCAGATCGTAGAGACTGAAGCCCGGATCGACGCCTTCCTTCATCCTCCAGCACAGGGCCGGAATTCCTGCGCCGCGATCACCGCCGTAGATGACCTCGAAAGGCCCTAGCCTGGCGATCCTGGCCGCCAGATAGGTGGCCGTTTCGTAGCAGGCGTTGTGAACCTTGCCGTAGCCCTCCCGGCCGAGACGGAGAAAGTTGTAGTACTGGCAAACGACCTGCCCGCCCGGCCGCGAGAAGTTCAGGGCGATGTCGCGCATGTTGCCGCCCAGGTAGTTCACCCAGAACACCATTTCCTCGGGCAGGTCCGTGGCTTCGCGCCAGATGATCCAGCCGACACCGAGCGGCGACAGTCCGAATTTGTGGCCCGAGGTGTTGATCGACCTGACGCGAGGGAGGCGGAAGTCCCAGACCAGATCCGGCGCGCAAAAGGGCGCGAGAAAACCACCGCTGGCTGCGTCCACATGCATCGGGATGTCCAGGCCCTGCTCGTTCTCCAGCTCGTCGAGCGCGTCGGCAACCGCCTGCACCGGTTCGTACTGGCAGGTGAAGGTCACCCCCAGGGTGGGCACGACGCCGATGGTGTTCTCGTCACAGCGCGCGAGCACTTCGTCGGCAGTCATCAGCAGGCGGTCGCCGTCCAGCGGAATCTCGCGCAGCTCGATGTCCCAGTAGCGAGCGAACTTGTGCCAGCAGATCTGGACCGGCCCGGTGATCAGATTCGGCTTGTCGATCGCCTTGCCCGCCGCTCTGCGTTTGCTCTCCCAGCGCCGCTTCATGGCCATTCCGCCAAGCATCGCCGCTTCGCTCGAACCGGTCGTCGAGCAGCCGACGGTATTCGCCGCCGCCGGCGAGTTCCAGAGGTCGGCGAGCATGTGCACGCAGCGCGCCTCGATTTCGGCGGTCTGCGGATACTCGTCCTTGTCGACCATGTTCTTGTCCATGCACTCGTCCATCAGCTGATGGACTTCGGGCTCGGCCCAGGTCTGGCAGAAGGTCGCCAGATTCTGTCGCGCGTTGCCGTCGAGCATCAGCTCGTCATGGACCACCGAGTAGGCATGGCGGGGATCGTGTTCCACCGCCGGGAAGCGGTACTTCGGCATGCTGACCGACAGGTCGGCCGAGGCGTAGACCTCGTCTTCGAGTTTCTCGCGAACGCTTTCTTTCTCGTGTAGGGGCATGCTTTCCTGCCTTTCGCGGTTGGTGAAGCGGGTTGTCAAGAGACGAAAAAGCGGTCGTTCTCCGCGGCGATCGCCGGCCAGCGGCAGACAGGGCGCTGCCGCGACCGCCGGGCCGGATTCAGTGTGCCTGGTCCCAGTTCGCGCCGACGCCGACGTCGACCAGCAGCGGCACGCGCAGTTTCGCCCAGTCGGTCATCAACCGCGGCAGCTCGCCGCGCACGCGCGCGAGTTCGCCGTCGGGGACTTCGAGAACCAGCTCGTCATGCACCTGCAGCAGCAGGCGCGAGTGCAGCCGCTCGGCGTCGAGCCAGCCCTGGACGACGATCATCGCCGACTTGATCAGGTCCGCCGCCGATCCCTGCATGGGCGCGTTGATCGCCGCCCGCTCGGCGCCCTGGCGCCGAGCGGCCTGACTGGAACGAATTTCCGGGAGCCACAGCCGACGCCCGAAAACGGTGTCCACGTAGCCCTGCGTTCTGGCCATCTCGCGCGTTCTCGCCATGTAGCTGGCGACCCCCGGGTAACGCGCGAAATAGCGCTCGATGTACGCTTGCGCGGCGCTGCGTTCGAGGTCCAGCTGGCGCGCCAGTCCGAAGGCGCTCATGCCGTAGATCAGGCCGAAGTTGATGACCTTGGCGACGCGCCGCTGATCGGGGCCGACGTCGCTCGAGGCGACGCCGAAAATCTCGGCGGCGGTTGCCCGGTGCACGTCTTCCCCCCGCGCAAACGCTTCCAGCAGGCGCGGGTCCTGCGAGAGATGAGCCATGATGCGCAGCTCGATTTGCGAATAGTCGGCCGAGACGATCGAACTGCCGGCCGGGGCAATGAACGCCGCGCGGATACGCCTCCCTTCGGGGGTGCGCACGGGAATGTTCTGCAGGTTGGGATCGCTCGACGCCAGCCGACCGGTGACCGCCACCGCCTGCGCGTAACTGGTATGCACGCGCCCGGTCTGGCGATTGACCATTTTCGGCAGCTTGTCGGTATAGGTGCCCTTGAGCTTGGCCAGCTGTCGCGACTCGAGAAGGATCTTCGGCAGCGGATAGTCGAGCGCCAGCTCCGAGAGCACTTCTTCGTCGGTCGACGGCGTTCCCGACGGCGTTTTCTTCTTCACTGGCAGTCCCAGCGTACCGAAGAGGATTTCAGCCAGCTGCTTGGGCGAGTTCACATTGAACGGCTGCCCGGCCGCCGCGTGCGCCTGCGCTTCCAGCTCGAGCAGGCGCCTCCCGATCTCGCCACTCTGCGCGGCGAGCAATTGCGCATCGATGAGCACGCCAGTCCGCTCCATGCGGAACAGGATGTCGCGCACCGGCATTTCGATCGTCGCGTAGACGCGCGCCAGACCGGCATCGGCGGTGATCTGCGGATGCAGCCGGGCGTGCAGGCGCAGGCACAGATCGGCGTCCTCGGCAGCGTATTCGGCCGCCTGCTCGATGGCCACCTGGGCAAAGCTGATCTGCCTGGCGCCCTTGCCGCACAGCTCCTCGTAGGGAATCGTCGCCAGCCCGAGATGGCGCGTCGCCAGGCGACCGAGGTCGTGGCCGCGGGCGCCGTCCTTGCCCGACTCGAGGACGTAGGATTGCAGCAGCGTATCGTGCGCGACGCCGGCCAGCGCGATGCCGTGGTTGGCCAGGACGTGCTGGTCGTACTTGAGATTCTGGCCGATCTTGGCGTGCGCAGCCGATTCCAGCCACGGCTTCAGACGCGCCAGGGTCGCCTCGCAGGGCAACTGGTCCGGCCCGCCGGGATAGTGATGGGCAAGCGGCAGGTACGCCGCCTCGCCTTCGGCGACGGCGAGCGAGACGCCGACGATGCGTGCCGCGAAAGGGTCCAGGCTGGTCGTTTCGGTATCCAGGGCGGTCAACGGGCTGGCGCTGATCTTCTCCAGCCAGCGTTCGAAGGCCGCCTCGTCGAGGATCGTTTCGTAGCCTGCACGGTGCGCGTCGTCGGCCAGCAGGTCCGGCTGCGCCGGCGGGGTCAGCGCCGGCGGCAGCGCCCTGCCCGCCGCCGCGCCGCCATCCGGCCCCTCCTGCACCTCACGCAGCCAGGAGCGCATTTCGTAGCGGGCAAACAGCTCGGCCAGACGTTCCCGGTCGACCGGGCGTGGCCCGAGGTCAGTCAGCGCCAACGGCAGGTCGAGGTCGCAGCGAACGGTGACCAGGCGCCGCGCCAGCGGCAGGAAGTCGAGCGCGCGGCGCAGGTTCTGGCCGACAACGCCACCGATATCGGCCGCGGCGGCAATGACGCCGTCGAGCGAGCCGTACTGGCCGAGCCACTTGACCGCCGTCTTGGCGCCGACCTTGTCGACGCCGGGGACGTTGTCGACGCTATCGCCGACCAGCGCCAGGTAATCGACGATGCGCTCGGCGGGAACGCCGAACTTGGCGAGCACGCCGGCTTCGTCGAGCACCTCGTTGCTCATCGTGTTGACCAGCTTCACATGCGGACCGACCAGTTGCGCCAGATCCTTGTCGCCGGTCGACACCACCACGGCGACGCCCTGCGCCGCCGCCTGCTGCGCCAGCGTGCCGATGACGTCGTCCGCCTCGACCCCGTCGACGCTCAGTAGCGGCCAGCCGAGCGCGGCGATGGCGGCATGCAGGGGCTCGATCTGGCAGGCCATGTCGTCGGGCATCGGTGGCCGGTTGGCCTTGTACTGCGGGTACCAGTCGTCGCGGAAGGTCCGCCCCTTGGCGTCGAAGACACAGGCCTTGTAGGCGACGTCCGCGGCCTGGTAGTCGCTTTCCAGTCGGCGCAGCATGTTCAGCACGCCGTGCAGCGCACCGGTCGGCTCGCTGCGCGTCGTGCGCAGGTCGGGCATGGCGTGGAAGGCGCGGTAAAGGTAGGACGATCCGTCGACCAGGAGCAGGGTGGGCATCAGCGGCGAGAGAGCGAAGCGAAAGGGAAGCAAGGCGCAGCGAGGAAAAATCGGCTCTCCGCAGCGCGATGGCTGCGGCAAATCGCTGGCCGGCGATCAAGTGCTGGCAAATCCGCAAGCATTATCGCAGACTTCCGCGCGGCCACCGCGATCAGCGCCGGTGACTTGCCAATCTTGTACTGAGCACGACTTTGGCCGATGATGCTCACCGTTGGCTCAATCACTCGGAAACATGCCCATGCGCCGCATCCAGACCGCCCTCGTCGTGCTCTTCGTACTGTGCACACCCCTCGTCCTGACCTTCGCCGCCCTGCCCGCACTGGCGCAGGACAAAGCCAGCGCGCAGCCCTTGCCGGCAGTCCCGCCACCGCCCCCCGAAATGGCGCCGCTCGACGCCAGCTTCGAGCCCGAGGTGACGATCAAGAAACGCGAAGGCGACACCATCGAGGAACACCGGATCAACGGCAAGCTGTTCAAGATCAAGGTGACCCCCGCACACGGCGTTCCCTACTATCTGATCGACCGCAACGGCGACGGCAACTTCACCCAGACGACGATGGGCTCTGCCGATGTCAGCGTCCCGCAGTGGGTGATCGGCACCTTCTGACGCGCGACGGGTGACCGGCGCTGGCAGGCCCGGGCCTGCCGGCAGCGTCTACCACCACTTTTCACGGCTCGCGGGAACGCCATGTCGGTATTCACCCAGCTGACGACCACGCAGGTGGCCACCTGGCTCGACGCCTACCCCCTGGGAAGCCTTGAAACGCTGACCGGGATCGCCGAAGGCGTGCAGAACTCCAACTTCTTCCTGAGCACCAGCACTGGCGACTACGTGCTGACCATCTTCGAGGAAGTGGCGCCCGACCAGGCCCCGTTCTACATTCGGCTGATGGCCCATCTGGCGGCACACGCCATCCCCTGCCCGGCGCCCGTCGCCAACCGCCGCAACGAGTATCTGACCTGGCTCGGCGGCAAGCCGGCCGTCATCGTCAGCCGGCTTGCCGGGCGCTCCGAACGCGCGCCGAACCTCGCGCAATGCGCCGCGGTCGGCGCCATGCTCGCCGCGCTCCACCTCGCCGCGCGCTCGTTCCCGGCGCCGCAACGGCATCACCGCGACACCGACTGGTGCGCACGCGCGGCAAAGGAAATCGCCCCCTTCCTGGCGGCAGACGACGCCCGCCTGCTCGACGACGAGCTGCGCCATCAACAGGCGGCTCGCCCGGACGAACTCCCGCAAGGGCTGATCCACGCCGATCTTTTTCGCGACAACGTGCTCTTTTCCGGCGATCGCGTCAGCGGCGTGCTCGATTTCTATTTTTCCGGCGTCGACGATCTGCTCTTCGATCTGGCGGTGACCGTCAACGACTGCTGCGTCACCGCCAAGGCAACGCTCGACGGCCAACGCTGCGCGGCGCTGCTCGGCGCCTACGACGCCCGGCGACCGCTGTTGCCTGCGGAACAGGCGGCGTGGCCGACGCTGCTGCGCGCCGCAGCGCTGCGCTTCTGGGTCTCGCGCCTGCACGATCATCACCTGCCGCGCCCTGGCGACCTGGTCGCCCGGCGTGACCCGGACGCCTACCGCAGCATCCTGCAGGCGCGTGTTGCCAGCGGCGACGAGGCTCCCTGGCTTGCCTCGCCCGCCCAGGGCGACTAGCATCTGCATCCTTTTCCCGACCCCCCCACGACAAGCATGCAGGCCTTCCCGATACCCGCGCCGCAGTTCAACGGCGCCAGCCGCCGCGTCGGCGCCGGCAGCGCGCTGAACTGGCTGCAGCAAGGCTGGGCCATGTTCATCGCCAGACCCGGAGCGTGGATGGCGATGACGGTCATTGTCATCGTCATTTATGTTGGGCTGGCGACCGTCCCCCTGATCGGCCCACTCGCCGCCCACCTCCTGGCGCCGGTCCTCGCTGCCGGCATGCTCATCGCGTGCCAGAAGCTGGCACATGAGCAAGACCTGGCCATCAGCGACCTCTTCGCCGGTTTCCAGCAGCACACGTCCGCGCTGCTGACGCTGGGCGTGCTGTATATGCTCGCCATGCTGGCGCTGGCGGTGCTGGCAATGCTGCTCGCCGGCAGCGGCATGGCCGGGGCAATGATCATGCACAGCCCACTTGCCGCCGGTATCGCCTTCGGCGGCGTCGCGCTCGCCGGCCTGCTGTGGCTCCTGCTCTCGGTACCCATCGTGATGGCCATCTGGTTTGCCCCGGCGCTGGTCGTTTTCAACGCCATGGCGCCGGTCGATGCGCTCAAGGCCAGCTTTAACGCCTGCCTCAAGAACATCCTCGTGTTTCTGGTCTATGCTCCGCTGGTCATGGTCCTGTGCTTTTTCGCCACCCTCCCCGTTGGTCTCGGATTCCTGGTCCTTGGACCGGTCCTGGCCGGCTCCGTGTATGCTTCCTATCGTGACATTTTCCTCTCTGCCTGAACGGGCTGACTACAACATGCAAGCACTGACTCTCAACACCGCGCACGGCTGGCGCTGGCTGACCGAAGGCTTCCGGATTTTCCGGAAGAATCACCTGATGCTGACCTTCCTGGTCGTCAGCTACTGGATGCTGATGGCCATCGTGAATGTCATCCCGATGATCGGCACCGTCGTCACCACGCTGTGCATCCCGGCCTTCTCGGTCAGTCTGATGAACGCCTGCCGGAATATCGACAAAGGCGGACCGCTGGGCCCGCAAACGCTGTTCTCGGGGTTTCAGAAGAACCTGCGGGCGCTGATCACCCTGGGCGCCATCTACCTGGCGGCGACGGTCGGCATTCTCGCCGTCTCGTCCCTTGCCGACGACGGCGCGCTGATGCGCCTGATGCTCGCCGGCCACAAGCCCGACGAGGCGGTGCTGGCCAGTGGCGAACTGATGCGGGCACTGCAGGTGGCGCTGATTCTGCTCTGCCCGCTGATCATGGCCTACTGGTATGCGCCGATTCTTGCCAGCTGGCACGGGCTGTCGCCGGGCAAGGCCCTGTTCTTCAGCTTCGTCGCCTGCGCCCGCAACTGGCGCGCCTTCCTCGTCTATTCGCTGGCCATCGTCGTCGCGGCAACGGTCCTCCCGGGGCTGCTCCTCGGCACGCTCGCCGCCCTCCTGCCGGACGGTGCGGCGCTGCTCACGGTCCTGCTGACCGTGGTGTTGATCCTGATTCTCGCGCCAACGCTATTCGCCAGCTTCTACGTCAGCTACCGGGACGTCTTCGTCAGCAGCGACACGGCAAGCGATGCCTGAGAACCCGCGCGAGCGGCCACTGGGAATATTTGGCGGCACTTTCGACCCGGTCCATTTCGGCCACCTGCGGCTCGCCGAAGAAGCCACCGACCAGCTCCAGCTGGCCGGCGTGCGCTGGATTCCGGCCGGCCGGCCGCTGCTCCGCGAAGCCCCCGAGGTGACGGCGCGGCAGCGCCTGACGATGGTCCGCCTGGCCACCGCCGGGAACCCCAGCTTCGACGTCGACGCGGGCGAAGTCGACACCGACGGGCCAAGTTACACGGTGCTCACCCTCGAGCGCCTGCGCCAGGCCAGTCAGTTTGGCCACCAGCGCCCCCTGCTCCTGCTGCTCGGCGCGGACGCCTTCGCCGCCCTGCCCAACTGGTACCGCTGGCGGTCGCTGCTGGAACTGGCGCACATCGGTGTCGCCCATCGCCCAGGCTTTCCGATCGACGCCGCCAGCCTGCCGGCGGCACTGGCCACCTGCTATCGTGAGCGCTTCTGCGCCCAGCCGGCCGATCTGCGCCAAGCGGCCGCCGGCTGCATCGCCACCTTTGCAATGACCCCGCTGGGCATTTCGGCAACGCAGATTCGCCAGCTGCTGGCGCGCGGCAGCAGTCCCCGCTATTTGCTCCCCGATGAAGTCATCGCTTACATTCGCAACCAGAACCTTTACCCGGAGTATTGACTCGCCAATGAAACCTGTGCAGCTGGAAAAACTCGTCGTCGACGCGCTCGAAGACATCAAGGGCCGTGACATCGAGGTCATCAACACCACGCGACTGACCTCGCTCTTCGACGCCATCGTCGTCGCCTGCGGCGACTCCAACCGCCAGGTCAAGGCGCTGGCCCGCAACGTCCAGGAAAAAGCCCGCGAGGGCGGTTTTGAGGTCCTCTCCTGCGAAGGCGAGGAAGCCGGCGAATGGGTACTCGTCGACCTCGGCGATATCGTCGTACACGTCATGCAGCCGGCCATTCGCAGCTACTACAAGCTCGAGGAACTGTGGGGTGGCAAAGGCCCGGAACGGGTGCGCCGGGCAACTTCGGGAACGAAAGAGGCGGCTGCAGGCAAGGAATGAAGCTGGCCATCCTCGCCGTCGGCCACAAGCCGCCCGCCTGGGTCGCTCAAGGCTGTGCCGAATACGTCAAGCGCATGCCGCGCGAACTGCCGCTGGCGATCGTCGAGATCAAGCCCGAAGCGCGCGGCTCGAAAACCCGCGAGCAACTGTTGGCCGCCGAAAAGACCCGCCTGCTGGCGGCGCTGAACGGCTACCCGCGGCTGCTCGTCCTTGACGAGCGCGGTGCCGATCTGACCACCGTGCAGCTTGCCGAACGCCTGCAGGGCTGGATGCGCAGCGGCGGCGCGACGGCTTTGGTGATCGGCGGCGCCGACGGCATCGACGCCGAGATCAAGGAACGGGCCGACGAAACCATCCGCCTGTCGAGTCTGACGCTGCCACACGCACTGGCTCGACTGCTCCTCTGCGAACAGCTCTATCGCGCCATCAGCGTCGTTCGCAATCACCCCTATCACCGGGAGGGCTGATGTCATTCTCTCTACAGCACCGCCGCGTTCACCTGGCGTCACGCAGCCCGCGCCGACGGGAGCTGCTGGCGCAGATCGGCGTCGGTTTCGACACCATCGCCTTCCGCGATGCACAGCGCGGCGACCCCGAACTCGACGAAACGCCGCTGCCTGGCGAGGAAGCAGCGGCCTACGTCGAACGCGTCGCGCGTAACAAGGCCAGCCTCGGCTGGCGCATCGTCAACTGGCGCGGACTGCTCCTGCAGCCGGTGCTGGCCGCCGACACGAGCATCGAAATGGACGGCGAACTGATCGGCAAGCCGCTTGACGTGGACGACGCGCAACGCATCCTGCGCCGCCTTTCCGGGCGCACCCACCGCGTGCTGACCGCCGTCGCGGTGAGCTTCGACGGGCGTAGCGAACTGCTTTGCTCGCTCAGCGAGGTGCGTTTTCGTGAACTCGACGACGACGAGATCGCACGCTACGTGGCCAGCGGCGAACCGATGGACAAGGCCGGCGCCTACGGCATCCAGGGGCGGGCGGCGATGTTCATCGAGCATATCGCCGGCAGCTACACGGGCGTGATGGGTCTGCCGCTGTGCGAAACGGCGCAGCTCCTGAAACGCTTCGGCTACCCGCTCTAGCCGCGCCAGAGCGCGGCGCCGAGGAACGCGAAGAAAGGACACCGCTCCAGTGCGCATCCTGCTCGTCGAAGACGACGCCCTGCTCGGCGACGGCATCCGTGCCGGTCTCAAGCTCGCCGACTACGCGGTCGACTGGGTTCACGACGGCGACGCCGCGCGGCTGGCCCTGCTCGACCACGACTATCAGGCCTGCGTTCTCGATCTCGGTCTGCCCAGGCGCGACGGCCTGGCCGTACTCAGGGAACTGCGCGGACGCGGCAGTCAGCTGCCGGTACTGATTCTCACCGCGCGCGACACCAGTGCCGACAAGATCGCCGGCCTGGACGGCGGCGCCGACGACTACCTCACCAAGCCTTTTGATCTCCCCGAACTGCAGGCACGGCTGCGCGCCCTGATTCGCCGTGCGCGCGGCGCCGCGACGCCGACCCTGGCACACGCCGGAGTACTCCTCGACCCGGCCAGCAAGCGGGTCACCCGAAACGGTCAGCCGATCGCTCTCTCGGCCCGCGAGTACGCGCTGCTGTTGGACCTGCTGCGCCACAGGAACCACATCCGCAGTCGCAGCCAGATCGAGGAAAGCCTCTACGCCTGGGGCGAGGAGACCGGCAGCAATACGGTCGAGGTCCATATCCACAATCTGCGCCGCAAACTCGGCGCCGACTTCATCCGCACGGTGCGCGGCATGGGCTACCAACTGAGCGACGAAGGCTGATGGCCAACGAGCGCCGGGAGACCGGCCTGCACTCGCTGCGCTGGCGCCTGCTCGCCACCGTCGGCGTCGCCGCGCTGCTGGGCCTGGCCATCAGCGGCGTGCTCAGTTACGGACAGGCGCAGCACGAGGCCGAAGAAATGATGGACGGGCATCTGGCGCAATCGGCCAGACTCCTGCTGGCGCTGGTGAGCGACAACGAAGCCCATCTCGCCGAACTGGCGAAGCGCCTGGCGACGGTCAGCAACGAGCACGGCAGTGCCTACGAGCCGCCGCTGGAGTTCCAGATCGGCCGCGCCGACGGCTCGCTGCTGCTGCGCTCGGCGCACGCACCCGACGCACCGCTGTCCGGCACACCCGGCTATAGCGTCATCGAACACGACGGCCTTCCCTGGCGGATGCTGACCCTGGCGGCGAGCGCCGAGCCCTCCGACTACCGCGTTCAGGTCGGCCAGTCGATCGCCCTGCGCGACCGTGCCGCGCTCGAGGTTGCCGGCCAGGCGGTGCTGCCGACGGCGCTGATTTCCCCGCTGCTGCTGGTCCTGCTCTACTTCTCGGTACGACGCGGGCTGAAGCCTCTCGACGAGCTCGCCGCCGACGTCGCTTCGCGCTCGCCGGAAAATCTCCGCCCACTGGCCACGGTCGATGCCCCACTCGAAGCGCAACCGCTGCTGCTGGCCCTCAACCGACTTCTGGGCCGGCTGCAAGACACGCTGGACAACGAAAGGCGCTTTACCGCCGACGCCGCGCACGAGTTGCGGACGCCGCTGGCAGCGGTCAGGATTCAGGCGCAGGTCGCCCAGCTGAGCAGGGACGCCGACGATCGTCAGCACGCCCTGACGCAGATTCTGGCGAGCAGCGACCGCGCCACGCGGGTCCTCGAACAACTCCTGCGCCTGGCCCGGCTCGACCCCCTGGGCGGACTTCCCAGCCGACAGGAAATCGACCTCGCCGCCCTGGCGCGACAGCTGTTTGCAGAATGCGGCGAGGGCACTGGCGCGTCGCCCGCGCGCCGTGTTCGCCTGCAGGCCGACGACTCGCCGCTGCTGGTCAGGGGCGACGCCGAGCTGCTGAAAATCGCCCTGCGCAATCTGCTCGATAACGCCTTGCGCTATACGCTGCCGGGCAGCACGATCACCGTCTTCGCCTGCCGCCATGCCGACGCCCTGTCGCTGGGGGTGGCCGACGACGGGCCCGGCGTTGCCGGCGAAGACCTGCCGCGACTGGTCGAACGCTTCTATCGCGGTGGCGATGCGCGCGGCGAAGGAAGCGGCCTCGGTCTGGCCATCGTGCAGCGCATTGCCGAACTGCACGACGCGCACGTGCAGCTGGAGAACCTCGCTGCCGGCGGCTTCACCGCTTCCCTGCGCTGGCCGCTGGCAGACGCGGGCTGAGGGGCAGACCTCGCGCGTCGTCGCTAGCGACCACGCTGGACACGATCAGCCGAGGTGCGGCGCGAAGTACTGGCTCAGCAGCAGCGCCGCCAGGAGCACGACGATGACCGCCAGCAAGCGGTTCTGCTGCCGCTGCGTGCGCACCAGCTTGGCCAGCTGTGGCGCCACATCTGGCGCCTCTGGCCGCGCCAGCGCCTGGTGCACCAGGCGCGGCAGCTGCGGCAGCATGCGCGCCCAGTTGGGCGCTTCCTGCTGCACGCCGCGCTGGAAGGCGCGCCGGCCCACCTGTTCGTTCATCCAGCGCTCGAGGAAGGGCTTGGCGGTTTTCCAGAGGTCGAGATTGGGGTCGAGCTGACGACCGAGGCCTTCGATGTTGAGCAGGGTTTTCTGCAGCATCACCAGCTGCGGTTGAATCTCGACGTTGAAGCGGCGCGAGGTCTGGAAGAGTCGCAGCAGCACGCGGCCGAACGAGATTTCGTGCAGCGGGCGGTCGAAGATCGGTTCGCAGACGGCGCGCACGGCGGCCTCGAACTCGTCGGCGCGGGTATCGGGCGGCGCCCAGCCGGCTTCGATATGCGCCGTCGCAACACGCTTGTAGTCGCGCTGGAAGAAGGCCAGGAAGTTCTGGGCCAGGTAGTTCTTGTCGGAATCGGTCAGCGTCCCGACGATGCCGAAGTCGAGTGCGATGTACCGGCCGTGGTGCGCCGGGTCGGTGGCGATGAAGATGTTGCCCGGATGCATGTCGGCGTGAAAGAAACCGTCGCGGAAAACCTGCGTGAAGAAAATCTCGACGCCCGCGCGCGACAGGGCCGGCAGGTCGACGCCGGCGACGATCAGCGCCCCGGTCTGGCTGATCGGGATGCCACGCATGCGCTCCATGACCATCACCGTCGTCGTGCACTGATCCCAGTACACCTCGGGGACCTGCAGCAGGTGCGAGCCGTGGAAATTGCGCCGCAGCTGCGAGCAGTTGGCCGCTTCACGCATCAGGTCGAGTTCGTCGTAAAGGTACTTGGCGAATTCGGCGACGACCTCGCGCGGCTTCAGCCGCTTGCCGTCCGACCACACGCTTTCGAGCAATCCGGCCAGGGTATCGAGCAGGGCCAGATCGTTGGCGATGACGCTGCGCATTTCCGGACGGAGGACCTTGACCGCCACCTCGTGGCCCCCGTCTTCGGGGCGCAGGCGCGCGAAGTGCACCTGCGCAATCGACGCACTGGCGACCGGTGTCGAGTCGAACTCGGCAAAAACTTCGCTGGCCGGCCGGCCGTAGGCGGCCTCGATCTGCGCCAGCGCCAGCTCGGACGAGAAGGGCGGCACGCGATCCTGCAACTTGGCCAGTTCGTCGGCGATGTCCGGCCGCAACAGGTCGCGGCGGGTCGACAGGACCTGTCCGAACTTGACGAAAATCGGCCCCAGCGCTTCCAGCGCCAGGCGCAGGCGAACCGCCGACGGCGTGTCGAAGCGTCGCCAGAAGTGCAGCGCGCGCGACAGCGCAGCCAGGCGACCACTGGGCTCGTGTTCGAGAATCATCTCGTCGAGGCCGAAGCGGCTGGAAATGCTGAGGATTTTGGCGAGGCGGAAAAGTCGCACGGCGGAGGGGCGCCCGGTGGTCGGCAAAGCAGCGAGTTTACACAGAAACGGGCTGCATCGCGCCGGCTATCGTCGCTGGCCGTGCCTTGGCAACGTATAATCGACGGCTCGATAGAATCGATCACCCGACGCACCCTGATGAGCCAAGACCTTAAATATCACCTTGCCGAGCTGATGCGTGCCGCGCTGCGCAGCGTTGCACCGGCCGAAGTTGCGACCAGCGAAATCCACATCGAAAGGCCAAAACAGGCCACGCACGGCGATTTCTCCTGCAACCTGGCAATGCAGTTGGCGCGTTCGCTGAAACGCAATCCACGCCAGCTGGCAGAGCTGCTGCTCGCCGAACTGCCGAAGTCAGCGCTGCTCAGCGGCGCCGAAATCGCCGGCGCCGGCTTCATCAACTTTCACCTGCACCCTACTGCCCGCCTCGAAGCGGTGCGCAGCGCGCTCGAAGACGGCCCGGCGTTCGGCCGCTCGTCGGCCGGAGGCAAGGAGAAAGTGCTGGTCGAATTCGTTTCGGCGAACCCGACCGGGCCGCTGCACGTCGGCCACGGCCGCGGCGCAGCCTACGGTGACAGCCTCGGCAAGCTGCTCGCCTTCGCCGGCTGGGACGTGACCAGCGAATACTACGTCAATGACGCCGGCCGGCAGATGGACATTCTCGCCTTGTCGACCTGGTTGCGCTATCTGGAACTCGCCGGCGAGGAAAGCGACACCGACGAGGCGATCGTTTTCCCGAGCAACGCCTACAAGGGCAGCTACGTGACGGAGATGGCGAGGCAGTTGCTGGCGGCCCGCGGCCCGCGCTTCCTGCGTCCGGCGGCCAGCGCCATCGCCGGCACTCCCGGCCTGCCCGACGCGGAGCGCACCGACGCCGAAGCGGCGCAGCAGCGCGAGGCGCATCTCGACGCGCTGATCGCCAATGCCAAGCACCTGCTCGCTGGCGACTGGAAATACGTGCACGACCACGTCCTCACCGAACAGCTCGCCGACTGTCGCAGCGACCTCGAGGAATCCGGCGTGCATTTCGACGTCTGGTTCTCCGAACAATCGCTCTTCGAGACCGGCCTGGTGGCGCGCTGCGTCGAGCAACTCGACAGGGCCGGCCATCTCTACCGCCAGAACGGCGCACGCTGGTTCCGGTCGACCGCTTTCGGCGACGAGAAGGATCGCGTCGTGCAGCGCGAGAACGGCCAGTACACCTACTTCGCGTCGGATATCGCCTATCACGTCAACAAGTACGAGCGTGGTTTCCAGCGGATCATCAACGTCTGGGGGGCCGACCATCACGGCTACATCGCGCGCGTCAAGGGCGCCGTCGCTGCGCTCGGGCTCGATGCACAGCGGCTCGATGTGGCGCTCGTCCAGTTTGCGATACTCTATCGCTCGGGCCGCAAGGCGCAGATGTCCACCCGTTCCGGCGAGTTCGTGACGCTGCGCACGCTACGCGAAGATGTCGGCAACGACGCCTGCCGCTTCTTCTACGTTCTGCGCAAGTCTGACCAGCACCTCGATTTCGACCTTGACCTCGCCAAGAGCCAGTCGAACGAGAACCCGGTCTACTACATTCAGTACGCACACGCCCGCGTCTGCTCGCTGCTGGCCCTCTGGGGAGGCGATCCGGAAACGCTCGCCGGCGCCGACCTTGGCCACCTCGACGGTCCGCACGAGCTGGCCCTGGCCGCCCGCCTGGGCCAATTTCCGGAGACCGTCGAGACCGCCGCCGGTGAGCTGGCACCACACCTGATCGCTTTCTATCTCAAGGATCTGGCCGGCGAATTTCACAGCTACTACAACGCCGAGCGAATGCTGGTCGACGAGCCGGCGCTGCGCGATGCCCGCCTCGCGCTCGCGGCTGCGGTCCGCCAGGTGATTCGCAACGGCATGGCGATTCTCGGCGTCAGCTGCCCGGAATCGATGTAATCAGAGAAACAAAGGACTGGCATGAGTCGTGACATGAAACCCCGCAAGACACCGCCGCAGAGGAAGTCGGGAGGCGGCACCCTGCTTGGATTGTTCATTGGCCTGGTCGTTGGCGTCATCGCTGTCGCTGGCGTGGTCTGGTACGTCAACAAGGTGCCCCTGCCCTTCACCACGACCGGCCAGCAACCGAAGCTGCCACCGCCGGTCACCGACGCGCCACGCCCGGAACCGACGCCCGATATGCCGGCGCTGGCCCCGGCGCCGGTCGCGCTGCCGGGCAAGCCTGGCGACTCGACGGCGCCCGAAAAACCGCGCTTTGACTTCTACAAGATTCTGCCCGGTAACGCCGAAGCGATTCCCGACCCGACGCAGCGCGTTCCCGGTCCGACGGCCAGCATTCCCGCGACCAGCCCGCCCCTGGACGGAAAACCCCTCGAAATCAAGCCGCTGGACGTCCGGCCGGCGGAAGACAAGAAGGCCGAGGAGCGCAAGGCCGAGGAGCGCAAGGCGGAAGACAAGAAACCCGAGGCGGACCCCTTGCTCAAGAAACCCATCTATCTGCAAGCCGGCTCGTTCCAGAGTGTCGCTGAAGCGGACAACCAGAAGGCGCGGCTGGCGTTAATGGGGGTGGAAGCGCGCATTCAACAGGTCATGCTGCAGGACAAGGTGTGGTACCGCGTTCGCCTCGGGCCGTACCCGCGCATGGACGAAGTGAATATTCTGCGCGGTGAGTTGGCCAGGCAAGGTATCGACGCCCGCGTCGTCAAGAAGGACTGAGTCAAGACCCCTGGCGCGCTGACGCTTCCACACTCTCACCCCGCCTACAAGGAGAAACAAACAATGCAAGGACGCATCAGTGGATGGTTTGCCGCGATCACCCTGGCGCTGCTGGCCATGGCCCTGCCCGCCCGCGCCGAACTGGTGGCCGATCGCGATTACGTGGCCATCGTCCCGGCGCAGATCAGCGACAATCCGGCCAAGATCGAAGTGCTCGAGTTCTTCTCCTACGGCTGCCCGCATTGCGCGGACTTCCACCCCTTGGTCAGCAGGTGGGCCGAGGCCTTGCCGAGCGACGTGGTCTTCAAGCGGGTCCCGGTCTCCTTTGGACGCCCGCAGTGGGCCAGCCTGGCCAGGCTCTATTACGCGCTGGAGGCAAGCGGCGAGTTGGCCAAGCTCGACGGTGCCGTATTCCGTGCCCTGCACCAGGAAAACAAGCGCCTCTTTGACGACAAGAGCATCATCGCCTGGGTGACTGCGCAGGGTGTCGATGGCAAGAAGTTCACCGCTGCCTACAACTCGTTCGGGGTTCTCAGCCAGGCCAAGCGTGCCGATCAGATGGCACAGGCCTACAAGATCCAGGGCGTTCCGGCACTCGCCGTCGCCGGCAGGTATCTCGTTGCCGGCAAGGATCTCAAGGGCTACGGCGACCTGCTGGCATTGACCGACCAGGTGATCGCCAAGGCGCGTGGCGAGCAGCAGAAAAAGTGAGCCATCCGGCGCGATGAGCGCCCTCGGCTCAGCGCCAGCTCCACCGGTCAGCAAGCTGTTCATTACCGGCGCCTCGTCGGGAATCGGCCAGGCACTGGCCGAGTACTACGCCGCGCGGGGCGCGCAGCTCGGCCTTTGCGCGCGCCGCGCGGAAGCCCTTGAGCAGCTGGCCGCACGCTGGCCGGGGCAGGTGCATTGCTACCCGCTTGACGTCACCGACGCGGCTGCCTTGCGCGCCGCCGGCGACGACTTCATGGCCCGTCTCGGCGTTCCCGATATCGTCGTCGCCAACGCCGGCATCTCGATGGGCACGCTCAGCGAACACGCAGAAGACCTGGACGCCATCCGCCGGGTCATGGACACCAATTTCTTCGGCATGGCGGCGACCTTCTCGCCGTTCATCGGCAACATGCGTCGCGCCGGTCGCGGACGGCTGGTCGGTATCGCGTCGGTGGCCGGAATTCGCGGCCTGCCCGGTTCGGAGGCGTACAGCGCGTCGAAAGCGGCGGTGATCACCTATCTCGAAAGCCTGCGTGTCGAACTACGCCCTTCCGGGATCAAGGTGGTGACCCTCTGTCCCGGCTACATCAGGACGCCGATGACCGCAGCCAACCCCTTCCCGATGCCCTTCCTGATGGCCGCCGACGCCGCCGCAGCGCGCTTTGCGCGGGCCATCGACCAGGGCCGCAGCTACGTCGTCGTTCCCTGGCAGATGGGCGTCGTCGCCCGCGTTCTGCGGCTACTGCCGAACGCCGTCTATGATCGGCTGATGGTCGGCGCACCGCGCAAGCCGCGACAGGTCTCTGGCGAATAAGCGGCGACATCCTTGCCCGCCAGTCGACAGGCTGTACTGCCTTGCCCAGCAAGCCCGCGCACAGTATTCTGCACGGCTGATTGCTGCGCCTCGGAAAGCAAACCAGGGAGTGTTGCCCATGCAGATTGCTCAGCTCGTCCTGCGCGATGCGACGAACATCAACGACAAGTTGGCCCCGCTGACGCGCCTGCAGCCCGATCTGCTGCTCGCCTTCGGCGCCAGCCACCTGCTCAGCGCCGTGGCCGCGCCACTGGCGGCGACATTTCCTGCGGCCAGGCGGATCGGCTGCTCGACGGCCGGGGAGATCTCGGCTGACGGAGTCAGCGACGAAAGCTGCGTCCTGACTGCCATACGCTTCGCCAGCACTCAGCTCGTGCAGGCATCGACCCGACTGAGCGGGATGAACGACTCGCTGGCTGCCGGCCGGCGGCTGGCCACACAGCTGCCACCGGAGGGCTTGCGCGCGGTCCTGGTCTTCGCTCAGGGCGTATGCATCAATGGCAGCGCCCTGCTGCTCGGGATTGGCGAAGTCCTGCGCAGCGAGCTGCCGGTTGCCGGTGGCCTGGCCGGCGACGGCGATGCTTTTCGCGAGACCTGGGTGCTCGACGACAGCGGCATCAGTAGCGACGGCGTCGTCGCCCTTGGCTTCTACGGCCCGGCGCTGCGCTTCGCACACGGCTCCTTCGGCGGCTGGTCGCCGTTCGGGCCGGCGCGCAAGGTGACGCGCAGCGCGGGTAACCTGCTCCATGAACTCGACGGCGAGCCTGCTCTGGACGTCTACAAGCGCTACCTCGGCGAGCACGCCAGCGGCCTGCCCGCGTCAGGCCTGCTCTTCCCGTTTGCGATGCTCGGCAGCGACCACCGCGAGACCGGTCTCATCCGCACCATCCTCGGCGTCGATGAGCGCGACGGCAGCCTGACGCTGGCCGGCGAGATCGATCCGCATGGCTACCTGAAGCTGATGCACGCCAGCACCGACGCCCTGGTCGGCGGCGCCGAAGCCGCCGCCGAAGCAGTGCAGGCGAGCATCCCCGCGCACGCGCAGGGACTGGCCCTGCTGGTCAGCTGTGTCGGCCGCAAGCTGGTCATGGGCGGGCGCGTGGATGAGGAGGTCGAAGCGGTCGGCAATGTGCTCGGCCCGCAGGCGCTGCTCGCCGGTTTCTATTCCTACGGCGAAATCGGCCCGCTTGCCCCAAGCGGTGCGTGTCGGCTGCACAATCAGACGATGACCGTCACCTGGATCGGTGAGGACTGACGGCTGCCCGGCCAAGTTTCTCGCCAAGCGCCTGCCCCTCTCCACATCTCCAGCTCCTACCCACTCGCCCCCTGGCATGCACAAACTTCTTAACCGGCAAATACGGCGTGTCCTCGCAGTCGACGGGGAGGGCGCAGCGCCGGTCCTTGACGAACTCCGGCAACTGGCCGCGAGTGGCGCCGTCTCGCCCCAGGCTGCGCTCCTGCTCAACGGGCTGGACAGCTTTCTGGCGCAGGTTGACCGTGCCTACGAGCAGAACGAGCGGGACCTGGCCCTGCGTACGCGCAGCCTCGACCTGAGCTCGAACGAACTGCTGCAGGCGAATGACCGCTTGCGTGACGACCTGGCCAGTCGCTCGCGCGCCATCCACTCCTTGCGCAGCACCGCCGCTGGCCTGCTGCGTGGCGACGACCGCGGACTGCTGCCGGCGGAGGGCGACGATCTTGAATCCCTGTCGACGCTGATGGCTGATCTGGTGCGCCAGCGCAAGCGCATCGAAGCGCAACTCGCCGACAGCGAAAAGCGCTTCCGTTCGGTCGTCGAAAGCCTCAAGGAAGTGTTCTTCAGAACCGACGCCGATGGTTTCTGGACCTACCTCAATCCGGCGTGGAGCGAAATCACCGGCTACGCGGTCGACGAAAGCGTCGGCCGCCCATCGCTGGCCAGCGTACCGGTCGAAAACCGCGCCTACGCGACGGCGCGCTTTGCGGCACTGGCGCAGGGGAAAATCGACTTTGTCCGCGAGGAAGCGCGTTACCGGACGCGCCACGGTGACGATCGCTGGCTGGAGGTCTTCGCCCGCGCCGAATTCGACGCCGCCGGCAACTTCACCGGCTGCGCCGGAACGCTCAACGACGTCACCGAAAGACGGCTGGCGCTGGAGCAGTTGCAGGAGCAGCTGCACCTGGTGCAGGAACTGTTCGAGGTGGTGCCCTTGCCGATCTACCTCACCGACACCGGCGGGCATTATCAGCACCTCAACCGCGCGTTCGCCGAGTTCTTCGGCATTGCGCGCGACGAGTGGAGCGGGAGAACCGTGCACCACCTCCTCCCGGCCGAACTCTCGCAAGCGCACGCGGAAAAGGATCGCCAGCTCCTGCAAGCAGTCGGCCAGCAGGTCTACGAGGCGCAGGTCGAGTTGCCCGATGGCAGCCGGCGCGACACGATCTTCCACCGGGCGACCCTGACCAAGGCCGACGGCAGCATCGCCGGCCTGCTTGGCGCGATCGTCGACATCACCGAGCGCAAGGCACAGGAGGCGGCGATATCGAGCGCCGAGTCGCGCCTGCGTCAGATCACCAACAGCGTCCCGGCCGTGGTCTTCCAGTGCGAGATTGGTCCGGCGCGGATTCGCTATACCTTTCTCAGCGAGCGCCTGCACGAAATCCGCGGACTGGAGCGCAGCGCCCTGCTCGCCGATTCCGATCTCGCCACGCGACAGGTCATAGACGCCGACGTGCAACGCGTCGAGCATGGAATCCGCGGCGCGGCGGCGCGCCGTGAGGCCTGGCAGGGCGAGTACCGGATTCGCCTGCCCAACGGCGCGCTGCGCTGGATTCGTGGCGAGATCAACCCGGCGCCCGAGCCGCCGGCGGCGGACGGAGCGCCGATCTTCACCGGCATCTGGCAGGACGTCAGCCTGCTCAAGGAGAGCGATGCGCGCCTGCGCGAAGTGACCGCCAACATCCCGGTGGCCGTCTATCAGTACCAGCGCTCGCGCAGCGCGCACGTCTTCCACTTCTTCAGCCGCGCCATCGAGCAGATCTGCGGCGTCCCGGCCGAAGAAGCGATGGCCAGCGCGGACACCCTGTTTGCGCTGGTGCATGCCGACGACCGGCAACGGGTCGAGACGTCGATGGCCACAACGCCCGCCGGTCAGTCGCGCTGGTCGGTCGACTTTCGCCTCGTTCATCGCCAGCACGGCGGCAGCGTCTGGGTACACGGCGAAGCGCAGGGAACGCCGACGGCCAGCGGCGGCATGCTGTGGAACGGTTACCTGGCCGATATTTCAGCCGCCAAGAACGCATCCGAGGAGTTGCGCCGCGCCAAGGAAGGCGCGGAAGCCGCCAACCGCGCCAAGTCCGAGTTTCTGGCCAACATGAGCCACGAGATACGAACGCCCATGAACGGCGTCATCGGCATGACCCATCTCCTCCTCGACGGCGAGCTCAGCGATGAACAGCGCACCTGCATGCAGATCGTCAAGGACTCGTCCGACGCGCTGCTGACGATCATCAACGACATCCTCGACTTCTCCAAGATCGAGGCCGGCAAGCTGGTCGCCGAGCACTGCGCCTTCGATCTCTGGCGCAGCGTTGGCGAGGCACTCAAGTCTCTCGCGCTGCGCGCGCACGACAAGGAACTGGCGCTGATCTGCGACATCGCCCCCACGGTGCCGCGACTGGTGCTCGGCGACGCCGGTCGCCTGCGCCAGGTGTTGCTCAACCTGGTCGGTAACGCGATCAAATTCACCCCCCGCGGGGAGGTGCTGCTGCGCCTGGAAAGCGCAGATCGACACGCTGATGGCGAGCTGGATCTGCACTTCGCGGTGGCCGACAGTGGCATCGGTATTCCCGAAGAAAAACTGGCGACGATTTTCGACCCCTTCGCGCAGGCCGACGGGTCGGTCACCCGCAAGTACGGCGGCACCGGTCTCGGACTGAGCATATCGGCGCGCCTGGCCGAGCTTCTCGGCGGGCGCATCTGGGTCGAAAGCGAGGTCGGTCGTGGCAGCACTTTCCATTTCACGATCCGCTGCGGCGTCGACGGACTCGAGCAGCCACCGCCACTTCCACAGCTGACCGACAGACGCATTCTCGTCGTCGACCCGCAGCCGCTCAGTCGTGACGTCGTGACACGCACGCTGCAAGCCGCCGGGGCGGCGGTGAGCGCCGTCGAATCCGGCGCGGCAGCCGTGGCGCGGCTTGCGACAGCGCCTGACTCGGTCGACCTGGCGCTGCTCGACGCCGATCTTCGCGACGGCGACGCGTACGCGCTCGCCGGACGGCTGCGCGCACTCCCCGGCGGCGAGTCGATGCTCCTGTTGATCGTCTCCGCAGCCCCCTGGCAGGGCGACAGCGAGCGTTGCCGGCGCCTCGGAATCGCCGGCCAGCTGGGCAAACCGCTGACCGGCGACGAGCTCCTGCACGCGCTCGCTCGCGCCTTCGACAAGCGCTCGACGGCGACCGCGGCGCGCGCGGACGAGCAGGCGCCGCCTGCTGCAGGACCGTCGCTGGCCGTCTTGCTCGTCGAAGACAACGCCATCAACCAGCAACTGGCGATCAGGCTGCTCGAACGCCGGGGTCACCGCGTCACACTGGTGGAGGACGGCCAGGCCGCCGTTGATCGGCTGCGTGGCGAAAGCTTCGACGTCGTGCTGATGGACATGATGATGCCGATCATGGACGGGCTCGAAGCAACGCGCCGGATCCGCGCGGCCGAAATGGCCGCTGGCAAGCGGCGACAGCCGATCGTCGCGATGACCGCCAACGCCATGCACGGTGACCGGGAAAGCTGCCTCGCCGCCGGCATGGACGATTATCTGGCCAAGCCGATCGACGGCCAGCAACTGCAGCAGTTATTGCTCAAGCATGGCGCCGGCGCGGCCGACGGGGAAGGCATCGGCCCGCGCGCGGCGGCGTCCGGCCCGACCAGCGCCGAGCAGCAGGCGAGCCGTCCTGGCAGCGCCGCCTTCGACTACGGCGCGGCGCTGGCGACGGCCGACCAGGAAACGGTGGCGCTGATCAGCGACCTGTTTCTCGAACATTCGCAGCGCGATATGGACGCACTGCGCCACGCGCTCGCCGAAAGCGAGCGCCGCCGGGCGGCGACGGCCGCCGCCACCCTCAAGGGAACGCTGGCGATTTTCGGTGCGCGACCCGCCGTCCAGCTGGCGCAGCGCCTGGAACAGCGCAGCCCGTTTGGCGAGCCCCCGGAACTCGACGCGCTGGTCGAGCAGCTGGGGAAAGAAATCGAGCGCCTGCGCGCCGCGCTCGGGGCGCCGCCCGGCGCCTGAGCGCGGCGCGGGCATCGGCGTAGCGGGCCGCGCCGGGAAGGTCGCCCGCGCTCGCCCGGCCCTACCAGTCGATCGGCTGGCCGTCGCGAAAGAAGCCGCCGCTCGGACCGTCGTCGGGCAACAGAGCTGCCCAGACGATCCCCTTGGCCCCTTCATCGACGCTACGCGTCGCGTCCTGGCCACCCATCGCCGTCCGACACCAGCCGGGACAGACCGAATTGACCTTGATCGGGCTGTTCTCGAGTTCGGCGGCGGTCAGTCGGGTCAAGGCATTGAGCGCCGCCTTCGACATCCGGTAGGCCGGCCAGGAGCCGCCCATGGCGGACAGTTGCCCCATGGTCGACGAGACGTTGACGATGCGCCCCCAGGCGTTTTCGCGCATCAGCGGGACAATCGCCTGAATCAGCCGCAGCGGCGCCAGCGCATTGCCGGCGTAGGCGGCGGCGGCCAACTCCGGGTCGACGACGAGGACGCTGGCCGCCTGTGGTTGCGCGAAGTCCTTGCGCTCGAGAAACACGCCGGCGTTGTTGACCAGAATATCGGCACGCCCGAACTCGCGGCGCAGGCGTGCCGCGAGGGCCGCGACGGCACCGGCGTCGGTCACGTCGGCGGTGTGTGCGAGGACGTCGTGACCGCTCGCGCACAACTGCCGCGCGGCGTCTTCGATCGCCTCGGCATGGCGGCCAACCATCAGCACCTGGCATCCGGCGGCGGCCAGATCGCGCGCCACCGCCAGGCCAAGCCCGCGTGCGGCGCCGGTAACGACAGCCAGTTTTTGCGTTAGCATCGGCTCCTCCGCTTCTCTCACCTCAAAACGCCAATCATGCAATGGTCTGACGCGATCGGCAAGCAACACGCTCGCTGCGCGGACACCCCGCGCATCGTCTCACTGGTGCCCAGCCTCACCGAACTGCTGGTCGACCTTGGCCTCGCCGAATACCTCGTCGGCCGAACCGGCTTCTGCATTCATCCGCGGCAGATCGTTCGGCGACTGCCGAAAGTCGGCGGCACCAAGGGCTTCTCGATCGACAAGCTGCGCGCCCTGGCGCCGACACACGTGCTCGTCAATATCGACGAGAACCGCCGCGAGGAAGTCGACGCCCTGCACGCGTTCGTGCCGCAGGTGATCGTCACCCACCCACTGACGGTTCGCGACAATCTCGCTCTCTACGAGCTGCTCGGTGGCATCTTCGGCGGCGACCCGCAAGTCGAGGCGCGAAGCAGGGCGCTGGCGGCCGACTTCGAGCGCGAATGGGCCGCCCTCTGCACCCAGACCGGGACCCTGCCGCGACAAAGCGTTCTCTACCTGATCTGGCGGCAGCCCTGGCTCAGCGTCGCCCGCGATACCTATATTTCGCGCATGCTGGCCGCTGCCGGCTGGGATAGCCTGCCGGCAGACAGCGCCCTGCGCTATCCGGAAGTCGATCTGCCGGCACTGGCACGAGAAGCCGACTGGCTGCTGCTGGCCAGCGAACCGTACGCGTTTCGCGAACGGCACCTGAGGCAGCTGGCCGAGCAGCTGCCGGGCGCACGCGCCACGCTGATCGACGGGGAAATGGTCTCCTGGTATGGCAGCCGGGCGATCCGCGGCCTGGCCTATCTGCGTCAGCTGCGTGCCCGCCTGGCGTCATCGCCGCGCAGCTGACCCGCGTTCACCCGAATCCGCCCGAGTTGACCCGAATCAAGGGCCAAAGGCTGGCGCTGACTATACTGGCCAGTTCCCGTCACTGGCCGGCTTCGCCGAGGTTTCGCATGTCGCGCACGCAAGTTCCCGAACTGATTTGCCCCGCTGGCAGCCTGCCGGCACTCAAGGCGGCGGTAGACCACGGCGCCGACGCGGTCTACCTCGGCTACCGCGACGACACCAACGCGCGCAACTTCGCCGGCCTCAATTTCGACCACAAGGCGATGGTCGAAGGTATCCGTTACGCCCACTCGCGCCAGCGCAAGGTATTGATGGCCATCAATACCTTCGCCCAGTCCGGACGCGTCGCCGACTGGCGGCGCGCCGTCGATGGCGCGGCCGATCTCGGCGTCGATGCGGTGATCCTCGCCGACGTCGGCCTGCTCGACTACGCCAGCCGCCGCCACCCCGAGCTGCGTCTGCACCTCTCGGTGCAGGGTTCGGCGACCAGCTACGAAGCGGTCAATTTCGCGCAGCGCGAATTCGGCGTCCGCCGCGCGGTGCTGCCGCGCGTGCTGACGCTGGCGCAGGTCGAGACGGTGATCCGCAACACGCCGGTGGACATCGAGGTTTTCGGTTTCGGCAGCCTGTGCGTGATGAACGAGGGCCGTTGCTGGCTGTCCTCGTACGCCACCGGCGAGTCGCCGAATACCGTCGGCGCGTGTTCGCCGGCGAAGTACGTCAAGTGGGAAAGGTCGCCCGGCGTGATGAGCACGCGCCTGAACGGCATCCTCATCGACCGCTTCGGCGACGACGAGCCGGCCGGTTACCCGACGCTGTGCAAGGGACGCTTCGAAGTCAATGGCGACACCTACTACGCACTCGAGGAACCGACCAGCCTCAACGTCCTCGAAGTGCTGCCGCAGATTGCCGCCATCGGCGTCGCGGCGATCAAGGTCGAGGGGCGGCAGCGCAGTCCGACCTACGTCGCGCAGGTGACGCGCGCCCTGCGCGCAGCGCTCGACGAACTGGCCAGGAGCCCCGGAAGCTTCTCCGTCAAACCCACCTGGCAGGCCGAGCTGGCGCACGTCTCCGAAGGCAGCCAGGTCACGCTCGGCGCCTACAACCGACCGTGGCGCTGAGCGCCGGGATGGCCATGAAACTCTCTCTCGGGCCGCTGCTCTACTTCTGGCCAAAGCACGAAGTCTTCGAGTTCTACGCCGAGATGGCGCACAACCCGGCGATCGACATCCTTTACATCGGCGAAGTGGTCTGTTCGCGACGCCAGCAGATTCGTGTCGCCGACTGGCTGGCGCTGGCGCGCGACCTCGCCGACGCGGGCAAGGAAGTCGTCCTTTCCGCGCAGGCGCTGCTCGAATCGGAGGGCGACCTGAAAGCGCTGCGCCGCCTGTGCGCCGAGCTGCGCGAAATCCGCGGCGCTCGCCTCGAAGCCAACGATCTCGGCGCGGTGAATGTCGCCGCCGGCAGCCCTTTCGTCGCTGGACCGCACCTCAACATCTACAACGAAGCGACGCTGGCCACCTTCGCCCGCTACGGCATGCAGCGCTGGGTGCCGCCGCTCGAAGGCGACCGCCGGCTGATCGAGACGCTGCACCACAGCCGCCCGACCGGTGTCGAAACCGAGGTCTTCGCTTTCGGCAAACTGCCGCTGGCCTTTTCCGCGCGTTGCTTCACGGCCCGCTATTACGACCTCAACAAGGACGACTGCCAGTTCAAGTGCCTCGACCACCCCGAGGGGATGACCCTGCGCACGCGCGAAGGACAGCCCTTCCTGGCCATCAACGGCATCCAGACCATGTCCGCACAGACGTACAACCTCTTGCCTCAGGTACCGGAACTGCTCAAGATGGGCGTCGAAGTGCTGCGCATCAGCCCGCAGCCACACGCCATGGCAGCGATCATCGCTGCTTTCGACGCCGCCCGGAACGGGCAGGCATCCGCTCCCGATACCAGCGCCTGGGCCAGTGCAGGCCTGGTCAACGGCTACTGGTTTGGCGACGCCGGTATCGCGCAACACCCGCCGGCTGCCGCCGCAACGAAAGGAATTCATTCATGAGCCAGGGATTCTCGATTCCTCGTTTCAAACTCCCCGCGCTGGTCGCTTCGCTCGGCTCGCGTCTGCCGCAGTGGCCGCACTCGCTGGTTCTGGCGACGGCGCTCAACCTTGCCGCCAGGATCGGCCTGCTGCCGGAAGACAGCCTGGTCCTGCTCGAAGGGCGAACCTTTCTCGTCGAGGTACTCGACGCCGGAGGGCAGGCCAGTTTCACCTATCGCGACGGCCTTTTCCGGCCGTTGTCGACAGTGCCGGAGACGCCTGACCTGGCGTTCAGCGCCAACCTCTCGGCCTTCCTGCAGTTGCTCGCCCGCCAGGAGGACCCGGACACGCTGTTCTTCAACCGTGAGCTGGCGATCGTCGGCGACACCGAACTGGGCCTGGTGATCAAGAACATGCTCGACGCCGTCGAGCTGCCGCAGCTACCCCGCCTGCCGGCTTTTCGCCACTAGACCGACGCCCGCGCGCCGCCATGACCGTGGCCGCCAAGGTCAGTACGACGCGCGCTCGGCCACCGCTGCCCGCCGGCCGCATCGTGGTCGAAGGCGTCGCCTGCGCGCTCGGCGCCGGCCTGCTCTGGGGACTGGTCTTCGTCGTCCCGCTGATGCTGCCCGACTATCCGCCGGCGATGCTCTCTTTCGGCCGCTACCTCGCCTTCGGGGTCATCGCCCTGATGCTGGCGTGCACCGACTGGCCGCGACTGCAGATCCTGCAGCGCCAGGACTGGCAAATGGCCTGCGAACTGGCGCTGGTCGGCAACATTCTCTACTACCTCTTCCTGTCGGCCGCCATCCAGCTCGCCGACGCCCCCTTGCCGACGATGCTCATCGGCACCCTGCCGATCGTCATCGCCATCGCCGCGAATTTCAGTGCCGAGGCGCTGCCGTGGCGCCGCCTGCTGCCATCGCTGCTGGTCATCGCAGCCGGTATCGCGCTGGTGAACAGCCACGAGATGGCACTGCTCGACGACCGGCGCAGCGCGCAGGATTATTTTCTGGGAACGGTCTTCGCCCTGGCGGCGGTCTTCGCCTGGACCTGGTACCCGCTACGCAATTCGCGCTGGCTGCAGCAGCGACCAGCGCTGGCTTCGGGCACCTGGGCCATCGCGCAGGGTCTGGCGACACTGCCGCTGGCGCTGCTCGGCATGGCCGCGGCCGGACTGTATTTCCGCGCCCACGGCGGCTTCGATTTTCCGCTCGGTGCAGACGCCGGGCGCTACGTCGGCCTGATGCTGTTGCTCGGCTTCTGCGCCTCGTGGCTCGGAACGCTGCTCTGGAATCGGGCCAGCCGCTTGCTGCCCGCCGCCCTCGTCGGCCAGCTGATCGTCTTCGAAACGCTGGCCGCCTTCGCCTATGCGTTCATCCTGCGTGGTGCGCTGCCCGGGAGCACGGCGCTGATCGGCATCGCCCTGCTCGTCGGCGGCGTCATCCTCGGCGTGCGCGCCTTCCGCGGCAACTGATCCGCACGCACAGGCGGCACGGGATGGCGGCCTCGCCGCGCGCCGCCCGCGGTCGTCAATCGGCGCTGCCGAGCTCGGGCGGGTCCTTGGCGTCGGGATTGAGCACCCCGAAGTGGGCCGGGAGGCGGACGTAGAAAACCCGGACCTGCGCCTGGCGAATGAGCTCGAACAGGCGCTCGGCCTCTTCCGCGGTGACGACGAACTCGACCTCGATGCTGGTCGTTCCAGCCAGTTCGAAGAAGCTGCCTTCGTGCACGGCATGTGATCGCCCGAAGCCGCCAATCGAGCGGAATGCAGAGCCCCCGCGGACGCCGAGCCGGTTACCCTGGTCGAGCAACCACTCCCAGAGCAGGCGACCGCCGTGCTTGTCGCTTTCGCGCACGTACAACCTCAGGAAAGAGCCTTGCATGCCTGCCTCCGTTGCTCGCGCGCCTGCCGGACGGGCAGCGCACCGTTCACCGCGAACCTTGCGCCCAGACGACGGTGGCCATGCCGGCGAAAGTCATCAGCACCGAGCCGACGACATGCGCCGCGGCCGCAGCGAGCGCCCAGGATAGCCTTCCCTGCTGCAGCAACAGCGTGAGTTCGGCGGAGAAGGTCGAGAAAGTCGTCAGCCCGCCGCAAAAACCGGTGATGATCAGCAACCGCCATTCCGGCGAAATCGCCGGGAACGAGGTGAAGAAAGCCACCGCCAGGCCAATCAGGTAGGCGCCGACGAGGTTGGCGACCAGCGTGCCCGGCGGAACCGTCGGAAACAGGCTGTTGAGCCGGATGCCGAACTGCCAGCGCAAGAGCGCGCCAAGCGCGGCACCGATCGAAATGGCGAGAACTGATTTCCACATACCCTGCCCTGAAAACACACGCCGCTTGCGCAGCGAAGGACGAAACCCCATACCTGCCCGGCGTCGCGGATTCAAGCCGGCATCATCCGCGGCAAACGCCCGTGCCCCCGCCGCGGCAGAACCCCGCGTCCTGCGCGGCCAATATAGCACTGTCGTTCGCGCGCTGCCCAGGCATCGGCCCGACCAGGGGAAAGTCCCGCCGGCACGCGCGCCACGACGACGGGAAGCGACATGGCGCCCTGTCGCCGCCGGTTCTTGTTTGTCGCGAGCGGCGGCCACTGTCGGAATTCCTTACAGCGGCCAGCCAAACGAGGCGCACGAGACGGTCCAAGCGATTGAAATCAATAGACATGCTGTTCATGGCGTGGAACTTGCTAAAAGTCCCGTGCGGCGGAGGACCCACCTTCGCCGGCGGCGGCTACAGGGTGCTGCTGCAAGGCAAGGTCGATCGGGTCAACGACGAGATCTGTCTCGCCAATTGCACGTCGTTCGACGACTTGATCAACAACAACGTGGCGTCGACCAGTGCGTACAGCGCGCTCCAGGTCTCGTCTGCTTTTGGCGCCGAAGGCCTGGCCGCCGAGTGGCAGACCGACGCCAATACTGGCCGCCCCGTCGACCCGGGTGATCGTGGGATCCCGGACAGCGGACCGGGCGACGGCGGCGGAACAGCTCACCACAGTCCGCGGCGCCGGCCGCATCCTGACTCGTGTAGTGCTGCATTCTTGATGCGACTTTTGGCGACTGCTGAAAGCAGGGCGAAAACCCTGTGGTGGCTGAAATTCGCAGGGTCCATGGCGGGGCGGCCCTCGTCGCCACCCCTTGCGCTCATGCCCCACACACCGTCATTGCGAGGAGGCGAAGAGCCGACGCGGCAATCCAGAGGTTTTGCGCTTCGCGTCGTCGATGCGGCGGACGATAGTAAGACGATGGAACTGGATTGCCGCGTCGGCTGCGCCTCCTCGCAATGACGAGCGGGCTGGCGGGCTGGCGTGTTGCCGCCTTCCCGACGCGACTTTCAGCCAGCCCGACAGGAGCGCGCAATCCCTGCGGTGGCCGGGATGTATACGTACGTTCCATAACGCGTGCAACACTACACTCGCAGGGCGGCGCCTGCCCGTACTCCTGCCCGTACTCCTGCCCTTACTCGCCGGCGCTCAGCCGTGTCAGCCAGACATCGCGCTCGGCGGCACGGCACAGGAACTGCAACAGCTCGAACGCAGCATCGGCGTGACTGCTGGCAGCCGCACTCAGGCCTTCGCCAAGGGCGAAGTTTTCGCCGCGCACACAGAGCACGAAGGCCGGCGGCGGCGCTTCGTGATCGATGCGCGGCAGCACCGCCAGCACCGCCTCGGGCGATAGCGCGTGCGTGCTCGGACTGGCGGCGCCGGCGCCAGCGGCACGTGCCTGGCGAAAGACATAGGGCGCGGCGGTCTGCTCGCCGGCGTCGATGAACAGCACCAGATGCCGGCCAACGAGGTCCAGCGCGTGCTCGATCTGGAGCTGGAAGTCGCCGATCAGTTCGAAGCCGGCGGCCAGTCCCGCGCCGTCCAGCCAGTTCTGCAAGCGCTCGAGAAGCAGCGGCCCGAGCGCGTCGTCGCCGCGGCTGGGATTGCCGCAGGCGAGAACGAGGACCGGGGGCAGGGGCATCGGCGTTCTTTCGTGGACGTCAGGAGGCGCTGCTCAGGCGCCCGAGCAGCGTCCCCGCCGCATCGCGCAGTTCAAGCTGCAGCGGCATCTTGCCGAGCGCGTGCGTGGCGCACGACAGACAGGGGTCGAAGGCGCGGATGGCGACTTCGATGTGGTTGAGCAGGCCTTCCGTAAGCTGGCGACCGTCGAGGTAGCGGCGGGCCACGCGGCGGATCGCTTCGTTCATCGGCTGATTGTTGTGGGTCGTCGACACGATCAGGTTGCAGCTGCTCACCAGATCGTCGTCGTCGACCTGATAGTGATGGATGAGCGTGCCGCGCGGCGCCTCGATGACGCCGATTCCTTCGCGGCCACGCTCGCCGCCGGTGGTCAGCTCGCTGCCGGAAAGGTCGTCGTCGGGCAACAGCTCGGCGATCGTCTCGGCGGCGTGCAGCAGTTCGATCATCCGTGCCCAGTGGTAGGCCAGGGGTGCGTGGATCGGCTTGCCCTGCCCGTAGTCGATGAATTCGCGGCGTTCGGCTTCGGCGAGCGGCGTCGTGATGCGGTCGCAGTTCTGCACCCGTGCCAGTGGCCCGACCTTGTACCAGCCCTGCTGCGGGCCAAGCGCGGCGAGGAAGGGAAATTTCATGTAGCTCCAGGCCTTGACCTCTTCGCGAATCAACTGGTGGTAGTTGGCGACGTCAAAGGCGTCAACGAGAATGCCGCCGTCGGCGTCACGAACGCGCAACTGGCCATCGTAGAAGTCGAGTTCGCCGCCGGCGCCGACCAGCGACAGCATGTGCGAGCGAAAAGCGCCAAAAACATCGTACAGCGCCGGGTCGGCGGCATGCAGACGCTTGACCAGCTGCACCGCGTCGCGGCCCCAGCCGACGATCTGGCCGACGTCGGCGAGCAGGCCGTCGCGTTCCTCGCGGCTCAGCGCGCGATTGACGCCGCCCGGGATCGCACCCGTGCCATGCACCCGCTTGCCCGCCGTCAGGCGGATCACCTCCTGGCCGAACTTGCGCAGGAGCACGCCCTGGCGGGCGATCTCCGGGTAGGCGGCGGCGACGCCGACGATGTTGCGCCGGCCGGCCTCGCTCTCGAAGCCGAAGAGCAGATCAGGCGACGAGAGGTGGAAGAAATGCAGGGCGTGCGACTGCAGGATCTGCCCATAGTGCATCAGCCGGCGCAGCTTCTCGGCGCTCGCCGTCAGGCGGCCGGCACCGACGACGTGGTCGAGCGCCTTGGCCGCCGCCAGGTGATGCGAGACCGGGCAGATGCCGCACAGGCGCTGCACCATCACCGGCACCTCCCAGTACGGTCGGCCCTGGATGAACTTCTCGAAGCCGCGGAATTCGACGATGTGCAGGCGAACCTGCTGCACCTGGTCGTTCTCGTCGAGCAGCAGGGTCACCTTGCCGTGCCCTTCGACCCGCGAGACCGGGTCGATGGCCACGCGACGCAGCGTGCCCGCGTCGGCAGCGGCGGTTTCCAGTGCGAAGCCTTGCCCTTGTTGCATCGCTGCGCTCCTAGTCGAAATGCAGCATCGGATGCCCGAGACGTGGCGTGCGCCCGTCGAGAAGGTCGGTGAGGAACTTCCAGATGGCGTCGCCCGACGGCGGGCAGCCGGGGATGAAGTAGTCGATGCGCACGATCTCGTGGATCGGATGCACCTTGTCGAGCGGCAGCGGCAGTTCCGGGTCATTGGGAATCTGCCCGCTGACGACATCCGGCGCCGTCAGGTAGATTTCCTGCAGGCACTGGCCGAGGTCGAGGTGGTTGCGCTGCGCCGGCAAACCGCCATTGACCGCGCAGGCACCGACGGCGATCAGCACCTTGCAGTGGCTGCGGAACTCGCGCAGCACATGGACGTTCTCGGCGTTGCAGATGCCGCCCTCGATCAGGCCGATGTCGCAGGGACCGCAGTGCTTGATGTCGGTCAGTGGCGAGCGGTCGAATTCGACGCGTTCGACGAGTTCGAAGAGCCGCTCGTCGATGTCCAGGAACGACATGTGACAGCCGAAGCAGCCGGCCAGCGACGCGGTCGCCAGGCGCACCTTCCGGCGCCCTTCGCGGTTCCCTGCGACAGCGTCCATCTCAGCCCTCTCCACAGTCTTCGTACGCTTCGCCGGCGCTGCGCGTCGCCAGGCGTTCGACCTGCATGCCGATCGGTTCGACGTCGTAGCGACGCTTGCCGATGGGCACCGCGAAGCCCTCGCGCTTCCTGAGAATCACGCCCACCGGGCAGACGTGCGCCGCCTTGTCGGCCCAGGAAAAATCGCTGTCGGCGAGGCGCCCGGACTCGGCATTGACGATCAGGTGCTTGTCGATGCCGCGCCCGGACAGCGAAAAAACGCTCTTGCCGTCGACGTCGCGACTGGCGCGCACGCACAGCTCGCAGAGAATGCAGCGATTGAAGTCGAGCAGCACCTCCGGGTGCGACGCGTCGACCGGCCGGTTGGGGTAGAACTGGTCGAAGTGCGGGCTGAGCATCTCCAGCTCGTAGGCCAGCGCCTGCAGCATGCAGTTGCCGCTCTTCTCGCACGACGGGCAGAAGTGATTGCCTTCGACGAAGAGCATCTGCAACAGCGTCCGGCGCTTGTCGTTGAGGTCCGGCGAGTTGTTCTCGACCTCCATGCCGTCGCGCGCCGGCATCGTGCACGCCGAGACGTAGCGCCCGCTGGCCTTGACCGTGCACAGCTTGCAACTGCCCTGCGGCTTGAACTCGGGATGGTGACAGAGATGCGGGATGAAGATGTCGGCGGCCATCGCCGCGTCCATGATCGTCTGCCCGTCGGCGAAAGGCACCGGCTGGCCGTCAAGGAGGATGCTCGGCTGCGTCATGGGGTGACTCCGGGAAGGCGGGCGGCGAGACCGAAGTGCGCCGCCGGATCGTCGCGACCGGTCATCTGGCGCGCCGCCGCCAGCGCCTGGTCGAGGTCGAAAGCCGGCTCGAAGTCGAGCGAGCACAGACGCCTCTCGTACGCCGGGCGAAACTTCTGCAGGGTGTCGAAGAGCGGGTTGCACGCCGCCTGGCCGAGGCCGCAATGGCTGGCCGCGTGCAGCAGGCGGTGGATCTTGAAGACCTGGTTGATCTCGTACTGCGTTCCCAGGCCCTTGGCGATCTTGTCCATGCAGTTGGCGACCAGCGAAGTGCCCACCCGGCACGGGGTACAGAAGCCGCAGCTTTCGTGCCGGAAAAAGTGCGCGAAGTTGCGCGCCACCTCGAACATGTCGCGATGCGTGCCGAAGACCATGAAGGCGCCCGCCGTCGGCACGTCCTCGAAAGCGATGCTGCGCGAGAATTCGTGCATCGCCAGGCAGATCCCGGAAGGGCCGCTGACCTGCACCGCCTGCGCGTTGCCGGCGCCGCAGTCCTGCAGCACCTGGTTGACCGAAACGCCGAACGGATACTCGTAGATTCCCGGTGTCTCGACGTCGCCCGAAATCGACAGCAACTTGGTCCCGGTCGATTGCTTGGTGCCCAGGCCGGCGAACCAGGCGCCGCCCCTGAGCGCGATCAGCGCCGCCTTGCACAGCGTCTCGACGTTGTTCACCACCGTCGGCTGACCGCGATAGCCGGCGGTGACCGGGAACGGCGGGCGAATGCGTGGAATGCCGCGCTTGCCTTCCAGCGACTCGAGCAACGCCGTTTCCTCGCCGCAGACGTAGGCGCCGGCGCCGACATGGATGTCGATCTCGAAGTCCAGCCCGGCCTGGCCGCACACCGCGCGGCCGAGCAGGCCGCTGCGCCGGCGGCGCTCGAGGTTCTCGCGCAGCGCCGGCAGCAGATAGGCGTACTCGCCACGCAGGTAGAGCAGCCCCTGGCGCGCGCCGATGGTCAAGGCGGCGACGCTCATGCCGTCGAAAACGAGGTCGGCGTAGCTGTTGAGCAGGACGCGATCCTTGAAAGTGCCGGGCTCGCCCTCGTCGGCGTTGCAGACGACGTAGCGTGCAGCGGGCCTGCCGTCGGCCTCGGCACGGCACTCGGCGCGGCGCGCCGACTCCCATTTGATGGCCGTGGTGAAACCGGCACCGCCACGCCCGCGCAGGTTGGAGAGCTTCATCTCGGCAAGCATCGCTTCGCCGCCGCGCGCGATCGCCGCGCGCAGCGCCGCGCCGGCCGGCCATTCGGCAGAGAGCAAGGTATCGCGGCGACGGATATTGTCGTCGACGCGGAAGTATTCGGCCGGCCAGTCGGCGAGCGGCGCCTGCGCGCGAATCAGCTCGCCGATGCGCTCGACGCGCTCGCCCGACAGCCGGGTCAGCGCCTGGCCATTGACCAGCAGCGCCGGCCCCTGATCGCACATGCCGGTGCACGACGTGGTGTCGACGCTGACCAGCCCGTCTTCGGAGACCTTGCCGCGCTCGACCCACAGCTTGTTGCACAGCCGGTCGAGCAGTTCGCCGCTGCCCAGCATGCGATCGGTGATGTTGTCCGAGAACAGCACCCGGTAGCGACCGGGTGGCGTCAGATGGAAGAACGAGTAGAAACCGGCGACGCCTTCGACCTGCGCCCGCGGCAGCCCGAGCGCCCTGGCGATGGCGGTCAGCGCCGCCGCCGGCAGATAGCCGACGACGCCCTGCGCCTCGCGCAGGATCTGCACCAGCTGGCCCGGCTCGCCGCCGTGACGGTCGACGACCGGCCGCAGCAGCGCGTCGAGTCGTCCTGCGTCAAAGCCTTCTTCGCTCACCGTCGTCTCCCACTGCGGAGCAGCTGCCCATACCCTGGCAAAGCTTAGGCGCTCTGCCGCCGGCAGGTACTGATGCAAGTCAACAAGCGCCACCGGCGCACGCGGAGAATTCCGGAAATCGCCCTACATTTTCGTGCTGCATTGCAGCATAATGTGATCTGAGCAGCACCACAGGGAGCCCCGCCATGCACTTCGAAACCCCCCTCGAATTTCTCGAAAGTCGAACCTACGACGAAATCAACGTCGGCGACAGTTCGTCGCTGGTCCGTACCTTGCGGCCCGAGGACGTCAAGCTGTTCGCGCTGATGTCCGGCGACATGAACCCGGCGCTGGCCAACGCCGAATTCAGCCACAGCGGCGTTTTCCAGGATTTCATCGCGCACGGCATGTGGTGCGCCTCGCTGCTGTCGACCATGCTCGGCACGCAGTTCCCCGGCCCGGGGACGGTGATGGTCGAGTCGTCGCTCCATTTCGCGCGACCGGTGGCGATCGGCGACACGATCACCGTAACCGTCACCGTCGGGCAGAAGTTCGCCCGCAACCGGCACATCGTGCTCGACTGCAACTGCCATAACCAGGACCATCTGCTCGTCGTCTCGGGGAGCGCCGAGGTGCTCGCGCCGCGCGAGAAAATCATCACCAAGCGCAAGGCGATGCCGGAGATCACCATTTCCGACAAGTACGCGCGCCTGCAGGTGCTGGTGTCGCGCGCCGCGGGCCTGGCGCCGATCGACATGGCGGTGGTTCACCCCTGCGACCGCGAGTCGCTCAAGGGCGCGCTGCTGGCCGCCGAAGCCAAGCTCATCGAACCGATCCTGATCGGCCCCGAGCAGCGCATCCGCGCCGTCGCCGAAGAGAACGGCCTGGACCTCAAGGACTACCGCATCGTGAACTGCAAGCACAGCCACGAATCGGCGGCGATGGCGGTGACGCTGATTCGCAGCGGCGACGCCGAAGCGCTGATGAAAGGCAGCCTGCACACCGACGAACTGATGGCCGAAGTGATCTCGAGCAGTTCGGGTTTGCGCACCGGCCGCCGCATCAGCCACGTCTTCCTGATGGACGTGCCGACCTATCCCCGGCCGATCATGATCACCGACGCCGCCGTCAACATCGCGCCGACGCTGATGGAGAAGGTCGATATCGTGCAGAACGCCATCGATCTCGCGCACACCATCGGCACGCCGGAACCGAAGGTGGCGATTCTCTCGGCGGTGGAAACGGTCAACGCCAAGATCCAGTCCACGCTCGACGCCGCCGCACTGTGCAAGATGGCCGACCGCGGCCAGATCAAGGGCGGCCTGGTCGACGGACCGCTGGCTTTCGACAACGCCGTGTCGCTGGTCGCCGCCAAGACCAAGGGCATCGTCTCGGCGGTCGCCGGGCGCGCCGACATCCTGGTCGTCCCCGACCTCGAATCGGGCAACATGATCGCCAAGCAGCTCGAGTACCTGGCCAACGCGCTGAGCGCCGGGATCATCCTCGGCGCGCGCGTGCCGATCGTCCTCACCAGCCGCGCCGACAGCGCCGAAACGCGCCTCGCCTCGTGCGTCATCGCCGCCCTCGTTGCGCACGCCACCCGCGCCAAGCAAGCGCCTGCCTGAGACCGTCGCCGGGGCGAGTGTCGCGCGCCCCGGCCGCTGCCGCACCGCACCCGCCGACCTGTCCACCCGCCCACCCGCCCACCCAAGCGTCATTGCGAGGAGGCGACGCCGACGCGGCAATCCAGTTCCATTCCCTGACTGCCTGTCCGCCACATCAGCCAGGCGAAAGGCAAAACCTCTGGATTGCCGCGTCGGCGTCGCCTCCTCGCAATGACGGCGGGAAAGGCCGCGTCGAGAACCCGACACGACTCTGGCAGGTCTTCCCTTCCCTCGCGTCTCTCCCGATCCCGGGCACGGGCGCCCTGGTTGCCGACGCCATCCGTGGCAACCGCGAAAAAAAGTTCAAGCGCCCCGAGCAGCCGCAAGGCCGTGATTTCACGGCCTTTCCCGGGCCGCGCAAAGCTGCGGCGCGAAAACTACATTTAGTCAAGTTGTTGCCTTTGCACACTACATGCAGTAGCTTCACGCCATTGCATGCCTAGCTGCCGGGAAGCGGCAGCTCGCTTCGGCAGAATCGCCCGGCACGCCTCGTGGCGGCAGGACGCTTCGCCAGCGAGACCATCAACCACAGACAACGTCAACACAACAAACATCGGAGGGACTACCCATGAGCCAGCTCGAACACCAGCTACCCCTGTCAGCCGTCGCCGAGGCACCCGCCGTCACGCCACTCGCCGAGCAGGAAATCTCCGTCGAGGTGCTGGTCGAAAAGTACGCCAAGGGCAAGGAAACCTCGGTTCACGACGTGCGCCGCCGCGTCGCCCGCGCACTCGCCGCCAACGAGGACGAAAAGCAGCGCGCGCACTGGGAAGAGCGCTTTCTGTGGGCGCAGGAAACCGGCTTCGTCCCCGCCGGACGCATCAACTCGGCCGCCGGGACGCCGCTCGCGGCGACACTGATCAACTGCTTCGTGCAGCCGATCGGCGATTCGGTGGTCGAGATTGTCGACGGCAAGCCGGGCATCTACAGCGCGCTCGCCGAAGCCGCCGAAACGATGCGCCGCGGCGGCGGTGTCGGTTACGACTTCTCGTCGATCCGCCCGATCGGCGCGCTGGTCAAGGGCACGCAGTCGCGCGCTTCCGGCCCGGTCTCGTACATGCGCGTCTTCGACCGCTCGTGTGAAACCGTCGAATCGGCCGGCGCCCGCCGTGGCGCGCAGATGGGCGTGCTGCGCTGCGACCACCCGGACGTCGAGGTCTTCATCCACGCCAAGGACCACGGCGACCTCTCCAACTTCAACGTCTCGATCGCCGTCACCGACGGCTTCATGGAAGCCGTCGAGGCCGACGCCGAAGTCGAGCTCACGCACCGCGCCGAGCCCAACGCGGACATGAAACGTTCCGGCGCCTTCCAGCGCGACGACGGCATCTGGGTCTATCGGCGCGTGCGCGCGCGCGACCTGTGGGACCAGGTGATGAAGTCGACCTACGACCACGCCGAACCGGGAATCCTCTTCCTCGACCGCATGAACAAGGACAACAACCTCTACTACTGCGAAGTGATCGAGGCCACCAACCCCTGCGCCGAACAGCCGCTGCCGCCGTACGGCTGCTGCTGCCTGGGGTCGATCAACCTGACCCCCTTCGTCAGGAACGCCTTCAGCCAGCACGCCGAGTTCGACTTCGCCGCTTTCGGCGAAGTGGTCAAGGTGTCCACGCGCATGCTCGACAACGTTCTCGACGTCACCGCCTGGCCGCTCGAACGGCAGCGCGAGGAAGCCAGCAACAAGCGCCGCGTCGGCCTCGGCTTCACCGGCCTCGGCGACGCGCTGTGCATGCTGCGCCTGCGCTACGACCGCCCGGAAGCGACCGCGATGGGCGCGCGCATCTCCGAATACATGCGCGACGCCGCCTACCTGGCGTCGGTCGAACTGGGCAAGGAGCGCGGCGCCTTCCCGCTCTTCAACGCCGAGCTCTACCTCTCCGGCGGCAACTTCGCCTCGCGCCTGCCGAACGAAATCAAGAACCAGATCCGCAAGCACGGCCTGCGCAACTCGCACCTGCTGTCGATCGCCCCCACCGGCACCATCTCGCTGGCCTTCGCCGACAACGCATCGAACGGCATCGAACCGCCCTTCTCCTGGACCTACAGCCGCAAGAAGCGCATGGCCGACGGCACGCTCAAGGAATACGCCGTCGAGGACTACGCCTGGCGCCTCTACAAGCACCTCGGCGGCGACGTCGACAAGCTGCCCGACTACTTCGTCACGGCGCTGGAAATCTCGGCCAAGGCGCACAAGGACATGGTCGCCGCCGTCGCGCCGTACATCGACACGTCGATCTCGAAGACGGTCAACGTCCCCGCCGACTACCCCTACGAGGAATTCCAGGACCTCTACATGAGCGCCTGGAAAGCGGGCCTCAAGGGCCTGGCCACCTATCGCCCGAACAGCGTCATGGGCTCGGTGCTCTCGGTCGAGTCAAAGAAACAGGCCGACGAGAAGAAGCAGCCGCAGGACTTCGTCAGCGGCGACGCCAACCGCCGCCTGTCGATCAAGACGCTGCCGGCGCCGGTGCTCGCCAGCCTGCGCTGGCCGAACCGCCCGAACCTGCCGGAAGGCAACATGGCATGGACCTACATGATCGAGCACATGCACGGCAAGTTCGCGCTCTTCGTCGGCCACGTCGAGCAGGAAGGCCGCAGCTGGCCATTCGAGGCCTGGGTCAACGGCCCCGAGCAGCCGCGCGGCCTCGGCGCCGTCGCCAAGACGCTGTCCATGGACATGCGCGCCAACGACCACGGCTGGCTGGCGCTGAAACTCGAATCGCTGGCCAAGACCCCCGGCGACGAGGGCTTCGACATGGCCTTCCCGCCGCACGGCGAGCGCAAGCGCATGCCCTCGGTGGTCGCCGCCGTCGCGCAGCTGATCCAGTACCGCGTCGAGAAGATCGGCGCCTTCAACCACGAAGGCCCGACGCCGGTGCTCGACGCCATGTTCAGCCTCAAGGAGCCGAAGACCGGCACCGACGGCACCCTCTCGTGGACCGTCGATGTCTTCAACCCGGCCACCGGCGAGGACTTCGTCCTCGGCCTCAAGGAAATCACCCTGCCCGACGGCGTCACCCGCCCCTACTCGGTGTGGCTCGCCGGCAACTACCCGCGCGCCCTCGACGGCCTGACCAAGCTCCTCTCGCTCGACATGCGCGTCGTCGACCCGGCGTGGATCGGCATGAAGCTCAGGAAGCTGCTCGACTACCCCGAGCCCCTCGGCGACTTCATGGCCTTCGTCCCCGGCACCCGCCGCCAGACCAACTACACCTCGACCGTCGCCTATCTCGCGCAGTTGATCATCCACCGCTACGCCATGCTCGGCATCCTCGACGAGAACGGGCTGCCGCTGCAGCAGATGGGGATTCTCGAAGCGCCGGCGGGCGGAACGGCGGCGAAACCGACCGCCGGGAAGCTGTGTGGGGAGTGCGGGAACCGGACGATGATCAGGAAGGATGGCTGTGACTTTTGTACGGCTTGTGGGGCGGTGGGGAGTTGCGGGTGAGGGTTTGGCGAGTGGCAAAGGAAAGACTTTTTCCCTGGTTTCTAGTCCCAATAAGGAGCGTATGGTGGTAGACATAACCGTAGTTGGCACCGCTCTATCGAGCATTAAGTCTGCCTTGGAAATCGTCAAGGCTATTCGCGAAGCTGGTGAAACATTTCAAGCGGCCGAGTGGAAACTAAAGCTCGCTGACCTGATGGAGACTCTTGCCGATGCGAGAATAGAAGTGGTCAACGTCCAAGATGTTGTGTTGGATCGAGAGAAAAGAATCAAGGAGCTGGAAGATGCGCTCGCCAAAACGGGAGAGCTAGTACGTCACCTTGACGCGTACTATATTCAAAGCGATGAAGGAAAGCCCACTGGCCATCCGAAATGCCTGCGGTGTTGGGACGTTGATCACAGGCTAATCAATTTATACCGTAGCGGGACAGCTGCAACCTCATCCGGAGCGAGCAACGCCAAGAACCAGTGCCCTAGTTGCAATACTGCGTACACAGTAGCGCGGTCAGACACGTTTCTAGTCACCATTAATGAAACAATGGGGGGCTGACCAGATTATATTAAATAGGAGTGAAAAATTGGTAGCCCATGCGGCGGGATGTGAGCGGGTTCTTCCTCCGCAAACAAACACCTTGGCCAAGGTGCCGCATGGGTTTCCCCGCGAGGCTTGCAATCTCGCGGCGTGGTGGCAAAGAGGGGCAAGCCGTGCGCAAGCACGTTAAACGTTGCAAAGACCTCGTAACCACCAACCAACGCCCGTCTAAACGCGGTTGTTGGCGCGTCAGCAGCCGCTCCATCACGGAGAAATCCCATGTTGGAGTTCAAGCTGTCGGTGAGAATCACCATAGAGCAAATAATCAAGCTCATCAGAGCCTTGATAGTCTTGTCGCTCATGATGTAGCCACTCACCTTACTATGCCGGGTCGGAGCACTAGCTGCTTCGACCCGCCCATAGTTCATCGACCCCAATTCGACACCGGTGCCAGGTCTTTCCTTTTGCCTTCTTGATAAAACCCAATGGCACGCGGAACACCGGGGTCAGGTCGTTCCTCTTGCCTTCGCGATCGAAACCACGTGCGCTGCAAGCGTCGAGGCCTGACCCCACCTGTGCACGACAACGCCCTCTTGAGCGATAATTAGCGTTCGCTTATGCACGCACACCGCACAGGGTCAGGTCTTTCCTTTTGCCTTCTTGACAGAAACCGATGGCACGCATGGGGCAAGAGTAAAGACCTGACCCCACGTCTCTCTGGCGGACACGGCTTGCCGCTCCGCCAGAGCGGCAACCGGACTCAGACCGGGCGAAGTCGCACCCAGGCCAGACCGATCAGGCCGACGGCGAGAAGGCCGAGGGCGGCTGGTTCGGGGACGCCGGTGACGGTCGCTTCCACTTCGGTGGCGAAAGGGAACGTCGATATGCCGCCGCCGTAGGTGAGCGTGTATGTTCCGAGGCCGATCGGCGCCAGCATCAAGTAGTAACCGTCGCCGACAGCGACGTTGGCCGTCCCGGGAATAACACCGAAAGCATTGCCGGCAGCCGTCACGAAGGAAAAGGTGCCGGGAGTGGCTTCGCGATAAAGGAAGAGGTCGGCAGCAAGATCAATGCCGTCAACTTTTCCCGTCAGGCTGTCGACCATGTCGATGATGTCGGTCGCCATGGCGCGCAGATGGGCCGCCGAAGCTGTGGGATCCTCGAGATCCGACAACTCCAGATTTATCAGCGGCACGAGCAGATACTTGTCGCCGGGGACATTGAAGCTTCGTGTGGCCGTGCTACCAGTCGTTCCGGCGAGGAAGAACACCGGCCCGGATTGCCCGTTGCTGGCGGCGGCCTGTGAGCCGTCGGTGAATGGATTGTCGATGGCGTCGAGCGAAAACGCCCACTGCCACCAGGCCTCGGACCATTGCCCGATGGTTTTCCCCGCGACGGAAGAGCCGGGAGCGAGCACGGTCACTGCCGCCTCCGCAGTCGGCACGGCAAGCAGTGCGGCTGTCAGCGTTGCTGCGACAGCGAGCGCCCTTGCGCCTCGTGTCATTGATGTCCGTTTCATGGTTTCTCCTTTGTCCACAAAAGAATGGGATTCTTTCTCATTCGGCACATGGCCGGCCAAGAGCTTTCCCAGCGAAATTACCTTAGCGACTTCTCTTGTCATCGTAAATCCCCCACGTTCTTGGGGGGTTTCGGAGCGTCGGAACGTCGGGGTCAGGAACGTCGGATCGAGTAGGGGACGGAGTTACCCCCGTCGCCCTCTCACACCACCGTACGTGCGGTTCCGCATACGGCGGTTCATCAAACCTGCTGGAAGCGTCGCTGAGTAGCCAGCAACGAAACCAACCCCAATGCATCAAAGAAGCGTTTGGGACAGGCCGCGTTCATATGGCTCGCACCGGCGTTCCACCAGGGGCCACGCCCGTTGCTTGCCGCTTTCCATGCTCGCGTCCCGTCCAACCCTCGCGCTTGTAATCGCTTGTTACGGGTGGCCGGACGCTTCCATTGCCGCCAGAGCTGGCAACGCAGTTTGCGCCGTATCCATCCGTCCAAGTCCTGCAACACACCTTTTACCTCGGTCAGCCGGAAATAGGATGTCCAGCCACGCAGCACGGGGGTAAGGGCGGTGATCGTTTGGCCGAGGTTGCGAAAGGCATTCCCGACGACGATTTCACGCACTTTGTCTTTCAGACGCTTCACACTGCTACCAGCGATCTTCAGACGTGCCTGCTTGTGCCACGTGACGCTATACCCCAGAAACTTCCGCTGCCAAGGCCGCGCGACGGCGCTCTTTTCCCGATTGACCCGAAGCTTCAATTTCTTCTCCAGATATTCGGTCGTCGCCTCCATCGCGTGCAGCCCTGCCATTTCGCTTTTGACGTAGATGTTGCAGTCATCGGCATAGCGGCAGAACCGATGCCCCCGGCGCTCCAGTTCGCGGTCCAAGTCGGTCAGGAGGATGTTCGACAGCAGCGGTGACAGCGGCCCGCCTTGCGGCGTGCCTTCCGTCCTCGCAACGCCGGGGTCAGGTCTTTCCTTTTGCCTTTTTGATAAAACCCGATGGTACGTGCGAGGAAAAAGCAAAGACCTGACCCTATGTGCTTCTTGACCGACAACCTAGAGAATCTGCTTCTTGAGCACTTGCGCGGATTGCGGGCCGGACAGGTTCGGCTCGAGAGCGAAATGCGCGAGGTCTCCGCGCGTTTGACCAGTCTGGAAGCAAGCACCACTGCTGGCCGCCGCGACAGCTCGCAAAACTACGAAGAAATCATCCGGCAGCAATCGAGTATCGACCAAATCAAGGCGAGAATTGACCGGATTGAGAGGCGTTTGGAAATTGCGGGCTGAGAGGTCATGGTCAGGCAAAAGGAAAGACCTGACCCCACCACCGACAACGCCCTCTTGAGCGATAATTAGCGTTCGCTTATGCACGAGGGTGACTTCCGATGTCCGCCGCCATGCCCGCACAGCCCAGCTACCCAAGGTTCTCCGAGATCGTCCGTCACTTCGCTCCCGGCTGGTTCGCTGCAGTCATGGGCAGCGGCGTGCTGGCCATCACCACCTTGACGCTTTCTGCACGTTGGCCGCTGCTCGCGCCACTCGCATGGAGCCTTCACTACTTCAACCTGCTGCTGTTCGGCGTGCTGGCCGTGCCTTGGCTGGGCCGCTGGCTGGCGCACCGCGAACTGGCGCTGGCGACCTTGAAGCATCCGGTGCAGGTGAACTTCTATCCCACTTTTTCGATTGCCATGCTGGTCATCGCGGCGCAGTTTCTCGCCTTTGGCGGCCAGGTCGAGCTGGCGCTGCTCTTCTGGTGGCCGGCGATGGTCCTCACCTTCGTCTTCAGCTTTGCCGTGCTCTACGCGATCTTCAGCGGTGAGCACGTCGGACTGGAGCACGTGACGCCAGCCAACTTCATTCCGGCGGTCGGCCTGGTGGTGATCCCGATTGCCGGTGCGCCGCTGCTTGGCCACCTGCAGGGAAGCGCGCGAGAACTGGCGCTGCTGGCCAATGTCGTCGGGCTCGGGGCCGGTTCGCTGATGTACCTGGGTCTGCTGGCCCTGACGCTGCAGCGCAAGTATCTGGCCAAGCCGGCCTTCGGCCCCCTGGCGCCGACGGTGTGGACGCATCTCGGGCCGATCGGCGCCATCCCCCTGAGCCTGCTGAACCTTGCCGCGCAGCTGCCGGTGGCGGTGCCAGACGGCACGCTGCTCTTCGCCAGCCTGCTGCTGTGGGGCTTCGGCGCCTGGTGGGTAGTGATGGCCGCAATGCTCACCGCCGCGGCATGGCGGCGAGGAATGCTGCCTTTCGCGCTTTCCTGGTGGGGCTTCACGTTTCCGCTCGGAGCCTTCGTCTCGGCCAGCTTCCGGCTCGCCCATGACGCCAGCCTGGGGGGAGTCGAACTGTTTGGAATCGGCTGCTGGGGCCTGCTCCTGGCGATCTGGCTGATGACGTTGCTGCGCACGGCGAGAGGGATCGCCAGTGGCGCCTTGCTTCGCCCGCAGCCCTGAGCGAGGCCCTGAGGTCAGGTCTTTCCACTTGCCTTCCTGATAAAACCCGACGGCACGTACAGGACAAGAGTAAAGCCCTGACACACTTGCAACTTCTGCTTTCAACTCTTGGTAATCAACTCCAGCAGTTCCGGTGATGAAAAAACATCCCTGTAGAAGGTCAATTGCTCGCCCTTGAAGTGGCAACCGCCTCGATGACCGCGCCTGACCCAGACGCAGCTTCCTTTGGCAAGGGTTTCGTTGGTATCGTCATCGATGCAGCCCCATTCGAACCATACGAACTCTCCATGGAACATGACGATCGGCCAGGTCATGGTGACGCCCGGCTGGGCGATCAATGCCCACCAATGCTGTTCCCTGACCTTTTGCTCTTCAATGCCGTAGTAGGCGCCATCCTGGCAGAAGTAAACCAGGTCTTGCCGGTATTCACCGATCAGGATGTCACCGCGGCCCTGCCGCAATGCCTCGCAATGCGTCGGCCACCACTGCTTGTTTTCCTGCTCGACTTGGGACGTCGTGTAGTCGTCACCAATCACGGGTGGCGACTTTTCCTGCATCCCGTTGATCTTCAGGGAAAGCGCGATAAGCTCGCTTTGCAGCGACTCCGCGACCAGACCCGGTCTCGAATAATCGGCCGCGAGATCCTTGTAGTAGTTCGTCCTTCTTTTCATATTGACTCCGGAGTGTTCTGGAAGGCGGGTGCCTGCATTCGGGCGGTGCCTGCAAGCGTGCGTTCCCGACTTGAGCGAAACGAAACCCCGTTCGTCAGAATGGAACTCGAAACCGAGACGTTTAAGTAAGCCCGGGGGCTTTCTCCTTGCCTACCGCATAAAACCGGGCGGCACGAAGAGGGCAAGAGTCAGGAAACGACCCCTCGCGGAGCCGTGACCACTAAGACGATTGAGCTGCCAGGTCCCGCTTACGGCGGGTAAAACCAATTCCGAGCAGACCGATGCTGACCAGGCTCAGTGCGATCGGTTCCGGGACACCCTGGCCAACGAGAACTTCGGCACGAACGCTGCCAGAGTTGTCCGAGTTGTTGCTGTCCCAGTAGTAGAGGCTCAGGGTCCCGGCAACGGGTGCGGGGCCGGAGAAGTGGGTGCCAAGAAGAAAATACGTTCCGGCCAGCTCGCCGACGAGGGCGCCAAAGGGCGCGCTGAGCCCGTGCTGAGTCCATTGCACGAAGCTTTGCCCAATCTGCGTCCCTACGGAGTACCCCGAGTCGTCCGAACCCGTGGCAAACAGATCGGCGACGAGGCCGTCGGCATTGGACCAGCGCGGCAAGGCACCGGCGTTCCAGAGGTCGCCCGTGGCTGCCGTCACTGAGAATTGCTGGTTGGCGCTCAGGACGATGCCCGTGTTCAGTCCGACGCCTCCGGACGAACTATTCGCCAACGCTGCGACATCGAAAAGGGCGGCGTTGGCAGTGGCGGCACCGCCGAGAGCAAGCGCGGCGATCGCCACGCGGATCATCTTGTTGTTCATCGCCAACTCCTTCAGGAAATAGGGCTCTGGCGCGCTGCGAACGCACCACTTTTTTGGCTCCCTGCAAGCGTCGTAATGATTGTTTGCCGGCGCCTGGAAGACAGGGTTCATTAGAACAGGGGCGCCGCTGCACTTGCGTGCGATATCGCACGTCTTGCCGGAATCTGGCTGGCGAGCTCGACGGCGCTGCTTCCGAGGTCGGCCGCCATGGCTGCCGTGCGTGGTCAGCAGGGGCGCAGGCCATCCCGGTTGCCGCGGAAGTCGGATTGACGCCACTTCCCTTCATCCAGGCCGTAAAGGATCACGCTGGCCGGTTCAGTCTCTTCTTTTGCCATCGCGGCCTGGCCGTGGGCAGGATTCAAGACGCCGCTTCTCGTCGGCCGAACTTGGCGGTTGCTGCCCGCAACCGGCCGCGTTAGACTCCGCCGATCATCACATGGAGCTGTGCCGCGATCGGCCACCCTGACGATCAATCCTGAGCTCGCTGCACGCCGCAAGCGAAGGCTGCCCGCTGGGAAATCTGCGCTCATATCGCCCGATAAATCGGGCTCCTACATCGGCTCGGGGGGTGTTGCACGCAGTGTCGAGCTTATGAATTCCAGCCAAGTCGACGATCGTGCGCCGTTTGCAGGTCTGCTCTGCTGCAAGCCTCGTCAGCGATGCCGCAGCACGACATCAGCCGACGCGTCATTGCGAGGAGGCGCACGGGATTCCCACGTCGGCTGCGCCTCCTTGCAATGACGGTGGGAGCGGGAGGGCGCCGGATTACCCGTTGCCTGCGCGCGTTCTTAAGGTCGCATCAAGAAAGCCACACTACACTCGCGCGAGGCACCCGGCAGGAGCCCGATTCATCGGGCGATGGAAGGCTTGAATATTATCTGGAGTCGCTTTGTATAAGCTAATTGGCGTCATTGCGGGGTTCTACTTTTTCGGGTTCTTCGGAGCGCTGCTCGGTCTGTTGCTGGGGTCGATCATCGATCGCGCACGCGCGTACGGTGCGGGCGGCATCAACCCGCTGCAGAATGCGCTTCGGCAAGGCGTTTTCCTCGAGACGATGTTCATCTCGATGGGCAAGCTGGCCAAGGCCGATGGTCAGGTCTCGCAGGCAGAGATCGAGCATGCCGAGCTGTTGATGCAGAAACTGGGCCTGACCGCGGAACACCGCGTGCAGGCGATTGCCCTCTTCAAACGCGGCGCCGACCCGGGTTTCACCCTCGAGGCGACCTACGCCAGGTTCATGTCGGTCTGCGGCCACACCCGGCACCTGAAGCAGGTGTTGCTGGTTTACCTGATCGCCATGGCGACGGCTGACGGCCCTATCCATCCGGCGGAGGAAGGTGTGCTTGCCGACATCGCCAACCGCCTCGGCTTCGATCCGACGGCGTTCAGGCACTTGATCGACATGGTGCTGAACCAAGCCCATTTCGCCGCCGGGCAGCCGAGTACGGAAGCGGCCCTCGATGACGCCTACCGGGCGCTGGGGGTGAGCAAAGACAATACCGACCAGGAAATCAAGCGCGCCTATCGCAAGCTGATCAGCCAGTACCATCCGGACAAGCTGATCGGGCAGGGCCTGCCGGAAGACATGATCGCGCTGGCCAGCGAAAAGGCCAAGGAGATCCAGCTGGCGCACGACCTGATCGAGCGGCACCGGAAGATCTGAGGCAGGGGATTGCCGCGTCAGCCGCGCCTCCTCGCAATGACGGTCGCAGGCTGTCGGCTTGGCCGGGGGCAGCAGGGCTGGCGCCATTCGTGAAGAACATGCTGCTCGACAAGGAGAACGCAATGAACAGCGAGACAAGGCCGCGGACCGCCGGAATCAATGCCCGTCCATGGGGCGCGCGGGCGCGCGACTGGGCGGACATTCAGGAAGGAGGGTGCCGCCCGGTGTACCTGGCGGTTTTCGAGCGCGTCGGGCTGCGCTCCGGCGCGGCGTATCTCGACGTGGGATGCGGGGCCGGGATGGCCTCGCAGATCGCCGCCGAACGCGGCGCTCGCGTGTCGGGACTGGACGCAGCCGGCAATCTGCTGGCCATCGCCAGGGAGCGGGTACCGGACGGCGAACTTCACGTCGGCGAGCTCGAAAGCCTGCCCTTCGCCGACCACAGCTTCGACCTGGTCACCGGATTCAATTCGTTTCAGTTCGCCGGAAACCCCGGCGTGGCGCTCGCCGAAGCGCGGCGCGTGGCCAAGCCCGGCGCTTATGTGGTGATCGTCACCTGGGGAAGGCCCGAGGGCATGGAAGCGGCTTCGCTACTGGCGGCGCTCAGGCCGCTGCTGCCCCCGCCGCCGCCCGGGGCGCCGGGTCCGTTTGCCCTGTCGGACGAAAACGCACTGCGTGCCTTCGCCACCGCCGCGGGCCTCGACCCGGCCGAGGTGTTCGACGTTGACTCACCCTGGCAGTATCCCGATCTCGCTGTTGCGCTCAGAGGACTGCGCTCGTCGGGCGTTGCGGCGCGAGCGATCGAAAGCCACGGCGAGGAAGTCGTCGATTCGGCTCACTCGCGCGCGCTCCTGCCCTTCCGACAAGCGAATGGCAGCTACACGATCGGCGCCCGCTTCCGCTGTCTGCTTGCTCGCGCCTGATCCGCCCGGGACGCTGCCGCAGAGGTCGTTAGCGAATGAAGCGGTGCAGCGGGAGGACCTTCAGGCTGCCGGGAAAACGGCTGATGTAGGCGGCAAGCTCTTCGATGTCCTGCGCCGAGAGGCCTTCTGCCTGGCCGTTCATCAGCGCGTTCTTGCGCGCACCGGACTTGTAATCGGCCAGCGCGCGCGCCAGGTAGTCCGGATACTGGCCGGCGAGACGCGGGATGTCTTCCGAAACCGGGGTATTGAAGTCGGCGCCATGGCAGGCCGCACAAACCTCGGCCTTTTGCGCCGCTGCGCCAGCGCCGGCGTGGGCCGACGAAGCGACGAAGGCCAACAGGGCGATAAGCAAGCTCGCTTTCATGGTCGATCCTTTAGTTCTGCACGGTGGAGTAGTAGGCCGCAAGGTCCGCCATGTCCTGCTCGGACAGGCTCGCGGCGATGGCGCGCATCGTCGGATGGCTGCGCGCCCCCGTCTTGTACGCCTGCAAGGCATTGGCGAGGTACACGGCCTGCTGCCCCCCGAGCTTCGGCACCTGATAGACGTGCGGATAAGCGGTCCGGTAACCCGGGACGGCGTGACAGCCTTCGCACATCGAAGTCTTGGCCTTCGCCGCCTCGGCGTTGCCTGCCAGCGGCTGCGCGAGCGCTGCGCCGGCCAGCGCAAACGCGATCAAACCGAGAATTGTTTTCATCGTTATCTCTCTCAAAAAAGGCGGTTTGAAAACCAGGCCCACGAGCCATTCAAGGATGGAAAATTCAGCCCGGCAGTATATGAGGCTCCATCAAGCGGCGTCAATCGTCGATTTGTCCTCGCCAGTGGCAAGGTTTTCTCCAGCCGTGAACAAGCTTGAGTCTGCCCGGCAGGGCTCGCGAGCGGGCGGACATCGGGAAGGGAGACTGCCGCCCGGGGTCGCTGGCAGTCTTCGGGCGCGTCGGGGGCAGCTTCGGCGCGGCGTATCCCGACGCTGGACGCGGCGCCGGGATGGGCGTCCCGAATGGCTGTCGGCGCTACCTCTTCTGCTCGACGGCTTCGTTCCCCAGTGCGGCAAGCCTGCGGGCAAACGCGTCCTCGATCGAGCGTTGCACGGTGGTGAAGCCGGTCCGCGTGACGATCAGCCCGGTCGGTGCGAGTACCGAGAGCGTGACCGGAGTCCCGGCAACCGCGGCAAGCTCCTTTTCCACCCGACCGACGACGGCCGGCTGCAGGGGTTGGGCACTGACCACTTCCGCCCGCACTTCCCAGCCGCGCTCACCCTTCGCGGCGTCGATGCTATCGACGAAGGTGTCGGCAAGACGTTCCAGATCGGCCTTGCCGCGCGCTTCCACCTCGCGTTGAACGGCACGCTCGGCTTCCGTCATCGGTGCGAACTGCGCTTCACCAAGCAGCACGCGGCCCTTCGCCGTGATATCGCTGGTCGTCGTGGCGCGCACCAGCAGGGTGGCCGTCGGATCACCGAGTCGCGCACGGATCTTGTCTTCGGCCAACCTGACCTGCGCGGGAACCGGCGGGCGGGCGCCTGAAACGGTCGCCACAATAACAGCGCCCGTCGGCAGGTGAACGAGTTGCACGTCACCCAGTTCGAAGGCTTGACCGTGGCTCACCAGTTCGCGGAGAGTCTGCTCGGCGGCTTCGGTCATGCGCACGTTGGCGGTCACCCTGGAGGCAATGAAATGGCCATTGAGATCGACCGTCGGCAGCAGGTTAGCCGAACCCGCCGCCGCCACGTCGTGCGTGATCGCGCACCTGACGAAGAGGTTGATGTCGCGCTGGACCTCGTCGGCGATGGCCTGCTGCATGGCCTTGACCGCCAGCGGCGAGAATGAGCGCGGCGTATTGACCGTGGCCAGGACATTGACCGCGCCGCTGCCGTCCTGGTCGTATACCACGCGCGCAAGCCGGGCGCCGGGATCGTCGGCCAGAGCCTTCTCGATGGTTTGGACAATCGCCTGGTTGAGCCGCCAGTCGTCAATGACGACGACCAGTTGATGGGTGAGGATGGCGGCAACGGCGAGCAGCCCGATGCCGGCCGCGGAGAAACGCTTCAGGAAATCCGTCCGCGTGCCCAGCTCGGCGCGGGTGACGAAGCCGGCGACGATGAAGATCGTCGCGGAAACGGCGAGGATGGCGAGGAAGTTGGCAAAGAAGAGCAGGAAGGCACCCCAGGCGCCATCGAAAGCCCCGAACGCCAGCGACAGGCCGCAGGTGGCGAGCGGTGGGGTCAGCGAAGTGGCGATCGCCACGCCCGGGAGCGCGGGACTGGTTCGTTCATCGACCAGCGCCAGGCCACCGGCCAGGCCCGCCAGGGTGGCCACGAAGAGATCGATCAGCGACGGCTTGGTGCGCGCCAGCATCTCGGGCGTCACCTCGAGGGCAAACGGCAAGAGGCCCAGGACCACGGCAAAGCCGATGATCAGCAACACGCCACCAAACTCGGAGACCACGGCGTGGCGCAACAGGCGCAGGTCGCCGCGGGACAGCGCCAGTGCGATGCCGAAAATCGGCGCCATCAGCGGCGAGACGAGCATGGCGCCGATGACCACGGCAGCGCTGTTGGCCAGCAGTCCGAAGGCGGCGATTCCCGCCGAGGCAAGCAGCAACACGTAGTACAGCGGACGCGGTATCGAGCCGTGAACGATGTCGTCGATCACCTGCGCCTTGCGCAACGGGGACACGGCCAGCAGCATCGCCAGCGGCTGATCGAGAGGGTGGGCCGGCGGGTCGGGACGAACCGGGTCGGCCGCTGTACTCGTGCTGTCCATGGCCACCGGCGCCGAATCAGTAGGGGTTGAAAATCGACGGCGCGACCGTCGATTTCGCAGGCGCGCTCGACGATGATGCGGCCGCTGGCGACGGCGACTCGACGACTGGCGCCGCCGGCACCGCCTCGGCCTCGGCCTCGCGCAGGGGTTCGCGGACCTGTTCCGAAGACTCGTGCGCTGGCAGGCGCCAGATCAGCTTCGCGTTCTCCACCCAGCCCGCTTCGCCCGTCGCTTCGACGCGGACGTGAGCAAAGCCGCGTTGCAAATCGCTCCGATACAGCTTCGCGTACTGGGGCAGACGGCTGATGAGCGCACCGCCCGGTGTGCGGTAGAGCGGTAGATCGGCCGATCCGGCGTAGTAAACGCCTGCCGTTTGCCCGGCGCCGCCCGCAGCGCTCTTGCCCGCGACGGTATTCTCCAGCGTCGAACAGCCCCCCAGGATGGCGACAAGGGCGGCCGAGCACAGTATGGAAGTGAGCTTTCTTGAAGTGTCGATCATCCGTGCAGATCTCCGGAAACCACGCTATCGGGGACGTACGCGGGTGGCAACGGATAGCGGAAGCGTTGCGCGCCGCGAATGATGCCGCCGATCGGAGCAAGCCGCAAGTGGCCAGGACAACACGAATGGCATGCTTCCTGGCGAAGGGCCACGCGGAAAAGGCCGCGGCCGCGGCAAATTTCGGCCCACGGCAACGAAGGAGCGGCCCCTTTTTCGCGCCAGGGAAGACCACTGTGGGCAGGCATTCCGACGGCCGGCGGAGGCCATCCCGGCTATCCCTTTCGCTGCCCGATCGGCACGCCCGGGCCGCTTCGACGCCCGCCCGCCGGTCGGCGGGCAGAAGGCGGCAGAGGACGCCGGCGTCATGGGCAAAATTGTCCATTGACGGCCTCTATCGCGCCGCCGATACTTTCGGCCCTACGGTGACTCGGCTGTACTCGCCACCGCAGCAGGAAGAGGGAACCCTCCCACCCCAGCGCGTGCCCCCCTGCGCGCTCGGCCCGGGCTTGTCCTCCCGCCCCTTCACGATTACCGGAGATGCCCCGTGATTGGTCATTTCAAGCGTTCGACGCGACGCCTGTTCGCCCTGCTGCTCAGCATTCCCCTGGTGATCCTGGCCGGGGCGCTGCTGTACATGTTCCTGATGACCCATCTGGAGAATTCTCCGCGCGACTTCTGGACCAGCCTGGAATGGGCTTCCGAAACGCTGACCACCACCGGCTACGGAAGCGACTCGCACTGGACCCATCCGGCGATGATCCTGTTCGTGATTTTTTTCGAACTGGTCGGCATGTCCTTCTACGTGCTGATTTTCCCGGTCTTCTTTCTGCCCTACTTCGAGGAACGCTTCGAGCAGCGCCTGCCGGGAAATCTGCCCGAGATGAGCGGGCGCGTGCTCATCCACCGCTATGGCCCGGCGGTCGATTCGCTGGTCGAGGAGTTGCGCCGCGTGGGCACGGCCTTCGTCATCCTGGAGCAGGATGAACGCCAGGCCCGCCGCCTTCGCGATCGTGGCTACGACGTGGTGTTCGGCTCCCTCGACGAACAACCCGGGATGCTGGCCGGCGTGGAAACGGCGCTGGCGCTGATCACCAACGCCGACGACCACGCCGACGCAACGTTCATCATGATGGCCCGCGAACGCGGCTTTTCCGGAACGATTCTGGCGCTCGCCGAAGAGCCCCTGCACCGTCCGGCGATGGAAAAGATCGGCGCCACCGCGGTGTTCACCCCTTCGCACGTGCTGGGTGCGGCCCTGGCGGCCCGCGCCAGCTCGCGCATCAGCCCGAAGGTGGAAGGGCTGCAACTGCTCGGCGAAAGAATAGGCATCGCCGACTTTCGCGTGCAGGCTGGCAGCCCGCTGGCCGGGCAGCGGCTCGGCACCCTGCGCATGCGCGCGCGCTACGGGGTGACGGTGATCGGACAATGGAACGGCGGCCGTTTCGCCCCGGCCGAAGGCCCCGATACGCGGGTCGAGGCAGGCGCGATCCTCGTGGCGACCGGCGCCTACGCCAACCTGGCCCGGGTCGAACGCCTGGCCACGCCACTGCGCCGTTACGGCCCGATCGTCGTCGCCGGCTACGGTGCGGTCGGCCGCAAGGTGGTCGAGATGCTGCGCGACGCGGGTGAAACAATCATCGTCATCGACGATGTCTCCGACCCGGCCGTCGATGTGGTCGGCAACGTCCTCGAACACGCCACCCTGGACCGCGCCGAGGTGCGCAAGGCGCGTGCGGTCGTCCTCGCCCTGAGCAACGACAGCGCCGGCGTTTTCGCCACCGCGGTGGTGCGCGATTATGCCCCGGACGTGCGCCTGATCGCGCGCGTGAACCTGGCACCGAACGTCGCCCGCCTCTACCAGGCGGGCGCCGATTTCGCGCTCTCGGTGGGCCAGGTCGCCGGCCAGATTCTCGCCCACCACCTGCTCGGCGAGGACGCCGTCAGCGTCGAACAGCGGCTCAAGCTGGCCCGTGTGGGGCCGGGTGCCTTGGTCGGGGGGCACCCCTGGCAGGTGGGTATCCGCGAGAAGACGGCGACGGCGGTGGTGGCGGTGGAACGTGGGACCGACGTCCTGGTGGAGTTCGACCAGGCGTTCAAGGTGCGCGCGGACGACGTCCTCTTCGTCTGTGGGACAACCGCCAGCCTCGAGAAATACATGCGCGAGTTTGGCGCCACGCCGGCAGAGCGACCCGTGGCGCCGACGACATAGCGGGCCGCCCAAACGCATTCAGCCCGACCAATGGCCGGGCTGAATTTTTTTCTGGTGGCCAAGCGCGGAATCGAACCACGGACACGCGGATTTTCAGTCCGCTGCTCTACCAACTGAGCTACTTGGCCAACGAGTGCGGCAGTATATCGAATCGATTCTCTGTCGTCAAAGCCAACAGGGCTATCGCGTGAATATCACGCCCAACGCACACGGCGGGCACGGCGGCCAGCGCCGGGCGCGGCGATCGGTTGACCAAAAAACGGGGGCGGCTGCCCCCGAAAACTGCGGCTACACGCAGCGCATCAACTCGCTGCTTTCTTCTTCTTGCACCCGACGAGCAATCCCGCTGCGGCGAGAGCGAACAGCGCCAGGGTCCCCGGTTCAGGGACGCTGCCCGGAGGATCAACGACAATGCTGTCGTTGGCGCAGTTCTGCGTCCAGTGAATGTCGAATGCCTCGCCGTTCCAGCGGGCATCGCGCAGCAGCTCCAGAGGGATACTCATCTCGTAGATGTAGTGCGCGTCGCCCTGATTGCTGCCGTAGCCGGTCACCGGAGCCAGGGTGTAGGAAAGCGCGCTCACCATGCCGATCAAGGTGCCGCCGGTGAGATGGGTGGGATGCCTCCGATCGGGGGAGTAGGCTGCGCCGCTGCCCGGATCGGTGTAATTGCCGGCGCTGTCCCAGAGGCCGTAGGCCCAGGCGGGATTCATGTAAACGCCGCCTTCGACACCGAAGGACTCGAAACTGTAGACCCCACCGGCGCTGACGCTGGTGGCATGCTTGATGTTGATGCCCAGCTCAAAGGTGCCGTCGCGTCCGAAATCGATGGCGAAGTCACCCGCGCCGTAGCTGTTGCGGCCGGGTTGGTCCAGCGTGCGCGGGTTGTGGCCAGTGACCAGGGCGATGAACAGGGTGTCGCCTTCCTTCTGCGCATAGAGCGCTTCGGCGTCGTAGGCCTGCCCGCCCCAGCCGGGACCCAGGCGGAAGTTGCCGCTGCCTGTCTGATCCTCGATCTTCGCCTGGATACCGCTCCCGGGCGTTGGCTCCCAGGTCGAACGATTGATCCCCCAGTCGGAAAGATCGCCGTCAATGGTAATCGCCGCGGCCGACACGCTGCCGAAGATGCCAAGAAGGGCGATTGTGCGCGAGAGGATTCGCTTCATGGTTTGCCTGTGCTCCAGAGGGTTTTCGAAACGCTGGCGCCGTAGCACCACGTCGAGTGGCAGTGTCCCCCGAGCAGGCAATCGTCGGTTATGAACTAGTGCACAGCGCGGGGAATTCTGCCGCATCCCGGCCCGAATCCGCCGCCCCCGACCGGCGAGCTGGCGAGCGCCGTGGCCAGGGCCCGCTCGCACCTGTTCATTTCCGCTGCCAGTCGGCTAAAGTGATGCCTCGTCGCCTTGCCGGCGACTTTTCTGGGCCGATGCACGCCACTATGGGAGGGGGGTGATGGGAACCAGAGCACGCGCAACCGTTGAACAGGTCCAGTGAATGAACGCACGTATCCGCTTCGCCATCTCGGTGATCATCCTCGGTCTGCTGATGACCGGCCCCTTCGTCATTACGGCGCTGCTGATCTGGGCGGGCGCAAAGGAACCGGAGCGGGCGATGCTCGTGCAGCTGATCGTTCCGCACCTGTCGCTGGGCGCGATGATGACCACTTTCGGCTTCGTCCTCGGCCTGCTGGTGATCCGCTACCTCTTCCGCCAGTATGTGCAGGGCCTGCTCAAGATGGCCGAGAGCCTGCGCCTGATGCTCACCGCCAACCGCAACTTCCGCGTCGTTGGCGAAGGCCCGCCGGAAGTCCGCCAGCTCGCCGCAGCCACGAACGATCTGGCGCAACAGCGCGACGGCCTGCTCGACGACGTCGAAACCCAGATCGCTGCCGCCAAGGCGTCGGTGGAAGAAGAGAAGAATCGCCTCGCAGCGCTGATGTCGGAGCTGGCGCAGGCGGTCGTGGTGTGCAATCTGGACGGCCGCATCCTGCTCTACAACAGCCGCGCCCGGCTGCAGTTCAGGGCGCTGGCGCAGGGCAGTACGACGCTTGCCGGAGGCGGCGCGCTGATCGGCCTCGGGCGTTCGATCTTCTCGATCCTCGAACGCAACCAGATCGACCACGCGCTCGAAGTGGCGCGCCAGCGTCTGCAGAAAGGCGCCGGTACGGCGATCGCCAACTTCATCACCACCGCCCGCGGCGGCCAGCTGTTGCGCGTGCAACTGGTGCCGGTGTTGTCCATCGCCGACGACTCGCCGAGCGACGCGATCAGCGGCTACGTGCTCACCGTGGAGAACATCACCCGCAACCTGGAGCAGGAGTCGCGCCGCGATCAGGTCCTGCAATCGCTGACCGACGGCAGCCGCGGCAGCCTGGCCAACATCCGCGTCGCCGTCGGCAACCTGATGGACTACCCGGACATGGAAGCGGCGGTGCGCGAGCGCTTCGTCGGCATCGTCAGTGACGAGGTCGTACGCATGAGCCAGCGCCTCGACCAGACGATGAACGAGTTCGCCGATTCATTGAAGACACGCTGGCCACTGGAAGACGTGCTGGGAATCGACATCATCGCCGCCGCCCAGCGCCGCATCGAGGAACAGCTCGGGCTGCCGACCAAGACCGAGGAAATCGACGATGCGCTCTGGCTGCGCGCGGAGAGCTTTTCGCTGGTCTTCTCGATCTGTTGCCTGGCGTTCCGCCTCATCGAACATTATCAGATCAAGGAGCTGCGCTTCCGGCTGCAGCCTTTCGGCAAGCTGGCCTACCTGGATGTCATCTGGGCCGGGCACGCCATGTCGTCGGAGACCTTCTGCACCTGGGAAACGGAACCGATGCAGGTCGGCAGCGAGCACTCGCCGCTGTCGCTGCGCGACGTCATCGACCGGCATGGCGGCGAAGTCTGGTACCAGCGTGACAAGGCCGCGCATTGCGCCTTCTTCCGGCTGGTTCTGCCGGTGGCCATCCCCGAAACCCTCGCCGAGCCGGAAGGCAGCGACGATAGCCAGGTGCGCCCCGAGTACTACGACTTCGACCTCTTCGATTTTCGCGATCAGAGCATCGACCTCGACCGACCGCTGGCGGACCTCAGCTACACCGTCTTCGATACCGAGACCACCGGCCTCGAACCGGCGGCCGGCGACGAGATCATCCAGATCGGTGCGGTGCGCATCGTCAACGGCCGCATGCTGCGCCAGGAAAACTTCAACGAGCTGGTCGATCCGGAGCGCCTGCTGCGCGCCGAAGGAACCCGCATCCACGGCATCACCGACGACATGGTTCGCGGCCAGCCGACCATCGACGCGGTCCTGCCGGCCTTCCACGATTTCTGCAGCGACACCGTCCTCGTCGCGCACAACGCCGCCTTCGACATGCGCTTCCTGCAACTCAAGGAGGAGAGCACCGGCGTGGTCTTCAGCCAGCCCGTCCTCGACACGCTGCTCCTCTCGGCAGTCCTGCACGCCAACCAGGACTCGCACCAACTGGAAAAGATCGCCGAACGCCTGGGGATCAGCATCGAAGGCCGGCACAACGCGCTCGGTGACGCCATCGCCACCAGCGAAGTCTTCCTGAAGATGCTGCCGCTGCTCGAACAGATGGGGATCAGCACCCTGCGCCAGGCGCTGGAAGCGTCCCAGAAGACCTACTTCGCGCGCGTGAAGTACTGACCGCCCGACAGCGGTTACCGGGAAACCGGCGGTTCAGGGCCGCCCGGCGCGAGCCATGCCGGTGGCGCCTACTCGACGGTCACCGACTTGGCCAGATTGCGCGGCTTGTCGACGTCGGTGCCGCGGACCAGTGCGACGTGATAGGCGAGCAGCTGCAGCGGCACGACGTGCAGCAAGGCCGACAGGGCGCCATAGTGCTCGGGCAGGTGCAGGACGTGGATGCCGTCCGACTCCTGCATCTCGCTGTCGGCGTCGGCAAAGACGTAGAGTTCGCCGCCACGGGCGCGCACTTCCTGAAGATTCGACTTCAGTTTCTCGATCAGCGCGTCGTTGGGCGCGACGGCGATCACCGGCATGTCGCGGTCGACCAGCGCCAACGGGCCGTGCTTGAGTTCGCCGGCCGGGTAGGCCTCGGCGTGGATATACGAGATCTCCTTGAGCTTCAGCGCGCCTTCCATGGCGATCGGGTAGTGACGACCACGACCGAGGAACAGGGCGTGCTGTTTCATCGAGAATTGCTCCGACCACTCGCGAATCTCGGGCTCGATTTCGAGGATCTTGGTCACCGCGATCGGCAGGTGCCGCAAGGCGTTCAGTTCGGTGGCCTCGGCCCGCTCGTCGAGCCGACCGCGCAGCTTGGCAAGCACCAGGGTGAGCAGGTAGAGCGCGGCGAGCTGGGTGGTGAACGCCTTGGTCGACGCGACGCCGATTTCCGGACCGGCACGGGTGATGAAACGCAGGCTGTTCTCGCGCACCAGCGAAGACTCGGGAACGTTGCAGATGCAAAGCGTACGCAGCATGCCGAGCGTCTTGGCGTGGTGCAGGGCGGCCAGGGTATCGGCGGTCTCGCCGGATTGCGAAATGGTCACCAGCAGCGTCGCCGGATCGGGCACCGAGTCGCGGTAGCGGTACTCGCTGGCGACTTCGACCGAACACGGGATGCCGGCGATCGATTCCAGCCAGTAACGGGCGACCAGACCGGCGTGGTAGCTGGTTCCGCAGGCGATGATCAGCACCTGCCGGACATCCTTGAGGGTTTCCTCGCTGGCTGCGCCAAACAGGCCGGGCTGGATGCTGTGCGCGGTACCGAGCATTTCGAGCGTATTGGCCAGAGCCACCGGTTGCTCGAAGATCTCTTTCTGCATGTAATGCCGGTAGTGGCCGAGTTCGACGGCGTCGGCAGACAGTTGCGACTCGCTCTCGGCGCGATCGACCGGCGTGCCGTCGATGCGCGTGATACGGTAGCCGTCGCGCGTCAGTTCGGCACAATCGCCGTTTTCGAGGTAGACCATGCGCCGCGTGACCTGCAATAGCGCCGAGGCATCCGAGGCGGCGTAACAGCCGTCGTCGGTCAGGCCGAGGAGCAGCGGCGATCCTTCACGGGCAACGACGACGCGGCCCGGATCGGCCTCGCGCAGCACGGCAATCGCATAGGCGCCGTGCAGCTGCTTGATGGCCTTGCATACGGCGGCGAGGAAATCGGGGGTCGTCTTCAGCTCGTAAGCGATGAGATGGGCGACGACCTCGGTGTCGGTCTCGGAGGTGAACTCGTAGCCGGCAGCCTTGAGGCGCGCGCGCAGCGCTTCGTGGTTCTCGATGATGCCGTTGTGCACGACGGCCAGCCCTTCGGAGATGTGCGGATGGGCATTGCGCTCGCTGGGTATGCCGTGCGTCGCCCAGCGCGTGTGGGCGATGCCGACGTGGCCGGAAACCTGCGAACCGTCGGCCTGTGCGGTCAGCTCGGCAACCCGGCCAACGGAGCGCAGGCGTTGCAGGCCGCTGGCGTTGATCAGCGCCAGCCCGGCCGAATCGTAGCCACGGTATTCGAGCTTGCGCAAGCCTTCGAGGAGGACGGGGATGATGTTGCGGTCGGCGACCGCGGCAACGATGCCACACATGGTCAGCTCACTTCTTCACTTTTTGTGGCCGTTTCCAGCCGCTAATCGAAACCTGCCTGGCACGCGAGATGGTCAGCGTGTCCGGCGGCGCGTCCTTGGTCAGCGTCGTCCCGGCGCCCAGCGTTGCCCCGCGACCGACGGTCACCGGGGCCACCAGCTGGGTGTCGGAACCGATGAAGGCGTCGTCCTCGATGATCGTCTTGAACTTGTTGGCGCCGTCGTAGTTGCAGGTGATCGTTCCGGCGCCGATATTTACCCGACTGCCGATGATCGCGTCGCCGACGTAGGCCAGATGATTGGCCTTGGATTGTGCGGCCACCTTGGTGTTCTTGAGTTCGACGAAGTTGCCGACGTGCACGCCGGCACCGAGCTCGGTCCCCGGGCGCAGGCGCGCGAAAGGCCCGATGACGCCATCGGGTCCGACGATCGCGTCCTCGACGTGGCTGAAGGCGGCGAGGCGCGAGCCGGCGCCGATGCTGGCGTTCTTGAGTACGCAGCAAGGACCGATGTCGACCGCTTCCTCGAGAACGACGCGACCTTCGAAAACGCAGTTCACGTCGATGAAGACGTCGCGCCCGCAGAGCAGCTCGCCACGCACGTCGAGGCGTGCCGGGTCGGCCAGGCGCACGCCCTGCTCCATCAGCCGCTCGGCGGTCTGCCGCTGCGCGACGCGTTCGAGTTCGGCCAGTTGCACCTTGCTGTTGACGCCGAGCACTTCCCACTCCCCTTGCGGCTGCGTGGTCCGGATCGGCACGCCGTCGGCGACCGCCATGCCGACGATGTCGGTCAGGTAGTACTCCTGCTGCGCGTTGTCGTTCGACAGGCGAGCGAGCCATTCGGCCAGGCGCGCGGTGGGCAAGGCGATGATGCCGGTATTGACTTCGCGGATGCTGCGCTCCTCGGCGGAGGCGTCCTTCTGCTCGACGATGCGCACCACCTCGCCGGCTGCGTTGTGCACGATACGCCCGTAGCCGGTGGGGTCGGCCAGTTCGACGGTGAGAATGGCCAGTGCGCCGCGCGCCGCGTGCACCAGTTTCCTGAGCGTTTCGGCCTGGATCAGCGGCACGTCACCGTAGAGCACGAGCGTCGTTTCGGCAGCGCTGAGTTGCGGGACGGCCTGCATCACCGCGTGGCCGGTACCCAGCTGCGGTTCCTGCACGACCCAGTGCAAATCGGGCGCATCGACACTCGTGCGCACGGCGTCACCACCGTGACCGTAGACCAGGCAGATGGTCTGGGGAGCGAGGCTGCGGGCGGCGTCGATGACGTGCGCGACGAGGGCCTTGCCGGCCACCGGATGAAGAACCTTGGGCAGGTTCGAATGCATGCGCTTGCCTTGGCCGGCAGCGAGAATGACGATATTCATTGGCGAACACCCCTAAACAGCCAGTTGGACGGTGCGCTATTGTCGCGCTCCCGCAGCCTTCAGTGGCGGGTATCCGGCGCTCGCCGGCGGGCGCCAAGCGCGCGCGCCAGGTTGATTCCGAAATACCCCTGCCACAAGCCGTATTGTTGCAGCAGCGGGCAAGCGCAACCCGGCACTAAGTCACGGCGCGGAGTTTGCGGCGCTGCCCGGCGTCTCGTCGTCAGACCGGAACAACGACGTCGGCGCCGCCGCCGGATGCTCAGCGGGGCAGATCGGAACGGCCCATCAGGAAAGTATCGACTTCGCGAGCGCACTGGCGGCCTTCGCGGATCGCCCAGACGACCAGCGACTGGCCACGCCGCATGTCGCCGGCGGCGAAGACCTTGGCAACGCTGCTGGCATAGCAGCCGTCGCCATCGGTGGTCGCCTTGACGTTGCCGCGGGCGTCGAGTTCCAGCGCCAGCTGTTCGAGCAAGCCGTTCTTGACCGGCGAAACGAAACCCATGGCCAGCAACACCAGATCAGCAGGGATCTCCACCTCGCTATCCGGAACCTCGTTCATGCGACCATTCTGCCAATCGACGCGGACCATCTTCAAGGCCTTGACCTTGCCGCTTTCGCCGATGAATTCCTTGGTGGACACGGCGAAGTCGCGCGCGCAGCCCTCTTCATGCGACGACGAAGTGCGCAGCTTCAGCGGCCAGTACGGCCAGGTCAGACTCTTGTTCTCGCTCTCCGGCGGCTGCGGCATCAATTCGAACTGGGTCACCGACAGGGCTCCGTGCCGGTTACTGGTACCGACGCAGTCGGAACCAGTATCGCCACCGCCGATCACCACCACGTGCTTGCCGGTGGCCTTGATCTGCTCCGGAACCTGATCGCCGGCGTTGACCTTGTTCTGTTGCGGCAGGAAGTCCATGGCGAAGTGCACGCCATCCAGATCGCGGCCCGGCACGGCCAGGTCGCGCGGCGACTCGGCGCCACCGGCAAGAATCAGCGCGTCGAACTCGGCCAGCAGGCGTTCAGCCGGAATCGCCTCGGGCCCACTGCCGCCGATCTCGTGGTTCACGCGAAACTCGACGCCTTCGGCCTCCATCTGCACGATGCGCCGGTCGATATGCACCTTCTCCATCTTGAAGTCGGGAATGCCGTAGCGCAACAGGCCGCCGAGGCGGTCGCTTTTCTCGAAAACGACGACGCTGTGACCAACCCGTGCCAACTGCTGCGCGGCCGCCAGTCCGGCCGGACCGGAGCCGACGACGGCGACGGTCTTGCCGGTCTTGACCTTCGGCGGCTGCGGCAGAATCCAGCCTTTTTCCCAGCCTTTGTCGACGATCGCATGCTCGATGGACTTGATGCCCACGGGGTCGGTATTGATGTTCAGGGTGCACGCGGCTTCACACGGGGCCGGACAGATGCGGCCGGTAAAATCGGGGAAGTTGTTGGTCGAGTGCAGGACGGCCAGCGCCTGTTCCCATTGACCGCGGTACACCAGGTCGTTCCAGTCGGGAATGATGTTGTTGACCGGGCAGCCGGTATTGCAGAAGGGAATGCCGCAGTCCATGCAGCGCGCGCCCTGCTGGCTGGCCTGTTCATCGTCGAGAGTGACGATGAACTCGCGATAATGCTTGAGACGCGATTGGGCGGGCTCACTGACTTCCGCCAGACGCTGATACTCGATGAATCCAGTCGGCTTACCCATGCTTATGCTGCCTCCAGTTGCTTTTGCGCCGCCATCTCGGTGAGTGCCCGGCGATACTCGTGCGGCATGATCTTGACGAAGCTGGCGCGATACTTCGCCCAATCGTCGAGCAGCCGCCGCGCCTGCAGGCTGCCCGTGCAGCGATGATGCTTCTCGATCAGGCCCTTGAGCAGGACTTCGTCGGCAACGCCGAGGTGACGCACGTCGACCTTGCCGTGGCCTTCGAGTTCGTCGCCGGCGTCGCTGCCCTGGCGGGCAGCGAACTCCTCCTCGACCGGTTCGAGCGAGACCTGCGCCATGTTGCAGCGCGACTCGAAGCTGCCCTCCTCGTCGAAGACGTAGGCCACGCCACCGGACATCCCGGCGGCAAAGTTGCGCCCGGTGATCCCGAGCACGACGACCGTTCCGCCGGTCATGTACTCGCAGCCGTGATCGCCAACGCCCTCGACGACCGCCGTGGCACCCGAATTGCGGACGGCGAAGCGCTCGCCGGCGACGCCGGCAAAAAATGCTTCGCCTTCGGTTGCCCCGTAGAGAACGGTATTGCCGACGATGATGTTGTGCAGCGCTTCACCGCGGAAACCGGCATTCGGACGAACGATGATCCGCCCGCCGGAAAGACCCTTGCCGACGTAGTCGTTCCCCTCGCCAACCAGGTCGAGGGTCACGCCACGCGCCAGGAAGGCGCCAAAGCTCTGTCCGGCGGTGCCCGTAAGATGGATGTCGATGGTCCCGTCCGGCAAGCCGGCGTGACCATAGCGCTCGGCCAGGCGGCCGGAGAGCATGGCCCCGACGGTGCGGTTGATGTTGCGCACCGGCAGCTCGATGACCACTTTCTCACCGCGTTCGAGGGCCGGTCGAGCAAGCGCGATGAGCTCGTTGTCGAGCGCCCTGGCAAGACCGTGATCCTGTTCCTGCTGGTGGAAAACGGGCGTCTCGCTGGCTGCCGCTGGGCGGGTGAAGATGCGACTGTAGTCGAGCCCCCTGGCTTTCCAGTGGGTGATCCCCTTGTGCATATCGAGCAGGTCACAGCGGCCGATCAGTTCGTTGACCGTGCGCACGCCGATCTGCGCCATCAGCTCGCGCAGTTCCTCGGCGACAAAGAAGAAGTAGTTCACGACGTGCTCGGGCTGGCCCGAGAACTTGCGGCGGAGCAAGGGATCCTGCGTGGCCACGCCCACCGGGCAGGTGTTGAGGTGGCACTTGCGCATCATGATGCAGCCTTCGACGACCAGCGGCGCGGTGGCGAAACCGAATTCGTCGGCGCCGAGCAAGGCGCCGATGAGCACGTCGCGGCCGGTTTTCATCTGCCCATCGACCTGTACCCGAACGCGGCCACGCAGGCGGTTGAGAACCAGTGTCTGCTGCGTCTCGGCGAGACCGAGTTCCCACGGCGAGCCGGCGTGCTTGATCGACGACTGCGGACTGGCACCGGTGCCGCCATCGTGGCCAGCGATCACCAGGTGATCGGCCTTGGCCTTGGTGACCCCGGCGGCAACGGTGCCGACACCGACTTCGGAGACCAGCTTGACGCTGACCGAGGCCTTCGGGTTGGTGTTTTTGAGGTCGTGGATCAGTTGCGCCAGGTCTTCGATCGAATAGATGTCGTGGTGCGGTGGCGGCGAAATCAGGCCGACGCCGGGCACCGAGTGGCGCAGGAAACCGATATATTCGGAGACCTTGTGGCCGGGTAACTGACCGCCTTCACCGGGCTTGGCACCCTGCGCCATCTTGATCTGGATCTGGTCGGCGTTGACCAGGTATTCGGCGGTGACGCCGAAACGCCCGGAGGCGACCTGCTTGATCGCCGAGCGCAGGCTGTCACCCGGTTGCAGCTGGTAATCGCGCTCGACGCGCGACGCGCCGATGACACCGGCCAGCGTCTCGCCACCGCTGAGGACCTTGAAACGTGCCGGGTCCTCACCACCTTCGCCGGTGTTCGACTTGCCGCCGAGACGATTCATGGCAATCGACAGGGTGCTGTGCGCCTCGGTCGAAATCGACCCCAGCGACATGGCGCCGGTGGCGAAACGCTTGACGATCTCTTTCGCCGGCTCGACCTCGTCGAGCGCGATGGCAGGTCCTGCCGCCCTGACCTCGAAGAGGCCACGCAAGGTCATGTGGCGCTGCGTCTGGTCGTTGATCAGAGCCGCGTACTCCCGGTAGGTCTCGGTCTTGCCGGTACGCGTCGAGTGCTGCAGCTTGGCGATCACATCGGGCGTCCACATGTGTTCTTCGCCGCGCACGCGATAGGCGTATTCGCCACCGGCGTCGAGCATCGTCGCCAATACCGCGTCGTCGCCAAAAGCCTGGCGGTGCAGGCAGATGGCTTCTTCCATGACCTCGAAGACGCCGATTCCCTCGACCTGCGTCGAGGTGCCGGTGAAATACTTGTCGACGAGCGCCTTCTGCAGGCCGACGACTTCGAAGATCTGCGCTCCGGTGTAGGACATGTAGGTCGAAATGCCCATTTTGGACATCACTTTGAGGAGCCCCTTGCCGACCCCCTTGATGAAATGCTTGATCGCCTTGTCGCCCTTTTCGGCGTCGCCTCCGGCCAGATGCTGCAGCGTTTCCAGCGCCAGGTAGGGATGTACCGCTTCGGCGCCGTAGCCGGCGAGCACGGCAAAGTGGTGCGTCTCCCGCGCCGCCCCGGTTTCGACGACCAGGCCGACACGCGTGCGCAGACCTTTGGTGACCAGATGCTGATGCACCGCCGAGGTGGCGAGCAAGGCCGGGATGGCGACGTGCTCGGCGTCGAACTTACGATCCGAGACGATCAGGATGCTCGAACCGCGATGAACGTGATCCTCGGCTTCGTGGCACAGCGAGGCCAGGCGCGCTTCGACGCCTTCATTGCCCCAGGCCAGCGGATAGCAGATGTCGAGCTCGGCGGAGTGGAACTTGTTGCCGGTATACGCGGCGATGCGGCGCAACTTCGCCATGTTGTCGAAGTCGAGGACCGGCTGGGCGACTTCGAGGCGGTACGGCGGGTTGATTTCGTTGATTCCGAGCAGGTTCGGCTTGGGGCCGATGAACGAGACCAGCGACATCACCAGCTGTTCGCGGATCGGGTCGATCGGCGGATTGGTGACCTGCGCGAAGAGCTGCCGGAAGTAGTTGAACAGCGGTTTGCTGCGGTTCGAGAGGACGGCCAGCGGCGAGTCGTTGCCCATCGACCCGGTGGCCTCTTCGCCGGAATTGGCCATCGGCTCAAGGATGAACTTGACGTCTTCCTGGCTGTAACCGAAAGCCTGCTGGCGGTCGAGCAGCGACGCCGAGTAGGTCCGTGCCGGCCCCGTGGTCGGCGCCGGCAGATCGTCGAGCTTGATGTTGATGCGGCTGAGCCAGTCCTCGTAGGGCTTGAGGTGCGACAGCGTGTCCTTCAGCTCGCGATCCTCGATGATGCGCCCCTGATCGAGATCGATGAGGAACATCTTGCCCGGCTGCAGGCGCCATTTCTTGACGATCCGCTCTTCGGGGATCGGCAGGACGCCGGCTTCGGAGGCCATGACCACCAGATCGTCGTCGGTCACCAGGTAACGCGCCGGACGCAGGCCGTTGCGGTCGAGCGTCGCGCCGATCTGGCGGCCGTCGGTGAAGGCCACCGCCGCCGGACCATCCCAGGGCTCGATCATCGCCGCGTGGTATTTGTAGAAAGCGCTGCGCTTGGGATCCATCAGGGTGTGCGACTCCCATGCTTCGGGAATCATCATCATCATCGCGTGCGCCAGCGAATAGCCGCCCATGACCAGCAGCTCGAGCGAATTGTCGAAGGCTGCGGAATCGGACTGCCCGGGGTAGATCAGCGGCCAGATCTTTTCCAGATCGGCACCCAGCATCGGCGACCAGGTGCCCTTCTCGCGCGCGCGCATCCAGTTGTAGTTGCCGCGCACCGTGTTGATCTCGCCGTTGTGCGCGATCATGCGGTACGGGTGGGCAAGCTGCCAGGTCGGAAAGGTATTGGTCGAGAAACGCTGGTGAACCAGGGCCAACGCCGAAACGCAGCGCGGATCCTGGAGATCGGTGTAGTACTCGCCAACCTGCGTCGCCAGCAGCAGGCCTTTGTAGACAATGGTCCGCGCCGACATTGACGGCTGGTAGAACTCCTTGCTGTGCTTCAACCCGAGCGCCAGGATGGCGTTGGCGGCACTGCGGCGAATGGCATAGAGCTTGCGCTCGAGGGCGTCGGTGACCATGATGTCCGGACCACGGCCGATGAAGATCTGGCGAATCACCGGTTCGCGGGCCCGCACCACGGGCGACATCGGCAGATCGTGATCCACCGGCACGTCGCGCCAACCGAGGACGACCTGACCCTCGGTGCGCACCGCGCGCTCGATTTCTTCCTGACAGGCGAGGCGGGACGCCGACTCTTTCGGGAGAAAGACCATGCCGACGCCGTAATCGCCCGCGGGCGGCAGGCGCACGCCTTTGTGGGCCATTTCCTCGCGAAAGAGCGTATCGGGAAGCTGGATCAGGATCCCGGCGCCGTCGCCCATCAGGGGATCGGCACCCACGGCGCCACGGTGATCCAGGTTGTCCAGGATCAGCAACCCCTGCTCGATGATCGAGTGACTTTTCTGCCCCCGGATGTGCGCTACAAAACCGACGCCACAGGCGTCGTGCTCGTTGGCGGGGTCGTAGAGCCCCTGCCTTTCAGGTATGGTCGAATCGATCACGCTCGAATCCTCATAAAGCAAAGCTGCATGTACCCGGGCGAGTGGCACCGGCAATCTCACGAAAAACGGGCGCGAAGGCGGCTAGCCGGCCACTCCGGGCGACCCGCGACTATACCCCGAATGCCGCCCGCGTTCAACATGCTGCGCCGCACCAACGGAGTGCGGCGCAGCCGCGCGCGAGCACCGAAATACAGCGCTGACGACCGTCGCCAGCCTGTGAACGTTGCTTCGCGGCGCACACAGATCGTTCTGCAAGCAATTTTCACGCCATCTCCACCGCCGATCGCCAGGCGCAGCTTGCTGGGTGCGCCTGGCGACGGCGAAGGCAATGACTGCCCCCGGCATCGCCACCCATGGCGGCGCAAGTGCGCAGCAACCCGCCTTCGTCGTCCAGCCCGGCTGCCCATATAGAACGGCGTTTTTTCAGGGTGTTCCGCATGCTGAATTCCTTTTTGCGCTTGTGGTAAGCTGCGGGCGCTAGGCGCTTGACGGGGGCGTCTGTGCCGGCCGGCAAGGCCGAAGCCAGGGGGAGGTCGTTCCGCGCCCCGCGGAACGGGAAATTCTTCGACCGTTTTCAGGATAGAGGCTGGCGATTCGCATTCGTGCGGGAGGCGAACTCCGCAGCTTGCGGACCGTTTTTTTGAACACTGGCACCAACGAGACAAGAGATGGAGGACTGAATGCCGTTAATAATCGGAGTTCCGAAAGAGATCGCAGCCGGGGAAAAGCGCGTTGCGACCGTACCAGAGGTCGTCGAGAAGCTGATCAAGCTGGGTTTCGCTGTTCAGGTCGAGGCCGGCGCAGGTGATGCCGCGACGGTGTCCGACGACGCCTATCGCGCCGCTGGTGCGCAAATTATCGAAGACACGGCCGCCTTGTGGTCGTCTTCCGACATTATTTTCAAGGTGCGTGGACCGTCGCCCGAAGAGGTCGGCTTGCTGCGCGAGGGCGCCACCCTGGTGAGCTTCATCTGGCCAGCGCAGAATCCTGAATTGCTCGAACAGCTTGCCGCGCGCAAGGTGACCGTCCTGGCGATGGACAGCGTGCCGCGCATTTCGCGGGCGCAGAAACTGGACGCGCTGAGCTCGATGGCCAACATTGCCGGCTATCGGGCGGTGATCGAGGCGGCGCATCAATTCGGTCGCTTCTTCACCGGCCAGATCACTGCCGCAGGCAAGGTGCCCCCGGCCAAGGTTTTCGTGATTGGCGCCGGCGTTGCCGGGCTGGCTGCGATCGGTACGGCATCGGGCCTGGGCGCCATTGTCCGAGCCAACGACACGCGCCCGGAAGTCGGCGACCAGGTGACTTCGATGGGTGGCGAGTTCGTCCCCGTCGACTACGTGGAAGAAGGCTCCGGCGTTGGCGGCTACGCCAAGGTGATGAGCGAAGGCTTCCAGAAGGCGCAGCGCGAGGTCTTCGCCAAGCAGGCGAAAGACGTCGACATCATCATTACCACGGCGCTGATTCCCGGCAAGCCGGCACCCAAGCTGATCACCGCCGAAATGGTGCAGTCGATGAAGCCGGGCAGCGTCATCGTCGACATGGCGGCCGAGCAGGGTGGCAACTGCGAGCTGACCGAACCGGGAACGGTCACCGTCAAGCACGGCGTGACGATCATCGGCTACGCCGACCTGCCAAGCCGCCTGTCGAAACAATCGAGCACGCTGTACGCAACCAACCTCTTTCGCCTGACTGAGGAACTGTGCAAGAACAAGGACGGCACGATCGACGTCAACATGGACGACGAGGTGATCCGCGGCACGACGGTGGTCAAGGACGGCGCAATCACCTGGCCGCCACCCGCGCCCAAAATTTCCGCCGCGCCGCCCAAGCCAGCGGCGGCCAAACCTGCTGCCGCGGCCACGAAATCCTCGGGTCACGGCAAACCCGGCGCGCCGTCGTCGGCGAAACGTGCGGGGGTGATTTTCGGCGTTGCGGCGCTGTTCTTCCTGCTCATCGGCGCCGGAGCACCGCCGGCCTTCCTCTCCCACTTCACGGTCTTCGTACTGGCCTGCTTTGTTGGCTACATGGTCGTCTGGAACGTCAAACCGGCGCTGCATACGCCGCTGATGAGCGTCACCAATGCGATCAGCAGCATCATCGCCATCGGCGCATTGGTGCAGATTTCGCCACCTATGGATGGAGGCAGTCTCGACCGGCCTGACGGCTGGATTCGGCTGCTGGCGTTCGTGGCCATCGCCCTGGCGACGATCAACATGTTTGGTGGCTTCGCTGTAACTCAGCGCATGCTGGCAATGTTTCGCAAATAGGAGTCGATGAATATGTCTTACAGCTTGGCAACCGCCTCCTACATTGGAGCTACGATTCTTTTCATTCTCTGCCTCGGAGGACTCAGCAACCAGGAGACCGCCAGACGCGGCAATCTCTACGGCATGATCGGCATGGCCATTGCCGTCGTGGCGACGATTTTCGGCCCCTACGTTGCCGGCTTCGGCGGCGTGGTGTGGGTCATCTTTGCAATGCTGATCGGCGCCAGCGTGGGCCTTTACGCCGCACGCAAGGTGCAGATGACGCAGATGCCCGAACTGGTCGCCCTGATGCACAGCCTGGTCGGTCTGGCGGCAATGCTGGTTGGCTTCGCCACCTACGTTGATCCGATCGCGGCCTCGCACCTCGGCGGCGCCGAGAAAACGATTCACGAAATCGAGATCTACGTCGGCATCCTCATCGGTGCGGTGACCTTCTCGGGATCGGTGATCGCCTTCGGCAAACTGTCGGGCAAGATTTCCGGCAACCCCCTGCTGCTGCCCGGACGCCACTGGATCAATCTCATTGGTCTGCTGGTGGTCATCTTCTTCGGACGGCAGTTCCTGCACGCCGACACTACCGGCGAGGGAATGGCCTACCTGATCGTGATGACCATCATCGCGCTGGCTTTTGGCGTGCACATGGTCATGGCCATTGGTGGCGCCGACATGCCGGTGGTGGTGTCGATGCTCAACAGCTACTCGGGTTGGGCGGCGGCTGCGACCGGCTTCATGCTCTCCAACGACCTGCTGATCGTTACCGGCGCACTGGTCGGTTCGAGCGGCGCGATCCTCTCGTACATCATGTGCGAGGCGATGAATCGGCACTTCATCAGCGTCATCGCCGGCGGCTTTGGAACCACCAGCGGCGCTGCCGCGGCTGGAGGCGCGCAACCGGCCGGGGAAGTGGTGCCGATCCTGGCGCCGGAGACCGCCGAACTGCTGCGTGACGCGAAGAACGTGATCATCATCCCCGGCTACGGGATGGCGGTCGCGCAAGCGCAGCACACGGTGTACGAGATCACGCGCTTTCTCCGCGACAAGGGCGTAAACGTTCGTTTCGGCATCCACCCGGTCGCCGGACGCATGCCTGGTCACATGAACGTGCTGCTCGCCGAAGCCAAGGTTCCCTACGATATCGTCCTCGAAATGGACGAGCTCAACGACGACTTCCCGAAAACCGACGTGGCCATGGTCATCGGCGCCAACGACATCGTCAACCCCGGCGCGCAGGACGACCCGAGCAGCCCGATCGCCGGGATGCCGGTACTCGAGGCATGGAAAGCAACCACGTCGATCGTGATGAAACGCAGCATGGCCTCCGGCTATGCGGGAGTCGACAATCCACTCTTCTACAAGGAGAACAATCGCATGCTCTTTGGCGATGCGAAGAAGATGCTGGATGAGGTGTTGGCGGCGCTGAAAGCCTAACCACAGGGCCTTCGTTTCTCACCCGGCACGACCCCACAACGCCCGCCTTCGCGGGCGTTGTGCCTTCTCCGCACGATCCGTTTACGCTCGGCACGAGCAGGTTTTCGGATGTCGATCGACATCTGATAGAATCAGCCCGAGCAGTCAAGAAGCGCGTCAGCCAGCTTTCCTATCCCAGGGGGTAACATGGAGGTCAAAGAAGTTCTGCAGGTCAAAGATACCGCGCTGTTCGCCGTCAAACCCGACTCGCCTCTCTCCGAAGCGGTGATCATGATGGCGGAAAACGACATCGGCTCGGTCATCGTCATGGAGGGAGGCAAGCTGGCAGGGATGCTGACCTTCCGCGAGGTGATGCTGATCCTCGCCAAGCGCCAGAGCGAACGTCGCGTTGGCCCGACGCCACCGATCGCCGAGATCCTGGTCGTCGAGGCAATGGATACCCATCCTCCCACCGCGACTCTGGAAATGGACGTCGACGAGTTGCGTCGAGTGATGGTCGATACGCACACCCGCTACGTACCGGTCATGGAAGGCGACACGATCATCGGTATCGTCTCGTTTCACGATGTTGCCAAGGCGGTTCTCGAAGAACGCAATATGGAGAACAAGCTCCTCAAGGCCTACATCAAGGATTGGCCATCGCCTTGACCGGTTGCGCCGGCTGCAGCATTTGCCGAGACGACGAAGGCCTTTGCTGCGCACCCGCGACCGGCGTCAGCCCTCGCCGACCGCGAACAGGCGCCGATGCTCCTTGATGGCATAACGGTCGGTCATCCCGGCAATATAGTCGGCGACCTGCCGCGCCTGATCGCCCTCGCCAGCCAGCTGATACTGCGGGGGTAACATGCGCGGGTCGCTGCTGAAGGCGGCAAACAGATCGCTGACGATACGCCGCGCCTTGCTGGCCATTCGCAAGACCTGATAGTGCTGATAGAGCTGCGTGCGCAGGAAGTGCTTCATTTGCCGCTGCGCCTGAAAGGACTCGTCCGAGAAAGCGACCAGGGCCGGCCCTGACCTGGCCTCGGCAAGGTCACGCGGTGCATGTTGGCGGATCTTGGCGGCGGTCGTTTCGATCAGATCGCAAACCTGGGCGTTGATCATTCGCCGTATCGTCTCGTGAATCAAACGGCGCCCGCCAACGGCGGCATGGAGCCGCCGGACGTCGGCGACGTGGCGCGCAAAAAGGCGCAGCTCTTCGAGCTGCTCGACCCGTATCAGCCCCGAACGCAAGCCGTCGTCGACATCGTGGTGGTTATAGGCGATTTCATCGGCAAGGTTGCAGATCTGCGCTTCCAGCGACGGCTGCCGGCGCACCAGGAAGCGTTCACCGACCTCACCCAGCTGGCGGGCGTTTTCCAGGGAACAATGCTTGACGATTCCTTCGCGCGTCTCGAAGCAGAGGTTGAGTCCGTCAAATGCAGCATAGCGGTCCTCGAGCGTATCAACGATGCGCAGGCTTTGCAGATTGTGTTCGAAGCCGCCGTGATCGCGCATGCACTCGTTCAGCGCCTCCTGCCCGGCGTGGCCAAAGGGCGTGTGGCCGAGGTCATGGGCGAGCGAAATGGCTTCGACAAGGTCCTCGTTGAGCGCCAGCGAACGGGCGATGGCACGGGCAATCTGGGCGACCTCGAGACTGTGCGTCAAGCGCGTACGGAAGAGGTCGCCTTCGTGATTGACGAAAACCTGCGTCTTGTATTCAAGCCGACGGAAGGCCGTCGAATGCACGATCCGGTCTCGATCGCGCTGAAACTCGCTGCGATGAAGCGGCTCGGTGTCCGGGTAGCGCCGGCCGCGCGAGTTTTCAGCGCTTACGGCGTAGGCAACGAGCTCAGGCATGCGGGGACCGCGCCAGGATCGCCGTTCTGACTTCGTCCTGCGCCGCCGCGTCGCTGACCACCGCCTGACCTATTCCTTGCAGGAGGACGAAGCGAAGCTTGCCGTCGCGCACCTTCTTGTCGTGCTGCATCAGCGCGAGGTAGCGCTCGACTTCCAGCGCCGGGCCGGACACCGGCAATCCCGCCCGCCGAAACAGCCGCTCGATGCGGTCGAGCTCGGACGAGCCGATCCAGCCCAGTTGCAACGAGAGTTGAGCGGCGATCATGGTGCCCGCGGCGACCGCTTCTCCATGCAAGCATTCGCCATAGCCCATACCGGTTTCGATGGCGTGCCCGAAGGTGTGGCCAAGGTTGAGCAAGGCCCGCTCGCCGCTCTCGTGCTCGTCGGCAACGACCACTTCCGCCTTGTTGCGACAGGAACGGGAAATGGCCTCGGCGAGCGCCGCCGGCTCGCGCAGCAGGAGGCGTTCGAGGTGTTCTTCCAGCCATTCGAAAAACGGCAGGTCGCGGATCAGACCGTATTTGATCACTTCGGCCAGCCCCGCGCTCAGCTCACGATCGGGCAGCGTCGTCAGGGTGTCGGTGTCGGTCAAGACCAGTTTCGGTTGATAGAAGGCACCGATCATGTTCTTGCCGAGCGGGTGGTTGATCGCCGTCTTGCCGCCCACCGACGAATCGACCTGGGCGAGCAAGGTGGTCGGAACCTGGATGAATGGTATGCCGCGCTGAAAACACGCGGCGGCAAAACCGGTCATGTCGCCGACGACGCCGCCGCCAAGCGCCAACAGCGTCGTTGACCGCTCACAACGGCGCTGCAGGAGAACGTCAAAGATGAGGTTCAGCGTCTGCCAGTCCTTGAATTGTTCGCCGTCGGGCAGGATGATTTCGACGACTTCGACTCGGGCACGACGCAGCGAGTCCGACAGGCGCTCGAGGTACAGGGGTGCGACGGTGGTATTGGTGACGATCGCCACCTTTCTTTGGCGAAGGAAGGGCAGCAACAGTTCGCTCTTGTCGAGCAGCGCGCGCCCGACATGAATCGGATAGGCGCGGTGACCAAGGGCGACGCTCAGCGTTTCCATGTTTTTTCCATTTCCTTGACCAGCAGTTGCAGGACCGCTTGCGCACTGATTCGAGATCCGCTGACCACCAGGTCGGCGATGCTTCGATAGAGCGGGTCGCGCTGCTCGTGCAGCTCCTTTAGTTTCAGCAGGGGGTCGCTGACCTGCAACAGCGGCCGGTTCTTGTCGTGTCGCGTGCGCTCGCAGAGGGTTTGCAGTGGCACGTCGAGGTAAATGACCAGGCCGCTGCCGCGCAAGCGCTCCCGGTTCTCCGGGCGCAGCACGGCACCGCCGCCGGTGGCCACGACGCGGCCGGACAAGGAGGCGAGGTCGGCAATGACCTGTGCCTCGCGTTTGCGAAATCCCTGCTCACCCTCGATCTCGAAGATTGTCGGCAGGCTGACGCCGGTACGAGCCTCGATCTCGTGGTCGGAGTCGACAAACTGGTAAGCCAGCCGTCTCGCCAGAACCTTGGCAATCGTCGTTTTCCCGGCCCCCATCAGGCCAACCAGGTAGACGTTGCGTTTCTCGTCCGCGATGTTCACCGATCCATTCTATCGCAAGCTGAAATAACCGAGGCGGGCCGGAAAAAAGCCGGCTCGACGCCGGCTTCGCGTGCTCGCCAAGCCCCGGTCAGCGTACCGAGAGGTTGTCGGCAACGATCCGCGGCGTGATGAAGACCAGCAGTTCTGTCTTGTCGTCGATGATCTCCCGGTTCTTGAACAGGAAGCCAATGTAGGGAAGATCGCCAAAGAACGGAATTCGCGTGGTGTTGTTGCGGGTTTCCTGCGTGTAGATGCCACCGATGACGACCGTGCCGCCGTTCTCGACCAGAACCTCGGTCTTGACGTGCTTGGTGTCGATGGCCACACCGGCGCCGGTCGACAGACGGGTGTTCGGGGTGTCCTTGTTGACGTCCAGTTTCATGGAAATCTTCCCATCCGGCGTGATCTGGGGCGTTACTTTCAGCGCCAGGTTGGCCTTCCGGAACGAGACGCTGGTGGCACCCGAGCTGGTCGCCTGCTGATAAGGAATTTCCACGCCCTGCTCGATGATCGCCTCAACCTGGTTGGCGGTCATCACGCGCGGACTGGAGATCACCTTGCCGCGACCGTCGGCTTCGAGCGCGGAAATTTCGGCCGTCAGGAACTGCGTCAGGGCGTTGTTGAAGAGCAGGAAGTTCAGCGTACCGGCGTTTCCGGTCCGCGGCGTCGCGGGCAGGTTGACCTGCGTTCCGCCCATGTCAAGCTGACCACTGACGGCTCCCCCTCCGATGCTGACCGCGCCGTCGGGGAAGGTTTGCCGCCAGCCCAGGCGGACGCCGAGGTTCTTCGCAAAACTGTCGCCAGCCTCGACGATCCGCGCTTCGATCATTACCTGCCGAGCGGCGATGTCGACCTTGGCAATCATCGCTCGCACTTCGTCCAGGCGGCTCGGCGTGTCCTTGACGAAGAGAATGTTCGAGCGCTCCTCGACAACGGCGCTGCCACGCTTGGACAGCACGGTCTGCTTGGGGTCGATGAGCAGTTTCTGCACCGCGTCGGCCTTGATGTAGTTCATCTGGAAGCTCTCGGCCACCAGCGGCTCGAGGTCACCAATCTGTATTCTCGATTCGAAGTCGAGCTTTTCCTTGGTCGCGATCTCCTCGCGCGGCGCAATCAGAATGACGTTGCCATTCTTGCGCATGTCGAGGCCCTTCTGCTGCATGATGATGTCCAGCGCCTGATCCCAGGGAACGTCCTTGAGGATCAAGGTAATCGCACCGCCGACGGAATCGCTGACCACCATGTTCATGCCGGTAAACTCACCGATCACCTGCAGCAGGCGGCGGACATCGACGTTCTGGAAGTTGAGCGACAGCTTTTCGCCCTGATAGCCGCCGCGACTCCCCTGCACCAACTTGTTCGGGTTCTCGATGATCGGCTTGACTTCGATGACGAACTGCGTGTCGCTCTGGTAGGCGTTGTGCTCCCAGAGCCCCTGCGGGGTAATCGTCATGCGCGTATTGGGCCCTTTTTGAACCGTATTCACCTTTACCACCGGCGTGGCAAAATCGGTCACATCGAGCTTCTTCTGCAGCGCACCCGGAACCGTCACGTTGGCGAAATCGACGACCAGATTCGCGCCTTGCTGGCGGATGTCGATACCGGCGTTGGCGTCGCTCAGATCGACGGTAATCCGGCCCTCGCCGTCCTTGCCGCGCCGGAAGACGATGTCGCGAACGGTGTTCGCGCTGGTCGACGGGAGCGCTTTGGCGAAATGCTCGACGGCGGCGGTGGCGCCCTGCGTCGTGGCGCTCGGCACCAGAGCGAGCAGCAGGCTGTTGCCTTCAATGGTCGCTTCATAGGTCATCGGCTTGTGCAGGTTCAGGACCAGGCGCGTGCGGTCCTCGGCCTGGACGATATTGGCGCTCTTCAGATCGCCCTCGTTATACGCTTGACTCGATCTGCCCAGGCCGTTGGTCGTATTCGAAAAATCGAAGGCGATGCGCGCAGGTTTGGCGACACTGAATGCCGGTGGCAATACCTTCAATGGTTCCTTGAAGGTGAGCTTGACGTTGAGCACCGAGCCCTGCTGAATGACATTCATCGACTCGATCGAATTCGAGCCAGCGTCCTGCGCGCTGACCATCCCGGAGGTCAATAGCACGGCTCCGACCAGGCCGAGAAGGTATTGTCTGATCTGCTTCATTTACTTCGCTCCCTTTTCCTGCAACAGCAGGCTGCTCGTCCTCTCCACCCAATCACCGGCGGAATCCTGAACAAGCTCTCGCAAAACCACCTCGGATTCGGAAACGTCGACCACCACGCCGAAGTTCTGCCCCATGTAGTTGCCGATCTTGACCTGATACAAGGCGCTCTCGACCTGAATGATGGCATACGACACCTTTGCCCTGGTCATCACGCCGACATACTTCAGCGATTCCAGAGGGTACAGCTCCAGGGGTTCCTTGGGTCGGTCGAGATCAGGCTTGAAGCCACCACCGCCCTTTCTGGTATCCGACCCCAGCTTGGCTGGCTTGAACGGGTCGATCAGGTCGCCCACGTCGTAGGGCACGGGCTCGTAGGCTTCGACCACCGGCAGCGGCGGTATTTTTCCTTTGGCATCCTGCGCGACCGTGCTCATCCACTCGCGGGTATCGTCATGATCGCCGCTCGAGCAGGCGACCACAAAGGCGCTAGCCAGCAAGGCAAGGAGTTTGCTCATCGCCTGCCACCCTTGGCCGCCGCCTCGGCAGCCCTCTTCTTCGCCGCCAGTTCTTCCGCATCGAGATAGCGGAAAGTCTTGACAACTGCATCGAGCACCAGGCTTCCATCCTTGCGCTGCGGGTTGTCGACGATCGAGATATTGTTCAAGGTGACAATTCGGGACAGCTTGCCGATATCTCCCGCGAAAGCACCGAAGTCATGGTAGGTCCCCGTCAGGCGCACGTCGACGGGCAGTTCGGCATAGAAATCCTGCACCTGCTCGCTACCGGGCTTGAAGAGATCGAACTGCAGGCCCCGGCCCATCCCCGCCTGGTTGACTTCGACCAGCAACGCCTCTACTTCGGACTTGTTGGGCAGCTGCTTGAGCAGCGCACCGAACGAGCGGTCGATTTCATCCAGCTGCTGAACGTAGAGGTCGAGGTTGACGGCCTGCATCTTCTTGGCCACGAACTGGTCTTTCAACCTTTGCTCTTCGTGACCCTTGCTCTCCAGCGCGTCGAGCTGGTCAGCCCAGACAAACCACCAGCCAGCGAGCAGGAGGATCACCAACAAGCCGACCAGCACGGTCACCCGCGGCGCAACGGGCCACGCCCCGGGATCCTGTGGATCGAGATTCTCGAAGTCTCTGAGCATCTCGCGGAAATCGATCGATGGCAGCTCGGGCTTCTTCATTTCTGCCCCTCCTGGCCCGCAGCAGCCCTTTTCAGGTAGGCGTACATGCTGAATTCGTTGAGGCGACGCTTGTCAACCAGCACTGCCTTGATCTCGATCAAACGAGGTTTCTCAAGCCACGGTGACGCCTCGATGTTGCGCATCAGCGTCGAAACGCGAGCGCTCGACTGCGCGTAGCCAATCAGATGGATGCTCTGCCCGACCTGCTTGAGCGAGCGAACATACACCCCCTCAGGCATCTGCTTGGTGAGCTCGCTGAGCAAGCGCACGGCTTCCGCCCGGTCGCGCTGCAGGGATTCGATGATCCGCTTGCGCGCCATCAGGGCGTCGCTTTGCGCCTTGAGCCGCTTGATTTGATCGATCTGCTTGTCAAGGACGGCGATCTCGGTCTGGAGAAACGCGTTCTTGGCGTCCTGGGCGGCAATATAGCCGCCAATCACGGAGTACACGAGAAAGACGATCAGCCCGGAAAGAACGCTGATCAAGCCGAACAGGGCATAGAACTGCTGTCGCCGCGCGCGTCGCTTCTCTTCCCGATGCGGCAGGAGGTTGATGCGGATCATTCGTCGAACCTCCGCAGCGCAAGACCACAGGCAACCATCAAGGACGAGGCATCCGTCAACAGATTCTTGGTGCGCACGCGATCGGAAAGCAGCATATTGGCAAACGGATTGGCAATGATGGTGTTGATCTGCGTGCGCGACGCGACGACTTCGTCGGCTCCGGCGATGACCGCACAGCCGCCGGCCAGAACGATGTGGTTGATCTGGTTGAACTGGGTCGACGTAAAAAAGAACTGCAGGGCACGCGACAGCTCCAGCGCCATCGACTCAAGAAACGGCCGCAAGAGCTCAGTTTCGTACTGCTCGGGCAGGTTGTTGCGGCGCTTTTCCGCTTCTGCCTCCTCGAAGCTCATGCTGAACAGGCGAGCAATATCCTGCGTCAGCTGGTTTCCGCCAAACGCCTGCTCGCGAACGTAAAGCTGCTGGCCGTTGCGCAGGACGGTCAGGTTCATCACGTTGGCACCGACATCGACCAAGGCGACAATCTGCCCCTGACCACCCTCGGGAAGCTGTTTTTCGATCAGCTCGAATGCCGCCAGTACCGCATAGGACTCGACATCGAGCACCACAGGCTTGAGACCGGCCGCTTCGGCAACGGCGACACGGTCCTCCACCTTTTCCTTGCGCGACGCGGCGATCAGCACCTCGATTTCGTCCGGAGACGATGGCACCGGCCCGACAACCTGAAAATCCAGATTGACCTCTTCGAGCGCGAAGGGAATGTACTGGTTAGCCTCGGACTCGACCAGCACTTCCAGCTCTTCTTCCCTTTGGCCAGCCGCAACGATGATCTTCTTGGTAATGACGTGCGACGCCGGCAGGGCAATGGCAACCTGCTTGGTCACGGTCGCCAGCCTCTTCCACGCGCGCCGGACCGACTCGGCCGCAGCCTCCAGGTTGACAATGTTGCCATCCGAGACGACGTCCCTGGGCAAGACCTCAATCGCATAACGCTCGACGCGGTAACCGCCTTTTGCGTCGCTGGCCAGTTCCACCATCTTGACCGACGATGAACTGATATCCAGACCGATCAGGGAGCGCGCCTTGGGATTGAAGATCGAAAGATCAAGCTGCAAATCGCCACCCTCCGACAAAAAACCCTTCAAAAATTTGTAGTTAGCGTATTTATTGATACTTTACTTTAGATGCTAGCAACAAGCTCCCGACGTGTAAAGCAATTTCATGGTTGTTACTGGGGACATCGCTCATTAGGCCAGGAGTGTAGCGTAAACCACTAAAACTATTGGCTTTCCATCGCTTTACCATGACCAGGAGATGGCCAGCGTGAAAGACCCTGGCGGCAGCGGGCAGCGACGTCGAGGGCAGCACCGTCGCTTCCGGCGCTTCGCCGCTCGCCTCCGGACAGCCTAGCCGCGCCGATCTTCACGCCTTTTTCACGGCCGCGCCAATATAATAGCGGGATCTGCCTTTCATTCCGGACGCCGTGTTGCCTACCGCCCTCCGCTGGATCCTGTACCCGCTCGTGTTTGTTGCCGGCCTCGCCGCCATAGCCCTGGCCATGGTCGCCGTGGTCCTCAGCCTGGCGTACCCGAACCTGCCGTCGCTGGAGATTCTTACCGACTACCGGCCCAAAGTGCCGCTGCGGGTGTACACCGCTGACGGCTATCTGATCGGCGAATTCGGCGAGGAACGTCGCGCCGTGGTCAGCATAAACGAGGTTCCGGCGATCATGAAGCAGGCCATCCTTGCCGCCGAAGACGAGCGCTTCTATCAGCACAGCGGCGTGGACACGCTGGGCATCCTGCGCGCACTGCAAGCCAACCTGGTGGGTGGCGGCAAACGCCAGGGCGCTTCGACGATCACCCAGCAGGTAGCCAAGAACTTCTTTCTTTCCTCCGAGAAGACCTACACCCGCAAGCTCTACGAAGCGCTGCTCTCTTTCAAGATCGAACACAACCTGAGCAAGGATCAGATTCTCGAACTCTATATCAACCAGATATTTCTCGGCCAGCGCGCTTACGGATTCGCCGCTGCGGCGCAGACCTACTTCGGCAAACCGCTGGCTGACCTGACCATCGCCGAGGTGGCCATGCTTGCCGGGCTGCCGAAAGCCCCCTCGGCCGACAACCCGGTCGCGAAACCAAAACGCGCGCGCATTCGTCAGCAATACGTTCTGCGGCGCATGAACGATCTGGGGTTCATCACCGACGAGCAGCACGAAGCGGCCCTGGCGCAAGCACTGGTGATCAAGCGCGACGTCAGCGAGACGCCAATGCACGCCCAGTACGTCACCGAAATGGCGCGCCAGATCGCCGCCGAGCGTTTTCCGGAAGATGTCTACACACGCGGCCTGCGCGTCTACACGACCATTCTCAAGGCCGATCAGGAAGCCGCCTACGACAGCGTGCGGCGAGGCGTCCTCGACTATGACCGCCGCCACGGTTACCGGGGTGCCGAGGCCTACGTCGACATCAGCCGGATCAAATCAGAGCAGGACGAAGGTCTCGAAGAGCTGCTGCAGGATTTCACCGACGCCGAAGACATGCACCCGGCGATCATCCTGCAAGCCAGCAGCAAGGCGATTCGAGCCTACCGGCGGGGCGGCGAGATCGTCACCCTCAGTGGTGAGGGGCTGAAGTTCGCAGCACGCATGATCGATGACAAGGCTCCGGCCAACAAACGCCTCAGCAGGGGCGCGGTCATTCGCGTTCAGAGCGACGAGAAAGACAACTGGCGCATCGTTCAGATGCCCGATGTGGAAGCAGCCTTCCTGGCCGCCGATCCGCGCGACGGCGCCATACGCGCACTGGTGGGCGGCTTTGATTTCAACCGCAGCAAGTTCAATCACACGACGCAGGCGTGGCGCCAGCCGGGTTCGAGTTTCAAGCCGTTTATCTATTCAGCGGCGCTCGAACGGGGCTTCACCCCCGCCTCGGTGGTCAGCGACGAACCGATCAGCTTCCCGGCAACGGTCACGGGCAGTCAGGCCTGGGAGCCGAAAAACTACGACGGCAAGTACGAAGGGCCGATGCGCATTCGTCGTGCGCTCGCCAGATCGAAGAACATGGTCTCCATCCGTCTCCTGCAGGCGAGCGGCGTGCGCTTTGTCCAGGACTACGTGACGCGCTTTGGCTTTGACGCCGACAAACACCCGCCCTACCTGACCATGGCACTGGGCGCCGGCGCGGCCACCCCCTGGCAGATGGTCGCCGGCTACGCGATCTTCGCCAACGGCGGCTACCACATTCGGCCGTACATCGTCAGCCAGATACTGGATGACAAGAATCAGCTGCTGGCGCAGGCGGCGCCAACGACTGCCGGCGATGAACGCCTGCGCGCGATCGACCCCCGCAACGCCTTCCTGATGGACAGCCTGCTGCGCGACGTGACCATCTACGGAACCGGGGCGCGTGCTTCGGCGACGCTCAAGCGGCGCGACCTCGCCGGCAAGACGGGAACCACCAACGATCAGGTCGACGCCTGGTTCTGCGGCTACCAGCAAACCGTCGTTGCCTGCGCGTGGATCGGCTTCGACCAACCGAAGAACCTTGGCCGGCGAGAGACCGGCGGCTCGGCAGCGCTGCCGATCTGGATCAGCTACATGGGCAAGGCACTGAAGGATGTCCCCGAGTCGTTTCTGCCCACTCCGGACGGAGTCGTCTCGGTCGCCATTCCCGATGCTGGCAAAGGACCTGGCAGGGAATGGTTCTACAAGGAAAACGCGCCGGCCGAAATAGAACCCGTGTCTCCCGTCGACGATAGCGAAGCCGTGGACTGAGTTCCTTTGACCGCCGCCAGCAAGCCCGCCAAAGCAGCCACCTCTTCGCTACGAATCTATTTTCGCCTGCTCGGCTATTTGCGGCCGTTTCTCGGCATGTTCGCCATCAGCCTGGTGGGCTACATGATCTTCGCCTCGTCGCAACCGATGATGGCCGGGATTCTGAAGTACCTTGTCGACGAACTGAACGAACCGAGCAGCGTCACGCGGCACGCCAATGCCTTCACCGGCGACCTCGACCTGACCTACGGCGTACCGCTGCTGCTGGTCATTGTCGTCACCTGGCAGGGGGTCGGCTCCTTTCTTGGCAACTACTACCTGGCGAGGGTCTCGCTGGGCCTGATCCACGACCTCAGGCGCGCCCTCTTCGACAGCCTGCTACACCTGCCGAATGGCTATTTCGACCAACACAACACCGGTCATCTGATCTCGCGAATCACCTACGACGTGACCATGGTCACCGGCGCGGCGACCGACGCGATCAAGGTCGTCATTCGCGAGGGACTGACGGTCATCTTCCTCTTCGGCTACCTGCTGTGGATGAACTGGCGACTGACGCTGGTGATGGTGGCCATCCTGCCGATCATCGGCGTGATGGTGACCCGGGCAAGCCGCAAGTTTCGCCGGCAAAGCCTCAAGATCCAGGCGACCATGGGCGACCTGACGCATGTCGCCTCGGAAACCATCCAGGGCTACCGTGTGGTACGCAGTTTCGGCGGCGAGAATTACGAGTCGACGCGCTTCCGGGTGGCCAGCGAGGACAATACCGCCAAGCAGTTGCGCATGGTCAGGACGAGCGCGACTTACACCCCGGCGCTGCAGTTGGTCACCTTTTCCGCGATGGCTGTCCTGCTGGTATTGGTCCTGGCGCTGCGCGGCGACGCCTCGGCAGGCGACCTGGTCGCCTATCTCACCGCCGCCGGGATGTTGCCCAAGCCCATTCGCCAGTTGTCCGAAGTCAGCTCGACGATTCAGAAAGGGCTGGCCGGCGCCGAAAGCATTTTTTCCCAGATCGACCAGGAGCCGGAGCCCGATAACGGACGCATCGAAAAGCAGAGAGTCAGCGGCCGGCTCGAAGTCAAAGACCTGTCCTTCGTCTATCCGGGCAGCACTGCGCGCGTTCTCGACCGGATCAGCTTCGCGATCGAACCCGGACAGATGGTCGCCCTCGTCGGGCGCTCGGGTAGCGGCAAGTCGACACTGGCCAATCTCATTCCCCGCTTCTACCATCACGACTCGGGCCAGATTCTCATCGACGGCATCGACGTCGAGGACTTCACGCTGCGCAACCTGCGCCAGCATCTAGCCCTGGTCACCCAGCAGGTGGTGCTGTTCAACGATACGGTGGCCAGCAACATCGCCTACGGCGACCTTTCCGACTCGCCACGCGAGGCCATCGAAAACGCCGCCGAAGCCGCCTTCGCTCGCGAGTTCATCGACCGTCTGCCTGACGGCTTCGAGACCATGGTCGGGGAAAACGGCGTCATGCTGTCCGGCGGCCAGCGGCAGCGGCTGGCGATCGCCCGCGCCCTGCTCAAGGATGCGCCGATCCTGATCCTCGACGAGGCAACTTCAGCGCTCGACACCGAGTCCGAACGCCATATTCAGAACGCTCTCGACCGGGTGATCGCCGCCCGGACGACGCTGGTCATCGCCCACCGCCTGTCGACGATCGAAAAGGCCGACCTGATTCTGGTCATGGATCAGGGACGCATCGTCGAGCGCGGCAGTCACGCCGAGCTCCTGGCCAACGACGGCCACTACGCACGCCTGCACGCGACGCAATTCGGCGAGCCGGCGGCGGACAACACCCCGGCCGCCGCCGGCTGATCGTCGTCTGCCGCAGGCGAGCACCGGGAGCGGGTCAGTCGCACAGGCCGTCGCTTCAGCCGCAGGCGGCCGGCAGCTGCTCGTCGAGCCAGCGCCGCAGCGCACAGGCCGACGGCCAGTTGCGCAATAGGCGGGCGCGATCCCGCCGCCACGCGCGCTCGTACGCGGCGACCGACCGATGCTGCACGACGCCATCGAGATCGATGAGCAGAACGCGCTCGCCGTCCCAGAGCAGATTGGTCGCCTTGAGATCACCATGACTGATCCGATGCCGACGCAATGCGCCGAATAGATCCCGGATGGCGTCCGCCTCGGCCGGCGGGGGCTCGCAATCCGCTGCCAGATGGTTGAGCAGATTGGGACCAGGGCAGTACTCGCAGATCAGCCAGGCACGCCGGCGCAGCGGCCCGCAGCGCTCCTCGACCAGCGCCAGCGGCCTTGGCGTCGGGATGCCGAAGAACAGTAGGCGATGCGCCTCGCGCCACGAATGCCAGGCGCGACTCGGACGCCACAGGCGGCCGAACGCGTGGCGCAGGTTCTTGAGGTTGTAGCGCTTGATGAGCAGCGGGCGCGCATTCACCACGATGCGCGCGACCGTGGTCGTGCCGCCGTCCTTGAATACCCTGCCGCTCGCCACGGCGCTGTCAAGCGAGGCCAGCGAGGCCAGCACGGGAGCCAGTGTTTCAGCCTCCTCGCGGCGCACGGCGCGGAAGCGGGCACGGGTGTGCTCGACTGCGAACAGCGTGCACTCGCGCACCGTCTTGGCCAGGAAGTCACCCAGCCGCCAGGCTCTGACGCGTTCGATATTGCGTCGCAGGACCGCCTGCTCGGGCAACAACGGCTGCTCGGCCGTGTAGGCCGGCAGCAAGGCGGCGAGCTGCCCGTCCCACACCGGTGGCAACTGCGCCAGCAGAACCGCCAGGTTGGCGCCAGCGTCCGCCGGCGGCAGGGGCTGTCCCCGGCTGATCACGCGCACCGCATCGCCGTCGACGACCAGCATCCGGCCCTGATGACGCAGGAAATTGCCGAGGTGCAGGTCGTCCTGCACCAGGCCGGCAGCATGCAGACGGCCAAGCATGCCCAGTGCCGGCGCCAGGACAGCCAGCGCTTCAGCGTCCCCAGCAGCTCGTTCAGAGACTTCCGCCCAGGCTTCGGCAAGGCTCTGCGCGGGTTCGAGAAAAACCGTCAGCAATGCGTAGCCGCCAGCGGCCATGGCCGTCGCAACGACCAGTTCCGGGGTCGACACGTCCGCCTGACGAAGCGCATCGAGACCGCCACGTTCGTGCCGCCAGTGTTTTTCGCAGCGCCGCCCGACGAACAGTTTGGCGAGCACCCGCCGGCCGTCGAGTTCCGCTTCGCCAACCAGCCGCTTGCCGGGAAGGACGCGCAACAGGCGGTGCATGGTCAACGGGCGGCCGTCGGCAAGGGCCACGCAAAACGGCAGTGGCGGCTGGCGACCGGCGGCGCGCAGCGTTGCCGCATCGCTCGCCACGGGCAAGCCGGTTTCCGCCGCGCCCATGCGCCGGGGCACTGGCCCGCCGCGCCTAGTCTCGGCCATCGAAGAAGCCGACGATCTTGGCGATTCGCTGCCGATCGCCATTGTCCAGGCGCGAGTTCCGCGTGTAGGCAAGATAGAAACGCAGACGCTGACTGCGCGAAAGCGTCTTGCTCGCCAGTTTGTCGAGGCAGGCAAGGTCCTTGACGATGCGGTACTCGAGAATCGTGCCGCGATAGTAATTGCCACTCGGGCAATCGATCAGATAAACGGTCGGCGACGGTCCGCCATCGACCAGCAGGTTGCGCCACTTCAGATCGTTGTGCGCGAAACCGGCGTCGTGCAGCGTCCGCGTGAGCCTGGCGATCTGTCGCGAGACCTGGGTCAGCCAGGCACGATCGGCCAGGCGCGGATCGTTGCTCTGCGCCAGGTAGGCGAGATCCATGGTATCCGGGATTTCCTCGGTGACCAGCGCACCGCGAAGGAAACCGCCAAAACGCCGTTCCAGGCCGTAGGCAACCAGGGTTGCGGTCGGAATGCCCCAGGCGCGAAAAGCCAGCAGGTTCCGCCACTCGGCACGGACCCGCGGCGGCCCCAGCCAGCGCCGCAGGCCAAACCAGCGACGGCGCAGGTTCTTGCCGTTGCCAGTGTAGCGTTTGACGTAGTAGCGCTTGCCGCCAACGCCGACGCGCAGCACCCGACTCAGGGAATCCTGGGCCATCGTCTCGCCATCCAGCGCAAAGACATGGTCGATGTCGCCAAAGCGCTCGCCCGCTTCGCTGCTCGCGTACTGCGGATTTATCCACCACTTCCTCATGTCATCTCCCCTGCCGCCACCTTGCGTTCGAAACGCGCTTGCAAGCGAGGCGTTTCTCTCTCCAGGTGGGCGAGCAATGGCGCTTCATCGCGCAGAACCTGCCGCAAGGGGCAGGCAAAATAAGCGCCCAGAAAGCGCAGCAGGTCACGCCTGGTCAGGCCGATGTCGAGCGCCGAAAAATAGAGTGCGGCCAGGTCCTTGTCGCGCCAGCGCCGCGGCAATTGCCTTCTCAGCTGCGCCCGGTGCAGGTCGATCAGAGACAGCCTGAAGCGGTCGTCCGTCGGTGCGGGATCGAGGTGCAGAAGGAAATGACAGAGATAGAAATCGCGATGGTTTACTCCCCCCCGATGCATTTTTCCCGCCATGCCGGCGACGCGACCAATCAGCGCGCGTTTCAGGCGCACGCCGGGGGGATGACTTGCCCAGGCGCAACAGAAGTCTTCGAGGCTGAGCGTCGGCGCCAGTTCCTCGGTGATGATGAACGAGTGCTGCCGCCCGGGGTTGCGGCCGCGCACGCCGAAGGCGACGGCGTGCATGCTGTCGACGCCGAGTTCGCTCAGGCGCCGGATTGCCCGCCACTCGTTCGCGGCGCCGAGTACCGGCAGGCGCAGCGAAAGCAGGTTCTTGACGATTTCGCCCCAGCCAACGCCACGATGGATCTTGACGAAGTAGCCACGCCCGGCGATTTCGGTGCGCAGGGTGCGGCGCCCCTCGAGTTCGCGGAAGACCTCGCCGGCGAGGGCCTCGACGGCAACGAAGGGATCCTGCCCCGCCCACAGCGAGCGAAAGGGCTCGTCAAGGACGAGCACGCCGCCGCTCAAGGCGGAGCCTTCAGGATCAGCTCGGCAGCGCGTTCGGCGTTGCTGTAGATGTCCGCGTGCTCGGCAAACGCCAGGGCGTTCGACTGCCATTGCCGACGCGCGGGCTCGTCGCTCAGCATCTGCGCCAGGAGGCGGTCGAGAGACGCCTGTTGAAAAGGCTCGGCAAGGACCAGCCCGGCGTCGGCATCACTGACGAAATGCGCGTAGCCGCAAACGGCGGTGGTGAGCACCGGCAGGCCGGCGACCATCGCCTCGAGCAAGACGGTGCCGGTATTCTCGTTGTAGGCCGGATGGATGAGCAGGTCGGCGCCGAGGAGAAAGCGCGGGATGTCGCTGCGACCGCGCAGGATGCGTACCCGCTCGGCCACTCCGAGCGCCCGCGCCTGGGCATGAAAAAGCTTCGCCTCGTCGTCGCCGATGGCGAACAGCCGGCAACGGCTGGCGAGCGCCGCCGGCAGCGCGGCGAGAGCCTTGAGGCTGCGATCCAGACCCTTGGTCCTGAAGCCCGAGCCGATCTGCAGCACGAGCAGGTCATCTTCCGCCAGCGCGAACTCGCGCCGAAAAGCGGCGCGGATCTCGGCGGCATTGCCGGGCGCGCGGCGATCGGGCGCGATCCCCGGCGGCAGGAGATGAAAGCGCTCGCCGGGCGTGGCGTAGTACTTCTCGAACAACGGCCTTTGCAGCGGCGAGATGAGCAGGATCTCGGTACGCGCCTGGGGCGCGAAGACGGCGCGCTCGAAGGCCGCAAAATGGCGGTAGCGTCCCGTCATCCGATAGAGGGCACCGCGCAGCGTACGCGCCTTGTCCTCGAAGCACGGGTCGGCCGCAAAATAGACGTCCAGTCCAGGCATCTTGTTGAAACCGACGACCCGGTCGGCCGCTCGCCTGGCCAGATCGTCACCCACCCAGCCACTGAACTTCACATAACGGCGTTGATTGGTCAGCGCCTTGACGGGCACCAGGACCACTTCGAAGCCCGCAGGAACATCGCCGCGCCATTCCAGCGTGTAGACCCTGACGGCGTGACCACGCGCCTGGCAAGCCAGGGCAATACGCAGGAAATCGCGCTGCAGGCCTCCGAAAGGGAAGTATTTGTACAAACAGAAGGCGATCTGCATCAGCGAATCCCGGCGCCGAGCACAGGCATGCCGCGACCATGGCCAGAAGCACTCACCGCTGCGCCTCGGACTGGGCGCCCTGCTGCGCAGCTTCTGCCGACGTCGGCAAAGCCTCGCTGCTGCGCCGCCGCTTGTAACGGTTGTAGCCCCAAAGGTACTGCTGGGGGCACTGGCGGACCAGCACTTCGATCTGCTGGTTGATCTTCTGCGCGCGCTCTTCGAGGCTGCCGCAGATCGGCTCGGTCGGCGCCTGCAGATGGAAATGGTAGCCTTTCCCAGCGGGTAGGCGCTCGGCCCAGACCATGATCACGCTCGCGCCGGTCTCGACCAGCCGTGCGGCGAGGGTCATCGTATAGGCGGGTCTGCCGAAAAAGTCCAGCCAGCGCCCTTCGCCTGCCCGCGGCGCCTGGTCCGGCAGCATGCCCACCGCTTCACCGCGCTTCAAGGCCTTGAGCAGGCCGCGAACGCCGGAAAGATCGGCCGCCGCCAGGTGCAACTGCGCGCGCGCGCGCCCGGCTTCGATCATCGTCTGCAACCAGGGCTGCTTGGGCGGCCGATAGAGAACGGTAATCGGCGCATGGGTAGACAGGTACTGTGCGGTAACCTCGAAACATCCCAGATGCGGCGTCAGGTAGAGTATCCCCTTGCCCCGCCGCGAAGCCGCTTCGACCAGTTCCCAGCCAGAGACCTCGACGACACGGCTGGCGGTCTCGGCGAGCGGCCGCAACCAGATGCGTGGCAGTTCGAGCATCCCCTTGCCGGCTTCAGCGATGGCTGCCGAGCGGATACGTCGGGCTTCGACGTCGCCCAGTGCGAGCAGCATGTTCTCGCGCAGGTGACGGCGATAGCTTGGCGACAGCAGCCAGGTCAGCCAGCCGAGAACAGAGCCCAGAGCATGCAGCCAGGCGAGCGGCAGGCGGCTGAAGAGGCGAAAAAGTGTAATCACGTAACCATCCGGTCGCTGCCGACGTTTGACCCGCCCGGCAGAGAAAAACTATAATTATCCCTCCGCCGAGTTAATCAGGACAACTTGCAGGGCGGGGAAGCCGTAACAGCGGCCAAAAAAATACTGCTAAAGCGTCGTCTGCTCGAACCCCGGAGCCGGCAACGCCGCCGTTTCGGGGTTTTCCATTGGAGCAGACAGAAACATGAGCACAGAGCACCTCTTTACTTCGGAATCGGTTTCCGAAGGCCATCCGGACAAGGTCGCCGACCAGATTTCCGACGCCATCCTCGACGCCATTCTGGCCGAAGACCCGCCCGCGCGGGTCGCCTGTGAAACCCTGGTGTCGACCGGACTGGTCGTCATCTCCGGCGAAATCACCACCAAGGCACACATCAACTACCGCGAAATCGCGCAGGATACGGTTCGTCGCATCGGCTACGACAATTCCGACATCGGCTTCGACTACAAGAGCTGCGCCATCCTGACGGCCATCAACCGCCAGTCACCGGACATCGCGCAGGGCGTCAACGAGGGCCAGGGCATCGACCTCGACCAGGGCGCAGGCGACCAGGGGCTGATGTTCGGCTACGCCTGCAACGAGACACCGTCGCTGATGCCGCTGCCGATCCATTATGCGCACCGGCTCATGCAACGCCAGGGTGAAGTTCGCCACGACGGCCGCCTGCCGTGGCTGCGCCCGGACGCCAAGAGCCAGCTCACCGTCCGCTATGTGGACGGAAAACCCATCTCGATCGACACCATCGTCGTCTCGACGCAACACGACCCGGACGTCTCGCACGCGCAGATTTCGGAAGCCGTGATCGAAGAAATCATCAAGCCGGTCATCCCGCCGGAACTGCTCAACAGCGCAACCCGCTATCTGGTCAATCCGACCGGCCGCTTCGTCGTTGGCGGCCCGCACGGGGACTGCGGACTGACCGGGCGCAAGATCATCGTCGATACCTACGGTGGCGCGGCCAGACACGGCGGCGGCGCCTTCTCGGGCAAGGACCCGTCGAAGGTCGATCGCTCGGCTGCCTACGCCGCGCGCCACGTCGCCAAGAACGTCGTCGCGGCCGGCCTCGCCGAGCGCTGTGAAGTCCAGGTGGCGTACGCCATCGGCGTTGCCCGCCCGGTATCGCTGATGGTCAATACCTTCGGCACCGGCAAGGTCAGCGACGAGGTCATCGTTGCGTTGATCGGCAAACACTTCGACCTGCGCCCGAAGGGCATCATCCAGGCGCTCAACCTGCTGCGGCCGATCTATCGCACGACCGCCGCCTACGGCCACTTCGGCCGCGAGGAGCCGGAATTCACCTGGGAAGCCACCGACAAGGCGGCGGCCCTGCGCGCAGAAGCCGGCCTCTAGAAGCCGGGCTGACAAGTCAGGAAAGCAGCCCTCGCGGCCGCTTTCCTGTGACTGGAGACAGTGTAGACTGTCGTCGGCTCCAGTGTGGAGCCGCCACCGAGACCCCGCCATGCTCAAGCGAATCGGCGTCCAGCAGCTTATTGTCGGCATGTACCTCAAGGAATTCTGCGGCTCCTGGCTCGAACACCCCTTCTGGCGTTCGTCGTTTGTCATTACCGACGCGAAAGACATCGACACCATCCGCGCCAGCAGCGTCAGGGAAGTGTGGATCGATTGCGCCAAAGGCCTTGATCTGCCGCCAGGCGAGGCGGGCGTTTCGCTCGCCGAGGTGGAAGCCTGTGTCGAGGTCGAACAGGTAGCGACTGCGCGCGCCGTGCGCGACACGGCACGCGTTTCGAGTGCCGCAGAGTTCGCGCGCGCGGCCAGAATCGTCGCCAAGTCCCGGCAGGCGGTGACCTCGATGTTCGAAGAGGCGCGCATGGGCAAGGCGGTCAACACCGGCGGCGCGCAGCGCCTGGTCGAAGAGATATCGGACTCGGTGAGCCGCAGTGCGGGTGCGTTGATCAGCCTGGCGCGCCTGAAGACCGCGGACGATTACACCTACATGCACTCGGTTGCCGTCTGCGCGTTGATGGTCGCCCTGGCCCGGCAACTCGGACTCAACGACGAAGAGGTGCGTTCTGCCGGCATCGCCGGCCTGCTGCACGACCTCGGCAAGGCGGCGATACCGCTCGAAATCCTCAACAAGCCCGGCAAGCTCACCGATGCCGAGTTCGCGATCGTCAAGGAGCATCCGGAGAAAGGGCACGCGATGCTGCTCCCGAGCAGCGACGTCGACCCGGTCGCGCTGGACGTCGTCCTCCACCACCACGAAAAGGACGACGGCTCGGGCTACCCCAGGCGCCTGGCAGGCGCGGCGATCAGCATCTTCGCCAAGATGGCGGCGGTCTGCGATGTTTATGACGCGATCACCTCGAACCGCCCCTACAAGGCCGGCTGGGATCCCGCCGAGTCCTTGCGCAAGATGGCCGAGTGGAGCAAGGGCCATTTCGATCCCGCCGTCTTTCAGGCCTTCGTCAAGAGCATCGGCATCTATCCCATCGGTTCGCTGGTGCTGCTCAATTGTGGCCGCCTCGGCGTGGTCATCGAGCAGAACACGAAGTCTCTGCTCAGCCCTCAGGTCAAGGTCTTCTTCTCGACCGGACGCAAGGCCCGGATTCTTCCGGAAGTATTCGACCTCGCGCGCCCCGGCTGCCGGCAGAAGATCATCAGCCGCGAAGACCCGGCCAAATGGAACTTCCCCGACCTCAACGAAATCTGGTCCGGACTGGCCCCAGCCACACGCTGACAGACACGCGGCCCGGGACGGCCGCCACGCCGATCTCTGCGGAAGTCTCCGCTTCAGACGAGCTTGCCGAGCAGCTCTGCCTTCTTGGCGTCGAATTCGGCCTGCGAAAGGACGCCCTTGCCGACCAGGGCATGCAGCTTCTCGAGCGTCGCCACGATCTCATCCGCGGCGGGCGGCGAGGCGCCTGCGGCTGGCACCGTCGCGGCCGTCATCGCCGACCCCATCGCGGCAGTCATCGTCTGGCCGATGCCGAGCCCGGCACCGAGACCGGCGCCGATGCCGGCGATGCCGCCTTCATTCTCCGCGGCCAGCGGAATGCTGCTCGCCACCTGGTACTGCGTGTAACGCCCGAGGTCGCCGATCATGTTCATGCCGATACGCGTATCGAGAACCTTCTGCAGTTCCTCGGGCAGTGACACGTTCTGCACGACCAGACGATCAAGGAGCAGCCCGTAGCGAGCGAAGGTCGCGTCCAGCCTGGCCTTCAGCGCCCGACTCAACTCGTCCTGGTTGGCGGCCATATCGATGAAAGGCACGCCCGATTCAGCGAACAGGTCGGTCATCGAGCTGATCACCAGGTTGCGCAACTGGCCGTCAAGATCCTCTACCGTGTATTCGGCTCGCGTTCCGGAAATCTCGCTGTAGAATTTCTGCGCATCGTTCAGCTGGTACGAGTAGATGCCGAAAGCACGCATCCGCACCATGCCGAAGTCCTGGTCACGGAGGGTGATCGGATTCGACGTTCCCCATTTGCGATCGAGCTGCAGCCGGGTCGAGAAGAAATAGACGTCCGACTTGAAAGGCGACTCGAAAAGCTTGTCCCAGTTTTTCAGATAGGTAAGCACCGGCAGCGTGCGTGTCGTCAGCGTGTACAAACCGGGAGCAAAAACGTCGGCAATCTTCCCTTCATTGACGAAAACCGCGATCTGCGAATCGCGCACCGTCAGCTGCGCCCCGTATTGAATCTCCATGTCCTGCATCGGATAACGCGTGGCGAGGAGTCCGTCACCCTCTTCCGTCCAGTGGATGACATCGATGAACTGCTTCTTGATGAAGTCCATGAGGGCCATTGCGGTCTCCTGAAATCAAGCGTTGATGATCCGGCGCGGCCAGAGGGCGGGCGGCACCGGCAAAGGGTCGGTCGACAGATCGCGCAGGCAGCGCTGCTCAGCGCCCCGGCGAAGCGGCAAAGCGGCGCAGCCCGTCGAGAATCAGATTGTCCATCAACCGGAAGGGGATCTTCAAGTGCGCAGCCAGGCGCGGGGCGGCGCCGCCGGTCAGCAGACAGCGTGCCGCGGGTTCGTCGGCGATTTCCTGGAACATGCGTTCGACCGCGCCCAACTGCGCTTGCAGGCAGCCACTGACAATGGCGTCCATGGTGTTGCGCGGCAGCGCGCGGAAGACGCCATCGGCCAGCGGCAGTTGCGCCGTATTACGCGCCAGCGCCGTACACATGAGGTCGAATCCGGGAAGGATCAGTCCGCCCGCAAAGATCCCGCCGACATCGAGCCGATCCACGGTGGTCGCCGTTCCGGCGCAGACCACCAGGCAGGCGCCATCGAGAACGGCGCGCGCGCCGATCAGCGCCGCCCAGCGGTCGGCACCAAGTTGCTGCGCACTCTCGTAGCGGCTGCGCACGCCACAGGCGGCGGCACTGGCGTGCAGAAAAACCAGGTCGGCGTGGCGGCCGGCAAACAAGCGCGAAATGCTCTCCGCGACTGTCGGCCCGGCGACATTACAGACGACGCCGCGGGCATGCGCCGGCCACTGGTCAGCGACTTCGGCCAGCCTGCCGACGTCAGCGGTCGCCAGCGCGCCGCCGTCAACCCAGGCACTGCCATCGTGAACCCCCCATTTGATGCGGCTGTTGCCGGCATCGATGGCGACGATCATGCGGCGCGCAGCGACACGTCGCCGGACAGACAACGTTCGATGCCCGCTTCCGTCTGCAGCAGCAGTGCGCCGTCGCTATCCGCACCCAGGCACAGCCCCTGTCGATCGACCAGCACGCCGTCGAGCAGGCGCACCTGGCGACCCTGCCAGACGTGATACGCCTGCCAGTCGTTGCGCAGGGCGGCGAAACCGCCGTCCTCAAAACGGTCCATGATCTCTGCCAGGTCGGTCAGCAACTGCGCCAGCAACAGCTGGCGATCGGGGACCGGCGCCATCACCTGCGCCAGCGCTGCCGGCCGGTGGAGAAACTCTTCGTTGCCGTCAGGAGGTAACTGCAGATTCAGACCGATGCCGATCACCGCCCGCGTGCTGGTTGCTGCCGTATCGAGATCGACCAGAATTCCGCCGACCTTGCCGCCTTCGAGAAGGATATCGTTCGGCCATTTCAATCCGACGCCGCCGACACCGCTGTTCGCCAGACCGCGCGCCACCGCCAGACCAACGGCGAGGGACAGGCCGGCGAGCCGCGCCACACCGCCGTCGAAGCACCAGAGCAGGGAGAAGGTCAGGCTGGCTTCGGGCGTCGACAACCAGCTTCGCCCGCGTCGACCGCGCCCGCCTGTCTGCCGGTCGGCCACCAGAACGGAGCCCGACGGGGCGCCCTGAGCCGCGCGTTCGAGGAGCACGGTACTCGTCGAAACGCACTCGGCGAGCGCCGTGACCGTGAAACGCGGGCTTAGAGCGCCGAGCAGGGATTGCACGTGGCGCGGATCGATGCGGCAGGTGCTCCCGGCATTGGTGGCAACGTCGCTGGCAGCAGCAGTGGCAAGATCGGTCACCGACGCGGCAGGCGACCTGGGAGCGGACTCGTTCATGGCTTCGTCATCAGGAACAAGGCGCCATTATCGCCGATTATCGAGACACGCAGGCCTCGCGATCTTCCCCGCCACTGGCGCTGCCAGCATCGAGTCCGAGCTCCTGAATCTTGCGGGTAATGGTATTGCGACCGATGCCGAGGGTCTGCGCGGCCTCGATCCTGCGTCCACCGGTGTGCGCCAGCGCGCGGTTGATCAACACCCGCTCGAAAGCCTGCGTCAGCTTCTCGTGCACCTGCCCGGCGTCACTGACCAGCATTCGCTCGACTTCCGCGGCCAGTGCGCTCTGCCAATCGTTTGCCGCCAGCGCCGGCGTCGCCTCACGCAGCTCCGGCGGCAGATCGGCGAGTTCGACGAGTTGCCCCGGGGCCATGACCGTCAGCCAGTGACAGAGATTCTCGAGTTGCCGGACGTTGCCCGAAAAATCGAGCGCGCAGAGGTGCTTCAAGGACGCTTCGGAAAAACGCTTGCCCTCGACGCCGAGTTCCTTGGCGCTTTTCTGCAGGAAGTGGCGGGCCAGAATCGGAATGTCCTCACGCCGTTCGCGCAGGCAGGGCAGGCGCACGCGGATGACGTTCAAGCGATGAAAAAGATCCTCGCGAAAGAGCCCCTGGCGAACTCGCTCCTCGAGATCCTGGTGCGTCGCGGCAATGATCCGGACCTTTGTTTTCAGGGGGGAATGGCCGCCAACCCGATAGTAATGACCATCGGAAAGCACGCGCAGCAGCCGCGTCTGCAGCTCCGATGGCATATCTCCGATTTCGTCGAGGAACAGCGTCCCTCCCTCGGCCTGTTCGAAACGCCCTTGCCGCTGCGCCGCCGCACCGGTAAAGGCACCGCGTTCATGGCCGAAGAGCTCGGACTCGAGCAGATCGCGGGGAATGGCGGCGGTGTTGATGGCGATGAACGGTTGCTCGGCGCGCGGACTGTGACGATGCACGGCGCGCGCCACCAGCTCCTTTCCGGAACCCGACTCACCGGTGATCAGAACCGTGGCGCTCGATTGACTGAGCCGGCCAATGGCGCGAAAGACTTCCTGCATCGCCGGCGCCTGGCCGAGAATCTCGGGCACCAGGCCGACTTCATTCGGCGCACCGGTCTGGTGCATGCTTTCGCCGATCGCGCGCCGTATCAGTTCCAGCGCCTGATCGACATCGAAGGGCTTGGGCAGATACTCGAAGGCGCCGCCCTGAAACGCCGACACGGCGCTCTCCAGGTCGGAGTAGGCGGTCATGATGATCACCGGCAATGCCGGAAAGCGTTCCTTGAACGATTGCAGCAGCTCGAGCCCGGACTGCCCCGGCATGCGGATATCGGAGACCAGCACCTGTGGCGGCTCGGCGCCGGCGTCGAGTTCGGACAGGGCTTCGGTGGCCGAGGAAAAGCTCCGCAGGGGTATCTTCTCGCGGGACAGGGTCTTTTCGAGCACCCAGCGAATTGATTTGTCGTCGTCAACGATCCAGACTGCTTTCATCGATTCCTCAGGGTGTGTGGCCAGTGTTACCGACGATAAAAGCAAGAAACCTGCCAGACTTCAGCCAAGCGGCAAGCGAATCGTAAAACAAGTGCCGCCCGGCCGGCTTTCACAATCGATCGTTCCCTGGTGCTGCTGGACGAAGCTCTGGGCCAGCGTCAGACCCAGGCCGCTGCCGCCCTCGCGACCGGAAACCAGCGGATAGAACATGCGCTCGCGTATGTCTTCGGCGATACCTGGGCCATCGTCGATCACTTGCACTTCGAGCGCCAGGCGATAGCGACGCTTGAACAAGGTCGTCTGGCGGGCGACACGGGTGCGCAAGGTGATCTGGCCCGAGCCGCGCGCCCCGTCATCGGGCTGACGCTGAATCGCCTGTGCTGCGTTCCTGGCCAGGTTAAGGAAGACCTGAATCAACTGCTCGCGGTCGCCGATCAACTCCGGCAGGCTGGTATCGTAATCGCGTTGCACGGTGAGCAAGGTCGGAAACTCGGCGGTCAGCAAACTGCGCACGCGCTCGAGAATCTCGTGAATATTCACCGGTCCGGGCTGCATCGGACGGTGCGGCGAGAGCAGGCGCCGCATCAGATCCTGCAGGCGGTCTGCCTCCTTGATGATCACCTGCGTGTACTCGCGCAAACCGGGGTTGTTGAGTTCGTGCTCGAGCAACTGCGCGGCACCGCGGATGCCGCCCAAGGGGTTCTTGATTTCGTGCACCAGGTTTCTGATCAGCTCGCGATTTGCCTGCTGCTGCTCGACCAGTCGCTCTTCCCGGGTTGCCCTGAGCTGCTGATCTATCGGCCACAATTCGAGCAGCAGACTGGCTTCCCGCGTATCGACCGGATTCACCGCGCAGTTCAGGCGCAGCAACTCGCCCGCGGTAAGGCGCAGGTCGATGTTCTGCCCGGTGTAGTCCCAGCCATGCTTGAGCGCGCTGTCGAGCGCCGCCAGGAAGCGGCTGGGGCACTCGATGACGCTGGCCAGCGGGCAGCCGACAAAGACTCTGCTGCTCATCGCCAGCAGGCTCTCGGCGGCCGGATTCATGTGCCGGATGGCCAGATTCTCGTCGAGCAGGATGACTGCCGACGAGAGCAGGTCGAGCCCGCCGAAGGGGTGTGGGGAAGATTCAGACATGGCTGGTGACGGGCGCCGGAGACGTCCCGCCCGCGCGCTCAGCGTAGATTGGCAATCTCTTTGCTGATCGCCTCGATATTGCGATCGTGCAGCGCCACCTTGTCCTTGTACGGCTGCAGGCGTTCCTCGACCTTGCCGCCACTGATCGCGCCGCCTTGCATGCGCTCGTTGGGCAGTACGATGGCCTCCTGCTCGGCGAGCGCTTTCTTTGCCTGCTCGGCGTTTTTCTGCTCGGCTGCAAGCTCGTTTTCGAGAATCCGTCGGCGGTCGCCATCGCGCGCCTTCTGCGTCTGGTCGTCGACCTTCGGGAAGTTGGTCGGCGTTGGCGTCCGCGCCGCCTTTGGAGCCGGCGACAGGTTGACCGGGTCGAGAATGAGCTTTCTGCAGTTCCTGGTCGGGACATTCGAGTAGGTAATTCGCCCATCGACGTCGCACTTGTAGATATCCTGCGCGTAAGCAGGCCATGCCAGCAACGAAAGCAGTGCGCTCGAGATAAACAGTTCCTGCGCTTTCATCTTCGTCCCATTCCTTGGTCGCAGCCCGCCACCCGGTGATTGCAGGCTCGCATCATGCTCAATCGCGAATCACCTACGAGTGTATTGGATGACCCGAACTAATACAAACGCACAACCGGGGCATTCGGCAGACGAAAAAAAGGACGGGCAAGCCCGTCCTCTTCCCCGCGCTGCGTGATCAGCAGCTGTAATACAGGTCGAACTCGACCGGATGGGTGGTCATGCGCACCTTGTTGACCTCGTCCATCTTCAGCTCGATGAAGGCGTCGACCCACTCGTCCGAAAAAACACCGCCACGGGTCAGGAACTCGCGATCGACGTCGAGCGCGCCCAACGCCTCTTCCAGGCTGGCGCAAACCGTCGGGATCTTGGCATCCTCTTCCGGAGGCAGATCGTAGAGGTTCTTGTCGGCCGGATCACCCGGATGGATCTTGTTCTGGATGCCATCGAGGCCGGCCATCAGCAGTGCCGCGAAACACAGATAGGGGTTGGCGATCGGATCCGGGAAGCGCGTCTCGATGCGCCGCCCCTTGTCCGACGCGACGTGCGGCACGCGGATCGACGCCGAACGGTTCTTGGCCGAATACGCCAGCTTGACCGGAGCCTCGTAGTGCGGCACCAGACGCTTGTACGAGTTGGTGCCCGGATTGGTAATCGCATTCAGCGCCTTGGCGTGCTTGATGATCCCGCCGATGTAGAACAGCGCCAGTTCCGACAGCCCGGCGTAGCCGTTACCGGCGAACAGGTTCTTGCCGTCTTTCCAGATCGACTGGTGGACGTGCATCCCCGAACCGTTGTCGCCAACGATCGGCTTGGGCATGAAGGTGGCGGTCTTGCCGTACTGATGGGCAACGTTGTGCACCACATACTTCAACTGCTGCGTCCAGTCGGCACGTTTGACCAGCGTGTTGAACACGGTGCCGATCTCGCACTGACCGGCCGTGGCGACTTCGTGGTGATGGACTTCGACCGGCACGCCGATCGACTCGAGCGTCAGCACCATTGCCGACCGGATATCGTGCAGGCTATCGACCGGCGGCACGGGGAAATAGCCGCCCTTGACGCCCGGACGATGGCCGGAGCCACCGCCACCTTCGGCTTTCTCGCCATTCGACCAGGCGGCCTCCTGCGAGTAGAGCTTCAGCGAGCAGCCCGACATGTCGACACTCCAGGCCACCGAGTCGAAGATGAAGAACTCGGGCTCGGGACCGAAATAGGCCGTGTCGCCGATGCCGGACGACTTCAGATAAGCTTCGGCGCGTTTGGCAATCGAGCGCGGGTCGCGGTCGTAGCCGCGGCCGTCAGCCGGATCAACGACGTCGCAGGTCATCACCAGGGTCGTTTCGTCGAAGAAGGGATCGATGTAGGCAGTGCTCGGATCAGGCATCAGCTGCATGTCCGAAGCCTGAATTCCCTTCCAGCCGGCGATCGACGAGCCGTCGAAGGCGTGGCCATTCTCGAACTTGTCTTCGTCGAAAGCGCTGACCGGCACGGTTACGTGCTGCTCCTTGCCACGGGTGTCGGTGAAGCGGAAGTCGACGAACTTCGCCTCGTTTTCCTTGACCATGTTGATCACGTCTTGCGGGCTTGCCATTGCAGAGTCTCCTGAACAGGTGCCGGCTCAACCGGCGGCAGTAGAAAATAGGTACGAGGGAAAGGAGAGCAGAAAACGTGCCAACCCCTGCCCTGCAGGTTTTTATTGTGCCACAAGCCAATTGAGCGCTCCTGGGCTTTTTTCTGCACCACGGCGGTGCAACCACTGCGAGTGACGCACCTTTCTGGTGCGTAGCGACCGGCTCGCTTGCGTTCACGCCGCTGCCAGCGCGCGCGCAAGCGAGCAGTCACAGGCCGTTTCTCGGTTTATACTGCGCCCCTGGTGCAACTACACTTGGCAGGCCCCATGGGAAGATTGACCGATCTGCTTCAGCTGGCCCGAGAACGCGGACGCGAACTGGGTCTCCCCTACGCAGGCGCCCTGACGCCGCGGGAAGCCCACGAGGTGTGGCAACTGGCGCCGGGAGCCAAGCTGGTCGATGTGCGCACGCGCGCCGAGTGGGATTGGGTCGGGCGCATTCCCGGGGCCATCGAGATCGAGTGGATGAGCTACCCGGAGAACAAGCCGAACAGCCACTTCCTGGCGCAACTCAAGCAACAGGTCGATCGCGAAGCGCTGCTGATGTTCATCTGCCGCAGCGGTGTGCGTTCGCATAATGCCGCGGCACTGGCCGGCCAGGAGATGCAGGCCGATTGCTACAACGTGCTCGAGGGCTTCGAGGGCGACAAGGACGCCAACGGCCAGCGCGGTACGATCGGTGGCTGGCGTCAGGCCGGCCTGCCGTGGCGCAGCTGAACTTTCTTGCCGCGAACCCGGTCTGGGTTCTGTGCGATTGCCCCGAGTAAGCGAACATGCCAACCGCCACCATCAGCTTCGACAAATTCAACCAGTTGCAGGACGACGCCTGCCACCGGCGCATTCGCGCTGCCCGCGAACGGCTGGGTACCAGGGCCGTGCTCCTCTGTCACCACTACCAGCGCGCCGACGTCTATCAATACGCCGACCTCACCGGTGACTCGCTGAAACTCGCCCGTCTGGCGTCGCAGACCGACGCGCAGTACATCGTCTTCTGCGGCGTGCATTTCATGGCCGAAGTCGCCGACATCATGTCGAAGCCGGAACAGACGGCGATTCTTCCCGACCTCGCCGCGGGCTGCTCGATGGCCGACATGGCCAACCTTGCCAAGGTCGAACGCTGCTGGCGCGAACTCGGCGAAGTCCTCGACGTCGAGCAACAGGTGACGCCGGTGACCTACATCAACTCGGCCGCCGACCTCAAGGCTTTTTGCGGCGCCCGCGGCGGCATCGTGTGCACCTCGTCGAACGCCGGGACGATAGCCGCCTGGGCCTTCGGGCGCCGGGAGAAGATCCTCTTCTTCCCCGACCAGCACCTCGGCCGGTGGACCGGCCACAAGATGGGCATCCCGCTCGACGAGATGGAGGTCTGGGACCCCGACCTCGAAATGGGCGGCCTGAGCGCCGAGCAGATCCAGCGCGCGAAACTGCTGCTCTGGAAAGGGCATTGCTCGGTGCACCAGATGTTCCAGCCCGCGCACATCCTGCGCTTCCGCAATCAGCATCCCGACGGACTGGTCATCTCGCACCCCGAATGCAGCTTCGAAGTCTGTCGGCAGTCCGACTTCGTCGGCTCGACCGAACACATCGTGCGGACGATCAAGGAAGCCAGCCCGAATACCCGCTGGCTGGTGGGCACCGAACTCAACCTCGTCAATCGCCTGGCCGAAGAAGTCAAACACGAGGGCAAGATCGTCCAGTTCATGGCGCCGACGGTGTGCATGTGCTCGACCATGCAGCGCATCGACCCGCAGCATCTGGCATGGACCCTGGAGAACCTCGCCGACGGCAGGGTGGTCAACCCGATCCAGGTTCCCGCGCACGAAGCCGAACTGGCCAGAGTGGCGCTCGAGCGGATGCTCGCCGTCTCGTGACATTCCGGGCCGTCCAGCCCCGAACAGATGACCGCCGACCCGCCCCCGCCTTCGCGCCACCTGCGCATTTTCGGCATCCGGAACTGCGACACGATGAAGAAGGCCTGCACCTGGCTGAGCGAGCATGGCGTCGCTTTCGACTTCGTCGACTACCGCCGGCAAGGCATCAGCGCGGACCAGATCGCCGAGTGGAGCCGGCGCAGCGACTGGAAGCTGCTCCTCAACACGCGCGGAACGACATGGCGAAAACTCGCCGAAGAGCAACGCTGCAATGTCGACGAAGACCAGGCGCTGCGGCTGATGGCGGCGTATCCGAGCCTGATCAAGCGGCCGGTAATCGATTGCGGTGACCGCCTGCTGATCGGCTTCGACGCGCAAAGCTACGCCAGGGAATTCCTGGAACCAACGGACAACGAATGAGCAACGACACCCTCCACCGCTTTCTCCTCGACGACCTCGACATCTCCGGAGCAGTCGTCCGCCTGGGCCCGGCCTGGCGGCTGATGCTCGACAATCGCGGCTATGCGGCGGCGGTCGCCCAACTGCTCGGTGAAATGACCGCGACGACGCTGTTGCTCGCCGGCAACCTCAAACAGCCGGGTCGGCTCACCATCCAGCTCCGCGGCAGCGGCGCGCTCTCGCTGCTGGTCATCGACTGCAACGAACAGTTGCAGATCCGTGGCATGGCCAAATGCACGGCCGCCATCGAAGCCGGCGCGGCGTCGGAGCTGCTCGGCGACGGGCAACTGCAACTGGCTCTTGACATGGCGTCGATGCGCGAGCCCTACCAGAGCATCGTGCCGCTCGCCGGCGACAGCATTGCCGAGATTTTCGAGCACTACCTCGCGCAGTCGGATCAGCAACCCGCGCGCCTGTTTCTGGCCGCATCGCAGGATGGCGCCGCCGGACTTTTCCTACAACGCCTGCCCACCGCCGAGCAGCGCGACGCCGACGGCTGGACGCGCATCGAGGCGCTTGCGGCAACGGTCAAGCCCACCGAGCTGCTCTCGCTCCCCGCAGACGAACTTCTGCTGCGCCTTTTTGGCGAAGAAACGGTGCGCCTCTTCGCCGCCAGGCGAGTCGCCCACAACTGCCCGGAGGACTGGGACAAGGTGCGCTCGATGCTCCTTTCGCTCGGCCGCGAAGAAGTCTATGCGGCACTCCACGAACAGGGTGAGGTGCTCATCAAGGACGACATCTGCAATCGCGAATACCGTTTCGACGCGCAGGCGATCGACGAACTGTTTGCCGGCCAGCCGCCCGCAGCGGCCACCGCCAGCACACCCGCCGCGCCGCCGACGCTCCACTAGCCCGAACTTTGGCCCGCCGAAATAGCTGGAGCCCTTGTGTGATGCGGGGTCTGGCTTTTTTTCTGCCGAAAGCGTACCCATGTAAAATGAGATGGTTGCCCTTGCTTTTTGGGCGGATTTGTTGCATGGTAGAGCCATGTATATCGAGGCCATCCCCAACCGCAACTCGCCGCCGGCCGTGTTGCTTCGCGAGGCGTTCAGGGAGCAGGGCAAGGTCAGGAAGCGCACCCTGGCCAATCTGTCATGCTTGCCTGCGGAAGTCGTCGAGGGGCTGAGGGTTCTCCTCAAGGGTGGCGTGGCCGTACCCAGTGCAGAGGAGGTCTTTACCATCGAGCGCTCGTTGCCGCACGGCCACGTGGCCGCCGTACTGGGTGGCGCAACCGCCTGCGGTGCGCGCGACTGGTTCGCCGCCGCCCCCGAACGGCTGCGCAAGCTCCTGCTAGCGATGGTCGTCGCACGCATCGTGTCGCCGGCTTCGAAGCTCGCTACCCACCGCATGCTCAGCGACGATACGGCGGCACACTCGCTCGGAAGGGTGCTGGGCCTGGGACAAATCGAACCGGAGGACTTGTATCGTGCGCTCGACTGGCTACACGCGGCACAACCGGACATCGAGCGGCGCCTGGCGCGCAGGCACCTGGTCGGTAGTACCCTGGTGCTCTACGACCTGACCTCGACCTGGCTCACCGGCCGTTGCTGTCCGCTTGCCGCCCGCGGGCATTCGCGCGACGGCAAGCGCGATGATCCGCAGATTGTCTTTGGGCTGATCTGCGCCGCCGATGGCTGCCCGGTCGCGGTGGAGGTGTTCTCGGGCAATACCGCCGACCCGGCGACCGTCGCCGCGCAAGTGGCCAAACTCAAGTCACGCTTTGCAATCGAGCAGATCGCCTGGGTGGGTGATCGGGGGATGATCACCTCGGCACGCATCCGCAACGTCCTCAAGCCCAATGGGATGGACTGGATCAGCAGCCTGCGGGCACCACAGATCGCGCAACTGGCGCAGGAACACGGTCCTTTCCAGCCATCTCTGTTCGATGAACGCAATCTCCTTGAACTCACCAGCGAACACTTCCCCGATGAGCGCCTGGTGGTCTGTCGCAATCCCCTGCTGGCCGAGGAGCGGGCGCGCAAGCGCAGCGAGCTGCTGGCGGCGACCGAGGCTGAGCTCGCGACCGTGGCGGCAGCCGTGACGCGGGCGCGTAACCCGCTGCGCGGTGCGGCGCAGATTGCGCTACGCGCGGGCCGCGCGATCGACCACTATCACATGGCCAAGCACCTGGTGCTGACGATCACCGACAGCAGTCTCAGCTGGGCGCGCAAGACGGAGAAGATTGCCGAGGAAGCGGCGCTCGACGGCTTGTATGTCATTCGTACCAGTCTCGCTGCCGACAAGCTGGAGGCCAATGCCGCGGTCGTCGCCTACAAGAGTCTGTCTCAGGTCGAGCGCGCCTTCCGTTCGATCAAGACGGTCGATCTGAAGGTGCGGCCGGTCTTCCACTACAGCGCCGAGCGGGTGCGGGCGCACGTCTTCCTTTGCATGCTTGCCTACTACGTCGAGTGGCATATGCGCCGCCGTTTGAAGCCCATGCTCTTCGATGATGAGTTCATTGACTCGGCACAGGCCGACAAACCTTCCGCCGTCGCCAAGGCCCAGCGATCGGCCCACGCAAAGACCAAGGATGCCACCGGACGTGCCGACGACGGTATGCCTCTGCACAGCTTTCGCACCTTGATGCAGGACTTGGGCACGCTCGCCTATAACGTCACCTATACGGCGCTCAACCCCAAAGCCAAGATCATTCTCACCACCCGGCCAACGCCCTTGCAGGAAAAAGCCTTTGCGCTTCTTGGGGTCAACCCCGGGCGTACCCAGTAAGCGACCATCTGATTCCTAAATAGCGTCAACCAATCAGATACTTACTTCCTTCACCTAGTCAAAGTTCGGACTAGCCTGCTGGCGGCCGTTCGCTCAGAGTACCTTGCCGGGATTCATCAATCCTTGCGGGTCGAGAGTGCGCTTGATCGCCCGCATCATCTCGATCTCCAGCGGGCTCTTGTAGCGCAACAGCTCGTCGCGCTTCAGCTGCCCGATGCCGTGTTCGGCGCTGATGCTGCCGCCGAGTTCATGCACCAGGTCATAAACGATGCGGTTGACCGCCGGCTGCGCGGCGATGAAGACGGCGTTCTCGCCGGCCTGCGATTTCGACTGGTTGTAGTGCAGGTTGCCGTCGCCGATGTGCCCGAAAGCAACGATGCGGATCTCGGGGAAAGATCGCGCAAGCTCGCGGCCGGCACGTTCGACGAACTCCGGGATGCGCGAAATCGGGACCGAAACGTCGTGCTTGATGCTCACTCCTTCAAGTTTCTGCGCCTCGCCAATGTTCTCGCGCAGGGCCCACAGGCGCCGCGCCTGCTCGCCGCTCTGGGCGACGACCGCGTCGCTGACCGTGCTGCTTTCCAGGGCTTCGCCAAGGAAGGCCTCGAGCGTCTGCCGGAGCGACTGATCGTCGTCGCCGCCCGAGAGTTCGACGAGCAGATACCAGGGGCTTGCCGAAAAGCTCGCCTGAGAACCCGGGAAATGCTTGCGCACCAGGCCAAGGGCAAGGTCGGAGACCAGTTCGCAGGCGGTCAGCAGGGCCCCGAAACGGGCCTGCAGGTCACCGAGCAGACGAACCGCCTGCGTCGGCGAGGCAATCGCCAACCACGCCGTGGCCGTCGCCCGCGGCAGGGGAAAGAGCTTCAGAACTGCAGCGGTGATGATCCCTAGCGTGCCTTCGGCACCGATGAACAACTGCTTCAGATCGTAGCCGGTGTTGTCCTTGCGCAGGCCGCGCAGGCCATCCCAGATCTCGCCGCTGGGCAGCACCACCTCCAGTCCCAGGGTCAGCTCGCGCGTGTTGCCGTAGCGCAGGACCTGCACCCCGCCGGCATTGGTCGACAGGTTGCCGCCGATCTGACAACTTCCCTCGGCTGCCAGCGACAGCGGAAACAGGCGCCCCGCCTGCGCGGCCGCTTCCTGCAGCGTCTGCAGCACGCAGCCGGCCTCGACGGTCATCGTGTTGTTCGCCGGATCGATCGCCCGCACCCGCCGGAGACGACTCAGGCTGATCAGCACCGCGTCGCCTTCCGGCGCCGGCGTCGCCGCGCCGCAGAGGCTGGTATTGCCGCCCTGCGGCACCATGGCCACCCCGACCTGCGCACAGGCGCGAACCACCGCCGCGACCTCGGCCGTGCTGGCCGGACGAACCACACAAATCGCGGCACCACGATAGCGCCTGCGCCAATCGGCGAGGTGGGCGGAAATCGCCTCGTCCGCGGTGAGGACGTGATCGGCGCCAACGACTTCGGCAAACTGGCTGATCAGAGACGCATGCTGGGCTGACTTCACTGCGGGTCCTCGGGCTGGAAAGCTGGAAAGCATGAAAACGAGAGGGGAAAGTGCCGACGCTGGAACGGCGGGCGACGATCCCTGCTGATTGTACGGATCTGCGAGCCGCGTGGCTGCAAGCCCGTCGTGCTGCCGGCTTGACAGAACGAGCGTTGAACCGACAGACTCGCGACAGGCTTGCACTCGTTCGACGGGGATCGTCCGGCCTGGCAACATGAATCGTTGATCGGCGCGGCAGGTGGTGCGAGGATTCGCGCCCCGGCCTTCGCTTACCGCCCTCCGGGCATTTTCCTCTCGAATCTGCAGCAACCTTGTCGCCAAAGGGGCAAGTGTCGGCTGCGCCCCTTTTGGCAAACCCCCATGGAATCCACTCACCCGTCCAGCCCTTCGACTCAGACGAACGCGGCCGACCCCGCCACCGGCGCGGGCAGGTCAGCGGCGCTGCTGGTCGCCGACATCGGAGGCACCCGCGCCCGCTTCGCGCTGCTCGACGAGCACGGCACGCCGCAGCGGGTGCGCATTTTCGCCGTCGCCGACTTCGCCGGACCGATCGAGGCCATCGAGGCCTATCTCGCCGAGGTCGCCTGCCCCGGCTTGCGCGCCGCCGCCATTGCCCTCGCCGCGCCCGTCCACGAGCAGGTGATCCGACTGACCAACGCCGGGTGGAGCTTCGCGCGCGAGGAAATAAAGTCGCGCCTCGGACTGAGCCGCCTGCTCCTGCTCAACGACTTCACCGCCCTGGCGCTTTCCTTGCCGCGACTTGCCCCCCGTGACCTGCAGCAGGTCGGCGGCGGCACAAGCGTGGCGCTGGCCCCCAAGGCAGTGCTTGGCCCGGGAACCGGCCTCGGCGTCTCCGGAGTGATCTTCGATCGCGGACACTGGCTGGCGCTGAGCGGCGAAGGCGGACACTGCTCGCTGGCACCGGCAGACGGACGCGAAGCAGCGATTCTCGGCCTCGCCTGGCGCGAACTTCAGCACGTCTCGGGCGAGCGGCTGATTTCCGGAAGCGGCCTGCCGCTGCTGCATCGCCTGGTCGCCGAAGTCGACGGCCGGGCCAGCGAAGCCCTGACCACCGCCGAGATCGTCACCCGCGCGCTGAGCAACGAAGATGTCCAGTGCAGCGCGGTCCTCGACACCTTCTGCGCGATGCTCGGCTCGCTGGCCGGGAATCTGGCGTTGACGCTCGGCGCACAGGGGGGTGTTTATATCGGCGGTGGTATTATTCCCCGCCTCGGCGAGCGCTTTGCGCAGTCACCCTTTCGCGCCCGCTTCGAGACCAAGGGGCGCTTCGCTGCCTACTTGGCCGCAATTCCGACCTATGTAATGCTCTCTCCTACGCCGGCCCTGCTGGGCGCCGCCCATGCCCTGGCCGAGAGCGAGGATGGCCTATGAAACCTACTACTGGAGTACTTCCCTGATGTCCAAAGCCATTGAATCGCAACCTGATGGAGAACCGCTGCGCGCGCAGATCGACCACAAGCTGCTCTGCCAGGTGGCGACCGACCGAGATGTCGCCGGCAAGGCGGAGTACTACCATGCGCTGGCGCAGGTGGCACGCGAGCAACTGGCGAAACGTTGGGTCGAGACACAACGCGCCGACCGCGCCAACAAGGCACGGCGCGTCTATTACCTGTCGATGGAATTCCTCATCGGACGGGCAATGAACAACGCGCTGTCGGCACTCGATCTTCGTCAGCAGGCAGCGACCGTGTTCACGCCGCCGGGTCCGTCGCTGAACGAGGTCATGGAATGCGAACCCGACGCGGCTCTGGGCAACGGTGGCCTGGGACGCCTGGCGGCGTGCTTCCTTGATTCGATGGCCACCCTCGGACTGCCTTCCTGGGGCTACGGCGTACGTTATGAATACGGGATGTTCGCGCAGTCGATCGTCAACGGCCAGCAGGTCGAAAAGCCGGAAGCCTGGGTGCATGATCGTTCGCCATGGGAGTTCCCGCGCGCGGGCAGGCACTATACGGTGCACTTCGGCGGCAGCGCCGAGCACAGCGGCGACTGGGCCGAGTGGCATCCGGCCGACTCGGTCGAGGCCAAGGCCTTCGACCACGTCATCCCCGGTCATGGCACTGACCGGGTGAGCACCTTGCGCCTGTGGAAGGCGGCCGCCCCGTCGGAAATCGACCTCGGCGCCTTCAATACCGGCGACTACCAGCGTGCCGCCGAATTCAAGAACCGCTTCGAGAACATTTCCTGGGTCCTCTACCCCAACGACAGCACTTCCGCCGGGCGCGAGCTGCGCCTGCGCCAGGAGTACTTCTTCGTCTCGGCGTCGATGCAGGACATCCTCTGCCGCCACGACGACGAGTACGGCAGCTTTGACAACCTCGCCGACAAGGTCGCCATCCACCTCAACGACACGCACCCGGCGATCGGTGTCGCCGAGTTGATGCGCCTGCTGGTCGACGAACACGGGCTGAAGTGGAATGCCGCCTGGGAGCAGTGCCGCCGCATCTTCTCCTATACCAACCACACGCTGATGCCGGAAGCGCTGGAGACCTGGAAGGTGACGCTGATGCAGCGCGTACTGCCGCGCCATATGCTGATCATCTACCGCATCAATCACGAGTTCCTCGACGAGGTGGTTCGCCTCTACCCTGGCGACATCGACCTCATGCGACGCGTGTCGCTGATCGACGATGGCAACGGCCATGAAAAAGACAAGCGCGTGCGCATGGCGCACCTGAGCATCGTTGGCAGCCACCGCATCAACGGCGTCTCGCAATTGCATTCTGACCTCATGGTGCAAACCATTTTTGCCGACTTTGCCCGCCTTTACCCGGAACGCTTCCACAACAAGACCAACGGCGTCACGCCGCGGCGCTGGCTGGCGCAATCCAATCTCGGCCTGTCGGCGCTGCTCGACGAGCGCATCGGCAAGGAGTGGCGTCTCGATCTCGACCGCCTGGAAGGCCTGCGCAGCGTCGCCGACGATGCTGCGTTCGGCAAGGCGTTTGCCGCCGCCAAGCGAGACAACAAGCTGCGCCTGGCCGACTACGTGGCCCGCGAAGTCGGCGTCAGTCTCAACCCGGACAGCCTCTTCGACGTGCAGGTCAAACGCATCCATGAGTACAAGCGGCAGTTGCTCAACGTACTGCACGTCATCACCCGCTACAACGCGCTGCTCAACGGCGAGACGGCCGGCGTTGCGCCACGCAGCATCATTTTCGCCGGCAAGGCCGCCTCCTCGTATCACATGGCCAAGCAGGTCATCCGGCTGATCAACGATGTCGCTGCGGTGGTCAACAACGACCCACGCACCCGCGACCTGCTGCAGGTCGCGTTCATTCCCAACTACGGGGTTTCCGTCGCCGAATTGATCATGCCGGCGGCCAACCTTTCGGAACAGATTTCAACCGCCGGAACGGAAGCCTCCGGCACCGGCAACATGAAGCTCTCGCTCAACGGCGCACTGACCATCGGCACCGAAGACGGCGCCAACATCGAGATCCGCGACCAGGTCGGCGCCGACAACATCTTCATCTTCGGCAACAATACGGCGCAGGTCGCCGCGCTCAGGCAGACCGGCTATCAGCCCGGCGAGTTGTACCAGAACGACCCCGTACTGAAGGAGGCGCTCGACAAGATCGACGGCGGCTTCTTCTCGCCCGGCGAACGCTCGCGCTATCACGACGTCTTCAACTGCCTGGTCCATTACGGCGACCACTACCTGCTGCTCGCCGACTACGCCGACTACGTCGCCACTCAGGCGCGCGTCGACGCGCTCTACCTGACGCCCGCCGAATGGCAGCGCAAGGCGATCCTCAACGTCGCCGGAATGGGCACCTTCTCGGCTGACCGGACGATCCGCGACTACGCCGACGATACCTGGAAGCTGCAAACGCTCACCAATCGAGGAACTGCCGAATGATTGACAACGCAGAGATCATTTCCCTTTGCCGGGCCGAACACGGCAACCCCTACGCCGTCCTGGGGATGCACACCGATGCCGACCAGCGGCTGTGGGTGCGCAGCATGCAGCCGGGCGCGCGTGCAGTGGCGGTGGTCGACGCCAAGACCGGCAAACAGGTTGCCGAACTCAAGGAGCGTGACGTCGATGGTGTCGAGGGATTTTTTGAAGGCGTCATCCCGCGCCGTCGCAGCAGTTTCCCCTACCGCCTGCGCATCACCTGGGAAAACGGCGTCCAGGAAACCGACGATCCGTATCGTTTCTGGGCCGTGCTCGGCGAGATGGACGTCTGGCTGCTCGCCGAAGGTTCGCACCTGCGCCCCTTCGAGCGCCTCGGCGCGCACCTCTGCGAAATTGACGGTGTCGCCGGAACGGCTTTCGCGGTCTGGGCGCCTGACGCCCAGCGGGTCAGCGTCGTCGGTGATTTCAATGGCTGGGATGGCCGCCGCCACCCGATGCGCCTGCGCCGCGAATGCGGTGCCTGGGAGATCTTCCTGCCCGGGGTGACCGCCGGCGCCCGCTACAAATACGAAATCCGCTCGCGCCACGGCCATCTGCTGCCCCTCAAGTCCGACCCCTACGGCTTCGAAGCCGAGATGCGGCCATCGACCGCCTCGGTGGTCTGTGCCCTGCCGCCACCGGTCGAAGCCGCGCCCGTTCCGGCCGGCAATCAGCTCGGCGCACCCGTGTCAATCTACGAAGTGCACCCGGCTTCGTGGCGGCGCGCCGACGATGGCGGCTTTCCCGACTGGCAACGCTTGACCGAAACGCTGATTCCCTACGTCGTCGACCTCGGCTTCACGCACCTCGAACTGCTGCCGGTTTCCGAGCATCCCTTCGACGGTTCCTGGGGCTATCAGCCGCTCGGGCTCTACGCACCGACTGCCCGTCACGGCAGCCCGGCCGGCTTCCGCGAGTTCGTCAGCGCCTGCCATGCCGCCGGCCTGCGGGTGATCGTCGACTGGGTACCGGCGCATTTCCCGACCGACGAACACGGTCTGAGTCGCTTTGATGGCGACGCGCTCTACGAACACGCCGACCCCCGTGAAGGCATGCATCAGGACTGGGGCACGCTGATCTACAACTTCGGCCGTCGTGAAGTGAGCAACTACCTGATCGGCAACGCATTGTTCTGGATCGAGCGTTACGGCGTCGACGGCCTGCGCGTCGATGCGGTGGCCTCGATGCTCTACCGCGACTACAGCCGCTCCGAAGGGCAGTGGGTACCGAACGTGCATGGCGGGCGCGAGAACCTCGAGGCAGTCGCCTTCCTGCGCCGCATGAACGAAGTCCTTGGTCAGGAGCACCCGGCGGCCGACACCTACGCCGAGGAGTCCACCGCCTGGCCGATGGTCAGCCGGCCGCCGTCGATGGGCGGTCTCGGTTTCCACTACAAGTGGAACATGGGCTGGATGCACGATGTGCTCTCCTACATGTCGCAGGATCCGATCTATCGCCGCTACCATCACAACAAGCTCAGCTTCGGGATGATGTACGCCTTCACCGAGAACTACGTCCTGCCGCTCTCGCACGATGAAGTGGTACATGGCAAGGGCTCGCTGATCAACAAGATGCCCGGCGACACCTGGCAGAAATTCGCCAACCTGCGTTCTCTGTATAGCTTCATGTGGGCACACCCGGGCAAGAAGCTGCTGTTCATGGGCGGCGAGTTTGGCCAGTGGAGCGAGTGGAACGAAGCCGTCTCGCTCGACTGGGCATTGCTCGACTTCCCGAATCACGCCGGCGTCCGCAATCTGATTCGCGACCTCAACAGCCTCTACCGCAGCCGCCCGGCCTTGCATGAGGTCGATTTCGAACCGGCCGGTTTCGAATGGATCGCTGCCGACGATGCCGACAGTTCGGTCGTCGCTTTCGTGCGCTGGACGCGTGATCGCTCGCGCGCCATGCTCTACGTCGGCAACTTCACCCCGGTCGTTCGCCAGGGCTACCGCATCGGGGTACCGAATGCCGGCAGGTACTACGAGCGCATCAACACCGACTCGCAGCACTACGGCGGCAGCAACGTCGGCAACGGCCCGGACGGACTGGTCGCCGAACGAGTCCCCGCGCACGGCCGTGAATACTCGCTGAACCTCACCTTGCCACCACTTGCCGCGCTGTTCCTCGAATGGGTACCGTGAGCAGGAAGGCGGACAAGCTCGCCGCCGGGCGGCCGTCACCGCTCGGCGCGACCTGGGACGGCCAGGGAGTGAACTTCGCGCTTTTTTCGGCGCATGCCGAAGGCGTCGAGCTGTGCCTCTTCGAGGGCAAGCGGATGCGCGTCGTGCCCCTGTCCCGCTGCACCGACCAGGTCTGGCACGGCTACCTCGCCGGGGCGGAGCCGGGCTTGCGCTACGCCTACCGGGTGCACGGCCCGCAGGCGCCCGAGAACGGCCAGCGCTTCGCCGCCGGACGCCTGCTGCTCGACCCCTACGCGCGCCAGGTCGTCGGTGATTTTTCGTATCCGACGGCGGCAGAGCCAGCACACGGTCTCGAGTGCTGCGTGGTGGATGAGCGCTTCGACTGGCAAGGCGACACCCCACCGGCGACGCCATGGGCCGACACCGTGCTGCACGAAGTGCACGTCAAGGGCATCAGCCAGCTGCACCCGGACGTGCCGCAGGCACTGCGCGGCACCTACGCCGGGCTCGCCACAGCGGCGATGATCGCCCATTTCCAGCGCCTTGGCGTCACCGCCGTCAGCCTGCTGCCGGTGCACCACTTCCTCGACGAACAACGTCTGCTCGGCGAAGGACGGGTCAATTACTGGGGCTACAACTCGCTCGGCTTTTTCGCCCCGGAACCGCGTTACGCCGCCACCATCGACGGGCAATCGGTGATCGCCGAGTTCAAGACCATGGTCCGCACGCTGCACGCCGCCGGCCTCGAAGTCATCCTCGACGTGGTCTTCAACCACACCGCCGAAACCGACGAGTTCGGTCCGACGCTGTCGTTTCGCGGAATCGACAACCAGAGCTACTATCTGCTGCGGCCGGGCAATCCCGCCGCCTACGAAAACTACAGCGGCTGCGGCAATACCTTCAACCTCACTGAGCCACGCGTCCTGCAACTGGTGATGGACGCGCTGCGCTACTGGGTCGGCGTGATGCACGTCGACGGCTTCCGCTTCGACCTCGCCGCCGCACTGGCTCGCGACAGCGCCTTTCTCGCCGCCGTCCGCCAGGACCCGCTGCTGCAGAATGTCAAGCTGATCGCCGAGCCCTGGGACATGGGCCCCGACGGCTACCGGCTGGGCCGCTTCCTTCCCGGCTGGAGCGAATGGAACGACCGCTTCCGCGACGACGTGCGCGCCTTCTGGCTAACCGGCGAGGTCGGCGTCGGCGCACTCGCGCAGCGGCTCTCCGGATCGAGCGAACTGTTCAAGGGCGCGGGCCGCGCGCCGCAGGCCAGCGTCAACTTCCTCACTGCACACGACGGCTTCACCCTGCGCGACCTGGTCAGTTACCAGAACAAGCACAACGAACTCAACGGCGAGCAGAATCGGGACGGGCACGGCCACAATCTGTCGTGGAACTGCGGCGAGGAAGGCGAGAGCGACGACCCGGCAGTGCTCGAAAGGCGCCGTCGCCTGCAGCGCGCGCTGCTGGCCACGCTGCTCATCGCGCAGGGCGTGCCCATGCTGCAGGGCGGCGACGAGCTCGGCCGCACGCAAGGCGGCAACAACAACGCCTACTGCCAGGACAACGAAATGACCTGGCTCGACTGGCAGCATGCCGACGGCGAGCTGATCGACTTCGTCGCCGGCCTGGTTGCCTTGCGCAAGCGTTTCCCGCAACTGCGGCAAGTGAACTGGCTCAGCGGCGAAGCGGGCGACCACGCGCAGCCCGACGCGCTCTGGTGGCATCCTGCAGGCCGACCGATGGGCGTCGCCGACTGGCAGTCGAACAAGCTCGGCGCCTTCGCGCTGCAACTCGCTCCCCAGCCAGGCAACGGCACGTCTGCGCCGAGCAACGCGACACTGCTCTGCCTGATCAACCGCGACGAGATTCGGGTTCCCTTCCTGCTCCCGTCTGGCGTCTGGAAACAGCTCTGCGACAGCAGCGCGCAAGAACCATTTGCAAGCTTCCGACGCGAAAAGACGAGCCCGGTTGCGGCGCGCAGCGTGCAGCTTCTCAGCCTGGAGTGATGCCTGCTGGCGGCGTGGCGGCAGCGGCCGGCAAGCGGGCCACTGCGCGCCGATCGCTGCGCAGACCGCTCGCTTTCGCCCTCCTCGCGCTGAGCGCCGCGGCGGCGGCCGATGGCGAAACGATGACCGGCGCGCACTATGCAGCGCCGGCCGAGCGCTATGGCCATTTCGCGCTTGGCCGACCCCACGAATACGCCCGCTTGGTGGTGAGCACCGACGCCGGTCAACGCCATTCGCTCGCCCTTCCCGACGATGAAGTCTTCGAGGACCTGGCGCCGCGCCTGGTCACTCTGGCGACCGGCGAGCCCCCGGAACTGCTGACCATCGTCAGCCAACGCGACAGCGGATCGCGCCTGGCGCTGATCGGCTTGCGCGATGGGCGCCTCGCAATCAGCGCGCAGTCGCCGCCGATCGGCACGCCGATGCGCTGGCTGAACCCGGTTGGCGTTGCCGACCTCGATGGCGACGGGCAAGCCGAGATCGCCGCGGTGAGCACACCGCACCGCAGCGGCACGCTGCGCATCTACCGACGCCACGGACAGCAGCTGGTCGAGATTGCCGCGCTGGCCGGCGTGTCGAATCACGTCTACGGATCACCCGAGCTGGGCCTGTCGGCGCCGGTCACCATCGACGGTCGAACGCTGCTCGTGGTCCCCGGCTCGACGCGCCGCCAGCTGCGCATCATCGCACTGCAGGACGGGCGCCTGGTCGAAACGGCTCACTGCCCGCTCTCCGCGCCGCTGACCGGTGCCATCACGCTGGCATCAGGGGCGCAGCTTTCGGTCGGACTGCTCTCCGGGCGCGCACTGATTGCTCTGCACGATTGCCCGGCCAGCAAGTAGTCGACGCGCGCTGATCGGCACTGCCTGCGGGCCGGGTGCTCGCCACTTCGGCCAACGCTCGCTCAGCGCCAGCCCCGCATCAGCGCGACGCCGTGCGCCCCGGCGCGGCAGGCGGTTTCGAGCATCTCCGGCTGCAGCCCGCCAAGCGCGTAGACCGGAAGCGGCGAACGTTCGACGAGGCGCGAGAACTCCGCCCAACCGAGACCGGCGGCACCGGGATGGCTGAGGGTCGGCAGCAGCGGACCGAGAACGACAAAGTCCAACCCCAGTTGTGCCGCCCGCGCGAGGTCGGCGGCGCTGTGGCATGAAGCGGCAACACGCGCGAAATCCGGCCGGCAGTCGAGCTGCCAGAGCTGCTGCGACGACAGGTGCAAGCCGCGGGCGCCGACCGAACGGGCCAGTTCCTGATCGTCGTTGATCAGCACGCAGACCCTTGGCGCGCAGCCCTCTTCGTAACGCTCGTAACGCTCGTAACGCTCGTAACGCTCGTAACGCTCGTAGCGACGTGCAAGGGCCATCACGGCGCGCGCGAATTCCGCACGCCGCGCCGGTGCCAGCGTCTTGTCGCGCAGCTGCAGCAGGCGCAGCCCCCCGGCCAGCGCGCGCTCGATGCGCAGCAGTTCGGCTTCGACGCCGTTCTCCTCGGCGTTGCTGAGCGCATACACGGGCGGCAGCGCGAGCGCCTGCAGGATCGGGCCATTGGCCGGCAGAATCGGCTCGACACAGGCCGCCGCGCCCGCTTTCAGCCAGGCGAAAGCGCTGTGCTCGATCGCTGCGATCGCGCCCTGCCACGCGTGAATGCGATAGAAGCGCAGGCGGACGGTGGCGTGCGGATAGGTAAACTCGCAGCAGACCCACGGCCAGACGTCGTTCACCGTGATCCCCAGCTCTTCCTGCAGTTCGCGGACCAGCGCCTGATGGAGCGTCTCGCCCGGATCGACCTTGCCGCCGGGAAACTCCCAGTAACCGGCGTAGACCTTTCCGGGCGGGCGTTGCGCAAGCAGGAACTCGGATGCGGCCGCATCGCCGCGCAGCAGGACGGCGGCGACGACTTCGGTGATCTCCGTCATCGGCGAGCCCATTGCACGGCGCCGCGCGGCACGCCGACGATCATGCGCCGCGCGGGCGCTTGCGCGCCACCACCGATGATCCGGGCACCGTTTTGGTGCGCGAGCGCTGCGGGCGAGCGGGCGCCACGCGCTGCCGACCCGCCCAGTCACGGGCAAACTGCCAGGCGACGCGGCCGCTGCGCGAACCGCGCTCGAGCGCCCAGTTGAGCGCGTCGCGCTCGGCGCCGGGAATCTCGTCCGGCGCACAGCCAAAGGACTTCAGCCAGTGGGCGACGATGTTCAGGTAGGCGTCCTGGTCGAACGGGTAGAACGAGATCCACAGCCCGAAGCGTTCGGAAAGCGAAACCTTCTCCTCGATCGCCTCGCCGGGATGGATTTCCTCGCCGACGCGCTTGCTCTCCAGATTCTCGGCGAAATACTCGGGCATCAGGTGACGGCGGTTCGAAGTGGCATAGATCAGCACGTTCTCCGGCGCGGCGGCGATCGAGCCGTCGAGGACGACCTTCAGCGCCTTGTAGCGCGCGTCGCCGGAATCGAAGGAGAGGTCGTCGCAGAAGACGATGAAGCGTTCCGGACGCCCGTCGACGAGCTCGACGATATCCGGCAGATCGGTGAGCTCCCCCTTTTCCACCTCGATGACCCGCAAACCGTCGGCCCCATAGGCGTTCAGCAGCGCCTTGATCAGCGACGATTTTCCCGAACCGCGCGCGCCGGTGAGCAGCACGTTGTTGGCCGGCTTACCGGCGACGAAGTGACGCGTATTGGCGTCGATCCGCGCCTTCTGCTCGTCGATGTCGTGCAGGTCGTCGAGCCGAATGGCGGGCAGGCGGGTGATCGGCTGCAAATAACCGACACCGTGGCTCTTGCGCCAGCGAAAGGCTTTCGCCGCCCGCCAGTCGGGCAGCGCCGATGCGGGAGGCAGCAGGGGTTCGATGCGCTCGAGGAGAGTCTCGGCGCGCAGCAGAAAGCTGGCAAGTTGCCGGAAGAGGTCGGTCATCGAACGGTATACTCCGCGGTTTGACGAACCCGATACTCTAGCCAAACGATGCTCAAAAGCCAACCACGGACAACAGGTCCACTCCGCGCTCTTGCCGCCGCCCTGCTGGTCTTGCTGCTCACCGCCTGTGGCACGCGCAGCGAGGCACCGCAAGGCGACTGCCCCGCCTGCCCGGCTTGCCCGGGGTGCGAACCCGGCGCGACGGGCGAACCGGGCAAGCCGGCCACTCCCGCCTACAAGCCGCTGCAGCCGGCACGCTGGAGCGACCTGCCGGCGTGGAACGACGACGATCTGCGCGCCGCCCTGCCGGCGTTTCTGCAATCCTGCCGGGCGCTTGCCAAGCGCCCGCAATGGCCTCTGTGGCGTCCTGCCTGCGAGCAGGCGCAAGCGCTGAGCGCGCCATCGGCGGCGGCCATCCGCAAGCTCTTCGAGGCCCGCTTCCAGCCGTGGCTGCTGACCAACCCGGACGGCAGCAGCGACGGCCTGGTGACCGGCTACTACGAACCCCTGTTGCGCGGTTCGCGAACCCGCGGCAAGCCCTACGTCGAAGCCGTTCTCGGCGTTCCGCCCGATCTGCTGAGCATCGACCTCGGCGCCGTCCAGCCCGAGCTCAAGAACCTGCGACTGCGCGGCCGCCTGCAGGGCAACAAGGTCGTCCCCTACTACTCGCGGGCGGAAATTACCCGCGGCGAGCAGAGTAACGGCGGCCGGGTCCTGCTCTGGGTCGACGACCCGGTGGAACTGTTCTTCCTGCAGATACAGGGCTCCGGGCGCGTCCGCCTGCCCGACGGCAGCATGACGCGACTGGCCTTCGCCGACCAGAACGGCCACCCCTACCAGTCGATCGGCAAGCTGCTCGTCGAACGCGGCGAAATGACCCTCGACCAGGCTTCGATGCAGGGAATCAAGCAATGGGCACGCGCCAACCCGACGCGCCTCGCCGACCTGCTCAACGCCAACCCTCGCTACGTCTTCTTCAGTGAGCAGGCGATCAGGAGCGGCGACGGCGAGGGTCCGAACGGCGCACTGGCCGTGCCCCTGACGCCCGAGCGCAGCATCGCCGTCGACCCCCGCCACGTCCCCCTCGGCGCGCCCGTTTTCCTGTCCACCACCCGACCGGCAACGACCACCCCCCTGCGCCGCCTGATGCTCGCGCAGGATACCGGCAGCGCCATCCGCGGCGTCGTGCGCGCCGACTTCTTCTGGGGATTCGGCGACCAGGCCGGCAGCGAGGCCGGGCGCATGAAGCAGCAAGGAAAGATGTGGGTTCTTCTGCCGCCGGGTGCCGCACCAGAATAGGTTCGGCACGGCACGGACTGGTGCATCAAGCCCCATAAAGGGGCGACAGCAAGCAAAAAGCGCACAAGACTGGTGCGCTTTTTGTCTTTGTGGCGCGTGCTTCCTTGATTACACGCACCGTTTGGCATCGGCACGCATCTTGCTTGATGGCTTCGACACGATTTTCAGGAGAAACCATGGAAGCCCTCAAGTCTGGTAGCGACGTTCTCTTCATTCTGCTCGGCGGCATCATGGTCCTGGCAATGCACTCCGGTTTTGCCTTTCTCGAACTGGGCACGGTGCGCAAGAAGAGCCAGGTCAATGCGCTGGTGAAAATCCTTACCGATTTCTCGGTATCGACGATCGCCTATTTCTTCATCGGCTACAGCGTTGCCTACGGCATCGGCTTCTTCCACGGCGCAGAAACCCTGATTCAGAAGAACGGCTATGAGTTGACCAAGTTCTTCTTCCTGCTGACCTTTGCGGCGGCCATCCCGGCCATTGTTTCGGGCGGCATCGCCGAGCGCGCCAAGTTCAATCCGCAACTGGCAGCGACGTTCATGATCGTCGCCTTCATCTACCCCTTCTACGAGGGCATCGCCTGGAATCAGGCCTTCGGCGTGCAGGCGTGGCTGAAGGCAAGCTATGGCGCCGAGTTCCACGACTTCGCCGGATCGGTGGTGGTACACGCCATGGGCGGCTGGATCGCCCTGCCGGCCGTACTGCTGCTCGGCGCGCGCCACGGGCGCTACACCAAGCAGGGCGGAATTTCGGCGCACCCGCCGTCGTCGATCCCATTCCTCGCGCTCGGTGCATGGATCCTGACCGTCGGCTGGTTCGGCTTCAACGTGATGAGCGCGCAGACGATCGAAAACATCTCCGGGCTGGTGGCGATGAACTCGCTGATGGCCATGGTCGGGGGAACACTGGCGGCACTGGTGGCGGGCAAGAACGACCCCGGCTTCGTGCATAACGGCCCGCTCGCCGGTCTGGTCGCGGTCTGTGCGGGGTCGGACATCATGCACCCGATGGGCGCACTGGTCGTCGGCGGCGTCGCCGGCGGACTGTTCGTGATGATGTTCACGCTCACCCAGAACCGCTGGAAGATCGACGATGTCCTCGGCGTCTGGCCACTGCACGGCCTGTGCGGTGCCTGGGGCGGTATCGCCGCCGGCATTTTCGGCAGCAGGGCGCTCGGTGGCGTCGGCGGAATTGCCTTCATGCCGCAGCTGATCATGACCGTGCTGGCCATCGTCATCGCCCTCGTCGGCAGCTACATCGTCTATGGCGTGCTGAAAGCCACCGTCGGCCTGCGCCTCGATCCGGAGCAGGAATACAACGGCGCCGACCTCTCGATCCACAACATCACCTCGACGCCGGAGCGGGAGAGCAACTGGTAAGGGCTCGTCACAAGAGTAGAGCCTGTCGGGCAACGACAAGGCACCGGACAGCCTTGCTGGCCATGTAGACTTCTCCATCGGGAAGCCTGTTATTCTTTTCAGACTTCGCAAGCAACGGTCGGGGAGGCGCATGGCAGTCAGAAAAATGACCACGAAGGCCCCCCCTGCAACGGGGAATTCCCGGCACAGCAGCCCTGACGCAACCGCGAGCGTCGCGGAGACGGCGGTCCCCGATGTCGGCGTCGGCCTGGTCGATTGGGCGCTGCCGCCCGCCGAGATTCCCGCGCAACTCATCGCCTATTCGGCACACGCCGTTGGCAGACTCCCGGCGCTGGTCGCCAACCCGGCGCCGAAGATCGAGGCGCTGGACGACTACGTCAAATTTCTGCAGCGGACCCCGTGCGAAGTGGACGCCTTGTTTCGTGACCTACTGATCGGCGTGACCGCTTTCTTCCGCGATCCGGAAGCCTTCAGCACGACGACAGCAGCGCGGCTTCCTCCGCGTAGCGGCTTCGTCCAACCACCGCCATCGCGGCGGCAGATAAGCGCTATTCGTTATAAATAACCACAGGGATCGAAATTGCTATGAATCTTGTCAAGGGTCAATCTCTGATTTTTGCCGTCCTGTTTTCCTCGTCACTTTCATGGCCCGCATCGGCCTCCGCCGCAGATCGCATTGAAGGCCAGGTCAAAGGGGGTGGTAGCCCTATCGCCAAGGCCGACGTCACCCTTTGGGTGACCACAGGAGGTGGTCCCCGAAAGCTTGCGCAGACCAGGACGGCCGACGACGGCAGCTTCCAGTTATCGACCACGGGCAAGAATGATATCGCCAGTGTGCTCTACCTTACTTCCGAGGGCGGCATTGCGAAGGCGGCAGCCAGCACCAAAATCAACCCCGCGATCACGATGATGGCCACATTGGGGACCAAACCCCTGCCGCACGTAACGATCAACGAACTCACTACGGTAGCGTCCGCATGGACCGGAGCACAATTTCTGAACGGTAGCTCGCTAAGCGGCAACGCGCTTGGGCTGCGCATCGCTGCCGGTAACGTGCCGAACCTGGTTGATCTCGATACCGGCGGCTGGGGACCAGTAATCGTGAATCCCCTGAACGGGCCGCAAACCAGCACATTGGCCAAGTTCAATACGTTGGCAAATATCTTGTCGGCCTGCATCGTGGCGAAAGCCGGTGCCTGTAACAAGCTCTTCGAAGCGGCCACCCCGCCGGGCGCGGTTGCGCCGACCGACACGCTATCCGCAGCGCAGAACATTGCCCGCCACCCGTGGCACAACGCAGACAAGATCTTCGGACTGCTGAACGAGTTCTATCCAGTCCCCGCCGGAAAGCGCTACCGCGAAGTTGCATTCATCCCGTATCTCTACTTCGCGCCCAGTGCCTGGACCCTGTCGCTGGTCTATTCCGGGGGTGGCTTCTACGGGGTGGGCGGCGCGGCCATCGACAGCGAGGGCAATTTCTGGTCCAACAACAACTGGCTGGTCGGCTCGCAGACGACGATTTACCAGCAGTTTGGCGGCGGCAACGGAAAGTTCGCGCCCGACGGCACGCCGCTGTCGCCAATGATCACCGGCTATCGCGGCGGCGGGATCGACAGCCCCGGCTGGGGCATCGCCTTTTCAGCCGATGACAAGGTCTGGGTCACCAACCTGATCGGCCGCACGATTTCCGTGTTGGACCGCAAGACCGGCAAGCCGCTGTCGCCCGAGACCGGCTACGATTTCGACGGCAGACTCGGGCAGATGCAGGGCGTCCTCGTCGCCCCGAATGGCGATGTCTGGACCGTCGACAACGAGAATAGCCAGGTCGTACATCTGCCAGGGGGCGACGTCTCGAAGGGCCGCATTCTCGGCCGAACCGTGGACGGCAAGCCGGTCGATGGCACGCTTCGCGTCAAGGGGCCCTTCGGTATCGCCATCGACCAGCAGGACCGGATCTGGATCACCAACAGCGGCTCCAACACCGTGACCCGCTTTCCGGCCAGCGACCCCGGAAGGGCCGAGGAGATCGAGGTCGGCTTCAGCCCGCATGCTGTTGCAATCGACAGCCGCGGCAACGCCTGGGTCGGCAACCTCCTTGGGCATCCGGGCACGATGGAGAAAATAGCTCTGATCAAGCAGAAGCTCGAAAGCAAGGCTGAGGCGTTGGAAGGGTCGATGTCGGCTGACGCAATGGCAGCCAACATGTGGGTCAATCTATGGAACATCCTCAGCGAAAACCCCGGCGGCGATGTGTCGATGATCCGCCCGGACGGCACGGTGCACGGCCCCTTCAACGCCGGCGGCGCCATCACCGGCCCATGGGGGATTGCCATCGACGGCAATGACCACGTCTGGGTGGCGAGCTCCACCAGCCATTCGGTGACCCAGCTGTGCGGCGTGCGCACCGAGACCTGCCCACCAGGGCTGAAGACCGGCGATCCGATTACCCCATCCGAGGGCTACATCGGCGGTCTGCAGATTGTTGCGCCAATCGCTCTCGATCCCGCCGGCAATGCCTGGGTTGGCAACGGCTGGAACGACACGAAAGCAGGATTCAGCAAAGTCCCGCCCGAAGCGCAGTCCACCCAGTTCCCCGCCCACACCATAGTGGTCTTCGTCGGAGTCGCCAAGCCGGTGCGCACGCCCCTGATCGGGCCGGCCAAAGCTCAGTAGGTTCGGGGGTTTGGCGTCGGCCAGCATCACAAGAATCGCGCATAACCAGCCAAGGTAGAATGCAGCCACGCAACCGGACGTGGCCATGCCACGCCGCAGGCTTACCGGTTACGATCGTACGCCTCGTCGGGAACGTTCTTCCGGGCCAGGGTCGTAGGCATGGCAGGCTCCAGCCAGAGTGGAACCACCATGGTGCCGTCTTGCCAACGCGTCAAACTGTGGGCTAACGGATGGGGATGGATCGTGCGCAGCCACGATCCGATCCGTTCGTTGGACCAGCCCGGGCCGGAGCGCTGGGCGGCGCTGCCGCTGGACAGTCAGCGAAAACCTTTCGAAACGGGCCGTTTTAGCCTGAAGTTCCGCCCGATTCATCACCGTCTCGCGGATCGGGTGCGTACGCACATCTTCCTTTGCATGCTCGCGTACTACGTCGAGTGGTACACGCGCGAGTCCTGGCGCGACCTGATGTTGGCCGATACCGACCAGGAGGCCAAGGCAACCCGTGACCGGGAAGCGTCGACTGACGGCCGATTTCGACAACCGGCAACCCACAGAATCGGATACGCTGGAACACGGCATGCTCCTTGCTTGGTAAGTCTTATTTACCAGGGGATCATCATGGCGAACATTCACTATCCGATAACCGATCTGCTCGACGCCGCTGACTTCATCAGCCATGGCGGCCTGGCGAGGACCCCACCGCACAACCCGGCCTTGGCGGAGTGACGACGATGACCAGGATCGGCATTTTTTTTGGCACCGAGAGCGGGCGCACGCAGATGGTTGCCAGGTACATCGCCAAGAGCCTGGGCGACGCTGCCAGCCCACCCATCGATATCGGTCGTGCAACCCTGGCCGATTTTCTCTCCTACGACGCGCTGATTCTTGGCAGCCCGACGCACGGCGGCGGCCAGCTGCCAGGCCGCTCGCTTGCCGCGTGTCCGCCAAGCTGGCAGGCGTTTCTGCCGCAGCTGGCCGGCGTCGACCTGTCCGGCAAGGTGGCTGCCATCTACGGTGTCGGCGACCAGAAGCAATATCCGGGTGCCTTCGTCGATGCGATCGCCGTTATCCAGGACACGCTCCTGACAGGCGGAGCGCGCATCGTCGGGCGCTGGCCGACCAGTGGCTACGATTTCACCGCATCGCGCGCCGTCGATGGCCGGCATTTTCTCGGGCTGGCACTTGACCAGATCAACCAACCGGGATTGACCGGACAACGTGTCGAGAGCTGGCTCGCGCAAGTCCGACCGGCACTGCTGCCCAAGCAGGGTTCCGGCATGCCGGCAGCCTTGCGCAGCGCCTGAAAGCAAGGGAACGGGGTCGGCAAGACCCCTCTCGGGCGCCCGAAAGTGGGGCCTCTCACCGCGGCGTTGCACCACCATCGAGCACACAGCCAGGCGCAAATGGCGCTGGAACGGCTCCTGATAAAGAAGCGCTGTCCTTGAAGCCAGCGCCCCACCAACCCGCACGGCAAGGGCCGGCCGACAGCGAGCCAGGGGGGCTGTACAATCTCGAGGATTTTCCGTCGTCGGGTAGCGTCGAACGCTTCAGGGCGCTGGACACGCCCGCCTGAATTTCAACCAGAGACAGCCAGGAGATCATCATGAGCCAAGCCATTCCGCCAGGCATGACGGCAATCACCCCACACCTGACCTGCCGCGACGCGGTCGAGGCAATCGACTTCTACAAGCAGGCCTTCGACGCCAGCGAAGAAGCCCGCCTGGCCAGTCCGGACGGCAAGCTGGCGCATGCCATGCTCCGCATTGGCGGCGCCTGCGTGATGCTGGTCGACGAGTATCGGGAACAGGGAATGCTCAGCCCGCTGTCGCTGAACGGCTCGCCCGTAAGCATCCACCTCTACGTCAGCGATGTCGATGCCACCGTCGCCCAGGCCGTCGCTGCCGGCGCACATGTGACCATGCCGGTTGCCGACATGTTCTGGGGAGACCGCTACGGACGCCTGGTCGACCCTTTCGGCCACCACTGGTCGGTCGCCACCCACCAGCGCGATCTCAGCCCCGAGGAAATCGCCGCCGCCATGATGAGTGACTCCGGCTGTCCGCAGGCGGGAACGAAGTGAAGAAAGGCCACGCCCTGGCTTGCTGATGATCGTTGAGCCGCAAGGCGCGTCGTCATTGCGACGAGGCGCCGGATTGGCCGCTGCCTTCAAGCTTTCCTAAAGTCTCGTCAACAAGGCAACTCCAAACGAGCACTGGCCGCGCTTGCGCTGGAAACAATGATGTCGCGTGTTTGGCAGCAGCGGGGAGCTCGCCTTGAATAGATCGCGGCGACGACCTGCCAACGGTCAATTGCCGCCCCCGCCACCCAAACCCGCCCTCAGGAGTTTGCGATCAGTATCCCTTCGATGATCTGGGCCGATTCCTTGCAGCGGGCGAGAACCTTTTCCTGCCGTGAATAGAACTGCCGCATGCGAATGGCCAGCAAGGCGGCATCCTCGTCGCCCTCATTCTCGAACAGCGTCTTGATGGCCCCCTGCATCACGGCGTCGGCTTTTTCCTCGATACGTTCGATTTCCACGCACAGGTTGACGGTCTCTTCGCTACGCTCCTTGTCCTTCAGCGAGTTGATGGCGCGATTGAGACGGGTACAGGCGTCGACGGCCATCGAAGCCAGTTCGCGCGAGGCGGCCGTGGCCTCCGAAACGTGGTAGATCGCCACCGACTGCGCAACGTCCTGGACTGCGTTTACGACACCGTCGAGTTCGAGGGTCAGGGCATAGACCTGGTCGCGATTGAGCGGAGTGACGAAGGCCTTGTGCAGCATGGCGAGCATGTCCTGCTTGATCTGGTCGGCGCTGGCTTCGTTCATGTTGACTTCTTCGACCAGGGCGGCGACGTCGTCCTTGCTGACGCCCAGGCTGGTGATCAAACGCAACATGGCATTGGTGCTTGCCAGAACACGCTCGCTATGTGCCGCGAGAAGAGCAAAAAATTCGGAACGCTTCGGTAACATGGTCAGTTCCCCTTGATAGACATTTGTATGACAAGTTTTGGCAACAGGACGCAATGACTGCGGCAGTCCTAGCAGACGCAAGCGGGAGATGACCGGGGGGTCGGCAGGCGAAGCCGGACCGCGGTCAACAGGGGCTCGCAGCCGCCCCTTCTGGAGCAATGCAGCAGGCAAGGCGGGAACGGCGCCCCGTCGCAGCGGGGCGCGTTCTCCACCACTACAGTGAGCAGCGCCTAGAACGACTTGGTTCCGATATACCAGAAGATTGCCGCGATCAGGCCTGAAGCGGGAATCGTCAAAATCCACGCAACCAGGAGATTGGCGGTAATCGCCCAGTGCACTGCCTTGACGTCGGTGGCGGAACCTACACCGATGATCGCACCGGTAATGGTGTGCGTCGTCGACACCGGAACGCCCCCGAACGTCGCCATTGCGAGAGTGATCGCACCACCCATCGACGCACACGAACCGCTCACGGCGTTGAGCTTGGTGATCTTGGTGCCCATCGTCTTGACGATTCGCCAGCCGCCCAGGTAGGTCCCCCAGGAAATGGCGAAGTAGCACGAGTAAATCACCCACATCGGCAGCGTCGCCACGTCCTTGGTCGCCACACCCGCGGTGATCATCAGCAACCAGATGATGCCGATGGTCTTCTGCGCATCGTTGCCGCCGTGAGCCAGGCTATAGGCGCCCGCCGCGAACAACTGCGCGCTCTTGAACCATTTCCCGGCCTGATGTGGCGAGTGGTTTCGAAAAATCCAGGAGACCAAGACCATCAGCAGGCCACCGATGATCATCCCCACCAGCGGAGAAATGATGATGAACGCCAGTATCTTGCCAAAGCCCTCCCAGACGATGGGCGCACCCGAGCCCGACTTGGCGACCGTTGCGCCAACCAGCCCACCGACCAGGGCGTGCGACGAGGACGACGGGATCCCGTAGTACCAGGTGATGATGTTCCAGGCAAGTGCTCCCACCAAGGCGCCGAAAATCACGTAGTGATCGACGAACTGCGGGTCTACCGTGCCCTTGCCGATCGTCGCCGCCACCTTGAGCTGAAAGACCCATAAGGCGGCAAAGTTGAAAAAGGCGGCGAAAAGCACCGCCTGCTTCGGTGTCAGCGCACCCGTCGCAACAATCGTCGAAATGGAATTCGCACCATCGTGAAATCCATTCATGAAGTCAAAAGCCAAAGCGACCGCGATCAGCAGCCCCAGCACCCAGATGCTGATATTCAGACCTTCCATCTTGGCTTACCTCTCAGGAGTTTTCGATCAGGATCTCTTCGATCATTTTGGCTGCGTCCTGACAGCGATCGAGGACGCCCTCTTGGAGCGAGTAGAACTCCCGCATCTTCATGGCTTGCCAAACATTGACCCCCTCCTGGAAGAGGGCGGTGATCGCCTTGCGCTGAACGCGGTCGGCCTTGCTCTCGATCTCCTCGATTTCCTTGCACAGATTGAGCGTTTCCGCGCTGCGCGTCTTGTCGGACAGCGCCATGACGGCACGGTTGAGGCGCATGCAGGCGTCGGCACTGAGGGACGCCATCTCCCGGGCCTCCACGGTCGATTGCTTGATGCTGTACATGCCCAGGGCGTTGGCAACGTCCTGCAGAGCATTCAGCGTCTTGTCGAGATCCGTGGTCAGTGCGTGAATCTGGTCACGGTTGATCGGCGTGGTAAAGGACTTGTGCAGCCGCTCGATCAAGGTGGCCTTGATCTTGTCGGCCTCTTTCTCATTGAGGTTAACCTCGGCGACCAGGGCCGGAATATCCTCGCCACCCTCGCCCAGGCCGTTGATCAGGCGCAAGGTCGCGTTGGCTCCCGCCACCACTCGTTCGGAGTGCGCAGCGAGAAGCTCAAAAAACTCTCGACGCTGCGGCATCAGACTACTAAACATACGACTATCCCCTCATGATCTCTGCCCCTTCGGGCACCCACCAGTCATAACCCCCACGCCGAGCGAACCTCGGCACCCTTTGCAGCGACTACCAGATACACGCCAGGCACTTCCCTAGCCTTTGCCGACTCCCCTCGGCGTAGAAACCCGCCTGGACGGCGACTCCAGGGAATCGCTTGTCCCGCGAGCTGATTGCTAGGTCAGCCCTCTTCCTGCTCTTACGCTTGCTCCACCCTTTCGCGCTGACTAGGCGACGAGCGAGCCGTTCCAGCCCTTCTTTACCTGTGGGGGACGGCTTGCTCACCGCGCCCCTTCCTTACTTCTGCGGACGCTCGACCGCAGCGCACAGGTTCCCGCGCGCTGCGCCAGGGTCGAAACGGGCCGCAGGCCCGTTCAACAGCCACGCTTCTGATGGAACAGCCGGGGGAACTGCCAGCCCTGATCCTCGAGGTAAACGCTGGCTTCGGGGTCGCTACGTCCCTTGTGGCTCGGACGAGAACCTGCACGGGCGTTGCGATAATGACTTGGTAGCCTATCGAGCCGTAGACGTGGCAAAGGCCCCCACGGGCGCGCCCCGACAACCACGAGACATGACTCGCGCGTGAACACGACAACGCCATAAAGTTCCTAGGCTAATAGTTTTACTGGCCAACTACAAATTGGCCGCCATTATGTCACTCCAGAAAAACGGGGACAAGGAAAATTGCCCTTGTTAAGGTCTTTTTTTCAACCTGCCGCAAGGAGGTTTCTGCTCGCCGCCAAAAGCCCATCGAGAGCACTGTTTACCGCCGTCGAAGCGGCCTCCGGCACGCTGGCCGCACCCGCCCTGAGCAATGAGCCAAAGGCCGAAGCCGCGTCCTCGCTGGCACGCCACGTGGACCAGGCGTGCGCAGCGAAGCACGGGCCCTCATGCAACGCCGGGCCGAAGCCTGTGCCGAACTCAAACGCAGCGCACGGCTCACCCACAACACCGGCGAAGCTGCGTTACTATTGGACGAAATGGCTGGAAGTCACATGACAGGGACACGCGCAACCAATCACTTCGACGTCAACGCCGCCACCTGGGACGCCGATCCCGTCAAGCAGGCGCGGGCGCTCGCGGTGGCCCGGGAAATTCAGGAACAGGTGCCGCTGTCACTGCACATGCAGGCGCTGGAATACGGCTGTGGAACGGGCTTGCTCAGCTTTGCCCTGCAGCCAAAGCTCGGGCACATTTCCCTGGCCGACAGCTCGCCAGGAATGCTCGCGGTTTTGAACGAGAAAATCACCGCCGACGGCATCACGAACATGCGAGCCGCAAAGCTTGACCTGGTTACCGACGCCCTCCCGGCGGAACGCTACGACCTGATCTACACCTTGATGACCTGTCATCACATCACCGACACCGACGCCCTCCTGCGCAGTCTCTACGCCCTGCTGGCGCCGTCGGGCTATCTCTGTATTGCCGACCTCGACGCCGAGGACGGCTCTTTTCATGGCCAGGGATTCGACGGCCACAACGGTTTTGATCGTCGTGAGCTGGCGGCAAAGGCCGCCTCGGCAGGATTCCGGAAAGCGCGCTTCACGACCGCCTTCAGCATGACCAAGGGCGAAGGCCCGGCACAACGGGAGTACCCGGTATTCCTGCTGGTGGCACAGAGGTAGAGCCGTCAACATGCGGCCAAATTGCTAGTGGCCTGCCTTGCCGACGATTCAAGGCGTTCGGTTGCTGCCGGCGCCGCCTGGACTGCCTCACCACCCGGCAAGGAACGCCGCCGACCGAAGCCACGTCTTTCCCGCAGCCAGCCCTGTGCCACCTGGACCTTCCGCCATGAACCGACACCTTCTCCTCGCCACCAAGGCCCCCGCCCTATTGCTCGCCACCTGGCTCACTGTCGGCGCCACCGCGTCGGCGCTGGCCAGCCCCTGGGCGCAGGTAAAGCTCCCCAGCGACGGCCCCACCCAAGTCATCGGCGCAGTCTCCAACGGCTGCATAGCAGGCGCCCAAAGCCTCCCCGCCGAAGGCGACGGATATGTCAGTATTCGCCGCTACCGAAACCGCTTCTACGGGCACGCAGAGCTGTTGCACCTGGTCGCCGACCTCGGCCGGGAACAGGCGAGGCGCGGCCCCGGCCTGCTGATGATCGGCGATCTGAGCCAACCCAGGGGCGGATTGATGTCCACCTCGCACCGCAGCCACCAGAACGGGCTGGATGTGGACATCTGGTTCCAGCTCGCGCCCTCTGCGGCAGCCGCCAACCGTGATACCGCGAACCAGCCCGACCCGCCCAGCATGGTCACCGCGGACGGCGAAGGCTTGAGCACGCTGTGGGGCGACGATCAGCAGGCCCTGCTCAAGGCAGCAGCCGAGGATCCCCGGGTCGACCGCATTTTCGTCAACGCCGCCATCAAGCGTGGCCTGTGCGCGAGCGAGAACGACAGGGCGTGGCTGCGCAAGCTCCGCCCCTGGTTCGGACACGACGCTCACTTCCACGTCCGCTTGCACTGCCCCGCCGATAGCGGACAATGCCAGCAGCAGGCCGTCATCCCGGCCGGCGACGGCTGTGGCGATGAACTGGACTGGTGGTTCAGCGCCGAGGCCCGTCAACCGGCCAAGAAAGGCGCAGCCCCCCGCGCCGAGCCCGTCACCCTCGCCGCCTGCCGGTCGCTGCTCTGATTCGATTGCGCGGCGACTACGGCCGCGCTCACTTGCCGGACGCCGAGATCAACCGACGCCAAAAAGACTGGCCAGGAATGACGAGCGTTCGAGCAGCGTGTGGCGGCGCGATTCGTCGCTGAAGACGTGCAGGCAAACGACAAAACCCCAGACCGTTACAAACGACCACAGCCTTCCCGCGAGCGTGGACGAGGGGCGGTAGCCCGCGTTCGCACGCACCTGAGAGATTCCGATGCCTGTCGCCAGGACGAGGCAGTAGAACGCGTAGCTGGTGAACGACTCGATCGCCGCCGACACACCCATCGCCGCGACCAGGTCGACTTCGCGGACAAAGTGAAAAATGACATTGCCGACGCCGGCGGCCATGAAGGTCGCGAAGAACATGCGTAGCCGCGGGTGCTTGCGAAACACCCTGAAGAAGGTCGGCACGAAGAAGAAGTCGACCAGCAACTCCTTGAAGTAGTAGGAGAAGCGATTGAAGTACTCGATCAGTGTCCGTGCTTCGAGTGGACGCCATGTGGCGCGTGGCAAGCGGAAGCCGGCAAGCCGTGCGCCACCAATAAAGAGATGTCCCCAATACGCGGTCCCCAAACAGAACTTGGCGGTAGACCAGACCAGCGCCGACCAGCCAATCAGAACCGGGAAGGCCTGACCATCGAGGTAGGCGCCCAAAGCCATTTCGACACTGGGAATATTCAGTTTCTGCTCACAAATCCAGGCCAGCGCCACCTTCATGGCCAGGAGGACGTTGGACCAGAGCAGCAACTTGGCGCCCTTGATCTGCGTGATCGCCAGATCTGCCGGAGTTTTCGACAGAGTCTTGCGCAGGAAGCCAGCTCCCTTGCCAAACGGAATCGAAGACGGCCCGCCCCAGAAGGGATGGAAAGTCCCGAGTTGAAAAGTGTCGGGGCTGCGATCGCGCGCGCGCTGGTCGACGATGGCATAGGCCAGGAACCAGATATAGGGGGTATAGACGCTCAGGAAAGACCACAGCGCCAGACGCGGCAGGCCGTGCACCAGGTCCAGGGACGTCAGCCCGCAGAGAGCGAACTCGACGGTCAGCAGCGCGACCACCGGCCGGCGGGCGAGGATGAAGCCCTTGTGGCTGCGGACGACCACCAACGTCAACCACGAGAAGATCATGAACGTGATGAGCGCAAGATGTGCGAGCAGCAACGGCGAGAACTGAGCGGCCCGTTCCTGCGCAGCGACGACGGCGATGCTTTCCTCGATAGCCGTTTCCGACAGCCACAAGGCGGAAAATGCCATCAGGTAAGTGGCGACAAAGAGGATCAGCTGGCGCTGCTTCTCCAGGTAGGCAAAGGCCATCGCCGCGCCGACAACGAAGGCAGCTTCCCACCAGGCGTTGTAGGTCGAGACAGCCAACACGGCAACGGCAAACAGAAGTACGCGGCCACGAACCGTCTGCGCCAGCTGGACAAGCGTCTCGCGTTCATCGATCGCCAGGAAGCTGCGCAGGGTCGAGCGGCCCGCTGCACCGCTCATGCAGAATGCAATCCGTATCCGTCATTGCCCCGGCGCGCCGGGCGGTGCCACTTGAGCCCCGTGAACCGGTCCGGAAAGCGGCCGTCGATCTTCAGCGCGGCGGCCTTCCCCGTGAACTCAACTACTCGCGTTGGCATCGACAAACGCCTCGATCTCGTCCAGCGAATCAATCAGGCTGACGTCGAAGTCGACCGTCGAGAAATCGAGCCCAAAGCTTTCTTCCAGCTGCATCACCAACTGCATCATGGAAAACGAGTCGAGCCGGCCACTGACGAAAAGCGATTCACTGTCATCCAGCTCGCCGTGGTCACCATGCTTTTCCAAGGCTTCCTTGAGAAACTTGCGCAACTTCAACTTGCCATCACTGTTCATTAGCTCACTCCAAAAAGACTACCGACAAAGGCGAGTCGCTCGCCAAGCGTGTGGCTGCGCGACCCATCGCTGAAAACATGCAGACAGACGACGAAAGACCAGACGAAAAGGAACGACCGCAGCCTCCCCGCAAGGCTCAACGAGGGCTTGAAGCCCATGTTCATGCGCACCTGCGACAGGCCAAGACCAGTGGCCAGAACCAGGCAGTAGAAGGCGTAGCTCTCGAAGCTCGCCAGTACGCCGCCAAGTCCCATCGTCACGATGAGGTCGATATCGCGCAGGAAGTGCCAGATCGCATTGCCCACCCCGGCCGCCATGAAGGTGGCAAAGAACAGACGCAAGCGCGGATGACCACGAAACATCTTGAAGAACGTCGGCACGAAGAAGAAATCGACCAGCAGTTCCTTGAAGTAATAGTGGAAGCGGTTGAAGTACTCCATCAAGGTCTTCGAGCCGAGCGGACGCCAGGTGCTGCGCGGCAACCTGAAACCGGCAAGGCGTGCGATGCCGATGAAAAAGTGCCCCCAGAAGGCGATCTGCAACGAGTACGTCGCCGTGGACAGGATCACCGCTGCCCAGGCCTGCGCAAGCGACTGCGACTGCTGGGCCAGAAACGCATCCTGGGCGGCCGCCAGACTCGGCACCTGCAGTTGATCCTGAAAGACGCCGACCAGAACGATCTTCATGGCCAGCAGGACGTTGGCCCACAAGAGCAGCTTAACACCCTTGATCTGCGCCACCGCCAGATCTTCCGGCGACTTGGCGAAGGTCTTGCGGAGGAAGGCTGCGCCCTTGCCAAAGGGGAGAAAGGTAGGCGACCAGAAGGGCCGCAGCACGCCCATTTGAAAAATCGGCGGACTCGCGTCGCGTGACCGTTGATCGGCCAGCGCGTAGGCGAGAAACCAGAGGTAGGGGGTGAAGACGATGAGCAGTGACCACAGGAGCACGCGCGGCAGACCGTCGATCGCGCTCAGCGAACAGAGCCCACAAAGGACGACCTCGACACCCAGCAAGGCGAGCACCGGACGACGCGCAACGAACAGCGTCTTGTCGCGGCGGCTCATCGTCAACACGCTCCACGCACCGACGAAGAAGGTCGCCATGGCCAGCAGACCGAGCGCCAGCGGCGACAGGGCGTCTACGTTTTCCACGACCATCATCTGGCGGATGTTCTCCTGGATATCGTTCTGCGCCAGGCACAGCGCGAGAAGCGCTGCCGTCCAGGTGCCGCCCAGGAGGATCCAGTCACGATACTTCGGCAAACGCGCGTAGGCCATGGCCAGACCGACCAACAGGGCCGCCAGCCACCAATCCTCGAAGCTGCAGGCAGCAAGCGCGGCGACCAGGAAAATGGCCAGCTGACCGAGCCAGGACTGTGCTGCGACGACGACCTGCGGGCGTTCGTCGATGGCCAGCAGGTCGCGCAGATTTCCTTGCCCGAAGAAAACCCTGCGCCGGCCTGTTCGCGCCCGCGCAGGGCTATCCGCCGCCGGCTGCAAGCTCATAGTGGATTTTCCTCAAGCCGTTTTCGGAGCGCCTGCCGGTCGACTTTCCCGCTTTGATTGAGTGGCATGCTTGCGAGAGCGATCAACTGATTGGGAACCATATACGCCGGCAGCCTCGCCTTCAGGTCCCGGATCACCTGGACCGAGTCGAGCGAGCTCGCCGCGACGAAACCGACGATTCCGCGTGCCATGCCGTCAACCGTAGGCCAGGCGACGGCGCCGACGAGGTCGATGCCGCTCACCGCCCGCAAGTGCGCGTCGATTTCCTCGAGCTCGACACGGTAACCGAGCACCTTCACCTGGTTGTCGATTCGTCCAAGGCAGTGAAAGGTCCCCGCGGCATCGACGCTGGCCAGGTCGCCGGTCAAATACCAGCGCTTGCCGTTGATGGTCGGAAATCGCGCCGCCGTCAGTTGCGGTTCGTTGAGGTAACCATCGGCCAACTGCACGCCGGCGACCGCCAGTTCACCCGCCTCCCCGTTGGCCACGGCCCGCTGGTGGCCGTCGACGATCATCGCTTCGTTCCCCGGCAAGGGCGTACCAATGGCGATGAAGTCTCGCCCGGCGGTGATCGCCGTATCGTGCTCAACCGCCTGCCCCAGGCAGAAGACAGTCGCCTCGGTCGGGCCATAGAGGTTGAAGATCGCCGTGTTCGGCGCGGCCACTCGCCACGCCGCGACGGTTCCCTCCGGCAGCGCCTCACCGCCGAAGACAGTGACCCGGAGGTCTTTCAAACTGTTCGCATGCAGGGTCTTGACCTGACGCAGCATGCCCACCAGCGAGGGCACCGAATTCCACACCGTCAGCTGCGCATTGCGCACAAACTTGACGGCATTCATCACCACCGTCGCCGGCAGGATGTGCAGCGCGGCACCCGCTTCCCAGGTGCTGAACATGTTATGCACCGAAAAGTCGAAAGTGAGTTCGCAGGTCTCGAGCGCGCGATCAGTGGCGCGCAGGTCGAGATGGCGCGCGATCATCTGCGCGTAGTGCCTCGCCGCAGCCGCCGAGATCATCACCCCCTTGGGTACGCCGGTCGTTCCCGACGTGAAGATGATATAGGCGACATCGCCGGCGGCCATCGGCTCGGGCGCCGCAAGGCCTTGCGGCGACGATGACCCTCCGCCAGGCGCGGCGGCGGGGCTTTCCCCGGGCTTTGCCAGCGCAGCGGCTGGATCACTCGCCGTGCAAATGACCAGCGGCGGACAGGCGGCTCGCACGCGCTCGCTGAGCAACTTGACCCCGTCGGCGTCAGCAACGATTGCCGTCAGCTTGCACAGCGAGAGAATGGTGAGGATCCGCTCCTCGGGAAGCTTCAGCCCGATCGGCACGTAGCTTGCGCCTGCCCAGCAAGCGCCAAGCAAGGCCACGCAGGCGTCGATCCCACGCGAAGCCAGAATGCCGACCCGCGGCGGCTGGCCGTCATCGGCTGACCAATGCTCGCTCTGTCTGAGCTCCTGCGCAAGGCGCGCCGCGCGTTCGGCGAGTTCTCGATAGCTGACCGACTGGCCCTTGTAGGCAACGGCGACGGCATCGGGCGTCTGCAGGCCATGACGATGAATCGCGCTGGCCAGATTGTAGTTCGTGCTCATTGTCCGGGAAGAACCTGAAATCGTCGGCAGGTGGCCCTGGTCACCCACGCGCAGCGTGTGGCCGGTGCGCTGTGCGCACCCTGGCAGTCGGGCATGTCGTTCACCTCTGAATTTAGTGAAGAGGGGCGGGAAAAGTGGCGAGCTGGCTGACAGTTGCGCACGCTTGCTGGTTGGCCTGAGGGCCAGGGGCTGACGCCAGCGTGCGGATGAAGAGAGTGACGAGAAGCCAGGCGCAAGCGTTCGCGATCGTGAGGCAAGCGATCATTTACTGATTGAAGCGCTGGCTAGGACCATCAAGAGGCTGACGCCGTTAGCCGTTGCAAAAGCAATCAAGCGCGGATTGTATCCCGATGGCGCTGGATTGTATCTCCAGGTCGGGCCGACTGGCGCCGAGTCGTGGATTTTCCGCTTCATGCTTAACGGCAAGGCGCGCGCCATGGGACTGGGGCCGACACATGCGATGAACATGACAGAGGCCCGAGCCGACGCAGCCGAATGCCGAAAGCAGCTGTTGCAAGGTCACGACCCGATAGGCGAGCGCAAGGCTGCCAGGCTCGCGAAACGGCTGGACGATGCGCGTGCAATCACCGACAAGCAATGTGCCGAGCAGTACATCGAGACGCACCGGGCCGGCTGGAGGAATGCCAAACACGCCGCTCAATGGGAGAGCACCCTGCAGGGCGATGTCCATCCAGTGATCGGCGAGCTCTCGGTTGCAGCCATCGACACCGATCTTGTAATGAAATGCCTGTCCGGGATTTGGACCAAGAAGACCGAGACCGCCTCGCGAGTTCGCGGGCGAATTGAGTCCGTCCTGGATTGGGCGACAAGCAGCAATTACCGCCGGGATGCGCATGTGCGGCGGGAGTGCGTCGGCCGGCTCTGGGTCGGCCTGAACCAGACGCACGCCCGGGTAAGTGGCTGCTGCAGAAGGCCTGCCTGGCCGAAAGCGCACGCAACGCCTGGGGAACGGATTCGTGACATCACGAGGCCTGAGGCCACAATTGTCGCGAATGGATTTAGAATGAGACCACATTAGCGCACGAGGAACGACCATGCCCATCGCCATTCGCGAACTCAAAGCCAGCCTCTCGCGCGTACTGCATCGCGCGCAGGCGGGCGAAGTCATCGAAGTCACCTCCCATAACAAGACGATCGCCCGCATCGTCGGCATTCCGCCGCAGGCGGACGAAGGGCTCCGCGGCCTGATCGCCAGCGGTGGCTTGTCGTGGAGTGGCAGCAAGCCACAGCTGCAGTCCCCCGTTGAAATGGTCGCGGGTGGAACAGCCGTCAGCCGGATCGTGCTGGCGGATCGCGCTTGATTCTCTTCTGCGACACCTCGGCGCTGGTCAAGCTGTACGTCAGAGAAGAGGCCAGCGAACGCATGGTGGCGCTTGCCGGGTCGGCCGATACCATCGCCGTGTGCCGCCTGGCCTGGGCTGAAGCGATGGCGGCGCTGGCACGCCGCGCGCGTGAGAACCCGGCCGATGCCGAACTGATCACGGCCATCCGGACCCGTATGCGCAGCGACTGGCCCCACTATGCGCTTGTCGAGGTCACGCAGTCCCTGGTGGAACTCGCCGGTGAGTATGCCGACACCTTTGCCCTGCGCGGCTACGACAGCGTTCAACTCGCCGCCGCGCGCATTTTGCAGGAAGCAACTGACGAAGAGTTCCACTTCGCCGTTTTCGATACCCGGCTGGAGAAGTCCGCCAGGGTACTGGGCATGCGTACCCTGGCCAGCGGCTGACAGGGCGAGTTCAAGCGTGGCGCTCGCGCAAGCAGCCCGCCAACGCCGCCGCGTCGATCCGGCCAGCCGCGACGGCGAGCAAAGTCAGTGTGGCATCGGCCCGGCCGGACACGAGGCGTAAGCCGTTGAGCGCCAGAAACAGGACGACCACCGGAAAACCGACGCGCTTGTTGCCGTCGACGAACGGGTGGCTCCGCGCCAGAACGACTGCATAGGCTCCGACCAGGTCGGCTAGATCCGGTTAGCGATGGAGCGCAAGTTTCAGTGGCCACGCGAGTGCCGAGTCGAGCAGACTTTCCTCACGCAAACTGCTGGCCCCGCCGTGCTCGGCGAGGCTCGCGTCGTGCAACAGGTCGAGGGTGCCTCGGCGGTATCGGCATGACCGTCAGTGCCGCCGGCCTGCTCGGCCTGGCGGTCACCAAGATGGTTTTGGCGAACTCGGCCAAGCTCAACCCCTACCTGCATGGTTCAGCACGCTGGGCGAACGTGAAGGACATCGAGGCTTCCGGGCTGTTGCCGCGGCCACGTAGCTTCTGGCAGACCCTCACCGGGAAAGCGCTGCCCACAAGCGCTGGCGTCTATGTCGGTGCTTGGCTGGACAAGCAGGGCAAGCAGCGTTACCTGCGCCACAACGGCCCGGAGCATGTCCTGTGCTACGCCCCGACCCGTTCCGGCAAGGGTGTCGGCCTGGTAATGCCGACCCTCCTTTCCTGGGGCGAGAGCGCCGTCATCACCGACCTCACCCTCATGCAGTTGCGCTTCACTTCGCTGTGATCAACTTACGGCGGAACTTGCACCCGCAAGAGCGCGCCCATGCTGGGCGCACACGGCAAGAATCGCACGCTAAGCTGCGCTGATGTCCGCGCTGTGCTAAGGCTGCCAGCCGCCGCCCAGGACTCGGTACAGGGTGACCCAGTTGCTGGCCTCCTGCAATCGTGTAGCAATCATGTTTTGCTGCGCGGTGAAATAGGAGCGTTGCGCGATCAGTACCGAGAGCGAGCTTTCGAGGCCCTGACGATACCTCGCTTCGGTAAGGCGGTAGATCTTCTTGTTGGCCGCCAACAGCGATTGGCGTGCCGCCAATAGTTCGCCCATGTTGTGCTGCGCGGCCAGGGCGTCGGCGACCTCCTTGAATGCGGTCTGAATGGAGAGTTCGTAACTCGCCAGGGCAGAATCGCGCGCCACTTCGGCGACGCGTACAGTGGCCGCACCCGCGCCGCCGTCAAAGATCGGCACAGACGCCGAGGGGACGAAACTCCAAAGGCCGAGGTCACCGCTAAACAGTTTCGACAACTGGGCGCTGATGGTACCGACGCTCGTGGTAAGCGTGATACTCGGGAAACGGGCGGCGCGGGCCGCGCCAATGTTGGCGTTAGCGGCGCGCAAGGTGCGCTCGGCAGCCATCACGTCGGGGCGGCGCTGCAGCAGCTCGGAAGGAAGTTCCGCCGCTGGGACAACGATGGCCATCAATGGTGTGAGCGGGTCTGTCACGGAGATGCCGGTATCAGCCACCAGGGCAGGCTCAATTGGTTGGCCAACGAGCAGGGTCAGGGCGTTGAGGTCTTGCGCCACTTGTGTCTGAAAAGTAGCGATGTCGGCGCGCGCTGAATCGACGCTGGCTTGGGCGGTGGCAACGTCCAGGCCCGAGGAGGTGCCAATATTGAAGGTGCTCAGGGTCAGATCCAGCGATTTCTGCTGGCTGGCCAGCGTGCTTCTTGCCAGCTGCAGGCTTTGCTGATCGGCCGCCAGCGTGAGGTAGGCGATGGCGACTTCAGCCACCAGGGTGATACGCATGGCGCGCAGCGTTTCTTCAGACGCTAAAAAAGTCTCCAGCGCCTGGCCGCGCAGGTTGTTGATGCGGCCAAAGAAGTCCAGTTCAAAGGCGCTTATGCCCAGCGCGACGCTATACGCATGGGAGGTTTGCCCGTTCGTGTGCAGTGCAATGCCGCTGCCGCTGGCGTCGACTGTCGGCAGAGCGCTGGCACGGGTAATCCGAAACTGAGCGCGTGCGCTCTCAACATCCAGCGCGGTCTGGCGCAGGCTGCGGTTGTTGTTCAGCGCCCGCGTGATGAGCGTGCGCAAGCGCTCGTCGCCGTAAAACTCCTTCCAGTCGAGATCGTCCGCAGGCACAGTGCCCGGTTCGCTGGATGGCGCGGTGGGCCAGACTGCGGCTACGGGCGCCACAGGGCGCTCGTAGTCGGGCGCGAGGTTGACACAGCCCGTCATGGTGACGCTGAAGGCACCACCCAGCAGCGCCACGCGTGTGAGGCTAACGGGGTTCATGGCGTCTCCTGGCGGGTAGGTTCGGGTGCGGCGCCCCTGCCCCGTGTGGACAGTTTGTGCACCAGAACGTAGAGCAGCGGCGCAATGAAGATGCCCAGCAAGGTGGCGGAGATCACGCCGCCTGCAACGCCCGTGCCTACCGCATGCTGGCTACCCGAGCCCGCGCCGCTGCTTATGGCCAGCGGCAGCACGCCCAGGCCGAAGGCCAGCGATGTCATGACGATGGGGCGCAGCCGCTGCCGGCACGCGTGCAGGGTTGCGGCAATCACGTCCTGCCCCTGATCCACTGCCGCCTTGGCAAATTCGACGATAAGGATGGCGTTCTTGGCCGTCAGTCCAAGGATAGTCAGCAGGCCGACTTGAAAGTACACGTCGTTCTCCAGCCCGCGCATTTGCGTGGCCAGCACAGTGCCCACCACGCCGGCGGGCAACACCAGCAACACCGAGAGGGGGATGGACCAACTTTCATACAGGGCCGCCAGGCACAAGAACACCACCAGTAGCGAGAACGCGTACAGCGTACTGGCGTTGGAGCCGGCCTGGCGCTCTTCGTACGACAAGCCGCTCCAGGCCACACTAAAGTCTTTCGCGACCTCTGCGGCGTGCTGCGTCATCAATGTCATCGCGGTGCCGGAGCTGACGCCCTGCGCCGCGTCGCCTTGCAGTTGGATGCTCGACTCGCCATCAAAGCGCGAGAGCGTGGGCGCACCCGTCGTCCAGCGGCCAGTGGTAAAGGCCGAGAACGGCACCATATCGCCGTTGTTGTTGCGCACGCTCCATTTGTTCAGATCTTCCGGCAACATGCGCGCGTTGGCGCGCGCTTGCACGTACACCTTCTTCACCTTGCCGCGGTCGATGAAGTCGTTTACATAGCTGCCGCCCCAGGCCATGGAAAGCACACTGTTGAGGTCGCTCACCGCCACGCCCAGTGCGCCCGCTTTGGCGTTGTCGATGTCGAGCACGTATTGCGCAGCGTCGTCAGGGACGCTGAGGCGCACCCCCTGCAACTGCGGATCCTGGTTGGCTGCCGCCACCAGCGCGTTGGCGGCGGCGCTCAGTTTTTCGGAGCCTTGGCCGCTCTGGTCCAGCAGTTGCATGGAAAAGCCCCCAGTGGAACCCAGGCCGGGGATCGACGGCGGGGCCAGGGCAAACACGCGTGCATCCTTGATCTGGCCCAGCGCGCGCATTGCTCTCGCCTGAATGGCGCTGACACTTTGCGAATCCTCCGTGCGTTCGGACCAGTCTTTCAGGCGCAGGAAACCAAAGCCCGAATTCTGACCGCTGCTGGCCAGCCCGAACCCGGCCACCATGAACGTGGATTTCACGGTGTCTTTCTCGTTTTCCAGAAAATACTGGTCCACCTGCCTCATGACCTTGAGCGTGCGCTCTTGCGTCGCCCCGGCTGGCAATTCCACCTGCACCATCATGACGCCCTGGTCTTCAGCCGGTACAAAGGAGGTGGGCAGGCGCATGAAGAGCACCGCCATCACCACGCCGAGCAGTGCATACAGCAGCACGAAGCGGCCGCCGCGCTTGAGCACCTGAGCGACGCCGGCCTCGTAACGTTGGGTGGTGCGGTCCACCAGGCGGTTGAAGCCGCCGAACACCTTGTTTGCCGAATGACCAGCCGCCGCCGCTGGCTTGAGCAAGGTGGCGCACAGCGCGGGCGTGAGCACCAGAGCCACCAGCACCGACAACACCATCGCCGAAACGATGGTCACGGAAAACTGGCGATAGATAACCCCCGTGGTGCCGATAAAGAATGCCATTGGGAGAAACACGGCCGAGAGCACCAGACCAACGCCTATTAGCGCGCCCGAAATCTGGCGCATGGATTTGCGCGTCGCCTCCAATGGCGAAAGGCCTTCTTCGGCCATCACGCGCTCGACGTTTTCCACCACCACGATGGCGTCATCCACCAGCAAGCCAATGGCCAGGACCATGGCAAACATGGTCAGCGTGTTGATACTGTAGCCAAACGCCGAGAGCAATGCGAAGGTGCCCAGCAAGACCACGGGCACGGCCAGCGTGGGGATCAACGTAGCGCGCCAGTTCTGCAGGAACAGCAACATGACCAGAAACACCAGGACCACGGCCTCAATCATCGTGTGCACCACGCTCTCAATAGAGGTCTCGATGAACGGCGTAGTGTCGTAGGCTGTCTCGACCGTCAGTCCAGCGGGCAAGGCGGCCGAAAGTTTCTCGATTTCAGCGTTTACCGCCGCCGCTGTTTCCGTAGCGTTGGCGCCCGTCGCCAGCAGTATTCTCATGCCCGCGGCCGGCTTGCCACTAAAGGTTGCGCTGACGTCGTAGCTGGCGCTTCCCATTTCTACATCGGCCACATCGGCGAGGCGCACAGTGGCCGCGTCCGTGCTCGTCACGAGAAGGATGTTTCGAAACTGCTCCGCCGTTTGCAGACGGCTTTGCGCGTTGATGGTGGCGTTGAGTTGCTGCCCCTCGACAGCGGGCAACGAGCCGAGCTGGCCTGCCGACACCTGAGTATTTTGCGCCGCAATGGCACTGCTGATATCGGCAGGGGTGAGCTTGTATTCGGTCAGTTTCGCCGGATCGAGCCAGACGCGCATCGCATACTGGGCACCCAGCACATCGACGCTACCCACGCCTGCCACCCGACTGAGCGGTGTTTTCAGGTTGGAAGCGATATAGTCACCGAGGTCGGCTGAACTCAGGCTATCGTCGCTGGAAACCAGCGCAAGCGCCATCAGCATCTCGTCGCCAGATTTTGTAACCGTTACACCTTGGGTCTGCACCGACTCCGGAAGTGAGGATGTGGTTTGCTGCACCTTGTTCTGCACCTGCACCTGCGCGGTGTCGGGGTCGGTGCCAATCTCGAAGGTGAGCTGCACGCTGGCCCTACCGGAAGAGGTCGAAGAGGACGACATATAACGCAAGCCATCCAGTCCGGTGAGATTTTCCTCAATGACCTGAGTCACGGAATCCTCAACCGCTGCAGCGGACGCGCCGGTGTAAGTCGTGCTTATGGTAACTGTGGGCGGTGAGATCGCGGGGTAGCGGGATACCGCCATGGAGCTGATTGCCAGCAGCCCGGCGAGCATTGCACCAATGGCCAGCACCCAGGCGAATATAGGGCGATTGATGAAGAATTGGGACATGGCGCTTGGCTAATCCGAAGTCGCTGGCGCGGTGGACGCTGAGATGGATGTGGAGGGAGGCGCCTCGCCCGTCACGTTTACCGCTGAACCGGCGCGAACCTTTTGCAAGCCCTCCACGACGACCCGCTCGCCTGCCTTCAAACCGCTTTCCACAATCCACTGGTCGCCCATCGCCTGGCGCGTGGTCAGCGAGCGCTGCTCGATCGTGTTGTTCGCATTGATCACATAAGCCAGCGCGTTTCCCTTTACATCACGGCTGATGGCCACCTGCGGCACCACCAGCGCGTCCTGCATCACCGCGCCTTCGAGCCTTATCTGCCCATACAAGCCAGGCAGCAAGTGCCCCTTTGGGTTGGGGAACTGCGCGCGCAAGGTCACCGTGCCGGTCGATTCATCGACGAGGGCCTCCGACAATTTCAACTGGCCCGCGTGCTCATAGGTGCTACCGTCGTCAAGCACCAGCCGCACGACGGGGCGACCGCCTTCCAGCTTGACCACCCCCTGGTCAAAACTTCGACGAATACGGAGTAGATCTGAGGCGGATTGCGTTGCGTCCACGTAGATTGGGTCGAGCTGCTGTACTGTGGCCAGCGCAGTGGTCTGATTGGCGGTGACCAGCGCACCCTGGCTCACGCTGGAGCGCCCAATGAGCCCGTCGATGGGCGACGTAACGTTGGCATAACCCAGTGAAATGTTCGCCGATTTCAGGCTGGCTTCGGCAGAAGTCACTGTCGAAACGGCCTGCTTGTAGGCGGCCTCGGCTTCTTCCGCGCTTTCAGCGCTTACAGCCTCGATCCGCACCAATTTTCTGTAGCGTGCGGCTTTTGCCCTGGCACTCGCCAAGGCCACCTTGGCGCTGGCAAGCGTGGCCTGCGCATCGCTTACTGCGGTCTGCGCCGAGGTCGGGTCGATCTCATACAACACCTGGCCTGCCTCCACCGCGCTGCCCTCGGTAAACAAGCGCTTCCGCACGATGCCGCCGATCTGGGGCCGGATCTCGGCAGTGACTGCCGCCACCACCCGCCCGTTCAGTTCTTTTGTAACCGGCACCTGGCTGCTCACGACGGTATAGGCTGAGACGTCCACCGCAACCGGCTCGGCAGGTGCAGAAGGCAATTTATCGCCGCAAGCGGCGAGCGCCAGCGCGAATCCCGTCATGGCTATGGCGCTCCGCGCACGGTGCTGTCTGGCGCGCACGCTCGCGGCGCAATAAGGCCTGTGCATGTAGTGTCTCCCTGTGTGTGTCGAAGTCATCGGTCGAATCGGAATAGAGGATGAAAAACCCTGCGACTATTCTGTGGTTCCGGCTTACAGCCTCCCCCCGCTGCCCATTTGATCGTTGCAAACAGGGGCTGCGGCGACAGGGTGTCGGCAAGCAGAGACAGTTGGATCGGCTTCATGTGGGCTTTCAGAAAGCTCATTCATGCCGCAGCGCATCGATCGGGTTCAGCCGTGCCGCCCGGCGGGCCGGGAAGTAGCCGAACAGCACGCCGATGCCGGCCGAGAAGGCGAAACTCAGCAGGTTGACCCCGGGGTTGAAGACGTAGGGCACGTTCATCAAATCCGAAAGGCCGATCGAGGCACCGACGGCCAGCACGATGCCGATCGCCCCGCCCAGCGCGGCGAGCACCACGGCCTCGATCAGAAACTGCAGCAGCACCTCGCGCTCCAGCGCGCCGATGGCCAGGCGCAAGCCGATTTCCCTGGTGCGCTCTGTCACGCTCACCAGCATGATGTTCATGATGCCGATGCCGCCCACCAGCAGGCTCACCGCGGCCACGGCACCGAGAAGCGTGGTCATCACCTTGGTGGTGCCCGAGAGTGTGTCGGCCAGCTGTTTGGTGTCGAGCACGTTGAAGTTGTCTTCATCGGTGTCAGCGAGCTTGCGGCGCTCGCGAAGCAACTGGGTCATGCTGGCCTTGACGCGTTCGGTGTCGCTGCCATCGGCCATGGACACGAGCAAGTCGTTGACCTGGGTATTGCCGGTGATGCGGCGCTGCAGGGTCTTGATCGGGATGAAGACCAGGTCGTCCTGGTCGTTGCCGAACGAGCCCTGGCCCTTGGAGCCGAGCACGGCGATGACCTCGCAGCTGATCAGCTTCACGCGCAGCGACTCGCCCAGCGCGGGGCTGCTGCCGAACAGTTCTCGCCGTACGGTTTCGCCGATCATGCAGACCGCCGCACCGGCGCGCTGCTCGACGTCGGAAAACTCGCGCCCCTGGGCCAGGGTCCAGTTGCCGATGGTGAGCCACTCGTTCGTGCTGCCGGTGATCGTGCTGCTCCAGTTGCGGCCATTGGCCACCAGCGTGCCCGACGAGCGCGATTGGGGTGCAGCGGCCGCGACGCCACCGATCTGGGTTGCGATGGCCTCGGCGTCGCTGTCCTTGAAGTAGGGCGCGCTGGAGCCACCGCTGCCCGGGCCCATGCGCTGGCCGGGACGCACCTGCAGCAGGTTGGTGCCCAGGCCAGAGATCTGGTTTTGCACGGCGAGGGTGGCGCCGTTGCCCACGGTGACCATGGTGATCACGGCGCTCACGCCGATCACGATGCCCAGGATGGTGAGGAACGAGCGCATCAGGTTGCGCCGGATCGAACGTAACGCGAGCAGGAGTGTGTTGAGCCACATGGTCAGCCTGCTCCCATGACCGTCGCAACGTGTCCCGCCTGGAGCGCGACCGGATCGGCGTTGCGCTCGTCGCTTTCCACCATGCCGTCCACGAAGCGCACGATGCGCCGCGCGTAGGCGGCCATCTCGGCCTCGTGCGTCACCATCAGCACGGTGATGCCCAGGTCGGCGTTCAGGTGCCAAAGCAGCTCCATGATCTCCTTGCTGCGGGCGGTGTCGAGGTTGCCCGTGGGCTCGTCGGCGAGCAGCACGGCGGGCTCGGTGACGATGGCGCGCGCGATCGCCACGCGCTGCTGCTGCCCGCCCGAGAGTTCTCCCGGCGTGTGGTGTTCCCACCCTTTGAGGCCGACCTGTTCGAGCGCGCGCGCGGCCATGGCATGGCGCCGCGCGGCGGGCTCGCCGCGGTAGATCAGTGGCAGCTCGACGTTTTCCTGTGCCGAGGTGCGTGCCAGCAGATTGAAGCCCTGGAACACGAAGCCGAGGTAGCGCCGGCGCAAGCGGGCCCGCTCGTCGCGGCTGAGCGATTGCACCTGCACGCTCTCGAACTCATAGGTGCCGGTGGTGGGTGTGTCCAGGCAGCCCAGCGTGTTCATGGCCGTGGACTTGCCCGAACCGCTGGGGCCCATGATGGCCACAAAGTCACCCCTCTGGATGTCCAGATCCACGCCTTTGAGCGCCTGGAACGCCGTTTCGCCTGCGCCGTAGACCTTGGTGATCCCGCGCAGACGGATTAGCGGAGCAGGCCCCGGCTGCCCCGTGGCTGGAGTGGCCGGCTGATTCATGGTGCGGCGCTTGCGCTGCGCTGGTCGGTGATGACGGCCATGCCGGGCGTGAGGCTCTCGCCGCTGACCTCGGTCATGCGGCCGTCGCTGATGCCAGTCTGCACCTGCATGGCAACCGGCTGTCCTCCCTGCAGTACCCAGATCTGGCGCGTGCCCGGGGCCTTGCTCTCGCTGCCGGCCGCTTTGCTGCTGCTACTCCTCGGCGGGCGCGGCATTATCTTGGACAGGATGCTGCTACTCCCGGCGGACTTGCTCGCCGCGGCTGTTGCGGTGGGCGAGAAGCGCAGTGCAGTGTTGGGCACGAGAAGCACGCCATCGCGCTCGGTGGCCACGATGGTGGCCACGGCCGTCATGCCGGGGCGCAGACTGAGGTCGCTGTTGTCCACATCGAGCGTGGCCACATAGGTCACCACGTTGTTGGTGGTGGTCGAGCCATAGGCCACGCGGCGGATGGTGGCCGGGAAACGGCGCGAGGGGTAGGCGCTGACGGTGAAGCTGGCTTTTTGCCCCACCTTCACAGCGCCCACGTCGGCCTCGTCCACGCTGGCTTCAAGCTGCAACTGGGTCAGGTCCTCGGCCACGGCAAACAGAGTGACGGCCTGCAGCGAGGCGGCCACCGCGTTGCCCGGATCCACCGAGCGGCTGAGCACCACCCCGTCGATGGGCGAGCGGATCGAGGCTTTGGCGAGGTTGGTTTCATCCGTCGAGAGGGTGGCTCTGGCCACGCCGACGTTGGCGGCAGCACTCGATTCGGTGGCCACGGCGCGGGCCAGCGCGGCGCGCGCACTGTCGAGCTCGGTCGCCGAGGGCACCTTGCCGCCCGAGAGCTTGAAGACGTCTTCCAGGCGCGCAAGGTTGGCGCGCGACTCGGCGACGGTGGCCTTGTTTTGCGCGACCAATGCCCGCGCGGCGGCAAGCGAGGCGCGCGAGCGGGTCACCTGATCGCTGAACTTCGACGCGTCCAGCTCCACCATCACCTGGCCGGCCTTGACCTGGTCGTTCACGTCCACCAGCACGCGCTTGACCGTGCCCGACAGTTCACTGCCGACGTTGACGGAGCGCGTGGGCTGTAGCGTACCGTTCGCCGACACGCTAAGTGTGAGACTGCCCGTGCGCAGTTCGGCGGTCACGTAGGTGGGCGCGGCCTTGCCGGCGCTTTGCGCCTGCCAGAAAAAGACACCGCCGGCCACGAACAGCAGGGCGCAGAGGCCGAACCAGAGCGAGCCGCGCTTCCACCAGCGCGGCGGATGGTCCTCACCCAGCAGGGTTTGCAGGTCGGCGGGAGGGGTGGCGTTCTTCTGGCTCATGGCGGGTCGGTGTGAAGTGATCGTGCAGAGTGGCCGCGGGTGTCAGTGCGGGGCGGAGGAGGCTGCCTGGCGGACCGGCGCTGGCGTGGCGGCGACGGCGGCGGCGGATTCGCCATCGGGCGTCCAGCCGCCGCCCAGGGCCTTGTAAAGGCGGACGTGGTCGCTGCTGATGTCGGCGCTGGCGCTGGCCACCTCGCCCTGGGCGCCGATCTGCGTGCGCTGCGTCTGCAGAACGGTCTGGAAATCGACCAGCCCGCTGGCATACTGCTGGCGCGCCAGCGTCGCCGCATTGGTGGCCGCGTCGGCGGCATCCTTCAGGTGTGCCAGCCGCTCGCGGTCGCTGCGCAGGGCGACCAGCGCATCTTCGACATCCCTCAGGGCAACGAGCACGACCGAGCGGTAAGTCTGCAGCGACTGCTCGAGCGCGGCCTGCTGCGCGCCGACCTGCGCGCGCGCTGCGCCGCCGTCGAACAGCGACCCGCTGACGCTGCCCAGCACGCTGCTCGCCAGCGAGCTGCCGTCGATCAGCGAGCCGAGCGTGAGCGAAACCAAGCCCAGCGAGCCGCCGAGCGAAAAGCTCGGCCAGCGCGCGGCCTCGGCCTGACTGACGCGGGCGCGCGCCGCGCTCCACTCAAATTCGGCGGCGCGGACATCGGCGCGCTGGCGCAGGGTCTCGGCCGGAAAAGCGAGCGCCAGGTCTTCGGGCGCGGCCGGCACCGGGCTGATGGCAGCGAGTTCGGCCGACAAGGCGGACGGCGCCTGGCCGACCAAGACCGACAGCGCGTGCGATGTCTGGTCCGCGGTCTTCTGCAAGGCAGGCAACAGCGCGGCCGTCTGCTCGGCCGAGGTGCGCGCCTGTTCGACGTCGAGCGAGGTGACGAGTCCAGCCTGCAGGCGCCACCGCGTGATTTGCAGCGTCTCGCGCTGGCTCGCCAGGTTCTCTCGTGCGATGGCCAGGAGCGCCTGAGCGTTGCGCAGCGCGATGTAGTTCAGCGCGACCTCGGCGGCGACGGACACCTGCACGTCGCCCAGGCTGGCGGCGCTGGCCAGCGCGCTGGCCTCGTCGGCCTGCAGGGCGCTGCGCTGGCCGCCGAAGACGTCGAGCTCCCAGCTCGCGTCGAGTCCCGCCAGAAAGCTGTTGACCGTGCTCGTGGTGCTGCCCGAGCCGGTGCCGATGCGCTGCGCGCTGGCCGAAGCGCCGAGCGTCGGCAACAGGCTGGCCGCAGTGACATCACGCAGCGCGCGCGCTTGGCGCAGCGCGGCCTGCGCGCTGTTCACGCTGGTGTTGGCCTGCAGCGCACGCTCCACGAGGCGCGACAGCTGCGCATCGCCAAACCGCTGCCACCATTGCGCGAGCGGGCCGGGCGTGGCCGCCGTGGCGTCGATGCCGGCGCCCCACTGCGCGGGCACCTCGACCGCCTGCGGCGGCGCGGCGATCGGTGCCACCGAGGCGCAACCGGCCGCCGTCATCAGCCAGGCCGTCGCGGCGATCGTAGCGAACGTCGAACGGGTCATGACCAGTACTTGCCGCCGGTGATCGACAGTGTGATGGCGTTGCTGAAGCTGACCTCGGCGACCAGCTTGTCGTGGCCGTAGTTGTCAGCGACGCGGCGGCCGGCGGTGAGCAGGTAAGGAGCGAGTGAGTCGCGGGCCAAGATCGAAGATGTCATGGGAGCACTACTTCTTGTTGGAGAGGGGGCGGTGTCACGGTACGGATGGGTTGGTTGCTGAGGCCATGCGGCGGGGATGGTGGCTGCAGTTCGCCTTGCAGCCGAGCGCAGCCGTCGCCCACAGGCAGACAGGCAAGGTCCATCAGCACTCGGCGACTTCAGGCGTCTTCATGCTGGGGCGCCCGGCCACCCTGAGCATTACAGAGTTCGGCGGCGAGTGCGAAGAACTGCGCGGCTTTCGTCGGGCCTAGCGCCGTCTCAATACTCTCGTCAGCGCCCTGCCAGACATCCAGAACAACCGTCAGGATCGCCAGGCCATTCGGCGTCAGCTCCAGAACGTCGCTCCGTCGATCATCCGCATTCGTGTTTCGTGTGATGAACCCCAAGGCAAGCAGCCGATCGGTCATGGAACTCATGCTTCCCGGTGAAATACCGAACTCCTTCGCCAGATGCCTTTGCGAGGTCGGCCCAATGCGATGCAAGGCGTCCAGGATCAGGCCCTGACGATGACGCACGCCGGACGCTCTCAGCAATGCAGTCACCCGCTTCTCCATCAGAGTCGCCGCGTGCAGGAAAGGATGGATTTTTGCCGGATTACGAATCACGATTGCCCCTTTACATGAATAGTTCGGATTGATACTATCACGATTCTAATTAAAAGCAAGCTGAAAGCAACTGATACGCCAAGCGATCATGAAAGTACGACGCGTGCTCAGCTTCATGCCGTCTTTTCCCGCCGCCAGCACAACGCTTGCCCAGGCGCCATTGCCTGTCGCCGAGACAGCACAACCCCGCTGTCTTGACTACACCAAGGGAATTGCCTGCCCGGCACCGGGTGCGGTGTTCCATGGACGCGACGCGCCGCATGACGGCTCAAACCCCAGTATCCGCGATCAACCTCTATTCGAGGAGCGGACGAATCAATTGGTGGAAAAACCATGAAAAACATCAAGATATCTCTCTGGTCCATACTGATCGGCCTGACGCTCCTGTGGGCGCTGGCGAATGCCGACTTGCCAGACAGCTTGACCTTCATTGCGGTGCGCAATCTGCTCGTCCAGTATTCGGGCGTTCTCAGCATCGGCGCCATGAGTGTGGCGATGATCCTGGCGACCCGCGCCAAATGGCTGGAGTCGTGGCTGGATGGCCTCGACAAGTCCTACAGGCTGCACAAATGGTTGGGCATCGCCGCCTTGGTCACTTCGGTGCTCCACTGGGTGGCAGCCAACGGGCCGAAATGGATGGTCGGTCTTGGCTTGATGGAGCGTCGCAGCCGGGGCAAGCCGCCCGCTGGTGAGGTGGAGCTGGGCACCATCCAGACCTTCTTCAACAGCCAACGTGAATTGGCTGAGACGATTGGCGAGTGGGCGTTCTACGCTGCGGTGGCGCTGATCGCGATTGCGCTGATCAAGCGCTTCCCGTACAAGTTTTTCGTAACCACCCACACGCTGATCGCCATCGCCTATCTGGTCCTGGTGTTCCACGGCATGGTACTGATGCGCTTCGACGCATGGCTGCAACCGGTCGGCATGGTGACCTTGCTCTTGATGATCGGGGGAGTCGTTTCAGCAGTCCTCGCCCTGACCCGCCAGATCGGGCGCAGCCGCAGAGTGTCCGGCACGATCGAAACAGTGCGAACGTTCCCGGCAATGGGTGTCACGGAAATCCACATCCAGCTGGACGACGGCTGGAAGGGACATGACGGCGGCCAGTTCGCCTTTGTCAACTTCGACCGCCGGGAAGGCAAACACCCTTTCACCCTGGCCTCGGCCTGGGATCCTGCAACGCGCAAGTTGATGATCATCAGCAAGGGTCTCGGCGACTACACCGACATCCTGCCCGAGCGGATCAAGGCGGGCGACGCCGTGACCGTGGAAGGTCCCTACGGTCGGTTCACGTTCGAGGACGGGAAGCGTCGCCAAGTGTGGATCGGTGGTGGCATTGGCATCACGCCCTTCATTGCGCGGATGAAGGAACTGGCCCTGACTCCTGGCACGAAATCGATCGACCTCATCCATAGCGTCAAAGAACTTGAACCGGAAGCGCTGGAATTGCTGAAAGCGGACGCCAATGCTGCCAACGTTAATTTGCATGTTCTGGTCGAAGACAAGGACGGGCGGCTGAGTGGCGACCGTCTGCGCCAGATGTTTCCCAACTGGAAATCCGCCAGTGTCTGGTTCTGCGGCCCAGCGGCCTTCGGTCAGTCCGTGCGTGCAGACCTGATCGCACATGGTCTTGCGGCGAGGGACTTTCATCAGGAGCTCTTCAATATGCGCTAATCGACGTGCCAACTTTATCAACTGTCTACAAGAATCAAAGCTATGGAAAATGTAATGAAGCTCAGGACAGGCATCCGACAACCCTTCAGCCCTCTGACAGCGCCACGCAGACCACGCCACCGAGCGCCGTAGTCGCACCTCCAGCGGCGATCCGTCACGCGTGAATGTCGGCGTTGTAAGCCCGAACCCCAGAAAATTCCGTCAGTCTGGGGTAGAACAAGCAGTTGTGTCACCAGCCTCCACCTTGGAGCAAGCGGGAGCGTCATTTGCTCATCCATTTGCGCAGCAGGCGCTTTTTCAGGGAGGCGCGTTCCTGCGGATGGCGTCCCTTGTGGTTGGCGATGCGATCCTCCGTGGCGACCCGACGCTTGATGGGCCAGAGTAGGGACGGCCAGCCATCATTCGTCGCCGTCCAGGCTTCCGTGGCACAAGCTGCCTGGCGACAGCGCCGTCAATTACGATAGCGTTGCCTGTACCTCTTCCACATTGGGCATCATGTGGGAAACCTCCTCATCCAGATCGCTGGCCAGCTCGAAGAGATCAGCGACTTGGCTGCGCGATCCCGCGTTGATGACGGACGAAAAGAGCGAAGCAGCCGTTCGGCGCAATCTTGCCGTCCGTCCGGTGAAGAAGCCATACCGGCCGTCCGCGCCATGTACCGCCAACGGCCGCTCTGGCGAGAACTGGAGCGACAGCGAAAAGAACCGAGTGGCGGGTTTCGGATCGGTTAGCCGACGTTCGCGCCGGGCGATTTTTCGCCGCGTCGACGTCTCTTGATGGCCGGCAACCGCCGACTACGGTCTGGCTCGAAAGCAGTCGGTCTGCGAGCTGCTTCATCGTTGCTATGATCCTTTCTTGATCGCTGTTACGTCCGCCGCTCTCCAGGAACTGACAGCGTCAGTTATCCCATGAACGGCGGGAGCGAAAGAAGTTGGGTTACCTGAACGAGGCTGGGACGAAGTGAACGAAAGATGGGCCGGAACACCTCTGCTGTCGTGGGAAGTTATCAAGACAAACCACATAGCAAAGAGCCCAGCCCATGGAACGAATTGTAGCCGGCATCCACACGATCGAGCAGCACCTTGAGGCAATCAAGGAAACCCCGGAAGCGTATCGGCCGCCGCGCTGCCCGCATTGCGGCCTCAAGATTCTTTGGCAGCACGGACACTACGAGCGCAAAGCCGACCGGCGACCCGGGCAGTTCTCCCTCAATCCAGTGCCGATCTGCCGCTACTGTTGCTCCGGCTGTCGGCGCACCTGTTCGCGTCTGCCCGCGTGCATCGCCCCGCGCCGCTGGTACAACTGGTCGGTGCAGCAAGGCGTCCTGGAACAGCGGCTGAACGAACGCCCCGGTCACCACGGCGCACACGGCAACCGGCCCGACCGGCGGACTGCCGCTCGCTGGTGGGACTGGCTTCAGAAGAACAGCCTGCTGTTCGAGTTTCATCTGCGCGCCCGCTGCGCCGAACTCGGGCGAGCCGTCGACTTCGCTGCTTTCTGGAGCCGGTTGTTCGCATCCATGGGCTTGGTGCAAGCCATGACCCTTCTCGATCAGCAGATGAGCGTCCCGTGATGAGCTGATCCCGAACGAGCGGCGAACAGGGTAGACCCCGCCCGGGCGGGGTCCCCACACAGTTTGCTCCTGTCATTATCCGGGTCCTTCTGGTTTGATCACTCCTCCCATTTATCACCAGGAGTGGTCATGAACCCGATTGATCCGAAAGCCCTGTTTCGCCTGTCCGTGCTGGGTCCGCTGATCAGCCGCGAGCGGCTGGAACGTGGAGAACTGCAACAGCTCCTGCGGGAGCTGGCCAGCCGCGAGTACGCCATTCCCGGCACTCGTCGTCGGCATCTGAGCGAGAAGACGATCCAGGCGTGGTACTACGCCTGGCGTGCCCACAAGCTCGATGGGCTGACGCCCAAGGTACGCGCCGACCGCGGGCAATCGAAGCTCTCCGCCGCCACCCAGGCGGCCATTCTCGCCGCCAAGCGCGACAACCCGCGGCGCTCGCTGCGCCAGATTCGACAATTGCTCGAAGCCTCCGGTACCGTTGCCCGTGGCCACCTCGCCCGCTCGACCATCCACCGTCTGCTGCAGCAGCACGGCCTGTCACGGATCGCGGGCTCGGCCAGCCTGCCCGAGGAGAAACGCAGCTTTGTCGCCGCGACGGCGGGGGCGATCTGGTATGGCGACGTGATGCACGGCCCACGCGTGCCGATCGGCGGCAAACTCGCCAAGAGCTATCTCGTCTCGCTGTTCGACGACGCCTCCCGGCTACTCACGCACAGCGCCTTCTGCCCCGGCGAAAGCGCCCTGGACATCGAAGGCGTGCTCAAGCAGGCGGTGCTCAAGCGTGGCATTCCGCTCAAGCTGGTGGTCGATAACGGTGCTGCCTACCGCGCCGAGAGCTTGCAGGGGATCTGCGCCCGGCTGGGTATCCATCTGATTCATTGCCGGCCGTACGCGCCCGAAGGCAAGGGCAAGTTGGAGCGCTGGCACCGTACCTGCCGCGATCAGTTTCTCAGCGAACTCGACGAGCGCCATATCGCCAGCCTGGACGATCTCAACGCGCGCTTGTGGGCTTGGCTTGAGCAGGTGTATCACCACAGTCCGCATGCCGGTCTGGACGGCATCAGCCCCCTGGCGCGTTACCAGCAGGACTTGCCCAGGATTCGCCCGCTGGGACCGTTGGCGGCGAAGCTCGATGCCTTGTTCCGGCATCGCGTCAGCCGCCTGGTGCGCAAGGATGGCACGGTGTCGTATCAGGGAAAGCGCTTCGAGGTGCCGTTCGAGCTCTCCGGTCAGACGGTGTCTCTGGTGGTCGATCCGCATAGCGAGGTGGTGATCGGCGTCGAGGACGAGAACGGGCACGCGATCGGCGCGGCAACGCCGCTCGATGCGCTGGCCAATGTCACACGCCGGCGACGCCAGCCGGATCCGGCGGACAGCAGCCCGCCCCAGAAACCGGCGAGCGGTCCGAATCTGATCGAGCTGATCTATCAGCAATATTACGACCGCAAGGGGGAGTGAGATGGACCTGCAACACTTTGGTTTGCGGCATGCGCCGCTGGGCAAGGAATCAGCCGATCTGTGGGATGACGGGGCGCTGGGTCAGTTGGCGGAGCGCTTCGCCTGGTTGTTGCATTCACCCGGGGTCGGCCTGATCACCGGCGAACCGGGGGTGGGCAAGACGGCGGCCTTGCGCCAATTGACCCGCGGGCTGAATCCGCATCGCCACTTGGTGATCTATCAGGCGGAGACGGATTTCGGTCGGCTCGATATCTATCGCGGTCTGGCGCGCGCGCTGGGAGTGGAAGCGGGCTATCGGCGGGCGCAGCTGTGGCGCGATCTGAAGGAGCGGATCCTGCAGCTGGTCGATGGCCGCCAACTGGTGCCGGTGTGGATCATCGACGAGGCGCAGAATCTGCCGCTGGAGTTCTTTCGGGATTTGCCGGCCTTTCTCAACTTCGCCTTTGATACGCGCGACGTGATGGCAGTCTGGTTGATTGGTCATCCGACACTGGCGCAAACGCTGGAGCGGGCGCCTTATGCGGCGCTGGCCGGGCGCATTCAGGTCCGCGTGCAGCTCAAACCGGTGCTCGAACGCGAGCGCTTTGCACAACTGATCCAGCACAGCCTGAAGAGCGCCGGTTGCATGAATACGCTGCTCAGCGATTCGGGTCTGGAGATCTTGCGTCAGGCGAGCAAGGGATTGCCGCGGCACGCCGGGCGGATTCTGCGCACGGCGATGCGCCTGGCGGTGCCGCGCGGTCTGAATCATCTGCCGGACGATCTGTTGCAGCTGGCGATCGAGGAATTGCGATGAAGCGCCGTCCTGCTCTCCCGCTGTTCCCCGATGGGCTCTCCGATGAAAGCGCGGCAGCGCTCAGTGAATTCCTCAACCAGCTCGCCGCCGCTTGCGAGAGCCGCTACTTCGTACAGCTTCGCCGTTATCACCAGCGGCAGATGAATCTCTACGATCCCGAAGTCCCCTGGCGGACGCCACCGCTCCCGCCTCCGTAGGGCTTCCATCCCACGCAGCCGCCGGGATAGATCTTCCGCTGGCAGCGTGGGACTCGGCCATCGTTTCAACCTCGAAAAGCTTGGGCCGAGGCGTCTGAATCAGGGCGGGACGTAACAATCGCGCACAGGCGGCCACTGACGGGCCGTATGAACCAGTGTCAGTATCCACGCGGTGTTGCCGTCGATCTGGTACACCAAGCGATAGCTTTCGTGTGGGATCAGCTCGCGGGTGCCGGGAATCCTTCCCGACTTGCCACAATGGGGATGTTGGGCCAGCCGGGTGGCTGCGTCGCTGAACAGCTCATCTGTTCGCGCGGCCGCACGCGGGTTTTCGGCAGCGATGTAGTCTCATACGTCGGCGCGGTCCTGCTGCGCTTCTGGTGTCCAGACGACCCTCACGGGCGATTCGTCACATTAGGTACGCCGTGCGGAAAACTCGGCTTCGACCTCATCGTTCGATCGCCCCTGCCCGGCCCGCATCGAGGCCCGGCCGGCCTCGACCTTGTGGCGCAGGAACTCATCGTCGTCCCGTGCCTCGCGCTGGCGGTGAACAAACTCGCGCATGAGCTCGCGCAGCACTTGCGACGCCGGGCGGTGGGCGGCTTCAGCTTCCGCCATGAACTCCGCGCGCAGTTCGGGTTCCAGCTTCATTGTGAAAACGGCTTCTTTCGACATGATCAGGTCTCCTGTCAAAGGGTACTAACCAAGTCTATACATCATCATTACAACGCGCGCCTCACAAAGTGCAACAGGGCGAGTTGTAGTGTATCAGCCGTGCCGGCAAACATCTGCTTGGCAATGGGCTCGACAAGCTTGCAGAGCTATTGATAACCCATTTATCAATCGTAAGATGCCTGGAAGCTGTTGCGCACGCTCGATCGCGTTGTATTAGTATTTAATACAAAAGATCACCCCGGAAAGGAGCCGTCATGCCAAGAAACACCAGCGTCACCCTGGGCGAACACTTCGAGGGCTTCATCGCCCAGCAGATCGATGCCGGACGCTTCGAGTCCAAGAGCGAGGTGGTGCGCGCCGCGATGCGGCTGCTCGAAGAGCACGAACAGAAAGTGAGCGCCTTGCGTCAGGCCCTGGTCGAGGGCGAGACGAGCGGCGAACCCGTGCCCTTCGCGATGGCGTCGATCATCGAGGAGGCACGCCAGGAGGCCAAGAGCGGTTCCGTGGATGCTTGAACTGCTGGTTCGTCCACGCACCCGCCGCGACCTCAAGGAGATCTGGCGCTACACCGTTCAGCAATGGGGCGCCGCGCAAGCGGATCAGTATCTGTACGACCTCGATCGGGAGATCCAGGGGCTTCTGAAGTTTCCGGAGCTGGGAACGCCGTACGATCCTATCCGAGCGGGCTACCGGCGGCTGCAAGTGAAACGTCACCTGGTGTTCTATCGCCGCAACGGTCAGCGCCTTGAGATCGTTCGCGTGCTTCACGACGCCATGGATGTCAAAAGCCATCTATGACCCGGCGTGATCTTGTCGAAGAATTGGATGATGTACCCATGAGCGACACAAGCCCCCTCCCCGTCCTCCCGGCCGTCGCTTCACGGCTCCTGACCGCCGAACAGTTTCAACGCCTGGCTGACGTCCCGCCAGAAATCGAGTGGTTCGCCAATCTCGGCAACAAGGCCACCCGCCGCGCCTACGAAAACGCCCTCGGGGATTTCATGAAGTTCACCGGCATCGTGCAGCCCGAGGAATTTCGCACTGTCACCCGCGCCCATGTCATCGCCTGGCGTGACGACCTGGTGCAGCGCGCCTTGAGCGGCATGACCGTACGGCATCGCCTGGCGGCGCTGTCGTCGCTGTTCGAGCACTTGTGCGAGAAGAACGCCGTGACCCACAACCCGGTCAAGGGCGTCAAGCGCCCGCCGGTGGAAAGCTACGAAGGCAAGACCCCGGCCCTCGGCGACCACCAGGCGCGCAAGCCGCTCGACGCGCCCGACGGCGTATCGATCAAGGGCAAGCGCGACCGCGCCCTACTGGCCACCCTGCTCTATCACGCGCTGCGCCGCGAGGAGCTGTGCCGGTTGAAGGTCAAGGACTTCAAGCACGAGCGGCGCGGGGTGCCGCACCTCAAAGTGTTCGGCAAGGGCGGCAAGATCCGCTATGTGCCGCTGCACCCCGCTGCCAGCGGCTTGATCGGCGACTATCTTGAGATCGCCGGGCATGGCGCGGACGATGCCGGCGCGCTGTTCCGGCCGCTGCGCAACAACTGCACTACTGGCGGACTGGAAAAAGCGATCACGCCCGATGCGGTCTACAAGCTGGTGAGGCAATACTCGGCGGCACTGGGTTTCGCGATCGGGGCGCACGCGTTGCGGGCGACCGCTGCGACCAACGCGCTTGATCACCAGGCCGGAGGACAGTCCGACCTTCAAGGTCGCCTACTAGTGTAGTGTCTAAAAAATCGCTACGCACTTGATGCTACGGTCGTGGGCGCGCTGATCGCCTCGCGAGCACGCTGGATCTTGCGCAGGATTTTCTCGCCCTTGGCACGCCAGACGTATCGCTTCGGATCAGAGTGCTGGCGATGATCGGCTTAAGGGATTTTCCTCACTCGCCGTCGCGAGGTCGTGCGTCATCGAACTTGCAACGCCTGACAATTTCGCCAACAGGGGTTCGGCCGCACACATACCTCTCGTCCGAGCGTCCTGGTCAGCTATCCATCGTCGTCAGAGCAAGAAAGTCGATTTCGGCGGCACACCTTATCGGCCAGCCGCAGTTCGTCGGTGGAACACTGCCGGCCTTGCGCCAAGCTGTCAGCGTCATCAATGCGACCCACCCGAGGTGGTCGCCACAACTGCAGAGGTCGGAGAACGATTCCTGGATTGCGATAGTCGGCGCGGACCCACGACGCCTTCCACCTGATCCGCGACCTTGACGCTGTGGCCAGATCAACAACGCAAGAAGCGCAGCGTTTGCGGAAAGCCTCGATCACCTGGCTTGGCATTGCCCTCTGCCGGTGTCGTTACAGGACGAAAGCCGGCCGCTCGGCTCGGCAAGGTACAGACGCAGCCTAGGCCTCCGGCGTTCCCCCGTGAGGGACAACTCATTGGCGCATCTTTTCTTGTAGGTTATTTTGTGGGTCTGATTGCTTAAAAAATTCTATTGTTTATATTTTTCCTACACTTAAGCAAGCATACCGGCGGAAGCGGTGAGATTCGAACTCACGGACGGTTGCCCGTCGCTAGTTTTCAAGACTAGTGCAATCGACCACTCTGCCACGCTTCCTGCAAGCTCACCGGCGGTGCGAATGATAGCACGGCGCCGCCCCCCGGACGCGCCACAGCCTACCTGCCAACGACGCTTGCAACCCGACACCAGACAGTAATAGCGATTGAAACTTTTCGCATAGTTGGCTAGTCTCAGCGCCGTAATCCTATTTCGATCAACAGGAGGAAGTCCATGCAACCCCAGTTTCAGATGACCGGCCAAGCCACTCGCGAGGTGTCGCTGCAGCAGAACCGGGTTCTGCGCAATACGTTCATGATGCTCGCCCTGACCATGGTGCCAACCGTTCTCGGCGCCTTGGCTGGCGTACAGATGCAGTTTACGTTCATGTCCGGCAGCCCTCTGATGTCCTTCCTGCTCTTCCTCGGTATTGCCTTCTGCTTCATGTGGGGCATCGAGCGTACCAAGAACAGCGGCATGGGAGTTGTGCTGCTGCTCGGCTTTACCTTCTTCATGGGGCTGATGTTGTCACGCATCCTGCAGGTGGCGCTGGGCTTCAGCAACGGCGGCCCGCTGATCGCCATGGCCGCGGGCGGTACCGGCGTGATCTTCTTCTCGCTCGCCGCCGTAGCCACGATCACCAAGAAGGATTTCAGCTTCCTGGGCCGGTTTCTGTTCATCGGCATGATTGTCGTTCTGCTGGCGATCGTGGCCAACATTTTCTTCCAGATCCCGGCCTTGTCGCTGACCATCTCGGCGGTTGCCGTGCTCGTCTTCTCGGCGTACATCCTCTACGACATCAGCCGCATCGTAAATGGCGGTGAGGACAACTACATCTCGGCGACACTGTCGGTCTATCTGAGCATTTACAACGTCTTCGTCAGCCTGCTGAACCTGCTGCTGATGCTCAGCGGCGAACGCGACTGATCGGCGAGGGCATAAGAAAAAGGGCGGCCTTGGCCGCCCTTTTTCCGTTGACCGGCTGGCGCCGGCGCCGCCGGGGAGACTGCACGCCGTCAGGCCAGCAGCAGGCCGGCGGCGACCTTGCGACCCTCACCGATTAGAACATTGTAGGTACGACACGCGGCCGGCAAATCCATCACTTCCAGACCCTTCTGCGCCTGTACCAGCGGACGCATCAGGTCGGGAGTCGGAAAGCGCAGCCGATTACCGGTGCCGAGCAGAATGATTTCGGCGTCGAGCGAGGCCAGCCATGCGAAGTCCTCGACACGCAGGGTGTCGAAAGTTGCCTGCGTCCAATCCGGGATCAGGCGCTCTGGCAGCACCGCCAGGTTACAGCTGTGGCGGATACCGTTCACGCTGACGTAGCCCTCGCCGTAAGCGGTGAAGGTGTTCAGGCCGTCGGGTCTGTCGAGCTGTAGTTTCATGAAAATTGCGGCGCACAAAACCTTAAAGTACGATTATAGCTTTTTTGCCGATCGCCTCCAGAGAGGGACAGTGCGCAAGCGCCGCCCCGTAGCGCTCACCGATCGACGCGTCATCAACAGCGCTGCCACTACTCGAGCCCGGATCATGAGAGAGTTTTCCCGCATCCAACGTTTGCCGCCCTACGTCTTCAGCATTACCGCCCAGCTGAAGATGGCCGCTCGCCGGCGCGGCGAAGACATCATCGACATGAGCATGGGGAATCCGGACGGGCCGACGCCGCAGCACATCACCGACAAGCTGGTCGAGGCGGCGCTGCGCGAAAACACGCACGGCTACTCGGTCTCGCAAGGCATTCCGCGCCTGCGCAAGGCGATTTGCGACTGGTACCAGCGGCGCTACGACGTGAGCCTGGATCCGGAAACGGAAGCGGTGGTGACCATCGGTTCCAAAGAGGGCATCGCCCATCTGATGCTGGCCACCGTCGACCGCGGCGATACCGTCCTGGTGCCCAATCCCTCGTACCCGATTCACATTTACGGGGCGATCATCGCTGGCGCCGATATCCGCTCGGTGCCGATGACGCCCGACGTCGATTTCTTCGCCGAGCTGCAGCGTGCGCTCATCGAGACGACGCCGAAACCGAAGATGATGATTCTCGGCTTCCCGAGCAATCCGACCGCCCGCTGCGTGGACCTCGAGTTCTTCGAGCGCGTCGTCGCCCTGGCCCGCAAGCACGACGTCCTGGTCGTCCATGACCTGGCCTACGCGGACATCGTCTTCGACGGCTATCAGGCACCGTCGATCCTGCAGGTGCCCGGCGCACGCGAGGTCGCGGTTGAATTCTTCACCATGTCCAAGAGCTACAACATGGCCGGCTGGCGGGTCGGCTACATGGTCGGCAACGAAGAGCTGTGCCGGGCACTGGTGCGCATCAAGAGCTATCATGATTACGGCACTTTCACGCCGATCCAGGTGGCGTCGGTGATCGCCCTCGAAGGATCGCAGCAGTGCGTGGAAGATGTGCGCCAGACCTATCAGCGGCGCCGCAACGTGCTCGCCAAGGGGCTGCACGAAGCCGGCTGGATGGTCGAAGTGCCGAAAGCGTCGATGTACATCTGGGCCAGAATCCCCGAGTTCTACCGGCACCTGGGATCGATGGAGTTTGCCAAGAAACTGCTCCTCGAAGCCAAGGTCGCGGCCTCGCCCGGCGTCGGTTTCGGCGAATTCGGCGACGATCACGTGCGCTTTGCGCTGATCGAAAACGAAGAGCGCACGCGGCAGGCGGTGCGCGGCATCCGCGACATGTTCAGGAAGGACGGCCTGCTGCCGTCGGCTGGCGGTCGCGAAAGAGCCGCGCCATGAAGCCGATCCGCAAATCGAACAAGCTGGACCGTGTCTGCTACGACATCCGCGGCCCGGTCCTCGAACAGGCCAGGAAGATGGAGGAAGAAGGTCACCACATCATCAAGCTCAACATTGGCAATCTCGCCGCCTTCGGCTTCGATTCGCCGGAGGAAATCCAGCTCGACATGATCCGCAACCTGCCCAGTGCGGCCGGCTACTCGGATGCGAAAGGGATTTTCTCGGCGCGCAAGGCGGTCATGCATTACACCCAGCAGAAACACATCCAGGGCGTGACGCTGGACGACATCTACATCGGCAACGGCGTCTCCGAGCTGATCGTAATGGCCATGAACGCCCTCCTCAATGCCGGCGACGAAGTGCTCGTGCCGACGCCGGACTACCCGCTGTGGACCGCGGCGGTGAGCCTTTCCAGCGGCACGCCGCGCCACTATCTCTGCGACGAAGGCAACGACTGGTTGCCCGACCTCAAGGATCTGCGCGCCAAGATCACCCCGCGCACGCGCGCGCTGGTGGTGATCAATCCGAACAACCCCACCGGCGCCCTGTATCCGGAGAACGTGCTGCTCGAATTGGTCGACATCGCCCGTCAGCACAACCTGATCATCTACGCCGACGAGGTGTACGACAAGGTTCTCTACGACGGCGCAACGCATACCGCAATTGCATCGCTGTCGACCGACGTGCTCACGGTGACCTTCAACGGCCTGTCGAAAAACTACCGTTCCTGCGGCTATCGCGCCGGCTGGATGGTCGTCTCCGGCGATCTGCGCGACGCGCGCGACTACATCGAAGGCCTGGACATGCTGGCGTCGATGCGCCTGTGCTCCAACGTCCCCGGCCAGCACGCCATCCAGACCGCCCTCGGCGGCTACCAGAGCATCGACGACCTGGTCGCCCCAGGCGGGCGCATGTGCCGCCAGCGCGATCTGGCGTACGAGCTGATCACCGCCATCCCCGGCGTCACCTGCGTCAAGCCGAAGGCGGCGCTGTACATGTTTCCGCGCCTTGACCCGAAGCTCTATCCGATCCGGGACGACCAGAAGTTCATCGCCGAGATGTTGCAGAAGGAACGCGTTCTGCTGGTCCAGGGTAGCGGTTTCAACTGGCCGCACGCGGACCACTTCCGCCTGGTTTTCCTGCCGCACGAAGACGACCTGCGCGACGCGATCGCGCGTATCGCGCGTTTTCTGGAAGGCTATCGGCAGCGCGCGGCCACTCCCGCCTAGGCCGTGGCCTTCCCGCGCCCGCGCACCCGGCTTGCGAACCTTCACCCCCGACCCGCAACTTCCAGACCCTCAACCTCTACTCCTGGCTGCTCTATGAAACCTATCAATGTTGGACTTCTCGGAATCGGCACCGTCGGTGGCGGTACTTTCTCGGTCCTGGCACGCAACGGCGAAGAGATCGCCCGCCGTGCCGGCCGGCCCATTCAGGTCAGCGTCGTTGCCGACCGCAACCTCGAACGCACCCGCCGGCTGACCAAGGATAGCTGCCGGGTCACCGATGACGCGTTCGCGGTGGTCAGCGACCCGGACGTCGACATCGTCGTCGAACTGATCGGTGGCGATAGCGTCGCCAAGGAACTGGTCCTGCAGGCGATCGCCAACGGCAAGCACGTGGTGACGGCCAACAAGGCGCTGCTCGCCAAGCACGGCAACGAAATTTTCGCCGCTGCCCAGAAGAAGGGCGTGATGGTCGCTTTCGAAGCCGCAGTCGCCGGTGGCATCCCGATCATCAAGGCGCTGCGCGAAGGACTGACCGCCAACCGCATCGAATGGATCGCCGGGATCATCAACGGCACCACCAACTTCATTCTCTCGGAGATGCGTGACAAGGGGCTGTCCTTCGACGTGGTGCTCAAGGAAGCCCAGCGTCTCGGCTACGCCGAGGCCGATCCGACCTTTGACGTCGAGGGCGTCGACGCGGCGCACAAGCTGAGCATCATGTCAGCCATTGCCTTCGGTAACTCGATGAGTTTTGACCAGGCGCACATCGAAGGCATCAGCCAGCTCGACGCCGCCGACATCAGGTACGCCGAACAGCTCGGCTACCGCATCAAGCTGCTCGGCATCACCAAGCGCACCAGCGAAGGCGTCGAGCTGCGCGTCCATCCGACCCTGATTCCGACCAGGCGCCTGATCGCCAACGTCGAGGGAGCGATGAACGCCGTCCTGGTCAAGGGCGACGCGGTCGGCCCGACGCTCTACTACGGCAAGGGCGCTGGCGCCGAGCCAACGGCTTCGGCGGTGATTGCCGACCTGGTCGACGTCACGCGCATGCACACCGCCGACCCGGAGCATCGCGTGCCACATCTCGCCTTCCAGCCCGACGCGATGGTCGATCTGCCGATTCTGCCGATGGCCGACGTGATCACCAGCTACTACCTGCGCCTGCGTGTCGCCGACCGGACTGGCGTGCTCGCCGACGTGACGCGCATTCTCGCCGATCAGGAAATCTCGATCGACGCCATGATCCAGCGCGAGCCTGCCGAGGGGGAAGAACAGACCGAGATCATCATGCTCACCCACCAGACGCGCGAGCGAAACATCGACGCGGCGATTACCCGCATCGCGTCGCTCGACGCCGTCAAGGGGGCGATCGTCCGTCTGCGCCTGGAAGAACTTCTCTAGGAGCTGGCGCAGCGGGTGGCATCGGCGGCATTGCTGCCGACCCCTGCGCGGCCAGGTCGCGCAGGCTGATGCCGCCAACCGCCGTGTCGAGCGCCAGCCGCATGCGCTCGAAGACGGCGTCGACCGCCGGCGCTGCCGGTAGGCCGACGGGTGAAAAGAAGCGTTCCTCACCGGCGCTGCGTACCGTCTCCAGGACCTGCGTCACGCTGATCAGCGCCGGGTCGCGCCCGAGCAGGTAGAGCGGCGGGTCGTCGCTGCTCTGCAACAACAATTTCTCGCTTTCCAGGGCATCGACAACGGTCTGCAGGACGTGCCGCGGCATGCCCAGCAGGCGAATGAATTCCGTCAGCGAGGGCGTGCGCTCACCGGCCACGAACCTGCCCGTCACCAGAGCCATGGTCGACAGGGCCAGCCGCTCGCGCATGCGGTTGCTCAGTCGCGGTTCGCCGGCGCCGGCGTAGAGATACTCCGGGTGCTGGGCGTAAAAAGCGACACTGGCGCCGAAAAGCAGAATCAGCCAGCTCAGATAAAGCCAGATCATGAACAGGATCAGAATCGCCAGGCTCGAATAGATCGCCGCGTACTGGTTCGAAGTCGCCACGAAGGCCGCAAATCCCCACCCGGCGGTCTGCCAGGCAATACCGCCGGCAGCACCGCCGATCAGCGCCGGAAGCAGACGCACGCGCGCGTTCGGAATGAACATGTAGACAAAGGTGAAGGCAGCAATGACCAGCAGATAGGGGGTCAGCCGGCTGATCGTCTGTACCAGTTGACCAAGCATCTCGATGGCCAGCAGTCCGCGCACCGTCTCGACATTCATCACCGTGGCGGTGATGCCAAGCGCGGCGAAGACCAGGATCGGACCCACCATGAGCACGCTCAGGTAGCGGCTGAAACGATCGGCAAGCGAGCGCGGGCGCTGAATATGCCAGATGTAGTTCAGCGACTCCTCGATCTTCTGCATCAGGGAAATCGCTGTGTACAGCAGCAAGGCCAGGCCGAGCGCGCCAAGCACGCCGACGTTCATGTTCTGGATGAAGGCGGTAATACTCGTCGCCACTTCCTCGCCCTTTTCACCGAGGGGTTCGAGGAAGTTCAACAGCATCGGCTGAATCTGGTTGTGCACGCCGAACGCCTTGAGCACCGAAAAGCTCAGCGCCAGCAGCGGCACAATCGACAGCAGCGTCGTGTAGACCAGACTCATGGCGCGCAGGGTCAGTTGCCCGTCGACGACATCACGGATCAACAGCAGGAGCGTGCGCACGACGCGTATGCCGCGCGCCTGCCACAAGGACAGGCTTGCGCCCTGCCCCCCCCAGATGATGCCGTCCAGACGACTGCGCAGATTCGCACCGACTGCAGGCTTCACTTGGCGACCTCGAGTTCAAGTTGCAAGGTGACCGCCTTGTCGTTTGCCGCGCTCGCCGGGCGCGCCTTGCCGAGCAGCACGCGCTTGGCGCCCACTCCGTCGGCGCTGGTCATTTCGGCAATGATCGCTTCGCCGCGACGAGTGGCAAGTTGCGCCAGAGCCTCGTCGGAAACCGGCTGCTCCTTGATCATGCGCTCGAGAAGACTCTCGTAGAACGCCAGCGGCGGCCCCGCGGCCGGCTTCCCGGCCGGCGGCGTGCTGGCGGACGATTCCCCTGCCGGCTTGCCAGGCGGCCCGGCGGCAAGTGCACGCTGCTTCACCAGCGCCAGGACCTCAGGCGCATAGCGCTCGCTGAACAGCGCCTCGATCGCCACCTGCGCGCGCGGGTTGGCGGCGTCGACCGGACCGGGGTCCTCGCCAGGCGTCACTTCGAGGCCCATGCGGACGACAAGGTCGCTGCGCACGGCCAGCGACTTCAGCGCTGGCGTGTCCACCTCGGCCGCTTGCGTTGGCGGCACGAGAAGCTTCAGCGTCGTCCGTTCCTTCATCGCGCGCGCCACTGCCGCCAGTTTTTCGCGCTCGGGCGGGGCAAGAACGGCGCTGCCAGGTTCGAAGTCGATGCTGTCGAGTTTGCTGTCGCTACCGGCACCGAAAAGCGCACCGAGCGCCCGGAACGGCGCCGTGATGATGCCGCCGATCAGGTTGCCGAAGGCCTTGCCGACCACTGCCCCGTAGGCAAATTCCGGGTCGTTGAGATCACCGCTGACCGGCAGGCCGATGTCGATGACCCCCTGCGAATCGCTCAGGATGGCGATCGCCAGGTCGAGCGGCAGGTCTGCTGCGCCGGGGGTATCGACCTTTTCGCCGAGTTTCACCTGCTTGAGGACGATCTTGTTCTCGCCACGCAGCTTGCTGTCCTTGACCTTGTACTGCAGATCGAGCGCCAATTGTCCGCCGGTGATCCTGCGGCCCGCGAACTTGATGACGTACGGCGACAGCGAGCTCATCGTCAGGTTGCGGAAAGTCATCTCGATGTCGGTCAGCCTTGCCGGGCGAAAAACGCTGATCTGGCCGCGAATCTTCGCCGAACCGTACTTGTCGACGCGCGCGTCGAGCTGCACTTTGGCACTGCCCTTCGGATCGGTGCCGAGACCGGTGATCACCCCCTTCAACTCGTGCATGCGCGTGCCGAACTGGGGTCGCAGACTGAGGTCGGCAAACTCGAGAACGCCCTTGGAAATCCGGATGCGCGCGATCGTCACCGGGAAGGGATCGTCGACCGCCGCGCCTTCATCAGCGGCCGCCACTGCCACTTCGGCGGGCCCTGCAGCACCCTCCCCTCCCGCCGGCTGGTCGGTGGCAGCCGCGGACTCGCCGTCCCTGGGCTTCTTGAGAACGTCGGTCAGATTCACCGATTGGTCCTCGGCAATGATCAGGCGCCCCGCCGGCGCGACCAGCCGCAGCTCGCCGATGTCCAGGCGGTTCGGCTCGACGGTCAGCAGCAAATCGTCGCTGGCCAGCGCATCCCAGGTGACGAACGGCCGCTGCGCTTCGCTCTCGTCGATGCGTAGCTGATCGACCGCAAAACTGGCTTTGTAGACCAGCCTGGCGTTGGCGGCGGGATCGCCGTAGCGCAGACGCCCGGCGGTCGATAGCGTACCCGATGCCAGATTCAGTTCGGCGAACTCCGCCAGGTAGGGCTGAACGGGCGCCAGCGCGATGGCCGCCAGCTTGAGTTGCAGGTCCGCTGTGCCGTTGTCGGCACGAACACTGCCGCTGGCCTCGATTTCGCCGCCGCTGGCGACCTTGGCTTTCAACTCCAACTGCATCGGCGTGCTGACCCCGGTCGCGAACCCGGCGATGCGCGCACGGATGGCCTGCAGCCCGACGGCCAGCGGCGGTCCGCCGCTGCGATCTGCGAAACCGAGCGCGAAGCGATCGACCTCGATCGCCTTAACCGCCACCCGCCAGGCAGTATCCACCGCCGCCGCGGCACCAGTGGCGTCGGCCTCAGGCGCGGCAGCTGCCGCCGCCGCGGCAGCGCCGCGAGTGACGATCAGTCCGTTGAACCTGCCCTCTTCGTCGAGCCAGGCTTGCGCCTGTCCATCGTCAACAATGATCTTGTCGACGCTGATCAGCCGATCCTTCAGGCGCAGCACGCCGCCCGAGACCTTGGCGTGCGCAAAGCGCAACATTTCCGTCGCCGGATCGGCAGGACTGCGCACAACCGCATTCGTCAGCGCCACGCTAAGGCCATCGCCGCTGACCTCGACCGGACCGGCGGGCAAGGCGACCAGCAGCGAGTTGGCCGCAATGCTCGCCGCCGCGATCTGCGCGATTTCCGACGACGCGCCCTGGGCAACGGCAGCGAGAGACTTCAAGGCAAGCGCCACACCGTCAAGGCGAAGGTTCACGCCAGTGGAAGCAGGCGCGGCGGACGACCCACCAAGGGTCGCGGCAAGCGCACGCACGTCGAGGACTGCGTCCTGCCAGGCCAGGCGATCGGCGCCCTGGCGTGCGGCAAGGCCGGCCATCGACACCTGTGCAGCGCCAGCGTCGATGCGGAGCGCTGCGTCGTTCTGCGCCAGCGACAGCTTCTCGCCACCGATGGCGAGCTTGCGCAGATCAAGACCATCGGCCCCGCTCTCCGCCTTCAGCCCGGCAAAGGTCGTTTGTGGTTTTTCGATACCGAGGTCGAAACGCCCGTCGGCGATGCGCATGGCGATCTTCCCCGCAGCGACCAGCCCCTCCGGAAAAGCCAGGGTGTCGGCGCCACTCTTGAGCCGCGCGCCGCTCAGTGACAGCTTGGGCTGCGCCAGCTCGACGCGCGTTCCGGCCGCCGCCAACTCGATCGCCGGAGACGTCTCGACAGCGAGCGCAGCGACGTCAATGGCCAGCGCCTTCGCCGGGTCCGCATAGGCGAACTCGAGCGCCGAAATTTCGGCGCTGTCGACCACTACCCGCCAGCGGGGCGCCGCGCTTGCCGCCGCATCGGCAGGAAGCGCGGCGGGCGCGATGACCGTTTCCGTGTTCACGGCCACCGCCGCGTCGGCTTCCCGGGCGGCCGCCACTTGTGCTGCGGCGCTTGGCCCGGCTTTCCTGTCCGCCTTGTCCGCTTCTTCCACCGCGCCAGCCGCCGGGACCTTCGCCGTGGCGTGTAGCAACTTTTCCCAGTTGAGCTTGCCGTCGTCGTCAAAAGCGACGGCGACGTTGCCTTTCGCCAGCCGGAGAGTAACCAGCCGTGCCTCGCGTGCGGCGAGATCGACGCTCCCCTGCGATAGCGACAGCGTCTCAAGGGCGAGCAGCGGTGAAGCGGCTCCGGGCACGCTGACCGACAAGCCGCTGACGTCGAGAGCGACATCCTGCACGCTTCCCGACAGGCTGCCGCCGGCATCGAGCGCGAGGTCGAACGCGGCGCTGAGGTCGGCTTTCCCGGCGGGCGCGTCGATCGCCAGCAGACGCGGCAGACTCCTGACCAGCGTCGTCACCTGCACACCGTTCAGCGTCAGCCGCCCCTGGCTGGCCAGAGGGCTGAGCGCCAGTTCGCCGCTCGTCTCGACGCTCTCGTCGGCAGCGCTGTGCGCCGACAAGCGGTAGCTGGCCGCCTGCCCGGGCAGGCTGGAGAGATTGTCGATCTCGATCACCATCGGCTCGATGTGCGCAACCAGCGGCTGGTCGAGCAGTTGATCGGAGAAATCGACGCGACCGTCGCTCAGCGCGACGCGGCGGACGACAAACCGCGGCAAGCCCGCGTCTTCCGCAGCGGGCTCGCTTTCCGGCAGGCGTTCGATCAGCGCGGCGAAGTTGTGCCGGCCGTTCCTGTCGAGAGCCAGGTGCACCACCGGCGCCTCGAGGCGAGCTTCGGCAAAGGTCCAGGCGCGATCGATGACGCTGCGCAGCTCGAAATCGACCAGCAGGTGTTTGAAGCCAAGCAGCGGCTGGCCGTCGGGGTCGGAAAGAGCGAGATCGTCGACCTCGAATCTGAAGAGCAGCGGATTGAAGCGCACGTCACCGACGCTGATCGGGTGGCCGAGTTGCGCCGGGACCTGTTTTTCGACCTGCCACTTGATGATTGCCGGCAAGGCGAAAAAACCGCCGAGCACATAAAGGGCGAACAGAAGCACGGCGACAATCACCGGTTTTCTGGAAAAGAAGATTCGCAAGCTGTTGAGCATGGATGGGCGCTTCCACCGCCTAGACGACGGCTAGACCTCCGTAGTGGGTGCCAGCGACACGGGTTGGGCACGGCCGCACTGTGGCGGCGCTTGAGCATTAGCAAACCCGCCAGGAACTCTCTCGCATCTGACGGGACAGCCGGTTCCGACAGCGCGAGTGCGATGCTTGTTCCGGACGCTTGGCCACGCACCTCGACAACCCGGACACGCCGAGCCAACCGCGATTCATGATAACGCGTTGTAGCCGTGGAGCATAACGGCCAGCGCTCGCGCCCGGCTCGGCGCGCAAGGCTTACAATGCACCATTTGCCACGATTGGCCAGCATTGGCCATGCTGCGACTTTCCGGCCCTTGACCACACGCCACTCCACCACCCGACGCGTCCCACTTCGCAGTTCGGCGCGGACTTGCCGTGTGGCCATCGAGCCCTGCCAGCCCAACCCTTCGAAAGCCCCTCCGCATGCGCCCACCTCCTCTCGCCGGACTTCGCGTCCTTGATCTGACCAGACTTCTGCCAGGCCCGCTGGCCACCATGCACCTCGGCGATCTCGGCGCCGACGTGATCAAGATCGAGGACACCGGCGGCGGCGATTACGCGCGCACCGCGGGCGCGGTGCACGGCAAGACCAGCTATTTCGAACTGGTCAATCGCAACAAGCGCAGCCTCACCCTGGACCTCAAGCAAAGCGCCGGCGTCGAGGCGTTCATGCGCCTCGCCGCCAACGCGGACGTCATCGTCGAGGGCTTTCGCCCGGGCGTCGTCGATAAGCTCGGCGTCGGCTACCAGGCTGTGGCGGCGATCAACCCACGCATCGTCTATTGCGCGATCACGGGCTACGGCCAGGACGGCCCCTACCGCGACCGCGCCGGCCACGACCTCAACTACCTGGCCTACAGCGGCCTGCTCGACCAGATCGGCGTCGCGGGCGGCGCGCCGGCGATTCCGAACTTCCAGATCGGCGACCTGCTCGGCGGCTCGCTGAGCGCGCTGATCGGGCTGCTCGCCGGCGTCGTCGACGCCCGAGCCAGCGGCCGCGGGCGCTACGTCGACGTGTCGATGACCGACGCCGTTTTTGCCCACACCCTCTTCCCGCTGCTGGCAGTGCTCGACCGCGGACACGCCGTGCCGCGCGGCGAGGACCTGCTTTCCGGGGGCATGCCCAGCTACGGCGTCTATGCGACCAGCGACGGCCGTCACCTGGCGGTCAGCGCCATGGAGCCGAAGTTCTGGCAGACCCTGTGCGATACCCTAGACCGCCCCGACCTGCGTCCCTGTGCGTTTGCCACCGGCGCCGAGGGGCAGCGCATCCGCGGCGAACTGGAAGCGATCTTCGCCCGCCGCAGCCTGGCCGAGTGGACGGCCGTTTTCGACGGGGTGGACTGCTGCGTGGCACCCGTGCTGCGCCTCGAGGAGAGTGTCGACAACGCGCAGCTGCGAGCCCGCGAGATGATCGTCGAGGTCGCTGGCGTCAAGCAGTTCGCGCCGCCGTTCAAGATCAGCGAGCACCCCTTCGCAGCCCGCCACGGCGCTCCGGCCGCCGGCGAGCACAGTGCCGAAATCCTTGGCGAAGCCGGTTTCAGCGCCGGCGAGATCGCCGCGCTGCGCGCGCAGCAAGTGATCTGAAGCGAACCGGCCGAAGCCCACGCCATGCAAGGCATCGTGCTCCTGCTTCCCGATTTTGGCCTGATCCTGCTCGGCTGGGCGCTTTACCGGCTGGTCGATTTCGGCGAGAAATTCTGGAGCGGGCTGGAAAAACTCGTCTATTTCGTACTCTTTCCGGCACTGCTGTTCAAGGCCCTGGCCGGCACCCGAATCGATTTCGCCACCGCCGCCCCGCTGTTCGCCAGCGGCGCGGCGGCGCTTGGCTGTGGAGTGCTTCTCGGCCTCTTCGCAGCGCCCTTGTTCAAGCACAACAAAACGGTTTTCGCCTCACGCTTCCAGTGCGCTTTCCGCTTCAACTCCTATCTCGGACTGGCGGTAATCGGCAAGCTGCACGGCGCCCCGGGAATCGCCGCGATGGGAATTCTCATCGGCGCGATGGTGCCGCTGGCCAACCTCGCCTCGGTCTGGATGCTCGCCCGGCAAGGCAAGCTCGGCCTGCTCCGAGAAATGGTCCGCAATCCGCTGATCCTGGCCACCCTGGCCGGCTTTGCGTTCAGCGCCAGCGGCCTGGCGCTACCCGCCGCCGCCGGCCAGTTGCTGGGCAGACTCGGCGACGCGGCGGTCGCCCTCGGGCTGCTGGCCGTCGGCGCCGCGCTGAAGTTGCGCGGCACCTCCGGATCGCACGCGGCTTCCTGCTACCTGCTGGCGGTCAAGCTTCTGGCCGTGCCGGCGGCTGGGCTGCTGGCCGCCAGCAGCCTCGGCCTGAGCGGGGTGTATTTCGATACGGTGATCGTTTTCGCCGCCCTGCCGACAGCCACCTCAGCCTATATTCTGGCCGTACGCATGGGCGGCGACGGCCCCGGCGTCGCCTGGCTGGTTTCGGCGAACACGCTGGTGGCCATGCTCACGCTGCCTCTGTGGCTGACGATTGCCTTGCGCTACTGAGCAAACCCGAGCTTTCGCCAGCACTCATCGATCGGCCATCGCCGCCGCTTCCTCGCCGGCGACGGCTGGCTGGACAACGACCACAGCCACCGAGACGTTGTCGCTGCCGTCGCGCTCACAGGCGAGCTCGACAAGCCGCTGGCTCGCTTCCCGAGGCTGCCGAGAAGCGACGACCTCGGCAATCTCAGCGGGGTCGACCGATGCGTGCAAGCCGTCCGAGCAGAGCACGAAGGTGTCGCCGATCTGCGGCGCGGCGCAGCTTCGCGTGGCAATCTTCAGGCCCGAATAGGTCCCCAGAGAACGCATCAGGACGTTGCGCATCGGGTAAAGGCGGGCGGCCTCGGCGCTGAGCACGCCGTTCTTGACCATTTGCTGGACCAGGGTGTGGTCCTCGGTCAGTTGCCGACAATGGCCGTCTGCACAGTGGTAGAGGCGGCTATCACCGACGTGCGCAAAAAACACGCTGCCATCCACGATCACCAGCGCGGTGGCCGTCGTTCCCATCCCCTCCAGCGAGGGATCCGCCAGGCCGGCCTGGCAAATCGCGCGGTTCGCGTCGAGCATCGCCCGTTCCAGGACCCGTAAGCGATCCTCTCCCGGCTGCGCGGCAAAATAGCCGCGGCAAACGGTGTCCACCGCCAGCGTGCTCGCCACCTCGCCGCCGCGATGTCCTCCCATGCCGTCGGCGACCATCGCCAGCACGCCGAGACGTCTGCGCAGAGCGACGTCGTCCGGGCAAACAAAGGCCAGAGCATCCTCGTTGCTGCGTCGCACGCGGCCGACGTCACTGGCCATCCCGGCGTGCACGGTGTACTCGGGCGGCGGGTCGGAGATGGGGCCGCTCACGGGCGCCTTGGCAGGCATGGTGACCACGCCAAAGCCCGGTCAGCGCGTTCGCGAGCAGCAAGGAGTCCGGGGTCGTGCGCAGGGCGCTGCGCCGCGTACGTCGGGACGACTCTCAGCAGCAATGGTGGCTCCTTTTCGAAGGAGCGACCATTGTGCCATGCGTCTCCGCCGTTTCGCGCCCGACCTTCAGGAAGAAGCGCTTCACGACGGCGCTGCCGCGGCGGTCGGCCTTGCGGCACTCATGCTGGCTTGCCAGCGATGCCGTGAACGAAGTGTGCAGTGTGTAGTGGGCGTCAGTGGCAGACCGGCTGCCCCGATTCAACGGTTCGATGCACGGTGCAATCGTCGCAGATCTCCGGCAAAGAAAACCTTCGCGTCAAACGCCATCGATTGCCTCGTCGCCGGCCGCGCAACCGATCGGCAGGGTGACGCGGAAACAGCAGCCTTCGCCGTCTTGCGCGCGCACTTCGATGCGTCCGCGGTGACGCTGCACGATACTGTGCGAGAGCGACAGGCCCAGCCCGGTGCCCTGACCAACCGGCTTGGTCGTAAAAAAAGGCTCGAAGACGCGGGCCAGATTCTCCGGCGCAATGCCCTTCCCGGTATCGCTGACTTCGACCCAGACGGTGTCTGCTTCGCAGCCGGTTCTGAGGGTGATCCGGCCATACCCTTCGATCGCCTGCGCCGCATTGACCAGCAGGTTCATGAATACCTGATTGATCTGCGAAGGCGCGCAGTTCACCAGCGGCAGCTCAGCGTAGCGCTTCTCCACCTTCGCCTTGTGCTTGATTTCGTTCCAGACAATGTTCAGCGTACTTTCAAGGCACTGATGCAGGTCGCTCCGCTGCCAGTTGGGCTCGCCTGGCCGCGAGAAGTCCTTGAGGTCGAGAACGATGCGGCGTACGCGGTCCAGCCCCTCGCGTGACTCGTCTACCAACCTCTTTAGGTCCACGCACAGATCCGAGTAACCGATCTCCTCCTTGATCTGTTCGACCCGGGCAGCGCACTCGGCGCTGTGCGATCCGTCTTGTTCGTAGGCATCCACCAGCCGCAGCAGGTGGTCGGCATACTCGCCCAGGACGTCAAGATTGGAGAGCGCGAAACCGACTGGATTGTTCACCTCGTGTGCGACCCCGGCGGCCAGCTGGCCGATCGCCGACATCTTCTCCAGTTGTCCGATGGCCGCCATTTTTTCTGATCGCAGCAACCGGCTGTGCGCCTCGGCGAGCTTTCCCTGGGCGATCTTGTCCTGGGCGATCTTGTCCTGGGTCAGGTCGGAGAACACGCCCACCAGATGCGTGAGCACGCCATCGCCGTCGTGGATCTGCGTGACCGAGAGAGACTGCGGGTAGAGTGAGCCGTCCTTGCGCCGGTTGATGACTTCTCCATGCCAGCCGCCCTCTTCGAAAATAGCCGCCCACATCCGGTCAAAAAAGGCACGGCCATGCTCGCCTGAGCCAAGCAGACGCGGCGTCATGCCGCGCGCCTCCTCCGCCGAATAGCCGGTAATCTCGGAAAAAGCGCGATTGACGCGCACGATGACGCCGTCGGGCCGGGTGACGACGAGGCCTTCCTGCACACTCTCGAACACCTGGTCGGCGAGCGCCAGCTGCTCCTCCATCGCGTATCGTACGGTGGTGTCGCGCAGGCTGACGGCGGTTGCCGGCTGGCCAAGCCATTCGAATCGCGACGCACGCAGCTCGGCCCGACCGATACAGCCCGCACGGTCGATGTACTCGATTTCGGCATGCCTGCCGTCCAGCGTGATCGGCAGGCCAAGATCCTCTCCGACGAGTTCGCGGCCACCAAACATGTGATACGCGCCACGGTTGGCGTAAAGAACGACGCCCACCACATCGAGCACCAGAATGCCGTCCGGAATCGCCTCCAGCAAGCCAAGGATAGTGTTTTCCTCGTACGACGGGGCTTGTTGTTGAAGAGCGTGCAAGTTGGTGATCATCGGTCGGTCCCTGCGTCGTCAGTTACGCTGAACAAGTGGTAGCAATTCCTGCCGGCCCGTTTGGCCTGGTACATTGCCTGGTCGCATCCCAAGCCCTACGCTCCGCAGGTCCGCTGCTGGTCTGCTGAACCGTTCGCAGGCGCTGCGGTTCCATAAAGCACCTTGCCCCGAAGACCAGGAATCAGAATGCCGTCGCTGGTCGTCTCGACGATGGCGTTGAGGTGCTCGCGACTTCCGTGCCGTAGCCTCTTCGGCGCTCGCGTGCTCTCGCCAATCGACATCGCCTGCCCTCGCCTGCCGACCTACTCGCCGAGTTCTTCCCTGAACAGCGAACCCATGCGCTCGATTTCCGGCTGCGCGATCTGCATCGGCTGGCCGGAAAGAATCCCGGAGATGCCGTGGAACTGCGCGCCGATGTGCATCCCCTGCCCGTCGATGGCGTACTCCCTGATCCCCTTGTCGTGCATCGAGCCACGCATCTTGAGCACCGTAATACCCCGCCGCATCTCGCCGAACATTTCCACATAGCGCAGCAGGAGGATCGAGTCGGTAATCGTGGAAATATGTTCCTCGGTGATCGACGCGCCCCCCAGCAAGGTCGGAGTCGTCGACGAGAACAGCCCGACGATCTCCTGATGCTTGATGAACGACGTGATGCCGATGACAAATTCGCGAAAACCCTTGCCGGTGGAAACCCGTTCCAGTGCTGAAAGGCTGTCCACCGCGACGCGCGTCGGCTGGAAGGCGCGAATCTCCTTCTTCATCCGGATCAGGTGGTCTTCGAGGCCCATCACCTCGGGGTACACGCAGACCACCTTCAGCCGGCCTTCCTGCTCCATGGTCTCGAAATCCATTCCCCAGCCGGAGGCATTGCGAAAGAGCTGCTCGCGACTTTCCTCGAAGGCAAACAACAGGCATCGATCGTCCTGCTTCTGCGCGCCACTGACGAAGGCGGTCACCAGCAGCGTCTTGCCGCAACCAGTCGCCCCCGAGACGAGGATGATCGAGTCCCGGAAAAAGCCGCCGCCGCACATTTCGTCAAGCGTGTCGTTACCGGACGTCACGCGCAAGGTCGACGACTTCTGCTCCAGCTTGGTCTCCGAGAGGGGAATGATCACCAGGCCCTCGCCGGGAATGACCGTGAAGGGGAATTCACCCTTGGCGTGGTCGGTACCCCGGAACTTGAGGATCTCCACCGTCCTGCGCCGTTTCTCGTCGTCGAGGACATTGCGCAGAATGATGACGTTGTCGGCGACGAACTCCTCGACGCCAAAGCGGGCCAGCGTGCCGTACTCCTCGGTTCTCTCGGCGGTCAGGATCGTCGTCACGGCCATTTTCTTGAGCGCCACGGCCATCCGATAGAGCTCACCGCGAACCGTCGCGACATCCGAGAACTGACTGAATACGGCTCCCAGCGAGTCGACGGATACGCGTTTCGCCTGCACCCTGCCGACCGCATACTCGATGCGCGCCACCAGGGCGCCGAGGTCGTAACTGCCAGCCTCGACAACCTCCTGATCAGGTTGCGGGCTGGCGTCGACGAAAGCCAGCTTGCCGTCGCGCACGAACTCCCCGAGTTCCCAACCAAAGCTGAGCATATTGCTCATCACGTCGTCCGGCGACTCTTCGAAGGTGACGAAGACGCCACCCTCGCCGCGACGGATCCCCTCGACAAGAAACTGCACGGCAAAGACCGTCTTGGAGCTTCCCGCGGTCCCCGACAGGAGACAGGTGCGACCCTTGGGAAGCCCGCCCACGGAGACATGCTCGAAACCAGGAATGCCGGTTTCGAGCTTTTCCACTGCCGTGATCACTGAGCCGGACATGACCTATTTCCTCTTTCGTTCGTTGGCGCCACCCAGCGCCGCAATGTCAAGTCCGAGCAAGACCTTCTCCGTATCGCTGAGATCCCCGATGACTCGCCGCAAGGGCGGCGGCAGCTCTTTTACCAGGGTCGGCGTGGCAAGGATCTTCTGATCCTCCGCCAACTGCGGCTGCTCGAGGACGTCGATCACGGTCATTTCGTACGTTCCCTGGAGTTCCTCGGCGCAAATCCGCTGCAGGTTCCTGATGCCCTTCTCGGAACGCGGCGTATGCCCCGTCACGTAAAGGGTCAGTCTGAATTTGTTCATGTGGATCCCTTCTTTGCCCGGCCGTGCAGCGCTTGTGTAGTCGAATTCGGCTCAGGATGGGCCGCGGCCGGGACGCGGTTGTAGTTCTTGCGATAAAACGACAACAGATTCCCCATCAGTTCAAGCACCAGGAAGCGCCCTTCTTCGATCATTGCCTTCGCCTTCGCCGCGGGAACGCCCTTGGTGTTTCTTGTCAGCGTCTGCGAGTGCAACTCGGCGACATCGCGCGCACCGGCCTGCAGATAACCCAGGTCGTCGGCGAGTTCCCGCAGCTGATCGGAAACGGGATTATCGACCTTGAAGGCCAGGTTCTCCACCGCCAGCTCCAGCGTCCTGCCGTACCTGTGCACCAATTCGTCAAATACGCCCTTGGCCGAGCGTGAGAGTGGCGCCGAACCGTACATACTGCCGACGACGGATAATACAGGAGAGTTGGCCACCGTATACCGTCGCTCGATCTCCTCAAGGAGCTTCTCCGACTGCTGCAACTGGAGGCGCGCCTCCTCGAGCGCAGCCTGGTCGGCTTTGTGCTGGGTCAGGTCGGAAAAGATACCGACCAGATGCGCAACCTGGCCATCGCCGTCCTGAATTCGCGAGATCGAGAGCAACTCGGGATAGAGCGAGCCGTCCTTGCGCCGGTTCACTATTTCGCCGTGCCAGAACCCCTGCCCGGCGATCGACTCCCACATCCGCTCGAAGAAGGCGCGATCGTGCTCGCCCGATTTCAACAGACGCGGCGTGTTGCCGAGCGCTTCTTCAAGCGAGTAACCGGTGATGGTCGTAAACGAGCGATTGACGCTGACAATCACCCCATCGGGTCGGGTGACGATGATCCCTTCGCGGGCGTTCTCGAAGACCTGGCCAGCCAGCGCCAATTGCCTTTCCAGGGCGCGTCGTTCGGTAATGTCACGCAGGCTGGCAACGGTGGCCGGTTGCCCCAACCAGTCAAATGTCGCGGCGCGCAGCTCGGCACAGCCGACTCGGCCCGCACTGTCGATCACCTCGATGTCGGCATGACTTTCGCCGGCCATGATCGGCAGGCCAAGATTCTTGCCGAGCAGCCGGCGGCCCCCGAACATGCGATGCGCGCTGTCGTTGGCATAGAGGACGATGCCCATCGCATCGAGGACGATCATCCCGTCCGGCATTGCCGCGAACAGGCGGAGAATCGCGTCCTTGTCGAAAGACGGATCTTCCTGAACTTTTTTTGGGCGCAGGCTCATCGCTCAGTCAAAGGCTTGGCGCGCGAGGAACGAAACATCGATCAGCCGCCCTCGCCACCTGTGCCATCGCTGGCGATGATCGAGAGAATCTTCTCGGACTGGGAAATGGCGCCGAGCAGCTTGAGGACCGGCAAGGGCACCAGGCGGACCAGCGTAGGGGTGGCAAAAACGTCGCCCTGAAGTGCTTTCTCCGGCTCCTCGAGAACGTCGACCACGTCGAGCACCCAGTGGTCCAGGCCGACTTCGGCGTTCATTGTCCGGCCCAGACTGGCGACCTGTTGCCGGATTTCGTCATTGACCCCGGCGACGTACAGGGTCAGTTGGAGTTTGCTCATGGCTTGCCTTCCTTCGCGCGGGGGTGGTCAATCGCCGTTGATGATCGACTTCACGATGATGCGGATTTGCTTGGGCGAAAGTGGCTTGGCGGCGAGCTGGAAACGAAGGCCGGCCTGTTGGGCACGGCGCAGCCCTTCCATGTACTCCTGGGCAAAAGCGGTGGCAACATAGACCGGAATCGTCGCATCCGTGGCCTGCAGACGGCGCAGCGTTTCGACACCGTCCAACCCGGGCATCTTGAGGTCCAGGAACACCAGGTCGGGACGCCGGGCAGCCGCAAGCTGCAGACCGATCTGCCCGCTGTCTGCCAGCTGAACCTCGTAACCGTCATCGGCCAGCGCGAGTTCAAAGGCGTCACGCACGGCGCGATCATCGTCGATTACCAGAACCACTCCTGCCGTCATCAGGCTTCCTCGGGGAAAACATCAAGTTCAATGGAAAACACCGCGCCGCCGTCCAGCATGTCGGCCAGGGTCAATTTTCCGCCCGCATTGTCTATTAACTGCCGAGAAACCGCCAGACCCAATCCGGTGCCGCTACCCGTCTCTTTGGTGGTGAAAAATGGATCGAAGATCCTGGCCTTGATGGCGTCCGGAACACCAGGACCATTGTCGGCGACACGTAGCACGGCACGCGAGTTGTCGAACTGCTCGAGCGTGACACTCACGCAATGGGGGCCTGGCGACTCCTTGAAGGCGTGGCAGGCGTTGAACAACAGGTTGAGCAGCACCTGCTGCAGCGCATCGTGACTGCAACGCAGGCGCGGCACGGGCGCCGGCAGGCGGAGGTCGACCAGGACATCCGCCTGCCGGCGCTCGCCCTCGATGAGCACCAGCGTGTCGGCAAGGACCCGCGCCGGGTCGCAACTCTGGTCGGCGACCGAAAGTGGCATGCGTGAAAACACCAGCATGTTCTTGACGATGCGCGCAATGCGCTCGACTTCGCCGACGGCACGCTCGAGCATGCTGCGCGGCCGCCCCGCCTCCAGCTTCCCGATGGCGTATTCGAGATAGCCGAGGATGCCCATCAGCGGATTGTTCACTTCGTGGGCGACGCCACCGACCAGCGTTCCCAGGGCGCTCAGCTTTTCCATATGCAGCATTTGTGCCTGCGACTGCTCGAGCGCCTGGTGCGCCGCTTCGAGTTTCGCCGTGCGCTCGACGACCTTTCCTTCCAGCGCCGCGTTCAGCGTTCTCAGCTCTTCCGTGGCCATGGCATGCGCACTTTCGACCTTCTTCAGTTGCTCCGCCATGGCGTTGAAGCTGCGTGAAAGCGTCCCGAACTCGTTACTGTCGGCGACCGGAATAGCCTGTTCCAGGTCGCCACCCGCTGCCCGGCGCAGCCCTTCGAGCAGCACCTCGAAGCCCCGGTTCAGGCGTCGTGACAAGAGACTCAGGAAAAGCACGCTGAGCAACGACAAGGTGACCAGCACGACGATGATCCGCGTATTCGCTGCACCGCGGACGCGCCCCATGGCCGCGCGCTGAAGATCGGCCAGTTGCTGCGCCTTGAAGCCCAGGCCCTGGACATTGACCAGCAGCGCACCGATGACCTGCTCGCGTGCGCTGGGGTGAGCCTCGAGCAGCAGGTCCAGCAAGCGCACACCGTCCTCATGGTCCTGGCGGAGGGTTTCCAGCAGTTGCTCACCCTCGGGCTCGATGAAGCGCGCGCCGGCCAACACGCTGCTCAGCGAGACCTGTTGTCGGCGCAACTGGGTGCTTGCCCCGGAACTACCGTGGAGCAGGAATTCCTGGGTCAGGATGTTCATGTTGGACACCTCGCGACCAAGCTGCTCGGCGACGTCTGCACCCTGGCGTATGCGCGCGATCTCATTCCAGGAAGCCCACAGGACGCCACCTACCAGAACAGCCAGCAGGGCAGGCAAAAGGGCGGCAATACGGAGCTGGCTGCGAATGAGCATGGCGGCGGATTTAGTGGGCGAGCATCACGGTGGCAGGCTTGACCACTGGCAAGGCATCCGGACGGATGAAAGACTGCCGCTCGCCTTGTCGGCAGGCGCACCCGCCAGGATGCTCCGACACGACTAGACGATCCCCGCTTGCCGAAGTGCCGCGATCTGCGTGTCGCTGTGGCCAAGTTCGCGCAACACGGTCACGCTATCTTCGCCGAGTGCCGGCGGTGCCTTGCGGTAGCCGACCGGCGTCGCTGACAGGTGTATCGGGTTGGCGACCTGCGGTGCGCTGCCGCCGCTGGCGTGCGGCATGTCGAGGCGCATGGCACGCGCCACGACCTGTGGGTCGGCGAAAACAGCGGCCAGATCGTTGATCGGGCCACAGGGCACAGCCGCCTGCTCGAGCGCGGCCATCCATTCGCCGGTCGTGCGCAACACGGTGTTCTGCCGCAGCAGTGGAATCAGCGCCTGGCGGTGCCTGACCCGCGCCGCGTTGCTGCTGAAGCGCTCGTCGCCGGCCCACTCGGGATGCCCGGCAACGGCGCAGAAGCGGGCGAACTGGCCGTCGTTGCCGATGGCCAGGATCATGTCGCCATCGGCGGTCGGAAAGTCCTGATAGGGGACGATGTTCGGGTGGGCGTTGCCCATGCGCCGGGGTGCCGTCCCGGATACCAGATAGTTCATGGCCTGATTGGCCAGGCAGGCGATCTGCACGTCGAGCAGGGCGAGGTCGATGTGCTGGCCGTCGCCGCTGCGAAACCCGTCCCGGTCGCGATACGCCAGCGCGGCGAGAATGGCGTTGCCGGCGTAGAGACCGGTGAGGATGTCGGTGAGCGCGACGCCGACTTTCTGCGGCCCGGCGCCGGGCTCGCCATCCGGCGTGCCGGTAACGCTCATCAGGCCACCCATGCCCTGGATCAGGAAGTCGTAACCGGCGCGCTCCGCGTAGGGTCCCTGCTGCCCGAAACCGGTGATCGAGCAATAGACGAGCTTGGGGTTGAGCACGCGCAGGCTGTGCTGATCGAGGCCATAGGCGGCCAGACCGCCGACCTTGAAGTTCTCGATCAGCACATCGGAGTTGCACGCCAGCCGACGAACGATTTCCTGCCCCTCGCGACGGGTGATATCGACGGTCAGCGAGCGTTTGTTGCGGTTGGTACACAGGAAGTACGCTGCCTCGCGCGTCGCCTGGCCGTCGCCATCGGCCAGCCACGGCGGCCCCCAGCCGCGCGTGTCGTCACCGCAGCCCGGCCGCTCGACCTTGATCACGTCGGCGCCGAGGTCAGCGAGCAACTGACTGGCCCAGGGGCCGGCGAGTACGCGTGACAGGTCGAGCACGCGCAGATGCGACAGTGCGCCGCCGCTGTTCGCCCGCGAAACGGTGGACATCGCCGGCGGCTTCAGAAAGCGGCGATGCCGGTCTGTGCCCGACCGAGGATCAGCGCATGCACGTCGTGCGTGCCTTCGTAGGTATTGACCACTTCGAGGTTGACCATGTGGCGAATGACGCCGAACTCGTCGGAGATACCGTTGCCGCCGAGCATGTCACGTGCGCAGCGCGCGATGTCGAGCGACTTGCCGCACGAGTTGCGTTTCATCATCGAGGTGATGTCCGGAGTCGCCGTGCCTTCATCCTTCATGCGCCCAAGGCGCAGGCAGCCCTGCAGGGCCAGGGTGATTTCGGTCTGCATGTCGGCGAGCTTCTTCTGGATCAACTGATTGGCGGCCAGCGGACGACCGAACTGCTGGCGATCGAGGGTGTACTGGCGCGCCGTGTGCCAGCAGGACTCGGCCGCGCCAAGCGCCCCCCAGGAGATGCCGTAACGCGCTGAATCGAGGCAGGTAAACGGCCCCTTCAGGCCACGGATGTCGGGGAACGCGTTCTCCTCGGGAACGAAGACCTCGTCCATGACGATTTCGCCGGTGATCGAGGTGCGCAGTCCGACCTTGCCGTGGATGGCCGGCGCCGACAGGCCTTGCATTCCCTTGTCGAGGATGAAGCCGCGAATCGCGCCGGCGTCGTCCTTGGCCCAGACGATGAAGACATTGGCGATCGGTGAGTTGGTGATCCACATCTTGCTGCCCGACAGTCGGTAGCCGCCGTCAACTGCGCGCGCCCTGCTGGTCATGCCGCCGGGGTCGGAACCGTGGTTGGGTTCGGTAAGTCCAAAGCAGCCGATCAGTTCGCCACTCGCCAGACGTGGAAGGTACTTGCTTTTCTGCGCCGCGCTGCCGAAAGCGTGGATCGGCACCATCACCAGCGACGACTGGACGCTCATCATCGAGCGATAGCCCGAGTCGACCCGCTCGACCTCGCGGGCGACCAGACCGTAGCTGACGTAGTTGAGGCCGGCGCCACCGTACTCGTTTGGAATCGTCGCGCCAAGGAGGCCCATCTCGCCCATTTCGCGGAAGATCGCCGGATCGGTACGCTCGTGGCGAAACGCATCCTGAACGCGCGGCAGCAAGCGGCCCTGACAGTAGTCGCGCGTGGCGTCGCGCAGCATGCGCTCGTCTTCGCTCAACTGCGCCTCGACAAGTAACGGGTCGTCCCAGCAAAAGCGTGCTCCGGATGCATTGGCCATCGACATCTCCTGAGTATGGTTTTGACCTTCCTGCCCCCGTCGGCCCCCTTGCGCAATGCATCGGTGAGTGGCAGACAGCAGCAGGGATTGAGTATCCTGTGCCGATTGCGATCAGGCAAGCCTTTGCCGGCGCCGGCGCCAGGCCTTGATCAGATACAGCCGCCATGCCGCCCGTGTCGCCATATAGCCCGACGCCGAGAGTGCGCTGGCGAGAGCGACGAGGCCCAGTGCCAGTGGCTTGGCCACCACCAGCATCCATGCCTGCATGGCCTCGGTCCACGCGGCAAAGGCGGTGACGCTGAACTCCGGCGGAGCGACGAAGCCCGCGCTATCGCCAGTCAGCAAGCGCCCCAGCTGATACGCGACCAGGTACAGCGGCACGATGGTGAAGGGATTGGTGTACAGAGTGACGAGAAGAGCCAGCGGCAGATTGATGCGAAACTTCACCGCGGCAAGCGCCGCGCCGATCATTTGCAGCGGGCCGGGAATCAGCCCGCAGAACAGACCGGTGGCTACCGCGCCGGCGGCCGAATGGCGATTCAGGTGCCACAGCCGCGGGTGCAGCAAGGACGACTGGAACGGCCGCAGCCACGGGTTGTTGCGGATGGTTTCCTGAGCGGGAAGGTATTTCTTGAGATAGCTGCGCATCCTGCTCATTATGCGCGAGAACAGCCGTTCGCTGCAGACACCGCCCCCTCCCCAGGTCTTGCTCGCGGGCCCGGATCGCCAGCGGCTTTTCCCCGCTCATTCCCGCCGCTTGCGCAGCACTCCCGAGCCGGCGGTACGGATATTGCCGGCCCATATCAAAGACAGTCCACGGCCGGCGTCGGAAAATCCGCTCTTTCAACCCCCTCGTTGCTCACGGAGACCATCATGCATGCTTGCGACCAGCCCACCCAGGAAGCCGTCTATCCCTTCGACGCACGCGGCGTCGCCAAGCGCTTTCGCCACGCGGCGATCTTTGGCGCCCTCGACGCCTTGCTCGCCGGCGAAACGATGCGCTTTTGCAACGATCACGATCCGCTGCCCTTGCTCGCCCAGTTGCAGGCACGCTTCGGCGACGCGCTGCAGATCAAGTACGTGCAGCGCGAAGCGGGCGCCATCGTCATCGACTTCACCAGAATGGCTTGACAGCAGACCGCCGCAATCGCCGCCAGCAGGCGGCCAACTGCGCGCGCGCGACGGCCTCTAGCCGCCGCCAGCCAGGGGCTGGGCGACCTGTTCCTGGCGCCAAGGCGGCTGGCGAGAGGGTGACGGGGTGCTGATCTACCTGGGGTTTTCTGCCGTCGCGGTCTTCCTTGCCGCGCTGGTGTTACTGCATTCCGGCGGCACGTCGGTCGCGGCAGTCGCACACCTGGTGTTCACCGTCGCCGTGGTGCCGCTGATCTTTGCCGCCATCAGCCATTTCATTCCCGTGCTGACGCGCAGCCGCGCGGCCCCACGCGGCGTTGTGCTGCTGCCACTGCTGCTGCAGGTGGCCGGCGTGGTGACCTTTCTCGCCTTCCGGGGCACGCTGCCGGAGAGTGCTGTGTACGCGGCGGCGAGCGTCACCCTTCTCGTCGCACTGCTGTTTTCCGGCTGGATGATTCTGCGTGCCCGACGAACGCTGGGCAGAGCGCACCCCGGCTGGCGCTGGTACCTGCTGGCCATCGTCTTCCTGGCGGCCGCGCTGCTGCTGATCCCGGCGATGAACGGGTGGCCACAGGCACGACCGCAGCTGCGCCTGCTACACCTGCATCTCAATACCCTGGGTTTCATTGGCTTGACTGCGCTGGGAAGCTTGCAGGTTCTCTTGCCGACGGTCTTGCGAACACCCGACGCCGGAGCCGCGCAACGGCTGCGCCGCCAGTTGCCCTTCGCCGCCGGCGCGGTGCTTGCCGTTGCCTTCGGCGCCGCTTTCTGGCCACCGCTGTCGCTGGCGGGGGCGCTCGTATTGCTGGCCGTCACGCTGCAGATCGCCAACGCCTGCCTACGCCGCCACGGCTGGCAAACCCTGAGCGCCAATGGTACGGCAGCGGCGCTTTTCGCGGCGCTGGCCGGCTTTGCACTGCTGCTGATCCTCGGCAGCGCCCATGCCTTTGCCCTGGGCAACGGCGGTGACGCGGTACCGGCGTTTGTCGTCGCCTTCCTCCTGCCGCTGGTCAGCGGCGCCCTGTCGGAACTGTTTCCGGTCTGGTACCTCCCCGGCAGGCGCACGCCGGCACGTGACCGGATGCACGCCGAACTCCGTTGCGGCGGCACCTTGCGCGCCATCCTGCTCCTCGTCGGCGGCGCCCTGCTGGCGCTGGGAATGGACGACGGCTTGTGGTTTGCGGCGCTTGCGCTGCTCTCCTTCATGTTCGCCCTGCTCCGCTCGCTGGCTACCGCCGGGGCTCGCCGAACGACGCAATAAGGACTTAATTCTCATTGCAACACAATTAGTTACAAGATATCTGAGAAAAAAGTCTCAAGATCTGCGAAGCCTATCCGTATCTGGAACTATGGCCGACGCACAGCGGCCCCCAGACGGAGCCAACGAGATGTTCAAGCACGATGAGTCTTCCCCTCTACAGTCATCCCGGCACGCGTCACGCCGGCCGCACCGGCTGCCGGATCTCGCCAACCTGCCCTTGCCGATGCGCGGCCACCTTTCTCTGCCGACCGCCAACGGCCGCGTCCATCACCCGCACATCCGTCGCGTCGAAGCTCCCGTACCTGCGCCAGGTGCGCTGCAACTACTGGTCGCCGAAGCGCGCATCGCGGAACTCGAGAGCGCCTTGAGCGAAGCACGGCAAGCAGCATTCACTGACGCCCTGACCGGAGCACTCAACCGGCGCGGCTTTGACGAAGCGTATAAACGCGAACTGGCTCGCTCGCGTCGCAATGGCAGTCAGTTGGCCATTGCCCTGATCGATGTCGACGACTTCAAGCGCCTGAACGACACGCTGGGCCACCATATGGGCGACGAAACGCTGGTGCATCTCGTCAAGAGCCTGCGCGCGGCGCTGCGTCCGTCGGACATCCTTTGCCGTTTCGGCGGTGAGGAGTTTGTCCTGCTGCTCCCCGAAACCGCACTCGACGAGGCAGTCGCCGCCATTTCCCGATTCCAGCGCCAGTTCGCCGCCAGCGCCGTGCCGGGCTGTGCGCTAGCCGTGACCTTCAGCGCCGGCGTCGTCGTCAGGCAGAACAGCGAATCGCTCGAAGACGTGATTCTCCGAGCCGACGCGGCGACCTACGCCGCCAAACGCGCGGGCAAGAACTGCGTGATCAGCGGCTGACCCTGGCCAAGCGCCTGCCCTGCAGCGGGGTTCGGCGCCAAGGGCGCCGCGCCCGAGCGTGATAAACTGCGACTCCGCCGGCGTCCAGCGGCATTCCCACTTACGGTCCTCAACATGCGCTATCTCTCGACTCGCGGCCAGAGCAACTCCGACACCAAGAACTCGGCGGCGCCGAGGTTCACCGAGATTCTCCTCGCCGGCCTGGCACCCGACGGCGGCCTCTACCTCCCCGAGTCGTATCCACAGGTCGGCAAAGCCGAACTCGAAGAGTGGCGCGGTTTGTCCTACGCCGATCTGGCGTACGCGGTGCTCTCCCGGTTCATCGATGATATTCCTGCCGCCGATCTGCAGGCCCTGATCGCCAGAACCTACACCGCGCAGGTCTACGGCAACGGTCGCAACCGTGAGCAGGCCGCCGAAATCACGCCCTTGCGTTGGCTGGAGAAACCCGACGAGGCCCGCGGCGAAGGCGGCCTGGCGATCCTCGAACTGTCCAACGGCCCAACGCTGGCCTTCAAGGACATGGCCATGCAACTGCTCGGCAATCTCTTCGAGTACGTCCTGGCCAAGCGTGGCGAGGAGATCAACATCCTCGGCGCAACCTCGGGGGACACGGGTTCATCGGCCGAGTACGCGATGCGCGGCAAGGAAAGGCTGCGCGTCTTCATGCTCTCGCCGCACCAGCGGATGAGCGCTTTCCAGCGCGCGCAGATGTATTCCCTGCACGATGAAAACATCCACAACATAGCCGTGCGCGGCAGCTTCGACGATGCCCAGGATATCGTCAAGGCGGTGTCCAGCGATCACGCCTTCAAGGCGCGCTACAGGATCGGCGCGGTCAATTCGATCAACTGGGCGCGCATTGCCGCACAGATCGTGTACTACTTCAAAGCCTATTTCGCGGCCACCGGCGGAGTTGGCGGGAGCAGTGATCGAGAGGTGGCTTTTGCCGTACCTTCTGGCAATTTCGGCAACATCTGTGCCGGCCACATCGCCCGCATGATGGGCTTGCCCATTGGCCGCCTGGTGCTGGCAACCAACGAAAACGATGTCCTCAAGGAGTTTTTCCAAAGCGGCGTCTACCGCCCACGTGTCAGCGCCGAAACGCACGCCACATCGAGTCCGTCGATGGACATTTCAAAGGCGTCGAACTTCGAACGCTTTGCCTTTGATCTCGTCGGCCGCAATGCCAGCGTAATCCGCAACCTGTGGAGCGCCGTTGACGCGGGCGGCAGCGTCGATCTCTCCAAGACGTCGTTTTTCGCGAAGCTTTCCGACTTCGGTTTTGCCGCCGGCAGGAGCACCCATGCCGACCGCCTGGCGACAATACGCCAGACCTTCGAGAAATATGGCTTGGTGATCGATCCGCACACCGCCGACGGACTGAAGGTCGGCAGCGAACTGCGCAGTCCGGACATGCCGATGGTCGTACTCGAAACCGCCCTGCCGGCCAAGTTCGAGGAAACCATCGGCGAAGCACTGGGCCGCCGACCCGAGCGACCGGCAGCTCTGCAGGGTATCGAGGACCTGCCGCAACGTGTTGAGGTGATCGACGTCAGCGTCGATGCGGTGAAGGCGATCATTCAGCGCCTCCTGGACTGATCACCTACGACCAGGAATTGAGAAGGGCGCCTTGTGGCGCCCTTCTTCGCGTTGCAGATTAGCCCTTGCATCGCCCCGAGTAGCGCGCAAATTCTGCTGCCGAGCGATTCCTTCAGAGGTAGATGACGGCCGGAAAAACGGCGGCGGCGAGTACCAGCACCAGCCACTCTAGGTTATGACGCGCCAGGAATCCGGTGAAGTGCATGATCAGAATCGCGATCGCCACCACGTAAAACAACGCAAACAGCATCCGAACCCCCTTTCTTTTAATGCACCAACCACCAGTCCCATCCTGCCTCACATCGACCGGCGCCGATTATATAACGCATTGCCCAGCCCTCGACGGTCAGCGCGGCGTCGCCTGTGCTACGCCGAAAAGCGCATCGACAGGTCGAGTGCCCGTACGTCCTTGGTCAAACCGCCGATCGAGATGCGATCAACGCCGGTCTCGGCGATGCCACGTACGCTGTCGAGGCTGACGTTGCCCGACGCTTCGAGAATCGCCCGACCGGCGGTCAGGGCGACGGCTTCGCGAAGCTGATCAAGACTCAGATTGTCGAGGAGAATCATTTCCGCACCGGCGTCCAGCGCCTGCTGCAGCTCGACCAGCGTCTCGACTTCTATTTCGACGAACTGGCAGGCGCGGGCCGCCCCTGCGGCAATCCGCGTGGCCGCGAGCAGCGCCGCGGCGATGCTCCCGGCGGCGTGGATATGGTTTTCCTTGATCAGAATTCCGTCATAAAGACCGAGGCGGTGATTGCCGCCCCCGCCACAGCTGACGGCGTATTTCTGGGCCAGGCGCAAGCCGGGAATCGTCTTGCGCGTATCGACGACCTGCGCCCGCGTTCCGGCCACCAAGTCGGCGTACTGCCGGGCCTTGGTGGCGACGCCTGACAGCAACTGCAGGAAATTGAGCGCGCTGCGCTCGCCGGTGAGCAAGGCGCGGGCAGGCCCTTCGATCTCGCAGAGCACCTGATCCGGGTGGGTACGCTGACCATCCTCGACGCGCCAGTCGATTTCGATCGTCGCATCCAGTTTGCTGAAGCAGCGGCTGAACCACGAGTTCCCGCAAAGAATGGCGCTCTCGCGTGCGACCACCGACGCACGGCTACGCACCCCGGCGGGAACGAGTTGCGCGGTGAGGTCGCCGCTACCAACGTCCTCGCTGAGCGCGGCAGTGACGTTGCGCTCGATTTCGGCATCGAGCAAGGCTGCAATAGGCATGGCATTCCCGTAGACTGAGAACCTGGCCGCGGGATTCTATCACTGAAGGGAAGCACAAATGCTCGACCTACTGCTTGTTAGCCTGGGAGTACTGTTCGCTCTCCTTGTCGTCGCAGCGCTGATCACCCTTTACGTGCAGGACGTGACGCAGGAAAAGCACGCCGTGTTGCGGAATTTCCCGCTCGTCGGCCACCTGCGCTATTTCTTCGAAAGCCTCGGCGAGTACTTCCGGCAATATTTCTTTCTCGGCGACCGTGAGGAACAGCCCTTCGACCGGGCAACGCGTAGCTGGGTGTACCGCATGGCCAAGAATGAGGGCGGCATCATCGGCTTTGGCTCGACCTACCCGATCCATGAACCCGGCGCGCTGGTCTTCGTCAATGCGCCGTTCCCGATCCTCGACGACGAGCAGCAGGAACCACCGCCGCTGCTCATCGGCGAAGGGTATTGCCCAACGCCTTTCGTCGGCAAATCACTGGTCAATATCAGCGCGATGAGCTTTGGCGCCATTTCCCGCCCGGCCGTGCGCGCGCTGTCGCGCGGTGCGGCGGCCGCCGGTTGCTGGCTGGATACTGGCGAGGGCGGGCTCTCTTCGTATCACCTGGAGGGTGGCTGCGACATCATTTTTCAGGTCGGAACGGCGAAATACGGCGTCCGTGACGAGGGCGGGCAGTTGTCCGACGCGCGCCTGCGCGAACTGGCCACGCACGCGGCGGTGCGCGCGTTCGAGATCAAGTTGTCACAAGGAGCGAAACCGGGCAAGGGCGGTGTCCTGCCCGGCAACAAGGTCAGCGCAGAGATCGCCGGCATTCGCGGCATTCCCGTCGGCCGCGACTCGCTGAGTCCGAACCGCCATCCCGAGATCGGCAACATCGACCAACTGCTCGACCGCGTCGAGCACATCCGCGCGGTGACCGGCAAACCGGTCGGCGTGAAGACCGCCATCGGCGGCCGGCACTTCCTCGATGAACTCAGCGCCGCGATCGCGCGGCGTGGCCTGCAGGCGGCGCCCGACTTCCTGACCATCGACGGTGGCGAAGGCGGCAGCGGCGCCGCACCACAGGCCCTGGCCGATCACATGGCGATGTCGATCGACGAGGCGCTGCCGCTGGTCGTCGACGCGCTGATCGCCAGCGGCCTGAAAGAGCGGATTCGGGTGATCGCCGCCGGCAAGCTGCTGACCCCGGCGCGAGTTGCCTGGGCGCTGGCGAGCGGCGCTGATTTCGTCAACACGGCGCGCGGCTTCATGTTTTCTCTCGGCTGCATTCAGGCCCTGCGCTGCCACACCAATACCTGTCCGACCGGCGTCACCACCCACGACCCGCGTCTGCAACGCGGCCTGGTGGTCGAGGACAAGGCCGCACGCGTCGCCTCCTACTGCCGCAACATGAACCAGGAGGTCGCCATGATCGCCCATTCCTGCGGCCTGCGCCATGCTCGCCAACTGCGCCGCGAGCACGTGCGCATCGTTCAGCCGGGCGGGCAAAGCGTCGCTCTCGACGTGCTCAAACCCTATCCTACCGGTCCCGCCGTAGCGACTTCCTGAGCTCTCGCCTCAGGCGCACGCGGCGACAATGGCCAACAGGCCCTCGCCGTAACGTTCGGCCTTGGCCACACCGATGCCCGGGACGGCGAGCAGCGCCGGCAGTGAATCGGGTCGCACGGCGGCAATCTCGCCCAGCGTCCGGTCGTGCAAAATGACGTAGGCCGGAACGCCCTGCTCGCGCGCCTGCGCAAGTCGCCAGGCGCGCAGGCTGGCCAGCAACGGCGAATCGCGGGGCCCAGAAACGCCGCTTGACGCCGCCCTGCCGGCGCCGCCCGCCTTGCTTCGGGTCACTCTGGTCTTCGGCGGTTCGACTTGCCGGCGAAGCTGCAGACGGCTTTCGCCCTTGAGAATCGGCCGCGCGCTATTGGTCAGCTTGAGCGCGCCGTACGCCGAGGCGTCGGCATCGAGCAGGCCGGCGGCGAGCAGCTGGCGAAAGACCGAGCGCCAGCCGCGCTCGTCGATATCGGCGCCGACGCCGAAGGTCGGCAAACGCTGATGGCCAAACTGCTGTACTTTTTCGGTGTTCTTGCCGCGCAGGATGTCGATCAGGTGGCCAGCGCCGAAACGCTGGCCGGTGCGCAAGGCGGCGGACAGCGCCTTCTGCGCCGCCACCGTGCCGTCCCACACGATCGGCGGCACGAGGCAGACATCGCAATTCCCGCAGGACGTCGCCGGCTCGCCGAAATAGTCGAGCAGGATCACCCGCCGACAGCGGGCCGACTCGCAATACGCGAGCATGCTCTCCAGCTTCTGCCTTTCGACGCGCTTCTGTTCGCTCGGCGAAGCCGACTCCTCGATCATCTGGCGATGGATCACCACGTCGTTGAGACCGTAGGTCATCCAGGCTTCCGACGGCTCGCCGTCACGCCCGGCTCGGCCGGTTTCCTGGTAATAGGCTTCGAGGCTCTTCGGTAGGTCGAGATGGGCGACGAAACGCACATCGGGCTTGTCGATTCCCATCCCGAAGGCGATGGTGGCGACCATCACCAGGCCGTCCTCGCGCAGGAAGCGTTGCTGGTGGCGCTGCCGGTCGCTGCCCGCCAGTCCGGCGTGATAGGGCAAGGCGGTGACGCCCTGCTCGTTCAGCCAGGCCGCCGTCTCATCGACCTTGCGCCGCGACAGGCAGTAGACGATTCCCGCCTCGCCCTGATGCGCGCCAAGAAAGGAAAGCAGCTGCTGGCGTGGGCTGTCGCGCTCGACGATGGTGTAACGAATGTTCGGGCGGTCGAAACTGTCGACAAAGACTTTCGCCTGCTCGAGGCCGAGCCGGGTTCTGATTTCCTGCCGGGTCAGCTGGTCGGCGGTCGCCGTCAGGGCAACTCGCGGCACGTCGGGAAAGCGCTCGTGCAACTGCGAGAGCTGCATGTACTCGGGACGAAAGTCGTGCCCCCACTGCGACACGCAGTGGGCCTCGTCGATGGCGAACAGCGCCACCTGCTGGCGCGCGACGAGCTGCTCGAGCAGGCCGATGAAGCGATCGCTAAGCAGGCGTTCGGGGGCCACGTAGATCAGGTCGAGCTCACCGCGCAACAGCCTGTGCTCCGTTTCGACCAGCGCCCGGAAATCCAACGACGAGTTGAGGAAAGCAGCCTTCACGCCCACCTGGCGCAAGGCATCCACCTGGTCCTGCATGAGGGCGATCAGCGGCGAGACGACGACGCCGACGCCCGTCCGCAGAAGCGCCGGGATCTGATAGCAGAGCGACTTTCCGCCGCCGGTCGGCATCAGCACGAGTGCGTCACCGCCACTGACCAGCTGGTCGACGATCTCCGCCTGTTGGCCACGAAACGAGGGATAGCCGAAAATCCGGCGCAGGAGTTCCGTCGCCGCCACCGCCGCGCTCATCGTCGCTGGGAACTGCGCAAGGAAAAATGCCTCAAGCCAGACGCTCGCGGGTCAGGGTTTCGCCGTCCCAGCAAAGGCACTCCCCTGCCCCGTCACGCTCGTTCCAGTCCGCCATCACCCAGCGCTCGACGTGAATGCCATCGACCATGTGATCGTGTCTTGCCGGACGGTGCGTGTGGCCGTGGATGAGCGTGGCGTAGCCATATGCGCGCAGGAAGTCGTCGGTCGCAGCGGGATTGACGTCCATCAGGAAAGTGGCCTTGCCACGCTTGGCCGATTCGCTTTGCTGGCGCAGCGCAAGGACCATCTGCTTACGTTCGGGCAGCGGCTTGGCGAGAAAGGCCGTCTGCCAATCCGCCTGGCGAACGAGCGCGCGAAACGCCTGGTACTCGCGGTCATCGGTGCACAGCGCATCGCCGTGGGTGAGGACGAACTGCCATGTTGGCAGCGACAGGACATGCGGGTCGGAGAGCAGGCGCGCACCGCTGCGCGCCAGGAAGGATTCGCCGAGCAGGAAATCGCGGTTGCCATGCATCAGCGACAGCTCGACGCCGCTGCTGGATAGCGCGTGCAGCGCTGCGGCGATGTCCGCGGCGAACGAGTCCCCGGGATCGTCGAGGCAATCGTCGCCCGGCCAGGCTTCGAAGAGATCGCCAAGAATGAACAATTGCTCGGCAGAACGCGCCCGACCGGCAAGGAAATCGAGGAAGCTGCGGGTGACAGCTGGCGCTTGCGGCGCCAGGTGCAGGTCGGAAATGAATAGAATCAAGGATGCTGCAGATCGTGCGGCGGAGCAGACTTCAGCAGACTTCGGCGCGTTCGATCAGCACATCGTCGACCGGGACGTCGCGATGAAAACCGGACGAGCCGGTGCGCACGCCCTTGATCTTGTCGACCACCTCGCTCCCTTCGACGACCTTGCCGAAGACGCAGTAGCCCCAGCCTTCGGCGTTCGCCGCGCGATAGTTGAGCGACGCGTTGTCGACCACATTGATGAAGAACTGCGCGGTCGCCGAATGCGGTTCGTTGGTACGCGCCATGGCCAGCGTGTAGGCCGCATTCTTGAGGCCATTGTCGGCTTCGTTCTTGATCGGCGCCTTGCAGGGCTTCTGCTTCATGCCTGGCGCAAAGCCACCCCCTTGAATCATGAAGCCGGGAATGACGCGATGAAAAATGGTGTTGTCGTAATGGCCGGCGGTCGCGTAGTCAATGAAGTTCTGGGCTGAGAGAGGCGCTTTCTCGGCGTCCAGTTCGATAGCGATGACGCCAAAATTGGTGTGCAGCTTGATCATGCGGGATTCCTTATTTTTTCTCGGAGATGACTTTGACCGACTGGATGATGACCGGCTCGACGGGGACGTTCTGGTGCATCGCACGATTGCCGGTCGGGACCTTGGCGATCTTGTCGGCGACGTCCATACCCTGGGTGAGCTTGCCAAAGACCGTGTAACCCCAGCCGTCGGATCCAGGGGAGTTGAGTGCGCCATTATCCTGGTGGTTGATGAAAAACTGCGAACTGGCCGAATGCGGGTCGGCAGTGCGCGCCATGGCGATCGTCCAGCGGTCATTCTTGAGCCCGTTCTTGGCTTCGTTTTCAACCTTTCGCGGCGCCGATTTCTGTTCCATCGCCGGAGTGAAGCCGCCGCCCTGGATCATGAATCCCGGGATGACGCGGTGAAAGATCGTGCCGTTGTAAAAACCCTCGTTGACGTATTGAACGAAGTTTTGCACGGTCTTCGGAGCCTTCTCAGAATCGAGTTCGATGACCATTTTGCCCATGCTGGTCTGCATTTCGACCGTTGGCGCGGCCAAGGCCGCAAAAGGCAACAGTGCGGCCGCCAAGGCGGCAATTCTCTTGTACATCAGGCGCTCCCTTCGTAAATAATCTTCCAGCGACCGTCTTCACGTATCCAGTACTGGCGCTTTTTCATCAGGTTCTTGAAGTTGTTGCTGGTGTACTGCTGGTCAAAGGTGACGAAAACGACGCCATCCTTGCCCGGGCTGCGAAACATCGATTGCCGGGAAAGGTCGATCTTGACCCATTCCTTGCCGGTAAGCACTTGTCGCTTGCGCGCCGCGAACTCGGCGAAGTTCTGCTTGTCGGTTTGAAACGCCCGCGAGTAGTGAGCCAGCAGGCGGTCGACGTCGCCACTCTCCCAGGCCAGTCGCCAGGCTTCGACTTCCCGGCGCAGGCCCTCGCGCTCGCGCTGCCAGTCGCCAGGCGACAACCATTCGATGGAATCACTGATGATGACCGGTGTGACGCCCACCTGGACGTTCTTGGCGAGGACTTCGAGGTCGGCGTTGGACAGCACCACACAGCCTTCCGATGCCTTTGGGGGGCGCGAATAGGTGTCGGCCGGTGTCCCGTGCAGCCAGATGCCGTGCCCCTTCCGTCCCTGACGCTTGTCCCATTCATTGGGATAGTTGATCGGGAACGCGCCGGTGCCGTAGAGATCACTCAACTTCTTGGCCGACAGCGCGGCGGTGACATGGTAAACGCCTAACGGCGTCTTGCGGTCGCCCTCGCGCATCTTGTCGGCGCCCGATTTGCCCTGCGTCACGTAATAGTCGGCGACGAAACGTGGCCGGCCACCGTCGTTCTCGTACAGATAGAGCCGCGACTTCTGCGTGTCGACAAGCATCGCGTGCTTCTGCCCGGGCTCCATCTGCAGCAGCGAGCTGGGCAGTTGATCCGCCAGGGCCGGCTTCTCGCGGTAGGCCTTGATGCGCACCAGCGCCTCGTCGCGCAGGTCGGAGAGCTTCTCCCGTGGCGCGTTGTCGGCGTTACCAAAGGTCTCTAGCGGCTTGCTGCGAGCGAGCAGGAGGTCGCCCTTGATCAGATGCCCGAGCCGGAAATTCGGATATTGAAGGAGAAGAGCTTCGGTCTTCTGGAGTGCCGCATCAATGCGATTTTTCTCTATCTCTCCGAGGATGGTGGCGAGTTGCGATTCCGGACCCGCATCGGGGAAGACCACCGTGCCAGCGGCGCCGGCAGCGATGGCCGGAGCGGCCACACAGGCGGCAACGATGGCCAAGGTGACGCGGACCCTGTTGATCAATCGACCCGCTCCTGCTCGATCAACCATTTGCCCCGTTTCTTGACGAAGACAAGTGTCTTGCGTACGGTTGATTCGAGCTTGTCCGACGTGTAATGCTGCTTGAAGCTGACCGTTGCCTTGTTGTCAGCGAAGGAGATCGTGATCTCCTCGAGATCGACCTGAATCCTGCCGGGCTTGTCGATACGCTTTCTGCGCTGGGCGTCCCACGCCTTGCGCGACATTCCGCGCGGCGTCCTGAAATCGTCAGCGTAATGCGCGAGATAAACCTTCATGTTCTTGTCCGACCAGGCCTTGGCCCAGGCCTGCAGCGCCGCCCTGACGCCGACCTGCTCGGCTGGCGGCGGTGGCGATTCTGGCGGCGCAGGGGGCGCCGTGGCGACCCTCGGCGATGGCGCGGGTGGCGCTCTTTCTGCCGGCGTAGCGGCCATGGGCTTGCCCACGGAACTCCCGGCGCCCCTGTCCACCGCCTTCGCGGGCGGCGGTTCGGAAGGTTTGCCTGCCGGCGCTGCCGGCGCTGCCGGCGCTGTCGGCGCTGTCTGCGCTGTCGGCGGCGGCACTGGTGCAGCAGTCACTGGCGGTGCCCTGGTCGGCTGGACAGCGGCCCTCTTGCCGGCATCGTCCGCCGCTGGCACCGCGGCACCGGGCTTCACCGACGCCCTGGAAGAGGTGCCGATCAGCTCACGAATCATCGACAGCTTGGACTGCGTCGCCTGGTTCGACGAATCCAGCTGCAACGCCTTGTCATACGCCTGGCTGGCGAGCTTGGCATAGACATCACCGAGATTCTCGTGCGCGATGGAGTAGCTCGGATGCGTCCGGATGGCCATCTCGAGCGCCGTGCGCGCCTTGTCGTACTGCTTTTGCTGAGCGTAGAGCACGGCGAGGTTGTTGTAGGGCTCGGGTAGTTCCGGATAGTCCTCGGCAAGCCTGTTGAAGATGACGATCGCTTCGGCCGGGCGCCCCATCTCGGTGAGGATAACGCCCTTGAGAAAGCGCCCCTGCGCCTCTTTTGGCTGGCTGGCGAGATGGGCATCCACCTTCTCGAGCGCCTGCGACCACTGGCCACCCTTCATCAAGCGCTGCACGTCGGGCAGGTAATCGACAATCGCCCAGGATGCAGAAGCAATCAGGAGCAGGCCGAAAAGCAGGGCAGGGAAGCAGGCGGACAAGGGCCTCTGGGAGATCGAGCGCATCGTTATGGTATACTGACCGGTGCAGCGGTTGGATGTTACTTAGCCGGTCGATTCTAACAAGAAGTACGTCGAAACCAAAGCACTCCCCACTCGCGCTGGCCGGCGCCGAGCACTCTCGTGAGTCCGAAAATGCTGAAAATCTACAATTCGCTGACGCGCGAAAAACAGGACTTTGTGCCGATCATCCCGGGCAGCGCCCGCATGTACGTCTGCGGCATGACAGTATACGACTACTGCCACCTTGGCCACGCGCGCGTTCTGGTGGTTTTCGACATGGTCCAACGCTGGCTGCGGGCGAGTGGGTTGCAGGTGACCTACGTTCGCAACATCACCGACATCGATGACAAAATCATCAAGCGGGCAGTCGAGAGCAAGCAGAGCATCGCCGAGCTGACGGCGCGTTTCATCGCCTTCATGGACGAGGATGCCGCGGCCCTCGGCGTCGAGCCGCCCGACCACGAACCTCGCGCCACCGCCTACGTGCCGCAGATGCTCGACCTGATCGGACAACTGGAAAAGAACGGCCTCGCTTACCAGGCCGCGGATGGCGACGTAAACTTTTCGGTGCGCAAGTTCGCTGGCTACGGCAAGCTTTCGGGCAAGTCTATCGACGACCTGCGGGCAGGCGAACGTGTCGAGGTCGACACCGCCAAGGAGGATCCGCTCGACTTCGTGCTCTGGAAGCACGCTCGTGACAACGAGCCTTTCTGGCCTTCGCCGTGGGGCAATGGCCGCCCCGGATGGCATATCGAGTGCTCGGCGATGAGTTCGGATCTGCTCGGCAAGCACTTCGACATTCACGGCGGCGGCCAGGATCTGCAGTTTCCCCACCACGAGAACGAGATCGCGCAATCCGAGGGCGCCCACCTCTGCCGCTTTGTGAACTACTGGATGCATAACGGCTTCGTTCGTGTCGCCGACGAAAAGATGTCGAAATCGCTCGGCAACTTCTTCACGATCCGGGAAATCCTCAAGAACTACGACGCCGAAGTTGTCCGCTTCTTCATCCTGCGCGCGCATTACCGCAGCCCGCTCAACTACTCGGACAGCCATCTCGACGATGCCCGTCAGGCGCTGACCAGACTATATACGGCGCTGAAGAGCGTGGGCGCCGCGGACGCCGGTGCCTCGCCAGTCGATTGGGACGAGCCGCACGCGCAGCGTTTCAGGCAGGCGATGGACGACGACTTCAACACCCCCGAAGCGTGCGCGGTACTCTTCGACCTGGCGGCCGAACTAAACCGCAGGAAGTCGCCGGCTGTCGCCGGGCAATTGCGCGGACTGGCAGGTCTGCTCGGCCTGCTGACGCGCGATCCGCAGATCTTCCTGCAAGCGGCGCCGAGCAACGAGACCGCGGACAGTGTCGCGGACATTGAAGCGCGCATCGCCGAGCGCGTTGCTGCCAAGAAGAACAAGGACTACGCGGCGGCGGATCGCATCCGCGCCGATCTGCTGGCGGCTGGCGTTGTCCTCGAGGACAGCAGCGCCGGAACCACCTGGCGACGCTCGTAAGCGCTGCCTGACCAACGCCAGCCGGCAGCGAGCAGCACTGAAAGCGCGGAAGCCCTAATGCATGATGCGGCCGTCGGGCCCGATAACGGTCAGGTCGACGAAGCGCGAACCACTCCGTTCCTGCGCTGAATAGCTGACCCGATACCCCCCCAGATCGAGGTTGTGCATGCTCTCCAGCGCATTGACCAGCCCTTCACGGGTCGGCTCCCTGCCGGCTTTGCGGAGCGCTTCGACCAGCACTCTGGCCATCGCATAGGCCTCGAGCCCATAGTACGAAGGCTTTCCCTGCGGCCCGATCAGCTTCCGGTATTCGTGCGCCAGCGGCGTTGTGTCGTTCCACGGCGACGGCATGACCTGCGAGATGCCGATACCGCGCGCCTGCTCACCGAGCTCCTGAACCAGCAATTCGGCGCCAACGGGAGAAAGGGTCATGAACTGCGGCATCTGATCGGCCTTCTTCATGCCGCGGACAAAGGCCGCCGTCGGCTTGTAGAGCGTCACCATGATCACCGCCTGCGGATTGACCCCGGCGATCTGCTCTACCGCCTGCGCGACGTCGACCGAGTTGCGCTCAACCGAGGCCACCGCAGACGGCGCCAGCCGATGCTGCTTGAGCGCGCCAACGACGCCATCGAGGCCCGATTTGCCGAAACCGTCGTTCTGGTACACTACGGCAATGTTCTTCATGCCCAGCGAGACCAGATGCTTGACCAGGGCTTCGGTTTCGTTCGCGTAGCTGGCCCGGACGTTGAACATGTAGCGGTTGTTCGAACTGTCCTTGGGCGACTGGCGGAGCGAATCGGCACCGGAAATCGCGCCCACCAACGGCACCCTGGCGACGCCAAAAGCCTCGTTCATGGCGGCCGTCGTCGGGCTCGATCCGTATGAAGCGAGCAGGGCAAAAACCTTTTCAGTGTTGATCAAGGCCTTGGTATTGGCCACCGCGCGTTCGGTCTCGTAGCCGTCGTCAAGAACGCGCAAGGAAAGCATCCTGCCGTGAATGCCGCCGGCTTCATTGATCTGGCGGAAGTAGGTCTGGATGACTCTCTTCATATCCAGGCCGTAAACGCCGTTGGGACCAGAAAACGGCGCCGTCATGCCGATCAGGACACCGTTTGCGGTAACGCCCGTCTCGCCCGCGGTGACGCAGCAGCCAAAGCCGCTCAAAAAAGCGCACAGCAGCGCCTTTGCCAACCTCATGCTCATGCGCTTGTCCTCCTCCCGAATAGGGGTCGCGGTCGTCTGCGGACCGTTTCGACCAGACGGGGAAGGATGGCAAGAAAAGCTGACAGGCGGCTTACAGGCTTGAGAAGAAACGGGTTTGAAGCTTACGAATCAACGAGCGTGGCAGTTGGCCAGCGGACGCGGGCGGCCAAACGGACAGGGCTGTGCCGGCCCGCCCACCCGCCGAACCCTCAGGTCGCCGCAAAGAAATCGCGCACCCGATCCATCCAGGATTTGGCGCGCGGATTGTGACGCCCCGAGTTTTCCTGACTCGACTCCTCGAGTTCGCGCAGCAGCTCCTTCTGACGTTCAGTCAGATGGACCGGCGTTTCGACGACGACGTGACACAGCAGGTCTCCGTGCGCGTGGCTGCGCACGCTCTTGATGCCTTTTCCACGCAGGCGGAAGACCTTGCCAGACTGCGTTTCCGCAGGGATCCTGATTTTGGCCGCACCGTCGAGAGTCGGGATATCGATCTCTCCACCGAGCGCCGCCGTCGTAAAGCTGATCGGCATCTCGCAGTGCAGGTCGCTCTGCTCGCGCTGGAAGACGGCGTGCGCCTTGAGATGAATCTGGACGTAGAGATCTCCCGCCGGGCCGCCATTGACGCCGTGCTCGCCTTCGCCGGAGAGCCGAATCCGATCGCCCTCGTCAACCCCGGCGGGGATCTTCACCGCCAGCGTCTTGTGTTGCTTGACCCGACCCGCGCCGTGGCAGGGAGCGCATGGGTCGGCGACGAAGCGACCGGTCCCATGGCATTTCGGGCAGGTTTGCTGAATCGAAAAAAAGCCCTGCTGCAGGCGAACCTGGCCACTCCCCTGACAGGTCGGGCAGGTTTTCGGTTGCGTGCCAGCCTTGGCACCGCTGCCGTGGCAGGCATCGCAGACTTCCATGGTCGGAATGCGGATCTTCGTTTCAGTACCGAAGGCCGCCTGCTCGAGGGTGATCTCGAGGTTGTAGCGCAGGTCTGCGCCACGATAGACGTTCGAGCGCCCGCCACGAGCACCGCCGAAGATCTCGTCGAAAATACCGCCAAAAGCGTCGGAGAAGCCGCCCGGACCTCCACCGCCCATGCCGGACTGGGGGTCGACCCCGGCGTGGCCGTATTGGTCGTAAGCCGCACGCTGCTGGGAGTCCGCGAGAATTTCGTAGGCTTCCTTGACTTCCTTGAACTGCTCTTCTGCCTTGGGGTTATCCGGGTTGCGGTCCGGATGGTGTTTCATCGCCAGCTTGCGGTAGGCTTTCTTGAGATCTTCATCGGATGCGTCGCGATTGACGCCCAGAATGTCGTAAAAGTCGCGTTTAGCCATCGTTTCTCAAGCACGTTGTGGGACGGAGCGAGGCGCGATTATACGCCCCGCCCTGCAGCAGGATGCCTACTTCTTGTCTTTGACTTCGGTAAACTCGGCATCGACGACGTCGCTGTCGTCCTTTTTCGCCGTCCCTGCGGACTCGGCTCCGGGCGCGTGATGCTCGCCGCCCCCACCCGCCTCGGCCTGCTGCTTGGCGTACATTTTCTCGCCAAGCTTTTGCGCCGCCGTGCCGAGGGCCTCGGTTTTCGCCTTGATGCTCTCGACGTCGTCGCCGCGGATCGACTCCTCGGCCTCCTTCATCGCGGCTTCAATGACCGCCTTCTCCCCATCGGCAAGCTCCTTGCCGTATTCGGCAAGAGATTTCTTGACCGAATGGACCATGCCATCGCACTGATTGCGCGCTTCCGCCAGTTCGTGCGCCTTGCGATCCTCCTCGGCGTGCACTTCGGCATCCTGCACCATGCGCTGCACTTCCTCCTCGCTGAGGCCGGAAGAGGCCTGGATCTTGATCTTGTTCTCCTTGCCGGTCGCCTTGTCCTTGGCCGAGACATGCAGAATGCCGTTGGCGTCGATGTCGAAAGTCACTTCAATCTGTGGCATGCCACGCGGCGCCGGCGGGATGTCGGAGAGATTGAACTGCCCGAGGCTCTTGTTGCCACTGGCCATTTCACGCTCACCCTGCAGGACATGAATGGTGACCGCCGACTGGCCGTCATCGGCCGTCGAGAAAACCTGGTTCGCCTTGGTCGGGATGGTGGTGTTCTTCTTGATCAGCTTGGTCATCACCCCGCCAAGCGTCTCGATACCGAGCGACAGCGGCGTCACGTCGAGCAACAGGACATCCTTGACCTCGCCCTGCAGCACGCCACCCTGGATCGCCGCACCAACGGCAACGGCTTCGTCCGGATTGACGTCGCGGCGCGGTTCCTTGCCGAAGAAGGCCTTCACTTTCTCCTGCACCTTGGGCATGCGCGACTGGCCACCGACGAGAATCACGTCGTCGATGTCGCTCATCTTGCAGCCGGCATCCTTGAGTGCGATACGGCAAGGCTCGATGGTCCGGTCGACGAGTTCGTCCACCAGGGCTTCGAACTTGGCACGGGTGATCTTCAGCGTCAGGTGTTTGGGCCCGGAGCTGTCGGCGGTGATGTACGGCAGGTTGATCTCGGTCTGCTGGCCCGACGAAAGCTCGATCTTGGCTTTCTCGGCAGCATCCTTGAGACGCTGCAGGGCAAGCACGTCGGACTTCAGGTTGACCCCCGACTCTTTCTTGAACTCGTCGATGATGTAGTCGATTAGACGCTGGTCGAAGTCTTCGCCGCCGAGAAAAGTGTCGCCGTTGGTGGACAGAACCTCGAACTGATGCTCGCCTTCAACCTGCGCGATTTCGATGATCGAGATGTCGAAAGTGCCGCCGCCGAGGTCATAGACGGCGATCTTCTTGTCGCCCTGCTTCTTGTCCATACCGAAAGCCAGCGCCGCTGCAGTCGGTTCGTTGATGATCCGCTTGACTTCCAGACCGGCGATGCGACCGGCGTCCTTCGTCGCCTGACGCTGGCTGTCGTTGAAGTACGCCGGCACGGTGATCACCGCTTCGGTGACCTCTTCGCCCAGGTAGTCCTCAGCGGTCCGCTTCATCTTGCGCAACACTTCGGCGGAAACCTGCGGCGGGGCGATCTTCTTGCCGCGCACCTCGACCCAGGCGTCCGCGTTGTCCGCCTTGAGAATCTTGAAAGGCATCAGGGCGATATCCTTCTGCACTTCCTTTTCCTCGAAACGCCGGCCGATCAGCCGCTTGATCGCGTACAGCGTGTTTTTCGGATTGGTGACCGCCTGCCGCTTGGCCGGCGCACCACAGAGAATTTCATCATCCTCGGTGTAAGCAACGATCGACGGCGTCGTGCGTGCGCCCTCGGAGTTCTCGATAACCTTCGGCTTGCCGTTTTCCATAACGGCGACGCAGGAGTTGGTTGTGCCCAGATCAATGCCGATGATCTTGCCCATGTAAGGATCCTTTCAGTATTTCGGTAAATTGTGACGACATCGGCCCACTGGCCGAATGTCTGGTGACAAGCACCAACTGGGGCTCATCGCAGGAATTTCAAGCCTCGGCCTTGGCGACGACGACCATCGCCGGGCGCAAGACGCGGTCAGCCAGCAGGTAGCCCTTCTGCAACACAGTGACCACCGTGTTCGGCTCCTGTGTCGATGCGACGACGCTGATCGCCTGGTGCAGGTTGGGATCGAACTTCTCGCCGAGCGGGTTGACTTCTTTCAGCGCCGATTTCTCGAAAGCGGCGACCAGTTGCTTGAGCGTGACTTCGCTACCCGCGCGCAAACTTTCGACGCTCTGCGCATCGGTGGCCAGCGCAATTTCCAGGCTGTCCTTGACCGCCAGCAGCTCCCGAGCGAAGCGCTCGATCGCGAACTTGGCAGCCTTGGCAATGTCTTCCTGAGCGCGCCGACGCACGTTTTCGGTTTCCGCTTTGGCGCGCAACCAGGCATCGTGATACTCGGCAGCTTTCAGCTCGGCTTCGCGCAAGGCATCTTCGAGATTCGGCACGCCCTCTTCAGCAGGCGCGCTTTCGGCAATCACTTCAACGGGCTCCGATGCCACAGGCGCATCGTTGCCATTGTCAGGCGGTATGTCGTTAGCTTGCATAGATGATGATCTCCCAGAAAACTGCAGGCAGGTTGGGGCGAGTTTTTCGATTTCAAGGCTTTTTTGTGGACTCCCGGAGGTGGAAGAGCGACGCAATTCGCGCATAATTGCTCATTCGGCGCCTCGCTTCGCTACTAGCATTTCAATTCTCTCTAGTCCCGAACAGGACTTGGTACCGGCATGACGGAGAAAATCGGCAAATATCAGATCATTCGCACGCTTGGCAAGGGCGCGACGGCGGTCGTCTACCTGGCCGAGGATCCGGACCTGAACCGGCAGGTAGCGATCAAGCTGATCCGCTTCGGCAAGGACAGCGCAGCGATGTCAAGGCGCTTGCGCAAGATCTTCCAGACCGAGGACGCGATCGGCCGGCGACTCGATCACCCGAACATCGTCAAGGTATACGACGCCGTCGTCGAGAAGGATCAGGCCTACCTGGTCATGGAATTCGTCGACGGCGGCGCGCTCGACCGCTTCTGCTCGATCAACCGCCTGCTGCCCATGCACCGGGTGATCGGCATTATCTTCAAGTGTTGCCTGGCGCTTGATCACGCTTTCCGCCAGGGCGTCGTCCATCGCGACATCAAGCCGGCCAATATCCTGCTCGATGCCGACGACAATCCACGCATCACCGACTTCGGCCTGGGGCTGAACCTGCAAAAGGACATGGGCCAGGACTCGACCTTCGTGATGGGCGTTGGCTCGCCGGCCTACATGTCTCCCGAACAGGTCAAGAACTACCCGCTCAATCACAAGACCGACCTCTATTCGCTCGGGGTCCTGCTCTTCCAGCTGCTCACCGGACGCTTGCCGTTTCGCGCCAACAATCCCGCGACGCTGGTCTACAAGATCGTCAACATGGATTCACCGTCGGTCTGCGCGCTGAACCCCAACCTGCCTGCCGGGCTAGATGCGATCATCAAGAAGTCGCTCGAGAAAGACCTCTACAGCCGCTACCGAAATGGCGCCGCCTTCGCCAAGGACCTCTCGGCGGTGCGCTACCAAATGCTCGACGAAGACCAGACGCAACAGGATTTGACGCACTTCCAAACGCTGCGCAAGCTCGACTTCTTCGTTGACTTCGAGGATATCGAATTGTGGGAAGTGCTGCGTATCAGCAGATGGCAAGAGATAACCGAAAAAGTGACCCTGATCCGTGAAGGCGACACGCACCGCAAGTTTGGGGTGATCATCGACGGCTTCGTCGAAGTATCGACCAATGGCCGTGTCATCTGCCGGCTTGGTTCGAGCGACGTGATCGGCGAAATGACTTTCCTGCACCCCACCGACACCCTGCGCCACGCCACGGTAGTGACCCTGGAAAGAACGCTGTTCCTGGAAGTCAACAGCGCAGCCCTCGAACTGGCTTCCGACGAACTGCGCGAACGCTTCAACAAGGTTCTCCTGACCAGAGTGCTCGCTCGCTTGCGCGACGCCAACAAAGTGCTCGCCAAACTGGGGCAGACAGCCGTCCAGGGCAGCTTTTCGGCGTCCTCGCTCGGGCTGACCCCGCCGCTGGAACTGCTCTAGAGGGCAGGCGCACTGGCGCAGCAGCCCTCAGGATGGCGCTCCCAATGCCTTGGCGCGCAATGCGCTGAGCTCGAGTCCCGCCTGGTCGGGTGCGAGCTGTGTCGGCCAGCCGCGCAGCTGCGTTTCCGCGATATCGGCGAGGGCTCGAATCCAGTCGTCGCGCTCGTTGAGGCACGGCAGGTAGTGGAATTCCTTGCCGCCCCCATGGAGGAATTCGGCGCGACCTTCGATAGCGATCTCTTCGAGCGTCTCCAGGCAATCGGCAGGAAACCCCGGACAGATCACATCGACCCGCTGCACGCCCTGCTTGCCGAGCGCCCTCAGCGTCGGCGCGGTATACGGCTGCAGCCACTCGGCGCGACCGAAACGCGACTGAAAGCAGATCTGATAGCGCTCGGCCGTCAGGCCAAGCGCTTCGGCCAGCAAGCGGCCACTCTTCTGGCACTCGCAGTGGTAGGGATCGCCTTTGTCCAGGGTGTAGCGCGGCAACCCATGAAAGCTCATGATCAGCCGATACGAGTCACCCGGCGGCCCACTGCTCGCCCAATGCTCGCGCACACTGGCAGCCAGTGCTGCGATGTAACCCGGATGGTCGGCAAAACTCCTCAGCGAGCGTATTTCCGGCTGGTTGCGAACGCTTTGCAGCCAGCTGCAGGCGGCATCGATGGCGGTGGCCGTGGTACTTGCCGCGTACTGCGGATAGAGCGGCAGCAACAGAATCCGCGTACAGCCCGCCGCCTTGAGTCGAGAAAGCGTCGCGGCCATCGACGGCTCGCCATAACGCATCGCGTAATCGACGACCACCTGATGCCCGGCCTGGCCAAGGAATCCACGCAACAGCTTCGCCTGGCGCTCGACATGCACTTTCAGCGGCGAGCCTTCGGCGGTCCAGATCGACGCGTACTTTTCGGCCGAGCGTCGCGGGCGCAGCCTGAGGATGATGCCGTTCAGGATCAGCCACCAGACGGGGCGTGGAATCTCGACGACGCGCGGATCGGAGAGGAACTCCTTGAGGTAGCGTCGCACCGCCGACGCCGTCGGTTCTTCGGGCGTCCCGAGATTGATCAACAGAACGGCGGTTTTTTCCGGCGAGCCATGACGGTAGGCCGGCTCGGGAAGATAACGAGGCATCAGGAGTTGGCCTGGTAAGAGAGTGCTGAAGAGAGGAGTTTGGCGGTGATGTCGACGATCGGGATGACGCGCTCGTAGGCCATGCGGGTGGGACCGATGACGCCCACCGAACCGACGACTTGGCCGTCGACCTCGTAGGGCGCGGTAACCACACTGCATTCATCAAGGGGTGCCAGGCCCGATTCGCCGCCAATGAAGATCTGCACGCCGTCGGCGCGATGCGACAGATCGAGCAACTGCATCAGCGACGTGCGCTGTTCGAAGAGGTCGAACAGCTCACGCAGCCGTTTCATGTTCGACGAGAACTCCTCGACTTCGAGCAAGTTGCGCTCGCCGGAAATGATGTAGCGCTCGTCAGAACCCTTCATCGCCTCGTCGCCAGCGGCCAGCGCGGCGGCCATCAGCGATTGCAGGTCACCGCGCAGCCTCTGCACCTCCTCCTGGACGCGCGAACGAATGTGCTCGAAATCACCGCCGATGAAATGCTGGTTCAGGTAGTTGGTGGCGGTGACCAGTTCCGAAGGGGTGTACGACCGCCCCGGGAAGAGCAGACGATTCTGCACGTCACCGTCGGACGTCACCAGGATCAGCAGGATGCGCTTCTCCGACAGGCTGACGAACTCGATCTGGCGAATCTTCGGCACCCGACGCCTCGGCGTCATGACGATGCCCGCAAAACGGCTCAAGCCGGAGAGCAGGAGCGACGCATTGCTAATCAACTGGCGCGGCTGGGAAAGCAGCAACTGCCCCTCGATGGCGTCGATTTTCGCTTTTTCGAGCGGCTCGACGGTGAGCAGGCTATCGACAAAGAAACGGTAGCCACGCGACGTCGGCACGCGCCCGGCCGAAGTGTGCGGACTGGCGATCAAACCGTTGTCTTCAAGGTCGGCCATCACGTTGCGCACGGTCGCCGCCGATAAGTCCAGGCCCGAGAACCTTGACAGCGCACGCGACCCGACAGGCAGTCCGTCCGCGATGTAGCGTTCGATGAGCGTCTTGAGCAGCCGTCTGGCGCGTTCGTCTAGCATGGGTCGGATTCTACAAAAATTCCCCCCCTCGCGGGGCGCCGCGGAGGCAAGCTGAATTGTGGTCTAATTGGCGCCATGAACAATGCCTTTCCTCACGAATCGACCGATTGCGCAAATCTGCCGAAGACCATTGCCTTGATCGGCAAGTACCACAGCCAGGAAATCGCCGAATCGCTGCGCATGCTGGCCAGATACCTGCACGAACGCGGCATCACCGTCCTGATCGAGGAGGAAACCGCCCGTAACCTCGTCTCGCAACTTGACCTGCGCAGCTGGGCCAGCGGCAGCTTTTCCTGGTTGGGAGCGCATGCCGACATGGCGATCGTCCTCGGCGGCGACGGCACGATGCTCAACGCAGCACGTCAACTGGCCCGTTATCGCGTGCCCCTGGTCGGAGTAAACCAGGGGCGCCTGGGTTTCATGACCGACATCTCACGCAGTGACATGCTGGCTTCCATGGACAGCCTGCTCGACGGCCAGTTCGTTCCCGAAACGCGCATGCTCCTCGAAGCCGAGGTCACGCGCGACGAGCGCCTCGTTGCTGCCCATCTGGCGCTCAACGACGTGGTCGTTGACAAGGGCGCCATCGGGCGCATGATCGAATTCGAACTCTTCGTCGACGGCGAATTCATTTATCACCTGCGCTCGGACGGCCTGATTGTTGCCACGTCCACCGGCTCGACGGCGTACGCGCTATCGGCCAACGGCCCGATCCTGCATCCTCAGGTTTCGGCGATCGCGCTGGTCCCGCTTTGCCCTCATTCCCTGACCAACCGACCGATCCTGGTTGGTGATCGCAACGAGATCGAAATCCGCATCGTCCATGGCATCGATTCACGCGCCCACTTCGACGGCCAGGTGACGGTCGACCTCAAGAACGGCGACTGCGTACGCCTCCGTCGCTCCGAATACTCGATCTGCCTGCTCCACCCCCCCGGCCACAGCTACTTCGCCATGCTCCGTCAGAAGCTGCACTGGAGCGAGCGACCGAAGGAGCACTAGGCGATTCCTGCGACGACCCCATCATGCTGCGCCGGCTGACGATCCGCGACTTTGTCCTCGTCGATCGCCTTGAACTCGAATTTCAGGGCGGTTTCGGCACGCTCACCGGCGAAACCGGCGCCGGCAAGTCGATTCTTGTCGACGCGCTGGCTTTTGCGCTCGGCGAGCGTGCCGACGCCAGCCTGATACGCGCCGGAGCCGAGCGCGCCGAAATTGCTGCCGAGTTTGAGCTGGACGATTCCCTGGCGGCCGCAGAATGGTTGCGGGAGCACGATCTCGACACGCAGGACGGTCTGCTGCTGCGCCGATTGCTCGACGCCAACGGCCGATCGCGCGCCTATCTGAACGGCTCGCCGGTCACCGTCGTTCAACTCCGTGAAGTTGCCGAAGCGCTGGTCGACATTCACGGTCAGCATGCCCACCAATCGCTTCTGCGCGGCGACGCACAGCGCGCGCTGCTCGATTCGCACGCGCGCCTAGCCCCCCTGCCGGCCGAAGTCGCAGACGCCTGGCGGCAATGGCGCGATGCCCGCAACCGGCTCGACGCTGCGGCCGACGACATAGAAGCACTGGCCACCGAGCGCGAGCAACTGGGCTGGCAACTTGGCGAAGTGAGCGCTCTCGGCTTCTCCAGCGAGGAATGGCGGGCGTTGAACGACGAACACCAGCGCTTGGCGCACGCCGCAAGCCTGGTCGAGGGTGCCCACTTTTCGCTGCAGGTCCTCGCCGAAGGCGATGCGGCGTGTGAGGCACAGGTCGCCAGTGTCGCCAACCGGCTCGACGACCTGTCCGAATACGACTCTGCACTCGAAGAAATCGCCGTCCTGCTGCACTCGGCGCAGGCGGAACTTGGCGAAGCGATCTCCGCACTTCGCCGCTACACCAACCGCGTCGAACTTGATCCACAACGCCTGACGGAAGTCGAAAGCCGCATCGAAGCGGTCCTGGACTGTGCGCGCAAGTTTCGCTGCACTCCGGATGACCTGCCGGCCTTGCTCGCGCGCTGGCAGGAGAGATTGGCCGTGCTTGACGACGCCGCCGATCTCGCCGGACTAGCCGAACGCGTCGAAGCCGCGAAGCAACGCTATGGCGAACTTGCCCGCCGGCTGACCGCCGGTCGCGCTGGCGCCGCCGCTGCGCTTGGCCGCGAAGTCAGCCAGGTCATGCAGCAACTGGCGCTTGGTGGCGGCAGCTTCGACGTAGCGCTACTGCCGGTCGAAGGGGGCAGCGCAGGCGGGCATGAACAAATCGAATTTCGCATTGCCGGTCTCGCTGGGAATGAATCGCGCTCCCTGGCCAAGGTTGCCTCTGGCGGCGAGCTATCGCGGATCAGCCTGGCCATCCAGGTGGTCACCAGCCAGGCGGCAAGCGTGCCGACACTGATCTTTGACGAGGTTGACGTGGGCATCGGCGGTGGGGTGGCCGAGGTCGTGGGCCGTTTATTGCGCGAACTGGGCGCCGAACGACAGGTCCTTTGCGTAACGCATCTGCCGCAGGTCGCCGCACGCGCCAACTGGCAGTGGCAAGTGAGCAAGGTTTCCGAGGCCGGTCAGCTACGCAGCCGTGTCGCCACGCTAGACGCCGAAGCACGCGTCGAAGAAATCGCCCGCATGCTGGGGGGCATAGAAATCACGCCAATCACCCGCCAGCACGCCAAGGAAATGCTGCAGCTCCCCTGATCCCGTGCAAGGCGGTGACTGACGCTCGCGGCGGCACAAGCAGCGCTGCCCGCCCGACCACGAAAGCCCGCGACGGCGGGGCCGTCACACGACAAACACGCGAGAGCTTGGAGAAATGTTGCGGTGAACGTGGCTGCGGAAACCTCGGCCCATCGGCAGCCAGAACAAGCGACGCCACTACCGGCGGCGCCAGCCACGATGGTTAAGCAAGGCTTAGACGGGCTTCTTGCCCTTGCCGCGGGCAGCTTTCTTGAGGGATTTGAACTGTTCCGGGTCTTCCGCCTTCAGATACTCGATGACCTCGTAGTCCTCGCGCTTGAGGCGCTGAATATCGATTTGCTCGACATGCACCAAGCGCAGCAACTCACGGACCGGCTTGGGCATGTTGCGGCCACTTTCGTAGCGCGAACCACCGCTTTGTGTCACGCCGATTCTTGACCAGAACTGCTGTTGATTGAGGCCAAGTTTACGGCGAATTTCGCGGGGATCGACCCTCTCGACGACTTTGACGGTGCTCATAGCTATCCTTTCGTACAATTACTCCACGCGAACCAGCAGGAAACCCTGCCTCCTGCCACAGATCGACACCCTATGACCCTGGTAACACACGGCACACTATAGGCGAATCAAACAGAATTGCAAGTGGCATTTGATTAGAACATTTGACTAATGCTGATCGGTTCTTTAAGACCGACGCCCTTTGCCGCCGTGTCAAGCAATGCTTTAGAATACCGATTTTTTGTGGACCTCAAATTGGATTTGCGATGGCGCTGATAGTTCAGAAGTTCGGTGGTACGTCGGTGGCCTCGACGGACCGTATCAAAAACGTCGCCAAACGCGTCGCGCGCTGGCAGGCTCAAGGGCACGACGTCATCGTCGTTCCGTCGGCGATGGCCGGCGAGACCAACCGCCTGATCGCCCTGGCCAACGAGATCTCGCCCTCGCCAGACCCGCGCGAACTCGACGTCATTGCCTCGACCGGAGAACAGGTGACCATCGCGCTGCTGGCCATGGCCATGCACGCGCAGGGCCTCAAGGCCAAGAGTTTCACCGGCTCGCAGGTCACCGTGCTGACCGATAGCTCGTTCACCAAGGCGCGCATCCTCAAGATCGACGAAACGCGAATTCGCAAGGCCCTGTCCGAAGGCAACGTGGTCGTCGTCGCCGGCTTCCAGGGTGCCGATGAACACGGCAACATCACCACCTTGGGCCGCGGCGGTTCGGACACCTCGGCGGTCGCGCTGGCCGCCGCACTGAAAGCCGACGAGTGTCAGATCTACACGGACGTAGACGGCGTCTACACCACCGACCCGCGCGTCGAGCCGGAAGCACGCAAACTGGATACCATCACTTTCGAAGAAATGCTGGAGATGGCCAGCCTCGGCTCCAAGGTGCTCCAGATCCGCTCGGTCGAGTTCGCCGGCAAGTACAAAGTCAAACTGCGTGTGCTTTCGAGCTTCGAGGACGAAGGCGAGGGCACGCTGATCACTGTTGAGGAAAAAAGCACCATGGAACAACCTGTCATATCCGGGATCGCCTTCAATCGAGACGAAGCCAAACTCACCATGCTCGGCGTTCCCGACCGCCCAGGCATCGCCTACCAGATCCTGGGACCGATCGCCGACGCGAACATCGACGTCGACATGATCATCCAGAACATTGGCCGAGACGACACCACCGACTTCTCGTTCACCGTCAACCGCAGCGATTACAACAAGGCCCTCGCGATCCTGGAGACCGTGCGGCAGAAGATCGGCGCCCGCGACCTCAGCGGCGACACCAGCACCTGCAAAGTCTCTGCCGTCGGCGTCGGAATGCGCTCCCATCCAGGCGTCGCCAGCAAGATGTTCGGCGCGCTGGCCAAGGAAGGGATCAACCTGCAAATGATCTCGACTTCGGAGATCAAGATCTCGGTGGTCATCGAGGAAAAGTATCTGGAGCTGGCCGTTCGTGTCCTGCACAAAGCCTTCGGCCTGGAGAAACCGGCGAAGTCGAAGTTGAGTTTGACCGGCCGTGACGAAACCGATATCATCACGCCCTCCTAGGAGACGTGGCCGAGAGGTCGAAGGCACTCCCCTGCTAAGGGAGCATGCGGGCATAAACCTGCATCAAGGGTTCGAATCCCTTCGTCTCCGCCAGGATGACCAACTAAGCCCATGTTTACATGGGCTTTTTTGCGCCAATCACAAAGGCAACTATCAAACCCACTATCAATAGTTGGTTCGCTTCGAAGGGAGCGACCGCCGCGCAAGCGCCGGCCTTCCGATCCTTTGTCTTCAAGTCGATATACCCTCAGCGCTCGGCGCACAATTGAAATTGATCGCAATCCTCCTCCGCTGAGAGGCGCAAGGGCGGCGCGCCAAGCGCCGAACCTGCGGAAACAACGACCAACCACCTCCCTCATCCATTTTTGAAAGCGTCCGTGCCACTAGCACAACGTGCACGTGCCGTACCGGTCGCAGGCCAGCCGATAGTCTGTGGCGAACGTGCCGACACAACTAACGGCCAGGAAGAGGCGCGGGGACGTCGACCGAAGGCAGTCATTGAAGTTATCTTGACGTATGCTAGCAACCTAGCCAGTCAGGTGTCGCCTTCCAAGTTTTGTTATCCTGGCACACGGAGGGCGCCGAGCCTGCTTCCGGATCGCTTTCAGCGTGCCGAGTGACGTCTAGTCACGAGGGCGGGCGCCGATGTTACGCAGACGAACTGCGGCTATAGAACAAACTTAGGTTTCATGAACACCTCTGACGACGTTCCGATAGCCTGCTCCAACTGCTTCTCAGATCGCGGCTTACGGCTCGATGCGGAGCGAATTGGCAGAGAAGAACTCTCCGGCGCTTGCCCAAACTGCGGCGCTACGGGGTTCAAGAAGCTTCCCGCTCCGGGTGTTGGTGCCTTGGCACACCGTTTTTTTGTTTGGGGCTCGATGCAGAGGATGCGTTATGGAGCCGCTCCGCTCATCCAGTTCAATAAGCATCAGCAAACTTCCATAGACGTTGCTCCCTGGCTGGCGGCCGACGTCAAACTAATAGAGCGCCTGCTTGGCGTCGGCTTCTTTCTCTACGAGCCGAGGCTGTGGATGATTGGTGAAGTCGAACCGTTGAAAGATCTTCAACGCACGACAAAGCGGCAGGCGATAGTCGACCGAGTCCTCTCCGAGTATCCAGAAAGAATGCTTAGTCCCGACGAATCGTTCTATCGAGTCCGCATAAGCCCCAGCACTCCATCCGACCCCCGTCAATACGACAGTCCGCCGCCTGCCAGCGCCGGTCGAGGCCGTCTTGATTCTGTTAGAACTCCGATGCTCTATGCATCTCCTGACCTAGAAGTGTGTGTTCATGAGTGCCGGGTACGTGCGGAAGACGACGTATTCGTTGCCACACTGGCGGCCACCAAGCCACTCCGACTCCTGGATGTGTCCATCCTGTTGAAGGAAGAGGGTGTGTCGGAGTTCGAAAGCCTAGATATGGCCGTTTACATGTTGTTCCTAGCGGGCAAGCACTCATACAAGATCACTCGTGCTATCGCCGAAGCAGCTCGCGATGCTGGGTTCGACGGTCTTGTCTACCCTTCGTATTTCAGCTTGCTCCGAATCGGCCAAATGCCATTTCAGACAACCTATGGCATCTCACATCGTCGAATTCCCCAGTACCAGGACTACGAAGAGGCTAAGGCCATCCCGAACTTGGTTCTGTTCGGTAGACCCGTTTCCTCCGGAGCAGTTTCTGTTAGTTGCATCAACCGACTCATCTTAAGTAGGGTCGGCTATGAATTTCACTTTGGCCCGACTGGTGCGTAAGCAAGAAACCTAGCAAGTCAATCAACCTTGCGCCTTTGGGCCGGACGCAGAAAGGCTGCGCCGGTTGTTGGCTCTATGTCGTTTCGTGTGGAACCGGCCGCCAACCGCGCGGTGAACGAACTGCCCGTGGTCACGCGGCCGTTCGGTCGATTTTGGCCCTCGGTTTCGCGCCGCGCCAGCGAGTCTAGGCGAGAGAGCGTTAGTGTTGGCGTACGTTCTGGCCCGCCAGGAACGTCGCAGCAAAGCTCTGCGACAAAAAACGAACGCCCCGCCGAACGCCATGTTCCGCGGGGTTTTTCGTTGATACCTTTTGACCTCGCCTACCCCCGTACGTCAACTGAGTACGCGCCGCCAATTGCATGCTCGTGCTGTTGGTCGTGGCAAGGGACACGACGCCACCCTTTCCCGGCGGTGCGCCACGGCAGCGACAGGTGACCAAATCGGGGGGTGTCGACCGAGGCGTAACGGGGACCTCGCACGGGCTGCCAGGCAGAGCCGATGGCGAACAGCCATCGGCGCAGCTTGACCTCACGGAGAAAACCCGCATACTTTTATCGTGCGGTTGAGTTCTATGCTCGTTTTCAACAGAGGGGTCGTATCGATGCCTGACAGGACCGTGACAATCCGGTGGTGGGCGCCCCATTTGGCGTGCCTGGCCCTTCTTGGCGCCTGGTCCGCAACCACGCAAGCGGGAGACAAAACCATGGGCATGAGCATTTCTTCAAGTGCGTTTGCGCACAACGGCTCGATCCCAAAGCTGTACACTTGCGAGGGCAAGGACATTTCCCCGCCACTGACCTGGAGTGGCGTGCCTGCGGGGGCAAGGAGCCTGGTCATGATCGTCGACGATCCCGATGCACCAGATCCCGCAGCGCCCCGCATGACCTGGGTCCATTGGGTGCTGTACAACCTGCCTGCCAACAGCACTGGGCTGCCCGAGGCACTGCCGTCGCGTCCGGCCAACGCGCTGGACGGACTCAACGATTGGCAGCGCACCGGCTACCGTGGCCCCTGCCCGCCCGTCGGCCGGCACCGTTACTTCCATAAGCTCTACGCGCTGGACGTCGTCTTGCCCGACTTGAAAGAGCCGAACAAGAAGACCTTGGAGCAGGCCATGCAGGGGCACATCGTTGCCGAAACGCAATTGGTCGGCACCTATCAAAAGGCACGCTGATCTCCCTTCGCCCCGACGACCTTGCTCTGTCGCTTCCCCTGTTTTTGCCGTGGCTTCTTCTGCGCGACTCCTCGATTCTGGATTTTTGGAGGAACTCCCGAAACCAAGCGCGGCAGGCTGACCAGGGTGTCCGGTCCTTCGCGACCTGATTCCCGGTTCGCGCCACTTGATCGAAACAAACAAATCGCGGTCGTTGTCTATCCTGCATCGGCACCCCCTGGGTTTCCTATCCTTCCACACGTTGGCAGGAGGTTGCGATGAACCGACGATCATCAGGTTACCAAAGCACGCTGTCCCGCCTCTACGACATCGGCGGGGCCGACCTCGCACTGCGCTATCACGAATTGTCCGAAGGCACGTGCGCCAACTCTGCCGCTGCTCAGGCGCCAGCGCGTGCCATCTACATCAACGGTGCGCGCATCAGCGATGACGATGTCCGGGCAATGGAGCGGGCATGGAATATCGCACTACTCGATGGCCGCTACTGGTACGACCGGGCAAACGGCGCCTGTGGCGTCGAAGGAGGCCCATGTACCGGCTTCATCCCGGCCGGCCTGCCGCTTGGCGGGCCACTGATGGCGAATGCCTCAGGTGGCGGGACCGGCGTATTCGTCAATGGACGCGAGCTTCATCCACAGGACGTCTTCGCGCTGACCCGCGTGATGCAGGTTTGGCCAGGTCGCTATTGGGTGGACGCGGTCGGTAATTTCGGATGGGAAGGCGGTCCGGCGGTTGGCAACCTGGCGGCGTCCATGCACATGCCGGGTGCGCAGAGTGGACCCTGGACGGCCTCGAGCCGGGCCGGCACGGTCGGCGGCGACGGCGAGGGTTTCCTCTTCTTCGACGACGGCAAGACTTCCTGGTCGACCTAGGTCGCAGCCATGACTCCCGACCAACTTGGGCATCGCGAGGCGCTGATCGCCCGTAACGACGCGGCACTCGAACGCTGGCCGGATCGCACCGGGCCGGGCTTCACAAGCGAAATGGCGGCGGTCGCAGACGGACTCGAAGCACTTGGGCAAGCGACGCCGCTCAGTGAGCGGGATGCCGTCGAAGCTGCGCGCACTTGGCGCTGGGCGGGCAACGCCTATTTCGATCTCGGCGCAGGCAAGGAGCGCCGCGCGCTCGAACATGCGGCAAGGGCCTACCGCAAAGCCGAGAATGCGCTGGAGGCAGCCGCCGAGGCCGCGGACGCGGTCGACTGGGTCAAGCTCAACTACTGCTTCGGGAAAGTGCTCCTGCAGTTGAGCGAAGGCCAAGACGCCGGGCTCGCCAATGAAGCGTTCACTCGCCTGCGCGCGGCTCTCACGCAGGCGCGCCTCCACATGCCGGACGGAGTCGAGAGCGTCCGCGAGGAACTCGCAACCGCCCAGCAGATCGTCATCTTGCTGGGCGAAGCCGGTCACCTCGATCGGCGGATGGCTCAATTGAAGGACGGGCTCGGGCTTGCCGACGCTGGCGAGCCGATGCACGTACTGCGAAAACCAGAGCGCGCTGCCGAAGTGAAACACATCAGCTCGATGTTCGATCTCCTCAATCAACAGTTCGAGAAAGAGAAACCCTCGCTCGATCCGACCCGCCAGGCGGGACTTTCGAGTCTCATGCAACGGCTGCAAGGAGTGGTCGGATCGACAACATCAGAGGGCTTGTCGCTCGAAGCGATGATGGCCAATCGCGGAAAAATTGATGCGCTCAAACGCGAGCTCAGCCCTCAGGCCCGCAACCCGAGTCTCAAGGGGCCGGGTGCGGCGCAAGGCTCGCGCGGCGGACGGCTACTGGCCGCGCTGCAGGAGCTGAAAATGTTCGTCGGCGCGGCCGGCATGGCGCCCAACAGCTCGGCCGAAATGCGTGAAGCCGCGATGGAACTGTTCGCGCGGCTCGGACGGCTGACCACCTGGGTCAGCCAGGCCGGCGACGACACGGCAACGCTGGACAAGCTCGAGCGCGATCAGGCGCGTGCGCTGGCACACGAGGTTCGCCTGTATGCCGCACGCCGGCACCCGCTATTGGCGCAGCCAGTGTGGCCGCGTGGCGAAGCAACGATTGATCCCAATCGCATTTTCTTCGCAGGCGGCTTGCGCATGCGCAAGGAGCTGGCGGGGGCACTGATGTTCTCGGGCCTGGAACTCGCCGTGGACGCCCCCGCAGGGGCTGATTTCGCAACCCATCGATGGCAGGAGCTGCAATCCTCGAACGTCGCGGTGTTCGACCTTTCCGAGGCGCAGGCGCAGGTTTACTACGAACTGGGGATCGCACTGACAATCGGCACTCAGATTCTTTTGATTGCCGCCGACGAGACCGAGATCCCGTTCGACATCGCGCAAAACGTCAGTCGTTACAGCCCGGGCGATACGCTGCGCCCATGGCTGGCCAACGAAGTGCACACGGCGATCTACGGCTTGCAGGTCAGGGGCGGCAAGGAATCAAGTCTGGCGGCGACACTCGACTACGCCCAACGGGTGGCCACCGGCGAGCCAGACAACCCACTGCTCGCGGTTGCACTGAAGGTGATGCGTGCCGCGGGCGATGATCCGATCAAGTTCCGCAATGCGCTGACGACTTTCAATGCCTATCTCGGCACAGGTCAGCACGAGCTGCTGCAAACGCGCTGGCCCGGCCTCTACCCGGACCCGCGTGCGCGGCGAACCTTCGCCGTCATGCCGTTCCGCCGCGAGCGTGAGGCGGCCTATGCGGTGATCGAAGCCAGCGCGCGGCAGGCGGGCGTAGAGCCGGTGCGTGGCGACCAGGCCGATGGACAGGAGATCATCGAATCAATCTGGCACGAGATCTGCCGCGCGACACACGTCACGGTCGACATCAGCGGCTTCAACCCTAACGTATGCCTCGAACTGGGGATGGCCGACGCGCTCGGCCGCCCGACGCTTCTGATCGGCGAGCAGGGCACCGAACGCCTGGTGAAAGCCGCTTTGCCTGCAGTGGCCAAGCGCCGCTGCCAGCCTTACGAGGCCGATCCGCGCCACGCGCCGCAATTTGCGGCGGCGCTGAAGAAGTTCTTTGCAGCGCCCTGAGCGGTATCACGCTCACGGCGGCCGCAAGAGCGCATGGACAGGGGAATCGCCCCGACCGCGAAACTCCCGTTCTGAACAGAGAACATTTCACAGGGTACCGGTTGCGCCCCCTCGGCCGGTTCGGGCCATTAGGTGCGCTGCACTGTGGTTCCAAGCCAAGCCTCACAAGAAGGCTATGGCAAGGTTCGAACGCCGGGGCGAAGCCAGTACGGCGTTCGCTAATCCTGGCGATTGCCGCCGTGGTTACCCTTGTTGCCGTGGCCCTTGTCTTTCTTCTGCTTGCCACGATCGTCATCCCAGCGCTGATCATCGTGGTCATGACGGTAGTCGCGGCGGTAATCCTCGCGGTATTCCTCACGTCGATAGCGCTGCTGACCCTGATAGTACGGAACGTATTCGCGGTTGTACCAGTTGTTCTGCACAAAATAGACCCGCTCCCCGCAGGCGCGGTACTTGTGGCAGTTCTTGCTCCAGTGCTTTGCATGACCAGGAGGCACGTTCAGGTAGATCGGCGGGCGCATGACCGGCACCCGCTCAATGATGATCGGCTGTGGGTAGATCAGTTGCGGCGGCGGATAGCCGCCAATGTCGATGCGCCCGTAGAAACCGGGTTGGCCGATGCTTACCGATACGCCAAGGTCGGCGGAAAGCACAGGCGATGTCGAGACGATCAGTGCGGCGACGAGGAAAAGACGTTTCATGCTGGCCCTGTAGGTGTAGATGTCGTCTACTAACGCGCGCACCCCAAGCACCGTTGACTGCGCGCCTGCTTGGCAACCCGACGAACCGCGCAGGAGCCGCCTCTCATCAAGGCCCGGGCCTGCCAGAAACAAGCGACCCGGCGGAGCGGAAGCTGCCCGGAAAAGCCCGGCAGGCGATCTGGTCGTCGGTAGCCGCTCACCCCGGACATCCGGAAACCGGCGATTTCTGGGCACTTCGCATAGACTGAATTTTTGTCTGCCGAGCCGCCGCCGATGCAACGTTGTCCTTGGTGCGAAGGCTTCGACCTTTACCGTGAATACCATGATTCGGGAATGGGGCGTGCCGCTCTACGATGATCGATCCCTGTTTGAACGGCTGCTTCTGGAAGGCGCGCAGGTGGGTTTGTCTTGGGCGACCATCCTCAAGAAGCGAGAAAACTACCGACGTGCCTTCGATGCCTTCGATCCGGCCCGGATTGCCTGCTATGACGACGAAAAAGTTGCAGCCCTGTTGACGGATCCGGGGATCGTCCGAAATCGAGCCAAGGTCGCCGCCGCCATCAACAACGCCAAAGCGTACCTGGCGCTCACCGCAGGTGGACAGTCGTTCAGCGATTTTCTATGGCACTTCGTCGATGATCTGCCGACCCAGAATCAATGGACGGCAAGCTTATGAAAGCAAGAGCCGCCGGGAGGTTTCACCCTGCCGAAGACAACACCATCTTGATGCGTTTGAGGCCACTACCCACCGTTTCCGCCAGCTTGACCACGTTCGGATCGTCAGACGGTCGTTCCACCGTCCATTCGCAGAACGAGGCCATGATTGAAGCACGCTCGATGGAGAGCTTTGAGGCCAACAAGCCGGACTCAATGATCGGGATCAGGGCTGCGGCAGCCCTGAGACGGTTGATTTCCGGAGTTGGAGGCGGAATCTGCTTCGACATGCCTTGAGTCTAGCGAATGCCGCACCACGACGCCGAGGACATATTTCACACGACGTCCAACCCAGCAGCAATGAGGCGAGCGCGGCCGCCTCGTTTGCCGATCGCCGCGGGGCCGAGCGAGCGATGCGGCGGCCGACCTGATCGCCAGGCGCAAGTCGCTCAAGCAGGGTGATTCAGGAGGCGCCTTTCGGGCGCTTCGCGACGACCAGGCACTGCATCAACTGCTGCTCCGCCTCGGTCGCTTCTCCTTCTCGATCAACGCCAAGGAAATGCCGCCGAAACGCCGCCAGGGCGGCGGCCGGGTCCGAAGTGTCGTAGCCGATGTCCTCGAGCGCAAGTTGAGGATCGAAAGGCTCCGCAACCGGCATCGCCGCTGGTTCGCGGCACCACAAACCAAATCCTTTCGCCGCCAGACGCTCCCAGGGGAAGAGCCGACTCGGATCGATCTTTCGGCGTGGAGCGACATCTCCGTGCCCGAGGAAATTGTTCGTCGGAATCCGGTAGCGCTGCTGCAAGTCCTTCAAAAGATCGAGGAGAACCATGATCTGTGCTTCCGAATACGGTTCGGCACCCGTGTTGTCGAGCTCAATGCCAATCGACGCCGAGTTGAGATCAGTGTTGCCTGCCCAGTAAGAGATCCCCGCGTGCCAGGCGCGCCTTTCTTCATCGACCAGTTGGTAGAGGGTGCCATCGCGTCCGATCAGGTAATGCGAGCTGACTTCGCGGACCGGGTTGGTCAGCGTTCTGAGGGCATGCTCGACGTTGCTGCTCGTGGTGTCGTGGAGGATCACGAAATTTGGCCGCCGGGCGTTGTGGTTTGGCGAGGGCACCACGATGGCCCGTTCAGAACCCGCCGGAAATCTGACGCATCCAACCATCAAGACGCAGGCAAGACCAAGCCAAGCGACCCGCAGAAGCTGACGAATCACGTCAGCCCTCCGCTTTCTCGCCCGCTTCCGCAAGCCCGAAAATTCGTCCAGGCGAATACGGGCCGGCCGGTCACTTCCCTGATCGGAGAGCTTCTTGTCGCCGTAAGGAGCTGGATCATTTGATCCAGCCGTTCCACAACATGCGGGCGATCGCCGCGTTCGCCGCCGGTCGATCGAAACGGGCGGGATCAAAGTCCAGCCCCGCCCAGGTGCGTACCGCCTCGGTCTCCTCGCCGTACGGGTCGTTCTCGAAGCTGGCCACGAACTCCTGGTATTGACCAACGCCACCGGCATCCTCGGGCGGACACGCACGCTCGCCCCCTTCGACGCCGACAGCGAGTCCGTCGTCGTGATCGCCCCGGTTGCGCACCTGCTCGACGCTGATGCGATGCAGCCAGCTGTCGCCGAAGTCGTAGAGATACGTGAAGGTGGCGCCCGTCGCGAGCAGCCTGTCCAGTCGAACGCGCTTTTCGAACGCGGTCGGGTGGTCGGGCTCGTCGAACTCTGCGTCCGGAACGCCGATTCTCATGTCGCCGACGCGAAACTCGTGCAGATGAGCGTCGTGCCAACCCATCGCGGCCTGAATGACGTGGTGCAGCGTGGCGAAGCTCGCCTGCCCACCAATTACCAGCCGGCGCCAGATGAGTGGCGTCGTGTCGACGAGTTCGATCTTCAAGGTGAGCAGCGTCGAAGACGCTTTCTTGCGAGCAGTGGCCACGGCAGTTCCCAGAGCAAATATTTGCTGATTCTACGGAAGCTTTGCCCCGGCCCCAATCGATCCGAGAAGAGGCCCTGCAAATCCTGATCGCCACCCGGTTCTTTGCGGCGCCGCTTTTCGGTGACCGCTGGCGTCGACACGGGTAGGGGGCCACTTGGCAAGCAGAACAGCCGCCTTGCGGCGGCCGTCTGAGCTTTCCTGAAACGCCCCTTCAGCGCTACTTGACGACCAGCAGGCTGTCGTCCCACTTGACGTGCTTCTCGAAGCCGAGCAGGTTGGCGATCGTCGCTGCAATGTTTGACAGGCCCGCGGTCTCACTCGCCTGAAGAGCAAGCTTGCCGCCGGAAACATTGTCGTAGAGGATGAGGGGCACCGGATTGAGAGTGTGCGCCGTCTTCGCCTTGAACGAGCCGTCGGCATTTTTCGCCGGTTGCTTGCTCTTCTTGTCGATTTCGTACATCTCGTCGGCGTTACCGTGGTCGGCAGTGATCAAGGCAACGCCGCCAAGCGCGTCGATGACGGGCAGGATGCGCGCCAGTTCCAGGTCAACCGCTTCGATGGCCATCGTCGCAGCGCGGAAACTGCCGGTGTGGCCGACCATGTCGCCATTCGCGAAATTGCAGCGCAGCGTCTTGTACTTGCCACTTTTCAGCGCGTCGATCATGGCGTCGGCGATTTCGGCAGCTTTCATCCACGGACGCTGCTCGAAGGGCACCACGTCGCTGGGCACCTCCTGGTAGGTTTCACCGTCGAACTTGTTCGAGCGGTTGCCATTCCAGAAATAGGTCACATGACCGAATTTCTGGGTTTCCGAGCAGGCAAACTGGGTGATCCCGGCTTTGGCGAACCACTCGCCCATGGTGTCGAGAATCGCTGGCGGATCGACCAGGAAGCGCTTCGGCAGCTTGAGGTCGCCATCGTACTGCAGCATGCCGGCATAGGTCACGCTGGGCACGCGCAGGCGATCGAACTTGTCGAATTCGGCGTCTTCGAAAGCACGCGTGATCTCGATCGAACGATCGCCGCGAAAGTTGAAGAACACCACCGCGTCGCCGTCATTGATCGTCCCGACGGGAACCCCGGCGCGCCCGATGACGAATGCCGGCAGGTCCTGGTCGATCGTTCCCGGGAACTCGGCGCGCAGCGCCTCGATCGCGGCGGCAGCACTGTCATACTGCGGACCTTCCCCGAGGACGTGCGTGCGCCAGCCCTTGTCGACCATGTTCCAGTTCGCCTCGTAGCGGTCCATCGTGATGTTCATGCGCCCACCACCCGAGGCGATGCGGGCATCGAAGCTGTCGTCGCTGGTCTCGGCCAGGAAGGCCTCGAAGGGCAGTACATAGTCGAGGGCGCTGGTCTCGGGAACGTCACGACCGTCAAGCAGGATGTGCACCCGTACGGTCTTGACGCCCTCTTCCTTGGCGCGCACGATCATCGCCCGCAGGTGGTCGACGTGGCTGTGCACGTTCCCGTCGGAAAAGAGGCCCAGGAAGTGCAGCACGCCGCGACCGCCCTTGACAGCGGCGACGACTTCCCGCCACGCCGCTCCCTGCCAGATCGAGCCGGCGGCGATGGCGTCGGCGACCAGCGACGCGCCCTGGCTGTAGACCTGGCCGGCGCCGATGGCGTTGTGACCAACTTCGGAGTTGCCCATGTCGTCGTCGGAAGGCATGCCGACAGCGACGCCGTGCGCGCGCAGGGTGATGTTCGGATAATTGGCAAAGAGACGATCCAGAGTCGGCTTCGTGGCGGCAGCGATGGCACTGCCGACGTCGGACTTGGCAATCCCGTAGCCGTCCATGACGATGGTGACGATCGGGCCCCGAATACCGGGGAAAGACGCAGATTTCTGCAACATGATGGATTCCTGGGGAGTGGAGAGGTCAGAAGGTAGGCCGCAGGAACCGGAACAAGCGAGAAGCCCGCGACGTCAGCTCCAGTATACCCCCAAGCCCGTCTGGCCGGGATCGGCGAGGACTCGGGTCCGCGCCGACGGGCAGCCGCCGACCCAGGCAGGCGCGAACAGAGTGTCCTCCCGTGGGCGGGCAAAGCCGGGCGCCAAGGCCCCGCGGCGGCAACGCTGCCGGCACAGCTACGAAGGCTGCTGCAGCCTGATTCGGGTACGTACCCGCTTGAGCCTGATACGGGTGCGAGTGCGTTTGACCTTCGGCTGCTCGCCGCCAGAACTCGGCCGACGCGAGTGCCGGCGGCCGTGCGAGCGGGCAATCACCAGCGCCAGCTTACCGATCAGCGCCAGAACGACCAGCACCCAGAACAGAGGATACTGGACCATGCGGGAGCCCAGCTCGGCCAGTTCACGTACCGGATTGAAAGTGCTGCGCGGCGCCTGCTGCGCGGCTTCGCGGGCAGCATCGAGCGCGGCAATCCGCCGCTCAAGCTGAGCCCCCGCTGCCTGGTTGAAGGCCACCGCAGTATCGCCATGGCCCAACGAGACCTCACCGTCGCCAGCGGTCACGTGAAAACCTTGCACGCCAAGCAGGGAAAAAGTGACCCGACCTTCGCCGTCGACGCGCGCGTCAAGGGCTTCGGTAATCACTTGAGCAAGCCCTTCCTCCATTCTGACAACCGCCGCCGCGATGTCCTCGACCAGGATTGGGCTAACCTGGTCGAGCTGTTCCGCGGGCAAAGTCACACGCGGCACAGACGATCCCGGCTGCCGCCTGGCAGTCACGTTGACCACCGATCGCAGCGCCCGTCCGAGCGGGTCGGCCTGCGCCGGGCTGGCAAAATCCACGTCCTGGTGTACGACAGCCGGTGGATCAACGAACAAGGGGACGGGCATCTCGCGGTCGATGCCGAGCAAGGAGCCGGTCGACCAGGGGTCGCCATTGGCGTTCGTGGCCGCCGGCAACTCGACGAACGCGTCGCGACCGACACCGGCTTTCGGTGCCAGGTCATAGTCGTCAAGAGGGTGTGCTGCCGCCTGAGCTGCAAGAAGGGCCCCGACGAGAAGTCCGGGGAACCCGTGCGGTCGCTTGAAACGTGCCATCATGCCAAGGATCCGAAAGATTCCGAAACATAGAAGCAAAAATCACGCCCATTTGCAAGAGCGCCTTAAATCAAGCGCATTGTCCGCAACCGGGCGCCAGCGATCTGGCCATTGTCAAGTTTCCCGACACCATCGACCGGCGCTGGCGCGGCTGCCTGGCTACCGTGACGGAGGGGGCGCGTGCGCGGGGGTGAGTCCAAGACTGCCCTATAATTCAGAAGAATGCACTGAAACCGTCGATCTTCCAAGGCCAGCGGCCGGCCTTGGCCAGAGGGAAGAATGAACGCGAACACCCCGGAACGAGTCGCCTGGCATTTCATCGCCGCCGATGAAGCGGCAACACGCCTGCAGGCCAGCTGCGACGAGGGATTGGCCGAAAGTGAAGTCCTCAGCCGTCGCGCCTTGCACGGCGAGAACCGGATCACCCCGAAAGCGGGCAAGGGACCGCTGCTGCGCTTTGCGCTGCAGTTCGTCCAGCCGCTGGTGCTGGTGCTGCTGGTGGCCGGAGCGGTCACTGCCTTCCTCGGAGAATGGGTCGACTCGGGCGTGATCTTTGGCGTCACCCTGATCAACGCGGCGATTGGTTTCATCCAGGAGGGCCGTGCCGAGGATGCCCTTGCGGCGCTGGCACGTTCGGTCAGCAGCGAAGTCACCGTCCTGCGCGAAGGCTGCAAGCAACGCCTGCCCTCGACCGAACTGGTTCCCGGCGACGTTGTTCTGCTGGCGGCCGGCGACAAGGTGCCGGCCGACCTGCGCCTGTTCCGCGCCAAGGACTTGCAGGCCATAGAATCGGCATTGACTGGCGAATCGACGGCGGTGGCCAAACACGGCGACGTGCTGCCCGAAGCAACCGTCCTTGCCGACCGCTGCAACATGGCTTACGCCGGCACGGTGATGATCACCGGCCGCGGCGCGGGGGTAGTGGTGGCGACCGGCGACCATACCGAAACCGGCCGCATTTCGCAATTGATCGCCGAAGCCCCCGATCTGACCACACCCCTGACGCGCAAGATGGCGGTTTTCAGCAACTGGCTGCTGATCGCCATTGGCCTGCTGGCGGTGCTCACCTTCGTTGTCGGAATGTGGCGGGGTTCTTCGGCTTTCGAAATGTTCATGGCTGCCGTCGCGCTCGCCGTTGGTGCGATCCCCGAGGGGCTGCCGGCGGCAATGACCATCACGCTGGCCATCGGCGTCGCGCGGATGGCCAAACGACGAGCAATCATCCGCAAGCTGACGGCGGTCGAAACGCTGGGCAGCACAACGATCATCTGTTCCGACAAGACCGGCACGCTGACCGAGAACCAGATGACCGTCCGCGAACTCTACGCGGGCGGCGTGCCGACGACGGTCAGCGGCAACGGGTACTCGCCGGAGGGCAAGGTCGGCGACGGCGCGGCGATCGGTGCTGCCTTGCGCGAGTGCCTTCTCGCCGGCGTGCTGTGCAACGACGCCGCGCTGAGCAAGGAAGACGCGGACGGCGAACACGGCGAGCAATGGGTCGTCGTCGGCGACCCGACAGAGGGCGCGCTGCTCGTCGTCGCCCGCAAGGCCGGCCTCGACGAAACAAGCCTGCACAAGAGCTTCCCCCGCCTCGACGAAATTCCCTTCGATTCCGCGCGTCAGTACATGGCCACGGCGCACGAAATCGACGGCCAGCGCGTGGCGTATTTCAAGGGCGCTCTAGAACAGTTGCTGCCGCGCTCGCCACAGATGCTCGACGCGTCCGGCCAGCCGGTTGCGCTGCGCCACGACGAAATCGAAAATGCGGCCCGCGCCATGGCCAGGGAGGGCTTGCGCGTACTGGCGATCGCCCGGCTGGCGAGCGGCAGCGATGGCACGGCGACGGCGCTCGACGAGGCCAGCGCCGACGCCGGCCTGGTATTCATCGGTCTGATCGGCATGATCGACCCACCGCGTCCGAAAGCGATTGCCGCGGTGGACACCTGTCACGCCGCCGGCATCACGGTCAAGATGATCACCGGCGATCACGCCGTCACCGCGCTGTCGATCGCCCGCCAGCTCGATATCGCCAAGGAGGGAGAGACAGCACTCACCGGTGTCGAACTGGCGGCACTCGATGACCAGGCGCTGCTCCGGGTGGCCCAGGAAGTCAACGTCTTCGCCCGCGTCGAGCCGGAGCAGAAACTGCGTCTGGTACGGGCGCTGCAGGCCAACGGCGAGGTGGTAGCGATGACCGGCGACGGCGTCAACGACGCGCCGGCGCTGAAGCAGGCCGACATCGGCATCGCCATGGGCCTGGCCGGCACCGAGGTGGCCAAGGACGCCGCCGACATGGTCCTCACCGACGACGATTTTGCGGCCATCGAAGCGGCCGTCGAGGAGGGACGCGGCGTCTACGACAATCTGGTCAAGTTCATCACCTGGACGCTACCCACCAACTTCGGCGAAGGCCTGGTCATCCTGGCGGCAGTTCTTGCCGGTGCCACCCTGCCGATCACGCCGCTGCAGATTCTCTGGATCAACATGACCACAGCCGTTTTCCTCGGACTGATGCTGGCCTTCGAGCCGATCGAGGAGAACGTCATGCAGCGCCGCCCGCGCCGGCCGGGAACGCCGATTCTCGACGCCAAGCTGGTCTGGCGGATCGTGCTGGTCAGCCTGCTGCTGCTCGCCGGCTCGTTCGGGCTTTTCCTGCGCGAACTGTCGCTGGGAAATCCGCTGGCTGAAGCACGCACCGTCGCACTCAACGTCTTCGTCGTCGTCGAAGCGATGTACCTCTTCAACTGCCGCTCGCTGACCCGCTCGGCGCTGCACGTCGGCCTGTTCTCCAACCCCGCGGTCTGGTACGGTGTGCTGACCATGGCCGGGCTACAGGCGCTGCTCACCTACCTGCCGCTGCTCAACCGCCTGTTCGCCACGGCGCCGATCGGCCTGCGCCAGTGGCTGGAGATCGTTGCTGTCGGCTTGTTCGCCTATCTTGTCGTCGGCGTCGAAAAGCGGCTGCGCGAGAGTCGCCAACCACGCTGATCCCAGCCACTCACTTGAAAACCTCCCACCCGATGAAACAGATTCTCGCCATGCTCGCCCTGATCTCGCTGGCCGCAATGAGCTGCGGCAGCGCCGCAGCAATGTCGACCGACACCGTCGCTCAGGAGATGGCCTCGCTGTCGCTCGGCCACCCAGTCGCCGCCGGCGATCCGGCCGTGATCAGAACGCGAACAATGCTCGAGCAGGTCAGCAAGCGCAGCGGTGATGACGCAACCGCGATCTTCGCTGCCTGCCGGCGCTACGCGGGCCATTTGCGCGATGCCGCGCAGATCAAGGCCAGCCAGCTTGAGCTGCTCGCCGCCCTCGATACCCATGGCAAGGCCGGTGAATCGATCAACGACACCCTCCAGGCCTATGTCGCCGCGCGCAAGGCGGCAGCGGACAAGACACACGCCACAGCGATGGCGGCGTTGGCCAGGCAGAAATAGCCGCAGTCCTGGGTGTGCGGCAGGCGAAGCGCCGCCTTCGCGACCCGTAGCGACCTTCATGAAAATGGCAAAAAATGCAAATCTGGGTTGACGCCGACGCCTGCCCCGGCGTGATCAAGGAAATCCTCTTTCGCGCCGCACAGCGGACACGCATCATGACCACGCTGGTCGCCAACCAGATGCTGCGCGTACCGCCCTCGCCGTACATCCGCGCACGGCAGGTGCCATCCGGTTTCGACGTCGCCGACCAGCGCATCGTCCAGGACGTGCAGGCGGGCGACCTGGTGATCACCGCCGACATCCCGCTCGCCGCGCTGGTCGTCGAACGCCAGGCGCACGCCCTGAATCCACGCGGCGAGTTCTACACCCCGGAAAACATCAGCGAACGCCTGAGCATGCGCAACTTCATGGAAGAACTGCGCGGCAGCGGCGTCGACATTTCCGGACCGGCGGCTTTCGGCGCCAGCGACCGGCAGGCTTTTGCCGCGCAGCTCGATCGCTTTCTGGCCAGGCAAAGCGCGCCGAAGTAGTCACCCAGGCGGCCAGCGCCGCCGCGCGCGTCAGCCCGCCGCACGCTTGGTGAGTTCGTCCTCGATCATTGCCGCCCAGGCGACTTCGTCGCCGCGCGTCGCACGGGCGGCGCGGATCAACGCCAGGTTGCGCGCCGTCGTTTCCGGCTCCCAGGTTTCGCGAACCGCGGCCAGGGCATTGCCCGCGGCCTCCATTGCCGCAGCTTCGTCTTTCTGCAGGACGGCCAATTCGAGCAGCGTCGCATGGTCCCAGTAATCGGGTGTTCCCTTGGCCAGGCGCCGCTTGACCGCGTAGCTGACGACCGGCAGCAGTTCCAGCCGGCGCGGGTCGGGCGTCTTTTCCAGCTCCATCAGCGTCACCGCGTTGACGCCGGGATAGGCGTCGCGCCAGTCGGCTTCGAAACCCTGCAAATAGGTGTCAATCGCCTTGCGCAGCCAGCCCGCAGCCTTAAGCAGGTCATTCGCGTTGCGGGCCTCGTCCCAGCGATCCTTGTACACGCGTCCGAGCAGCCCATTGGTTTCGCTGCTCGGGCCGCGCTCCTTGATCAGTTCGGCCAACCACTGTTCGGCTTCGTCGCGGCGCTTGAGCCGATTGAGGGCAAAGCCCAGCTGTTCGCGCACCAGCACGCTGCGCGCAAGCGGCGCCGGCATCTGCGCCGCCAGCTCGACCATCGCCTGCCAGTCACTGAGCGCGCGATACGAGAGAAAGAGGTCGAGGACCACCCCCGATTCGAGATTCTGCACCTCGCCAAGTTCGCCAGCAGCTTTTTTGAGGGCGTCCGTTCCGGCTCGGCGAGCGTCGGCGAGCCGCTTGCGCGCCTCGACCGCATAGTGTGCCCGATCACGGAAGACATCGGTCTTCAGGCGCGCGATATCGGGAGCGGTGTAGCCATCGACCAACTGGAATACCGGGCTGTCGGTGTTCTCGTCACCACGCGCGGCCTTGGCGGTTTCGAGCAGCTTGCGCAAAGCCTGGCCTGCGCCCTCGACATCGCTCGGCTTGCCGTCCGCCGCCAGCTTGTAGGGCAAGGCGCGCAGAGGCGCCACGTCAAAAGGCATGCGCTCGCTCCCGGCGTAGAGCAGCACCGTGGTCGAAGGCATCTCGTTATACACAACTCACTCAGCATAACTTGGCCGTCCGGTGTGCCCCTGGCAAATAGTTGACGGATTTTGTCTGGTATACCCCTTGCTTGCCCTTTCCCATTTGCATAGGGAACGGGCAATGGCAAACTGGGCGGGAGACGAATTTGGCGGGGCTGAACTGGGGGACGGACGTCTGAGGCTGAGGCTGATCAAACTGGCGACACGCTTTGCAGAGCAGCCGACGGCGAGCATACCGGGCGCCTGTGGAGATTGGGCGGAGACGGTGGCGGCGTACCGCTTCTTCGATCAGGCCCGCGCTGGCAAGCGAGGGTTGAACTGGCAATCGATCCTGCAAGCGCACATGGATTGCAGCCAAGGGCGCATGGCACAACACCCGGTGGTGTTGTGCCTTCAGGACACCACCGAACTGGACTTCAACGGTCAGGAGATCGAAGGGCTCGGGCCGCTCTCGTACGAAGCTCAGCGCGGCATGTATCTGCACCCGACCTATGCGGTGACCCCGGAACGTGAACCGCTCGGGGTGATCGACGCCTGGATGTGGGCGAGAGAAGCGAAAGCGGCCGACGGAAGCCGGCCGGGCATCAGCGAGAGCACGCGCTGGATTGAAGGCTACGAGCGGGTCGCCGAAACCGCGGCGGGGATGCCACAAACGCGATTGGTCTATGTGGCCGACCGCGAAGCGGACATCGTCGGCCTGATGCAGCGGGCCCAGGCGTTGGGAACGCCGGCCGACTGGCTGATTCGCGCCAAGCACAACCGCTGTTTGCCGCAAGGCGGCAAACTGTGGGCGGCAACTCTTGCCGAAGCGCCGCTCGGCGAGATCGAATTCACTCTGGCATCGCGGCAGGGGCAGCCGAAACGGATCGTGCGCCAGCAGTTGCGAAGCCATGCGGTCGACCTCCCGGCTCCTGACACGGACGGCCGCCACGTCAGCGTGACCTGCCTGATCGCCACGGAAATCGGGGCGCCCGCCGGCTGCAAGCCGGTCGAATGGCGCTTGCTGACCAATCGTCAAGTCGCCGGTCTTGAGGCGGCCGTCGAGTTGATCGACTGGTATCGCTGCCGCTGGGAGATCGAAACCTTGTTCCATGTGCTCAAGAACGGCTGCCGGGTCGAGGCCTTGCAACTGGGCAGCCAGAGCAAGCTGGAACTGGCGCTGGCCGTCTATCTGGTCGTTTCCTGGCGCCTCGCCCGCCTGATCCGCCTGGGGCGCATCTACCCGCAGGGGTCTGCCGATCTGTTCTTCTCCGAAACCGAATGGGCCGGCGCCTTTATCCTCAACAAAAAGAAGCCACCGACGAAGGTGCCGACAATTCGCGAGGTCATCCGCCTGATCGCGCAGCTCGGCGGATTCCTCGCCCGCAAGGGCGACGGCGAACCCGGCGTCAAATCCCTCTGGCTCGGCATCCAGCGCTTGCGTGATTTCGCCTCCGGCGTAAAGCATATGCGTGAGATCGGTCATGTCATGTGAGTTGTGTATAACGGGATGGGTCGAAGGGCGAACACCGTGGCGCAGACCGAGCTCGTAGAAGACGTTGGCGTTGGCGCCGGTGAGGTCGGCAACGGCGAAGTCACAGAGAATCAGCCGCTCGTACATCGGTTTGTGAATCACCCCGCCGCTGACCTCCTGGTCGGCACGCAGCGCTTCCAACCCCGCGGCCTCGATGGCCGGCGCGATCAGGTCGTGGTAAACAGCATCGAAATCGGCAGTGACTCCGGACGGCATGGGTTTCTTGCCGAAGGGCATGAGTACGAAACATAGCGGCAGCATCGTTGTTCTCCTGGGAAGAAATGGCGATTGACCTTGCCTTGACCCTCATCACCGGCGCTGCCGGCGACACAGCGCCATCGCCCGGCAGAGTGCCTGCAACTGGCGCGCTCCGCCGTCCTCTCCATTCTGAACCCGGTCGCCACCGTGGCCAAGCACCATTGCCTGCGGCGCGCCGTAGCCGAAGCAGGAAGCGAGCGCGCGAGTGCCGCAATCGCCAAAGCAGCTTTCCCGGATTAACATTCGCACCCACACCCAACTTGAAGGAACAGGAAATGGACGCTGAATGGGTTCTCACCACCCTCACCGACGCCATGGAAGCGCTCGAGGAAGCGATCGGCGAACTGGAATCGGATCCAGACGCGGTCGACGAGTTGCTGCCACAGTTGCTGCCAACGGTCTACGCCAAGCTCAACTACGCGTGGAATAGCCGCGAGTTGGGGCCGGAGGCGATCGAAAAGATCGACCACGACGAACTGGTCGGCTTTCCGAAGGATTTGCCGATGTGAGCGGCGCGATGGCGCGCCTTGGCCGCGGAGGAAAAACCGGCCATCGCGCCAGAGGAGAGTCATTCTGTAGATCGTGCGTCAGCCAGCCTGCGCGGAGATCCGGCAGCGTCGATCGCTTGCCGGCTGCGCATGCGCGACGGCCTTTTTTCGTGCTGCAGCAACAAAGCGTGTATAGTGCCGGGCAGAACTGAGCCGCGTTTCATCCGGTCGGCAGCTCGGTCCTCTCGCGGTTGATCCCCCATCGGCACCTGCCGATCGCCCCGCAGCACACCCCTCCCCCAAAGTTCCAAACGCCTGAACCGGCTCTGTTGGCATCGTGCCGCAGCAGGTCGTTCACCGGAGATTCACCTTGACTCAATCGTTTTCCGTTCTCGGCCTGTCGGCCGAGCTCACCCGCGTTGTCGCCGAACAAGGCTACACCGACCCGACGCCGGTACAGGCGCAGGCCATTCCACTCATTCTCGAGGGCCGCGACGTCCTTGCGGGCGCGCAAACCGGCACCGGCAAGACCGCCGGTTTCACGCTGCCCCTGCTGCAACGCCTGGCCACCATGCCCGCCCGTGCGGACGCCAGTGCCCAGCCACGCCAGCGTGTGCGGGCGCTAATCCTGACCCCGACCCGCGAACTCGCGGCGCAGATCGAGGAAAGCGTACGCACCTACGGCAAGTACATGAAACTGAAGTCGACGCTGATCTATGGCGGCGTGAACATCAACCCGCAGATCGACGCCCTGCGCCGTGGCGTCGACATCCTGGTCGCCACACCCGGGCGGCTGCTCGATCACCTGCAGCAGAAGACGCTCGAACTGTCGAACGTCGAGATCCTGGTGCTCGACGAAGCCGACCGCATGCTGGACATGGGTTTCATCCGCGACATCCGCCGCGTCCTCGCGCTGCTGCCGGCGAAACGCCAGAACCTGCTCTTCTCGGCGACCTTCTCGGAAGAGATCCGCAAGCTCGCCGACGGCCTGCTGCACAACCCGGCGATGGTCGAAGTCGCACGCCGCAACGCCGAGTCCGAGCTCGTCGCGCAGCGGGTACACCCGGTCGATAGCTGGTGCAAGCGCGACCTGCTGGTGCACCTGGTGTCGTCGGGCGACTGGAAACAGGTACTGGTGTTCACGCGCATGAAGAGCGGCGCCAACCGCCTCTCCGAATATCTGTGCAAAGCCGGCATCGAGGCCACCGCGATCCACGGCAACAAGAGCCAGCCGGCGCGCACGCGTGCCCTGGCCGGTTTCAAGAACGGCACGGTGCGCGTGCTGGTGGCCACCGACATCGCCGCGCGCGGTCTGGACATCGAGGAGCTGCCGCACGTGGTGAACTTCGAGCTGCCGAACGTCCCCGAGGACTACGTCCATCGCATCGGCCGCACCGGCCGCGCGGGTAGCTCGGGTGAAGCGCTGTCGCTGGTTTCGGCCGAAGAGCGCCCGCTGCTGGCGGCGATCGAAAAGCTGCTCACCCGACGCATTGAAAAACAGGTCGTCGAAGGCTTCGAGCCCGGCAAGACCGCGGCGCCAGCGGTGGCAGCGCCTGCACCACGCGGCAGCCACGACGGCAGTCGCCGCGGTGCCGGCCCCGCTCGTGACGGACGCGCACGCACGCCGGCCAAGGCGGCGACGCCACCGCCGCGACCGGGAGCGACGCCGTCCCCCGCCCGGGCCAATCCGACCACGCCGCACAACCCGCCGCGCACACCGCAACGTCCACGCGCGGACAGCGGCGTCGCCACGGCGGCGCTGTTTCGCAGCCCGGCGCGGCGCGGCGGCTGAGGCCCCGCGGCTGCAGACGACGCCGGTGCCAAGGTCAGCCCGGCTTGACCGATGTCAAGGTCCGCTCGGGAGTCGGCATTGACCGGAAATTCAAGGAGCGCTTGCCCCTGCGGCAGTCGACTCGCGTACGCCGAATGCTGCGGCCCTCTGCACGACGGGGCTGCGGCGCCTGACGCGGCAGCGCTGATGCGCTCGCGCTACAGCGCCTACGTCCTGGCCATAGAAGCCTACCTCCTGGCGACCTGGCATCCGTCGACCCGTCCGGCACGGATCGACCCTGATGGCGCACTGGCGCCGCAGTGGCTCGGGCTGCAGGTGCGCCGCCACGTGACCACCGGACCGGCAGCGGCGATCGTCGAGTTCGTCGCCCGCTACCGCGTCGGCGGCCGCGCCCAGCGCCTGCACGAAGTCAGCCACTTCGTGCAGCAAGCCGGCCGCTGGTACTACGTCGACGGCGAGTTCCCGGCGGCAACCGGCAGGTCGTCGGCAGGGAAATCACCGGCAGCCACCATACACGCGGGCCGAAAAGGCAACGCGTCGGCGAAGAGCGCAGGTGGGCGGCAATGACTGAGACTGACGGCGCCACGCTGCCGATCCTGTATCAGGACCAGCATCTGGTCGCTATCCACAAGCCGGCGGGCTTGCTGGTCCATCGCAGCGCCATCGACCGCCGTGAGCGCCGCTTTGCGCTGCAGATGCTGCGCGAGCAGCTCGGCCAGCGCGTCTACGCGGTACACCGCCTCGACAAGGGAAGCTCCGGGGTCCTACTGTTCGCGCTCAGCAGCGCGATCGGGCGGTCGTTGAGCAGCTGCTTCGAACAGCGCCAGGTGGGCAAGAACTACCTGGCGGTAGTACGCGGCCATCCGCCGCTCGCCGGCGAAATCGACCATCCCTTGCGTCGTCACATCGACACGTCCGAAGGCGCTCGCGCCGCCGACGCCCCGGCGCAGGACGCGTTCACCCGCTACAGGACGCTGGCCACGATCGAGCTGCCGTACCGCGTCGACCGCTATCCGTCGAGCCGCTACGCCCTGGTCGAGCTCGAGCCGCTGAGCGGACGCCGCCATCAGCTGCGCCGGCATCTCAAGCACATCGCTCACCCGATCATTGGCGACGCCACTCATGGCAAGGGACGCCACAACCGCCTTTTTCAGACGCTGTTCGCTTGCCACCGGCTGCTCCTGGCATGCACCGAGCTGCGCCTGGTGCATCCGGTCAGCGGCGCACCGCTTACCCTGCGCGCGCCGCTGGCGAATGACTTCTACCGCCTGCTGGCGCGCCTGGAATGGACCAGCGCCGTACCGCCGCAATGGCGACCTGACGCCGAGAAGCAAGCCTGACGAGCGGCACCCCGGACGACCTTCAGGGATAGCTCACGCACTCCCCGACGATGCTCTCCGCGTCGCGACCGCAGGGAGTCGCGACGCCGGCAATCGGCTGCGGGCTGCCGTCATCGTCCATGTGCGCGGCCAGCGTCTCCCAGGCAACCAGCCCGCTCCTGTCGAGGGTCAGACGCAGCAGCCAGCCGGTACGCGTGGCGGCGTCGTTGAAGCCATCGAAGACAAAATTCCCCAGGCTGTAGACGATCAGCTTGCCGCGATAGTACTCGGCGCCCTGGGTGACGTGCGGATGGCCGCCAACGACGACGTCGGCGCCGGCGTCGATCATCGTCCGCGCCAGCTGCCGCTGCCGCTCGCTCGGCTCTTCCTCGCGCTCCCAGCCCCAGTGCATGAACGGGATCACGAGGTCAGCACCGGCCGCACGAGCGGCACGGATGTCGGCGACGACATGGCTGTCCTCGCTCCAGGCGATCCCCGGCCAGTCAGCCCCGGCCTCGAAAGAACGCGGCTTGAATTCGTTGTACGCCAGTACGGCGATGCGCAGACCGCCACGCGCTATCCACAGCGGTCGGTGCGCTTCTTCGAGATTGCGCCCCCCCCCAAATGCGGCGATCCCCTGCCCGGCGACATGGTCCAGCGTTTCCAGAAAAGCCTGTTGCCCATAGTCGCCGGAATGATTGTTGGCCACCGCCAGGGCATCGAAGCGACCCTTGAGAACGGCCGCCACGCGCGGCGCGGCGCGAAAGCTGTAGATCTTGGCGTCCAGTGCCTGGCCCTGGGTGGCGATCGGGCATTCGAGGTTACCGATACGGTAGTCGGCATCTTGCAGCTGCGACGCGAACGCGGCCAGCGGATCACCACCACGACGGATCAGATTGCCCGGCCCATCGTCGAGCATGATGTCGCCAACGAAGATCAGGCGTACGTTCTGTGCACTGACCGGTTGGACCAGCGTCAGGCCGAGCAGGAGAGCAAGCAGGAAAAGGAGGGGGCGTCTCTCGCTCACGATTGCCGCCCCGCGCCGGACCACTCGCACCAGTAGCGCAATTCACCGTCCCTGAGCGGCTCATAGACGTGATTGACGCCGGTGAAGCCCCAAGGCGCGGCCTTCATCGTCAGCGGCGGATAGGCATGGGTGGCCTGGTGGATCGGCGTCGGGCCGATGTCTCTGGCGGCCAGCACATAGACCTTGATCGCCGCCAGGTCGGCCGGCTCCTTCTGGAAGACGACGCGAAAAAGGAAATATGAGCCGACCTTCTCCACCGGGACGGCGTAGGGCGAGGCGACCGGCTGCGCCTGCACCAGCCGGGTTTCGCCGCCGTAGGTGACGTGGCAGGAAACGCTTTCCGCCAGTGCAGCCGACACGGGCAGGCCGAGAAGCTGAGAGCCGAGCAGGGCAAGAGCGAAGCGGCGAGGGCAAGAAGGTGGCATGGGAACACGAAGTGGCTGAGAACCCCGTAGTATCGGGAGCAGCCAGGGGCCGGTCAAGCGGTGCCTGTACGACGACCCTCCAGGCGACGGCAAGAGCGGTCACGGCGCCGCCTTTTCGTCAGCGCCCCTATCGCACGCGAATCATTGCTAAACTAGCCGGCTCCCGACTTGGGAGTTGTGTCTCGACCTGCCGGTGCATCGCCAATGCCTTCATACCTTCGTCTTCGCCTTCTCTGCCTGGCTGGTGCCGTGTTGCTGAGCGCCTGCGGCACCCTCGACCAACCAGCGGCGGACCCGTCCGCGCGGGCAGCCAAGGCTGCGCGAGAGCCGACGCCGCCCACGCCGGCGCTGCCAAACACCCCCTTTGCCGACGACCCGGCCAAGAGGACGATCTATTTCGCCCTCGGCGAAGCGACGATCAGCCGCGAGGGCATCGAGGTCCTGCGCGAGAACGCCATGCACCTGAAGAATGACCCGCAACTGGTCGTGACGCTGGTCGGCTATACGGACAATCTCGGCAGCGCGGCCTACAATCTGGCGGTCGCCGACAAACGCGCCGAAGCGGCGAGCGACAAACTGCGCTCGCTTGGCGTGCCACGTAACCAACTGCGGCGCCTGCCGCGCGCCAGCGAACAGAGCGGCAAGGAGGCCTGCGACAGCGAAACCTGTCGTCAGAGCATGCGCAAGGTCGAACTGGTGTACGAAAGACGCTGAGTCGCCGATTCGGCGGCAGCCTTGATGTGTGGCTGCCGCAGGACGGCGTGCTGGGCAGACTTGCCGGCGTTACCTGTTGCCGGCGCTAGAGCAATTTCAATTTGCGCGCCGCTTCGCTCAGTTCGCCGCGGAAATCAGGGTGAGCAATACCGATCAGCGCCTGCGCCCTCTGCTTGGCGCTCTTGCCGCGCAACTGCGCAAGACCGTATTCGGTGACCACGTAGTTGACGTCGTTCTTGCTCGTCGTGACGTGCGCCCCGGTGGTCAGCGTCGGTACGATTCGGGAAATGGTGTCGCCCTTGGCCGTAGCCGGCAGGACGATGAACGACTTGCCGTCTCGTGAGCGGTTGGCTGCGCGCACGAAGTCGACCTGCCCACCGGTACCGGAGTACGACTGCGGACCGAAACTCTCCGAACAGCACTGGCCAATCAGATCGACCTGCAGCGTGGCGTTGATGGTCACCAGCTTGTCGTTGCGCGCCGCCAGAAACGGATCGTTGGTGTAGTCGACCGGATGCATTTCGAGCATCGGGTTGCGATTCATGAAGCGATAGAGCTTCTGCGAACCGAGCGCAAAAGTGGCGACCATCTTGCCGGGCAGGTAGGTCTTCTTGCGATTGGTTACCGCACCGCACTCGAGCAGCTTTAGGATGCCGTCCCCGATCATCTCGGTGTGGATTCCCAGATCGTGCTTGTTGACGAGTTGCATGACCACCGCGTCGGGAATGGCTCCGTAACCGATCTGCAGCGTCGACCCGTCCTCGATGATATCGGTAACGTATTCACCGATCGCCTCCTGCACCTTGCCGATTTGCGGCAGACCCACTTCGAGTACCGGATCCTCGCTCTCGACGAGACCCGCAATCTGCGAGACATGCACGTGGCAGCTGCCGTTGGTAAACGGAACGTTGGGATTGACCTCGAGGATCACCACCCGGGCGGTACTGATCGCCGCCATCGTGTAGTCGGTGGCCAGGCTGATCGAGAAATAGCCGTGCTCGTCCATTGGCGAGGCCATGGTGACAACGACGTCGACACGAATCTGTCGATTCTTGATCAGCGACGGCATTTCGGAGAAATAGCTAGGCAGGTAGTCGATCCAGCCTTCCTGACCACCCGCCCGGCTGGCGCCGCCATAGAAAAAAGCGAGATGGCGGACGTTGTCGACCGTCTCGGGGTCGAAATAGGCGAATTTGCGAAGCGGCAGAATCTGCGCCACGGTCACCCCGTGAAAACGCTGCCGCTGCTCGGACAGCGCCGTCAGCAGGGTCGGTGGCTCGCCGACGCCGGTTGGCACGCTGATCAGATCGCCGTTCTCGACCAGACCCATGGCGTCCGCTGCCGTCATTTTCTTGCTCTGGTAGATACGCTGGTAAATCTCCGACATGTTTCATCCCCTCCGTCCTATTGGCCAACAAACCGTATTCCGGCACTAGACGCTACCTGGCTACGCTCATTTTTCTTGCTCCCTTGCCTGCCTGCACCAGAGCAGCAGGCGGGGCACGCATAGCGCGCATCCCGCCGACCAGTCCTGCATGCTACATGCTACGACGATATTGGCCACCAACGTCGTAAAGTGCATTGGTGATCTGCCCGAGCGAGCAAACGCGAACGGCGTCGATCAGCACCGCGAAAACGTTGCCGTCTTCGATGACCGTCTGCTGCAGGCGTTCGAGTAGCGCCGCAGACGCCGCGGCGTTGCGCCCCTGGAAGTCGCGCAGGCGATTGAGCTGCGACTGCTTTTCTTCTTCGGTCGAGCGCGCCAGCTCGATTTCGATCTGCGCGTCACCCTTCGGGTTGCGGAAAGTATTGACGCCGACGATGGGGAACGAACCGTCGTGCTTCTTGTGCTCGTAATGTAGCGACTCTTCCTGGATTTTGCCACGCTGATAACCGGTTTCCATGGCCCCGAGAACGCCACCGCGCGAGGCGATGGCTTCGAACTCCTTGAGCACCGCCTCTTCGACCAGATCGGTCAGCTCGTCGATGATGAACGAGCCCTGATTGGGGTTCTCGTTCATCGCCAGACCCCACTCGCGGTTGATCACCAACTGGATGGCCATGGCGCGGCGAACGGACTCTTCGGTCGGTGTAGTGATCGCTTCGTCGTAGGCGTTGGTGTGCAGCGAGTTGCAGTTGTCGTAGACGGCGATCAGCGCCTGCAGCGTCGTGCGGATGTCGTTGAATGACATTTCCTGCGCGTGCAGCGAACGCCCCGAAGTCTGGATGTGGTACTTGAGCTTCTGGCTGCGCTCGCTGGCGCCGTACTTGTTCTTCATCGCCACGGCCCAGATACGACGGGCAACGCGGCCGATCACTGAATACTCCGGGTCCATGCCGTTGCTGAAGAAGAACGACAGGTTCGGCGCGAAGTCGTCGATGTGCATGCCGCGCGCCAGATAGGCCTCGGCGTAGGTGAAACCGTTGGCCAGGGTAAAGGCCAACTGCGAAATCGGGTTGGCGCCGGCTTCGGCAATGTGATAACCGGAGATCGATACCGAGTAGAAATTGCGGATGTTGTTATGGACGAAGAACTCCTGGATGTCACCCATCATTTTGAGCGCGAATTCGGTCGAGAAGATGCAGGTATTCTGTCCCTGGTCTTCCTTGAGAATGTCCGCCTGGACGGTGCCGCGAACATTGGCCAGCACCCACTCGCGGATTTTGTCGATCTCGTCTTCGGTCGGCTGGCGAGCGTTTTCGCTCTGGAATTTCTCGATCTGCTGATCGATCGCCGCGTTGAAGAACATCGACAGGATGATCGGCGCCGGACCGTTGATGGTCAGCGACACCGAAGTCGTCGGCGCGCACAGGTCGAAACCATCGAAGAGCACTTTCATGTCGTCGAGCGTGGCGATCGAGACACCGGAATTCCCGACCTTGCCGTAGATGTCCGGCCGGGCGTCGGGGTCGCAGCCGTAGAGCGTGACCGAGTCGAAGGCGGTCGACAGACGCTTCGCGGGCATTCCCTCGGAGACGCGCTTGAAGCGACGATTGGTGCGGAAAGCGTCGCCTTCGCCGGCGAACATGCGCGTCGGATCCTCGTTCTCGCGCTTGAAGGCGAAGACGCCGGCGGTGAATGGGAACGAGCCGGGAACGTTCTCGCGCATCAGGAAGCGCAGCACTTCACCGTCGTCCTTGTAGGTCGGCAGAGAAACCTTGCGGATGCGCGACCCCGACAGCGAGGTGCTGGTCAGTCGGGTGCGCTTCTCCTTGTCGCGGATCTTGACGACGTATTCGTCCTGCGCGTATAGCTCGACGGTTTTCGGCCACATGTCGAGAAGCTTCCTGGCGCGCGCGTCGAGCTGCCCGTCCTTCCATTCGATCAGCTCGTCGAAATCGCCACCCGCTGGTTTGCCGCGAGCCTGAAAGAGCTCCTTGGCGGTGCGCAGCGACTGCCGCTCGCGGGCCAGTTCGGCCTGTTCTGCGGTATGCGCGTGGTAGGAACGAACGGTGTCGGCAATCTCGGCCAGGTAGCGCACGCGTTGCGCCGGCACGATCGCGCGCTGATTCGACGATTGCCGGACTTCGACCAGCGGCAGCTTGCCCTTCTTGAGCGGCAGACCGAGATCGCGCAGGCGCGGCAACATGGCCTGATAAAGCGCGGTAACACCGTCGTCGTTGAAGCGCGCGGCCATGGTGCCGAAGACCGGCATTTCCTCGCTACGCTGACCGAAGGCCTCGTGGTTGCGCTGATACTGCTTGCGCACGTCGCGCAGCGCGTCGTCGGCGCCCTTGCGGTCGAACTTGTTGATGGCCACGAAATCGGCGAAATCGAGCATGTCGATCTTCTCCAGCTGCGACGCGGCACCGAACTCCGGCGTCATCACGTACAGCGAGGCGTCGACCAGCGGCACGATCGCCGCATTGCCCTGACCGATCCCCGAGGTTTCGACGATCACCAGATCGAAGCCAGCCAGCTTGCACGCGGCCAGAACCTCGGGCAGGGCGGCGGAAAGCTCGGAGCCCGTCTCGCGCGTCGCCAGCGAGCGCATGTAGATGTTCGCATGTTCGATGGCGTTCATCCGGATACGGTCGCCGAGCAAGGCACCACCGGTGCGTTTGCGCGAGGGGTCGATGGAGATGATCGCCAGCTTGATGCGGTCGCTCTGGTCGAGCCGGAAGCGGCGCACCAGTTCGTCGGTCAGCGATGACTTGCCGGCGCCGCCGGTACCGGTGATGCCCAGCGTCGGGACTTTCAGTCCGGCGGCCGCGTCGACGATCGTCTTGCGCAGCGCTGCGGAATAGACACCGTTCTCCAGCGCCGTGATCACCTGCGCCAGATGACGGCGATCGCCTGCTTTCAGCGTCGCGAGCACCACTTCAGGATCCAGCGGCGCGAGGGCTGCGAGGTCGAAGTCGGAGTTTTCCGCGACGTCATTGATCATTCCCTGCAAGCCCATCGACTGGCCGTCTTCCGGCGAATAGATGCGCGCCACGCCGTAGGCATGCAGCTCGTCGATTTCGCTGGGCACGATCACCCCACCGCCGCCGCCGAAGACCCTGATCTTCTCGCCGCCGCCCGCTTTCAGCAGGTCGATCATGTACTTGAAGAACTCGACGTGGCCGCCCTGGTACGAGGTGATGGCAATTCCCTGCACATCCTCCTGCAAGGCCGCGTTCACGATTTCCTGCACCGAACGATTGTGGCCAAGATGGATCACTTCCGCACCGGTCGCCTGCAGAATGCGACGCATGATGTTGATCGACGCATCGTGGCCGTCAAACAAGGAAGCTGCGGTAACGAAGCGCAGTTTGTGCTTGGGTTTGTACGGTGCAAGCTTCTTGGCAAGCGAAAGGTCGGTCATGACGTTTGTGCTCCACGAAAATTGAAGATGTCTCGGTGATCGGGAATTTCACGGGAACATCCATGGTAGAAACTTGATCCCGATAAAGCCATTACCCGACACGCCTTGAACAGTGTAAATTTCGCCAACTTGAAATATGCTGTCAATTCACAGCCTTGCAAGACGACCATGCGCCACGCTGAGAAGACCGCCAGACACCTGCCAATAAGCGCCGCCACGACCCGCGTGTCCGCCGCCGGCCGCGCGACGGTGGCAATTGCCTTCGTCCGGGGAATGCTGGCCGGTCTGCGGCATGCGGGCTGCCCGACGGCGCCGCTGCTCGAACGTGCCCATATTGCGCCGGTACTGCTCGACGAGCCGAGCGCGCGCATTCCTGTCGACCGCTATGCCGCACTCTACAACCTGATCAACGAGCAACTCGACGACGAAGGCTTCGGGCTTTTCTCGCAGCCCATGCGCTGCGGCGCCTTCGAGTTCCTCTGCCGCAGCACGATCACCGCGCCGACACTGTCCGAGGCCATCGAACGCAGTGTCCGCTTTCTCCGCCTGGTGCTTCCCGACCTCAGCGTCCGTTTGGAAAGAACCCACGAGCAGGCCCGCCTGTGTATCGCCGAAACTCGCCCCCTGTTGATCGGACGGGTATTCGCCTTCGAATGGCTGCTGCGCCTGCTGCACGGGCTGCTATCCTGGTTGATCGGCCGCGGCATCGTCCTTGACTCGGTGGCCTTTCCCTACCCGCGCCCGCAACACGCCGACGATTACGCACTGATCTTCACTGCCGACTCGACTTTCGATGCTGCGACGCTGACCGCCAGCTTCGCCGCCAATCTGCTCGACTGGCCGATCCGCCGCGACGAAGCGACCCTGCAGGCCTTCCTCGACGGCGCGCCGGGCAAGCTGACGACCCTCTACCGCCGCGACCGCGAAATGGCGCTGCGCGTGCGCAACGCGCTGCGCGATGCACTGCCCGCTTCACCGTCGCTGGCGGCCATCGCGCATCAACTGCATCTATCGCCACGCACCCTGCATCGTCGGCTCGAAGACGAGGGGTCCAGCTTTCAGGCCACCAAGGACGCCTTGCGGCGAGACCTGGCCATCGACCGTCTGGCCAAAAGCAAGCAGGCGCTGGCCCAGATCGCCGCTGAACTGGGCTTCGCCGACGCCGCGGCTTTTTACCGCGCCTTCGTGCGCTGGACCGGCATGGCGCCAGCGTACTATCGACGGCGGCTGCACGCGGCAACCGGGAATGGGGCAAGAAAGCGCCGCCAGGGCTCGGCAGCGTCGCCGGCGACATCGGACGGGGCAGCCGAATAATCGCCCGCCAGCAGATGACCGGGCGCGTCGGCCGCAAGCAGCGGGTGACGCGCATACAGAAGGGGCAATGCCGAACGGCGGGGAACGGGGAACGGGGAACGGCGCAGCGTCAACGATCGGTCATGAAACGCGTCGCGTTTTCGAGGTCCGCGTGGGTACTGCCGCTGTACAGGGCATTGACAAATTTTCGCCAGATCAAATCCGGTTCGCCGAGGAAAAAATCGTAGACACCGCTGTCCGACACCCTGGTGGCCGCGACCTTGATTTGCGAGGTTTCGGCAGGGCCGAGTTGAATCGTGACTTCACCCCAGACGTCAAGCGGAACCGGGACCCGCGCGAGTGCCTGGAAGTCAGAGAGCGAAAGCTGGGTGATTTCCAGGCCGATCTTGCTCTCGGCACCGTCTGGCGACGTAATGGTGAACTTCGCCGGGCAGCGTACCGAAAAGCGCCGATGGCGCTGGCGCTCCCTCTCGTCCTCGCTGCGTTCCTTGACAGCGGGCAGCACGGCCTTGTAGGCGGGAAGATCGTAGATCGTGTGCAACAGGCATTTCTTTCGATCGCTGAGCTCAGCGAAGACGTTGGTCCGCACGTTGAAGAAGTGGTCGAGCAATTCCGGCGTCAGCACGGGGTCGTTGGTGGTGTAGAAACGACGTTGTGGAAGGCGGATATTGGGCAGATTGACCTGCGTAAAGAATGCGTGCAGATTCCGCCTCGGCGGCTTGCTCCCGTAGTACTTCCTGAAGATCTCCTGCGCCGCACGAAGGTCCAGCGTCGCGCCGACCGCGGGAGCGCCATTGACGAAATCGTAATTCTCGACGACGTTCTGCGTCAGGCGGCGGAAGAACAACAGTGATTCGTACATCTCGATATGGCGGGGATTGACGGCGATGACGAGATGACGGGTATCGAAAAAGGTCGTGCAATACTCGTACATGAACTTCATCAGCGGAAACAGGATACTGCCACCCGTGCGGCGGAATTTCCGGTGCACGGCCAGCGCCGAAACTTCGGCAATGTTCCCGGTCTTCTCGCGCACTGCGGTCAGGTCGAAGATCCTCTGCAGCGGAAAACCCAGCACGCTCTCCCGGATCAGGGACAGCGTGCCAACCACCTGTCCATCATACTTCGCGCACAAAGTCGTCGTCGTCGGCAGGGCATGATAGAGGGTGACGCGCATTCCGGAGGGATCCGGGGTCATGAAGCCACTGCCGACATAGGCATCGTGCAGCAGGGTAAAGCAGGCTTCGAGTTCCTCCTGAGTGTCGGCGATCTTCAACACCAGCCGCTCACTTGGCGCGGGATCGCAATCGACGAAGTTGCGATAGACAGCGAAACGCCTCTTCTTGGGGAGGACGTTGAACAGCTTTCTCAAGGTCCCGTGCAGTAGTTTCCGTACCGGCAAGACTAGTTTTCTGAACATCACCACCCCCTGTGCAACCACGACGACCGGAAGCACCCGCGACCCGTCTGCGGGTAGACACGCGCTCGCCGCTGCATCGACAAGGCGACAGCATGGCACTGCGCTGACAACATTGTCGCCGTGCATCTTATCAAAGGCGGCTCCGTCTTTGCCGCTTGTTCGATGGCCTGTGCACAAGGCATCGCAGCAGCAGTTCACCGGCGTATTACTGCCGAAAAGCATTCCCACCGAACCATGGTCGAGCAAACGGCAAGATGACGCAACGTCAGACTACCGTAGCTGAAGCCTTGCGGCCAGCAATTCCGGCAGCGCAAAGCCGGCGTGTCCCGCGGCGACGCAGCTTCCGGCTGACGGCAAGCGCCTGCGGAGGGCGGCAGTGCGCTCCTGGCATGCGCCGCACACGCCATTCGTGAAGTGGCCACTCGCGGCGCTTCAGTGCCGGATGCAGACCTTTCCGAAGTGCGCGCCGCTCTTGAGGTAGGCCATCGCCTCCTTGAGTTCGTCGAAAGCAAAGACGCGATCGACCACCGGCTGCAGCCGATGCTGGTCGATCGCGCGCAGCATCGCCTCGAAAGCATCGCGGGAACCCACCGTGATGCCTTGCAAACGTACCAGGCGGGTGACCACCAGTCCCAGCGGCGCGGCCAGAGTCGAACCGGACAACACACCAATCATCGACAGGGTCCCGCCCGGACGGATGCAGCGTAGCGACTGCGGCAGGGTTTTTTCGCCGCCGAGCTCGACGATGTGGTCGAAACCGCGGCCAGCAGTGAGGGCGCGCGCCGGCTTTGCCCATTCGGGGGTCGTCGTATAGTTGATGCCGGCGTCGGCGCCGAGCGCCTCAGCGCGTTCTAGCTTGGCGTCGCTCGACGAGATCACCGTCACGTGGGCGCCGAGCAATTTCGCGAACTGCAGGGCGAAAATCGCCACCCCGCCGGTCCCCTGCACGAGTACCCGCGACCCCGGACCAAGGGCGTCGTGGCTGACGATTGCGCTCCAGGCGGTGAGCGCCGCGCAGGGCAGTGTCGCCGCCTCTTCGTCGCTGAGATGCCCCGGCACCTTGACCATTCCCTCTTCAGGCAGGCAGACCATATCGGCCATCATCCCGTCGACCGGGCCGCCAAGCGTCCGCGTCAGCCGCTCAAGGTCAGGCGCGCCGGCGATCCAGCCTTGATGAAAGCACGGGCAGACGCGATCGCCAACCGCCACACGACTCACCCCGGGACCAAGCTCGAGCACTTCTCCAACACCGTCGGAAACAGGAATCAGCGGCAGCACGCCGGTGAAAGCGCCGTAGCCGCGATTCGGAACGACTAGGTCGCGGTAGTTCAACGACGCCGCTTTGGTGCGCAGCAGGACCTGTCCCGGACCAGGCCGTGGATCAGGACGGGTAGACATCTGCAAGTGCTCCATGCCCCAGTCGTCCTGGATCTGAAAGACTCTCATGCGGTTGATCCTCCTGCTATGGTCGTTGCCCAAGTGCGCGCACGGGGGCACCGAAAGAGTAGCCTGGCAAGCGCGAAAGTATATTTGGCCCAATCAATCCCGGTCAATTGCTATTGCAGAGGCACGAAATACTTGGCGCTTGCCGATAGGCGAGCATTCGTCGGCACGGTGAGCGTTTCTGGTCCGGCCTGCGACAGCGGCAGGCGGCAGCTACCGATGGCTGCGCTATCATCGGCGTCGACGAGGATTTCCGGGGATGTCGCGTTGAAAAGAATCCTGCTCATCTTCCTGGCCGTATTCTGCAGCCGGCACCCGATCTCCGCTCAGGAGAACTACCCCCTTGCCCTCGAGACGAGGAAGGAAGGCAATGGCCACCGTATCGTCGCCCGCAACAACGGCCCGGCAGCTGTCTCGCTCAAGGTTTCTCTCGCCAATTCGCGCCATGCCGCCACCGATCGCCCATTCCCGCTTTTCGTAGTGCTTCCCCCGGAGAGTGGAAGCGTCTCCCTGGCGCGCATTCGACCAGCGGTGAGCGGGGAGGGTTACAGTTTTCGCACGGAAAGTTCGTGGCTGCTCGGCGATTACCATGCCCGGCAGAGCGCCGGCGCGATCTATCGCCTGCCCTACCCGAACGGACTCGCCTTCCACATTGGCCAGGCGCCCGGCGGCCCGCTGAGCACGCACGGCACACCCGACAGCGAGTACGCGGTCGATATCGGCATGCCCGAGCGCACGCCCGTGCTCGCTGCGCGCGATGGGATAGTGGTCTACACCGAGGCCAGGCAGAGCTATGGTGGACGGCACCCTGACCTGATCAGCAGGGCCAACGCAGTGCGCATACAGCACAGCGACGGGACCATCGCCCTCTACGCGCACCTGGCCCATGGTGGGGTAAGCGTTTACCCGGGACAGCGGGTCAAGGCCGGAATGCAGATCGGCCTGTCCGGCTCTACGGGCTATTCATCCGGACCACATCTTCATTTCGCTGTACAAACGGTGTTGCGCGCGGGTGATCGCTTGACGGCGATCTCGCTGCCCTTCAACTTCTACGTCGGCGATCCGCCGGCGGTATTCGCGCCTCGGTTTGGCATGTTCGCCGCAGCGCAGTACTCTTCCCCGGGCCGGGTGCCGATCACCGTTCCAGGGAGTTACGGGAGCCGCTTACGCCGCCAGGAAGCTGCCGGGCGCCAACAACAGAAATTGCCATGAGGACGAAACATGAGTCGAGGGAAGCCGAAGCACTATCTGTTTTCCGCACTTGCCCTGCTCCTCGTCTTCGTCGGCTGGCAGTTGTTCCGCGGCGGCAAGCAGGACTTCGCGAACGAGCTCGATCGCTTCAAATACGGCTCACTGGGCGCTGAACTGGTCGCCGGCATTCCCTATCCGATCTTTCGCGCCTTGCCGCAGGTCTTCCCCGATCTGCTCGAACGCCACGCCAGCCTGGGACCGGGCGCCGACCAATCCGGGGGCGCGGCTTACGAAGCCTTCGGACTCGCCGCAGAAGCCGACCACCCCCTGCCGATCGGCTTCTCCATCAAGCGCCTGGGCGTAGAGCGCGTCACCATCAACTGCGCGCTATGCCACACGACGACCTATCGCCTCACCCCGGATGAGGCGCCGCGCCACGCTCACGGCGGCCCCGGACACACGGTCAACGTTCAGGGTTTGCTGCGCTTCCTGTTTGCCGCTGCGCACGACCCGCGCTTCACTGCCTCCGGAATGTTGCCGATTATTGAACGGCAATCGACGCTGGACTGGAGCGAAAGGGCAATCTACGCAGCGCTGTGGATCCCGCTGACGCGCCTGGCGCTGCGCATCGCCGGCGATCAGCTCGCCTGGACGGAAGAAAAACCTGCCTGGGGACCGGGACGCGACGACGCTTTCAAGCTGCCGAAATTCCTCCTCACCCAAGCCCCCTGGGACGACACCGTCGGCAATACCGATTTCCCCGCCTTGTGGCGGCGCGGCGAACGCACCGGATAGGCAATCCCGGTCGCGGAAGTCGGCACCGATCCGGAACACGTACTGACTTTCCAGACCGGTGACGCTCAGCGCATGAATCGTGTGACCGCGACGCTTGGCATGGACGCCGAACTGCAAGGCGCGCAAGGCGATGTGGCACGCGCTGGTGGGTATATGGTTGCTTGCGCCCTACCTGCACAACGGATTGGTGCCCACGCTGCAAGATCTGTTGGCGCCACCGGCGCAGTGCCGGACAAGGAAGCCCTGCTAGAATTTCGCAAGACCTTCTAGCGCAAGCGACGGCGGCGAACCCTGTAGCGCTGCCGGCGCGCTGATTCACCACCCGCTCAAAAGGATCACATGGCCCATTCCTTCTTCTACCGTCTGCGCCTTTCAGGCTTGCTGGCGCTTTCGCTGCCGCTGCTTTCTGCCTGCGTGTCGTACGGCAAGATCAGCAACGAACCCATCGCCGAGGTCGGGCCGTCTGCAAGATACTCGATGACGCAAGCGGTGCATTCCGCTCGTTCCGACGACGCGACAATGATCCTGGCGTTCTCAGGCGGCGGCACGCGCGCTGCCGCGCTGGCGTATGGCGTTCTGCAAGCGCTACGCGATACCCGCGTCACGCTCGACGGCCGCTCCCAACGACTGCTGGACAAGATCGACATCATCAGCTCGGTCTCGGGTGGCAGTTTCACGGCCGCCTATCTAGGCTTGTACGGTGACCGGATTTTCACGGACTTCGAGCACGACTTCCTGCGCCGCAACATCTCCATTGAACTGATGCAAGGACTCCTGGATCCAGCGCTGCTGCTCTCCCAACGTGGGCGTACCGAAATGGCAGCCAATTATTACGATGGCAACGTCTTCAAGGGCGCAACCTTTGCTGATCTGCAGAGCCGGGGCGGACCGCTGATCGTGATCAATGCCACCGACCTCGGTCGCGGAGTGCGCTTTTCCTTCCTGCAGGATTACTTCGACCTGCTGTGCTCGGACCTTTCGTCGTTCCCGATTGCCAGTGCGGTCACCGCGTCATCGGCGGTGCCGGTTCTCTTCCATCCGCTCGTGCTCGAGAATCGCCAAGGCTGTACCGATCGCGCGCAGAGCGTTCTCAGCGGCTTGCAACACCGGGCAAGCAGCTCGGCGCAGCTGTCGCAGGTGGTCGACGGACTGAACAGCTACACGCTCAAGGACCAGCGCCGCTATATTCACCTGGTCGACGGCGGCATTACCGACAACCTGGGGCTGCTGGCCATCTACGAGATGATCGAGTTGGCTGGCGGCGCAACCAATTTGCTCGACTCGCTTGGTGGCGCTCCGCCACGCCGTTTCGTTGTCATTTCGGTGAACGCCTCCACCTCCCCGCAATACGGAATGGAACTGAGCAGCGCAGCTCCGTCGATGGCCGACACGGTCAATCTGGTGACTGACATCCAGCTTCATCGCACCAACGCCGCAACGATGGCACTGCTGCGCAGCAGCATCGAGCGTTGGGCGGCAGACCTATCAACGCCGGAGCAAACGGTCGAATCGTATTTCGTCGAAATTGATTTCAAGAGCATTAAACAAGCGGAGCGAAGACGCTTTCTGAACCAGATCCCAACGAGCTTTGCTTTGAAGGGAGAGCAGGTCGATGAACTCATCGCGGCGGGTCGCGAGTTGCTGCTCAGCAACGCAGAATTTCAACGCCTGATCAGCGACCTGGGGAGGCAGTGAGCCAGCCAGCTCGTGCGCACGATGGCCACGCGGCCGGGCGCAGCGTCAGGCGACATCTGCGGGGGGCCGGCGAGGGCTTTCTGGCCGGAACTGCGGTACACTTGCTGGCCAAGACCGTCGTCCGGCCAAGTCGTCTGATTGCCGATCGCCACGCCAGGGGCGGAAAATGTTCCAAGTGAGCGCAGGTGAAGGTGCCGAGGCCGTGGGCCTTGGCAAGCATCAACCGAGAGCGTGACCACGGTCCCGTCTTCCACCTGCACGTCGTGATGTCGAGTATCTGAAGGGGAATTGAGTGATGAGCAGCGAACATAGGGCGACTTTGACCATTACCGGAGAAGCTCCGGTGCACTTTCCGATTCTGACGCCAACGCACGGCAACGAGTGTGTAGATATTCGTGCACTCGGCGGCAAAACCGATCGTTTCGGGTACGACTCCGGCTTCGAGTCGACGGCCAGCTGCAAGTCGAGTATTACCTACGTTGACGGCGCGAAGGGTGAGCTGCTTTATCGCGGCTACCCGATCGAGCAACTCACCGAGCACTGCGACTTCCTTGAAGTTGCTTATCTGCTGAAGAACGGCGAACTGCCGAATGCCGAGCAGAAAGCAGGCTTTGCGGCGACGATCACGAAGCACACTCCCGTACATAACCAGATGGTGAACTTCTACCATGGCTTTCGCCGCGACGCGCATACCATGCCGGTGATGGTTGGGGTGGTCGGCGCGCTGTCAGCCTTTCATCGCGAAGCTGCCGACTTTTCCGATGTCGAGCAGCGCAGTCTTACCATTCATCGGATCATTGCCAAGATGCCGACGTTGGCGGCCATGGCCTACAAGTACACCATGGGTCACCCGCCGATGAGCCCACGCGCCGACCTCGATTACGCGGCCAACTTCGTGTACATGATGTTTGCCAATCCGGCCGAGAAGTTCAAACTCAACCCGGTTCTGATGCGGGCATTCGACCGACTTCTGATCCTGCACGCCGACCACGCTCAGGACGCTTCAACCTCGACGGTACGCATGGCGGGCTCGTCCGGGGCCAATCCCTTCGCCTGTATTTCTGCCGCAATTGCTTGCCTGTCGGGTCGCGAGCACGGCGGCGCCAGCGAAGCCTGTCTGGCAATGCTCGAGGAAGTCGGCGATGTGCGGAAAGTCGCGGCGATGATCAGCCGCTCGAGAATCGAGAGCGACCGTTCCAAGGTCACCGGCTTTGGTCTCTACGTTTACCGAAATTTCGACCCGCGTGCAAAGCTGATGCGCAGACTGTGCACCGAAGTGCTGACAGAACTCGGTCTCGAAAACGATCCCCTGTTCAAGTTGGCCATAGAACTCGACAGGATAGCCCTCGAAGACCCTTACTTCGTCGAGAACAAGCTCTATCCGAACGTCGATTTCTACTCGGGGATCCTGCAGAAGGCGCTTGGTCTGCCCGCTTCGATGTTTGCCTGCATCGTTGCCGTGGCGCGCACCGCCGGCTGGATGGCGCAGTGGGAAGAGATGCGCGCCGATCCGGAATACAAGATCGCCCGTCCGCGCCAGCTCTACGTCGGCCCGACACGGCGCGACGTGCCTGCCGCATCGGCGCGGGTCTGAGCGCGACGGTAGACAGCGCGCCCCCGGACGGCTGGCTGAGCTTGCGTGTACGAGACCTGCGCTGGCCGCCGTCCGCTGCGACGACCGTACCGACGCCCAACCAACCGCTGCTGCTGCGTTGCCGGCACGGTCGATTGACCCGTCTATCGACTTGTGATCTAATCCCGCCTGCTGTCGGCTTGGCGCCTGAACGCGGCGGCGTCGGACAGGGTGAATGGCCAGGTTATGGTAGGCAAGTGCGTTCCTCCCGGCGCAAATCGGACGAGGTTCATGCGCAGCGGCTCGCGGCTGAGCCGGCCTCCGTGCCGCGGACCATCCACGAATCAACACGCTGGGCGATTAACTCAGGGGTAGAGTGCCACCTTCACACGGTGGAAGTCAGTGGTTCGATCCCACTATCGCCCACCATCTGCATGCGACGCTCCTCGGCCAAGCGGACCTCTCGCGGCAACAACAGGCCTGGGCCGGGCGCCCGAGATTTCCAGTGCAAGCCGTATTTTCCCTCCGCGGAGTATCGCGGCGCCTGCCGCGAGCGGCAAGCGCCGCCTTGCAGACGCCTTTCTGGTAGAATCGTGCCGTCGCTGCCCTTTCCAGCCGTTCAACGACGATCCGCGCATGATTCGCGGCTACTCTTGTTACGATCTCACCCAGATATGACCACTTCGTCGCACGCCTCGTTCACCATCGTCGGGCTGACTACCGCCGGCAAGAAGTTCCGTCCAAGCGATTGGGCAGAGAGACTCTGCGGAGTTCTGTCGGCTTTCGGCGCCGAGAAGCGAATGAAGTATTCGCCGTACGTCGGGCCGCGGAGCTACAAAGGTGAAAAGGCTGTTTTCGTCGACGGTCGCCTGTACGAAGTGGAACCCATGGCCTATCGCTTCGTCCTGAATTTCGCTCAGGACAACGACCTGCAGCTGATTGAAGGCCCGTCACCCGCTCGCTGAAGGCCTGGGTAGTTGGTGATAGTGGCCAGCGCCCCTGGCCGCTTTGGCGCAACGCGTTCCCCTGCCTTGCTGCTGGCTTTTTCAGCTGATCCGTCGCACGCGCGCGCCAAGCTGACCGAGTTTCTCCTCGATGCGTTCGTAGCCGCGGTCAAGATGGTAGATACGTTCGATCTGCGTCTCGCCTTGCGCGACCAGGCCGGCGATGACCAGACTGGCCGAGGCGCGCAGATCGGTGGCCATGACGGTCGCCCCGTCGAGATGGTCGACGCCGGTAACCATGGCGTTGCTGGCATCGATCTTGATGTCCGCACCCAGGCGAATCAACTCCACGGCGTGCATGAATCGGTTCTCGAAGATCGTCTCCCGGATCACCGACGACCCTTCGGCGACACAGTTGATGGCCATGAACTGGGCCTGCATGTCCGTCGGAAAAGCCGGGTAAGGCGAGGTGCGGATGCTCACGGCCTTGAGTCGCGGCGGCGCCTGCAGGGTGATCGCTGTGCGTTCGCTGAGCACATCGCAGCCGGCGTCGAACAGCTTGTCGACCACCGCATCGAGATAAGCCGCCGAGGTATTGGTCAGACGGACGTGGCCGCCGGTCGCTGCGGCAGCACACAGATAGGTTCCAGTCTCGATACGGTCGGCCATGATGGCGTGTGTCGCACCGTGCAGACGTTCGACGCCCTGAATGCGAATCTTGTCGGTGCCGGCTCCGGCAATCCGCGCGCCCATCGAGACCAGGCAATTGGCCAGATCGACGACCTCGGGTTCGCGTGCCGCATTCTCGATGACCGTTTCACCCTTGGCCAATACCGCGGCCATCATCAGATTTTCGGTCCCGGTGACGGTGACCATGTCGGTGAAAATCCGTGCGCCGGCCAGACCGCGCTGCCCGGCTTTTGCGCCGGCCGTGGCATGGATGTAACCATGCTCGACGCGCAGCTGCGCGCCCATTGCCTGTAACCCCTTGATGTGCTGCTCGACCGGTCGCGCGCCTATTGCGCAGCCACCGGGCAAGGAGACCCGCGCCTCGCCATGGCGCGCGACCAGCGGGCCGAGGACCAGGATCGCCGCACGCATGGTCTTGACCATGTCGTAAGGGGCAAGCGGGTTGTCGAGCCCGCAACTATTCAGGACCAGCCCATCGTCACCCAGGTCTTCAACGTCCACGCCCATCTGTACAAGCAGGCGCAACATCGTCGCGATGTCTTTCAGCCGGGGAACATTGGTCAGATGCAGCGGTTCGGAAGAAAGCAGGCTGGCGCAGAGAATCGGCAGGGCGGCGTTCTTGGCGCCGGAGATGGCGATTTCGCCGGAAAGCGGGATGCCACCCTCGATCAGCAGCTTATCCACGCGTTGCACCCCACTCTTCGGGCGTTTGCGTTTTCATCGACAGGGCGTGCAGTTGGCCGCTGTCGAAGTGCTGACGCAGTACTTCATTCACCGCTTGCTGTCGTTGCACACGGTTCTTGCCGATGAACTCGGCGCTGACGATCAGTGCTTCGAAATGGTGGCCATCGCCAGCAACTTCCAGATGTGCGCAGGCAATGCCTTCGGCGATGATGGCTTGGACTTGTTCAGGGTGCATCATGAGTCAGGACCTCAGTTTGTAGCCGCTCCTGAGCAGCGCCAGCGTCGCGGCCGAGACCAGCAGGAGACTTGCGGTGACCACTACCAGGCTGTTTTCCGGAGCCACGTCGGAGACGCCGAAAAAGCCGAAGCGAAAGCCGTCGATCATATAGAACACGGGATTGAAACGAGAAACCAGCTGCCAGAACTCGGGCAGTGAATGAATCGAGTAGAAGACACCGGAGAGCATGGTCAGCGGCATGATCAGAAAGTTCTGAAAACCCGCCAGCTGGTCGAACTTGTCGGCCCAGATGCCGGCGATCATCCCCAGCGTTCCCATGATCCCGCCACCGAGGACGATGAACACGAGAATCCAGTGCGGGGCAACGAAAGTCAGCGGTGCCAGCCACATGGTCACCAGCAGCACCCCGACCCCGACCATCACGCCGCGCAGCATCGCCGCAACGACATAGGCGAGGAAAAACTCGACGTAGGAGATCGGCGGCAGAAGGACGAAAACGACGCTGCCGGTGACTTTCGACTGGATCAGGCTTGACGAGCTGTTGGCAAAGGCGTTCTGCAGGGCCGACATGATCACCAGCCCGGGAATCAGAAAGGCTCCGTACGGCACGCCATGGACCTGCACATGCGACTCCAGTACGTGCGAGAAGATGAGCAGGTAGAGCAATGCCGTCAGTACCGGTGCGCCGACGGTCTGAAAGCTGACTTTCCAGAAACGCAGCAGTTCCTTGTAGAGCAGGGTCCGAAAACCGCTCAACACGGCGCCGCGTCCTTGCCGGCAGAGCCTTGCATGACGCCAAGAAAGACGTCCTCGAGGTCGGGTTGCGTCAAGCGCATTTCTTCGATCACGCAGCCGCCGACACGCAAGCCTGCGAGTAACGGTTCCAGCTCGTCGAGACCGGCGAGCTGGAATGTCCAGGTGCCGCCGCTTTCGCTCGCGCGCATGCGCAGCACGGGCGGCAGCTGCACGGGCCCCGCCAGGCGGAGGTTAAGCGTCTGGCCTGAGAAGCGCGCGAGCAGGTTGCGCGTCGTGTCCAGGGCCACCACCCGTCCCGCTTTGAGCATCGCGATCCGGGCGCACAGGGCTTCGGCTTCCTCGAGATAGTGCGTGGTCAGGATGACCGTGTGGCCGTCTTGATTGAGGCGCCGGATGAATTGCCACAAACCCTGACGCAACTCGACGTCGACGCCGGCGGTAGGTTCGTCAAGGACGATCACCGGCGGCCTGTGCACCAGCGCCTGCGCCACGAGAACGCGCCGCTTCATGCCGCCGGACAAGCGGCGCATATTGGTGTCCGCCTTGGCGGTCAGATCAAGGTTGGCGAGAATCTCGTCGATCCAGTCGTCATTGCGACGAATGCCGAAGTAGCCGGACTGAATGCGCAAGGTTTCACGGACCGAAAAGAAAGGGTCAAAAACCAGCTCCTGCGGCACCACCCCAAGCCGGCGTCTGGCTTCGCGATAATCGCTGACCACGTCGTGGCCCATCACCGTCAGCTGGCCGGCGTCGGGGCGGACGAGACCGGCGAGGCACGAGATCAGTGTCGTCTTGCCAGCACCGTTCGGGCCGAGCAGACCGAAGAATTCACCTTCGGCGATCTGCAGCGAAACACCGGCAAGCGCCCGCAGCGAACCAAAGCGCTTTTCCACCCGAGAAATGGCGACAGCGACGCTCATGGCATCGGGAACGGCGTCGAAGCCAACTCGCCCGTTCAGGCGAGGGGAAGCAGTTCGGAGACGCCGTACAGCGCTGCCAGGCTGATCAAGCTTGCTGGCGGATTGGCGACGCGCAACTGCACGGCACTCTCCGCTGCCTTGCGCTGCCAGGCAAAAAGAGTCGCCAGAGCTGACGAATCGACCTCGGCAACCCCGGCCAGATCAAGCAGCACGCTCGCCGAGCGCTGGGCAGAGCTCAAGGCGCGACGCCCGGCCTCATGCAGCGCGCGCGCGTTGGCGATGACCATCGGCGCAGTGACGCGCAGCCCGCCTTCCGCTTGCTCGATCACGGGTTGCTGGTTTCCAGCTGCGTGTTGCGCTCGCTGAGCATCTGGATCAGGCCATCGATTCCCTTGTTGCGCACTTCCTGGGCAAAGGAGCCCCGGTAGTTGGTGACCAGGCTGACACCGGCGACGATGACATCGTAAACCTTCCACCCGTCGCCCTGTTTCTCAAGCGCGTAACTGAGCTGCACCGGCTTGCTACCTGGCTGGACGATCTCGGTCTTGACCACCACGTCGGTCTCGGCAGCGTCGATCTTGCTCGGGCGATAGGTGATGGTCTGGTCCTTGTACGAGGTCAGCGCGTTCGAGTAGGTGCGTACCAGCAGCTTCTTGAACTCTTCCGCCAAGCGCTTTTTCTGCTCGGGCGTCGCCTTGCTCCAGTTGCGTCCGACGGCGAGTGCAGTCATGCGGTGGAAATCGAAATACGGCAGAACCTTGGTCTCGACCAGTTTGATCGCTTTTCTGGTGTCACCGCTTTGAATGTCCTTGTCCTGGCGAACGATGGTCAGGACGTCATCGGTGACCTTCTGGACCAGTGCGTCAGGCGACCCTTGCTGCGCCCACGCGCTGCCGGACAGGACAGTCAAAGCGAAAAACAACGAAAGCAGATATTTCATGGCATCTTTCCGTGCAATAGAGGATTCGACCCCGCGAGGCGGGTTGGCATCAGCCTGCGCGGTCGATTAGTAGTCAAGTGGAATGCGTGGCGGGTCGCCGTCGAAGATCTCGTTGCGCCGGTGCTGCAGGTAGGCATCCCTGATGTACGAGTACTTGTCGAACGCCGCCTCCTCGATCACCTTGTCGGTGGGCAGGACGCTGGCGCGCAAATCAACGTAACGGACGGCAACCAGGCTGTTGCGCAGGGGTATGTTGTCCACGCGCCAGACCGGATCGTAATAGGTGTCGACCATCCAGCCGAAGGTATCGCGAGTGGTGCGCGGGCCGATGAGCGGCCAGTAGAAGTAAGGCCCGTCCGGGACCCCCCACTTGCCGAGCGTCTGGCCGAACTCCTCCGAGTGCTTGGTTAGACCCATTTCGCTGGCCACGTCGAAGACGCCACCAATGCCGATGGTGCTGTTGATCAGCACCCGGCCGACGTCCGAAAGAGCGTCGCCTCCCTTGCCCTGCAGAAGATTATTGATCGCTGTCCACGAGTCCCAGATGTTACCGAAAAAGTTGCCCACGCCGACTTTCACCGGCAGCGGAGTCACCGCGTCGTAACCTTGCGCAACCGGTTTGATGGCCACCGTGTCGAGGCCTTCGTTGACGGCGAACATGGCGCGGTTGAAGCCCTCGAAGGGGTCTGCCGGATCATTGTTCGTACTTGCGCAGCCACTGGCGACGGTGATGGCCGTTGCACAGACGTACGCCGATAGACGCCTTGAAAGCTGTGGTTTCACGATCTTCCTTTCTATCTGCTATTCGCTCGGAGCTTCTGAAGCCTTGCTGAACATGAACTGACTGATCAGGCTTTCCAGAACTACCGCCGACTGTGTTTTCGAGATGACATCGTTCGCGGCGAGCATTTTTTCGTCACCGCCCGGGTCAAGCCCGACGTACTGCTCACCGAGCAGGCCCGCGGTCAGGATCAAGGCAAACGTATCTTTCGGAAAGCGATAACGCTCGTCAATATTGAACGTCACCACCGCTTCGTACTCACTGGGATCGAAATGGATGTCGACCACCCGCCCAACGACGACACCGGCGCTCTTGACCGGCGCCCTGACTTTCAGGCCGCCGATGTTAGCAAACTTGGCCGTCACCGGGTACGTTTCGGCGAAATTTCCGGCCGACAGATTGCCGACCTTGAGCGCCAGAAAGAGCATGCCAGCCAGCCCCACGGCAACAAAAATTCCGACCCACAGGTCGAGCAACTTGCGACTCATCAAGCCTCCCGGAACATGAACGAGGTTAGTACGAAGTCGAGGGCCAGGATTGCCAGTGCCGACTGGACGACGGTGCTCTTGATCGAACTGGAAACACCTTCTGCGGTCGGTACGGCATCGTAGCCCTCGAAGACTGCGATCAACGAAACGGCGACACCGAAGACGAAGCTCTTGATGATGCCGCTCCAGATGTCATAGCGGAAATCGACCGAAGCCTGCATCTGCGACCAGAAGGCACCTTCATCGACGCCAATGAAGACGACCCCGATCAGGTAGCCACCAAAGACACCGGCCGTCGAGAACAGGGCGGCCAGCAAGGGCATCGAGATGACCCCGCCCCAGAAACGCGGCGCCACGACGCGGGCAATCGGATTCACGGCCATCATGTCCATCGCGGTCAGCTGCTCGGTGGCCTTCATCAGGCCGATCTCGGCGGTGATCGAAGAACCGGCGCGCGAAGCGAAAAGCAGGGCGGCGACGACCGGGCCAAGTTCGCGCACCAGCGACAGCGCCACGAGGACCCCGAGCGCCTCGGCCGAACCGTAGCGTTGCAGGGTCTCGTAGCCCTGCATGCCCAGCACCATGCCGATGAACAGCCCCGAAACCATGATGATCAGCAGCGACTGGAAGCCGGAAAAGTAGAGTTCCCGGATGGTCAGGTGCAGGCGCCGGAATGATTGCCCGGAGAGCAGCAGGAGCATGACAAAAAAGCGCGCAGCGAAGCCGAGTCGCTGCAGCGCGTCGTTGACGCGGTGTCCCAGGCGGGTGACTCCCGAGAGCACCGAAGCGCGACTGTTCTGCCTAGGATTGCTCATACGCGTCTTTCGCCAGCAGTTCGCGATCGAGCGGCTCTGCCGGATAGTGGAAGGGAACCGGTCCGTCCGCCTGCGCGAAAACGAACTGGTGAACAAAGGGGTGTTGCGAAGCGCGGATTTCGTCGGGCGTACCCAGGGCGACCACTTTTCCGTCCGACATGAAGTAGATGTAATCGACGATCTGCAGGGATTCCTGAATGTCGTGGGTGACCATGATCGATGTCGCGCCAAGCGCATCGTTGAGCTTGCGAATCAGTTGTCCGATGACTCCGAGCGAGATCGGATCGAGACCGGCAAAGGGTTCATCGTACATGATCAGCATCGGATCAAGGGCAATCGCCCGTGCCAGCGCCACCCGCCTGGCCATGCCGCCAGAGAGTTCAGCGGGCATCAGCCGGCTGGCGCCGCGCAAGCCGACGGCATTGAGCTTGAGCAGCACCATGTCGCGAATCAGATCTTCGGGCAGGTCGGTGTGCTCGCGCATCTGATAGGCGACGTTGTCGAACACCGAGATATCGGTGAATAGGGCACCGAACTGAAACAGCATCCCCATGCGCCGGCGCAGGGCGTAGAGTTCATCGGCGCGCAACTCGGGTACCGACCGACCGTCGACAAGGACGTCGCCGCGACTGGGCTTGAGCTGGCCGCCGATCAGCCGGAGCAGGGTCGTCTTGCCGCAACCCGAACCACCCATGATGGCGACGACCTTCCCGCGCGGGATCTGCATGCTGATGCCCTTGAGGATCGGTCGATCGTCGTAGGCGAAATCAAGATCCTTGATCTCGACAAGATTATCGTCAGACACTTCTGCATCCTGAGACGAAAAAAAGCCGATTATAACGGATAGCCAGAGGAGGCCGCGTGAATTGCTTGGCGCCCGGTGCAATGGTGGAACAATGACGTGTTAGGCTATCCCGAAACGACCGCCCGCTCTTTCACTTTCCCATGACGGAAATCTTCCTGCCCGAAAAACCCCTACTGCTGATCGTTGACGACGACCCGCTGATCTGCGACACCTTGAGTTTTTCGCTGAGTTCGCTCTTCGCAGTGGTCACCAGCCATTCTCGTCCGCATTGCCTGCAGCTGCTTCGCCAGTTGCGCAGACCGCCGGAGCTGGCCCTGGTCGATCTCGGCCTGCCGCCGGTGCCGCATCGTCCGGACGAGGGCTTTGCGCTGATAACGGACCTGCTCAAGATCGCTCCCGAGATCCGCATCGTCGTTCTCTCCGGGCAAAGCGAGGACGGCAATGCTCGCCACGCACGTACGCTCGGCGCTGCTGATTTCGTGGCCAAGCCGTGCAACCCCGGCGACCTGCAGCAGGTTCTCCAGGGCGCCCTGGCCTTTCGCGCCCTCGACGCAAGACGCCAGGGCGAGGACGCCTCCCCGCTGATCGGGCACAGCCCGGCCATCGAGAAGCTGCGCGTGCAGCTGCGCCAGTATGCCGACCTGCCTTTCGCGGTGCTGATCGAAGGCGAGTCGGGCAGCGGCAAGGAGATAATCGCCTCTGCCTGTCTGCACTACGATACTCACCGCCGCGAGAAACCGTTTCTGGCGCTGAATTGCGCTGCCATCTCGCCAAACCTGGTTGAAGCGACGCTCTTTGGCTACGCTCGCGGCGCGTTTACCGGCGCAGTCGCCACCAAGGCGGGCTACTTTGAAGACGCGACCGACGGCACGCTGTTCCTTGACGAGATCGGCGAACTGGCCCTCGAACTCCAGGCCAAGCTGCTGCGGGTACTCGAAAACGGCGAGTATCAGCGGGTCGGCGAAACCCAGCAGCGCTTCAGCCAGGCACGTATCATTGCCGCCACCAACCGCGACCTGCGCAAGGAGGTGCGCGCCGGCAATTTTCGGGCCGATCTTTATCACCGCCTGTCGGTGTGCGCGATCGTTGCTCCGCCCTTACGCGAGATGGGCGACGACAAGCTGCTCCTGCTCGAGCACTTCCGGCAACTGTACGCGGCACAGACGCGGCAGCTGCCATTCACGCTCTCTGCCGAGGCAAGACTTCTTTGGCTCGACTACGCTTTTCCAGGCAACGTCCGCGAATTGCGCAATATCGTCATTCGTTTGGTCAGCAAGCAGTCGGGGCAGATCGTCGACGTCGCCGCGCTGGAAGCCGAGCTTGACGTCCCCGACGAGCCGCTGGCCGCTTCGGCCAACATCGCTCCGGGCAGCGATGAGGCCGCTGGCGAGGCCATCGTCGCGGCGGCAACACAGCGTTTGCGGCAACGCGAACCGTTCAGCCTCGATGGGCTGCTCAACGCCACCGAGCGCGGCTATATCGAGGCCGCGCTGAAGCTCGCGCATGGCAATGTCAGCCAGGCCGCGCGCCTGCTCGGCATCCATCGCACGACACTCTACAACCGCATGGAATCGTCGGCGCGGGAACTCTGATGTATCTTGAGCATTTCGGTCTGCATCAACCCCCCTTTCGCATCACGCCACATACCGAGTTCTTTTTCTCTGGCGGCAAGCGCGGCGCGACGCTCGAGGCGCTGATCTACGCGATTACGCACGATGAGGGGATCGTCAAGGTCAGCGGCGAGGTCGGTAGCGGCAAGACCATGCTCTGTCGGATGTTGCTCGAGAAGCTGCCGGACAACGTCGAGACGATCTATCTGGCCAATCCGATGCTCTCGCGCGAAGAAATCCTCTTCGCCATCGCCGACGAGCTTGGCATCCCGCCAGCGGAAGGGCGCAGCCATCTGCTCCTTCGCTCACTGCAGGAACGTCTCCTGGAAATCTATGGCAGCGGGCGCCAGGTGGTGGCCCTGATCGACGAGGCCCATGCCATGCCTCCAGAGGCTCTGGAAGAAATCCGCCTGCTTTCCAACCTCGAGTCCAATCGTCACAAACTCCTGCAAATTGCCCTCTTTGGTCAACCCGAGCTCGATTTCCGCCTGCAGCAGGCAGACATGCGCCAGCTCAATGACCGCATCACGCAAAACTTCAGGCTGGAACCGCTGCGCCAAAGTGATGTATCCGTCTACCTGCTCTTCCGCCTGCGCGCTGCCGGTTATCGGGGTCCGGATCCGTTCACCAAAGGGGCCATAGAGCTGATCAGCAAGGCCTCCGAAGGGCTCAGTCGACGCATCAACATTCTTGCCGACAAGGCGCTGCTCGCGGCCTTTTCCGAAGGCGTGCATCAGGTCGATCGACGACAGGTGCGCAGCGCGATTGGCGATGCCGGATTCAGGCGCCTCGGTCGCCGTTTCAACGTCGGCTGGGCCTGGGCAGGGGCCGCAGCAGGCGTCTGTGCCATCGCCTTCCTGGCCTACTCTGCCGGAAAGCAGAGCCTTGGCAGCATTCCTCTCGCGCCAGCGATCGTTACCACTCCGCCGCTCGCCGTGCCGGCGGAGCAGGCCGTAGAGCCGACAGCTGTCGCGCCGACTTCGCCACCGGAGGCGCCTTCCGGCGCAGCGCTCGCGGCGGCGCCTGTCGGAGTTGCCGAGGCGCCGCACGCGCAACCGCCACTGACGCTGGCCGAGCGAAGCGCGGCAAGCAAGGCCTGGCTGGCAAAGACTCCGGATAGCCATTTCTTCATTCAGTTGCTCGTTGTCGATGCCAGCAGCGAGAAAGAAGTACTTGATTTCATTGACAAGCATGCAACGATGCTGGATCTTCGACAGCTTCGGATCTATCGCTCGAATCTGAGCGGCAAAGACCGGCTCGGCGTCATTTACGGCGACTACCCGTCGCGCGAGCTGGCCAACGCGGCGCTGGCCAAGCTTGCCGAGGTCAGCCCGGCGAGCAAGCCCTACGTTCGATCGGTCAGCAGACTACGCTGACCAGCCCCTCGGACGAAGCGACAAACATAGTCACAACACAATAAAAATCATGCACTTGCATCGAAGTTCTGTCGTGGTATCATCAACTCCACTGTTAACCGGAGCAAGCTCGAGCGTGCCTCTGCCAATTCTCGGCGCCATCCTTCTGGCCCTTCTCCTCGGCGCGTGTACGCCAACGACGCTGAGCAGCGGGCCGGCAGCCGCTCACCTGCAGAAAGACAGCGCGCCCAGCACGCCGGGCGCCATTCCCGCCCCGGTGCAACAGAGCCTCTCGCTACCGAGGCCACGGCCGGCTGCCAAGACCGAAACCTACAGCGTGGTGGTGAACAACGTGCAGGTTCATGACCTGCTCTTTGCCCTGGCCCGCGATGCCAAACTCAACGTCGACATCCATCCCGGCATTGTCGGAGAAGTGACCCTCAACGCCATCGATCAGACCCTTCCGCAGTTGCTCACGCGCATTTCCAAGCAGGTCGATATGCGCTTCGAACTCGATGGCCCGAACCTGGCGGTGATGCCCGACACTCCCTATCTCAAGAACTACAAGGTCGACTACGTCAACATCTCTCGCGATGTGACCGGCACCGTGTCGACCAATACGCAGATCTCGACCAGCGCGCTGGCCACCGGCAGTGGCGGCGCTGCGGGAACGGGCAACACCTCGCGAATTCAGATCGAGAACAAATCGAACAACCGTTTCTGGTCTTCTCTCGAGAAGAACCTGAAAGACCTGCTACATGAGACCGACAAGATTTTCCCGGAAGGAACGACCGAGACGGTGACCGAGCAAAGTGCATCGCAAAGCACAACCGGCACCGGCGGAACAGCGACGGCAACGGGTACTACGGCTCGCCTGACGCAACTCGCACAGAACCTGGCCGGCAGCCCGAACCCGGCGACCTTGCAGAATGCCGGCGCCACGGTCGTCAAGCGCATGACTTTCCGCGAGGCGGCGTCGGTGATCGCCAATCCGGAAACCGGGGTGATCAACGTCAGAGCGACGTCTCGACAACACGAAAGGGTCCAGGAGTTCCTCGATCGGGTGATGGGCAGCGCCCGGCGCCAGGTGCTGATCGAGGCGACGATCATCGAGGTTGGCCTCAGCGATGGCTACCAGCAAGGTATCGAGTGGAGTCGTTTTACCAGTGGTAGCGACTACAGCGTGACCAAACCCGCCTTGACGACCAACGTCGGTAGTGTGGTCACCCCCTACGTCCTCAAGTACCGCAACCTCGACCCCTTGAATCTCCTGTCGACCGTGGAACTGCTGCGCGCCTTCGGCACCGTCAAGGTACTCTCCAGCCCGAAACTGACCGTGCTCAACAACCAGACCGCAACGCTCAAGGTATCGGAGGATTTCGTTTACTTTAATGTCAAGCAGGACGTCGTTCCGGGCAACACCAACACTAACGCCACGGTGACCACGACGACCACGCCACAGTCGGTGTCGATCGGTTTCTTCATGAGCCTGACGCCACAAATCAGCGACAACGGCACGGTCACCTTGAACGTTCGCCCGTCGATTTCCAGCATTGCCGAGCTGAAGCAGGATCCCAACCCGAGCCTGGCTGCCAACAACATCAAGAACCTCGTGCCGCAGATTCGCATGCGCGAAATCGAGTCGATCATGCGTGTCGAAAGCGGCGACATTGCTGTCCTTGGCGGGCTGATGGAAGACCGCCTGGATAACCGCGCCGGGCGCCTGCCAGGCCTCGGCGACATTCCGTTTATCGGGGAAGTGTTCAATACTCGCAACAACTCGTCTGCCAAGACGGAACTGGTCGTCCTGATCCGCCCGACGGTGATCAAGGATGCCTCGATCGATGGCGACTTCAGCAGCTTCAGAGACGTCCTGCCGGGCAAGGATTTCTTCAAGACCGACCAGGTCTATCGGCCGTTCTCGCTCCCCGAACGCCCTCCGGAGCCACTGCAGTGAGTCTGCTGATGGACGCGCTGCGGCGCGCCGAGGAAGCCAAACGCAAGGCCAGCGCCAACGCTCGGCCAACGGCCACGGTGGCGGGGGAACTGCGCCTCGACCCCCTGCCGCTGGAAACGCCAGCGCCATCCGACGAACAGACGTTCTCGTCGCTTGCCGATGACCTCGATGCAGTCGAAGCCGATCTGGCTTCGCGACGCCCGTCGGCAGCAGCGACAGGACGTGCACCCACGGCGGCACGCTCGGCAGCCGCCTTCGACAGTCAGCAGGCGGACGAGCGGACAGCCGCGAGAAACCTGTTTGCCGTCAAGCAGACACCCAGGTCACGCACCTCGTTATGGCTCTTTCTCGGCCTGCTCGGCGTGGCGACGATCGCCATCGGCGGCTATTTCTGGTGGCAATTGCAGTCCATTTCCGGCGCAGCGCTAGTCGCACCTACGTCCGCCGCGCGACCGCCGGCGTATCCACCAACCCCGGCAATGCAGCAGCAAGCAACACCGCTCGCGCACTCACCGGCCAGCACACTGCAGACGGCTGCAGAAGGGCACGGCGAACAGCCGCCCGCGGCAACGCCCGCCGGCGAAGCGCCCGAGCGATCAACGCCGGCGCAGCGAAAACCGGACGCCTCCTCATCCTCGTCCACAGGGCGCGCACCGAGAGACGGCGGCATGGCTCCGCGCGCAGCGGCGGCGGAGGTTTTCCAACGCAGTTCCGGCCGCAAACAAGCGACGCAGACCCTTGAAAAAGCCTACGACGCCTGGCTTGCGGACCGTCTGGACGACGCGCGCCGGGGCTACGAACAGGTCCTGCGTGGCGACCCCAGAAATGCCGATGCCCTGCTCGGCCTGGCAGCTATTGCCAACCGGCAGGGCCAGCTTGAGCGGGCGCAGGGACTGTTTCTGCAAGTTCTCGAATCCGATCCCGGCAACATGACTGCGCAGGCGGCGCTGATCAACATGCGCGGGCAGAGTGGCGCCAGTCAATCCGAGAGTCGTCTGAAGACCTTGATCGCCCGCCAGCCCGACTCGTCGGCCTTGTTCTTCGCCCTCGGCAACCTCTACGCCGGGCAGAGCCGCTGGAGCGATGCCCAACAGGCCTATTTCCAGGCTTATTCGCTGGAGCCGGGCAATGCCGACCATCTCTTCAACGTCGCCGTCAGTCTCGACCACCTGCGCCAGAAGAAGCTCGCAGCGCAGTACTATCAGATGGCCTTGAGCGCTGCCGAAACCTCACCCAGCGCCTTTGACAAGAATGCCGCAGAGCAGCGCATCCTTGAACTGCAACGATGAACGTGATCGTCTGCGACCATCGCTGCTGCTGAAGTGCCGGTCCAAGCCCTCATGAACGCTGCAGCCACTCCCGTCCATTCCCGGCCGCTAGGCCAGATCCTGCTCGGCAAGGGCATTCTCAGCGAGGACCAGCTGCGTATCGCCCTGCTCGAGCAGATGAAGTCCAACCGGCCGATCGGCAAGCTCCTGGTATCACTCGGCTTCGTCTCCGAGGCGACGCTACGCGACGCGCTTTCGGAAAGTCTGGGCAAGCAGAGCGTCGATCTCTCGAATGCGATCATCGACCCATCGGCGCTGAAATTCGTTCCGCGCGATCTTGCCAAACGCCACCACCTGCTGCCGCTCGACTACGACGCTGAAAACCTGCGGTTGACGGTCGCCATTGCCGACAGCAACGACATCGTCGCGCTGGACAGAATACGTGCGCTGGCCAGCGACGACATCGAAATCGAAACCCTGCTCGCCGGCGAAACCGAAATCGACCGCGCCATCGACCAGTACTACGGTCACGAGTTGTCGATCGACGGCATCCTGCACGAGATCGAGACCGGCGAGATCGACTTCCGTGGACTGCAATCATCGGCCGATGAGTACAGCCAGCCGGTTGTTCGGCTGATCGACTCGATCCTCACCGACGCCGTCAAGCGCGAGTCCTCGGATATCCACTTCGAGCCGGAAGCCAGCTTCCTGCGCATTCGTTACCGCATCGACGGCATGCTGCGGCAGATCCGCTCGCTGCACAAAACCTACTGGCCGGCGATGGCCGTGCGCATCAAGGTCCTCTCGGGCATGAACATCGCCGAAACCCGCGCCCCCCAGGACGGCCGCATTTCGCTCAACCTGCGCGGTCGGCAGATCGACTTTCGCGTTTCCGCACAACCGACGATTCACGGCGAGAACATCGTCCTGCGCATCCTTGACCGGCAAAAAGGCATCGTGCCGCTGGAGGGCCTGGGCCTCGCCGACAAACAGCTCGACCAGCTGAAGCTGATGATCGCCCGGCCCGAAGGAATCGTCTTCGTCACCGGCCCCACCGGCAGCGGCAAGACGACCACGCTCTATTCGGTGCTCAACCACATCAACTCCGAGGGCGTGAACATCATGACCCTGGAAGATCCGGTCGAGTATCCGATGACCATGGTTCGGCAGACTTCGGCCGCCGATTCGGTGAAACTCGATTTCGCCAACGGCATCCGCTCGATGATGCGTCAGGATCCGGACATCATTCTGGTCGGTGAAGTGCGTGACGCAGAAACCGCCGAGATGGCCTTGCGCGCGGCGATGACCGGGCACCAGGTGTATTCGACCCTGCATACCAATTCGGCGATTGGCGCCATCCCCCGCCTGCTCGATATCGGTATCGTCCCGGACATCATGGCCGGGAATATCATCGGCATCATCGCGCAGCGGCTGGTGCGGCGGCTGTGCGTGCACTGCAAGCTCCCCTACCAGGCTGAAGCGCACGAGGCCCGCCTGCTCGGCACCCTGGCCGACGGGCCGCGGCCGGTGGTCTATCGACCGGGCGGTTGCGAGCGCTGCGAATTTCAGGGCTATCGTGGGCGCCTGGCGATCATGGAGCTGCTGCGCATCAACGCCGACATGGACGAGCTGATCGCCAGGCGCAGCACCTTCCGGGAAATGCGCACGCTGGCCAGCCGCCAGGGCTTTGCCACGCTGGCCGACGACGGGCTGCGCCGCGTTCTCGACGGATCGACGGCGCTCGAGGAAGTCGGCCGGGTGGTCGACCTGACTGACCGGATGTAGGATCGGTGCCGCTCTACACCTACAAGGCGGTCAATCCCGATGGGCGGATGCTGCTCGGCCGGATCGACGCCCTCAACCTGGTTGACCTCGAAATGCGTTTGCGGCGCATGGAGCTGGATCTGGTCAGCGGCGAACCGCTCAGCCAGCGCACCTTGTTCGCCAGCGGCGGCGTGCCGCGCCGGGAAATGATTCACTTCTGCTTCCATCTGCAGCAACTGGTGCGTGCTGGCGTGCCGGTCATCGAGGGACTGACCGATCTGCGCGACAGCCTTGAACACGCACGCTTTCGGGAGGTGGTGGCCAGCCTGATCGAGGCCATCGAGGGGGGGCAGACGCTGTCGCAGGCGATGGACGGGCATCGCAGCGTTTTCAACGCCGTCTTCGTCAGCCTGATCCGCGCCGGCGAAACGACCGGTCGCCTGCCGGAAGTCCTGCACAGTCTGAACGAGTCACTGAAATGGGAGGATGAACTCGCCTCGCAAACCAAGAAGATGATCGCCTACCCCGCCTTCGTTGGCGTCATCGTCCTGGCCGCCAGCTTTTTCCTGATGGTGTACATGGTTCCGCAGCTGAAGATGTTTGTGACGAACATGGGACAGGTCCTGCCCACGCAGACCGTCGTCCTTTTCTTCGTCTCCGATCTGATGGTCGACTACTGGTATCTCCTGCTCATACTGCCGGCGATCCTGGCGCTTGGCCTGCGCGCCCTGTTGCACAGCAATCCGCTGGCCCGCTTTCGCTTCGATGGCGTCAAGCTCGCCTTGCCGTTTCTGGGCAACATCCTGCGCAAGATCGCCCTCTCCCGCTTCGCCAACACCTTCGCGCTGCTGTATGCCTCCGGCATCCCGATTCTCGAGTCTATCCGTACGACGCAGGACGTCGTCGGCAACCTGGTCATTCGCCGCGGCCTGGAACGTGTCGAACAGCTGATCGGCGAGGGGCAGAACGTGACCGCTGCTTTTCACGCCACCGGTTTCTTCCCGCCGCTGGTCATCCGCATGCTGCGCGTCGGCGAGAACACCGGCGCGCTCGACGACGCCCTGATGAACGTCAGCTACTTCTATAATCGCGACGTCAAGGAATCGGTGGCGCGCATGCAGCAGCTGATCGAACCACTGCTTACCGTCGTCATGGGTGCGCTGCTCGGCTGGATCATGCTCTCCGTTCTCGGGCCGGTCTACGACGTGATCAGCAAGATTCAGGTATAGCACGATGGCTGCCAGTCGCCTCCTCTACCTCAGCACCCATCACTTGTCGGCCTTCGCCTGGCAATCGGGAGAGTTGACCGACGAGCGCTCGTTCGACGCCAGCGAAAGCGGGCAGGCGGCGTTCGCCGACTACCTGGCGGCCAACTCGAGCAGTGTCTTCGCGCTCCTGGCCAACGTCTCGGAAGAGGGTTTTCATATCGAGACCATTCCCTTTCTGCGCGGCAATGATCGCCAGGCGATCATCGCGCGCAAGCTCGGGCAGCTGTTCTTCAATGCCAAGCTGCAGACGGCGCTTTCGCTCGGGCACCAGAAGTCGCGCCGCAAGGACGAACGCATCATGCTTGCCGCCCTGACCAGGCCAGAGGTTTTTGCCCCCTGGCTCGACGCCCTGGCGAGCGCCGAACTGCCCCTCGCCGGCGTTTATTCGCTGCCACTTCTGGCACCGCTGCTCCTGCGCAAGCTCGGCATCCCAGCGCAACCGTGCCTCTTGCTGACCATCCAGGACCAGAGCCTTCGACAGAGTTACCTGGACAACGGCGAACTGCATTTCAGCCGCCTGACGCCGTTGCACAACAGCAGTATTGGCGGCATTGCGCAGACCTTCTCGAGCGAAGCCCTGAAACTGCAGCAATATCTGGTCGGTCAGCGCCTGATCGGTCGCCGGCAGCCGATCACGGCCTACCTCCTGGCGCACGCCAGCGCGCGCAAGGCCATTGCCAGCAGTTGTGTCGATAGCGAAGCCCTGTCCTTCGTCATCCTCGACATCGAAGACAGCGCACGCAAGTGCAAACTCAAGACGATACCCACCGAAACGCGCTGTGAGCCGCTTTTCCTGCACCTGCTGGCCACAGATCCTCCACGCGCACAGTTTGCCAACGATGATCAGCGACACGACTACCATCTGTGGCTGCTTCGCTCGATCGTGCGCCGAGTCGGCACGTTTGCCTTGCTGAGCTGTCTGCTGCTCGCCGGCAAGCAGCTTTTCGACGCCGCGCAGATCAGGAACGAGGTCGAGGTTCTCACCTCCGAGACCGGGCTCACTCGCCAGCGTTATGCCGACATAGTCAAGACTTTTCCAGCGATTCCAACCAGCAACGAAAACCTGCGTCGGGTCATCAACCGCTACGTCGAGCTGGAAAGGAACAGCGCGTCACCAACGACCATGTTCCGCGAGATCAGCCGCGCGCTGGGCAGCGCGGAGTGGGTCGACCTCGAGGCCATCGACTGGCAAGCCGGGACTGTGCAACGGCCGCCAGCGCCCGGCGGCAATGTCCCGCCCGGCGAGGTGCAGCCCGTCGATCAGGAGACGGCCATTATCCACGGCACCCTGCGTCTTGGTGAAGGCAGCAACCCGCGGCAGGTGCTGGCTGTTTTCAATCGTCTCGTCGCCGCCCTCAGGGGCAACCGGCAACTGCAGGTTGAGGTCTTGCAGCAGCCCTTCGACGTCGAGTCGGGAAAGTCGCTCAAAGGTGGCGACGCGGCACTGGAAGGCAAGGAGTCGCGATCATTCAAGGTGCAGATCCGGCGGACGAGCGGCTCATGAAGATTGTGCGCACTGATTTTCGCAAGCTGCAGGCGAGCGCCTTCGCTGGCATCCTGATGGTCGCCGCCGGCGGGCTCGCCCTCTACGTCTCGTTCGACGCCAGGAAAAGCGCCGAGCAGGCCAGGGCCCACATCGCTGCGCAGTTCGCCGAAGCCGACGGGAAGCTGAAGCAGGTCCGTGACGAAGAAAGCGAGGTCAAGCAGAAATCGATCGTCTTCAACACGCTGCGCGAGCGTGGCATCATTGGCAACGAGCAGCGCCTCGACTGGGTGGAGCTGCTCAAGGATATTCGCGACAAGCATCGTCTGATCGATCTGCGCTACGAGATCGCGCCGCAACGCATGCTTGACGGCCAGGTCGGAAATGATTTCGTGGTCTTTGCCAGCAGCATGAGGCTGGAATTGAAGCTGTTGCATGAAGAAGACCTTACCCGCCTGCTCGACGACTTGCAGCGGCAGGCGAAGGCGCTGATCAGGGTGAAGAGCTGTCGGATCGAGCGGCTGCCGGCGACGGGCGACGAGCGTGGTGGTGGCCGGGCAAATCTGATGGCTGATTGTGAAATCGAGTGGCTGACCTTGCGTGACGTGCGCAGCAAGTGAGCTGGAGACGAGCAGTAATGGACCAGAAAGGCGCGGAAACAGCCAATGACCGAGTTCCTCCGATCCGCTAGGCTTGCCGCGCCGGCCGTTTGCGCCGCGCTGCTCCTCGTCGCGACCTGCCCGCAAGCTGGGGCCGACGAGGAAGCGCTCGGTCGCCTGTTCTTTACCCCGGAGCGCCGCCAGCAACTTGATCGCCAGCGCGAAATGAACCTCCTCGACCAACAGCAACTCCCCGCCGACCCGACGCTGACCATCGACGGCGTCGTCACGCGCAGCAGTGGTCGGCGTACGGCGTGGGTAAACGGCCACCCGCAGCATGAAAACGAATGGTTGAACGACCTGACGGTTACGCCGCGGCACGGCGACCCCGGCAAGGTGCTGCTCGAGCTCAGCGATTCGCCAGCGGCGAGAGCCCGTGTCGGACAGACCGTCAACCGTAACTCGGGCGTGGCCAGCGATCTGCTCAACGGCGGCCGGATCAGCATTCACTCAACGGCAACCGGGGCGAAGTAGGCAATGTTCCGGGCTGCGCGAGAATTCTGCCTGGCGATCGTGGCCAGTCGTGCCGGCCGATGAAGCAGCTGCGCAACGACCGCCACCGACTGCCGCTCCGGCCGCAGCAGAGCGGTATCGCGCTGATGGCCATGTTGACCCTGTTGACGCTGCTCGGGCTGTACGTATTCGTCGGGCAACTCAGTACCACCCAGTTCCTGACGGCGCGGGCACTGGGGGCGGCAGACGCGCTGGCCCAGGGCCGCGACGCGCTCATCGCTGACGCCATCGCACAGCCGTCGATAAGCGAAGCCGGCTACTTGCGATTGCCTGACCTGGGTGTCGACGGCTTCGGCGTCGCAGCCGAGGGCGGAGCTTCGGCGAACTTTGCCGGCAACGGCCAGGATCGCTCGGTGATCGGCAAACTTCCCTGGAAGACGCTGACCAGCGGGCCGCTTCGCAGCCAGGGTGAGTGCCTCTGGTATGTGGTCGCGGGGCGCTTCCAGAGGGTTGTCAAGACGGCGGTGTTCAACTGGGACACGCAGGGCCAGATCGACGTGATCGACGGCAACGGGGCGGTCGTGGCAAGCAATCTCGCAGCGCTGGTCGTCGCTCCCGGACGCTCACTGGGTGGCCAGGCGCGGGATCTGGCTGACGCCGTTTACAGCCAGTGTGGCGGCAACTACGACGCGCGCAATTATCTGGACACTTTCGACAACACCAATGCACTCAGCGGAGAGGTCAACTACTTCACCGGCAGCACCAACAATAGAGTCGCCTCGGGCAACAACAACAAACGCTTCGTGATGGCCGAGACCGACTTCTACAACGACCGTCTCGTGTTCATTACCGCAGCCGACGTCTTCGATCCGCTGATCAGGCGCCGTGATTTTTCTGGCGAGATTACCAGCTGGCTCGACAATGCAGCTTTCCAGGCCCACTTGCAGGCGATCGCGGTCACCGGCAGCAAGGGAACCGACAACCTGCTCTGTAATCAGGCTCCCAATCCGCCCTTCTGTACAAACTGGAAGGAAATGCTGTTTCTGACGCAACTCCCGACGCCGGCGCCGATCAGCATCGACGGAGCGACGTCTGGAAACTGTAGCCGCGTTCTCATCTTCGCCGGCCGCAAAGGGGCTGGCCAGAGTCGCAACGACGGTGTCGAAAGGGCCAACAAGGACAACTACCTCGAGAACCCCAACCTCGCCTCATTCAATGTCCCGACGGCTGCCGCCGCCAACTTCAGCGGGGTGTCGGTCTTCGACTATCGCACGCCGGCGACCGACGTCGTGCGCTGCCTGCCATGAACCACTGCCCTTCTCCGCTGGCACGACACGACGGCTTCACGCTGGCCGAGCTGGCCGTTGTGCTGGTCATCGTCGCGCTGCTGATCGGCGGCCTACTGATCCCCCTGTCGACGCAGATCGATATTCGCAATGTTGCTGACACCAGGAGGGCACTGACCGAGATCCGCGAGGCGATGCTGGGCTATCTGGTCGTCAATGGCCGCTTGCCGTGCCCGGCGTCGGCGACCCTGGTCAGCGGCGCGGTCGGTGCCGGGCTTGAAGGGGCGTGGGGTCCGGGAGGCGGTGGCCTTCCTCCCGGCTGCGCCAATCTCGCGGGAGTTGTTCCGTGGGCGACCCTGGGAGTGCCGGAGACCGATGCCTGGGGACGGCGCTACACCTACCGGGTGACCCGCGCCTTTACCAAGACCGTCCCCACCGCCGATTTCACCGAGTGCTTTCCGCCGCCGCCTTCGCCACCCCTGAGCGCGGCCTTTGCGCTCTGCTCGCCGGGCGACCTGACGGTGTTCGCAAACGTCGCCGCTGGCGCCAGAATCGCGACCGACGTCCCCGCCGTCATTGTCTCGCACGGCAAGAACGGCAACGGGGCATACACGGTCCTGGGAACGCAAATGGCGGCCGGTGCCGACGCCGATGAAGTGGACAACCAGTTGACCGGCGGCGGGATCAACACCGCCAACCGCGATTTCGTGTACAAGACCGCGACCGATGCCTTTGACGACGAGGTCGCGTGGATTCCCACGGGGGTGCTTTTCAGCCGCATGATCAGGGCCGGAAAGTTGCCCTAGCGGCTTACCGATGACGCAGGAGCGTCTCGCCTCGGCATTGCATTGACGCATTGACCCTCCCCGTCGATTTGGGGTTCAATAGGCCTATGCCTGCGTTCTACCTTCAGCGAACTGCGCAATGATGGCCGCCCGGACCTTCATCGACCGCCTGCGCAACGCCGGCATCTGCGCGGGCGACTCCGAAGAGCTGCGTCTGCAGAAGTCGCTGCTCTTCTTCGCGACCGGCCTGATCAGCCTGGCGTCGATGGTCTGGCTGTCGATCTACTGGCAACTCGGGCCGCGTTTCTCGTCGAACCTTCCCTTTGCCCTGCAGTTGCTGCTCGTTGGGAATCTGCTGATATACCTGAAGACTCTGAACTTCAATGCCTTCCGTCTGATCCAGTTGTCTCTGTTCCTGTTTACCCCCTTCGTGGCGCAGTGGACTATCGGCAGCTTCATCACCGCCAGTGGTATCAGCCTGTGGGCTTTGCTGGCACCGATCGGCGCCGTGCTGTTCATCGGCCCGCGTGAGTCGGGGGCGTGGTTTTTCGCCTACGTCTTTCTGACCACGCTTTCCGGAGCTTTCGATTACTACCTGGCCGACTCGGCGAGCGCTCCGCCATACGAGGTGCCAGCGGCGACGACGGCATTCTTCTTCGCCCTCAACTTCACCGCCGTATCGAGCATCGTTTACCTGCTGCTGCGCTACTCGGACAGCGAAAAGCACCGCGCACAGCAACACCTGCAGGAAACGCACCGTTTACTGCAAGTCGAGCAGGAGCGTTCGGAGCGACTGCTGCTCAACATCCTGCCAGCGCCCATCGCCGAACGTCTGAAAAATAGCAGCCAGCCGATTGCCGACGGCTTTGCCGAGGTCTCGGTCATGTTCGCCGATATCGTGAACTTCACCAGGGTCGCCGAAGGAATGGCGCCGCAGCAGGTTTTCGCCATGCTCAACAAGATTTTCTCGTGCTTCGACGAGCTGGCCGAAAAGTATGGGTTGGAAAAGATCAAGACCATCGGCGACGCGTACATGGTGGCCGGCGGCCTCAATGATGCGCGCAGCGACTTCTCCGGTGCTTTGGCCGAGATGGCGCTGGAGATGTGTCGGCTGCTGCACGACGATCTCCAGCTCAACGAGATGCGCCTCGAATTGCGCATTGGTATTGGCACCGGGCCGGTGGTGGCCGGAGTGGTCGGCAAGAAGAAGTTCATCTACGATCTGTGGGGCGACACCGTCAACATTGCCAGTCGGGTCACCAGCGAAGGCGCTCCCGGCGTGGTCCAGGTCGATGAGCGAACCTACCGGCGCTTGCAGCAGCGTTTCGAGTTTCATCAGGCGCAGACGATTTACCTGAAAGGCAAGGGAAACATGGTCGTCCACCGGCTGATCGGCCACCGGACCGGCAGCACTGTCGCGGCGCCACGCGCATAGACCGCCCTCCCCGGGAGACCGCTAGGACGGGCCGGCGCCCAGGTCCGTGGCAGCGGTGGCCTGGCCGCAGCGGCGCAACTCGAAGCACACCCTGCCGGGCTCGTTGCAGGCCAGACGCAATTCGTGGCCGCAGCTCTCGGCCTGGCGCGCCGCGTGATAGAGGCCGATGCCCAGGCCGTTCTCCGACGCCAGCGGCGCGCGCAGCAGGTCGGCAAGGACCTCCTCCCGGATCGCGCTGCCCGTATCACAGACGCTGAGCACCGAGGCGTCAGAGGCGAGCGCGATGTGTATCCGCAGCTCACTTTCCGTTTGCCGTTTGAGCAAGGCGTTCTGCAGCAGATTGTCGGCGACGCTGTCGAACAAGGCCGTTGGCACAAGCACCTCCGGGTCGAGTTCGGCGGCGGCGAAGCTGATGGCCAGACCGGCGTAGCGTTGTTGCTGGATTTTCCACCACATGGCCGCCGGTAGCGCCCCGCCGGCCTCGCTCTGCGGCTTCTGAAGCTTGGCCAGGGTTTGTTGCAGGCGTTGCGTGATCTGCGGCAACTGGCGCTCCAGCAGCAGTTCGAGACGCCTGCCATCCTGACCGTTGGCGGTCTGCGCCAGGTAACACAGATTGTTCAGCGATTGCAGCAGGTTCTTGACGTCGTGCGTCAGGCGGGCGCCGGTTTCGTGGATCGCGCGCAGGTAGCTGACCTGCTGCAGCTCGCGCGCGCGCAGTTTGGCGATATAGTGCTCGTTGGCCAGTTGGGCCAGAAGGTGAAAGTGCCAGACCAGTGCCGGGCTGAGCTTGTGACGGGTGTGCAGGGTCAGGCGTAGCGGTTGCCCGAAGAACTCGTGGCAAAAATTCGACGGGCAGCCAAAGGTGCCGGAGCGTGCCTCGGCGACCCAGGTGCCGCCTTCGACCCACGGCAGATCAAGCATCTCGTTGAGCGCTTGTGAGAGAAACCGCTCCGGGTCGCTTTCACTGCCGGCCAGCGTCGTCAAGCGGTGCAGCCAATTCTCGAACGGCAGCCCGATCGTCAGCAGGTAGCGCGAGAAGAAAACATCGATGCCGGTGAAACCGGGGCGCGTGTTCCACGTCCAGCCGATGAGCAGGAGGAGCAGGGCAATCGACGTCAAGGTGTTGAATACGGCTTCGAAATAGCCCAACTGGCGGAGCAGCATGAAGGCCAGGCTGCCAAGTACCAGAACGGCAATGAGCAGAAAGATGAACAGGCTGTAGAACAGGTCGACCATCGCGCCGCCCGGCCGGTCACTATCCTTCGACAGCGGCAGCAGGGTCATCAGGAGCAGGAACAGCGGCATTCCCCAGGCAAATTCACGATCCAGAGAAGGCCCGATCAGCGCCGCATTCGGGACCACGCGCGGTACCAGCCAGAAGAGCAGCGCGGCGAGCAGGTAGGCAAAAGCGATCAGGTAGAAGATTCGTGTCGGCCGATGATCGATGAACATCACGCGTCCGCCGACCAGAGCCGCCAGGATGACCACCCAGACGATCAGCAGCCACCAACCATAGAAGACGATGCCGCCGCCAAGGAGCAGGGCAATCACCGCCAGAGCGCTGACATCGAGCCTTCGCTCGGCGTAAATGAAGGGCTGCCAGAGAATGAACAGGCCAACATGCACCAGCCAGCAGAGCGTTCCGAACGCCCTGTCGGCGTCGGCCAGAAGCGCCAGATGCAAGAGGCCGAGCAAGGCGATGAGCAGCCAGCGCTGGCGCTGGCGCAACGCCCCGGCCAGGCGCTGGAGCTGGTTCATGAACCGTTCCAGACGGCGATGCGCGGCGTGCCGGGAACGTCCTTCATCAGTCCGACTCCGGACACAAGTGTCGAAAACCCGACAGTTCGGACGACTTTCGTGGCTGGAAAAGCCGATTCCGGCTGGCATGAAACATGCTTGTTACCCCATATCACTTTTGATACACACGGGAGAACGAGATGAACCAGCTGCAACCGCGACAGGCGGGTTTTACTTTGGTAGAGATTGCCATTGTACTCGTCATCATCGGCCTGCTGCTCGGCGGGGTACTGAAAGGCCAGGAGCTGATCAACAGCGCCAAGGTAAAGAACATGATCGGTGACTTCCGCACCGTTTCCAGCCTGGCGTATGGCTATCAGGACCGTTTCAAGTCGTTCCCGGGCGACCAGACTCAAGCGCAGCTGAACCTGGCGTTTCCTGCGCCACTGGCACCGACTGCCTGCACCCCGGCGGCCAACGGCTTGTGCGCCCAGAACAACGGACGCGTCGACGGATCATGGAACGCTGGTGGCGCCGGCACCGGCGTCGCCACCGACGAAAGCTCGGTATTCTGGCAGCATGTCCGCCTGGCCAATCTGGCCACCGGGAGCACGAACCTCGCCGCGGTCGAATACCGGCCGCGCAATGCCGATGGTGGTTTCATCGGTGTCGAAAGCGGGATTGACGCTGCCGGCGCTGCGGCACCGTACATAGCCAATATGCGCGGAGCGTTCTTCATCTGCTCCGCCGGCATCCTCGGTCGCTATGTCAAGCAGATCGACTCGACCATGGACGACGGCAATACCGCCGGTGGCTCGGTGCAGGCCGTCGCCGACGGCGCTGCCCGCGGTACCGCCGCCGTGGCAACGAACTTGATCGTCGACGGCAGCCAGTACACCGTCTGCGCCGCCTACTGAGCCTTTCATTCGCGCCGTCGTAGGCGGCGCGGGCGAGGACAAGAAAGGAAAAGCCCGCCAGCAGCGCGGGCCTTCTTGCCTTCTACCCCTGCAACAAGCGCTCCTCGGCAGCGCTCAAGGCGCCTGAAGTGCCGCGCAGGACAACCACGTCGCCAGCGCCGAAGCGGGTTTCCGGCGACGGCTCGAGAGCCCTGATCTTGCGTCGACGGACGGCCGTCACTTCCACGCCGAGTTCCTGCAAGGCCAGTTCGCCAAGAGTCCGGCCAATGGCATGCGCGCCTTCGCCGAGGAGAATCGAGTGCAGGCGCGCTTCGTCGCTATCGTGCGCCTCTTCTTCGAAATCACTCTCGCCGTGAAAAAATCCACGCAGCGTCTTGTAGTGACCGATCCGTGTCTGGCGAAAATGTTCGAGAACCTGCGCGTGCGGCACGCCGAGATGGCGTAATGCGTGCGAGGCGAGCACCATGCTCGTTTCCAGCGTTTCCGGGACGACCTCGGCAGCGCCCGCATGCAGCAGGACGTCGAGATCCTTCTCGTCGAGCGTACGAACGACAATCGGCAAGTCGGGATTGATCTGACGAGCGTGCTCAAGGACGCGCTCCGCAGCCCGTGCGTCGGCAAAGGAAATGATCATTACGCTGGCCCGTCCAACGCCGGCAGCGGCCAGTGTTTCACGCCGGGCAGCGTCGCCGTAGATGACGTTTTCGCCGGCTGCCGTCGCCTCACGGATGCGTTCCGGATCGAGGTCGAGAGCGAGGTAGTTGACGTCTTCCTGCTCCATGAAACGGGCCAGATACTGCCCGGTTCTGCCGTAGCCGCAGATCACCACGTGCTTGTCCGTATTCATCGTTCTTGCCGCCAGCTGCGTCATTTGCATGGAGCGCATCAGCCACTCGCTGGCAGCAAAGCGCAGCACGATCTGGTTGCTGTACTGGACGATCAGTGGCGCCAGCAGCATCGACAGGACCAACGCCGCCAGCACCGCCTGCAGGACCATCGCCGGCAGCAGCTGCAGGTGGCGCATTTCCGAGAGCAGGACGAAACCGAACTCGCCGCCAGCACAAAGCCACAGCCCGGTACGCATGGCGCCGCCGAAAGTCGAGCCGAAGAGGCGCGAGAGACCGAGCACCAGGGCAAACTTGACGGCCAGCAGAGCGCCCAGCACGCCGAGCACCAGCGGCGCGTTGGCCAGCACCAGCGGGATGTCGAGCATCATGCCGATGGTCACGAAGAACAGTCCCATCAGAACGTCTCGGAACGGTTTGATGTCCTCTTCGACGTGATGCCGGTACTGGGTTTCCGAGATCAGGATACCGGCCACGAAAGCGCCCAGCGCGAGCGACAGTCCGGCCACCTCGGTCAGGTAGGCGAGTCCCAGGGTAATCAACAAGACATTGAGCATGAACAGTTCCGCCGACTTGCCGCGGGCGACGATGAAGAACCACTTGCTCATCAAGCGCTGCCCGAAAAACAGCACCAGCGAGAGCACGACGACGGCCTTGAGCATGGCCAGGCCCATCATCGTCGCCATCCGCTCGGGCGACTCGGAAAACGACGGAATCAGGATCAGCAGCGGCACCACGGCGATGTCCTGGAAGAGCAGGACGCCCATCACCTCGCGGCCATGCGCCTTGTCGAGCTCGAGACGCTCGGTCAGCAGCTTGGTCAGCACCGCCGTAGACGACATGGCCAGCGCGCCGCCGAGAGCGACGCCTTCCTGCCAGCTCAGCTTCAGCGCAGTGACGATGGCGGTGACCACGGCAATGGTCACCATTACCTGCAGCAGGCCAAGACCGAAGACGATGCGCTTCATCGCGTACAGCTTGGGCAGCGAGAATTCCAGTCCGATCGAGAACATCAGAAAGACGACACCGAACTCCGCCAGATGCTGCATGCCGCTGACGCCGCCGACCAGGTCGAGCGCATGCGGGCCGATCACCGTGCCGACAAGCAGGTAGCCGAGAACCGGCGGCAGGTTGGCGGAACGAAAGACGATCACCGAGACCACCGAGGCGCCGAGCAGCATCACAATTGTGGGTAGCGTGTCCATCTGTCCCTTATGTCGTCGAGTTCACTTTTTCAGCCCGCGCGTACTGCTGGCGGGCGATGGGAGCGCCTGGGGCTTCTGTTATACTCGCCGGATGATAACCGCTGTCTTGCGATGAACCAAACCCTGCCATCAGCGAAGGCGCTCGACCTTGCCCGCCAGGTTCTGCGCATTGAAGCCGACGCCGTTATGGCCCTGGCCGGGCGCATCGACGGAGCCTTCGTGCAGGCGCTGGCACTCATCCTCAATTGCCGCGGCCGGGTCATCGTCAGCGGCATGGGGAAATCCGGTCATGTCGGGCGCAAGATCGCCTCGACGCTGTCAAGCACCGGGACGCCCGCGTATTTCGTTCATCCTGCCGAGGCCAGTCACGGTGACCTGGGGATGATCACCCGTGACGACGCGCTGATCGCGATTTCGAATTCCGGCGAAAGCGCCGAGCTGCTGATGATCGTGCCCATCATCAAGCGCCTCGGCGCCAAGCTGATCAGCATCACCGGCAACCGGCACTCGGCGCTGGCCGTCGAGGCCGATGTGCATCTCGACGCAGCGGTCGCGCTGGAAGCCTGCCCGCTCAATCTGGCGCCGACCGCGAGCACCACCGCCGTTCTCGCCCTCGGCGACGCACTGGCGGTCGCCTTGCTCGATTCACGCGGCTTCGGCGCCGAAGACTTTGCCCGTTCCCACCCCGGCGGCAGCCTCGGCCGTCGCTTGCTGACGCACGTTCGCGACGTCATGCGCACCGGGACGGCGCTTGCCGAAGTCGCTTCCGCGACCAGCGTTCCCGATGCGATTCTGGAAATTTCGCGCGGCGGCATCGGCATGACGGCAGTGGTCACGCCCGAGCGACGGGTGATCGGAGTGGTCACCGATGGCGACTTGCGGCGCGCGTTTGCCAGGGGCGTCGATTTGCGCTCGCTCTCGGTGGCCGACATCATGGGCCGGAAGCCGCACTCGATCGGTCCGGACCACCTCGCCGTCGAAGCGGTTCAGATGATGGAGCAGTACAAGATCAATCAGCTGCCGGTCGTCGACGAAGACGGCATTCTGCTCGGCGCCCTGAACATGCACGACCTCTTCCAGGCGAAGGTCATCTGATGGACTTTGACGCCGTCGCCCTGACCCCGCCGCTGCGGCCGTTTCTGTCATCGTCCTTTCCTGCGGAGTGCGGGCAATGAGACAGTGGAGCAGCGCAGCCCTGCCCATCGGAATCTTGTTGATTCTGGCAGCGCTGACTTTCTGGCTGCGCTATGTAACCGAATTCACCGAAAAGCCGGCCAATGGCAAGCTTCGTCATGATCCTGACTACATCGTCAGCGGCGCGACCTTGCGCAAGATTGGCCACACGGGCAACCTCGAATACACGCTGATTGCCGACGAGATTCGTCACTATCCCGACGACGACACCACCGCCATGGACAGACCAAAGCTGGTTTACCTGAATCCGACCAGACCGCCGGTCACCATCAGCGCCGTCCACGGTCACCTGGGCCCGAAGGGCGAACGGGTGGATCTCAGCGAACAGGTGGAAGTGCGCCGTGCTGGCAGCGGCAAGAACGCACCGTTGCTCGTCGAGACCTCCGAATTGACGGTGCTTACCAACGAGGAAAAAGCGTTTACCAAGAGCCCGGTGCTGATCACGCAGGGCAGCTCATGGGTGCAGGGGATCGGTATGCAGGTTGATAACAGGTTGCAGACATATTTGCTGGAATCCAGCGTCACCGGGCAATTCGAAAGCCGTTCGGCCAAGAAAAAGAAAGCACAGCCATGAAGAAGACATTCCGCCTCGCCTGCGCGAGCTGCCTCCTGGCCATCGTGTCGATGCCGGCACAGGCCGAACGCGCGGACCGTGAGAAACCGGTTCAGCTCGAAGCCGACCGCATGAGCATCGACGACCTCAACAAGGTGCAGGTCCTCGAAGGCAACGTGATTCTGATCCAGGGCACCCTGCAGATTCTCGCCAATCGCCTGGTGGTCACCCAGGATGCCGATGGTTTCCAGAAGGGTACGGCCACCGGAGGGGCCAACGGGCTTGCCCGTTTCAAGCAGAAACGCGACGGCAAAGACGATTACGTCGAAGGCGAGGCCGAGCGGATCGACTACGACGCACGCGCCGAAAAAAGCGAATTCTTCAATCGCGCCTGGGTCAAGAGCGGGCTCGATGAAGTCAGGGGTGCCTACATCTCCTATGACGCACTCAATGAGAAATATCTGGTGACCACCGGCAGCGGCGCAAGCAAGAGCGCCACTGGCGCCGCTCAGGCACGGGTACGGGCAATCATCCAGCCACGCAGCAAGAACGAGAACCCTGCGACGCCGAAGGGCGACCCGCTGACCCTCAAGCCTGCGCAAAGCGGCAAATAAGGCGCCCAGAACTCACTGACAGCACTCAGCGCAGCTACGCAGCGCAACAGAAAGCGCATCAAAGGACCCCATGGTACCCCACAAAAAACCCACAAACTTCGCAAATACAGTCACTTACTAAAATTGTTGCGGCGCACCAAAAACACTTGACAAGTTCCGTCGAAGGTCTATAATTCAGTTCATGGTGCAGTGCAGCAAACGATCCGGATGCCCATCCAGGCAGGATCACTGAGTTAGTCAGTTAGTCATTGCACGTGTTGTGCCCCCATCTTTTTTAGGAGATTGACCATGTTTACGAAACCCGAGCAATTCGCCGCAGCCAACAAGGCTTCCGTTGACGCCATGCTGACTCTTGCCAACACCGCCCTGGCGAGCGCCGAGCGCATCGCTGCGCTGAACCTGAATACCGCCCGCTCGATGCTGGAAGACGGCGTTTCCAACGCCAAGGCGATGCTCGGCGCCAAGAACGCACAGGAGTTGTTCTCGGTGCAGGCTTCGCTGGCCCAGCCCAATCTCGAGAAGGCCGTCGCCTACACACGTAGCGTCTATGAAATCTCGGCGCAATCGAAGGAAGAAGTCTCCAAGCTTCTCGAAGCGCAGTTTGCGGATTTCCAGAAGCAGGTCTTCGCCTTGCTCGAGCAAGCCGCCAAGAATTCACCGGTCGGCTCTGAAGTTGCCGTTTCCGCCGTCAAGTCGGCGATTGCTTCGGCGACGTCCGCTTTCGACAGCATGAACAAGGCTGCCAAGCAGGTTGCCGATATCGCCGAATCGAACGTTGCCGCAGCGACCAACGCGACGGTCAAGGCCGTTGGCGCCACCGCCGCAGCCGCCAAGAAATAGGTCTGACAGCATCCTGAGTATCGGGCTCGCAGTGACTGTCTGAGCAGCAAGCGTGCACAGAGCCCCCGACATTCCTCGGGGGCTTCTTTTTAGACGCTGCGCAACTGGCATCCTGGCTTGGCCTGAACCGTAGTGCCCACGGCGGGAGCAGAGAAAGCGTGTCGCTGCGTCTCCGTCACGCGTCTCATCACTGCCATACATAGAGGTAAACCCATATGAACACCATCGATCTCGAAAAACTCGCCGAAAGCCAGAAAGCCAACGCACAGGTCATGATGACCCTGGTGCGCACGGCCTTTCACGGCATGGAGCAGCTTTCTGCCCTCAACCTGGCCGCCAGCCGCGAGCTGTTCAACAACAGTGCCAGCGGTGCGCAGCAGTTGATGGAACTCAAGGACCCGGCGCAATTGAGCAGTGTCGCCGGTTCGATGGCGCAGCCCAACGTAGACAAGCTTCTCGAGTACTCGCGCGGCCTCTACGATCTGGCCGCCAACATGCAGCGCGAGATCACTTCGGTGATGGAGCAGCAGTACAGCAGCATGTCGCAGCAAGCGGCCGGCTTGGTCGGCAAGGGTGGCGTCGCCACCCCGATCGCTGGCGACGTCTTCGGCGCGGCCATGCAGCAGATGATGAACGCTTCGAGCACCGCCTTTGAAAACATCTCGCAGATGGCCAAGCAGATGACCGACATCGTCGACACCAATGTCAAGGCCGCCAGTAGCGCGACCGCCAAGGCCGCCGCAGCGCTGACCCCGAAGAAGTAAGCAACGGCGCCGCCGTTCGGCGCTGCCCAGGCCCCGGCTGCGGCCGGGGTTTCTCGTTTACCGGCAGCCCCTGGTCAGCGGCCGGCGCGGCTTATGGCCGCCAGCGCCAGTCGATGCCGCGCCGTTCGACCTCCAGGCGAATGCGCGTCATTGCCTGATCGACCAGCGCGTGTTCGCCCTCGACTCCCAATTCGAGGTGCCGCCTTTGTCCGTCAGGCGCAATCGACGGCAGGCTGAACAGCCGCAGCGTCGGGAAGTCGGCGACGATGCCTTCCATCAGATCGAGCAGCGCGCTCTCGTAGGCGTTGGCGCCGGTCAACAGGAACGCCTGCTCAACGGTCGCATGGCAATCGAAAAGATCGCTATAAAAGGTTTCGAGCGCCCATTCGACCATCGGATGCGCCATCTGCGGGAACCCGGGAACGAAGTGATGATCGCGGATGCGAAAGCCCGGAATGCGGTTGAAAGGGTTCGGAATGATATCCACACCGCGCGGAAAAGTACCGAGCAGCAGGCGAACGTCGTTGGTCTGGTCTCCGAAACGGGCGCGAATTTCGCGTTCCGCGTCGGGGTGCAGAACCAGATCGACGCCCAGCGCGTCCGCCGCCGCCTGCCGGGTCTGGTCGTCGGGCGTGTTGCCGATGCCGCCAAAGCTGAACACCACGTCTCCGGCAGCCAGGCTGCGGCGCAGCGTCGCCGCGATACGTGCGCGCGAGTCACCCAGGTATTCGACCCACGCCAGGCGCAAACCACGCGCGGCGAGCAACTCGGCCACTTTCGCAAAGTGTTGGTCGGCACGCTTTCCCGACAGGATCTCGTCGCCAATGATGATCGCCGCGAAGCTCCTCATTTCATCGCCTCGATCTTCGGCTGCTCGTCGATCACCGCCACCAGCGCACCCTGCCGCAGGCCCCGCAGCGCTTCGAGACAGAAGTGCGAATAGGCCAGCGCTGCCAGCGTCGGCGTGAGCAGGCCGAGGAGCGGGATATGCGCCAGCAGCGCCAGAGTGACGCCGAGCACCAGCAGCGGGATGCTGTGCCGCCGCCTAAGCTCACGCCATTCCTGATCGGTGGCATGGACGGTGAGCGCGTCGAAGGCAAAGGTGCGCCGCGTCAGCCAGGCCATCCACAGAATCGGCAGCACCAGTCCCAGTCCCGGCACCAGCCATAGCGGCAGCGTCAGAAGCATGCCAACGATGTACAGCATGAGCGCCGCAATGCTGTTCCACGCTCCCGCGACCACACTGTCCTTGCCGACCCGTGCCAGCTCGGGGTAGTCCGCCAGGGCGACATGATTGAGCAGCAGCGGCATGACGAAGATCGCCGCCAGCAACATGGCGGTAATGAATGCCGCCGCAAGAATCAGCAGCCAGCCGCCGAGCACCGCGCCGAGCTTGGCCAGCCAGACGGCGCCCCAGCCAGCCAGCCAGGTCATCGGCGGCTGCTCGACGAGGGTGGCAATCAGGCTTTCCAGCGCAAACACCATCAGCGCTATCCAGATGACCAGCGCCACCGCTGCCGGCCCGAAGAACAACAGCCAGACGCGTCCACGCCCAAGCGTTCGCAAGCTGCGCCCCAGCGCAAGAACAATTTCAGTCACTTAATCACTCTCCATCTCTGACGGTCTGATCGCCGTTGGGCGATCACTGGATCCCCTCCCACATCTTCTGCAGGCGCTTGCTCGACACCGGCACCGGTGTGCGTAGCGCCTGCGCAAAGAGATGCACGCGCAACTCCTCGAGCAACCAGCGGAACTGCTCGACCTGTGGGTCGCTGACCCCCTGCTTGGCGAGCACCGTGGCGCGTCGTTGATAGTTGGTCCACAGCGGCAGGTATTCGGCCAGCAGCCGGCTGTCGCGAGCCGCGCCATGGGCGCCGCCCGTCTTCAGTTTGTCGAGGCGCACGGAAATCGCCTGCAGGTAGCGTGGAAATTGTTGCAGACGTTCGAAAGGCGTGTTGACGATGAAGCGCTTGCCGATCAGGCGCGCCAGCTGTCCCTCGATGTCATGCACCGTACTGCCGTAGGCCTTGAACACCGGCAGCTTCTTGTGCAGGGCCAGCCAGTCGCCGAGAATCTGGCCGACCAGTCGGCAGACCTCCTGCGCCAGCAAGCCCACCCGCTGTTTGGCTTCCAGGCAGCGGACGTTGAAACTCTCGGCGTCGGTCGGCCACGGGTCGTTCAGACAGGCGCGTGTGAAAGTCAGTTCCAGCAACTGCCGGCGCAGCTCGTCGAGCGTCCCCAGCGCCATGAACTGCATGGCCATCTGCGTCAGTCCGGGCAAGTTCTTCTCGAGGTACTTGATCTGCTCGCGAAACTGCAGCATGAACAGTCGCAGCAGCCCGCTCGCATGCGCCTGCAGCGCCTCCTCGGGGGAATCGAAAACGCATACCGAGACGCTGTCGCCGTCGTCGGTCAATCCAGGGTAGCCGAAAACCGTCTGGCCGCCACCGACCTCGACTTCGATCAGCTCGGCCAACTCACCGAAACTCCAGTCGGTCATTCCCGAAAACTCGGCCGGCTGATCATGCAACTCGGCGAACTCCTGCTTCGCCTCGCGTCCCCATTCGCTGCGCAGTTCGGTCAAACTACGGCTGACGCCAAGTTGGCGGCCGTTTTCGTCGACCAGTCGAAAATTGAAGCTGAGATGTGGCGGCACCGCGTCGGGGCGAAAGGCATCGGGAGTGAGGTCCCAGCCGCGCGCGTTGAGTCCGCGGCTTTGCCGGATGAAGCTGACCAGGGCGCCGATCAGCGGCTTGTCCGCCGGCGGCACCTGGTCGACGAACTCGCTGGCGAATTCAGGCACCGGCACCAGCTTGGCGCGAATCCGCTGTGGCAGCGTTTTCACCAGCTGCTGCACCTTCTCCTTGAGCAGTCCAGGCACCAGCCACTCGCAGCGCGCGGCAGGAATCTGATTCAGTTGCGCCAGCGGCAGGGTCAGCGTGACGCCGTCGCGCGCGCTGCCGGGTTCGAAGTGGTAGGCCAGCGGGTAGTCGACGCTGCCCAGTTGCAGCCGATGCGGAAAGGCCTCGCTGGTGATGCCGGCCGCCTCGTGGCGCATCAAGTCCTCGCGCACCAGGTGCAGCAGTCGCGGCTGCCCGCGCTCGGCGCCGCGCCGCCACTTGTCGAAGCTGGCGCCGCTGTAGATACCCTCGGGAACGATCTGGTCGTAGAAGGCAAAGATCAGTTCGTCGTCGACCAGCACGTCGGGGCGGCGCGACTTGTGCTCCAGCGTCTCGATGTCGAGCACCAGTTGCTGGTTGTTGTTGAAGAAGTCCCAGCGCCGCGCGAACTCCTCGCTGACCTCGCCGGCGACCAGGGCCTGGCGGATGAACAGCTCGCGTGCCGCAGGCGGGTTCAGCGGTCCGAAATTCACCCGGCGGCGCGGGTCGACGACGATCCCGTAAAGCGTGATGCGCTCGAAAGCGACGACCTGCATCGCCTTCTTTTCCCAGTGCGGGTCGAAATGGCTGCGCTTGAGCAGATGCGCACCGACCAGCTCCAGCCACCCGGGTTCGATACGCGCGACGCAGCGCGCGAACAGGCGCGTCGTTTCGCTGATCTCGGCGGCGACGATCCACTTGCCGGCCTTCTTTTGCAAAGCCGAGCCGGGATGGATCAGCATCTTGATGCCGCGCGCGCCAAGGTAATGCGCAGAATCCTCGGACTTGCAGCCGATGTTGCCGAGCAGCCCGGCGAGCAGCGCGCGGTGCACTGCGTCGTAACTCGCCGGGACCTGGTTCACGCGCCATCCGTACTCGGCCGCGGCGCTATGCAGCTGCGCATGAATGTCGCGCCACTCGCGCATGCGCAGTGCGGAGAGGAAGTTATCGTGGCAGGTTTGCACCAGCTTGCGCTGCGACTTGCGGTGCTCGACCTCGGCCTGGTACCAGTCCCACAGTTTCAGCCACGAGAGGAACTCGGATTTGGGGTCGGCGAACTTCTGGTGCGCGGTATCGGCGCTGCCCTGCCTGTCCTGTGGGCGCTCACGCGGATCCTGGACACTCAGCGCGGCAGCGATGACCAGCACTTCGCGCAGACAGCCTTCGTCGCGAGCGGCGACGATCATCCGCCCCAGGCGCGGGTCGAGCGGCATCCCGGCCAGCTCCTGGCCGGTGGCGGTCAGCGCGTTGTCGGCGGTCACCGCGCCGAGCTCGAGCAACAGCTGGTAACCGTCGCCGATGGCCTTGCGCGGCGGCGCTTCGAGAAAAGGAAAATCCTCGATATCGCCAAGGCGCAGCGCCTTCATGCGCAGAATCACCCCGGCCAGCGACGAACGCAGGATTTCCGGTTCCGAATACTCCGGACGCAGCGCGAAGTCCTGTTCTTCGTAAAGGCGGATGCACACCCCGGCCGCGACCCGCCCGCAGCGCCCGGCGCGCTGGTTGGCCGAGGCCTGCGCGATCTTCTCGATCTGCAGTTGCTCGACCTTGTTGCGGTACGAATAGCGCTTGATGCGCGCCAGGCCGCTATCGACGACGTAGCGGATTCCCGGCACGGTCAATGAGGTCTCGGCGACGTTGGTCGCCAGCACGATGCGTCGTCCCACGTGCGGCTTGAAGATCCGTCCCTGCTCCTCTGCCGACAGGCGCGCGAAGAGCGGCAGGATTTCGGTATGCGGCGGGTGATGCTTGCGCAGCGCCTCGGCGGCTTCGCGAATCTCGCGTTCGCCGGGGAGGAAGACCAGCACATCGCCCGGACCGGCGCGATCGAGCTCGTTACAGGCGTCGACAATCGCCTCACAGAGGTCACGCTGGTCGTCGCCACGTTCGCTGCGTCCGCTAGCTGCGCCACCGGCTTCGTTGCCGTCGTCTTTCTGCAGAGGTCGATAGCGCAACTCCACCGCATGCAATCGGCCCGAGACCTCGATCACCGGAGCGTCGTCGAAGTGCCGCGCAAAGCGCTGCGCGTCGATCGTCGCCGAAGTGATGATCAGCTTCAGATCGCGGCGTTTGGGCAACAACTGCTTGAGGTAGCCGAGCAGAAAGTCGATGTTCAGACTGCGCTCGTGCGCCTCGTCGATAATCAGCGTGTCGTACTGCTCGAGCCAGGAATCGCCCTGCGTCTCGGCGAGCAGAATGCCGTCGGTCATCAGCTTGATCAGGGCATCGGGCGTGGTCCGGTCACTGAAGCGGATCTTGTAGCCGACCAGCCGTCCGACCTCGCTCTGCAGCTCCTGGGCAATCCGCGCCGCCGTCGACCGCGCGGCGATTCGGCGCGGTTGCGTGTGACCGATCAGGCCGGTGGTGCCACGACCGATTTCCAGGCAAATTTTGGGAATCTGCGTCGTCTTCCCGGATCCCGTTTCTCCGCAGACGACCAGAACCTGGTGCCTGGCAATCAGCGCCGCGATCTCGGCGCGCCGCCTATTGACCGGCAGATCGTCGGCAAAAACCGGTATCGGCAGGCGCGCGCGCCGCTCGGCCACGGCCGCACGAGATTTCTCGACCAGGGTGTCGCGCTCGGCCAGCAGCGCGTCACGCTTGGCGCCGAAGCCATGCCGCAGGTCCCGCGTCAGCGCGCGCAGTCGACGCTGGTCGAGCGCCAGGCAGTCGGCGAAAGGGTCCTGCGGAGGGGTTGGGGCAGCGGCGCTTGTGGCGGTCATCGGTCAGGGAAAGCGGGTGCAGGCGGGGCAGTCAAGGGGTTTGGTGCTCGTGGGAGTCCCGAGCAGCAAACAAGGCAGCGATCGTCGGCTCGCGCATCGTCCGTAAGGGCCGCCATTTTACCCCACTGCGGTGCACGGGCCGTGTACTGCTTGCTGCGCGCCCTGGTTGAGCAGTCGCGTGCCGACGACAAATCCGGGACCCCGGGGCTGCCATTCCGCGCTATCGTAACAGCTGCAGTTTCCAACGGGAGAAGCTCAATGCCAGTGCAAACTCTCACGCCAAACAACGATTGGCTGGCGGACATCCTCGTCCCTGCGAGCACGCCGTGGATCGAGATGAGGCCCGGAATGGCATCGGCAAAGCCGCGCTGGACGGAGCCCGCGACGCGGCGCATGAACGATGCGGCAGTCGCCAGCCAGTAGGGCCATGCGCAGCCTCTTTGCCATCGCTGGCGATCCTGCCTCGGACGGTGTTGCGCCTGGCGGCGATGAAAATGGCGGCACTGCCTGTCCTCGTTCCCTGCGCGCGCGCTGACAACTGTGCCCATACTCGCGTCTGCCGATCGCCGCCTCCGTCGGCTCGAAGACCCACGAATCATCGCGCTGTCACTGCTTGGCGCGCTCCTTGTCGGAGTGGCGGACTACCTCACCGGTTACGAGATATCGATGTCGCTCTTCTACCTGGGGCCGGTGGCGCTGGCCACCTGGTACGGTGGACGCCGCGCCGGCATCGGCATTGCGTCGATCAGCTGCGTGCTCTGGTACGGCACTCAGTTGGCCAGCGGCTTTCCGTATTCGCATCCGCTGATCCCGGTCTGGAACGCGCTCATCCGTTTTGGTTTCTTCTTCGTCACCAGTTCGCTGCTCATGGCGCTGCGTGGCAGCCTCGTCGAGCAACGCCACCTGGCGCGGACCGACGTTCTGACCGGCCTGTGCAGCAGGCGGGCGTTCGAGGATCGGCTCGACCACGAGCTGGCGATGGCGCAGCGGCGCAGCACGCCGCTCACGCTGGCGTACCTGGACCTCGACGATTTCAAGGCCGTCAACGACAGCTTGGGTCATGCCGAAGGCGATCGGCTTCTGCGCACGACCGGGCAGGCGGTGAAGAAAGCGCTGCGCAAGACCGATATCGCGGCACGCCTGGGTGGCGACGAGTTCGCCCTGCTCTTGCCGGGAAGCAACGGGCACGGCGCGCAGCGGATCGTAGAGCATCTTGGCCGCGAGCTGCGTGAGGCGTTTTCGGCCAGCGCCCTGGAGATCACGTGCAGCATCGGCGTGGTCAGCTTTCTGGAGCCAGGCGTGTCGGCAACCGACGCCCTGGCCGCCGCCGATGCCCTGATGTACGAAGTCAAGCGTCAGGGCAAGGCGGCGGTGGCTTTTCGTGTCGTCGGCGGCGCACCTCTGCAGGGTCTTCGCGACGACGGAGCTTCGACCGGTGGCGCTTGACGCCGCGCCCTCAGCGACCTGCCGACGGCGGCACCCGCGGTCGATCGATCGCCCCGCGAGGCGGCATGAGAACCGGCTCTAGCATTTTGCTTCCATGCCTGCTGTGGTGCTCGTCTGTCCTTGCCGAGCCAGCGCCATGGTATCTCTGGCGCAGCAAGCTTGATGGTCAGGTATTCTGCGCCCAGACGCTTCCCGGCGCCGGTTGGGAACGGGCCGGCGGGCCGTACCGGGATGCGCGCTGCGAGAAGTCGGGAATGCCCGGCCGATAGTTGTATCGCGCATCATACGGTCGAACTTTTCGCTGCCCAAGGAAGTCAGGAAACCTGACGTGGTCCGGGACCGACCCGCCGCGATTGTCGATTAACGAGATGACTGGATTTAGAGCATGGGAAAGAAAAAGAGCGGCCTGGTCTTTGCGTACCTTCTGGATGGAGGGTCCGGAACACCGATGAACTGGGATCGAATCGGCGGTTGGGAACCGGGCCAGGGCATTCTGTGGCTGCATCTCGATTACGCTGACGAAGGGGCAAAGCAATGGCTGGTCGAGGAAAGCGGACTCGACGAAGTGTCCTGTGCCGCCTTGATGGCCGAGGAAACCCGCCCACGTGTCGTGTCATCCGGAAATGCTCTGCTCCTGATCCTGCGCGGCGTGAACTTCAACCCCGGCGCCGATCTCGAAGACATGGTCGCCATCCGCATGTGGTTCGACGAGCATCGCATTATCAGCATGCGGCATCGGCGGGTAATGGCCATGGACGACATCAACAAGAGTATCCAGGCCGGCAAGGGCCCGGACTCGATCAGCGACTTTCTGATCATGGCAGCCAGCAAGCTCACCGATCGCATGGCCGACGTGATCAGCGACATCGATGACAGCGTCGATGAGCTGGAAGACGCGGTATTGACCGAGGAGACCAAGGGACTGCGCCCCAAGCTCGCCCACCTCCGCCGACAGACGATCAGCATGAGGCGCTACATATCGCCGCAGCGCGACGTGCTCGCTCGCTTGCAGAACGAACGGGTGCCCTGGCTGGACGATGCCGACCGGGTGCGCGTCCGCGAACTCGCCGAACGTACGGCACGCTTCGTCGATGACCTCGATTCGGCCCGTGACCGGGCGGCAATTACCCAGGAAGAGCTGAACAATCATCTCTCGGAGAAAATGAACAAGACGATGTACGTGCTGTCGATCGTCGCCGCCATCTTTCTTCCGCTGGGCCTGTTTACGGGACTTCTGGGAATCAACGTTGGCGGCATTCCGGGGACCGAGAATGACTCGGCATTTGTACTCGTCAGCGGCATGCTGGTCGCCTTTGCCGTCGCGCAATACCTCGTCTTCAAGAAAATGAAGTGGATCTGATCGGCAAGGCAACGGCCCTGCGCGGTAGGCCCGGTGCTTGAAAGCGGATGTACTTGCGGGGCGGTGCGCGCTCCGATTCACGGCCACCAGCAAGAAGCGCGTGCCGGCCATTCTTCTTCGCGATGCCGCAAGGCCTTCAGCGGTGCGTCGTCGGCTTACGCGGCGCTGTCCGACGGCAGCACGCTGACCTGGGAAAGCGACGCAGGGCAGCTTGCCCGATAGCGCGGAAAAAGTGGTTCGGGCCTGGCGTTCTGCGGCGTCGGCGGCTCGACCCTGTGCGCCGGCAATGCCGTTTGATTCAGAACCAGCAGCGCGCAGACGCTGTCAGACGAGCGCTACAGGCGCCGCAGCGCCGCCGACACGCAGGCGCCCAACACGGCAAGCGCGTCCAGTCGCCTGTCGCCGCCGACCTGATCTGAATTCCACCCGCAAGCCACCCTGCACAAGGAGATCCACGTGCACCTCAACGCACTGCTTCCACGCCACCCGGTTCCTGCCCTCAACGTTCCGCTGACCTCCGGCGGACGTTTCGTGCTCGGCGCGTCGCCGGCCGAGCACTTCGATCTGCTGGTTTTCTATCGCGGGCTGCATTGCCCGATCTGTGCCAAATACCTGCTCGAGCTCGAGCGCCTGGCGCCCGAATTCTCGTCGCGTGGCGTGCAGATCGTCGCGGTGAGCAGTGACGGCGAGGAACGTGGCCGGCAAATGGCCGAGAAAGTGGCTGCCCGGGGCGTGCAATTTGCCTATGGCCTGAGCCTGCGCAGCGCGCGCCAGTGGGGCCTGTACATCAGCACCTCGCGCGGCCAGACGTCGATCGGGATCGACGAACCCGGGCTGTTCAGCGAACCCGCCGTCTTCCTGGTTCGCCCGGACGGAACGCTGTACTACGGAGCGGTTCAGACGATGCCCTTCGCGCGTCCGCAGTTCCAGGATCTGCTCGGCGCCGTCGACTTTGCGATCAGCAAGGATTACCCGGCGCGTGGCGAATACACCGGCGAAGTCTAGGAAGTCGGGGAGGACTCGTCGCTAACCGGCGCCGGAGAGTCGCCGGAGCACCTCTTGGCGCGGGAAAAGAACGACCAGCGCGTCTACCGACGGCGTTTGCTCCTGGCCGGTAAGCAGCACCCGCAGGGGCATCGCCAGCTTCGGCATTTTCAGGCCGTGGGCGGCGACGCTCTGCTTAATCAAGGCGCCGATCGCCGCCGCTTCCCAGGCGATGTCCGGCAGTCCGGCGACGAAGTCGGCCAGCGCCGGCAACGCTTCCGGCGTCAGATGCTTGGCCCGGAGTTCTGCTTTCGGCGCAATGTCGACGTAGAACACTTCAGCCGCGTCGGCCAGCTCGTTGAGGTTGGCGACACGCTCCTGGTACAGGGTAACGATCGCTGGCAGCGAAGGCGTCGCGCTGACCGTCACGCCACGCGCCTGCAGACGCGGCAGCACCAGGGCCGCCAGTCGCGCTGCATCGGCGCGCTTGAGATAGTGCGCGTTGAGCCAGTTGAGTTTCTCGGTGTTGAACTGCGCCGCCGACGGCGTGATGTGGTCGAGGTCGAACCACGCGCAGAACTGCGCCATCGAGAAGATTTCTTCATCGCCGTGCGACCAGCCCAGGCGCGCCAGATAGTTGAGCACGGCTTCCGGCAGGTAGCCTTCGTCGTCGTACTGCATGACGCTGACCGCACCGTGGCGCTTGGACAGTTTTTGCCCATCGTCGCCAAGGATCATCGACAGGTGTGCGTACTGTGGCACCTGCACGCCCAGCGCCCGCAGGATGTTGATCTGCCGCGGAGTGTTATTGACGTGGTCGTCGCCGCGAATGACGTGCGTGATGCCCATATCGAAGTCATCGACGACGACACAGAAGTTGTACGTCGGCGTGCCATCGGCACGGGCGATGACCAGATCGTCGAGTTCGGCGTTGGCGATTTCGATACGCCCCTTGACCAGGTCGTCCCAGGCGACGACGCCGTCGCCCGGATTGCGGAAACGCACGGCCGGCGATACGCCAGCCGGTGGCGGCGGCAGGACCTTCCCCGGCTCGGGCCGCCAGGCACCGTTGTAACGCGCCTTCAGCCCTTGCGCGCGCTGCTCCTCGCGCAGGCGATCGAGTTCCTCGGGCGCCATGTAGCAATGGTAGGCCGTGCCGGCGGCGAGCATCTCTTCGATCACGGCCTGGTAGCGGGCCATCCGCTGCGTCTGATAGAACGGCCCTTCGTCGTGTTTGAGGCCGAGCCAGTTCATGCCGTCAAGAATCGCCTGCACGGCTTCCGGTGTCGAACGCGCCAGGTCGGTATCCTCGATACGCAGGATGAAACTGCCGCCATGGCGGCGGGCAAAGGCCCACGAGAAGAGCGCGGTGCGCGCGCCGCCAATGTGCAGGAAACCGGTCGGGGAAGGAGCAAAGCGGGTACGGATCATGATGACGGGTCGCAGTCTGGCAAAGCGCCCATTCTAGACCAGACGCCGGTAGCGAATCCCTTGTCGCTCCGCTTTCAGCTGCTTCCCGCCCGCAAAGCACGCTCGACCCAGGCCGGATCGGCGCCTCCCTTCACGGCCGCAGCGTCGCCGACGGGCAGGCTTTCAGCCGCGCCTTCCCCCGTCGTGAAAGCGAATGAAATTCCGCCCGGCCTGCTTCGCCTCATACATTGCCGCATCGGCCCACTGCAGGATCTCGTCGCGGCTGGCTTGATGACCGATGAACAGAGCGACGCCAATGCTCGCCGAGCACTGGTGGGTAATCGTTGTTTCGGCCTTCGCGTCGGACTTGATGGTCAGTCGATACTCTTCCAGCAGGGCAAGACGAATTTTCTCCGCGATGGTGGCGGCTTTGTCCACCGCCTCGGCCCTGTCCGCAGCCAGCTCGCTGATCATCACCACGAACTCGTCGCCACCAAAGCGGGCGACCGTGTCCACCTCGCGGACACAGCTCTTCAGCCGCGCCGCCGCCTCGACCAGGAGGATATCGCCGACGACGTGCCCATGGGCATCGTTCAGGGGCTTGAAGTTGTCCAGGTCGACGAACATCACCGCGCCGTGGCAGGGTATCCGCGAACTTGCGGCCATGGTCTGGTCCAGACGGTCGTCGAGCAGGCGCCGGTTGGGCAGCGCCGTCAGCGGATCATGAAACGCCAGTTGGCGCACCCTCTCCTCGGCATACTTGCGTTCAGTGATTTCCCTGCTGACGCCGAAATAGCCGACGATCGCGCCGCGCGCGTCGCGTTCGGGGGTGGACAGGACCTCCAGCCAGATCAGCTTGCCGTCCCGGCAGCGCTGCGGCAGTTCGAAGCGGCTGATCCTGGTTCTTACGCCGTTCCGCTCGGCTTCCGCGCGCACCGCTTGCTTGGCCTTGAGAATGGCGATTCCCTCGGCGGTCAACACCTCGGTCACGTGCCGCCCGATCACCTCCTCGGCCTTGTAGCCGCGCAAGCGTTCATCCGCCGGGCTGATATAGGTGAAGCGATGATCGCGGTCCTGTCGCCAGACAATGTCGGAAATATTCTCGGTCAGCAGGCGGAAATGCGCTTCGCTGGTACGCAGCCGCTCGGCAGCGAGATTTCGCTCGATGGCGATGCTGGCCAGACGGGCGGACTGCTCGATCAGCTCGACATGCGCAGCGCTCGGGCTGTGCGCGTGCCGATGATAGAGGGCGAAGGTGCCGAGAACCTTGCCAGACGATGAACGAATCGGTTCCGACCAGCACGAGCCAAGTCCGGCCTTGGCCGCCAGCTCCCGCGCACGCTCCCAGTAGCGATGACTGGCGATGTCTTCGACGATGACCCGCTGACCGGTGAACGCGGCCGTTCCGCAGGAACCGGCTCCGGCGCGGATTTTCATGCCGTTGACGGCAGCGTTGAAGGCCTCGGGCAAGCTCGGCGCCGCGCCGGTGGTGAGGCGCATGCCTTCCTTGTCCACCAGGAGAATGCTGCACAGCATTCCCGGATTGAGCTCCTCGACGCCCTGCGCCAGCGCTTCGAGAAGGCCGCGCAACAGCTCGCCTTCGGCCAGCAGTTGCAGAATACGGCTGCGAAACTGCTCGTATTGCTCGGCCCGTTTGAGGGCGGTGATGTCGGTATGGGTGATCACCACGCCGCTCTCGACGTCGGTCCCCAGAGGCATCACGGCCATCGAGAACCAGCGCCGTTCCTCCGCCGAGTGGCAGGCATATTCGAGGCTGAAGGAGGGCAAACGGCGCTCAAGAACCGACTCGATCCCGCGCCGGGCCTTGCTTGCTTCGTCGGCCTGGCCCTCAGCGTCGAGGTCGCAAAAAGCGAGGTAATTCCCGCCGACGTCGGTATTCGCTGGCAGCTGCCCGGACTTTCCGCTGTTTTCCCATGAAAACCGCCGCCAGCGCTTGTTGACCGCTCGGATGACGCCACGACGGTCGAGGACAACGATTTCGGCAGCCATGGAATTAAGGATGACGTTCTTGAAGGCTTCGCTTTCCTGTAGTGCTTTCTCCCGACTTCCCAGGGTTTTCAGGAGGGCATTGAAGCCGGCAATCAGTTCGCCGACTTCGTCCTCGCGGCTGATTGGCAGCAACGGCGGGGGCCGCTGAGTCTCCGACAGGCTGGACAGCATTTTCGCAGCCGAAAGCATCGGGGCAAGCTCGCGGCCCAGTATCCACCAGGTCGCGGCGGCGGCCAGCATGGAGAGGAGTAATGCAGCCAGGAACATGCGCTGCTGCATGCCGTGAATCGGCGCAAAGGCCTCGGCGGTCGGAAGCACGGCTACCATCTCCCAACCGGAAACGGGAATTCGCTTGGCCGAGGTGAGGACTTCGGAGCCGCCGCTGGTGACAGCGACGGCGGGGCCCTCGAAACCTGCGACCAGGCGATCGACGGTCGGATCGACGCCTGGCGGCGGCAGGTGGCCGATGACGTGGTCCCTGTCGGTAGCGGTGATGATCTGCCGGTCATGCGGCGCAACGAGAAGGTAACCACCCGTCCTGCCGTAGCGGCTGTCGGTAAAACGGTCGAGGAAACTCGCCAGGGCCAGATTGACGACCCCACTCACGGCGCCAATGACTTTGCCGCCGGGTTCTCGAATGGGAACGGTCATGCCAAAAACGGGCACCGGTAGCTGCTTTCCCATCACCGGCCGGCTGATGGTCGATTTTCCCTCCTGCAGCGCAGCGGCGACGCTGTCGATGTCCATGTAATTTAGACTCAGCCGCCCTGACGGGGGAGGAAATTCGGCAACAGCCGTACCGTCGAGTCGATGTGCAATGATCCCGCCGTTGAACGGCTCGTCGTCCGGAATCAGGCTCTGCGCCAGGAGCGCCGGCAAGGCCGTGCTATCGGCCAGCATCGCCGGAGTGACTCGGCTGGCAATTCTGGCCAGAAACGCCAGGCGATCGCCCAATTCGTGATTCAGCTCGTCGGCGAGCAGGGAAACCGTCGACAACTGCTGGTCACCCAATACGCGCTCCATGTCCTTGAGCAGCATCCGACTGCTGTAAAAAGCCAGTGACCAGATGCTGACCAGAAAAATGGCCAGCGTAAACAGAGTGATTCTCGTCTTGAGCGAGCTCCGTTGAAGGCGAGTCCAGTTCATTCAGTTTGCACGCAGTCGATAATCCTGCGGAAGTCAAGATGCTGAAGCTTAATATATTTTCTCAGAGTATGGTTTCTCGCACGCGACAACGCCCATTGCCGGTACCGGCCTGCGGCCGATAGCGGCTGCAGCGCCTTCTTGCATGCGCGTAACGGGGCAGCGGAAACGTGCCGGCCACATTGGCGCGCGGAACCACCTTGACCAGCGACTGCCCAACCGGCATCGGTCACCTTGGCCCGCTGGAACGCTAGCGCGATAATTTAACAAGCGTGCTTGGCGCACAATTGGCGACTGAATTCCGTGCGACGCGGAAAGCGCCAGCGCTTGACAGGGCTGACACCCGAACAGATACTGCCCTGCCGGCGACGACACTGCCGTCGAGTTTGCCGCCTTTGGGGTTTCAAGCTTTTTGTGCCCGTCAGGAGAGAACGCATGAAACGTAATCTGTTTGCCGCTCTTGTGGCCACACTCATTCTCGGCACTGGTATTGGCGTTTTCCACCAGCGCAGTGTCAATATCGGCGATGCCCATGCGCAAGGCGCGCCGGCAGGCCTGCTTGCCGCAGCTTCCGCGCAAGCGCTTCCGGAAGCGTCGATCATCGATCAGGATGCTCCGTATCACGAAGCCTGCGCCCGCGAAGGACTCAGTGAATCGGAATGCGTCGGACGGCTGATCTGGTTCAAGGCCACTGCCGGCAACGACCGCTTCCATACCTATACCTTTCAGCAGCGCATTGGCGTCCTGGTCGACTGGTTCCGCGTCTTGCGTGCCGACCAGCGCGACGATCGTTTCTGGGCCTGGGGAATCATCAACGACCCCTCGTGCTGCAAGCCGGGCGACCCCGACTGCCCGGCCAAGTCAGCCGCGGAAACCTACGGCTTCGACTGGTGCCCTGGCGACGACGTGCTCCTGAAGTACGTCGGCAAGCCCGGCTACATCGACCCGGCCTGCGGCCTCAAGGACGCGGCCCTCGACCCGGACGACCCGCACAGCCAGGGCGGCAAGGTCGACCAGCGGCACTCGGCCTGCGATCTCAAGTTCGGCACCTCGACCGGTGCGCTGGGGATTCGCAAGTTTCCCAACCCGCGCTTCGACGCCGCGAAGTGGCAGGCTTTGAACGGCGAGTCAGGCAGCTGGTCGGGCTTTGACAGCCCGCTCATCGCCAAGACCGGAATCGAATCGGACCAGCGGGTGAGCCGACTTGCCGACGGCTCGGTGGAGCCACCCTTCCTGATCGGCACCTCCTGCGGCTCCTGCCATATCGCCTTCGACCCGCTCAACCCGCCCGCCGACCCGGCACATCCCAGGTGGGAGAACATCAAGGGACTGATCGGCAATCAATACACGCGGATGTCCGAACTGCTCGGCTCGGGTCTGCCGATGAGCAGCCTGGAGTACCAGATGTTCGCGCACGCCCGTCCCGGCGTCACCGACACTTCGGCGATTTCGCACGATCAGGTCAACAATCCGGGGACCATCAACGCGCTGATCAATGTCGCCCAGCGGCCGGTATTCAAGGGCGAGGTGGTGACCAAATGGCGCAAGGCGGCAAGCTGCGGAAGCGAGAGCAAGTGCTGGTGCGAGCCGGGTCGCGACGGCAAGTGCTGGCAGCGCAGCACGCGCAACGACGACGTCACGCCGGTCAACCTGGGCGGCAAGAAAGTCGTCCTGCCCGGCGTCCATCACATCCTCAAGGGCGGCGAGGATTCGACCGGTGCGCTGGAGGCGATCCAGCGCGTGTACTTCAACATTGGCTCGTGTTCCGAGCAGTGCTGGGTCAACCACCTCGCCGACATGCGCGAGGTGGATCCGGAGCAACGTGGTTTCGGGCAGACGCCATTCGACATCGGCCAGTGCCGGCGCGATTGCCCGAACTTCCGGGCCGTCGAGGACCGGCTGCAGAACGTGCTCGACTTCTTTGCCTCGGCCGAGTCGGACCAGACCGACCTCTACGCAGCGCTGGCCAACGTTCGCCAGGCGGGAACAAGTAGCGTGGCTTACAGCCGTGCCGATCTGGTCCGCGACCTGGAAACCGAATTCGGTGCCGGCGCCGTGGGCCGCGGCCAGCTCGTTTTCGCCGAAAACTGCGCGCGCTGCCATTCGAGCATTCCCGAGAGCGAAGGTGGCTCGTTCAATAACCGCGATTTCGCCGCCGCCAGCGAAGCGCATCCGCGCAAGATCAGAGCCGATTTCCTGGGTAACGATCAGGCGACACCGGTGACTGAAGTCGGCACTTTCCGTTGCCGCTCGCTGCACTCCAACCACAAAGCCGGCAACCTGTACATGGAATCCGCATCGGAGACGTTGCGCGAGCGCCCGGTGGTCGCCGACATTCCGGAACGCGACGAACTCAAGGACGCCGGTCGTGGCTACATGCGCAACGTCTCGCTGGTCAATATCTGGGCGACCGCGCCATTCATGCACAACAACGCCATCGGGCCGGAAATCTGTGGCAAGCCGGCGAACAAGGCCAACGATTTCCACCGCGCACGCTATGTCGACAGTGGCGGCCAGCTGCTCGCACAACAGCCCGATTGCCTGCGCTACGATCCCAGCGTCGAGGGCCGTTTCGACCTCTACAAGCTGTCGATGTTCGAACTTCTCCACCCGAAGGAGAGAGGCAAAAAACGGACGCTGACCAACGCCGACCTGCTCATCGATGTCGGCATCCGACCACTCGACGGCAAGACCGAGAAGCCGCTGTTCGGTTTCGGGCAGGTGAAGATCCCGGCCGGCACCAGCGCCGGTTTCCTCAACGGCCTGATGCACAAACAGCTGATCGGCGACCTGTTCCTCGCCAAGCGCCACCCGGACCGGCTCGAAGCGGCTGGCAAGGCGAGCCTTCTGCCGACGCTGCAGACGATCGCCGACGAGATCATCAAGAATCCGTCGCGCTTCGTCGACATCCTGCGCGAGCAACGCGATTTCATCAGTGCCAATTACCAGACGTGCACCGAGGAGATCGAGAATCAGGGTCACCGCTTCGGCGAGGACCTTTCCGAGGCCGACAAGAAAGCGCTCACCGCTTTCCTCGCCACGCTGTAAGGAAACGGGAGATCACATCATGCGACTGCCGCACACCTTGACCCCGGGCCGCCTGGACTCGCTGCCTGGCGGAGTACGTTTCGGTCGGATTGCTCGTATCGCCCTCGCCGCGCTCACCGCCCTCGGGGTGGCGTCGTGCAGCAAGCCCGAACCCCCGGAGATTACTTTCGCGCCCTACGCCAAGAGCTACCAAACGAAAATGAGCCTGGCGCAGGTGGACTACAAGTTCCCGATTCCGCCGGCCGAACTGGCCAAGATCACGCCCGACTACCTGGCGACGCTCGACGAGGAGCAGATCGATCAGATCTACGCCCGCCTGACGGCCGGCCCGATCCCGGATGGTGCTTTCGAGGGCCGCATTCTGCTGCCGCGCGGAAGCAGCGGCAAGTTCCGGCTTTCCGAGCTCGTCGGCGGCTTCGGGGGCACCGTCCTGCACCTCAAGGGGCTGGTCGTCGAGGAAATCGGCGAAGTGCTCTGGCGCGGCAAGGTTTTCTTCCGCGACGAGGGCGTGCTGCGCAACCGCATCGAGGACCTGTCGCTGCTCAAGAAGGTCGGCCTGGTCGAAGGCGAGCCGAAGAAAATGAACTACGCGGGCAAGGAGACCTGGCTGCTCTTCCCGGCCAAGCTTTACTGCGGCCAGAGCCTGCTCGACTCGCGGCGTGAATCGATCATCATCGACTACTTCTTTAGCGACGAAATCGCCGGTTACCAGGAAAACCCCGACTATCTCGCCGGCCGGCGAGGCCTCAAGGTGCGCGACGAGATCCGCATGATCCGTCCCGGCTTCTACCTTGGCCGCGCCTATCTGGACCGTGGTTTCGCGCTCAACTTCACGCTCTACGACAAGGACACCGACGACAAGGCGCGGGCAAATTTCGTTGCTACCGGCAAGGTGCAGGAAGACTGCTGGCCGGGAACGCAGCAACGCAGCGTCATCGCTGCTGCACCGCCCAAGCCCGGCAAGCCCTGAGCAAGGCGCGCCCGGGGCATGGAGGCTGACGATGCGCTTGTCCGCAACCTCGCTGGCGATCCTGCTCGGCCTCGCTGCGGGGTCCGCAGCAATCTGCGCCATGCCGGTGCGGGCGACTGAAGCGCTGCCGCTGCCGGTGGTCGATCCGGCCGATCCCGGCGAGCATCTGCCCAGCCACGGGCGTTCGCTCTTCGAGCAGATGTTTGCCGTGCGGCGAGGTGTTGCGGCAGAGATCGAAGTGCCGTTTCCTTTCGAGGCTCTGCTCGCGCGCATCGACGCCCAGCTCCAGCGCGATCCGGCCAGCCCACTGCCACCGGCCAAGCGCGTCCTGATTCCGCTGGGCCGCTCGCTGCAGCGGACAGCCGCCGCCCCCGACTACTTCGCCTCTCCCCGCGTGGTGGTCGCCGTCGACAGCCCGCCGATAGCGGGCGATGTGCCGCTGCTCAAGGATCGCCTTTACCTTGGCTACCAGGAAAAGTCGGCGGTCGTCGAAATCATCAGCTACAACGAGGCTGCCGGCCGCTTCGAGTTCCTGTTGCTCAAGGATTACCGTGCCGGCGGCAAGCCGCGTCTGGCCTACGCCAACCGGACGATCTGCTTCGCCTGCCACCAGAACGGCGCGCCGATCTTTTCGCGCGCTCTATGGGACGAGACCAACGCCAACGCCAAGGTCGCCGCAGCGCTGCTGGCCAGCGGCCAGAGCTTCTATGGCATTCCCCCCGAGCGCGGCATCGACGTTCCCTACGCCATCGACAACGCCAGTGAGCGCGCCAACGGCTTTGCCCTCACCCAGCGCCTGTGGCGCGAGGGCTGCGGCGGCAATAGCGCCGAGGCGCAAGGCTGCCGTGCGGGTCTGTTTGCGGCCGCCTTGCGGCACGCCCTCGCCGGCGGTCAGACGTGGACGCCCGATGCCCGTTTCGAGCGCTCGGTCGACCAGCCGCTGCGCGCGCAGGCGCGGCGCCGCTGGCCGGGCGGACTGGCCAGCGGCAATCCCGACATTCCCAACCGCAACCCCCTGCAGGGGACGAGCAGTTGGCCTGCAGACGCGGCCGCTCGCGTGGCTTTGTCGGAGGTACAGGCGCGCTTCGATCCACTCCTGCCGCGTCCGCCCGGGGCGCTCTGGCGGCCCGACGCTGCGGACGCGCTGCGGCAGCTGGTGGCCGGCCTGGCAGAGTTCGTCTCCGACCCTGACCGGCGGCAATTGGCGAGTGCGCTGGAGCGGCTGACACCACCCACTCCATCGGCTCCACCGGCGGCACAGCGCCTCAGCGTTCCCTGCCGGATCGACACCCGAGTCGCTTCGCGCTGGTCGCTGCGCTGCTCCGCGGTGGATGGCACCCTGCTCGCCGGAACGCTGTCGGTGCACGCCGGGAGGCCGAGTGGCGGCCGGCTGGCAAGGCTGGCGCTGCCCGGCGGCAGCGCCCTGAACGATGTGGAACTGACCCTCGTCACGGCGGCGAACGCAGCCGGCGCGACCTTGGCACCACGCGTAGACGGGCTGCCGGCGAGAAACGCCGCCGCCAACGTGATCCACTCGATCGCCATTCGCCGCAGCGAAGCCACCTTGGCTAGCGGCACGGGCGCCACGCCTGGCGGCGATGGGCTGGTCGACGGCGAAGCGACGCTGGAAATCCGCGACGATTTCGCCATCGTGCAACAGGCCATCGACCGCCTCGCCGCCGGTCCGCAAGCCGCGACTCTTTTCGGACCCGATCCCTTCCCGCGCCGGCCGCTTTTTTCGGCGCTGTTCGCCGAACTCGGCGCGCCGGCCGCGGCGCCCTGCTGCGCGGCCGCCGAGCACCTGCCGCCAGCGCAGCTGGAGGTCGCCGCCGTCGCGCCGGGACAGGCGCCGGGCAGCAGCGGTGACCCGCTCGTGCGTGGCTTTCAACCCTACTGCGCCGCCTGCCACCAGAGCGCCGAAACCTTTCCGCCGAATTTTCTCCACGGATCTCCGGCGGAAGTCGGCGCCAGCCTCCGCCACTGCGCCCAACGCCTCTACGTCCGCCTGGCAATGGCCGACCTGGCGCCGGCGCAGCGCGCCAAGACGCCAATGCCACCGGAAAGCATGTTGCCGGCTTTTGCCAGCGACACCCACGCATGGCGCAGCAGCCCGGTGCGCGCCGCCATGCTCGCTCAGGTGGCGCAATGGTTACGCGCCGAGACGGGTCGCCCACCGCAACTCGCAACCCTGCTGGCTGGCGGCTACGAGGCTCTACGTCCGTGCCTGCCAGCGCACTGAGAACGAGAAAAAGGGGAACACAGCATGAACGAACCGCAAGCAGCCGCAAGAAGCCCCTGGAAGCGACGCTTCATCATTCTCTTCATCGTCACCGTCGTCTTGCCGCTGCTGGTCGTCATCTGGTTGGTCCAGCGCTTTGCCGGTGACGTGGCGGTGGATTATGCCAGCCCGACCGAACACTTCAAGTACGGGTCCACCGGTGGCGAGCACGAGATGGGCTTCCCCTACTGGATCTGGCGTGCGCTGCCCAATGTCTGCCCGCAATACCTGCCCGGCAAGGGCTACCAGTCGCTGGGAATGGTTTTCGAGAAGAACTCCGACGGCAGCGACCGCGACCTGCCGATCGGCACCTCGCAGCGCCGCTACCAGGGAATCGACCGTGTCTTCGTCAACTGTGCCGTCTGCCACACGAGCACCGTGCGCACGGCAGCCGACCAGCCGCCGACGATCGTCCTCGGCATGCCGGCAGCGACCTTCAACATGAAGGGCTTCGAGGAGTTCTTCTTCCGCTGCGCCGCCGACCCGAAGTTCGCCAAGGAATTCATCCTGCCGGAGATTGAACGCCAGGGCGGGCAACTCGACCTGCTCGACCGCTACATCGTCTATCCGGTGGCCATCGCCATCATGCGCGACCGCGTGCTGGCGCTCGCCGGGCGCTTCGACTGGGTCTTCAAGCAGCGCGAGTGGGGGCCCGGACGCGTCGACACCTTCAACTCGGCGAAAGTGATCTTCAACTTCCCGATGGCCCATCTCGACCCCGACGAGTTCGACGCGCCAGCCGATTTTCCCTCGCTGTGGCGGCAACGCCAGCGCAAAGAGCCGCACGAGATGCAGCTCCACTGGGACGGCAACAACACCACCGTCGAGGAGCGCAACAAGAGCGCCGCCTTTGGCACCGGCACGACGCCGCCGACCATCGACCTGGAACGTATCGGCCGCGTCGAGGACTGGATTCTCGATGTCTCACCGCCCAGCTTCAGCCAGTTCTTCCCGGTCGACGCCGAACTGGCGTTGCGCGGCGCGCCGATATACAAGGCCTACTGCGCCCGCTGCCACGGTGCGTCGGGCAGCGACTTCAGCGGCGAGCTGGTCGGCAAGGTGACGCCGCTGGCCGAGATCGGCACCGACCGGCGACGCCTCGATTCCTACTCCTACACGCTGGCGGTGAACCAGGCGACGCTCTACGCCGGCTACCCGTGGCGGTTCACCCACTTCCGCAAGACCTTTGGCTACGCCAACATGCCGCTCGACGGCATCTGGCTGCGCGCGCCCTACCTGCACAACGGCTCGGTGCCCAGCCTGCGCGACCTGCTCGAACCCGCTGCGGCGCGCCCCGCGACCTTCTATCGCGGCAACGACGTCTATGACCCGGTCAAGGTCGGCTTCGTCTCGGACCAGGCGCAGCGCAACGGTCAGCCGTTCTTCCTTCTCGACACCGCGGTCCCCGGCAACGGCAACGGCGGCCACGAGGGCAAGGCCTACGGGACCGAGCTGAGTGCCGACGAAAAGACCGCGCTGGTCGAATTCATGAAGACCTTCTGAGGAGCCCACGATGAGCATGCGATCCTGCAGAACCTGGTTCCGCGCCATCGGCGTGGTGATCATCGTCGCCGTGGTCATTGGCGGTTGGATCGCCTGGGACCGCGGATTCCGCGAACACCCGCAACCCGACTGGGTGAGCGCCGACTTCGAGACACGCTTCAAGTACGGATCGATCGGCGCCGAGCACGACGCCGGCATCCCCTACTGGATCTTCTACGTCCTGCCGCGCGTCTTTCCCGAAAAGCTGACGCAGGACGGCAAGGTGCTTCCCGGTGGCTACGCCTCGCTCGGCGTTCCCTGGGAAGAGGGCCAGGAACTGCCGGCCGGCTTCAGCAAGAAAACCATCGGTTTTCCACGCGTGGCGAACAACTGCGCCGTCTGCCACACGACCAGCTACCGGGAGTCGCCCGACTCCACGCCGGTTTTCGTCGTCGGCGGACCGGCGCACACCACCAACGTCGAAGGCTTTTTCCGCTATCTGATCGACTGCGCCAAGGACCCGCGCTTCAACGCCGACATCCTGATGGCCGAAATCAATCGCGTCACCGATCTCGACATCATCGACCAGGTCCTCTACCGCTTCTTCGTCATCCCGATCACCAGGAAGCGCCTGCTCGAACGCGAGCAACAGTTCGCCTGGATCTACCGCCCCGACTTCCCCGACTGGGGACGTGGCCGAGACGACGCGATGAACCTCACCAAGTACTTCATGATCGGCGCCCCGATGGACGACACCTTCGGCCCCACCGACATGCCCTCGGTGTGGAACCTCAAGAAGTACGTCTGGGAGAACGGCCAGCGCATGAACTACGCCGGCGACAGCAGCGACGCCTATTCGGTGATCATGGACTCGGCCCTCGGCCTGCTTGGCGCCGCACCGGCGAACAAGGCCGATTTCGTCGCCCAGGTGCAATGGCTGCACAGCTACCTCTCCGAACTGCCGCCACCGAAATACCCCTTCGCCATCGACGCCGACAAGGCGGCGGCCGGTAAAGCCGTGTTCGACGCCCACTGCGCCGGTTGCCACGCCAGCGAACTCACCGGGCGGCCGCTACCGCTCGCCGAGGTCGGCACCGACCGTGGCCGCCTCGATTCCTGGAACAGGGACGCGGCGATCAAGGCCAACCAGGTGGTCAAGGAGATGGGACTCGAACGCCGCGGCCTGGTCGAGGAAGACCTGATCGGCTACGTCACCCCCTTTCTCGACGGCATCTGGCTGAAAGCGCCGTACCTGCACAACGGCTCGGTGCCGACGCTGCGCGACCTGTTGGAACCGGCGGCACAGCGGCCGACGGTTTTCTGGCGCGGATACGACGTCTACGACCAGACCAAGGTCGGTTTCGTGACCGATACGCCGGCGGCGCAGCGCGTCGGCACCCGGCTCGACACCCGCGGCAAGGCCGGCAGCAGCCAGGGGCATGAGTTCGGGACAGGCTTGTCAGCGGCCGACAAGGACGCGCTGGTGGAGTACCTGAAGACCTTGTGAGGCGCGGGTTTAATTGCCCCTGGCCGCCTTTGCCGCTGGCGCCGCCTGCCCGGGAATGGTCAGGCGAAGGCGCTTGTCCTTTGCTCCAGTGCTGGTGACGACGCCGGCGTTGGTCCTTGGTATCGCTGCCCGAGGTTGATACAACTGGTAGATCTGCGTGACCAGCTGCACGTAGTTGCGGGTTTCGGGATAAGGCGGGATGGTGTTCTTGTACTGCTGTACGGCGCCTTCGCCGGCGTTGTACGAAGCGAGCACCAGATGTTGCTGATCTGGAAACATGCGCTGAAGGTCACGCAGGTAACGCGCACCCAGACGGATGTTGATTTCCGGGTCGGTCAGCTTCTCTTCGAGGGTCTTCTTCCTGTCGCCGCGCAAGCCATAACGCTCGGCCGTCGCCGGCATGATCTGCATCAGGCCGATGGCGCCCTTGGGGGAGATCGCTTCCGGATTGAAGCCCGACTCCGCAGCCATGACTGCCTTGAGCAAGGCGGATTCGACAGCGAAGTCCTTGCCTGCCGCTTTCAGCAGGGGTTCGAACTTCTTCAGGTTTGGATGCTGAGAAAAATAGCGCGACAGTTCAGGCCTTTCCTCTTCGATGGCCAGCGCTGACGACGGCTGCAGAGCATTGCCGCGTGAAAACAACTTGTAGCGCGAATCGATCTTCTCGGTGGCCAGATGCGCGACGCCCTGCTCGTCGACGTAACCATAGATACTCGCCTGGGCACTTGCGGCGACGAGGCTGAGTGAAAGCGCGAGAAGAAAACGGTTGATCTGCATGCGGTAGCTGAGCCTTTCCCGTGCCAGGTGCACGGGACGTTGGTAGGGTTGGCGCTTTACTTCCCGCCGGCACCTTGACAAGCGATCACGCTGAACACCACTCGGCGGTCGAGCGCATCGCTGGCGTCGTCGCGTCCGGTACCGACCAGCGGCTGGCTGAAGCCCATGCCGACCGCGAGCGTCCTGGTGGCGAGCGCTGGCGAAGCGTCGATCAGCTTGTTGCGCACGAACTCCGCCCGCAACTGGGAAAGCCTCTCGTTGAGTGGCGCGGGACCGGTGCGGCTGGTGTGGCCGGATACTTCGAGACAAACGTCCTTGACGGTACTGCGCTGGGCGATTATACGCAACCACTCTCCGTAAGAGCGCGACAGGGGCGAATCGGTGACGAACGCCGTGCTGCCCGGTCGGAAGAGAAACTTCATGCCCAGGTGCTGGGTCTCAAGCCCGAAATCCACCAATTGCGTGAACGCCTGCTCGGCGGCGGCTTTTGGTCCGAGCCGGCTACGCACCAGGTAGAGTCCATTGAGAACACGCAACTGCAAGCCGGCGGGGCTGGCGGCAGCCGCCTCGTAACGCTCGAGCGCGTCGCGATAGCGCCCGCTGTTGTAGGCCTGAATGGCCTCGCTGACGATGCTCGCGGTCAACAGGCCGTCGAGATAGGCGGGCGGAATCGGATCGCCTGCCTTGCTGCCCTGGCAGGTACGGATGTAACCGTCGATCCGCGGATCCTTGACCCACGCCGGACTGTCGCGGAAGTACGGCGTGGGTGTGGTGTTGACGCCGCGAATCTGTGATCGCGCCACACCCTTGCCGACGATCTTGCCCGTCTTGAGGTCGGCCAGCGCCAGGCAGATGCGAAAGGCCTCACGATCGCCTTCGCTTTTCCCTTCGCTGTTTACCGGCGTGAACGTACCGACCAGCACCAACGGGCTCGCCGCCAGAGTGTCCGCCTGGAAGGGCTGAATATTGAACTGCGGAAAGCGGCTCCTCGCCAGTTCGCCGATGCGTTGCCCCATGGCCACCGTGGCAGTGGATTGCTCGCCGGTTACGCCATCGACCAGCGGATCGATAACCACGTTCACCCGGTTGGCACCCTCGGCGAGTTTGGTAGTGGTAAAAAGGGCGTTGGCTGCCGCCAACACGGCATCGCCGTGCGGCAAGACCTTCATCGCGGCTGCCGGCGCAGCCGCGGGAGCTGCCGTTGCCGATGGCGAAGTCTGCGTTGCCGACGAGTCACCAGGGCGATGCAGTTCGCTGCAAGCGGCGAGCAGCAGCGCCAGCAGGGCCAGGGCAGGCAGCCGGACAGCGGATGGAATGGGCGGCTTCATAATCGACACTCCTTCAGTTCCGAGGGGCTTACGGGGTCACCAAGGTCGCGTCGATCGCGTATCGCCGCGCAGCGTATGCTGAGCGTCGGTGAGCGCGGCTCCTTGATGCTCTGTGTTTGCCGGGGCGCGGCCGTGGCCGGCCGCGCCGTCGCTGCGGCAACGACCTTCCTGGGCTCGGACGGCGCGGCTGAGGGGGCCGTTGCCGATGGCAATGTGCCGGGAGCGGCCAACTCGGCGCTGGCCGGTACGTCCACCGGCGAAGATGACCGGGGAAGCGGCGCCGGCACAACGACGGCCTCACGAGTATTCGACGAAGGTCCAGGCAGGGCATAATGAACAATTGCCGCCGCCAGGGCCACCGCGCAAGCGACCAGAATGAAGGCCATTCGGCGGCCGCCTCGTTCCAGCTCTGCCGGCACCTGCCGAGTCTCGGTGGCGGTGCTTTCCCTATCCTGCCGGATGGTTTCCCGAACCGGGCTCGATGCAACCCCAACGAGCGCTTCGATGGCCACGAGCAGTTGCTGGAAGCCCGCTGCCGACGTCATTTCTCCGTCCCGCTGACGCAGGTCACAAGCCTGAATGCTGCGAAAGCCCATCGGCGGGCGAACGCTTTCGATCAACACCGGTACCAGGCGCGCCAGAGCCAGGCCTTCCTCGGCCTCTTCCTGGACCCAGGGACTCTGTATCGAGTGCGTGGACCACAACACCACCATGCAGCCCATTCCGGTGATGGCCTCCTCGATCGTCTGCCGCCAGGTCCTCCCCGGCGGTATTTGGCGATCCCACCAGACCGACCAGCCACGGGCGGTCAGCGCCGCCGCGATCTGGGCTGCCAGCACACGATCCTCTTCGGCGTAACTGAGAAAAACGTCATTCTTCATGAGCAGCCAGTCCTGAAGACGGCAAAACACCCTGCTGCCGATCTACCCCGCCGAGGACGGGGAGATAACGCAGATGAAACGCTGGAAGTGGTGAAGCGAGGACGCGCTGTGCTCACGCTCGGAAAGTCGAACTCCCGCGAGCGGGAATATGCGAGAGACCCTCTCCTATGCCTCCAGTTCCGCAGTAGTATGCGCCGGCGCGGGCTCGCCTGCCGTGCTGATTCCTTCGCATGCCACAGGGCGCCCGCAAAGCGCCGGACTTTCAGGCATCATCGCGAAATACTCCGGAGTAGAAAAATCATGCCCATTTACGAATATGCGTGTTCTGCCTGCGGCAAGGAGTTCGAGAAACTGGTGCGTCACTCCTCGCCGGCCGCGGAGTGCCCGAACTGCCAGAGCAGCGACCTGCGCAAGAAGCTGTCCGCTTTTGCCGCGCTCACCGGCTCGACTGCGAGCGCCAACGACCTGCCCGGCCCTTGCGGAAGCTGTGGCCATCCTGATGGCCCGGGTGCCTGCCGTTTCCAGTAGGCGGGTGCGCCGTCCTTTGCGCTGTCATCGGCCGCTTGCCGCTCGCTCGTCCGAGAAGACTGTACAGCGACGACGACGCGCGTCTGCCTGCGCCGGGTCGTTGCCCCTGGCGAGCACTTTCCATCCCAGGACCGAAGAACCAGAGGAGCAAGTCACCCCATCATGACTGCAAGCCGAGAGCCTATTGCCGACAAGCATGGACAAGCGCTGAGCGCCCAACGCTTCCAGATGATCAAGGATATCGCCGATGAACTGGCTGCCGGCGACGTTGTTTTTCCGACCAGCTTCGACGCCGCTTTCCGCCTGCGCCGGGAATTGCAGAATCCCGATCTGCCGATTACGCGCATCAGCAGCATCGTCAGCCTCGAGCCCCTGGTGGCCACCAGACTGCTGCAGCTGGCCAATTCGGCCCTCTACCAGGCCCACGGCGCGCCGGCTCTCGATCTCAAGGCGGCGATCACCCGCGTGGGCGTCGACCTGGTGCGCACCACGGCTCTGGCCATCGCCATGCGCCAGCTCATGCGCTCCAAGGACATCGCGATTTTCAGCGACCTCACCGTCGCCCTCTGGAATCACACCCTGAAAACCGCCGCGGCGACGCGCATTCTTGCCCGCACCCAGACGCGGATCAACCAGGACGAGGCCCTCCTGGCCGGCCTGGTCCACGATCTCGGTGCTTTCTACATGCTCTACCGGGCGGTCCAGTACCCGGAGTTGTGCGCGCGCCCCGACAGCATGCGCTTCCTGATCATGCAGTGGCATGAAGGCATCGGCGTCTCGCTGCTCGGCGCCCTCGGCATGCCCGAGGAAATCGTCAACGCGACGATCGATCACGATCAGCCACGGCCAGCGCTGACAGCGTCGACGGCGATACAGACGCTGGCCGACATCGTTTATGTCGGCAACATCCTGGCCGGCACTCATTTTGAATGGCTGCATCAGGACGTCGACCCGAACGCCGGCGAAACGGCAGCCTTCCGCGAGCGCTATGCTGACCTGCTGCCGGCGATCGAAGCCGACGCTCAGGAGATGCAGACCATCTTTGCCTAGCCGTTGGTCGAGGGTGGCGACAGGGGACGTACGCGAAGATTGGGCGAGATCTTGCGGCACAATACCGTCCACGAACAACGGACGCCAAGGAAAGGCCAAGGCAATGCGCAGCATCGGAAATTTTCTCTGGTTCATCTTTGGAGGCCTGGTCATGGGCCTCGCCTGGTGGCTGGCAGGCCTGATCGCCCTGCTGACCATCGTCGGCATCCCGTGGGCCAGGGCGAGCTTCGTGATCGGTCAATTCTCGTTCTTTCCATTCGGCAGGGAAGCGATCAGCCGACACGAGCTCAATCAGCAAGAGGACATCGGCACCGGTGTGCTGGGGCTGGTCGGCAACGTCATCTGGTTTGTCTTTGCCGGGCTATGGCTGGCAATTGGCCACCTCACCGCTGCGCTGGCGTGCGTGCTGACGATCATCGGCATCCCGTTCGCCATTCAGCACCTGAAGCTTGCCGGCATTGCGCTCGCGCCGATCGGCAAGACGATCGTCACCATTGAAGTCGCGCAAGCCGCCCGAACGAGCAATGCGCAAGGGGCAGTGGTCCAGCTTCGTCGTGACGCGTGAAGTGGGCCGAATAGCAGGCCAGGAGGTTTCCCTGACCCACTGAAATCTGTCGCTCGGCGATGCGACGCCCGGAATGGGAAGCCGCCTTGACCACCAATCACGGCCTTTAGGCGCCGCGCCCTAGTTTCTCGTCGCCATCACGCTCATACTCTTTTCTTTCCCGATCATCGAAAGGAACGACCGTGACCGTTTGCCCGATTGCCATCGTCGCTGGTTGCCAGAAGTGCCCAGCCTTCAAGATCTGCCCGCTGAAGAGCGTACTCGGCGACCAACCGAGCGCCAGCGAGCAGGACGCCAAGAGCCGCGCCGCCACCGCGCAGACCAAGGACGGCAAGAAGTAGCCGCGACCTGCCCTGTATCGCGCCACGCGCCATGGCGGGATAGAATTCAGCCATGACAACGAACGAAAGCCAGGAAGAAGGCGAAGCCAAGCTGCCCGGCGTGGTGAACTCGCCGCGCCTGTGGATCAACAACGGCTGGACCGCCCGCGTCATCAAGAACGAGGACGGCGACGGATGGGCCGTGGAGATGTTCAAGGACGGCGAATCCGAGCCCGCCCTGGTCGGGCCATGGACCATGGGCCGCGACAAGAGGAATCCCAAGCCGCTCGACGGCGCGGCGTTCCACACCCTGGTGAAGACGGCAGCGGAAGTGCTGCGCCGCCACGAACAGCAGCTGCATGCGCTGCACCACAAGAGCATCACGGTCGACGCGCCGTCCGGGCGGATCACGGTGACGCTGGACATCGTTCCCGACGAGTACGATCCACATGCCCTGCTCGGCGCCAGCGACGATTTCGGCGAACAACTGGCGCAGGTGCGCGTGCCGCCGAGCTTCAAGCTCAGCATGGGCAGCGCCAGCGCCTGGATCGACAATGGCTTTCGCCGTCCGGACCGCTGAGGTCCTGCCGGTCCGCCGAGGCTCAGGAGGCAGGCAATGACCGTCAAACTCGTCGGCTTGATCAAACAGCTCGACCCGGCCGCTTTCGAAGACTACCGCAGCCGGGTAGGCGCGACGGTGACGAGCTTCAGGGGCCAGGTCATTTATCGGGGGAAGCTGGCGCACGCGTTCTGGAACGAACTCGATAGCGACAATTTCGACGCCTTTGTCGAGCTTGAGTTTCCAACGCTGGAAGATGCGACGCAGTGGGCAGCCAGTGCCGACTACCAGGAGCTGCTTGCCGTCCGCAGTCGGGCGATGAGGCTGACCCTGTTTGCCGTCACTTAGGCGTGCACCGGTGCGCCCTGGCAGACGGCCCCCGGCGGGCCAGACTGGCAACCATACGCCGCCCCTTCGGAGCCCCGTCGCGATGTCCGTCGCGCGAAGGAACGCCAGGACGATCGCTGGCAAGCCTGCCGACCAGATCGAGGAGGCCGCTTGCTCAGACTGATGCACACCGCCGACTGGCAGATCGGCAAGCTCTTCGGCCAGTTCGAGCCCGACCAGGCGGCACTGCTCGCCGACGCGCGCTTCAGGGCCGTCGAGCGCCTGGCGGCGCTGGCCGGCGAGCAGGCCCTTGATCTCGTCGTGGTCGCCGGCGACGTTTTCGACGCGCAGGGCGTTGCCGACCGGACCATCCACCGCCTGTTCAACGCCCTGGCCGGTTTTTCGGGTCGCTGGGTAGTGCTGCCAGGGAACCACGACGCCGCGCTCGCGGAATCGGTGTGGACGCGCGCCGCACGCCTGCAGGCGATTCCCGGCAACGTCTCGCTGTGCCTGGCGCCCGAGCCCCTGCTTCTGGAAGCGCTCGGCGTCGCCATCCTGCCGGCGCCGCTGACCCAGCGCAACACCTTCAACGATCTCAGCGAATGGTTTGCCAGTGCCGTGACCCCGCCGGGGATGCTGCGCATCGGCCTGGCGCACGGCAGCGTCCAGGGAATCCTCGCCGACAGCATCGACTCGCCCAACCCGATTGCCGCCGGGCGTGCCGAGCAGGCGGGCCTCGACTATCTGGCGCTTGGCGACTGGCACGGCACGCGCCAGGTGGACGCGCGAACCTGGTACAGCGGCACGCCGGAAAGCGATCGTTTCCGGGCCAACCAGTCTGGCCAGGCGCTGCTCGTCGAACTGGCCGCAGCGCGCGCACTGCCGGTGGTGACGCCGCTCAGCGTCGGACGACATCGCTGGCGATCCGATGCCCTGGTGCTGCAGGTGAACAGCGACGTCGACCTGGCGCTGCACCGTATTGGCGAGTTTTCCCCCGACGACGTCGTGCACCTCAGCGTCTCCGGGCAGACCGATCTGGCGGGCCACCGCCGCTTGCGCGAAGCGATCGGACAAGCCGAGGGCCGCGTTCTTGCTCTGCTCGCCGACTTCTCCGCGCTGCGCCTCGAAATGACCGCCGACGACATCGACGCCCTGCGCGCCGACGGCTATCTCGGCGAGGTCATTGACGAGCTGCGCGCACGGCAACAGGGAAGCGGCGCGGAGGTCGCCCGCGAAGCGCTGACGCTGCTCGCCGGAATCCTTGACCAGCGACAACGAAAAGGCGCAAGGGAAATCGACGCGGGGACCCCAGCGGTCAGCACGGAGAGCAGCGCAAGCGCCGCGGACGCCACGCCTGACGGAGCCTCGTGAAGCTCACCCGCATACGCATCGAGCAGTTCCGGCAGTTCCGGCAGGCACTGGAAATACGCGCCCTCGACGCCGGCATCAACCTGTTCACCGGCGCCAACGAAGCGGGGAAGAGCACGGTCCTTGCGGCGCTGCGCGCCGCCTTCTTCGAACGCCATCGCTCGAGCAGCGTCGATGACTTCCGCCCCTGGGGCGATTCTTCGGCAACGCCGAGCGTCGAGCTCGACTTCTCCATCGGCAACCAGGACTACCGCCTGAGCAAGAGCTTTCTCGGCAAGAAGCGCTGTGAACTGCAAGTCGGCAGCCAGCGCCTGGACGGCGCCGACGCCGAAGACCATCTCGCCGACCTGCTCGGCTTTCGCTACGCCGGGCGCGGCGCCAGCGCCGCCGAGCACTGGGGTATCCCCGGCCTGTTGTGGATCGAGCAGGGCGAAGCACAGGAGGTCCGGGAATCGGTGACCCACGCCACCGACCATCTGCGCAGCGCCTTGAACGAGTCGCTCGGCGAGGTCGCCAGCAGTGGCGGCGACGAAGTGATCGCCAGCGTCGAAAGCGCGCGCAACGAGCTGCTTACCCCGGCGACCGGCGCGCCACGTGGCGCCTACGCCGCAGCCATCAAGCACGAAACGGCGCTGGCGAGCGAGCTCGAGGCGATCACCGCCGAGATCGCCAGCTACCGTCAGAAGGTCGATACGCTCAGCTCGCTGCGCCGCGAACACCTCCTCGACGAACAGGAAAAGCCGTGGCTGCACTTCCGCCAGGAGCAGCAGGCGGCGAGCGAAAAACTTGCTGCCATCGCGCGCATAGAAGAAACACACGCCGCCGAGAAGCTGCGCGCGGGCCAGATCGAAGATCGGATCAAGCTGCTCCGCGATCAGCTCGAGAGCTTTGCCGGCCAGAAACAAGCGGCCGAGGCGCGCGCGGCAACGCTCGAAAAAGCCCGCCAGGAGCAGTCGGCAGGCGCCTCGCTGGTCGCGCGGTGGTCGGCGAAGCGCGTCGAGGCGAGCGCCGCTTACCAGGCGGCGCGCGAAGTTCTGCGCCTGGCGCGCCAGGAAGATACGCGCCGCAGCCTGACACGCCAGCTCGACGAGATCGGGCAGAAAGCGGCCAGCGCCGCGGCCGCGCTGGCCAAGGCCGAGGATGAACAGGCGACGCTGCTGGAACGGCAACGCCTGGCCGCCGCCGCGGAGATCAAGCTCACCGACCTCGAAACGCTGCGCGAGCAGCAACAAAAGATCAGGGAACTGCAAATCCGCCAGGCGGCTGCGGCAACCCGGCTGCACTTCGCGCTGGACGACGGTTGCCGCTTGGCGATCGGCGGCGAGTCGGTGAGCGGCAATGGCGAGCGACTGTTGCTCGCGGCGACGGCGGTCACGCTTCCCGGACTCGGCAAGCTCGAGATAGCCCCCGGCGGCAGCGACCTCGCGCAACTCGGGCGCCAGGAAGGCGAACTCGGCGACCGCCATGCCGCCGCGCTGCAGCGCCTGGGACTCGCCTCTCTGGACGAGGCAGAAGCCCGTCAGCGGACCTACGCCGAGCGACTTGGCGAAGTCAGGACAGCGACCGCGACGCTGAAAGCGCTGGCCCCCAAGGGGGTCGACGCGCTACGCAGCGAACTGGCCAGCCAGCAGGCACGGGGCGGCGAGATCGAGGCCGCGTTGCGCCAATTGCCGACGACAGTCGACGGCGCGCCCGCCGTGCCGCCGGTGGTCGCCGCGGAAGCCGGCGAAGAAGCCGCGGGCAGATCGCTGACGCAGATCAACGACAACCTGCACCAGGCGCAGCTCGCGGCCGCCAACGCCGAGACCAGCTTCGCCGCGGCCAGGCGCGAGCTGGAAAGCGCCCGGGTAGTCCTCGATACGCCCGACCGTGCGCCACGCGAGGCGAGGGCAAATCACGATCTGGTGGACGCGCTCGCCGAGCGGGGAACGCTGTCTGCACGCATCGCAGCCCTGCAGCAAGAGGTCAGCGAAGCGCGGCCCGACATCCTCAAGCAGGACGTCGAGCGCTTCGGCAGGAGCGCCGAACAGCACGAGAAACGCTTTGGCGAGCGCCGCGACACGCTACTGCGCCTGGACGTCGAATTGCAGGCGGCGGGCGCACAAGGGCTGGAAGAGCGCAGCGCCGAGCTGGCGCGCGACCTGGCGCAGGCGCAGCGGCGCGGCGAAGAACTGCGGCGGCGCGCCAGCGCCCTTGACTATCTCCTGCAACTGCTGCGCGACAAGCGCCGCGTGCTGACCAGCAAGCTGCAGGCACCCCTGCAAAGGCACCTCAATCGCTACCTGCAATTGCTCTTCGCGCAGGCCAGCCTGGAAATCGACGAGAACCTCGGGCCCGGCCCGCTGACGCGCGTGGGCAGCAGCGGCAGCGAGTCGGGTGCCTTCGCAAGCCTGAGCTTCGGCGCCCGCGAGCAGATGGGCGTCATCAGCCGCCTGGCCTACGCCGACCTGCTAAGGGAAGCCGGGCGTCCGACGCTGATAATCCTTGACGATGCGCTGGTGCATAGCGACGACGAACGCCTGGCGCAAATGAAACGGGTGCTCTTCGACGCCGCGACCCGGCACCAGATCCTGCTGTTTACCTGTCATCCGGCCAACTGGCGCGACCTCGGCGTCAGCGCCCGGTCGCTGGAGGCGTTGCGGGCAGCGAGCTGAGCCGGTAACAGGCGAAGCCTGCAATTGCCGCCCTGCCCGGCAGACGGCCAAGGGCACGACTGTCCACGCGCTGCCGTTGCATGCGCAGTCAAGCCATGCGCACCGCCGTTCCACTGACCGCGACCATCAGCATGCCGTTGGACTCTCCGAGCACTTCGTAGTCAAAATCGAGTCCGACGATGCCGTTGGCACCCATTTCCTTCGCCGCCTCGATCATGTCGTCGAGCGCCGCATCGCGGGCGCCGGAAAGGGCGCGCTCGTAGCCGCCGGCACGACCACCGACGACGTCGCGAACCGACGAGAACAGATCCCGGAAAATGTTGGCGCCGATGATCGCCTCGCCATTCACGACACCCAGATACTTCTCGATGCGTACGCTGTCCGTGCCCGGTACAACGGTAGCAAGAAAGAAATTCCGGTCCGCCTTCGAAAACCAGCCCATGCCTCCTCCTTGGTCGATGCTGCTTTGTTGCGTCGGCACGGCAAGAGAGCGCACCACGTGCTCCTTCCCCACCCCCGTGGCGAATCTTGCACGACTCCGGCGCTGCGATCAAATGTCCATCGGCGACCGCGAAGCGCAGAGGCGGAGCGCCGATGAAACGGGAGGTGACAGACGACGATCGACGCCTCAGGCGGGAAGCAGGAAGTCGTGGTTGATGCCAGCGCCGATTTCATAGATGCAATCCATGAAATCGGTCAGGAACTCATGGAGCCCTCCGGCGAGCACGTCGTCGATACGGGCGAAGTGCAACTTGGCATGCAGCAAGCCGGCCTTGCGCTGGGTCTCTGCCGAAGCGCTGTTGGCAATCAGGGGCAGCATGCGAGCAATGCCGTCGGCGCACGAATGCAGCGAACGCGGCAGGTCCTTGCGCAGGATCAGGAGTTCGGCGACCCGGGCGGGTGTGATCGCGTCGCGATACACCTTGCGGTAGACCTGAAACGCCGACAGCGACCGTAACAGGGCCCCCCAGCGATAGAAGTCACTCGCCCCCTCGTCGCCGCTGCGCAGGATGTGATATTGCATGTCGAGAATGCGCGCGGTGTTGTCGCCGCGCTCGAGCAGACCTCCGAGGCGGACGAAATGCACGGCGTCGTCCCTGAGCATGGTGCCGAAGGTCACCCCGCGCGTGAGCGCCGAACGCAGCTTGACCCAGTCGAAGAACTCGCTGACGCCGCGCGCCAGAATCTGATCGACGTCCTGCTGCCGGAGTTCGATCCAGGTCGCATTGACCGTCTCCCACACTTCGGCGGTCAGCGTGCCGCGTACGGCATGCGCGTTCTCGCGCGCAGCGCGCAGGCAACTGTATATCGACGACGGGTTGGCCGCATCGACGACGGTAAAGCGCAGGACGTTTTCCGCATTGACCGCGTCGTAGGCCTGGGCAAAAGCCTCCTCCTGGCTGTTCAGGGCAAGAATCGCCCGCCAGGTCTCGTTCTGCACGGCGAGCGGCTGCGGCACCATCGACATCTGGTACGAGGCATCGAGCAGGCGAGCCATATTCTCGGCGCGCTCGGTACAACGCGCCAGCCAGTAAAGGTGATCAGCGGTGCGGCTCAACATCTCGATTCTCCATCCATCTCAGTTCTCCAACACCCAGGTGTCCTTGGTACCACCACCCTGCGAGGAGTTCACCACCAGCGAACCCTCGCGCAGCGCGACCCGGGTCAGGCCGCCAGGTACCATGCCGACGCTCTTCCCGGAGAGCACAAAGGGGCGCAGATCGAGGTGCCGCGGAGCGACGCCCGACTCGACAAAGGTCGGGCAGTTGGACAGCGCCAGTGTCGGCTGGGCAATGTATTTCTCCGGAGCGGCAAGAATGCGCGCGCGGAAGTCCTCGATCTCGGCCTTGGTCGACGCCGGCCCGACCAGCATCCCGTAGCCGCCGGCGCCATGCACTTCCTTGACCACCAGTTCCGGCAAGTGCGCCAGGACGTACTTGAGATCGTCTGGCTTGCGCAGCATCCAGGTGGGAACGTTGTGCAGGGTCGGCTCCTCGCCAAGATAGAAGCGGATCATCTCCGGGACGTAGGGGTAGATCGACTTGTCGTCGGCGACACCGGCGCCAATGGCGTTGGCCAGATTGACGTTACCCGCCTGATAGGCGCCGAGCAGGCCTGGGACACCAAGCATCGATTCCTTGTTGAACGCCAACGGATCAAGGAAGTCATCGTCGATCCGGCGGTAGATCACGTCGACTCGCTGCGGGCCCTGCGTCGTGCGCATGAACACTGCCTGCTCCTTGACGAAGAGATCGCGCCCCTCGACGAGTTCGACTCCCATCTGCTGAGCCAGGAAGCTGTGTTCGAAGTACGCGCTGTTATACGCGCCGGGGGTCAAGACCACGACCGTCGGGTCACTGACCCCTCTCGGCGCCACGGTGCGCAGGTTTTCCAGCAGCATGTCGGGATAGTGCTGCACCGGCGCAATCATGTGCCGCGAGAAGAGCTCGGGAAAGAGGCGCATCATCATCTTGCGGTCTTCGAGCATGTACGAGACGCCCGACGGCACGCGCAGGTTGTCCTCGAGGACGTAGGACTCGCCCGCCCCGGCTCGCACGATATCGACACCCGCGATGTGGGCGTAGATTCCAGCCGGCAGGTCGACGCCGATCATCTCGCGCCGAAACTGGGCGTTGTTCAGTACCTGCTCGGCCGGAATGTGGCCGGCGGCGAGAATTTCCTGATCATGGTAAATGTCGTGCAGAAAGGCGTTCAGGGCTTTGACCCGTTGCCACAAGCCGGCCTGCAGGGCCGTCCACTCGGTCGCCGGGATGATGCGCGGGATGATGTCAAAGGGAATCAGGCGCTCGGTACCGGACTTCTCGCCGTAGACGGCGAAGGTGATGCCCAGGCGATGAAATGCCGTGTCGGCCTCGGCCCGTTTGCTCGCCAGGCGCTCGGGCGAGGTCGCAGCCAACCAGTCCGCGAAACCCTCGTAATGAGCGCGCAAGTTCCCGTCGGCATCGTACATCTCGTTGTAGAAATCTGCATTCATGAGGCTCACCGCCAGTGTGGGTTAAGAATCAACAAGCAGAAACCGTGCCAAACCACTAAAAAGCGTCAAGCGGGGCGAAGCCGCGCGACGAGGTGCGGGAGACGCCAGCGAAAGGTGCGCGAGACGCTCGTTAACGCACCGTTACGGTGCATTAGGGGCAAGCATCAGGGTGGTCGAACCAGACCCGCTGTAGTATATTAGCGCTTTCTTATATCTAATCGGGAGCGATCATGAAAGCGTCCACCGCAGCAGTTCTTGCCCTATCACTCGCCACGGCCACGCAGGCCGTCCGCGCGCAAGATACTGCGGCACTGATGAGCGAAACGCGCAAGACCGCAACGCCGGTCCTGCCAAAGGTGGTGCAGGCAATGCAGACAGCCGTTCAGGAACAGGGTCCAGTCGCCGCCATCTCCATCTGCAAGGAACAAGCACCACAATTGCTGCAGGAAATGCGGCAGCAAACCGGCTGGGCTATCCGCCGCGTCAGCCTCAAGGCGCGCAACGCGACGACGGGCACCCCTGACGCCTGGGAGGCGCGGCAACTGGCTGAATTCAACATCCAGGCGGCCAACGGCGCCGAGCTGCAGCACCTGGAAGTCGGCGAGATCGTGGTGACCGACAACGGACAACGCCAGTTCCGCTACATGAAAGCACTGCCGGCCATCGCGGTGTGCCAGACCTGCCACGGCCCCGCTGATTCACTGCCACCCGAACTCAGGGCCGCCCTGGCCAAAGACTACCCGCATGATCGCGCCACCGGCTACGTCGCTGGCGAGATACGCGGCGCCTTGTCTGTGACACGGCCACTGTAAGCCAAGGAAGGCGTCATTCAGACCGCGGCAGCGATGCGGCGGAGCGTCGTCGCCAGCCGGGCAGGCGTTTTGTGCAGGGTGCCGCGCGGAGGGCGCGCTTCAGTTCGCCGGCGCCGTCGCCCAAGGCAGAGCGTTCCCTACCTGCCAACGGTGGCGGCCGGAAATCCGCGCACGAATCTTGCTTACCGTTAAGACAGGGCATTTGCCGCGCCCCCTTGGGCTGCGCTAGCCGCGCTGATCGCACTGATCGCGCTAAAGCCAGGCCCTGGCGGGCCACCCTGATTAGCGAAAGACGAGATGAGAACAGAGACGATTTTTCCCTGGCCCGCGCCCTCGCCCAGGTCGGCCGGGCAAGAGCGATGAGCGCCGACAGCGACGCCCCAGGCGCGCTTGTCAGCGCCTTCAAGAAGCGCCTCCAGGACGGGCAAAGGGCGAGCGGAGAGCAGTTCCTGGCCGCGGGAGACGCTCTCCACCTGCTCCACGAGCGCTGCCACACGATCGACGCGGTCCTCTGCGAGCTCTGGCACGGTCTGCACCTGCCGCCCACGCTGGCGCTGCTTGCCGTAGGCGGTTACGGACGAGGCGAGCTGTACCCGGCTTCCGACATCGATCTCTTGGTTCTTCTCCCTGAGCAAGCCGACGATGCCCTGTCGACAAAGCTCGAACGCCTGGTCTGCCTGCTCTGGGACATTGGCCTGGACACCGGCCACAGCGTGCGCACCATCGAGCAGTGCCTGGAGCAGGCCGCCGGAAACATCACCGTACGCACGGCGATGATCGAAGCGCGCCTGCTGACCGGCAGCGCGCCGCTCTTCGCCGACTTTTCGCTGCGTCTAAGCCGCGACATGAACGCTGCCGATTTTTTCCAGAACAAACGAATCGAGCAGGAGGACCGTCACCAGCGATTCGCCGACACACCCTACAGCCTGGAGGCGAACTGCAAGGAAGGGCCGGGGGGCCTGCGCGACCTGCAGGCGATTCTGTGGATCACGCAAGCGGCCGGCTATGGCCGGTGCTGGAAGGACCTCGCACAACGTGGCTTCATCACGCCAGACGAGGAGAAGCTTCTGGAAGACAGCGAGGCCTTCCTGCGCGGGCTGCGCACGCGCCTGCACCTGCTCGCCGGACGCCGTGAAGATCGCCTGCTCTTCGAGTACCAGACGGCGCTGGCCGAGCAGCTCGGCTTCAAGGCCACGAACACCCGCCGCGCCAGCGAGCAACTAATGCAGCTGTACTACCGGCGAGCGAAAACGGTACTGCAGATCAACGCCATCCTGCTCCAGAACATCGGCGCGGCGCTCGTGCCCCCTCGGCAGGAACCACCGCAGCCGATCAACGAACGTTTCCAGAATGCGCACGAATTGCTCGACGTGGTGCACGAGGAGGTCTTCAGCGACGCCCCGCAGGCCATCCTCGAAGCTTTTCTCCTCCTCCAGCAACACGCGGGCCTGCACGGCATGACCGCCCGTGCGCAGCGCGCCCTGTGGCGAGCCCGCACCCTGATCGATGAGGATTTCCGGCAGCAGCCGGCCAACCGTACTCATTTTCTCGAGCTATTCACCTACGGTCATCGCCTGACACAGACCTTGCGCCGGATGAACCAGCTGGGTGTCCTCGGTCGCTACCTGCCGAACTTTGGACGCGTTGTCGGGCAAATGCAGCACGACCTCTTTCACGTGTATACCGTTGATCAACACATTCTGCAGGTGATACGCCGATTAAGACGGTTCACGATGGAGGAATTCGCGCACGAATACCCGCTCTGCAGCCGCCTGATCAGCGACTTCGGCAATCCCTGGGTGTTGTACATCGCCGCGCTCTTTCATGACATTGCCAAGGGGCGCGGCGGCGATCACTCGGAACTCGGCGAGGCCGATGCGCGGCAGTTCTGCTCGCTCCACGGCCTCGCCGAAGAGGAGGGCGAGCTGGTCGTCTGGCTGGTCGGACAGCACCTGCTGATGTCCCGAACAGCGCAAAAGCAGGACATCTCCGACCCGGCCGTGATTTCTCGATTCGCCGCCATCATCGGCGACGAACGGCGTCTCGTCGCCCTCTATCTGTTGACCGTCGCCGACATCCGCGGCACCAGCCCGAAGGTCTGGAATGCGTGGAAGGGCCAGTTGCTCGAACAGCTGTTCAGTGCCAGCCGGCGACACCTTCTGTCGAGCGAGGCACCGCCAATGGCCGAGGGTGTCATTGTCCAGCGACAGCAGGAAGCGCGGCGCCTGATGCGCTTGTTCGCACTTCCCGAAACGATCCATGAACGCCTCTGGGAACAGGTCGACACGGTGTATTTCCTGCGCCAGTCGGCCGAGGAAATAGCCTGGCACGCGCGCGTCCTCTACGACCACCGGCACGCCGACAAGCCGCTGGTCAAGGCGCGCCTCAGCCCCCTCGGCGGCGGCCTCGAGGTGATGGTCTATACGCACGACCAGCGCGACCTGTTCGTACGCCTGGTCGGCTTCTTCAGCCGCGCGGCCTACAGCATCGCCGACGCCAAGATCCACACTACCCGTGATGGCTACGCCCTCGACACCTTCGTCCTGCTCGACGTCGGTGATCGCGGCAGCAATCGGGCAATGATCAGTTACATCGAGCACGAACTGCTCGAACGCCTTTCCGGGTCAGCGCCGGCCGACATACCCGGCGGTGGACGCGTCTCGCGTCAGGTCAGGCACTTCCCGCTGCAGCCGCAGGTAACCATCCAGCCGCTGGTCAGCCTCGAACCCGACGAGACCGGAAAGCTCTTCGTGCTCACCGTCGTCGCCGCCGATCGCCCCGGTTTGCTGTTCCTCATCGCGACGCAACTGGCAGCCCATGGCGCCAATCTGCATACCGCCAAGATTGCCACGCTCGGCGAACGTGTCGAAGACACTTTCCTGATCAGCGGCAGCCATCTCGAGGACAGCGCAGGGCGTGTCAAACTGGAGGCTGATCTGCTCAAGGAGTTGCAGATTTGACGCCCCCACTGCGCCTCCTCCACCCTGTCCGCCGCCAACGCCGCGCCACGGTGCATGCCGCCTTTCTTGAACTTTCCCCGCCTCTGTCCTGGAGCTGACCGTGTCCATTCATGTTGCCCTCAATCACGTCACACATTACCGCTATGACCGCCCGATCAGCCTGGCACCGCAGGTTGTCCGCTTGCGGCCCGCTCCGCATTCGCGCACCCCTATCCTGAGCTACTCGCTGAAAGTGACGCCGGCACAGCACTTCATCAACTGGCAGCAGGACCCGCAGGCAAACTATCTGGCGCGCCTCGTATTCCCCAAGAAAACCAGCGAGTTTTGCATTGAAGTCGATCTGGTGGCCGAGATGTCGGTGATCAACCCCTTCGACTTCTTCCCCGAGCCCTACGCCGCAACATTTCCGTTCAAGTACGAGGCCTGGCAGCGCGAAGAGCTCGAACCCTATCTCGCACCCTTGCCGCTGACCCCATTGCTGGCCGACTTCCTGGCCACCGTCCCCAGGGCGCCGCGCGCCAGCGTCGATTTCCTGGTCGATCTCAACCAGCGGGTGCAGGGCAAGGTCGGTTACGTCATCCGCCTCGAGGCCGGCGTGCAGACCCCCGAGGAGACGCTCGGACTGGCGCTCGGCTCGTGTCGCGACTCGGCCTGGTTGCTGGTCCAGGTGCTGCGCAATCTCGGCCTGGCGGCGCGCTTCGTTTCCGGCTACCTGATTCAGCTGGTACCCGACGTGAAGTCACTCGACGGGCCTTCGGGAACCGATCACGACTTCACCGATCTGCACGCCTGGTGCGAGGTGTATCTGCCCGGAGCCGGCTGGATTGGGCTCGACCCGACCTCGGGCCTTTTCGCTGGCGAGGGACACATTCCACTCGCCTGTTCGCCGCAACCGTCTTCGGCGTCGCCGATCACCGGCCTGACCGAGAAGTGCGAATGCCAGTTCGAGCACCGCATGCAAATCGAACGCGTCTGGGAAGCACCCCGGGTGACCCGCCCGTACAGCGACGCGCAGTGGCAGCAGATCGAGGCTCTCGGCCATCAGATCGACGCCGACCTCGTCCGTGATGACGTGCGCCTGACCATGGGCGGCGAACCGACTTTCGTTTCCATCGACGACCACGACGGCCCGGAATGGAATACCGAAGCGCTCGGCCCGACGAAAAGGGTTCGCGCCGCGGAGATCTTTCGCCGCTTGCGGGAAAAGTATGCCGCACACGGACTGCAACACTTCGGTCAGGGCAAATGGTACCCGGGAGAGCAATTGCCACGCTGGTCGCTGAACTGTTTCTGGCGACGTGACGGGCAGCCGCTGTGGATCAATCCGGCCCTCTACGCCGACGAAAACCAGGACTACGGTGCCGACGAACAACTTGCCGGGCGCTTCCTGCGCCGACTCGCCGAGCACCTGGCAATCGATCCGACCTATGTCTTCGCCGCCTACGAGGACGTCTACTATCACCTGTGGCGAGAAGACCGGCTGCCGGTCAACGTCGACCCCTTCGACGCCCGCCTCGACGATGCGCTGGAGCGCAAGCGCCTGGCCCAGGTTTTCCGCCAGGGACTCGATCAGGTCGTCGGTCACGTGCTGCCACTGAAGGCCCGCCCACGGGGGGGCTGGCAAAGCGGCCCATGGTACCTGCGCGGTGGGCGCTGCTACCTGGTCCCCGGCGACTCGCCGGTCGGCTATCGACTGCCGCTCGATTCGCAGCCCTGGGTGGCCAAAGCGGACTATCCCTACGTGCACGCTCCCGACCCCACGCAGACTTTCCCGGCGCTGCGCCCGGCCAGCGACATTCGCGCGCAGTTCGCCGTCAGCCGCAGCCTCGGACTGCCGGCCGTCAACGCCGCGGTGAGCGGTGCGGCCTTTGCCGAGAAGGCGCGGGAAGACGTCGCCGAGGCGCTTGCCCGAGCCACCGAGGCCCCCGACCGCGCTGACGAAACCGCACCGGGAGACGGCGAGTCGGCGACTCTGGTCACCCGGACCTCGGTTTCGGCGCAGGCGCGAAAGGGCGTGCTCTACATTTTCATGCCGCCAACCGAGACGCTCGACGACTATCTCGAACTGCTTGGCGCCGTCGAAGCGACCGCCGAAGCGCTCGCCTCACCGGTCATCGTCGAAGGCTACGAGCCGCCCAGCGATCCGCGCCTGACCAACTTCCGGGTCACCCCGGATCCCGGTGTGATCGAGGTCAACATCCAGCCGTCAGCGACCTGGGACGAACTCGTCGCCCGCACGACGCATCTCTACGACGCCGCCCACCTGTCGCGACTGTGTACCGAAAAATTCATGCTCGACGGCCGCCACACCGGTACCGGCGGCGGCAACCACTTCGTCTTTGGTGGCGCAACGACGCTCGACTCACCTTTCCTGCGCCGGCCCGATCTGTTGCGCAGCCTGATCAGCTACTGGCACAACCATCCATCGCTCTCCTACCTGTTCTCGGGTCTGTTCATCGGCCCGACCAGCCAGTCGCCGCGCGTCGACGAGGCGCGCAACGATTCGGTGTACGAACTGGAGATCGCCTTCAGTCAGTTACCCAAGGCGACCGCCGACGCCAGCGAATGCGTCGCCCCCTGGGTCATCGACAGGGCGCTGCGCAATCTGCTCATCGACTCGACCGGCAATACGCATCGCGCCGAGTTCTGCATCGACAAGCTGTACTCGCCTGACGGCGCCACCGGCCGACTCGGCTTGCTCGAAATGCGGGCCTTTGAAATGCCCCCGCACGCGCGCATGTCGCTGGCCCAGCAACTGCTGTTGCGGGCGCTGATCGCCCACTTCTGGCGTACGCCCTACGCACCCGGGCGACTGGTCCGCTGGGGTACCGAACTGCACGATCGCTTCATGCTGCCGCACTTCGTGAAGCAGGACTTCGACGACGTCATCGCCGACCTCGGCGGTGCCGGCTATGCGCTCGACAGTGCGTGGTTCGCGCCGCATTTCGAATTCCGCTTCCCGGCGCATGGCCGTATTTCGGCATTGGGGATGGAACTGGAATTGCGCCATGCGCTCGAACCCTGGCATGTGATGGGCGAACAGGGCGCGATCGGCGGCACGGCGCGCTACGTAGACTCCTCGCTCGAACGCCTGCAGGTCAAGCTGACCGGCATGGCCAGTGACCGCTATGTCCTCGCCTGCAACGGCCGCACGGTGCCGCTGCGGTCGACCGGCAAGGTCGGCGAGTATGTCGCCGGCGTTCGCTACCGGGCCTGGAACCCGCCCTCGGCGCTGCATCCGACGATCGGCGTGCACGTGCCTCTCGTTTTCGACCTGGTCGACACCTGGATGAAGCGCTCGCTCGCCGGCTGCCAATACCACGTCGAGCACCCCGGCGGTCGCAACCCCGATCGTTACCCGGTCAACGCCAACGAAGCCGAGGGGCGACGCCTGGCACGCTTCACGGCTTTCGGTCATACGCCCGGCGCGATCGAGGTGCAGGCAGCACCGAACAATACTGGCTTCCCGTTTACGCTAGACTTGCGGCGCTCCTGAAACCAGCTGGCCCGGGGTACTCCCGGGCCTGTTCATTTGATGCCGCGATCCTTGCTGTCAAGCTACCCGCAAACACCCGATCGCTTCGACGAGATGCTCGCCGAAGACGGCGGCATTCGCCCCGCGTGGCAGCCTTTCTTTGCCCACCTGGACGCGGCAACACCCGAGCAAATGCGCCACCGGCTCGATTACGTTCGCCGACGCATCCTCGAGAACGGCGTCACCTACAACGTCTATGCGGATCCCGAAGGCGCCGACCGGCCCTGGGAACTCGATCCGCTGCCGCTGATTCTTGGCGCTGCCGAATGGCAACAGCTGGCCGGCGCCGTAAAACAACGTGCCCGCCTGCTCAACGCCGTCCTGCGCGACCTCTACGGCGAGCAAACGCTGCTCAAGGACGGCACTCTGCCGCCAGCGCTGGTCTACGGCCACAACAACTTCCTCTGGCCCTGCCAGGGCGTCAAGCCCGCCGGCGACACTTACCTGCACCTCTACGCGGCTGATCTGGCACGCTCGCCTGACGGTCAATGGTGGGTGATCGCCGACCGCACCCAGGCGCCCTCAGGCGCCGGTTACGCGCTCGAAAACCGAACCATTGTCGGGCGTGTCTTCCCCGAGCAGTTCCGCGACCTGAACGTCCAGCACCTCGCGTCCTTCTTCCGTGAGCTTCAGGACGCGCTGGCGCATTGGGCTCCCCACGCCGATGAGGCGCCACTGATCGTCCTGCTGACACCCGGCCCGTACAACGAAACTTACTTCGAGCACGCCTATCTGGCACGCTACCTTGGTTTTCCCCTCGTCGAAGGACAGGATCTGACCGTTCGCGGCGAGTCGGTCTACCTGAAGACGCTCAACGGCTTGCGCCGTGTTCACGCCATCCTGCGCCGCCTCGACGACGACTACTGCGATCCGCTCGAACTGCGCGCCGACTCGGCGCTCGGCGTCCCCGGCCTCCTGCAGGCGGTACGCGCAGGCACGGTGCTGATTGCCAACGCGCTTGGCAGCGGCCTGCTGGAGTCGGCGGCGCTACCGGGATTCCTGCCCGGCGCCTGCGCGAAGCTTCTCGGAGAGCCATTGGCAATGCCGTCGGTGGCGACATGGTGGTGCGGTGAACGGGCGGCGCTGGACTATACCATCGCCAACCTGGACCACCTGGTGATCAAGGGTTCCTACCCCTCGCAACATTTCGACCCCTTGTTCGGCAACGAGCTGTCCGGCAGCGACCGGGAAGAGATGATCGCCCGCTTGCGCGCCCGGCCGCAAGCCTATGTCGCGCAGGAACTGGTCAATTACTCACAGGCTCCGGCCTGGGGCCCGCAGCACAAGCGGCGCCTGCTACCGCGCGGCGTCGGCCTGCGCGTCTATGTCACCGCCACGCCGAACGGGCATGTGGTGATGCCGGGTGGCCTGACGCGCGTCTCGGCGGCATCGAACGCGCGCATCATCTCGATGCAGCGGGGCGGCTCGAGCAAGGATACCTGGGTGTCGACCGATGCCGTGGTGAGCACGTTCAGCCTGCTCAAGCACTCGGTCGGCAAGGCCGATCTGGTCCGCGGCGGCGACAGGCTGTCCTCGCGGGTGGTCGAGAATCTGTACTGGTTCGGGCGTTACAGCGAACGCTGCGACAAGACCGCGCGCCTGTTGCGCGTTGCCCTGTCGCGCCTGGTGGACGCCGGTGACGATGCGCTGCCCGCACTGACTTCAGCACTGGACCTCTGCCTGGCGCTCAAGCTTCTGCCCGTCGCCGAGCCCAAACCCGCCGGCGCCAGCGAGGCGAAAGTGCCGACCTCGCAGGCAGAGCGCGAAAGTCTGATGCTCGCGGCCATCTGCGGCGAGGAATGGGGCAGCGGGCTCGCTGGCGATATCCGCCGCCTACTGTGGGTTGCAGCACAGGTTCGCGAACGCTTCTCGCTCGACAACTGGCATGCTCTCAATCGCCTGCAGCACCGCTTGCAGACCTACAGCCGGCTGGGCAACGACGAATCGCGTCCGGAACTGGGCGAAGCACTCGCCTTTCTCGACCAGGTCTTGCTGGCGTCGTCGTCGCTGGCCGGCTTCGCGATGGACAACATGACGCGCGACGACGGCTGGCGTCTGCTGATCATCGGCCGACGTATCGAACGGCTGATCTTTCTCGCCAAAACGGTCGCCCACTTCCTGCGCCTGCAGTCGACCCGCGCACCGGGGGGGCTCGAGTGGTTGCTCGAACTGACCGACAGCATCATCACCTACCGTTCGCGCTACATGACGCAGCCCGAGCTCCTGCCAACGCTCGACCTGATCGTCTTTGACGATGCCAACCCGCACTCGGTGAGCTTTCAGCTGCAGATTCTGCTCCGTTACCTTGACCAGTTGGCGCGCTTACTCGGCGGCCCGCGTGAAGATGCACTGCCGTCGGTGCTGGAACGGCTGCAGGCCTTCGATCTTGCCAATTTCGAGGGCCAGAGCTTCGGCGACTGCCGTGCTTGCGACCCCTGCCTGCAACTGGCCGGCATTCTCGACGAGTCAGCAGCCGCCGCAGCCGCCCTTTCGGACCGCTTGGCGATGCGCTATTTCAGTCACGTCGGCGACGTCAGCCGCTACACCTTCACCTCTTGACCACCGTGACCTTGCCCGCCGCCCGCTACCATGTGGTTCATGAAACGACCTACCATTACGACAGCCCGGTTTCGCTGTCGCGCCAACTGCTGCACCTGACGCCGCGCGATTGCCCGTGGCAACGTTGCCTGGCACACCAGATCACCGTGTCGCCCGACGCCACCAGCAACCGCGAACGGCACGACAGCTTCGGTAATCCGGTCAGGGAACTGAGCATCGAGTTTCCCCACGACAGCCTCCAGGTCAGGGCCGAGAGCACCATAGAGGTATTGCCGCACCTGCCGGCTGACGCGCAGCTGGCACGCCTTGCCTGCTCACCGGAAGCAGTCGATGCCCGCGGCCGACAGACGGGGGAAGGCAGCTTGCACGCCTCACCGGCATGGGAAAAGGTGCGCGATGCGCTGGACTATGGATCGCGCCCGGTCCTGGTCGACGCCAGTCGCTTCCAGTTCGAATCTCCGCACGTGCGCGTGAAACACGAATTCGCCAGCTACGCCAGCAGCTGCTTCTCGCCACAAAGGCCGCTTCTGGAAGCGGTTCTGGCGCTGATGAGCCGCATCTACCAGGACCTGGAGTTCGACCCCGAAGCGACGACGGTAGCCACCCCCGTGCTGCAGGTACTGGCCGACAAGCGCGGCGTCTGTCAGGATTTTGCGCACCTGATGCTATCCTGTCTGCGCTCGCAGGGTCTGGCGGCACGCTATGTGAGCGGTTACCTGCTCACCCACCCGCCAGCCGGACAAGCGAGAATGGTCGGCGCCGACGCGTCACACGCGTGGATCTCCTTGTACTGCCCGGGACCGGGAGGAGGCTACTGGGTCGACTTCGATCCGACCAACAACCTGCTCCCCGACACCCACCACATCACGCTGACCTGGGGACGCGACTTCGCCGACGTATCACCGCTGCGTGGTGTCATTCTCGGCGGTGACGCGCACGAACTCGACGTTGCGGTGACCGTGACGCCGCTGCCCGAAGACGCAGACGGGTAGCGCCGCGGGCGAGACGCAACACCGGGTGTTGGGGCGAAGGCGCCAAGGCTACCAGACGATCTGTACTTCCTGAATCACCTGCGGGGTCGCACGCTGAATGGTGAACTTGATGCCCGCCACCTCGATTACCGTTCCGACTTTCGGGATTTCGCGGGCATTCTCGAGGAGAAAGCCCGACAAGGTATCGTAGTCGCCCTCGGGCAGCTTCAGTCCCAGTTTCTCGTTGAGCATCGACGGGTCGGCGCGGGCGCTGACCAGGTAGTCATGATGGCCAAGCTTCTTCAGCCACTCGGCCGGCTTCTCCTGGCGGTCATACTCGTCCTGCATGTCCTCCATGACCTCCTCGATGATGTCCTCGATGGTGATGATTCCTTCGGCACCGCCGAACTCGTCCATCACCACGGCCATCGCATCGCCGTCCTTGCGCAACTCGACGAGCATCGACTCGGCGCTCTTGCTGCCAGGAACATAGTGCGTCGGGCTGATGTAGGACTCGATCGAAGCAGACTCGTCCACGCCCAGCAGGTCCATCGTGTTGAGGACCCCGATGACGCGATCGATCCGCCCATCGAAGACGGGCAGACGGATGTGCGAGCCGGCGACTGCCAAACGAATCGCCTCACCCACCGTGCAGCTCTTCTCAACGGCATCGACGTCAATCAGCGGCACCATGACCTTTGAAACGGTCGCCTCCGAGAAATTGAACATGCGCCGGATCATGTTCTTTTCGATCAACTGGATATCACCGCCCTCGTGCGGCGGCATCTGCACCATGCTTTGAATCTGCTCGCGCAAGGTGAAGGGGTTGTGCTCCTCCGCACCACCGGCGAGCCGCGAAAGAACCTTCGACAGCGTCACGAAAACGATCAGGAGCGGGGAAAAGAGGATCGAGAAGAAGCGCAGCGCGTAGATCAGGTAGGGCGCCATGACGTCGGCGCGCTGCTGGAAGATGCTCTTGGGAACGATCTCACCGAACACCCAGATCAGGGGCGCGACGACGAGCACCGCCATCCAGCCACCGGCGTCGCCAAAGATGGAGATCATCATCGCGGTCGTGATCGTGGAGTTGGCGACCACGGCAATATTGGTCCCAACCAGCGTCGTCGACAGCAGCCATTCCGGCCGTTTCTCCAGCATATCGAGAGCCAGGCGAGCGCCCCGCGAACCCTTGGCCGCGTCGTGGCGCAGCTTCATGCGGTCGGCGCTGACGATGCCCAGCTCGGATCCGGAAAAGAAGGCTTCCGCGATCAGGCAGATAAACATGAACAGAACGGTGAGCCAGATATCCGCCATTTAGACGCCCTCCACTTTCTTTGCCGGCTCGACTGGAGCGTTTTCAGGCTCGGCAACCACCGCCATCGGGCTGCCAGGCGCCTCGCTCACGCCCGGGCTCTCGACGCTGGCGCTTACCTCTTCGCTGTCGCTCGCTTTTGCGGGTGGTTCGACCAGGACGCGGCTGATGCGGTTGAACTCGACGCTCTCGACGGTCAGCTTCATGCCACAAAGGACAATCGACGCGCCGGTTGCCGGCAGTTCGCCGAAGGCATCGAGCAAGGCACCGGCGATGGTCTCGGCGCCCTCGCAGTCGATGGTCACCGCGAAGGCCTGGTTGAATTCGTCCAGCGACATTCCGGCATCGATCAAGCGGCGGCCATCGTCGAATTCACTCACCAGGTGCCGGTCAGGGTCCTCACTGTCGGAAGGACTGCCAATCTCGCCGAAGACGCACTCCAGCAGGTCTTCCATGGTCACCAGACCGGTGACGCCGCCATACTCGTCCACGATCAGCGCGAAGGAGAGCTTGCGCTGGCGGAAGGTATGAAACAACTCCACCGCCGGCTTCGATTCAGGGAAGAAATTCGGCTGCCGCAAGAGCTTACGAAATGCGTGCGGATCACGTTCCAACCGGCCCAGGTCGACGCCCAGCAGGTCACGCGTGTGCAGGATGCCGAGGATGGTATCGCGACGCTCGCGAAAGATCGGGTAGCGCGACTGGCGGGTAGCCTTGATCTGCGCAATCAGCTCGGGCACCGATAGATCCGCGGACAGAAATTCGATGTCCGAGCGCGGCCGCATGATATCGCGCAGCGACTTGTTGCCAAAGTCGAAGATCTTTTCGATGTAGTGCGCTTCCTGGCTGTCCAGCGCACCTTCACCGACGGCGTCGGTGACCAGGGTACGGATCATGTCCTCGGTAACCAGATTGCCCTGCGAGCGCTGCTTGCCGACAACCAGGGTGATGAAGAACTCGGCGACATGGCGGATTACTTCGCGCAGCGGGGTGATCAGACGGGCAAAGAGATGGATTGGGCGGGCCTGGAAACTGGCAAAGGCGACGTTGTTGCGAATCGCCAGGACTTTCGGGGTGATCTCGCCGAACAAGAGCAGGATCGGCACCATCACCAAGAGATTGAGCATGTCGTTCTCCGCTCCGAACAGTTTGATGATCACCGCAGCGGAGATCACCGACGCAGCGACATTGACGAATTCGTTGCCAATGAGGATGGTCACGATAAGGCGGCGCGGCTCACTGCGCAGGCGCTCGATCAGATCAACACGCGGGTTCCTGGCCCTGCGCATCTGATCAAGGTGGAATGAACTCAGCGAAAAAAGCGCCGTTTCGGTACTCGAGAAAAAGCCCGAGAACACCAGCAGGACGACAAATACCCCCAGCTCCATCCAGAGTGCTGGATCCATTCTTTACCCCCAGAAACAAAGTGCGCGCAGCTCTTGAACAAACCGCCGGAAGCGCGAAATCCCCAGAAAGCGAGCCACACGGGCAATTCGGCAGAAATGCAATCGCCATGAACATGCGTTGTGTACAGAAATGCTGCCCGTGCGCGCGTACGGCCGCTGATTATCAGTGAGCGTGGTGGCGAAGTCAAACCGTACCGTCGACCGGACAATATTCGACGCGCCGATTGCTGCGCGCCCTGGATCTTCTCCAATTCGCGACAAGTCATGACGACAGAATTCTAACGACAGTTGCCAGCAGAGGCAGCGAGGCGCCGGGTGATCGCGTCCCGGCGGGCGCGAACATTGCGCCCGCCGGGCAACTCGTGTATCAACGCAAGAGTTGCCGTTTGCCACATCTTCGTTCATCGCAACCTCTGCCTGACCCACACCAGGAGCCATTTCACTGTGTCTGAAGCGTTCTTGCTGCTGATCATGCTCGCCGTCTCGGCCTTCTTCTCTGGCTCGGAGACTGCCCTCACGTCACTCTCCCGGGCACGTACCGAGTCGCTGCTCGCTGAACGACGCCTCGGAGCCAAGGCCCTGCACCGGATGAAGAGCAATCTCAACCGGACGCTGGTGATCATCCTAATCGGCAACAACCTGGTCAACACCGCCACCGCGACGCTGGCCACCGTGGTGGCCACCGAACATTTTGGCCACCTTGGTCCAGGCCTTGCCGTCGGCGGCATCACCCTGCTGCTGCTGGTGTTTGGCGAGATCACCCCGAAGACCTACGCCTCGCGCTACGCAATCGTCGTCGCGCTACTTGCGGCAAAACCGCTGGAAGTTCTTGGCAAACTGCTCTTTCCCCTGGTTTGGGCGCTGGAGACGCTCATCCACTGGATGCACAGCCTTACCAGCCCGCCCAAGGATCCCAGCGTCACCGAGTCGGAACTCATCGCGCTGGCCGCGCACGGCACCGAGGAAGGATCGATCGAGGCCGGTGAACACCTGATGATTCGGCGAATTTTCGATTTCAGCACGCTCCGCGCCAGCGACATCATGGTGCACCGCCACCAGATTTTCTCACTCGACGGCAATCGCGCCATCCGCAGCGCGCTGGACGAGATCATCGCCAGCTCGCACTACCGGATTCCGCTGCACTCCGGAAATCCGGAAGAAATCAACCACGTGATCACCCTGCAGACGGTGCTCCGCGAGGTCGCGCAAGGCAACCTGGACAAACCCCTCAAGGACATCGGCAGCGACCCGCTGTTCGTCCCGCCCAACCAGCCGATCGACAGCCTGCTGGACGTCCTCAAGGCGGACAAGGAGCGCCTGATGGTAGTGGTCAACGAGTTCGGCGCCCTGCTCGGTATCTTCACGCTGGAAGACGTTCTCGAAGAGCTGGTCGGCGACATCTATGACGACCAGGAAGCGCCAAGAGGAGACCAGGCGCTGCTCATGAAGCCAGGCGGGAACGAGCTGGTCGTCGACGGCACGACCGAACTGCGCGTCCTCGAGGGCTACTTCGGACAGGAGCTCAGCGGCAAGCCCTACGACTCGGCAAACCTGTGGATCATCACTCATCTCGAACGCATTCCGGCAGCCGGCGAGTGCGTCGTCCTCGAAGGCCTTGAGGTAAAGATCGAGCGGGCATCGCGGCGACGCATCCACGAAGTACGTATCCGCCGTCGGCCAACCGTTGCCTCCGGAGCAGAGGGCAAAGAGCCGGCGGGGAAAGAAAGCGACTCAAACGCGAGCGCGTAATGCCGCAGCACCTCTCTCTGATCAGCCGACGAGCGTAGCACCCACTCGCTGATTGCGAAATTGACTCTTGGCGGCGCATGGCAACCGTGTTTATAATGCGCGGCTAAGCTGTACCATGCCCACCTGAACCTTGGATGAGTCTATGCCTGCCATTCGTGTAAAAGAAAATGAACCGTTTGAAGTTGCCATCCGGCGCTTCAAGCGCACCGTAGAAAAAACCGGCCTGTTGACCGAACTCAGGGCTCGCGAGTTCTACGAGAAGCCCACCGCCGAGCGCAAGCGCAAGCTGGCCGCCGCGGTCAAGCGCCATCACAAGCGCATGCGCAGCCAGACCCTGCCTCCCAAGCTGTTCTAGAGATCGTAAGCGTTGCCGGCACGGCCGCCCGTCCATAGATGGGCGGCTTTTGGCGTTTCCGAAACGCCAGTATCCGCTGGCTGAGAAACTGCCGTCATGCACCAAGAACGTAAACCCGGAGGTTCCCGGCGATGACGCTCAAAGCGCGCATCAATGAAGACGTCAAGGCAGCCATGCGTGCCCGCAACGCGAAGACACTCGGCACCTTGCGTCTGCTGCTGGCAGCAATCAAGCAGAGGGAGGTCGACGAGCGCGTAGTGCTTGACGATGCAGCGGTCGTCGCGGTCATCGGCAAGATGCTCAAGCAACGCCGGGATTCGATTTCCCAGTATGCCGCGGCCGGCCGAAACGACCTCGCCGACGCCGAGCAATTCGAGTCCGAACTCCTCAGCGCCTACCTCCCCGCAGCTTTGCCGACGGAGGCGCTTGTCGCCGCCATTTGCGAGGCCATTGCAAGCACCGGCGCCGGCAGCCCTGCCGACATGGGCAAGGTGATGGCCGAGCTGCGGCCCAGGCTGAACGGGCGCGCCGACATGGGCGAGGTTTCGCGGCTCGTGAAAGCGCGCCTGGCTGGCACCTGAGTTCCTGCGCCACGACTGCCAACGGCCGCCCGCGGTGAATCCCGGATGATCCCGGACTCGTTCATTCAGGATCTGCTGCACCGTGTCGACCTCGTCGACCTGATCGACAACTACGTGCCGCTAAAGAAGACAGGCGCCAACTTCGCGGCATGCTGCCCGTTCCACGGCGAGAAATCCCCATCGTTCACGGTCAGCCCGAGCAAGCAGTTCTACCATTGTTTCGGCTGTGGCGCACATGGCAATGCCATCGGATTTCTCATGGCCTACACCGGCGCCGGCTTCGTCGAAACGATCAAGGAACTCGCCAGCAGCTGTGGATTGCAACTTCCCGACGATAAGGGACACGCCGGGCATAGCGGTGGTCCACGCCCGCAGGCGCTCGCCGAGCGCATGGCGCAAGCGGCAAAGTTTTATTACGGGCAGCTCAAGCGCTCCGAGAACGCAGTCCGTTACCTCAAGGAACGCGGCGTCAGCGGCGAACTGGCCCGCCGCTTCGGCATTGGCTATGCGCCCGCGGGAGGGAAGAGCCTGGCCACCGCCTTCGATGATTACGACAGCGCCGAGTTGCAACTCGCGGGGCTGGTCATAAAGAACGACGAGGGCCGCCTCTACGACCGTTTTCGGGACCGGATCATGTTTCCGATTGCCAACCAGAAGGGCGAGGTGATCGCCTTTGGCGGTCGGGTTCTTGGCGCCGGCGAACCAAAATACCTGAACTCTCCCGAGACTCCGCTGTTCGAGAAAGGCCGTGAGCTGTTCGGCCTGCCGCAGGCACGCACGGCCATACGCGCGACCGACACGGTGATTGTCGTCGAAGGCTACATGGATGTCATTGCCCTCGCCGAGCACGGAATTGGCAATGCCGTCGCCACGCTGGGCACTGCGACTACGGTCATCCACGTGCAGAAGCTGCTGCGCCAGGCTGACCGCGTGGTGTTTTGCTTTGACGGCGATGCGGCCGGCCGCAAAGCGGCGTGGCGCGCGCTGGAGAACAGCCTGGAAGTGCTCAGCGAGCAAAAAAGTATCGGCTTCGTCCTTCTGCCGGAAGGAGACGATCCCGACAGCCTGGTACGCAAGCGCGGTGAGCAAGCGTTTCAGCGAATGATCGTCGAGGCCACGCCGCTTTCCGACTTCCTTTTGCGCGAGCTGAGCAGACACTGCGACCTGGGCAGCGCCGAAGGGCGAGCCCGACTGGTCGCCGACGCCAAGCCCCTGCTTGGCCGGATGTTGTCACCCCTATTGAGGCTGCAACTCGTCAAACGCCTCGCGCAGATCAGCGGCTTCTCGCAAGCCGAGATAGAACGTCTGTGTTCCCTGCGAGCACTCGCCAGGCCAGCACCGGCCCGCGCGTCACGCCAGGCGCCCTCACTGTTGCGACCCTTGCTGCGCCTCCTGCTCCAGAAGCCTGCTCTGGCCGCGCGCTTGCCCCTCGAACTGCTCCCCGAGCGCTCGCCTGAAGCGCACGCCATTCGCCTGCTCTGCGCGACGATTACCGCCGTCGGCACGCAGCCACTCGCCTATCCGGCCCTGCTCGAAAAGCTGCGCGGCAGCGAGGACGAAACGCTGCTGCACGAAGCGGCGGCTGAACTAATGCGGGAGCCTTTTGCCGAAGACGAGATCGACAGCGAATTCGACGGTGCGCTCGCCCAGCTGCTGGAAGGTGAGCACAAACGGGCCTTCGCGCGACTGCAGGACAAGATCCAGAAGCTTGGCGTCGCTGGGCTGTCGAACGAGGAAAAGCAGCAGTACCTGCAAGCGCTCAGCGCGCGCAGCAGAGGCAGCCAGGCTGTCTAAGATATGATAGAATTTAGAGTTTTTCCAGTATAACGCTATCCGGGAATTGGTCATGGCAAGGGAAAAGGCGGCAACTACGAAGGCGACAAAAGCGAAGGCAGCGGCGGATCTATTGGCACAGGTTGGCAACCAACCGGCTCCGATAGACGACGAAACGCGCAAGACGCGGTTGAAGACGCTGATCAAACTCGGCAAGGAGAGGGGTTTTCTGACCTACGCCGAAATCAACGACCATCTGCCCGATGATGTCGTCGATGCTGAGCAGATTGAAAGCATCATCAGCACCTTCAACGACATGGGAATCCAGGTCTACGATGAGGCCCCCGACGCTGAAACGCTGCTGATGTCGGACTCTGCGCCGGCGGCCGGCGCGGACGACGCTGACGTCGAAGAACAGGCGGAACAGGCGCTGTCGACCGTCGACTCCGAGTTCGGCAGGACGACCGACCCGGTGCGCATGTACATGCGCGAGATGGGTTCAGTCGAACTGCTCACCCGCGAAGGCGAGATCGAGATCGCCAAGCGCATCGAAGACGGCCTCAAACACATGGTCCAGGCGATCTCGGCCTGCCCGACAACGATCGCCGAAATCCTCTCTTGCGCAGACCGGATCGCGCGTGAGGAAATGCGCATCGAGGAGTTGATCGACGGGCTGATCTACCCCGAGGGCGAAAGCGCTCCGGACGGTCCCGCCGACGATGACGACGATGGCGACGACGACGACAGCGGAGACGACGACGAAGACGACGATGAGGACGACAACAGCGAAGCGGCCGAGGGTGCGGCGGCCGCGGCCTCGTTGCTCAAGCTCAGAACGGAAGGACTGGCGCGCCTCGAGCTTATTCGCGAGCACGACAGCAAGGCGCAGGCACTGCTGGCCAGGAAGGGCTCGCAGGACAAGGCCTATCTGAAGCTCCAGGAACAGATCTCTGACGAAATGATGGGCATTCGCTTCACGTCGAAAACCATCGAGCGCCTCTGCGACACGGTGCGCGCGATGGTTGAGGAAGCGCGAACCTGTGAACGGAAGATCCAGAGAATCTGCGTGGATACCGTCCGCATGCCACGCCCGCATTTCATCAAGGTCTTCCCGGGCAATGAGCTCAACCTCGACTGGGTGGACGTCGAAATCGCGGCAGCGGGAAAGACCTACGCCGCGATCCTCACCCGCAATGCCCCGAACATCACCGAAGAACAGCGCAAACTGCTCGCGCTGCAGGACCGCATCGGCATCCCGCTGAAAGAGCTCAAAGACATCAACAAGCAGATGTCGACTGGAGAAGCGAAGGCTCGTCGCGCCAAGCGCGAGATGACTGAAGCCAATCTCCGCCTCGTGATCTCGATCGCCAAGAAATACACTAACCGCGGCCTGCAGTTCCTCGACCTGATCCAGGAGGGCAACATCGGCCTGATGAAGGCGGTTGACAAGTTCGAATACCGTCGCGGCTACAAGTTTTCGACCTACGCCACCTGGTGGATTCGCCAGGCAATCACCCGCTCGATCGCTGATCAGGCACGAACCATCCGTATCCCGGTGCACATGATCGAGACGATCAACAAGATGAACCGCATCTCCCGGCAGATTCTCCAGGAGACCGGCCTTGAAGCCGATCCGGCGACGCTGGCCAAGAAAATGGAGATGCCGGAAGAGAAAATTCGCAAGATCCTCAAGATCAGCAAGGAACCGATCTCGATGGAAACGCCGATCGGCGACGACGACGACTCGCATCTGGGCGATTTCATCGAGGATCAGGCAACGCTCGCACCGACCGAGGCAGCCCTCTACTCAAGCCTGCGCTTCATCACGAAGGATGTGCTGGACACGCTGACACCCCGTGAAGCGAAGGTGCTGCGTATGCGCTTCGGTATCGAAATGAATACCGACCACACCCTGGAAGAAGTCGGCAAGCAGTTCGACGTCACCCGCGAGAGGATTCGTCAGATCGAAGCCAAGGCACTGCGCAAACTCCGCCACCCGTCGCGTTCCGACAAGTTGCGCAGTTTCCTCGACAACGGCAACAGCTAGGACACTTCGGCGCGAGCGATGAAGGGGGCTTCGGCCCCCTTCGTGCGTTTGCGGCCTGCCCGTCCCCCGACGAGGAGGGCCTTCTTGCCGTAAACCGCCGGCGACGGTCAGCGCTTCGAGGCCCCCGTGCGTTAGTTGCGGGTAACGATAATCAAAGGTCTCGAATGAAATTGACACGCTTCGCTTGCGCAGCACTTCTCGCGGCCACCGCTGCCCCTGCTTTCTCTTCCAACCTTGGGGTGTCGGTAAGCATCGGCCAGCCAGGCTTCTACGGCCGCGTCGATGTCGGCGCCTTCCCGCAACCGCAAGTCGTCTATCGGCAACCGATCATCGTCGAGCGGCGTCGCTTTGCCGGCCAACCGCTCTATCTACACGTGCCCGCGCACCACGCCAGGCAATGGCACAAGCACTGTCGCAGCTACAACGCCTGCGGAGAGCAGGTCTACTTAGTGCAAAATGACTGGTACCAGCGCGATTACCTGCCGCAGCACGTGCAGCGGATCGAGCATTACCCTCGCTATGACGGCCAGCGGAAGGCCGACCGCGAAAGCTATCGCGTTGATCACGGCCACGAGCGGCGTCGCGACGATGGCCAGCGTGGTCGTCAATAGAGCCTTGTCACGCGTACAGATGGCGTCCGGTTCGCGAGCCCAGCCGGCAACTCGCCGATGATCGAATCCATCCTCCTTACCGCCACGCGAATCGCCACCTTCCATCAGCAGCAGCCGCTGACCAACGCCAGCGGTTTCTTCTTCATGCGTGAGGAGCGGCTGTTCCTGGTCACCAGTCGGCATGTGCTGTTCGATGAACCAAGCCAGCACTTCCCGGATCGCATCGAGATCGACCTGCATACCAACCCGGAGAATATCGCCGCCGCTACCGCATTCTCGATCCCCCTGTACGCGTACGGCGAGCGAGTCTGGCGACAGGGACAGGATACAGCGGGAGAGATCGACGTCGCTGTTGTCGAAATCGAGCGCCGTGCGCTGCCGGAAAAACTGCTATACCGTGCCTTCACGCCGCAGCACCTGCCGGGGCGCTTCGATCAGGTCGAAGTAGGCAGCTCATTGCTGGTCGTAGGCTTCCCGCTGGGTTTCCAGGACAGTCTGCATCACATGCCGGTGGTCCGCCAGGCGATCGTCGCTTCTTCCTTCGGGCTGCGTTTTCAGGGGGAAGGGTACTTCCTCACCGACGCACGCACGCACCGCGGGACCAGTGGCGCACCGGTGGTCATGCGCGTCGCAGCACGCGAGTTCGTATCTGGCGAGCTGCCGTGGATGCTGCTCGGCGTCCACTCCGCGCGCCTAGACGTCGGCTTACGCGACCCGTACCAGGACGAGGCGCTTGGGCTCAACTGCGCCTGGTACGCCGACATCCTGCTGACCTTGACCGAACGCTGAGTGCGGGTTTCGCCAATGCTAGCACCACCCGCCTCCACACCTCGCCGACACACCGGCCATGGCGGTCGCGCCGGCTGGCTACCTTGCGGAGCTGGCGACCTCGGCAAGCTTCTGCTCGATTCTGGCCAGCGGGATCGCGCCGGGGATACGCTCGCCATCGGCAAAGAAGACTGTCGGTGTGCCATTGATGGCTAGCTTACGGCCCGTTTCTACGCTTTTCTTCACCGCCGTGGTATCGCAATCGCCCTTTCCGCCCGGTGCCTTGCCATCGATCATCCAGTCGTTCCAGGCCTTAACCTTGTCAGCAGAGCACCAGATCTGATTGGATTTTTCCAGCGAATCCGGCGAAAGGATCGGGTAGAGGAAGGTGTAGATGGTCACGTTTTCCAGCTTGGTGATTTCTCTTGCCAATTTCTTGCAGTAGCCACAGTTGGGATCCTCAAAGGTCGCGAAGACACGTTTTCCGTCACCGCGCACCTGCTTGATCGCCAGAGACAGGGGTAGATCCGAGAACTTGATCGCGGTGAGTTTCTGCATCCGCTCGGTCGTCACATTCTTCATCGTCTTGCCGTCGATCAAAGAGCCGACAAGCAAGGCCGAAACCTTCTCGTCGGTGTAGACAATCTGGCCGTCCGCGTAGACTTCATAGAGCCCGAGATAGGGGGTCTTGGTGACGCTGGTCACCGGCGCGCCAAGCTTGCCTTCGAGCGCCTTCTTGACGCTTGCCTCGTCTGCCAGGGTGGGCAGGCTGAGTGCGGCAGCGACGGCAAATGACACGAGTTTCATAGACATCTGGTTTCTCCGGGGTTGGGATACGGGCGTTTCAGAGGGCGCCGATTGCGTAGCGCACAAGAGCGTTCTTTAGGACTGGCAAAGCATTCGTCAGGTTCATTCCCAGGTTGCGCAAGGGCTTCAGAGCCGGCAAGTCGTCACGGAAAAGCTTGTGCAAGGCGTGGGTCGTGGTCTGCATGAGCAGGGTTTCCTCGCGCCGTTCGCGTTGATAGCGAAGCAGCAGGCGCTCGTTGCCAATGTCCTGCCAGTCGGGCGTGCTGGCGAGCAGGGCGGCGAGCACCTTGGCATCCTGGTAGCCGAGGTTGATGCCGTGGCCGGAAAGCGGATGGATGCCATGCGCTGCATCGCCAATCAGCGCCAGCCTGGGGGCGACGATTCGCGGCACCTGCATCAGGCGAAGTGGGAACGCCGCCGGTGGGGTGAGCAACCGCAAGGCGCCCAACTGGTGGTGACCGGCAGCGGCGACGCGGGCTGCCAAAGCCTCTGCAGGCATGGCGAGCAGCGTTTTCGCATGCTCATCGGGCGTCGACCAGACGATTGAGATGCGATCCCCCGCCAGCGGCAACCAGGCAAGGACCCCGTCCGCACGAAACCACTGCCGCGCAATGCCGCCGTGCGGGCGTGCACATTCGAAATTGGCCACCAGGCCCATCTCGCCATAAGGGGTGTTGATCGCCGGCAGGGCAAGCGCTTCACGTATCCAGGAGTCGCGTCCGTCGGCGCCAACCAGCAGTTTTGCCGAAAGCGTGTCGCCATTGGCAAGGGTCAGCGCGGCGGCGGCAGGACCCATCGTCAATGACTGCGGGACAGCGGGATAGCAGAGGCTGAGATTGCCCTGCCGCTTGGCGTTTTCCCAGAGCTCGCAGGCCATCAGCGACGACTCCAGAATCCAGCCCAGTTCCGGGAGGCCAGTCTCATACGCTGAAAACTCGAGCTCGGCACGATCATCGCCGAAAATCTTCATGACATGGATGGGAGCAATCCGCTCGGCCGCCAGATGCTTCCAGACGCCAATCTCTTGCAGGAAGACGGCGTTGGCCGGCGACAGCGCATAGACACGGGCATCCCAGCCTGCCGGCCGCAGCGGCGGGCGCTGCTCGACAAGGCCGATCCTGAGCCGTGTGTCGCGCAGCGCACAAGCCAATGAAAGACCAGCCAGGCCGCCACCTACAATAAGAACGTCGAACTCGCTAGCTTGCATGCAGATGGGGCTCGGAAGAAATGCGCTCGTCAAACGAGCCAGATTTTACAAGTGCGGCCAAGAGTGTGAGAAGCTGACAGTAATGAACTCGCTCGCCAAACAAGCTGCTCACCTTTACTTCCCGGCGATTGTTCGTTCGGAGCATGATTCTCCGCTTGACGCGCTGGTCGCCGCGTGTGTCCCGCGGCCCGAGGCAATGAATCTGGTCGCGGCGTCCTGGGCCGACAGCGAGTCGACCTGCCTGCTGGCAGTGGTTGACGGCGGCCGCCCGGTTGTCGTGTTGCGTACGCAGGCCGGGCGTTGGGCGGCGTGCAATGCCTTTCTCGGCAGCCTCCATGCTACGTGGCAGGGAGCTGATCGGCAGCTGAGAAAAGGGCGCCAACGCCAAGTCTACGTCGTCAGCGTCCAGAAGGGGCGAATTCACAGGCCCGTGCCGGAAGACCTTCTTGCCGATCCTGTCCTAGGCGGCGAAGACGATTCGGCGTCAGCGCGAGGCAGCACTGCCAAACACGGGCCCGCGGAGAAAATGCGCAAGTAAACGGCGGCGGCGCCCCGCGAGCCGCCGCCGGTGAGCGATGCTTGAAGGATTCCGGCTAGCCCTTGAGGCACTCGCTCATGAAGGCCTTCCGCTCGTCGCCTTTGAGCGCCTTGCTGCCAGCCGTGGCGTTGCAGGCCTTCATCTTGTCCTGCTGACTACTCTTCGCCGGTCCGGCGGCTGCTGGAGCGGCTGCTGGAGCGGCTGCCGGAGTTGCCGCCGCCGGAGCCTTCTTGAGACAATTGCTCATGAACTGCTTGCGGCCGTCGCCAGCCAAGGCCTTTTCCTTGGCCTCCGCGTTGCAGGACTTCATCTTTTCCTGCTGGGCCTTCTGGGCTTCCGAGGGTTCTTTCTTCCCTTCGGCAGCAAAGGCACCGCCGGTAGTGAAAACGAGAGCGACAAGAGCGATCCAGCCTTTCATCGGGGGTTCTCCTTGGTTGAGGAAACCCCGCAATTAGGCCACTGCTACAGGTCTTCGTCAAGCAAGGCCTGCTGTTGACGGTCGATGAAGTCTCCCATGCTATCGATCCCTCGTAGCTGCAGGATGCTGTTGCGGACCGCCGCTTCAAGCAGGACGGCAATGTTCCGGCCGGCAGCAACCGGGATGACGACCTTTCGAATCGGCAAACCAAGGATATCCTGTGCCTGGGCGTCGAGCGGCAAGCGCGGACCGTCGGTCCCGCTCAGCGGCCTTTGCAGGTGGGCGATCAGCTTGAGTTTCATTTTCCGGCGCGACGCCGTCTCGCCGAAAATGGTACGTATGTTAAGCAAGCCAAGGCCGCGCACTTCCAGATAGTCGCGCAACATACTGGGGCAGCGACCTTCGATCGTCGTTGGGGCGATGCATGCCAGCTCGACGACGTCGTCAGCGACCAGTCCATGGCCGCGCGAAATCAGCTCCAGCGCCAGTTCGCTCTTACCGACACCAGAATCTCCGGTAATCAGGACGCCCATCCCGAAAACGTCCATCAGCACGCCATGCATCGATGTCGAACCTGCCAGGCGGCGTGAGAGATAGATGCGCAGCAAGTCGATCACCGCCGAACACGGCTTCGAGCTGACGAACAGGGGTGTTTGCGTCGACTCGCAACCATCACGAATCGCCGGCAGGATATCAAGATTGTCGGCGATGATCAGCGCCGGCGGCTTGGCCGCCATCAACTCCCGCACCTGCTGACGCAGGCGTTCAACGGTAACTCGTTGCGCCCAGGCGTGCTCAGCCCGGCCGATAACCTGTAAACGCTCAGGGTGAATCAGGTTGAGATGACCAACGACATCGGCGCCATAATTACTCTGCTCTTTGAGCTCGATCTGGCGGTCGACGCCGACTGCCACAACCCAGGACAGCTTCAGTTTCTCCCGGTGATCCTCATAGAGCTGGATCACGCTGAACTGACGCACGGCGTTCATGTTCCGTCGGCAAAGATCTGGCGAACAGTATTCGAGTCGATGGCGCTGGAAAGAGCTTCCCGGCACGCGCGGTCGGAGAAGTGCTGCGCCAGCTCAGAGAGGATTTGCAAATGCTGCTCGGTCGCCACTTCGGGAACCAGCAGGACAAACAACAATGAAACCGGCTTGCCATCCGGAGAATCGAAGGGCACCGGCGCAGCCAGCCGCAGGAAAGCGCCGGTGGCATCCTTCAGACCTTTAATCCGACCATGCGGGATGGCCACACCCTGCCCAAGCCCAGTCGAGCCGAGCTTCTCGCGCGCGAACAAACTGTCGAACACCGTGCTGCGCGCGATGCCGAGGTAGTTTTCAAAAAGAAGCCCCACGTGTTCAAAGACGCGTTTCTTGCTGCTGGCGTCGAGATCAAGAATGATATTTTCGAGGGGAAGTAACTGGGTAATCTGGCTCATGCGACAAAAACCCGAAAAAGGCTGACGTGGATTAGTTCAAACGTGGAAGCGCACGGGCTGGCCGGCGGTTGCTGCCGACGCTGCCGTGCGCAGACTATACATCTTTCACTCGACGACGATGTGGTCGATGATCTTGCTCCCGCGGTGATGATCCTGCAACTTCTGCTTGTACTTCTGGACCTGGCGCTCAAGCTTGTCGACCAAGCCATCCACTGCGGCATAGAGGTCCTCGTCGACCGTCTCGACATAGACGTCCTTGCCAGCCAGGTGAACGGTCACTTCTGCTTTCTGCTTCAGTTTTTCCACCGACAGAATCACGTTCACGTCTATCACGTTATCGAAATGACGGGTGATTCGCTCGAGTTTGCCAGTGACGTAGTCGCGCAGCGCCGGGGTGATCTCGAGGTGGTGTCCACTGACTTGCAGGTTCATGATGTGGCTCCTTCTTCTAAATGGACTTGCGTAAGTTGACCGGCGGAATGTTGAGCGCCTCGCGGTATTTTGCTATCGTACGCCGCGCAACGACAATGCCCTGCTGGCCAAGGACTTCGGATATCTGGCTATCCGAAAGAGGCTTCTTCGGTTCTTCGGTGCTGATCATCTGCTTGATCAACGCACGAATGGCCGTTGCTGAGCACGCCCCGCCAGCCTCCGTGCCGACGTGACTGCCAAAGAAATACTTCAGTTCAAAAATCCCGCGCGGCGTTGCCATGTACTTCTGCGTGGTTACCCGCGAGATGGTCGACTCGTGCAGCCCCAGCACATCGGCGATTTCGCGCAAGACCAGCGGCCGCATCGCGACTTCACCGTGATCAAGAAACTGGCGTTGCCGTTCGACGATAGCCTGCGCCACACGCAGGATGGTGTCAAACCGTTGTTGCACATTGCGGATCAACCAGCGCGCTTCCTGGAGCTGACCGGCCAGCCCGGAGCCCCGCTGTCGGGAGAGGATCTGGGCGTAGAGACTGTTGATCCGCAGACGTGGAAAGGCGTCGGCGTTGACGCTTACCGACCACTGTCCCCGCACTTTACGTACCACCACGTCGGGCGAGATGTAGCGTGTGTCCTCCGAAGCGTACTGTGCGCCGGGCCGCGGATTCAGGCTGCAGATCAACAGGTGTGCTGCACGCAGAGCATCGTCATCGCAGCCTGTCTGCTTCTTGAGTTTGACAAAGTCATGGCTGGCCAGCAGCTCCAGACAGTGACGAACGATATCGAGCGCCAGCGTACGCGTCTGATCAGCGGGCAAGGCTTCGAGCTGCAGCGCGAGGCATTCCTGCGCGCTGCGCGCACCAACGCCGGTGGGGTCGAAATGCTGCAGGTGATTGAGCGCGATTTGCAATTCTTCAGGCTCGATCTCCAGCTCCGCCGGCATGGCTTCGGCAAGCTCCACCAGCGACTGGGTCAGATAGCCGTCATCGTCGAGCGCATCGATCAAACAGCGCACCAACACGCGGTCACGGTCGGGAAGGGTCATCAGTCCGAGCTGCCACAACAGATGTTCGCGGAGGGAGACGGTCGCCGCCTGGACGTCCTGGTAGTCGCTGTCCTCGTCGTCGAAAGAGGCCGATGCACCGTGCTGCCCGTTGTCGTCACCGGGCCAGATTTCGTCGTCGGAAAACGACTGTTCACTGTGCTCCGAGAGTTCGGAGTGCTCGGAGCGCTCGTCCGTCGCTACCGGGTCGGCAGCCTCTTCCTCATTTCCGCCACCGCTTGTTGCCGCGTCCGAGCGAGCATACTCGTCTTCGCGCTCAAGCAGCGGGTTCTCCAGCAAGTACTTTTCGAGCTCTTGTTCGAGCTCGATCGTCGACAGTTGCAGCAGCCGAATCGATTGCTGGAGCTGGGGGGTCAGTGCGAGATGCTGAGTAAGCTTGAGCTGGAGGGACGGTTTCATTTACAGAACCGGGGAAGTCGCCGCATTGTCGTGGGGAAACTGCCCATATGGTTCTCGAATTGTGGCTGAAAAACCGGCGTGCTCAGAGGCGGAAATTCTCACCCAGATACACCTTCCGGACGTTTTCATTATAAATGATTTCCTCAGGCCGACCAGCAGCCAGGACGCTCCCTTCGTTGATGATGTAGGCGTGATCACAAATGCCCAGGGTTTCGCGCACGTTGTGGTCGGTGATCAGTACACCGATGCCGCGCCCCTTGAGGAAACGGATGATCTTCTGGATATCAAGCACGGCGATCGGGTCGACACCGGCAAAGGGCTCATCAAGGAGAATGAAACGTGGCGCGGTGGCCAGGGCGCGCGCGATCTCGACGCGCCGACGCTCGCCACCCGAGAGTGAAGTTGCCGGGCTCAGACGAAGGTGGCTGATATGCAGCTCTTCGAGCAACTCCACGGTACGCGCCTCGACTTCGGCGGCCGACAGCTTCTGTAGCTCGAGGACCGCCATGATGTTTTCACTGACGGTGAGCTTGCGAAAAACCGAGGCTTCCTGTGGCAGATAGGAGAGGCCCAGTCGGGCACGCTTGTGCATCGGCAAGTGCGTGAGCTTCTGCCCATCGAGACTAACGTCACCGCCATCGCAGGCAACCAGGCCGACGACCATGTAGAAACAGGTCGTTTTGCCGGCGCCGTTCGGGCCGAGCAGACCAACGACTTCCCCGCTGACCACTTCGAACGAGACATCATGCACCACGGTACGCGACTTGTAGCGCTTCTTTAGGCTTTGGGTGGAAAGTGTGCTCTGCGTATCGGACATTTCTCAATCGTTTTCAAAGTCGCCGCGCAGTACGCGTCGGATGGTTTCAGCGGAAAATCCTCGGCCAGCCAGAAAGCGCATCTGGCGGCTGCGCGCCACGGCATCGTCGGCGGCTGCCCCTGACTGACGGGCAAACCTCCGCTGCCAGACGCGACACGCCCGGGCCAGCTCGTCTTCACCCGTCGCCAGCGCAGCACTCACCAGATCGGCGGCAACGCCTTTCGAGCGCAACTCGAAAACCAGCTGCGCATCACCTACGCGCCCAGCACGGGCGTTTACCCGCGCCAGCGCATAACGTTCGTCGGACAGCAGGCCGCTTGCAGTGAGGTCATCGAGCAAGGCCTGCAAGGTCTCCGTTGACTGCGCATGCGGCGCCAGCTTCTGGGCAAGCTCACGGCGCGCGTAATCGCGCCGCCCGAGCATGCGCAGAGCCCGCTCACGCAAAACGTCGCCCACCGCGGTGCACTAGGCGGCCGCGGCGGCCGTCTTCACCGGCGGCGAGGGGACGTTCACGGCAGCGCGAATTTTTCCTTCTATCTCCTCGGCGATCTGCGGCTTGCCCTTCAGATACTCGCGTGCATTGTCCTTGCCCTGGCCTATTTTCTCGCCGTTGTAGGCATACCAGGAGCCTGATTTCTCGACCAGCTTGTGCAGCACCCCAAGTTCGATGATTTCGCCTTCACGCGAGATTCCCTCGCCATAGAGGATATCGAAGATGGCTTCCCGGAAGGGTGGCGCGACCTTGTTCTTGACAACCTTGACGCGCGTCTCGTTACCGATGACCTCGTCGCCCTTCTTGATGCTGCCGATACGGCGAATGTCGAGACGTACCGAGGCGTAGAATTTGAGTGCATTGCCACCGGTGGTCGTCTCCGGACTGCCGAACATGACGCCGATTTTCATGCGAATCTGGTTGATGAAGATCACCAGGGTATTGGTACGGTTGATGTTGGCGGTCAGCTTGCGCAGCGCCTGACTCATCAGACGTGCTTGCAGGCCGGGCAGGGAATCGCCCATCTCGCCTTCGATCTCGGCCTTCGGTACCAGCGCGGCCACCGAGTCGATGACGACCACATCGACGCTGGCGGAACGCACCAGCATATCGGCAATTTCCAGCGCCTGTTCGCCAGTATCGGGCTGAGAGATCAGCAGTTCGTCAAGGTTCACACCAAGCTTCTGCGCATAGCCCGGGTCGAGCGCGTGCTCGGCGTCGATGAAAGCGGCCGTACCACCGAGTTTCTGCATTTCGGCGATGACCTGCAGCGTCAAGGTCGTCTTGCCCGAGGATTCCGGACCATAGATCTCGACCACTCGGCCACGCGGAAGACCTCCGATTCCGAGAGCGATGTCCAGCCCCAGCGAGCCGGTGGAGACGACCGGGACATCGGTCACCACGCTGCCCTCGCCCATTTTCATGATCGAGCCCTTGCCAAACTGCTTTTCGATCTGGGCCAGCGCCGCAGCCAGCGCCTTTGCCTTGTTGTCGTCCATTGCCAGTCCCCTTGCTTGAGTGAGCGGAATTATCCCATGTTCGAAGGCAGCGAAGATGCCAAGCTCCGCAGCAACACGGACTGTCATTATATACAGTGAATGGGGAGCAGTCAGCCTTTGCGGACGGCAAGGCGAAGCGGGTGGTTGGTATTCGGCTGTTCAGACGGCGCGAACGAGGCGATTTTCCAGGAGTTCTATCAGCAACAAGAGCTCGCGCACCGCACCCGAAGCAAAGCCCTTTCGCGCGCCATCACGGTTGTCGCGCAGGAGCCTGTTCAGGTAAGCCAGGCATTCTGGCGAGCCCCAGGTCCGCGAAATCTCCCTTGTAATGCGTACCTCCCGCCCCAGTGTTGGCAAGCGCGGCAGGAGTTGGTCGATGGAGGCCACTTGCTCAGCACCAACGGGAGCCATGAGCCCGGGAGCTTCGCCGACCAACTCCCATTCTGGCGCAGCAACGTTGAAATGGCGTCGCAGTCGCAGGCCCAGCGCTTCGAAAGCCTGACGCTGCCCATTCTCGCGATAGAGTTCGATAAGTTTCAGCCACGGGGTCAGCGCCACGCGCGGATGGGCACTGACGAACTCCTCCAGTGCCTGTTCCGCGCCTCGCGTCCGTCCGAAGGAAGCCATGATCTCGGCAAGTTCGAGGGCCGCAGCAAGCTCCGCGTCGTCACCCTGCGGGCACGGCGGGGCGGGCTTAACCGACACGCTGTCGGTAACCGGACCGACATCGGCAAGCACGCCGCTGTCGCTGTCGCTCTCGGCGAGTGGAGCATCCGGACTGCTGCCCGCCTGGAGTTCCCAACCGGAATCGTCGCTGGTGTCGAGCGGCAGGTCGGCGACGGCGGGGATCAGCTGCGGCTCGGCGCGCCAGCCCGCACGACGGCCAAACAGCCAGCTCAAGCCGCCAATCAAGCCGAGCAGGGCCGCCAGTTCGAGCCACCAACCGCCCTTTTCCAACCCTGCCGCTGCGCCCAGGTGCGGTGTCAGCGACCGGGGAGCTGCTGCTGGCGTAGCCCGCGGCGAAAGGTTTGGCGACGCTGGTGGAGAAGGCGTCCCGGTTCCCCTCTGCAGATCGGCAAGCACCGCCTCCAGGTGACTCAGTTGCTCGGCAACGGCCAACTGCTGCTCGGCCTGCGCGTAAAGCGCCGACAGTAGCCTGTATTCCGTACGCAACATTGAGCGCTGACCGTCGCTCGCCTGGCCGAGCAAGGAAGTCGACAGACGCGAACTCAAACGCAAGGGAGGTTGTTCGGCTCCTGCTGAGCGGTAATCAGCGTCCGCGTCGGCGAAGATGAGCAGACGATCTGCCGGGCCAAGTTCAAGCGACACTTTCCGGAGGCGCGGATTCTCGCCGCGCGAGGCGGAATGTCGATCCGGGATGGCCGCGTAACCCTTGCCGACAAAAGCCGCGTTGGCCAGAAACGCCGTCGGCGAAGCAAGTGCGGCCGGAGCGGTCGCCTGGCCGGAACGGAGACCGCCGCGGTCCCCCACTGCCAGGGCGACAATCGACAGCAGCGAAGAAATACCCCATAAAGCCGCAGGAATCGTGATTATCGCGCGCATGTTCGGGAAGGAAGACAGGGCAGATTCTGGTTACTCATTCTATTCCAAGGCGCCCGTTCCTGCCGCGAATATCTGCCCGAATTCGTTGTTTTACCAAGGCGCTAGGGCTCGTCTCGCGATACGCTCCCGACCAACCTCAGCCCGGTTGCCGCGCGGCCCGCTGCAACACACCCTGGAGGGCATGCGCCACCGATTGTGCGCGTACCGCTGCCCGCTCTCCGGCAAAGCAGCGCCTTTCCGTATCGAGTCGCCCTTGCGGTCCTGCCCAGGCAAAGCAGACGGTCCCCACTGGCCGGCTCGGAGAGCCGCCACCCGGACCGGCGACGCCAGTGATCGCCAGCGCCCAATCGGCACGACTGCAGCGCAGCGCGCCCAGCGCCATGGCCGCAGCAGTCGCCTCGCTCACCGCCCCCTGTGCGACAAGCAGTTCGGCGTCGACACCGAGCATTTCTATCTTGGCCTCGTTCGAATAGGTGACGAAACCGCGCTCGAACCAGCGCGAGCTGCCGGCAATCGCCGTCGCGCACTGTCCCACCCAGCCACCGGTGCACGATTCGGCGGTCGCCAGGCACTCCCCGTTGGCCAGCAACAACTCGCCGACTGCAGCAGCGAGGGCTTCGAGCGAGCGCTGATCGCAAACCTTCATGCCAGCACGAAGCGCAGGATCGCCAGCACCAGCACGGTATAGCCGGCAGCGACCAGGTCGTCAGTCATTACTCCGAAGCCATTCTTTACCTGTTCGTCGAAGTAGCGCGCCGGCTGCGGTTTGCTGATGTCGAAAAAGCGGAACAGACAGAAAGCGGTGGTCTGCCACAACCAGTGCTGGGGACAGAACAGCAACACCAGCCAGAAGGGAACGATCTCGTCCCAGACAATGCTGCCGTGATCGACGACCCCCAGGTCGATCCCCGTCTTGTGCACTGCCAGCACGCCGCCGACGAAGCAGACGACAATGAAACCGAGCAGCTCGAAGTCGCTCATGTACGGACGCAACAGCGCGAACGAAAGCCAGCCGAAGAGCGTGCCGACAGTCCCCGGCGCCCGCGGCGACAAGCCACTGCCAAAGCCACAGGCGACCAGGTGCGCGGGATGCGCCATGAGAAATTGCACGCCAGGAGAAGCGGGGCTAGCCAAAGTGGTCGAATCCTTTGCCGTCGATGGCCATTGCCTGCCCGTCGTCGTCGAGCAGCGTCAGGCGGGTGTTCGCCGCGTCGACTATCCGGCCAAAGCGCCAGAGCGGCAGATCGAGCTCGGCAGCGAGTGCGGCCAGTTCGAGTCGCCTTTCCGGCAGGGCCGAGAACACCAGTTCATAGTCGTCGCCCCCTGCCAGCTGACACTGGCGCGCGAACGCCGGGTCGACTCCTGCGGGCCTTGACGGAAGCTGTGCCGCGCCGACTTCGGCGGCGACCGCCGATCGATCCAGGATGTGGCGGAGGTCGGCGAGCAAGCCATCCGAAACGTCGATGGCCGCGTGCGCCAGACGACGCGAGCGCAATTCGAGTCCCAGTTCGACGCGCGGCAGGGGCTGTTGCAGTGCGGCCAGACAGCGTTTGGCAAGCGCTTCCTTGAGCTGTACGCGCCCCTGCAGACAGGCCAGCCCCATCGCCGCCAGGCCAGGCCAGCCGGAAACCCAGAGATCGTCACCCGGCAAAGCCCGATCGCGACGCAGCGCCTCGCCGACGGGAAGTTCACCCAGCACCGTGAAACACAGGTTGAGCGGACCGCGCGTCGTGTCGCCGCCGACCAGGTCGACGCCATAGCGACTGGCGCAGGCAAAGACGCCTTCCGAAAACGCCGCCAGCCACTCGGCACGCGCCTCGGGCAGGCTTCCGGCAAGCAGGGCCCAACGCGGCTTGGCGCCCATCGCAGCGAGGTCGGAAAGGTTGACCGCCAGCGCTTTCCAGCCGAGTTGCCTGGGGTCCGTGCCGGGCAGGAAATGGCTTCCTTCAACCAGCATGTCTGTGGTTATCGCCAGTTCGCAGCCTGCGGACGGCGCCAGCAGCGCGCAATCGTCACCGGGGCCGAGGACCGCTTGCGGCGTCGGCCTGGAAAAGTACCTCCGGATCAGTTCAAACTCGCTGGGCATCCCCATTTCCTTGCACCTGCACGACTTGCCGGACTTGCCGGACCTGCCCGGCGACGCTGATCAGCGTGTCTTGGCGCGCGCCGCGCGCTTGGCTTCGACCTCGGCCGGACGCAAGCGGGCAGCCAGCTTGTCGAGGACGCCGTTGACATACTTGTGGCCGTCGGTGCCGCCGTAGGCCTTGGCCAGCTCGATCGACTCGTTGATGATCACCCGGTACGGGGTCTGCGGATAGTTGCTCAACTCGAAGGCGCCGGCCAGCAGGACGCTGGCCTCGATCGGCGACAACTCGCCAAAGGGACGGTCGAGATAGTCTTGTAGCTGCTCCTGCAGCGCCAGGCGCTGAACGAGCACCCCGCGCAACAGCTTGACGAAGAACTCGCGGTCGGCCTTGTCGAAGCCTTCGACATCGCCCAGGTGCGCCTCGATTGCCGCTTCGTCGTTGCCGCTCAGCTGCCACTGGTAGAGCCCCTGCAGCGCAAATTCGCGAGCCCGGCGACGCGGCGATCGGGCGGCAGTGGCCTTTCCGTTCGTCCTGCTCGGCGACGGCCCGGCCATCACGAACGCTCCCCGAGCACAGCCAGCAGATTGGCCATCTCGACTGCCACCTGTGCGCAGTCGGCACCCTTCTGCTGCATTCTGGCGAGCGCCTGATCGTCGTCTTCGCAGGTCAGGATTCCATTGGCGATGGGCACGCCGCTATCGAGCTGCACCTCCATCAAGCCCCGGCACGAGTCGTTGGCGACGATTTCGAAGTGATAGGTTTCGCCACGAATGACCGCGCCAAGCGCGATCAGCGCATCGAAACGCCCGCTTTGGGCCATCGCCTGCAGCGCCAGCGGTATCTCCAGAGCACCCGGGACGGTCGCCAGCGTAATGCGCGCTTCGTCGACGCCGAGGCGCTGCAGCTCGCTGAGGCTGGCGCTGAGCAGGCCTTCCCCAATGTCCTGGCTGAAGCGACTCATGACGATACCGATCGCCAGCCCATCGCCATCAAGTGAAGCATCGTATTCGTGGATATTCTCGCCGCCACGCACGGGAACGGTCTTGTCACGCGTTGTCTGGGTGCTCATCAGAGCCTCTCAAGGTCGGTCAGGTTTGCGATGTGGCCGGTCACTTCGAGATCGAAGCCGGTCATGCTCGGCATGCGCCGTGGACTGGCAAGCAGTTTCATTTTTCCCACCCCGAGATCGCGCAGAATCTGCGCCCCGATACCGTAGATGCGCGGGTCCCAACGGGCGGCCGGACGTTTGCTGGCCACAGGCTCACGGAGCATGGCGAGAATGTCCTGACCGCTCTCCGGCCGATGCAGCAAGACGATGACACCCGCCCTTGCCCGCGCCAGCGCCGCCTGTGCCACGTCGAGCGAAAAAGTATGCCGATCCCCGCCCGGATCGAGGAAATCGACCACCGACAGCGGCTCGTGCACGCGCACCACCGTTTCCTGATCGGGGCAGATCTCGCCCTTGGTGAGCACCAGATGCACCTCGTTCGAGGTGCAATCCGTATACGCGTGCAGCATGAAGTCGCCGTGCGCGGACTGCACGGGCTTCGACAGCGTACGCTCGACCAGCGTCTCGTGCTGGCTGCGGTAATGAATCAGATCGGCGATGGTGCCGATCTTGAGGCCATGCTGGCGAGCGAAGTCGACCAGGTCGTGCAGACGGGCCATGCTGCCATCCTCGTTGAGGATTTCGCAAATCACCGCCGCCGGCTCGAGCCCGGCGAGCAGCGCCAGATCACAGCCGGCTTCGGTATGGCCAGCACGCACCAGGACACCCCCCGCGCGCGCCATGATCGGAAAGACATGTCCGGGCTGGACGATGTCGGCAGGTCCCGCGTTGCGTGCCACCGCCGCCTTGATGGTCAGCGCGCGGTCCTGCGCCGAGATGCCCGTGGTCACCCCTTCGGCGGCTTCGATCGAAACCGTGAAGGCCGTGCTGTAGGGGCTCTTGTTGTCACGCGCCATCTGCGTCAGGCCCAGCTGCCGACAACGTGCCTCGGTCAGCGTCAGGCAGATCAACCCGCGCCCAAAGCGGGCCATGAAGTTGATCGCCTCCGGAGTAACATGTTCGGCGGCGAGAATCAGATCGCCCTCGTTCTCACGGTCTTCCTCGTCAACCAGAACGACCATCCTTCCGGCACGCATTTCGACGATGACTTCTTCGATCGGTGAAACGTCGGTCGAAGTGCTCTGTGGTGACATTCTCTACATCCTCCGCGGCGGGCATGCGCGCAATTGAGCCCGCGCCCACTGGCGACAAGCCACGCCTTGACTGGTCAAGCCGCATCGTTCCCGAACCCGGCATTCTCTCAGTTTCCGGGTTCCACCGCCATGCGGAGATAAAGCGCCTGGCGCTTTCGCTGCCACTCGTCGCCCGGCAATCGTTGGCCCGCGATCGCTTCGTGGCCAAGGCGGCCAAGTGGGCCAGGGCGACGATCAACGCCATTCGCCGGGCACCCTGACTGCACGCGCGCGGCCAAGCGATCACCCAATCAGTCAATTATTCGTTTTATCATGGTCGCCAGCGAGGGCACAACGCCATCGGCTGATCAATTGAATCGTGGCTGGGTGTGCGTCGGCACATTCCGACGAGGGTGAATGCCAAGAAGGCGAAGGATCAGTTCAATGTCCATCAATGAGAGCTTGCTGTTGGTCGCCGCGGTAGTGATCGTGTCGTTTTTCGCGTTGCGCGCGTACAAGAGCCGTCGTTCAGCAGACGCTCAGAAAGCGCGTGAAGCCACTGAAGAGGCTGCCCGCGCCGCCGCCGAGGACGCCAAGCGCGCCGCCGCCGAACGCCAGGCCGCCGAGGACGCCAAGCGCGCCGCCGCCGAACGCCAGGCCGCCGAGGACGCCAAGCGCGCCGCCGCCGAGCGCCAGGCCGCCGAGGACGCCAAGCGCGCCGCCGCCGAGCGCCAGGCCGCCGAGGACGCCAAGCGCGCCGCCGCCGAACGCCAGGCCGCCGAGGACGCCAAGCGCGCCGCCGCCGAACGCCAGGCCGCCGAGGACGCCAAGCGCGCCGCCGCCGAACGCCAGGCCGCCGAGGAAGCTGCGCAAGTCGAAGCGGACCGCAAGGCCGTTGAGGAAGCGCTGCGTGCGGAAGAAGAAGAGCGTCTGGCCGTTGCCGAAGCCATTGCTCGCGAAACCGAGCGCCAGGCAGCCGAAGAGAGCGCTCGCCGCGACACTGAACGGAAAGCAGCCGAGGAAGCGCAGCGCCTGGCGGCCGCCAGCGCCCCGCCTGTGGCGCCAGCAAAAGCCAAGACGCCAGAAGAAACGGTGGTGATGATCGCTGACGATTCCAAGGTGGTGCGCGTCAAGACCGGCCGCCTGCTCGGCACCCAGCGCTACCAGGTGGTCATGGCCGAAGACGGACTGGACGCGGCCCAGCAAATCGAGGCCGCATTGCCGGATGTACTGATTACCGACGTGGATATGCCCGGCATGAGCGGCTTGCAGCTGGCACGACAGCTGCGTGCCAATGCCGCCACCGCGCGCCTGCCGATCATCATGGTCACTTCGGACAGTGAGCAGTTGCGTGGTGAAGCCGACGCCGCGGGCGTAGACGTACTGCTCGGCAAACCCTACCCCGAGGAGCAGCTGATCGCCCACATCCAGCGCTTGGCCAACAGCCAGGGCAGCGCTTGAGCACGCGTTCAGCGAACGCCGGCGTCATGGAGAGCGCGCCTCGCACCGATCACCCGGAAAAGCATGGGCAACGAAACCCCGCGCTTGCCGAGTTCGTGATCGTTTGCCTGTGCGCCGAATGGTGCGGCGTTTGCCGCGAGTACCGGGAAGGCTTCGCGGCGCTCGCCCGCCAGTTCCCGGAGGCCGGATTTCACTGGCTGGATATCGAGGAACACGCCGACAACCTGGGCGACATCGACGTGGAAAACTTCCCAACGCTACTCATCAAGCGTCGCAACCTGGTCCTCTTCTACGGCATCATGCTGCCGACACCGAGTCACCTGAAACGCACGCTCGAGGCTTTCCTGGAACAAAGCAGCGAAGAAAGTGAGGAATACGCATTCTCCAGCGTCGACCGTCACGGCTGGCAGGACGACCCGGACCTGCGCCACCTCGATGCCGCTTGCCTGGGAAGATTCTGTCCCCAGGACTGAGCGGGTGCAGCAGCGCGATAGCGCAGCTACATGGCGACCAGCACTCCCTGCTCGTCGCGTAGCGTGCCCACGCGGATCAGGTCGCGAGCCAGGCGGTGCGCCAGCACCTCGTTGCTGAGGTTCAGGTAGCGCGCGTTGACGCTCTGGCAAAAACTCAGGCGCGCAAGAAAAACGGGCAGATCGGCGCGCGGCAGCTGCCGTCTTTCCAGCAAGGCAAAAGCAAGAATCACCTTCAGCGCGTGCCAGACGAGCAGATCGACGTCGTGTTCGAACGCAGCCAGCCGCCGATACGCCCGCTCGAAAGCATCTTCGACGTCGACGAAAGGCGCGCCATGACCGGGGATCACCACTTCGACCGGCAGGCGAGCAAGCACATCGAGCGTTTCACGCGCCGCCTTGAGGCCACCGGCACCTTCCGGATGGCCAAGAAGTTCCGAAAAGATGACCCCGAAGCCATTGCGCCACAGCGCATCACCGGAAATCAGGATACGCCGTTCGGGGTTGTGATAGGCGAGGGCGTCCATGTCGTGACCGGGAACCGCGATCGCCCGCCAGTTGAGACCGCCGAGCTCGATTTCATCGCCAGCGGCAAGCGTCGCATCGTGGCGAAAGCGGGCGGCGGACTGACCAAGCGGTGAAAGCAGCAGCGCCTCTTCGTCCCACTCGGCGATCGTCGCGTCGATTCCGTGCGGAACGACGACCTGGCAGCCAAAAGCCTCGACCAGCGCGGCGTTGCCTCCGATGTGGTCGGAATGCGAATGGGTGTTCAGCAAGCGCGTCAGGCGACGACCAGCCAGCGCGTGTTCGAGCAAGGCAAGCGTCTGGCTGGCCTGCGTGACGTAACCGCTATCGATCAGTGCCGCCCGCTCGCCTTCGAGGAAAACGATGTTGTTCGACGACAGCCAGCCGCGTTCGAGGACCAGGAGGTTGTCGGGCAACATCAGGACTTGTCGGGGGAATCGCCGTTCAGTCCCTCATCGACGACCCGCAGCGGCTGCACCTCTTCGACGACGATCCCCTGCGCGGCGTCTGACACCGGCTCGGGCGGGCGCCCGCAGCCAAGGCAGTAACCCGAATCCGGGTCGAACATGCAGACGCCGACACAGAGATAGTCGTCTTCAGTCTCGCTCATGAGCAGGGGCCATGAGCAATGAATTCGCAGCGAACCGGTCGGTGTTTCATTTGCTTACTCCTCGCTCGTCTCGCCGCCGGTCAGCGCTCACAGTCGCCACGAAACTCCCCTCCCGACGCACAGCCGGCGGGGTCGTGCTGAACGCGGCGACGCTCTACAGCGACCAGGATTCTCAGGCGCTGCTCGTCCGGGGCGCGGCTCCAGACGGCAATCTCGTCGATCGTCCGGAAGCAGCCGAGACAGAAGCCGCCGTCGTCGTCCATCTTGCAGACGTTGATGCACGGCGAAGCGACACTTTGTGCCTGCCCTCGACTCACGGCCATTTCCTCCACATCAAAAGCCTTGCCCCAGCCTTGAGCCCGCGCGCTGGCGCGCGCGCAGCGCGCGCGCCGCCTTCGACGCCGGTTCGCGGCCCAGGTGACTGGCTATGAACTGGCCGGCAGCGAGCAACTTGCCCATGTCGACACCGCTTTCGACGGCCAGCCCCTGGAGCAGATAAACGACGTCTTCCGTCGCTACGTTGCCACTCGCCCCGGTGGCATAGGGGCAGCCACCGAGACCGGCGATCGAGCTGTCGAAAACCGCCATGCCCATCTGCAGCGAAGCGTAGATGTTGGCAATCGCCATCCCGTAGGTGTCGTGATAATGGCCCGCCAGGCGCTTGATCGGCACCACCGTCGCACACGCTTCGAGCATCTTGGTGATCGACGCCGGCGTTCCGGCGCCGATGGTATCGCCGAGCGAGACCTCGTAGCAACCCATCTCGAAAAGCTGCCGCGCGACCCAGGCGGCACGTCGCGGATCAACCGGTCCTTCGTAAGGGCAGGCGACGACACAGGACACATAGCCCCGTACGCGGATCTCGAGGGCGCTGGCGGCGTCGACGACGGCGGCGAAGCGCTTCAGGCTCTCGGCGATACTGCAGTTGATGTTCTTCTCCGAGAACGCTTCCGAAGCGGCGCCAAAAATTGCCACCTCCTGCGCACCAGCCTCGATGGCCGCGTCGAAGCCCTTGAGATTGGGCGTCAGTACCGGATACGCGACCTGCGGCCGGCGGCGCGGACTGGACAACACCGCGCGCAGGACTTCGGCGCTGTCGGCCATTTGCGGCACCCACTTCGGCGACACGAACGAGGTCGCCTCGATGGTCGACAGCCCGGCATCGGCGAGACGTTCGATCAATTCGATCTTGATCGCCGCCGGCACGATCTGCGCCTCGTTCTGCAAGCCATCGCGGGGACCGACTTCGACCAGTTTGACGTGTTTCGGCAACGCCATTTCATTTCTCCGCGGCAAAGTCGACCAGTTCGGCACCATCGGCAACCTGATCGCCGGCAGCGTAGCAGAAGGCCTTGACGATGCCATTCTTCGGCGCGGTGATCGTATGTTCCATCTTCATCGCTTCGAGAATCAGCAGCGGCGCACCTTTCTCCACCTGCTGGCCGACCGCTGCCAGCAAGGCGACAACTTTGCCCGGCATCGGCGCCGTCAGGCCCCCGCCGTGCGTACCGCCGGCCTCGACCAGGTGCAGCGGATCGTCGCGCAGGATCAGGTAGTTGCTGCCATGCAGGAAGACATACCGCTTCTGCTCCTGCTTCTCATTGACAGCGACGACGCTGGCCACCAGGCGACGATCGTCGAGTTCGACGGCGAGCTGGCCGGCAAAGCGTCCGCTCTCGAGAACCCGACCGCGGGCAAGCACCGACTCGCCAGCCAGCGTCAGGCGCCAGCCATCGACCTCGTAGTCAACCGCCACTTCGAACACTGCTTCGCCACTGCGATAGGTGAGCGTGCGTCGCGACTGAATGTTCAGGCGCCAGCCGTCGTGCGAACTCCACGGCGACCAGGGGTCGCCCGAATGGCTGGCCCTGCTGAGCGCCGCCGCCTGCTCGCGCAGCAAACCGGCGACCGCGGCGACGAAAAAGACATTGCGCGGCGGTTCGCTGTGGGCCGGAAACAGGAACTCGCGGCTGCGCTCGATGAGGCCGGTATCGAGATCGGCGTCGGCAAAAGCCGGACAGACCACCAGGCGTGACAGGAAGGCGACGTTGGTGCTGACGCCGACGATGCGGTAGTCGGCCAGCGCCTGCCACATGCGCGCCAGGGCCGCGTCACGGTCCACGTCCCAAACGACGAGTTTGGCGATCATCGGGTCGTAGAACGGCGTGATTTCGTCGCCCTGTTCGATGCCCGTGTCAACGCGCACGTTGAGGCTTTCGGCCGGCGGCGAGAGATGTACCAGCCGCCCGGTCGACGGCAGGAAATCCTGCTCGGGGTTCTCGGCATAGATCCGCGCCTCGAGCGCGTGCCCACGGATTTCCAGTTGCTCCTGGCGTAGCGGCAGGGCTTCGCCGCTGGCCACGCGCAGCTGCCACTCGACGAGATCCTGCCCGGAGATCATTTCGGTGACCGGGTGCTCGACCTGCAGGCGGGTGTTCATTTCCATGAAATAGAAGCTTCCATCGGCCACGAAAGTGTCGCTGGCGATGAACTCCACCGTGCCCGCGCCGACGTAACCGACCGCGCGCGCGGCGTCGACGGCCGCCTTGCCCATCGCCGTGCGCCGTGCGCTCGTCATTCCCGGAGCCGGTGCTTCCTCGAGAACTTTCTGATGACGGCGCTGCACCGAGCAGTCACGTTCGAAAAGATGAACGCAGTTGCCGCGCGTATCGGCGAAGATCTGGAATTCGATATGCCGCGAACGGCTAAGATACTTCTCGATCAGCACCTTGTCGTCGCCGAACGACGAGAGCGCCTCGCGCTGGCACGACGCCAGCGCGGCGGCAAAATCCTCGCCACGCTCGACCAGGCGCATTCCCTTGCCGCCGCCCCCGGCCGCTGCCTTGATCAGCACCGGATAGCCGATCGCGTCGGCTTTTCCCCGCAGCAGCTCCGCCTCCTGGTCGTCGCCGTGGTAGCCGGGCGTCACCGGGACGCCGGCAGCGCTCATGATCGCCTTGGCCGCCGACTTCGAACCCATGGCGCGGATCGCTGCTGCTGGCGGCCCGATGAAGACGATCCCCGCGGCAGCGCAGGCGTCGGCAAAGACGTCGTTCTCGGACAGAAAGCCGTAGCCGGGATGGATCGCCTGCGCACCGGTTCGGCGGGCGGCAGCAAGAATTCGCTCGCCGACCAGGTACGACTCGCGGGCGGCAGCGGGACCGATGCACACGGCCTCGTCAGCCAGGCGCACGTGGCGGGCGTTGGCGTCGGCCTCCGAATAGACGGCCACCGTACGCACGCCCATGCGCCGCGCGGTCTTGATCACGCGGCAGGCGATCTCGCCGCGATTGGCTATCAGAATCTTTGTAAACATCGGAGCACCTTTCGCCTCCACGCCGCCAGTGCGCCGTGAATGTCGAGTCAATGGTTCAACAGCGGCAAGCCGCAGGGCAATGCATTTTGATGGCGGTGCGTCGTTCTCCGGCTGGCCACTCCGCGCATCACTCCAGCAGCCAGTTCGGCCGCCGCTTTTCGAGGAAAGCGGCCAGACCTTCCTGGCCTTCCGGACTGCTGCGCACGCGGGTAATGCGTTGTGCCGTTTCGGCGATCGTCTGCTCGTCGATCGGCTGCCCGACGACGACGCGGAGCAGCGCCTTGCACTCGGCCTGCGCGCTCGGGCCGTTGGCCAGCAGGCTGTCGACGATTTCGCCAATCGCCTCGTCGAGTTGTTCCTCGCCAGGAACGATCTCGTGCAGCAAGCCGATCCGGTAAGCTTCTGCAGCCGAGAAGCGCTCGGCGGTCAGCATGTAGCGCCGACTGTAGCGCTCGCCGATGGCCGCCAGGACGTAGGGACTGATCAGCGCCGGAATGATCCCCAGTTTCACTTCGCTGAGCGAGAAGACGGCGTCGTAGGTACCCACGGCGATATCGCAAGCGGCGATCAGGCCGACGCCACCGCCGTAGGCAGGTCCCTGGACGCGTGCAATCGTCGGCTTCGAGAGTTCGTTGAGCGTCGACAGGAGCTCGGCCAGGCGATTCGCGTCGCGCAGGTTTTCCTCCTCCGAGTAGCCGGCAGCGGCGCGCATCCAGGTTAGGTCGGCGCCGGCGCAGAAGCTCTTGCCGGTAGACGAGAGGACGACGACACGGACATCGGCGTCGGCGTCGAGTTCTCGCAAACCGGCCGTGATCTCGGCGATCAGTTGCGCGTCGAAAGCGTTGTGGCGCCGGGCCTTGTTCAGCGTCAGGATGCCGACACCGGCGTCGACCTCGGTCACTATTGCTTGGTAGTCGCTCATCAAAACCTCGCTCACATCCGGAAAATGCCGAACTTCGTCGCTTCGGCTGCGGCGTTCATCGCTGCCGAGAGGCCGAGCCCGAGAACCCGCCGGGTGTCGGCGGGGTCGATCACGCCATCGTCCCAGAGGCGGGCGCTGGCGTAGTAGGGATGGCCCTGGACCTCGTACTGGGCGCGGATCGGCGCCTTGAACGCCTCTTCGTCCGCAGCGCTCCACGACTTGCCGGCGGCTTCTATGCCGTCGCGTCTGACCGTTGCCAGAACGGCCGCCGCCTGCTCGCCGCCCATCACCGAAATGCGCGCATTCGGCCACATCCACATGAAACGCGGCGAGTAGGCACGCCCGCACATGCCGTAATTGCCGGCACCGAAAGAACCGCCGATGACCACGGTGAATTTCGGTACCCTGGCACAGGCGACGGCGGTGACCATCTTCGCACCGTCGCGAGCAATGCCGCCGTTCTCGTACTTGCGACCGACCATGAAGCCGGTAATGTTCTGCAGGAAAAGCAGCGGAATGCCGCGCTGCGCGCAGAGTTCGACGAAATGGGCGGCTTTCAGCGACGATTCCGAAAACAGGATGCCATTGTTGGCGACAATTCCGACCGGATAGCCCCAGACGCGCGCAAAGCCGCAGACGATGGTCGTTCCGTAACGCGCCTTGAACTCGTCGAAGTCCGAGCCATCGACGATGCGCGCGATGATCTCGCGCACGTCGAAAGGCTTCTTGCTATCGCTGGGGATCACTCCGTACAACTCGTCGGCCGCGTACAGCGGTGCCCGCGGCTCGCTCAGAGCAAGCGGCGGGTGCTTGCGCCAGTTGAGATTGCCGACGATGCGACGAGCAATCACCAGCGCGTGCGCGTCGTTTTCGGCGTAGTGGTCGGCGACACCCGAGACGCGCGTATGCACGTCGGCGCCACCCAGATCCTCGGCGCTCACCACTTCGCCGGTTGCCGCCTTGACCAGCGGCGGCCCGCCGAGAAAGATCGTTCCCTGATCCTTGACGATGATCGATTCGTCGGACATCGCCGGCACATAGGCCCCGCCCGCGGTGCATGAGCCCATCACTGCTGCGATCTGCGGGATGCCCGCCGCCGAAAGATTGGCCTGGTTGTAGAAGATACGGCCGAAATGCTCCTTGTCCGGAAAGACGTCCTCCTGCATGGGCAGGAAAGCGCCGCCCGAGTCGACCAGGTAGATGCACGGCAAGCGGTTCTCGCCGGCGATCTCCTGCGCGCGCAGGTGTTTCTTGACGGTCAGCGGGTAGTAGGTACCCCCTTTAACCGTCGCGTCGTTGGCGACGATCATGCACTCGACGCCGTTCACCCGCCCGATACCGGTGATCAGCGACGCCGCCGGCACCTCGAACGGATTCTCCGCGCTGCCACCATACATGCCGTAGGCGGCCAGCTGCGAGAGTTCGACAAAGGGCGAGCCGGGGTCGACAAGGGCGTTCACGCGCTCGCGTGGGAGCAGCTTGCCGCGCGCCAGATGTTTCTGGCGCGCGCTTTCAGGCCCCCCGAGGGCGATGCGCGCGACGGTGGCGCGCAGATCGGCAACGACCGCACGCATGGCCTCGCCGTTGGCCTTGAATTCGGCACTCCGCGCGTTGAGCTGGGTTTGCAGTACGGGCATCAGAAACCTCCAGAGGTCAGCCAGCGATCCATTTGCGGCAGTCGGTCAACGCCAAAGAATGGCTCGCCGTCGACGATCATGTACGGCGAACCAAAGACGCCCCTGGCGAGCGCCGCGTCGCATTCGCCTTTCAGCCGCTGCTTGAGTTCGGGGCCGTTGAGCGCGACAGACAGCAGGTCGCGATCGGCACCGTGCCGCGCCGCCAGTTCGATGACCACGTCCAGGTCGGAGATGTCGCGCCCCTCGGCGTAGAGCGCGCGGAAAAGCGAGTGCGCGAAGACCCGCGCCGCTGCGCAGTCCCGATCGTCCAGCCAGTAATAGGCGCGCGCCGCGTGCTGCGTGGCGAGCGGAAACTTCGTCGGATGGCGGTAAGGCACAGAGAGGAAGCGCGCCGAACGAGAGAAGTCGTGCACCGAGTACTCGCCCTTGAGCGGCACCAGCGTCAAGGGCGCAGCGCCGGTGTGCTTGAACACCACGCCGAGCAGAATCGGCCGCCACCTGACCTGGCGCCCGTGGCTCCTGGCGAGTTCGTCGATCTTCTCGGAGGCCAGGTAGCCATACGGCGACGAGAAGTCGAAGTAGAAATCGATGGGTTCCGGCATGGGTACCTATCCCGATCCAAAGGAAACCGCCGGCCAGCGGTGTGGCGAGCGGACCTTGAGCCAGGCGGCGTCCGCCTGCGGCCGCAGCGCGTGGCGGCTCATGTCAGGCGTCGGCAACGGCGCGGCCGATGACCAGCCGCTGGATGTCGTTGGCGCCTTCGTAAATCTGGCAGACGCGGACGTCGCGGTAGATCCGCTCGACCGGGAAATCGCTGACGTAGCCATAACCGCCGAGAATCTGGATGGCGTCCGAACAGACCTTCTCGGCCATTTCGGAGGCGAACATCTTGGCCATTGACGCTTCCTTGAGGCAGGGCTTTCCGGCATCCTTGAAAGTTGCAGCGCGCCAGACCATCAGCCGCGCGGCGTCGATCTGGGTGGCCATGTCGGCAAGGCGAAAGCTCACTGCCTGGTGCTCGATGATCGGCTTGCCGAAGGTTGCGCGGTCCTTGGCGTACTGCACCGCGCATTCGAAGGCGGCGCGCGCCATGCCGACCGACTGCGCGGCGATGCCGATACGGCCGGCTTCGAGGTTCGACAGGGCAATGCGGTAGCCGTCGCCTTCCCTGCCGAGCAGGCAGGACGCCGGAACGCGGCAGTCTTCGAACAGGATCTGGGCAGTATCCGAAGCACGCTGCCCCATCTTTTCCTCGATGCGCGCAACGATATAGCCGGGGGTGTCGGTGGGCACCAGGAAACACGAGATGCCTTTCTTGCCCGCAGCCTTGTCGGTCACTGCGAAGACGATCGCCACCTGGCCGTATTTGCCGGTGGTGATGAACTGCTTGACGCCATTGAGGACGAAATGGTCGCCGTCGCGGTCGGCACGGGTAGTGATCGCTGCCGCGTCGGACCCGGTGTGCGGTTCGGTCAGGCAGAAGCAACCGAGTTTCTCGCCGCTGGCCAGCGGTTTGAGCCAGGTTTCCTTCTGCTCGTCGGTGCCGTACTTCATGGTGATCCCGCAGGCCAGCGAGTTCTGGACGCTGACGATGGTCGAGGTGGCGCCATCACCGGCAGCGATTTCCTCGATCACCAGCACCAGCGACATGTAGTCCATGCCGGCACCGCCCCACTCCTCGGGGACCACCATCCCGAGCGCGCCAAGTTCGCCGAGCTCGCGCAAGGCCTCAGCCGGAAACGTGTGATTGCGGTCCCATTCGCCGGCGAAGGGGGCCAGACGCTCGCGCGCGAATTCACGCAGCGAGTCACGAATCATTTCCTGTTCCTGAGTCAGAATCATGCAGCTTTCTCCTTGAGGTTGGCACCGGACGCAAGTTTCACTCCGGCGCGATTGGTGATGTAGACGCCGGCAATCACCAGGGCGCCGCCGCTCAGCACGGCCAGCCCGAGCCGCTCTCCGAGCAACACGGCACCAAGGATGACGGCGCTGACCGGCACCAGATTGATGAACGCCGCCGAACGCGTGGCGCCGATGCGCTGGACGGCCTCGGCGTACCAGGTGAAAGCCAGCGCGGTGCCGAAAAGACCGAGGAAAACGATTGCGCTCCAGCCACGCCAGGTCGTTTCGGCCAGCGAAAACAGCGAACCCTGCAGCAGCGCCGCGCCGGTCAGCATCAACCAGCCGGTGACACTGGCGCCGAAAGTCATCGCCAGCGGCGACAGCGAGCGGGTACCGCGCCGCCCGAGGAAAGTGTAGATCGTCCACATCACGGCGCAGCCGATGATCAGCCATTCACCGAGCCCCACCTCGCCGGCAAGCAGCAGGTAGGGATGGCCATTGGTGACCACCAGCAGACAACCGAAGGCAGCCAGGCCGATGCCGAGCGCCTTGGTCGGCGACATCGGCGCACCGAACAGCAACCAGTCGCTGGCGGCGATCAGCGCCGGCGTCAGCGCCACGACCAGCGCACCACGGCCGGCCTGAATCATCGTCATGCCGTAGAGAAAGCAGACGTTGTAAAGGAAGATGCCGGTGGCGCCGAGCGCGGTGAGCGTCAGCCACTCGCCGAGCGACCACCGCGGCCAACCTTCGCGAACGACCAGCAGGGCACCGAGAACCAGCGCCGCGAGCAGGAAGCGCCAGCTGGCCACGGCCAGCGGCGCCGCTTCGCTGACCGCGATGCGCGCGGCGACCCAAGTCGCCCCCCACAGCGCCGCCGTGGCAATCAGCTTGAAATAGGTCGCCGGCGACGCGGAAAACCGCTCCAGGGGAACTGACAAGTGAGCCGCCACGTCAGCCCTGCAAGGCTTCGAGCGCCGTCAGGTAGGTGGGCAGCAGGTCTTCCTGGCGGTGCACGGTAAACCCGAGGTCGCGCATCAGCCCATCCTTGAGGCCGTAGATCCAGCCGTGCACGGTCAGCGGCTGGCCACGCTGCCAGGCATCCTGGACGACGAAGGTCTGGCAGACGTTGGCCACCTGCTCGAGGACGTTGAGCTCGCACAGGCGGTCGTGTCGCTGCTCGGGCGGCAGGCTGTCGACGCGCGCCAGGTGCTTGTCGTGCACGTCGCGCACGTGCCGCAACCAGATGTCGACGAGGCCGACGCGGTCGCGATTGAGCGCCGCCTTCACCCCCCCGCAACCGTAATGGCCGACGACCATGACGTGCCGCACCTTGAGCGCATCGACCGCGAACTGGATCACCGACAGGCAGTTGAGATCGGTATGCACGACGACGTTGGCGACGTTGCGATGCACGAAGATCTCGCCCGGCAGCAGGCCGACGATCTCGTTCGCCGGCACCCGCGAATCGGAACAGCCGATCCACAGATACTCTGGCGTCTGCAGCCGCGACAGGCGCATGAAATACTCGGCGTCGCTTTCCTGCATGCGATTCGACCAGGCGCGGTTGAAGTCGAAGAGGTGAAAGAGGTTTTCGTTGGCCACTTCCTCCTCGGTCCAGTTCTGCAGATCGAGGGCGAGAAACATGGTCCCCTCTATCGGCGTCTGGTAGTACGCGGGCGCTTCGTGAAAACCCAATTCACGATACAGCCGGACGGCGACGCGCATCGCCGGCAGGGTGTCGAGCAACAGCCGCTTGTAACCGATTTCCTTGGCCGCCTTGATCGCCGCCAGCGCCAGCTCGAGACCGACACCGCCACCGCGCTGCCCGGGCTCGACGTACAGGCGCTTCATCTCGCAGAGACCCGCGGACAGCGGCCGGATGCCGACGCAGCCCGCCGGCCGGCCGTCGCGCTCGGCGTAGAACAGGCGACCCGATGGGGCTGCATAGGCGCCCGGCAGCGACGCCATTTCCTCCTCGAAACCCTGGAATGACAGATCGACGCCCAGCCAGGCGGCATAGTTGCGGAAAAACTGGCGAACGTGTTCGACAGCAGCGCTGTCGTCGGCGGTGAGGTTGCGCAGGATGGTGGTCATGATCTTCCCGAAAGCTGCGGACAAGGACTGCAGAATAGCTGCTGAAAACGCGCTACGCCGTGGCGGCAGGCAGGCTCCCGCCCAGCGGCGTAAGGCGCAGTGTAGGGCGCATCGCGCCTCAGAGCGTGTCGGCGAACAGTTCGCGACCAATCAGCATACGGCGGATTTCCGAAGTGCCGGCGCCGATTTCGTAAAGCTTCGCGTCGCGCCACAGCCTGCCGGCCGGATACTCGTTGATGTAGCCGTTGCCGCCGAGCGTCTGGATGGTCTCGCCGGCCATCCAGGTCGCCTTTTCGGCGGCGTAGAGAATCGCGCCGGCGGCGTCCTTACGTGTCGTTTCGCCGCGATCGCAGGCCTGGCCCACGGCATAGACGTAGGCCCGGCAGACGTTGAAGGTGGTGTACATGTCGGCGACCTTGCCCTGCATCAACTGGAACTCGCCGATCGCCTGCCCGAACTGCTGGCGGTCGTGCAGGTAGGGCAAGACCAGATCCATCGCCGCCGCCATGATCCCCAGCGGCCCGCCGGCAAGCACCGCGCGCTCGTAGTCGAGGCCGCTCATGAGCACGCGCACGCCGCCGTTGAGCTGGCCAAGAACGTTTTCCAGCGGCACTTCGCAGTCGTCAAAGAAGAGCGGGTAGGTGTTCGAGCCGCGCATGCCGAGCTTGTCGAGCTTCGAGCCGCAGGAAAAACCCTTCATTCCCTTCTCGACGATCAGCGCGGTGATTCCCTTCGCCCCGGCGTTGAGGTCGGTCTTCGCGTAAACCACCAGGGTGTCGGCGTCACCGCCGTTGGTGATCCACATCTTGCCGCCGTTGAGCACGAGGTGATCGCCCCTGGCTTCGGCGCGCAGCTTCATGCTCACGACGTCGGAGCCGGCGTTGGCTTCGGACATCGCCAGCGCGCCGATGTGCTCGCCGGAAATCAGCTTCGGCAAGTACCTGGCCTTCTGTGCAGCGTTGCCGTTGCGACCGATCTGGTTGACGCACAGGTTGGAGTGCGCGCCGTACGAGAGTCCGACGCTCGCCGACGCCCGCGAAACCTCTTCCATGGCAATGATGTGCGCCAGGTAGCCAAGCCCGGTTCCGCCGTACTCCTCGTCGGCGGTCATCCCGAGCAACCCCATGTCGCCGAACTTGCGCCACAGATCGGCGGGAAACAGGTTGTCGCGATCGATGGCCTCGGCACGCGGTGCGATTTCGGCAGCAGCAAAGCCGCGAATGCTTTCCCGCAGCATGTCGATCGTTTCGCCGTGGGCAAAGTTGAGGCTCGGGTATTCCATGTCTCTCGCTCCTTGGGTGGGCTGGGGCAGGTACTAGCGCGGATGCTCTTTCTTGCCGTGCACAGTCATGATCGTCTGCTGCATCAGGGCGCACATGCTCTTGCGGCCATGCTGAACGGCAAACACTTCGGCGCGGGTGACGATCAGCGTCCGCCCGTAGCGGAGTACCGACCCCTCGGCAATCAGCAGATCGCCCTCGGCCGGCGCCAGCAGGTTGAGCTTGTACTCGACGGTCAGCACGCCCGTCTCCGGCGCGGTCAGCGTACTGGCGGCGTAACCGGCCGCCGAGTCGGCGATCATGCCGACCACGCCGCCATGGATGTAGCCATGTTGCTGCGTGATTTCGGCCTTATGCGGCAAATGGATCTCGGTGTACCCGGGCTCGACCACCGCCATGCTCGCGCCAATCAGCGCCATCGCCTGCTGGCGATCGAAGCTGGCGCGGACACGTTCGGCAAAATCGGGATCCTGGGCTTTGTGCATGGCCGCCATTTAAGGTTACGTTGACGTAAACGTCAACTACTTTCGCGCGGCGCGCTCACGCCACCTTGTCGGCTTTCGCCGCTTTGTTGGCCGCTTGCTTGGTCGCATCGTCGACCGCCCTGCCGGTCCCGTTGCCGGCCGCCTTATCGACCGACTCGCTCGCCGCGCGGGTCAGCAGCAGTTGCCGGCATTGCTGTTCGAAGTTGCAGACTTCCTGCAGCACCGCCTCGATGTCCTCGCGTTGCTGCAACAGGGCTTCCTTGCGCTGCTGCAGGCCGTTCAGGAACTCCGACAACTGGGTGTTCTTGTCGCGCGCACGGTCGTACATACCGATCAGGTAGGAAATTTCGACCAGACTGAAGCCCAGCCGCTTGCCACGCAGGGCAAGCTTCAGACGCGTGCGGTCACGGCGCGTGAACACGCGCGTCCGACCTTCGCGCATCGGCGAGAGCAGACCCTGATCCTCGTAGAAACGGATCGTTCGTGGCGTGATGTGAAACTCCCGCGCCAGATCGGAAATGCTGAAGGTCGTCGCTTGCTGATCCACTGCAGGGCTGTCCGGAGTCTGATCACGTGTAGAATGCTTCGCTGCAGAGGCCATCAGGGGCCAGCCTCCTGAGCGGCCAAGTTTATAGATTCCGGACGTTTTTACAATCCACCGCCCAATGCTCCCCGACTACCCTTTTGCCACCCCCCCGGCCGCCGGAGAAACCTTCGCGGTCGCTCCCGGCATCCACTGGTTGCGCATGCCGCTGCCCTTCGCGCTGAATCACATCAACCTCTGGCTGCTCGAGGACGACGACGGCTGGACGATTGTCGATACCGGTTTTGCGCTCGACACGGTCAAGGCCTGCTGGCAAACGATCCTTTCCCGGCTGAGCGCGAGCGAACGTGGCGGGCGAATCGTGCGCATCATCGTCACCCACTTTCACCCCGATCACCTCGGCCTCGCCGCGTGGCTGCAGGAACAGACCGGCGCGCCGGTGTGCATGACGCTGGGCGAGTATCTGACCGCGCACGCGGTCTGGCACGAAATCGGCGGGCACGGCAATCAGCCGATGCTGCGCCAGTTTCGTGCGCACGGACTCGACGCCGACCGCTGTGCGGCGCTTGAGCGGCGCAGCGGCAACTACAACCGTGGCGTGCCGAGCCTGCCAACCACCTACCAGCGCCTGTTTGGGGGTGACGAACTGCACATCGGCAGGCAGCGCTGGCAGGTTCGCCTCGGCTTCGGCCACTCGCCGGAACATGCCGCGCTCTACTGTCGCGAGTTGGGCGTCCTGATTTCCGGCGACATGCTGTTGCCCAAAATCTCGACCAACATCAGCGTCTTTGCCGTCACCCCGACAGCCGATTCGCTGCGCGACTTCCTGCAGTCGATCGACCGTTACCGCGAACTGCCGGCCGAAACGCTGGTCCTGCCGTCGCACGGACTGCCTTTTCACGGAATCGAGAACCGCGTCAATGCCCTGCACGCCCATCACGAAGAGCGGCTGCAGGTGCTCGAAGACCATTGCACCAGCCCGCGCAGCGCTGCCGAGCTGCTGATGACCCTGTTCGCACGTGATCTCGACACCCATCAGACGCTGTTCGCCATGGGTGAGGCGATCGCCCATCTCAACCGGCTCGAGCACGCCGGCCGACTGCTGCGCAGCGAGGACGAAAGCGGCCTGATCCGTTTCGTCAAGAAGCAGGGCGCTGCCGGGCCTCCAGGACAACCCGCCGGACACTGACCATGACATCGCCGCCAGCGAGTGCACAAGACCGATCTCTGCCCACCGCCGCAGAGGTCGCCAACAGCTATCTGGAAGTCGCCCAGCGCGCATCACGCCTGCTGCGCCGGCACATGAAGAAGACCGCCAGAAAAGGTATCTGGTTTCCCAGCGAGGAATTCGCAGTCGCCGGGGCGTTCATGGATCTCTCGGCGCGGCTGCTGGTCAGCCCGTACCGGCTGGCGCAAGCCCAGATGGCGATGATGCGCGATCACGTCCAGTTGTGGCAGCAGTCCATGCTGCGCAGCATGGGCATGCCCTCGCACGCCGTGGCCCGCCCCGACGCCGATGACGAACGCTTCGCCGACGAAGCCTGGCAGGAGAATTTTCTTTTTGACTTCATCAAACAATCGTACCTGATCACGGCTCGCCATCTGCACCAGACCGTGGCCGGCGCGGAGGGCCTCGATGAAGTGACCCGGCAGCGGGTAAGCACGCTCACGCGGCAGTACATCGACGCGCTGGCGCCGACCAACTTCGCCCTCACCAACCCGGAAGTGCTGCGCGAAACGGTGAGCAGCAAGGGCAAGAACCTGCTCAAGGGCCTCAAGCACCTGCTCAAGGACTTCGCCGCAGGCGATTTGCAAGGGCGGCTTCCCCCGCGGCCTGGCGACAGCGGCGCCTGGCGTCTCGGCACGGACCTGGCCAGCACCCCGGGCAAGGTGATCTACCAGAACGAGCTGATGCAGTTGATTCAGTACCAGGCGACCGGCAGCCACCAGCACCGGAAACCCTTGCTGATCGTGCCGCCGTGGATCAACAAGTACTATGTCTTCGACCTTCGCGAAAGCAATTCCTTCGTCCGCTGGGCGAGCGAACAGGGCTTCACGACCTTCATCATCAGCTGGGTCGACCCCGACCAGCGACTGGCACAGAGAGGCTTCGCCGACTATCTGGTCGATGGCGTACTGGCGGCAATCGACGCTGTCGAGCAGGCAAGCGGCGAGAAGCAGGTCGACGTCGTCGGCTACTGCCTCGGCGGCACGCTGCTGATGGCCACCCTCGCCTGGATGGCCGCCCGCCGCGACAAGCGTGTGGCTTCAGCGACTTTCCTGGCAACGCTGATCGACTTCTCCGCACCCGGCGAACTGGCAACGCTTGCCGAGGCGGCGCCCGGGAACACAGGAAAGACCGCCGGAACGCGCCATCGCGACAGCGCAGCGCTGACCAGCAGCACGTACAAGATGGTGCACGCCAACGACCTGATCTGGTCCGTCGTGGTCAACAACTACCTTCTCGGCAGGGATCGCTTTCCGCTCGACCTGCTGCACTGGAACGCCGACGTGACGCGCCTGCCGACGGCGCTGCACCGCTTCTATGTGGAGAACTTCTACCAGGCCAACAAACTGCGGCAGCCGGGCGGGGTTACCCTGGCCGGCGTCGCCATCGACGTCTCCCGGGTCAAGCTGCCGTGTTATTTCCTGGCCACGATCGAAGACCATATTTCCCCGTGGCGGAGTGTCTACAACGGCGCGCAGCTGCCCGGCGGCCCGCGCCGCTTCGTCCTCGGCGGTTCCGGCCACCTCGCCGGGACGATCAATCCGCCCGCGGCCAAGCAACACGGCTACTGGACAAACGAGAGCAGCACCCTGCCCGAACAGGCAGGCGCGTTCCTGAGCAGCGCCACCCGGCACCACGGTTCATGGTGGACCGACTGGCAACAATGGCTGCTCGCCCAGGCCGATGGCAATGCCCTGGTCGGCGCGCGCCAGCCGGGTGAGCGGGCACTGAAGGTGATCGAGGATGCTCCCGGCAGCTACGCCGGCGGTCACGACGCCCCACCCGCGGCGCCCTAGCCAGCCGCAGCTGCCTGAGAGAACACCTACCCGATGAGCTCGACCCAACTCCCCGACTACAGCGGCGGCAGCATCGTCAACCTGATGCAGAGCATCGCCACCGCCTGCGGCAGCACGCGCAGCGACTACCCGCCGCTGGCCTTGCTGTCGGCGGCACAACTCGCCCGGGCAAGGCATGTGGTGTTGATCGTTGTCGACGGCCTCGGCCTGCGCACCCTGGCCAGGCATTCCGCCAGCCGGCATCTGCAGGAGCATCAACTGGGCAGCATGACCTCGGTTTTCCCATCGACGACCGCCAGCGCGATCACCACCTTCATGACTGGACTGGCCCCGGCGCAGCACGGACTGACCGGCTGGCACATGCACCTCGACGAGATCGACCAGACGCTGGCCATCCTGCCACTAACTCCCCGCGACGGACCGTCGCTGACCCCGGCCGAACAGCTGCCAGCACGCCTTTTCAAGCATCAATCGCTGTTTCAGACACTGAACCGAGAATCGTGGGTGATCGCGCCACAAAGTATCGCCGCCAGCGCCTTCAACAGCTGGCACTCGCGCGGCGCGCAGACCATAGCCTACCGCGCCTTGCCGGAGATTTTCGCCAACATCGGCGAACTCACCCAGGAAAAGGTCAAGTCGCGCTATATCTACGCCTACTATCCCGATCTCGACACCCATTCACACCGTTACGGCACCGACAGCCGCCAGGCGCAGCAGACGCTGGCCGCGTTTGACGCCCATTTCGGCGAACTGCGACGACGGCTTCGCGGCAGCAATACCTGGCTGCTGGTCACTGCCGACCACGGGTTCATCGATTCTCCGGGCCGACGGGTGATCGATGTCGACGACCACCCGCAGCTCGCCGCGCTGTTGCAGCGGCCGCTGTGCGGCGAGCGTCGCGTCGCCTATTGCTACGTCGCCGCGGCGAAGCGGCCAGCTTTCGAAACCTACGTCCGCCGCCATCTCGCTCGTGCCTGCCACCTCTACGCCAGCGAGGAGCTGATCGCCGCCGGCTGGTTCGGTCCGCCGCCCTATCATCGCGCTCTCGCGTCGAGGGTTGGCGACTACACGCTGCTGATGAAGGACAACTGGACGATCAAGGACTGGCTGCCTGGCGAAAAACGCTACACCATGCTCGGCGTGCACGGCGGCACCAGCAGCAGCGAGATGCGCGTGCCCTTGATCGCGCTCCGTGTCTAGCCGCGACACGACGTGCCGGCGAGCACTACAAGCGACCGTATTCATTCCATCAGGGAGTCCATGAAATGGCCAACGACAATGCCAAGAGCGCCCACACCGACCGTCTGATCGCCGACGCGGTGCGCAATCGCCAGAGCCGCGAGGCCGGTTATCGCGAACAGGCGCTGAAAATCTACCCATGGATCTGTGGACGCTGCAGTCGTGAATTCAGCCACCACAACCTGCGCGAACTGACCGTTCACCACCGCGATCACAACCACGACAACAACCCCGGCGACGGCAGTAACTGGGAACTGTTATGCCTCTACTGTCACGACAACGAGCACTCGCGGCAACTCGACGCCGACGCGGCGCGTCAGGCGGGGATCGATTCGTCTGGCGCGAAAACCAGGGCCGTCGCCACCGGCCAGCCGTTCGCCAACCTCAAGGACCTGCTGAAACGCAACTAATCAGCAACTGGCGCCTCCCGGGGTGCGCCAGGAGAACAAATAGCGCAGGCAGCGGCCCCGGCGCCCTGCCACCGCGCACAGCGTGTCGGAGCAACAAGCAATGAGCAATCAAATAAGCTTCCGCATCCTCGAAGATATCGCCCGCGACCTGTCCAGCGAAATGGTCTGCTTTCCGACCTTTCTCGACATCACTTTCCGGGTACGAACGGCCCTCAAGAAGCCCGACCTGACCATCGAACAACTGGGAACGCTGGTCAGCGCCGAGCCGCTGATGAGCACCAAGATCATCCGTCTGGCCAACTCGGCGGCGATGAACCGTTCCGGACGGGTCATCGCCGACCTCAACCGAGCCATCGCTCGCGTCGGCATGGAAGCGGTACGCAGCGTCTCGTTTGCCGTGGCCATGGAACAGTTGCTCAATTCGAAGAAAATGGCACCCTTCGAAGCCCTCTCGCGACGCCTCTGGGAACACAGCATGCACGTGGCTGCCCTGTCGCGCGTGCTCGCCCGGCGACTGACCAAGATCAGCCCGGACGAGGCCATGTTCGCCGGCCTGGTCCATGATATCGGCGTCTTCTACCTGCTCTCGCGAGCGGCGAATTTCCCCGACCTGATCGCCGACCCGGCCGAGTTGCACCAGTTGCTGGTGCAATGGCATGCCGACATCGGGCACGCCCTGCTCGCCGCGATGGGCTTGCCCGAGGAACTGCTGACCGTCGTTCAGGAGCACGAACTGGAGCACGTGTTTGACACCGTAGGCACACTGGCCGAAGTCCTGTTCGTCGCCAACCGCCTGGCCAATGTGCAACACGGCTGGCGAGATGACGCCTACTCCGCACCGCCTGACGCCGCCGTTGTCGCGCAGCTGTTCGCAGCCGACGAACTCGAGCCCCTGCTCGCCGAGTCGGCCGACGACGTTGCCTCGCTGAAAGCCGCACTCGGCGGCCAAGCCTAAGCCGCCGCCGCGCAACGCGGGCCCGCTTCCCCCCGGACCGGCAGGAGGCAGCACGGGCTACAGTCGGCGGATCTTCTCGAGCAGCGCGGTGGTGGAAGTCTGGTGGATGAAAGGCAGGGACACGACGCGCCCCCCGCCGGCGCTCACTTCGCGGTTGCCGACGATTTTCTCGACCGGCCAGTCGCCACCCTTGACGAGAACCTCCGGCCGGCACTCGAGAATCCGCTGCAGCGGCGTATCCTCGTCGAACCAGGTCACCAGCGTCACCGATTCCAGCGCCGCGATCACCGCCAGCCGATCGAGCAGGCAATTCACCGGCCGGTCGTCGCCTTTCCCCAGGCGCTTGACCGAGGCGTCCGAGTTCACCGCCACCAGCAGCGCCGCACCCAGCACCCGTGCCTGCGCGAGAAGCGTCACATGCCCGCGATGAACGATGTCGAAGCAGCCATTGGTGAACACCAGAGGGCGCGCCACGTCGGCCAGGCGCCCGGCAAGCTCGCCGGGGGCAACGATCTTGCTCTCGAAGGCGGGCAATGCACGGGTTACGGGGGATCCCGGCTGCGCCGGCAGGGTCGATTCGGCCATTCTTTACTCCAGGAAGCGTGCCGGTGCTGCCGGCTGGCCCAGTCGGGCGCCAGCCGGCTCACCTGACGATGCACGCCAGTCTCTCATCCGCCCGCCTGGCCAGCAAGGCCTGGCCATGGCAGGGCACGCCGCCACCTTCCCCACCCGCCCCGTAAAAGCCGGCGCCGCTGGCGATCCGGACGCTCGCCACGTGACCTATCTCACGGAGGCTCGGCAAGCAGCTCGTTATAATCGCCGCTCAAACGACCAGCACCGGCTTGGCTGGCCGACTGCGCAATACGGAATACGGCATACTCGAATGCTGGAACAACCCCGCCACAGGAGAAAACATGGAGATCAGAAACGAGGTCGTCGCGGTGCTTGACGAGGTATTGAGCCTCAAGGGCCGCACCAGCGCCTTCACCCTGGACACGCCCCTGCTTGGCGCCATTCCGGAACTCGATTCGATGGCCGTCGTCGCCCTGATCACGACCCTGGAGGAACGTTTCGGCTTTGTCGTGGACGACGATGAAATCGACGGCACGGTCTTTGCCTCGCTAGGCACGCTGCTCGACTTCGTGCAGGGAAAACTCGGCGCCTGAGCCGCCGACCATGCCCTGCGAAGCCTTCTTCCTGCCCAGCGCCGCCGGCCAGCGCTTTGCCCTGCTCTACACCCCGGAGCCGGCGACGAAGCAACGTGGCGCAGTGGTCTACGTGCACCCCTTCGGCGAGGAGCTCAACAAGTCTCGCCGGATGGCGGCCCTGCAGGCCAGGGCCATGGCCAGCGCCGGCTACAGCGTGCTGCAGATCGATCTGCTCGGCTGCGGCGACAGTACGGGTGATTTCGGCGACGCCACCTGGGAGGCCTGGCTGGCCGACGTAAGACTCGCCTGTGCCTGGCTGCAGGAACGGACGCCGGCCCCCCTGTGGTTGTGGGGCCTGCGCAGTGGCTGCCTGCTGGTCAATGAGGCGGCGCAGCGCATGCCAACGCCGGTCAAGCTGCTGCTCTGGCAACCGGTGCTCTCCGGCAAGCAGTTCCTGCAGCAATTCCTGCGCCTGAAAGTGGCCGCCGAAATGCTCGCCAGCGATGGCAAGGGCGTCATGGAGCGCTTGCGCAGCCAGCTCCGGCAGGGCGAAGCCATCGAGGTCGCCGGCTATCTGTTGTCGCCGGCGCTGGCGCATGGTCTCGAACAGGCGGAACTCCTGCTGCCGCACCGCTCGGGTCGCGTCGAGTGGATCGAGATCTCCGGGCGGCCCGATGCCAGCCTGTCGCCGGCGGCCACGGCGCGTCTCACGCAGTGGCAGGCCGCCGGCCAGGAAGCACGCGGCACGGCAGTCAGCGGCCCTGCGTTCTGGCAGACGACCGAGATCAGCGAGTGTCCGGCGCTCCTCGAGGCCAGCCTGCGCGCCCTCTCGGAAACCATTCCGGCATGAACATCCGCGAACAGGCGCTGCTCATTCCCTGCGCCGGCGAACTGCTGCCGGCGATTGTCGCCTGGCCAGTGGCCGGGCGCCACGGTGGCAGCCAGCAAACCACCAACTGTGACCAGGACCAGGCAGGGCTGCCGGACGGCGCAGCCAACGGCCAACCGGCAAGGCTCACTGCCGACGACCGCCGCCGCGCGCAGCGCGCCGCCTGCGGCGTACTGATCGTCGTCGGCGGCCCGCAGTACCGGGTGGGCAGTCACCGCCAGTTCCTGCTGCTGGCCAGGCGCCTCGCCGGCGCAGGTTATCCGGCAATGCGTTTCGACTACCGCGGCATGGGTGACGCCGGTGGCGCCATGCGTGGCTTCGAGGAGGTGTCGACGGACATCGCTGCGGCCATCGATGCCTTCCAGAGCGCCAGCCCGGCGCTGCAGCGCGTCGTTCTCTGGGGCCTTTGCGACGCCGCATCGGCTGCCCTGCTGTACGTCCAGGCAAGCCGAGACCCGCGCATCGCCGGCCTGGCCTTGCTCAACCCCTGGGTGCGCTCGGAGGTCAGCCTGGCGCAGACGCACATCAAGCACTATTACGGCCAGCGCCTGCTGCAAGGCGAATTCTGGCGCAAGCTGCTCAGCGGCCGCCTCGAAGTGGTCAAGTCGCTGCGCGCGCTGCTTGCCAGCGCAATGCTGGCGCGGCGTTCGCGCGCGCCAGGCAAGGCGCCGCAAAGGCACCGCTTCCAGGAACGCATGGCGGAAGGCTGGCGCGAGTTTCCCGGCCGGCTGCTACTGATCCTCAGCGGACAGGACTACACTGCCAAGGAGTTCCTCGAGTTTGCCGGCAGCGACCCGGCCTGGTCAGGACTCGTCGACGCGGCCAAGGTGCGGCGGGTCGATCTTGCCGAGGCCGATCACACTTTTTCCTCTCGCACGCAGCGTGCGCAAGTCGAAGACGCCACGCTGGCCTGGCTTGACACCGTGAGCGAGGTTCTTGAAACCGCTCCCACCACCGGGGGATTTCTCGCATGAGCACGCAGATCACCAGTTCCTATGGCGGCCGACGCCACAGTCGCGGCAAAGCCCATGCCGGCTCGGCACGCTGGTTCCGACGCTATCGATGGCTGGTCATTACCGGCTGGCTGGCCATTCTGATGGTCGTCGTCTGGGTGCTCTTCATGCGCTCCGAACCGCTGCCCGTACCCTCCGGCGCGGCCAGTCGGGTAGCCACTTTGGCCAGCGCGAGCGCCGACGCCGGGCTGCTGCCGCCGGTAAGACTGCCAGCCGACGACGCGGTGCACGACAAGCTCACCGAGTGGTGGTACTACAGCGGCCACCTGCAAACCGACTCCGGTGAAAAGTATTCGTTTCACCTGGCCAGCTTCCTGCGGCGCGGAACGCTGACGCACACGGTCTTCCACGGCTCGCTCCTCGACCATCGGACCGAGAAGCGATACACCGAGCAGGCGCGTACCGCCGGCAACCCCTCGGATGGGCGCCGGGATGGCTTCAACCTGACCTTCGGCAAATGGCAGCTGCAGGGAAACGGGGAAAAACACCTGGCCAGGATGGCCGGCAAGGACTTTTCGCTCGATCTGCAACTCGATGACCGGAACGCGCCGGTCCTGCACCAGGCGCCGGGAACGCCGGTCGCCGGCCTGCTCGACTTCGCTGCCGCCGGCAAGAGCTATTACACTTCGCGTCCACGCATGACCGCGCATGGGACGCTGACCGTCGAGGGCCAGCGGAAAGCGGTACGCGGCGAAGTGTGGTTCGACCACCAATGGGGTGACTTCGAAGCAGCAAACCTGCGCTGGAACTGGTTCGCCCTGCAACTGACCGACGGTGCCGACATCATGATTTTCGAGCTCTTCGATCGGCAGGGAAAACCGGTCCAGCGCATGGGCACCTACGCGAGGAACGGCACGGTAACGGCCCTCGGCGATGCCGACATTGCGCTTGGCTCAACGGCCAGCTGGATGAGCCCTGAATCCGGAGTGCGCTATCCGCTGGACTGGACCGTCGCGATTCCCTCGCAGGGCCTGCAACTGCAGGTGGACCCGGTCATCCGGGCGAGCGAGTTTGATTCACGCACGACGACGCTGAACGTGTACTGGGAGGGCGCGGTCAAGGTGAGCGGCTCGCACAACGGTGGCGGCTTCATGGAGTTGAGCGGCTACGAGCCGGTGAAGGAGCCGGCAAAGGAACCCGCATCGGCAAAGCGCAAGAAATAGCGCTCGGCACGACCGAACCGGGCGCCAGCGCATCACGCCTTGTCGGCAAGGCGACGCACCAGTTCAGCCTTGTTGTTGACCCCCAGCTTGCGAAAGCAGTGGGCAATATGGTTGCGTACCGTTGCCGGAGAAAGCGACAGGCTCGCGGCGATTGCCGAATAGGTTTCGCCCTGCGCATAGCGCGTGGCAACCTCGCCTTCGCGCGCCGAAAGCTGCGCCAGCGCGCCGTCCGATCGAGCGCTGAGGTAGCGCAGGTGACCGCATGACGCAACGTCCAGAGCCAGCTCGGGCGACACATACGCACGCCCCGTGCGCAGTGAGGCGAGGAGCGGCTCGGGCAGGGCGCTGCCACGCCAGCCCGGCCAGAGCGCACTGACGCGGGAAATGAAGGCCGGTGAAGCCTCACGCAGGAAACCCCGCGCATCGGCCACCGCCCACTCGCGGTTGAAGACGCCGGGAACTCTCAGGAAATGACGCAAGCGCACGGCGCGATGTATCTCCACCAGGTGCGGCATCAGCAGTTCCTTGGTTTGCCGCTCGGTCTCGGAAAAAGGGCGCTTGCGGTCGTGACGCCACAGGGTCAGGAACTCGTATAGCGACGACGTCGGTTCGATGACCAGCGTTCCCAGCGACCATTCGATCCTGAAGCGCCGCCCCAGCTGGCGATACAGTGCTGTGCGCACGTAGCGTGCGCGCGTGGTGAGGTCACTCATGTTGACCGAAATGCCAGGCGAGGCGACCAGGGCCGCGCGAAAGAAATCGCCGTCGACGAAAGGCGGATACGCGTCGACGATGCTTTCATCGCAGTTGTGCAGGAACACTTCGTGCAGCGCCGGAGGATGCGCCGTGGCGTTGCCCCACCACGCCGAATCGAAGTCCACCAGCGAGCGCAGCTGCTCGACTGCCCAGGCCTGGAAACTGCCCAGCGGCACCTCGCGACCGTCGCGATAAAGGTGCAGGATCAGCGCATTCAGAGGGCCAGCGTCGACGTTCGGCATGCGCGCATTGTGCACCAAAAACCCGTTCTCTACCGCTCTCCGCCAATGGTGCAATTGCATCACCCTGGCGCTTTACAAGCGCCCGCGGCACGCTCAGGAAAACTGCCGACCCGTCCCTGCAACGCGCCGCGATGGCTTCCTCAAGCGCTTGAAAAAGCACCGGAAAGCCGCTGCGAGCCACCACCCAACCCTTGCGGGCATAGGACTTGCTTTTAGGACTGACATCAAGTTGCTTTATGTTGCCGGCCGGCGCCGAGTGCTGTCGGCGTTCCGTCCGTGATCAGAGGAGACACCCATGCGCGCCAATCACCCGCTTTCGACAGTCAAGCCAGCCCTTCTTGCCATTCTTCTCGCCTTCCCCGCACAGCAAGCCCTCGCGGCCACCTGCACCTGGAACGTTACCGCCGGCAACTGGGCGACGCCCTCCGACTGGTTGACCTGCGGCGCGGGCAATGGCAATCCGGCGACCACGCCCGGCAGCAGCGACACCGCCAATATCGGCGCCGCGGGCGTGGTCACGATCAACACCGGGCAGTCGATTCGGACGCTGAACAACGCCGGCCAGATCAACATCGACGCCTTCGGCCTCAACCTCGTCGGTGGTGGCGGCACCACCAACAGCGGCGTCATCAACGTCGGCGGCGCCTCGACGGCCAATATTGGCGTCTCCGTCGGCCACAACATCAACAACACCGGCGGCACGATCAACATCGATGACGGCAGCGTCGTCAACCAGTTCGGCAGCACCATCACCGGCGGCATTATCGGCACAACGGGTAGCGGCGCGCTGGTGGCATTCAGTAGCCCTTCCAACTACCTGAGCGGCGTCACCCTGAACGGCAAGCTCGACATGACCAACACCAACGCCCGGGAACGAGTCATTGGTGGCGGCCTGACGCTCAACGGCACCATTGACATCAACAACAACGGCATCCTCAGCTTCGAGGGCGACGGCGCCCTGAGTGGCAACGGCAGCATCGTGCTTGGGACCACCGGTCCGGGCAACCGCGTGGACCTCGACGGCACCGGAACGACCACCGTCGGGTCGAACATCACCATCCGCGGCGAGAACGGCACCATCGGCAACCAGATCAACATCGGCGGCACGCAGACGCTGGTCAACAACGGCAGGATCTCCGCCGATGTCGCTGGCGGAACGATCACCATCACCGACTCGGCGGTGACCAACAACGGCATCCTGGAAGCCAAGAACGGTGGCACCCTGCTCCTGTCCAGCAACGTCGCCGGCGGTGCCAGCGGCCAGATCGTCGCCGGCGCCGGCAGCACCGTGCAGCAGAGCGGCGTGACGATCAGCGGAACGGTCAATACCTCGGGGAGCGGCGTCTTCCGCGCCAACAGCAGCGCTGCCAACTACCTCAGCGGCGCCACGCTGAACGGCAACCTCGACCTCACCGCCACCAACGCCCGGGAACGAGTCATTGGTGGCGGCCTGACGCTCAACGGCACCATCGACATCAACAACAACGGCAGCCTGAGCTTCGAGGGTGACAGCGCTCTGAATGGCAACGGCAGCATCGTGCTCGGGGCCACCGGTTCGGGCAACCGCGTGGACCTCGACGGCAACGGAACCACCACCGTCGGCACGAACGTCACGATTCGCGGCGAGAATGGCACCATCGGTGGCCAGATCAATATCGGCGGCACGCAGACGCTGGTCAACAACGGCAGGATCTCCGCCGATGTCGCTGGCGGAACGATCACCATCACCGACTCGGCGGTGACCAACAACGGCATCCTGGAAGCCAAGAACGGGGGCACCCTGCTCCTGACCAGCAACGTCGCCGGCGGTGCCGGCGGCCAGATCGTCGCCGGTGCCGGCAGCACCGTGCAACAGAGCGGCGTGGTGATCAGCGGCACGGTCAATACCTCGGGGAGCGGCGTCTTCCGCGCCAGCAGCAGCGCTACCAACTACCTCAGCGGCGTCACCCTGAACGGCAACCTCGACCTCACCGCCACCAACGCCCGCGAACGCGTCGTTGGGGGCGGCCTGACGCTCAACGGCAGGATCGACATCGATAGCAACGCCGTCCTCAGCTTCGAGGGCAACAGCGCCCTCGATGGCAACGGCAGCATCGTGCTCGGGGCCACCGGTTCGGGCAACCGCGTCGCCCTCGACGGCAACGGCACCACCACCGTCGGGTCGAACATCGCCATCCGCGGCGAGAACGGCACCATCGGCAGCGCGATCAATATCGGCGGCACGCAACTGCTGGTCAACAACGGCAGGATCTCCGCCGATGTCGCTGGCGGAACGATCAACATCACCACCTCGGCGGTGACCAACAACGGCATCCTGGAAGCCAGTAACGGTGGCACCCTGCTCCTGTCGAGCAACGTCGCCGGCGGTGCCAGCGGCCAGATCGTCGCCGGTGCCGGCAGCACCGTGCAGCAGAGCGGCGTGGTGATCAGCGGCACGGTCAATACCTCGGGGAGCGGCATCTTCCGCGCCAGCAGCAGCGCTGCCAACTACCTCAGCGGCGTCACCCTGAACGGCAACCTCGACCTCACCGCCACCAACGCCCGCGAACGCGTCATTGGGGGCGGCCTGACGCTCAACGGCACCATTGACATCAACAACAACGGCATCCTCAGCTTCGAGGGTAACGGCACCCTCGATGGCAACGGCAGCATCGTGCTCGGGGCCACGGGTCCGGGCAACCGGGTCGACCTCGATAGCAACGGCACCACCACCGTCGGCACGAACGTCACCATTCGCGGCGAGAACGGCACCATCGGCGCCCAGATCAATATCGGCGGCACGCAGACGCTGCTCAACAACGGCAGGATCTCCGCCGATGTCGCTGGCGGAACGATCACCATCACCGACTCGGCGGTGACCAACAACAGCGTCCTGGAAGCACGCAACGGTGGCACCCTGAACCTGAACAGCAACGTCAGCAACACCGCCAGCGGTGTGATCCTCGCCGACAACGGTGTCGTTCTCCAGTCGACACAACGGGTCACCGGCGGAGCGATCAATTCAGTCAACGGTGGCGTCTTCCGGGTCACCAGCAGTGCCAGCAACTATCTCGATGCAACGACGATCGGCGGCACGCTGGACATGGCCACCCTGGTCAACAGTCGCGAGCGCGCAGTCAATGGCCTGACCGTCAATGGCACGGTCAACATCAACAACAATGGCATACTCAGCCTCGAGGGCGGACAGGCTCTCGCCGGAAGTGGCTCGATCGTCTTCGGCAACACCGGCGCCGGCAACCGCCTGGACCTGGATGGCAACGGCACGAGCACCATCGGCTCGAACGTCACCATCCGCGGCGAGAATGGCAATATCGGTGGCCAGATCAACATCGGCGGCACGCACACGCTGGTGAACAACGGCACGATCAATTCGGACGGCGGTGGCCTGATCCGAATCAATACCGATGGCACGCTGACCAACCATGGCACCCTGCGTGCGCAAAACGGGACGCTGACGATCGACAACGGCGTCACCGGTAGCGGCACGCTGCAAGTCGATGCGAGCGGCGCGATGAACCTGACCAACGCCGCGAACACGCAGGGCCGGCTGGTCATGGGTGCCGCCGGATCGACGCTCAACATCGGCACCCAGAACCTGACCATCAACAGCGACTACACCAACGTCGCCGCCGGCGCGGGCAACGCCTTCAACCGCCGCGCCGGCGTTTCCGGGACCGGCCAGATCGTCGCCGGTGGCGATGTCGTGCAGGTGATCACCGGCGCCGGCGTGAGCAACGGCGCCACCACCAACGCGACACTGACGATCAACAACGTGCGCGTCGGTGACACCACCTTCAACTACCAGATCGCCAACAACGGTACCACCGGCCCGGCGCTGCGCGGCGCCGTCCAGACCAGCGTCAACGGCGCCAATCTGAGCGATGCACGCCTCGGTGGCAGCGGCGTCACGGCCGGCAACTACAACACCGGCGCGCCGGGCAACAACACCGGCAACCTCGGCGTGACCTTCAGCGCAGCCAGCGCCGGCGCTCTCGCACCGCTCAGCGGCCAGGTCCTCAACCTGCGCAGCAATTTCGAGAATATCCCCGACCAGAAGCTGAACATCGTGCTGGCCAGCAATGCTGCGGCCTACAACGCGGCCGTCGGCAGCGCCGGCTCACCGGTGCTGGTGGCCAACCAGCGCGTGGGCGGCAGCAACACGGCCACGGTGACGGTCAGCAACACAGCGGCGGCGGGTGCCTTCAGCGAAGACCTCAACGTCAGCGTCGGGGGATCAAGCGGCGCTACCGGCAGCGGCGCCATCACCGGGCGGCTTGCCGGCACCAGCAACACGGGCAGCGGCTCGATCACGGTCGGCGGCCTCGACACGAGCACCGCAGGCGCCAAGAGCGGCACCGTGACGCTCGCCTACGAGACCGCGGGCAAGGTCAATGGCGTCAGCAATGGACTGGTCGCAGCCAGCGTCGGCAGTCAGGTGCTCACCGTCTCGGGCGACGTCTACCGCCTGGCGGCCGGCGCAGCCAACCCGACGCCAATCGTCTTCGCCAACCGCCACGTCGGCGATTCCGCGAGTCAGCTGCTGACGGTGCAGAACACCGCCGCCGCCGATGGCTTCTCCGAAAAGCTCAACGCCAGCATCAGCTCCAACGGCGGTCCGGCCACCGCCAGCGGCAGCGTCAACCTGCTCGCGGCACAGGCGACCAACAGCAGCAGCCTGCAGGTCGGCATCGATACCAGCAGCGCCGGCGCCAAGAGCGGCAGCGCGACGATCAGCTACGTCTCCGACGGTACCGGCAGCAGCGGCCTGGCGGCGATTGCCGCAGGCAGCCAGACGATCAACGTCAGCGGCGACGTCTACCGCCTGGCGTCGGCCAACAACCTCGGCGCCGTTGCCTTCGGCAACGTACACGTCGGCGACTTCGTCCAGCAGGCGCTGAGCATCAGCAATACGGCGCTCGCCGACGGCTTCTCGGAAAAACTCAACGCCAGCTTCGGCGCCAGCTCGGACGCGCGCATCACGACCAGCGGCAGCATCAGCCAACTGGCGGCACAGGCGACCAACAGTAGCAGCATGCTCGTCGGCCTGAACACGACCGCCGCGGGCAACGTCAACGGCACGCAGGTGATCAACTTTGCTTCCGACGGCGCCGGCACCAGCGGTCTGGGCATCACCGCGCTGGCGTCGCAGACGATCGGCGTCAGTGGCGACATCACCACCAGCGGCAGTGTCTTCCGCCTGGCCAGCGCCAGCCCGGCGACTCCCAACCCGGTCAACTTCGGTGCTCTGCGCATCGGCAGCACGGCCGAGCAGACCTTGAGCATCACCAACACGGCGGCCAACGACGGCTTCTCCGAAAAGCTCAACGCCAGCATCAGCTCCAACGGCGCGCCAGTCACCGCCAGCGGCGCCTTCAATCTGCTCGCCGCCCAGGCGACCAACGGCAGCGACCTGCGTGTCGGCATCGATACCAGCAGCGCCGGCGCCAAGAGCGGCAGCGCAACGATCGCGCTGGTCTCCGACGGTGACGGCACCAGCGGCCTGGGAACGACGAATCTCGCGCCGCAGACGGTCAACGTCAGCGGTGACGTCTATCGGCTGGCCAACCCGACCCTGAACACTACCGACGTCACCCTCGTGGCACGTCGCGGCGACGCGGCACCGATGGCGGCGATCAGCGTCACCAACGCCAGTCCGGACAGCTTCACCGAAGGGCTCAAGGCCGGCTTCGGCACGCTGGCTGGCGGTTTCTCGGCTAGCGGCGCCATCGCCAACCTGGCAGCGCAAGGCACAGACGCCAGCAGCCTGCAGATTGCGTTGAACACCAGCTCGGCCGGCAACGTCGCCGGCAGCGCGGAAGTGAACTTCGCATCGACCGGGGCCGGCACCACCGGTGCGGCCGACATTTCAGTCGGCAGCCAAGTAGTCAGCCTGGCCGGCAGGGTGTACGAGAAGGCCGTCGCGCAGGTGAATACGGTGCTGGTCGACTTCGGGATCGTCCACAAGGGCGACGTCGTTGCGGCGAAGAACATCTCGGTCACCAACAGCGCGCCGGTGGCGGCCCTCAACGATACGCTGCAGGGCAGCTTCATCAACATGCCCGTCGGTCCCTTCGGCGGCAGTGGCAGCGTCAGCGGCCTGGCCGCCGGACAGACCGACGCCAGCAGCCTGCTGGTCAGCCTCGACACGACCAGCGCCGGGGTGTTTACCCAGGGCGGTGACCGGCTGCAGTTTGCCAGCCACAACCCGGAGATGGCCGACCTTGGCCTCGGCGACACCGCGCTCACCCTGCAGGCGCAGGTCAACAACTACGCCAAGCCGACCTTCTCGAAGACCTCGGGGGCGGGCTCGCTGGGCGGCAGCGGCTTTGATTTCCTGCTCGACTTCGGCACGCTCACCGCGGGCAGCGGCATGGTCAGCGCCTTGCTGCAACTGGCCAACGACGTCGTCGGCCCGGCCGACCTGCTCGATGGCGCTTACAGCTTCGCGCTCAACGAGTTCCTGAAGAGCGGCTTCGCTTCCTTTGCCGATCTGCGCGCCGGTGAAGCGCAAGTCGGCCTCGAGATTGCGTTCGATGCCCTGAATGTCGGCAGCTTCAGCGACACCATCGTACTCTCGGCCGTCGGTCACAATGGCAGCGGCTACAGCGCCGCCTTCCAGGACATCCGGCTCACCGTCCAGGCTCGGGTACAGGCGGGCGGCGGCAACCAGATTCCGGAACCCGGCACTCTGCTGCTGCTGACCATCGCCATGGCGATCATTGTTCTCCAGCGTCGCCGCGGAATGTTAGACTAAAGCCGCAAACGGGTTCCTCGGCAGAGGAACCCGTGTCGCCTCTGGCCACCGATCGGCCACCTGTTAACCACTTGTTAGCCGCCCGTTAGCCACGACCATTTCCACCGCGCCTTCTTGCCACTCGTTTCCCCTGTTCGCCGCGGCAAGGCGCGTTCCTTGAATTTCTCGGGAGTCCTCGATTGACCACTATGCAATATCGTGCCCTGCTCGCCCTGGGCGCCCTGGCGCTGTGTCTGGCGATTGTCAATGCGCTGATGTTCAGCGCCAACCGCCAGGAACAGAATGAGCTGGCCACACGCGGCCAGTACATCCAGCAGAGCCTGCAACTGGAACCTCTCTACCAGTCGCTGATCAAGTCGCTGGCCGACCTTGCGGCGCGCGACAACGATACCGCCTTGCGCGACTTGCTGGCCTCGGAGGGGATCACTTTCAGCGCCGGCGGGCAAGCCGCTGCGGCACGGTGAACGACATGAACGAGCCACAGCAAACGAATTTCTTTCTCCCGGTGCTCTTGATCGCACTGGCACTGGTCGTCTGGTTCGGCTTCCAGGCTCGCCAGCTGAACCAGGAACGAGCCCAGCTGGCGAGCCTGCGCAGCAATCAGGACAGCACCTACACCAACGCCCAGAAGATGCGCGCGCAACTCGATTCGCTGGCCGCCGGCACGCAGAAGCTGGCCAGCGCCGGTAACAAGAATGCGCAGACGGTGGTCAATGCGCTGCAACAGCGCGGCATCACCATCAACGCGGAAGCCAAGCCGGCTCAAGCCCAGTAGCCCTGACCGGAGAATCGGAGGTGGCGGCGCTGACGCCCGCCACCGGCCAGCTGTTCTGCGAAGCACGGTCGCCGCCACAAAGGCGTTCTGCTTCCGCCCTGCAGGCGCTAAGATGACGGGCTTTGCGCCTGCGCGGCGCTGCCCGGAGCCGCAATGAATCTCCTGAAGACCCTCGCCACCGTCAGCAGCATGACCCTGCTGTCGCGTATCCTCGGCTTCGTGCGCGACTTCGTGATTGCCCGCACCTTCGGCGCCGGTCTCCTGACCGACGCATTCTTCGTCGCTTTCAAGCTGCCCAACCTGCTCCGCCGGCTGTTTGCCGAAGGCGCTTTCTCGCAAGCGTTTGTCCCGATTCTCGGCGAATACCGCAACAAGCGCGGCCCGGAAGAAACCCGGCTGCTCGTCGATCGCGTGAGCAGCGCACTTTTTCTCCTCGTCCTGGCGGTGACCGTGCTCGGTATGGCAGGCGCCTCGCTGCTCGTTTACCTCTCGGCGCCGGGCTTTGCCGACGACCCGGAAAAGTTCGCCCTGACCGTCAGTCTGACGCGCATCACCTTCCCCTATATTCTCTTCATGTCGCTGGTCGCACTGGCCGGCGGCGTGCTCAATACCTGGAGTCGGTTTGCCGTTCCGGCTTTCACGCCCGTGCTGCTCAACGTTTCGTTCATTGCCATGGCGCTGTTTGCGGCGCCGCACTTCGAGCCGCCGATCCTGGCGCTGGCCTGGGCCGTTTTCATCGGCGGCGCCGTACAACTGGCCTTCCAGATCCCGGCGCTCAAGCGCATCGGCATGCTGCCCAGATTCTCGCTGCAGCTGCGCGACGAAGGCGTTCGCCGCATCCTGCGGCTGATGGCGCCGGCCTTGCTGGGCGTTTCGGTGGCTCAGGTCAGCCTGCTGCTGAATACCGTTTTCGCCTCGTTCCTGGCCACCGGCAGTGTTTCGTGGCTGTACTATGCCGACCGGCTGATGGAGTTTCCGGCAGGGCTGCTCGGCGCGGCCCTGGGTACCATTCTGCTGCCCTCGCTTGCGCGTCACCATGCCGTCGGAGAACACGACGATTACTCGCGGCTTCTCGACTGGGGACTGCGGCTGACCTTCCTCCTCGCCGCGCCGGCAGCGCTGGCGCTGGCGCTGCTGGCGACGCCGCTGATCACGACGCTGTTTTACCACGGCGCGTTCACCGCCCACGATGTCTTGATGACTCGCAACGCGCTGCTCGCCTACAGCATAGGACTGCTCGGCCTGATCCTGGTGAAAGTTCTCGCCCCCGGTTTCTATGCCCGCCAGAACGTGCGCACGCCGGTTCGGATCGCGATCATTTCACTGTGCACGACACAGGTCCTGAACCTGCTGCTGGTCGGCTGGCTGCAGCACGCCGGACTGGCACTGGCCATCAGCCTGGCGGCGATTCTCAACGCCAGCCTGCTCTTTCGCGGTTTGCGGCAGGGCGGCATCTACGCCCCGCAACCCGGCTGGCTACTCTTCTACGCCCGCCTCGTGCTGGCCATGGCGGCCATGGCTGCGGCGCTTTGGTTCACCGTTGACGAAGAGAGCGCCTGGTTGGGCTGGAACCTCAGCCAGCGCCTGCTCCGCCTTTCGCTCCTCGTGAGCTTCGGTGCGAGCGTCTATTTCGCTACACTATGGATTGCAGGTTTTCGCCTGCGCGACTTCAAACGCAGCGCGGCCGAGTAATCAATCAGGAGGATCAACGATGAAATTGAGCAGCAGTAGTTTCACTGACGGGCAAGAGATCCCCGGCGATTTCGCTTTCTGCATTGCCGACCCCGATCACCACGTCTGCCTGGGCAGCAACCGCAACCCGCAGCTGGCGTGGAGCGATGCCCCGGCCGGCACCCAGTCGCTGGCCGTCATCTGCCACGACCCCGACGTTCCGAGCCAGGGCGACGACGTCAATCAGGAGGACCGGACGGTGCCGGCGTCGCTGGCGCGCGTCGATTTCTTCCACTGGGTGCTCTTCGATCTGCCGGCCAGCCTCGACGAGATCGGCGAAGGCGAGTTCTCCAGCGATGTCACGCCACGTGGCAAGCCCGGTCCACACGCGCCACACGACGCACGCCAGGGGATCAACGATTACACCAGCTGGTTTGCCGGCGACAACGATATGCGCGGCGACTACTACGGCTACGACGGCCCCTGCCCGCCGTGGAACGACGAAATCGTCCACCGTTATGTGTATACCGTCTTTGCGCTCGACGTGGCCAAGCTCGATGTCGAAGGTAAAGTGACCGGGCAGCAGGTGCGTGCCGCGATGCACGGGCACATCCTCGCGCAGGCCAGCCTGACCGGCACTTACACGCTGAATCCTGCGCTCAAGTAGAGTCGCCCGCATGGCGGCAGCCAGCGCAGAGGCAACTGGCTGCGCCCTGGCGACCGATCGGGCGCACGCGTAAAAAACGAACGGGCCGCATGACGGCCCGTTCGTTTTTTTTTCGCCAAGCGGACGGCGAGTACAGCGGCAAGCCGCCGCTGCACATGCCGCGACTACATCACACTGACCTCGACGCGACGCGCCTCGGCGCCGTCGCCGGTGCCGGTGGTCAACTCGGGCTTCTTCAGCTCGATACGCTCTTCGGCGATTCCGACCATTTTCAGCGCCTCAGCGACAGCGAGGGCACGGTTCTTCGAAACCTCGGCGTTGGCTTCCGCACTGCCAGTGGCATCGTGGAAGCCCGAAATACCGAGCCTGGCGCCGGCATTGGCCTTGGCATAGACGACGATGCCTTCAAGCGTCGTCGCGACATCAGCCGGAAGTTCGGCCGAGCCGACTTCGAAGTAGACCGTGGCCATTGGCAGCGCGGCGGCCATCGCCGTAGCTGGAACGGCAGCCGGAGCGGCAGCCGGAGCTTGCGCCGCCGGCATCGGCTTGGCGCCTGCGGCAGGGACCATCAAGGGCACGATCATCAGGGCCACGATGTTGATGATCTTGATCAGCGGGTTGATCGCCGGACCGGCCGTGTCCTTGTACGGGTCGCCAACGGTATCTCCGGTCACCGAAGCCTTGTGCGCTTCCGAGCCTTTGCCGCCGAAGTGACCGTCCTCGATGTGCTTCTTGGCGTTATCCCAGGCACCACCACCGGTGGTCATCGAGATGGCGACGAAGAGACCGGTGATGATCGTTCCCATCAGCAGGCCGCCGAGCGCCTGCGGGCCAAGCAGCAGGCCAACGAGCACCGGCACCAGTACCGGCAGCAGCGAGGGGATGATCATTTCGCGGATCGCTGCAGCGGTCAGCATGCCGACGGCGCGGGAGTAATCCGGCTTCGCCTTGCCTTCCATGATGCCCTTGATCTCCTTGAACTGCCGGCGCACTTCGACGACGACGGAACCGGCAGCACGACCCACGGCCTCCATCGCCATGGCAGCGAAGAGGTAGGGAATCAGACCGCCAAGGAAGAGGCCGATGATCACCATGTGATTCGAGAGATCGAAACGCATGCTGCCGCCGAAGTTGGCTTCGAGGGCGTGCGTGTAGTCGGCAAACAGGACCAGCGCGGCCAGACCGGCGGAGCCGATGGCGTAGCCTTTGGTCACCGCCTTGGTGGTATTGCCAACCGCGTCGAGCGGGTCGGTGACATCACGCACCGACGCCGGCAAACCGGCCATTTCGGCGATACCGCCAGCGTTGTCGGTAATCGGCCCATAGGCGTCGAGGGCAACGATGATCCCGGACATCGACAGCATCGCGGTCGCCGCGATGGCGATGCCGTAAAGGCCGGCCAGCGCATGGGTGACGTAGATCGCCGCGCAAACGGAGAGTACCGGCAGGGCACACGATTTCATCGAGACGGCGAGACCGGCGATGATGTTCGTGCCGTGACCGGTGGTCGAAGCCTGGGCAACACTCCTGACCGGCGAGAACTCGGTCGCGGTGTAATACTCGGTGATCCACACCAGCAGGCCGGTCAGTATCAGACCGATGGTCGCCGCCCCGAAGATGCTCCCCGAGCTGATCAGCCTGCCGTCAGCGAGCGTTATTCCGTCGCCGAGCAGCATGATGGTCACCGGGTAGAAGGCGACCAGAGCCAGCGCGCCGGCGACGGCCAGGCCGCGGTAGAGCGCATTCATGATCTTGCCGCCATCACTGGCTTTGACGAAGAAGCAGCCAATGATCGAGGCAATGATCGAAACGCCCCCCAGGACCAGCGGGTAGATGATCAGGTTGTCGCTGGCGCCAGGGACGCCCTTGAGCATCATTGCGCCAAGCACCATCGTCGCCACCACGGTCACACCGTAGGTCTCGAAGAGGTCGGCAGCCATACCCGCACAGTCGCCGACGTTGTCACCGACGTTGTCGGCGATGACCGCCGGGTTACGTGGGTCGTCTTCCGGGATTCCCGCTTCGACCTTGCCGACCAGGTCGGCACCGACGTCCGCTCCCTTGGTGAAGATGCCGCCACCCAGGCGGGCAAAGATCGAGATCAGCGAGCCGCCGAAGGCCAGACCAATCAGCGGTTCTACTGCGTGGTGCAGGTCGCCGCTCGGGTCTCGGAGGATGGCGTAGTAGCCGGCAACACCGAGCAGACCCAGACCGACGACGAGCATGCCGGTGATGGCACCCCCCTTGAAGGCGACGTCCAGCGCCGGGGCAATGCCGTTGCGCGCCGCTTCGGCGGTGCGCACGTTGGCGCGGACCGAAACGTTCATGCCGATGAAGCCGGTGGCCCCCGAGAGGACGGCGCCGATCAGGAAGCCGATGGCCATGAGCTTGCCGAGTGCCAGCCAGATGACCACGAAAAGAACCGCACCGACGACGCCGATGGTGGTGTACTGCTTGTTGAGATAAGCAGAAGCGCCCTCCTGAATGGCTTTGGCAATCTCCTGCATTTTCGGATTGCCGGCTGGCAAGCCGAGAATCCATTTGGTCATTGCAGCGCCGTAACCTACTGCAATGAGCGCACATATCAGCGCGAACACCAGATAACCCATATACAACCTCCCTCTCTAAAGTTTCCCAGCTCCCAGGGGAACTCCCCGTGGCTGAAATTTACCCCATAAGCGACTTGAACAACAAAAAACCGATGCTAAACACCGCTTGAACGCTCGCTCGCTGCGGACGCTTCAAGCCGGAGTGGCGGAGAACAGAGTCTTGGCCGCTCCGCAGACGCAACAAACGCCGCAGCAGCGGCGCTGGTGAGACCGCAGTGGCCCCATGCCCGCAATCGGGAAGCGACGGCACTGGCACTGGCGAGTTGCGCAGAAGCGCCCTCCTTGCGATCCACCGTCATCGATGGCGAGGGCTATTGAAGCGCATCGAACGCGGCTCTCTTGATCTCCTCGACGCTGCCGACACCGGCAATCCGCGGGCACTTCGGCGCCATGGGGTCACCAGTGGCCGCCCACGCGCGGTAGTACTCGAGCAAGGGCTTGGTCTGCGAATGATAGATCTGCAAGCGCTTGCGGACCGTTTCCTCCTGGTCGTCGGCGCGCTGAATCAGCTCGTCTCCCGTCGCATCATCCCGTCCGGCCACGCGCGGCGGGTTGAAGCGCAGATGATAGGTACGACCGGAGGCGGGATGGACGCGGCGGCCGCTCATCCGTTCGATGATTTCCTCGTCAGCGACGTCGATTTCGAGCACGTAGTCGAGCGCCACCCCGGCAGCCTTCATCGCCTCTGCTTGCGGCAAGGTGCGCGGGAATCCGTCGAAGAGGTAGCCCTCAGCGCAGTCGGGTTGTTGCAGGCGATCGTTGACCAGGCCGATGATGATCTCGTCGGAGACCAGGCCCCCCGCATCCATCACCTTCTTGGCGGCCATTCCGAGAGGGGTGCCGGCCTTCACCGCAGCACGCAGCATGTCGCCGGTGGAAATCTGCGGGATGCCGAAGTGCTCACAAATGAACTGGGCCTGGGTGCCTTTTCCAGCCCCTGGCGCACCGAGTAGAATGAGTTTCATGGTTCGCTTTCGTTGATTTTCAAGTCGAGCAAATTGTTCAGAAGTTCAGACACTTGCACTCCAGCCACGGGCCGCCGGCAGCACGTTGTCGTGATCAACACGCCGCAACTTACCCTCAAACCGGCAGACGGTCAAACTTTTTGAACCATGCCTGAACGCGTTGCGCATCCGCGGGGGTATCGACACCGGCAGCCGGCAGCTGGTCGGAAATTGCCACGCTGATGCGAAAGCCGTGCCACAGGGCACGCAACTGCTCGAGCACTTCAAGAGTTTCCAGTGGGGAAGGCGCCAGGCCGGCATAGGTGCGCAGGAAGCGCGCGCGATAGGCGTAGAGCCCGACGTGGCGATAGGCGAGCATGTGTGCGGGCAGCGTTTCGCCGCCCGCCTCGCGGGCAAAGTGGTCGCGCGCGTAGGGAATCGGCGCCCGCGAAAAATAGAGCGCGTCGCCACTGGCGGCCAGCACCACCTTGACCACATGCGGACTGAAGAAATCGGCGGCGTCTGCGACGGGGTGCGCAACGGTGGCGATGTCGGCACCGCTCTGCGCCAGCTGGGCTGCCGTCCGGGCGATCAGCGCCGGGTCGATCAGTGGTTCGTCGCCTTGCACGTTGACCACCATGGTGTCGTCACTCCAGCCGGCAGCATCGACCACCTCGGCCAGGCGGTCCGTCCCGCTGACGTGATCGGCACGGGTCAACATGGCGCGCAAGCCGTGGCGCTCGACCGCCGCCAGCACTTGCGCATGGTCGGTGGCCACCAGCACTTCATCGGCACCCGACAAGACGGCACGCTCGGCGACGCGCACGACCATCGGCTTGCCGGCCAGGTCGAGCAGAGGCTTGCCCGGCAAGCGGGTCGACGCAAAACGCGCCGGAATGACCACCTTGAACGGCGTCGCGTGCATGTTTGCGCCGCCCGGCACTCAGGCTTCGTCGGTGGTCAGCGGACGGGCTTCATCCTGGAGCATGATCGGGATGCCGTCGCGGACCGGGAAAGCCAGCCGGCAAGGCTTGCACACCAGTTCCGACTGCGCCTTGCGGTATTCGAGGTTGGCCTTGCAGATCGGGCAGACGAGGATATCAAGCAGTCGTGCGTCCATTGAGTTTCTCCAGAATTGTCTCGAAAAGACCAGCCCCCCCCGGCGGGCCGCTGATGACCGCTTCGACCGGCAGTACCCAAGCCTCGCCGCTCACAATCGGCGCACATTTTACCGCATCTTTTTCGGTCATCAGAAGGACGCCGTCGCCAGCAAAGGCCAGGTCGGCGGCAGTATAGGCATGGTGGTCGGCAAAGGGGTGGGCTTCGAAATCGAGCCCCAGCACCTGCAGCTGCGCGAAGAAACGAGCAGGATCGCCGATCCCGGCCAGCGCATAAAGTTTGCGACCGCGCAGAGAAGCCGCGTCGCAACTATCGGCGCGCCGACGGGCGTACTCGCCGACGGCGACGAAGCGCTGGCCCAGGAGGCGCATGTCGAACTGCGGACAATCGCCGGCGGCGGCCGCCACGTCAGGTTCGCGGCGGCCGTTCCAGACCACTGCGCCCACCCCGGTCAGTCGCCGCAGTGGCTCGCGCAGGGGGCCCGCAGGCAGCAGCCGGCGATTGCCGGCGCCGCGCCCGTCAAAGACCACGATTTCCACGGTGCGCTGCAGGCGATAGTGCTGCAGGCCATCGTCGGAGACGATCACGTCGCATTCGGGATGAGCGGCGAGCAGGGTTTCCCCGGCCGCCACCCGGTCGCGACCGACGAAGACCGGCACGCCGCCACGCCGTGCGAGGAGCAGCGGCTCATCGCCAACCAGGGAAGGTGGCGTGCCCGCGGCGACCACGCGCACGCCCTCGCCGCTGCCACCATGGCCGCGACTGATGATGCCCGGTCGCCAACCGGCTTCGCGCAGACGCTCGACCAACCACAGCACCAGCGGCGTCTTGCCGCTGCCACCCACAGTAAGATTGCCGACGACGATCACCGGCACCGGCAGGCGCTGTGCCAGCGGCACCCCGCAGCGGAACAACCCGCGCCGCAGCCCGGCAAGCGCGCCGAAGAGCCACGAAAGGGGCAGCAGTGGCCACAGGGCAGGGGTCAGACGCCGCTCATACCAGCGCCGAGAAAGGCTGCCTGCGATGCCGCCAGCGGCCATCAGCGGGGCGATTGCGTGGCGAAGGAAATGCGCGGGTAACCGGCTGCCTGAGCCGCCTGCATGATGTCGACAACGCTCTGGTGCGTTGCCTTGGCGTCGGCGTTGATGACGATCACCGGATCCTTGGCCTCGCCGGCGGCGCGGCGCAGCGCGTCGCTGATCGCCTGGACGCTGACGGCAGCGAGCGGCGCCTTGTTGACCAGCACCTGGCCGGACTGGGTCACGCTCACGCTGACTTCATTGGGCTGCTCGTTCTGCTTGCTGGCGTCGGCCGTCGGCAGGTTGATCTCCAGCCCCGAGAACTTGGCGTAGGTGGTGGTGAGCATCAGGAAGATGATGATCACCAGGAGCACGTCGATGAAGGGAATCAGGTTGATCTCGGGCACGTCGCTGGTGCGACCGCGGCGAAAGTTCATCGTCGGCTCCTAGGACCGGCGCTCGCCGTGCAGAACCTCGACCAGACGCACCGCCTGTTGCTGCATGTCGATGACGAAACCGGAAACCAGGGCACGGAAGTGGCGCCAGAAGATCATGCTCGGAATGGCGATCACCAGGCCGAAGCCCGTGTTGTACAGGGCCACCGAAATCCCGTGCGCCAGTTGCATCGGGTTGCTGCCGCTGGGCGCCTGCGAGGCGAAGATCTCGATCATGCCGACGATGGTGCCGAACAGGCCCATCAAGGGGCTGATCGAGGCAATGGTGCCGAGCGTCGTCAGATAGCGTTCGAGCTCGTGCGAAACGACGGTGCCGGCCTCCTCGATCGACTCCTTCATGATTTCGCGCGAACACCCCTCGTTGCGCAGACCGGCGGCGAGCACGCGACCGAGTGGCGAATGCGCCTCCAGATCGACGACCATCGCCTGTGTCGCACCTCTCTCCCGGAATTCGCTGACCACCCGCTGCAACAGGCCGGGCGGAACGACTTTGGCCCGCCGCAGCGCCACCAGGCGCTCGATGATCAGCGCGACGGCCAGGATCGACGCCAGCAGCAAGGGCCAGATTGGCCAACCAGCGGCCTGAACGATGGCAAACACGGTGCACCCCAGGTGATTTTCAAGGGGAGAACTTTAGCCTGCGCCAGGCTTTGCGGCAAGTGCCGATGCGCTGCCTGCCGCTGCGAAGCGACGCCAGCCAGGGCGGACGCACTCACCGACCGCCCGGGAATCCACAGGAACGGTGGATAAGAGTGCTGCCAGGCTGTTGGCAAGCGGCGCAAGTGGCGAACGGGCAAGCGTTTTTTTGCCGTGCCTGCCAAGCGAGCAACGAAGCGACGGGGGGACAGCCTGCACGTCAGCCGCAGACTGCCCGGCGGCCGCCAAACGGGGGCGCCAGAACACCGTCGCCGGCAACGCGCGCAGCGAGCCATGTAGAATCCGCGGATGTCAGAGACTTCCCCGGCCAGCAACGCCTTTCCCGCCAGCGCTCCGGTGATCCCGGTGGCCATGCTCAACCGCCTCGCGCGCGAGCGACTTGAGTCCGCTTTTCCGCTGTGCTGGGTCGCCGGCGAGGTCTCCAACCTCAGCCGGGCGCCTTCCGGACATGTCTACTTCTCGCTCAAGGACGCCGCCGCACAGGTGCGCTGCGTGATGTTCCGCAGTCGCGCGCAGCTCCTCGGCTGGCGACTGGAAAACGGCCAGCACATCGAGGCGCGGGTGCTGGTCACCCTCTACGAGGCGCGCGGCGACTTCCAGCTTAACGTCGAAGCCGCGCGGCGCGGCGGTGTCGGCAACCTCTACGAAGAGTTCCTGCGCCTCAAGCAAAAGCTCGACGGCGAAGGGCTCTTCGCCAGCGCCGGCAAACGCGCGCTGCCGACGTTTCCGCGCCGCGTCGGCATCGTCACCTCGCTGCAGGCCGCCGCACTGCGCGACGTGCTGACGACGCTCACCCGCCGCGCGCCGCAGCTGAGCATCGTCGTCTACCCGACGCCGGTGCAGGGCGACAGCGCCGGCGCGCAGATTGCCGACGCCATTTGCCGCGCCGGCGAGCGCCGCGACTGCGACGTGCTGATCGTCTGTCGTGGCGGCGGCAGCATGGAAGACCTCTGGGCGTTCAATGACGAGCGCGTGGCGCGGGCGATCCGCGCCTGCCCGCTGCCGGTGATCTGCGGAGTCGGCCACGAAACCGATTTCACCCTCGCTGACTTCGCCGCCGATCAGCGTGCGCCGACACCCACGGCGGCGGCCGAACTCGCCGCCCCCGCGCAGGCAGCCCTGCTCGCTCGTCTCGCTGGCTCGCAGGCCGCCCTGCGCAGGCAGATCGAGCAGCTTCTTGCCCAGCGTGGCCAGCAGGTGGACTGGCTCGCCCGCCGCCTGCAACATCCGGCGCAGTACCTGGCCCAGCACGGCGAGCGGCTGCGCAACCTGCGGCGCCGGCTCGGCGCCGGGCTGCTGCAAGCCAGCGCCCATTCCCGCGCTGAGCTGACCCGCCTCAGCCGCCGCCTGCTGCTCAGCCGCCCCGACCCGGCACGCCACGCCGGCCGGCTCGCCGCACTGGCACCACAACTGCGCAGCGCCTGGCACGACGTGCAGCACGGCAGGCGCGCCAACCTCGACCGGCTGGCCACCGGACTCACGCACCTCAATCCGCAGGCGGTCCTGGCGCGCGGCTACAGCGTCGTCACCAGCGCGCAGGGCGAGATCGTCCGCGACGCCCGCAGCCTGGAACCAAGCGCGCGAATCGCTGTCTTGTTGCACCGTGGGCGCCTCGAGGCCGAGGTGACTGCGCTTTTCGAAGATCATGGAGGGCCCGATGGACCGCTCGTTCCACCAGGCGCCATTGCCAGTAGCGCGGGCCGCGAATAGAATTCCGGGGCCACGAAGCCAGGAAGCCAGGAACTCGCGGACCCATGAAATCCATAAAAGCCATGAATACGCGAATGAGCAGAACGCGTTCACCGCATCGCTTCACTGCGCTCCATTTCACCCCATAACAACCTTCACGGAGAACAAACCATGGAACATCAGCTGCCGCAGCTTCCCTTCGCCATCGACGCTCTGGCGCCGCACATGTCGCAGGAAACCCTCGAATACCACCACGGCAAGCACCATCAGGCCTACGTCACCAACCTCAACAACCTGATCAAGGGCAGCGAATACGAAGCGCTTGACCTCGAGGCAATCGTCAAGAAAGCGCCCGCCGGCGGCATCTACAACAACTCGGCGCAGGTCTGGAACCACACTTTCTTCTGGAACTGCCTGAAGCCCGCGGGCGGCGGCGCACCCGGCGGCGCGCTGGCCGCGGCGATCGACGCCAAGTGGGGCTCGTTCGCCGAGTTCGCCAAGGCTTTCCAGGCTTCTGCGGTCGGCAACTTTGGCTCGGGCTGGACCTGGCTGGTCAAGAAGGCCGACGGCTCGGTGGATATCGTCAACATGGGCGCGGCCGGCACGCCGCTGACCACCGGCGACACGGCGCTCCTGTGCATCGATGTCTGGGAGCATGCCTACTACGTCGACTACCGCAACCAGCGTCCCAAGTTCGTCGAGACCTTCCTCGCCCAACTCGCCAACTGGACCTTCGCCGAGAAGAACTTCGCCGGCTGAGCGGCAGCAAGCGACGCAAGACGGGGGCCCAGGCCCCCGTTTTTCATTCTGGCAAGGGTGTGCGGCGTTGCTTAACCGAGCGGCAAACTAAGCGTCACTTCGAGGCCGCCATCCGGCCTGTTGCGTGCCCGCACCTGGCCGCCGTGTGAAAGCAGCGCCCGCCGGGCGATCGCCAGTCCGAGTCCGTAGCCGATCGTGCCCGCGTTGTTGTCGGCACGGTAGAACGGTTCAAAGATCGCCTCGAGGTCGGCTTCCGGCACGCCGGGACCGCGATCGGAAACGACGATTTCGAACACGCCTGACGCTTGGCAGGCGCCCGAAACCCCGGACGTCCGGCCTTCCCCCGCTACCCCCCCGTCGACCAGGCGGCGCGCCGTCACTTCGACGGTGGTACCCGCGGCGGTGTATTTGGCGGCGTTGCGAACGACGTTCTCGACAGCGCGATAGAGCAGCTCACCCTGCACGCTCGCGGTCACTTCGCCGGCACCGCTGAACTGCACGCTGCGACCACTCGCCTCGGCCTCGAAACCGGCGTCGTCGGCGATGCTGGCGACCATTTCCATGAGCTCGATGGTCATCGGTGGCGCACCCGGCGTGCCGGCTTCGAGACGCGACAGGGTGAGCAGCTCGCCGACCAGTTCGTCAAGCCGAACCGACTCGCGTTCGATGCGCCCGAGCGTCGTTTCGAGTTTCTCCGGGCTCTGCCGCGCCAGCCCGATGGCTGCGTGCAGGCGCGCCAGCGGCGAGCGCAACTCGTGCGAAACATCGTGCAGCAGACGCTGTTGGCTATGGATCTGCGCCTGCAGGCGCTGCGCCATGCGGTCGAAGTCGCGCCCGAGATCGGCCAGCTCGTCGCGCCGGCTGCCCATCGAAGGCTGCACGCGGGTCTCCAGATGCCCTTCGGAAACGGCGCGAAAAGCGCCGCGCAGGCTGCGAATCGGCTTGGCCACGTACCACGCCAGCGCGGCGCTGAAGACGAGGCTGGCGAGCAGGCCAGCCATGATCGGCAACGCCGGCGACGGCCGTTCGCCGCGCAGCAGGTGACCACGCCCACCCGGGCGCTCGTAACGGGCGACCAAGGTGTAGGTCTGTCCGTCGTGGGCGTGTACGCGGCGCGCACCGGACATCGGTCCACGCCGGAAATCACCCGAAGCCAGCGCGGCGGTCAGGTCGCCGGGAAGCTCGCGACCGAAGAGGTCGCGGCCGCCTTCGTCGATCACGAAGAGCTGCGCCTTGCCCGGTGCTTCGGCCCATTCGCGCAACACTTCGCGCATCATCTGCGGGCCGCCGCGGCGTAGGAAGACCTCCGCCGCATCGAGCATCACCGCCGCCCGCGGGCCACCCGGCAGGGCCGGCAGCGACTCGAATTCGGCCTCGGCCTGACGGTGCAGCCAGACGACGCTGCCGACGCCGACACCGGCGAGCAACAGCGCCAGCCAGAAGGCAAAGAAGGATTTCCAGAACAGCCGTCCCACGTTCAGGCCTTGACGAACTGGTAACCCTGGCCGCGAACGGTCTGGATCCACGAGTCGCCGTCGGGCCGGGCGCCGAGCTTCTGGCGAATGCTGCTCACATGCACGTCGATGCTCCGGTCGAAGCGCGCCAGCGGGCGCCCCATCGCCAGCTCCGAGAGGTCGCTCTTGCTCACCACCCGGCCAGCGTGGCGGGCCATGACTTCGAGAATACTGAATTCGGTGCTCGTCAATTCGAGCGGCTGCTGCTGCCATTGCGCGCTTCGCCGCTCGGGCCACATGCGCAGGGGACCGACGACGATCGGCCCGTCGGACGTGCTCTCGGCGCTGTTGTCGGCGACCCGGCGCAGGATCGCCCGCAGGCGGGCGACCAGTTCGCGCGGCGAACACGGCTTCGGCACGTAGTCGTCGGCGCCGAGTTCGAGCCCGATGATGCGGTCGATGTCGTCACCCCTGGCGGTGAGCATCAACACCGGCAGGCGGCTGGCGGCGCGGATGCGGCGCAGGACCTCGACGCCGTTGAGCCGCGGCATCATCACGTCGAGCACGGCGATGGCGAAGCGCCCGCTGAGCGCTTCGCGCACACCGCTTTCGCCATCATGCACCGCCTCGGCTTCGAATCCCTCCTGTTCGAGGTACTCACGCAGCATCGAGGCGAGTTCGACATCGTCATCGACCAGCAGTACTCGAGTCATCGTTCCCATCCTTTCCACAGCACTGATAATAAGCGCCGGCAAGGCCTGGTCACGCTTCTTTACGGCTCTTTACCGGCTTTAACGCCCGCTGGCCATCGCCTGCTGCCGCGCGCCGCCCATTTACATGGCTTTACAGACGATTAACCGCGCTTTACCGGCCGCTGCGCGAAAGTTCAGCCAACGGTCGAGGCCACCGATGCCCGACTGGAACCCCCCTTATCAAGGAGCCAAACATGAATACATTCAAACGCACTCTTGCCGTTTTCCTGGCCACCAGCAGCATCGCCCTGGCCGTCCCGCTGGCCGCCAATGCCGGCCCGATGATGGGCGGCGGAATGGAAGGCGGCTGTGGCAAAGGCTGGTCGGAGATGCGCGGCGGCCAGCGCGACGGCGTGCCACCGATGATGAAGAAGCTCAAGCTGACCCCCGAACAGCAAACGACGATCAGCGAGCTACGCAAGCAAGACGCCGCCCTGATCGGCGAAAAGTACCAGAGCATGCGCGACAGCCGTGCGCAGCTGCATGAAATGGCGAAGAAGGGCGAATACGACGAAGCGAAAGTCAAGGCGCTCACCGAGCAGGGAGCCCAGGCCATGGCCGAAATGGCCCAGCTGCGGGCCCGTCAGCACCACCAGATCATGGAGGTGCTCACCCCCGAGCAGCGCGAGAAGCTCGCAGCCCAGCGCGATGCGATGATGAAGCGCTGGGAGAAGAAGCGTGGCGAGCGACCAGGGCCGGCAGCTTGACCGGACGTCAGGACCCAGGCAGCCTTCGCCAGGCGGGTAGCGTGAGCGCCTGGCGAAGGCTGCAGACGACCGACGAAGCGGCCAACGCCTTCCCTTGATCGATTCCACCTTTGCGGAGCAAATAATGACCACACCCCGTCGCACCCTCGCCATCTTGCTTGCTGCCGGCATTTCGCTGGCTGCGCCACTGACCGTCGAAGCAGGACCGCCAGGCGCGGCCTATGACTGCCTCGGGCCGCAGGCGGCGCAAGGTCATCGCGACGGCGTGCCGCCGCTGATGAAGGGACTGAAGCTGACCGCCGAGCAGCAGGCGCGCATCGCCGAGCTGCGCAAACAGGACGCCGACCTGATGGACGAGAAGTTCAAGCACGTCCGCGACACCCGCATGCAGCTTGACGAAATGCAGATGAAAGGCCAGTACGACGAACTCCAGGTCAAGAAACTGACCGAGGAAGGCGCGCAGGTGATGGCGGAACTGGAACAGATTCGTGCCCGCCAGCAACACCAGATGATGGACATGCTCACCCCAGAGCAGCGCAAGGAGTTCGTGGCACAGAGCCAGCGCATGATGCAGCGCAGGCTTGAACAGCGCGTCCGCCAGTCTGGCGGCTGAGCAGCGGCGTGGGCGGAACGCCCGCCCAGGCCCGCGCTACGCGGCCTGCTGCTGCGCCCCTCTCGGCACGCTGGGCTCGAGACGGTTGATGCCGGTGATCAACGCTCGCAGCGACGCGGTAACGATGTTGGTGTCCACCCCGGCGCCGTAGAACTCGCCACCGCCACCAGCCGCCGGCGCGACTTCGATGAAGGCGCAGGCCCTGGCGTTGCCGCCCTCGCCGCTGGGACTCATCGCGCGCTCTTCATAACTGCGCACCTGGATATGGATGCCGACACTCTGGAAGGCATTCACCGCTGCGTCGATCGGGCCGTTTCCGGTACCGGTGAGGACCTGCGACGTGCCGTCGATGTCGACATTGAGGCGGATGCCTTGCCCGTTGCCGCCACCGTGCTCGAACAGATGGTGCTCGCGGTAGCGTACCGGGTCCACGCAGTCGATATAGGTCGCCGAGAAGAGCTGCCAGATGGCAGCAGCACTCATCTCGCCGCCGTGCGCGTCGACGTGCTGCTGGACGACACCCGAGAACTCGACCTGCAAGCGGCGCGGCATGACCACGCCGTATTCGCTTTCCAGCAGGTAGGCAATGCCGCCCTTGCCCGACTGGCTGTTGACGCGGATCACCGAGTCGTAGCTGCGGCCAAGGTCGGCCGGGTCGATCGGCAGGTAGGGAACGTTCCAGAAGCCGTCGCTCTGCCCGACCGCAAAACCCTTCTTGATGGCGTCCTGATGCGAACCCGAGAAAGCGGTGAACACCAGATCGCCGACGTAGGGGTGGCGCGGGTGAATCGGTAACTGGCTGCACTGCTCGAAGGTCCGGGCAACGGCATTGATGTCCGAAAAGTCGAGCCCCGGCGCGACGCCCTGGGTGTACAGATTGAGCGCCAGGGTGACCAGATCGACGTTGCCGGTGCGCTCGCCGTTGCCGAACAGGCAGCCCTCGACGCGCTCGGCGCCAGCCATCAGCGCGAGTTCGGCGGCGGCCACGGCGGTGCCACGGTCGTTGTGCGGATGCAGGCTGATGATCACGCTGTCGCGCCGATCGAGGTGACGATGCATCCATTCGATCTGGTCGGCGTAGATGTTCGGCGTCGCCATCTCGACGGTCGTCGGCAGGTTGAGGATCACCTTGTTGTCCCGCGTCGCGCCCCAGGCGGCGGTCACCGCGTTGCAGACTTCGAGCGCGAAGTCGAGCTCGGTGGCGGTGAAGGTTTCCGGGCTGTATTCGAGCACCCACTCGGTCTCCGGCGCCTGCGCCGCGAGGTCCCTGATCAACTTCACCGCCACCACCGCCATGTCGATCACCTCCTCCCGGCTCATCTGAAAGACGGTCTCGCGGAAAGGTTTCGAGGTGGCGTTATAGACATGCACGATCGCCCGTCGCGCGCCGCGCACCGACGCCATCGTCCGCCGAATGAGGTGCTCGCGCGCCTGCGTGAGAACCTCGATGCTCACGTCATCGGGAATATGATCGCCCTCGATGAGGCTGCGCACGAAATCGAAGTCGGTCTGCGACGCCGACGGGAAAGCGACCTCGATCTCCTTGAAACCGATCTCGCAAAGCATCCTGAACATGCGCGTCTTGCGTTCGGCGTTCATCGGCTCGAAGAGCGACTGATTGCCGTCGCGCAGATCGGTGCTCATCCAGATCGGTGGCTTGCTGATCGTGGCGTTCGGCCACTGCCGATCGGCAAGCGCGACCGGCGGGAAAGAGCGGTACTTGCTGGCGGGGTTGGACAACATGATGGCGACTCCTCGGGTTTCGGGTGTTGAATCTGATGACCCACATGGTAAGGAAAAGTCGCCGGCAGGTGCTTGCGTATTGCCGCTTTAGAAGGGGCCTGGGAGCAAGTTTGTTGCGCACATGAAAAGAAAATAGCATTAGAATTGCGCAATTGTCTCGGCGGAGAAATTTTGTGCACCTCGATCGCTACGACTGGCAGATTCTGCGCGTCCTCCAGGAGGACGGCCGAATCAGCAATCAGGACCTTGCCGACCGCATCGGCCTTTCGCCCTCACCCTGCCTGCGGCGGATGCGCGCGCTCGAGGAATCCGGGCTGATCACCGGCTATCGCGCACTGCTCGACGCCAGGAAGCTCGGCCTGTCGCTGATGGCGCTGATCTACATTTCGATGGACCAGCACACGCCCGAGCGCTTCACCAGCTTCGACGCCGCCATCGCCGAGATCCCGGAGCTGCTCGAATGCCTGCTGATCACTGGCCAGGACGCCGACTACCAGCTCAAGGTGGTGGTCAGGGACATGGACGCCTACCAGGAGCTGCTCCTCAGCCGCCTCACCCGCATCCCCGGCGTGACCGGCGTGCATTCGAGCTTTGTCCTGCGCCGGGTGGTTGACAGGACGGCGCTGCCGCTGGCGATGGCGTCGAGTTTTCTGGCCAGTTGATCCGGGAGGAGCGTTCGCCAGGGTTCGGATGAATCAGTGGCTGCCGATCGCCGGATCGACGGGGGTCAGACAGATGGCGGGCTTCTGCAACTGCAAGGCTATGCGGGCGCCGGGGACGATGCCGCGGCGCTGCGCCACCGCGCTGCCGATGGCGAACGACAGCGTCGCATCGCCGTCGTCGCCGACGCGGGCAGTCACCGTCGCGTGTCCGCGCCAGGCGAGTCGCTCGCTGACGATCGCGCCAAGCGTGTTCTCGCGCTCGGCCTGGTGGTCACGAACGAGGATCACGCCGGCTTCGGGAACGATCCAGCAGATTCTGTCGCCGACGGCGAATTCGGCGTGATGCGCCGCCTGCAGCGGCTGCCCGTGCCAGTCGATCAGCGTCGTGTCGGTGCACGGCGACTGCTCGATGACCCTGCCGATGAAGACGTTCGGCTGGTCGGTCAGGCGGGCAACCAGCGCGCTCGCCGGTCGCGCCAGCAGTTCGCCTGGCGGCGCCGTTTGCAGCGTGCGGCCGTGGTGCAGGACGGTCATGTTGTCGGCGAGCAGCGCTGCCTCCTCGAGGTCGTGCGTGACCAGGATGATCGGGATCGCCAGCGAGCGGCGCAGTTCGATCAGCTGGCGCAGCAGCTTGCGGCGGGTCACCTGGTCGAGCGCCGAGAAAGGTTCGTCGAGGAGCAGCACCTGCGGCTCGCGCGCCAGCGCTCGGGCAATCGCCACCCGTTGCTGCTGCCCGCCGGAGAGTTCGGCCGGGCGCCGGTCCTCGAGGCCTTCGAGCCTGCTGCGCGCCAGCCAGTGACGCGCCTGCGCCGCGCGCGCGCGCGCCGGCAGGTGCTGCAGGGCGACCATCACGTTGGCCAGCGCGCTGAGGTGAGGAAAGAGCGCGTAGTGCTGGAAGACGAAGCCGACACGCCGCTGCTGCGGCGAGACATCGACGCCGCCGCTGGCATCGAACCAGATCTCGTCACCGCAACGAACGCGCCCGCCCGACGGTCGGTGCAGGCCGGCGAGGCAGCGCAGAATCGTCGATTTGCCGCTCCCCGAAGGGCCGACCAGCGCCAGCAGCTCGCCGCTGTCGCAGGCGATGTCGGCGGCCAGCGGAATCGGCGCGCTCTGTTCGAGGCGGGCGACGAGTCTCACCGGCGCAACACCGAGCGCCCGAGGCGACTGACCAGCAGCACGGCGACGAAGGACAGCGCCAGCAACAGCGCCGACATGCCTGCCGCCGCCGAATCGTTGAACGCCTGCGCCTGATCGTAGATGGCGATGGCGATGGTCTTGGTCTCGCCGGGCAGGCTGCCGCCGACCATCAGCACGACGCCGAACTCACCGAGGGTGTGCGCGAAGGTCAGCGCCAGCGCCGCGGCGACGCCCGGCCAGGCGAGCGGCAGTTCGATGCGCAGGAAGGTCTGCCAGCGCGACAGCCCGGAGACCCACGCCGCTTCGCGGACTTCGCGCGGGATGGCGGCAAAGGAACGCTGCATCGGCTGCACGGCGAAGGGCAGGTTGAAGATCAGCGAGGCGGCGAGCAGTCCGTCGAAGCTGAACACCAATGCCCGTCCGGTCAGCGCGTGGTACGCCTGGCCAAGGGGAGAGGCGCCGCCGAAGCCGAGCAGCAGGTAATAGCCGAGAACGGTGGGCGGCAGCACCAGCGGCAGCAGGATCGCCGCCTCGAGCGCGCCCTGATGGCGAATCTGCGACCAGGCCAGCAGGCGTGCCAGCCAGATCGCCAGGGGCAGCAGCACGAGCGCCGTGGCGCTGGCCAATTGCAGCGACAGCGAGAGCGCCGGCCAATCGATCACGGCCATCCCTGCAGCCACGGCGCTCGCCCCTTACCGGGTTGCCGGCAGCGAGAAACCGTAGCGCTCGAAAATGGCGCGCGCCGCCGGCTGTTGCAGATAGGCGTAGAAACGGCTGGCGTCCTCGCTGGCGTGACGGGTCAGCGCCATGCGCTGGCGCAGTGGCGGATGCCAGCTCTCGGGAATCAGTGCGGCGACACCGTGCCGGGCCAGCTCGGGCGCCTTGACCAGCGACCAGGCAACGATGCCGCCCTGCGCCGAACCGCTGAGCGCAAACTGCGCCGCCTGCGCGACGTTCTCGCCGAGGACCAGCCTGCCCTGCAGCGCTGCCCAGAGGCCGGCGCGTTCGAGGACGGCGCGGGCGGCACGCCCGTAGGGCGCGTGCTCGGGATTGGCGATCGCCAGACGCTGCAGGCGACCATCGCTGATCGCCGCCGCCAGGTCGCGAAGTTCGCTATCGACCTTCAGCGGCGAGCCGCGTGGTACCAGCAGTGCGACGCGCCCGATGGCGTAGAGCTGGCCCTGGTCGCGCAACAGGCCCTGTCCGGCGAGGCGGAAAATGTATTCCTCGTCGGCGGACAGGAAGAGGTCGAAAGGCGCCCCCTGGGGAATTTGGCGGGCAAAGTTGCCCGATGCACCGAAGGACAGAACGACCTTTTCGCCGCTCTCCCGTTCGTAACGGGCAGCAATCTCGCCGAGCGCGAACTGCAGATCCGAGGCCGCAGCGACCTTGACCGTCTGGGCGTTGGCGACGATGACGAAAAAGTTCAGCAGAAGGAAAAGCAGGAAGCGCATCATGTCATGACCCAAGGGGAGAGGAAGTGCAGGTGGCCAGGCGAGCCTGGCGAGACGGCGCTCGTGGAGCCCGGCTCAGAGCTCGGGCAGCGAGCCATCGGCCTGCGAATGGTTGGCGTGGGTTGGCCAGTCGGGCGAATACCTGTTGGTCTGATCACCCCAGGTCGTCCGGCCGGCGCCCGAGCCGCGCGCGAAGAGTTCGCTGCGCGGCCCCGGGCTGCACGATTCGCTGAGCGCGTAGTGTTCGTCGGGCGGGCGCGAATGCGCGCTTTTGGCGGCGAATGCACTGCTCATGTCAGCACGTGTTGCGGCTCGCCGCGGGCGAAGGCTTCCAGATTGTCGATCAGCTGGTCGGCGAGTGCCTGCATCGCGGGCTGGCTGGCCCAGGCGACGTGCGGGGTAAGCAGGAAATTGGGCAAGGCCAGCAGCTCGGGAGCGAGCAGGGCGTTGCCGCTGCGCGGCGGCTCGACGCTGAGGACGTCGAAGCCGGCCCCGGCGATCCAGCCTTCGTGCAGCGCCCGGGCGAGCGCTGCCTCATCGACCAGGCCGCCGCGCGCGGTATTGATCAGCAGCGCCGAGGTTTTCATCGACCGCAGCTCGGCTTCGCCGATCAGCCTCGCCGTCTCGGCGTTGAGCGGGCAATGCAGTGAAACCACGTCGGCCTGGCGCAGCGCTTCGGCAAAGGGCGTGTAGCCAGGACGAACGCTGAGTGCATCCTTGCGTTCGCTGCGCAGCACGCGCATGCCGAAAGCGGCGGCCAGACGCGCGACTCCGCTGCCCAGGCTGCCGCTGCCGATGAGCGCCAGCGTCGCGCCGTGCAGGTCGCGGATCGGGTAGTCGAAAAAGCAGAACTGCCCGGAACGCTGCCACCTGCCGTCGACGACCGCCTGCCGATAGGCGAAGAGATTGCGCGACAGCGCCAGCAGCATCGCCAGCACCTGCTCGGGGACGCTATGCACGGCGTAGCCGCGAACGTTCGAGACGACGATGCCACGTTCACGGCAAGCGTCGACATCGATGTTGTTGCTGCCGGTGGCGGCGACGGCGACCATCTGCAACGCGGGCAGCGCGGCGATCAGCTCGGCGTCGATCTGCAGCTTGTTGACGATGGCCATCGTCGCTCCGGCGAGCCGCTCCTTGACCTCGTGCTGCAGCGTCTGCGCATGTTCGACCCAGTGATGCGGGAAATCCGGCCGGCGAACTTCGGCGATGATCGATTCGCGCTCAAGAAAGACGATTCGGTGCATGGCTCAATCCACGAATGGTTTGTCGTAGCGGATGGCGACTTCGGCAATCCTGGCGCCGAGGGCAGAATCGCCGGAAAAGCACAGCCGGCTGACCTGGCTGGCGACACAAAGGCCTTCGATGGCCTTCAGGTCGCCGTGCAAGACGTTGAAAACGCCGGCAGGGAAAGCGCTCTCGGCCGTCAGTTCGGCCAGCGCGAAAGCGGCCGAGGGCGCTTTCGGGCTCGGTTTGACGACCACCGTCGCGCCCGCCAGCAGGGCCGGAACGGCGTGCCGCAGCGGACCGAGCAGCGGCGCGCTGTCGTCGCTGACGACGGCCACGACCGCCTTGGCCGCGCTGCTGCCGCCCCGGCTATCGGTCGCCGAGTCGCGGTCGCGCAGCAGGGCGAGCGCGGCGTCGACTTCGGCCGCCGCCGAACCGGCATCCTTGCCGGTTTCTTCGCTGATCAGTGCGGCGAAGTGCTCGCCATACCCGGCCAGCGCGTCGGCCAGGACGAGCAACAGCGCCGCGCGTTCAGCGACGGTTCTGGCCGCCCAGTCAGCGAGGGCCGCCTGCGCCGAGCCGGCGGCAGCGAGCGCTTCGGAAGCGCCGCACAGCGGTGTGCGCCGCTTGACCTCGCCGCTGCGTGCGTCGCGGACATCGAAAAAAGCCGGCGCCATGGTCAAATAGGCGTGCCCATTGATCCACAGCGGTATCGCCAGGACCTGGTCGGTTGCGGACGTCATCTGGAAGTTCGCTCCTTGCTTGGTTGCCGAGGAAGTCGCGTGGGCGACTCATGAATTGAGGCAATGCTGGACATTGGCAGAGGGAACCAGCCTGGCTCGTCGCTGCGCTCGCGTACCTCACCGGACGCGCTGACGCTGGCGGTAGCGTTTGCGGAATGTCCTCCCCTGCGCTGCGGGCAGGTCGCGAGCGGCGCAAGAAGCGCTGGGCCCGACCAGGTAGCCTACGAACAGGGCGACGCGCATGATGGTAAGATATTGCGCCGCACAAGTTAGCGTGGGCGAGTGGCAGAGCGGGCAATATTAGTCTCCCGCAGGCAAAAACGGAAGATTCCGGGAATTGCGATAGGAAGGTAATGGCGGAACAACAGGCAGAGAAGACGTCGATACAGGTCATCGAGCGCATGATGTCGCTGCTCGACGTGCTGGCTGACATCCGCGAGCCGGTGAGCCTCAAGGTCCTGGCCAGGAACAGCGGCCTGCACCCGTCGACGGCGCACCGCATTCTGGCCGCGATGGCCAGCGCCGCGGTCGTCGAGCGGCACGAGAACGGCAGCTATACGCTCGGCATCCGGCTCCTCGAACTGGGCAATCTGGTCAAGTCGCGGATCAGCATCCGTGAAGTCGCCCGGCCGTACATGCAGCAATTGCACGAGGCCATCGGCGAGGCCGTCAACCTCGGCATCCGCCATGAGGACGAGATCATCTACGTCGATCGTACGTCCAGCGGTCGCTCGCTGGTCCGCGTCGTCTATCTGGTTGGTGGTCGGGCGCCACTGCATCTGACTTCGGTGGGCAAGCTGTTTCTTGCCGCCGACAGCGCCAGCGATGTCCGCGCCTACGCGCGTCGCACCGGCCTGCCGGGAAAAACGCCGCACTCGCTGACGCGCCTCGATGCCCTCGACAAGGAACTCGACAAGATTCGCCGCCACGAAGTGGCCTTCGACAATGAAGAAGCGGAGATCGGCCTGCGCTGCATCGCTGCGCCGATCCGCAACGACGAGGGTCAACTGGTCGCCGGGCTTTCCGTCTCGGCCCCCAGCGACCGCCACGATCCAGACTGGGCAACGACGATCAAGGCGACGGCCGACAAGATCGCGCGGGCCCTCGGCCATCAGGCGCCACCGCACCCCTAATCCGCGCGGCCGGTCTGCAAGCCGTGGAACAAGAGACACCCGCGCCAACCACCACGAAGAAGGGTGCCGCCATTGCCGTGGCGATGCTTGCTACACTCTCTCCCCTGCCACGGAGCCCATTGCATGCCCCTGCCGACATCGTTGCTGCCCTTTCTTTTTGTCTTTCTGTGGAGCACCGGATTCATCGGCGCCAAGTTCGGCCTACCCTACGCCGAACCCTTGACCTTTCTGCTCACCCGCTACCTGCTGGTGCTGACGCTGATGCTTCCCTTGGTACTGCTGACGCGCGCACCGTGGCCCGCCAATCCGCGCCAGTTTTTCCACATCGGCGTTTCCGGCGTTCTCGTGCACGGCGTCTATCTGGGTGGCGTGTTCACGGCCATCAAACACGGCTTGCCGGCGGGCGTGACGGCGCTGGTGGTCGGCATGCAACCGCTGCTGACTGCCTGCGGCGCGGGTTTGCTGCTCGGCGAACGCGTCTCGCCGCGGCAATGGCTGGGCCTGGCGCTCGGCTTCGCCGGAGTGACCCTGGTCGTTGCCAACAAGCTTGCCGACCTGCCTCTGGCGGCAATGCTCGTTCCGGCCATCGCCGCACTGCTCGGCATCACCCTCGGCACCCTGTATCAGAAGCGCTTCTGTCCGCAGTTCGACCTCCGTACCGGCTCGGTAATCCAGTTCCTGCCCACCGCTCTGATCACCGCCGTGGCCGCCTCGGCAAGCGAAAGCATGCTCATCGAGTGGACGCCGCAGTTCGTCTTCGCCGTGCTGTGGCTGGTGCTGGTACTCTCGGTCGGGGCGATCAGCCTGCTCAATCTACTGATCCGCAGCGGCAGTGCGGTCAATGTCGCCACCCTGTTCTACCTGACGCCGCCGAGCACGGCGATCATCGCCTGGCTGCTGTTCGACGAAACACTCGGCGGGCTGGCGGTTGCCGGCATGGTGCTGGCGGTCAGCGGCGTCTATCTGGCGCGCGCGACACCGCGATGAATGAGGCAGGGCAGCACGGGAAAGCAGGCCCGCTGCGCATTCTGGGCATCGACCCGGGCTTGCGCATCACCGGTTTCGGGCTCATCGAAAAGACCGGCAACCGCCTGTCCTACCTGGCCAGCGGCTGCATCAGGACCGACGCCGGTGCTTCGCTACCCAGCCGCCTGGGAACCATACACAGCGAACTGCGCACGCTGGTCGCCCGGCATCGGCCCGACCAGGCGGCCGTCGAAATCGTCTTCGTCAACGTCAATCCACAATCGACGCTGCGCCTCGGCCAGGCCAGGGGTGCGGCGATCACCGCGCTGGTCGTCAGCGGCCTGGAAGTCGCCGAGTACACTGCCCTGCAGGTCAAGCAGGCGGTGGTCGGCAATGGCCACGCCGACAAGGTGCAGGTGCAGCACATGGTGCGCCGCCTGTTGTCGCTGGCGGCCGAGCCGAGCCCGGACGCCGCCGACGCCCTGGCCTGCGCGATCGCGCACGCGCACGGGGGCCAGGGCATCGAACAATTGAGCAGCCGCGGTCTGCACGTCCGCAATGGGCGATGGATGGTCGCCAAGGAGAACAAGAGATGATCAGCCGATTGAGTGGCATCCTGCTCGCGAAGAACCCGCCGCAGGTGGTGGTCGACGTGCATGGCGTCGGCTATGAGCTCGAGGTACCGATGAGCACCTTCTACAGCCTGCCCGAGAACGGCGAGAAACTCAGCCTGCTGACCCATTTCGCGGTCCGCGAGGACGGGCAGTTCCTCTTCGGTTTTGCCACCGAAAGCGAGCGCTTCGCGTTTCGCCAGCTGCTCAAGATCTCCGGCGTCGGCGCGCGCACGGCGCTGTCGGTGCTTTCCGGACTGTCGGTGAGCGACCTGGCGCAAGTCGTCTCCCGTCAGGAAGTCGGGCGCCTGACCAAGGTACCGGGAATCGGTACCAAGACCGCCGAGCGCCTGCTGCTCGAACTCAAGGGCAAGCTCGCCGAGGCTCTGCCGACGGCCACGCCGGCGGCCGCCGACAGCCGCAGTGACATTCTCAATGCGCTGCTGGCGCTGGGTTACAATGAGCGCGAAGCAGGCGCCGTGATGAGGCAGTTGCCGGCCGAAACCACTACTTCCGACGGCATTCGGCAGGCGCTCAAGCTGCTGTCAAAGGTCTGAACCGCGCCCATGAATCCATGAATCCCAGCCACAAGCAACTGATCCAGATCGCGCTCGTCGCGCTGCTTCTGATCGGCTGTGTTGCTGTGCTGCTGCCGTTTACGGGCACCCTGCTTTTCGCCGTCGTCATCTGCCTGACGACGCTGCCGATTCGCAACCGCCTGCTGACGCTCTGCGGTGGGCGCAGCAGTCTGGCGGCGCTCCTGCTGTCGCTACTCTTGCTGCTCTTGCTGGTAGTGCCGATGGCCTTGCTCTCCGGCTCACTCGCCGACGCCGTTCAGATCGGCATCCGGCAGGTGAAACCACTGCTCGAGAGCGGCATTCCCGGCCAACCGCCGGCGTGGCTTGCCAGTCTGCCGATCATCGGCCCGGACGTCACCGGATATTGGCACGATCTGGCCGATAGCCGCGAGGAAATGAACAATCTACTGCGTCAGGTTTTCGACCCGACGCGCAAGTTCGCGCTGGCCGCGGTGGCCCTGTTTGCGCAAGGACTGTTGCAACTGGTGCTGGTGATCTTCTTCGTCTTCTTCATCTTTCGCGACGCACATATCTACGCCGACGCCCTGCTCACCGGCAGCCGCATGCTCGCCGGCAACCTCGGCGAACGGATGCTGACGCTGGCCGAGGGAACCGTCACCGGCGTCATGGCCGGGATCGTCGGAACCGCCGCGGCGCAGTCGATCGTGGCCATGATCGGCTTTCTCGTCGCCGGCGTTCCGGGCGTCATTCTGCTGACCATTGCCACCTTCTTTTTCTCGATGGTGCCGGTGGTCGGCGCGACGCTGATCTGGTTGGGGGCGGCAATCTGGCTGTACAACGGCGACCAGACCGGCTGGGCCGTGTTCATGGTGCTGTGGGGGATGTTCGCCATCAGCAGCGTCGATAACTTCCTCAAACCGATCCTCATTTCGCGCAGCGCGAGCCTGCCGCTGCTGCTGATCGTCGTCGGCGTTTTCGGCGGCGTCCTGGTCTTCGGCTTCATCGGCCTGTTCCTCGGGCCAACCCTGCTCGCCCTCGGGCAGGTACTGATCCGCGAGTGGCTGGCGCACGACGGTCCCGACTCCGCCGCCGCCCTGGCCACGGAAAGCGAGCGCCAGCCATGATCGAAAGCGACGACCTCGGCGCGGCGCCGATCGAGCGGCTGATTTCGGCCGAGTCGAAATCGACGCAGGAAGAAGCCATCGAGCGCGCTCTGCGGCCGCGGCGGCTGGCCGATTACGTTGGCCAGGCGAAGATTCGCGAACAGCTGGCGATCTTCATCGAAGCCGCCAGGCGACGCCACGACACGCTTGACCACGTCCTCCTCTTCGGTCCGCCCGGACTGGGGAAAACGACGCTGGCGCACATCATCGCCGCCGAAATGGGCGTCAACCTGCGCTCGACATCGGGCCCGGTACTCGAAAGGGCCGGCGATCTGGCCGCCATCCTGACCAACCTCGACGCGCACGACGTGCTGTTCATCGACGAGATCCACCGCTTGTCGCCGGTGGTCGAGGAAATCCTCTACCCGGCCCTGGAAGACTTCCAGATCGACATCATGATCGGCGAAGGGCCAGCGGCGCGCTCGGTCAAACTCGATCTGCCGCCCTTTACGCTGGTCGGCGCGACCACCCGCGCCGGCATGCTCACCAACCCGCTGCGCGACCGCTTCGGTATCGTCTCCAGGCTCGAGTTCTACACCGCCGAGGAGCTGACGCAGATCGTCACGCGTTCGTCGCAGTTGCTCAAGGTGCCCGCCGATAGCGGCGGCGCACTGGAAATCGCGCGCCGTTCGCGGGGCACGCCGCGGGTTGCCAACCGGCTGTTGCGGCGGGTACGCGATTTCGCCGAAGTCAGGGCCGCCGGCCGGATCACGCGCGAGGTCGCCGACGCGGCGCTGCTGATGCTCGACGTCGACCACGGCGGGCTCGACGTCATGGACCGCAAGCTGCTGTCGGCGGTGATCGACAAGTTCGCTGGCGGCCCGGTCGGTGTCGACAACCTTGCCGCGGCCATTGGCGAAGCGCGCGATACCATCGAGGATGTGCTCGAACCCTACCTGATCCAGCAAGGTTTCCTGCAACGCACACCGCGCGGGCGGATGGCGACGGCGGCCGTCTACCGCCATCTGGGCCTCGAACACCTGCTCGGCGACGCGCAGGTCGAACTCTGGCGAAACGCCTGAGCCGCTCCTCGCACGACCGGTCACAAAAGCTTACTTTCTACGTGAAGAAAGCTGCATTAGAATCTGATCCTACGATGAAATTCACGCCCAAGCTCAGCTCTTTCTCGATTCCCGTTCGTATCTACTACGAAGACACCGACGCCGGCGGGGTCGTCTATTACGCGAACTATCTGAAGTTCCTCGAACGCTGTCGCAGCGAATGGCTGCGCGCGATCGGTTATCGGCAGGCGGACTTGCTGCGCGACCCGGGGATCGCTTTCGTCGTGCGCAGCGTTCAGGTCGACTTCCTGAAGGCGGCGCGGCTCGACGATCAACTCCTCGTTGATCTCGAAGTGGAGAAGATCAGCCGCGTGCAAGTATTTTTTCGCCAGGCCATCCGGCGTGCCGACGAGAGCGTCGCCGGCGGCTCGGTCGACCTGCTCGGCGCCGCCGTCCAGATCGTTTGTGTAAACTCGGCGCAGATGAAGCCGACTTCGATTCCCGCATTTCTGCGGTCCCAACTGGAAGCATTGCAATGAACGTCTCGCAAGACCTCTCGATCCTGCACCTGATCCTCAACGCCAGTGCCGTCGTGCAGGCGGTCATGCTCCTCCTGGCCGGCGTTTCGTTCATGTCCTGGTACTACATTTTCCGCAAGTGGTTCACCGTTAAGGCGGCGCGATCGCAAACCGAGCAGTTCGAGCGCGATTTCTGGAGCGGCGGCGATCTCAACAGCCTCTACCAAAGCGCCATCAACGACCGCCATAGCACCGGCAGCATGGAACGTATCTTCGAAGCCGGTTTTCGCGAGTTCACCAAACTGCGCAGCCAGAAGCACCTCGACGCCAAGGACGTCATCGACGGCTCGCGCCGCGCCATGCGGGCCACGTATCAGCGCGAGATGGACAGCATCGACTCGCATCTCGCCTTTCTCGCCTCGGTCGGTTCCGTGAGTCCCTACGTCGGCCTCTTCGGTACCGTCTGGGGAATCATGCATTCCTTCCGCGGCCTGGCCAACGTCGGCCAGGCGACGCTCTCGGCGGTTGCCCCGGGGATTGCCGAAGCGCTGGTGGCCACCGCCATCGGCCTCTTCGCGGCAATTCCGGCGGTGGTCGCCTACAACCGCTTCGCACACGAGATCGATCGCCTCTCGTCGCGCTTCGAGTCGTTCATGGAGGAATTCTCGAACATCCTGCAACGGCAAGTGAGGTAAGGCCATGCGTCCGCGCCGTCTGAAAAACGAGATCAACGTCGTCCCCTATATCGACGTCATGCTGGTGCTGCTGGTGATCTTCATGGTCACCGCGCCGATGATGACCACCGCCAGCATCGACGTGCCGTCGGTCGGCAAAGCAGCGCAGCCGCCCGCCGACGCGCTGCAGGTGAACATTCGCGCCGATGGGAAACTGACCCTGCTGGCGCCGGGGGCCGGCGAACGTCCGGTGACAAGCGGCCAGCTGCCCGGGGAGATTCGTGCGGCACAGGAGAGCAACCCCGAACTGGCGGTGGTCATCGTCGGTGACCGCAGCGTCAAGTATGAAGCCGTTCTCAAGGTCATGGACGAGTTGCAGCGCAACGAGGTCAAGCGCATTGGCCTGCTCGTCCAGCTGGCCGACAAGTGAGTTGCTGAGCAGTGAATTCAGTCGACACACTCACGGCGCCACCGCAAGCTGCCGATCCAGCCAAATGGCGCTCGCTGGCCCTTGCCGCAGCCGTCCATCTGCTGCTCATCGGCGCCTTGTTTTTCGGCGTGCAATGGAAGAGCAAGGCACCGAAGTCGATCGAAGTCGAAGTCTGGCGCAGCGCACCGGCGCCGGCGCTGCCGGTCAAGACCGAGCCGGCACCGCAAGCCAGGCCCGAGCCCGAGCCAAAGCCAAAACCCGAAGCGAAACCCGCCCCGCCGCCACCTCCACCACCGCCGCCAAAGCCGGCGCCAAAACCCGAAGCGAAGCCCGAGCCCAAACCGGCACCCAAGCCCGAGGTCAAGCCGGACATCGTGCTGAAGGAAGAGAAAAAGCCCAAGGAAACTCCCCGGAAGGAAGAAGTCAAGGAGCCACCGAAGAAGGAAGCTGCCAAGAAGGAAGAGCCGAAAGCGAAGGAACCACCCGCGAAGGAACAGCCGAAAGCCAAGGAGCCGCCGAAAAAGGAAGAGCCCAAGCCGAAGAAGGAGGAGCCCAAGCCACAAGCGGAACGCCGGCCAAGTTTCGAGGACGAGCTGGAACGCGAGAAAGCGCAGCTGGAAAAGCAGAAGGCGGCGCAGGAAGCGAAGCAGAAAGCGGCCGAGAAAGCCGCTCAGGACCAGCGCGCCCGGGCTCAGGCCGAGGCACGCCAGCTCAAGCAGCTGCAGGCCGAACAGGCGGCCGTCGAGCGCGCCCGCGGCCTGGCCGAGTACATGGACAAGGTGCGTGGCAAGATTCGTGGCAACATCGCCCTGCCGCCAGGCATCCAGGGAAATCCGGAGGCCGAGTTCGAGGTCACGCAACTACCCAGCGGCGACGTCCTCGACGTCAAGATCCGCCGTTCGAGCGGCAACGCAGCGCTCGACGCCGCCGTCGAGCGTGCGATCCGCAGATCGTCGCCCTTGCCGAAACCCCCTCAAGCGGAGCTCTTCGAGCGCGTCCTGAAGATCCCCTACCGCCCACGTGACGACTAGCAATCGACGTTGACAAGTAGCGGCCTTTTCTTTCGGTTTGGCAGGCAGCTCGCGACGAGATCAATCTTTGTTACAGATGCCAAGAATGCAAAGGCGATATAATCGCCCATTCTGTATTGGATCGCGCCATGTCAAGAACACTCTCCCAGATCCGGCGTATCGGCCTGTTTGCCGTCTGCGCACTTGCCTTGCTGCACGCGTCGGCACACGCTCAACTGACCATCGAGATCACCGGTGCTGGCGCCAACCGCATTCCCGTGGCCATCGCCGACTTCGGCGGAGATCCGGCCGCTTCGCGGATTCTGACTTCGGTCATCCGTAGCGACCTTGAACGCAGTGGCCTGTTCAAGATGATCGACACCGGCGGCATTGCCATCACCGAGACCAGTAGCCCGATATTCGGTGACTGGAAAAGCCGCGGTGCCGACGCGCTCGCCGCTGGCAGCATCGGCGTGAGTGCCGACGGACGCCAGGAGGCACGCTTCCGGCTTTACGACGTCACCCGTGAGACGGTCCTCGGCGGCTCTGCTTTCGTGACCTCGAAGCCGATGCTGCGCGCCGCCGGACACCGCATCGCGGACGTGATCTACGAGAAGCTGACCGGCGAGCCTGGCGTTTTCTCGACGCGAATTGCCTATGTCGTGCGGGTCAACGCCGCGCGCTACGAGTTGCACATCGCCGATGCCGACGGGCAGAATGCGCAGGTGGCTCTGATCTCCAAGGAACCGATCATATCGCCCTCCTGGTCGCCTGATGGCGACCGTCTGGCCTACGTCTCGTTCGAAAACAAGAAACCCGTGGTGTATGTGCACTCGCTGGCCTCCGGCAAGCGTATCGTCGTGGCCAACTTCAAGGGTTCGAACTCGGCGCCGGCATGGTCTCCCGACGGCCGCCGTCTGGCCGTCGTGCTGAGCAAGGAGGGCGGCTCGCAAATCTTCATCGTCAATGCCGACGGCACCGGCGCGCAGCGCCTGACGAGCAGCAGCGCGATCAATACCGAACCCAACTTTTCTCCGGACGGACAATTCGTCTATTTCACTTCCGACCGTGGCGGCAGCCCGCAGATCTACCGGGCCGCTATCGGCGGTGGCGACGTGCAGCGGGTGAGCTTCGAAGGAAGCTACAACGTCACGCCCCGCCTGTCGCCGGACGGCAAGTCGATGGCCTTCATCAGCCGGCGTGACGGCGGATTCCGTTTGAGCGTGATGGATCTGGCGAGCAGGCAGGTACAGGTACTGACCGACTCCTACAAGGACGAGTCACCGACGTTTGCGCCGAACGGTCGGATGATCCTGATTGCCACCGAGTCCGGTGGTCGGGGCGTCCTCTCGGCGGTGTCTACCGACGGCCGAATCAAACAACGCCTGTCCATATCGGCGGGTGATGTTCGCGAGCCGGCGTGGGGCCCCTTCAACAAGTAAAAAGCCGCTTTAATCATCCATTTTCCGCAGGAGATAGATCCATGAAACAACTCGTCATTCCGGCTGCTCTTGCCCTTATGTTGGCCGCCTGCAGCTCTACGCCAGACGCCGACAAGGCAGGCGCCGGTGCGCCGGTCGAGTCACGCGGACCGGGAGTGGCCACCGTCACGACAGGGGGTGTCGATAGCCACCGCCTGCCGCCCGAGCTCACCGATCCCAACAATATCCTGTCCAAGCGCAGCGTCTATTTTGATTATGACAACTACGAAGTGAAACCCGAATACCGGGATCTGGTCGCTTCGCACGCCAAGTTCCTCACTCAGAACCGCCAGTTCAAAATGCTCATCCAGGGCAACACCGACCAGCGCGGCAGCCGTGAGTACAACCTTGCACTCGGGCAGAAGCGCGCCGATGCGGTGAAGAGAATGCTGGCCTTGCTCGGCGCTCAGGAAGAGCAGCTCGAGGCAGTGAGCCTCGGCGAGGAGAAGCCGAAGAATGAAGGCCAGAACGAAACCGCCTGGGCCGAGAACCGTCGCGCCGACATGCTCTATAACGGCGAGTTCTAGGATGCCGGGAACCTGCACGGGTCGCTCGCCGGCCAGAACACGCGTCGTTCCGGTCGCCCTGTTGCTCGCCGCGCTCGGCGCGCAGCAGGCGCACGCCGGTCTTTTCGACGACGAGGAGGCGAGACGCCAAGTCACCGACCTTTCGGCGAAGTCGAACGAACGCCTGGACACGGTCGCCAGAGGGCAGATGGAACTGGCCAATCAGATCCAGGCGTTGCGCGACGAAAATGCCCGCCTGCGCGGCCAGGTCGAGACGCTGAACTACGAGCTCGATGCGGCCAAGAAGCGACAGCAGGACTTCTACGTCGACCTCGACGGGCGCCTGCGCAAACTTGAGACGCCCGCGGCGGCGAGCGCGCCAACGGGCGCGGCAACGGCAGCTGCCGGCACCTCAGCCAGACCGGCGGACGACAAGCCGGTCGCCAGCGAGCCCCCCAGGAAGGTGGCCAGCGATCCGGCCGCCGAGACCCGCGAGTACGAAGCGGCGCTCAATCTGTTTCGGGCCAACAAGCTCAAGGAAGCGGCAACGGCGTTCGAAGCCTTCGCCAAGGCGCATCCGGACAGCACGCTGACACCCAACGCTTATTACTGGCTCGGCAACGCTCATTACGCCTTGCGTGATTGTCGCCGCTCGCTCGAGGCACAGCGCGTCGTCGGCAGCAAGTGGCCGACCCACAGCAAGGCGCCCGATGCACTGCTCAACGTCGCCACCTGCCAACAGGAACTCGGCGACAGCAAGAATGCCAGGAGTACGCTGGAAGCCCTGCTGGCCAAGTACCCGGACAGCGCGGCGGCGAGCGCCGCCAGGCAACGCCTGAAAAAATAGGCAGGTGGAATCCTCGGGAAAAGCCCCGGCGCTGAAGATCAGCGAGATTTTCCTGTCCCTGCAAGGGGAGAGCTCGCGCGTCGGCTTGCCGACCGTTTTCGTCCGCCTGACCGGCTGCCCCCTGCGTTGTGTATGGTGCGACACGGCCTACGCCTTCTCGGGTGGGCAGACGATGTCGCTGCCGGAAGTCCTCGCCGAGGTCGCCACTCACGACGTCGCCCGCGTCTGCGTGACCGGCGGCGAACCCCTCGCCCAGCCCGCTTGTCTGCCCCTGCTCGGCGCTCTGTGTGACGCCGGCCATGCCGTCTCTCTGGAAACTTCGGGCGCACTCGATATCGGCCAGGTCGACGCGCGCGTCGCGCGCGTCGTTGACGTCAAGGCACCCGGTTCCGGTGAGAGCGACCGGAATCGTTGGCAGAACCTCGCCCTGCTGACCGTCAACGACGAGATCAAGTTCGTTCTCAAGGACCGCTCTGACTACGAATGGGCGCGGCAGCTGATCGTGGAACGTCAGCTCGCGGCCCTCTGTCCGCTGCTTTTTTCGCCCGTCGACGGCGAATTGGCAGCGGCAACCCTGGCCGACTGGCTGCTCGCCGACCGCCTGCCCGTACGCTTCCAGTTGCAGCTGCACAAGATTCTTTGGGGTAAGCTGCGCGCTAGGTAAACTTTCCGAGCGAGCGGCCATGACCAAGCAGCGACGTCACTTTTCCCGTATTGCCTTCGATTCGCCGGCTCAGTTACTTCTTGCTGGGCAGCAGCTCGACGTACGCGTCCTCGACCTTTCCCTGCGCGGTGCGCTGGTGCACCTGCCGGCGCATGCCGAGCCTGGACTCGCAGCCAGCGCTGAACTGCGTGTCGTCCTCGACGACGCCGGCAGCGTGATCTGCATGCAGGCGTCCGTCGCACATCGTGAAGGCCGCCGAGCCGGGCTCGCCTGCCAGACCATCGATGTCGACAGCGTCACCCACCTGCGGCGCCTCGTCGAGCTGAACGCCGCTGACCCCGACCTGCTGCAGCGCGAGCTTTCGGCACTGCTCAGCGCGTAGTCCGTCATCTTGCCCTGGCTCCTCCCGCCGCACCCTCACGACTTGACTTTGGCCAGCCGCACCCTATGCTTCATGGTGCGGCGCAGCATTTTGCGCGTCGCTTGTGCGGACGGCAAGCCTGGTAGATCGCGTCAGGCGACGACTCAAGAAAAAAGGGAGAAAACAATGTCTCGGCAAGAAGTGAGCGCGAGCATTCGCTACGGCGTCCTGAGCATCGCGGCGCTGTGGTTGCTGGCATTTTCCGCTTCGCCAAGCGCTGCCCCGGCGCTGGAAGACGTGGCCGCCGGAGTCAAGGTCGATACCACCCAGATTTCCGTGTCGGGGATTTCCTCGGGTGGCTTCATGGCGCACCAGTTTCACGTCGCGCACTCGCAGCACATCATGGGCGCCGGCATCGTCGCCGGCGGACCCTACTACTGCGCTCGCGGCAGCATCCTCGACGCGCTCACCCGCTGCAGTCGGTTCGCGATGCTCGAATGCCTGGCCTTCAAGCTGGACCCGAAACTCTGCGGCAAGACCGATCTCGCGCCAAAGGGCAGAAGGGCGATCGAGGCGGCGGCACGAGCGTCCTTCGACGAGGCAAGGAAACAGGAAGCCGCCGGCAAGATCGATCGCCTCGCCAATCTTCGCGATGACAGCGTCTATCTGTTCAGCGGCAGCTACGACGACATCGTCCCGCACGGGGTGATGGCCATCGTCTTCCGCTTCTATGCCGACCCCGACAAAGGCGCCGTGCGGCAAGGAAACATCGACTTCAACGGTACCTTCCCCGCCCGCCACACGATGGTTCGCGACGGTTTCGGCAAACCCGGCGGCAAGGTCGTCGGCGACTGTGCCGTGCCGCCAGCGCCACCGCCGGCGGTGGCGACCAACGCCTACATCGACGACTGCGAAGCGGTGGCCCGGCAACAGGCGAAGAAGAACCTCTGCATTTGCCCCGCCGCGTCGGCAGCCGACGGCGAAGTCGCAGTCGCCTGTCCACCCCCCGACAAGCTGGCGGTATGCAAGGATCTGAAGGACGTCGATCTCGCCGGTGCGATCCTCGAACGGATTTACGGCGCACAGGCACTGGACAAGGGTCGCCTGCAGGTGCAGGAGAACGAGCTGCAGGCCTTCGATCAACGGCAGGTTTTCGGCAAGTTCTCGGACCTCCCCTATAGCGCGTTGCAGAATGCCTCGATGGCCAGAGAAGGCTACATCTTCATTCCCGAGCCGTGCCGGGACGGCCGGCAGTGCAAGCTGCACATTGCCTTCCACGGTTGCAAGCAGGGCGGCAACACCGACTATCGGCCAGGCCACGCCGGCAATCTGTTCGCCAAGTTTGCCGGCTACAACGAATGGGCCAAAGCCAACGGGGTGATCGTCCTCTATCCACAAATCCAGGCCCGCAGCCTGGGGCCGGTGAATCCGCGCGGCTGCTGGGACTGGTGGGGGCAGAATTACACGCATGCCGGCTACCACACCAGGGATGGCAAGCAGATCAAGGCCGTGGCGCAGATGATCAACCTCGTCGCCGGTGGGCAGGCGCTAATGGAAGTTGCGCCGGAGTAGGGCGGGGAAAGGAAAATGGGGCGCCACCAGGCAGAAACCGCGGAAACGATTTCCGCCCAGGGACGCCCCGCGCAGCGTCAATCACGGCCATATACGGCTACTCACAACCACTCGCAGCTAGAAGCAAATCGACAGGAGGACAAGGAAATGGCAGACCTTTCTCAACAACTCAGCGCTTGGAGCAAGGCAGTCGCCAGCATGGACATGACGACGAGCAGCGAACAAATGCTCAACATGATTGCCGCTCTCAAAGTACCGGGAGTCAATATGGACGCTCTGGTCGCCAGCCAGCGCGACAACCTGGAAGCGCTGAACGCCGCCAACCAAGCGGCCCTGGAAGGCATGAAGGCGGTCGGCGAGTGGCAGGCGAAACTGCTGCAGGAAACGATGCGCGAGCTGACCGCCGCGATCGGCAAGCTGTCGCAGTCCGGCTCGCCGCAGCAGCTGTTGGCCGCCGAGAGCGACCTGGCGAAAAAGGCCTTCGCCACCGCAGTCGGGCAGATGCAGGAACTGACGCAAATCGTGATTCAGGCCAATCAACAGGCAAGCGCCGCGATTGCCAAGCGCATCCCGGAAAGCCTCGGTGAAATCAAGGACGTGCTGAAGCTGCCGGAAGCGTCGGGGAAGGCCTGATTGCGAGGCGCGACACGAGCGAGTCACGGCGTGGAGGTGCACCGCGCACCCTCCCGCCTGCGTCGGAGCTGTGGCGACAAGCCCGGGCATCCCCGGACTTCCCGCAACTTCGGGGCAGAAGCCCGCGGGCAGGCGCGGAAAGCGGTATATTCTCGACCCCATGAATACGCCACCTGACTCACCCGGCCAGCGCGCCGTCGTTCTGCTCTCCGGCGGACTCGACTCGGCGACGACACTGGCCATCGCCCGGGCCGCGGGTTTCGCATGCCACTGCCTGTCGGTCGACTACGGTCAGCGTCATCACGCCGAACTGCAAGCGGCGGCGGCGGTCTCCGCGGCGCTCGGCGCCGCCGAACATCGCGTCATCAGCCTGTCGCTGGACGTCTTCGGCGGTTCGGCGCTGACCGATGCAGCGATCGCCGTCCCCGTCGACGGCGTACAAGCGGGCATTCCGGTCACCTATGTGCCGGCCCGCAACACGATCATGCTCTCGCTGGCGCTGGCCTGGGCCGAGGTACTCGGCAGCAACGACATTTTCGTCGGGGTCAATGCCGTCGATTACTCGGGCTATCCTGATTGCCGACCGGAATACATCGCCGCTTTCGAGCGCATGGCCACGTTGGCGACCAAGGCTGCCGTCGAAGGCGCGGCGCTGCACATTCACGCTCCGCTGATCAATCTTGGCAAGGCGCAGATCATCCAGCGCGGCGCAGAGCTCGGCGTCGACTACGCGCTCACCGTTTCCTGCTACCAGGCCGACCCATTGGGGCGCGCCTGCGCTGTCTGCGACTCGTGCCGGCTGCGGCAAGCCGGCTTCGCCGCCGCCGCAGTCGCCGATCCGACGCGCTACGCCCGCTGATCGCTGCCCGGCAGCGAGGCCTTGTCGGCGGGAATAGAACGTGCAATCAAGACCTTGTCGACTCGATTCTGATCCATGTCGACAACCTCGAAGCGCAGCCCGGCAAACTCGAAATGGTCCGCGGTTTTTGGAATGTGGCCGAGGACGTACATGATGAAACCGCCGAGCGTGTGGAAGGCACCCTCTTCCTCACCGGGCAGGGCGGCAGCGATCTGGAGCACACTGCGCAGTCGTTCAAGCGTGACGCCGCCGTCGACCAGCCACGAGCCGTCCTCGCGGGCGACGATGTCCTGCTCCTCGGGCGTGTCGAAGACCGGCAGGTCGCCGACGATCGAAGTCAGCACGTCGGTAAGCGTGACCAGGCCCTGCAGCTCGCCGTATTCGTCGACCAGCAGCGCACACTGCTGCTGCGCCCTGCGGAAAGTTTCGAGCAACTGCGTCGTGTTCACGCTCGCCGGAACGTACAGCGGCGGGCGTACGAACGCCTCGATGTTCAGCGCCTCGCCGGAAAACGCGCCTTTGAGCAGGTCGCTGGTGCGCAAGACGCCGACGAGGTCGTCGAGGCCATCGCGGCAGACGACGACGCGTTTGAAGGGGCTGGCGGCGAGGCGCTTACGGATTTCCGCTTCCTCATCGTTCAGATCGATCAGGTAGAGATCCTTGCGATGGGTCATGATCTCGCGAATTCGCTGCTGGTCAAGACGCAGGACATTGGCAACGATCTCCTGTTCGCTGACATGGAAAACGCCTGCCCTGGCACCCTGACTCATCAGGATCTTGATTTCGTCGTCGGTGACCGAAGAGTCCGGCACCCGGCGCGCGCCGAGCAGACGCAGCAGCAGGGTAGACGACGACGCCAGCAGCCAGACCAGCGGGCGCGCCAACAGGGAGAGTAGATGCATCGGCGGCGCAATGACCGCGGCCACACGCTCCGGCGCGAGCAAACCGAGGCGCTTGGGAACCAGTTCGCCGACGACAACCGCGAAATAGGTCACCGCGCAGACAACCAGCGTCATTGAGATGGCCCTCGCGTAGGGCGCCAGCGCCGGCACACTCGCCAGCCACTCGCCGAGCGGAACCGCCAGCGTGGCGTCGCCAATGGCGCCGCTGAGAATGCCGACACTGGTAATGCCAACCTGCACGGTGGACAGGAAAATCGATGGCTCGTGTTGCAGCGCCAGTGCCGTGCGGGCGCCCGGGTTGCCGTCGTCGGCGAGCTTCTGCAGGCGCGACTGGCGCGAAGAGACGAGCGCGATTTCCGACATCGCGAGAACGCCGTTGAGGAGGATCAGCAAAAAGAGGAGGGCGATGTCCATGGCTAGGGGCAAGGTGGCTGACGGTCGGCGTGGTCCACGACAGGGAAGTGGGCATTATATCGACCGCGAGGCCCGAAAAAGTGGGCGCGCCATAACGCCAGCGAACGGAGATCATCATGTTGCGCCGCCGCAAAGGCAGCTCAATGTTGTTTTTTCGCAACACTCTTGCCGGGCGCCTGACGGCCATGACGAATGCCACGGCCGCTCGGCCCGGACATCGCTCGAGCGCCCTTAGAGCAAGGCCTGCAGCGACCCGAGCGTTTTTCCCACTCGCCGGCCGCTATGCTTGCGGGCTTGCCCCTGGCGCGCCTTGACGCGGCGCGCCGGGCCACCCGGGTTGACCAGACCCTTGATAATCAATAGAGTCCGCCTCCAGTTGATCCGAAGCAAGCAAGTTTCAGCGCTCAGTTGAAACGACAGACGGCACTTTCAGCGGCCCAGCTTGCTTCTCGCCCCCTCTGCTTGCGGTGCAACAATCCGCGCAGAGACCCGGCCTCAGGGTACCAGTTTCCCCCAAGTTCGAGGCTTTATACCCATCTGTAATTGTCATCGTTGGCACGCAACACGGCCACGCTGACAACAGTGAAGGAGAGAGCATGTCTGCCACAATCTCACTCAAGAGTACAAGGCCACGTCGTAGCGACGCCACCTTGAGTTTCATTCAATACGCCTTGGTCATCGTCGGGCTGATGCTCCTGGTGGGCACCGTCAAGCCGGCCTTCAGCGACAGTCGCAAGGATGATGGCGGCCAGCGGCAGGCGGCGGCAATGACGGAATCCGTCGCGCCGACTGCGACTTCGCCAGCGACCGTATCGCCATCGCTAATGGCCGAAGAGGAAGCATCGATCACCACCGCCGAAGCGCAAGCAGTGCCAGCGCTGAAGGAGGCGGTCAAGAAGGAGACCTTCGCCGCTGCCCCCGCAGCGCTGCGCCCCTCCCTGCAGCGCGCGCTCGACTACGTGTCGGATCGCTACCGCGTTGCCCCCGAGGCGCTGGTTCCGATTTTCGAGACCGCGCAGAGCGTCGGCCGCGAGCGTAAACTCGATCCGCTGTTGATCATCGCCATCATCGGCATCGAGTCGCGCTTCAACCCGTTTGCCGAAAGCCCGGTCGGCGCACAGGGCCTGATGCAGGTGATGCCCGACATCCACAAGGACAAACTGCCGGAAGACGCCGGCGAGCAGCCGTTTCTTGACCCGGTGACCAATATTCAGGTTGGCGTGCATGTCCTCGAGGAGGCGATCCGCTGGCGCGGCAGCCTGACCGGCGGGCTGCAGCACTACGGCGGCTCGCCCACGGACCCGGCAACCGGCTACGCGAAAAAAGTCTTTGCCGAGAAGCAGCGTCTCGAAAAGGCAGCCAAGCGCGGCAGCAACTCACGCGCCTGAGCGGCCGCCCCGTCGCCAGATCACGATGGCGGCGGCTTTACTGGAGGCAGACCTGCTCCGCGGCCGCCTCCGGAACGATCGCCTCCCGCCATGCGCCGGATCGCCTGTCTGGCCTCGGCGGAGAGCAGCAGCTCGGCATCCGCCAGCGGCGTCATCAGCCGATGGTCGAAGTGCAGCAGGCCGCCCTCGTCTTCGCACAGGAATTCGGCTTCGATCAGCGTACTAATGAAGCCCGAGAAAGCGAGCTTCTCGGCGAACTCAGGCGAATTGAATTCGTAGAGAAGCTCCAGCCGCCGCCCCAGGTGATGGCAGCTGTCCTCGAGAGCCTGGCGGGTCAGCTGTCCACTTCCGTGTTGCTCGAGCAAGGCCAGCGTCAGGAAATATCGCTCCAGTAGCGGTCGGATGCTTTCGCCAAGCAAGTGCAGTTCGGCGAACTCCTGACTGATCGGCTCCGGCGCGGCCAGGCTGCCAGAGGGATCGCCGCGCAGCAAGAGGCCGCGGGCGACCAGCACCACGATCACGGCATCGCTGGCGACAGCCAGTTCGGCTTCCGGCCAGCGCAGGAACAGCTCGGCGCGCAGCAAGACGTAGATGCCACGCACCGCCTGCGCCATACGCGCACTGCCGAGTCGCCGATTGTGACTGAGCAGACAGGCGATCACCGCCGGCAGGGCAAAAAGGTGCAGGACATTGTTGCGAAAGTAGGCCAGCAACGGCGCCTGCTTTTCGGTGACGCGAATCAGCTCCCCCAGGGGATCGGAAAAACGCTCGACGAAGCCCAGGCGCTGGGTGTAGGCGACAATCTGCGGCGCGTCGAGTGTGCAGGCGATACTCGCCGACGCGTATGGCGCTTCGGCGAACAAGGCCTGGTAGTGCTCGATCAGCCGGTGCAGCGAAGACTCGTCGGCGGTGTGCCTTGGCGTCGCCAGCAGCGCCAGGGCGATCAGATTGACCGGATTGAGAACGCTCGCCTCGTTGATCCGCTTGGCGATTTCGCCCGCCACGCGGCGGACAAGCGCACGCGACCACGGGGCAGGACAATCGTCAGAGCCCGCGCGCCAGCCGGGGTGCTGCGCGTCGAGAAAGGCGGCCAGCGGCAACGGCTCGGCGACACAGACATGGACCCGGCCAAATACCCGTTTGAGACTGCGAATGGTCCGCAGAATGCCCCACAGCGACTCGCGCCGCTTGGCTTTTCCGGCCAGCTCGGCAAGGTAGCTGCGCCCTTCGAGCAGCTTCTCGTAGCCGATATACACCGGCACGAAGACCAGCGGCCGGCTGTGCTCGCGAATGAAGCTGTGTACGGTCATCGCGAGGATGCCGGCCTTGGGCGTCAGCATCCTGCCGCTACGACTGCGCCCACCCTCGATGAAATACTCCAGCGGAAAGCCGCGCGCCAGGACAAGGTGCAGGTACTCGTCGAAAACGGCCGCATAGAGCGGCTCGCCCCTGAAGCTGCGGCGCAGGAAAAAAGCACCGCAGCGGCGTAGCAGGGCGCCGACGATGGGCAGGTTGAGGTTGGCACCGGCGGCGATATGCGGCGGAGTCAACCCCTTGCGGCGAATCAGGTAAGAGAGCAGCAGGTAATCGACATGGCTGCGGTGGCAGGGAACGTAAACAATTTCATGGCCTGGCGCGACACGGGTCAGGGCTTCGAAATTATGCGTCTCTATGCCGTCGTAGAGCCGTTTCCACAGCCAGGTCAGGAACAGCTCCAGGGCCCGAACGGCGCCGTGCGAATAGTCGGAAGCAATCTCGCGGGCGAAGCCGGCGGCACGCGCTCTTGCCTGGTCGGGCGTAATGCCGTGCGTCGCGACTTCGCTGGCCATCGCCGCGCGCACTCGCTCGCCGGCGAGCACCGCGCCCACCTGCGTGTGGCGGTGCGACAGATCGGGCCCGATCGCCATCTGCCGCTGGCGACGAAAATGGACCCGCAAAACCCGCGACAACTTGCGTTGCGCCTGCTCCTGGTCGAGCCCCCCGTGCAGTAGGTCACGCAGCGAGATTGGCGAGTTGTAGCGCACCAGGACCTGGCGGCCGTGCAACACGATCGCCAGCAGCTGTCGCCAGGCGCCTGGCGGGCGCCAGGTTTCCGAGAACAGCGCCTTGATGATCGAGTCCTGCTTGCCGGGAGATCGCCCCCAGAGAATAAGCACCGGCAGCAATTGCACATCGAGTTCCGGGTCGGCAATGGTCGCGCCGATGAGATGCGCGAGCAACGGCGAATGATCATTCTGATCGCGCGCCCGGCCAGCCAGGCTGCGGTCACGATTGACAAAGAAGAATGAGCGCGCCGGGTGCTGCCCGCCGATGGCCAGCGGTGCCTCGGCGCGTGGCAAGCCGGCGCGCCGCGATTCCTCGATAAGCACCAGGAGGTTCGACAAGTGCCGGTCCTGGAGGACATAACAGACCGGCTTGCCCGGAGCGAGGCACAGGTCCTGCATCTTCTCCGGGAAAACCGAGCTGCGTACCCAGAGGTACAAGAGCCGGCGGGCCAGCGGGAGAAACCATTCGGCGAGCTTGCGCGCGCCAATCACGACGACCTGGATCCCGGTCGCTGCTCGCTGGCCCCTATTCCTCGTCGACCACCTGATGCTCGGAAACAAGCTGCTGTTGCGTCGCCGGCGGCACCTGCGCGTAATGCGAGAAGGCAATGCTGTACGAACCCTGTCCGGCGGTCAGCGATTTCAGGCGTGACTGGTAACCGTCCAGTTCGGCGAGCGGCACCTCGCCGGTGATCGCCATCACTCCCGGCCCGCGCGGCTGCGTGCCGGTGAGGTGGCCGCGCTTGCTGGAAAGATCGCCGGTGAGGTCGCCGGTCATCGCCTCGGGGGCGAGAATCTCGATTTCGACCACCGGTTCGAGAATGATTGGCTTGGCCGCGCGAATCGCTTCGATCGTCGCTTTGCGGCCGGCGGTCTGGAAAGCGATGTCCTTGCCGTCGACCGGGTGCGACTTGCCGTCGTGTACGGTGACGCGCAAGTCCTGCACTTCGAAGCCGGCAACCACGCCATCGGCCAGTGCCTGACGGACACCCTTCTCGACCGAGGCCATGAACACGCCCGGGATGACGCCACCCTTGACGATATCGACGAATTCGAAACCGGCACCACGCGCGAGCGGTTCGACGCGCAGCGCCACTTCCCCAAACTGGCCGGCGCCGCCGCTCTGCTTCTTGTGCCGGCAGTGCCCTTCGGCCGAGGCGGTGATCGCTTCACGATAGGCAATCTGCGGCGGCGTGGTGTCGAGTTCGAGTTTGTACTGCTGCGCCAGCCGGGTGAGCTTGGCGCGCAGGTGCATTTCGCCGATGCCGCGAATGACCGTTTCATTGGTCGTCGGATGGCGTTCGATGCGGAAGCACGGGTCTTCGACCTCGAGCTTGCGCAGGATCTCGAACAGGCGCTGCTCGTCGGCCTTGCGTTTGGCATGCACGGCGAGGCCCTGCATGGGCTGCGGGAACTCGAGCGGTTTGAGGTGGATGTGGTCTTCTTCGTGCGAATCGTGCAACACGCAGTCGAATTCGATTTCGTCGACCTTGGCCACCGCACCGAGGTCGCCAGGGACCAGTGACTCGGCTTCGAGGTATTCCTTGCCCTGCAGGCGATAGATGTGACCGACCTTGAACGGGCGCTTGCCGTCGCCGACGAAGAGCTGCGAGTCCTTGCGGATGGTGCCCTGATGAACGCGGAAAATGCCAACCTTGCCAATGAAGGGATCGCTGACGATCTTGAAGACGTGCGCCAGAACGTGCTTTTCCGGGTCTGGGTCCGCCCGGAACGCTTCCGTCGCTCCGCCCGGCTCGCCGCGATAGAACGGCGGCGGGTTGCCCTCGGCCGGACTGGGTGCCAGCTGGGCAAGCGCGTCGAGTAGTTGCGGGATGCCAGCGCCGGTTTTAGCCGAAACGAAGAGGATCGGAATCAGGTGCCCTGAACGCAGTGCTTTCTCGAACGGCAGGTGCAGCTCCTCCGGGCTGGGATCGAGACCCTCGTCCAGATAGCGGGCGAGCAGATCCTCGTCTTCCTCGACGATCTGATCGATCAAGGCGCGGTGCGCGGCGGCCACCGATTCGAAATCGCTCTCGCCGCTGTCGTGACCGAGCAACTCGACGACCTCTGCACCGTGCTTGACCGGCAAGTCAAGCAACATGCACTCGCGCCCGAAGCGCTCGCGAATCTCGCCGACCAGCGCCGGCAGGTTGACGTTGTCGGCGTCGATCTTGTTGATGACGATCATCCGGCAGACGCCACGAGCGGCGGCCAGCTGCATCATCTTTTCAGTCGAGAGTTCGATACCATTCTGCGCATTGATGACCACCAGTGCGGTATCGACCGCGGCCAGGGCGCTGATCGCCTGCCCCGCGAAGTCCGGAAAACCTGGCGTATCGATCAGATGCACATACACGTCCTGCCACGAAAACCCCACCAGGGTCGCGTTCAGCGAGTGGCCGAATTCCTTTTCCTGCGCATCAAAGTCGCAAACGGTGTTACCTCTTTCGACGGCACCGCGGCTGCTGATAGCGCCGGCGGCAGCGAGCAGACTTTCGGCTAGCGTCGTCTTGCCAGCAGCACCGTGGCCGACAAGAGCGACAGCGCGCAGCATACTGGTGGTGGTTTGGCCCATTGATCATCTCCCATTCAAGTCGAACGCACGCCGCAGCTTCCCCTCTAGCCAAATGGCATGACAGGCCGCGCGTGCTGACATCATTTTACTCCCGCCGCGAGCGTCGCGCGTGCTGCTCGCGACCCGCTTCGGGAATGCCATCGGCAGGCGGTCGGCCACGCTCCGGCAGGCGGACAGACATCGGCAGCGGCATCGACGCCAACCGGGAGATCTTGGCCGGCAAAACAACTCGCCGAACATCTGTTTTGTGTAAACCGCGCCAGTCAGCTAAAGTGACGCGCTTTATTTTTGATGAACACCGCGTCAGGAGTCCCAAATGGAAAACGATCTGCGCCAGGCCGATCTTCGTGAGGCCGCCCTCGAGTATCACCGCGAGCCGACTCCGGGCAAGATAGCTGTCCAGCCGACCAAAGGACTGAATAACCAGCTCGACCTGGCGCTGGCCTATTCGCCAGGCGTCGCCTTCGCTTGCCACGCCATCGTCGACGACCCCGGCTCGGCCAGCCTGTATACCTCGCGCGCCAATCTGGTCGGGGTGATCACCAACGGTACGGCGGTACTTGGCCTGGGCAACATCGGTCCGCTGGCAGCGAAGCCGGTGATGGAGGGGAAAGGCTGCCTGTTCAAGAAATTCGCCGGAATCGATGTCTTCGACATCGAACTGGCCGAAAGGGACCCCGACCGGCTGATCGACATGATCGCCGCGATGGAACCGACGTTGGGTGGCATCAACCTGGAAGACATCAAGGCTCCGGAATGCTTCTATATCGAAGCCAAGCTCAAGGAGCGGATGTCGATCCCCGTCTTCCACGACGATCAGCACGGTACGGCGATCATTTCGTCGGCGGCGATCCTGAATGCGCTCAAGGTAACCGGCAAGAAGATCGCCGAAGTCAGCGTCGTTTGCTCCGGAGCCGGGGCGGCGGCGATTTCCTGCCTGAACCTGTGGTGCGACCTTGGCGTACGGCGCGAGAACATTCTCGTCTGCGACTCGAAAGGCGTGATCTACGCCGGCCGCGACGCCGACATGGAGCCGAACAAGGCGCGCTATGCGCGCGACACCGAGTGCCGCACACTCGGCGAGGCGCTCGAAGGTGCCGACGTCTTCCTCGGACTCTCCGCCGCCGGGATCCTCGAACCCGAGATGCTCGCCAATATGGCCAAGGATCCGATCGTTTTTGCGCTCGCCAATCCGACCCCGGAAATCATGCCCGAACTGGCCAGGAAAGTTCGCCCCGACGTGATCATCGCCACCGGTCGCTCGGACTATCCGAATCAGGTCAACAATGTTCTCTGTTTTCCCTTCATTTTCCGTGGCGCGCTCGACGTCGGTGCGACGGGCATCAACGAGCAGATGAAAATGGCCTGCGTCAAAGCCCTGGCGGCGATGGCGCAGGAGGAGGTGAGCGACGAAGTGGCCATGGCCTACCCCGGCCAGGAGTTGGTCTTTGGCCGCGACTATCTGATCCCCAAGCCTTTCGATCCAGGCTTGATCACCATCATCGCCCCGGCGGTCGCCCTGGCGGCGATGAATTCGGGAGTGGCCACCCGACCGATCGCCGATATGGAAGCTTACCGGGAGAAGCTGCGCGAGTTCGTCTATCAAAGCGGCGTCGGCATGCGCGCGGTGTTCTCGGCCGCCAAGCGCAGCAGCGAAACGCGCATCGTCTATTGCGACGGGGAGGACGAGCGGATGCTGCGCGCCGCACAGACGATCATCAATGAGGGTCTGACGCGGCCGATCCTGATCGGTCGCCCAGAGGTCATTGCGACTCGCCTGAAGAGGATCTCGTCGAAGTTGCGCCCGGGTACCGATTTCGAGGTGGTCGACCCGGCCAGCGACGAGCGCTACAAGGAGTGCTGGACTGCCTATCACCAGTTGCGCAAGCGCCACGGAGTGACCGTCGACATCGCCAAGACGCGCTTGCGCACCAACAACACCATCATCGGGGCCATGCTGCTTAGCCTCGGCTACGCTGATGGCATGATCTGCGGCCTCTCCGGCCGCTTCGCCCATCACCTGCGGCAAATCGACGAGATCATCGGCAAGGAGCCCGGGCGCACGACAATGGCCGCGATGACCCATGTCCTGCTGCCCGGCCGCGCCCTTTTCCTCTGCGATACGCACGTCAACGAGGACCCCGACGCCGAGCAGCTGGCCGAGATAACGCTGATGGCGGCCGAGGCAGTCAGTCGCTTTGCGATCCACCCAAAAATAGCCATGCTCTCGCACTCGAACTTCGGATCTTCGCTCACCGCTGGCGCCCGCAAGGTCGCCAGGGCAGTGGAAATCGTCCGCGCCAAAGCGCCGGACCTGGAAATCGATGGCGAGATGCACGGTGAAAGCGCCCTCTCACAAAGCATCCGTGAGCGCTCGGACCCCCAGTCGCCGCTAACCGGTGAGGCGAATCTGCTGGTGATGCCCAACCTGGACGCCGCCAACATCTCGTACAACCTGCTCAAGATGACCGGTGGCGACGGCATGTCGGTGGGCCCGATCCTGCTCGGTGCAGCGCGCCCGGTGCATGTGCTGGCGGCGACGTCGACGGTTCGTCGAGTGGTGGACATGAGCGCCCTGATCGTCGTCGAAGCGGCGAGCGAGTAAGCGCTGCACAGCGGCCGGCGAGGCGCACCGCCGAGCGCGTCGCCCATCGCGCGCGCCGGCTGCGTGGCGGCGCGCGTCTTCGGCGCACCCGCTGCGTTGGCCAGGAACAGCACGCTCCGCGAGCGGCCCCGGGAGCGGCCCCGGGAGCGGGATTCTTGCCGTAAACCCGCCGCTTTACAAACACGCCGAGTCAATGCATCATCGGGAGGGCTAATAACTCGGCATAGCCGGGACCTGATGGTTCACAACGCATTGCAGGGCCCTATCGCGAACAATGGCAGCCAATCCGCAACACTCCCCACTCAGTGGTCTCGCCCGTGCGCTGGTGCAAGCCGGTCGGCTCAAGGAAGTCGAGGCGGAGTCCTTGCTCGCGCAGGCGGCAGCCAACCGGACCTCGCTGATTGAACAGATGGTCAGCGCCAACAAGGCGACCTTCCTTGACCTGGCCCGTTTTGCCGCCGAGAAATTCGGCTACCCCCTACTCGACCTGTCCGCTTTCGACGACGCGCAAATCCAGAAAAGCGCAATTGACCGCAAGCTGATCGCCAGCCATCGCGTCGTGCCCCTGCACAAGCGTGGCAACCGCCTGGCAATCGCCATCGCCGATCCGACCAATCTGCGCGCGCTTGACGAAATTCGCTTCCAGACGGGTTTGGCAGTGGACCCGGTAATCGTCGAGGAAAACAAGCTCGGACCCCTGGTCGCCAAACTCTCCGAAACCGTCGAGGAGAGTTTGAAGAGCTTTTCCGGCGAGGACATCAACCTCGAGTTCACCGACGAGCAGACGCAGGAAAGGGCCGATGAGGCCGCGTCAGCTCTTGAGGTTGACGACGCGCCGGTCGTCCGCTTCATTCAGAAGATGTTGCTTGACGCGATCAACGATGGTGCCTCCGACATCCATTTCGAACCGTATGAGAAGAACTATCGCATCCGTTTTCGAACCGACGGCATCTTGCGTGAAGTGGCGGCGCCGCCGCTGGTCATCAAGGACAAGATCGCCTCGCGGATCAAGGTCATCTCGCGCCTGAACATTGCCGAGAAGCGCGTCCCCCAGGACGGTCGGATGCGGCTGGTGCTGTCCAAGAGTCGATCCATCGACTTCCGGGTCAGCACGCTGCCCACCATGTACGGGGAAAAGATCGTCTTGCGGATTCTCGACCCGGCCAGCGCCAGCCTCGGAATCGATGCGCTAGGATATGAACCCGAGCAGAAGGCTCTGTTGCTCGATGCCATCCACCGTCCCTACGGAATGATCCTGGTCACTGGACCGACCGGTTCGGGAAAAACGGTCTCGCTCTATACCTGCCTCAACATTCTGAACAAGGCCGGGGTCAACATCGCCACCGCCGAAGACCCAGCCGAAATACCCCTGCCAGGGATCAATCAGGTCAACGTCGATGACAAAGCCGGGCTCACGTTCCCGGTGGCGCTCAAGGCCTTTCTTCGGCAAGACCCGGACATCATCATGGTCGGCGAGATCCGCGACATCGAAACCGCCGAAATCGCGATCAAGGCGGCGCAAACCGGGCACATCGTCTTGTCAACGCTGCATACCAATGATGCGCCGGGAACACTGACCCGCCTGATGAACATGGGCATCCCGACCTTCAATCTGGCCTCGAGCATTCTGCTGATCACCGCGCAACGCCTGGTACGTCGGCTGTGCACCTGCAAGAAACCGCTCGATACACCGGTCGAGACCCTGCTCAACGCCGGCTTCCTGGAAAGTGATCTGGATGGAACGTGGACGCTCTACGGTCCGGGCGAGTGCGAACGCTGCAAGAGTAGTGGCTACAAGGGACGTGTTGGTCTCTACGAGGTGATGCCGGTGACCGAGGCGATTCAGCGCATTGTCATGGCCAACGGCACGGAGCATGACGTCGCCGCCCAGGCCAGGCAAGAAGGAGTGAATGATCTGCGCCGCTCCGGGCTGCTGAAGGTCAAGCAGGGGCTCACCTCTCTTGACGAGATTCTCGGCAGCACCAACGCTTGAAAACGGGGGAATGATGGCGACCGCAGCGAAACGCACCAGAAAAGCCGAGCCGGAAGTCAAGGAATACGTATTTCTCTGGGAAGGGAAAAACAAGGCTGGCAAGGTCGTTCGCGGCGAGCAGCGCGCCAACAGCCAGAACGTCGTGCGCGCCACGCTTCGGCGGCAGGGGATTCTGGTCAGCAAGGTCACCAAGCAGCGCTTCAAGGGTGGACGGCAGATCACCGAGAAGGACATCACGCTGTTCACGCGGCAGCTGGCGACGATGATGAAATCAGGCGTGCCGCTGCTGCAGACCTTTGAAATCGTCGGGCGCGGGCACGACAACCCGTCGGTCGGCAAACTGCTCCTGGACATCAAGGCTGACGTCGAAACCGGCAGTTCCCTGTCGCAAGCGTTCCGCAAGCACCCGCTGCAGTTCGACCAGTTGTACTGCAACCTGGTCGCTGCCGGCGAGCAAGCCGGTATTCTCGAAACGCTCCTCGACCGCCTGGCGAACTACAAGGAGAAAATGCTCGCCATCAAGTCCAAGATCAAGGCAGCACTGTTCTACCCGGTGGCGATTATCGTCGTCGCTTTCATCATCACCGCGGTGATCATGATTTTCGTCATTCCGGCCTTCAAGGAAGTCTTCAGGAGCTTCGGTGCCGATCTGCCCACGCCGACACTGGTGGTGATCGCCATATCGGACTTCTTCATCGACTATTGGTGGGCCATTTTCGGCGGTACCGGTGCCGCCGTCTATGGCTTCTTCTATTCCTGGAAACGTTCGGAAAAAATGCAAATGGCGTTCGACCGCCTGTTTCTCCGCTTGCCGATTTTCGGCGACATCATTCGCAAGTCCGTGATCGCCCGCTGGACGCGGACGCTGGCCACCATGTTCGCGGCCGGCGTGCCGCTGGTCGAGTCGCTGGAATCGGTCGGCGGCGCTGCCGGGAACCACGTTTACAAGGTCGCCACCAGGCAGATCCAGGGTGAGGTCAGCACCGGTACCAGCCTCACTTCGGCAATGCAGAACACCGCGCTTTTCCCGAACATGGTCAATCAGATGGTGGCCATCGGCGAGGAGTCCGGCGCCCTCGATTCAATGCTCGGCAAGGTTGCCGACTTCTTCGAGGCCGAGGTGGACGACGCGGTGGAAGCACTTTCCAGCCTCATGGAGCCGATCATCATGGTCGTTCTCGGCGTACTGATCGGCGGCATGGTGATTGCCATGTACCTGCCGATCTTCAAACTGGGCGCCGTCGTCGGCTAACCTGGGATCGTGCCCGACCTGTTCCCGGCGGACCTGCCCCCTGCCATGTTCGCGCTGATCTGCGCAGTGCTCGGGCTGCTGGTTGGCAGCTTTCTCAACGTCGTCATTCACCGCTTGCCGATGATGATGGAACGTGACTGGCGCAACCACTGCGCCGAGCTGTGCGGTCAGGCACCACCGCCACACGAACCACTGTCGCTGGCCAGGCCCGGCTCGCGCTGTCCTGCGTGTGGGCACGCGATTACTGCGCTCGAGAACATTCCAGTACTGAGCTGGCTGTTTCTCCATGGCCGCTGTTCGGCGTGCGCGGCACCGATCTCGCCCCGCTACCCACTGGTTGAAGCGACAAGCGGCCTGTTGTCCGCCCTTGCCGCCTTCCATTTCGGCTATGGCTGGGCGGCTGCCGCCGCCATGCTGCTGATATGGAGCCTGATCGCGCTGACCTGCATCGACTTCGATAGCCAGCTGTTGCCCGATGCGATCACGCTGCCACTGCTCTGGGCGGGCCTGCTGTTCAACCTGTTCGGCACCTTTGCCGACCTGCAGTCGGCGGTGATCGGGGCGGTGTGCGGCTATCTTGCCCTGTGGTCGGTGTATTGGGTGTTCAAGCTGACCACCGGTAAGGAGGGCATGGGCTACGGCGACTTCAAGCTGCTCGCCGCTCTCGGTGCCTGGCTCGGCTGGGAGATGCTGCCACTGACCATCCTGCTCTCGTCGCTGCTTGGCGCAGTGGTCGGCATCGCCTTGATCGCCATAGCCAAGCGCGGGCGCAGCGTGCCGATTCCCTTCGGCCCCTACCTGGCCGCCGCGGGCTTACTGGCACTGTTCTGGGGCAAGCCACTTACGCGCGCCTACCTGAGTCTGCTGTAGCTTTCCCGGCCGGAAACAGGGGTCCTTGGCGACGTGCCGGGGACGGGCAAACGACACCTGGGTTCGCGTATAATCGTGCCCTTTCGGGCGCCAGCCTGCGTCTTTTGAGGGTTTGTCATGCCGATTTACGCCTATCGCTGCGAAACTTGCGGTTTCACAAAGGATCACCTGCAAAAACTCAGTGACGCGGCCTTGAGCATCTGCCCCGAATGCGGCCAGGCAACGTATCGAAAACAGGTCACGGCTGCCGGCTTTCAGTTGAAAGGAAGCGGCTGGTACGTGACCGATTTCAAGGGGGGCAACAAAGCCCCGGCGACGGCCACCAAGGGCTCCGAAAGCAAGGATAGCCCAGCTGCCGGCGGTACGGCGAGTTCATCAAGTGCGGCGAACTCGACAGCTTCGGAGAAGTCAGGAACTTCGGCGAGTCCGGACACTGCGTCCACCAGCGCGAAGAGCACGCCGGCGGCCAACGGCAAGGAATGAAGCGCTACTTCATTACCGGACTGCTGATCTGGGTACCGTTGGCCATCACGGCCTGGGTACTGGTGCTGATCGTCGGCACTATGGATCAATCGATGCGCCTGCTGCCGGCGGCGATGCACCCGCGCACGCTCCTCGGCTTCGACATCCCGGGTGCCGGGGCGATCCTGACCCTGCTGATCATCATGATCACCGGCTTGCTGGCGGCCAATTTCATCGGCCAGCGGCTGGTGCTGTGGTGGGAACATCTGCTGGCGCGCATTCCGGTCGTCAATTCGATCTACAACAGCGTCAAGCAGGTTTCCGACACCCTCTTCTCGTCGTCCGGCAACGCTTTTCGCAAGGCGCTGCTGATCGAGTACCCGCGGCGCGGGGCTTGGACGATCGCTTTCCTCACTGGCAAGCCGGGCGCCGATGTGCTCCACCATCTCGACGGTGACTACGTCAGTGTCTACGTTCCGACGACACCGAACCCGACCTCGGGTTTCTTCCTGATGCTGCCGAGGAGCGACGTCATTGAACTGGATATGAGCGTCGATACGGCGCTGAAGTACGTCATCTCGATGGGCGTTGTGGCGCCGCCGCCCAGAAACGCGGCAGCGTCGAAACGGACCGCCACCGTCACGCCGCCCATCGACCCCACCAAAATCTGATACCAGCCACCCGGAAACAGCATGCGAACTCATTATTGCGGACAAGTCAATTCACAGCTCATCGGCCAGGAGGTAAGGCTTTGCGGCTGGGCGCATCGGCGGCGGGACCACGGCGGCGTCATCTTCGTCGACCTCCGCGACCGCGAGGGCCTGGCCCAGATCGTCTGCGATCCCGATCGTCCGGAAATGTTCGCGGCCGCCGAAGCGGTGCGCAGCGAGTTCTGCCTGCGCGTTACAGGCAAGGTCCGTGCCCGCCCCGAAGGTACGGTGAACCCCAACATCGCCAGCGGCGAAGTCGAGATTCTCTGTCACGCAATGGAGATCCTCAACGCTTCGGCAACCCCGCCGTTCCAGCTTGACGAGGAGAACCTGTCGGAGAGCATTCGCCTTCAGCACCGGGTGATCGACCTGCGCCGGCCGCAGATGCAGAAGAACATGCAGCTGCGCTACCAAACGGCACGCGCCTTCCGCCGCTTCCTCGACGATGCCGGCTTCATGGACATCGAAACGCCGATGCTCACCAAGAGTACGCCGGAAGGCGCGCGCGACTATCTGGTGCCGTCGCGCGTTCATCCGGGGCAGTTCTTCGCCCTGCCGCAGTCGCCACAACTGTTCAAGCAACTGCTGATGGTCGCCGGCTTCGACCGCTACTATCAGATCGTCAAGTGCTTTCGCGACGAGGACCTGCGCGCCGATCGCCAACCGGAATTCACCCAGGTCGATATCGAGACTTCGTTCATGGCCGAAGGCGAAATCGTCACGCTCATGGAGGAGCTGATCCGGGCGGTGTTCCGCGAGGTGATGGCCGTCGAACTGCCCAACCCCTTTCCCCGCCTGAGCTACGGCGAGGCGATGGATCGTTACGGGTCGGACAAGCCGGATCTGCGCGTCAATCTCGAACTCGTCGAAGTCGCCGACGTGCTCAAGGACGTTTCCTTCAAGGTCTTTGCCGGCGTCGCGAATAGCCCGGGCGGCCGCATTGCTGCTTTGCGCGTTCCCGGCGGCGCCACTCTGACGCGTGGCGAGATCGACGCGTACACCCAGTTCGTCGGCATCTATGGTGCTCGCGGCCTGGCCTACATCAAGGTCAACGATGTTACCCAGCTCAACGAAACCGGCCTGCAATCGCCGATCGTCAAGAACCTGCATGAAGTTGCGCTGAAAGCCATCGTCGAGCGCACCGGCGCGCAGTCCGGCGATCTGATTTTCTTCGGTGCCGACAAGAGCAAGGTGGTCAATGACGCCCTCGGCGCTCTGCGCGTCAGGATCGGTCACGAAAAGAACTTCCTCAACGGCAATCCATGGGAACCGGTGTGGATCGTGGACTTCCCGATGTTCGACTTCGACGAAACCGAGCGCCGCTGGACGGCCTGCCACCACCCCTTCACCAGCCCGAAGGACGGCCACCTGGAGCTGCTGCAGAGTGACCCCGGTCGCTGCCTCGCGAAAGCCTACGACCTGGCACTGAACGGTTCCGAGCTGGGTGGCGGCTCGGTGCGTATCCACCAGCCCGAGGTACAGGAAAGCGTCTTCAAGGTACTCGGCATCGGCGACGAGGAGGCGCAGCTCAAGTTCGGCTTCCTGCTCGACGCGCTCAAGTACGGTGCGCCACCGCATGGCGGCCTGGCCTTTGGCCTGGATCGCATCGTCGCCATGATGGCCGGCGCCGAGTCGATCCGCGACGTGATCGCTTTTCCGAAAACGCAGCGCGCGCAGTGCCTGCTCACCGACGCGCCGAACAGCGTCGACGAGAAGCAGTTGCGAGAGCTGCATATCCGCCTGCGCCAGAAAGTCGAAACGCAGGTCGAGGTCGGCAAGGGCTAGCAGCCGTGCTACGCGCCGCCAGCCATTTTCGCCTGCTGCTGGTCGCGGCGCTGCTCGCGCTGCTTGGCCTGCTCGGCCCGAGCGGCGCCACGCAGGCACGCGAAAACGCCCCCCTGGCGAGCATCACTCTGGCCGAGTTGCCCGCCGAAGCGCTGCAAACCTTGCGCCTGATCAAGCAAGGCGGACCATTCCCCTATCCGCACAAGGACGGCAGCAATTTCGGCAATTTCGAAAAGCACCTCCCCTTGCAGCCACGCGCCTACTATCGTGAATACACGGTGCCGACACCAGGCAGCCGCGACCGCGGTGCGCGGCGCATCGTTGCCGGAGAGGGACGCGGCGGCGATGTCGCCACCTCCGGCGAGTATTACTACACCAGCGACCACTACCGCAGCTTCCGCCGCATACGCGAATAGCCACGACCGACCATGACACAGAAAGACCTGCAAGCTCTGTTGGAGGATTCACGCCAGGCCGGCATCTACCGTCTTCCGCACGGTGATCGTCGGGCCCTGCGCGACGCTGCCGAAGCCGCCGGTTTCGCTTGTTTCGAAGCCGATCTCGGCGACTCGGACCAGATCCACGGGGTACTGACGCGGCTCGGCCGCCAGCTCGGCTTCCCCGAATGGTACGGCGGCAACTTCGACGCGCTGAAGGATTGCCTGAGCGATATCTCGTGGCGCGAAGAGTGCGGTTATCTGCTGATCCTGTCGCGAGCCGAAGCCCTGCAGTTCGCGAACGCGAACGCTTTTCGGACGCTCAACGAAGTCTTCGCCGCGGCAATCGACGAATGGCGTTCGCAGGGTGTTCCGATGTGGGTTTTCTACGACCTCGAGGCCGACGGGTTGGCAACACTTCCGACCTTGGAATGACCGCCTACAAGCGACCGGTATCGGTCCTGGTTGTGGTCCATACCCCCGACCTGCAGGTGCTGTTGCTTGAGCGTGCCTCGCATGCGGGCTACTGGCAGTCGGTCACCGGCAGCCAGGAAGCCGGCGAGGCGCTGGCCGACACGGCGCTGCGTGAGCTTGCCGAAGAGACGGGCATCAGCGCGCCTCCAGGCGACCTGCACGACTGGCAGATGAGCAACCGCTACGAGATTTTTGCCGAGTGGCGACATCGTTACGCGCCGGGAGTCGTGCACAACACCGAGCACGTTTTCTCACTGCAGGTAGCGGCCGGGCAAGCGGTCGTCATTGCTCCCGACGAGCACCTCGACTACTGCTGGCTGCCCTGGCACGAGGCCGCTGAGAAGTGCTTTTCGTGGAGCAACCGCGACGCGCTGCTCATGCTGCCGGAAAGGGTTTCCCTGGCTCAGCGCTGAAGCGCTGCGTCAGGCAGGTCGGGCAAAAACAACTGCCTCCCGCCTCCGGCGCCAACGAAAGCGGCGCCTTCTCCATGCACCAGCAGCTTGCCAGGCCCGCCGCCGCACCACAGACGAAGGACGTGCCGCAAGCGGGGCAGGTACTCGCTTGCGGGTTTTCAGGGACCTTCGGCACGGCGTTCCTCGCTCTCCGGATTCACTCTCATCAGGGGTCTCGCCCTTCGACTGGATCGGCCCCCGCGGCTCATGAACCGATTCTGCGCCCTGCCGTCACCTTGTCAAGCATGAATGTAAATGCACTCTGCTCGACGGAGCTTCAGGCAGAGCGATGCAGGCGAGAAGAAAAACACGAGAAAGGTGTAAGCATCGGCCCGCGTGTGGCGACCAAGCGCTATCAGAGGACATCCGCAGGGCGTCGCCGGCGCTGATGAGTGCAGCGGAAACGAACGCAAGGAGAGGAAATCAGAGATGAATCCGACAGCGAAACCCCTGGCCCTGGCCATCGCACTTGCCGGTGGACTGGCACTGCCGATGGCCGCTGCGCACGCGGCCAACCCCCGTAACCCCTGCGCGCCGAAGTCGCGAACCCCCGTTGCAGCGAAGAACCCGTGCGCTGCCGGCAAGCCGAACGACGCTATTGACCCGAAACTGGTCACCCGCCCGAAGAACTACAGGCCGTACGCGGGCACTGCCGGCGAACTCAAGAAGGAAGGCCAGCGCCTGTGGTCCGACAGCAGCCTGTCGACCAATGGCATGTCCTGCAACACCTGCCATCAGTCGAATGGCGCTTTCCAGGACACTTTTGCGCAGCCCTATCCGCATGCGGTCCAGATGGCCAAAGATCGTGTCGGCATGAAGACCACGCACCTCGACGAAATGGTACAAATCTGCATGGTCGCTCCCATGGCTGCACGACCACTGGCCTGGAGTTCGCGGGAGCTGGCGGCTCTCGGTGCTTACGCGACAGAAATCCAGAAGAACTTCACGCCGGCCAAGGGAAAGACGCACAACCCCTGCGCGGCAAAAAATCCCTGTGCTGTAAAGAAATAGCGGATGTTCCGCTAGATTGTGTAAGAAAAACCACCCAAGGAGACGCCAATGAATACGAATACCCTGAAGCTTGCTCTCGGCACAGCCGCCCTTGCTCTCGCCGTTCCGTTTGCGCACGCGGCCAATCCCTGCGCCGCCAAGAATCCGTGTGCAGCGAAAAACCCCTGCGCAGGAAGATCCGCGGCGACCAAGATGGCCAATCCCTGTGCGGCAAAGGCGGCAAACCCCTGCGCGGCGAAGAACCCGTGCGCAACGAAAAATCCCTGTGCCGCGAAGAATCCTTGCGCGGCGAAGAACCCCTGCGCTGCCAAGAACCCTTGCGCAGCCAAGAAGATGTGAGCATCGCCCGAGCATGTTCACCTCGGCAGTAACCACGGGAAGGGTGCTCTTGGCCCTTCCCGTTTTGCTGTTCGTTCTCAACGCCTGTGACAGAAGCGAGACGGTGCGCTCACCAGCCCTCACAGAACGAACCCCGGTTACCGAATCCGCGCAGGCGATCAGCGCTTTTCTCGAGCGCCACTGGGTGCGTCCACTGCCCGCGCAGGGCAAGGCTCCCGAGCAGTTCAGCGCGCTCGAAGCGTCGCTGATGCCCAGCGATTGCGGTAGCTGCCACACCGAGCAATACCGGGACTGGCAGACAAGTTTGCACGCCCAGGCCATGGGGCCCGGCTTGATGGGGCAGTTGCTGGCCATGGCGCCGACGGCGCGCGACGAACATCAGGATTGCCTCCGCTGCCACGCACCTCTGGCCGAACAGGCCAATGATCTGCTGGCTGAACTCGCGGCGGCCGAACACGCGTCAGCAGACGCGGCGCCTTCACCGGCAACCCCTTCTCTGCACCAGCAGGGGCTCGTCTGTGCCGCTTGTCATGTCCGGGCTCATCAACGTTCCGGACCTCCGCGGCGCGATGGAACGGCACCCGACGCGGTCGAGAGTGCTGCGTTGCCGCACGCCGGCTTCGTCGCCACGGACGCATTCGAAGATTCCCGCTTCTGCTCTGCCTGCCATCAGTTCCAGCCCGACGAATACGCGCTGAACGGCAAGCTGCTGGAGAACACCTACGACGAATGGAAAGTCTCGCGACACGCCCGGGAAGGCCGCAGCTGCCAATCGTGTCACATGCCCGAACGCCGACATCTGTGGCGAGGCATTCACGATCCGGAAATGGTCCGCGCTGCCGTCACCTTTTCAGTGGAAGGCGGCGAGTGGACCAACAATGTCATCCGCGCGGCTCTGAGCGTGCGCAACACCGGCGCTGGCCATTACCTGCCGACCTATGTGACACCCAGGCTGGTCGCCGAGATCGAGCAGCTCGACGGCGACGGCCGCAGTCTGCCGGGGACACGCATCGAACACCTGATTCAACGCCTGGTCCCTCTCGATCTCGGCAGCGAAACCAGCGACACGCGCCTGGCGCCCGACGGCGAGCTGCGCCTGGTCTACGAGCGGCCCGTGCATCGAGCCGCCGTGGCACTTGCCTACCGCTTGCGCGTCGAACCTGACGAGTTCTACGCCCGTTTCTACCGTGCGCTGCTGGCCGACGGCGCGGCAGAAAAAGGTCGGGAGCTCATCGCCCTGGCGCTCAAGCAAGCAGAATCGTCCTCTTTCCTGGCTTTTGAGGAGCGGCGAGTGCTGCCGCAGCGATGAGCCCGCCGACCCCATCGCGGGGCGTGCGCAAACACCGTCACACGTGGCTTGCGTCTTTTCACTGGTCCGCGCTTGGCGGCACAACTAGAAACGTTTCTGAGGAGAAATTGCCATGACCATCGCAAACAAGCTCTTAGTAACTCTCGTTCTCGCCGCCCCAGGGCTTGGCGGCAGCGCACTGGCCGCCGGCGGAAGCGCCGCGGTCATCGTCGAACTGACGCAGGTCCCCTGCCAGTTTCTGGAGAGCGAGCAGGGCACCAACCACGGCTATCGCAGCACCAAGATCCAGGACTGCGAGGCCATCAATGCCAAGTCTGGCGCCAGCCGCGTGCAAACGGCGAAAACCCTGCAGCTCAAGCCGGGCAAGACGATTTTTCGCGTCACCAACAAGGACGTTCCCTACGAACTCGGCTTCTGGTTGCGTGGCGAAGGGATTGCAGGGCGGGTCACGCTGCCCAGTGTCTCCGGCGGTGGCCTGCTTGCAGGCAAGACGCAGGACTACGTGATCGATCTCCAGCCCGGCGAGTACGTCTATTCGTGCCCGTTGAACCCAACGCCCGACTATCGGCTGGTGGTGCACTGAACCGGCCACGTCTCTGCCTTGCTCGCCGTTCGTCGCAGATCTTGGTATCGATCTATCGCTTGTCTGAGGGTGAACCTTCTCTAGCTTTAGCACTCTCAGACTGTGAGTGCTAAAATACAAGTGATAGCAAGTAAACAGCAAGGAGGAGTGCATCCAAATGACGCAAGCTTTGGCTTTACCAACGATCTCCGCGGTTGGCAGCATCGACGCGTATATCCAGGCGGCCAGACAGGTTCCCATGTTGACCGAAGAGCAGGAGTTCGCTCTGGCGACCCGCTTCCGCGAAGAAAGCGATCTCGACGCTGCGCGGCAGTTGGTTCTTTCGCACCTTCGTCTGGTGATTTCCGTTTCTCGCGGCTATCTGGGTTATGGCCTGCCGCATGCGGATTTGATTCAGGAGGGCAATATCGGGCTGATGAAAGCCGTCAAGCGCTTCGATCCGGGGCGCGGAGTTCGGCTGGTTTCGTTTGCCATCCACTGGATCAAAGCCGAGATCCATGAGTACGTGCTCAAGAACTGGCGAATGGTGAAACTGGCAACGACCAAGGCGCAGCGCAAACTGTTTTTCAACCTGCGCAGCATGAAAGCGAACCGCGACGCTCTCGGCCCGGTTCAGGTTGCCGACATCGCCCAACGCCTGAACGTCAAAGCCGACGAGGTCATGGAAATGGACACGCGCCTGTCAGGACACGACACGGCGTTCGACGCGCAGGCTGACGATGACGAGGCCTTCGTGCCTGCGGCCTATCTCGCCGACCACTCCAGCGAACCAGTGCACGTCCTTGAAGGGCGTGCCCGTGACCGACTGCACAGCGACGGCCTGCAGAATGCCCTGGGCAGTCTCGACCCACGTAGCCGCCGGATTGTCGAAGCGCGCTGGCTGACCGAAGAAAACCCGGCAACCCTGCACGATCTCGCCGGCGAGTTCTCGGTTTCCGCAGAGCGGATTCGGCAGATCGAGGTCAAGGCAATGCAGAAGATGCGCGCCAATCTGGCGCCGCTGGTGGCGAATACCTGAGGGGGCACGCAAAGTCGCGGGTGGAGGTGCCGCCTGCACACAAAAAAAGCCGGCAATGCCGGCTTTTTTCCTGCCCCAAGGCCAAAGTTTCGTCTCTCGTCAGCTGCCCCTTTCCGCCTTGCCTGGCAGAGCCTTTTTCGCGGCTGATGACGGCGCCTTCACCAGGCGGCGCGCCGCGGCGACAACGCTCGCCACGTTGATGGCGAAGAAATCGTAGAGATCGGCCGCCGGCGCCGACTCGCCAAAACGGTCGATTCCGACGACGGCACCGTTGCCGCCGACGTACTTCCACCACAGATCGGGATGCCCGGCCTCGATAGCGACGGCCGGCAGCGACGGCGGCAGCACCTGCTGCCGGTACGCCAGCGGCTGCAGATCGAAACGCCGCGTACACGGCATCGAAACCACGCGCGCGACGATTCCTTCCTCTTCGAGTGCCGCCCGCGCGGCGATGGCGATGTTCAACTCGGAACCGGTGCCGATCAGCAGCACGCTCGTTGCGACGCTGTCCGCGTCGCCGATGACGTAGCCGCCGAGCTTGATGCGGGCGATCTGCGCGGCGCTGCGCGCCAGCGCCGGCAGGTTTTGCCGGGAAAGCAGGAAGCACGAAGGGCCATCGCTTCGTTCTAGGGCAGAAGTCCAGGCGACCGCCGTCTCGACGGCATCGGCCGGGCGCCACACGTCCAGCCCGGGAATAAGGCGCAGGGACGCCGCGTGCTCGATCGGCTGATGCGTCGGGCCGTCCTCGCCGAGGCCGATCGAGTCGTGCGTGTAGACCATCAGCTGGCGCAGCTTCATCAGCGCGGCGAGGCGAATTGCGTTCCGTGCGTAATCGGAAAAGACCAGGAAAGTCGCGGTATACGGAATGAAGCCGCCGTGCAGCGCGATGCCGTTGGCGATCGCCGTCATGCCGAACTCGCGCACCCCATAGTTGATGTAGTTGCCGGCCTGTTCGCGGTTGGCCGGGCGCGTGCCGCTCCAGTTGGTCAGATTCGACCCGGTCAGGTCGGCCGAGCCACCGAGCAGCTCCGGCAGCACAGGGGCCAGCGCTTCGATGACATTCTGCGAAGCCTTGCGCGTGGCGACGGCGCCAGCCGGTGTTGCGCACTGTTTGAGCAACGCGGCGACGTGCCGGCTCCAGTCGGCAGGTAACTCGCCCTGCATGCGACGGGCAAACTCGGCGGCCAGCTCCGGGTAGGCGACACGATACGCGGCAAAGCGCAGCTTCCAGTCATTCTCGGCGTCGGCTCCAGAAACGCGCGCGTCCCAGCCAGAACGAACATCAGGAGGGATTTCGAAAGGGGCAAACGGCCATTCGAGCAGGCGGCGCGTGTCGGCAATCTCGGCCGCACCCAGCGGCGCCCCGTGCACCTCATGCGTACCGCCCTTGTTCGGCGAGCCAAAACCGATCATGGTCTTGCAGCAGATCAGCGTCGGCCGCCCGGTCTGGGTCCTGGCAATACGAATCGCTGCCTCGATCGAATCGGCGTCGTGGCCGTCGCAATGGGCTACCACCCGCCAGCCGTAGGCCTCGAAACGCTGCGGCGTGTCGTCGGCGAACCACGGCTGTACGCGCCCGTCGATGGAAATGTCGTTGTCGTCGTAGAAGACGATCAACTTCGACAGCGACAGGCGCCCGGCCAAGGAACAGGCTTCGTGCGAAACGCCTTCCATCAAGCAGCCGTCGCCAATGAAGGCATAGGTGTAGTGGTCGACGATCTTGTGCGCCGGGCGGTTGAAGGTCTCGCCCATCAGGCGCTCGGCGAGCGCCATGCCGACGGCGTTGGCCAGCCCCTGCCCGAGTGGTCCGGTGGTCGTTTCGACCCCGGTGGTGATCCCGAACTCGGGGTGACCGGGCGTCTTCGAGTGCAGCTGTCGAAAGCGCTGCAGCTCCTCGATCGGCAGGTCGTAGCCGCTGAGATGCAGCAGCGCGTAGAGGAGCATCGAGCCATGCCCGTTGGAGAGCACGAAACGGTCGCGGTCGGCCCAGCACGGATTGGCCGGATTGTGCTTCAGGTGATGACGCCAGAGGACCTCGGCGATGTCGGCCATGCCCATCGGCATCCCGGGATGACCGGAGTTCGCCGCCTGCACGGCGTCAATGGCGAGAAAGCGCAGGGCGTTGGCGCAGCGGCGGCGTAGCTTGCGGGATGCGGTGGGCACGGAAATCTCCTTCCCTCAGGGTAGGGCAACTGTCGTCGACCAGTGCGTGGCGATGGCGTTCAGCGCGTACGGCGCTTCTTGTCCATCAACTGCATGATCATCGGCGTAAAAATGATCTGCATCGCCAGACCCATCTTGCCGCCTGGGCAGACGATGATGTTCGGGCGCGACATGAACGAACCATGCAGCATGCTCAGCAGATAAGGGAAGTCAATGCCATGAGGATTGGCGAAACGGATCACCAGCATGCTTTCGTCAGCCTGCGGGATATCCTGGGCAATGAACGGATTCGAGGTATCGACCGTTGGCACGCGCTGGAAATTGACGTGCGTCCTGGAAAACTGCGGGCAGATGTAGTTGATGTACTCAGGCATCCGTCGCAGGATGGTATCGACCACCGCTTCGGTTGAGTAACCGCGCTGCGCCTTGTCGCGATGCAGCTTCTGGATCCATTCGAGGTTGATGATCGGGACGACACCGACGCACAGGTCGACATGGCGCCCGACGTCAACGGTTTCGGTACGCGCCGCGCCGTGCAGACCTTCGTAGAACAGGAGGTCGGTCCCTGCAGGGAGGTCAGCCCAGGGAGTGAAAGTTCCCGGTGGAGAAGCGTAAAGCTCGGCTTCAAGATCGTCATGCACATAGTGGCGACTCTTGCCACCACCGCTCGCGCCGTACGTTCGGAACAAGGCTTCGAGTTCGGCGAACAAATTGGCTTCGGGTCCGAAGTGACTGAACTGGTGGTCACCGGCAAGCGCCTTCTCGGCCATCTTCTCGCGCATCTCCAGGCGATCGTAACGATGAAAACTGTCGCCCTCGATAATCGCGGCGTTGAGGTTCTCGCGCCGAAAGATGTGCTGGAAGGCCTTGGTCACCGACGTGGTTCCGGCGCCCGAGGAACCGGTAATCGCGATGACCGGGTTCTTGATCGACATTGGAAATTCCTCCTGTAACTGAAGTTGAACGGTGTCCGCGCGGCTGCCCGATACCGGGCTCAATCGTCCCGGAACAGGGTACGCGTCGAGAACAACGGCGAACTGAAGGGCTGATCCTCACCGGTCTCGTGCTCGCGATGGTAGCGTTCGATTCGTTCGACCTCGTCACGCGAACCGAGAATCACCGGTACCCTCTCGTGCAGGCTGGTCGGTTGCACGTCGAGAATGCGCTGGCTGCCGGTTGACGCTAGGCCACCCGCCTGGGCGACGATCATGGCCATCGGATTCGCTTCGTACATCAGGCGCAAGCGACCGGGCCTGGACAGATCCTTGCTGTCGCGCGGGTACATGAAAACGCCGCCGCGCATCAGGATGCGATGAACTTCGGCAACCATCGACGCCACCCAGCGCATATTGAAGTCCTTGCCGCGAACGCCGCTCTGCCCGGCCAGACACTCGCTGACGTAGCGCTGCACAGGCGGCTCCCAGAAGCGCTCGTTGGAAGCGTTGATGGCAAACTCACGCGTTTCCGGCGCGATCACCAGGTTCGGGTGGGTGAGTAGGAATTCGCCTATGTTGCGATCGAGCGTAAAACCATGCGTTCCGTTGCCGACGCTCAGTACGAGCATTGTCGATGGTCCGTAGAGCGCGTAGCCGGCGGCAACCTGCTGCGCGCCCGGTTGCAGAAAATCGACCGCCGTCGGCGCCCCGCCACTACAATTCTCGGGGCAGCGCAGGACCGAAAAGATGCTCCCCACCGACAGGTTGACGTCGATATTCGATGAACCGTCGAGCGGGTCGAAAACCAGCAGATAGCGGCCGCGGGGGTTTTCGGAGGGAATCGGAAAAATATCCTCCATCTCCTCGGAGGCCATCGCCGCCAGGTGACCACCCCACTCGCAGTGGCGGAGGAAGGCCTGGTTAGCGAGGACGTCGAGCTTCTTCTGCCCTTCGCCCTGGACGTTTTCGCTGCCGGCATCACCCAGCAGATCGGCCAGAGAACCACGCGAGACGCCCTGGGCAATGGCCTTGCAGGAACGAACAATGTCGCTCATGAGCATTGAAAAATCACCGACCAGCGACGGATTGCGGCGCTGCTCTTCGATCAGGAACTTGTTGACATTGGTACGTCCGCATAGCATGGCGGTACTCCGGAAGATGAAATCTTGGCTGGTCGATCAGCGATGCCCCGATTCTAGCCGCCTGATAGAAAAACTCTAGTTAAAGCTATTGTCTATTTTATTTAATGAAAACTAACCGATGAGAAACGCGACTATCCGTCAGCTGCAGATTTTTTCGGTCGCCGCCAGCCATCTCTCGTTTGCGCGGGCGGCCGAGAGTCTGCATCTGACGCACGCGGCCATCTCGCTGCAGATCAAGCAGCTGGAGGAAGTCTGTGGAACCCTGCTCTTCGAGCGCATCGGCAAGCGCGTCTTTCTGACCGAAGCGGGGGAGATCCTGCTCGAACACGCGCGCCAGATCCTGCAATCGCTGAAAGAGGCCGACGAAGCGCTACTGGCGCTGAAAGGTCTGAAAGGCGGACGCATCGCCATCGCCGTTGCCAGTACGGCCGAGTATTTCGCGCCGGGGCTGCTGGCACAGTTTCGCAAGACGCACGCCGACGTACGTATCCGCCTGCTCATCGACAACCGCGACACGGTCTTTCGCCTGCTCGCCAGCAACGAGGTGGACCTGGCGATCATGGGCCGGCCGCCGCCGGCCCTCGACGCCACGGCGGTGGCCTTCGCGCCGCACCCGCTGGTGATCGTCGCCGCTGCCGACCATCCCCTGACCCGGCGGCCAAGCGTCGCCGTCGAAGACCTGGCCAGTGAAATGCTGATCGTTCGCGAGACGGGATCAGGCACACGCTCGGCGATGGAAGAGTTCTTCCAGGAGCGCTCGATCAAGCCGCGCATCGGCATGGAGATGGGCAGCAACGAAGCCATCAAGCAGGCGGTCGTCGCCGGACTGGGGATCAGCTTCCTCTCCCAGCACACGCTCGGACTCGAACTCAGCGCCGGGCGGCTGAGCGTCCTGAAGGTCGAGGGAACGCCGGTGATGCGCCGCTGGCACATCGTCCGCCACAAGAGCAAGCACCTGACGCCAGCGCTGGCCGCCTTCTGGGATTTCGTGCTGGAATTCGCGCCAGCCTACCTGCGCAAGCGGGTCTGACGATTCGGTCGCCAAGGCGAGCCGACACGCGCGACCAGCTCGGCGGCGGCATGGATCAGGCAAAGCCGGTGCGCGTGGTGGCTGCCGGTATCGGCAAGCGAGACGGCTGCAGGCGACGCAGCGGGAAAACGATCCTGGCAATACAGCCGCACGCCGCTTCTCCACCCGCGTCGCCGGTCTTCGGACGCAGGCTGGCTGCAGCCTGATGGACCTCGGCAATTTCGCGAACGATGGCCAGGCCCAGGCCGCTTCCCTCGCCATCGCTGCCGTCGGCCCGATAAAAGCGGTCGAAGACCTTGTGTGAATCGTCGTCGGAAATACCGCTGCCACTGTCTTCGATCTCGAGCAGGGCAAAATCGCCCTGCCCGAACACCCGCGCCGTGACCCGCCCTCCGGCGGGCGTATAGCGCAGGGCATTGTCGAGCAGGTTGTTGATCATCTCGCGCAAGAGAAAGGCGTTGCCGACAATCGGCACCGGACCGGCCGGTTCGTAACCCAGATCGATGCGCTTCTCGAGCGCCTGCACGACCCAGGTTTCGACGATTTCGCGCAGCAACTGCTCAAGGTCGAGTGGCACCAGCGTTTGCTGCGAATGCCCGCTCGCCTCGGCCCGCGCCAGCGCCAGCAACTGGTCGACCAGGTGCGAGGCGCGATCGACGCCGGTGAGAATCTGCCTCAGCGCGTGCCGCAACTCGGCCGGGTCACGCTCACCCATGGCCAGCTGCGCTTGCGTCTTCAGGCCGGTCAGCGGCGTTCGCATCTGGTGTGCGGCGTTGGCGATGAACCGGCGCTGTGCTTCGACGTTGTTCTGCATTCGCGCCAGCATCGAATTGAAAGCTTCGGTCAGCGGTCGCAGCTCCTCGGGGACGCGACTCAGCGAAATCGGCGAGAGGTCTGCTTCGCGACGCGCTTCGATACGGTTACGCAAGCGGGTCAACGGACGCAGTCCCTGCGACAGCCCGAACCAGACGAGCACGACCGCCAAAGGGATGATCACGAACTGCGGCAGGATCACGCTGGCAATGATCTTGTTCGCCAGCTGGGAACGCTTCTCAGTCGTTTCGCCGACCTCAATCAGAACGCGATGGGTCGGCGAGCCCGGGCTGGCGAAGACATAGGTATAAGCGACGCGCAACGTCTGGCCGCGGTACTCGTCATCACGGAAATGAACCTCGCCCGACTCGACGCTCCCCAGGCCGGCAGGCAAGGGCGGCACCGGCAGTTCGGGATCTCCGACAACCAGGGTGCCGTCAGCGTCAATGAGGTGAAAATAGACGTTGTCGATCTCGTCGGAACGCAGAAAAAGCTGCGCCAGGCCGGGCATCGCCAGCTGCGGACGCCCGTCGGCGAAGGTAATCTGGCGCGATATCGCCGCCACATGTTCGCGCAGCGACTGATCATAGGGGAAGCTGGCAACGCTGTTGGCGAAGTAATGGGTGAAAGCGATGCTGATCGGCCACACGAAGAGGAGCGGTGCAAGCATCCAGTCCAGGATCTCGCCGAACAGCGAGCGCTGGACGTCAGGGTCTCGTTTCTTCCGCAGGTTTCTCAAGATAGTATCCGAGGCCGCGCACGGTCGTGATATTGACACCCGTCGCTTCGAGCTTCTTGCGCAAGCGATGGATATAGACCTCGATCGCATTGTGGCTCACTTCCTCGCCCCAGCCACAGAGATGATCGACCAGCTGGTCCTTGCTCACCAGCCGTTTGGTACGCGAGAGGAGAATCTCCAGCAGGCCGAGCTCGCGCGCGGAAAGGTCGAGCATCTCGCCATCGACCATCGCGCAGCGGTCGGTCTGGTCAAAGGTCAGCAAGCCACACTGGATGAGACGTGCCGTCCCCGAAGAGCGACGGCTCAGCGCACGCACACGCGCCTCCAGCTCCGGCAGTTCGAACGGCTTGGCCATGTAGTCGTCGGCACCCAGGTCAAGCCCCTTGACGCGGTCGTCAATGCCGTCAAGCGCGGTCAGGATCAATACCGGGGTGCTCGACTTGCGGGCACGCAGCCGCCGCAGCACGTCCAGCCCGGGCAACTTTGGCAGGCCCAGATCGAGAATCACCAGATCGTAGACGTTGGTCATCAAAGCCGTATCGGCGTCGATTCCCGTATAGGCGCAGTCGACTGCGTAGCCCGCCTTGCGCAGCGAGCGGCTAAGGCCATCGGCAATGATTCGGTCGTCTTCAGCAAGAAGGATGCGCATCGATCTCGGTTCGTTGCCTGGCGTACGTAAGCTGCCTGTAAGCCCCCGCTTTTAGGCTACGCACGCTGTTCTCCATTTCATGGTCTTCGGAGTTCTGGTTGCGACCGGAACTTGGGGAGTGTCCGGGTACCGCCCTGGGCACTCCCCACCATTTTTTGCCGACCCTGCCGCGGCGCCGAAACCAACGTCATGCTACGGGACGGGCGGCCGCCGGGGACACGATGGCCCCGCTTTCCGTGCGAGTGTAACAAAAAACCCTCGCCTGTCGTGGCCTTCCGAAAGTCATGCCGACGTCTTGACGAATCGCCGACGGCCTCGCCTATTCGCCTGCGATTCAGGCCTTGCCGCGCTTGAGCCAGGTTTCTGCCAGGCGTACCCAGTAACTGATGCCGAGCGGCAGGATTTCGTCGTTGAAGTCGTAGTGGGGATTGTGCAGGGTGCAGCCGCCGCTGCCGGGACCGTTGCCCAGCCAGACGTAACAACCCGGCTTCTCAGCCAGCATGTAGGCGAAGTCTTCGGCGCCCATCGACGGCAGCTCATCGACCCGCAGCTTGTCGGCGCCGAGCAAATCCCTGACCACCTGACGACAGACTTCGCTTTCCGCAGCGCTATTGACCGTTGCCGGATAGCGGTGGTCGAAGCGCACCGAGATCTGCGCACCAAAGGCGCTGGCCATGCCGGTGCACAGGCGCTCGACGGCGCGCTCGACCAGCACCTGTGTTTCGCCATTGAAGCTGCGGATCGTGCCACGCAGGACGGCATCGTCGGGAATGATGTTCCACGCCTCACCGCCGTGCATCTGAGTGACGCTGACGACAGCCGACTCGCAAGGGTGGACGTTGCGCGCCACGACGGTCTGCAAGGCGAGCACCAGCTGGCTGCTGACGACCAGCGTGTCGACACCCTGATGCGGCATCGCGGCATGGCAACCGTGCCCACGCACCCAGATCTCGAAGGCGCACGTCCCGGCCATCACCGGCCCCGGCATCACCGCCATTTCGCCAACCGGGATTCCGGGCCAGTTGTGCAGGCCAAACACGGCGTCCATCGGAAACTTCTCGAACAGGCCGTCGGCAATCATCACCGCAGCCCCTCCCTCCGACTCCTCGGCAGGCTGGAAGATGAAATGCACGCTGCCGTCAAAATCGAGCTCGTCGACGTGCCCGGCCATGTAGCGCGCGGCGCCGAGCAGCATCGCTGTATGGCCGTCGTGACCACAGGCGTGCATCAGGCCTGCGGCGGTCGAGCGGTGCGAAAAGTCGTTCTTCTCGAGCAGCGGCAGCGCATCCATGTCGGCGCGCAGGCCAATCGCCCGCCCGCTGCTGCCTTTGCGCAGCGTCGCCACGACGCCCGTCTGCGCCAGCCCACGATGAACCTGCAGGCCGTAGCTGCTCAGCTCGCGCGCGACCAGATCGGCGGTGCGCAACTCATTGAAAGCAAGCTCCGGGTGCGCGTGAATGTCGCGCCGGATGGCCGCCAGCTCGTCGACAAAGGGAATATCAAAAAGACTCATGAGCCTGACCAGAAAAATTGGAAAATCGAGTGTATGCCAGACTGGCTTGCTCGTGGCGGCGCGCACCGTTATCCTTGCTCACATGCATCTCGTTCTCATTAGCGGCCTCTCCGGTTCCGGCAAATCGATCGCCCTCAAAGTGCTGGAGGACGCTGACTACTATTGTGTGGACAACCTTCCCTCCCAGTTGTTGCCGCAACTGGTCGCGCAACTCGATGCGCAGGGCTATCACAAGGTCGGCGTGGTGATCGATAGTCGCGGCGGCGACAGCGTCGCCAAGCTCCCGCCACAGCTCGACGCCCTGCGCGCCAGGGATCTCGAACTGCAACTGCTGTTTCTCGACGCGCAGGACGACACGCTGATCAAGCGCTACTCGGAAACGCGGCGCCGGCACCCGCTGGCCAGCGATCGGCTGACCCTCACCGAAGCCATTGCCGAGGAACGTGTGCACCTGGCCGGCCTGTCCGCCATCGCGCACCACATGGATACCAGTGTCCTCAAGCCCAGCTCGCTGCGCGAGTGGGTGCGCCAGTTTGTCGCCACCGACGACGACGCCGATCCCCGCCACGGCCTGGCGCTGCTGTTCGAATCCTTTGGCTTCAAGAACGGCATTCCGCTTGACGCCGATCTGGTATTCGACGTCCGTTGCCTGCCCAATCCCTACTACGAAGTCAACCTGCGCGCGCTGACCGGCCGTGACCTGCAGGTCGTTTCCTTTCTCGAAGCCGAACCCGAAGTCCTGCGCATGCGCAACGACATTGCCGGCTTCGTTCGTGCCTGGCTACCAGCGTACGTTCGCGACAGTCGCAATTACCTGACCGTGGCCATCGGCTGCACCGGCGGGCAGCACCGCTCGGTGTACCTCGCCGAGCGGTTGGGACGTGAATTCCGCAGCAGTGCCCGGGTACTGGTTCGGCACCGTGAATTGGCGCCGCCGCCGATGGCCGCTCTCGACATCCCGTAATGCTCTGGCTCGGGCTGTTCAAGCCCGGCGACTGGCTGATCGTGGCGCTGGGCCTGGCCCTCTGCGCCACCGCTTTCCCGCTCGCCTGGCAGGCCGGCGCTGCTGAAAAAGCGATCGTCCGGCGTGGCGGCGAAGTCTTCTCGGCGCTCGACCTGTCGCGCAATCGCCGCATCGATGTCCCAGGCCCCTTGGGCGTCACGACGGTGGTCGTCGAGCAGCGTCGTGTGCGCATCGCTGCGGATCCTGGCCCACGCCAGTACTGCGTGCGCCAGGGCTGGCTATCGCGGCCCGGAGAGATCGCCATCTGCGCTCCGAACCAGGTCAGTGTCGAAGTGCAGGGAAGCAGGCAGCCTTACGATTCGCTGTCCTACTGAATGCGGAGCGCCATGGCCGTTCCTGTGTGACGAATGCCCTGGTTTTGCAGACAGCGATCCGCGTTATAATGGCAAGCCTAATCCGAGGGGCGCTGCAGGGCTGTCGTTCGACAGTTTCAGGCTCGGATTTCTCAAACGGCGCTCATCCAACCAACCCACGCCGGGCATGGGAAGCGGGGTGGGCCCAGGCTGAAGTCCTTCAGTAAGGCACGCTCCGGCTTCCTTGCCCGTCAAAGTTCCGAAGGAGCCACCTGTGCTGGACGCTTTTAGCAAGACCCAAGACTACGTCATTGCCGACCTCGGCCTCGCCGACTGGGGCCGCAAGGAAATACGCATCGCCGAAACCGAAATGCCTGGCCTGATGGCGATTCGCGAAGAATTCGCCGCCGCCAAGACGCTGCAGGGTGCCCGCATCACCGGTTCGCTGCACATGACCATTCAGACCGCCGTACTGATCGAAACGCTGACCGCCCTCGGCGCCGAAGTGCGCTGGGCGTCGTGCAACATCTTCTCGACCCAGGACCATGCCGCCGCCGCCATCGCCGCATCCGGCGTACCGGTATTCGCCGTCAAGGGCGAATCGCTGACCGATTACTGGGACTACACGCACCGTATCTTCGAGTGGCCCGACGGCGGTTTCAGCAACATGATCCTCGACGATGGCGGCGACGCGACGCTGCTCCTGCACCTCGGCGCCAGAGCCGAAAAGGACCTCTCGGTGCTCGCCAAGCCGACTTCCGAAGAAGAGACCATTCTCTTCGCGGCAATCAAGGCCAAGCTGGCCAGCGATCCTGCCTGGTACTCGGTCCGCCTGGCGGCGGTCAAGGGGGTCACCGAAGAAACCACCACCGGTGTGCATCGTCTTTACCAGATGCACGCCAAGGGTGAGCTGCGCTTCCCGGCGATCAACGTCAATGATTCGGTCACCAAATCGAAGTTCGACAATCTCTACGGCTGCCGCGAATCGCTGGTCGACGGCATCAAGCGCGCCACTGACGTGATGATCGCCGGCAAGATTGCCCTGATTGCCGGCTACGGCGACGTCGGCAAGGGCTCCGCCCAGGCCATGCGCGCCCTCTCCGCGCAGGTCTGGGTGACCGAGATCGACCCGATCTGTGCGCTGCAGGCAGCCATGGAAGGCTTCCGGGTAGTGACCATGGACTACGCTGCCGACAAGGCCGACATCTTCGTCACCTGCACCGGCAACTATCACGTCATCGACCATGGGCACATGGCCAGGATGAAGAATCAGGCCATCGTCTGCAACATCGGGCACTTCGACAACGAAATCGACGTCGCCTCGGTCGAGGGTTACGACTGGGAAGAGATCAAGCCACAGGTCGACCATGTCATCTTTCCCGACGGCAAGCGCATCATCCTGCTGGCCAAGGGTCGCCTGGTCAACCTCGGCTGCGGCACCGGCCACCCCTCGTACGTGATGAGTTCGTCGTTCGCCAACCAGACCATCGCCCAGATCGAGCTGTTCACGCGTACCGCCGATTATCCGGTCGGCGTCTATACGCTGCCCAAGCATCTCGACGAAAAGGTCGCCCGCCTGCAGCTCAAGACGCTGAACGCGCAGCTCAGCGAATTGAGCGATGCGCAAGCCGCGTACATCGGTGTCGCCAAGAATGGTCCCTACAAACCGGACCACTACCGCTACTGATGCCCGCTACCAACAGGGGCGATCGTCATGCGACTGATCCTGCTCTGGCTGCTCAACGCCTGCGCGCTGCTTGCCGTCGCCTATCTGATGCCCGCGTCGATACAGCTGGCATCGTTTGCGGCGGCACTGATCGCCGCCTTGTTACTGGGGCTGGTGAACACCGTCTTGCGGCCCCTGTTGGTTCTGCTCACCCTCCCGGTCACGCTGCTGACCTTCGGCCTCTTCCTGTTCGTGGTCAACGGCCTGATGTTCTGGCTGGCCGGTTCACTGCTCGAAGGCTTCGTCGTCAACGGCTTCTGGCCGGGCGTCTTCGGAGCGCTGCTGTACAGCATCATCGCGTCGCTACTTTCCTCCCTGTTGGCTGCCCGCAAGGGCAAGTGATGGTCTCCCCATGACACAGCACAAGCGTACTTTTAGCCTCGAACTTTTCCCCCCGCAAACGCCCGAAGGCGCCGAGAAGCTGCGCGCCGCGCGTGCCCGCATGGCCGCGCTCAAGCCCCGCTTCTTCTCGGTCACTTTCGGCGCTGGTGGCTCGACCCGCGACCGGACGCTCGAAACGGTGCTCGACATCCAGGGCGAAGGCCACCAGGCAGCGCCGCACCTGTCGTGCATCGGCTCGACGCGCGAAAGCATTCGCAGCATCCTTGAACAGTACCGCGCGAACGGCATCCGCCATCTCGTCGCCTTGCGCGGCGACCTCCCGTCGGGGATGGCCAGGCCCGGCACTTTTCGCTACGCCAACGAGCTGGTCGAATTCATCCGCGCCGAAACCGGCGACTGGTTTCATATCGAAGTCGCCGCCTACCCCGAATACCACCCGCAGGCAAAAAGCCCGCGCGACGACCTCGTGAACTTCAAGCGCAAGCTCGACGCCGGAGCCAACTCGGCGATCACCCAGTACTTCTACAACTTCGACGCCTACGCGCACTTCATCGACGATTGCCAGGCAATCGGCATCGACGTGCCGATCGTCCCCGGCATAATGCCGATCGCCAGCTACAGCAGCCTGGCACGCTTCTCCGACACCTGCGGTGCGGAAATACCGCGCTGGATCAGGAAGAAGCTGGAAAGCTACGGCGACGATAGCGCGTCCATCCGTGCCTTCGGCCTCGACGTGGTCAGCGGGCTTTGCCAACAACTGCTGGCCAACGACGCACCGGGCCTGCACTTTTACACCCTCAACCAGGACGCCCTGACCACCCAGCTGTGGCAGCGCCTCCACCTTTCATAGGTTTCTCAAGATGGCTGCACGCGAGCTACCCGTAGTTGTCCGCTATGCTCTCGAACTCTTCGCTCCGCTCGGCACGCTGCGCGTCAAGGCAATGTTCGGCGGCTGGGGCTTTTATTGCGACGATCTGTTCTTTGCGATCGTCGCCGACGACGTCCTTTACCTCAAGGCGGATGCGCAGAGCGCCGCCACCTTCGAAGCGGTCGGCGGCAGGCCTTTTAGCGTCCTGCGCAAGGACGGCCGCAACGACACCATGAATTACTGGACGGTGCCCGAAGAGGCGATGGAGAGCGGCGAGGAAATGTTGCCCTGGGCACGTGCCGCACTGGCCGCGGCGGCGCGCAGTCGCAAGCCAGCCAAGTAGCACGCCCGCGACAGACACCGGCCGCGCCGAGCGCGAGCGAACGCCGCCCCGCGCAGGCACTCGGCGAAAGAGCAGATTTCAGGCTAGAATTGCGCGCGTCGCGCCGTCTCGCCGGCTGCACGAGGACGCGCGCACCCTGCCTGGACTCCCGGCGAACGCGCCAGCCCGCAGCAGACCCGCCCGACGAGGATGCATGAAGGACTACTACGCAGTACTGGGCGTGACCAGTGAGACGTCTATCGAAGGCGTCAAGCAGGCCTATCGCAAGAAGACGCTGCAGCTCCACCCTGACCGCAATACCGCATCTGACGCAGCGGACAGATTCCGCGACGTTCAGGAAGCCTACGAGACGCTTTCCGACGCCACCCGGCGACACGACTACGAAGAGAACCGGCGCCGCAACCTTCTCGAGAAGCCGCTTGAAACGGCGCGGGAGATCTGGAAGAACTACCTGGAAGGAGTATTGCAGTGAGGCTGTCGCCATTTTTTGAAGAGCTCAGCTCGGCCTACGAGGCCGAGCTCGACGACCTGTTGACCGACTCGGCGGGACACGATGTCCTCGCTCAGCGGCTGCGCCTGAAGCGCAGCCAGCTTCCCGATCTGCTGCCGATGATCGAATGCAACCCGGAAATGCTGGCCGTCGCGTTTCATGGCGGAATGGATTTTCTCAGCCCGGAAGTGATGCGCGAACTGGTGGCGCAGGACCCTGAAGACCTGCCCTCGTGGGACGTTCTGGGGGAAGAATCGGTTCGCCTGCAACCCTGGGCTGCGGAACTGGCCAAGATCGTCCTCTCCGACCCGAACGGTGAGCAGTTCCTGGTCGTCACGGCGTGTCTGGAGTACCTGCGGGCAAGCAGCAAGGGGCCATCGGAGCCAGGCGTTCGGCGGCGCGACGACTATGGCGGCTACGACGACGAACGGACCGACGCTGACGTCGAGCCCGACAACGACGTCGATCTCGAAGAAGCGGGCGCTGACTGGCTTGCCGAACAGGGCTTTGACCGCAAAGATCGAACTTCGGGAGATAACTGATGAGTCATCCGGTGCTCGTACGCGCAGAGAAGCTGATCCGGGTCGGCGATATCGTCGGCGCCGAGGCGGCGCTGGCGTCGTTGGTCGACAGTGACGGCGACGGCGCACTGGTCGTCGCGCTTGACGATTTTGCCGCCAAGGACCTGTTGGCAATCCTCCGCGACTTCGATTCCTCGAAGGAATCGGTGGTCAGCCTGCTGGTCCTGCCGGAACAGTTCGCGCGCGCCATCGTCCTCGAACGTCGCTATGGCGACGCCAGCCACGAACGCCTGCGGGCGATCATCAACTCGGTCATTTTCCGCGCCGACAGTGATCCCGGAGAGTTCATCGAGGCGATCGGGGCAGTCGACGGCGGCTGTGACGCGCTCGCCGATTATCTCTGCGACCGTGGCGAAATCGTCGAGCACTTCTTCAAGACCGGCACCTTCGGCTTCTTCGACGACATCGATGAAGCAGCCGCCGACCTGAACGACGACGAACGTCTCGACGAACTGTCGGATCCGGAGGCCAATCGCCCCTTCCTCAGCCATAGCGAAGTCAGCGATCAGGACTGGATGGAGCTGACCTGGCTACTGCGTTACGAACATCCCGAGATCTTCCGCGATGTCCTGCTCATCCTGCGCGCACGCGCGCGTGCCGAAGAACCGCAGTTGGCCAGCGACGAGACGGCAAGTCGCGCCAACGAACAGCGCAGACCCCCCGGCGAGCCCGAGGAAGAATCCGCGTTGTAGACCGGCAAATCGTCACACCCGCCAAACGCACCCGCTGACTGCCCATGCCCGATGACCGTCGCCAGATCGCCGTTTTCGACGATCGCCCGTTTTTCGAACGCGCGCTCGCCTTCGGCGTGCGCGCCGGCATCCTGGATGGGGAGAAGCTTGCCGCCATTGGCGACGAGGCGCCGAAGGGAATGGTGCAGATCGCCGAGTATTTCGGCACCCAGTATCTGCGCCCGAACATCGACGAGGCACGCGAACGAATCGTCAATCTGGTCAGCCTGTTCCTCGAGGAACAAAGCGGTGGCGACCTCGAAAAGGCGGCACGATCACTGCGTGACGGCAGCTTCCTGTCGCATTCGCGGGGCGGCTCGGAAATGCTGAAAAGCCTCTGGGCGATGCCTGAGGACGCATCGTTCGGAATCATGGTCAAGCAATCGCAGAAGACGTTTCTCGCCGACTGGTCACTGCGCAGCAGTGCCGACTATCGCCAGGCACGCGCCGAACGGCAAGACTACCAGCAGACGATCGACGCGGCGCTGTGGTTTGCCGAAAGGCTCGGCGCCCCGGCCAGCGAGATTTCCACCGTCGCCAGCGAGTCGATCATCCGCAGCGCAATCCTCGTCCATCTCGCCGGCAGCACGACAAGCTCACTGCCCAACGCCTCTGAGTTCGTTGACCTGCTGGCAAGGCTGCGCAAAAACGGCGTGCCTGGCAGGGGGAAAAAGAGCCTCGCGGCGCTCTTCAAGGCGCTGCCGCAAGCCCATCACGCGGTCGCGCGCAAGGAATTGCAGAAGGTCGAGAACGACGATCTGCCGAGGATCCTCGACGCCTCGCGGGCGATGAACACGATCATTCCCGAGCTTGAGCCGCATTATTTTCTACGCGATTTTGGCCTCGAGGAGGCCAGCCAGTTCAGTGCTGGAGTGTCGCAGGACTGGCAGAAGATTACCGCTGGCAAGGTCGACGACAACTCCCTGCTGACGATTTTCCTTTGTCTCGCGGTCGATACGCCACCCCGGCCGGCACTGAGCAAAGCCGCTGCCCGCACGCTGATTGGCAAGATCCGGAGCAAGGGCCTGCAACGCCAACCAGCGCTGGCATTCATCCGCGCTTTTGCGCCCTACGCCATGCAGGATGACCTCGAAACCCTCTGGAAAACGGTCTTTCCGGAGCTCGAGGAGGCGCTCGTCGACCCCGCCGACGCTTCCGGCAACCAGGCGCTCGCCTACCTGAAGGAAAACTGCAGCATCCGCTAATCGCGTGGGCGCAGCGAACCGGCGATCGCCCGATCGCTCGGTCCACGCCGCGAGACCAGCCACACCCCGGCCAGTACCAGTCCGGCACCGGCCAGCTGGATCAGGGAAAGCGGCTCGCCGAGCAGCAGCCAGGCAAAGGCGATGGTCAGCATCGGGCCGAGGGTCCCGATCATCACCGCCTGGGTCGCGCCAATGCGGCGGATCGCCGCTGATTGCAGGAAAACCGGCAGCACCGTCGAAAACAGAGCCATCGCCGCCGCGTAGGCGTAGACCGGCACGGGCTGCAGCAAGGCCGACAACGGCTGCGTGACGAGCAGGTGCAGCTCGGTGGCCAGTACCGACACCAGCATCGCCAATGCCGTGAAGCGCACCGAACCGAGGCGCTGGATCATGCTGCCGCTGCCCGCCAGGTAGAAGGCATAGGCCAGCGACGAGGCGAAGACGAAAAGCGAGCCGATGAGTAGCGACCGCGCCTCACCCGAGAATTCGAGGTCATGGAAGAAGACCAGGCCAATTCCCGCATACGACAGCAGCAGCGCACCGATCTCCCGCGGCTGCAGGGTCTTGCCCATGAAGATCACGCCGATCATCACCGTCAGCGTCGGATAGGTAAACAGAATCAGGCGCTCGAGACCGGCGCTGATATAGGCGAGGCCAATGAAGTCGAGAATGCTTGCCCCGTAGTAGCCGAGCAGGCCGAGCACGACCAGCGTCAACCAGTCACGGCGTGACAGCGACGGCGCCGCACGGCTGGCGTGCACCGCGATGAGCGCGAAGAAGGGCAGAGCAAAGGTCATGCGCAAGGAAAGCAGGGTGATCGCATCGACCGGCGCCGCCTGCGGTACGGCGTAGGCCAGCTTGACGAAGATCGCCTTGAACGAGAAGCCGAACGCCGCGAGAATCGCCAGCAGGACCCCGAGACGTTCGGAAGAGCATTTTTTCCAGGGCATGCCGAGGCGATACAAGAGAAGCTTGCGGAGGCCTCTGGCTTACGAGGCGGGTGCTCACTGTACGTCAACGGCGACGGCGGGTAAACGCCGACGACGATCGACCACGCACACCGCGTCACCTTGGACCGGCACCGGGCGAGCCGGGCACCTCAGTAGTTGAGCTGCGGGAATGTCGGCCTGCCCACTGACAGTTCTCGCGTGGCGCGGTACACTTTCGCAAAAACCGTGCGCTCGCAAGAAAATGAAAAACGAAAAACACTGGCGTATCGCCGCCTGGGCGATCTGGCTGCTTCCCGCGGCACTGGTGGTCGCGATCGTCGTCACGGCTCCGCTGTCGCGCAGCGTGACCGAGATTTACCACGGCGCGGTCACCCACTGGTGGTCCCTGCAGCCTGTTTATAGCGGTTCCGTCGGCTTCAATTACCTGCCGCTGTTTCTCCCCGCTTTCGGCCTTTTCGCCTGGCTACCCTTGGAGCTCGGCGAGATCCTCTGGCGCTGGGCCGCGCTTGCCGGTCTCGGCGTCGGTCTCTGGCGCTGCACGGGGCCGATAACGACCACTTCCACAGGCCGCTACCCGCTCTTCGTGCTCGTCTCGCTGCTCAGCCTTCCGATCGGTCTGAGCGCTATCCGTAACGGTCAGTCGAGCGCTCAATTGGCCGCCTGCCTGGTTCTGGCTGCCGCCTGTCTGCAGCAGCGGCGTTGGTCGGCAGCGACCGTCTGGCTGTGCCTGGCGCTGGTCTGCAAGCCCCTGGCAATACCGGCCATTGGCCTCGCGGTGATGGCTTTTCCGCGTCTCTGGTGGCGCGCGCTGCTTGGCGTGCTGGTGGTGCTTCTGGCGCCCTATTTGCTGGCGCCGAGCGCTTATGTGCATGCGCTGTATGCCGCTTTCGCGACCAACCTCATGGATTGCTTCCACCCGCCCGATCGAACCTTCGCCGATGTCAACGGCGTTCTGATGGCCTTCAACGTCCAACTGGCCGGCGCGCCGTCACTGATCGTGCGCGTCGCCTCCGGTGTGGCGATGGCCCTCGCCATCTGGTTCACCGCCAGGCTGGCTGGCGACTTCCGGCGAGTCCTCCTCTGGCTGGGTTTCAGCACTAGCTACATCATGCTGTTCACGCCGATGAACGAGGCCAACAGCTACGTCATGCTGGCGCCGGCATTGGGACTGTGGGCGGGGTGGTTCCTCGACCGCGGCGAGACGCGAATGGTGCACACCTTCGTGCTGCTGTCGGTCAGCATCCTGCTGCTGGCGGACGTGATCGGCCTGGTGCTTGGCAAGGGAGTCAGGAATGAGTTCGACAAATTCTGGTCGCCGTTGATGACGTTCGTCTTCCTGGCGATCCTGGTGGCGCAGATTCGGCAGATGGCCGCCGAGGCAGGGCAAGCACTTCGGCGATCCCGAGCGCTCACAGCCGCGCCCGCCATCGGCACTCGCCCGGATCAACCGTAGCCTCGCTTCCCTACGGCCGGAAAGGTCACCGTCACCCGCAGACCTGAACGCGACTGCTGAGCGGCCGAGCCAGGAGCAGGCGTGGCTCCCGGACGAACGGAAATTGCCTCAACCATCGACAATCCGAGACCCGAAGCGATCTCGTTGCTGCCCCCGACACGACAGAACGGAGCAAACGCCCGCTCCCGCTCCCCTGGCGCGTTAAGAACCCGCGCACCGCCAGACCGCGGGAAGCCGGGTCGCGCATTCGCGTCCAAGGCCATCTCGTCCTCGTCTCGAAAACGTCGCCGGAGAGTCACGGAGTGGCGGGCTGGACGCCGACCCTCGATGAGGTAACAAATAACTGCAAGCAGAGTAAACAAACTATCATCGGGGGCCCGACCAGGGCTGGACCTCGTTGCTGGTGACCGGCCGCGAAGCGGCGCCAGAACGCCTGCGTAAGCTGCTCAAGGAGAGAGAATCATGAGTCCGTTGATTGAAGCGCTTTCCCGCATCCTGCCGCGACGCCAGGTGATCACCGACAACCTGCGACGACTGGCCTACGGTACTGACGCCAGCTTCTACCGCCTGATCCCCGAGGTCGTCGCCGTGGTTGAATCCGAGGAAGAGGTCCAGGCCGTGCTGCACGCGGCACGCGCCCATCGACGCCCGGTGACCTTTCGCGCCGCCGGCACCAGCCTCTCGGGCCAGGCCGTTACCGACGGGGTACTGGCGCTGATCGGCGACGGCTTCGCCAGCTGCGAGATCGCCGCCGATGCAGCCAGCGTGCGTCTCGGGCCGGGGATGATCGGCGGTGAGGTCAACTACCGCCTCGCACGGCACGGGCGCAAGATCGGCCCGGATCCGGCGTCGATCAACGCCTGCAAGATCGGCGGCATCGCTGCCAACAACGCTTCCGGCATGTGCTGCGGCACGGCGCAGAACAGCTACCATACGCTCGCCGGGCTACGGGTGATCCTTGCCGACGGTACGGTGCTGGATAGCGAAGACTCGTTCAGCATCGCCAGTTTCAGGCAGAGCCACGCCACGCTGCTGAACGGGCTGGAGCAGCTCGGCGCCGCAACGCGCGCCGATGAGGCACTGGCCGCGCGCATTCGCCACAAGTTCCGCATCAAGAACACGACCGGCTACAGCCTCAATGCTCTGGTCGACTATGAAGACCCGCTCGACATCCTGGCCCATCTGATGATCGGTTCTGAAGGCACTCTCGCCTTCATCTCGCGCATCACCTATCGCACCGTCGTCGAAGACCCCTGCAAGGCCAGTGCGCTGGTGTTCTTTCCGACCATCGAAGCCGCCTGCCAGGCCGTCATCCGCCTCAAGCCGGAGCCCGTATCCGCCGTCGAACTGCTCGACCGCGCGGCCTTGCGCTCGGTGGAAGGCCAGCCCGGGCTGCCGCCCATCATTCACACGCTGAGCGACGATGCCGCCGCTCTGCTCATCGAGGTCCGTGCTGAAACGGAAAGGCTCCTGCAGCAGCGGGTTGACGCCGCGCTCGGCGCACTGGCGGGTATCGCCACCGTCGAAGCGCCGGCGTTCTCCACTGACGCCGGGACTTGCGCGATGTACTGGAAAGTGCGCAAGGGCACCTTCCCCTCGGTCGGCGCGATGCGCCGCACCGGAACCACGGTCATCATCGAGGACGTCGCCTTCCCGATCGAATCCCTGGCCCTGGCGACCCTCGATCTGCAGGCGCTGTTGCGCAAACACGGTTACACGGAGGGGATCATCTTTGGTCACGCGCTCGAGGGTAACCTGCACTTCGTGTTTACCCAGGATTTCAGCAGCGCCGCGGAAGTGGAGCGCTACGCCCGGTTCATGGAGGACATCTGTACCCTGGTGGTTGACAAGTACGACGGTTCGCTCAAGGCCGAGCACGGTACCGGGCGGAACATGGCGCCGTTCGTGGAAAGGGAATGGGGGCCCCAGGCAACCAGCCTGATGCGCCAGATCAAGGCTCTCTTCGACCCCGACAATCTGCTCAATCCGGGCGTCATCCTCAGCGACGATCCGCAGGCCCACCTCAAGCACCTGAAGCCGATGCCGGCCGCCGAGGACATCGTTGATCGCTGCATCGAATGTGGTTTCTGCGAGCCGCTGTGCCCGTCGCACCGGCTGACGCTCTCGCCGCGCCAACGCATCGCAAGCTGGCGCGAGCTCTCGCGCCGCGCCGCGGCCGGCGAGGATGCCGCCGACGTCGGTCGCGATTTCGCCTACTACGGGCTCGACACCTGTGCCGGCTGCGGCCTGTGCTCGACCGCCTGCCCGGTCGGCATCGACACCGGAGAACTGACCCGCCGGCTGCGCGGCCGCGGCCTGGGCACCACCTCGCACAAAGTCGGCAGCTGGACGGTGGACAATTTCGGCAAGGTCGCCACCGCGTCGCGGGTAGGACTGTCCATCGGCCACGTGGTTTCCCGCGTGGTCGGTGACCGCGTCGTCGCGCGCGTCTCGGGAGGGGCCTGGAAACACGGCATGCCGCAGGCCGGCAAACCGCCAACGCAAGGAATAGGCAGCGGCGATCCGGTCGTCTATTTCCCGGCCTGCGGCGGCCGAATCTTCGGCGCCAATAGCCCCGAAGAGGCAACGCTTCCCGAAGTGATCATGGAATTGCTGACCCGCGCCGGGTATGCGCCGCGCCTGCCGGAAGGTTTCGACAAACTTTGCTGCGGCCAGATGCTCGCCAGCAAGGGGATGGCCGAGGAGGCAGAACAAATGGCCAACGCGGTTACCGCTGCCCTGCTGACGGCAGCAGACGACGGTCATGGCGGCTACTTTCCGATCATCATGGACGCCAGCACCTGTTCCGTGCGCATGCAAAAACACCTCGCCGGTCGGCTGACGCTGCTCGACTTTCACGAGTTCGCGCACGACGCGCTACTGCCTCGCCTGGCACTTTCCCGCAAGCCAGGGCCGGTTGCGCTGCACATCAATTGCAGCGTGCGCCGCACCGGCTCAGACGGCAAGCTACGCACGCTGATTGCCGCCTGTGTCGATGACGTCGTCGAACCCGCCGGCGTCACCTGCTGCGGCTTTGCCGGCGATCGTGGTTTCGTCGTTCCGGAACTCAACGCGCACGCGCTGCGCAAGGTTCATGAAGCCCTGCCGGCCGAATGCTGCGAGGGGGTCTCCACCAGCCGCACCTGCGAGATCGGCCTTACTGCGGAGACCGGCCGGCCCTATCGCTCCGTCGCCTACCTGCTCGAAGAATGCAGCCGTGGCGAGAAAACCGCGTGCTGAGGATCGATCCTGCCCTGGGCCGGCATGGTCCGCGCTGGCCGCCCGTTGACCGCGATTTGCCAGCGATGCTCCTTTCCCTGGGCAGCTTCGTTGCGGACGGCGGGACGCGTTGCCGACGGCAGCGTCGTCGTCTCATCCCGGGAGTGAGAACCGCGTCGATGTCGGCTAGAATGCCGGCACCATGAGTGAACGCCATCCCCACGATCACCCCGAGCCCCGCGCGCACGATCATGGCCACGAGCACGACGACCAGGGCACGCACGGTCCGCACGCGACTGGCCACGCTGCGCACGACCATCACGCGCATGGCGGCCATGACGGCCACGCCCATCACCACCACGCGGACGCCGGCCCACGCCTGATCTGGGCGCTGCTGCTGACACTCGGCTTTGCCGCCGTCGAAGCAGTGGCCGGTTTCTGGTCGGGATCGCTGGCCCTGCTCGGCGATGCCGGGCACATGGTCACCGACAGTGCCTCGCTGGCCCTGGCCGCCTTTGCCGCCTGGATCGCGAAGCGCCCGCCGACACAACGCCATACCTACGGTTATGGCCGCGTCGAAACACTGGCGGCGCTGGCCAACGTCGTGTTCATGGTCGCGGTCGTGGTCGGCATTTCAGTGATGGCCGTGCGCCGCATCCTTGAACCCGGGGACGTCAACGGCGAGGTGGTGACCATCGTCGCGGCACTCGGGCTGCTGCTCAACATCGGCGTCGCCTGGCTGTTGATGCACGGCGAGCAGACGATGAATACCCGCGGCGCGCTGCTGCACGTGCTCGGCGACCTGCTCGGCTCGGTGGCCGCGCTGGTCTCCGGGGCGGTGATCATGTGGACCGGCTGGACGACCGTCGACCCTCTGCTCTCGCTGCTGATCTGTGCGCTGATGCTGGTTTCCAGCCTGCGCCTGCTGCGTGAGGTACTGCAGGCGCTGATGGAAGGCGTACCGGTGAGCCTGTCCACCGAGCAGGTCGGGCGCCAGCTGGCCGGCGTGCGGGGCGTCGCCTCGGTGCACGATCTGCACATCTGGACCCTCTCGTCGAACCGGATCGCCCTCTCGGCGCACCTGGTCGTCGAATCGCTGGCCCACTGGCCGGCGGTCCTTGCCGCCAGCCGACAGGTACTGGCCGAACAAGGCATCACGCACGTCACGCTGCAGCCGGAACCTCTGCACAATGCGGTTCGCTGGCTGGCGCCTGGCGAACAACGCGGCGTGCCGGAAAGCTGAACACGCAGATGGCGGCGTCGTCGCACACGCTGTGCGCCCCCGGGCTTGATGAACTTCCCGCCTTGCTCGCCCTGCTTGCCGACTGCGCCCTGCCGGTTGCCGACATCGAGGCGGCGCATCTGCCCGGCTTTCTGATTTGTCGCGACGAGGGTCGCCTGATCGCCACGGCCGGCCTGCAGCCTTGCGGTGAAACGGTGCTGCTGCGTTCGCTGGCCGTTGCAGCACACTGCCGTCAGCGTGGACTCGCCGCTCAGCTGCTTGCCGCGCTCGAGCAGCGCGCGCTGGCCGACGGCCATCGGCAGATCTTCCTGCTCACCACCAGCGCGCAGGACTTCTTTTCCGCCCGCGGTTTTCGCTTGCTGCCGCGGTCCGCCGTCCCACCGGGAATCACCGCGACAGCGCAGTTCCGCTGCCTGTGCCCGGTGTCGGCGGCGTGCATGGTCAAGATCCTTGACGGCGCGCTCGCGCGCGAGAGCGCCGCGTGAGGGTCGTCGCCCAGCGCGTCGCTGCGGCGCGGGTCGAAGTCGACGGCCGGGTAAGCGGCAGCATCGGCGCGGGTCTGCTGCTTCTGGCCGGCTTCGAGGCCGCTGATAACGATGCCGATCTCGACTGGATGGCCGCCAAGCTGGCCAGGCTGCGCATCTTTGCCGACGCTGCAGGCGTCATGAACCGCAGCGTCGTCGATGCCGACGGCGAAGTGCTGGCGGTCAGTCAGTTCACGCTCTTTGCGTCGACCAGGAAAGGCAACCGCCCTTCCTGGAGTCGCGCTGCGCCGCCGGAGCTGGCGCAGCCGCTATTCGAGCGCTTTGTCCGGCGACTCGAAAAGACCCTGGGACGCGCGGTGCCGACCGGCGTCTTCGGCGCCGAGATGCGGGTTCACCTGATCAACGACGGTCCGGTGACGATCAGCATCGATTCGCGCCAGCCAGAGTAGGCGGCCGAGTAGGGGCAGTCAGAGCAGCAGGGCGGAGCAGGCCAGTCAGGCCCGACGACCCACTGGCTGGCTGCGCGGCCAGCCGACAATCAGTTCCCTGACGCCACGCCCATCTGCGTCTGCAGATAGTTCTGCAACCCAACCTTGTCGATCAGATCGAGCTGCGTTTCGAGGTAGTCGATGTGCTCCTCGGTATCGTTGAGGATCTCCTGCATCAAGTCGCGGGAGACGTAGTCCTTGACCGACTCGCAGTGCGTGACTCCGGCGATGAGATCGGCATGCGCACCGCGCTCGAGCTTGAGATCGCCGCTCAGGCACTCGGGGACGTCCTGGCCGATTGACAGCTTCGGCACCTCCATCTTCGGCAGCCCGTCGAGAAACAGCAAGCGTTCAATGATCTTGTCGGCGTGCTGCATTTCTTCGATCGACTCGTCGTACTCGTGCTTTCCCAGGGCGTTGAAGCCCCAGTTCTTGTACATCCGGGCGTGCAGAAAATACTGGTTGATCGCGGCAAGCTCGTTGGCCAGCTGCTTGTTGAGCAGCTGAATGACCGTTTTGTCACCTTTCATGGGGACTCCGTTTCTGGGCGCCGCGGTGGGGGCCGCAGCTGATTATTGGAGAGGCGGGGAAGCGCCCGCGCCGGCAGGACTTCGCACAAGGCATCGCACAGGGAAACCTGGCGCGGGCAGCCGTTGTAAGAGACAGCAAGTGGCGCGCACAATTCATGGCCGCGAGCAGATCGCCTCGTCACTCAGCCACCGAATCACCTGCTGGCGTCGGCATTATAGACGTCGACACCCATGGCTACGGCCATTTGCCGAAGATCAAGCAGGCGCAGCGCCTGTTGCCTGACGGCCGCCAGCAGAGGAAGGCGACCAACGCAACGCAAGGGGAAGGAACTGCAGAGAAAGTTCCGACCAGGCTGCGCCCTGGGGCCTTGAAATGCGCCATGGAATCGCCACCAGCTCGGCGGCGTGCGCCGAAACTGGCATCCCCACGGGGATTCGAACCCCGGTACCTACCGTGAAAGGGTAGTGTCCTAGGCCTCTAGACGATGGGGACCCGGAACTTCTTTCGCCTTGTTGGTGGAGGTACGCGGGATCGAACCGCGGACCTCTTGCATGCCATGCAAGCGCTCTCCCAGCTGAGCTATACCCCCGCGCGAAAGAAGCCGGGATTATAGGGAGCTGGCCCGGTGCTGTAAAGCGCTACGCGGCAACCCGGCGCGAAAGCGGGTAAACCATGAAAAACTTGCCCCTGGCTTTCGTCGGCCATTAAGCTCGCAGCTCGACCACCACCGATCACCACAGGGACACGCCATGCCGGAAGCCTCCTGGCTCCTTTCTGTTATCGCCTCGCGCCTCGTTGCGACTTCCGGGCAGGACATCATCGCGGAATCCGGCAACCAGCCCGGAGTGCGCCCTGCCGGTCAGCAGCGGTGACCAGGATCCGTCCCCGCCTCGGTCTGGCGCTGGGCAGCGGGTCGGCGCGCGGCTGGTCGCATATCGGGATTGTCGACGCTCTCGCCGAGCGCGGCCTCAGGCCCGACGTGATCGCCGGTGCATCGGTCGGCGCCCTCGTCGGCGCAGCGTGCGCCGCCGGTCGCCTCGGCGAACTCGAACGCTGGGTGTGCACGCTCACCCAGCGCGATGTCTGGCGCCTGGTAGACACGACTTTTCGCGGCGGCGGCGTGATGAGCGGCAATCGCCTGATGAGCACGATCGCCGAGCAGATCGGCGACGCCCCGATCGAAAGCCTGGCCATGTCTTTCGGTGCCGTCGCGGCCGATCTCTATACCGGCGAGGAGATCTGGCTGCGCGAAGGTTCGTTCATGGCCGCGGTGCGTGCGTCGAGTGGCCTGCCCGGTCTCCTGGCACCCACCTGGCACCAGCAGCGCTGGCTGATCGACGGCGGCGTGGTGAATCCGGTGCCGGTCTCGCTATGCCGGGCCCTCGGCGCCGATGTCGTTATCGCGGTCGACCTTCGCCGCTCGCTCACGAAAATGGCCATGCGTGCGCCCGACGGCGTTGTCGACGCCCAGGATCGGAACAGGGCTCTGGCAAGCTCCGCGGAAGCCAGCGCCGAAGGCATCGTCATCCTGCGCAAGTGGGCCGGGCTGGTGGATGGCCTCGTGGAATCCTTCCGCAGCAAGCGTAGCGACCCCGGTTTGTTCGAAGTCATGAGTGGGGCGGTGAACATCATGCAGGAGCGCATCACGCGCAGCCGCCTGGCCATTGATCCGGCCGACGTGGTCCTGCGTCCGGACCTCGCCGACTTTCAGTTGATGGACTTCCACAGGGCCCGCGAGGCAATCGACATCGGCCGCAAACACGTCGGGGAGGCCGCCCCGCAACTCGAGGCCATTGCCGCGCAGCTGCTGCCGGAACCGTAGGCGCACGAGACAAGCGCGCTGCGCAAAGCGCATCGCGAATGGCTAGTCGTTGCTGCGCATCACGGCGGCACCCCCTTCGTAGAGCTCGCTCAGAGCGGCCGGGTCGAGGCCGAGAAGGCGCAGGCAAGAGGGACCCAGCTTTCGCCATTCTTCGGTGTAGCTGCCACCGCTGACGTGCTGCAGAATGTGCTCGGCAGTCTGGCTGGCGGCGACCAGATAGCGGCTGGCGGCTGGCAGGCCGGACTCGAAATGCTCGATGGCGTCGCGGTCGTGATGGTCGCGGATGGCCAGCGAGATTTCCTCCGGCAGCCACCAGTTTTGCGCCAGCAGCGAGCCGATGACGCTGTGATTGGTCGGCAGGACCTCGATTTCGACGTCGGTGAAGGCACGTTCGGCCTCGTGATTCGCGCGGTCCAGCGTGGCCATGTAATCCGGAAAGCGGCGCAGCAGGATGACGATGCCGCAATCCCTGAACAGGCCGTAGGTGTAGGCGTCGTCGGCGCGCAAGCCAGGCTTTCTGACGATTTGCGCCAACCACCCGGAGAGCGAGGCGATGCGGGCCGATGCCTGCCAGAAACGCTCGTAGTGCGCGGAGCCAGGGAAGGCCTGGCGCAGGCTGATGGCCGCGATGGCCCGACTGGTCGCGTCGAGGCCGAGCATGAGCAGGGCTTCCTGGACCGAGCGGCAGCGGCTGCGGCAGCCGAAATAAGGCGAGTTCACGGTCTTGATCAGACCGGCGGCGAGGCTGACGTCGGCGCCGATCTGTTGGCTTATGAGCTTGAAATTGGGCAGCTCCTGGCGCACCTCATGGCAAATCCGGTCGATGATCGTCGGCCGCGGGGGAATGTCGATGTCGCGGATCGTTCGCTCGAGCACCTCGTCGAGCCGGCCGTTCCCCGCTTGCGTGTCAGAGCTCATGCGTCTTTCTCTCCTTCAGCCACGCCAGCACGGCTTCGTCCGGCATCGGGCGAGCGTGGAAAAAACCCTGCACCGCATCAACGGCCGCGGCCTCGACAGCCGCCTGCTGGGCCGCGGTTTCGACCCCCTCGGCGACGACCGTCATGCCCAGCTCGCGGCCGAGCATGGCCATCGCCTTCACCACTGCATAGGCACGCCGGTCATCGGGCAGAACCCTGATGAACGAGCGATCGAGCTTGAGTTTTGTCGCCGGAAGATCCTTGAGGTTGGCGAGGCACGAGTAGCCATAGCCAAAATCGTCGATGGCCATGCCGACGCCAGCCGCCCGGACGCTGCGCAGATTGGCCTGCACGGTTTCCGAAAGGTCGAGGAACAGCGATTCGGTAAACTCGAGTTCGATGAGCGCGGGCGCAACGTTGGCGCAAATCAGTGCCGCCTGCAACGCCGGCGCGAAGCTGCGCGAGGTGAGCTGGGCACGCGAGACGTTGATCGCCACCTTGGTCGCCACGCCTTCGTCGCGCAGCCGCGCGGCGAATAGGGCCCCCTGCAGCAGGCACCATTCGCCAAGACGGACAATGATGCCGGTCTTTTCGGCAACCGGGATGAACTTGCCGGGCAGCAGGCGTCGCTCTGGCAGCTCGCAGCGCATCAGCGCCTCGACCGCTTCGATGCGGCCGTCCACGCGGACCAGAGGCTGGTATTCGAGCGCCAGGCAACCGCTTTCCAGGGCGCGGTGAAGATCCGCTTCGACGATCAGCTCTTCGCGTGCCAGTTGCACGCCGAGGCGACCGCTGAGTGGTTGGTCGCCGGAAACGATCAAGCGCTTGCCGCCACGGCGCTTAGCTTCCATCATCGCCCGGTCAGCCCGTTCAAACAGACTCAGCGGGTCTTCGCCGGATTCGTGCACGGCAATGCCCATGCTCACCGATGGACGCATCATCAAGTTGTCGATCACCAGCGGACGTTCGATCTCGGCCAGCACCGCGGCGCCGATTTCGGTCGCCAATTGCAGAGTCGCCGACGGAACCAGGGCCACGAACTCGTCGCTGCCCATGCGCAGGAGAATGCTGTCGCCGCGCAAAGCCCGCCGCAGCCGCGCCGCGAGCTGCGTAATCACGCTGTCGCCGCCAGCGTGGCCGAAGGATTCGTTGATCTGCCGGAAGCGATCGATATCCAGCCACAATGCGGCCAGTGAACTGCCGCTAGCCTCCGCCTCGGCAACGACCTGCATGGCTGCGTGCAGGCCGGCGGAACGGCTGAGAAAACCGGTGATGGGGTCGCGATCTGGACGAAGGTCGTGCATCGGGATGGGCTACGCGCTCGGGGCCTGCTGATTTGAGTGGCTTCAGCTTAGGCATTGGCGTCGGCAAGGCCTTGACCGTGCGCGCCATTCGTTTCACCATCTGTGCCAATCCCTCGTCAACGGCGTGCCGTATTGCCCTCAATGACTACGCAGAGTTCGCTGGCCAGCGCCTGGCTGATCCTTTTTCGCCTGCTCGAAGTGCATGGCGTCGACGCTCAGAGCTGGCTGCGCGAGCTGGGCATAGACCCGGACCTTGCCCGACAGCCCGGTGCGCGAATACCTAGCTGGCTGGTCGATGTAGTCATTACCCGCGCCGCCGACGTGATCGCTGATCCGGCTTTCGGACTGACGGCGGCCGAGTGCTGGCATCCGTCCAGCCTGGGAGTGCTGGGCTATGCGTGGTTGTCGAGCAGCACACTGCGCCAGGGATTGCAGCGCATGCAGCGCTATTCCCGCGTGATCGGCGACCGCTGGAGCTGCGCCTGCATCGGGGAGGCGAATGGCTTGCGTTTTGTTTGTGAGCACGGACGTCGTGACATGACGGTCGGACACGTCATGACGGACTACATTCTGGCCCTCGCCCTGGCCATGTGTCGCGGCAATTCCGAGCGCAAGCTCAACCCGGTCCGGGTCTCCCTGCGTCGTCCCTTGCCTGCCGACCCGAGCCCCTACCAGGACTTCTTCGCTTGTGAGCTGCACTTCGGGGCAGAGGAGGATGCCTTCGTACTGGCCACCGACGACGCCGAAGCACTCCTGCCAACGGCCAACCGCGAATTAGCTGAAACCTTCGACGCGATTCTTGCCCAACAACTGGCCGCGCACAGCAAGGCGGACCTCGTTTCGCGCTGCGAGGCCTTCCTGCTCAAGCAACTGACTTCGGGTGAGCCCAGCGTCGGCGATCTGGTCAAGGCCCTGGGCATGAGTCGGCGCACTCTGCAGCGCAAGCTCCGGGAAATGGGCACCAGCTACCATGAGATTCTCGAAGAAACGCGCTACGAGCTGGCCAAACGCTACCTTCAAGAATCGGCCCGGAGCGTGACGGAAATCACCTTCCTGCTCGGTTTCTCCGAGCAAGGCGCGTTCACCCGCGCTTTCAAGCGCTGGAGCGGTACGGCACCGAGCAGTTATCGCATGACCACAGCATTGCAGTGAGGCGGGCGCAAGCGGCGATCTGCACGCTGCCCGCCGTCAGTGCGAATGCAGGTTCCGGGTGATCAGGTAAACGCCTTTGCGTTGATCAGAAAGTGCGTCCAGATACTGGCCACGTAGCCCAGGGCGATCGCCCAGGTCCACTTGAGGTGGGAAAAGAACGTGTAGACGCCGCGCGCCTGTCCCATGACCGCAACCCCTGCGGCGGACCCCACCGAAAGCAGCGAGCCGCCGACACCGGCAGTCATGGTCACCAGCAGCCACTGACCGTGGTCCATCTCTGGCTGCATCGACAATACCGCGAACATGACCGGGATATTGTCCACCACCGCAGAAAGGAGCCCGACAAGAATATTTGCCGTCGTCGGGCCGAGCTGACCGTACATCAAGTGCGAGCCCAGCGACAGGTAGCCCATGGTGCCCAGCCCGCCGACGCAGAGGATGACGCCGTAGAAGAACATCAGCGTATCCCACTCGGCACGTTCCAGGGACTTGAAAATGTTGTACTGAACGGCCGTGCTGGACACTGCCTGACCGCCCGGGACGCCGTTCTCCATGCCCAGGGCGGTATCGCCCAGGTTCTCCCCAGCCGGACGGTGGGTGAAATTCTTGCGTCGCTTGAGGTAGTAGCCGTAGAACTTGAGCACGCCGAGGCCGGTCATCATGCCCATCACCGGCGGCAGGTGGAGAAAATTGTGGGCGCAGACGGCCATCACGATGGTGCCCAGAAAGAGGCCGACGATCACCCAGGCACCGTGTTGCAGAACCGCCTGTTCCTTGACCGGATCGGGCGACGAATTGCCGATGGCCAGGCTCATGATGGTCGCGGGAACCAACCAGTTGACCACTGCCGGGACAAACAGCTGGAAGAACTCGCTGAAGTCGACCAGCCCCTTCTGCCAGACCATCAGCGTTGTGATATCCCCGAATGGCGAGAAGGCACCGCCGGCATTGGCCGCAATGACGATATTGATGCATGCCACAGTGACGAATTTCTTGTTGCTCCCGCCGACGGCGATCACCACCGTCGCCATCAGCAAGGCGGTCGTCAGATTGTCGGCCACCGGCGAGATGGAGAAAGCCAGCGCACCGGTAATCCAGAAGATGGTGCGCAATGAGTAGCCTTGCGTCACCAGCTTGACGCGCAGCAGATCGAATACACCGCGTTCGTCCATGGCGTTGATGTAGGTCATTGCCGCGAGCAGGAACAGAAACAGCTCGGCGAACTCGAGCAGATTGTGTCGTACGGCGATCTCTGCGGTATGCGTGTCGCCGTGCTGGGCATAGACGATCGCCACCAGCATCCAGATAATGCCCGCCGCGACGATCACCGGTTTGGACTTGCGCAGGTGCAGCGATTCCTCGGCAATGACCAGGCCGTAGGCGCCAAAGAATACGGCCAGCGCCACAAAACCTGCCCAGTGGCGGGTCAAGTCGAGCGTTGTCGACGGCCCGCCTTCGGAAGCGAGCGCGGCCAGGGAACAGGCGGCTGCCATGACGGCCAGCAATACGCGGGGCAAGCACTTCATCATTCGATTCCTTCTCGTTGGCTGCAATGGACGGGCTGCTACTGCTAACTCGCAGCCCACTTTCGGCGCGGTAGGGATTGCTCTTCGGGATGGTGTTGTGGTCAGCGCTTGCCCAGGCTGTGTCTGACCAGTTGCGCGACGCCATCGACGTTCAACTTCTGCATCACTCGCGCCTTGTGCACTTCCACGGTGCGCGGGCTGATGCCCAATTTTTCGGCGATATCGCGGTTGTGGCCACCGGTAACAATCAGGTCCATGACTTCGCGTTCGCGCGGCGTCAGCGTCGCCAGCCGCTCGGCAAAGTGACTGCGCTGCTCGCTCGCGTGCCGGCCGAGCGCGTACTTCGACAGGGCATCGTCGATCGCTGCCGTGAGTTTTGCCTGGTCGAGCGGCTTTTCCAGAAAGTCGCAGGCCTGCGCCTTGAAGGCCTCGCAGGCCGAGTCCACGTCGCCGTGACCGGTGATGACGATCACCGGCAAGCCGCTGCCGAGTTCGCGCAGGCGCCGCTGCAGAGCCAGCCCGTCCATGCCTGGCATGCGGATATCGAGCAGGATGCAACCGCGCCAATCCGGCGACAAGGCGTGCAGAAAGCTCTCGGCATCGGAAAAAATAGCCGTTCGGTAGCCGCGCAGGCTGAGCAGCAGGCCGAGCGAGTCGCGTACCGAGGCGTCGTCATCGACGATGAAAACCGTCAAGTCAGGCATGTGCAGGAGTCTTTTCGAAAGGTAACCGGAGCCGGAAGACGCCACGCGCACCAACCTCGGCCCAGAGGTTGCCGCCATGCGCCTCGGCGATAGCCCGACTGATCGCCAGGCCCAGCCCGAGGCCACTTGACTTGGTGGAGTTGAAGGGCTCGAAGAGCCTGCTCACGGCGTCACCGGTGAGGCCCGGGCCGCTATCCTCGATGCGAATGCAGATCCGGTCGCCGCCCTCTGCCAGCGCCGAGACGCGCACCCTACGCTCGCCGGGCGGTTGTTCGGAAACGGCGTCGAACGCGTTCGAGAAGAGATTGCGCAGCACGACTTCTAGCTGCGGACCGTCGGCCAGCAGGACGCCGTCCGGAACCGGTTCGACGGTGAGTTCGACGCCGGCCTTGGCGGCGTGTCTGGCGAATGGCGCTGCCGCAGCGGCCAGCAGGGCACGCAGCGGAATGGCCTCGAGCCTGGTCGTGCCGGTGCGGAAGAAGTCACGCAGTCGGCGCACGACCTCGGCGGCGCGACACGCCTCGGAGACCATCAAGCGAATGCTGCCCTTCAGTCGGTCACCAGTCTCGCCGCGGGCGAGGAGTTCTTCGCAAGCCGCTCCGTAGGCGGACAAGGCGGTGAGCGGCTGGTTCAGCTCATGCGCCAGCGCGCCGGCCATCTCGCCGGCGGCGGCCAGGCGCAGCGTCTGGCGAAGCTCGGCACTGATGCGCTGCTGCTCGTCGACGACCACGCCGATAAAGAAACCAGCCAGCACCAGCACCACGGTCACGGCCTGGATTTCCAGCACCGAGCCGGCCGAGAAACCTTGCCGGTAGACGACGACGATGAGCCCGATCTGGATCACCGCGGCGCTGAGCACGGCGCCGGCCAGGCCTTGCCGGGACGCGGCCCAGATAATCGGCAGAAAGAGCAGGTAGAAATACTGGAAGTCCGATTCGGCGCCGTGACCGACGGCCACCCACAAGGCCATCGCCGCCGCCAGCACGTAGCCCAGCGTGTCGGGTCGCCAGAGTGTTGCCCGTAGCAAGGCCCGACCGCGCTCGTCAAAGAGCATCCAGAGCAAGGGCATGGAGACCAGAATACCGACGCCATCGCCTATCCAGAAGCGGCCAACCGCCTCGCTCCAGCCGGCCAACGGCACCAGATCGAGCGCCACCAGGGCGAGAACGAAGGCCACGCTGGTGAGCAGCGTGCCGGCAACAACGACACCCGCCCAGCGCAGGAGGCCGAAACGATCAAGGAAGATGGCCGGACCACGCATCCGACGCCGCAGCGCCTCGCCGATGGCGCCGTAGCCGAGCGCCAGCATGCCGGCGATGGCGATCGATACCGGCAGCGACGCCGGCAGACTGCGGACGCCGATCTCGGCGAGCAACACGGCCAGCGCCAGCACCAGCACCGCCTGCCAGCCATGGCGCAGAATGAATACCAGGGCCAACGCTGGCGCCGGGTTCCACGGCGTGATGTAGGGGCCGTGCAGCGGATGGAAGAAGCTCATCCAGTCGAGCGCAACGTAGCCGGCAATCAATAACAGGGCATCGGTCCAGGACAGTCGGCTTGCGCTGATCATCGCTTCCTTCAGATCGTTACCACAGACCTTCGGTCTGTGTCGGCAAGGGGGTTCGGCTCGCTCAGCGAATGACGTACGTGAAACCCGTATTGTCCTCCATTAAACCGCGTTCCGGCGATACCTGCACCGAATTCTGAAGACCCCCCGCCGCCAGCTTGAACACCGTACGCGTTTGCCCGCATTTTCAAGGGCCATCGCCCTCCCTATGATGTTGCGCTGAATTGGGCGCCGCTCGCGGCGGGGACTCCGGTCACCGATCGCAGCCCAATCGAATCCGGCGATGTGGAGGATCCGCGTGTTCTATTCCCTGAGTGCTTTCGTGAGCCTGTTTGCCTTCTGGCTGCTGCTGTCGGGCTTCTTCACGCCTTTCCTGATTGCCGTTGGCGCCGCCGGCTCGCTGTGCGTGCTCCTCTTCGCACACCGCATGGACGTCATCGATCACGAAGGTCACCCGATTCATCTCGGCTGGCGGGCCCTGTTCTCGTACTGGCCGTGGCTGGTCAAGGAGATCGTTCTATCGGCCTGGGACGTCAGCCGACGCATCGTCGATCCACGCCTGCCGATCTCGCCGACCATGACTCGCTTCAAACCCTCGCAGAACAGCGAACTGGGTCTGGTGATCCACGCCAACTCGATCACCCTGACCCCGGGCACGGTCGCCGTCGAGGTGGCCAAGGGTGAAATGCTGGTGCACTCGCTGAGCGCGGAGGGCGCGGCTGGCCTGGCCGGCAGCGAGATGGACCGACGTATAGCCGCCCTCGAGACTCCCTCCTGATGTTTGCCGCTGCGACCCTGCTACTGCTGGTCACGGTCAGCCTGACGCTGGTGCGGGCAGTGATCGGCCCCTCGGTCTTCGATCGCCTTCTGGCAACCAACACCATCGGCACCTGCACGGTGCTATTGCTGGCAGTCATCGGCTTCCTCACCGAGCGGCCCGAGTTTCTCGATCTGGCGCTGGTGTACGGCTTACTGAACGTGATCGGGACTGTCGCCGTGCTGAAGTTCTTTCGCCAGGGCAGCCTCGGCGATCCGGGCAGCGACGAAAAGGCACGACCTTGATCGACGTACTGATAGACGGTCTGAGCTGGGCCTGCCTGCTCGCCGGCGGCGTGTTCTGCAGCATCGGCGCGCTCGGCCTGTTGCGCATGCCCGAATTCTACACACGCCTGCACGCCGCCAGCGTCACCGACACCCTCGGTGCCGGACTTGTTCTGCTTGGGCTGATCCTGCAGGCGGGGCTGACGCTGGTCGCGGTCAAGCTGGTGATCATCGGCCTGTTGTTGTTCTTCACCGGCCCGGTTGCCGCGCATGCTCTGGCCAAGGCGGCCTTGAACCGCGGCCTTAAGCCCCTGCTGGCCGAAGCGGACGCTGAGTCCCTCGCCACCGAAACTTCGCCGGCCCCGACCCCCGACGATCGACCGCTATCGCCCGCAGTGGAGGGAGCGCCATCGAAACCCTGATCATCAACGTTCTGCTCACCCAGATGATGGTCGCCGTCGTCGCGCTGGCGCTCGTTCGCAACCTGTTTGCGGTGATCGTTCTTTTCGGCCTTTACAGCTTTCTTACGGCGACCGTCATGGTCTCGCTGGACGCTGTCGATGTGGCGATGACCGAGGCTGCAGTGGGTGCCGGCGTGTCGACGGTGCTGCTGCTCGGCGCCCTGCATCTATGCCGCAGCGAGGAGGAAAAACCGACCCACAAACCCTGGCTGCCGCTGGCAGTGACCATCGGCACCGGGCTGGTTCTCGTCTATGGCACCTGGGACCTCCCCGAATTCTCGGATCGCGAGGCACCGATCCATACGCACGTTACCCCTCGCTACCTCGAAGATGGCCCACGCGAAACGGGCGTGCCGAACGTGGTCACCGCAGTCCTGGCGAGTTACCGTGGCTTCGACACCCTGGGCGAAACGACGGTGGTGTTCACCGCCGGTATTGGCGTCATCGCGCTGCTGCGCCGCCGCCGCCACCTGCGGGAGGACATGGAGAAGTGAGAAACGACATGGTCCTGCGGGTGGTCGGCAAGCTGCTCATCCCTTTCATTCTGATGTTTGCGCTGTATGTACAGTTTCACGGTGACTTCGGACCCGGCGGCGGCTTCCAGGCGGGCACCATCGTCGCCGCGGCGATCATCTTCTACGCCATCATTTACGGTCTGAACACGGCGCGCCGCGTTCTCCCCGACTGGATCGTCGAATCGATGATCGCCATTGGCGTGTTGCTCTACATTGGCGTCGGCTTCGCAGGCCTGTTGCTGGGCGGCAACTTTCTCGACTATTTCGTGCTCGACAGCGACCCGGTCGTCGGCCAGCACCGCGGCATCTTCTGGATCGAGCTTGGGGTGGCTATCACGGTTTTTGGCGTCCTGCTGAAGATCTTCTACCTCTTCGCGCGACGCGGACCGAACTGACAATGAGCTTCTCTAGTTTCTTCAGCCACTACGATTACTGGGTGATGCTGTTCCTGGCGATGGCCGGCCTGTACGTCGTCATCGCCCGCGGCAACCTGATCAAGAAACTGGTCGGACTGGCCACCCTGCAAACCTCGGTGTACCTGCTCTATCTCGTACCCGGCAAGCTCGTCGGCGGCACGGCACCGATCGTGCACACTGCTTTCACGCTGTACTCCAACCCTTTGCCGCACGTACTGATCCTGACGGCGATCGTCGTCGGCGTGGCGACGCTGGCCCTCGGCCTGGCGTTGGCCGTACGCATTCGCGAAGAGTACGGCACCATCGAAGAAGACGAAATCCTGCACATCGAGCTGGGGCCGGCGAAGAACGAGTCGGCAAGATGAGCTTCGCCGAGCATCTCCCCGTCCTGCAAGTCGTCGTGCCGCTGGTCAGTGCCCCGCTGGCCGTCCTTTTTCGCGACCGTCTGGCGGCCTTTCTGCTCGTCCTGGCAGGGTCCTGGGCAGCCTTCGCGATCAGCATCCTGTTGTGGCTGCAAGTGCGCGAAAGCGGGATAATTTCCTACGCCGTCGGTAGCTGGCCAGCTCCGTGGGGCATCGAGTATCGCGTCGACGCACTGTCCTCGCTGGTGTTGATGCTGGTCTCCGGTGTCGGCGCGGTGGTTCTGCCCTACTGTCGCAGCAGCATCGTGCGCGAGATCCGACCCGACACCCACTACCTGTTCTATGCGATGTTCGCGCTGTGCCTGACCGGCCTGCTCGGCATCACCATCACCGGCGACGCCTTCAACCTGTTCGTCTTCCTGGAGATCTCCTCGCTCTCCTCGTACGTTCTTATCGCGCTCGGCAAGGACCGCCGCGCGCTGGTGGCGTCGTACCAGTACCTGATCATGGGCACCATCGGCGCGACCTTCATCGTCATCGGCGTCGGCTTGCTCTATGTCAAGACCGGCACCCTCAACCTGGCAGACATGGGCGTCCGGCTGCAGGACATGACCAGCCACCGACCGGTGCTCGCGGCCCTGGCGTTTCTCACCGTCGGCATCTCGCTGAAACTGGCGCTGTTCCCCTTGCACCAGTGGCTGCCCAATGCCTACGCCTACGCGCCTTCGGCGGTGTCGGCTTTCCTCGCCGCCACCGCCACCAAGGTGTCGGTGTACGCACTGCTGCGCTTCTACTTCTCGGTGTTCGGCGAAACGGCGATCTTCAAGCAGCTGCCGATGGAGGACCTGATGCTGGTGCTGGCGCTGGCCGGAATGTTCGTCGCCTCGACCGTGGCCATCTTCCAGAACAATCTGAAACGCCTGTTTGCCTACTCAAGCGTCGCACAGATCGGCTACATCGCCCTCGGCATTTCCTTCGACTCGGTCACCGGGCTTACCGCCACCATCGTGCACCTGGTCAACCACGCGGTCACCAAGGGCGGCCTCTTCCTGCTCCTCGGCGCGGTGATGGCCAGCATGGGCGGCGTCACTCTGGCACGGGTTCAGGGGGTGGGGCGCGTGATGCCGGTGACCACTTTCGGCATCGTGCTTTGCGGACTGAGCCTGATCGGCGTGCCCGGCACGGCGGGCTTCGTCAGCAAGTGGTACCTGATCCTGGCAGCCCTCGAGAAAGGCCAGTGGTGGCTGGTCTTCCTGATCGTTCTCTCGTCGCTGCTGGCGGTGGTCTACGTCTGGCGCTTCGTCGAGGCCGCTTACTTCCGTGCGCCGCGCGCCGATCTCCTGCAGGCGCGCGAAGCCTCGCTGGGCCTGGCGATTCCCGCCTGGACCCTGGTCGGCGCAACGATCTGGTTCGGTGTCGATACCTCGGTCACGGTCGGCTCCGCCGCCGCCGCAGCGAACATGCTGCTCGGAGTGACGCCATGATCGGCAGCGAGACGCTGATCCTCGCCAGCCTCTCGCTGCCGATCGTCGGCGCCGGCGCGATCGCCCTTTGCGGACGGCTGCCAAACCTGCGCGAGGCGGCGACGCTGATCACCGCCGCCCTGCTGCTGTCATGCGTCGCGCCACTGTTGCCGATGGTCCTCGCCGGTGAGCGGCCGGCGCTCATGCTGTTCGAAATGCTGCCGGGGCTGCCGATCGCTTTCACGGTCGAGCCACTGGGCATGCTCTTCGCCCTCGTCGCCTCGGGTCTGTGGATCGTCAACTCGCTGTACTCGATCGGCTACATGCGCGGCAACAACGAGGAGAAGCAGACGCGCTTCTACGTCTGCTTCGCGCTCGCCATCGCCGCGGCAATCGGCATTGCCTTTGCCGGCAACGTGTTTACGCTGTTCGTCTTCTACGAGCTGCTGACGCTGGTCACCTACCCGCTGGTCACCCACCACGGCACCGACAAGGCGAAGGCGGGTGGGCGCACCTACCTGGGAATCCTGATCAGCACCTCGGTCGTCTTCCTGCTCCCGGCGCTGGTGTTCACCTGGTACGTCGCCGGCACGACCGACTTCACGCCGGGTGGCATCCTGGGCGGCAAGTTGTCGGACGTCGCGCTCGCCGGGCTGCTGTTCCTGTACATGTTCGGCATCGGCAAGGCGGCGCTGATGCCTTTCCACCGCTGGCTGCCGGCAGCGATGGTCGCACCGACCCCGGTTTCCGCCCTGCTGCATGCTGTCGCGGTGGTCAAGGCCGGTGTGTTCAGCGTCGTCAAGGTCATCGTCTATGTCTTTGGCGCGGACACCCTGGTCGCCCAGGGCGGAGCGGACTGGCTGACGGCGATCGCCGGCTTCACCATCATCGCCGCCTCGATCGTTGCGCTGCGCGCCGACAATCTGAAGCGCCGCCTGGCCTATTCCACGATCGGCCAGCTGTCCTACGTCATCCTGGCGGCAGCACTGCTGACGCCGCTCTCGCTCGCCGCGGCAGCCTTGCACATTGCAGCGCACGCGGTCGGCAAGATCACCCTGTTTTTCGCCGCCGGCGCCATTTACACGGCGGCCCACAAGACCAATGTCAGCGAACTGGACGGCATCGGCCGGCGCATGCCCTGGACCATGGGCGCCTTTGCCATCGGTGCCCTATCGATGATCGGCCTGCCACCGGCGGCCGGCTTCGTCTCCAAATGGTACCTCCTGTCCGGCGCCATGGGGGCCGGCGAGTGGGCCGTCGTCGCCGTCCTGCTGGCGAGCACCCTGCTCAATGCCGGGTATTTCGTGCCCATCGTCTACCGCGCCTTTTTCCGCCCGCCGTCGGCCGAGGACGAGCATCACCCGCATGGCGAGGCGCCGCTGCTCATGGTCGTCGCACTGACGACAACGGCCGCTGCCACGCTGGCGCTGTTCTTCTTTCCCGGCGTGCCGCTGGCGCTGGCGCAACAAATGCTCGGAGGCTGATGGTGAGCACTGAAAAGCACTGGCTGGTACGCCCCGAAACCATCAAGCTGTTGTGGCGGGTGTTCATCGCCGTACTGGCACTGACCGTGGCTGCCGAACTTGTCGTGCATCTGCATCCGCACTTCGGCTTCGACGGCTGGTTCGGCTTCCACGCCTGGTACGGCTTCCTCACCTGTGCCGCCATGATCGTCTTTGCCAAGGGCCTCGGCCTGCTGATCAAGCGGCCGGACACCTATTACGGGGAGGACCGATGATCCTCCACCCCGCGCTGATCCTCGTCCTCGGAGCCCTGGTCCTGCCCTGGCTGCCGCGCGCGGCACGCCAGGCGGCGGTGATCGGGCTGCCGCTGGCCACGCTATGGGCCGTCTGGCAGGTGCCGGACGGCGCGGCGTGGCAACTGCATTTCCTCGATTACACGCTGACGCCGCTGGCCGGGGACAGGCTGACGCGCCTGTTCGCGACGATCTTCTCGCTGATGGCCGCCGTCGGCGGGCTGTTCGCGCTGAAGCAGGAGAGCCGGCTCGAAGTGCCGGCGGCGATGTTCTACGCCGGTTCGGCCATCGGCGTCGCCTTCGCCGGCGACCTGATCACCGTCTTCATTTTCTGGGAGCTGATGGCCATCGGCTCGACGCTCGTCATCTGGAGCGCCGGCAACCGCACTGCCTATACTGCCAGCATGCGCTACATGGCGATCCACCTGCTCGGCGGCGTGGTTCTGATGGCCGGCATCGCCGGCCATGTCGCGGCGACCGGCTCGGTGGCCTTCGTGCCCATGGCGCCGGAATCGTGGGCACAGTGGCTGATCCTCGCCGGCGTCCTGATCAATGCCGGCGCACCGCCGCTTTCCGCGTGGCTGCCGGATGCTTATCCGGAGGCTTCGTGGAGCGGCACCGTGTTCCTCTCGGCCTTCACCACCAAGACAGCGGTCTATGTCCTGCTGCGCGGCTTCCCGGGTACCGAGCTGCTGATCTGGGTCGGCATGTTCATGATCTTCTACGGCATCGTCTACGCGCTGCTCGAGAACGACATGCGGCGCATCCTTGCCTACTCGATCGTCAATCAGGTCGGCTTCATGGTGGTCGGCATCGGCATCGGCACCGAGATGGCGCTGAACGGCGCCGCGGCGCACGCCTTCGCCCACATCATCTACAAGGCGCTGCTGCTGATGTCCGCCGGCGCCGTTCTCTACCGCACCGGGCGGCGCAAGTGCACCGACCTCGGCGGGCTGTTCCAGAGCATGCCCGTTACAGCGGTGTGCGGCATCGTCGGCGCGCTCGCCATTTCCTCCTTCCCATGGACTTCGGGCTTCGTCAGCAAGTCGATGATCTCCCAGGCGGCCGGCGACCAGCACCTGACCTTCGTCTGGCTCGGCCTGGCGGCGGCCTCGGCGGGCGTCTTCCTGCATGCCGGCATCAAGTTCCCGTGGTTCGTCTTCTTCCAGAAGGATTCCGGGCTGCGCCCCGCGGACCCGCCGGCGAGCATGCAGGCGGCGATGCTCGTCTTCGCCGCCCTGTGCATCGGTCTGGGGCTGTTCCCCGCCCCGCTCTACGCCCTGCTGCCCTTCGCGGTGGACTACGAACCGTACAGTGGCGCGCACGTGGTGACGCAGCTTCAGCTGCTGCTCTTCTCGGGTCTGGCGTTCTTCGTCATGCTCGAGTCCCTCAAGCGCACGCTGACCATCTCGCTCGATTTCGACTGGTTCTATCGCGTCTTCGCCCGCCGCCTCAGCGAAATCCTGACGCCGCTGTTTACCGGCCTAATCGCCGCGCTAGAGCGCTCCGCGGGCGCCCTGGCGAATCGCGGAGGCGACGTACTTCGCCGCCACCACGGCCCGCTCGGCGCCCTGGCACGGACCTGGCCCACGGGCAGCATGGCGCTGTGGGTAACGATAATGCTGCTCGCCTGGCTGGTTCTGTATTACCTGTTCTGATCATGAGCTCCCCGGCGTTTCCAGACGACCTGGCGCGCAAGGCGCGCGGTGGGGGCGGGAGTGCCGGCGTTCATCGAGCCGACGAGCGCGATCGCGCAAGACGATTACTCATCCCGGTGACCCCCGGCGAACGTTCGCGCTGGGGCATTACGTATGCGCTGCGCCAGCAGCGCAACGGCGAGCCGGTAGAGGTCGTCCTGCTCTTCGTTTGTGAAGCCGTCACCGCAGCCGACGGCCTGCGCTTCCGCACGTACGTCGAAATGGCCCGCGTCCAGGCCGAGACTGGCGCCAAGGTCCTGCACGACGCCGCGCAGCCGCTGCTCGCGGCAGGCGTTCCCTGCCAGGAAATCTACCGCGAAGGCGATATCGTTGCCCAGATCGGCGACGTTGCCGAACAGCTCGCCTGCGACGCCATCGTCCTGCCGCGACCGCACGCCCGCATCGCCACGCTACTCGCCCGCGACGTGGTCCGTGAAGTCATCGGGCGCAAAGCGAGAGGCGTTCCGGTGGTGACGGCGGATTCCGAGGGGGTTGGCGTACATTCCCCTGCGCAGCATCCGCGCTCCTGAACCGTCGCGGCATTCCCCTCGACGTCGGCAAGCTGGAGGGGGAGGTTTACCGCAATGTCCATAGTCAACCTGACCAGAGGCAGGACGGGTGTCCTGCCGAGCGCAGAGAGCGGCAACCCCGGCCGCTATTTGACGCGCTGCAGCTTCGGCCGCCCGGCGGGCGGCGGAGTCTTCGGCGGTTCAGGCTGACGCCCGTCCCCGGGCGGGGTGCCGCCGCTGTCCGTTTCGCCAAGCACCGCGGTCTGTGCCTCGAAAGCCATGCCGGCGCCGTTTTCCTTGGCATAGATGGCGGCGACATTGCCGATCGGTACCAGCAGGTCGCGCGCGACGCCGCCAAAGCGGGCCTGGAAGGTGATCAACTCGTTGCCCAGCTCGAGGTGCCCGGTCGCTTCGTAGCCGACGTTGAGAACGATCTGGCCATCACGCACGTGCTCCATCGGGACACGCGTGCGTGCGTCGACGGTGACAGCGAGGTAGGGGGTGAAGCCGTTGTCGGTGCACCACTGGTGTATGGCGCGAATCAGGTAGGGTTTGGTCGACGGCAGATCCAAGTTCTTTCCCATGAGAGGTGATCGACATGTGGCAACAAAGTGGCCGACGTCATCGCCTGACGGCGACTTCCCGCGCAGCCGCAGCCCGTGCTACTTGCGCATGGCTTTTTCGGAGGGCGTCAGAGCGTCGATGAACCCCTGACGGCTGAAGATCCGCTCGCCGTACTTCAGCAGCGGCAGCGCGGTCTTCGAGAGTTCGATGCCGTAGTGGTCTAGCCGCCAGAGCAGCGGCGCGATGGCGACGTCGAGCATCGAGAACTCTTCGCCGAGCATGTGCTTCTGCTTGACGAAGACCGGCGACATCTCGGTAAGCCGGTCGCGGATCTGCTGGCGAGCACGCTCGGCCGTCTTGCTGTTCTTCTCCAGCGGCTCGATGTAGGCGAAGACCTCGCGCTCCATGGTGATCAGCAGCTGGCGCGCGCGTGCGCGCATGATCGGGTCGGCCGGCATCAACTGCGGATGCGGGAAGCGCTCGTCGATGTACTCGTTGATGATGTTCGGCTCATACAGGATGAGATCGCGCTCGACGAGCACCGGCACGCGGCCGTAGGGGTTGATGATGGCGATGTCTTCGGGTTTGGCGAAGAGGTCGACATCGATCACCTGGAAATCCATGCCCTTCTCGTAAAGGACGATGCGGCAGCGGTGACTGAACGGGCAGGTGGTTCCCGAATAGAGATTCATCATGATCAATACCCTCAAAAACGAATCGGCATCGCGGCGGCGGCGGGCGCTTGTCGCGCCCTCGCCGGCGATGCCGTAGCCCGAAACCCGGCGTTATGCTTCGGTTACTTGATGTCTTTCCAGTAGTTCTTCTTCATCTTGTAGGCGAAACCGAAGAGAACGACCAGGAAGGCCAGCACACCGGCGCCGAGCTGTTTGCGGAAGCCCGCTTCCGGCTCTGCCGCCCAGACCATGAAGCCGACCAGATCGGCTACCGTCTTGTCGTACTCGGCAGGCGTCTGAGTTCCGGGCGTCGCCAGCTCGAGCTTGTGCTCGCCGTTCATGATCTGCGTTCCCTGCAGCTGCCAGAGAACGTGCGGCATGCCGACGTTCTCGTAGATGGTGTTGTTCCAGCCGGTCGGACGCTTTTCATCCTGGTAGAACGAACGCAGATAGGTGTACAACCAGTCGGCGCCGGTACCGTCGCCGGAGGCACGCGAACGCGCGACCAGCGAGAGATCGGGCGGCGTGGCGCCAAACCAGGTCTTCTGCTCGGCTGGCCGGGCGGCGATGCGCATCGGCTGGCCGACCTTGTCGGCGGTGAACAACAGGTGATCCTTGATCTGCTGCTCCGAAAGCCCAAGCTGGGTCAGACGGTTGTAGCGCACATAGCTCAAGCCGTGGCAGTTCATGCAGTAGTTGACGAAAGTCCTGGCGCCGCTCTGCAGGGCAGCGTTGTCGCCCTGCACGTCGGGCGCCTTGTCGAGATGGAGAGCCGCGCCGCTGGCCATGGCAATGGCCGGGGCGAGGAGCAATGCAGTGAGCAGTTTTTTCATTTTGTGCTTTCCTTTACATCGTCACGCGGTCAGGTTCCGGCTTGTACTTGTCGATCTTCGACCACCACGGCATGGTCAGGAAGAAGAGGAAGTAGTAGGCGCTGAGAATCTGCGCCACCGGAGCACCCGGAATGACGTCGAAGAAAGCGTACGACGGTGCTTTCGTGCCAAGGAAGCCAAGGATGAAAAAGGAGATCACGAAGATCGTCAGCAGGGTCTTGAAGATCGGGCCACGATAACGGATCGACTTGACCGGGCTGCGGTCCAGCCAGGGCAGGAAGGCCAGGATCACGACGCCGCCACCCATCGCCACGACACCCCAGAACTTGGCGTCGATGCCGAACAGCGGCCAGACCATGGCCCGCAGCAGCGAGTAGTAAGGCGTGAAGTACCAAACCGGCGCGATATGCGGCGGCGTCTTCAGCGGATCGGCGGGAATGAAGTTGTTGTACTCGAGGAAGTAGCCGCCGCCTTCGGGAGCGAAGAAGACGATGATCGAGAAGACCATCAGGAAGACCACGACGCCGACGATATCCTTCACCGAGTAGTACGGGTGGAAAGGGATGCCGTCGAGCGGAATGCCTTCCGGAGTCAAGCGCTTCTTGATCTCGACGCCGTCCGGGTTGTTCGAGCCGACTTCGTGCAGCGCCAGGATGTGCGCAGCGACGAGGCCAAGCAGCACCAACGGCACGGCGATGACGTGGAACGAGAAGAAGCGGTTGAGCGTCGCGTCGCCGACGACGAAATCGCCGCGAATCCAGATCGAAAGGGGTTCGCCGACCAGCGGGATGGCCGAGAACAGATTCACGATCACCTGCGCACCCCAGAAGGACATCTGTCCCCAGGGCAACAGGTAGCCCATGAAGGCCTCGGCCATCAGGCACAGGAAGAGCAGGGTGCCGAAGATCCAGATCAACTCGCGCGGCTGCCGATACGAACCGTAGAGCATGCCGCGGAACATGTGCAGATAGACGACCAGGAAGAACGCCGAGGCACCGGTCGAATGCATGTAGCGAATCAGCCAGCCCCAGGGAACGTCGCGCATGATGTACTCGACGCTGGCGAAGGCGACCGGAATACCATCGGCGTTGAGCGAGGCGTCGGGCTTGTAGTGCATGACCAGGAAGATGCCGGTGACGATCTGAATGACCAGCACCAGCATCGCCAGGGAACCAAAGAAGTACCAGAAGTTGAAATTCTTCGGTGCGTAGTATTCGGAGAGGTGGCCGCGCCACATCGACGTCGCCGGGAAGCGAGCGTCAAACCACTCAAGCAGATTGCCCTGCAGGGAACCATCCGACTTGTACTTCTCGAAATTGGTATTCGACGCCATTGCTTAGGCTCCCTTCTTGTGTTCACCGATGAGGATGCGCGTGTCCGTCAGATACATGTGCGGCGGCACCTCAAGGTTGGTCGGGGCCGGCTGGCTCTTGAAGACGCGACCGGCAAAGTCGAAGTGGGAGCCGTGACAGGGGCACAGGAAACCGCCAAGCCAGTCGGCAGCCATGCCGTCTGCCGGACCGTGCTTGAATTTCGCCGAAGGCGAGCAACCGAGGTGGGTACAGATGCCGACGACGACCATGTACTCGGGCTTGATCGAACGCGTCTCGTTCTTGCAGTACTCCGGCTGCATGTCCTTGTCCGATTTGGGGTCGGCCATGTCCTTGTTGAGTTCTGGCAGCGTCTCGAGCATCGTCTTGCTGCGGTTGATGATCCACACCGGTTTGCCGCGCCACTCGACGGTCATCATCTGACCGACTTCGAGGTTGCCGATGTCGACTTCGACCGGTGCGCCAGCTGCCTTGGCCCGCTCGGACGGCAGCATGCTGGACAGGAAGGGTACCAGCGCAACCAGCGCCCCCGCCCCGCCAACGGCAGCGGTCGCGACGACCAACCGTCGCCTTCCGCAGTCCACTTTGCTCTCATTGCTCATAGCGCTGATCCCTAGCACGTAATGGAAAGTTGGTACCAACTAAACCGCGGCATTATACGCCAAACTTGATGCAGGGAGAATTGCGAGGTGCCCGGAATTGCCTACGGGGCAAGCGGTCGGCGTTCGCGCAGCGCCTGCGCCAGCGTTCCGGCGTCGACGTATTCGAGCTCGCCGCCGACCGGTACGCCACGCGCGATGCGCGAGACGCTGACACCGCGGCTCTTGAGCATTTCGGAGAGGTAGTGGGCAGTCGCTTCGCCTTCGTTGGTGAAATTGGTGGCGATGATCACTTCGCGCACCACGCCGTCGCTGGCGCGCGCCAGCAGGCGTTCGAGGTGCAGTTCGCCGGGGCCGATTCCGTCGAGCGGCGAGACGCGGCCCATGAGCACGTAGTAGAGCCCGGAATAGGCGTGCGTCTGCTCCATCATGTTCATGTCGATCGGCGTTTCGACGACACATAGCTGGCTGGCGTCGCGCCTGCCCGACAGGCAGCGGCCACAGACCTCGGCCTCGGTCAGCGTGTTGCAACGCTGACAGTGACGCAATGCGCCGAGCGCGCGCTGCAGGGCGTCGGCCAGACGCCCGGCGCCTGCCCGCTCGTTCTGCAACAGGTGGTAGGCCATGCGTTGAGCCGACTTTGGACCAACGCCTGGCAAACAACGCAAAGCCTCGATCAGCGCTTCGAGGCTCGACGGGGCGTTCATCAGAAGGGCAGTTTCATCCCGGGCGGCAGGTTGAGCCCTGCGGAGAAGCCGGCCATGCGCTCCTGGGAGAGTTCCTCGGCGCGGCGCATACCGTCGTTCAGCGCGGCCGCAACCAGGTCCTCGAGCATTTCCTTGTCGTCCATCACCGACGGATCGATGCTCACCCGGCGCACGTTGTGGCTGCAGGTCATCAACACCTTGACCATACCGGCGCCGGACTGGCCTTCGACTTCAAGCTGGGCCAGCTCGTCCTGCGCCTTCTTCATGTTCTCCTGCATCTGCTGAGCCTGTTTCATCAGGCCGGCGATTCCGCCTTTCATCATCTTTGGTGCCTCGCTCTGGGGTAGGGGATTAAACGGGTTTTATCGACGATTCGATGAGCGTGGCGTCGAACATCTCGATCACCTCGCGTACGAAACCATCCTGCTCGACTGCGGCGATGGCGCGATCCTGGCGCTGACGACGATCACGCTGCGCGCTGGCCGCCGGCGTTTCGCCGCTGGTCGCTTCAAGTTCGACAGCCAGTTGCTGCGGGCTGCCGAAATACTCGCCCAGCGCCTGCTGCAACTTGTCCTGGGCGGGTTTCATCAACAGGTGGCGATGGGCCGGCGCCAGGCGAAGGACGATTCGTCCTCCCTGCCGCTCGCGCAGTTCGCAGTGCTGGGCAAGCTCGCGCGCCATGCCGCTGACCTTGAGTGCGGCCAGCATCTCGTGCCAGTCGCCGGTCGTTGGCGTCGCTGGCGGCAACGCCGCCGGCGGCACGGACGGCGTGGCGACCGCTGCCGCCGGCTGAACGACCGCGACGGGTGTCGAACGGGCGAGCGAAGCGGCGGTTGAAGACCCTGCGGGGGGTGGCGTGCGCGGCGCGGCTGGCGAGGTCGCTGCCGAACGGTCGGCGACGGCCCTGGTCGCACTCGCTCCGGCACCGGCGTCGTCGCTGGCGAGCGCCGGGCGAAAGGCGTGCAGGCGTAGCAGGGTCATCACGAAACCGGCCTGCTCGTCGGGCGCCAAAGGCAGTTCCCGACGGCCATGGACGGCGATCTGGTAGGCGAGCTGGACAAACTCGGGGTCGAGGGCGGCGGCCAGCGCCTCGATGCGCAAACGCTCGGGCAGGTCGTCGGCAATCGCCTGCGGCGCCAGCTGGGCGATCTGAAGACGGGTGAACAGGGCGGCCATTTCCTGGAGCGCGGCGTCGAACGACAGGCTGCGCGCCGCCATCTCGTCGGCAACGCGCAGCATCGCCGCGGCGTCGCCGGCGAGAAGGGCGTCGACAATCGACAGCAGGTGGTCGAGATCGACGGCGCCGAGCATCTCGCGCACCTGCGCTTCCTCGACCTTGCCGGCACCGTGCGCGATCGCCTGATCGAGCAGGGAGAGCGCATCGCGCATGCTTCCCGCCGCCGAGCGGGCGAGCAGCTGCAGCGCACCGGCGTCGGCGCTGATCGCCTCGTCTTCGAGGATCTGCTTGAGGTGAGCGGCGATCAGCGGCTGCGTCATCTGCTTGAGGTTGAACTGCAGGCAGCGCGACAGGACGGTGACCGGGATTTTCTGCGGGTCGGTGGTCGCCAGGATGAACTTGACGTGTTCGGGTGGCTCTTCGAGCGTCTTCAACATGGCGTTGAACGCCGAGTTCGAGAGCATGTGCACTTCGTCGATGACATAGACCTTGAAGCGGCCGCGTGTCGGCGCGTACACCGCGTTCTCGAGCAACTGCCGCATTTCGTCGACCTTGGTATTGGTCGCTGCGTCCACTTCGAGCAGATCGACGAAGCGTCCGCCATCGATTTCCTGACACGCCGAACAACTCCCGCAGGGCGTTGCGCTGACCCCGGCCTCGCAATTGAGTGCCTTGGCCAGGATGCGCGCCAGCGTCGTCTTGCCGACGCCACGGGTGCCGGTAAACAGATACGCGTGGTGCAGTCGCTGCGCCGTCAGTGCGTGCGTCAGCGCGCGGACCACGTGCTCCTGGCCGACCAGGCTGGCGAAGTTGCGCGGGCGCCATTTGCGCGCCAGGACTTGGTAACTCATGGGCGGATTCTAGCAGATGGCATTTGCGGCTCCGGCAGCGGCAAGGGACAGAGGCTGGCGATTTGCGGCCTGCAGAAACGGGGGCATGAACGGAAGCGGCGACGCAAGGAGGGCCGATCGGGAGAACGGCGGGCAGAAATGAAGGTGGCGAGCCTTACCCCCGGCACTCACATAAGACGGCTGTGGCTGCTTCCTTCCGGACCTGACCAGGTTCACCATCCTGCGATGCGGGGAGACCCGCCACGAAGAATGCTATCACATCAGCCACCGCCGCGTCGGAAATGGCGCTGGAAGTCGGCGATGAACGCGGCCTGCTCTTCGGCGCTGCCGCCGGCGAAGGCGATCGACACGTCGAGGCGCGGCAATTGCAGGATGCCGAGCTGCAGCGCCGACAGGGGACGGCAGCGGATGTCCACGCTGCGCCCGGCCCGGTGCAGCAACCAGCAACCGTCGGCCGGCTGCCGCACCTGCCAGCCGGGCAGCATAGGCTGCAGCTGGCGGCTGAACTCGGGCAGCGCCAGGGTCATCGCGAATTGCCGCAGCACCGGGTCCCGGAAGCCTAGCCGCCGGCGATCGGCGGCCAGATCGCCAGCACATCGCCAGCGCTCAGCGTACGCGCGCCACGCTCCGGCGGGGGAACGAACTGGCCATTGAGTAGAACCAGGTGCACCAGGCGCGGCGGCAGCGCCCGGCTGGCGATCAGCGCTGCGACGGTGGTTTCGTCGGGAACGTCGAGGGCGACGGCGTTGCTGCGCCGCGCTTCCGCCGGCAGGTAATCGGAAAGAAAGGCGTACAGCTTGAGCGTGATCGGCATCAGTGCGTCGCCGCCAGGCCCTTGGCGAGATAGGCTTCACTGAGCAGCAGCGGGTTCTCCAGCAGGCGCGCCTTCCAGTCGCCAAGGCGGACCCGACCCTGGATCAGGCCGCGCAGGACACCGATGTTCTCGGTGTGACCGATGCTGTTGGCGCCGACCAGTTGCTCGCCGTCGAAGACCAGCCGCAGGTAGCGAAACCCGGCTTCGTCGAGCAACTGTGCGCAGCTGCAACCGGGGAACTCCTGCCACTGCCCGAAAGACGCGGAGATCAGGCCCATGGTGTCGAGCACGTTGAAGACGAAGGTCCCCGGCAGGGCGGCCGCCTGGCCGGCCATGTTCAGCGCGGCGATACGCGCCTGCTCGACGGCGTCGGGCTGGATGGCATTGACCACGCGACGACCGGTCGCGAACTCGACCGCTTCGGCGACGTCACCGGCGGCGTAGATGCCGGGGACGCTGGTCTGCATCGAGTCATTGACGAGAATGCCCTGATCGACGGCGACGCCGCTGCCGGCGAGAAAATCGACGTTCGGCTTGACGCCGGTGGCGTTGATCAGCGCGTCGACCTCGAGGATTTCGCCGTCGTCGAGACTGACCCGCAAGGCCTCGCCCGCCTGTTCGATGGACACCACTCGCCGTGCCGTGCGCACCTGCACGCCCTGGCCTTCGCACCAGCGACGGATCATCGCCCCGGCCACCTCGTCCATCATGCGCGGCACCATCCGCTCGCCCATTTCGACGACCGTCAGCTGCGGACCGCGGGCGGCCAGCGACTCAAGAATGATGCAGCCGATGAAGCCGGCGCCCATCTGCAGAACGCGCGCCCCCGGCGCGACGGCGGCGGCAATCCGGCGCGCGTCGGCCAGGGTCCAGCACGACAGGACCTGTGGCAGGTCGATGCCGGGGATCGGCGGCCGTACCGGATGCGCGCCGCTGGCAATCAGCAGCCGGTCCCAGGCGAGGGTTCTGCCGTCGGCCAGGGTGACGGTCTGCTGGCCGGCGTCGAGCGCCGCGGCGCGCCCGTGCACCAACTTGATGCGCAGGCGTTCGAAGTGATCGGCGTCCTTGCGCAGGTAGGTGCCGGCCTCGCCGATCTTGCCGCTCAGCAGGTAGGGAATGGCCATCCGCGAGTAGGGCGGTTCGGCTTCGTCGCCGATCAGGGTGATTTCGGCCTGCGCGTCGGCGCGGCGCAGCGTCTCGGCGGCAACGACCCCGGCCGGGCCGTTGCCGATGATCAGGTGTCTGATCACTTCACAGCCCCAGGCGCGAGCGGGTGGCGGCGGTGGGAACGCCGTCGGGAGTCCAGCCGCGCAGGCTGTAGTACTCCGGAAGCATCTTGCCGATCTCGGCGACCATGCCTTTCGAGCCGCCGGTCTTGCACGGTTCGTTGAGCAGCCGCGGCGGCAGCGTGTCGTCCTTGCCGGTGATCCCGGCAGCGAGGTTGAAGTCGCGTTCGAGATTCCAGATGCGCTCGCCCATCTGCAGCAGCGCATCCTGCGACCAGTCGCCTTCGCACGCCGCCTGAATCTGCGGCTGGATGTCGTTCATCGTCCACGCAAAGGTGGTGAACACGCACAGCCCGCTGGAATCGACGACCGCGGTGGCGTCCTGGAAGGCCTTGAGCATCTCCGGCTTGCCGGCAGTTTCCCGGGGGTCGGTCTTGACCGGGATGCCGAACACCTCGCTGGAAACCATGTAGCCGCGCAGATGGCAGGCGCCGCGGTTCGACGTCGCGTAGGCCAGCCCCATTCCCTGCAGGGCGCGCCCGTCGTAGGCCGGGAACTCCTGCCCCTTGACGGTCATCGACAGTTCGGGCTTGCCGTACTTCGCACACACGCGCTTCGATCCCTGACCGAGGATCTTGCCGAAGCCTTCGCCACGCGCGGTCATCTCGGCCAGTCTGCACAGGGCTTCGGCCGAGCCGAAAGGCGCCTCGAGGCCGATTTCTTCCTTGCTCAGGATGCCCAGGTCGTAGAGCTCCATCACCGCGCCGACGGTGGCCCCGAAGGAGATCGGGTCCATGCCGTCCTCGTTGCACAGGAGGTTGGCGAACTGCAGCGCTTCCAGGTCGTCGACGCCGTTGGCGCTACCGAGCGCCCACGCGGCCTCGTATTCGAGGCCGCCGTTGGCCCCCCAGTACTCGGGCTTCGTTTCCACTGAAAAGTGCGTCTCGTCGATGCGCGAAATGCGCCCGCAGGCGATGGTGCAGCCAAAGCACGCCTGATTGGTGACCAGGTGCGCGCGGCCGTCGCTGGCACGTTTTTCGTGCATCGCTTCGGCGGAAATCTTGCGCGCGCCTTCGAACTCGACGTCGCGGTGGTTGCGCGTCGGCAGCGCGCCCATCTCGTTGATCACGTTCATCAGCACCTGCGTGCCGTAGGTCGGCAGGCCCTGGCCGGTGACCGCGTTCTCGGCGAGCACCTTCTTGCCGGCGGTCGCGGCCGCCATGAAGGCCTTGGCATCGGCGATGTTGCCGACGCCGCGCGTACCGCGCACGGCAATCGCCTTGAGGTTCTTCGAGCCCATCACCGCGCCGACACCGGAACGTCCGGCGGCGCGGTGCAGATCGTTGACGATGGCCGCGAAGAGGACCTGATTCTCACCGGCGCGACCGATACTCGAAACGCGCAGCAGCGGATCCTGGTGCCGCTTCTTGAGCGTCGCCTCGGTCGACCAGACGGTCGTTCCCCACAGGTCGTCAGCCGGCAGCAGCTCGGCGCGTTCGTTCTCGATGTGCAGATACACCGGCGTCGGCGCCTTGCCTTCGACGATGATCATGTCCCAGCCGGCGAACTTCAGCTCGGCGCCAAAGAAACCACCGGAGTTCGAGCAGGCGATGACGCCGGTCAACGGTCCCTTGGTGACCACCGAATAGCGCCCGCCGGTTGAGGCCATCGTTCCGGTCAGCGGACCGGTGGCGTAGATGATCTTGTTCTCCGGCGACAGCGGATCGACCTTGGGGTCGATTTCACTGACCAGGTACCGGCTGGCCAGCCCGCGCTGGCCGAGGTACTGCGCCGCCCACTCCATGTTCAGCGCTTCGCTGACACAGCTTCCCTGGGTAAGGTTGACGCGAAGAATCTTGCGAGTCCATGCCATGGTCGTCTCTCCTCAAACCCGTGCCGCACTGTCGGTCTTTTGCGCCCACTTGCGCATCCGCTCGAGGCCGGTCCAGTCGCTGTCGATATAGGTAATGGCGTCCGTCGGACAGGCTTCGGCGCAGGCCGGGTCGCCACCGCAGAGGTCGCACTTCTGCACCTTGCCGGTCTCGTGGCTGTAATTGACCGTGCCGAACGGGCAGGCAATCGTGCACACCTTGCAGCCGACGCAGACTGCGTCGAGAATCACCTTGGCGCCGGTCGACGCGTCGACCTTGATCGCCTCGACGGGGCAGGCGTTCAGACACCAGGCTTCGGCGCACTGGGTGCAGGTGTAGGGAACCTTGCGCCCTTCGTGATGGAAGTCGAAAACCTTGATCAATGACCGCGAGGGGTTGAAGGCCCCGGTATGCTCGTACGAGCAGGCCATTTCACACTGCAGGCAGCCGGTGCATTTGCCCGGGTCGATGTGCAAGGATTTCTGCATGACGTCTCCTCCGTGAACAGATCGATGAGATTCTGCTGAATGACGCCGCAGTCCTCTTTTCCCGCTGCGACTGACTGATCACTATAGGCAATCGCCGACACTTGTAAAAGTTGCGCTGCAGCAATTGGTCGGGGGCGGCGGCTCGCGAGCTCGGATGGCGATTGCGCAGCGCGCCGGCCTGGCATGTGCGCTCGCAACAACTACGCTGTAAAGATTTGATCGCGGTTTGTGATAAGCGTGATTTCAGCTAGCATTGTTTTTTTGCTGCGCTGCAGCATGTGAAGGTCAACGGATGTCGTCGCGAGACGTTAGAGTGCGCATTGGCGCAAATCCGCCAGGCATCCCGCCACGAAAAAAAAGGAATCATGTGTGACGAAACCAAGCAATCACCCGCTGCGCTTTGCGCTCAACTACGAGCTGCATGCCCGCCCCCCGGAAGCGCTGAGCATCCCCGAGCAGGCGTCGTATCTGGCGCTGGCCACCGATCCCGCGGACAGGCAAACCGAGTACGACAGCATCGTCGAGCTATGCACGCGCTACGGCGTCCCTGCGCCGGCACCCGAGGTCAATCACTTCAAGGTCGATCTGGGCACCTTCCGGCTCAAGTGGGAGCGGCGCGCCGAGTGCAGCAGCTACACCTTCTTCCGCCAGGGCGAGTCCGGCGAACCCTTTGCCCAGCCGGTAATCGCCAGCGTGCCGCGGGCCTGGCTCGACCAGCTGCCGGGGCAGGTGCTGGTGGCAGCACACGTCGCGCTGCGCAAGGCACCGGCGGCCACGCCGGACAGCGACGAGCTGGCCAGCCTGTTCGAAGGCAACCTGCTCGTCGGCGGCCGCGTCGGTGACGGCGTCGCCAACGTGCGCGCCGACTTTCGTATTCACGCGGACGGCTTCAGCCGCTTCCTGATCGACGACATCAGCCTTACCCCGCGCCAGGCGGGACGAATGGTGCAGCGCCTGCTGGAGGTAGAAACCTATCTGATGCGCGCGCTGCTCACCCTCCCGGTCGCCAGGGCCACCCTGCCGGTGCTGGCCGATGCCGACCGCCAACTCTCGGCGCTGCTCAACGAAATGGTTGACGTCAGCAGTGAAGACGAACCCGCTCTCCTCGACCGGCTGACGCGGCTTGCCGCGGTCGTCGAGGGGACGATTTCGTCCACTCTGGGCAAGATTTGCGCGGCGCGCGCGTACCAGGATCTGGTCGAACGCCGCCTTGCCGAACTGCGTGAGGTGCGTGTGGAAGGCGTGCAACCCATCGGCGAATTTGTCAAGCGCCGCCTGCTGCCGGCGATGAGCACCTGCGAAACCGTCGCCAGGCTCCAGGACAGCCTGTCGGAACGGATCAGTCGCGCCAGCGAGATGTTGCGCACGCGCGTCGACATCGCCTTGCAGCGGCAGAACCAGTCGCTGCTCAGCACCGCCGCCCGACGCGCGAAACTGCAGTTGCGTCTGCAGGAGACGGTGGAAGGATTGTCGGTGGCCGCGGTCAGCTACTACGTGGTCGGCCTGGTCGGCTATGCCGCCAAGGCCATCAAGGCCGCTGGCGCGCCGGTCAATCCGGAGATCGTCACCGGGATCGCGATTCCGATCGTGGTGATCGTCGCCGCGCTCGGCGTGCGCCATATCCGGCAGCTGGTGCAGCGCGCGGTCACTTGACGGGTTTGCTCCAGGTCCTGGTTTCGAGGGTGAAGATCCCGGTGGGGCCGATCAGGAAGTGGTCGATGTTGAAGCCATCGCCCGTGAGGTCGTGGAAGACGTGATAGCCGTCCTCCCGCAGGCGCTCCAGGAACTGGCCGACCGCTCGTTCTCCTTCAATGCCTTGGTGGAGTGCGTGGAAGCGGAGCCGCAAGCGCCAGAATCTCCATGCGACAAACGCCAGCAAACCGAGGGCGAACGGCGAGAAGAGTTTAGGCTGGGGTCGCCGATCGGTGTAATAGCTCCACCACTCCAGCGACGTTACTAGGAGAAAACCGATCGCCACGAGGCCTGGTGTTTCCAGCTGGTCTCCAAGCAGTTTCCGGCGTGCAGAAAGTCGCGTCGGGAATTCAGCGCCACAGCCGCGTGCACGTCATTGCGAGGAGGCGTAGCCGACGTGGCAATCCAGAGGTTTTGATTTTCGCTCGGCTGATGTGGCGCACCAGTAGTCAGAGAATGGAACTGGATTGCCGCGTCGGCTACGCCTCCTCGCAATGACGGCGGCTGGGGAATGGTGGCCCGGGTTTGGCGACGCGGGCAACGGTATGGACCAGGCGAATTCCAGCCGCCCTACGGTTTCACGCGACTGTCAGGGTCGCTGAAAGTCTCATCAAGAATGCAGCACTACAGTAGTGACTGCCCCGCGTTGCGCAAGGGCGTGTCCTTCAGCGGCGACCGTGTATTCGCCTTCTATGTGGACTCCGTGGCACTGCCGTTCAAGTCGCCGGCAATCAAGCGGAACTGCTCCAGCGCCGCTTCGAGGTCTTCGACGATTTCCTGCGCGATCACTTCGGGCGGGGGCAGATTGTCGCTGTCGGCAAGGCTGTCGTCCTTGAGCCAGAAGATGTCCAGGCTGGCCTTGTCGCGGGCGATCAGTTCGTCGTAGGCGTACACGCGCCAGCGGCCGTCGGGGCCGGCGCCATTGGCGGCGTCCGCCTGCTCGCTCCAGGTGGCCGCGCGGCCGTGGCGGTTGGCCGGGCGATCGGCAGGCTCGCCCGCACGCCGCCCCTGATACAGGCCGACGAACTCGTCCAGATCGGCACGCTTGAGCGGCCTGGTCTTCAGCGTGAAGTGCTGGTTGGTGCGCAGGTCGTAGATCCACAGCTGGCGGGTCCACGGCGTCTGGCTGGCCGGCTTCTTGTCGAAGAACAACACGTTGGCCTTCACGCCCTGCGCGTAGAAGAGGCCGGTTGGCAGGCGCAGCAGCGTATGCACGTCGCACTCGTGCAACAGCTTGCGGCGGATGGTCTCGCCGGCGCCGCCTTCGAAGAGCACGTTGTCGGGGACCACCACCGCGGCGCGGCCATGCGACTTGAGCAGCGTCTTGATGTGCTGCACGAAATTGAGCTGCTTGTTCGAGGTCGTCGCCCAGAAGTCGTCGCGCTCGATGACGTCCTTCTCGGTGCTGCGCCTGCCGTCGGCGCCTTCGATCTGCGTGCTGCTCTTCTTGCCGAACGGCGGATTGGCGAGGACCACGTCGAAACGCTCGCCGGGGTCGGCGGCCAGGGCGTCGGCGACGACGATCGGCACGCTGGTCTCCGAGCCGATGCCGTGCAGCAGCAGGTTCATCGCGCACACCCGCGCCGTACCCTGCACCAGCTCCCAGCCGCGAAAAGCGCCTTCCTTGAGGTGGCGTTTCTCGTCGCGGGTAAGGTTCGGATAGTTGCGGGTGATGGCGTTGTGGGCGGTGAACAGGAAGCCGCCGGTGCCGCAGGCCGGATCGCAGACCGACTCGCCGGGTCGCGGCGCGATGGCGTCGACCATCGCCTGGATCAGCGGCCGTGGGGTGAAATACTGGCCAGCGCCGGACTTGGTGTCCTGCGCGTTCTTCTCGAGCAGGCCCTCGTAGGCGTCGCCTTTTACATCGGCACCGAGCGACGACCAGTCTTCCTCGTTGATCAGGTCGACGATCACCCGTCGCAGCTTCGCCGGGTCCTGGAACTTGTTCTGCGCCTTGTTGAAGATCAGCCCGAGCGTGCCTTTCTCGCCGCCGAGCCGTTCCAGCGCGTGCCGGTAGTGGTCGAACAGCTCGTCGCCGTCGCGGGTCAGCAGCTCTGGCCAGGCGTAGAGCGCCGGGATGATGCTCGGCTGCCGGTACGGCGGACGCGAGCGCTCGTCGGCCATCTTCAGGAACAGCAGGTAGGTGAGCTGCTCGACGTAGTCGCCGTAGCTCATGCCGTCGTCGCGCAGAACGTTGCAGTAATTCCAGAGTTTCTGGACGAGGGTGTTTGCGTTCATTCTTCCGGGGTCGGTTTGAAGCGCGTCAGCGCCGATTCAATGGCCTGCTGCAGGCGCCGATGCAGCACTTCGCGTGGCGGCAGCACGGTCAGGTACTCGGCCACGTGGATGCCTGCAGCATCGAGTTCGAGCAGTTCGACCTGCTCGGCGTTCTTGTCGGCGCACAGGATGATGCCCAGCGGTGAGCGTTCGTCCGCTTCGCGCTCGTGTTTGTCGAGCCAGCGCAGGTACAGTTCCATCTGGCTCTTGTAGGCGTGCTTGAAGCGTCCGAGCTTCAGTTCGACGGCCACCAGTCGCCGCAAGCGGCGGTTGTAGAAGAGGAGATCGACGTAGAAATCGTCGCCGTCGATCTGCAGCCGTTTCTGCCGCGCAACGAAGGAGAAACCCACGCCCAGCTCCAGCAGGAATGCCTCCAGCTCGCGCAGAATCGCGTCTTCCAGGTCACGTTCCATGTAGCGATCGCTCAGACCGACAAAGTCGAGCACGTAGGGGTCCTTCAATACCAGCGACGGGCTCAGCTCGCCTTTGGCGCGCAGTGCATCCAGTTCCAGCCTGATCAGCTCTTGCGGCTGGCGTGACAGCGCCGTGCGTTCATAGAGCATCGAGTCGATACGGCTGGCGAGCGTGCGCACGCTCCAGCCTTCGATGCGCGACATCTCGGCGTAGAACTCGCGCTGCAGCGGCTGCTTCAAGGGCAGGAGCTCGCGAAAATGCGACCAGCTCAATTGTCGCCACAGCGTGGCGACAATCGTCTCGTCAGGAAACGCCTCAGCGAACTGCAGCATGCGACGCAGGTTCTTTTGCTCGAAACCGCGCCCGTACTCGGCGGCCAATTGTCGCGACAGTGTGGCGACAATCTCTTCGCCATAATCGGCCCGCTTCTGACCCAGCACCTCGTCGCGGATGCGCTTGCCGACACGCCAGTAGAGCATCGTCAGGCCGATGTTCACCGCGGCGGCGGCGCTGCGTTGGGCTTCGGCGATGAGCTGGCGGAGATCCGACAGCAGTGCGTCGGCCTGCGGTGGTGATGGTTTCGATGGCTGTTTGCGGCTGGCAATGACGCCCTTGGCCGACTCATGGAGCTTGCGGCTCACCATCGCAGCAAACCCCGCAGGCTTGCTGTCCGATGGCCTGCCGCCCGACTGCTGAGGCCCGGCACAAGGCTATTGCCCCTGCAGTGACCCCGGCGTTTCTGGACGAAAGTGAACACGTTCATCGTTCAGGCAAGGAGTTGCTCGACCAGCGAGCGCGGTGAATGGATGGTGACGCCGCCGAAGGTCTGCCCGTAGCCAGGGCCGAAATGCGTGCGATCGCCGGTGACCAGCACCTCGCAGGCGAGCCGGATCGCAGCGGCGAGGACCGGGCGGTCCTTCTCGGGCAGCCAGTCCAAGTCCCCGCTCTGCTCGGCGGCCGGTGTTGCTGCGGCGATTTGCAGATCCGCCAGCAGTGTATTGAGCACGTCGAGCGCCTCTGGCCCCTTGGCGGTCAGGTTGCGCCGTGCCTCGGCGACGACATAGGCGTCGGCCCGGCAGTCATGGCCGCGATCGACGAGCAACTGCAGCATTGCGCGCACGGCACCGTCGGACTTGGCGGCGGAGAACAGGATGTTGGCGTCGAGGAACACCCGCATGGTGCGGTGTTTTCAGCGCCTGGCCGGCGGTGCGGGCCGGCTGGCGAGCAGCTGCGCCAGTTCGGCCTCGGCCTCGTCGAACTCGCGCTCGCGTTCGGACGTGTAGATCTCGACCGGCAGCGTGACTGCCGGGCGCAGCAGCAGGCCCTCGGGCGTCGTCTCGGCGATCAACTGGTCGTCGGCCTTCAGGCCGAGCGCCTGGCGCAGCTTGACCGGCAGCGTGACGACGCCGCGGCTGGTGATGGTGACGGTGGCTTTCATGGCTGCAGATTAGCAGAAAAGCAGAAAGGCTGCGACCGCGGGTCGGCGCCAACGGGTCTTGCCTACGCAGGGGCGACCGCTTGTTCGCTCTGCCCCGCACCAGTCGTTCCCGTCGGGGCGAAGGCCCGCGCCAGTACCGCCTGCCGTAGCGTCTCCGCGCGCTTGAGGTTGGCATCGACCTCGGACTCGACTTCGCGAACGATCGACAGGTGGCGGTCGACTTCGGCGACGATGCGGTGTTGTTCGCCGAGGGGCGGTAACGGTACAAGCACATTTCGCAGAACGGCTAGGTTGATGTTTTTCTGTGCCGTTGCTGGAGCGAAGCGTTCAAGCTTCTCGCGACTCGTGCGGATGAAGAACTCGATAAAACGAGTCGTCGTCGCGTTGTCAGAGAGAAACCCGACGATGCTGTCCGGAAAGCACGCGGGCGTCCTCAGAATACCGGTTTCAGCGATGTTCGCTGCAATCGTTATGCAAAGCGTTCCTGCTGGCCACAGGCGGCTTTGTCGCAGACCGACCTCGCTATAAGTCTGGCTGAAGTCACAGATCGTTCCGTCGGAACGACGCACGTCGCCCGTTTGAATAAATGGGTAGGGCCCACCATAGAGTTGTATGTCATCTCTCGGCCGGTGTTTGGACTTCCCCCTGTTTAGCTCACCAAGTCGAGGCAATGCGGCCCACTCCCAGCCGCTGGGTAGGGCTGGGATCGTCGCTGCTGGCGGTATAACCGGTTCAACGTCGCGACCGTCACAACGGGCAAGTTCGGCTTCGGTGGGGACGAGGCGGCCTTCGACGGCGGCTTTGAGGACGGCGGCTTTGTAGCGCTTGAGGTTGGCCTTGACGCGCTTGAGGTTGGCGACGGCTTCGTCGAGGCGGGAGAACTGCTTTTCGACTTCGGCGACGATTCGCTCCTGTTCAACGGGTGGAGCAATCCTCACGTTTAGAGCGTTGTAGTCGTCGCGACTCAGCCCGGGAATGGCTGTCGACTTATCCAGCTGAACGAGATTCAGCGAGTCCAAGAGGTACTTGAAGTAGCGAAGGTTCTGGCCTTGCTCGCCCTCGGAAAAATAGACTGTGTCGATGGGCCAGCAAGGCTCGGTCGAGAAATGAACGGCGCCAACCGTCCCCTTGCGCCCGACGATCAAAGCTGGCCCGTTCGTAAGCGGCTGGACGTGCACCCCGACTCGTCCGCTCGATCCAAACACCGGGAAGCGACCCGATGAATCGCGCAGCTTCGCTGGCAGGCTCTTGCCGTACTTGATGGGAAGGATCTCACCGAGCGTGCCCTTGGTCCAGCCTGTCGTCCGAGCTTCGCTCACGCCGCCAACTCCCTGTTCAAGTCCTCAATCACCTTCGTCAACTCCGCACCAAAAACCTGATGCACCCGCCCCAGCCCACCGCGCTGGTCGAACGGCGCGTAGCTGAAATCCTCGGCCTCGATGCCGAGATTGGACGCGATGTGCTCGGCCATTTTCTCCAGCCACCAGCGTTGCTCGCCCGTGAATCCCTTGCCGGAAGCCTCCTGCTGCGTCATCCACGCCCGGAAGTTGGCGGCGACGCGCTCGGGGTAGGGTACCAGTTCGTTCTCCTGATGCATGGCGTAGCGCACCAGCGAGACGAGGTCGGTGAGGATGCGCCGTTGGCTGGCGCCGCGCACCCTGTTTCCTCCGCTGGATTTGTCGAGCGCGGCGTAGGCCTGCCAGAGCTGGCTCTCGGTCCATAGCTGCGGCGGCGCCTGCAGGGTGTCGGCGAGCGCCTGCAGGTCGGCAAAGCTCAGCGGTGCGCGGGTCGGTCGGTTGTAGAGGATCTGCAGGGCGGTGATCTCGTCGCGGTGTTCGGCGATGAAGGCCTCGAAGCTCTGCACGAGGCCCTGCGCGCGCTCGCGTGCGGCTGCTGAATACTCAGCGCCGAGCAGGCGATCCTGGGTGACGATGTCGATCACCAGTTCCTTCTGCGCCTTGAGGCTTAGCAGCAGCTCGCGCAGCTGCGGCTTGGCGAGCGGCCTGACGGCCTGGCGCAGTGCGTCTTCGGCTTGCTGCGGCGAGCGGTCGGCGGCCGGGTTGAGCGCGTGCACGATGGCGCGCGACAGCTCCTTCAGCTCGATGCCATCGGCGGTGCTGCGCACCCTGGCGCGCTCGGCGTCGCTGAGCTGCGCTTCGAGGCGCGACAGGCGCAGCGCGACGCTGGACAGCACTTCGGGTTCGACGTTGCCGAGGCTGACGGCCTGCAGCAGCGCGTGAAACGGCACCGACTTCTTCTGGTCCATCGGCCGCGAGTCGGTCTTGTCGCGCTCGCAGACGCCGACGCAGTCGACGATCACGAAGCGGTCCTTGTGCACGTGCTCGCCGGGGGTGACGCCGCGCAGGTCGTCGTCGCTGACGATGCGCACGCCGCGGCCCTTCATCTGCTCGAAGAAGCTGCGGCTCTTGACGCTGCGCATGAAGACGACGATCTCGACCGGCTTGATGTCGGTGCCGGTGGCGATCATGTCGACGGTGACGGCGATGCGCGGGTAGTAGCTGCTGCGGAAGGCACGGATCAGGTTTTCCGGCGTGTCGCCGGTGCTGCGATAGGTGATTTTCTGCGCGAAATCGTTGCCGCGACCGAACTCCTGGCGAAGGATTTCAACGATCGCCTCGGCGTGGTTGTCGTCCTTGGCGAAGACCAGCGTCTTGGGCAGCTCGCTGCGCTGCGGAAAGAGGTCGCGCTGCCAGTTGTCGCGCAGCGTGCGGGCGATGGTGCGGATCTGGTCGGGCGTCTGCACGCTGCGGTCGAGCTCGGCCGGCTCGTACTCGAAGTCGTCGTCGAGCTGCCAGTCGCGGCGGGCGCGGGTGGCCTTGTCGCGCACTTCCAGCCAGTAGCCGGCTTCGACTTTGGCGCCGGCTTCGCTGACTTCGGTGCGGATGCGGTAGACGTCGTAGTTGACGTTGACGCCGTCGGCGACCGCCTGCTCGTGGCCGTATTCCATCACCAGGTTCTGGTTGAAGAAGCCGAAGGTCTGCTTGTTGGGCGTCGCGGTGAGGCCGATCAGAGAGGCGTCGAAGTACTCGAGTACCTGCCGCCACAGGTTGTAGATCGAGCGGTGCGCTTCGTCGGTGACGATGATGTCGAAGGTCTCGATCGGGATCGCCGGGTTGTAGTCGATCGGCTCGGGCTGCTTGAACAGGGCGTCGATGCCGGCGGTGCTCTGCTCTTCGTCGTCCACGGCCAGTTCGCGGCCCTTGAGCATCGAGTACATGCGCTGGATGGTGGCGATGCAGACGCGGGCGGTGGTGTCCAGGTGGTTGCTGGCGAGATGCTGGACGATGTACTCCTCGCCAAACTTGAAGTTGTTGACCGGCGAGACGTACTGGTCGAACTCCTTTTTCGCCTGGCGGCCGAGGTTGCCGCGGTCGACCAGGAACAGCACGCGGCGCGCGCCAGCGTACTTGATCAACCGGTAGATGAAACTGATCGCGGTGAAGGTCTTGCCGCTGCCGGTGGCCATCTGGATCAGCGCGCGCGGCTTGTTGGCGGCCAGCGAGCGCTCGAGGTTGTGGATGGCGGTGATCTGCGCCGGCCACAGTTGCTGCTTGCTGACGCCGTCGCCCCATTCGCTGAGCAGCTCGGGCATGGCGCGGACGCGGGCGAGGAAGGTAAGCGGTGCGAAATCGACGTGCGGGGCAGTGCTGCCGCTGCCGGTGGTGAAGACCGGCGCTTGCGGCAGCGCCTTGAGCCATTCGCTCAGCGTTGCCGGCTGGTGGAAGGCGAAGACGTTGCGGGCGCGTGCCTCGGGGTCGAGGCCGTTGCTGAAGTGCGTTTCGGCGCCGGTCGATTCGTAGACGAAGGGCAGCGGCCGGCGCCACGCCGGCAGGCTGCGCGGCAGGCCCAGCGCGTAACGCGCCGACTGGATCTCGACCCCGGTGAGCGTCGCGCCCTGCTTCTTGGCTTCGATAACACCGGCGGCCTTGCCGTCGATGTAGAGCAGGTAGTCGGCGAAGCCGTGCCCGGCTTCGAGCGGGAATTCGCACAGCGCTACACCCCGGGCGGCGTGGATGTCGGCCGCGGCGATGCTCTGCACCGACCAGCCGGCGGCGGTCAGGAGCTGGTCGATTTGCTCGCGGGCGCGTTGTTCGGCGGTGGGCATGGCTTCTAGCCCAGCGTCCGGACGACGGGGTCGACAACCACACGCTGCGCGCAGCGCTCGCGGCGGCGACGGTAAAAGACCGCTCGCGACGGCAGGAACATCGCTTCAACCTCCCGGTTCGGGTTCTTATTCTCGTCCAGCGTCGCGCACGGCGCAGCGTTTGGCTGGCCGGCGGCGATGAAGCTGACATCTTGCCACAGCGATGCGCGCAAGACGCGGGCGGCGCGGCTTGCGGCATCGAGGAGCAGCACGAGGAGCCGCACGAAGACAGCGGTGGGCACCGCGGGGGCACCGTTATCAACCGCGGCGGCACTTTCGCCCGAGACGCGGAGCAGTCGTTGCAAATGGCTTAGAATCTGCTCCTCGTGAACCTGACCCGGGCGCGGCTTCAGGCCGGCAAGGTCAGATTCTCCCGTCGACCGAGCGCTGGTCGCCAACCCCGCTGGTGAACGAATACCTATGGAAGCCACCCGCATCTGCCTGGTCCGCCATGGCGAAACATCCTGGAACGCGGAGAAGCGCATTCAGGGAAACATCGACGTCGGGCTGGACGAGACCGGGCTGGCGCAGGCTGACGCCGCCGCGCAGTGGCTGTCGCCGCTGGCGATCGACGCGCTCTACAGCAGCGACCTGCTGCGCGCGCGGCAGACCGCAGAGCGCCTGGCGGCGGCCCTGAAGCGGGTGCCGATCCTGCGACCGGAGTTCCGCGAGCGACGCTACGGGCTTTTCGAAGGGCTGACCTACGAGCAGTCGCGGAGCCGCTATCCGGACGTGTACGCGCTGTTCGAGGAGCGGGTACCCGATTTCGTCATTCCCTACGGCGGCGAGAGCCTGCAGCAACTCCACCTGCGCGTCAGCAGCGGATTGCGGCGCCTGGTCGACGAGCATCGTGGCCAGACGATCGCGGTGGTGACGCACGGCGGCGTCCTGGACATCGTCAACCGGCTGGTGCGAGGAACCTCGTTGCGCCAACCGCGCGATTTCCTGATCCCCAACGCCGGCATCAACTGGGTGATCGCCAGCGGCGACGACTGGCGCATGGAAGCATGGGGAGTGACCGACCATCTGACGATGGTCGGGCTCGACGAACTACCCTAGTGTTTTGTGTATTAGGGAACCTAAGAATGCCAGTGGCGACGGGGTTTCAGGCGGCCGTCCGGCGTGCTGAAAGCCTCGTCGGGAAGGCGGCAACACGCCAGGCCCGCTCGTCATTGCGAGGAGGCGCAGCCTCCTCGCAATGACGGTGGCTGGGGAATGGCTGCCCGGGTTTGGCGACGCGGGCAGCGCTATGGACCGGGCGAATTCCAGCCACCGTACGCTTTCACGCAGCTGTCAGGATTGCTGAAAGTCTCAGCAAGAATGCGGCACTACCAGCGTCCTGGCGAAACGCCCCGGCCAGCCGGGGACAAGCGCTGCATCCAGGCGCTCAGGCTTTCGACTGCACCGCGCGGTGGCGGGTTGACTCGCCCATCAGCTCGAGTAGCGACGCCATTCCGTGGCGCAGGTTGCCGAGCAGGGGCTGCGGCATTCTTGCCAAAGCGCCGCGCAGTCGCCCCTGCAGCGGACCAGGGATGTCCTTGACCACTTCGACGCCCTTGTCGGTGAGATGCAGACGAACCACCCGGTTGTCGACGTCGCGCCGTTCACGACGCACCAACTGGCGCAGTTCGAGCTTGTCGAGCAGGTTGCTGGCCGTGGACGGCTTGATGTGCAGCGCACTGGCGAGCTGCGAGACGCGCAGGCCGGGGCGCGCCGAAATCTGCCACAGGGCCCACAGCTGCGAACCACTCAGGCCGTGCGTGTCGTCGATGTTCTGCATGCCGTTCTGAACCGAACGGACCAGCTCCAGCAGCTTGCCGAAGGCATCATCGGCCCCTTCCCTGCCCGTGGCAGACCCGTTTCGTTGACCACCGAGCGCCTGCTCTGGCGAGCCATTTTCGCCGCCGTCTTTCCTTGTGTCAGTCATTGCATCAACCCCTGCGTTGCCGAAAAACTGCTTTCATGCAATACTATTAGGCTCAAACCGTTTGCACAAGCGAAATTTCTCGAATCTTTCGCCAACCTTTCACAAACCTGAATATACATGGACAAAGCCATACTCGATCAAATTCTTTCCCTCGGTTACCAGCTCTCGCCAGCGATGGCATCGGCCTTGCGCATCGGCGTCATCCTCGTGCTCGCCTGGCTGGCGATGGCCTTCTCGCACAAGCTGATCCGTACTTTCCGCATCTACATCAGCAGCAGCATGCACGATGGCGAAGAGGTGCAGCGGGCAGCGACGCTGGGCCGCGTCTTCCGCTACGCGGCGTCGGTGATCATCTCGCTGGTCGCCGGCATCCTGGTGCTCGCCGAGCTGGGCATTTCCGTGGCCCCGATCCTCGGCGCTGCCGGTGTCGTCGGCCTCGCCGTCGGCTTTGGTGCGCAGAGTCTGGTCAAGGACTACTTCTCCGGTTTCTTCCTGCTGCTGGAAAACCAGATCCGCCTCGGCGACGTCGTCGAAGCGGGAGGCAAGAGTGGCATGGTCGAAGAAATCACCTTGCGCTACGTGCGCATGCGCAACTACGATGGCCACGTTCATTACGTCCCCAACGGCAGCATCACCGCCGTCACCAACATGACCCGCGGTTTTGCGCAGGCGGTCGTCGATGTCGGCGTGGCCTACCGCGAGAGCGTCGATCAGGCGCTCGAAGTGATGCGTACGGTCGGTGCCGAGTTGCGCGCCGATGCCGCTTTCGCGGCCAGGATCCTCGACGACGTCGAGATCGTCGGGGTCGATTCCTGGGGCGATTCGGCGGTGATTCTGCGTTGCCGCTTCAAAGTTGTGGCCATCGAACAGTGGACCGTTCGCCGCGAGTTCCTGCGCCGCCTGAAGTACGCTTTTGATGCCGCGGGCATCGAAATTCCTTTCCCGCATCTCACCGTCTATCCCGGCCAGGCCAAGGACGGCTCAAGCCCGGCCTTGCGCCTGTCGATGGAGGGCGCCACGCAGCACCCCGGAGGTACGCAATGAAAATCAAGAATGCCGTCGTCGCCCACAGCCTGCTCAGCGAACACGATATCTATCTCTTTCGCGAAGGCAGTCACACCCGGCTCTACGACCGTTTCGGCGCGCACGCCACCGAAAAGGCCGGCAAGGCCGGTTTCCAGTTCAGCGTCTGGGCGCCCAACGCCGAAAAAGTGGCGGTCGTCGGCGACTTCAACGACTTCCAGGCCGACAGTCACCTGCTGCATCGTCGCGGCGACCACTCGGGCATCTGGGAGGGCTTCATCGCCGGACCGACGCTGGGCGACAGCTACAAATTCCAGATCACCAGCCGCATGGGGACGCAGGAGAAAGCCGACCCCTTTGCCCGCCAGTCCGAAGAGCCGCCGCGCAGTGCTTCGCGCCTGTGCACGCTCGACTACAGCTGGAGCGACGACGAGTGGATGGCCAAGCGCCGGGCGATCAATGCCCTCGACGCGCCGCTGTCGATCTACGAGGTGCATCTCGGTTCGTGGCGGCGCATTCCCGAGGACGGCAACCGCTCGCTGAGCTACCGCGAAATGGCTCACCAGCTGGCCGCCTACGTTACCGAAATGGGCTTCACGCACGTCGAACTGATGCCGGTGATGGAGCACCCTTTCTACGGCTCGTGGGGCTATCAAACGACGGGCTATTTCGCGCCCACGGCACGCTACGGAACGCCTGAGGATTTCATGTTCCTCATTGACACCCTGCACCAGGCCGGGATCGGCGTCATCCTCGACTGGGTACCCTCGCACTTTCCCGCCGACGGTCATGGCCTGGCCAACTTCGACGGCACCTGCCTCTACGAACACGAGGACCCGCGGCAGGGTTTCCACCCCGACTGGAAAAGCTCGATCTTCAACCTCGGGCGCAACGAAGTGCGCGGCTTCCTGATGTCCAGTGCGCTGTTCTGGCTCGACAAGTACCACGTGGACGGCCTGCGCGTCGACGCCGTGGCCTCGATGCTCTACCTCGACTACGGGCGTGCGGACGGCGAGTGGATCCCCAATGAACACGGCGGCCGCGAGAACCTCGAATCGATGAGCTTCCTGCGCAGCCTCAACGAAGCGGTCTATCGCGACCATCCGGACGTGCAGACGATGGCCGAGGAGTCCACCGCCTGGCCGATGGTTTCGCGCCCGACCTATATGGGCGGCCTGGGTTTCGGCATGAAGTGGAACATGGGCTGGATGAACGACACGCTGAAGTATTTCCAGCAGCAGCCGCTCTTCCGCAAGTACCAGCACGACAAGCTGACGTTCACGATCTGGTACGCATTCACCGAAAACTTCGTCCTGCCGCTGTCGCACGACGAGGTGGTGCATGGCAAGGGCTCGCTGATCGGCAAGATGCCGGGCGACGAGTGGCAGCAGTTCGCCAACCTGCGCCTGCTCTACGGCCTGATGTGGGCGCATCCCGGCAAGAAGCTCCTGTTCATGGGCGGCGAACTCGGCCAGCGACGCGAGTGGCAGCACGACGAAAGCCTCGAATGGCACGTCCTGCAATACCCGTCGCACCATGGCGTGCAGTCCTGGGTGAAGGACCTCAATCGTGTCTATCGCCAGGAAAAGGCGCTGCACGAAAGGGACTTCAGCGGCGACGGCTTCGCCTGGATCGATGCCCAGAACTGGGAGGAAAGCGTCATCAGCTTTCTCCGCTACGGCAAGCACCGCGACGACACCGTGCTGGTGGTCTGCAATTTCACGCCGGTACCGCGCCATGACTACGTTGTCGGCGCACCGCGCGGCGGGCAGTGGCAGGAAGTGCTGAACAGCGACGCAACGCTCTACGGCGGCAGCGGCATGGGTAATCTTGGCCAGGCGGAAGCCTTGCCGCAAGCCGCACACGGCCATGGGCATTCGCTGTCGCTGACCGTGCCGCCGCTGTCCGTGATGGTTTTCAAGCCGGTCGCCGAAAACCGGGCCAGCTCCTGAGCGATGGCACGCTCGGCGCGCAAGAGGGAGGAGGCAGCCCGGCCAGCACCGCGGTCGCGCTCCGCCCTTGCATGCGCTCGACAATCCCGTCATGCTTTGCCTCTTCATGGTGACCAACGCCGACGCCGTGCTCACCATCGCCCGCCTGGCCCTGCAAGAAAGCGGTCGGGCCGGCCGGATAGAACAGCCCCTGGCCGTGCCGGCTTGCCGCCGGCGCGCCTTGCCAGGCGGTCGCTACGCCTGCTGACAACTGCTTTCTCGTGACCACGAGATACGCAACTTTGACGACTTCCCTTGAGTGGAGGAAATGATGCAAATGGCCAACGAGTCGATAGAAAAAGCCGCCGCGGCGGTTGAGCTGACCTGGGAAAACGACCCCCTGTGGTACAAGGACGCGATCATTTACGAATTGCACGTCAAGGCCTTCAAGGATAGCGGCGACGACGGCATCGGTGACTTCAAGGGCCTGACCGAGAAGCTCGACTACATCCAGGATCTGGGCGTCAACACGCTCTGGCTGCTGCCCTTCTACCCTTCGCCGATGCGCGACGACGGCTACGACATTTCCGATTATCACAACGTCAGCCCCGACTACGGCAACCGCAACGACGCGCGCGTCTTCATCCGCGAAGCACACCGGCGCGGGCTGCGCGTGATCACCGAGCTGGTCATCAACCACACCTCCGACCAGCACCCCTGGTTCCAGGCGGCAAGGCGAGCCCCGGCGGGGTCGAAGAAACGCGATTTCTACGTCTGGTCGGATACCGACAAGAAGTTTCCGGAAACGCGCATCATCTTTACCGACACCGAGAAGTCGAACTGGGCCTGGGACGACGTCGCCAAGGCCTACTACTGGCACCGCTTCTTCTCGCACCAGCCGGACCTCAATCACAACAATCCGGACGTCGTCAAGGCGGTCATCCGGATCATGCGCTTCTGGCTGGATATGGGCGTCGACGGCCTGCGCCTGGACGCCATCCCCTACCTCTGCGTCCGCGAAGGGACGAACAACGAAAACGTCCCCGAAACGCACGAAGTCATCAAGCAAATTCGCGCGGTCATCGACTCGCGCTACCAGAACCGCATGCTGCTCGCCGAAGCCAACATGTGGCCGGAAGACGTGCGTGAGTACTTTGGCGACGGTGACGAGTGTCACATGGCCTACAACTTCCCGGTGATGCCGCGCATCTTCATGGCCGTCGCCCAGGAAGAACGCCATCCGATCATCGAGATCATGAACCAGACGCCGGAAATCCCCGCCAACTGCCAGTGGGCGATCTTCCTGCGCAACCACGACGAATTGACGCTGGAAATGGTCACCGAGAGCGAACGCGCCTTCATGTACAAGGCCTATGCGTCCGACCCGAGGATGCGCGTCAACGTCGGCATTCGCCGCCGCCTGGCACCGCTGATGGACAACAACCGCCACAAGATCGAGCTGGTGAAGTTCCTCATCCTCACCCTGCCAGGATCGCCGGTCCTCTACTACGGCGACGAGATCGGCATGGGCGACAACATCTATCTCGGCGACCGCAACGGCGTGCGCACGCCGATGCAGTGGAGCCCGGACCGCAACGCCGGCTTCTCCAGGGCCGACCCGCAGCGACTCTACCTGCCGCCGAACATGGACCCGATCTACGGTTACGAGGCGATCAACGTCGAAGCGCAGGCGCGCAATCCGTCGTCGCTGCTGCACTGGACCAAGCGCCTGATCGCGGTGCGCAAGAACTACAAGGCTTTCGGCCGCGGCAGCATCGCCTTCCTCGAACCGGGTAACCGCAAGATCCTCGCCTACGTGCGCGAGTACGAGGACGAGACGCTGCTCTGCGTCGTCAATCTGTCGCGCAACGCGCAACCGGTCGAACTCGACCTGGCGCCCTTCAAGGGCCGCGTACCGGTCGAGCTGCTCGGCCGCTCGGCGTTCCCGCCGATCGGCGACCTGCCCTACCTGCTGACCCTGGCCGGCCACGGCACGTACTGCTTCCGCCTGACCACCGACGCCGAAGTGCCGTACTGGCACGAAGAACGTCTGCCGCGCGCAGAACTGCCTGTGCTGGTGCTCACCGAGGGTTGGCTGACCTTCTCGGGCGGCAAGACCACGGCCACCACCGTGCGCCGGGCGATCGCCGCAACCACCCGCAACCAGCTGCAGCACAAGGTGCTGGCACCCTACCTGGTGACCAAGCGCTGGTTTGCCGGCAAGGGCCACGCCATCGAGAGCATCAATATTGTCGAGCAGGCGCCGTGGGATACCGACAAGGGAAGCTGGCTGTTGACCATCATCGAGGTGCACTGCGCCGGTATCGAGCCGCAGGTCTACTTCCTGCCGCTGGCCATCTGCTGGGACGACCAGACCAGCGAAGAACAGCGCGCCCTGCTCGGCTCGTGGGCGCTCGCCAGAGTGCGCCAGCAAGACCGCACCGGCCTGCTTTACGGCGCCTTCGGCGCCGACGACTTCTGCCGCGACCTGGCCGAGGGTATCGGCAGGAACACGGCCATCCCCTTTGCCCGCGGTCGTCTCGAGTTTCACGCCTCGCCGGCGTTCGCCAAGCTGGCCGCCGGCCTCGACGCGCCGGTACGCCACCCCTCGCTGGAACAGAGCAATACCGCGGTGTACTTTGGCGACAAGTTGTTCCTCAAAGGCTATCGTCGCCTGCAAACGGGAACCAATCCGGAAGTCGAAGTCGGCCGCTTCCTGACCGACACCTCGCCCTACGAGCACATTGCTCCGGTCGCCGGCTCGGTCGAAATCCGCCGCGCCGACGGCCAGACGATGACGCTGGCACTCCTGCAGGGCTACACCAAGAACCAGGGTGACAGCTGGAACTTCACGCTCGACTATCTTGAACGCTACCTCTCCGAAGTCGCGCTGACGACCGACGAGCTGGACGGCAACCCGCACGCCTTCTTCCTGGCCCTGATCGAGGTGCTCGGCCGCCGTACCGGCGAGTTGCATCAGGCCTTCGGTCGTTCGACCGGCGACGCGGCCTTCGAACGCGAGCCAATCAGCGAGCAGGACATGAGCAGCTGGTCAAACGCCTTGAAGGCCGAAGCAGTGAGCACGCTCGACGAACTCGAACGGCGCAGAGAGGACTTCTCCGACGAGGTGCGCGACGGCTGCGACCGCCTGTCGGCGTTGCGGCCGGTGCTCCTGGAGCGCATTTCGCCGCAGGCACTGGCCGGCATTTCGGCCGCCAAGATGCGCTATCACGGCGACTATCACCTCGGCCAGGTGCTGCGCGTCGACAATGATTTCGTGATCATCGACTTCGAGGGCGAACCCGCACGTTCGATGGACGAGCGTCGCCAGAAGCATTCGCCCCTACGCGACGTCGCCGGCATGCTGCGCTCGTTCAGCTACGCGGCGGCGGTGGCCACCAACCGCCTGACCAACGAAGACCCGGTCGACCGCCATCGTGCCGGACCGCTGGTCGAGAGCTGGGAAGAGCAGGTCAGAGACGCCTTCATGAGCGGCTATCGCGACGCCGTCAAGGGTTGCCCGGCGTGGCCCGAGGAAGCGGGCGCTGCGGAACGACTGATCGAGTTCTTCGTCATCGAGAAGGCGCTCTACGAGTTGCGCTACGAGATGGGTAACCGGCCCGACTGGGTTGCCGTCCCCCTCTTCAGCCTGCTCAGGAACCTTGAAGAGCAAGAACCGAGCTAATTGCTACCCGTAAAGGAGAAACACCATGAAAGTACTCGCGATGGTCCTGGCCGGCGGCCAGGGTTCCCGGCTGCACCCTCTGACTGCAGAACGTTCCAAGCCGGCGGTGCCCTTTGGCGGCCGCTACCGGATTGCCGACTTCGTGCTCAGTAACATGGTGAACTCCGAGATTCGTGGCATCTACATGATGGTTCAGTACAAGTCACAGTCGCTGATCGAGCACGTCGCCAAGGCCTGGGGCAATTCGAACGCCTACACCGGCCAGTTCGTCACCGTCGTGCCCCCGCAGATGCGCGAGGGTCCGGAGTGGTTCCAGGGCACCTCCGACGCCGTCTTCCAGAACATCAACCTGATCGAGCGCCACTCGCCGGACCTGGTCGCCGTGTTCGGCGCCGATCACATCTACCGCATGGACGTGCGCCAGATGATCGACTTTCACCGGCGCAATTCCGCGCACGTTTCGGTGGCCGCGATTCCGGTGCCGCTGGCCGAAGCCTCATCCTTCGGCATCATCGACGCCGACAAGCGACAGCGCATCCGCGGCTTCCTTGAAAAACCGGCCAATCCACCGGCGATGCTCAGCGACCCGACGCGCGCCTACGGCTCGATGGGCAACTACCTGTTCAACACCGAAGTCCTGCTAAAGGCGCTGCGCGAGGCCAACGACAACGGCGAGCACGACTTCGGCCACCACATCCTTCCGCGTCTGATCAAGACGCATCAGGTCCTGGCCTACAACTTCGCCGACAACCACGTCCCCGGCGTCGCCGATTACGAGGAACAGTCCTACTGGCGCGACGTCGGTAACATCGATGCCTACTACGCCGCCCACTACGACGTCCTCGGCGCCAAACCGCGCTTCAACCTCTTCAATCCGAAGTGGTTCATCAACTCCAGCGCTTACCAGGGGCCCTCGCCAATGATCACGGGCGAGATCAGCAACAGCACCATCGCCGCCGGCTCGCGGGTCAGTGGTGCACGCATCAAGAACTCGATGCTGCGTCGCGAAGTCATCGTCGAGGAAGACGTCGAAATCGAGGACAGCCTGATCATGGACTACACGGTCATTCGCCGTGGCTCACGTCTCAAGCGGGTCATCGTCGACCGCTACAACGTGATCGAAGAAAATTCACGCATCGGCTTCGACGCCGCTGCCGACCGCGCCCGCTATACCGTCAGCGATGGCGGCATCGTCGTCCTCGCCAAAGGCGAGGACATAGCCGGCGTCACCCGTTACCAAATTTAGGAGATCCCACCATGAACCTTCCCGTTACCGCCGTCTGGCCCGGAGCACCTACGCCACGTGGCGCTACCTGGGACGGCGAGGGCGTCAACTTCGCCCTCTTCTCCGAACACGCCGAACGCGTCGAGCTGTGCCTGTTCGATCCCAGCGGACGGCGCGAGGTGCAGCGCATCGAATTGCGCGAGCAGACCAATCTGGTCTGGCACTGCTACCTGCCCGAGGCGCGCCCCGGCCTGCTCTACGGCTACCGCGTCTACGGCCCCTACGACCCCGCCAATGGCCACCGCTTCAACGGCAACAAGCTGCTCATCGAGCCCTATGCCAAGGATATTGTCGGACAGGTGCGCTGGAGCGACGCCCATTTCGGCTACAAGATCGGTCACCGCAACGAGGACCTGTCCTTCGATCGCCGTGACAACCACGCCGGCATGCCCAAGTGCCGGGTCATCGACCCGGCCTTCACCTGGGGCGACGACAAGGCCCCGAACATTCCCTGGGCGGACATGGTGATCTACGAAACGCACGTGCGCGGCTTCACGATGAAACATCCGGAAGTGCCACCGGCCTTGCGCGGCACCTACGCCGGCATGGCGACGGCACCGGTGATCGATCACCTCAAGCGCCTGGGCGTCACTTCGGTCGAGCTGATGCCGGTGCACGCCTTTCTCAACGACCGCCACCTGATCGAACGCGGACTGACCAACTACTGGGGCTACAACTCGATCGGCTTTTTCGCGCCCGACCACCGCTACAGTTCCACTGGCGTCGTCAGCGAGTTCAAGACGATGGTCAAGACGCTGCACTCGCACGGCATTGAAGTGATTCTCGACGTCGTGTACAACCACACCGCCGAAGGCAACCAGCTCGGCCCGACGCTCTCGTTCCGCGGCATCGACAACGCCTCTTACTACCGCCTGGTCGGCGACAACAAGCGCTACTACATGGACTACACCGGCTGCGGCAACACCCTCGACCTGCAGCAGCCACGCATGCTGCAACTGATCATGGACTCGCTGCGCTACTGGGTGCTGGAAATGCACGTCGATGGCTTCCGCTTCGATCTGGCGTCGGCGCTGGCCCGTGAACTGCATGCCGTCGACAAGCTCGGCGCCTTCTTCGACATCCTGCTGCAGGATCCGGTGCTGTCGCAGGTCAAGCTGATCGCCGAACCGTGGGACCTTGGCGAAGGCGGTTACCAGGTCGGCAACTTCCCGGCCGGCTGGGGCGAGTGGAACGACCACTACCGCGACACCATGCGCGCGCACTGGAAGGGCGACAGCGGCCTGATCGGCGACTTCGCCAGCCGCCTCACCGGCTCCAGCGACTTCTATCAGCACAGCGGCCGCAAGCCGTGGGCGAGCGTCAACTTCGTAACCGCCCACGACGGCTTCACCCTGCACGACCTGGTCAGCTACAACGACAAGCACAACGCAGCCAACTGCGAAGACAACCGCGACGGTAACGACAACAACCGTTCCTGGAACTGCGGTGCCGAGGGTCCGACCGACGACGCCGGGATCAATGAACTGCGCGCGCGCCAGAAACGCAATCTGCTGGCAACGCTGTTCTTTTCGCAGGGTGTGCCGATGCTGCTTGCCGGCGACGAAATGGGGCGTACCCAGGGCGGCAACAACAACGCCTATTGCCAGGACAACGAGATCAGCTGGGTCAACTGGGATCTTTCGCCCGCCGACCGCGACTTCCTGGCTTTCGTACAACGCGCCATTGCCCTGCGCCGCGAGCATCCGGTTTTCCGCCGCCGCAACTTCTTCCACGGCAGCGCCCCCGAGGGTTCGCTGCTCAAGGACATCCACTGGCTGAAACCCGACGGTAGCGAGATGAACGACGACGAGTGGGCGCACAGCTACGCGCAGTGTCTGGGCGTGTATCTCAGCGGCGAAGCGATGCAGGAGCGCGACCGCCGCGGTCGTCCGGTGCACGACGACAACTTTGTACTGCTCTTCAACAGCTATCACGAAAACATCGACTTTCGCCTGCCGCCAGTGCCCGAGGATTGCGAATGGCAGAGCGTCCTGGATACCCATGTCGCCAATGGCCTGCAGCCCGACGGCGTCTTCCGGGGCGGCGACACCTATCCCCTCGAGAGCCGCTCGCTGGCTCTCCTGATGCAAAGGAAGCAATCATGAAGCGCCAGCACAGCATGCCCTTCGGCGCCGAGCTGCTCGACGAGGGCGGCGTCCGCTTTCGCCTCTGGGCGCCCGGCGTAGACGCCGTCAGCCTGCAACTCGCACAAGCCGAAGGCGCCACCGAGCTGCCGATGACCGCTGTTGCGGGCGGCTGGTTCGAACTCGCCGTCGCCGAAGCACAAGCCGGCAACCGCTACCTGTTCAAGCTGCCTGACGGCCTGCTGGTACCCGACCCGGCTTCGCGCTACAACCCGGAAGACGTGCATGGCGCCTCCGAGATTGTCGCTCCCGCCGCCTTCGACTGGCCCGACGTCGAATGGCGCGGTCGGCCGTGGGAGGAAGCCGTGATCTACGAGCTGCACATCGGCAGCTTCACCAAGGCCGGCGACTTCGCCGGCGCCATAGAGCGCCTCGACTATCTCGTCGAACTCGGCGTCACCGCGCTCGAAATCATGCCGGTCTCCGATTTTCCGGGGCAGCGCAACTGGGGCTACGACGGCGTCCTGCCGTTCGCACCCGATGCCGCGTACGGTCGCCCGGAAGACTTCAAGCGCCTGATCGCCGCCGCGCACGAACGCGGCCTGATGGTCCTGCTCGACGTGGTTTACAACCACTTCGGTCCGGAAGGCAACTATCTGCACGCCTACGCGCCGGACTTCTTCAACCCGCGCCACGAAACCCCCTGGGGTGCGGCAATCAACTTCGACGGCGAGGGCAGCCGTGCGGTACGCGACTTCTTCGTGCACAACGTCCTCTACTGGCTGGAGGAGTTTCATCTCGACGGCCTGCGCCTCGACGCCATTCACGCCATCTGCGACGACAGCTCGCCGGACATCATCGAGGAACTCGCCGCCGCCTTCAAGGCGGTGCCGGGACGCGCGCGGCACGTGCACATGGTGCTCGAAAACGAGCGCAATCAGGCGCGCTACCTCGCCCGCGACGAGTCCGGCCGCCTGGTCCATGGCACCGCACAGTGGAACGACGACATCCACCACTGCTTTCACGTCGTGGCCACCGGCGAAACCGACGGCTACTACACCGATTACGCGGCCGAGCCGGTGCGCCTTCTCGGTCGCTGCCTGAGCGAAGGCTTCGCCTATCAGGGCGAAGCCTCGACCTTCGCACACGGCGAACTGCGCGGCGAAGCGAGCGCCCACCTGCCGCCCGCGGCGTTCATCAATTTTCTCCAGAACCACGACCAGATCGGCAACCGCGCCTTCGGCGAGCGTCTCGCTCACCTCGCTTCGCCGGTGGCCATGGAAGCCGTCACCAGCGTCCTGCTGCTCGCGCCACAGCCGCCGCTGCTGTTCATGGGCGAGGAGTTTGCGACCGCGCAGCCCTTCCAGTTCTTCTGTGACTTCGGCCCCGAACTGGCGCGCCTGGTTACCGAGGGCCGCCGCCGCGAGTTCGGGCGCTTTGCCCGTTTTGCCGATCCGGCGGTGCGCGCCAGCATTCCCGATCCGAACGCGCTGGCGACCTTCGAAGCCGGCGTTCTCGACTGGAGTGCGATCGACCGTGCGCCCCACCGCGCCACCCTGGAACTGCACCGGCAACTGCTCTCGCTCCGCCACCAGTGGATCGTGCCACGCCTGGCCGGCATGGGTAACGGTAGCCCGGAGCTGAAGCTCGTCTCGCCACGCACCTTGTCGATCAACTGGACCCTCGGCGACCGCAGTCTGCTGACCCTGCTCGCGAATCTCGGCGACGAGCCGCTCGCGGTCACCCCTCCGGGCGGCCAGTTGCTCTTCGCGACCGCCAATCTCGGCGCCGACGCGCTGGCCGGCGGCCAGCTTCCAGCGTGGTCGGTGGCCTGGCATCTGCACCTCGGAGACCGTCCATGAGCGCTGCCAACGAGAACAGCCGCGGCGCGCTGGCCCAACTCGCCGCGCACTGCGGCATCAGCGCCGGCTATGACGACGTCTGGGGCAAGACGCACGCCACCCCGGAGAAAACCTTGCGCGCGCTGCTGGCAGCAATGCATTTCCCCGCGGATGGCGACCCGGCGGCACTGCTGCAGGGCTTGCAGGACGACGAATGGCGGCGGCCACTGCCGCCGGTCAAGGTGATCACGCTTGGCGAAACGCCAGCGCTGGCCGTCTCGCTGCCGGTGGCCCGTGCCGGCCAGCCGCACCGCTGGATCCTGAGTGCAGAAAACGGCACCACGAGCAGCGGCGAATTCGAACCCGCCAAGCTGCCCAGACTTGCCGAGCAGCGGCTTGACGGGGTCGACTTCCTGCGCGGCGAGCTTCTCCTGCCGCCACCGAGCGAAGCCGGTTACTACCGCCTGGAAGTGGAACAACCCGGCAGCGGGGGCCTGGCGCAGGTGGCGACGACCCTGGTCGTCGCGCCGCCAAGCTGTTTCCTTCCCGACGCCGTGCAGCACGACGGCCGTGTCTGGGGTCCGACGGTGCAGCTCTATGGCCTGCGCTCGCGGCGCAACTGGGGCATCGGTGACTTTGGCGACCTGCGCACGCTGATCGATCTGTCGGCGGACGCCGGCGGCGGCGTCATCGGCGTCAATCCCCTGCACGCGCTGTTCCCGGACGACCCGGCGCGAATCAGCCCCTACAGCCCGTCCAGCCGCTGCTTCGTCAACGTGCTGTACATCGACGTCGAAGCCGTTCCCGAGTTCGCCGAGTGCGAGGCGGCGCGCAACCTGGTCGCCTCCGAGCGTTTCCAGGGCCGGCTGCGCCGCCTGCGCGTCGCCGACGAAGTCGACTACGAGGAGGTCTCGGCCGCCAAGCGCGAGGTCCTGGCCGCACTTTACCGCCACTTCCGCGACCAGCATCTGGCCAACGACACCGCCCGGGCGCGTGCTTTCCGCCTTTTCCGCGCGGAAAGCGGCCAGACGCTTGAATTGCACGCCAGATTCGAGGCCCTGCAAGCGCACTTCCAGAGTGACAACCCCGACGTCTGGGGCTGGCCCGCGTGGCCCGAGGAATACCGCGACCCACAGGCCCCGGCGGTAGCCGCCTTCGTCGATGAACACGGCGAAGCCGTCGAATACTCGGCATGGCTGCAGTGGCTCGCCGACGAACAGCTCACCGCGCTCGGCCAGCAATCTTTGCGCCGCGGCGTCGGCGTCGGCCTCTATCAGGATCTGGCGGTTGGCGTCAATCCCGGCGGCTCGGAGGCCTGGGCATGGCAAGGCGCTTTTGCCGGCGCCGCTTACGTGGGCGCCCCACCCGACGAGTTCAACCCGGTCGGCCAGAACTGGGGGCTGCCGCCGCTGGTGCCGCACCGCCTGCGTGAAGCCGCCTACGCACCCTTCATCGCCATGCTGCGCGCCAACATGCGCCACTGCGGGGCGCTGCGCATCGACCATGTCATGGGCCTGGCGCGACTGTTCTGGGTTCCCGTTGGCCAACCGGCCACCGAGGGCGCCTACGTCAGCTATGCGCTCGAGGATTTGCTCGCCATCGTCGCGCTGGAAAGCCAGCGCAATCGCTGCATGGTCATCGGTGAGGACCTGGGCACCGTTCCGGACGGCTTCCGGCCGCGCCTGGCGGCGGCTGGCGTGCTCTCCTACCGACCCTTTCTTTTCGAACGCAGCGAGGACGGCAACTTCAAGCCACCGGCCGAGTATCCGCGCCAGGCACTGGTCGCCGTCAGCACACACGACCTGCCGACCCTGCAGGGCTTCTGGAAGGGCCACGATATCGACACCCGCGCGGCGCTGCAGCTTTTCCCCGAGGAAGCGCAGTTCGACCACATGGTCGTCGACCGCGCCCAGGATCGCGCTCGCTTCCTGATGGCGCTGAAGCACGCCGAGCTGCTGCCCGAGGGGGCCAGCGTGCACCCCTTCTCGATCCCCGAGATCACGCAGCCCCTGGTGGTCGCCATCCACGCCTTTCTGGCGAGAACGCCCGCGCAACTGCTGGTCGTCCAGCCCGAGGATATTCTCGGCGTCGTCGAGCAGGCCAATCTTCCCGGCAGCCGCGATGACCAGCATCCCAACTGGCGGCGTCGCCTGCCGCTGCATCTTGAAGACTGGCCGGAAGACGGTCGCTTCAACGCCGTTGGTGAAGTGCTGATCAACGAGCGTGGCACGGCGGTCGTGCCGCCGAGTGAAACGCTGGCACCGACGCGGGTGGCGGTCATCCCGCGTGCGACTTACCGCATGCAGTTCAACCGCGACTTCACCTTCGCCCAGGCCGGCGCGCTGGCGTCGTACCTGGCGGCGCTGGGGGTCAGCCACTGCTACGCTTCGCCGTACCTGCGGGCGCGCCCGGGCAGCACCCACGGTTACGACATTGTCGGCCATTCCGAGCTCAACCCGGAAATCGGTACGCCACAGGAATTCGAGGACTTCGCCACCGCGCTCAAGGAGAACGGACTGTCGCAGGTCATCGACGTGGTCCCCAACCACATGGGGATCATGGGGTCGGACAATGCCTGGTGGCTGGACGTCCTGGAGAACGGTCCGGCGTCAGCCTGGGGGGCGTTCTTCGACATCGACTGGGATCCTCTCAACCGCGACCTCAAGGGCAAGGTGCTGCTGCCACTGCTTGGCGCGCACTACGGGCAGGTGCTCAACGCCGGCGAACTGCGCCTGGACTACGACGCCGAGCGCGGTGAGTTCAGCATCTTCTACTACCAGCACCGGCTGCCGGTGGACCCGGCGAGCTACCCGCGCATCATCGGCCATCGCCGCGAACGACTGGCTGCAGCCCTCGGCGAGGGGCACGAACGCTACGGCGAACTGGAAACCCTGCTCACGGCGTTTGGCCACCTGCCGGCGCGGAGCAATTCCAAGCCAGTGAAGATGGCCGAGCGGCAACGCGACAAGGAGGTGCATAAACGCCACCTGGCGGCGTTCACCGCGGAGCACGCCGACATTGCCCACCATATCGCCGACAACCTCGCCGAGTTCAACGGCCGCCCCGGGCACCCGGCCAGCTTCGACCTGCTGCACGAGCTGATCCAGGTGCAGGGATACCGCCTCGCCTACTGGCGCGTCGCCTGCGACGAGATCAACTATCGACGCTTCTTCGATATCAACGACCTCGCCGCGCTGCGCATGGAAGACCCGGCGGTGTTCGACGCCACCCATCATCTGATTCTCGACCTGGTCGCCCAGGGCAAGGTCGAGGGACTGCGCATCGACCATCCGGACGGAATGTTCGACCCCGGTGAGTATTTCCGCCACCTGCAACAGGCGGCTGGCGGCAGACTGCCGGCGCCGGGCGGGCCGCTGTCGATCTACCTGGTCATCGAGAAGATCCTCGCCGAGCACGAGCGTCTGCCGGACGACTGGCCGATTCACGGCGCCACCGGCTATCGCTTCGCCAACCTGGTCAACAACCTCTTCGTCGACACCGCCTCCGAGCGGCGCATGACGCGCATCTACCGCGATTTCACGGGCGTCGACAGCGACTTCGAGGAACTCGCCTACGAGGCCAAGAAGTTGATCATGTACACCGCGCTGGCGAGCGAGTTCAGCGTCCTTGCCAACCGCCTGGCGCGTATCGCCAACGCCAGCCGCGACACCTGCGACTTCACCCTCAATGGCCTGCGCGAGGCGCTCATCGAAGTGGTCGCCTGTTTCCCCGTCTATCGCAGCTACGTTGCCCACGGCGAGCTGTCGGCCGACGATCGCCGCCACATCGCCTGGGCCGTGGCGGTGGCCAAGAAGCGCAGCCCGCTGCTCGATACCGGCATCTACGATTTCATCGAGGGGGTGCTGACCACCGATCTCGCCCGCGGCTGCAGCGCCTCGTACCGCGAACCGCTGGAGGCCTTCGCCATGAAGTTCCAGCAGGTGTCGTCACCGGTGATGGCCAAAGGCGTCGAGGATACGGCGTTCTACCGCTACCATCGCCTGACGTCGCTCAACGACGTCGGCGGCGAACCGCGCCGCTTCGGGGTATCGGTGGCCGCCTTCCATGCCGCCACACGTGCCCGCGCCGTCCGCTGGCCGCACAACATGCTCGCCACCTCGACGCACGATAGCAAGCGTTCCGAGGACGCGCGCGCGCGGATCAACGTTCTCTCCGAGATTCCGGCCGCCTGGAAGCTGATGCTCAAACGCTGGCGCCGCCTGAATCGAGGCCGCAAGCGCCTGGTCGACGGCGGCGAGTCCCCGTCGCGCAACGACGAGTACCTGCTCTACCAGACGCTGATCGGCACCTGGCCGCTGATGCCACCGAACGACGACGAACTCGCCGACTACCGGACGCGCATCGCCGCTTACATGACCAAGGCCTTGCGCGAGGGCAAGGAGCACAGCAGCTGGGTGCAGGTCAACGACGACTACGAAGCGGCGGTCAGCGACTTCGTGCACGCGCTTCTGGCACCTGGCGAGAAGAACCTCTTCCTGGCCGACTTCGTGCCCATGGTGCATACCATCGCCCACCACGGCCTGATCAACGCGCTGGCCCAGGCGCTGATCAAGGTCACCTCACCGGGCGTGCCGGACATCTACCAGGGCTGCGAGCTATGGCAGTTCAACCTGGTCGACCCGGACAACCGCCGCCCGGTCGACTTCGTGCTGCGCGGCGAGTTGCTGGCCGAGGTGCAAGCGCTGGTCGACGCGCCGCCCGAGCAATGGTGCGAACGCCTGCAGCCGCTGGTCAGCGACATGAGCGACGGGCGCATCAAGCTGTACACGCTGTGGCAGAGTCTGGCACTGCGCGCGCGCTGGCCGGAGCTTCTCGAGCAGGGCGACTACCTGCCTCTGAAAGTGACCGGCGAGCACGCCGCGCACGTCTGTGCCTACGCACGCCGTCACGGCGAGCACGCCATTGTCGTCGTCGTGCCGCTGCTGTCGGTGCGCCTGCTCGGCGACAAGCAACTGCTGCCACTGGGCGCCGAGGTCTGGGCCGATACGCTGCTCGAACTGCCCGACGGGCTGGCCTCCGCGGGCTGGAACAATCTGCTCAGCGGCGAAAGCCATTCGGCAGGCGCGCAGCTGGCCATCGGCGACATCCTGGCCAGCTTCCCGGTCGCGCTGCTGGCTTCGCCAGGCGAGTCCTGAGCAGGCGGGGGCGGTGGCAAGATGGCGCCTTGCCACCGCCCCCGCCGCTCAGCCGCCGCCGGTCGCGCGCTTCACCAGCGACGGCCGCGTGCGGCGTTGAGAAACTCCTCGAGGATCGGCGAACTGTCGAGCAGATCCGGGCTTCCCGGCGGATGAAACTCGGGGTGCCATTGCAGACCCAGGACGTAGGGTTTGCCTTGCAGGCGGACGGCTTCGACGATGCCGTCGCTCTCGCCGCGCGCCTCGACCTTCAAGCCGCGTCCGAGCGTCTTGATCGACTGGTGATGGATAGAGATCACGTTGCCGCCGCTGCTGCCAGGATAGAGCTTGGCCAGACCGGAATCCTTGTCCCAGGCAATGGCGTGGCTGTGACGATCGTAATCGTCATGGACGTGCGTTCCGGCGCCGTCGATCTGCGTCGCAATGTCCTGGTAGAGCGTTCCGCCAAGGGCCACGTTGATCACCTGGGCGCCGCGACAAATGCCGAGAACCGCTTTGCCGGCCTCGATAAATTCGTGCAGCAGCTCCATTTCGTAGGCGTCGCGGACCATGTCTCCCGCCCAATCGGGATGCATTGGCTCCTCGCCGTAACTTTGTGGATTGACGTCGGCGCCGCCCTGGAGCAGCAGGCCGTCGAGGTATTCCGGATAGTCCGAGAGGCGGATACTGCTGCGATTGACGAGGCCGTCACCGCTCACCGCCGGGATCATGAACACCATTACGTCGCGCGACATCGCCCAGTGCGCGACCGATTGTTCCAGATAGTGCAGCGACTTCGACAGCAGCGCGGTCGCGCCGGCCTGGGGATGGTAGATGCGCGCGGAAAGGCCAATACGTAATGGGCGCCAGCTCATGGGACCTCCTGATTGAAGTGTCAAACTGCCACGCTCTGAGCCTAGCATACCGAGACTCGATGTCGAGCAGCAAGGCGAGGCGGACAGCCACAGACAGGCACTCCGCCTGGCCCTGCGTGCGGCTCCCCGGTCTGCTCGCACTGGCCAGCACAGGTGTTAGACTGCGCAGCTTGGGTAGCGCGTGGCGCGTACCCACCACACCGACAGAATGCCCATGAAAAACCTGAACCCACTCCGCGGCAGGCTCAGCACCTTCAGGTGGCGTACCCGTTTGACCCTGTGGGGGGCGGCAGCGTGTGCCGGCCTGGCGGTGGTCGCTTTCACGCGCCTTGCCGACGTTGCGCTGAGGACATTTTTCGACCTCTACAACTACCATCCCGGCTTGCCATTTCCCTGGATGCCGTTCGTCACTGCGCCGGTGGCCGGAATGGCCGCGGTGTGGCTGACGCGGCGCTTCTTCCCGGGAGGACAGGGCAGCGGCATTCCGCAGGTGATCGCCGCAACGCATCTGGCCGCGCGCGGCGAATCGGTCAGCGGCCTGGTTTCGCTGCGCATCGCCTTGGGCAAGGTCCTCGTCGGATCGATGGCGCTCCTCGGTGGATTTTCCGCCGGTCGAGAGGGACCGTCGGTACAGGTCGCAGCGTCGATACTGCACTTCGCGCATCGTTTCCTGCCACACTCGCGGGCAATTTCCCCCGCCGATCTGATTCTCGCCGGTGGCGCCGCGGGAATCGCTGCGGCCTTCAACACGCCGCTCGCCGGAATCGTCTTCGCCGTCGAGGAACTGGGCAAACGCCTGGAGGCGAAGACCACCGGGATCCTCGTCGGCACGATCATCCTCTCGGGCCTGGTGGCCATCGCCATAGAGGGGAACTACTATCACTTCGGGCGCATGAAAATCGCGCAGTTCAACGAAATCGTCGGCCCGGTGGTCTTCTATGGCATGGCCTGCGGGCTGCTCGGCGGGGTTTTCAGTCGGCTGCTGCTCTGGCCGCAGCAACACCCCAACTTCGTCCTCTGGCGCTGGCGCACCGCGCGTCCGGTGCTTTTTGCCGGCGGCTGCGGGCTGGTCATTGCGCTGGTCGGCTGGCTTGGCGGCGGCCTGTCGTTCGGAAGTGGCTACTCGGTGACCTCGTCGCTGATTTCCAGCGACGCCTTGTCGGCGCCCTGGCACGCTCCCGTCACCCGCTTCGTGGCGACCGTGGTCACCTACTTTTCCGGCATCCCCGGCGGCATCTTCGCCCCCTGCCTGGCCGTCGGCGCGGCTCTTGGTGCGAGTACCAGCGGTATCCTCGGCTTCGGCGCGGACGCGGTACCGATCACCGCGCTGTGCATGGCGGCCTTTCTGGCCGCAGTTACGCAATCGCCGATAACCGCGGCGATCATCGTCATGGAAATGATCGATGGCCACGAGATGGTGATCAGCCTGATGGCCGTCACCCTGATCGCCAAGGCCGTCAGCGGACGGGTCAGCCCGGAGCTCTATCAGCAGCTGGCTCTGGGCTTCGTCGCCCAGCAGCGCGCGCAGACGGCAGCGGCGAAGGCGCGCGAAGAAGAGCAGACGGCAGCGCTCCAGACGCCGCCAGAGACGGACCCGCAAACAGCCCCCGCGGGCCCAGAGGAGACGAAGAGCAAGTGATTGCCCGGATAATTTGCCCCCCGACGCCGGCTCTTGCCGCCCATGCGCCACCGGCGCGCCAACCCGCTGTCGCCAGCCCGGGAGCGTCCAGGAGCCTGGTCGCGTTCGCTTTCCGCTCGCTTCTTGGCCGGCGTTGCGCCAGCGTTCTGGCCATTGCCTTGTCCCTGTCCGGATGCGGCGCCCTGCCGTGGCAGTCGCAAGAAGAAAGCAAAGCGCAGAGTCCCGCCCCGCCGGCCATGACGGCGCAGGAAAAGACCGCTGCAACACTCGAGCAAAAGGTGATCGCCGCCGCCAACCAGGTGGAAAACAACATCTACTTCTCGCTCGGCGGGGTGACGGTGAGCAGCCGCGAAAGAGCGAAGCTGCAGCAGCATGCCGCCTACCTGAAGGAAAACCCGGAGACGTCGGTGACCTTGATCGGCTTCACCGACGACCTCGGCAGTCGCAACTACAACGTCGCCATCGCCGAACAGCGGGTGGCGGCGGTCAGGAAGCTGCTGCGCGCTTACCGGGTCCCCGGCGGCCAGATTCGTCGCTACAGCGTCGGCAGCGAGAAAACGCCGAAGACCTGCAAGACGGAAGAGTGCAGACGGAAGATGCGCCGGGTGGAATTGCGCTATGCGGAGTGAGCACGACGCGAGTCCGGCAAGCCACCAGGCTTGACCTCCTTGAACACCGTCGCCAGGCAAGCCGGCGATGACCTGGGAAAACGCTTCGCCGTCTCCGGCGACAGATCGCGGGATACGCATCGCCTTGATCTTCGCCCTCGCTGCCGAACGCCTGTCGGTCTACTACGAGCACGATCAATGGCTGAAGGAAGGCCAGGGCGCAAGCCTCGCCGCGGACTGGCTGGCGCGCTCGAAACGCCGCCTGCCGCTCGACGAGCGACGGCAGCTGTCTGCCTTGAGCGAGCAACTGGCCCGGCAGATCGCCGACACGCTGTCGCGCGAAGCGGCACTGCACACCGCACATGAGATGATGGAAGCACTCGACCCCAACTACGAGTCAGAGATCGGGCGCGCGCTGATGGTGGAGTGCGAGCGGCTACTGGATGGCGCCGTCGCCGAGCAGGCTGCGGCGAAAGGGGAGGTGAGGCTGGCCCCGGATCCGTGAGCTCGGCAGTATACCTGAGCGCTATCGCGATGGTCGTGCTTTCCAGCCAAGGACGCTTGGATTACCCTTGCAAGAGGCAATTCCGGCGGCAACCCACTGCGCTACGCCCAGTCAATCGGCGATCAAGCCGCCGCCAGGCGCGAGCCATCGTCGTCGCAGGACTATCAGGAGGTCTGACATGAAAGCTATTTTCGCGTTGCTGGCGTTTTCTTTTTCGAGCGTCGCTTCTGCCGCGTGCTACATCATCTATTCGCCGTCGAATGAGGTGGTCTGGCAGGGGGACAGCCCACCGGTGGCAATGAATACCCTGGCGATCGACAACGAAGTGCAGAAGAAGGTGCGCAAAGGGCACATGGTGATCCTGATCGATTCCAAGGCGCCTTGTCCGGCGATAGATTTCACGACGCCGAGAAAAACGATGCGGCAAAAGGCTGAAGAGATAAAGAACAGCTGAGCCAGCGTACCCGGGCAGCGCGCGCGACTGGCTGTTGCCGGACCGGGCCAGGCGGCGAAAGAAGAAGGGCGCAGGCCGGCGTGTTACCCATGCACGGACTGCGCCCTTCCTGCCGTCGGCGGCGAGACTTAGTCGCTCTTGGCCTTTTCGATCATTGCCGCCTCGAGCTTCTTGATATCCTCGGGCGACAACTGCGGACGGTCGATCTTGATCGTCAGCTTGTTGAGCTTGGCGGTCAGCGGGAATGGCGGCTTGTAGTCGGCATCGTTCACGCCGGTGAGCGTGTCCGAGCCGATGTCGAAGCTCTCGTCCCACTGCAGGATCATCGGCAGCGTTTTTGGCATGGTCTCGGTGGCCACCGCCTTGCCATCGACCTTGAGCGTTCCGGTACCGGGCTTGCCCAGGCCACTCAGGTTGTTGAACGCCAGCGTGCCGAGACCCAGGCCGTCGTACTTGAAGTCGAACTCGACGGTGTGCCGACCCGGTGTGAGAGCCTCGGCCGCTTCCCACTTGATGCGTTCGAGATCGACCAGGTTCCACAGGAACACGGGTTTACCCTTGAGCAGGTAGAAGCCGTAGCCGGCAAAGCGCCCGCCCGAAGTCAGGATCATGCCTTCGGCACCGCCTTGCGGCACGTCGATGTCGGCGCTGATGGTGTACGACGCGTTGAGCAGGAACGGCGAATCGCCCTGCGGCAGGCCGACCATCGGCCGCGTATAGACAAACTCGCTACGCCCGGCGGTGATGTTCGGACGCGGCGCGACGACACGCGCCGCAACCGACGCATCGAGCGGCAACACCTGGTACTTCTTCGCTTCGGCAAGGAATTTCCCGCGCATCTCCTTGACCTTCTGCGGGTGCTGCGCCGCGATATCGTCGAACTGGCTGAAGTCCTTGTTCAGGTTGTAGAGCTGGAACACCTGGTTGTTCAACGGATCGGGGTTGGCCGCGCCGAACGCCTGCCACGGTGCGCGATTGACCTTCGTGCTGAGCAGCCAGCCGTCTTCGTACAGCGCCCACTGGCCCATCATCTCGAAGTATTGCGTCTTGTGCCGCGATGCCGTCTTGGCGTTGGCCGCGTCGAAGGTATAGGCGAAGCTCGTCCCTTCGATCGGCGCCTGCCTTATCCCGTCGACCATCTCGGGTGCCTTGATGCCGGCGGCTTCGAGGATCGTCGGTACGACGTCGATGACGTGAATGAACTGCTCGCGCAGGCCGCCCTTGTCCTTGATCCGTGCCGGCCACGAGACGACCATGTTCTGGTTGATGCCGCCGAGCCGGGAGGCGTTCTGCTTGAACCAGTCAAAGGGTGTGTCGAAAGCCCACGACCAGCCCGCCGACATGTGGTTGTAGGTCAGCTCGGTACCCCAGACGTCGTAGAACTTCATCTGCACATCGACCGGCAGCTCATTGAGACCGTTGAAGAAAGCGACCTCGTTGGGCGTGCCGAGCGGACCACCCTCGGCACTGGTGCCGTTGTCGCCGTTGATGTAGATGATCAGCGTGTTGTCAAGCTTGCCCAGATCCTCGAAGGACTTGATCACGCGGCCGATCTCGTGGTCGTTGTAGGCGGCGTAGGCGGCGAAGATCTCGACCTGGCGGACGAACAGCTTCTTCTCCTCGGCGCTGAGCTGGTCCCACGGCTTCAGTACTTCGTTGGGCCAGGGCGTCAGCCTGGCGTCCTTGGGCACCACGCCGAGCTTCTTCTGGTTTTCAAAGATCGTCTCGCGCAGCTTGTTGTAGCCGTCATCGAAGAGGTGCATCGCCCTGATCTTCTCCACCCACTCCTTGGTCGGGTGGTGCGGCGCGTGCGTGGCGCCGGGCGCGTACTTGATGAAGATCGGCTTCGAGGGGTCGGTCTGATGGATGCGCGTCATGTAGTCAATGGCGTCATCAGCCATACCGGTGATCAGATTCCAGCCCGGCTTGCCGTCGAAAGGATAGATCTGCGTCGTGTTGCGGAACAGGTTCGGCTGCCACTGATTGGCGTCGCCGCCGACGAAGCCGTAGAAGTACTCGAAGCCCATGCCCGTCGGCCACTGATCGAAGGGCCCGACCTGGCTGGCGGCAAAGGCCGGCGTGTTGTGGTCCTTGCCAAACCATGACGTGGAGTAGCCGTTGTCGAGCAGGATCCGCCCGATCGTCGCCTTGTCCTTGCCGATGATGCTGTTGTAACCCGGGAAACCCGTGGACTGCTCGGAGATGACGCCGAAACCGGCCGAGTGGTGGTTGCGCCCGGTGATCAGCGCGGCGCGTGTCGGCGAGCACAGCGCGGTCGAGAAGACGCGGTTGTAGCGCAGGCCCTCACTGGCGAGGCGGTCCATCGTCGGCGTCGGGATGACGCCGCCGAAGGTGCTCGGGACGCCGAAGCCGGCGTCGTCGGTGATGATCAGCAGGACGTTGGGCGCACCCTTCGGGGGCACAATCCGCGGCGCCCACCAGGCTTTCGACTGCAGCGCATCGTTCTTGATCACGCCGCCAAACTTCGGGTCGGGTGCCGGCAACTGCTTGCCGCTGATGCTGGTGGTGGCGTCGGGCGAACCCAGGGTGCCGGTGACCTGCTGCGCCGTCGCCGGGGCGGCGACCAACAGGGCGGAGACGAGCAGGCAAAGTACATTGCTCAGGCAGCGAATCTTGCGCATGGTTTTCTCCTGCGTAACGGGACAGCCGGCAATATAACAAGACTGACGGTCATCTGTCTTGCATCCCGGATATTCCGGCCGGCACTGCTCGTCGAGAAAAAGCGGCCCGCGCCGGACTGCACCCCAGGCGAACGTCGCGCGGCGGCTGCGGTCAGTCAAGCTGACTGCTACTATGCAACGGCTGATCCACGCCGCATACCGATACCAACCTCGCCAACCGACGGAAGCCCCATGCGAAGCGCGACCGATCTGCCCCTTCTCCTTGCCGGCGTGGCCCTGCTCTGCGCGGCGGCCCAGGCCGCCGAGCCGCCGCCAGCCGGGGTGATCGTCGCCCCGGTACGCCAGGTCCAGTTCGCCGACACCATCGAGGCGCTGGGCACGGTCGCCGCCGTGGAATCCGTCGCCTTGACGGCGACGGTCACGGAAACCGTCGGCGCCATTCACTTCGACGACGGTGATCGGGTCGAGAAGGGTCAGCTACTCGCCGAGTTGAGCAGCCGCGAAGAACACGCCCAGCTCGACGAGGCGCGCGCCACGGTCAGCGAGGCTCTGCGCCAGTATCAGCGCTTCCAGTCACTGGCGGCCAGGGGCACGGCGGCCAGGTCGCTGCTCGACGAGCGCCAGCGCGACTGGGAGACGGCGCGCGCCCGACTCGCGGCCATCGAATCGCGACTCGCCGACCGGCTGATCAAGGCGCCGTTCGCCGGTGTCGTCGGCCTGCGCGACCTGAGCGTCGGCGCGCTGGTCGAGCCCGGCGACCTGATCACGACCCTCGACGACGACAGTACCGTCAAGCTCGAGCTGCCGGTTTCCGCCACTTATCTCCAGCAGCTCCGCCCCGGGCTGGAGGTGCTTGCCAGCAGCCGGGCGTTTCCCGGGCGCAGCTTCAGCGGCACGGTGAAGGCGGTGAACAGCCGTGTCGATCCGGTCACCCGTTCCATCCGCGTGCGCGCCACGCTGCCCAACCCCGAGCACCTGCTCAGACCCGGCATGCTGATGCAGGTCGTCGTGCAGCAGGAGCCACGCACGACGCTGGTCATCCCGGAGGAGTCGCTCCTGCCACTCGCCGAGCGGCAGTACGTCTTTGTCGTCGGCGCTGACAGCAGGGTCGACAGGCGCGAAGTGCAGATTGGCGGGCGTCGTCCCGGCCTGGTCGAGGTGGACAAGGGTCTCGCGGCCAACGAGCAGGTGGTCACCCACGGTCACCTGCAGTTGCGTCCCGGCCAGGCGGTCAGGGTTCTGGCCATCGATGATGGCAGCCGCAGCCTTCCCGAATTGTTGCGCACGCTTCCCGGCGGGGTCGGCAGCCCATGATCCTCTCCGACGTGTCGGTCACCCGGCCGGTGTTTGCCTCGGTGATGTCCCTGCTGCTCATCGCCTTCGGCCTGCTCTCGTTCGACCGCCTGCCGCTGCGTGAATACCCGGACATCGATCCGCCGATCGTCACCGTCGATACCGGCTACCCGGGCGCCGCGGCCAACGTCGTCGAAAACCGCGTCACCAAGCTGATCGAGGAGCGCATTTCGGGAATCGAGGGAATCCGCTTCATTGCTTCGAGCAGCGAGGATGGGCGCTCGCGCATCACGCTGGAATTCGCCGTCGGTCGCGATATCGACGCCGCCGCCAACGACATCCGCGACCGCGTCTCGGCGATCGTCGACGACCTGCCCGACGAGGCCGAACCGCCGGACATCCAGAAGCAGGACAGCAACGAAGACGTGATCATGTGGCTCAACCTGGCCGGCGACGGGATGAACATCCCGCAGCTGACCGACTACGCCAGGCGCTACCTGATGGACCGCTTTTCGGTCCTCGACGGCGTCGCCCGGGTGCGCGTCGGCGGTGGCCAGGAGTACGCAATGCGCATCTGGCTCGACCGGCGCGAGCTGGCGGCACGCAAGCTCACCGTCGCCGACGTCGAGGCCGCCCTGCGTGCCGAGAACCTGGAGCTGCCGGCGGGCAGCATCGACTCCGAGAATCGTCAGTTTACGGTGCGCACGCAGCGCACCTTCCTGACCGCGCAGGACTTTGCCCAGCTGGTGCTGGCCCGCAGCGACGACGGTTACCTGGTCCGCCTCGCCGACGTCGCGCGTGTCGTTCGCGGCACCACCGAAGACCGGCTGTTCTTCCGCGGCAACGGCGTGCCGATGGTCGGCATCGGCATCACCAAGCAGTCGACGGCCAATACCCTGGCCGTGGCCAAGGCGGCGAAGGCGGAAATGCTGCGCATCAACAGCAGCCTGCCACCGGGAATGGCGATCAAGCAGAGCTACGACAGCTCGGTCTTCGTCGAAGGCGCCATCCACGAGGTCTACAAGACGCTGTTCATCGCCATCGCCATGGTCGTCGGCGTGATCCTGCTCTTCCTCGGCAGCCTGCGCGCCATGCTGGTGCCGGCGGTGACCGTCCCGGTCTCGCTGGTGGCGACTTTCATGGTCCTGCTGGCGCTCGATTTCTCGCTCAACATTCTCACCCTGCTGGCGCTGGTGCTGGCCATCGGCCTGGTCGTCGACGACGCCATCGTGGTCATCGAGAACATTCACCGGCGCATGCAGGAATACGGTGAAACACGCCTGGTGGCCGCCTACCGCGGCACCCGCCAGGTCGGTTTCGCGGTCATCGCCACCACGGTGGTGCTGGTGGCGGTGTTCGTGCCGATTGCCTTCCTGCAGGGCAACATCGGCCGCCTGTTCGCCGAGTTTTCGCTGACCATGGCCGCGGCGGTCTGTTTCTCGAGCTTCGTTGCGCTGTCGCTGTCGCCGATGCTGGCCTCGAAGATCCTGCCGCAGGACGCCGGCCACTCGCGGCTGTCAGGGGTCGTCGATCGCCTGTTCGGCAAGGTGCGCCACGGCTATCACACCCTGCTGCAGGGCGCTCTCGGACACAGCTGGGTCATCGGTCTGCTCTTTGTCGCCCTGCTCGGCAGCTCGGTGTGGCTCTACCGCAACATCCCCGACGAGTACGCGCCGCGTGAAGACCGTGGCGTTTTCTACGTCATGGTCAGCGGTCCGGAAGGAAGCTCGTATCCGTACATCGCCGCGTACATGACCGAGATCGAGCAGCGCCTGATGCCGTTGGTGGAAAACGGCGAGATTTCTCGCATGCTGGTGCGTGCGCCGCGCGCCTTCGGCAATTTCGAGATCTTCAATACCGGCATCGTCATCAACGTGCTCAGCGACTGGGCACAGCGACGCTCGGCGTGGGAGATCATGGAAGACGTCCGCCTGCGTCTCCAGGATCTGCCCGGGGTGCGCGCTTTTCCGGTGATGCGCCAGGGCTTCGGGTCGCGTATCCAGAAGCCCGTGCAGTTCGTCATCGGTGGCGGTACCTATGAACAGCTCGCGCAATGGCGCGACACCCTGGTCGACAAGATCAACGCCAACAACCCCGGCCTGGTCGGGCTGGACTGGGACTACAAGGAAACCAAGCCGCAATTGCGCGTGGTGATCGACTACGACCGCGCTGCCGAACTCGGCGTCAGCGTAGGCAGCATCGGGCGCACGCTGGAAACCGTTCTCGGCTCGCGGAAGGTGACCACCTATATCGACGCCGGCGAAGAGTACGACGTGATCCTGAAAGGCGAGCGCAGCACGCAGCGTACGCCGGCCAGCCTGGAAAACATCCACGTCCGCTCGGCGCGCACGCAGGCGCTGATACCGCTCGCCAACCTGGTGCGGCTCGAGGAATTCGCCGATTCGATACAGCTCAACCGCTACAACCGGGTGCGCGCGATCACCCTCGAGGCCAACCTCGCCGACGGCGTGGCGCTGGGCGACGCCCTGCGCAGCCTCGAACAACTGACCAGGGAAAGCCTGCCCAGCGAGGTGATCATCGACTACAAGGGCCAGTCGGAGGACTTCAAGTCCACCGGCGGTGCGATCGTGTTCGCCTTCGTGCTCGGCGTCGTCGTCGTCTTCCTGGTCCTCGCCGCGCAGTTCGAGAGCTGGATACATCCCTTCGTGATCATGCTCACCGTGCCGCTGGCGATGGCCGGAGCACTCTTCGGGCTGTACGTTTCCGGCCAGACGCTCAACCTCTACAGCCAGATCGGCCTGATCATGCTCGTCGGACTCGCGGCCAAGAACGGCATCCTGATCGTCGAATTCGCCAACCAGCTGCGCGACGCCGGCAGGCCGTTTCGCGAAGCGCTCGTCGAAGCCTCCGAAATCCGCCTGCGACCGATCATCATGACCGGCGTGACGACCGCCGCCGGCGCCATCCCGCTCTTGTTTTCTTCCGGCGCCGGCACCGAAACGCGCACGGTAATCGGCACCGTCGTCCTCTGCGGCATCCTCTCGGCGACCCTGTTCACCCTCTTCGTCGTCCCCGTCGCCTACGACCTGCTGGCCAGGCACACCGGCTCGCCAGGGCGCGTCCGCCGGCAACTGGAAAAGGAACTGGCGGCGAGCGATGAGCCGGCATGCGCAGTGGCCAACCCGGAGACGAAGTCGGGACGGGAGATTTCAGGAAGCACCGGGTAGACGCGTCCTTCCGCGCCGTCTCGTGCGGGCATCGGCCACCCCTGCTGTTGTCGCTGCTCGTTCTGCCGAGTGGTGTCGCTTCCCGGCGCCAACCCGGATGCCAAGGTGTCAATCGCCAAGACCTTTTTCAAGACATGGCTTTCCCGCGCTCGCTGGTCTAGATTTAATAGCGTTTGCAGACAGCGTCAGGGGGAGGATTCATCATGTTCAAACTGGTCGCCTTTTTGTTGGGCATCGTGCTTGCGATGCCCGCATTCGCCGACGAATGCGTCAAGTGTCATCAGAAGATATCACCCGGCGTGGTCAAGGACTGGGAAGCCAGCAAGCACTCTACCGTCAAGAAAGGTCGGGCGACCTGCGCCACCTGTCACGGCAGGGACCACAAGGACATGGAAGACGCCAAGCTAGCCAAGATGCCGACAGCGGCCACTTGCGGTTCTTGCCACGACGAGCAGGAAAGCCAGTTCCTGAAAGGCAAGCATGCGCTGGCCTGGACCGTCATGAAGGCCATGCCGACAACGCACATGCTGCCCATGCAACTTGCCGCCGGCATGAAGGGCTGCGGCGGTTGCCACAAGCTGGGCAGCAAGTCGGAGGACGAGGTGAAAGCGCTCAGGTCCCAAGGTATCGAGCACGGCAACGCTTCCTGTGACGCCTGCCATACCCGTCACACCTTCAGCAAGAAGGAAGCGCAAGCGCCGCAGGCCTGCCAGACTTGCCACATGGGCTTCGATCACCCGCAGTGGGAGATGTATTCCTCGTCCAAGCACGGGGTACGCGCGTTGCTGAAACAAATCGGGATTCTGCCTGAAACTGCGGCCGCGCCGACCTGCCAGACCTGTCACATGCAGGACGGCAACCACGAGGTGCGGACGGCCTGGGGTTTCCTCGCCGTACGCCTGCCGCTGCCCGAGGACCCGATCTGGAAGGCCGATCAGATCACCATCCTGCAGGCCCTGGGTGTCCTTGATCCGCAGGGAAATCCGACCGCCCGCCTTGAGGCCGTCAAAGCCGCCGACGTCGCTCGCCTCGATCAGGCCAGCTTCGACAAGGAGCGCAAGAAGATGATCAAGACCTGTACCCGGTGTCACTCGGAGAACTTCGCCAGCGGAGAGATGGAGAAAGGTGACCAAATCATTCGCCAGGCGGACCACCAACTGGCCGAGGCGATCCGCATCATTGCCGGCTTGTACAAGGATGGCGTTCTGACCAAACCCGCCAGCTACGCCTATGAATTCCCGGACCTACTGGCTTTCCACGATGCGCCGACGCCGATCGAGCACAAACTGTTCGTAATGCACCTGAAGCATCGCATGCGTGCCTTCCAGGGCGCTTTCCACTCCAACCCCGACTACGCGCTGTGGTACGGCTGGAGTGCAATGCTGCTGGATCTGGCCGAGATCAAGAGTACCGCCGAGGATCTGCGGGACAAGCATGCCCGCAAGAGCAGCGTCGCCAAACGGTAGGCGCGACGTGAGGCATCGAGACGGGCCGGGATTTCTCGGCCCTTTTCCTGACGAGAATTCGAGATTCCCAACTCCGGCTGCTGGAAACCGAGCGGCAAGTCGACCCCACATACCCGACTGCCATTGAGTAGAAACTGTAGCGGCGCGCGATAATTCGGGGCACTTTTGAGCGATAAATCGGCGCGTATAAACTTACGTGCCGCGCAACTTCCTTGCAATTCTGTACTAAATGTCGACCTCGACATAGGCCAATGCCGGGGCCTGGCCCTCGATCATCCCCCCTCGCACGAACAACCTTTGCCCTACCGTTGCGTCGCCCTTGGCGGTGATCAGCGCGCCGTCTGGCAGCTCTATGGTCAGGATGTTGTTGCTGATCGACAGCACTTCGCCGACGAGTAGCGGGCTGTCTGGCAGAAGCGATTTGAACTGCTTGAGCAGGTTAGGCACGGCATTCAATCTCCACGGTCTGGCGCACGGTGGGCAGGGCGGCGGTGATGCTCAGGGAGCGAACGATGCCCTTGCGTGTGTCGGCACCGTCGGCGAATTCGACGAATGAGCCAACAGGATAGATGCCGACCCCCGAGAACAGAGGCGTGTCGAGGATCAGGCTTTGCTGCTGGCCGGTGTCGGCGAGTATCGCGCGGCCGCGCTGGCTGGCGGCGTCGGCGTGGGTGATTAGGGCGTCGGTGACCATCGGGGCGAAGCGGTCGCCTGCGCTGCCGGCGCGCTTGACGCGGGCGAGTACGCCGACGCCTTCGGCGCTCACATAGACCGCGTTGTAGGCTGGCTTTTCGCGCCACTCGATTGACTCGCGGGTGGTCGCCGACGAGGGCAGCGAGAAGGCCGGCGTGACGCCGCTCCAGTCCCAGGGCATGACCGGGTAGCGTGGCAGGATGTGTAGCACCCGGCTGTTGCGGGATGCCTGCACATAGCCGCCGGCGGCTTCGGCAATGCGCGCCACGGCCTCGACGTGGGATCCGGTATGTGACCAGGCGCCGATCGGGATCAGCCAGTCGGTCAGCTGCCAGTCCAGCGACCAGCCGATGCCGACGCCGTTGATCGTCAGCGCGGCATCCATCACCTGCTGCGCGGTCAAATCGGTGAGGTTGTAGCGGCTCACGGCCGCAGCGTACGGGTCGCCCAGCTCGGCGGCGATGCCGCGGCCGCTGACCGTTATCCGGGCCTGTGCGAAGCGGCGATCGCGGGTGACGCTTTCCGCAAGGAGCAAGAAATTTACCCCGTTGATGGTCGCTGAGAACTCCACCGGCGCACCGGGGGCGCTCGGCAGCACGTCGTCCAGGCTGCTCGCCGGCAGGCTGGCTTGCCAGC